>PJUI01000004.1_pt1 | contig 989991 bp, 884 predicted proteins | sample 1512201 | NCBI WGS metagenome assembly PJUI01 (sample SAMN08177670, study PRJNA422409) | Feces metagenome, whole genome shotgun sequencing project. | isolation source: Chicken feces (2) enriched on wood chips | host: Gallus gallus | place: USA: Madison | collected 2015-01-15
AATGATGAGTGGGAAAATAAGGCGCACAGGAATGTGCGCCTTATTCGTAACGCTAAAATTCTTACTTTTTTATTTTCTTTTAATTTCCGAAAATAGCCGGTCGACATCTTTTTTAGCGAATAGGCCAGTCCCCTCCGCCATAGTTGTCGCCGAGCCGCACGCAATTCCCATCTGCAGTACCTGCTCCAGATCTCCTTGTTGGGCTAATACAGAGACCATCCCGGCGACCATACTGTCACCAGCTCCTACAGTACTGCGTACTTTTACCACTGGGGAAGGTAGCTGGATTTTTTCTGTTTTTGAATACAATATAGCGCCTTGTGCACCTAGTGAGACCACGATAATGGTTGCTTTCCCCTCCGAAATTAGCTGCTGGGCTGACATATCCAGATCTGAATGTCCCAATTCCTCTTTTCCCACAAGCGCAGCGAGCTCCCCGGCATTCGGTTTGATTAAAAAGACCCCTTCCTCCAAGGCAAGGCTAAGTGAATCGCCAGAAGTATCAACTAGTATTTTGCTACCTTTCGTTTTGTACTTGTTGATCAGTGACCGTGTAAATTCGGGTGGTACACCAGCCGGCATACTGCCGCTGATAACAACAAAATCAGGGATATATTTGAGTTCATCAATCGTCGCCATGATCTCCGCCAGCTCGTTGGATTCAACTTGTTCTCCTGGAAACCCGAACCGATATTGCTGATTGGTTGAGCTGTCCACTACGATAAAATTTTCGCGGGTCTCGCCATTCACTCGAATAGGGTCTATAGCAATATCTTCCAGCTTCAATAAGCTTTCGAGCATGTTGCCGGTCTTTCCTCCAGAGGTAAAAAGAGCAGTCGAAGCCAAACCTAATCTTTTCAAGGCCCGAGATACGTTAATTCCTCCACCTCCTGGCTCATATAAAGGCTTTTCACAGCGCAATTTCTTTTCAGGAACGATATGTTGTACGCTGCTACTCTTGTCTACCGATGGATTCAGGGTTATTGTTAAAATAGATTTTGCCATTTTTTTACGTTATAAATTTTGAATCATTCTTGTCGGTATACCATGTCTTTGCTCAGGCAGTGTTCTTCCCAGGGTATTGTGATAAGCCGGCTATGCGCATTTTGGGGAATAATACTTTTTGATGTAGGCAGGTAAAAGTGGTTTTTGTTACCACTCCTCAGGGTATCGTGTAGATCGGGGATCTTTTTGAGGCTGCGCTGCAAGGCAGCAAAAAATGCTTTTGCGGATTTGTCTGCTTGCTTCATGATCTGCCGCAAGTGGATGATTTCTCTTGTCCTGTCAGTTTCATAACCGCCGCTTCCAGCAATGGTATATTCGGCTACAGGCGAATCATAGAAGACACCTGAATCTACGATAGTTTCCTGATCTGAAAAAGGATAGGTGGACAGGTGAAAACCATGATAATCCGCTGATGAAAAGCTTTCCAGAAACGCCGGCTGATTTTCCTTACTATATTTTACAATATTGCGCTTTCCCGAACGGCGGTTTATGGTTTCAACATAAGCTTGCGCCTGATGTTTTTCCATCGTTTCTCCGCAGTACTGAAAAAATAGCTCCGCGGGTATAGCAATCCAAAAATATTGGCCCATTTTCTTTCCTGTATTTAATTTAACTTCGATGTGTATTTGCTCAATTGCGGATTTTGTTACTGCGGTATTTCTTCTGACAGAATTTCGTTTCCGGCTTTATCATAGTACACACAGCTCATCTTGTCTAAGTCAACAGTCCATTTTTCGATACCACATGTTGCACACATCTTCATAAAAGTGGGGTAATCTGTTTTGCCCTGTTGATGCTCTTTTAAACCTTTTTTGAACTGTTCTGCATCAACAGTACCGCCAATGGTCAATGGCTCATGACTAGCTGGTGAGCTGGTTTTGTAGTGATTATCTCCATAATAATCGCTGTGGCCATCCGCAACAAAAACGTCGTAAGCGGTAACACCTAATTTTTTGATGCCCTGGATATAGGCAGGGAAGTCCGCGCCTGATTTTACGTTGCTGTGAGCAGCTTTTATTTGTTCTATTGTAAACATGTTCTCTTGATCTACATGTGCTAAACCCTTTATTGCCCAAACCGAGCTTGCTGAGGTTATCTAATTTTTTATTATCTTAATAGAACTAAAGATAATGAAAACAGACTTAAAATAATGCTTGATCAGTTCAAAAAACACCTGGATAAATTTATAAAAATTTCCGATGATGAATTTGTCGATATAACCGGATATTTTGAGCTGCAGAGGCTTAAAAAGAAGGAAAACATTCTGACCGAAGGGCAGATCTGCAAAGCAAGTTATTTTGTACTGGATGGAATTCTACGAAAATTTTTTATTAACGAAAAGGGTGTGCAGCAGACAACTGAATTCGCCATTGAAAACTGGTGGATGACAGAAACCTTCTCTTATATAAATCAGACTGCCACAGAATTTTACATCCAGGCTGTACAGCCAACGGAAGTGCTGGTTATTCGCCAGCATGCCTTCGATGATCTACTGGAAAAGCACCCGGCCATGGAAAAGTATTTCCGTATGGTGTACCAGAAAGCGTATGCCGCTGCACAGATGCGCGTCAAGATGCTTTACGAGCACTCCAGGGAGGAGCTATACCGTAAATTCCTCAAAAACCAGCCTGCATTCCTCCAGCGCGTACCTCAATATCTCGTGGCTTCCTATCTGGGATTCACACCCGAGTATCTCAGCGAAATCCGCAAAAAAAATTTTTCTTAAACCCGTTTAAGTTTTTCCGGTTCTCCATTTTCCAAATTTGTAGTAACAAAACAAAAAATAAGAAACATGGAAAAACGAATCAACATCAGCACAACAGAACCACAGGCATTCAAAGCAATGTTGGGATTGGAAGGTTATCTTTCAAAAATTGAGATCGCGCAAACGCTTAAAGAGCTCGTCAAAATCCGTGCATCACAGATCAACAACTGTGCTTACTGTATTAGCATGCACACCAAGGATGCCATTAAAAACGGTGAAAGACCGGAACGCATCTTTTTGTTGAGTGCCTGGAAGGAAGCGACCAAATTTTTTACCGAGGAGGAGCAGACCATACTGGCAATGACAGAGGAAATAACCCTTATCCACCAGCAGGGGTTAAGTGAAGAAACCTACAGTAAGGCGTCCCAATTTTTTACTGAAAATCAGATTGCTCAGATCATTATGCTCATCGTGACCATCAATGGCTGGAACCGCATTGCCTTGAGTACGCATCTGCAAATAGAAGATTAAGAGCAGGAATACAGGGGGCTGTAGCGATAAACCAGATGTATTCCTTTAGATCCCTTTATTCGAAACTTTCTTAATTAAAAGATGGTGTCAATGCACGGCTTTGAAAAATTTTGATCGGCAGTGGTATCCAAAAATTAGGACAAGGCCAGGTAACAGCATTGGAACGGAACGAATTCTGGTACAACATCACAAACCTTAGGAATAGAACGGAAAGGTGAACTCCACAACAAAGAAAATTTGAACTTCACAACAAAACGGCGTAACAGTTATTCCACGAATTTTGTAGAAGAATAAAAACAAAGTATGATGTGGACAAAAAATAATATACCTGATTTATCAGGGAAAATAGCAATCGTGACGGGATCAAACACGGGCATTGGGTTTGAAACAGCAAAAGCATTGTTTGAAGCAGGAGCACAGGTGACTATCGCTGCACGAGATGTGCAAAAAGCAAAAAATGCGATCCAAAAAATCCAATCCGACACGGCTGGGACGGGAACATTGGACTATGGAAAACTCGACCTCGCAAACACTGGACAGGTTCGGGAATTTGCAGATCATTTTATGCAGAAGCATACAAAGCTGGATATACTCATCAACAATGCCGGAGTAATGGTGCCTCCAGCTGCTAAAACAGATGATGGATTCGAATTGCAGTTCGGTGTAAACTTTATGGGCCATTTTGCGCTGACAGGATATTTGCTGCCGCTGCTTAAGCAGACCGCCAACGCCCGGGTAGTGACACTTTCCAGTGGGGCGGCTACTTTGGTGGATAGCATAGATTTTGACAACCTCAGATTGGAAAAGAGCTATGATGAGTGGCGTGAATATGCGGTGAGCAAGCTGGCAGATATCTTGTTTAGCTATGAGCTGGACAGAAGATTCAGGGATGCTGCTCTACCAGCGATTGCTGTGGCGGTGCACCCGGGTGTTACGCGTACCGATTTACAGCGGAATATACCAGGTGAAAATCTGGAAGGCATGTTTGCTGCATTTGATCAGGTGATGGAGCCATGGCAGGGAGCCCTGCCCAGCTTATTTGCAGCGACAGATGCGTCGGTTGAAGGCGGGAAATTTTACGGCCCGGATGGTCCAAAAGAATATGCGGGATATCCGGCCCTGTCAAACCATCATACCGCAGCGATGAACGATGAAGCGCTTGCCAAAAGGCTCTGGAAATATGCAGAGAACGCCATACAATTGACCTACGAATTCAAATAATTGATCCGAAATGAACAATCAAACAGTTTTAGTAACCGGTGGTACCGGATTTTTAGGCGTGAATACTATTCTTGCTCTACTTGAGCAGGGATTTACGGTAAGAACAACACTGCGCACGCTTTCCCGCAAGAACGAAATCTTGGATGCCCTGAGCGAAGGCGGCATCAGCACTTTTGATCAGCTGTCTTTTTATCAGGCCGATCTGCTTTCCGACAGCGGTTGGAATGAAGCGGCGCAGGGATGTGACTATGTCCTGCATGTGGCCTCGCCATTTGTCGCCGAGCAGCCCAAAGATGAAAACGAGCTGATTATCCCTGCAAGAGAAGGAACGTTGAGAGCGTTGAAAGCCGCGAAAAGGGCAGGCGTCAAACGTGTCGTGCTCACATCCTCTTTTGCTGCGATCGGTTATAGCATCGATCCCAAAAATCATGTTTTTACGGAGCTCGACTGGACCGATGAAAATGCACCGATACAGGCCTATATAAAGTCAAAAACTATTGCAGAAAAGGCCGCTTGGCAATATATGGAGGATGCAGCCACCACTATGGAGTTAACGGTCATCAATCCCGTTGGAATTTTTGGCCCCATCCTCGGCGGCATTTCCTCAGCCTCGCTGGATACTGTCGTTAAAGGTATTGTTGACGGACTCATCAAGGAAAATGCACCATTTACATTTGGTGTGGTAGATGTACGCGATGTCGCTGATATCCATATCAAAGCGATGTTACAGCCTGAAGCGGCCGGACAGCGATTTCTAGCAACGTCGGAAGGGGCAATGTCTTTTTATGATGTAGCCGAACTGATCAAAAAAGAACGTCCCAAACTGGCCGGAAAAATTGCGACCTTGCAGCCTACGCCGCCCCAAGAGTATACGAAGATGTCCAACAAAAAAGCGACAGAAATGCTAGGTTGGCACCCCCGTGCGAAAGAGCAAGCGATACTTGCAAGCGTGGACAGTTTAACATTTAGTCAGGCACAGGATTAATCGCTAGGGATCAGTATATTTGGTAAACCATGAAAGTAAACAACATCCAATCCTGTCACCTGGGGCCGGAGATCTCTCCCGAAAACTATATACCCGAAAACTATTTTCTATACTTATTGAAGGGAGATATGAAGGCTTATGATGGCGAAAAAAACTACAGCATGAAACCGGGCGACTATTGTATCGCCCGGAAAAATCATTTGGTACGTTATACGAAATATAAGGACAATGATGAATTTGAAAAGATCATCATTACCCTGGATGAGGAATTCCTGAAGCGCTTTCTTGAACGGCATGTTTATGAAATCCGGCCATCAGCCATCGGCGACGCCTTTATTTTTATACCGGAAAATAAGCTCATCAAGAATTTTATAACATCCTTGGAACCGTATTATACCGGCGATCTGGAGATCAGCGCAGATTTTGTTGACGTCAAGAGAGAGGAATTACTGATTATTCTGTTGAAATCGAATCCTGACCTCATCAACATATTGTTCAATTTCTCGTTACCTGATCGGATTAATTTAAAGGAATACATGAACAAGAATTTCAGGTTTAACATCAGCCTGGAAAAGTTTGCATTTTTTACGGGGAGGAGCCTATCGACCTTCAAGCGGGATTTCCAGCGTATATTCGGAATGGCTCCGGGCACCTGGCTAAAGAAAAAAAGATTGCAGGAGGCCTATTTTCAAATTGCCGAGCAATCCAGAAAACCGAGTGATGTCTATCTCGAAGTAGGGTTTGAAGATCTCTCGCATTTTTCTTTTGCATTCAAGAAAGAATTCGGAAAGACACCAAATGAGATAGCAAAGCCCGTTTCAAATCGGATTTAATAACAATTAGCAAAAGTCCAACTAAAATCCAGTTGGCTGTCAGGTTTAACAAAAAAACCTTCCCTAGACATTTCTTCTATAATGCCGTTCTTGATGCTGAAATAATCGTTAAAGAAACCACCAGTTTGCATAAGAACATTTACGGACACGCTGAGCGTAAAAAACAGAGGGCAAAGCGCGTTTTGCCGAGGACTTCACCCATCATCGCCTCAACGATTAATATTCCCTTTTTAACGATACTTTATGCCCGTCCGATGGATAGTGAATTCGGTGGACGGTAAATAGGCCTAGATTTACATCAGTAAAACAAAAACAACCATTTAAAATTAGTATTATGGAAATTATTCAAACCCCGGAAAACGCATTGTCACATTCAGCAGTAACAGCAATCATCAATGCACCGATTGAGAAAGTAAATATCGCCGATTGGTTATTGAACCTACCCGACGCAGAATATCAGAGATGCTCTACCCAGCATATCGGTGCCGCCATTTCCACGACATTTGACGGAGAACCGGTATCACTTAATGTAGAAACAATAGGAGATGCATTAATGGTACAGCATTATGTAGCAGTTGTGCATGAGCCTAACTACTGCCGTATGCTTTCGATTTCAGATTCAATCACCAAAGGAGGCCGTACAAAAGTACAGGTACTTTGGGAACTTAAGGCGACCAGAATTGACGATAACTCTTGTCTGTACACCAATGAGATCCATGCAACTGCTACTCCAAAGATGCTGGCTTATATCAAAGAAAATGGAATAAATCTTTCGGATGCTGCAGCAGCAAGACAGGCCGCTTCGGATGCGCACAATCATGAGGAGACACCCAACTTTGCTAAAAGTATAGAAAATAAAGCCCTTACAGGAAAATATAACCAACCTTTCTAACAGCAAGTAGGCGTAACATCAGTAGCGCCTAATAAAACTTTTTTAAAAATGGAAGCGACATTATTTAAACGACTGATCGGTACCTGGACTTTGGTGGAGCTGATCGAGGTGAAGCTCGAAAATGGTGATATTTCATATCCAATGGGAAAATCACCCAAGGGTCTCATCATATATAATTCGGACGGTTACATGTCAGCACAGATTATGAATCCTGAACGGAAGAACTTTAGCCAAGAGCACTGGACGAGTGCTACTGCAGACGAGTATGTGCAGGAAGGCTCTACCTATTTAGCCTATTCTGGTCCATTTGATACTGATGAAGTAAAACAGACATTGAATCATACGATGTTCATTTCGCTTTTTCCAAACTGGACCGGTCAAACACAGAATAGGTTGATACATTTTGAGAAGGAGTATCTGTTTTTGGAAAGTGGCAAACCTTTTCTCTCAGCGGGCAAAGAAGTTGTGCACAAACTGAAATGGAAAAGAGCTGAAAATTTAAGAACAAAAAATTGAAACATATGAAAGCAGTCGCTATAACAAGCTACGGCGGGCCCGAGGTCCTGCAGCTGAGAGAATTTGAAACACCAATACCCAAAGCAGACCAAGTCATGATCGAAGTAAAAGCGGCGGGTCTCAATAGATCTGATATTTTTCAACGGGAGGGCAATTATCCTCCACCTGCCGGTGTACCCGCAGACATACTGGGTCTGGAAATAGCCGGTGTAATCGTAGAATGTGGTCCACAGGTCGCAAACTTTAAAGTGGGCGATAAGGTGTGCGCATTGCTTGCTGGCGGCGGGTATGCCGAATTTGTAACTGTGCGCGAAGGGCAATGCCTTGAAATACCTGCTGATCTCACTTACGCCGAGGCTGCAAGTTTACCAGAGACCGTTTTTACCGTATGGTCAAATGTCTTTCAGAGAGCAGCATTGAAGCCTCGTGAAACTCTTCTGATACACGGAGGTAATAGTGGAATTGGTATTACAGGCATACAGTTGGCGCATGCACTTGGATCACGCGTCGTTGTGACCGTAGGGTCAGATGAAAAAGGTCAGAACTGTATTGACTTGGGTGCAGATTTTTATATCAACTATAAAAAGCAGGATTTCGAGAAAGAACTAATGCAGGAAGGTGTAGATGTTATCCTTGATATGATCGGCGGTGAGTATGTCCGAAAGAACATCAATATCCTTAAACCTGAAGGGCGGCTTGTCTATATCAATGCTGTATCTGGTAGCCATGTGGATCTTGACATCTGGCAGATGATGATAAAGCGTCTAACGATCACAGGGAGTACCTTAAGAAGCCGGGAGTATGAGTTTAAGAAATATTTAACAGCCGAAGTTAAAAAAAACGTATGGCCGCTGCTTGAATCAAAAAAGATAAGACCTGTTATTTTTCAGACATTTCCCTTTAGTGAAGCTATTCTAGCACATAAGCTGTTAGAAGAAGGGACGCACACAGGTAAAATTATTCTTGTGCGTTAGCGCTGGTCATTTAAATTAAAAAAATAACACTAAAAACATACATATTATGAAAGCAAATATTGGAATAACTGAAGCAAGCACAGATGCTGTTGCTGCACAATTGGCAAAATTATTGGCCGATGAAACTGTCCTTTATATCAAGACCCGAAATGCACACTGGAACGTTACGGGAGACAATTTTCACGCAAACCACATATTCTTTGAGGAGCAGTACAAGCAGTTGGACGAACTTATGGATAGCGTTGCTGAACGCCTGCGTAAAATTGGGCATTATGCTCCAGCAACCATGAAGAGCTACCTGGAACTGACACACCTTACCGAGTATAGTGACAGGACAAATGATGGTCTTGGCTACATGAAAGACCTGCTCGCAGACCACGAAAGTATCATTGAATTTTTACGTGGAAATATTACACCTTTTGCTGAGGAATTCAAAGATTATGGAACCAGCGACTTCATTACGGGACTGATGGAAAGCCATGAGGAGATGGCATGGATGATCCGTTCCTATTTTAGATAGGAGCTATTGGTTAGCGATAAAAAAAGAAAGTAATAAGTATATTTGTCATATTAACATATATACTTATTACTATGAAAGCTCTGATTGTTGACGATAATGATATTGCAAGAACGACCTTGGCCCATTTGGCTAAGCAAGTTCCGGACCTTACCATCGTGCAGGAATTTTCAAACGCTATGGAGGCCTACCATTTTATTCAGAAAAACGAGGTTGACCTGCTCTTTCTAGATATTGAAATGCCTGAAATGACAGGTATTGAGCTTACCAAAAGTTTATCGGGAAAAGATACAATCATCATTTTCACTTCCTCCAAAAAGGAATATGCGATCGAGGCTTTTGAGCTTAATATCGCGGATTATATTTTAAAGCCCATTTCTCCTGTCCGGTTTTTACAGGCCGTGGAGAAAGCCCAGGCAATCCTGGATAGCAGAAAAGACCATGTGCATATCAGCAATGATGAATTTTTGTTTGTCAGAGATGCTAACGTGACAAGGCGCCTGAAGCTTGAAGATATCTTTTACGCTGAGGCAATGGGAGATTATGTGAAATTTTATACAAAAGAAAAGATGTTTGCCATTCATGGCAAGATGAAAACGGCGGAAGAGCGTTTACCTAAGAATGATTTTATCAGAGTGCATCGGTCCTTTATTGTATCTATCAGTAAAATAGATACCTTACAGGACGGTGGTATTGTGATAAACGGTACATTCATTCCGGTAGCAGATGCGTACCGTAAGGCTTTAAATACGAGAATGAATGTATTTTAAAATCACGTGCTGTTTTTCTTCTTAAGCTATTACTTAACCAATCCTCTTAACTTTTGTTTATGACAAGTAATTCTATAATGAACAGTAAACGGTTTAGCTACTTTATAATTCTGACATTTATAGCGGGAACAATACTGCTAATTGCCGTTCAGGTCAATTCGGCCAGAAATACAGAAGCACTTATCCAAAACAATAACACATTGCTGAACGAGCTGCGTGCGAGCAATCATCTGCGGGAAATCGACCGCGATATCCTGGGTGTGGAAAGTAGGATCAGAGCATCAATAGCCACTAACGATACGACCCATCTGGAAGGGATCGATAAAAAGATAAATCAGATCGAGAACTTTCTGGATTCCTTGTCCAGGGATAATTCCGATCCTGTTGAAGAAAAGCTGATACAACGGCTGGGCGTCCTTGCAATGGACAAAAAAATAGTCCGGGATCGGCTTTTGGCTCGGTATAACTCTCTTGGCAACATGGATGATCAAACCTCAATTGCCAATCCAAGGGCCCGAATCATTTCCAACGAAATTACGGGAATAACAGCCAAGATCTATAAAAGTAGGCAATTGCACATGAGTGAGCTCAGCTTGCAGAGTGAGGAAATGGGCAGAAAAGCACGGCTATACGATATTTCCCTATTGGTTTTATTGATTTTAAGCGGTTCGGTAGTCGGTTTCCATATTCTACGCCAGTTCCGCCGGCAGCGTGTCCTGATCGAAGAATTGGACGCTGCCGAAAAGAAAGCTTCCATTGCAGCGCAGACCAAGGAGAACTTCCTTGCCAATATGAGCCACGAAATTAGAACCCCACTCAGTGGAATCCTTGGTTTTACCAATCTACTTCAAAAAAGAGCGCTGGATGAGACATCTTCCGAATTTGTATCATCCATTCAGCGATCCGGCGAGAATTTAATGACGATCATCAACGATATTTTGGACCTATCCAAAATCGAGGCTGGTATGATGCGTATTACTGTCGGTACATTCAGTATCAGTGGATTGTTAAATTCTGTCGAAACATTTTTTGTTCAACGGGCAAAAGAAAAGGGGCTTTCAATCTCTAGTAAGGTCGATCCCTCCATTCCGGATACACTAACAGGCGATGCAACCAGGTTAACGCAGATTTTGGTCAACTTGATCGGTAATGCCATTAAATTTACCAAACAGGGCAGTATCCATATCGAAACTTATCAAAAGAGCAGGAGCGAAAAGGAAGTTGTGGTTGGATTTGTCGTCACAGATACCGGAATTGGAATTGACAAGGAAAAACTCAATGAAGTGTTTGAACGCTTTAATCAAGGCGAAGATTCCATTACCCGCAATTATGGCGGAACAGGACTCGGCCTGTCTATCGTAAAAAACCTCGTGCTGCTCCAGCATGGCGACATTGAAGTACAGAGCGAGCAGGGAAGCGGCACAACGTTCAAGTTTTTTATTCCTTACGGTATAGCGCAAGAGCAACTAGTGATAGCACCCATGGCTCATACTGATTATTTTAAAGATCAATCCAATGTACCGCTTCATATTTTGGTGGTTGATGATAATATGATGAACCAGAGCCTGATGAAGCATCTGCTCGGACAATGGAATGTAGATTTTGACATTGTTTCCAATGGACAGGAGGCCGTTGAGTATCTAAAAAATAATCGCGCCGACCTTGTGTTGATGGATTTACAGATGCCCCAGATGGATGGTTATGCTGCAACGCAGCACATCAGGGAAGTGTTGCAATTGGATATTCCGATCATTGCCATGACTGCGCACGCTTTGGCAGGTGAACGAGAAAAATGCCTCAGCAGAGGAATGAACGAATATATTTCCAAACCCATCAATGAAGAAGAGCTCTTTAAGCTTATTTCACATTTTGGCATCGGATTCCAGCCTACAGTGCAGTTTGAAGAAATTGCGGCTAAGGGGAAGTTTAAATATTTGGACCTTGCTTACATGCATTCGGTAAGTAGGGGGGACAGCGCTTTCGAGCGGACAGTCACCCGCCAGTTTATCGACAAAGTTCCAGGCCAGCTTCAGGAGTTAAAGGCCGCTTACGCAAGTCAGGATTTCTCCAGATTTAAATTAAGAGCACATGATTTTAAAACCAGCGTCGCCATTATGGGATTGCTTCCTGTTCTTGATGATAAGCTGGGAACACTTGAACTTACAACCGAACAGAACACCTTATCGCAAGGTGTTTTAACCGAAGTCGTGCAGATCCTTACCACAGCCGTCGAAGAAGCTCAACGTTTATTAGCAAGCTATACGGACTAAGTTCTACATGAACAATACGTAATTGAAAAGATCATCAGGTCATGCTTGATGATCTTTTTTGTTGTCTATTTAACGACTCATTTTGCCCATTCGTCGAATGATTTTTGAAATTGGCTACTTGTTCGTGTAGTTTTATAGTAGCAAAAAGAAAATACATATTCACATTTAAACCAAATAGCTATGAGCACTTTAAAACTAAAAGACGGAACAGAAATTTTTTACAAAGATCAAGGAAAAGGACCAGTATTGATGTTTCACCACGGCTGGCCATTATCTTCTGATGACTGGGATGCACAGGTGATTTTCTTCCTACAGAGAGGGTATCGCGTAGTCACTCATGATCGGAGAGGCCATGGCAGATCGAGTCAGGATATTTATGGACACACCATTGAGCAGTACGCTGCTGATGCTGCCGAACTTGTTGAATTTCTTGATCTCAAAGATGTCATTCATATCGGTCACTCAACAGGTGGAGGTGAGGTCATTCGTTATGTGAACAAATATGCTAATGGAAGAGCAAAGAAAGCTGTACTTATCAGTGCTGTTCCTCCGATCATGGTACAAAATGAGAATAACCCCGATGGTGTGCCAATGGAGGTGTTCGATAATATTAGGAATCAGACTTTGAACAATAGGCAACAATTTTATATCGATCTAACTCTTCCTTTTTACGGTTACAACAGAGCGGGAGCCGATATTAAGGAAGGAATTCGGAGGAACTGGTGGAGACAGGGTATGATGGGGGGAATTGTCGCCCATTATGAGGGTATCAAAGCTTTTTCGGAAACAGATTTCAACGAAGATTTAAAAGCAGTTGATATTCCTGTTCTGGTGCTGCACGGTGAGGATGATCAGATTGTACCATATCAAAACGCTGGCGTTAAATCTGCTAAACTCTTAAAGAACGGAACCTTGATTACTTACCCGGGCTTTCCGCACGGTATGCCTACAACAGAGGCTGCTACGATCAATAAGGATATTTTAGCCTTTATTGAATCCTAAAACTTTCTTACCAAAAAATATGAAAAAGTGAGCTACATGGCTCACTTTTTTTGTTAAGGAGCAATTAAAGATGCTCCATCAATTTTATAAGCCTTTCAACTTAGCCCATTTAGAATGCCCTAATTAGCACATGCAAGCTTATCGCTGAATGCCTACATTTTAAAAAAATAAGTCTAGAAGTGGCTCCCGATAAACGGATCATTTGCGTGATCATTTGAAGGACGAATGTCTTGCTATAGCCCTGTTTCAACGATCATATCTGCCTGTTCGCCGAAAATCAGCATCAGCAGAGTCCTTTCTTCGGTAAATTTACTTTAGTAAAAAACACGAAGATCAATCATTAAAAAAACAATATTATGAAAACGACATCATTAGGCTTCAAGTATGAATTAGAAAAAAAAGAACCGCGCACAAACAATGGTGGCACCACCAGAGGGGCTTCTGTAACTGACTTCCCAGCTTCGATCGGAATCGCAGGTGTATCGATGCGATTACAGCCGGGCAGTATGCGAGAGCTCCATTGGCATGCAAATGCTGCGGAATGGGCCTACGTCATTTCAGGAACTGTTCGTACGACCATTATTCATCCGGACGGTCATAGCTATACCGACAATTTTGAACCGGGTGATGTATGGTATTTTCCGAAAGGTTATGGACATTCGATACAGGCAACAGGAACTGAAGAGTGTCACTTCATCTTGATATTCGACAACGGTAATTTTTCTGAAGACCACACGTTTAGCGTAACTGACTTCGTTGCCAGTATGCCTCCAGAAATCGTAGCACAGAATTTGGGGTTGACGTTGGAAGAAGTTGCTGCGCTGCCGAAAAAAGAAGTCTATTTTGCAGCAGGTATTGTCCCGGATGAAATGTCATTTAATGCTGCTGCACGACCAGAAGAATCTGACATAGAACTTACTAATCTACATCGTTATCCGCTTCACGCCCAGCAACCTAGAATCATTCCCGGGGGTGGTCTCCAGCGATTGGTTACATGTAAGGAATTTCCGATCAGTACGACCATGGCCGGTTCTATTCTTGAATTGCAGCCTGGGGCACTTCGGGAAATGCACTGGCATCCGAATGCCGACGAGTGGCAGTATTATATTTCGGGCCAGGCAGAGATGTCTGTTTTTCTTGCCGAGGGTACTGTAGTCACCGAACAGTTCAATTCAGGTGACGTAGGCTATGTACCCATGGGAGCCGGACACTACATTAAAAATACAGGTGATACGGTGTGCCGTGTTCTTATCGGATTTAACAGCGGGAAATATGAGTCTATTGATCTGAGCGAATGGCTTTCGGGCAACCCTAAAGATGTGGTGGAGACAAACTTTGGCTTAGCAGATGACGAGATTGAAAAATTTCCAACAAAGAAGCTTTTTATCCAACCTAAAAAGTAAATCTTATGCTGCCTGAAAAGAAGGTTTTTTCTACAAGCGTTTTACTACTGGTAGCGGCACTTATATTTCCTATATCAACTATTAAACAATAAAATTATGTTAGAAAAAAATACTGTTGCACCTGATTTTACATTATTTGCAACACCAGACCAGAAAGTTACATTATCCGAATTTAAGGGCCGTAACGTAATTTTAGCATTCTATCCTGCCGATTGGAGTCCAGTCTGCAGTGATCAGATGGCATTGTACAATGAAATGCTCAAGTACTTTAAAAAGTATGACGCAGAACTGTTCGGAATCTCTGTGGACAGCAAATGGTGCCATCTGGCTTTTTCGCAGTCCCGTAACCTACACTTTCCGCTACTTGCAGACTTTGAGCCAAAGGGAGGGGTTGCAGAAAAATACGATGTCTATAATGAGAATGAAGGTCAGTGCAACCGTGCTCTTTTTGTAATCGATAAAGAAGGTATCATCCAATGGAGCTACAAATCCCCGACGGCCGTAAATCCCGGTGCAGATGGAATATTGGAAGCTCTTGAAAATCTTAAAATAAAATAGTTATGTCGTTAAAAATACCTGTCAGTACAACTGACCACGCCCAAGGCAACCTAAATGCCGATTTAGTTATCGTAGAGTATGGTGACTATCAATGTCCTTACTGTGGAGCCGCTTATCCCGTGCTAAAGAAGCTCTTGAAAAAATTTAGCGGAGAGGTGAAATTTGTATTTAGAAACTTCCCACTCTCAGAAATGCACGAATATGCGCTTCCGGCCGCGATCGCTGCAGAAGCTGCTTCTTTGCAGGACAGGTTTTGGGATATGCACGATGCCATTTACGAAAATCAGCGGTATCTTGACGACCAGTATCTTTTTAAAATAGCAGAACAAATAGGATTAGATATGGAAAAGTTTAAGTCTGATATACAAAAAGAGGAGTTGGTGAATAAAATCGATGCCGATTTTCAGGGCGGAGTTATCAGCGGAGTCAATGGGACTCCTTCGTTTTATGTTAATGGCAAGAAGTTCAACGCTGGAGCTGAAGAACTTTTCAATCTTTTCATTAGATAACTTTCTAAGCATTTCATATGTACTACCATTAGCGGCTTTTTAGCTTATGGTAGTACAAATAATGCGATTCTAAATCTGCTTCACAATCATTTTTCGATGTTCTCTCCCCAATTAATCATTTCCGAAATATGAACGTAAAGAGGTGTTTCTTGGCCATTAGAGATGACATACAATTTCAAACATGGTATTAAGATCATTTCTGCAACACAATGGGCAAAGTATAATATTGACTGGGATTCGTTTAATAAATAGGACATCGTTACTTATTCGGTAACTTAACCGCGCACAGTATTCAGCAGATCGTGCGGATACCCGAGGCTAATGGAGCTTAAAGCATCTAGTTTGGTCAGCTCATCGGCTGTCAAATTAATTTCAGCCGCTTTCAAGCTTTGCTCAAATTGATTGATATTGCGTGCTCCCAGTAAGGGAAATGCCTCTTTTGATAAATTCCATGCAAAAGCGATCTGACCGGGCGTTGCTTCCTGTTTTTCTGCGATTGCTACCAGTTCATCAATAATCAGTTTGGTTTTCTCGTCTTCTGCATATGCAGCCTCAGAAGAATGACTGATGCGACCGGCTTCTCCCTTTCTATATTTGGCGGTGAGCATTCCGCCAGCCAGTGGCGAGTACATCATCACACCCAGACCAAATTCCGTTGCCATCGGGATCAGTTCGCGGTCTGCGGTACGTTGCAATAGATTATATTCTATCTGTAAAGCCGTGAGTTTTGTTGCTGAGGCAATGGCCGACGCCTTCCATGCTGGGAAATTACTGAGCCCCGCATACACTATTTTCCCTTCTTTGACCAGATCTTGAAGTCCCAAAGCTATTTCTTCCAATGGAGTTAAACCATCATCATAATGGGGCATATAAATATCGATGTAGTCCGTCTGCAATCTTTTTAGACTTTGTTCAACAGCCTGTCGCATAGACTTACGGTTATTCCCAAAATTACTGATTGCAGGCTTGGGATCACTACTTCGGGTATATTTTGAGCAGATGATAAAGTTACTTCGCTGCCCCTGTAGATAGTTGCCTACGATTTCTTCTGCCTCTCCAAATTGATAGACATCCGATATATCAATAAAATTACCCCCTGCTTCTGCATAAGCTGTTAAAATCTTTTTTGACTCTTCGGGATCGGCTCCGTAGCCTTTTCTTGTCCCAAAGTTGGCTGCTCCCAAAATTATTTCACTGGCATGTAGCCCTGTTTTTGCTCCAAATAACTTGTATTTCATATTTTTATATTTACTTTGTCGCAAAGTTAAGGGCATAAAGTACCCGTGTCAATTACGGATAAATTTATCTATACCCACTTTATACCTTCGTAAAATATAGCAGCTATGTACGAAAAAAAGCTTCCGGTCAATCTAGATTGCGGTTTACATCTGTTCCTACAGGTGGTTCAGGGGAAATGGAAAATAAACCTGCTCTGGGCCATTCATTCAGGTATCAAGCGCCCGGGTGAGCTGCAGCGAAAAATCCCCAATGCAACGCGCCGTGTACTGGATGCGCAGCTTGGTCAATTGATTGAACATGGATTAATCCATAAAGTCGTCTTTGATCAGCTTCCGCTGAAAGTAGAATATGAACTGACTGCGCTGGGGGAAAGCCTGATACCGGTCATCGAGGTAACAGCACAATGGGGCGAGGATCACAGAAATGAATTGGAAAAGATTTTGTGAGCAATCAAAATAACACCAAACAGTGTAAACTATTTGGTGTATTTTTTGGTAATGAAGTTTATCTTACTTCACAAACAATGCTTTCCGTAAAACAGTCGCTGCATCCAGCACAGATTGCTGTACAGCAGGGATATGCGCTAGCGGGTTCAGCATCCCGTAATCGTGGATAAAACCTTTATACTCTGTAACAGTCGTTGGAACACCGGCGTCATCCAATTTTCTTCCATAGGCGACACCTTCGTCATGCAGAATATCATTCTCGGCCACCTGAACAAGCGCAGGAGGCAAACCTTTCAGTTCTTTCAGGGAAGCTTTCAGTGGTGAGGCGTATTTGTTGTCGCGTTCTTTTAAGTCAGGCAGGTAATTGTCCCACATCCATTTCATCAACGGCGTTGTCAAAAATCTTTCCTGCGCAAATTTTGTGTACGAAGCCCTGCTGAAGTCGGAGTCGGTAACTGGCCACAAAAGTACCTGCTGTTTGAGTTTGGGACCATTTTTGTCTTTGGCCATCAGTGCCACCACTGCGGCCATATTTCCACCCACACTATTCCCAGCAACAGCAAGCCTGCTGGCGTCAACCCCGATTTCTTTTCCATGACTGGCAACCCATTTTGTTGCGGCATAAGCTTGATTGATGGCTACCGGAAATTTGGCTTCGGGAGAGGGTGTGTAATCTGGGAAAACGGCTACTGCACCGCTGTTGACAACCAGGTCACGAACCAGTCTTCTGTGGGTAGGGTAGTCGCCCAATACCCATCCACCGCCGTGAAAGAACATAAATACGGGTAGTCCGGCTTGTGCCCCCTTGGGTTTTACGATATGTATTTTTACGGTCTGTCCGTCCTCCGTAATGGTTCTTTCTGATTCCTGGATATCGGAGTAATCGAAGCTTACCGAATTTTGGGCACCCACCAACACCAATCTAGCGTCTTTTGGTGAGAGGGTTTCCAGCGGTTTTCCGTCGCCGCTGTTCAAAGCTTTTAAGAATGCTCTTGTTTCACGACCAATATTGGGGTCCTGAGCTGCTGGGTTTGATTGTGCCATGATATTGGAATTTAAGCTGACGAGTGCCGCCAATGTGAAAACTTTTGAATAGAGTGATTTCATTGTGATTATTTTTTAAGGTTGATGTTCAAGATGATTTTGAAGCTGAATGCTGCGCTTACAGGACAGGTTCTTTCGGCCTCGCGGGCAATTTTTTCAAATTCTTCCGCTGAGATACCGTCTACTTCTGCATCAAGTAGCAGTTCGGACTGTGTGATCTTTCCATTATCCAAGGTAATGATGGACTTTGTCTCCAGTCTTTCGGGGGTATAACCTGCCTGGGTGAGATCCAGGCTCAGCTTCATTGTAAAACATCCTGCATGGGCAGCAGCCAGGAGTTCTTCGGGATTTGTTCCGACGCCTTCAGCGAAACGGCTATTGAATGAATACTGAGTCTGGTTCAGAACGGAACTTTGGGTGGTCAGATGTCCGTTTCCTTCTTTGATGGTGCCGTTCCAAACGGCGGTAGCGTTACGTTTCATACTCTTTATTTTTGATTGTTAATTTCTTATAGGACAAAGGTATGTCATATAGGCAATCTAAATAAAGAGCAAAAAGTCGATAAAAATTGTACTTTTTTCCTTTTGTAGGCTAATTTTTAATTTCTTTCCGAAAAGCTGCGGGAGTTTTCCCTGATTTCTGCGTAAAAATCCGGTTGAAGTAAGCTGGATCTTCATAGCCCAATTGATAGGCGATTTCCTTTATGGTAAGCTCGCTGTAAAGGAGCAGGCGTTTGGCTTCAAGGACGATCCTGTTTTTGATCATCTCGTTCGGATTTTCAAGATTGAGTTTATGGAATTTGTTGGAGAGTGTTTTTGGAGCCAGGTTCAGCAGGTCCGCATAATCGGCCACACTGTGTTTTTCCTTGTAATGAATATTGACCAGTCGGCTGAAGTTCCTGAAAAAATCCTGATCCGTACTGACAAGATCGAGCGTTTCGTTTTGGAGGTTTTGCTTTTTCCATTGCCGTGTTGCACGGATGATAATCTGCTTGAGGTAAGTTCTGATCATTTCTTCAGATGAACGGTCTTGAATATGAAGCTCATCGCTGATCTGAGCGAATAATTGGGATATGCTGTGCAGCTCATCGCCGTGCAGGGCCACCGCCGGGTTCTCAAAAATATTATTGAATAAAAGTCCGTCGCAGGCAACCTCCTCATCATGGATCTGAATACAGTAAAAATCCCTGTTGTAATGAATTAAAAAAGCTTCATTCGCATTGGCCGACTGGATGTCAAGATATTGATTGGTATTGATGAAAAGCAAGGTGGGATTTTGGGTTTCATACGCAGTGAAGTCCACCGTTAGTGCGTAACCCGCTGGAATGAGCAATACTTTGATGTAATGGCGGAAAGTTTCGCCATTCACCAGATTCAGCGAAGAGGAGTCGAAAGAAATCAGGCCTAATTTTTTGTGGTTCGATTCAAAAATGGAAGTAGCACTATTCATAAGGGCGTTTGTGTATGTTCAAATGTATCTCTTTTGCTGATAAAACTAAAATAAACGGTACAATTTGCAGCATCAGCAAAATCATTCTGCTCCAGTTATGCGTAATCGTCTCTAGATGAATTAAGCTGTAAAAGGCATTCCTGGTTATAGTAGAATAGCTAGTTGGGGCTTTTAAGTTGCTTTCGGGTTATGTGCTTTGAAAATACTACAATGAATAGATGTTCGTATTTTTATTTTAAGGCAAACGATCTCAATTTCAATCTGTTCTAATTAATAGTACAGAATTTCATTTCTGCTGATTGTCAAGGATGGCTGAATGGGGGATTCAGCCTCCTTTAACACCAAAGTCTTGCTGACTAAGATAGTTATAAAAAATCCCAAGTTTTATAGGATAACCTTAGGTGTAAAAATAATAATGCTAAGATTATTATAATATGTATCTTTACCTCGTTGACAAGCACTTTTAAATCCTATCAATTGTATGATTAACTTGCACGGTGCGGATTCTACTTTTACAGTATCCCAAAATCATCTCGCACAGGCGCTCGCACAGGCTCGTATGGGCTTTTGGGAAGTTAGCCTATTGGAAAAAAATTACATGTCCTGTACGGATCAATGCAAAAGAAATTTTGGTTGGGATACAGCAAAAGAATTTAGCTATGGTGATATGTTGGGCCGTATTGTGGATGAAGACCGGGAAGCAATGCAGGCGAGTGTCGTAAGGGCTATTGAGCAGCAAATTCCCTATATTTCACAGTATCGTGTAAGACATGGTGATGATAGTATCCATTGGATTGAGGCACGTGGATGGGTGACTTATGACGAGAATGGCGGCCCGCAGGTAATTTCGGGAACGACGCTTGATATCACAGAGAAAAAGGAGCTAGAGATTCTCCGCGACGAAATGTTGAGCATCGCCATGCATGAAATCAAGACACCGCTATCATCCGTCAAAGGAACCTTGCAGATTCTCGATAGGCAGCTGGCAGCACAAGAAAATGCCTTGTCAAATAAACTCCTAGAAAATGCACTCAAAGCCACTGACCGTATTAATCGTCTCCTCAATGAAATGGTCGCCCCCGTGATGGTAATGGCTAAAGGAATCGACCTCGATAAATCCACGATAGATTTGACCCAGCTTATCATTGAAATAAGCCAAAATGCTGCGCTCATATTTCCCGAGAGTGATCTGCACTTACATCTGCCCGATGATACGGTATTTCTGGAGGCTGATGGTTATCGTATCGGACAGGTAATTACCAACCTGATCAATAATGCCATTAAATATAGTGATAAAAATTCACCTATACACATCAAGATGACAGCAGATCGGCATGAAATATCCGTACTGATAAGTGACCTTGGGATGGGAATAAAACCTGAGGATAGGAAAAAAGTATTTGAGAAATTTTATCGCTCAAATGCTCACAGTCATATTGAAGGTTTCGGTATCGGGCTCTTTCTCTGCGCCGATATCATACTGCGTCACGGCGGTCAGATCCATATACTCGATAAAGAGGGGCCGGGCACCGATATTTCTTTTACCCTGCCGCGCAAAGAAGGCTAGATCCCCTATAAAATAAAAATCCATAATCATTTAAATTAAAATCGCCGTATGATAATCCCCGCAGTAGCAAATGCTGCAATGAGGAAAATGTAAGAATTAGAACTCATGCTTCATGTGGTCATCAAATAATCAAAACAATAACAGTTCGAATGGTGTTATTCACCTGATCTTACGTTAAAATTGATTATTTCAAAAAGCGGGCTACTACGTGTAGTCCGCTTTTAATTTTTTAAGGAAATATACGTAACAATATGAAACTTAAATTGTACCAAAAAAAAGCTGTTACTCTTTAATAATGAAAAAAATAGCGAATATAGAAGCAACAGGGAAATTACCTATTGTTGGGCTAACAAGCCATAGTTGAAGGAGAGGATAGGTGTATTAAAGTGATGGCATAGCAGAGACATATTGATAAAGGTAATAAATTGAGCCAGCATAATCATGAAGAAGAAAATAATTATTTGCGAAGACGATACACTTATATTAGATGTGTTGGGGCTTGCATTAGCGAACGAAAACCAGGAGGTCATATCCGTTGCCCATAGCCCGGAACTCATGTCTACCATATACGAAAGACAACCTGACCTGTTGATTGTGGATCTACAGATGCCATGGCTGGCCGGGGACGACATTGTGCGCCAACTCAAGGCATCCGAAAAATACAGCTCCATAAAAGTGATTATGATGTCGGCGAGCCTCCATGGCAAAGCTATAGCTGATGCTTGTGGAGCCGACGCTTTCTTGGCTAAACCATTTGAACTGGATGAACTTGAATATTTAGTGGCCAAATTATGTCCATCCGGGTTTAATTAGTATTTTACAAGCGTTTATTATGGCCGTAATAATAACGATTAGCCGACCTTACTTTTAAGTTTTCTGATAATCTTTAACAGCGATTCGCTATTTCTAGCATCGTGATAAAATTTGGGCAATTTCTCAAGTCTAGACCCATACTGCAGCGTCAAATTCGGTAATGCATTTATTTTGGTCTTGAAAACGATGCTTCATTTTTTTAATCCGGGCGATTTTTACTATTATATCGTGAATATTGCGAGCGTAGAAATGGAATTTGTGAGTGACAGTATTTCAAATGTTTTAAAAATTAAGCCCGAGGTGCTACACCTTGTACTCTGCGGGAAAAGTACACTTGAAATTGCCGAGCTGCTGGCCGTGTCTGTGCATACCATAAATTCCCACCGTAAAAATATACTCAGCAAATCGCAGTGTTCATCGTTGGCATAGCTGGGCTCCAAGTCTACTTTAGTTCTCTAACTGGATATGCGCGTTTTGTTGGACCTGAGCTTTTTTACCAAGTATAATTGAGCTTTTTTACCAAGTTGAATCAAAATTGTACCGCTAATTTTGTTCTATAAAATTAACAAAATGAAAACAGTCAATCAGATTTATATCAACGGAGAATTTGTAACTCCTCACGGAACAGAGATCTATGATCTCATCAATCCGTCTAACAATGAAAAGATCGGAGAAGTCACCTTAGCCGATGCAATAGACACAAAAAATGCCATCGCAGCCGCAAAAGCCGCCTTCCGGACATTTTCAAAATCTACGATTTCGGAACGTATAGGCTACCTAACAAAACTGAAAATTGCCATTGAAAAGAGAAAACAGGATTTTATCAGTACAATGATCGAAGAATATGGTGGTACTCACCAATTTGTCACGATGAGCAACGAGCATACCGGAGCCTGGTTTGACAGTATGATAGAAGTACTCAAAAATTTTGAATTTGAACGAACAATTAATGCTGCTTCGGTGCGTTTACAGCCTGTAGGTGTGGTCGCTATCATCACGCCCTGGAACGCCAGCAACAGTTCGGTAACTAGCAAAGTCGCTACAGCAATCGCAGCTGGATGTACGGTAGTGATCAAACCCAGTGAAATGAGTGCGTTGCAGACGAATGTGCTGATGAAAGCTTTTCACGATGCAGGTTTACCTAAAGGTATCATAAATGTGGTAACAGGTCTGGGAAATGTTGTTGGAACGGAACTTACCGAAAATCCCGGAGTGACCAAGATATCATTTACCGGTTCGACAGCCGTCGGAAAATCCATCGCTAAACGGGCGGCAGATACCATGAAACGCGTCACGTTGGAACTAGGTGGAAAATCGCCCAATATTATACTGGATGATGCTGACCTGGACGCTGCAATTCCGACGGCCGTATACGGTGCTTACATGAACAGTGGACAAGCCTGTATTGCCCCGACAAGACTCCTGGTACCGCAGCACAAACTGGATCAGGTTAATGCAATAGCAAAGGCTACTGCAGCGCGTATAGTGGTCGGTCTGCCTCAGCATCCCGACACAAACATCGGTCCGATGGTGAGCGTAAAACAGTTTGATCGGGTGCAGCATTATATTAAAACTGGAATAGAAGAAGGCGCCACGTTATTGACTGGCGGCTTGGGCAAACCTGAAGGCTTGGAAGACGGAAACTTTGTAAAAGCGACCATTTTTACAAATGTAAGCAATGATATGACCATTGCGCAGGAAGAAATTTTCGGCCCCGTTTTGTGTATTATTCCTTATCAAACGGAAGAAGAGGCAATCGAAATTGCCAATGATACCCCTTACGGATTGGCAGCCTACATCACATCGGCAGATAGGGAAAGGGCAATACGGGTGGCCTCGGAAATCGATGCCGGTCGAGTCTGTATCAATGGATTTAGTCACGACCCTTTCGTTCCATTTGGCGGATTTAAGCAGTCGGGTATAGGTCGGGAATATGGCGCCTATGGGCTGGAACCTTATCTTGAAATCAAAGCTGTGCTAAGCTAATTTTTTATAAATTTGATAAAGCGTTGTCGCGTGGACAGCGCTTTGTCTTGATCAATAAGCTAATGATAGAAAATTCGGACATTGTCTATTCCTGTTACCACAAAGTGAGCCGAAAAGGAGAAAACTTTGTGGCTCAGCATACGATTTCATACCAGATGTCGGGTAGTTTTGTATTGGCAGACAATAAAGACAAGTATATTGCCAATCCGGGAGATTTTCATCTCATCAGGAAAAACCAACTGGTGAAATTTGCGAAAATTCCACCACCAAATGGCACCTGTGAAAGCCTGAATATCTATTTGAGTGATGAAAATCTAAAGAATTTTGCGCAGGAATATCAGTTGCAGTCCGAACATGTAACGAAAGCAAATGTGCTGGTTAAAATCGATGTCAACTCGGTGCTTGAAAATTTTATCGCTTCGCTGCGCACCCTGCTCACGAGCAACCTGAATACCAAATCACTGACAGACCTGAAAATCAAGGAACTTTTGTTAATCCTCCTTCAGACGAAACCTGAACTCAAAAATATCCTGTTTGATTTTTCCGAACCGCATAAAATAGACCTTGAAGCGTTTATGAACCAAAACTATAGGTACAACGTCAATTTGGAGCGTTTTGCCCGTCTCACGGGTAGGAGCCTTGCCACGTTTAAGCGCGATTTTGAAAAAATTTTTCAAACCTCGCCGCACCAATGGATGCTCAAAAAAAGGTTGGACGAAGCACATTATCTCTTAAAGGAAGAAAAGAAATCTGCTTCTGACATCTTTGTTGATTTGGGCTTTGAAGATCTTTCTCATTTTTCCTCTGCTTTTAAAAAACAGTTTGGCTATAGTCCCAAAAGTTTAGCTAAAATATAGTATGGGGGCTTATGCGGCCTTCTGCACTTCTTTTTGTGCTGTAAGGCCCCTTAAATTCCTGCCGTCGCTCGGTTTGATTTTGAAATATTCAATTAAAGATAGGAGGGACAAGGCTGCAATTAATTGTAATGCCAGGCTGAAATCCCGCATCTGATAAATGGTATCCTGATAATAACTACTGGCCAGGTGAAGAGTTACTGCTCCTAAGGCGATCCCCATACCAAGTGCCATTTGCTGCGCCGTATTATACAGCGTATTTGCATTGCTCATCTGCTCATTGGGTATGTCTGCATAGGCCAGGGTGTTAAGGCTTGTAAATTGAAGCGAACGTGTAAGTCCGGAGAAAAAGAACACAAGGGCGACAAGCCAGATCGGTGTCTGTAGGGAAAGCAGCGAAAGGCCTGCCGTAAACACCGTTAAAATAATACCATTCCCGATCAAGACTTTACGAAAGTCAAATCTTCGAGTGATCCATATGGCTACGGGCTTCATGCTCATACTGCCCAGCATGTTGGCCATATAGAGGAGACCTGCATGAAATGGGCTCAGTCCAAAACCCAGCTGTAACATAAGCGGCAGGATAAACGGAGCAACATTGATCACCATACGGGTGATCGATCCAGAATAGACCGTAACCCTGAATGTCTTTATCTTGAGGACACTATAGTCGATCAATGGGTACTTGATACGTTTGGAGTGCCAGATGGAAACGGCCATTAGCGCAAAGCTTACAACAATAGTAACAATGGGTTTGGTATAATCTCCTTTGGCTGCACCGATCATTTCAGTACCCAGCATGATGCCGGCGAGACCGATCCCGCTGATAAAAAAGCCGATAATATCCAGTGGGCGGATATTTTCAGATTCCATCGCTGGAATAAATTTATTGACTGCCCACAGCGCAAATACCCCGACGGGCACATTGATAAAGAAAATCCAGTGCCAGCTAAAATAGGTCGTAAAAAATCCGCCCAATACGGGACCAATAATAGGACCCAATAATCCGGCCCAGGCAATATAGCCGATCGCATCGACCAGATCTTTCTTTGCGGTATGCTTTAGTACAATGAGACGGCCCACCGGTACCATCAGTGCTCCGGCTGTACCTTGACAGATACGCGCGATCACGAAAGCTGTTAAGTTGGTACTCAGCCCACAGGCGATGGACGATAGTATAAATCCTATAATTGCTGTATTAAAAACTTTTTTTGCACCGTAGCGGTCGGCAATCCAGCCGCTGATTGGAATAAATACGGCCAACATGACCGTATACGAAGTAATGCCCGCACTGAGTTGTACCACATTGCTCTCAAAATCATGTGCCATTTTGGGTAAGGCCGTTGATATCGCTGTGGTGTCGAGCATTTCCATAAGCAATGTGCCACCAACAATGAGCGATATGATGCGTGATTCTTTCTTCATTTTGCTCTTCTTCAATCCCGAACGGGATACATTTGCGACAAAAGTAAACCTATCCAAAAAAAGAAAAGTCATTTAAAGGCAATTAAATGTAGACAAATTTGACTGCTTATGTTTTTTCCAAATACCCGAAACAGGTGGACGAGCGGATAATGTTGCGGGTTGCCGCTAGGCGGTCGCTAGCGCTTGATTTTTACTCAGAAGAATGCGAATGCAACATGATGTTTACAAAAGCTTTCGCTACGTCAATGTTACATTCACATCAGGTGCCATTGTTTATATTTGTATCGTACATCAATCGAAATGGTGTGCATTAGATATCATACAACCTATGTTAAGACGAGTCATATTTCAATTTCTCTTACTGATAAGTGCGATGCTGTTGATTGTGAAGCCTTTGATCGGATTTTCACTTTATCATCAGGCAAAGACGCAAGGGGAGAATGAGTTTATCACCGTTATCAAGGCCTTCAGTAAACGGAAACAGGAATACCTGGATTGGGTTGATGTCAAAGATAGTGTCTGTCTGACGCGCTCGCCACTTCGTCACTTTGTTGCTAAAGTAAAGGAGTTTTTCATTACCCACTTTTTCAACACCTTCTTTCCAAATTCCAGCACGTTTTCGATGGGCAACTTGCTGTCCAAGGCCTTATTGCCGCTAGATCGGCTATACCTGCGTAATCTTCAGCTCACTTTATGATAAAAAAGCCATTTTAATCGTACTGAATGGGTCCCAATGGGGCTACAGACATTCATTTATTTTAAAATAAGCTTTTTATATGTTTCAGAAACTTGTCCTTTTGGGGCATGTGCTGCTCTGCTGTAGCTTTTTTAGCTATGGCCAGGAGAACCATGTGCCTATCAAACTCAACCAGCTGCTGTCTTCGGTATCGCAGCATGCGCCATCCTTACGTACCGACTACGTGCGTACGCAGGTACAGCAGGCCCGCGCAGCCGAAGTCAAAAACAACCGTCTGCCAAGCCTCCAGCTGTCGTATCAGGCAGACGTCGGTTCCAATAATAATGTGCCCGGGCCTTACTTCGGATTTGGCTTGGTACCGACCAATAATGGTGGTATCCGTGCCGATAATAATTATCAGGCTGTGAGCAGCAATCTTGGTATTGCTGCCTTCCAATGGGAGGTCTATAATTTTGGTCAATTCAAGGCCCAAGACCAGCTCGCGCAGTCGGAGGTGACCGTAGAGAACCGTCGGTTTGAGCAGTCTAAGTATGACCTGCAGTCCTTCACGATTTATAGTTATCTGCAGTTATTAAAATTGCATGACCTGATCGAAATTCAATCGCGCAGTATAGCCCGTAATCAGGAAATACGTCAGTCGATATTTGCGCTGGTCAAAAGTGGTATTCGGGCTGGAGTGGATACCAGTATGGCGGATGCCGAAATATCGCGAAGCCAGCTTAGCCTTATCGAACTGGACAATCAGCAGCAGCAGTTGCAAATTCAACTGGCTACTTTGGCCGGTATGTCCCCAGCGCAAATTGTAGCGGATACCACTGCCGAAAAGATTCTTTTCGAGCAGGTACAAAATGCACCCATTGAACTCGATGGTGGCCGCCAGCATCCCCTGGTAGCCTACTATAATGCGTTGTTCGACAAAACGAAAATGGAAGAAAAGCTGGTCGCCAATAGTTACCGTCCCAAGCTGTTCCTTTCGGGGGCCGTCTGGGGGAGGGCATCCAGTGTTCATAGTGATAATAGTTATGGGTCACTAGCCGATGGCTTTGGCCTGCAACGTGGTAATTACCTCGTTGGTATGGGGATCAACTACAACCTGTTTGACCTGCGCCGTAAAAAGGTAAAACTCCATACGCAACGCCTTATGGTAGACGAGGCTGGGCAAAAGCTACAGGAACAACAGGCCAACATCGCCATGAATATTGCACAGTCTACCACGGAAGTGGAGACTGCTGAAAGACGTCTGAAGGAAATTCCGCGTCAGACTAAGGCTGCAAACGCCGCTTACCGCCAGAAGTTTTCCTTGTATAAGAATGGACTGATTGATATCGTGGAGGTCAATGTTGCCCAAAATATGCTCAATCAGGCAGAGCGCGATTATATCACCGCCAAGTATAATTATTATCTGGCATTGTTCCATCAGGTGGTGGCACAAAACAATGTCGATGGCTTTCTTCAACTTTTTAACTAATTACTTATGTCACTTGTCACAGCTGCTTTACGAAGGCCGATTACCACAGTGATCATCACCCTGAGCCTGCTGCTCTTTTCGGTACTCGCCGTACTGAAAATACCGATTGATATCTTTCCGCAGCTCAATTCACCGACAATTTACGTCATTGAATCTTACGGTGGGATGTCCCCGCAACAAATGGAAGGTTTTTTCTCCTCCCGGATGCAGGATCAGTTTCTCTATGTCAACGGAATCAAAAATATATCCGCCAAAAATATTCAGGGCCTTACGCTCTTAAAACTTAGTTTCTACGAAAATACCGATATGGCCGAAGCCTCAGCGCAGGTGGCGCTGCAGGTAAACCGGGCCATGAAGTTTTTCCCGCCAGGGGCATTGCCACCACAGGTGGTTCGTTTTGATGCTTCTTCTTTACCTGTGGGGCAGCTGGTCCTTTCTTCCAAGACAAGAAGCCTCAAAGAGATCTACGATATGGCGAGCACGTTGGTGCGGCCCATGTTTTCTGCGGTACCGGGCCTCTCGGCACCGCCACCCTTTGGAGCCAACTCCAGGACGATCACGGTCAATGTAGACCCCAATAAATTGCGGAGCTACAACTTGACTGCCGACGAAGTGGTGATGGCATTATCCAAATTTAACGTGATGTCACCATCAGGCAACCTCCACCTCAACAATACGATGTATGTGACCACCATCAATTCACTGATCAAGAATGTTGCAGATTTCTCCAATATTCCTATTCTGACAAAAAATGGGATCCCGATTTATATCAAAGATGTCGCACGCGTGTCGGACGCTTCGGATGTGACGGTCAGTTACGCACTGATCAATGGTCGGCGCTCAGTTTATATTCCTGCCGTTAAGACTTCAGATGCTTCCACCTGGGCAGTGGTCAGCAACCTAAAGGCCAAGCTGCCGGAAATCCAGAACCTTCTCCCAGAGGATGTCAAGGTATCTTACGAATTTGACCAGTCCGTAGCGGTTATGAATTCGGTGCAGAGTCTTTTACACGAAGGTGGGCTCGGTGCTTTGCTTACTGGCCTGATGGTACTCTTGTTTCTGCGCGACTGGCGAAGCAGCTTGATCGTGATCGTCACCATACCAGTGTCCATTTTGATCGGTGTCTTGCTGCTCACACTGTTTGGCCAGACCATCAATATTATGACCTTGAGCGGTTTGGCACTGGCCATCGGTATCCTGGTCGATCAGGCCACGGTGACCATCGAAAGCATACACCAGTATCAGGAACAGGGTACACACAAACGTAAGGCGATCTATCATGCCTGTCAGGAGATCGCTGTTCCGCTGCTCTTGATCCTGTTCTGTATTTTGGCTGTATTTGCACCTTCCTTTATGATGACGGGAATTCCCCGGGCCATGTTTTTGCCACTTTCTTTATCCATTGGATTGACAATGATCGCCTCTTATTTCATGGCGCAGACCTTGGTACCTATTTTATCCAATTGGCTGCTCAAAGAGCATCATATCGGGCACTTCAAGTCAGACTCTCCGGGCTTTTTCGATAAGATCAAAAAGCGTTATCGCTATAGCTTATATCGCAGCATGCGCCATAAGGGTAAAATTATCATCGGTTATCTGCTGCTCATGCTGGCTTGTGCGGCGGCGGCATTTGTCTACATCGGCAAGGATATGATGCCCAAAGTTAACAATGGGCAGTTTCAGTTGCGGATCAAAGAGCCCGATGGAACCAGGCTGGAGCGTACCGAAGAGTCCGTCAAACAGGTCCTGCAAGTAATCGATAGTACGGTCAACCATCAGGTTGCCATCAGTTCGGCCTATGTAGGCCTAGTGCCCAGCAGCTATGGGGTTAGCAACCTCTATGTATTCAATACCGGGACGCATGAAGCCGTTATTCAGGTCAACCTGAATGCAGACTATCATGTCAATATGGACGAACTCAAAGATGTTTTACGGCGTAACATCCATTTCAAACTGCCCAATTTGCGTCTGAATTTTGAACCTATTGATATGACCGAAAAGATTATGAGCCAGGGAGCTGCGACACCGATCGAAGTGCGTGTCGCCGGTAAGAAAATGGACGAATTGAAGGTCTACGCGGATAAGGTTGTCGGTTCATTGCGGCATATCGGCTATCTGCGTGATGTGCAGATCGCGCAGCCCCTCCGTTTGCCGACCATTTCGATTGCCATCGACCGCCTCAAAGCCTCACAGCTTGGTCTGCAGATGGATGATATTGCCCGGTCGGTAACAGCCAGTACGTCATCGAGCCGATTTACGCAGAAGATCCAATGGCTCGATGAAAACAATACCTATACCTATCAGGTACAGGTGCAGGTGCCTGAATATGTGATGAATACAATGGACGAGCTGCGCGAAATTCCACTCGTGAAAGGGCAGCTCACACCGACCTTGGGCGATATCGCCAGTTTCAATACACAATATTTACCGGGTGAGTATGACCGGCAGGGGCCAAGACGGTATTTGACCGTGATGGCAAATATCCATAAGAAGGACCTGGGGACAGCAACAGCCGATGTGCAACAAGCTATTCGTGAACTCCCGGCTCCGCCGCGTGGTGTTGTGGTGGAAATGAAGGGGATGTCGACACTATTGCTCGATACCATGGGTAGTTTGCAATTAGGGCTAGCCTGCGCAGTTGTTGTAATATTTCTGCTGTTGGCGGCGAATTATCAGAGTGTCAAGCTTTCGCTGACCGCATTGGTCACTATTCCTGCAGTGATCTTAGGATCTTTGGCGATGCTTTTGCTCACAGGGTCTACACTCAATCTGCAATCTTACATGGGTATGATTATGTCTACGGGGGTATCCGTCGCCAATGCGATCCTGATCGTGTCCAATGCGGAAGCACTGCGGCTGGACTTTCGCAATGCCAGGACGGCAGCGCTGGCCAGTGCGACAACGCGGCTACGTCCGATCCTGATGACCAGTATGGCCATGATTGCCGGTATGATTCCCATGGCCATGGGAATGGGGGAGACGGGTGAACAGGCGGCTCCATTGGGCCGGGCCGTTATCGGTGGCCTGTTTGCCTCCACATTTGCAGCTCTCTTTATTCTGCCGCTCCTGTTTGTGTGGATGAAGGAAAAATCCAAGTTCGAGTCCGAATCACTCTTGCCGCAGGATGAGCCTGATTATCGGAAGCCATTGATGGAAAAAGAAGCGTATAGTGTAAACTAAAAAAATATAGTGCTCTTTCGGAATCGACATCCAGCAGTACGAACTGCGATGATATAGAAGGAAGTTACTATGGAACGGGAACAGAATCGTATAAAAAGATAAAATCGCCAAAGGCAGCATGTATGCCTTAAAGACATAATTGAGAAATGAACAAGAAAACCAAAGGGATGAAAAAAATAGGCTATTTAATAATACTGGTGGGCTTACTTTCCGCTTGCGGTCACACCGAAAAGCCGATTGATCTGACGCCGAAAAATCCGGCTAAAGCCAGTACCTATCAAACAACAGTAATACAGGAGAAAGTCATGTCCAGCAGTGTGCGTTTACCTGGTAAGCTCAAACCTTTTAACGAGGTAAATATCTACGCCAAAATGAACAGCTTTGTCAAGCACATCTATGTGGACAGAGGAGCAATAGTCAAAAAAGGGCAGCTGCTGATGCAGCTGGAGGCACCAGAAATGCTCGCTGCGGTACAGTCGGCGCATTCGCGCTTTGTGCAGGCACAGGAGACCGCCTCTGCAAGTAAGGATAAATACAAAAGGCTCAAAAATGCCGCACAGGAAGAAGGAGCGGTATCACCACTTGATCTGGACAATGCGCTTTCAAAGATGAAAGGGGATGAAGCGGTAGCTATGTCGGAAAAAGCAAATGTGGAAGAGGTTGAAATGCTGCAGTCTTATCTGAATATCAAAGCGCCATTCAATGGTGTGATTGTACAGCGTAACGTTTCTGAAGGAGCACTGGTCGGACCGGGAAAAGGAAATGATCAACCCCTTTTGATCCTGCAGGATCTCAACAAATTAAGGCTGGAAGTACAGATCCCTGAGACCTATGTTGATAAAGTTGATCTTTCGAAAAAGGTAGCTTATCGTTTTAATAATAAACCGAATAAGGTATTTGAAGGGATGATTGCGCGTTCGGCAAATTCTTTGGGCGCCATGCAGTCCGAAGCGATAGAGGTAGATGTCGCCAACTCGGATAACAAACTCAAGCCCGGTTTATATTGTGAAGTGGATATTCCATTGTCTGCCGGAGCCAATTCTTTATTGGTGCCATCCAATAGTATTGTACGTTCGACAGAAAGGCAGTATGTGATCCAGCTTATAGCTGGCAAGACACATTTTGTGGATATCAAAGAAGGTGTATCCACGCATGATTCTACCGAAGTTTTTGGTAAGCTAAACAAGAGTGATCAGATCTTGCTGCATGCCAATGACGAAATCAAGGAGGGGGTCAAACTTCCCCTGGAAAAATAGGTTTAATGCTTTTATTTGATAGGTATGAAAGGTTTCTTGGAAACCTTTCATACTTTTTAAATTAGTCGGATCAGCGCTTTGAAGCAAAGATCCCTATTGCTTGATCTTGTGCAGGGACACAACCGTACCGCTAGATAACATCATGGCGGCGAAGTTGGGGGTGGAACTTACTGCGCAGGAAGCCGTACCTTAAATGTGGTTCCGCCGGCTGAGTTGCTCTCTACAGCGATATGTCCGTTATGCAGTTCTACAATTTCACGGCAGAGGTAAAGGCCTATGCCAAATCCCGAGATTGTTCCGACCCGATCTTTTCCTGCCCTGTAAAACCGCTCGAATATCTGATCGCGGTCTTCTTCGGCAATTCCCATGCCTTGGTCGCTGACAAAAATTTCGATATCCTTGTTTTCCGTGGTCAGATAGCCAAATGTAATCTGGGTTCCTATTGGCGAATACTTGGCTGCATTTTCTACCAGATTTTGGACTACCTGCGCAATCTTATTCAGGTCTGCGTCAATGGATACACTTTGCGTCAGGTCAGCGACAATCTGATGGGAGTGGATCCTCAATTTAAATTCATCTTCAAGTTCAGCAAATAATTCCTTCAGATCAAATACTTCTCTTTCGATCGTCATTCTGCCGGAGTCGAACCGCGAAATGTTCAAGAATCCATTGATGAGGTTCTTCATATTGCGAACCTGTTTAAGAGATTTCAATGTAAGGTCCTGGTAATTCGTATTTGCTGTCAGGAGTGCCTGACGTTGCATCAATTGAAGATAGGCGTTGATAGAGGTCAGGGGTGTCTTCAGTTCATGGCTAGCGATGCTTATAAAGTCATTTTTTCGCTGTTCCTCAGCTTTCTGTTCGGTAATATCCCTTAGTGTACCATTCAGGCTTGCGGCTTTCCCCTTGGCATCATAAAACACTTTACCACGTGCCTGCACGAGCCTGCCGTTCGGGGACTGTGGATGGACGATACGGTATTCAATAAAGTAATTGCCATCCGACTCTTCGCTCAGTGCATCAGTGATGGTAGCCATTACACGTTCCTGATCCTCTTCTACAATGGAATTAATAGCAGCAGATAGATCCAATTGATCCTCATCATTTAAACCGAACCATAATTTTAATAGCGCGTTTCCGGAGAACAGGTTCACCTCAGGCTCATAATAGAACGTTGCAAGCTCTCCGGCATCGATAGCCATGGATAACATTTGTTGGTCCTTTTCGCTTTTCCGTCGTTCAAGAACTTGATCGGTAATTTCTTCGAGGATGATCAGAATTCCCGTTACTTTATTATCAGCTGAAAAAATAGGTTGATAGATGGAGTTTACGATAGCCTCCCGCAATCCGTCCTTGTGGTGCAGCAGTATGGAAAGTTCATTATTTGTTTTTCGTACACCTTTTTCAAATGCTTCCTGGAGCCATTGGGTCATGGGCTGGCCCTGCAGCTCGGGCCTTGCGGTTTCGTGGGGCAGGCCCTGCACTTCCGCCAAATGACGGCCCCAGATCTTTAATATGGTTGGATTGGCGATGTCAATAATAAACTCTGGCCCCTTAAGCATTGCTATGCCAACCGGTGCCTGCTCAATAATTGTCCGCACCTGCTCACGGCTTTCTGCCAGAAGTTGTAAGGAACTGTTGAGCTCATCATTTGTAGCAGTCAATTCTTCCAGCGTTGCTGCCATCTCCTCCATAAGCCCTTGTTCCTTTTTTTCTTTTTCCTGTATTTGTTGCTGATGCTGCCTTCTTAACGTAACGTTGCGGGCGGTGTTTAAAATGCACCAGGTTTTATTGTTTTGGTCTAATAGGGCCCTATATTCATAATCGAAATAATCAGTCACCGGAACACCATCCTTTATAAGCCTAGCTGGTGCCTCCTTTATGGAATAGGATTGGCCCGTACGCCAAACCTCTTGCAAAATAGATAAGAACGGCTGGTCTTCCAATTCGGGAATAGCACTGATCAGCGCCTTTCCAATAACGGATGCATCTTTGCCCCATAGGCTAAGCATACCCGCATTGGCAAACTGGATGGTCATCTCTGTTCCAGTATAGATTGATGTAGGCTCGGGAGAACAGCTCAATGCCTGTAAGATAAGGTCTTCGCTAAAAGAGGCACTGCCAAATTTTTTCTTGATGTCCATTAGGCCAAAGATAAAGAATACATTCTATAGCGTAGCATATTATCTTCCGCTCTATTTTCACTTCTGTCCCTGTTTTTTGTACCGGTCAATACCAGGCTTTTAAAGCCGCCCGGCGAGTTGATAAAATGAGCTCTGTATCTTCTTTCAAATGCCGCAATGGCCTGTTCATTATAAATCATCGTTTACAAATACTTTTCTACGTGTTAGCAATTCTATTGATCATGCCCCTGAATATGAAGCCATGAAAAGGCCATACCGCATACCAGTAGAGCCTTCCGGCAAGGCCCAGGGGCCTGAAGGTCGCGGTCTGCAGCAGGAGATTATCTTCGATTTTAAATTCTAGCCAGGCCTCTCCCGGCAGTTTCATTTCGGCATAGAGCAGCAGTCGTTTTGTTTTTTTATCTGCGATCAGTACGCGCCAAAAATCAAGTGCATCGCCGGCCGCCAGGTCACTTTTATTCTTTCGTCCTCGCCGCATACCCACTCCGCCAACTAATTGATCCATGAATCCACGGATTTTCCAGAGCCAGTTGCCATAATACCAGCCAGAATTACCGCCTATGGACCATATTTTGGTCAACGATGCTTCACTATTAGGAAGGGGAGCCGTACGGAAATCCTTAAAACAACCATAACAGGGCACTTCCAGCAGCCGGGTAAGCCCGCCCGATAAAATATGACTGGTCTGGGCATCTTTCCAACTGGAAACCACATTGTCGCTTTCAATTTTTTGAAAAGCTAACTGGATGGATGCGCGGTAATTGATCAGCTTGATACCCAATTCGCCGGCCAGACGATTTGGTTTACAGATCACTTCCACTTTCATGCTATCGACCAGATTTTTGGCCAGGTTATAGGACGTGGAGGTCACAAAATAAAGCCAGTAAGAGGAAAGCCGTGGGGTCATAAGCGGGATCACATAAATGTGTCGCCTAAGTTTTCGTTCAGCAGCATATTGCAGCAACATCTCTTTATAGCTAAGGATGTCTGGACCGCCGATATCATAGCTGTTGTTAAAGGTATGCGGATTGGCGATAACACCGATCATAAACTCAATCACGTTGCGTATGGCGATAGGCTGACATTTCGTCTTGAGCCATCTAGGCGTAATCATCACCGGGAGTTTTTCCACAAGGTCGCGTATGATCTCGAACGATGCGCTCCCGGAGCCAACGATGATGCCGGCCCGCAGGGTGGTGATCGGAATGCGCCCGCTAGCCAGGATGTTTTCAACGTTTCTTCTCGAGTCGAGATGCTTCGATAAGTGATCTGAATTTATTATTCCACTCAGATAAATGATCTGCTGCGCGCTGGTTTTTTCCATAAAGTTGCGGAAGTTGGTCGCACATTGCGCTTCCATTTGCTGGAAATCACCTGACTGCGTGGCCATGGAATGGATCAGGAAATAAGCGATGTCAATTTCAGGCGGAATATTTTTTAGCGTCTCCTGGTCCAGGAAGTCGACTTCCACAACTTCAACAGGTCCCGGGATTACTGATGTATCAAAACGGTTTTTATCTCTCACACAGCAGATCACTTCATGCCCCTGTTCCAGCAATACAGGCAAAAGTCGTTTTCCGATATACCCGGTAACACCGGTCAAGAGAATTTTCATAGCCTGGATTGTTTGTTGCAGTTGTTCATTTTGTTATATACAAATATACCAAAGTGCAGCCTAAATTGTTTTTGTTTGGTGTATTTTTATTCTATTGTAGCGCTGTTGGTTAGGCGCAGCAAGGGAACTAAAAAAGGCGCACGATCTCGTGCGCCTTATCGTTTATGAATGCAGTTTTGACAAACTGCTTTGGTGGTAGCACTTAACTTCTAATTTCACGCCGCATAAAAATGTAGTAAGACCAGGCAAAACAGATCATCATGGCTGCGCTGAGCCCGCTGACCTGGGGCCAGACCATCAGAAAACTTTCCCGAAAGGAGAGTGGTGAAGGGATGGCACCGACCATCTGCTCCATGGAAATAGGGCCGAGGCTGCGTACCGAGGGCATCAATAGGGTAGTCGTGGCATCGCTATACAGCTGGCTCGGTGATAAGCGAAGAAGATTTAAAATGAGCTCATTATAGCCGATGTACTCCTGCTCCGAAATATAATTGGGGTTGGGCAGAAAGGGGCGTATCGCCAGATTGACCAGGATCGGAAAGAATACAGTAAAAAACAACCAGATGCCGATGGCGGTAAGTGCTGAGGTGGCCGGCTGGCGAAAGCGGATCGACAACAGGATCGAAAGGCTCAGCCAGAAGGCAACATAGAGCACACTGATCAAGGTAAAACCCAAAATACGTAGCAGTTCCTGGGGTTCTATCCGGACACCGGTACCCAGGAGGCCGCCGCCTATCATCAGCATGACCAGCGCAACAAATAATGTACCCACCACGGCCAGCGGCGCCAGAAATTTGGCGAAAAGCAGATTGTCCCGGTAAATTGGCTGCGCCAGTAAACGGGTGAGTGTTCCGTTGTTGTATTCTGCATTGACAGCGTCAAAACCCAGGGCTATGCCCAATAGCGGCGCTAGAAAGTTTAAAAAAACATGAAATGGCGGAATGGAATTATCCGTTGTGGTCAGTAGCTTGAGATAGAGAAATGACTGATCGGGATCGCGCATATTGCTGACAGCGTCTTTGAGCCCCATGGATGAAACGTAGAGGGATGCGCCGAAAGTCAGTACAATAAGCAGGATCAATATAATAAAACGCCAGCTGCGGATATGTGCCGCAATTTCTTTGCGGACCAGCACCTGAATCGGAAAGGATGGCCGCTTATTGATATCGTTTGAAGAAACCGTTGGATTTTTCATAGGCATTATCTGTAGTTATGCTGTTTTCAAAATAGGTATTATAAATATCGTCGAGCTGGTAGTCATTGCGGCTCACGGAAACAATTTCAGCGCCATTGTTTACCAGCGTGCGTACCGCCATTGCTGTCCGGTCGCTGTCTGTCTTTAATTCGATCGAAAGTCCGTTCACTGTAAGATCACGGAGTCCGGGCAGTGCCTTTAATGCTTCTTCAAACCGTTTGGTATCGCCTTGGGCATGGTCAAGGGTAATGACTGTACTGATGCCTTTTTGCTGCTGCAGATTCTGGGCAAGGCTTTCGAGCGATCCTTCGACCAGTAATTTTCCGCCAACAAAAATACCCACCCGATCGCAGACACGCTGCACCTGGTGGAGGTGATGTGAAGAAAGCAGTACAGTGAGGTTATGCTCCCTGCTGAGCTGCTTGATGAGCTCGAGGAAGTCGTCCACACCCTTGGGATCGATGCCCAGCGTTGGCTCGTCGAGGATAGCAACCTTGGGAGCCTTGATGAGCACTTCGGCCAAGCCTAAACGTTGTTTCATCCCACGGGAAAATGCGCCCGTTTTTTTATGCATTTCCTTTTCGAGTCCGACGACATGCAACATATCTTTCGCAGATGCTTGCGCATCGGATTCCGAAAGGCCATTTAATCGGGCAATGAAACATAGGTTTTCCAGCGCGGTCATGTCCGGATAGAAACCTACATTGTCGGGTAGGTAGCCAACCTTGCGTTTCACCGCGATCGGATTGCGGGTGGCATTATAGCCGCAGACATAGGCAGTGCCGGCCGTGGGTTCGGTCAAGCCCAGCATCATCAGGATGCTGGTTGTCTTTCCGGCTCCATTGGGGCCGAGCAGGCCAAAGATCTCTCCGGGATAAATATGTAGGTCCAACTGGTCTACGGCGGTTACTTTACCGTAGCTTTTTGTCAGGCCTGTCAATTGAATGATAGGGTCCTTCATGATGATCATCTTTTTGTAAAGCCCTTATCTACGGCCGTATTTGCGGATGAGAAAATACACCAAACCTATGGCCAATACGATGACCAGCATGCCTATCCAACCCGAAAGCAAAGAAGTCTTGACGATCAGACGGAATGAAATGTCTGCGTTGCTCTGGGCCGATTTGATCTCAAATTTGGCGGCATAGTCACCGGCAATGGTTTTGTCGGGAACTTTTAGGTTGACTTTGACGTCGATAGATTTACCAGCTTCGAGCTGTTTGATAGTGGATGGATCGAAACTTGCCTCCCATCTGCCTGGTAATTGGGAAGTCAGCTCCAATGTATTCAGCGGAAGGGTACCTGTATTTTTGACTTTAAGTAGAATTTCTTTGCTGCTACCGGATACAACTTCGTCGCTTAGTCTGCCGCTGGCTGTGGTCAGCTCAAGTGCATAGGAGCCCTTAACGACCGCTTCTAACGCAAGCTGTAAGGTATCTGTCGGCGATATCGCCCGCACGGGGATCTTATATTTATCTGGCTTGGCCGTGATCGGACAACTGATTTCAATGCCGATTTCCTGTGCCTTGTTGGGCTGCATCTGCAGGGAGGTCACGAGTGACCCATCTACGCGGTAGCTGATCTGCCATCCATCGGGCAGCTGGGCATTAAAGTTGTAATTGACCAATTGGGCCGATCCATTGGTCAAGGTCGTCGTATAACGAAAAGGTTCGTTGCTGGGGGCCTCAATATTGATGAGCCTCGCTTCGAAGCTGGATTTAAGGGGTTTTGTGGTTTGCCCCACTAGATTGAAACTGTTGGCCAGCACAAGAAGTGCGATAAAAAAAGGCCTGAAAGAAAAACGTTGGTCTGTGTTTGTAATTAGTAATTCTGTTAACATGATCCAATAACTAAAATTTATATTTAAATAGAATATTAGCTTTTAAAAAATGTCGGTTTGGGTATCAGGTACCTGTTTGAAAAACCGCACCCAAATTAAAAATCAATTTGATAAAAATCAAGGCTTAAAGAAAAATGATTGTAAAAAAAATGTGTTTAAATGGTCTATAGGCTGATAGCTAATGGTGTATGCTGGCGTGCACTTCCGTCAATCGAAATTTACTGACCGGAAGGTCTTTTTAATGATAATCTTGGTATTCTCGGCCAATTCATCCAGTGTACAGTGGATGGACCGTAATTGTGTCCTCGAAGTCGCTGTGTCGTTCAGGAGAAGATTGATGCGCAATCGTCTGATGTCGGAGGCCACGGGCTCACCGCGTAGTTCATCAAATAGTTCATGAATAATCTTTTCACAGCTGTTCTTGTCAAAATTGGCAATGGTGATGTAACGTCCGTGGCAGTACATCTGTAATTCAATATAATAATTGGATGTTTTCATAATCCGAGTATTAAAGATTGAAAAATAGGTTAGCCTCCAGGGGAGGCTAACCAAGTTAATGTTGCTATCTGGATTTTAGGATATTTCGATCATCCGCGGTTCTTTCTGTTTGGCTTCTTCTTTCTTTGGTATGGTCAATCGGAGCATACCATTTTCATAGCGTGCCTGGATATTGTCCTGATCGACGACCTCCTTTTGAAGTTCGAAGCTGCGTTGAAAAGATTGGTAGCTGAACTCCCGGCGTGTATAGTTGTCTTGATGTTCCTCGTTTTCTTCTTGCTTAGCCGAAGATATGGTCAATAGATTGCCGTCGAGTGTCACCTTAAAATCGTCTTTGGCCATACCAGGTGCAGCGACCTCCACTTCAAAGCTGTCTGCGTTTTCCTTGATGTTGACCGCAGGAACGGTGGTACTTGTTGATGAGTAATTTTTGTTGTCCCAGTTTAAAAGCTCACGGTTAAAATTATCAAACATGGGCGAAAAAAGTGAAAAATTGTTCCAATTTCTTTTTGCAAGTTTCATAGTAACCTCCTTTTAATGAAGTATAACAATAAATTATAATTGTCAGTCGGCCGACTGTATTAACAATCTATCAAAATAAATACCGGGCTCAAAAAACTGAAATTTTTGCAGCAAAACTGTCAAATTTTACCTGATAAATTGACAGAAATGTCATTATCACTTTTTGTCTGGGTATTGATCCCAAAAGTTTGGGCTGTATCGATAAACCGCTATTTGAATTTTTTTCAAACGATGTCTAGCTCAATCTTGTCCTTATAACAATCCATTTGATGGATAACTTAGTTAGTTAAGACCAGAGCTTCTTGGAGGTTTCTGGTCTTTTCTTTTTTGCTGAAAGCTACTGACTTCGATGGCCCATAAAGATCATCGGGAAGGGTCAGGGCAATGAAGCGGTTCTCCACTAGCGAGATTATTTTGACATGGCCTCCAGCACTTTTAAATGCGACCTAAATGCAGTCCAGAAGCTCCGAAACTCGTTATATTGTATTTTATATTCCTTACAGGTCTGCTTCACAATCCTATTGAGCGCCGGATAGTGAACATGACTGATCTTTGGAAAAAGGTGATGCTCAACCTGAAAATTGAGACCGCCAAGCAACCAGGTCAGGACCTTGCTGCCTGTAGCAAAATTTGCGGTGGACTGAATCTGATGAATCATCCATTCTTCTTCGACCTTTGACTGGTCAATGGTTTTGAATTCGGTTTCTTCCACCACATGCGCCAGCTGGAATACAGTGGCTAGGCTCATACCACAGACAGTACCTGAGATCAGCAACCCGATAAGCGTGGGTAGCCACCCGACGAAGATGATCGGGATAATGACAAATAAGCTGAAGTGAATTAGCTTACTGACCCAAAAAATAATACGCTCTTTGACAGGAAAATGAAATTGCTCAGTTTTATGCCCCATACGGCCACGGAAATATTTCTCATAATCCTGATAAAAGATCCACGCTAAATAGGAGATACCATAAAGCAGCGGAAAATAAAAACGCTGATAACGATGGTGTTTCTGAAGCTTCTGGTCGTGGTGAATACGCATAAACTTTACTTCAATATCGTGATCTTCACCATCAATATTCGTATAGGTATGGTGTGCGATATTATGTTTGAGCTTCCAAAAGTAGATATTGCCGCCCAGTAGATTGAGCGAGTAGGAGAGCACAGTGTTCAGGTTTTTATTGTCTGAAAAAGAATTGTGCCCAGCATCGTGCATAATGTTAAAACCAATCGCAGCGAGGTTGGCTCCGAAAATGATGCATAATACTATTGCAATACTCCAATGCAAAGGTGCAAATACAAGCAGGAGATACAATACCGCAAAGCTGACCAGGAGGATAGAGGCTTTGAGATAGATCTTACGATTTCCGGTTTTTGGCTGAAGTGAATTTTGAAAATAATTATTGATTTTTTGTTTTAACGTTTTAGAGAACAATGTATTTACATTGCTGAATTTTACTGACTGGGACATTTGGATTTTTACTCGGGAAATATTCTTAATTTTTATAAACGTTCGATCTTGAGCGATAGAACAATGTAAATGTACGTTATAAAATTTGAAAGATCGCGGTAGTAAAGTTAAAGATTGTTAAAGGTCATCCTGCTTCTAAATTCAAGTGGTGAGATAGACGAGTGTAGAACCCTACCTTTGATTCCGATTAAAGCGAAAGATCTCGGCCTGAAAATAGGTACGGACCAAACATTTTATTGGGATAAAGTGTTTAAAATTGCGCAGAACAAGAAAACATGACAACAGAAATTCAAAACAAAATAAAAGAGGTATTCGAAAAGCAAAAGGATTTTTTCGCTACACAAACAACTAAAGACATTACATTCCGTAAAGAACAGCTGCAAAATTTCCGCAGGGTATATGCAAGTTACACCGATGCGATCTGTAAGGCTGTAGATATCGATCTTGGAAAAAGCAGGGCAGAAGCGGAATACGTAGAGGTTCAGATTGTGCTCAGTGAACTGGATGACATGATCGAACATATGGAAGAGTGGGTGAAACCGACGTTCGTCGAATCAAAACCGCATCCTTCCGGCGCCGAAGTCATCAGCAAGTACATTTATGAGCCGTATGGAGTAAATTACATCATCGGTCCTTTCAATTATCCGGTCCAGCTGACTTTCAGTCCGCTGATCGGTGCGCTGATGGCCGGAAATACGGCTATCATTAAACCTTCTGAAAATACGCCTCATGTTGCCCAGGTAATAGAAGATATTATCGCCGAAGCTTTTGATGAAAAATATGTCGCCGTTTTTCAAGGCGCTATTGAAGAAAATACCTACCTATTGAGCCTGCCTTTCGATTATATCTTTTTTACGGGAAGCCCGAACGTGGGGAAAATTGTCATGAAGGCCGCTGCCGAACAGCTGATTCCACTGACCTTGGAACTGGGGGGGAAATCCCCAACGATTGTGCACCATGATGCGGACCTGGAAAAAGCCGCTCAGCGCATTTCTGCCGGAAAATGGATCAATTGCGGGCAAACCTGTGTAGCTCCAGATTATGTCTACGTACATGAATCGGTAAAAGAAGCTTTTATCGATCAGCTTAAATCTTATCTTAAAGCAACGTACAACGACGAAACCTTAGGGAAGATCGGCAAGGTCGTAAGCCAGCATCAAATCAAGAATCTGACGGGCTACCTCGATGCAGCCCGCGAAAAAGTGATCTACGGGGGTAAATATGATCTGGAAACACGCCAGTTTGAAGCAACGCTGATGGATGATGTCAACTGGGATGATGCGGTAATGCAGCAGGAAATTTTTGGTCCGATCCTGCCTATTTTAACCTATAGCTCGATTGATGCGGTACTGCAAGCGATCAATAGCAGGCCCATACCATTGGCACTGTATGTGTTTTCTGAAAATCAGCAGTTTGCCGACGACGTGATCGCACGGACAACCAGTGGCGATGCCGAGATCAACAGTACATTGATCCATGTAGGATCGCATTATCTTCCGTTTGGTGGGGTGGGAACTTCAGGGATGGGAAAATATCACGGTAAATTCAGTCTGGAGAATTTTAGTCACCGGCGTTCGATCTTGCAGGTGAAATAACGGTTATTCAGGTATGTACCTTAACCGGGACGACTTCAATGGTTCTTCCCGGTTTGCTACCCATAAGATCTGGGATACTGTGGCAGCCGATTGTTTGATTTTTGTAATCTATTGTTTCCATTTCGTTATCACTGTGGCGGCCGTAAGTGCTAATTTTGTCTTAAATATCAAGGAAATATGAAGACAGATAAAGTATGGTTTGTAACGGGGGCGTCCAAGGGAATGGGACTGTCGCTGGTCAAAAAACTCATCGGAGAAGGCTATCGCGTAGCTGCAACAAGCCGTGAATCGCAGCGTTTAGTAGACGCCGTCGGTCATGCTGAAGGGACGAAGTTCCTGCCCTTGGAGGTGGATTTGACAAGTGCGGAATCTATCCATCAAGCTTTTGAACGTACGGTTGCACATTTTGGAAAAGTCGATGTTCTGGTCAATAATGCGGGCTATGGGATCGGTGGCGCTGTTGAAGAAATAAATCAGGAAGAAATCAAGGATAGTTTTGACATCAACGTCATGGCCGTGATCAAAACCATGCAGTCCGCGATGCCTTATTTCAGGCAACAGCAATCCGGCAATATCATCAACATTTCTTCGATTGCAGGATTTGCTCCGGGAATAGGCTGGGCGATGTATGCGGCGACAAAATATGCAGTGACGGGACTTTCGGAGGTGATGGCAGAAGATGTGAAGGAGTTCGGTGTGAAGGTGACGGTGGTGGCACCGGGGGCTTTCCGGACAGAGTTTCTGGAAGACAGCTCGCTTGTTTTTGCGAAAAAGAAAATCGAGGGCTACAGTGCGATCCGGGCCTCGCACGAAAAATATGCGGCCATGAATGGAACACAGATCGGTAATCCCGAAATGCTGGCGCAGGTTTTAATCGATCTGGTCGGCAATCCCAATCCGCCTGTACGTCTATATCTCGGAAGCGATGCGTACAGCAGGGCAACGGAAAAAATTAATCTGCTCGCAGAAGAACTGGAAAGCAATAAGCAGATTTCTTATTCAACAGATTTCAACTAAATATCGTACGCAAAAAATAAAAGGCGCTGTCACGACTGGACGGCAGCGCTTTTTAGTTGATTTTCGTACATTTATACGATGGAGAAAATGCAGTCACTGGAGGGATTTTACCAGTCTAAATTTGACCGGGTCCCCGAAAATATCCGAAATGGAGTAGGGCATTTCAATGTCTTTAAGATAGACGAATATATAGGTAAGCATACCAAGCCAGTGGTCTACAGCAGGAAAGATTATTTTAAGATTACGCTGATTATCGGTAGAAACAGGATACATTATGCGGATAAGGTCATTGAAATTAAAAAGCAAGCCTTATTTTTTACAAATCCACAGATCCCGTACAAATTTGAATGGATCGACGATTATAAATCCGGATTTTTCTGCGTATTTACGGCATCATTTTTTCATCATTTCGGTAACATCAATGACTACGAAGTTTTTAAACCCCATGCTATACCTGTTTTTGAGCTTACGGATGAGCAGTTGGAAGATATAGAACAGGTATTCCTGAAGATGCAGGATGGCCTGGATTCGGATTATGTGCATAAATATGATCTGCTGCGAAATCTTGTTTTTGATCTGCTTCACTATACGCTCCGGATGGAAACGGCTTCAAAAGCTAAAAAGCAGCAGGCAAATGCTGCGCAACGGATTACCCATATGTTTCTGGAGCTCTTGGAGCGTCAATTTCCGATTGAGGATGTGGGGCAGCGGATAGGCTTTCGTTCGCCCTCCGAATTTGCGGGCCAGCTCGCCGTCCATGTCAACCACCTTAACCGGGCCGTCAGGGAGGTCACGGAAAAAACAACCTCCATGATTATTGCAGAGCGGCTGTTGCAGGAGGCGAAAATACTGCTGAGGCATACCGAATGGAATGTCTCAGAAATCGCTTACGCTTTAGGTTTTAAAGAGGCTACCCATTTTAATAATTTCTTCAAAAAAATGATGCAGCTAACACCGGTCCGCTTTCGGGAAATGGGTTGATTATTTTTTTAACAGTTCCAGTGCTTTTATGATTTTCTTGTCTTTCTTAAGATTTTCGAGGTTGTCGCCTTGCATAACCTCCACATCAGGCAGAATATGCCTGGTATAAATCTTTAAATTTCTGTCAATCACAAGGTCGGTTGATAGATTAAGTCCTGCATCCTTGTTGATGGCGAAACCCTGGACAGCAGTCGTATAATCAGCTGTCGGTTCACCTACAATATGCGTATTCTTTCTTCCGATCAGCGATATAGCGGTCATTTCACCGGCGCTGGCGGTGTAGCAGCTCGTCAGGATAACGATTGGAATATCTTCTTTTATCGGACTTTTCAGCTTTGCCGGCCTAAGCAGTTCAATACCATCAATTAGCATTTTGCCATTCTTGATTTCCCATTGCCCAGTGGATACACCTTTTGAATTTCTGAAACCTCCGAAAACAATATTATGACTTCCGATAAATTCCTTCAGACCCAATAAAATAGGATACATATTGCCTCCGGTATTTATTCGGAGGTCGATGATCCAGGCTTTTATTTTGGCAGAGGAGACTTTGTTGATATGGGCTGTAAGATCATTGGCAATGCTGTCAACCTTCTTAAATGTAAAGTCATTATTTCCCGGAATTCTAAGGTAGGCAATTGTTTTGTCGATTACCCGGCTGACCACTGCTTTTTCTGTTTTTAACTTATCTTTCAGATAGGCATTGTCAGAATGCACGGGCCTGTTCCATCCATAAGTCATGTCCTTGTATTTAAGGCCGCCATGATGGTCCTTGAGCAATTCAAAGACCTCAGTGTATAAAGGAGCGATTTCGGAAACAGCATGGAGGTCTTTCGCTTTACTATATAATGTGTTTTCAATCAATTTGATGTTGGACGTATCGACGGCATTTGATCTGATCAGGTCAATGGAGGTATCCACAAATGATCTGATGCTGTCATTTTTAAAGGTCTGGGAGAATGAAGAAGTATAGAAGAACAAAAAAACAGCGAAAAGAAAAGATTTGATCATATGGTTATGAGGAGATTATAAAATAATAATCCAAATATAAGAAATTACCTATACCTGTTCTTCTGGGAGGCAAAAAGTATTTTGCGTGCTAGCTGAAGAAAGGAATCAGCCGCTGGATTTGATTGAACTATTTTTGGCTGTCCGTTGTTCTCAAAACAACTGTACATATAGGTGACAGGTAAGATTGAAAACAAAAAGAACAACATATGAACGGATTCAATAAAAATATGCTGGGCGGACTGATCGGAGCACTTGTACTCAACGTTGTCCATAGCGCGGCTAAAAGATTTGACACTGAAGCGCCTGAAGTCGATAAAGTAGGCGAGGAGGCCATGAAAAAAACAGTGCGTTTTGCCGGATTTAAACCGCCAAAAGGCAACGCGCTAGTCGCGGCAACTTTTGGTGCAGACGTAGCTTCCAACGCCATGTTGTATACGCTCATCGGCTATGGAGGCCAGAAAAATATGCTGCTTAAAGGAGCGTTGCTCGGAACAGTGGTAGGACTGGCGACATTGACCATTCCGGAACAGGCCGGTCTGGATGCTAAGCCGATTAAAAAGACCAACCGTACCAAGTTAATGACCGTGGCCTGGTATGTAATCGGGGGATTGGCCGCAGGCATGGCCATGAAAGCAATGGGGAAGAGATAATGAAAACAAAAATTAGATAAAGGTATCGTTTGCAATGAAATTTGTCAATCCTCCTTGCCTGAATTTTGAAGAGGGCAGGAGGATTATTTTTTCAGTTGTACCGTCACTGGTTTAGCGAGCAGGTCTGTCGAAATTTTTGCCCCGTTTAAAAATAATTCGGAGTATCCAAGGCTTCCCTTTTGTCTTCGTACCTTAATCTTTATGGAAACTTCTTCATAGCCTTTTACTTTTAATAGGGTTTCCGCATAGTCATCATGCTTAGCGTCCAGGTTTGCAAACAAACGCAGTACCTTATGCTGTTGATTATCTACAATTTCCATATTCTTCGGTAAATCTAGATTTCCGTGGTTTTGGAGTACTTTATCACCTGAACTTGTGACGTAATAGAGATCCAGATCGGCTATGGTCAAATTAGAATTTAGGACATTTTCATGATTCTCACCTACTAAATCTAACTGTACTTCACTATATAGGTTTGTATCGAGAGGCTCGTTTTTCTTACAGGCAAGAAAAGAAAGCAACGTTGCTAGGAGTAGTAATAATTTGTTCATATTGATTATATTTTATGTAGAATATATCATTTGTGATACTGTCTTGTAAATTAAAGATTAATTTACAAGTTTCCTAGAGCGAGATATCAAAAATATTTAACGGTAGGTATAAATATGGTGAATGTTTTTATCAGTTAAATGATTGCCTAAACGCTAAAGGTGAAACGTCTGTTTTTTTCTTAAATAACTTGTTGAATGATTGTGGATGTTCGAAACCGAGTTGGTAGGCAATTTCTGACACCGATAGTGTGGTGGCAGCGAGTTTCTCTTTAGCCTTTTCAATTAACTTGTCGTGAATATGCTGTTGCGTGTTTTTACCTGTAATTGACCGTAGCAAATCGCTTAGATATCGTGGCGAGAGGTTCAGGCTTTCTGCCAAATGCTCTACCGTTGGAAGTCCTTTGTTTAATGTTTCTTCTTGATCGAAATACGCGTCCAGCAGATGTTCCATTTGTGTCAGCAATTCATTGTTAACAGCTTTTCGTGTGAAAAACTGACGTTCGTAGAAACGGTTGCTGTACTGCAATAGCATATCAATCTGCGATAAAATAATATCTTGCGTGTGCTTGTCGATATGCTGGTATTCTTTCTCTATTTTGAGAAAAATCTCTACAATATCTTTTTCTTCCTGTTCGGAGAGATGCAATGCCTCGTTTAGGGCATACGAAAAGAAGTTATAATTTTTTATTTTGGCTGCAAGGGGATGGGTATACAAAAAATCCGGGTGAAACATCAGCATATAACCTTTGCCGCACTCTATATTCATTTTTCTGATCTCAGAAATCGTTAAAGACTGAATCTGTTTGGGTGCAATAAAATTCATTGTACCTTTGTCGAAGTCGTAATATTGCTGTCCGTATTTTACTTTTGCAGTAACGTCTTTTTTGAGCGAAATACTGTAGAAGTTGACGCAGAACTGTTCCCAGATTTTGCTTTCTTCAGGTTTTATTCCAGATACATCAATAACACTGACGAGCGGGTGTAAGGGGGCGGGCAAAGACAATTGCCGATGAAATTCGGATATGGAATTGATAATGTGCATCCTCTTTTTGTTTTCCAAATTTACAAAATGCAACTGTCTTTCCAGACAGTTGCCGATCTTAAAGTTACGCCTCAAATTGTTTTGCAATTTCTTGTCTGAAAGCTTCTTTTCCGACTGTCAGACGTCGTTCATATAACGCATTTGCATCCTGGCCCGCTAGATAACGTACTTGATCTTTATTGTCCGTAGCGGCTTCATAAACAACATGAGCAATCTGCTCTGCTGTGGAAGCGTTTTGCATCATCAGATCCATTTGTTCCAGGAGTTTGTTTTCGATATTTTCATAGTCGGGATTTCGATTCATATCTAAGGAACGGCCAGCAAAATCTGTAGCAATTCCACCTGGCGCTACAGTTTTGATCGATATCCCGAATTTTTTTAATTCAAAGGTCATGCTTTCGCTCCAGCCTTCCAAAGCGAATTTTGTCGCATGATAAATCGAGTGCAGTGGGAATCCCATAAATCCACCAATCGATGTGGTCGAAATAAATAAACCACTTTTCTGTGCTCTAAAATGTGGAATAAAGGCTTGTGTAACCCGTAGTACACCCAGCAGATTGGTATTGATCTGACGAAGTATTTTTTCGTCACTCAGCTTTTCAAATGCACCCATTAATCCATAACCGGCATTATTGAAAACCACATCAATTTTAGCTAGAGAAGTAGCTTTCTCTACGGTTTCTTTAATCTGTTCGAGATCAGTTACATCTAATTGTAATAGGGTAACATTTTCGAGTTCAGTAAGTTCTGTTTCATTTTCGATATTGCGCATCGTTGCGATCACATTCCAGCCCTCTTGCTGAAATAGTTTGGCAGTTGCTTTTCCCAGACCGGAAGAAGCTCCTGTAATAAAAATTGTCTTTTGCATCATGTTGTTGTCTAATTCGATAATACAAAAGTCAGGAGAATGCTCAGGGTATCTGTTGCCAAATTGAGCTTGGTTGTAGCCAAAATGACAAATTTCATTCATTGCGTAGAAAATCGTATACTTGTTTCCACTACCAGTTGAAGGATCTAGATGACAAAAAGATATGTCCAATGTATTATTTATTTAACGCTAATCTGCTGTTTATTTGCACAAAATACCCGAGCCCAATATCATTTTGGTAGTCTGACTTATGATAAAGGACTTTCGAATAGTACTGTATTGAGCATATGCCGGGATAATGCAGGCTTTCTCTGGATTGGCACCAGAGATGGGCTGAATCGGTACGATGGTAAGCGTATTAAACAATACCGATCTGATAATAAAGATGTTAATACCATCTCTACGAACAACTATATTTACAGTATTGTTGAACATCCACGGCAAAAGACGCTCTGGATAGGAACACAGCAGGGACTAAATATTTATAATGGCAAACAGGACCGTTTTCAGCGAATAAGTTTTGAGCATGTCAAATCTAAAAATAGTAGCCATTTTGCTGTATTAGCTATCTACTTTTTTAAATCAGGCGCCTTGCTTGGTACAAATAACGGTCTTATGCGCATCAAAAATGCCGATAATCCCGATATAGAAAATGTGAATCTTCTTTCGGGACTGGAAATCTACTCCTTTTTACAGCTTGGAAGAGATATCTTGATCGGCACGAACAAGGGGCTATATCTTTGGCGTGACCAAAAGACACTCGAACCAATTAAACTAAATCATTCAAGTAGCTTAGCGATATCGGTAAAGGATATCAAGCGAGTCGCTGCAGATAAAATCTGGATTGCCACGGATGGACATGGTCTTTTTGAATTGGACAGCTTATATCAGCAGACTGCACATTATAGGAGCAAAACGGGACTTGCGAGCGATTACGTGCGTTCGATAGCAATAGATAAAGCCAGAAATATCTGGGTAGGAACCATGGAAGGCGCTAATCTGCTGCTGCCCGACGGAAGTCAAATACAAAAGATAAAATCGAGTGCCAGCAATCCTTTCAGTATCAATGACAACTCCATTAAAACGATCTATATAGACCGGCAGGATATTGTCTGGATGGGAACGAATTTTGGCGGGATAAACTTCCATCATCCTTCTTTATATCCCTTTAAGATGGATTTGGCAGACGGCAATTTCAAACATCTGAGTGGAAACCTGGTCAGCGCTATTGCAGTCGATGTGGATGAAAATACCTGGGTGGGGACCGAACGGGACGGACTGAACGTCCGCAAAAAAGGCAGTGATGTCTATCAGAAAATAGAGCTTCGCTCCAATACCGTCAAATGCTTGTTGACGGATGATAAATATATTTACGTGGGGACATTCGGCGCCGGCCTCGCGCGCATCAATCGTCATAATACCAAAGAAATTCATTATTACAACATAACAGGCGAAAATGGTATTACACTGCTCCAAAATTACATCAGCAGCATCAGCCGGGACCGCCTTGGCAATATTTGGATCGGAACAGGCAACAAAGGCTTACAAATAATCAATAATCAATTTACTGATGCTGCCCAGCCAGTCAGTTCTTTTTCTAAAAATGCCGCTAACAATTATGTCAAGGATATCTTAGTCAGCCGAAGCGGCAGTCTATATATCGGAACAGCCCAGGGACTTGGCCAACTTCATAATATTGCTGGACAGCAATGGCAATTCAGTTCGGCGGATGTCTTGAAAGATCACTATATCAACACGCTTTTTGAAGATAAAGATTCCCAAATATGGATTGGCACACAGGAAAAAGGTCTTTACTGTTATCATCCAAAAACAGCAGCCATAACCAGAGTGGAGTTATTCCCGAAGCGCAATTATTACCATGTACTTGGGATTGGCGAAAACGGTGCCAACGAAATTATTGTCTCCACAAACAATGGACTCGTGTTTTACAACAAGTTGACGGGAGAGAAGCGGTATATGGATATTCTGGATGGTTTCCCAACAAATGAATTTCTACCAAACGCCATTTATTGCGGCAATGGACAGCTTCTTGTCGGTTCGCACAAAGGTCTGATCAGCCTCGATCTGTCTCATCACCAGTTTAATGTAGATGTGCCCAAGCTACTGATCTCGGATTTCTCAATCAATGGGCAGTCCAGAACTGCTACCGCTAAAGTTTTGGGGCATATAAATCCTGATCAGTTGGCTGAGATCGCACTGGACCATGATCAGAATACATTTACGATCGACTTTAGTTCGGATAATCTGATCAATTCACAAAAAAACAGCTATGCCTATAGAATTGAAGAGCTCGAGAAAAATTGGAATCTAACCGATCAGCCCTCCATAACCTATACCAATCTAAGCCCGGGACGATATACGCTCCAGTTAAAGACTGCAAATAACGATGGAATATGGAGCCGCACAGTGAAATCTGTCGTGTTCAACATCGCACCGCCTTTTTATAAATCTATCTGGGCCTATGCAGTATATACCTTGTTATTGATTGCACTGATTTATTTTATCTATCACTACAACCTTGAAAAAAAACAGCTGAAAACAAAGTTGTACTATGAGGAAAAACTACACCACGACCAAGCTGAGCTGATGCAGTCAAAGCTCGATTTCTTTACCAAGATCAGCCATGAGATACGCACGCCGCTGACATTAATCCATGCCCCGATAGAGAAAATATTATTGGATAAAAGGATCGATAATCAAGTGGATGAACAATTGCAGCAGGTAAGACGAAATATTAAGCGACTACTTCATCTGACGCACGAACTGCTGTCTTTCAATAAGATGGATGCGCAAAAAATAACCTTGATGAAGGTCGCGATAGACTCGGCGAGCTATTTTGATAATATATATCAATTCTTTTGGGCTATAGCCGATGAATTGGGTGTGACCTATGTATTGGACAATCAATTTAAAGGGTCTTTTATCGCGGATCCTCAACAGCTCGAAAAAGTGCTGCTCAATTTGCTTTCCAATGCCTTTAAATTCCGGGGTAAGATCGCTCCATCGGTGCGTTTGGTAATCTGCTCACGGAACAAGGATCTGTTGATCCATGTGATAGATAATGGCCAAGGTATAAAAAGGGAACATCGGGAACGTATATTTGACACCTTTTACCAAGCTGAAGCGGGAAATGGAAAGGAAGGCTGGGGAATCGGACTGTCTTTTGCCAAAGAGTTAGTAGAACTGCATCAAGGAAATCTCTATCTTGAAAATCCGACGCAGTTAGACCTGCAAGAAGGCACTGTTTTCACTATATTACTACCCGCATGCATCACAGAGCAGCCTGGAATACCTACAGATATTATTTCGGATATAGTTAGAGATGAAAATATCGTAGATCGCAAAGCCGGGACTGCGCTAGATTTTCAGCTGTTGATCGTTGAAGACAATGATGAGCTCCGTTCTTTTCTGCTCAACCATCTGAAGGCATTTTATCGCGTTAGTGCAGCCGCTAACGGAAAGGAGGCGCTCGAAGCAATTGCCGAAAGCATGCCCGATATGATCATAACAGATATTGCGATGCCCTACATGGATGGTTATACCTTGGTGAAATCATTAAAAGCTGATCCGGATACGGCTCACATCCCTATTATTATGTTGACAGCAAAAGCAGAAGAACAGGATAGTATTGCTGGTTATCAGAGTGGTATTATCAATTATGTAACTAAACCATTTAATCTGCAGGTACTGGATCTTCAGATTTTTAATACGATATCAGCTTTAGAGTTAGTTAAGGAACGTAACCGACGCTATCTGCTCTTGTCCAAACGTGATGAAATTATCAGCAATACGGCCGCAGCCTATCTGGATAAATTACGGACGACAGTTGAAATACATATCGCCGAAACGGATTTTTCAGTCTCGGCTTTAGCTGAGCATATGGGGCAGAGCCAAAGTGCGCTATTAAAGAAAGTAAAAAGTTTGACCGGCCTCAGCGTTGCCGAATTGATGAAAGATATCCGTCTGAATGTTGCCGCCAATCTTTTGATACAGTCTGATCAGGTAGCATCTGTTGCCTATGCCGTTGGATTCAGCGATCGAAAGTATTTCAGTAAAGAATTTAAAAAGAAATTTGGTGTAAACCCCACTCAGTATAGGGAAAATAGCTTAAGCTCATAGATTTTACCCCTATATTTCCGATTTATTACCCCCGGATTTTCTATAAAGATTTAAATATTTGTCAAGCTTCTTACCTATACCGGTAAAAGCTACGGACAAATACGGCCGCTTGCCGAGCTGTCCGACAACCAATAATAACGTGTAATCCAATTTATTAAAATGTAAAATATGATATCGCATCTAAAAACAATCGTATTGGGAGCGACCTGTCTGTTCCAAGTCCCACAGCTCTATGCACAAAAGCAGCAGATCAGCGGTATAGTTACTGATGTAGTTACTGGAAAGCCACTGGCCGGTGTAAGTATTTTGCAAAAGGGCTCGGGTACCAAAGGAGCCACAGACGCCAATGGACGCTTCGCTCTTGAAGTTCCGAATTCTTCTGCTATTCTTATCTTTAAATTTATCGGTTATGACGAACAAGAAGTTGATTTAAGAGGTGCTAAAGTATTGCAAATTAAGCTTGTTCAGACTAACAAGTCCTTGGATGAAGTTGTTGTGATCGGTTACGGTGAAGTGCAGCGGAAAGACCTTACAGGCTCTGTAGGATCTGTCAATATGCAGGATATCAAAAAGGCGCCAGTAGGTTCTGCACTGGAAGCATTGGCCGGTCGTGTAGCTGGTGTTCAGGTTACATCCGAAAGCGGTAAACCGGGCAGTGAGATGAACATTGTGATCCGCGGTGCCAATTCCCTGACGCAGGACAACTCACCTTTGTATGTCATCGATGGCTTTCCAATAGAAAATGCCAATAGCAACGTCCTTAATCCGGATGAAATCGCTTCCATCGAAGTTTTAAAAGATGCATCAGCGACTGCGATATACGGCGCACGTGGCGCCAATGGGGTTATTTTGATCACGACAAAAAAAGGTGAAGCTGGAGCTCCACAGATCAGTTACAATGGCTATATCGGATCGCAGCAGATCATCAATCGTATGGATCTGATGAATGGCTATGAATTTGTACGTTTGCAGGCTGAGCGTGATCCAGTCGGCTCGCAACTTACTTATTTTAACGAAGGCAAGACATTAGAGGACTATAGGTCTATACCCAGTTACGACTGGCAGGACCATATTTTTCGGGACGGTGTGATGCATAACCACAGCCTTTCGGTAATGGGTGGCAGCAACAATACAAAATACGCTGTTTCTGGTAACCTCTTCGGTCAACAGGGTACTATCATTAATTCGGGATTTAATCGTAAACAAGGGAAGATCACGCTTGATCAGAGTTTTCAAAAATTAAAGGTCGGTATCAATGCCATGTATACAAGCACATTGACTGACGGCAGTAATCCTGCGGCGCCAGAATCGGCATTCTCTGCCATGAACTACCTGATGTATAGCGTATGGGGATACCGCCCAATTTCTTTTGCCGATGAGGACCTTTTGAATGACCCAACAGACGATCTTGCTAATCCCACTAACGACTATCGGTTTAACCCTATACTTTCTGCACAGAATGAACTCCGCAAAAACTACAATAACCGCCTGATCGCCAACGCTTATGCTGAATATGCTTTTTCGCCAACGCTAAAACTGCGGATTAATGGCGGTATTAACAATTCAGATACTCGGCTGGATACATACAATAATTCGCGCACTCGCTACGGTTTCGCTGGAAGCACAAATGGTGTAAACGGATCGATTTTATATACGCAGACCAATACCTGGCTGAATGAAAACTTGTTAACCTACAACAAAAAGTTTAAAGACCATACGCTGAATGCGGTTGTGGGAGTCACCTTTCAGGGCAATAAGTATCACCGGTACGGCTTGTCGGCTATTCATCTGCCGAATGAGATCAAGGGGCTGGCAGGCTTAAGTGAAGGGGTACCGCAACCTGTTACTTCGGTGCAATCAGAATGGTCTATGCTCTCGTATCTGGGGCGTGTAAACTATAATTACAAAAGCCGTTATCTCCTGACGGCATCCTTTCGGGCAGACGGTTCATCCAAGTTTATCGGCAATAACCGATATGGTTACTTTCCATCTGCAGCATTTGCCTGGCGACTGATCAATGAATCCTTTATGAAAAAACAGCAACTTTTCTCGGATGCGAAAGTGAGACTGGGCTATGGGATCACAGGAAATAACAGGGTGAGTGAATATGCTTCTTTTTCGCCTGTGTATTTTGAAAATACCAGTGTCAGCACCAACGGTTACTATTCCTGGGGAAACGAGCTTTTACAGGGGATGTACCTCGGCATCGGAACGCCAGATCTTCGCTGGGAGAGTACGGCACAGAGCAATGCCGGTATTGATCTGGGGCTTTTTAAAAACAGGTTGATGTTGACCGCGGATTATTACCACAAACGCACCTACGATCTCCTGCTTTATGCCGCATTACCTTCCACGACAGGTTATAGCAATGCTTTTAAAAATATTGGAGAAACCAGCAACAAGGGGATCGAACTGACTTTATCCGGAGATATTATCCAAAAACCTAATTTTAGCTGGAATAGTTCCTTCAATATTTCATTCAACCGAAATAAAGTGGTTGAACTTACCGAAAATCAAGAAAGCTTGACGACAGCACTGGCCTGGGATCAGGATTACAGAACTACGCCCTTGTACATTGCTAAAATTAACCAGCCGCTCGGACAAATGTATGGTTACCTCTGGGAGGGTGTCTACCAATATGAAGACTTTGACCAGCAGCCCGATGGCAGCTACCTCTTAAAACAGATGGTGGCGACCAATGGCAATACCCGCAGTTCGATCCGTCCCGGCGACGTGAAGTACAAGGATCTCAATGGTGACCTGGTTGTGGATAATCTTGACCGAACAGTAATCGGACGTGGATACCCGCTACATCAAGGGGGATTTGCGAATACCTTTAAATATAAGAATTTTGACCTCCACTTATTTTTTCAGTGGTCTTATGGGAACGATATTGTCAATGCTAACAGGCTTTTGTTTGAAAATGGCAGTAAAGCACATCTCAATCAATTTGCGAGCTATGCGGACCGCTGGACGCCAGAAAATACGTCTTCTACTATGCCGCGTGTCGGCGGTCAGGGACCTAATGTCTATTCCACAAGGATTATCGAAGATGGTTCATACCTGCGTTTAAAAACGGGATCGGTAGGATATACTTTTGATAAGGGGCTCTTGGACCGATGGAAAATCAAAAGCCTCCGTATCTATGCCTCTGTACAGAACATCTGGACACTGACCAGTTACTCGGGATACGATCCTGAGGTTGCTGTGTATTATTCTGCGCTGACTCCTGGTTTTGACTATTCTTCCTACCCAAGGCCCAAAACCTATGTATTTGGCATCAATCTTAATCTGTAATCTTATGAAACTAACAGTAACAAAAAAATATAAAAAATTAGGCCTCTTGTATTTATTGGCTTCGACTTCAATCTTCTCGGGATGTTCTGAATTTTTGGACAAGCAACCCTTTGATGTGGTCAAAGAAAACTATTATCAGAATGAAAAGGAGGTGATGACTGGACTTGTTGGGGTCTATGATATTCTTGGCAGGGAAGATTTCTATGGATCTACCTATTCAAGCTACCTGACTTTGGGTGACGAGGGGGCCTATTTTCGTTCGTCCTATCTCGCCGGTCCAGAAATCTATAGCTATGATGCTGCAAATCCAAAAATCAATGATATCTGGCGATTTTTATATGAAGGAATAGAGCGTGCCAATTTTTTCCTGAGCAAAATAGAGGCTGTACAGATGGCGGATACGGATAAACAGGCTGTCATGGGAGAAGTCAGATTTTTGCGTGCCTATTACTATTTTATTTTAGTCAGCAACTGGGGAGCTGTTCCATTGAAAACAGAGCCTACAAGTTCGGTCAGTAATGTGAATATCGCACGTACGCCACAGCTGGAAGTTTATAATTTTATTGTGCAGGAGATGGAGGCAGCGGAGTCTATGGTTAAGGATATTCAGGCCTATGGTCATGCTGGCCGTGTGACAAAATCTGCTGTCCGTGGCATTCTGGCCCGGGTATATTTGAAGATGGCCGGAGCTCCGCTCAATGACGCTTCCAAGTATCAAAAGGCACTAGAATGGTCAAGTAAATTGGTCTTTCCACAACAAGGGGATTATGCACATAGTTTGGTCGCCGATTACAAAAAAATTTTCACGGATATGGCTGCGGATCGGTATAACATCAGTGAGTCCATCTGGGAGGTGGAATTCTATGGCAATCGTAGCGGTGATTTTGAGGCTGGACGGATTGGCAATCAGAGCGGTATACAGACGAGCGACGAAGGTAAGGGTTTTAGTTATGGCCTGTTGGCGGCTACGCGCAAGCTTTTTGAATCATACGAGCCTACAGATAAACGCCGGGATTGGAATATCGCCAGTTATCGGTACAACCATGCCAACAACTTGATTACCGATTCGGTATTCTATACGGCAGCGGAGATTGAGCGTCGCCACGTCGCAAAATTTAGAAGAGATTACGAGACCTTAAAACCTAAAAACAGAAATTATACACCGATCAATTTTCCGCTATTACGTTATGCAGACGTCCTGTTGATGTTTGCTGAGGCTGAAAATGAAGTGAATGGACCCACTGTCCGTGCCAAAAATGCACTCCAGCAAGTACGTGACCGTGCAAATGCTTCAAACCGCAACGATCAGCTAACCAATGAAAACGAAATGCGAATAGCCATACGGGAAGAACGATTCCGTGAATTATGCTACGAAGCATTGCGGAAATTTGACCTTGTACGGTATGGTACTTTTACGGCAGAAATGAAATTAGTAGCCCAGCAGTATACCCAGCTGGCACCGGTCGATTATCGGTATATGGCATTGGCTTTCAATAATGTCAGTGATCGGGATGTTTATTTTCCAATCCCGATCAACGAGCTCTCCCTGAACAACCTGATGACTCAAAATCCAGCATGGTAACAACTGATAATAACGTAAAAATTATGAAAAGATATATTGGTATAGCATCGCTTCTTGTGCTTTCGATCCTACAATCATGCGAGAAAAAAGAGGCTCTCCCTTTGAATTTAGAAATCCATGCGGATAAAAAAAGCTATAAAGTTGGTGAGCAAGTGTTGTTCCATATCAGGGGCAATCCCGACCAGCTGACCTTCTATTCGGGAGAAGAAGGTCATAAGTACATCTATAGGTCTCGCATCAAGGCTAATCCGCAGGCTGTTACGCTGGAATTTGCAACCAACCGTCGTTATGGGGCAGATGCGCAACAGCCGAATTCTCTCCGCTTGCTGGTATCGCAGCAATTTGCAGGAGTTTATAAGCCGGATGCGATCAAAGAGAGCGATTGGGTTGATATTACATCCGCATTTACGTTATCTGGCATACAGGCTAATGACGCAACCTATGTGTCTTCGGGAAAAGTCGATCTGTCGAAATTAAGTACGTTGGGTTTTAATCTAGATGCGAATGCCTTGGTTTATTTTGCTTTTAAATACACGGGTACTACAGGATCGACACAGCCCCGTTGGTGGATCAATCAGTTCAACCTAAACACCGAAACGACAGAGGGTATTACCTTACCGATCGCAGATCTGCAGGGTGCAGCTTGGACCTCAATCGGCCTGACAAATTCACCTGTATCCTGGCTCTCGAGTAGCGCGGGACTACGCTTTCAGGGGGGCGGAGCAACAGTAGGTTCCAATAAGGTGTGGGCCATATCAAAGCCGTTAGACCTGACCAGCGTAACACCTGACAAAGGGGTAGCGCTCAAAAATATGAGCACGCGCATGGACTCCTATGCTTATACCTTCACTACTCCCGGGACTTATGAAATTACCTTCGTCGGAAGCAATAGCAACGTGTACGGAGAAAATTCCGTAGTCAAAACAGTCGAGCTGGAAGTAACGGAATAATACCAACGCGCAGAAAATATAACCCGACATTGCCGGAAAAATATATTATAAAACCATACAAAAGAACAGTAAATAAAATCTTATGAAGCAGACAGCTTATCTTTTTGGCCTTAAAATGATCGCCTTATTTCTTTTGACACCCCATTTATCCTGTGCGCAGCAACGCATGAAGGAGAACAGCCCTGAATTTGTAGCTGCCGACTTTGCGCGAGCCCAGGAGCAATATGACCAGCTTCTTAATAACAATAACTTTCCAAGGACCTTGGATAAAGCAGGCCGTGTGGTCGGAACGGACGAATGGGATTGGACAGGGGGATTTTTTCCAGGTGCGCTCTGGTATGTGTATGAATACACAAAAGATCCACGGGTCAAAGCGCAGGCTACTGCATGGACCGAAAAACTGGAAAAAGCGAAGGATCTGACGCAGCATCACGACATTGGTTTTGTGATGTACTGTTCGTATGGCAACGCTTTACGGCTGGAGAACGACTCTACAAAGGTCAAAAAATACCAGCAGCTGCTCGTGCATTCCGCCGAGTCTGCCTTGAAGCGTTTTGACCCGAAAGTTGGATTGATCAAATCTTGGAATGAAAAAGCGTCCTGGGATGGGAAAACGCTATGGAAATATCCGGTGATCATTGACAATATGATGAACCTGGAGCTGTTGTTTTTTGCTTCAGCGTTAACGGGTGATCCAACATACAGAAATGCCGCTATCAGTCACGCCGATCATACCTTAAAGAATCATTTTAGGTCCGATTACAGTACATACCATGTGGTGGACTATGATCCTAATACAGGAGCGGTCCTACATCAACAGACCAATCAGGGCTATGCCGACAACTCAACCTGGTCAAGAGGTCAAGGCTGGGCAATCTATGGCTATACACTGCTCTACCGTGAGACAAAGGGTAGTAAATATCTGGAAGCAGCTAAAAAAGCAGCTGATTTTTATATCAATCATCCCAACTTGCCAAAAGATAAGATTCCCTACTGGGACTTTAATGCTGGTCAGGAAGGATATAATCCGGATGTAGATTATGCAAACCGAAAGCTGAACTATATACCGCGGGATGCTTCTGCGGCAGCACTGGTTAGTTCAGCCATACTCGAATTGTCTACCTACGCTGCTGGTGCAGATGGCAAACGTTATTATGAGTTTGCAGAAAGCACGCTAAAATCGCTCTCATCCAATGAATATCTAGCTGAAAAAGGGACCAATGGAGGCTTCCTCCTTAAGCACTCAATAGGAAGCTTTCCACATAACAGTGAAATAGATGTGCCGCTCATCTATGCTGATTACTACTTTTTAGAAGCATTGCTGCGGTACAAAAAATTAAGAACTGATCTTTAAACTAAATAATAGACAGATGAAAAAGACCATTTTAAATTTTGCAGCAATCGGTCTCCTGCTGCATTCTTGTTCCGGTCCGCTGGAAGAGCTCGATCCGGCAATAGCGGGCAAGACTTCGTTATCCGGTAATTCGGCAACAACAGCCCGCTTGTCTGGCTTAGCTGCAATTTCTGCGGGGATGACATTGGCCGAGATCAATGCGGTAATCGCACAGGCAAATGCTGGCGATACAGTGTGGGTGGATGCTGGAACTTATCTTATAGATGACGCTCTGCTAATGAAGCCCGGAATTACGCTGATGAAAAGTGGAAACACAAACCCTATATTTGATGCCAGAGCATCTACGGGCCAGCTGCTCAGACAAACCTATAGTATGGCCAGCATTGCAGGCTGTACATTCTCTGGTATTACATTCTGGAATTTGACGTTCTACATTAATAATGCATCGGATGTCACTTTTAAATGGTGTATTTTTGATTATGGCGTTAAGAAAGCAGGTAGCAATAAATCAAATGATCTGCACGACGCCTACATCCGTCTAATCGGAACGGATAAGGCAGCCGTTGCAAACTGTGTCTTTTCCAGAAGACAAGGAAACAGCGGAAGAGGAGTTTGGAATGGATCGGGCAGTACAAATACAAAAATTACGAATAATACTTTTGGAAATGGCGGATCAACGGGATACTTTATTACAGCGATAAATGATAATTCTCAAAGCAATAGTCTGATCAGTGGAAATACCATTTTACGCAATGTTTCTTTCAATAATGAAGATGCCAATACCGATCATGGCATTTATGCTCATAGTTTTAACGGTTTGACTATACAGAACAATGTGATCAAGGGCTGGCCAGCGAATGGAAGTGGAGGTGCTATCAAAGCTAGAAATGGCCAGAACCTGTCCATTCTCAACAATGAATTCCATAACTCGGGGATCTTGCTTTATATCTATATAGAACCTTCTGCGTATCAGTATCTAAAAAATGTTCAGGTCACAGACAACAAGATTTATCTGGATTCACTTGTCGGGGGCATGTACGGTGGAATCGGCTATTGGCGGCAAAGCGGAGTTACCGGACAGGAAGAATCCATTCTGATATCCGACAACGAGATGCCAAATGGATCAATTAGTATCTCGGGGTCAAATGGCTTTAGCAGTACTCAGTTTAATCTTTCAGGCGGAGGGGTACTCAATAATGATCTGCATTTGCCATTTCTCTCGCTTGCCGCAGGTGTAAATCAATCCGGTAATTATTAAATTTTACATTGCTCTTTCTTCTGGCTTGTGGAAGGATAAAACATCAACAACAATATGAAATTCGCCAATGCAAAATAAAACGAAAATAGAAATATGGCCAGTGCTCAGATAATTTGTAATAATGGTTTAACCTGCATACTGACTACTGACGAGCGGAGTGGCTGTGATGCGATAAAAGCGATAGATCGAGCGATGTCTTCGGCATATAACATTTCCATAGCTCCGATTTTTTCGCGCTGTTCTTCGGGCGGATAGGGCTGCATATCAGTTCCGACTGCCCCTGGTTCAATAAGGGAAACTTGTACGCCCTTTGGATTAACTTCTTTGCGTAAAGATTCGGTGAATGCCTGGATACCGCCTTTTGAACAGACGTAAACAGAACTCTGTGCCTCGCGGGCATCTGCACTCATGGAACCCACATTAACAATATGTCCTGATCCGTGGGGTTCCATCCTGGAAAGGGCCGCTTGTGAACAGCCCAGATAGGCGAGAACATTGATACGTAATAAATAGGCCTGGTCTGAATATGTTCCTTCTTTAACCGATTGATAGGCGACGGCGGCATTGTTTATCAATAGATCCAACCGATCATACATATGGTCAAACTCCTGAAAGAGAGACTGGATTCCATCTTCTGTCGCCAAGTCCACAACAATACCGTTCAATGAGCCTGCACATGTTATTTTAGCGAAGTCTTCCAGCGTGTCGTCCAGCTGCCGTTGGTGATGACCACATATCAGAACATGATTCCCCATCGATGCGAGCAATAAGGCCGTTGCACGTCCAATGCCTGTCGTGCCACCGGTAATAATTATATTTTTATTGTTTATCCATTCTGGCAGCACAGAATTTTCATAATTTGTTTGATCGTTTATCATCATTTTTTACAATTAGTGACTATTTATTCTCAACCACATTAGGGGAACATTTGCTCCTCTAAATAAGTTTGATACAGGTGTTTAAGGCGTATTTGTTCGCTTTTTTGCGTATTTACCGACAAAACGATTCTTCCATAGAATGGTTCATCCCTAATAATAATCCATAATAATTATTCACCTCTGGGGCTCGATATATGAAATCCAGCCTTTAGCTTAATTAAAATATTATGACACGAGACGGAATCAATAGAAGTTTTTGGGAAAGCGCTGAATCCCGTAATCTTTCATCAGAATTCATCGATCTAACATTTGACACCATTATCGTTGGAGCAGGAATTACGGGCGTAACTTTAGCGAAGGAATTACAGAATAGGGGTATAAAGTGCCTGCTTTTAGATAAAGAAAATCCCGGATTCGGTACTACGGGCGGAACTACTGCACATATCAATAATTTTTACGATGCTTCCTATAATGAGATTATCGATAACTTTGGAGAAGCAGCAGCACAACAGCTGCTTATCAGTACATTTGATACCGTAGATTACATCAGAAATAATATTGTTAAAAATAGGATCGACTGCGATTTTTCTGTATGCGATTTTTTTCTGTTCAGCGCTGAAGAAGGACAAAACGAGCAACTTGATCAAATTTATGCAGCACATCAACAACTCGGATTGAAGACATCTTGGGTAAATTCGATCCCCTTTAGTGTACCTTTTAAAAAAGCGATGCGCATTGAGGGGCAAGGTCAATTTCATCCGATTAAATATATCGACGGATTATTGTCTGCCTATATCAATGAAGGTGGTGTCCTCCTGACCAATCAGATGATCGAGGATTATGACAATAATGAAAATAGAATTACCATAAAAACAAGGGATAAAAGAATCTTTACGGCTAAAAATTTGGTTTGGGCAACACATACACCGCCAGGAAAGAATAGATTTAATTTTCTATTAGCGCCGTACCGAAGCTATGTTGTGGTGCTGAAGCTTTCCGAGGGTTCATCTGAAGCCGGACAGGCAGCTGATTTGTATGATCCTTATCATTACTTTAGGTATCATCAGGCTGATGACGTGCAGTATTTAATCGTTGGCGGATTTGACCACAAAACTGGAGATGAAAAGGATACGGAGAAACATTTTGATGAGCTGAAGCAATGGGCTGATGAACATTTTGATTATGAAGAATTGGTTGCTCAATGGTCATCCCAGTATTATATTTCAGCAGACGGCTTACCTTATATCGGAAGAATGCCAGATGAATCCAATGTCTACATGGCCACTGGCTATGGTGGCAATGGAATGACTTTCGGTTCGATGGCATCCCTGATCATTCCCGATTTGATTGAAGGTATGGAAACGCCTTTATCTGAATTGTTATCCCCAGCCCGTGTAAAACCGATCGCAAGTGTTAAAAGTGTGGTATCCGAAGGGTTGGATGCGGTCAGGCACTTTGTTATGGACAAGCTTTTGCCAGAGACAGTAAAAGAGCTAGATGATATTCCCAAAGATGGAGGGAAAGTTGTCAGCCTTGAAGGCAAGACAGTGGCAGCCTATAGGGATAAAGAGGGTACCTTATTTTGTTTAAGTCCCGTGTGTCCACATATGGGATGTACGGTAGCCTGGAATCCTTCAGAGCATACATGGGACTGTCCCTGCCACGGATCCAGGTTTGATGTCAAGGGCAGCATGTTAAATGGGCCGGCGACGACAGGCCTTTCTAAAATCGAACTAAATATTTAATACCTACATAGCTAAAGTAGATTGTAAACGTGATGCATCAATAAAATAAGTTGGTTTTATAGTTATTATACGGTGCGTACTAGTACTGCTAATGGCTGATTTTTACCCAAAATTTGCCGACGGACAACCTTTCCGTTTTTTGTACTGTTCAATCTTCAAATAGTTCGAAACTTAAACTCATTAGATATGAAAAAAATTAGTGTATTGATATTGGCAGTCCTCGGTCTTTGGGGATGTGGCAATAGTAGCAACAAAGGAAATGACGCAAATGGGAGCTATGACTCTTCCACGCATGTGGACGATGGGCAGTCAGGCGCGATGGCCAATGACTCTTTAGGCCGAGACAGTACAGATTCTTTACAGAGACAACCTTCGCCGGCTAAACCTGATTAAAGAATAAAGTTGTTAAAATAGAAAAAGAGAATGGTAAAAAGTATAAATTCAATCATTTGTTCAATGCTGAGGCTAAGCTGGATACTCCAACTTAGCCTCTTTTGTTCCCTTGTCTCTGGTCAAAAGATCGATTCACTGCCTGCAGCAGTCGATTCGGTAGGTGTGCGTGACTCACTGCCAGATAATCCGCTGGCCACCGCACGAACGTATCTTGAACAATGGCGCAGCCAAGTCGATCATTATTACACAGCATTTGACAGTGTAAAACGTGAGGTGGCCTGGCAGCGTAGAGAGGATAGAGGAGGGGTAACAGGTGTCCAAGGCTATATCCGGGAGGTTAAGCCTGCTGTACTGTTGTTACGTGGCAAAGTAGATGTGCTAAGGAAGCAAACGGTGCCACAAGACTCAACTGCATCCTCCTGGAGCGCTGTCCAGGATAGTGTAGCGACCCTGCAACGAGATATTGAGTCGCTGTTATTGGATATGGATGATCTAAGCACCAAAGCACAACAACAGCAAAAACTTGTTCAGGCGCCACAAACTGCAGCATCCTGGAGTTATTGGAAAAGCATCATACAAAAGAATCTGGAGCAGGACGGTTTGTCACAACGCTATTATGATAGTGCGTGGGACGGTCGTTTCCTTCTGCTGATATTGAGCCTTGCTTATTTCTATTGGCTTTATCAAATGCGAAAGCGCGAAATCGGATCGCAAGAACAGCTTCCTTTACATCGAAACAAACCTTGGTGGATCCCTATTCTAAAATTCGCCGTTTTTTTTCTCGTTCTTTTACCGCTCACCTCTTTTCGGGTTCCCGTAATTGTAATCGAATTGAGTTATTTATTGATTTTTGGCTTTTTGTACCTGCTCACTGCCGCACAGCTTTCAGATGCTAAAATAAGGATGATGCAATTTGTTTTCCTTTATTACGTCCTCTTGCTGACTGTAAATCTGGTGGTGGACATAGACTGGGTTTCGAGGATCGCTTCGTTAATGGTCGGTGTGATCGGCATCTGGCTTGTTTGGGTGCTTGGGCGGAAAAAAAATGGAAAAGTCCCTTTCGATTCCTTGCGCCCTTTTGCCCGTTGGGGGCTTTTAGTAATTATGACGGCTGCGATACTATTTAATTTGTTCGGCTTCTTAAATTTAGCACGTACCTGCAGTATTGCTGCTGGTGTGGGTTTACTCCAGGCTCTATCGTTGCATGCTTTTCGGGATATGATGGCCCATGATCTGCTTAATTCCTATGAGAATGCTAAAGAAAGACATTTTATAAGCAGATTTGATAAGGAAAAGATGATTACCGCTTTACATCGTGTAATCGGACTTTTTTCTACGATATTGGTCATTATTATTTGGGCCAATACGTTGCATATAACCAGTGAGATCCGTAGAATTTTTGATCGTCTGCTACACAGTAACCACTCCGTAGGAAGTATCACTTACACCTATGGTGACGTGCTCTTAGCCTTTGCTGTTGTCTGGACGGCAAACTGGATCCAGAAGAATTTAAAGGATCTGCTCGATCAGCCAGAGGCAAAGATAAATCAGCGGCGCACAGCCTTGCTACCGCTTGTCCGCGTGGTTATCTTTATTGCCGGCTTTTTGATAGGGATCCGTATTCTAGGTCTGGGAGTTGATAAGCTTACTGTTATTGTTGGAGCACTAAGTGTCGGAATCGGTTTAGGTCTTCAAAATATTATAAATAATTTTGTTTCCGGCGTTATTTTGGTGTTCGAGCGTCCTTTTAAAGTTGGGGACTATGTGGAACTTGCCGACAAGAAGGGGCAGGTTCTACAGGTGGGTATCCGTTCCAGCACTTTACTGACTGATCAGGGGGCGCAGGTAATTATTCCCAATGGAGATCTTCTTTCGGGACGCCTGGTCAACTGGACATTTGAGGAATCGGATATTCGCTTGAATCTTCAACTTACCATTGTAACGGGCCGCGATATTGAGGAATGGAAAAAATGGCTGGCGGAGAGTATTGTCGAGTTTCAAGAAATTGATCATAGTCTTCCTATAAAGATTCTTACAAAAGATATTACAGCAGAAGCCTATGTTGTATCGATTCAAGTAGGTATACAGCATGTACAACAAATAGAAAATTTTCGAAGCAGCTTTCTTGAAAAGGTAAAAGCTGAAGCAATGCTTCATGATTCTAAAGTTTCTTCCGCCTAGCTCTTCGTCAAATTTCTTATGAAAGAAAATAGTTGAATCTAAAATCCAACCATTCGCAGACGAGCCATGTTATTTGCATAATAATGTAATTCCAATGGCAGTAAACGCTGGAAGATTACCTTAATAAGTGACACAGTAAATTTTAAAACTATGGGCTTAACGAAATACCGAGAAAAACGCGCTCCTGGAGAGACGCCGGAACCATTTGGAGGAAAACCCAACGGGAAGGAGCTCCGCTTTGTCATCCAGAAACACGATGCATCGCATCTCCATTATGATTTCCGTCTGGAGATGGACGGCGTTCTCAAAAGCTGGGCCGTACCAAAAGGTCCGTCCACAGATCCCGAAGTAAAGAGGCTGGCCATGATGGTCGAAGACCATCCTTATGATTACCGTAATTTTGAGGGAATTATTCCAAAAGGTCAGTATGGTGGCGGGACGGTTATCGTCTGGGATGAGGGAACCTATGAGCCAGTCGATAAAGAGGATACGGATGTTTCAAAACAGGAGAAGAGTTTGCTGCATCAGCTACATTCAGGAAAATTGAAGTTTAGACTGAATGGCAATAAGCTCAAAGGTGAATTTGCGCTCGTGAAGGCTCATGGAAGGGGAGATAACGGTTGGCTTCTTTTTAAGCTGGAAGATAAGTACGCTAATAAAAAGGATATTACATTAAAGGACAAATCGGTTATATCGGGCAAGAGTATTGCACAGATGGAAAAATCACCTGACAAGATATATGGAAAGAACATCATCAAAAAAGATACGACCGTAAAGGATAAAAAGGGCAAGGGTGCTAAGCAAGCCGCTGAAATTATTGAAGATCAGCTGCAGGCAGTGCCCACTGAAACCAAAACAGAAAGCAATGTGGCAGCTCTTCTGAAAAAGGCTCCCAAACAGGCTTTCTATCAGACTTTGGAGCCTATGCTTGCTACATTGGTTGACAAAGCTTTTGACGATCAGGGCTGGGTCTATGAAGTAAAATGGGACGGCTACCGTGCTGTAGCCTTTAAGAAAGGCAGTAAGCTAGAACTAAAATCAAGAAACGGTAAGAGTTTCAGTGAAAAATTCTACCCGATCTATGATGCCCTAAAAAGTCTGGATGTGGACGCTGTATTGGACGGTGAGATCGTCGTGCTGGGTAAAAACGGTACGGCAAATTTTGGCTCACTTCAGAACTGGCGGAGCGAAGCGGATGGCGATCTTGTCTATTACGTATTTGATATCCTCTGGTATAAAGGAAAAGATCTCAAAGAACTGCCGCTTATAGACCGTAAGGAAATCCTGAAGGAAGTTTTACCACAAAGCAGCAACATCTTGATCAGCGAGCATTTTCATACTTCGGGCATTTCCTTTCTGGAAGAAGCCAGAAAGCTTGGACTGGAGGGTATAATGGCAAAACGAGCCGACAGTCCATATTATGCAAAGGCCCGTTCAAAGGACTGGCTTAAAATAAAAGCCAACAAAAGACAGGAAGTTGTCATCGGCGGTTATACGCTGAATGATGATTCGAGCAAGCTTTTCAGCAGTATTCTTGTCGGAGTTTATGAGGGGAAAAAATTGATCTACACCGGAAAGGTCGGTACAGGATTCAATGAAAAATTACAGCATGAGATGATGGCCCTTTTTAAACCTTTAGTCATCAAAAAAGCACCATTTGCCGAAGAACCTGACGTCAACAAACCCTCGCGTTTCCGTCCCAATCCGCCGCATGCTTCGGTAACCTGGCTCAAGCCTGAGTTGGTCTGCGAAGTAAGCTTTACGGAAATTACAAGTGACGGTGTGATGCGGCACCCGTCATTTGATGGAATGCGCGAAGATAAATCAGCAAAAAAAGTGATAATGGAGGAGGAAACATCAACGGAATCAGTTGTTGCGGATAAAACCGCTTCGCTCGTCAAAGCTAGAGCAGACAAAGGAAGAAAAACCTTGCTGAACCCAAAAGATAAAATGCAGGTTCGGAAAGTAAACGGCCATGAACTAAAATTTACTAATCTGGATAAGGTGTTCTGGCCAGATGAGGGCTATACGAAGCGGGATCTGATCAATTACTATTATCAAGCTGCGCCCTTTATACTTCCTTATTTAAAAGATAGGCCGCAGAGCATGAACCGTTTTCCAAATGGAATCGAAGGGAAAGGATTTTATTTTAAAGACGTGACCGATACAGCTCCCGACTGGGCGGAAACATATCTTTACCACAGTGATACGGATGAAAAGGACAAACATTACCTGGTTGGAAAAGATGAAGCAACCTTACTTTATATGGCCAACCTGGGCTGCATCGAAATGAACCCCTGGAGCAGTACAGTCAAAAAGCCCGATCATCCAAGTTTCTGCATAATAGATCTTGACCCTGATAAAAATTCATTCGACCAGGTAATCGAAGCTGCCCAGGTAACAAAAAGTATACTTGATGATATGGGGGTGACGTGCTACTGTAAAACCAGCGGTTCGACAGGTCTACATATTTATATCCCTTTCGGTGGGAAATATGATTACGAGCAGTCCAAGGAATTTGCGCGCGTGGTGGTTACCTTGCTGCACAATGAACTCCCGGATTATACGAGTCTGGAAAGGACAGTAAAAGACCGGAAAGGAAAAATGTACCTTGATTTTTTACAGAACAGACCCCACGCTACAATTGCTGCTGCGTATTCGGTAAGACCGAAACCCGGAGCTACAGTATCGATGCCGCTGCACTGGGATGAGGTGAAGAAGGGGCTTAAGATTAGTGATTTCAATATCCGGAACGCCATTGCGAGGATGAACGATATGGGAGATATCTTTAAACCGGTACTTGGAAAAGGAATCGATCTGAAAAAAGCAATTGCTAAATTTTCAGAAAAATAGAAAAAGGCAATTCGCACGGGATTGACACATCAAAAAAGAATGAGTTTAGATAGCGGGGTTATGCTGACGAAATGCCTATATCGCTACAGATCAAAGTAAAAGGTTGATCCTTTACCTTTGGCGCTTTGCACCTGTATTTCTGAGCCATGCTGGCGAAGTATTTCCGCAACCAAGTACAAGCCGATTCCAAAGCCGGAGATATTGGACGTATTTAAATTATCTACACGGTAGAACGATTTAAAAATATTCTGTTGATGTTTAAGGTCTATACCAATACCTTCATCCCGAACGTATATGCGTGTTTTATCTCCCGATTTATCGGTACCGACGGTGATCTTTCCTCCCGAAGGGGAGTATTTCACGGCATTGCTGACCAGATTGCTGATCACCTGATCGATCTTTGCCCTGTCGGCAAATAGGTACAGATCTGGATCACAGAAGATTTCAACAGGGTGTTTTTTTGAATCGAGATCATCCGTACAGTCCCTTATCAGTCTTTCCAGCTGGAATTTGGTTTTCTGAAGCTGAAGCTTACCTTCTTCAGCTTGGGCAATACTTAAAAAGTCTGCGATCATCACCATCATCTTTTTAATCTGGGATTCGATCTTTACTGCCATCTGGGCACTTTTCTGCCCAAAGATATCTTCATGGAGCTGCATCATCTGAGCGCTCATCAGCACGGTAGTGAGGGGAGTTTTAAGTTCATGGCTGGCCATGGATATAAAGACATTCTTCCGCTTTTCTTCCTGTTTTTTCTCGGTGATGTCCCGGGCAATTTTTGAAACACCAATAATCTCTCCATGCTCATTTTTTATGGGAGATATAGTCAGTGATAAGTCGATCAATTTTCCAGACTTTGTTTGGCGGACGGTCTCAAAATGTTTAATGGAATGTCCGAGGCGCATTTTGCCCAGAATATAATCCTCTTCAGCGTGTCTGTCGGGCGGAATTATTTTTAAGATCGGCTGTCCGATCATTTCATAGGAAGTATAACCGAAAAGAGTGGAAGCGGCATCATTCCAGCTGGTAATTATCCCCTCCAGCGTCTTTCCGATGATCGCATCGTAAGAAGAATTTACGATGGCTGCGAGTTCAGCACTTTTTTCCATGGATTTTTTCTGATCTGTGATATCCATGACAGTTCCTATGATCCTTCTTGACGTCTTTGGCCCACTGAAGTAGGCAAGACCTGTTATCTTAACATATCCAATGGTAAAGGTTTTCGGTTTAATGATCCGGCAGGTAAATTCAAAATGATCTTCGGTCCCGTTTTCACTGAGCCCCTTCATCTGCTGGTAGATGGCAAAACGATCCTCCGGATGAATCATTTCTATCACCGTATTTTTAGACTGGGCGGGGTAGGGCAATTCGAGTATTTGCTGTGCCCTTTCGGATAAATTGACAACTTCTTTCTGGGCGTTCCAGTCCCAGGTTCCCAGTCCCGTGGAAGCAAGGGCAAGGCGCAGACGTTCTTCCTTCTCGCGTAGTATTGCTGTCAACTTATCTTTTCTTTGTTCAGCAAGAACTGTTTCTGTCACGTCTTTGGTAAAGCACATGGAATGAACGAATTCATGATCTTTCATTAGCGCACTGGAATTTATGGTGACATGTTTTATGTTCCCATTTTTGCATTTTAGGGTCGCCGGATAATTTTCAATACGCTCGTTGTTTAAGAGTTTCCCTAGGATAGTGGAAATTGTGTCCTGATCAGCGTGAAATGACGCTATGCTGGCCCCAACATATTCCTTCTCAGTGTAGCCGAGCAAGTCAAGCTCCGCCTGATTGGCCCAGATGATAATGCCATCGCGATTTACCCAATGAAGGGCCAAAGAAGCTCTGTCAATAAATTCTGAAAGTTCAGCTATTTTGTTTTTCAGTTCGATATTTTCAGTTGCCAATTGCTCAGCTGTAATGGGACTGTTCATAGATATCTTAAGTGGATATTGATTCTGACAAAATTACATAATACAAGATACTTAAAGGAAAGTAAAAATACGTTGGGTAATAAGTAAATATTACAATATTTAAAATAGGAATATAAAATTGTCCAGTTATGAAAAAATGGCAAGCAAATTGAGTGTAATTCCGCAAAACACACCATTTTTCTACTAAAGATGTATAAAATATTACTTGTCGACGATCACACCTTGGTCAGGAATGGCTTGCGACTAATATTGGAGTCACATAAGCAGTTATCCATTATTGGAGAGGTGGGAGACGGATTTCAGGCGCTGGAATTTCTAGATAAAAATGAATTGCCAGACCTTATACTTACTGATATTAAAATGGAAGAGATGGATGGCATTACAATGATCCATAAAGTGAGGGTCAAGTATCCTGATCTTGACATTGCTGTCTTATCGATGGTTGAGGATAATAGTACTGTTGCTGATGCATTTAGGGCCGGGGCAATTGGCTTTTTATCCAAAAACTCAGATTACGATGAGCTTGTAGCGGGTATAGTACAAATATCTCAAGGTAAAAGATATATTTCTGTGGAAATAGGTCTTTCGCTTCTCGATCATTTTCAATTCAACAAACCTATTAATATCGATAAAGAAGCTATTTATCATCGCTACGATATTTCTGAACGGGAATTAATTATTTTGGAACTGATCTCCCGTGGTTTTACAAACGCTGAAATAGCAGATCAGATATTTCTGAGCAAACGTACGGTTGAAGGCCATCGGCAGCAGCTGATTGATAAAACAAAAACAAAAAATACGGCTGATCTGGTGCGATTCGCCTTTCAGAACAAACTTCTTCAATAAAATGCTTTTATTGATCGAATGAGCAACTGCAAGGAAAACTCACTTCAAGTTCTCAGCAAAGCTGCTTATCTTGAAGCGAGTTTTCCCGGTTGCTCTTTCTTAGGGTTTTAATACTACTTTAACGCAATCGTCTTCTTTCTCGTTGAAAATCTGATAACCGTGCGCAGCTTCAGCAAGTGGAATGCTGTGGGGCCCGTAATGTTTAAAGTTTGAATTCTCACAGGCGGGAGACGCTTCATGCGTACAGAAAAAACATTTTCCGCAAGCAATCGGAAAGGGGACAACTACACGGTCGCCTTTTTTAGATTTGTGATTTCTGAACCTACTTCCTCCACGATCCCCATAAATTCGTGCCCCATGATCATATTTTCCTTTTGCGGAACTGCACCGCTTAAAATATGTAGATCAGAGCCACATATTTTAAGCGGTGGCGGTCACTCTTAGAATTACATCCCGAGGATCAAGTATACTTGGATCAGGTACATGATCGACCCTGATGTCGCCGGGCTTATGGAATACTGCTGCTTTCATAATTTATATTTTAGCATTTGAATGCATTTAACCAATTATTAATCTGTGTTCTAGGGGAACTCATCCAAAGTAGATTTGGTTCGATAAATAATGGTGCGTAATTGTTCACATCTTGATTAAGGGTATTTCTCTCCTAAGATGAAGTATATGTAACATATCGATGTGCCAAACCTTTATGTTTTTGGTGCTGTTCAGGGTGAAAGGATGATTCATTGAATGCAGGTGATTGCCGTTAATAACTTGGTTTTGTGATTGAAAATTCAAATCAGGTTGTGATGGGCGGATAATAACTGACATTTAAATAGCGAGTTAAAGCGATTATCAAATTTTTTAAATGATCACCATGAAGAACAAAAAGCAAAGTTATTTCTATAGGAACAGCCTTTCCATTGTATTTATTATTTTATTTGTATCAGCACTAGGCTCTCAGGCATTTTTTGGATGGAAAGAAAACAATGAGAATCTGAAAGATCTGGGGGCTCCAGAACTCCTATTTTCTGCATATTTGAGAAGCGGTCATTTTTTCTCATCAACATTTGAAAATTTCCAAAGCGAATTTCTACAAATGGCACTTTATGTAATGCTGACAATTTCTTTGCGGCAAGTGGGGTCTGCAGAATCAAAAGATCCGGAAAAACCCGAAGAAGTTGATCGGCTTCCCGATCCAACCCGAAAAGATGCGCCGGGGCCGGTTAAGAAAGGGGGATGGCGTTTAATTCTTTATCAAAATTCGCTATCGATTGCCTTTGTTGTCCTGTTTCTTGTAAGTTGGGCAGGCCATCTCTACGGTAGTTTTAAAGATGCCAACCTGCAGGAAAGCTTGCAGGGAAAACCCGAAAAAAGTTTATTAGATTTTCTAGCAGAACCCCAGTTCTGGTTTGAAACTTTTCAGAATTGGCAAAGTGAATTTCTTTCGGTCGCTTCGATTGTGATATTAACAATCTTTCTCCGGCAAAAAGGATCTCCAGAATCGAAACCTGTGGATGCCGCTCATACTGAGACAGGTAAATAGATCTAACAAAATGGCCAAAACAAGTTGGTATACAGGTAAACCGTTAAAAAGAATGCCCAGATTTGCTGGATTTGCTCAATTTTTGTATCATTGGGGAGATCATAACCAATGCAGCAGCTTAAGTCTTTTTTATACGCGTATCTCGGCCTTTTTCTTTTCCTTTTTGTAGGTCAATCTCCGGCATGGAGCCAGGTCAATACCTATGCGTTTAAAACCTTAACTTCTGACCAAGGCTTGGTTCATAATCACGTCAACTGTGCCCTTAGGGATAAGAACAATTACCTGTGGTTTGGTACCGAGTCGGGCCTGAGCCGATTTGATGGGGTACAATTCACAAATTTCCGATATTCTGCCAGTAAGCACACAGGCCTGAGTGGAAATGTGATTTCAGCAATCTTCGAAGGACCGGAAGGCAATGTCTGGATCCGGACCAACAACGGGATGAATGTGTATGATCAGCGCTCAGGCATCATCCACCAGCACCTGGATTCTATACTGAACAGCTTGAAGCTGCCCGTCAAAGACGTACACAGCGTAAGGCCGCTGGAAGGGCAGACCTTTGCGCTATTGTATAGCGATCGTATGCTGGTCTTGTACGACGGCCAAACCAAAACGTACCGTACTGTGCCGCAACTGACCAAAAACAGCCGAATTGCGGATGTGATAGGGGGGCAAGGGCAAACGATCTGGGTAATCTACGAAAATGGCCTGCTGGGCCACATCGATACAAAGTCACTGCAACGTATCAAAACCAGCTTATTGCCGATCAGCAATAAACGAGTAAACTATAATCTATTTGCCGACCGGGAGGGGATCTTATGGATCTTTTCAAAGGATATTCCAATCGGTGTATACTGGCTTGACTCAAAAGATGGGGCAATCCGGCATATTCAAAAAGAACTGTCCAATCCCTTTGTAGGCAATATCGTGCAAGACGATAAAGGACTTCTCTGGCTGGGCACAGACCATGGTGGCATCAATGTCTACGATAAGAAAACGAAAAGTGTCGAAATCATCGGCAATGATAAATATGACTTACGAAGTCTGCCTTACAATAGTATAACGTGCTTATATCGGGATAAATCGGGCATTATATGGACGGGAACGTATAAAGGGGGCATCAGTTATTATCATCCCAATCTACTGTTATTCTCTTTAATCAGGAACTACCCGGGGCTTCCCAAATCGCTTCCTTTTGACGATGTCAATAAGTTTGTAGAGGATCGCAAAGGCAATCTCTGGATCGGGACAAACGGCGGTGGATTGCTCTATTACGATATCCGTCAGAAAACCTTTATGCAATATCTGCATGATCCTCAGGATCCCAATAGTTTGAGCTCCAATGTGATTGTTTCTTTATTGCTGGATACGGAAGACAGGCTGTGGATCGGAACTTACCGGGGCGGTATGTGTCGATTCGACGGCAAAAGTTTTAAGGTTTTCCACCGTGACTCGGCTCCCGGAAAATTGAACGACGATAGCGTGTGGGAAATCTATGAAGATAGTCAGCATCGGTTTTGGATAGGAACGCTAAGTGCTGGCTTGTACCTGTTCGATAAAAAAACAGAACAGTTTTCGAAAACATATACACCGCAGGGCCAAACCATCAACAGCAATTATATCTCTGTCTTATTTGAGGATTCGAAAAAACGGCTCTGGATCGGCACAGCTACGGGGTTGGCGTTATTGGCTCCCGACGGTAGGATCAGCTATATCAATACATCCAGTTCGCCCATGAAACTCATGAATGATCTGATTTATGATATCAAGGAGGACAAAACCGGTCGTATTTGGGTAGCGACACAAGAGGGACTGCATGTAATCGACGGTACGAAAATAAGCTGTCTCACGCAGCAGGATGGGCTCAGCGACGATGCGATCCTGGCACTACTGGTCGATAATCAGGGCGGGATATGGGCTTCAACAAACAAAGGTCTGTCGGCGATTGTCGGCAAGGGGCAGGCAGAAAAGTTTATCATTCGCAATTTTACGCAGGAACTGGGCCTTCAGGGGAATGTATTCAATGAAAATGCCGCTTTAAAAATGCGTGACGGAAGACTTGTTTTTGGTGGGCCAAAGGGGTTCAATTTTATCGACCCTACAAAAATTAGCCACGAAAGTGAACTGATCTTGCCGCTTTTGTCCAACCTCTATTTATTCAACAAACGGGTAGCTGTAGGTGAGGAATTTTCGGGTCGGGTCATTTATGATCAAGCCCTGAATAATCTCAAGGAACTGAGCCTTCCGTACAATCTAAATGCTCTTTCACTGGAGTTCTCTACCTTTGACTACCTGCAGCAGCATAATGGACTCTACCAATATCAGCTTGCTGGTTTAAGTGATGAATGGTTTGATTTTGAACCGGGGACCATGCGTGCCAACTTCACCAATCTAGATACCCGCAGCTACAGCTTATATATTCGGCATGCAATCGATTCGAATAGCTGGTCGGAGGGCGTGCTGCTCCTGACAATCGATATACAGCCGCCTTTTTGGCGTTCTGCCTGGGCCTTCCTTTTCTATGCCTGCCTGATCGTGGTCGTCCTGTGGGCTTATTTTTATCTGACAAAACTGCGCGTCAAGACGCGCAATCAACTTTACCTCGCCCAGGAACAGGCGACACAGGCAAAGGAGCTGGATGCTTTAAAAACACGTTTCTTTACCAATATTAGTCATGAATTCAGGACTCCGATCAGCTTGATTCTGACCCCAGCACAGCAGCTGCTGGAGGAAGAACAACATCCAGAAAAAAAAGCTGACCTAAACCTGATCAAGAAGAATGCGGACCGCCTCCTCAAATTGGTTAACCAGCTGCTGGACTTTAGGAAATTAGAGAAAAGTGAACTGGAACTGAGCGAGGAATATGGCGATCTTATGGGATTTATCCGCGAACAGCTTGACGCCTTTACCGGAATGGCTCAAAGCAATCAGATCTCCCTGCAGGTCAATATTGCCCAAGACACATACCCGGCGTGGTTCGACAAAAACAAACTGGAAAGTATTATTTTCAATCTGATGTCGAATGCGATCAAATTTAGTCCGATATCCGGCATTGTGACATTCAATACCGAAATAACTGAACAAGAAGCAGGAAAGGTACTGCTTATTGAAGTTCAAAATCAGGGTACGGCGATTCCAGAAAATCTACAGTCCCGTGTTTTTGAACGTTACATACAGCTGGATGTGCCAAATGGAAAACTGAATCAGGGTACGGGCATCGGGCTCTCCATTGTCAAAGACTATGTCGAATTCCTGGGGGGAAATATCAGGCTGAACAGCAACGCGCAATGGACGACATTTTATGTTCAAATACCTTTAAATAAGGTCGCATCGAGCACTGATTCCGCCGAAAGCAATAAGCAGGATAAACCCGCTATTTTATTGGTCGAAGATGATATTGACTTTCTTTATTACCTGGAGCGGATCTTAAAGTTAACTTATGTAATCTACTCTGCAAAAGGTGTCAATGAGGCAAAATTAATTTTAAGCAAGCAACAAGTTGATCTTGTTATCACCGATCTCAGCCTGCCCGGAGAGAGCGGGTTGGATTTTTGCCGCTATATAAAAACCCAGTCTAAGCTGGTCCATATCCCTGTGCTGATTGTAACGGCGATAGTCAATCAGAAAATTGAACTGGAAGCCTTGCAGGCGGGTGCTACAGATTATATCAACAAGCCTTTTAATATTGACCTGCTGCGTTCAAAATTAACGCAGATACTCAATCAGCAGCAGACAATGGTAAAACGGTATAAAAAACAGATCAATGTAAATCTTGCGCAGCCCGATGTCGCATCTGCTGATGAACAGTTTATCCGTGCGCTGGTAAAGGAAATTGAAAAGGATCTCAGTGACTCTTCGCTTTCTGTCGAACTGCTTGCCAAAAGAATGAACATCACCCGCGTAGGCCTTTATAAAAAGGTTCTTGCCATCACGGGTTATTCGCCGATGGAATACATCCGGCATATCCGGCTCAAACGTGCCATGCATTTAGTTCAGAACTCGAAATTATCGATAGCTGAAATTGCTTATGAAGTGGGATTCGGAAATCCAAAACAGTTCAGCAAATATTTTAAATCTGCATTTGGAAACCTACCGTCTTTTTACCGAAAAAACCTGTAATTCATAGGTTTAAAGCTGATTGTGCCTTCCAATAATTCCTTACATGTTAACAAAGTGACCCCCAAAAGTTAACAAAATATACCCCTTATACAACCGGTTGCATTCTATATTTGATCAGTTCTTTCAATAGAAAGGACGTATAATAACCAAGGGAATATAATAACCAATAAATCTTATTTAAATGCGCAACTTAACGTACGCTTTAAGTGGTCTGATGCTCTTCGCGATCGTGCAGCAGGGATTCAGCCAGACGAATAAAGCTCATTATGAAAAAACACCTACCGGTATTAAGGTTAGCTTCAAAAATTCGGAAACCTCCATTGATCAGGATGTCTATTTGGATGTTGTGACCGATAAGATTGTGCGCGTCACCGCTGTTCCTACGGGCGCTGTCTTACCGAGCCAAACAAGTTTAGTCATCGTTGATTCACTGCACCGTCAGGTGAAAGCTTTAGCTGTAAGCTCGACCGATTCCACAGTTAATTTAAAAACCGCCCATTTGCAGGCAGTCGTTTCTCTGGAGAGCGGCAAAGTAGCGTTTTTTGATTTGAAGGGGCACTCCATTTTTAAAGAAGCAAAACGAAATTCAAGTTCTTTCTTAGCCGATAGTTATCAAGGAGATGCCTTTTATCACCTTAACCAAGACTTTATTGTCGATCCTGAGGAAGGGATTTATGGGCTCGGCCAGCATCAGAATGCCGTGATGAACTATAACCGCGGAAAACAGGTTTCGCTGTTGCAGTACAATACAGAAATCGGAATCCCCTTTTTACTGTCCACCAACAACTACGGTATCTTATGGCACAATTATTCGATTACAAAAGCGGGCGATGTGAGACCATTATTGCCCTTAAATGCTTTTAAGCTACAGTCTAAGGAAGGTGAACCTGGTTGGCTCACAGCAACCTATGTAAATCGAAACAAGGCCAACGAGGTCTATTTATCCCGGCCGGAATCGATTATCGATTATGGCTATCTAACGGATCAGCACAAGTTTCCAAAGGGAGTAAATCTGGCCGACAGTAAGGTTATCTATGAGGGAAATTTCTCGTCGCCCTACACGGGCAGGCATGTGCTGCATTTTAAATATTCGGGTTATATGAAAGTCTGGATTGATGGTGAAGAAGTCGCCGACCGCTGGCGGCAATCCTGGAATGCTGGTACTTTTGAAATAGAAAGGGACCTGCAGAAAGATAAGACGCACCAGATCCGAATGGAATGGATACCGGATGGGGGCGAATCCTATTTTACCTTAAACTGGCAAAGCCCTATTCCCGAAGCGCGTAAAAACCTTTTTTCCTTTAATTCGGAAGCCGGCGATGCCATTGATTATTACTTCGTTCAGGGAGAGTCAATGGATGAGGTCATTGCAGGTTACCGCTATTTATCCGGCAAGGCACCGATTATGCCGCTTTGGAGCTTTGGATTTTGGCAGAGCAGAGAGCGCTACAAGACGCAAGCGGAAATTGAAGAGGTCGCTGCTGAATTTCGCAAACGCAAGATTCCGATCGACAATATTGTGCAGGACTGGTCTTATTGGGCTGAAAATGACTGGGGCAGTCAGAAATTTGATGTAAAGCGTTTTCCAGATCCGCAGGCCATGGTGAAGAAGCTGCATGATCAGCACTTTAAGATCATGATTTCGGCCTGGCCCAAAATCAATGAAGAGTCTTCCGTATACCAAGAATTTAAAGCGAACAAATGGATATATCCCCGCAATATCTATGATGGCAGAAAAGACTGGATCGGAAAAGGTTATACTTCGACCTTTTATGATCCTTTCAACAAAGAAGCTCGCGATGGATTCTGGAAATTGTTGGACAACAACCTTTTCAAAATCGGGATCGATGCCTGGTGGATGGATGCCAGCGAACCTGATATTCACTCCAATATCGATCTGGATGAACGCAAGTCGGTTTTTCAGCCGAGTATAGGATCATCTGTTCGCTATTATAATGCGTTCCCTTTGCAAAATGCCAAGGGCATCTATGAGGGCCAGCGTGAAACGGATCCCAACAAACGGGTATTTATTCTGACGCGATCCTTTTTTGCGGGGCAGCAGCGCTATGCCGCGGCGGCCTGGAGTGGGGATATCGCTTCGAGATGGCATGACATGAAAGATCAGATTGCAGGGGGTATCAATTTCTCGATGTCCGGTACACCGTATTGGACAATGGATGCCGGTGGCTTTTTGGTTGAAAATAGGTTTCACAAACCCAATGCGGCAGATTTGGAGGAGTGGCGGGAGCTTAATAGCCGCTGGTATCAATACGGTACATTCTTGCCTTTGTTCAGGGCGCATGGACAATTCCCATATCGCGAGCCATACAATATTGCACCGGCAGATCATCCGGCCTATAAAAGTATGACTTATGCGATCGGCCTAAGGTATAAATTACTCGCCTACAACTACAGCCTGGCGGCAAAGACTTTTTTTGAAGACTATACGATGATACGTGGGCTTGCTATGGATTTCCCACAGGACAAAGATGGATTCAATAGCAATGACCAATATCTTTGGGGCCCATCCTTGCTCATCAATCCAGTTACAGAAAAAGGAGCGACCTCACGAAAGATACACTTCCCGAAAGGAGCCAGCTGGTATGATCTATACAGTGGCAAGATGATAGCAGGTGGACAGGATATGCTTGTGGCTGCACCCTACGAACGTATCCCTGTCTATGTGCGGGCCGGAGCTATATTACCCATTGGACCTGTCATGCAGTATACGACGGAGAAAAAGCCAGATGTACTGGATCTATATATCTATGCCGGAGCAAATGGTCAGTTTTCACTCTATGAAGATGAAGGGAGCAACTATAATTATGAAAAAGGAAAATACAGCCGTATTGATTTCAGCTACGACAATTCGACACAGACACTGTCTTTGGCCAGCCGTCAGGGGGATTTCGAGGGTATGCTGACCAAAAGAAAGTTTAATATCATTTTTGTCAGCGATAGCAACGCCGTCGGACTGGATGTTTCATCAAAAAAATCAACAGCAGTAACCTATATAGGGAAAGCCTTGCAAATCAAATTAAAACAATAAAAAACCAATTTATAAATCAAGACATATGATAAGCAAACAATTGTTGAGCAGGGGCGTGGCCGTCGTGGTCATGACCAGCGTGACCTCTCTGGTCTGGGCACAATCCTTTACAGGATCGGTTGTTTCGGCTGATTCAGGCTTGCCAATCGTGGGAGCGAGTATTGGCGTAAAGAATCAGAAGATTTCAACAAGCAGTGATGAGTCGGGCAAGTTTTCACTGAAGGCCAGCACAGGTACTATATTGACCATTACTTACGTGGGGTACAAAACGGAAGAAGTTAAAATTACCGGCCCCAATATGGTAATCCGCCTGCAGCCGCAGGCTTCCGATCTCGAAGAAGTGGTGGTCATTGGCTACGGTGTACAAAAGAAAAAATTGAATACAGGAGCCAATTTGAAGGTGGAGGGTGAAGAATTGCAGAAACGCAATCAGTTGAACCCGCTGCAGTCGCTTCAGGGGCAAGCACCTGGTGTGTCCATTACATCAACTTCCGGTCAACCGGGAGCAGATATGAAAGTCGTCGTCCGCGGATTGGGGACAATCGGCAATTCGGGTCCGCTGTACGTTATTGATGGCGTTCCGGGGGGGGATATTTCGGTCTTGAATGCGGCCGATATCCAATCTATCGACGTACTTAAAGACGCGGCTTCGGCTGCCATCTATGGGTCGCAGGCGGCAAATGGAGTGGTCCTGGTCACCACAAAAATGGGCGCAGCAGGCAAGAATGTGCTGTCGTTTGATGGCTATACAGGCATTCAGAACGTTTCGCGTAAAGCGAAATTACTGGATGCAGATCAATACAAGCTGATCATGAATGAGCAATCACTGAATTCGGGAGCCGCGGTGATTGATTTTAACAGCATGGAAGGTTTGGCCAATACCAATTGGATGGATTACATGTTCAAGGATAATGCAAAAACGGATAATTACAATGTTGGCCTGACCGGTGGCAATGAGAAATCCACCTACGCCTTATCAATGAACTATATTGGTCAGGAAGGAATTGTGGGCGGCAAGGACGTTTCCAACTATCAGCGTTATGGTTTCCGGACGAACTCGGAGCATAAGCTCTTTGATAACTTTGTGAAAATAGGGCAGCACCTCAACTTTAACTACATTAAAAATAGAGGTATCAGTGTCGGAAATCAGTACAGCAATACCCTGCGCGGTGCTTTTGCCACTTCGCCCTTGTCGCCGGTGTATTCGGATAATGGCTTGTACGGAAGTCCTTTCAATGATACCTCCAATTCACCCTGGTACAATGGGGATAGCAATCCATATGGGGTGATGATGACCAATTCGAATAATGCCAATGATGGTCAAAAATTACTGGCGGATGTATTTGCGGAAATCGAACCGATCAAAGGCTTGAAGGTCCGTTCACTGCTGGGGTTCAACTATTATGCTTCGGAATACAGAAGTTTTACACCCTTATATCGGTTCTCTATCTACACCTACAATCAAGATCATACAACGACCTCACAGAACATGAGTAAGGGGCATACATTGACCTGGACAAATACAGCTTCCTATGACTTTGATATTCACACGGATCACCGTTTTTCGGCCATGATCGGTATGGAGTCGCTTCGTTACCAGGGAACTTACCTTTCGGGGTCCAACTGGAATCTGCTTTCGCAGTTCAACGATTTTGCACATGCCTATCTGGACAATACCACAGGCCAGGCACACCTGGATGAAAAAGGTAATGTCGTCGAAACACGTACAGTGTCTGGAAAACCGGAGAACATCACCCGCAGGGTCTCGTATTTTGGACGCCTGGGCTACAACTATAAGGAAAAGTACCTGTTGAATGCTACATTGCGTGCCGATGGATCTTCTAAATTTTCGCGCAGCAACCGCTGGGGATATTTCCCTTCGGTATCGGCAGGCTGGGTAATTTCTTCGGAAGAGTTTTTTAGAGAGCATTTAGCGGCTGTAAACTTCTTTAAACTCCGTGCTTCATGGGGGCAAGTTGGTAACCAGGATATCGCTGATTTTCAGTATGCGGCCCCCATCAGTACCTCAACCGGAATTACATCGTCCAATCCCGGAGCACATTATGTCTTTGGAACGAGCAACAATAACATTGCCGGGGCTTATCCGAGCCGTTTATCCAATCCGAATCTGACCTGGGAAACTTCCGAACAGACCAATATCGGATTTGATGCCAAATTTGCGAACAGCCGTCTAGATGTCGTTGCCGACTTTTATGTTAAAAAGACCAAGAACTGGCTGGTTACCGCGCCTGTTTTGGCGACAACCGGAACGTTGCCTCCCTTTATCAATGGCGGTGACGTAAAGAATACAGGTGTGGAGCTGGGACTAAATTGGGCGGATAAGATCAATGAAGTCAAGTATCGTCTTGGGGTAAATGGTGCCTATAATAAAAATAAGGTGGGACAGATACCAACTGAAGATGGAATTATCCATGGACAGACAGCCATGTTATACGATAACTCGGAAGAATTTTACCGTGCCGCAAACGGCCTGCCCATTGGCTACTTCTGGGGGTATAAGACAGACGGTCTATTTCAAAACCAGGCCGAGATCGATGCCTGGAAAACAGCCGGGAAGGGCATCCTTCAGGCGGATGTAAAACCAGGTGATGTGAAATATGTAGACCAGAACAGCGATGGTATTATCAATGCCTCGGATAAGACAAATCTGGGCGTGGGTATGCCTAATTTTACTTATGGATTTAATATTGGACTGGATTACAAAGGATTTGATTTCTCGGTGAATGCCTACGGTTCCCTCGGTAACAAAATTGTGCAGTCTTACCGCAATCATGCCAATAAACAAGCAAACTATACCACAAGAATATTGGATCGATGGACCGGAGAGGGTACTTCCAATTCGATTCCTCGTGTGACGGAAACCAACGTCAATTGGCAGTTTTCAGACCTTTACATTCAGGATGGAGACTTTCTTCGGATCAGCAATGTGACCTTAGGTTATGATCTGTCGAAGCTGGTCAAATGGAAGTACGCCAATCAGATCCGCTTCTACGTACAGGGACAAAATCTGTTCACCTTCACCAAATATGATGGAATGGATCCTGAGATCGGTTACGGAACCGATGGTTGGGTATCGGGTATCGACCTCGGTTACTATCCAAGACCAAGGACGGTATTATTTGGCCTAAATGTTAAATTCTAAACACAAGAAATCATGAAAAAAACGAGCTATATCTATCATTCCATGTTATTTGGGTCCTTAATTTTTGGATCGTGTTCATCTAGTTTTTTGGATGTCGAGCCGATGACAAGCGTTTTGGAAAACAATTTTTATAAAACCGTCGCCGATGCAGACATGGCGCTGGTTGGTTGTTACGATGGTTATCAACGGACGACCTCCAATGGGAGCCAGTCTTTCTATCTGACAGCAGAGGTGGCTGCCGACAATTGTTTTGGCGGAACAGGTACGACAGACGGTCGCTCATTTCAGGCAATAGACCGTTTTGATATTGCGCAGTCCCAATCGGACAACAATATCTTTGACGGCACCTGGTCAGATTATTATGCTGGAATTTTTAGGTGTAATACGCTGTTGGGAAAATTGGATGGTACTGATTTTTCGGGCAATACAACTGCACGGGCACGTATAGAAGGGGAAACGAAATTCCTGCGGGCCACCATGTATTTTGATCTCGTCCGCCTATTCGAAAACATACCTTTGTTAACGAGTCCAACCAATGAGAATATCCCGCAGTCGGACCCCAAAGCGATTTATCAGCTGATTGTTTCCGACCTTAAGTTTGCAGCTTCAAACATTCCTGCAACAGCTTACCCCAAATCAGCTGCGGCAACCAATGATGGCCGGGCAACTCCTTTTGCTGCAAAAGCGCTATTGGCCCGTGTCTATCTATTTTATTCGGGCTATTATGGAAAGGAAGATATTGGTATCTCCAAAGCCGAAGCCCTTGCAGGCTTGGAAGATGTTATCAGCAGCGGCCAGTTTGCGCTGGTAGCTGATTTCAAGAACCTTTGGCCAGCAGCGAGCTATATTCCGAATGCTAGCAACAATACGCTTGATATCTCCAAATATGCAGGTAAGGGGAATGCTGAAGTTGTATTTGCACAGAAATTCAACAATACATCGAATTACAACGGTTATGTTGATGGCAATCGCTGGGTGGTCTTTCTGGGCCTACGTGGTAAAAATTGGTCGCCTTATGGCCAGGGATGGGGTGCATGTACGGTAAGCAAAAAATTCTTCAGTGAGTTTGACAACACTGATACGCGCAAGACTGCTTCAATTATTGATATTGATGGCGAGAAGATCACGGGATTTGACCTGAAAGATCAGCGTGAGTATACAGGGTACGCCATAAAAAAATACGCCCCCACAGCGTTGCCGGACGGTACCAGCAATACAGGTGGAGATAAGGATATGCAACTATCCCAAGACCAGGATTACTTTGTGATCCGCTACGCTGATGTCTTGTTGATGGCGGCAGAACTTGGTTCCGCAAATGCACAGAAATACTTTGACGAGGTACGGAAAAGAGCGTATAAGGCCAATTTCGTATCGTTGGCAGTTTCAAAAAATAATATTCTGAAGGAAAGAAAATTTGAATTTGCGTTTGAAGGTGTCCGCTATTGGGATGTATTGCGGCAGGGGTTAAATAATGCGGCTGCTACACTGGAAACAACAGAAGATGTGCTCAGCGGTTCGGTACCGGAGAAGGTCACCGTGACTAAAGAGCGTTTTCTCACAACGAAAGGATTTATGCAGATTCCAAACAAGCAGATTACTCTATCCAATGGCGTACTGAAACAAAATGCCGGCTGGAACTAGACAAAAGCGTAGTAGAATTTGCTATCCATTGAATTATAACTAGACAAACATGAAAAAGATATTCACATATACCATCTGCTTCTTTGTAGCGATGGTACTCTTTGGAGCCTGTTCTCCGGGGAATTATACACTGGGGGACATCGATGTCACATCAGCACAGTTGGAGAAGGGAAAAGCCTTTACTGTTGAACATGACGACAATAATCCCAATATTGTGTATTTAACCAGCTTGATGGATACCCGATACACCGCTTTGTGGGAGCATCCGCAGGGACGGAGTCAGGAAAATAAGGTTATCCTGAAAATGCCCTTCCCGGGCGAGTACACGGTCAAATTTGGTGTAGAGACCCGTGGCGGGATTGTTTACGGTGAACCTGTAACATTTAAAATCGATCAGATGTATGCCGAATTTATCAGTGATGAGACCTGGACCTTATTGACGGGCGGGGCTGGGGAAGAGAAAACCTGGTATCTCGATCTAGATGCAGACGGTATCTCCCGTTACTTTAAAGGTCCGCTGTACTTTTACGGCACCGGTGACTGGTGGGGCAGCATCAACAAAACAGCTGCGCCTCTTAACAGCGATAGCTGGAGCTGGGAACCCGACTGGAAAGGCAATAGTTGGCTGATGCCTGCAGGCGATTATGGGAGTATGACCTTTGATCTGAAAGGTGCAGCAAACATCAATGTGAATCATGCCATGTTGGGCAAAGTACAGAAGGGGACTTTTAATATCGATACCGAAAAGAAAACCATCCGCATGACGGGGGCTTCGCCTTTACATGGAAAACCACAAGATGGGATCGTAGTCGACTGGGGTGATGTTCGTATTATGTCGTTGACCGAGAATACCATGCAATTAGCGGTATTGCGAGATCCGGTGCTTTCGAATGATGGAGCGGCCATGCTGACCTTTAATTTTATCAGCAAGGCCTTCAAGGAGAGTCTGACCGAAGATAGGTCGAATACCCAAATGAACAAATAAATGTATGTTGAAGCAATTATTTGACATAGGTTGTAGCCGAATAATAGGTATACTAATCCTACTATTGATAACTACGGGTTCCTTAATTGGGCAGTCCAGAAAGATTATTGATTTTAATGGGGGCTGGTGGTTTAAACTGGACAGCAACCAGCAATATAGCAATGGACGAAAAGGAGAGGGCTGGCGACAGCTCGATCTGCCGCATGACTGGAGCATCGAAATGCCATTTCGTTTAAGCAGCCCCGCAGGCAGCGGGGCTGCTTACCTCGATGGTGGCGTAGGCTGGTATCAAAAATCGTTTAAGCTGTCTAGCACCGAGCGGGGCCAGCGGATATTTGTCGCATTTGAAGGTATATACGAAAACAGCGAAGTATGGATCAACGGGCATTTCTTAGGGAAAAGGCCCAATGGTTATATCGGATTCGAATATGAACTGTCCCATGATCTATACTGGGATGGCAGGGACAACCTGCTTTCAGTCAAAGTAAATAATAGGAATCAGCCCAATTCGCGTTTCTATTCTGGTTCGGGGATCTATCGCGATGTTAAATTAATTAGTCGAAATCCAATCAGCATAGCCACCAACAGTACCTTCGTAAGGGCTGGAGAGCTTAGCGAGAAACGTGCGGTAATAGACCTCTCGCTGGCAATTGAGCATAGCCGTAAAGAATCAAAAAAGATGACGCTGCTGACGGAGGTCCTTTCCGCTCAAGGTGCTGTTGTCGCAAGCAAACGTACAACTTTGAACGCTGTAAAAGAAGGTCTACATCCCATCGCTCAGCAGATCGTTCTGGAAAATCCCGTCTTATGGGATATTGAAAGCCCTTATCAATATACAGCAAAAATACAGCTCATTGTGGATGGTCAGGTGCTGGATGCACAGCATACCAAATTTGGCTTACGCCATTTTAGATTCGATCAGCAGCAGGGCTTTATACTGAATGGAAGACAGCTTAAAATCCGAGGGGTCTGTTTACATAGTGACCTCGGCGCGTTAGGCATGGCATTTAATCGGTCTGCAGCATTACGTCAGCTCCGCATGATGAAAGCAATGGGGGTGAATGGGATACGGACATCACACAATCCTGCGGCCCCAGCGTTTTTGGACCTTTGCGACAGCTTGGGTTTTATCGTGATGAGTGAAACATTCGATGTTTGGAAAGGCCATAAAAATCCCTATGACTATCATTTATACTGGGATCAATGGTATAAGCGGGACTTCGCGGATCATATCAAACGGGACTGGAATCATCCGTCGCTGTTTATCTGGTGCCTGGGCAATGAAGCACAGGAGCAATGGCATTCCAAAGCTGACGGTACAGCCATTCCGATATCACTGGCCGCAATTGTCGATAGCCTGGACGGTACACGTCCGACCACCATTGCCAATAATGAGCTTTCTGAATCCAATCCTGTACTGATGAGTGGGGCGGTAGATTTAGTGGGCTATAACTACAATCATAAAAAATGGGCAAGCTTCCCACAGGATCATCCCGGAAAGAAGTTTATTGTAACAGAAAGTACCTCGGCATTGGAAAGCCGCGGGAAATATGATTTGGTTCCTTACGATTCCATTCGTATGTGGCCCGAAAGATGGGATATTCCTTTTGATGGGGGCAACAAGGATAGGAGCATATCGGCTTACGACAATGTATTCACGCCTTGGGGATCAAACCATCAGACGAGCTTACGGTTAATGGAAAAATACAGCCATATTGCAGGCATGTATGTGTGGACGGGTTTTGATTATCTCGGCGAACCCACACCATACACTTGGCCGGCGCGAAGTTCGTACTTTGGTATTGTTGATCTAGCCGGATTTCCGAAGGACGTCTACTATCTGTATCAAAGTGTATGGACAGAAAAACCAGTCTTACATGTATTGCCTCACTGGAACTGGAAAAAAGGTGAGCGGGTAGACGTCGTGGTGTATTTTAACCGTGCCGACCGAGTGGAGCTTTATCTGAACGGCAGAAAAATAGGCGAACAGTCGAAAGATCCAGACCGGTACGATCTTGTATTTAAAGGCGTGGAATTTGAACCGGGCAAGATAGAGGCAATTTCATATCAGGGAACGGAGAAGGTGCTGAGTAAAACAATCCATACGGCATCTAAAGCGCACCGCATACAATTGTCATCAGAAAATGCCACTTTCAATACAGGAAACAGAGAACTTTGCTTTGTACATGCTTATGTGGTCGACGAGTTTGGTACGATCGTTCCTGATGCAGACGATAAAATCGAATTTGAGGTGGAGGGAAAGGGTGCAAAAATTGTGGCGACAGACAATGGCAATACGACCGATCTGACCGGTTTTCAATCGGCGTCACGCAAAGCATTTCACGGTAAAGCCTTGGCGATCATCAAAAGTGAAAATAAAGGGCCAATTGTCGTTAGAGCAAAAAGTAAGGGACTTATTTCAGGAAAAGTTCAAATTGAGGCTAAGTAGGGGGCCTTTAACCGGATTGAATGGCAAATGAGATGAAAACCTTCTTGTCCTCATGAACCGCTTTCTCCTGGATTTTTTACGTGATGCTGTTTTTGGTGCTGTTTTCCCACCAGAAACAAAAAAAGCGCTTTCTGAATCCTCTGAAAGCGCTTTTGTCTGCGGAAGAGGCGGGATTCGAACCCGCGGTACCGTTTCCAGTACGACAGTTTAGCAAACTGTTCCTTTCGGCCACTCAGGCACCCTTCCTCGTTTTGACATTGCAAACATAAGGCAATTATTTGATTCTGCAAAGTCTAAATAATAAAAAAAATGCAAAAAAAATGTAACGTTGCAATAAGCGTTTGAAATTCAATTTGTTGTTTGACAATTAAAATTACATTGTTTTTTTGCTCAAATCATAATCAACCCGAACATGGTAGATACTTTTGAGCATAGCTTTAAAAATAACCGCAGATTCGGTGATATCTTTGAGTGTAATATTGCTATTATTGAACTGACCGCGCATCAATTTGTGCTCAATAATCTTGTCGACAAGATTATTGATAGACTCCTCAGACGGTTCCTTCAGTGCACGTGATGCGGCTTCCACTGAGTCGGCCATCATGAGTACGGCTGTTTCCTTGGAAAAAGGAATTGGACCGGGGTAGGTAAATAAAGATTCGTCAACCAGTTTGTCGGGATTGTTCTTGACAAAAACGTTATAAAAGTAGTCAACACGGGTCGTTCCATGGTGCGTGCGGATAAAATCAAGGATAACATCGGGCAACTGATGTTTTTTGGCAATATCGACTCCTTTGATGACATGTGATATAATAATCTGCGCACTTTGTTCCGGAGACAGCTCGTCGTGCGGATTTTTTTCTGTCCGCTGGTTCTCAATGAAAAATTGCGGGTTTGTCAGTTTTCCGATATCGTGGTATAAGGCTCCGGCGCGGACCAACAGCGGATTCCCGCCGATTTTGTAGATAGCGGCTTCCGCTAGATTAGCCACTTGTAAAGAGTGCTGAAATGTTCCCGGCGCTTTAAAAGAGAGCTCCCGTAATAATTTGGAGTTACTATTGGTAAGCTCCATGAGCGTTAGGTCAGATACAATACCAAATAACTTTTCGAATGCATAGATCATCGGATAAGCCAATAAGGTAATCATCACACTTACGAAAAAAGGAAGAAGGTCAGACCAGTAGATGGTGTCTATAGATCCGTTTCTCGTGACGACCAAGCCAATGTAAGCAATCCAGTAGGTACCGAGGATAATAGCAGACGAAATGAACAGCTGTTCCCGTTTGACCAATGTTTTAATGCTATAGATCGCAACAATTCCAGCCATAAACTGCAAGAAGACAAACTCAAAACTATTCGGAACAAAGAGTCCCGCAAGCAACACCATCAACAGGTGAATATTGAGTGCTACCCGCGTATCAAAAAGAATACGGATTATAATGGGGACGGCACAAAATGGGATATAATAGAGATTAGGTATTTTAATTTTAATGGCCCAGGACAGGACAGCGAGCATCCCAATGATCACAATCATGATAATGACCAGCAACCTATTGTTAAAATAGATATCCTTGCGGAAAAGAAAAAGGAATACCATCAAAATAGAAAGGGCAAGCGAGATAATCAGAAATTGTCCAAGCGTCACATAGTTTTGATTTCCACTGATCTTGCCTTCATCTTCATATACCTTACGAAGCGACTCGAGTTTTTGATAAGTCTCATTGGATATGATTTTTTCTTTTTCAGCGATCAGTTCTCCTTTTTGGACCACACCGCGCGTAGCCGATATGTTTGCAATGGCATTTTGTTCTAAAGCTTCTGTTTGTTGATCGTTATAAATGTAGTTGATGGTAATGTAATTTTTTAAAGTCTCCTCGAGCCAGCTCTTTTGTTTTATTTTGGTCAATTTGGGCATGATCTCATCCATATACCCATAGGAGCTTTCGATGGTATAACAGTCGGCTGTGTTTTTTTGGGTGGCAACTTTATCCTGGATCAGTGTGAAATTGTAATGCTTGGAAGCGGGAGATTTGTCATTGCTGCGGTTTTGAAAGCGGTTGTTCAATGATAGAATTCCTTTGCCATAGAGGTGGTTTAAGATGGCGTTACCGGCATTTCTATAATCCGCAATATTTTCATGTGTAGTATCCAGCTTGCTGCTTTGCCATTTTTCGGCGAGGTCGGTATTGAACTGATCAATTTGCTCTTTGCTCGTTGTCGTATTGGCATTGTAAATCGGTTGAATCGTGTTTAAGATACTTTTCTTATCCGCATTTAATTCCTCCTGCGTTTTTAGGATGGCAAAATTATAAGGTGATATCAGATTCTCATGATTCCATACTTTTCCTTTTTGGAATTCATAGCGAAACCGAGGCTGTTTGGGAAGGAATATACAGATCAGAATGATGGTGATAAGTATTAATCCAATTTTTCGGACGAGGTTCTCCGTTGTATTTAATTCTCTTTTGTATTTTATTTTTAGTCTTCCCACTGTGAGCTATATTTTTGATATAATGTTAATATACAAATGTAGTTATAATTTATTTTTTGCAGCTTCTGCCAATTGTCGTTTGTAGGTATTAAAACGGGTAAAGGCTATGATGAACAAAAAATACTTGTTATCTTTGCGAAAAAAATACTACATGTCAACAAAATCACATCTAATTGCGCCATCCGTTCTTGCTGCAGACTTTGCAAAATTATACGATGATATCATCATGGTAAACAACAGTGAGGCAGATTGGTTTCATATTGATATTATGGACGGCGTTTTCGTTCCAAATATCTCTTTTGGATTTCCAGTTATGCAGGCTATTGCAAAACATGCTACGAAACCTTTGGATGTACATTTGATGATTGTTGATCCAGACCGTTATCTTCAGGTATGTAAAGACTCGGGGGCAGAAATCATTACCGTGCATTATGAGGCTTGTACACATTTGCATCGTACACTGGCTGCTATTAAGGAATTAGGCTGTAAAGCTGGAGTTGCATTGAATCCACATACGCCAGTGGCACTTTTAAAAGATGTTCTGGCTGATTTAGACTTGGTTTGTATCATGTCTGTTAATCCAGGATTCGGTGGTCAAAAATTTATTCCCAATACCTATGCCAAAGTGCAGGAACTAAGGGCGATGGCACAGGGAGTGAATGATGGTCTGCTGATTGAAATCGATGGGGGAGTAACGACTGCGAATGCAGCACAGTTATTGAAAGCCGGAGCAGATGTGTTGGTGGCAGGTTCATTTGTCTTCAACGCGACAGATCCGCTAGAAACTGTGAAAGCATTAAAAGACATTGATATAACTGTAGAAAGTATCTAATAGGAAAAGGTGATTTAATAATATAAATCACCTTTTTTTTTGAAATAAATACATGCAAAATAGTAGATTTCAACAAAAGATGGCAGGATTGCATAAGTTCTGTTTAGAACAATTCCAAATTGATTTAAATAAATGGAATGCATGCGTTTAAAGTTGGATTTTCACTATTTTTGTAATTAGTCATACAAGTTGATTTACGACAAATGAATCAACTTCAAAACATGAAGTGGAAGGGTTAATTTGTGATTTGTTAGGGGGACCCAATAGATGGCGTATTAGCTTAATTATATTACAGACATGGTGGTGTAGAAAGACAATGTATTTTTATGCTGCCCATAAAATAGAAAGATAGATATCTATGAGTATTTACAACGATTACGTACAAGAGGTTGTAGAACGAGAAGGCCAAGGATTACATCCTAAGCCTATTGACGGAGCAGAATTACTAAGTGAAGTAATTGCTCAGATTAAAGATTTAAACAATGAAAATAGAGCTGAATCTTTAAGATTGTTTATTTATAACACGTTGCCGGGTACTACGCCTGCCGCGGGTGTTAAAGCGCAATTCCTGAAGGAAATTGTTTTGGGTGAATCAGTTGTTGCTGAAATCACACCTGATTTCGCTTTTGAATTGTTGTCACATATGAAGGGTGGTCCATCAATAAAGGTTTTATTGGACCTGGCTTTAGGAACAGATTTGGCTATTGCAAAACAGGCTGCTGATGTACTTAAAACACAAGTTTTCTTATATGACGCGGATACTGCTCGTCTAAAAGAAGCTTTTGAGCAAGGCAATGAAGTTGCAAAAGATATTTTAGAAAGTTACGCAAAGGCGGAGTTTTTTACGAAACTGCCTGAGGTTGCTGAGGAAATCCAAGTTGTTACTTTTATCGCTGGTGAAGGTGATATCTCGACAGATTTATTGTCGCCAGGTAACCAGGCTCACTCACGTTCAGATCGTGAATTACATGGAAAATGTATGATCACTCCTGAAGCACAGCAACACATCGTTGAGTTACAGGCGCAACACCCTGGTAAAAGTGTCATGTTAATTGCTGAGAAAGGTACAATGGGGGTAGGCTCATCTCGTATGTCAGGTGTAAACAACGTAGCACTTTGGACAGGTAAACAAGCGAGTCCTTATGTTCCATTTGTCAATATTGCACCTATTGTAGGTGGTACGAATGGTATCTCACCAATTTTCTTGACTACAGTAGATGTAACCGGTGGTATCGGTATAGATCTTAAAAACTGGGTGAAGAAAGTGGATGAAAATGGTAACGTAATCCGTAATGAGAAAAATGAGCCAATTCTTGAAGAAGCTTATTCTGTCGCTACAGGTACTGTTTTAACGATCAACACAAAGACTAAAAAGTTATATAATGGCGAGCAGGAGCTAATCGATATATCGAAAGCTTTGACTCCTCAAAAAATGGAATTTATTAAAGCAGGTGGTTCTTATGCTATTGTCTTTGGTAAAAAAATCCAAACTTTTGCAGCGGAAACTTTAGGTATTCAAGCGCCTGCGGTATTTGCTCCTTCAAAAGAAATTACAATTGAAGGTCAAGGTCTAACTGCGGTGGAGAAAATCTTCAATAAAAATGCAGTTGGTGTAACGCCAGGTAAGGTATTACATGCTGGTTCTGACGTTCGTGTTAAGGTAAATATTGTTGGGTCGCAAGATACAACAGGTTTGATGACAGCGCAGGAGTTAGAAGCAATGGCTGCGACTGTAATTGCACCTACCGTAGACGGTGCTTATCAATCAGGCTGTCATACGGCATCGGTATGGGATAAAAAAGCACAAGCGAATATTCCAAAACTGATGAAATTTATGAATGACTTTGGATTGATCACAGCACGTGACCCTCAAGGTGTATATCATTCGATGACAGATGTTATTCATAAGGTATTAAATGATATTACAATCGATGAGTGGGCAATCATCATCGGAGGTGATTCACATACCCGTATGTCTAAAGGTGTTGCCTTTGGGGCAGACTCTGGTACGGTGGCTTTAGCTTTGGCGACGGGTGAAGCTTCCATGCCAATCCCTGAATCTGTAAAAGTTACCTTTAAAGGCAGTATGAAAGAACACATGGATTTCCGTGATGTGGTTCATGCTACACAAGCACAGATGTTGCAGCAATTTGCTGGTGAGAACGTTTTCCAAGGTCGGATTATTGAAGTTCATATTGGAACGCTTTTAGCCGATCAGGCATTTACTTTTACTGACTGGACTGCAGAAATGAAAGCGAAAGCTTCTATTTGTATTTCACAGGATAATACGTTGATCGAATCATTGGAAATCGCTAAAAACCGTATCCAGATAATGATCGATAAAGGTATGGAAAACAAAAACAATGTTTTGCAGGGCTTAATTGATAAGGCTAACAAACGTATTGAGGAAATTAAATCTGGTGCTAAGCCTGCTTTAACTCCTGATACGAATGCGAAATATTATGCTGAAGTTGTTATTGATCTGGATATCATCGAAGAACCGATGATTGCTGATCCAGATGTGAATAATGCGGACGTTTCCAAACGTTATACACACGATACGATTCGCGACCTTTCTTATTACGGTGGAAACAAAAAGGTAGATTTAGGTTTCGTTGGTTCTTGTATGGTTCACAAAGACGATTTGAAAATCGTGTCGAAAATGTTGAAAAACATTGAACAGCAAAAAGGTGTCGTTACGTTTGAAGCCCCTTTGGTCGTTGCTGCTCCAACTTACAATATCATCGATGAGTTGAAAGCGGAAGGCGATTGGGAATTCTTACAAAAATACTCTGGGTTTGAATTTAGCGATGCTTTACCAAAAAGTACGGCACGTACTGAATACGAGAATATTATGTATTTGGAACGTCCAGGTTGTAACCTTTGTATGGGTAACCAGGAAAAAGCGGCTAAAGGTGACACGGTAATGGCCACTTCAACCCGTTTATTCCAAGGACGTGTTGTTGAAGACAGAGATGGTAAAAAAGGAGAGTCCTTATTAGCATCAACACCGGTTGTTGTTCTTTCAGCGATCTTGGGCCGCATTCCTAATATTGAAGAATATAAAGCTGCTGTTGAAGGCATTAACTTAACAAAGTTTGCGCCTATTCCAACAAAATAATTAGTGATTAGGAGTTAAAAACTTAATTAAACAACATAAATTAGAGAGATATGGCTTTTGATATAGATATGATTAAAAAGGTTTATAGCCAATATGACGAGCGCATTGCTGCTGCTCGTCAAGTGGTTAACAAACCTTTAACTTTATCTGAGAAAATTTTGTATGCCCACCTTTGGGATGGCAATGCTACTGAAGATTACAAACGTGGCGTTTCTTACGTCGACTTTGCTCCAGATCGCGTTGCTATGCAAGATGCAACTGCACAGATGGCATTATTGCAATTTATGCAAGCTGGCCGTCCAAAGGTGGCAGTTCCTTCTACTGTACACTGTGATCACCTGATTCAGGCGAAAGAAGGGGCTGACAAAGATTTAGCGCGAGCTAAAAACGAAAGCTCTGAAGTATTTAACTTTTTGAGTTCTGTGTCCAATAAGTATGGTATCGGTTTCTGGAAACCTGGAGCAGGTATTATTCACCAGGTTGTTTTGGAAAACTATGCTTTTCCAGGCGGTATGATGATCGGCACAGACTCGCATACGGTGAATGCCGGTGGTTTAGGTATGGTTGCGATCGGTGTGGGTGGTGCTGATGCTTGTGATGTTATGGCGGGTTTGCCTTGGGAGCTTAAGTTTCCTAAGCTGATCGGTGTAAAATTAACAGGTAAGCTCAGCGGATGGGCCGCTGCAAAAGATGTGATCTTGAAAGTTGCAGGTATCCTGACTGTGAAAGGTGGAACAGGCGCTATCGTTGAGTATTTTGGCGAAGGTGCGGAGTCTCTATCTTGTACAGGAAAAGGAACAATCTGTAACATGGGCGCTGAAATTGGTGCGACAACTTCAACTTTCGGTTATGACGAATCAATGGAGCGTTATTTACGTGCTACAGGTCGTGCCGAAGTGGCGGATGCTGCAAATGTAATTAAAGAACATCTGACAGCGGATGCGGAAGTTTATGCTAACCCTGAGCAGTATTTCGATCAGTTAATAGAAATCAATCTATCTGAGCTGGAACCTTCTCTAAATGGTCCTTTTACGCCAGATTTGTATACACCAGTTTCACGCATGCGCGAAGAAGCTGAAAAGAATGGCTGGCCTTTGCAAGTGGAATGGGGATTGATCGGTTCGTGTACAAACTCTTCTTATGAAGATTTATCTCGTGCGGCCTCTATTGCAAGACAGGCTGTGGATAAAGGACTAATCACAAAAGCTGAATTCGGAATTAACCCAGGCTCGGAACAAGTACGTTTTACGGCTGATCGTGATGGTTTGCTGAAAACTTTTGAAGACCTCAATGCGACGATTTTTACGAATGCATGTGGTCCTTGTATCGGTATGTGGGATCGTGTAGGTGCCGATAAACAAGAGAAAAATACGATCGTCCACTCATTCAACCGTAACTTTGCGAAACGTGCTGATGGTAACCCGAACACATATGCATTTGTAGCATCGCCAGAATTGGTAGCTGCGATTGCGATTTCTGGTAATTTGGGCTTTAATCCAGTGACTGATACGTTAACCAATAATAAAGGTGAGCAAGTGAAGCTGGATCCACCTGTGGGTGACGAATTGCCAACAAAGGGATTTGCGGTAGATGATCCAGGGTATCAGGCACCAGCGGCTGATGGTAGTTCCGTTGTGGTTGATGTGGCACCAACATCAGACCGTCTTCAATTGTTGGAGCCCTTTACTCCTTGGGAAGGTACGGATTTAAAAGGTTTGAAATTATTGATTAAAGCGAAAGGTAAATGTACTACTGACCATATTTCTATGGCTGGTCCTTGGTTGAAATACCGTGGTCACTTGGATAATATTTCAAACAACATGTTGATCGGTGCCGTGAATTTCTTTAATGAGAAAACGGATAACGTCAAAAACCAATTGACAGGTGAGTACGGTCCTGTTCCTGCAACGCAACGGGATTACAAAGCACACGGTGTGGGTTCAATCGTAGTCGGTGATGAAAACTACGGTGAAGGTTCTTCCCGTGAGCATGCGGCAATGGAACCTCGTCATTTGGGTGTTCGCGCTGTTTTGGTTAAGTCGTTTGCACGTATTCACGAAACAAACCTTAAAAAACAAGGAATGTTGGGATTGACGTTTGCGAACAAAGACGATTATAACAGGATTCAGGAGAATGATACCATAGATATTATTGGTCTAACAGAATTTGCTCCAGGTAAACCATTAACGCTTGTGTTACATCATGCTGATGGTACAACGGAGGAGATTTTGGCGAATCATACGTATAATGCGCAACAAATCGAGTGGTTCAAAGCTGGTGGAGCTTTGAATATCATCCGCAAAAATCAAGGATAATAATTCTTTAGAAATAAAATGAAAAGCTGCTTTCCTGGAATGGAAAGCAGCTTTTTTTCTAAAATGTCTGATGTTATTGGACAGAAAGAATTTTCAGTTCGCTTTAAATTACTGTCCGTACCTGAGAAGTTATGAAGATTTGTATTCTGAATGGAATGCCATTTCTTTGATCTTCGTCATATTTTACCAATTTTCACTTATTTTATTTGCTTATAAAATAGAATGCCGGTACTTTTGCCCAACGTTTTTAGCACCGATATGAGAAAAATATTTTTAACGATTGGAGCACTTGCATTAAGTGTTTCTGCCTTATTTGCCCAAGAAAATCCTGAGATAGGAAAAAGCATTTTCAAACCGAAAAATTTGAGAACAGAAAGTAACAAAGGCAAATTCTTCTTCTTTTGGGGGTACAACTTCTCTTCTTACGCGAAATCAGATATTCATTTTAAAGGTCCCAATTATGACTTTATACTGCACGATGTAAAAGCGGGTGACAGGCCAACTAAATTTGGTTCAACTTATTTTGATCCAAGCCGGTTGACTATTCCACAATTTAATCTCCACTTTGGTTATTATATCAAGGATAACTATTCAATTTCATTGGGATGGGACCATATGAAGTATGTGGTCGATATTCCGCAACAAGTGAAAATTTCGGGTTTTATCGGGGAAGAGATTTCTAATCCAGGTATTCCGACAGGGAATCGCGCAGGGCAATATAACGGTGAATTGATCACTGTGGACTCTGCTATGCTAACATTTGAGCATACGGATGGCTATAACTTTGCCTCAGTAGGTCTGGAACGTTATGATGACATCATCAATAATCGTAAAGGTCAACAGGTGCTGACAATGGAATCTGGTGTGGATGTAGGTTTATTGATTCCTCGTTCCGACGTGCATCTTTTTGGCGAAGGAGCCAACCACTTTTGGAACATTGCGGGATATGGTGCTTCGGCAAAGGTTGGTTTGCACTACCGTTTTTATAAAGGACTCTACCTTCAGGGGAATTTTAAAACGGGCTGGACTGATTTAACCAATATTCGCACAACAGGAAGAAGAGGGGTAGATAAAGCATCCCAACAGATCTGGTTTTTTGAGAACTATTGGGCTTTAGGCTTTAGATTCTAAACATATACATGAAACAAAAAAGGCTACTTTCAAAGTAGCCTTTTTTGTTTGCCCTTTTTTATATCCTATTTGATCTCCTTTGATCAGACAAGCTAAATCTCGCTCAGTTTGAAAATGTCCTTTACCCGGATACCTTTTTCAGTACGTTGAAGTGTACAGCATTCATGTATCGGATCGTGTTCGAAAAATAAGATGTATTCATTATCGACGATCTCATTCCAATAACTGTTGCGTTCCTCCATGGTCACGAGGGGCCTGACATCATAGCCCATAACATAAGGAATAGGAATATGCCCGACTGAAGGCAATAGATCTGCCATATAGAGGAATGTTTTTCCTTTATACTGTATCTGTGGCAACATCATGGCTTCTGTATGTCCATGTGCATAACGGATAGCGACATTGTTGCCAAAAGGATTTTGGTGATCCTCGACAAATTTTAATTGTCCGCTCTCTTGTATCGGTAAAATGTTCTCTTTTAGGAAAGAAGCTTTTTCGCGCGGGTTAGGGTCGGTAGCCCAAGACCAATGGTCACTATTGCTCCAAAAATGAGCATTTTTAAAGGCCGGAACGAGTTGCTCACCTTCGCGGACGATAGCGCCACCACAATGGTCGAAATGCAGGTGTGTAAGGATGACATCAGTGATATCGTTTCTGGCAAATCCAATATTTTTTAATGATTTATCCAGCGTTGCATCTCCATGAAGATAATAATAGCTGAAGAATTTTTCATTTTGTTTGTCTCCCAGTCCTGTATCAACCAGCATTAATCGCTTGCTGTCCTCGATGAGGAGCAGGCGGTTTCCCCAGGTACACATATTGTTTGAATCGGCAGGGTTTGTTTTGTTCCAGATACTCTTGGGAACAACACCAAACATTGCGCCGCCGTCGAGTTTAAAAAATCCAGTTTCTATAGCATGTAATTTCATTCGCAGATTATATGTCTTTTAATGGTTATATGGAATATCCAGCTTATTTAAGCACAAGCATTCCATTCTCGGATTGCGTATAAAGTCGCTATGTGCTCCTCCTTGTCTTTGCTGCAACCGTAATTACTTCATCGCTCCATTTTTTATTCATGTTAGCCCGTCTGCTTGGACATTGTTGTCTCTTTCAACGATCACTGGTTGGTGAACGTTACACGGTCTGTTTTTTACCTTATTAATATTTGTAAAGGTTGGAACAATTTACGAAAAATATGTGATATTTTTTGATAAGGATAAATTGAGGTGCTAAAAAAATATGCTAAAAAATTAAATTTTTTTTATCTCTATAAGTTATTGTTAATGAGTGTTTTGTTTTTGTGTTTTTTGTACAATAAGCTTGATTTTTAGGTGATTAAGTTTTGTTTTTAGCGAAAAATGCCTTTAAATTTGGGCACATTTTAAAACAAACAAAAAATATGAAAAAGGGTAACATTGGAAACGCGCCTGATTTGAAATATTTGAAAATTGATAGTACAAAAAATGTATTTTATCAATTGCCTGTTTCTGAATTGGTCGAACATGCCTTAGTAAATCATGAAGGTCGACTTTCTGATACGGGAGCACTCGCTGCTGATACTGGAAAATTTACTGGAAGATCCCCAAAAGATCGGTTTCTGGTCGAAGATTCTTTAACAAAAGATAGCGTCTGGTGGGGAGAAATCAATCAGCGGATGTCTCCGGCTAATTTTGAAGTTCTATTTTCGAAAGTTGCGGCACACTTAAGTAATAAAATCATCTATGTAAGAGATTGTGCTGCAGGGGCTGATCCAGCTTATCAAATAGATTTACGTGTTGTTACGGAAACAGCTTATCAAAGTATATTTGCCAATAATCTGTTTCTACGGCCCGAACCAAATCCGGATGGGCAGCCAGCTTGGTCGATTTTAGCCGCTCCGACACTGCTTATCGAAGAACCGCACCAATATGGCATTATCAACGAAAATTTTGTCGCGATTGATTTTACAAAAAAGATAGTACTGATTGCAGGGACTGGTTATACAGGAGAGATTAAAAAGAGCATTTTTTCCATATTAAACTTTATTTTGCCATTCCAGCATAATGTTCTTTCTATGCACTGCTCGGCGAATACTTCGAAAGAAGGGGAAACAGCTTTGTTTTTTGGGCTTTCGGGTACAGGTAAAACCACCTTGTCAGCTGATAGAAATAGAAAGTTGATCGGTGATGACGAGCATGGATGGAGCGAAAAAGGAATATTCAATTTCGAAGGTGGCTGCTATGCCAAATGTGTAGGTTTGTCGGAAGACAAAGAGCCTGAAATCTTTCACGCGATTCGATTTGGGGCTCTGCTAGAAAATGTTGTTTTGGATGAATTTGATCGACCTGACTACAACGATATTAGCAAGACGGAGAATACCCGCGTATCCTATCCAATAGATTTCATGGAAAATGCCGAAATGAGTGGAATTGGCCGTGAACCCGAAAATATTTTTTTCCTGACTGCAGATGCGTTTGGAGTTCTTCCTCCCATTTCATTGTTGACAATCGATCAGGCGGTATATCATTTTGTCAGTGGTTATACAGCAAAGGTTGCCGGTACGGAAGTAGGGGTAAAGGAGCCTACAGCCGCATTTTCAACCTGTTTTGGACAGGCGTTTTTGCCGCTTCATCCGGCAAAGTATGCTACCTTGCTACGTTCAAAACTAGAGAAAAATCGTAATATCAAAGTTTGGTTAGTGAATACAGGCTGGATTGCTGGTCCTTATGGAATTGGCAGACGTATTAAGCTAAATTATACGCGATCCTTAATTCGTGCAGCCATGGATGGTTCATTGCTGGAATCTCACTTCAATAAACACGAAATTTTTGGACTGGAATATCCTACGAGCTGTGGAGAGCATGTTCCAGCACAAATTTTAGACGCGCGCGGCTTATGGAACAATGACGAGGCTTATGATATGCAGGCGCAACGATTGGCGAAGCTGTTTATTTCGAATTTTGAAAAATTCAATAACGAAATGCCATCCTCAGTGCTTGCTGCAGGGCCTAAAATAGAATCCACGGTTCTGGTTTCTTAATTCGCTCTGACACAAAACAAACAGGAGGAAATACTTTTCCTCCTGTTTGTTTATAATTAATACCTTAGCTAATCGATAGATTTTCAGTCGTGTTTTGTGACGAAAGATTCTATTTTCTCCTGCTCACTTCCTACGAGCGCATTGATAATCAGTTTGAAGGACGCTAGGCGAGCCTTTTTCTTGTTATCTTTCGTAATCTCTAGCCAAGGCGATTTTTTGCTGCTTGTCTTTTTAAATAAATCCTCAATATAGCCTGTATAAACATCCCATTTCTCCTGCGCCTGCTGGTCGAGGACGCCAATTTTCCATTGTTTTAGGATATCCTCTTTCCGCTCATTTAATCTTTGGGCCTGCTCTTCTTTGCTGATGTTGAGGAATAATTTGATAAGGATGATGCCGTCGTCGATTAACTGCTTTTCAAATTCAGGTACCTGACTCATAAACAGCTCGTGCTGTTCCTTAGAGCAAAATCCAAATACAGGCTCAACAACAGCTCTGTTATACCAGCTACGGTCAAAAATCACAATTTCCCCAGCATTGGGGAGCTGTTTAATATATCGTTGAAAATACCATTGTCCGGCTTCCTCTTCGGTGGGCTTAGGCAAAGCAACAATGCGTACCTTTTTGGGGTTTAGATATTGGGTTACACGACCTATAGTACCACCTTTACCAGCGGCGTCCCTGCCTTCAAAAATTATAAGGACCCGTTTTCCTTTTTCAATGATTTCATATTGAAGCTTTAAGAGCTTGACCTGTAGCTCGTAAAGCTCCTTTTCATAATCGTAAACATCATTGAATTTTTTTATTTCCAGAATGCCATGCTGTTCCAGGTAGTTTAAAACATCTTTGTTTTCGTAGATCTTCTGAAGTTCATTTAAATCGTATTCTGCCATATGATATTTATTTATAGGTTCGTTTTCCTAAAGTTACTTATTGAATTGTTAAAAAATGTCAAATCTCCTATAAATTCTTACGGACTTTGTAATAATAAACGCCTGGCTTACGTTTAATATTCAGAACAGCAAAAGAGGCTGTTTGCATAAATTAGACTTTTCATAAATTTAGGTTAATAATTGGTTAGGTTAGCTCGGAGTTCCCCACTTCGAGCTTTTTTGTGTGTATAGGAATGAGGTATCTCTGAGAACAGCGAAAATGAAGGTTCTGCCCCTTTGAAATGAGTTAGATCAATAACTTCTTCTAAATGTTAAAAAATGTTAAATGGGTGCTATTGTTATAATTAATTCAAAAAAGTGGCGTTTTCATTACAAATACTTTTCATAAAATAGGTTAATATATGGCTAACGAAAGCTCAGAGTTCCCCACTCTGGGCTTTCTATTTTTCAGCTTCCTTTTTTTGACTTGAGTCGATATTTAGCATTTTGATCCGCCGCATATTTACACTAGAAATTAGCTAAGCAAAAACTGATGCGTGTATTGCAACAGAAAATAAACTTATGGCAATTCTCTGCTTGGTTTAGCAAAGAATCTGATTAAAGGCGGGAGAAATTTAAATTGATCTGTATAAATAAGACGGACTGGGTGTGCATCCCTTGAGTCCGTCTTATTTTATCGTGTATGTTGTTGCACACTACGCAACTTCTCTTAAATCTACTGCAACTACACGGGATACACCTTGTTCAACCATGGTTACTCCATAGATGATATCTGTACTTGCTATTGTTTTTTTATTGTGTGAGACCACGATAAATTGTGAATTCTTGGAGAAATCCCGGATAATATTATTGAATTTATCAATATTGGTATCATCCAAAGGTGCATCCACCTCATCGAATATACAAAATGGTGCGGGTTTGGAAAGATAAAGTGAGAATAACAAGGCTGTTGAAGTTAGGGTCTTTTCACCGCCCGAAAGCTGATTGATAGACAGCGGTCTTTTCCCTTTCGGCCTCGCAATAATGTCGATATCTGAATCCAACGGATTGCTCGGGTCTGTGAGCACAAGGTCGCAGCTGTCTTCTTCGTTAAATAGCGAACGGAATACTTTGACAAAGTTGTTCCTTACGGCGTCGAATGTAAACATAAACTGAACTTGGGCGGTATCGTCAATTTCTTTTATTGTTGCCATCAATGAGCCTTTTGCTTCGATTAAATCAGCTTTCTCTTTGTTAATAAAATCATAGCGTTCGTTCATCTCGTCGAAAGCCTCTTTTGCCATCAGATTTATTGTTCCAAATTCATCAAGCTGTTTCTTGAGTTTACTGCATTTCGTAGCCAACGTAGCTTGATCTTCTGTGATCTCAGGCACATCTTCACGGTCAATAAGGTCCTTCAGCTCAATGTTGAATTCAACAGAAAGACGTTCTTTTAAGGCATTGAGATCGATCTGAAGGCCCGTTTTTTTATCTTTAATCTCTGAAACAAGAAAGTCATTCTGTTCTTTTGAACGACGCTGCTGTGTGAGGGCATCTTCGAGATTATTGATTTTCTGCTTATCTGCATAGTAGCTATCTTCCAGTTCTTTGAGACCATCTTCCAAGGCAATCTTCTGCTCATACATAGCAATAAGATCCTGATCTTCCTCATCTTCAAATGGAATTGTTGTTCTTAACGCTTCCTGTACCTCAACTAATTCTGCGCTGTTTCGCTCAACACGGATTTCGTGATCATCTTTCTGCGTCTCTCTAAATTCGAGATCTTTTGTGATATTGGAAACCTTGTTTAACTGTTGGTGGTAAGCGATATTCTCTTGATTGTATGCGGTCGATTTTTCGTTAAGTATTTCAGATATTTCATGAAACTGATCTTGTAAAGTCGATAATTCTACGATACTCTGTTCTTTTTCTAGGCGCAGTTCCTGAAGCTGTGGCTCGGCAATCTTTAAATCTGATTCTATACCTTCAATTTTCTCCTGAATATCTTTTTTACGCGCCTGGGAATTATTGATGAAGGCTTGATATTGCTCTTGCTTTGTTTTGACGGTAATTAATTCATTATTCAGTCTATTGAGCTGAAAACGCAACTCATCGATTAACTCTTTCTGTGAATTGCCGCGTAGCGTATCCAGGCGAGCTGTTTCGGCCGTTATTTTATCTTCAAGTTTTGCTATTTCCTGATTTAAGGTTTTGATCTCTTGGGATAGTACCTCTAGGTTCTTTGCTCTTCCGATACGTTTACCTTCAAATAATCCCACAGAACCACCCGAAAGACCCAAATGATGTTTCGAGTAACGTCCATTTTTTTGCAGAATCACCTGTCCCACGGCAGGTAGTTTTTCATCCAGTTCCTTTTCATTTTCATGTTTAAGGATGAAGACCTGCTGGAGCAGCATCGTACATAAAGCCTTGTATTTTTCGTCTACGGTAATCACATCCAACGCAGACATCAAATTGTCGTTCGGTGCAGGGGCAGCGCTTGGCGAATCCACTAGGGCATCTAAAACAAAGAAATTGGCTCTTCCTTTTGCTGCATCGCTCAATAGTTGAATCGCCTGAACAGCATCTTGTTGTGTTTCGACAACATAGTGGTTCATAATAGGCTCTAGATAGTTCTCAATTGCCACGCGGTAATCTTCTTGACAAAACAGAACATCAGATAGGAGCGGGGGCTGCTTTTTCCATCCTGCATTTTTCTTGAGGAACCGAATGGAATCGGGGAAACCTTCTAAATTATCAACAAGGGATTTCGTGAGGTTGTATTCGTTTTGTTTGGCATCTACCAGACGAAGATCTTTGGCAAGCTGGGCCTTAAATTCCTCTAGGTTAGCCTGGCACTGGCTAATCTGTCCTTGGAGCTCTTCTTCCAGCTGATTTGCCGAATCGTATTGCAGCTGCTGTGCTTCCACACGACCTTCCAATTCCATAACAGCAGAATTGAACTGCTGTAATTCGGCTTCTTTTGCTTCTGTATCTACACTATTGCGAACAGATTCTTGCAGGAGGGCTTCTTTCTGAATGGTGAATACGGCAAGGTCTTTTTCTAATTTGTAGATTTTCGCCTGTAATTCAGCATTGCTTTTATTAAAAATATCAAGTTTTCCCTTCGCAGACTGCTGCTGTCCTCTGAGTTCGTCGACTTCGGATTTATCCGATTCAAGATTCGATTTTAACGAATCAAGTTTATTTTGCTCATCAAACAATTCCTCATTCAGTCGTTTGATGGTGTAGAGTACGTGATTAAGCTGTTGTTTATCGCTGTTAATATCCAGGTTCAGCCGGTTTTCTTTATCTTGAAGATTTTTTACTTTTTCGTTTTTGATCTTCTTTTCCGATTCATAACCGCGGATTTTGTTTATAAATTCCTGTGTTGTTTTTTGCTGTACCGAAAGGTTCTTTTCCTGTTCCAAATTTGTTTGGCGGAGTGTTTGGAGTTCAGTTTCAGCGTTCAGGATATTTTGCTGTGCATTGACAGCATCTTTCTGAACCTTGGATTCCTGCGTTTGAAGTCTTTCTAATTCGGTAGAGAAATCTGAAATTTTATAATAAGCCAAATCTATACTGCTCTGACGATATTCTGCTTTAAGTGAGGTGTATTTTTCGGCTTTTTTAGCTTGATTTTCTAATGATTTGAGGTTCTTTGTGATTTCGTAAAGCAAGTCATCTACACGGCTGAGATCGGCCTCGGTATCTCGCAGCTTTGCTAAAGTTTGTTTTTTACGAACTTTATACTTAGAGATTCCCGATGCTTCTTCAAAGAGGTTGCGACGTGAATTATCTTTATTGTTGATGATTTCATCAATCATTTTCAATTCGATGATCGAATAACTGTCTGCACCAACTCCGGTATCTAGGAACAGATCCGTAATATCTTTTAAACGACATTTGACATCATTCAATCGATATTCACTATCGCCATTGCGAAAAAGCTTACGGGTGACGGTCACTGTCGAGAATTCCGTCGGCAAAATATTATTGTTGTTGTTGAAGGTCAGCGAAACCTCCGCAAGGTTTGCCGGCTTTCTGTTTTTCGTTCCATTGAAGATAATATTTTCCATTTTATCGGAGCGAAGCATCTTTGTGCTCTGTTCTCCCAGTACCCAACGTATGGCGTCGACCACATTGGACTTCCCACATCCATTGGGGCCGACAATCGCTGTGACACCATCATTGAAGTTGATCGTGATCTTGTCTCCGAAACTCTTAAATCCTTTAATTTCTAGTTTGGTTAACTGCATTTATACCAAATTTGTTTGTCGTTATAAGCTTGCGAAAATAGTAAAATTAAACAATAATTTTTTCTTTCTTTATTCACATTTTCCTGTTTCAGGATCACATGAAGGCCCTTCTTCACCTCTACGTTCGAGAGGAGTAGGTTGACTGGCCAAGCATTCATTTATAGTGTTGTGAAAGACTTCCATGGGCTGTGCTCCGGGGATAGCATATTTTCTGTCAAATACAAAGAAAGGAACACCTCGGAGTCCTAAGCTGACACCTTCTTGAATATCCTGTGCAACATCATAAGCAAATTCATCTGATTCCAGTATGTTTTTTACCTCCTGAGCCGAGAGATCCGCTTGCCTTGCAATCGTGCTGAGAACCTCGTTGTTATTTACATCGAGACCATCGGTAAAATGAGCTTTTAATAAAGCTTTCTTGATTTGAGTACCTTTTTGCTGTACCTGGGCATAATGGATCAGACGATGTGCTTTTTTTGTATTTACAACGATTGCTTTCTCAAAATTCAGGTCGATTCCCAGCTCTTTTCCCTGGGCGCTGAGCTGTGAAGTCATCGCAATGACATCGTCCAAGCTCATGCCTTTCGTTTGAACGAGGTAATCGTAGGTTGGCATTGCCGGAGCATCTTCGGGATAATCGGGGTTAAGCTGATACGATTTCCAGATAATTTCAGCGGTAGGCTTACTTGTGGATTCCTGAAGTGCAATTTCAAGCTTTGTCAGACCAATATAACAAAATGGACAAATGATGTCCGACCAAATTTCTATTTTCATATTTCTTTTTTTACTGCGTATATTGTAATCAAAAATACATATAATAACGATGATTATCTGTTTGCATTGTATCTTAGATGTAAACAAGTGTTTCATGTACTTGTATAACTATGTTGGAGAAATCTTTTTTGAATCGTAAAGTCACTCTTGTCCTAGGCGGAGGTGGCGCAAGAGGTCTTGTTCATATTGGTATTATTCGACGGCTTGAAGAGCTCGGCTTTGAAATCGATGAGGTGGTAGGTTGTTCAATAGGAGCACTCGTCGGTGGTATTTATGCACAGGGAAAGATGGACGTTCTGGAAGATTGGATGCAACGCCTGACGAAGAAATCGGTCTTTAATATGATGGATTTTAGTTGGAAGGGACTGGGGATGATGAAGGGAATCAAGGTGTTTAACGCCTTAAAATCTGTGATTCCTGATGCGAATATCGAGACTTTCCCAATTTTATTTAAAGCCGTTGCAACAGATCTAAATTACGAAAAGGAGGTTGTGCTGGATTTTGGAAGTATGTATGATGCGATTCGGGCTTCGATTGCCATTCCCGCTGTGTTTACAGCTGTGGAAGAAGATAACCATGTCTATGTTGATGGCGGGGTACTGAATCCATTGCCCATAAATCATGTCACCAAAAAAGAGAACCTGATCATAGCGGTTAATCTGGAATCTAAACCGGATAAACAATATTCTGTTATCAAAAAGTTGGATACAAAGACTTCGAATTCGTTAGATATTCTGCAAGCCTCATACTATGTGATGCGCAGGAAAATGAGCCGCCTGATTGTTGATTTATACCATCCCGATGTGGTGGTGGATATCCCTTATAATATCTGTAACCTTTGGGATTATCACCGCTCTGAATTTTTGGTTCAAAAGGGTCGAGAATATATTGACAAAGCATTAAAAAACAAAACCAAAACAAAGTAGTTGCGAGCTATCAGCGAACTGCTTTGCTTTGACTTGGTTTCTCCCGACATTGAGATGCTCTGGAACTTATTTATTTTAAGTGAAACAAGCAATCTGTTCGTTAAAACAGATTGGGGTAGTCGCTTATAATTCCATCAACCTTTACGGCCTTCAGCTGCTCTATCTCGTCTTTTGTATTGACTGTCCACGGAATAACCTTGATTTCCGCTTTATGACACTGCGTTATAAAATCGCGCGTAGCTATCTTATAGTGTGGACTTATAATAAAAGGTGTAAAACCTAAATCTGTAATTGTTTGCCCCACACTTTTAGTATAGTTTGCATCAATAAGATAGGAAACTTTGATTTGAGGATACGCTTTGTGTAGATATTTTATAGCTCTACTGTCGAAAGATTGAATGACGGTTCGCGTAGCAATTTTCTTATCGGTGATTACCTGCACTATAAGGTCCACAAATTCTTCTACCCTTGGATGAAAAATACCATCTTTATCTTCCTTACTCTTCACCTCGATATTATAAAACATCGGGGCTTTCCTTTTTACACTTGCGTAGGCTTCAGTACTATCAATAAGGTCTGATAGTTTTGCTATACGTGTAACCTGTTTTTTCTGTTCAGGAAACTCTTTATAAAATTTCGATCCGATATCGTATTTAATCAGATCTTTATAAAGCATATCATAAATTCTCAGCGGTTTATCCTTGTCAGAAATTTCGGCGCCATTGGGTTTCAATACAAATTTTGGGTTAAGATAATCGTCGTGAAAGACAACAACCTTACGGTCTTTGGTAATGTGGCAATCCATTTCCAGTGTGGTCACCTTTGTGAGATCTATTGCATTTTTCATGGCCGCGATAGACTCTTCAGGATATAGGCCGCGACCACCGCGATGTGCTTCCAGACTAAGTTTAGGGAAATTGTCTGAATTTGATTTTGCTGAATCTTTCATAACTGAACAAGATACAAATGGTAATAACGTGCCCCAAAAGGCAATTCTGAGAAGACTTCTTTTCATTATTAAAATATTTAAACAAAATAGGGGAGTTTTAATATATTGCCCTTTTGAATAGGCGAATATACATATATATATTTTACTTCTAAGCCGAGCTCGTTTGAAGAAAAACTTTAAATGGTTATTACCGCCAAAATGTTTGCTAAGAAATTTACCAACGTACGATTTTTGAATGGGCACTCATTTTTATTCTAGCGTGAAGGTGGTCTGACGAAATGGTACATCTTCGTATCAAGTTATCACTAGTCTCAATTTTTAATCAATTTTTAGACAGTGATCATTCAGTTATTCTTCAATCCGAACTGAGCAAGCACTGAACGATCACTGAACAAGCACTGTATAAAACAGGAAGTTGATTCCTATTTGATCTCCGTTCGTTGCTCCTATGTGCTGAACTCAACTCCGTTATTCGGTCCTTTGTCAATAGATAAATTTCTTAATTAACGACATGAAATCTATTTTTTTTGTCTTTTTTGCAAGAAATTATTGTCATTCCTTTCAGAATTCCCTTTATTTGCACAAATCTCAAATTAGATGGCGAAAAATTTATTGATAGTTGAGTCTCCAGCGAAAGCGAAAACGATAGAAGGATATTTAGGAAAGGATTTTTTGGTCAAGTCAAGTTATGGACATATTCGCGACTTGGTGAAAACCGATGATGCAATTGATACCGAAAAGAATTTCGAACAAAAGTATGAAGTTCCCTCCGATAAAAAGGCGGTTGTCAGTGAACTGAAGAAATTGGCTAAAGCTGCAGAAACCGTTTGGTTAGCGTCCGATGAGGACCGCGAAGGAGAGGCTATTTCATGGCACTTATTTGAGACTTTGGGATTAAAAGATGAAAGCACAAAAAGAATTGTGTTTCACGAGATTACAAAGCCTGCTATTCTAAAGGCTATTGACAATCCGCGTAAAATAGATTATAACCTCGTGAACGCCCAACAGGCGCGAAGGGTATTGGATCGATTGGTCGGTTTTGAATTATCGCCGGTTCTATGGAAAAAGGTGAAACCTTCCTTATCTGCTGGGCGAGTGCAATCTGTTGCAGTTCGTTTGATTGTAGATCGCGAGCGTGAAATCAATAAATTTGAACCCGAAGCGGCTTTTAAGATCGTTGCTTTTTTCCATACGGGAAAAGTTAAAGATAGTTTCAAGGCTGAGCTTCCGCAGCGTTTTGCAACAGAAGCAGAGGCGACCAAATTTTTGGAAGATTGTAAAGCAGCGCTGTTTTCTGTAAAAAACCTGGAAACAAAACCTGCAAAACGTTCACCAGCGGCACCATTTACAACATCAACATTACAGCAGGAAGCAAGTAGAAAACTTGGGTTTTCGGTTGCCCGCACCATGCAGGTTGCTCAAAGACTGTATGAATCCGGACGAATCACTTATATGCGTACCGATTCTGTTAACTTGAGTGATACGGCAATTGAAGCTGCTGAAAAGGAAATCAAATCGGCTTATGGTAACCAGTACCATAAGGTCAGAAAATATAAAACAAAAACATCGGGTGCACAAGAGGCGCACGAAGCTATTCGTCCTACTTATTTCTCTGAGCACACCATTGACGGTGATGCATCCGAAAAAAGATTATACGAGCTTATTTGGAAAAGAGCAATTGCGTCCCAAATGAGTGAGGCGGAATTTGAACGTACATTGGCAAAGATCGACATCTCCACCCGCACCGAAGATTTGAATGCTTCGGGAGAGGTTATGAAGTTTGATGGATTCTTGAAAGTTTACATGGAATCCTTGGATGACGATCAAGACAATGCGATGGACGAAGATAGTGACAATGCTATTCTTCCGCCATTAGCCGTTGGTATGCCATTGACTTTGAAAAATATGTCGGCAACGGAGCGTTTTACTCGACCTCCGGCACGTTATACGGAAGCGGCTTTGGTGAAAAAATTGGAGGAACTGGGAATTGGCCGACCTTCAACCTACGCACCTACAATTTCAACGATTCAAAACCGCGGTTATGTTATAAAGGAAGAGCGTGAAGGTAAATCGCGCGATTACCGTGTGCTGACATTAAAGGATGCGGAATTAACAGCGGTAACAAAAACCGAAATCACTGGTGCCGAGAAAGGAAAAATGTTTCCAACGGATATCGGTGTTGTGGTGAATGATTTTTTGGTTGAACATTTCAACGGTATTGTGGATTTTCATTTTACCGCTAACGTGGAAAAAGAGTTTGATGATATCGCACATGGATTGACCGAATGGACAAAAATGCTGCACGATTTCTATGGCCCATTTCATTCTGAAGTTGAAGATACTTTGGTAAATGCTGATCGCGCAAATAACGAGCGTGAGCTTGGTGTTGATCCGGTTTCCGGTAAGCCAGTTTCGGTGCGTATTGGTAAGTTCGGTCCGCTGGTACAGATTGGTTCCCCTGACGACGAGGAAAAACCACGTTTCGCCTCTTTGCGGAAGGGACAGATGATCGAAACCATTACTTTTGAAGATGCCATGGAACTGTTCAAATTACCGAAAAAAGTCGGTTTATTTGAAGACAAGGAAATGACGGTTGCTGTGGGACGATTTGGACCTTATATCCGTCACAATTCAGCCTTTTATTCGTTACCAAAAGGTATCGATCCTTTGGATGTAACAGAAGAAGAGGCCATACAGATTATCAAAGACAAACGTCAAAAAGATATCGAGAAAGTTATTCGGGTTTTTGATGAAAATCCGGATGCTCAGATAGAGCAGGGACGCTGGGGACCATTTATTCGTTTTGGCAAGCAAAATCTGAAAATTCCTAAAGGAATAGAGATTGAAAAAATCACCTATGCCGATGTGCTGCAATGGGCTGAAGCGGATGCACCGAAAGGGAAAGGGACCAAAGCAAAATCGACAGAAAAGAAGGCTGCCGTAAAAAAGACTACAGCGAAGAAAGCTCCTGCTAAGAAAACTACAAAGTCTAAATAAGCATGAAAGCAGATTTGCCTGAAAATATTGTCAAGGACATTATGATCGCCGTTGTTTTGGAAGGTGAGACCGTGGAGATGAAAAATTGGACTGTCTATGTTATCAACGACAAGAATATTGCCATTCAGAATGTGCTGATAAGCTCAAAAGGTTATGGCGAAAAGGATGGTCGACAAGTAACAACAACGACTTTGCGTCATTTTATAGGAAATATAGAAGCTAAATCTTTTGATCGCGTTGAAGCGATCGATGAACAGGTATTCGGGCTGACGAATGAATATTGGTTAAGTTTCTATATTGATAATATTATTTACGATAAAAAATATATCTTTTTACCCGAAAGCATTGTGGATGGTAACCTGACTAAGGTTCCTTTGGTCAATCGTCCAGGTGTAATCATAGGAGGAAACGAATAATGAGTGGACATCACAATTTTATTATCGCCATAGATGGTTTTTCCTCCTGCGGTAAGAGTACACTGGCAAAAGCTTTGGCAAAAAAGCTGAAGTTTGCTTTTATTGATAGCGGAGCTATGTATCGGGCAGTCACACTCTATTTTATCCGACATGAAATAGCGCTGGATGATCAAGAAGCAATCGAAAATGCACTGAAAGATATCCATATTGATTTTATCCCAAACGCAATAAAAACGGAGATCCATCTCAATGATGAGGATATCTCAGAAGAGATCCGTCAAATGTATATTTCGGATAAGGTCAGTGATGTGAGCGCAATCAGAGCAGTTCGGCTTGCAATGGTTGCCCAGCAGCAAAAATTGGGCAGCAGACGGAATATTATTATGGATGGCCGCGATATCGGTACTACTGTGTTTCCAGATGCTGATCTGAAGATTTTTATGACGGCAGATCCCAAAGTACGTGCTGCGAGACGTTATCTGGAGCTGACGGAAAAAGGAGAGGACGTGACTTTAGAAGAAGTCGTCGAAAATCTAGCTACACGTGACCGTATCGACAGTACGCGTGCGGAAAGTCCATTGCGACAAGCTGAAGATGCGATTGTTTTGGACAATTCAAACCTGACACCTGAACAACAGCTTCACTTTGTTGAAGAAGAGTATTTAAAAGCTAAGGCTGCAAAAGCCCTATCTTAAAACAAAAAAAGAAGGCCGATTATGTAATCGGCCTTCTTTTTTCTAGCTATTTTACGCTATTGATCTGCTGTTGTTCCAATAATTTTCCAACATTGTTTTTCTCTCCGAATTCTGCCGTCTGCTCTTGAAAAGATTCCAGAAGAGCTTTGATAGCATCTGAGTTATCTGCTGTACGTTGATAGATATCAGGAATTGTTTTTTCAATATTCTTATCGCCGAGTTCAATGTTATCAACTTCGATTTTGCCTATTTTTTCCAAAACAGCTTGTTGACTATTTCTGACATCTTCTAATTCTCTTGCTATTTTTTCCATCAATTGGAATTTCTTCAATTTATCCATATGAAATCTCTTTGGTTACTACAATAAGAACAAGATGCTTCAAAAGTTTGTTTTGTTTTTTTTAAAATAGCAAATAGAATAGGAGTTTATGGGAAGGAATTATGAAAAAAGAAAAAGGCGGAACATGTATGTACCGCCTTTCGTAAGTGCTTTAGTCTTGTTATTAATTTGTACGTCCCGGATACACTTGGAGTGCTTTTTCCAGGCAAACTAAGGCGTTTTTAAGATCATTCTGATTCAGTACATAGGCCAGGCGTACTTCATTTATTCCGGCGCCCTCCGTGCTATAAAAGCCAGTAGCTGGAGCCATCATGACCGTTTCATTGTTATAAGAAAATTCTTCCAGCATCCATTGGCAGAATTTGTCGGCATTGTCAATCGGTAATTTAGCTACGACGTAAAAAGCACCACCCGGGTTAGGAGAGTAAACTCCTTCAATGGCGTTAAGTCCTTTTACGAGGGTATCTCTTCTTGCTGTATATTCTTTGGATACCGCTTCAAAGTAACTATCTGGTGTATCAACAGCAGCTTCACCCGCAATTTGACCTTCCAACGAAGGGCTTAAGCGCGCTTGTGCAAATTTAAGTGCAGTCTGATAAAGCTCTTTATTTTTGGTAATGATACATCCAATACGCGCACCGCAAGCCGAGTAACGTTTAGATACCGTATCAAAAATAACGACATTATTTTCAAGTCCTTCTAAATGCATTGGGGAAATAAATTCTCTACCGTCATAGCAGAATTCGCGATAAGCTTCATCCGAGAAAAGGTAAAGATCATATTTTAAGCAAAGTTCACGAAGTGCTTCTAGTTCTGCTCTGGAATAGAGGTAACCGGTAGGGTTATTTGGATTACAGATACATATCGCTTTTGTTTTGGGAGTGATTACTTTTTCAAATTCAGCGATAGAAGGCAATGCAAATCCACTTTCAATATAGGACATGATTGGCTTGATAACAACATCTGAAGAGCAGGCAAAGCCGTTGTAATTCGCATAAAATGGTTCAGGGATGATGATCTCTTCCCCTTCATTTAAACAGGCTTGCATGGCGATTGTAATCGCTTCCGAACCGCCATTCGTTACTAGTATATCTGTTGGCTCAATATTATAATTTAGTTTGTTATAATATTTCGCTAATTTGTTCCGATAAGAGGCTGTACCTTCAGATGGCGTATAAGCCCATACTTTGAACTGTATATTTTTCAAAGCATTAAGCATAATTTCAGGTGTTTGTATGTCAGGTTGTCCGATATTGAGGTGGTATATCTTTTTACCTTCTTTTTTTGCTTGATCAGCATATGGCGTCAACTTCCTAATAGGTGATGCAGGCATATTCAGCCCTTTTTCTGATATTACTGGCATTATAGTTTTTTTAAAATTAGTAGTGCAAAGCTAACCAAAATAAAACGAAAAAAGCCACATGATCATGTGGCTTTTTTCGTTTTATTTACACAATTGTTTATTCTACAATACCCTTAATATAGAGTGTTTTTACCGGAGTCTTGGTGTTTGATTGGACGGTGAAGCTTTTCGTGAAAGGGGCTTTCGCTGCCGCATTATAAGTCACTTTAATTGTGCCGCTTTCTCCTGGTTTAATTGGCGTCTTTGTGAATTCTGCTACAGAGCAGCCACAGGTAGGCACAACGTTTGAAATGATAATCGGCTCACTGCCGGTATTTGAAAACTTAAAATTATACGAAACGGGTGTACCGGCAGGAATTTTGCCAAAATCATGTGTCTCTTTTTCAAATTTAAACTCTCCTTGTCCGGCCTGCATAGATGAAAAACCGATAAAGGAAATGATTACTGCTAAGATTGCTATATACTTTTTCATGCTTCTAATATATTACTTTACGATTAAAATAGTACAACTGATATGCCAAATGTAATATTTATTACCAATTTATTTTAGATCTAACAACTTTATTACAGTTATATTATACCTTCTTTTAGCAGATCTTGTATGTGGATTATACCATCATAATGCCCTTTGTCGGATACTAATAGCTGTGTAATGTTATTTTCTCGCATGATATGCAATGCGTTTGCTGCGAGCTCATGCTTGTCGATAATTTTGGGTGATCTGCCCATAATATCAGCCGCCGTGATCGCTGTTAAATCAGTGTGCTTCTCTAGCATACGACGGATATCACCGTCGGTGATGATGCCAAGTATGTGGTCACCATCCAACACGGCGACAGCTCCCAGTCTAAACTGTGTTATGGTGATGATGATATCACTTACTGTGGCTTGTGGTTGGACACTAGGTTTGCCGTTCTGATCGGATAAATCGCCGACCCGCAAATATAATTTTTTTCCTAACGCTCCACCAGGATGATATTTTGCAAAATCTTGGTCTGTAAAATCACGACATTCTTGTAATACAACGGCCAAAGCATCGCCCATCGCTAATTGAGCGGTTGTGCTCGAGGTGGGAGCGAGATTGTTGGGACAAGCTTCTTTCTCAACCGTGGTATTCAAGATGTAATCCGCATTTTTGGCTAAATAGGATTCGGTGTTTCCGACCAAAGCCACCAATACATTCTTTGTTTGCTTTAAGAAAGGGACAAGGACTTTAATCTCAGGTGTGTTGCCACTTTTGGAGATAGCAATAATTAAATCATTTTGCTGGATAATGCCTAAATCTCCATGAATAGCATCGGCTGCGTGCATGAAGATCGATGGTGTACCGGTCGAATTTAGCGTTGCAACTATCTTTTGTGCAATAATGGCGCTTTTGCCAATTCCAGTTACGATCACCCTACCTTGCAAATTTAAAATACGATCGACAACGGTAACAAAATCATCGTCAATATATTGGGCTAAAGCAGCTACTGCCTTAGCTTCTTCTTGAATAGCCTGAATAGCTATATTTTTTATTTCGTAGTTGTTTTTCACAAAAAATACTCTTACTTTTATGTATTAGAATAGATTGCAAAAATAGATTATTTTTCAAGATTATTTCTTCATTTATCTATCTTATTTTTGCCCAAGGCGCAATGGAAATAGAAAAATCACTTTTCGACAATTTACAAGATTTTTTTGGTTTTGATACTTTTAAAGGGGATCAAGAGGCAATTATAACTAGTATTCTTCAAAGAAGAGATACCTTTGTAATTATGCCAACCGGAGGAGGAAAATCAATTTGCTATCAGCTTCCTGCTCTCATGAGTGAGGGAACTGCAATTGTTATTTCTCCGCTGATTGCTTTAATGAAAAACCAGGTAGATCAGCTTCGTGCATTCGGCGGCGAAGATAGTATCGCTCATTTTTTAAATTCTTCATTGAATAAGAGCGAAATTACAAAGGTTAAGGATGATGTAGTCGCTGGGAAAACCAAGTTGCTGTATGTAGCTCCAGAATCACTTGCCAAGCAAGATAACCTGGAATTCTTACATCAGATTACCGTGTCGTTTGTAGCGGTTGACGAAGCGCATTGTATCTCCGAATGGGGGCACGATTTCAGACCAGAATATCGTAAAATACGTCAGGTGATTAACGAAATTGGTGCCAATATTCCTATTATCGCTCTCACGGCGACTGCTACTCCCAAAGTTCAGTCGGATATCCGTAAAAATTTACAGATGAATGATGCTGTTTTATTTAAATCATCATTTAATCGGAGCAATTTGTATTACGAGGTACGTCCAAAAAAGGACGTTGTTAAAGAGATTGTTCGTTTTATCAAAACCAAATCAGGTAAGACCGGTATAGTTTATTGCTTAAGTCGTAAGAAAGTAGAAGAAATCAGCGAAGTACTGAATCTGAACGGCATCAAAGCTTTACCTTATCATGCAGGTCTAGATGCGAAAACGAGAGCTGATACGCAGGACAAATTTTTAATGGAAGACGTCGAAGTTATTGTGGCGACCATCGCGTTCGGTATGGGAATAGACAAACCTGACGTTCGTTATGTCATTCACCATGATATTCCTAAGTCCATGGAAGGATACTATCAGGAAACAGGGCGTGCTGGCCGTGATGGCGGAGATGGTTATTGTTTGGCTTTTTACTCGGAAAAAGATGTTGAAAAGCTGACAAAATTTATGAAAGATAAACCTGTGGCTGAACGCGAGATTGGTACACAGATTTTAAAAGAAGTTATAGATTATTCCGAGTCTGCAGTATGTCGTCGTAAACAGATCCTCCACTATTTTGGAGAAAATTTTGACGAACAGGGTTGCAGTAACATGTGCGATAACTGCCGCTCGGAGAAAGAATATTTTGAGGCAGAAGAGTCCTTAAAAAATGTACTTGGCTTTATTCAGGAGCAGGGCGAGAAATTTGATGATCATCACGTGATTAACGTCATGATGGGACAAAATAACCAACCGGTATCTTCCTATAAACATGATGAACACCGTCTTTTCGGAACAGGTAAGGAGAAAGGCGTTATCTACTGGAAATCGCTATTCAGACAAGCGGTTCTGGATAACTTTATTGAAAAAGACATTGATCATTACGGCCTTCTTAAATTAACAGATATTGGCAGACATTATTTAGCTAATCCTTATCAGCTGAAATTTGTTTTGAATCGGCCTATTGAAGGTGGAGATAACGCGAATTCGGAAGATACGGGGCATGGCACGGGTGCTTTGGATACCGTATTGTTGGGTATGCTCAAAGATCTGCGTAAGAAAATTGCAAGAAGCAAGTCGCTGCCTCCGTTTGTCATCTTTCAGGATCCTTCGTTGGAAGAGATGTGTACCCATTATCCCGTCACCATTGATGAATTGAAACAGATTCAGGGCGTTGGAAATGGTAAAGCAATCAAATTTGGCGCACCATTTATTGCGTTGATTAAGGACTATGTGGAAGAAAATGAAATTGATAGACCAGTAGACCTTGTTATTAAGAGTACAGCCAACAAATCCGCATTAAAGGTATCTATTATTCAAAATATCGATCGTAAAATCGCGTTGGATGATATTGCTTCAGCTAAAGGGATCACCTATGAAGAAATATTGAAAGAAATTGAGACGATCGTAAATGCTGGGACCAAAATCAATATCAATTACTTTATTGATGAGGTCATCGATGAGGATCGTCAGGATGAGGTATACGACTATTTTAAGACAGCGGAGACTGATTCAATCAATGATGCACTTAAAGAATTAGGTGGGGACGATTATAGCTATGAAGATCTCCAATTGATGCGCATCAAGTTTTTATCAGAACTCGGCAATTAATTTTTTAAATTTATATGATTAATAAATACATTCCCGAAATCAAGAATGGGACATCGCAGAATTTCTTTTTAATGGCGGGGCCATGTGCAATTGAAGGAGAAGAAATCGCTTTGCGTATTGCTGAAAAGATTGTTACTATTACAGATAAACTTAATATTCCGTACATTTTTAAGGGATCTTATCGTAAAGCAAATAGATCTCGCCTAGATTCTTTTATGGGGATAGGTGATGAAAAGGCTTTGAAGATTTTGGAAAAAGTAGGGAAGACTTTTGGCGTACCGACTGTTACGGATATACATGAAAGTCATGAGGCAGAGATGGCGGCGGCTTATGTTGACGTTCTTCAGATTCCTGCATTTTTGTGTCGCCAAACGGATTTATTGGTTGCGGCAGCAAAGACAAACAAGGTAGTAAACGTAAAGAAGGGGCAGTTTTTGAGTGCTGGTTCCATGAAATTTGCGGTAGATAAAATTATTGAATCTGGTAATGAGAAAGTTTTTTTAACTGATCGTGGCAATACGTTTGGTTATCAGGATCTTATTGTTGATTATAGAGGGATTCCCGAAATGCGTTCCTTTAATGTACCTACTGTCATGGACTGTACCCATTCCTTACAACAACCGAATCAGACTTCTGGCGTAACAGGAGGGAAGCCTGCGCTGATTGAAACAATTGCAAAAGCTGCAATCGCCGTGGGCGCTGATGGTCTGTTTATCGAAACACATCCTGATCCGGCAAATGCAAAGTCCGATGGCGCCAACATGTTACATTTGGATTTGCTTGAAGGCTTGATGGAAAAACTGGTACGCGTTAGACAAGCTATTTTATAGTATAATAAATAAATCGCAATAGAAAGGAGCCAATAGGCTCCTTTTTTATAATCAATTACACCCAAATAAAGCTAAATTATTGTATGTTTTCAAAAGTTGCGTTGACAGCTTTCTTGCTGTTGTCTTTTTCTGCCATCAAAGCGCAGGAAAATTATCGTTGGTTTTCTCCACTTGAAGATAAACATGTGGAAGGTAGACTGGAGAATCAGAAGCTTTCTGGGTTTAACCGGCTTCCCGATGAATTGGAAAGTCAAGTACGCAAACCCGTATGGGAACTGGGGAAAAACAGTGCTGGATTCTATATAGACTTTCAAACCGCTTCTCCCGAAATAACCGTTCAATATCAAGTGGCAGGAGGTTTAAATATGGCCCATATGCCGACAACCGGTGTCAGTGGCGTGGATCTTTATGCTTATGACACTGCAAAGAAAGAATGGAAGTGGGCTTATGGGAATTATGATTTTTCGGACACCATTTCATATACCTGGAAAAATATTGGGCGCAATGAAAAGTTGAACTACCGTCTATATCTTCCTTTATACAATAGCGTTAAATGGTTGAAGATAGGCGTTCCCAACAGTGAAAAATTAACATATACTCATACTACTGCTGCAAAACCAATTGTCGTTTATGGAACGTCGATCGGACAGGGTGCCTGTACGAGTCGTCCTGGTTTGGCTTGGACCAGCCAGGTAGGGCGAGCATTTAATCACGAGGTGATTAATTTATGTTTCTCTGGAAATGGTCGACTCGAACAACCCATTCTAAATATGATGAACCAAGAGGATGCCGCCTGCTATATTCTCGATTGTATTCCCAATCTGGCTATTTCGAAGTCGTTAACAGAAAAACAATTGGATTCTTTGTTGGTCAACGCGGTGACATTTTTAAGGAAAGAACATCCTGCAACGCCGATTATTTTGACGCAGCATAGTTCCGGCAATATAGCCGAAGTTTTCAATGAGGATAAAAATGCAGAGTATCAACAAAGTAGCCGTGTGTTGAAGGCTACGTTTGAAAAATTGCAATCGAAAGGTGTTCGCCAGCTTTTCCTGTTGTCGAGCCAAGAGCTTAATTTGGATCTGAATTCTACTGTGGACTATGCTCATCCAAATGATCAGGGCATGGAAAGAATCGCAAATGCGTATATTAAATTGTTGAAGAGAATTCTAAAGTAGGCTATAGTTACCGGTGACTTCACGATAGCAGCGTTCGGAATTTACTGTATCAATAGGGAGTCGTATATGAAGGAGATTTATTGGAGCAGTATTCATCCTTCGGCAAAAAATAAAAAAGGGAAGTTTTAAACTTCCCTTTTTTATTTCTTTTTCATTTTCATCGTCATTTTTGCTTTTTCGCCACCCCCATAATTAAAAGTCTTGGCATTGCTTTCTTTCTTTTGGTGAAAGGCGCCACCACGGGAAAGATCTTCTTTATCTTCCTCCTTACTCGACTTTTTCTTCTTATCGGTGATGGGATTATAAATTGCAAGATCCTCAGGCAATTCCAAAACATCCATTCTCTTACCAACGGCCTGTTCAATTTTTTTGACCATTGGTAATTCCAGATCTGTTGTGAAAGTCAATACGACCGATTCTTCATTTTCGTCATTTTTAACAAGATGATTTAAGAATTCCTCCTTTTCATTCGGTAACTCAAATTGAAAAATGAATGGAACAGCGGAAAGGTCAACATCGTTTGTATTTTCCCGTGCAATAATCAACACGCGAGATTGACTGTTTTCCTTGAAATCTTCCATGGTCTCATAGCCAAAATCATCGTAGAACAATGGATTGAGGATAGCGATTTCTTCTTTATTGCTACTGAACAAACTGCTGGCCAACTTTTGGGCAGTAAGCTTCGAGTTTACAAAGACAACTACTTTTTGAAATACTTCTTTATCCTGCAACAGAAGATTTAATAAATTGATCTTTGTTGTGAAATTAGGAACATGATATAATAATAGATCTAGGGTGTCGACGGTGTCGTTTTCAAGCTCATCTATTTCGACTGAGGCACAATTTTCATTCATGAAATTGTCGATCATGTCATAAAGTTTTTGGTGTTCAACAGTGCTGAAGACCAAATGTTGTACTTTTCCGCAGCTTTCGGCCAATTCCCTTACTGTATTTTGCATTCCTTGTTTGATAATCTCTTCAGCATCATCGATAATTAATGTCTGAATGCGGTTGAGATTCAAGGCCAATTTAAGATAAATAGCTCTTGCACGATTCGGAGTAGCTACGACGATGTCTTTTCCATCAACCAGTTCTTCGATTTCTTCCTCCATGCTGCCCGAAGCCCGCAATCCGATGATGCGAAGACCTTTGTTTTTGCTTAACTGGTAGAATCTCTCAACAATCTCGTCGATACGTTCTTCATTAGGCGCCAAGATCAAAAACTTTGGAGCTTCATCTGTAGTGAATTTCAGCTTCATCAAGGTCGATAAGACATAAGTAGTGGTTTTACCAGCACCTTCGGGAGCAATGGCAATTACATCCTGTCCACCAAGAATTCTGGAAATGCATCTACTTTGAATTTCCTTTGGAGCCAGATAACCGAGTTCAGTCATCGTAGCAGTCAATCTTTTGCTTAGTTTTAGTTTCTCTAACGACACGTATCCTTTAATTTATGTAAGTTACAAAAATACAAATTTAGATCTTAGATCAGCTAATGTGCGCCCATTTTTGAAAATAGATTGATAATAATCACGCCGGCGACAATGAGTGTCATTCCAATAATGGCCGCTGTATCGGGAATTTGTTTAAATAAGAACATCCCAATTAATGTAATCGCTACAATACCAACACCGGACCAAATTGCGTAGGATATACCAACGGGTAAGTATTTGAGGGTAATACTTAAAAAATAAAAGGCGATGATATAACCGGCGATACAGATCATAGTCGGTTTTACAAGGGTAAAACCTTCGGACTTTTTGAGGAAAGTGGTTGCTAGGATCTCAGCAGCTATGGCAAGAAAAAGATATATGTACTTCATTGTTATAAAGGTACAATTTTTTGCTCGGCAAGGTGCAGTTAATTAAGATAATAACAGCGTCTCTTTAACTTCTATTTGGAATAATTAATTGCGTATACAGGTAAATTTATCTAAGTTTGGCTTATTCACATAGCTTGAGCAATTATTTTTTTTATGGGGCATATTCGAAATTTTTGGAGATCGGTACTGATATTTTTTATCTTTTTATGCGTCTGTTGTACTGTTTTTGCCCAAGAACAACTGCTGGAGTTAAAAAAATCGTACTACAGTCTTCCTTTGGGGAGCAGGGAGCGTTTTTTGTTGACCGGAAAATATGCTCAGGCTTTATATTTTAATAATGAGAAAGCGCTGGCGAGTCAATTGCTGAATGATAATGTTCAGCTGGCCAGAAATTACCCCGACAAACAATATTATGCCTATTTGAATTGTATAGCTGCCATGAATAGCTTTAACGATCATGCATTTGAGAAATCACGCTATTATTTAGAACACGCTAAATCTGTACTCCCAATAGTTAACGATAATGGCATCAAGGGCTATGTTCATTATTGTGATGGATGGGTTATGACACGCCAGAATAAGGAAGATGAGGCTGTTTCCCAGTTCCATAAAGCAATTTCATTTTTGGAAAAGGCGCCACAGACTGAAGCAAATATTGCACGAAAATTGGCGGTTTATAAAGAGCTTACAGCTATCTATGCGAATCAGCGAAATTATGATTTCCAGGAGAAGTATACATCACTTTTGTTGGAAACAGCTAAAGAAGGGAAAAATATCAATAGTTTATTTGACGCCTATATGCAAGCAGGTTACTTATTTGAAGAGGAGTATAGATCAAATAATGCAGACCGCAATTTGTTGAGGAAAGCTGAGCAGCATTACCTTGACGCATATAATTTGGTTAAAGATCGTGAGAAGAATATGGTTAATCCGACTGATCTAGCGTATGTTTCTGTTAACTTGGCAAATCTGTATCATGAGTTCTATCCTGATAATGGCAGTAAAAAGGCGATATCATATGCAAACCAGGCTTTAGAGATCGCCGCGGAAACAGGCCAATATGCGATTACAATACCCGCTTATGGCGTCCTGGCTGATGAATCTTTTAAATTGGGGCATCGCGAAGAGGGTAAAAAATATTTACAGCAAGCACTGTATAACCTTCAACAGGAGCCTCATTATGACTACCAGGTCGGATTAAGCCTGTTTAGCAGATTGGCCGAAGTAAGTGTGGAAGAAGGAAAATATGAAGAAGCTTTCAACTATCAAAAAAGCTATATTGACGTCTTTGAAAAGGCATTTAATTCGGACAAATTGGATAAGACGAAGCAGCTGGAGCTGAAGTATGAGCGTGAACTGCAAAACCAAAAATTAATGCGGCTTCGACTGGAAGGAGAGAAAAAGGAACAGCAGATCAAGTTGATGAAAGCATTGAATGACAGGCAGCATCAGTTGGTTGAGAATCTGAAGTTAAATGAACTGAATCGAACCCAGCAACTTAAAGTATTACAGCTCGAACGCGATAAAAAGGAACAGGATCTGCAATTAAGCCGACTGGAAAATGAACAGCGCTTACAAGAGCTTGATGTCTCCAAAAAACAAATTGCTTTTAAATCACGGATGAATTCGATCTATATCTGGCTATTTATCAGCTGTTTGATCGTGATCATGTTACTCTTTTATGCCTATTGGCAGCGTTCAAAGGCATTGAAGCAAAAGGAACATTTGCATGAACTTGAAATAGAAAAGAATAATCAGCAACATGCAATCAAAAATCTAACTGCGATGCTCGCAGGAGAGGAGAAAGAGCGTACCCGCCTTGCACGGGATTTACATGACGGCCTGGGTGGTTTATTGTCTAGCACCAAATTGGGCTTATCGTCTATCAGTAAAACTAACTTTGAACAAGAATCCGTAAAGGAAGGAATCGATAAAAGTATTGATTTGTTGGACGGTGCTGTCGATGAACTTCGTCGGCTCGCTCATAATCTTATGCCTGATTTAATCGTAAAATATGGATTGAAAGAGGCTTTAAGGGATTATGCGAGTCGAATGAGTCAGTCTAAATGTCAAGTTGAATGTGAATTTTTGCAATTCGAATCGAGTTTAAGCACTGAACAGGAGATTTCTTTATATAGAATTATCCAAGAATTGGTCAACAATGCCTTAAAGCATGCCGATGCTTCAACTATTTTAATACAACTTTCTGCACATAAAGATCGTTTACATATCACTATTGAAGATGATGGCAAGGGTTTTGATATGGAAAGTATCGATTTACAGCATTCTGCTGGAATGCACAATGTGAGATCAAGACTTTCATTTCTACAAGGAGAAATGAAGATTATCTCGGAAAACGGAGCGGGCACAACAATAGAATTGGAACTGCCAATGATTTAAATTTTTGAAAATGATTAAAATAGCAATTACAGACGATCATCCTTTGCTGCTTGAAGGATTGAAAAATATTATAAATACCCACGAGGATTTTGAAGTTGTGGGAATGTATTCCAGTGCAAGTGAGTTATTCAACAATATTGCGGCAGATGCACCCTCGGTATTGTTGTTGGATATTAATCTTCCTGATGCAAACGGAATAGACTTAGTTAAAGGTTTGAAAGAAACGAATACGGATTTGAAAATCATTGCATTTAGCGTTCACAATGAATTTGCGGTGATCAATAGTATTTTGAATGAGGGAGCCAATGCCTATTTGCAGAAAAATGCAAATGGTGATGAAATACTGGCCGCAATATCCACTGTTCTTGTCGGAAAACGATATATCTGTGCGAAAACTCAGGTTATCCTAAATAAGAAAGCGGAAATGGGCCTGAAACAGGTGCCAAAATTAACGCGCCGGGAAAAAGAAGTTCTTTCTTTTGTGGCCCAGGGAATGACGACAAATCAAATCGCAGATTCCCTTTTTATCAGTTCGCATACAGTGGAAAGCCACCGGAAAAATCTAATGGAAAAATTTCAGACCAAGAGTGTGACTGCAGCAGTAAAATCAGCCATAGAATATGGATTGATCCGGGAAGCTTAGTTAAATCCCTCAATTCCCTGAATTCAGGGATGAAAAGATGGACTTGCATTTGATACTTTTGATATTATTGATTTAAAAAGAAATTATAAAGGATTTTCACCAGATGGATGTTCAAAAATTGAATATTCAATTGAGGTAACTGAGGATGATAAAAAAAATAATAATTTGGACGATAAGTGTCATTATATTTTCGGCAGTAGTTGCTTGGGGATGGTATATAGTTCGACAGCAGCAGTCTTACAAATCATTGGTCCATAAAAAAAGCAAGTCTTTATTGACCGTATCATTGGACGATATTCTGTTGAACCAATTTTTTGATAAATGGCAGACGGCACAGAAAGAAAGACAGGATTTTGGTAAAAAATTAAGTAAACTCAGAGACAACGGGATTGATATCAAAGCGAATGTATTCCTTTTTGCTTTGGAAGACCATCCAAAAAACTTTTATGCTTTTTTCCAGCTGAAAGATAGGCAACAATTTTTAACGTTTTTAAAGGAGGCAATACAGGTTGATACTATGGAGACAAATATTGCTCCGGGTGTGAGTTATGCCTATCATCAAAAGAATAAAATCGCATTTGCCTGGAAAGGAGACGACTTGTTGATAAGCTTGGGCTTTGATCTTGATAGAAAGAAGGATGAGATGATTCAGCTCATTCAGTCAAAAGACAATTGGGTGACCATAGAACAATTTATCAGTCACCCAAGTACGCTGACACGTAAATCATTGCGTTACAGTAATGTTTCGACTGCTAATTTTATCGAATTTGAATTGAAAGGAGATCGCGTCGATGTTACGGGTGAATTTTTCTCAAAAGACTGGAACTTTCCAAAGGAGTATCTTGTTCGCGAACTTGTATCCACAAATTACATTGGGAAAGGCTGGACCAATATCCCGAACATCCAACTGAAAAATAAGTTAAAACAAGTGCTTCAGGAATTTCCTATTGCTGCTGATTCTCTGGTGTCACATTTGGATGGAAATTATGTAGACATAGAGATTTTGAAAAATAAAGTTGTTCAAACCGATACTATCATTAATTATGCTGTTGATGAGAATTTCGAAACGGTGGAAGAGAAGACTGCCTATGAAACGAAAGTTCCCGATGTAAGAATAGCTATGCGTGGTGATCACTACCTTTCCAAATTCCTTCCAAATAAACTGTTCTATCAATGGTTTCAAAAGCGGGATAATGAGTTCAGTATTTTATCAACTTCGAAGGATATGGATAAAGTTCAGCCAAAATATAATAAGACTGTGGAGCTGTCCAATGTGGCACTCCGGTTGGCGGATTGGCCCGATGAAGTGAAGATATCAACTATTCTGTTATTGAAGGCTGTCGCTTCAGACATTAATCTCAGTCTGAAAGTGGCAGGACATGACCATTTGGTTCTCCAAGGAACAATTGAGGACTATTCACATTAAAACACCCTAAAAACAAACTTTCTTCCCTTATAAACGGTTTGTTCTTGTGTATAACAAAGCACAGGAATATGGATATAAGAACAAAAAGTAGAAACAAGTTAAAAACATATTGGCGAATTTTGAAGAGCACTGTCTCAGGATTTTTAAATGAGGATTCGATGAAGTACAGCGCATCATTATCCTATTATACTGTTTTCTCGATTGGTCCTATATTGGTTTTAATGATTGCGCTGGCGGGAATTTTTTATGGAGAAGACGCTATTGAGGGAAAGGTGTTTATGGAACTGCGCGGTTTTGTGGGAAATAGTGCTGCAAAGCAGATCCAGGAAGTTATTCAGAATTTACAGCTTTCGGGAAAATCAAATCTGGCCTTGCTTATCAGTTCGATTACGTTGATTTTAGGAGCGACGACAGTCTTTGGAGACATCCAAAATTCTATTAATAAGATTTGGCATGTACGTGCAAAACCGAAGAAAGGTTGGCTAAAATTAATTCAGGACAGACTGTTGTCTTCCTCATTGGTTATTGGTTTAGGGTTTTTGTTGGTCGTTACGCTCATAGTCAATGGTGTAATTTTAGCGGCGACAGATCAGCTACAGCGCTATTTTCCGGACATGACAGTGATGTTGATGAATGGGATTAACTTTACCTTATCCTTTGGGATTATATTTTTATTATTTAGTGTCATATTTAAAGTGCTTCCGGATGTCAATATACACTGGCGGACGGTACGGGCCGGGGCTTTATTCACCTCAATTTTATTTGTATTGGGGCGGTATTTAATTGGAGTTTATCTGGAGCATTCAGCGACACAAGATACCTATGGTGCCGCAGGTTCATTTGTATTGATCCTGCTCTGGGTCTATTATACAGCTGCAATTTTATATTTTGGCGCAATTTACACCAGGGAATATGCTACAGTCATGGGTATTCCGATTGAACCTTCGCAATATGCTGTTCATGTCGAAACCCAGGAGATTGAAAGAAACGTATCCGAAATTCCTCCAGCTCCGCTGACACAGGAGGAACAGACAATTACAATAGACGAAGATCATGGGCATCAAGCTGATAAATCGTAGAAATTGAATTTACACAATTATTTATCCTTAATTCTGTAAATTTGGTCAGAGGATCAAACTATTATGATGAGCAAATTGCAGTTATTACGGGAGAAGCATCACCTGACTCAGGAAGATGTCGCACAAAGATCGGGCATTTCTGTTAGAACGATTCAACGGATTGAAGCAGGGCAGGCACCCAAAGGTTATACGCTTCGTGCTTTGGCCCAGGCTTTAGACGTTGATGAGTCGGAGCTTTCTTCTCCTGGCACAGGCGTGGAATCGGAAAACTTGCTGTGGGTTAAAATCATCAACCTTTCCTCTTTGCCGTTTTCTATCCTGCCACCATTAAATGTTTTGGTTCCAATTGCGATTATGCTATTTAAAAAACAGAATTCTCACAAGATTCGTCAACTTATTTCTATCCAGATTTTATCCACATTAATTGCTGTTATATTGTTGCTTGCGGTATTTATCCTCAATGATTGGTTGGGTGTTGAAAGTAATGTGAAATTATTGATTCCACTATTTTGGATTCTTGCGAATGTGATTGTTATACTACGCAATGCCATCGCATTAAATAAAGATGTAAATAAACGTATTTTGCCGGATGTTAGTATTCTGTAGGCTTCTTAAAGCAATTGTCGGGTACCTGTCGGGACATTGTCAGGTAATAGACTAGCCTTCTTCTTTTGCGATTTGTTTTCTTTGATTTTGACAAAAAAGCAAAATTATGAAAGCAATAAACTATCAAAAAATCCAGGGCAATGTAGCCCGCCTAACTCTTGTTGTTATTTTTATTTTTTCTGCCGCATGGAACAGCTTCTCCCAAGTTAAAATCCCGCTCATTAAAGCCTCTTCTGAGAAAGTAGTTATTAAAGATGGCGCCCATTGTCGCGTTGACTGGAAATTAGATCCTCTAACAAAACCAGATACCTATTTCGTCAATATTCCGTCGAAGAAGAGCACAGTTGTTTTCAAAACAAATCAGGAAGAATTGACCCTCGCCACTGAACCGGGCAAATCTTATGATTTTGTTGTTCTATTGAATAATAGAGATACCTGTTATGTTCGTATAAGTGCTCAGCTGCCGCCAGATCTACCTTCAATGGATAGCACGCTTCAATATCCTATTCGAATACCATTTAGGCTCATTGGTTCCCGAATTTTCTTGAATGGGTCAATTAACAAAAAAGAGGTAAGTATACAGTTTGATTTAGGCGCTGGAACTGGTGTTGTGAACAGGAATAGCTCAGAACGGCTAGATTTATCATTTTCTTCGTTTACTACGGTTTCAAATACAGAGGGGGTGAATAGCGAACGCACAAGTTTGGAAAATCAGTTGAACATCGGCTCGATTGATTGGAAAGGTGTTTCATTAACAGAAGTTGGTAATATGAAGCCTTTTGAAGATCTTATTATTGGTAACAGTTTCTTTCGAAATCACATTATTGAAATCGATTATGACAAAATGGAATTGGTAATTCATAACGATCTCCCCGCTAAAGCAAAAGAGTATACAAAACTTCCGGTATTCTATGAGCAAAACCGACCTAAGTTTAAAGCTGCTTTTAGACATAATAAACGGCAATATGATTTCTGGTTTCTTTTTGATACCGGACGTGATGGCACTATGCTTCTAGGGGAAGATTTTACAGGAAAAGGCAATATTTGGAGTGAGTTAATGCCACTGACAGTGATCAATAATCGTAAGATCATTCGTTTAGACGCTACGATTGCTGGTGTAGAATTTAAAGATATTGTGACGAATGCGGCTGATCCGGCCAAACCTAACGGAAGATCGAGCTTGTTTGGCAATCAGATTCTCAACCATTTCAATGTAATTTTGGACAATAAAGCTGGATTTCTTTATCTAAAACCAAATGGAAGGACCAAGGAACCCTATTCAAATTATGAAAGTTATTTAAATCAAATACCGTCATCCATCAAGAAGAACTAGCAATAGGACCGATGTGGTTTGTATTCGAGCAGACAAACCACATCGGTTATTCACTATCAATTGGTATTTAAGTTAAAAAATCGGTCCATTTTTGTTCTGATTTTCCTGAAGCAATTACCGTTTCTAGAAATTTCATGCCACGAACGCCATCAGTAACAGTTGGAAAGTCCTTATGTTCTTCCGTTGGTTCTATGCCTTGCATGGTGGCCAAAAGAGAGACCGCAAAATTTCTATAGATATTTGCAAAAGCCTCAATATAGCCTTCGGGGTGACCAGCTGGCAAACGGATATTGTGTTTTGCACTTGAAGAAAGATATTGTTGACCTGCCCGAAATATTTGCGTTGGTGCATCGAGCTGTTTAAATAAGAGTGTGTTAGCATCCTGTTGGTTCCATTCCAATCCCCCATGTTCACCATATAATCTAATTTTTAGCGCATTCTCTTCTCCCGCAGCGACCTGAGAGGCCGATAGTACGCCTGTAGCACCATTTTCAAAGCCAAGTAATACATTACCGTCATCTTCAAGTTTTCTTCCCGCTACGAAGGTTTGAAGATCGGCACACATTTTAGTGATTTTCAAGCCTGAAATATATTCTGCCAAATGTGCTGCGTGTGATCCTATGTCACCCATGCAACCACTTTTACCACTCTTTTCGGGATCTGTCCGCCAAAAGGCTAGTGAAAGTCCATTTTCGATCATTTTACTCAGCCAGCCTTGAGGATACTCAACCATAATTTTTCTAATAGTACCTAATTGGCCGTCTCTAACAAGCTGACGGGCCTGCTTTACCATTGGATATGCAGAGTAGGTATAAGTAACGCAGAGCATCAATCCCGTTTCTTCTACCTTTTTCTGTAGCAGCAGTGCCTGTTCCAGCGTAAAAGTCATAGGTTTTTCCAGCACAACATGAAAACCATATTCCAGAGCCATCATTGCAGGTTCAAAATGAGCGAAATTGGGTGTGACAATGCTGACGAAATTCATGCGGTCATCTGGAGAAAGTTCACTTTCCCGCACAATCATTTCCCGGTAACTCGCATAAACTCTTTCTTTTGGAAGTCCCAGAAGTTCACCGGATTCTTTTGCAACAACAGGGTCAGAACTCAATGCGCCGCAGCATAATTCAATGTGGCCATCGATTCCCGCGGCCATGCGATGCACCGCACCTATGAAGGCATTTTTCCCCCCGCCAATCATTCCCATTTTTAGTTTCATATTGCTCATAAAGTTAAATTTATAATGACGGTATCATTGTCTACAGACCCAATAGTTTGCGATTAAGACTGTCATTTGTTTCGACAGCAGCAAAATTATCGAATGCTTTATCGGTAACACGAATAATATAATCTTTTATATGCAAAGCGCCTTCCCGTGCACCGTCCTCGGAATTTTTGAACGCACATTCCCATTCCAGTACTGCCCAGCCTTGAAAGTCATATTGTGTGAGTTTGGTAAATATAGATTTAAAATCAACCTGTCCGTCGCCAATTGATCTGAATCGGCCAGCTCTTGATTGCCAGCTCTGAAAGCCACCATAGACGCCCTGGCGGCCAGAAGGAGTAAACTCAGCATCTTTGACATGAAACATTTTAATTCGCTCGTGATAGATATCGATGAACTGAAGGTAGTCAAGACATTGAAGGACAAAGTGGGAGGGATCATAGAGAATGTTTGCCCGTTTGTGGTAATTTACATTCGCTAAAAATAGATCGAAAGTGACACCGTCATGGAGATCCTCGCCAGGGTGTAATTCATAACAGAGGTCGACATCGTACACTTCACATTCATCAAGAATAGGTAACCATAATTTTGCAAGTTCGGCAAATCCGGTTTCAATCAGATTAGCAGGTCTTTGCGGCCAAGGGTATATAAATGGCCATAGAAAGGCTCCACTAAAGGTGGCCAGTGCTTTAAGCCCGAGATTGTGGGAAGCTTGTACGGCATATTTTAATTGCTGGATCGCCCACTGTTGTCGTGCCTGAGGATTACCATGTAAATGCTGTGGCGCAAAAGCATCAAATAGATCATCGAAACTTGGATTTACAGCTACTAATTGCCCTTGTAGATGAGTTGAAAGCTCGGTGATTTCCAATCCAAAAGACTGAACTTTAGCTTTTAGATCAAGTGCATAGCTTTTATCGAGTGCTGCTTTTTCTAGATCGATAAAACGGGCATCTAAGGTTGGAAGTTGTATACCCTTATAGCCAAGTGCAACAGCCCACTGGCAGATAGAGTCCAAGGAGTTAAATGGAGCTTCATCCCCGATAAATTGTGCAAGAAAGATGGCAGGACCTTTAATTGTTGTCATATTGTTACGTTTTGAATAGACCATGGAAAACACTAAATAGATCAATTTAAGACTAGTTTAATGCGTTGATTTGGTCTATAGTTTATAATATTATAATCTGGTTATCCAAGCTACCAGCTTGTTTAATACAATATTACAAAAAATTGCAACCGGTTGCAATTAAATCAAAAAAAAACCTTAAACTTGTTTTAGAAGATACTTTCCATCTCTTTGAGAAGAAATTGAATAGTCTTGTTAAGAGGGTTTCACTGTCGGGTCTGTGAGTAGCTTTGGGTTGCGGAGCAGTTTCGATTTGGAAATGTATCCGAAGGAGTAATAACCAAATAAACCAATTAAAAATTACATGGCAAATAATGTTTATGATGCTATTGTCATCGGGTCTGGAATCACGGGTGGCTGGGCAGCTAAGGAACTAACAGAGCGTGGTCTTAAGACCATCATGTTAGAAAGGGGACGCAATATTGAGCATATCAAAGACTATCCATCACCAAACAAAGATCCCTGGGATTTTCCGCATCGGGGTAAGGTGCCACTGGATCTTGCGCAGCACTATTTACCTTTTGGGATTAAAAATCAATGGATGAACGAAGGAAATATTGACTTTTGGACCAATGAGACAGAAAGCCCCTATAAGGAAGTCAAGCCCTTTAATTGGTTTAGAGGATATCATGTTGGTGGGCGCTCGCTGATGTGGGGAAGACAGAGCTATCGACTTTCAGATATTGACTTTGAGGCTAATAGCAAGGACGGCCATGGTGTTGATTGGCCTGTACGTTATAAAGACATAGCACCCTGGTACAGTTATGTTGAAAAATTTGCCGGTATTTCGGGTAACAAAGACGGTATTGCAGTACTGCCTGATGGCGATTTTATGCCACCGATGGATATGAATATTGTGGAAAAGGATCTTGCAGAACGCCTGAAAAGACGTTACCAGGGCAAACGGCACTTTATAATCGGTCGGGTAGCCAACATTACGGTGCCCCATCATGGTCGCGTTAACTGTCAATACCAGAATAAATGTTGGCTCGGTTGCAATTTCGGCGCTTATTTCAGCACACAGTCTTCTACATTACCAGCTGCCATCAAGACCGGAAAACTAACCTTGCGACCGTTTTCAATTGTAAAGAGCATTATTTATGATAAAGATACCCAGAAAGCTAAAGGGGTAGAAATCGTTGATGCGGAGACGAATCAAACCTATACGTATTTTGCCAAAATTGTCTTTGTATGTGCATCGACTTTAAATTCCACTTGGATATTGATGAATTCGGCTACTGATGTGTGGGAAGGTGGATTAGGAAGCAGCAGCGGTGAACTAGGACATAATCTGATGGACCACATGCTAAATAGTGGCGCCGGGGGTAGAGTCGAAGGCTATGAGGATAAGTACATTTTTGGACGACGAGCTAATGGATTGTATGTACCTCGTTTTGCTAATATTGCCGGAGATACAAAGAAGAGAGATTATATTCGCGGTTTTGGCTATCAGGGCGGAGCCTCGAGGGGCCAATGGTCAGGGAAGGTCGATAATATGGCTGTGGGCGGAGCCTGGAAAGACGCGATTGCTGAGCCCGGAAGCTGGGGAATAGGTTTCACATCATTTGGTGAAATACTGCCATACCATGAAAATAAAGTTGTATTGGATTCCGCTATAAAGGATAAGTGGGGGCTACCCGTGTTGGCAATTGATGCCGAGATCAGGGAGAATGAGCGGAAAATACGAGTTGATGCGAGCAATGAGATGATGGAAATGTTAGAGTCTATTGGCGTAAAAGATGTAAAAAGCTACGACAATGGGTTTAGCATGGGGCAGGGAATTCACGAAATGGGAACAGCGCGGATGGGTAAAGATCCGAAAACTTCGGTATTAAATCAATTTAACCAAGTCTGGGATGCAAAAAATGTATTTGTAACAGATGGGGCCTTCATGACCTCATCTTCCTGTGTAAATCCGTCGCTTACCTATATGGCTTTTACAGCAAGGGCTGTAGATTTTGCTGTCAGTGAATTGAAAAAAGGAAATCTTTAATTTTATCATCTCATAATTATGAATAGAAGAGAAGCAATAAAACGTGTGACCTTGCTTATGGGCGGAACTGTCATTGGAGCTTCGTTATTTTTGGAAGGATGTCAGCGATCTGCTTCGAAAGATGTCGAAACGCTGTTTGACCCAAAATCAATAGACTTTCTAGCCGACCTTGCGGAGGCTATTCTGCCAAGAACGAAAACGCCGGGAGCCAAAGAAGCAGGTGTGGGAGCAGTTATTCCGATTATGGTGCGTGACTGTTATAGCGCTGAAGAACAGGTGGTTTTCTTGGCTGGAATAGCTGGAATTGACGAACGTGCAAAAAAAGAATTTGGAAATCGATTTCAGCAGCTCGAAAAGAAAGATCAAACGGCCTTTGTCGATATGTTGGACAGGGAAGCACAAGATTACAATGAAAAGAAAGTAGCGGGTGAACTGCCTCATTTTTTTACCTTGTTTAAGCAGCTTACCCTTCTTACGTTTTTTACCTCAAAATTGGGTGCAACCGAAGTGTTCCGTTATGTGAAAATCCCAGGGAAATATGATGGCGATTTCCCTTATCAAAAGGGTGATCATGCCTGGGCAACATAGCTAACAAATCGTATAAATCTGATATTGACCCCCTTGCCCTTAATTGGCAGCGGGGTCAATTAGCGACGTTGTCAAGCCCATGAATTTCAAAAGATTCTTATTGTCAAAAAGTAAGGTAGTGAAATGTGTGCCTGTTTTCATCGTAAGTCGGGTACCTTCGGGAAAAGAGTCCCCAGCATCAAGTTTATCCCTTTTTACATCGTGACGACTGAATTTTGATAGCGCCTCATCGAGCGTTGTTTTATTGATTGCTAGATCGAAGGGCAATCCTTCAACAACCAGGAACTTGTCTTCTGGAATATCGAAAAAGATCTCATTAACGGATTTATCAGCTTGGTAATTGCTATAGAGTTCTAAACCGGATTTAGTGATCCATTTTGCATACTTTTCGCTATTGGCATCTTCATAGAAGACCGTTTTTACGTTCAAGGCTTGAGCAATTTTATCCACTGTCTGTGGAAAGATAAATTCTCGGTTTTTATTTAACAGCGATTTTAACTCAGCTTTGTTCTGCGCAAAGGTTGTCGCCGCAAATAAAAAAAGGAAAATAGTTAGGGTAAACGCTTTTATCTTCATCATAATATTGAGATATGTTTGTCAGTACTTTGTTCAATGAGGTTAAAATTAATTAAACGAATAAAAATATACAATAGTATGATCTACTTGTTTTCAGGAGGGGCACCGACCAAGTAAAAAAGGTTTTTAGCCTATTAGCCATTTTTTTTGGATATAACATGCTGTTTTAGGGATAGAAGGGGTAGATATCATGATGAACTATGTTGTAGTTTGTAGATTCGTTTTTGTTAAAATGAAAAGATAAAAAATCATTGTTCCGAAAACAATTTGAAGTATTGGACAGTTACAATTTAAATTGTACTTTCATAACGTTTTTTAATAATGGAGATATTGATATTTTATGATCACAACCAAGTATTTTAACTATCGACAAATATTCAATCTAGCCGGAGCACATTTGATATGGCTTACGTTATGGTGTTCCTTGGTGGCGGTCATTTATTATTTTTTTAATTGGCAGTGGATGATAATTCCATGGGTTCCCTTGGCATTGATTGGAACTGCAGAGGCGTTTTACGTTGGTTTTAAAAATAATCAAGCCTATGACCGACTTTGGGAAGCTCGAAAGATTTGGGGCGGAATCGTCAATTCGAGTCGTTCTTTTACGGCGATGTTGTATGCATTTGATACCGAAGATGGCGATCATACAGATTTAGAGGAGAGAAGAAAAAGGATTGCTTACCGCCACATTGCCTGGCTGTATACTTTTCGCGAGCAATTGCTCGTCCCGACCGAATGGGAGCATATCAGTTTAAAAAAACACTTTGGTTCAATGAATGTTAAAAGGAATAGACTGATAAAAGCCGGCTTTCCTGATTACAGTAGAACATCTATTTTTTTGCATAAATATCTTCCTACAGAAGAACTTAAATTACAGCGCGAATACAAGAATTTTGCGACTTTTTTGATTTCGAAGCAGGCAAAGGAAGTTAATGCGTTGAAGAATGATAGAATTATTTCGGATTTCAACCAAACTCAATTACAGAATTGCCTCAATCAGTTTTACGATTATCAAGGACAGGCGGAAAGAATAAAAAAATTTCCTTCACCAAGGCAGTTTGCCAGTACAGCATTTGTCTTTAATGTTATCCTCATTATCCTGCTTCCATTAGGGCTAGTGAACGAATTTGCAAAACTGGGAGATTGGGGAATATGGACAAGTATTCCTTTTTGTGTGGTCATTGGATGGATCTATATTGTAATGGAATTGGTAGGGGATTATACCGAGAATCCTTTTGGAGGACTTATGTTTGACATACCTATGCTATCCATTTGTAGGACAATAGAAATTGATGTATTGCAAATGATAGGTGATAAGGATCTTCCAGAACCCATTGCATCGAAAAATGGTGTTCTAGTTTAAGTTCTTACAGACTTATTGCTATTGTGTTTTTCACTTCAGCGATCATAAAGGAACTATGGGTGCTTGCGATATGCTGTAGACTTGTTAGTTTTGTTAGCATAAAATTACGGTAATCTGCCATGTCCTGAACACATATCTTCAGAATATAGTCGTAATCACCACTAACGTGGAAGCATTCCGTTACCTCCTGAAGATTCATCACCTCTTTTTCAAATTGTAGGATAAACTCCTTTTTGTGCTGCGCTAATTTAACATGACATAATACCAAAAAATCTTTGGCTATTTTCTGTCTATCGAGTATTGCGACATAGCCCTTGATAATTCCCGTATTTTCGAGCTTACGCACACGTTCATAGACTGCTGTGACGGATAAGTTGAGTTTATAGGAAAGTTCTTTAGTCGTTTGTTTTGCGTCTTCCTGTAGAAAATGCAATAATTTGCGGTCAATTTCGTCGAACTGCATAGATTTTTTTTTGGTTTCCACTAACTTTTTTTAATCCAGTCAGATTTTTTAACTAGATATTGTTTTTGTGTTAGATTTATAATCTAATATATGTATAATTCCTTGTAATATAATTTAAAATATCCCAATTTTAAAGATAAAAACATGGAAGATTTTAATGCAGCAAATGAAATCCAAGATTTGCAATATTTCGGTGAGTTTGGAGGGGTAAATCCATCAATATCTGATAGTTCTACTTATACGTTTCTTTCCGCTAAAACAATGTTTGATACATTTGAAGGAAATGCGGAAGGCTGTTATCTCTATTCAAGGCATTCATCGCCAATGAATTTATATTTGGCGCAGGCCTTAGCGAAAATGGAGAATACAGCTGCTGCCAATGTAACCTCTTCAGGCATGGGGGCGATTACAACAGTTCTTCTTCAGCTTTGTAAAAGTGGTGATCATATTATTTCAAGCAGGACGATCTACGGTGGAACTTATGCTTTTCTCAAAAATTTTCTTCCGCCGTTTCAGATTGAAACAACGTTTTTGGATATTAATGATTTTGAGACACTCGAGAACTCCATAAGGCCTAATACAAAAATTGTGTACTGCGAAAGTGTGAGCAATCCCTTGTTGCATGTGGCAGATCTGAGAAGGTTATCGGCGATATGTAAAAAGTATAAGCTGAAATTGATTGTTGACAATACGTTTTCTCCGCTTTCTATTTCACCGATACGCCTGGGGGCAGATATTGTTATTCATAGTTTAACCAAGTTTATCAACGGCAGTAGCGATACAGTGGGTGGGGTTTATTGTGCGAGTCAGGAGCTTATCGATGACACTAAAAATGTGAACACAGGAGCATCTATGCTGTTGGGGCCAACCATGGATAGTTTGCGTTCGGCGAGTATCTTGAAGAATCTACGTACACTACATATACGGATGAAACAGCATAGCCATAACGCTATGTATCTCGCTGAACGGTTTGAGAGAGATGGACTAAAGGTTTCTTATCCGGGATTGCCATCTCATCGGGATCATGAATTAATGAAAAGTATGATGCACGAGGGCTATGGTTTTGGCGGTTTGATGACTTTGGATGTGGAAACAACTGAAAGAGCCAATGCATTGATGGAGTTGATGCAGTCTGAAAATTTGGGGTATCTTGCCGTAAGCTTAGGGTTTTATAAGACATTGTTTTCCTGCTCAGGTAGTTCAACATCGTCTGAAATCCCCGAGCAGGAACGTCTAAAGATGGGAATTTCAGATGGATTGATTCGATTTTCTATTGGCTTGGATCAGGATATCGAAAGGACATATCACAAGATGCGAACATGTATGCAGAAGACTGGGGTTCTGAAATAATATGGATCATTTTGTTTGTGTTTAATTAGCAAATAATGGGGGATGGGCTTTGTTTTTCGAACCGGATCCGTAAACTATTCCATTTTTTACATAAATAGTTTACGGATTCGATCCTCTAATACAGGGTTGCTGACTTTTTGAAATTCACGAATTAAATCCATACTCGTTGGTGGCTGATTCGGGAAAGCGTAGCGATTTAAAAATGCTTTCAAAGCTTTATTTATTTTTTCTTCGCCAATTAATTCATGAAGTTGATACATGGCGAGAAGACCTTTATGATAGGATACATTTGTATTTCCTGGAGATACCCTGCTTAAAGCTTCATCTGTGCTGTTTGCTTTGCCAATCTCATAAAGGTCTTGATACATCTTGATCATATGCTTCATTGCTTCGCGCCCATGTTTGTGTTTATAGAGCATTAATTCTGTATACATGGCCAAGGTTTCAGTCAGCATCGCCGCACCCTCTCGTTTGTCATCTGGATCAATTTGACTGTTGCCCCACCATTGATGGGATAACTCGTGTCCAGCAAGTTCATTGATCACATCTCTTGTTTTTTCACGACGTAGATCTGAATGAAAGGTCATATTTTCATTCATAAAAATTGTGCCCGGATATGCTGTCGCATTAAATCCACTCGTAAATCCGGATATTTCGACGAAACGTATACTTTTAAATGGGTATTTCCCAAAGTTATTTTCGCAATAGACTAACGCTTTCTTTGTTTCGTCTAGGAGCTGTCTAACATTTTCGGGATGCTTTCTATCATAATAGATCTCGATGGATATATCTTCATAAGATGACCTTTCAAGCACATAGTCAGCAGAAGATATTCCAAAGCGAAATGGAATAGGCATTGCTGATTTATATCGAAAGAAGTTACGGTTGTTTCTTTTCCACTTTTGGACGAATTCTCCCGTTGCGATACAAGTCTGGTCGCTGTCACTTGAAATGGTTGTTTCAAGATCAATATATCCATAGTCGTATGGAAAACGATCTCGTTGTTCAAGTTTTTTTAATGGAGTTGCTATTCCCAGTTTTCTGTTTACCCGTTCCATTGGGTCCTCTATTTCATTTTGACTCTGATAACCGAATATGGGATAGTACCGGCTAACACGCATGAAAGACCCATTGGCTATCATGGCATTCATTGGATCATGTCGGTTGAATGCATTCCAAGAGTATTTCATAGCGAATTCCATCCGGATAGAATCTCCGGGCATCAATGGCGTTGTTAGTTTAAATCGTCGATGGCCATAGTCGCTGTCCTCGGCTATTTGTATAGAGTGATCTATTCTAATTTGTATCAATTTCATTGATGGGTCGTGGTAAAGTAAAATACTATCTAACGTTGAAGCCGATTTATTGACAAGTAGATATTGTCCGGTAATAGCATATTGATTTGACTTCGGATAAAGATCTATTTCAGTTGTGACGGATACAATAGTTGGCTGTGGCATATGCTGATAATGTCTATATTTTTCTTCATAGTGCTGCATCCATTCAATTTCTGCGGTAGAACTTCTCAAGTGTGTTTGCTGATAGATAGGATAGCCTGAGAGCAATAAGGTCACAAACAGCAACAAAGAAATAGTCATTATTCTTTTACTTCCTCTTATACCATCTAAGAGCTGTGTGAACTTTTGCCAGCTCCATGTAGATGCGATCGCGATAAGGACCGTAAAAGAAGTCCAATAGATCATCTTTATACCGAATACTTCAAGGTAAGAACCAAATTGGTTTATGTCGCCGCTGTATTGTAAGGGAGACTTCGCGAAGCGAAGAAGCGGGTGTTGTATACCCAACATAGTGCCGATGGATGAATTTGTCAGTGCGAAGAATAAGACCGTTAGAATTAATGCTAGATATTTTACTTTTATAATTGTCTGTAGGCTGATGATAAGGGAGGCATAAAGGAGGGCTGGAACGCCAAGGATATAAAAAAGACTTAAATATAAATTCCACTCAATAATTGGATATTGAAATATTAGTTGTAGAGCAATACATAGCACTATACCCACTGTAATAAGCAATAATGCAACACAAGATAATGATATCCATTTTGCCAGCAAGTAAACCGCTGGTTCCATAGGTGTGCAATTTTCCAGCCTATCTATTCTCGTATTGCGAGAACGCCACACAGCTTCCATACCATAAAATAGTAGTACTGAAATTGCAAAAAAAGGAAAGCTATTCATGATATTTCGAACCATCAATCCACTACTGGCATAACGCTGGGGCAAACGCATGCCTGCGTCGATATCACTAACGACCTCCATGCCAAGGAAAAATACCCATAATACAATGGTAATGACAAAAGGCAAACCTTTCAGCATTGATTGGAGATCGATCTTTACGAAGCTAAGGAGAGTACGATACTTGTAGGCGAAATTGTTATTAGAAATATTTATTTTGTTGTATACGGGATAGGGGTGTTGGTTTGTTTCCCTCACATAAGACTGTACTTTCTGACTTTTATGGTTTTTAAAACGAAATTTATAAATGGCGTAGGTCATAATAGCTATTGAAAATATTAATATGCCGATGCGGTTTGTTAATAAATGTCCGGTCAACTGTAATAATTTTGTGTTTTTCTGATCGGGACTCCAAGATTGACACTGCTCAAAAAATGCTGAAAATCCAAAGGGATCCACTGTTGCCATGTAGGCCATGGTGTCGGAAGATACGGGAGATGCGTTGGCAAATAATGGAGAATTTGAGAACAAGGAAACTACAAAATAAAGAACATAAATGAAAATACCCGAAAGGAAAACGATCATTTTGCTGTGACTGATCAAAGCAATTGCACTTATAACAGCTGTGCAGAAGAAGATGTTTGGAAGTACAAGGAGCATATAAGGCTGCAGATAATTGATCAGATGGATTGACATCAGTTTTCCTTGTTGATCTCCTTGTATCAGATGACCAATCATTAATCCAATGATAAGCAATAGAAAAGATAAAGCTGTAATCAACAAGATAAGTGCAAACCGGCTTAGCAGATAGGCATTTTTATGGAGAGGGGTTGCGTATACGATAGCAGAAAATCGAGTATCTATTTCCCGTAAAAATATTTGTGATGATAAAATAACAATGGTAAAGATATTCAATAGCGAAACTAATCCTAAGGTATAAGTTAATACAAATGGGGAATTTGAAAACACATCTGTAAATGAAAACGAGGCTATAACGCTAAGCAAACTGCCGAATGCGGCAAATAAGAGCAGCAGTGCTAAGAACCATTTCCTGGGGAAGTAAAAGTTGGCTTCCAATATAAAATAGTTGAAAAACATAGCTATACAATTTGAGATAACTGTGTGAAATAGACATCTTCAAGATCAGGTTGAATTTTCTCAAAACCATTTCCTGGATTTTCCTTTGCGTAAATATGGATAGATAGGCGCCCACCATGTAGTTGTGCTGATAAAGTGACAAAGTTTTTGTTAAAATAGCTTAGCTCATCTTTGTTTATTGTTTTAGTCCAAATAAGGCCTTCCAGGGATTGCAGAAAGTCACTCGGTGCCCCATGTGCGATTAATTTGCCACTATTTACGATAGCCATTTGAGAACATAGACTTCTTACATCTTCAACAATATGTGTTGAAAGGACAACAATGATCTGTTCACCAATTTCACTGAGTAAATTATTGAAACGGTTACGCTCTTGGGGATCAAGACCAGCCGTAGGTTCATCCACAATGACTATTTGAGGAGTACCTAATAATGCCTGTGCAATGCCAAAACGCTGTCGCATACCCCCGGAAAAATGCTGTACTTCTTTGTTGCGGAATTCGTAAAGATTTACTCTTGACAGCAAATCCAATATGTGATCCTTGCGACCTTCTTTTTCGATACCTTTAAGTACGGCAAGGTGATGCATAAGTTGAAAGGCAGATAAGTGCGGATATACACCAAAATCCTGTGGCAAATACCCCAGTTGTTTTTTAATAAACGTGGGGTCATTCAAGATATTGGTATTATTAAATATAATTGAACCGGTATCTGCATTCTCCAGACCTGCAATTATTTTCATTAATGTGGATTTCCCAGCCCCATTTGGACCTAAAAGTCCAAACATGCCATTCCCGATATTCAATGAAAAGTCCGTTATTGCTTTCACACCATTTGAATAGGTTTTTGAAAGGTTTTTGATGTGTAAATAATTCATAATTGACTTATATTTATACTGTTGGATCGTTCAAGTTCAATTTTTTATAGGCAATATCATTCCAGTCACATCATGATGTGATCATTATCAAATGCAATATTCGAATTTTTAAACGCTAGTCAGGCACGAATTCCAGTATGTCACCGGGTTGGCATTCCAGCACCGTGCATATTGCCTGCAGTGTTTCGAAACGTATGCCCTTTGCTTTACCCGTTTTCAAAACGGAAAGATTGCCTTGGGTGATACCTATTAGCTCCGCAAGTTCCTTACTTTGCATTTTTCGTTTCGCCAGCATCACATCTATATTTACAACGATTGCCATAGGTTAAATGTATAGATCTTGTTCATCTTGTAAGTGGAGACCTTGTTGGAAGATTTCCGATAGGAAAAAAATAAAAATTCCAAGAATAAAATGTAAAGCAATTAGAATGGCAATTCCACCTTCAATTGTGACAAAGACAGCTCCGATAGCAGTGGAGACTATTGGGACTACTAGATTTAACCAATAATAACGTCTGAGTAATAGTAGATGAGATTCTGTAAAGAGCTTCCTACGAGTAAATAGTTTGAATATCTGTGCAGATAACAAAAAGAAGATCGTGTAGAACGCCAGCGGAAGTAGAAATGAAAAAATCTGATATGATAAATTGTTATCCACGTTCATTAAAGGCGTCTGGGTAAGTGGATAGTTGATATGAAGAAACATTCCACCTCCATATAATACTGTATTCCAACCTGTGAGTAGGCAGAGCAGTGAATAAAGTGTCATGATTAGATATAAACTTCCCAAAACCGAAGTTATATAAAACAAAATACTGCCGATGATTTTTGTCCGGTTCATAATTCAATATATAATTTAATACCGTAAATATATAAATAATTACCGTGCAACGGTAATTATTTATTCAATTATAGTGATTTTTAAAACTGACTAAAGATTTCTATTCTCCTCAGAATATCTAACAGTATTTAGCAGATTAATGCTCTCCGTCCTAGAATAAGACATCTTGACATGTATGGCCTGATCGTATCCATGGTTTATTATCCATTTCGGACTAAAATAGTTCCAATTGTCACAGGGACATCACTATTTAACAAAGAGCAGGTTACGAATTTAAAAAATAGATCTTTTGGCATATCATTAGCAATTTTAAATCAATACGTTATAAGATATGGCAAAGCGACTTTTATTAATATTATCCCTATTTGCATTAGGTGATATCTATTTTTTTCAGGCTTTCAGTACTGTTATTCAAGGTTCAATCTGGCACAACATGTATTGGTGGTTAGATGTACTGTTGTTGTTTGGGGTTTTTACCCTGATTTTTCTGCGAAGGGCGGGATATGATGTTCAGCATACAGCGACCAGTCTGATCACCGCATTTTTGATTGTTTTTATACCGAAACTGCTTGCGATTCCCTTTTTATTTATAGAAGATCTTACCCGTATTTTTCGTTCCCTTCCACCACGTAGTATTTTTTTAAGTGAAATTGTACTTCTTTTGGGCAGCGCGATGTTATTGCTTATTTTTTTCGGCTTAACCAGAGGCCGCCATTTTTATAGGGTACGGGAAGAGGTGTTAAGTTTTCCAGATCTTCCTGAGGCATTCGATGGGTTTAAAATTACACAGCTTTCGGATATCCATTCAGGAAGTTTATCTGATATCAAAGGTGTTCGTAGAGGGATCGAATTAGCGAACGCACAGCACAGTGACCTTGTGTTGTTTACGGGGGATTTGGTCAATAATAAAGCTTCTGAAATGGAACCCTGGATTTCGGACTTTAACCAGTTGAAAGCTCCCTCAGGTAAATTTTCGGTACTTGGAAACCACGATTATGGAGATTATGTGCAGTGGGAAAGTGCCGAATCGAAAATTTCAAATCTGAATAGGCTGAAAGAAATTCATCATGAAATGGGATTTAAATTGCTGTTAAATGAATCTATAGCGATTGAGAAGCAAGGAGCTCGTATTTCATTAATTGGTGTTGAAAATTGGGGAAAAGGTGGGTTTCACCAATACGGCGACCTTGCAAAGGCAACCCTTGGATTAGCCAAAGATACGTTTAAAATTTTGATGTCTCACGATCCCTCACATTGGGATCATGTTACACTGGGGCATGATCAGCATGTTCATCTAACCTTGGCCGGACATACACACGGTATGCAGTTTGGCATAGAATTGTTTGGCTTTAAATGGAGTCCGATCCAATATTTTTATAAACAGTGGGCCGGACTTTATCAAAAAGAAGGAAAGTACCTGTATGTCAATCGTGGTTTTGGTTTTCACGGCTTAAAAGGCAGGGTAGGTGTTTGGCCTGAAATTACTGTTATTACATTGAGAAAAAGTATTACCTGACTTTCTGGCACGTGAAAGGGCATTCACTTTAACCTCAATCGATGAGGTTCATTATAACGCCCTCCCTTATGTGGTTAATAGGACTATAATTTCAGTATAACCCCGTTGTTGCGCGTGTTGTAACGGACTTGTGCCATTGAAGTCCGGAATGTCCAACTTTGCTCCAGCATCTTTGAGAATCCGAACGATTTCCTGATATTTTTTACTTCCGTCACCGAGTACGATTGCTTCCATCAAGGCAGTCCAACCTAAACGATTGACATGATCCAGAGGGAAATTTTTTGTATTGGCCAGTAATTTTACCGTTTCGACATGCCCCCGCTCACATGCAGGGATCAAAGCAGTGCCGTTATATCGATTAAATAGATCAAAACGAGCTCCGTGATCTAAGAATAGTTTGACAAGTTCCGTCTGTCCGCTTGCACCCGCATATAAAAATGGACTATCCATATTGTCCGCTTGAAGATTGACGTCGGCGCCATATTTTACCAATAATTTTGCCATTTCAATATTTCCATTTTTTGTTGCAATAAGCAGAAGCGAGCGTTTGTTCGCATCTTTGCTATTCACGTCGATGTTGTCTTCTAAAGCATTTCTGACGCCTTGTATGTCATTCTTGCTGACTAATTTAATGATGTCGTCCTGCAGCGCAACTTCAGTAGTTGTGCTTTCTGTGAATGCCGGACGACACGAGATGGTTAAAGTCATCATAATGAGGAATATTAAAGTTGTTTTCATCTTTTTTTGATTAATGTAATTTCATCAATAAACAGTTGAAGAAATTCCGATGCCTTTCACAAAAATAGTAGATAACAGTATTGCTGCAATGTAGTTTTCATCTCATCCGTTGGAGAATTTATTCCAGCAACACATTTAGGACATTCATTATTCACGCCATTTTTAGATAATCGCTCAGGCCTCGTTTTCCAGTCGTTTGGTCCGCTATTGCTGTTTAAAGCGAAGATTGTGATAAATTGTTCAAGTATCGGGATGTATTCTGCAAAGCATCCGATGGGAACATTCCGACCTTTGTTCTGCAAACAGATGCCATTTCTATTGTCTTAGCGTCTATTGATGATCGGAAATGGCTTTTATTAAAATAAATATGAAAGCTAAAACATATCGTTTAAAAAATGTATTACTGGAGACTGGTTTTGAGTATGAAGGTAATGAAGTTGTAAGGACAAACACCGCTTTACATACCGTGGAGATTGAAGATGGTAAGATAAAATTGCTTAAACCCAATGATCCAACTGCAAATGCTATTGATGCAAAAGGACATCTCATGCTGCCGGCCTTTAAAGATATGCATGCACATTTGGACAAAATGTTATTTGGTTTGCCTTGGGAAGCAGTATCTCCAACACGACATACCGTAAAGGATATGATCGCTTATGAACAAAAGATGATTCCCACATGGCTAAATACTTCCGTAGAAAGAACGGGTAAAATGCTGGATTTTTTGCAGGCCTATGGAACCGATTTTATTCGATCACATTTCAATGTTGATCCAACATCAGGACTGAAATCCCTATCGAACTTAGAAAAAGCACTAGCTTCAAAAAAAGGTACTTTGGAAGCCGAGCTGGTTGCTTTTCCACAGCATGGTCTCTACTATACGGATACTTTACCTATTTTAAAAGATGTTGCAAAATTGGATGCAGTAAGTTTTATCGGTGGAGTAGATCCATACTCCCTAGATGGAAGTATGGAAAGAACCATGGAACAGATCACCAAGTTGGCGCTCGATAATAACAAAGGGATCGATATACATCTACATGAGATGGGAGAAAGTGGTATAAAGACAATTGAGTTTTTGATCGATCGAACGTTAGAAAATCCAGCGCTGAAAGGAAAAGCTTTTGTAAGCCATGCTTTTGCACTTAGTCGTCTCACAAATGTGGAGGCAGAGAAAATAGCTGCACGCCTTGCTGAGGCAGGAGTTGGGATTGTTTCCTCAGTGCCTTTTGGCAACATGATTATGCCAATACCAACACTGCGAAAACACGGTGTGGAAGTATTGGTTGGTAACGACAATATTCAAGACCATTGGAATACTTTTGGATCTGGAAATATGCTTCAAAAAGCGAATCTGATTGCAGAGCTATATGGTTATGGGACGGAATTTGGTTTATCAAGAGCGCTTGCTTTTGCCACGCGTTATAAACTACCTTTGGATAATCAGGGAAATCAGCAGTGGCCAAAAGTAGGAGATGAAGCAAGCATGGTTTTTGTCGATGCAAGTTGTTCGGCAGAAGCAGTTTCGCGTATTTCGCCGGTGACATCACTATTGCACAAAGGAAATATTGTATTTTAATGGGATCCTTGTAACGCTATAAAGCAAGGATCTCCTTATTGCATATGACAGCAGAAATATTGAAAAAGAAAGAACAATTATGTCTGGGAGCCAGTTATTATAAATGACTGGCTCTTTTGTTATCTTGATATAACAAGATTGACAGCTAGGATATCGTTAATATTGGTTTTGAATATTGATGATCACTGAGAATCAGGTATAGTCTTTTTTAAAATATTTAAAATATGGAATTTTCACCATTTAATCATGTTGTAAAGCTTTGCATACAAGGTATGCGTCTGGAAGAAGAAGGTCAAGCTGATGAAGCATTAGATTTTTTTATGCAGGCTTGGACGGACGCGGCTGATGACCATGAAAAGTTAATTTCAGCCTATTTTGTAGCAAGGCAACAAAAAACCGCACCTGATCGCTTGCATTGGCTTCAGATAGCCTTAGATCACGCTTTGGTAATCGAAGATAATCGGGGAAGCAGCGCGCTTCCTGGGCTCTATTCGAAAATTTCCGAAACCTATACAGACTTAGGGGAAGAAGCAATGGCGGCTGAATATGCTAGACTGGCATCTTCCTATAAGTATAATCTGGCTGATAGGGGGCCTTTCTACCATGGTACAAAGGCAAACGCGCAAATTGGAGATTTATTGACGCCTGGATTCAATTCCAATTATAAGGCTGAATTTAAAATGAACCACATTTATTTTACAGCCATGATGAATGGAGCCGGACTAGCGGCGGCACTGGCAAAAGGCGATGGCAAGGAGCGGGTATTTATGGTTGAACCTACCGGTGTTTACGAGAACGATCCGAATCTGACGGATCAGAAATTTCCAGGTAACCCGACTCGTTCTTACCGATCAGAATTTCCATTGAGAGTTATAGGAGAGGTGACGGAATGGAAGGGGCCAGGTGATCAGGAACTTGAGAAATTTAAAGAGAAATTGGATCAAGGAGGTGGAGAGATCATCAATTAATCAGTTGCTCGAAGACCTTCCAACCTGATTTTACTCGCTGATAATGATTTTACTGATGACCTCAAAATCTGAAATTCGATAATCGTCGTCAAAAAAAAGTCCGTTTATATACCGTTGTATCGGATAGAACAGATCGGCTGGCGAATCACCAAAAAATGTCTTAAAATCATTCGGAATAGAATAGAGGTAATTGTACTGTCCTTTACCTAGACTGATGCCGCCAATTTTTTTCAAATAGCCTGTTATCTTATGTTTATGCTTATTGGAGAAAGCCTCTTTGGTTTCTATAAAATAATCTTCAACGTAAAAATTACGGATATCCTGGAGTTTGAGGATGCTGTTGGGATCAGGTTTAATACGTCTTGAATAGGATACATCCACTAAAGTACAACTCGCTTTTTTAACTTGGGTAACATCAATAAAATAGCCTTCATCAACCAGCAGATGTTTACTGTCTTTATATATTCCCAGCAACATTTCATTAATCTCCCGGTCGGAATAATCCAATATATTAGCAGATCTTCCCAACTTTTCAAATGCAAGGCCACTATCATTCCAATGTTTTCTAATTCTATTTAGCTCGTGCTGTTGAAAAGTTTTTATTTTCTCCATATATAATTTGTCTAACCTTACTTTAGGGAGTTTAAAGATAATTTTAAAACTTTACTTTCGTTCATATTCGGGGCTGTTAAGTGCAATTTGAATCAAATCTAATTTAACAGAATCTCGCAGGGCCATCCTACTGGTCACAGAAACCCTAAGATATCCCGTAGATTCTTTCTGGAAGGAGCAAGAAGAATAAGTAGGGCCGCCCAATTTTGTTGGGCAGCCCTTTAATTTTCGGATATCTTCTGTTATGTCTTATGAAGATTAGCGAAATATAATCCGCTGTTGCGAAGTCTATTTTGTTGCCTTAATCTGGATGTCCAGCGTAAACACATCATCGATAGCGCGATTGCCCAAGTCGGAGAAAAAGCTTGCTGAGCGATACTGTATATCAAAATCCAGCCTATTTACCTTTACACCTAAAGCTTCAGCAGAGAGTCCATCACTTGTTGTGGTGACTTTTGCTGGAAATGATATCGATTTTGTTTTATTCTTGATGGTAAGATTGCCTGTTATGATTGGATTTCCTTTGCTGTTATCAACTTTACTGATGACAAATTTGGCGATCGGATAGCTGGGTACGTTAAAGAAATCTTCATTTTTTAAATGACCTGTCAGTTTAGGGGCATCAGTGCATGCCATGGAATTCATATCTATAGTAAAGCCTCCAGCAGTAATTTTTCCTTTATCTGTTTGTATCGTACCATCCTGTAGATTTATTGTTCCCTCATGCCCTCCGACGACTTTTTTGGCGTTCCACTTGATTGTTGATGTTTGGGTATTGACTTTGTAGTTTACTTTTTGAGCAAAAACCATTGAGGTTAAGCAAATAATTGCGAGCGTTAAACTGATTCTTTTCATTGAAATGATTTATATGAACTCAAATATACATCGACTTATACGAATCGTTGCATGTTGAAACTTGTTTTTTGTTTGCGCAATGTCAATATTATGCGCAGCTTCTTTATCCGTCGGCAATAGCCATTAACTTAGCGTGAAGTAAATCGTGGATCGAAGACATTTCGTATCCAAATTTTGATCTATAAAAAAAGATAATATGATTAAATCGAAAGGTTATGCGGCAAAAGACAGTAGTTCACCACTTGAATACTGGGAATTTGAAAGAAGGGAGCTTGGTGCAAACGATGTTTTAATAGATATCTTGTATAGTGGGATCTGTCACTCCGATATCCATCAAGTGCATGATGAATGGGGAGGAACACAATACCCGATTGTGCCTGGTCACGAAATTGTAGGTCGCATTAGCGCAGTTGGTCCTGAAGTGACTAAGTTTAAAAAAGGTGATCTAGCTGGTGTGGGCTGCATGGTTGCCTCTTGTGGAGAGTGCAACAACTGCAAGTCGGATCAACAGCAGTTCTGTTCAGAAAAGAAGACCGTCTGGACTTATAATAGCAAGGATGTGATGCATGATCATAGCTATACATTTGGTGGATACAGCAATAATATTGTTGCAGATGCAGATTTTGTGCTTCATGTCCCCGAATCCTTGGATATTAAAAAGGTTGCACCGCTGCTTTGTGCTGGGATTACGACTTATTCGCCATTAAAAAGATGGAATGTAAGCAAAGGCCATAAGGTTGGGGTACTGGGATTAGGCGGATTAGGGCATATGGCGGTCAAAATTGCAGTAGCCATGGGCGCAGAAGTTACCATGATAAGCCACTCCCCACGAAAAAAGAACGATGCAGCTTTGCTTGGCGCACATAAGTTCTTGAATACACATCAAGCGGATGAAATAAAAGAGTTCTCATCGTATTTTGATTTCATCATCGATACCGTATCCGCACCCCACGACTACAACCTCTATTTAGCATTGCTGAAAACAAAAGGTGTTTACATTTGTGTGGGAATTCCTGCTGCCCCTATGGAGATTAATGGACGCTCCATCATGGGAGGAAATAAGATTCTAACAGCTTCTAGTATTGGAGGAATACAGGAGACACAGGACATGCTTGATTTCTGTGCTGAACATAACATTCTTCCCGAGACAGAAATGATTGACATTGATTACGTCAACGAGGCTTATCAACGCGTATTGGACAGTGATGTAAAATATCGGTTTGTAATCGATATGGCATCCATCGAAAAGTAATAGAAAAACAGGTTGACTCCTTCGAGCAACCTGTTTTTATCTAAATATCATTTGAATATTTCATGAAATAAGAGTCGTTGCTTTCTTCTATAATTTTAAACCCAAGCTTTACGTATAGTCTTTGCGCTTTATTGACTTTTAAAACCTGTAATGTAATTGATTTTTTATCGGAATTTGCTTCATTTATAATCTGTTCAAGGATCTTTTTTCCGATTCCTTTGCCTTGGTATAGTGGATCGATCTGAATTTGGATCAATTCGATACCATCCTGTTTTCTTTCTATTTTTAAAAGCCCAATTGACGTTCTATTATATTCAATGATGGAGGCATGTTCGAATTTGTATTTTATTCTCAGCATATGTGAGTCGACGGCTGTCGAAAGAGAAGATGCTATTAAATGCGGATTCATAGTTTTTGTTCTTAAATCCAAAAGAAAATTCAAATCACTTTCCAGCGCCGGTCTATATGTTAATTGGGACATTACTATGTTGATGTTTTAACGGTTTACTCTATTAAGTTTGACGGGTATATTCTGCTTAACCATATACTCAGAATACAAGTTTCTGTAATCAGGTGATGAATCAGATGATAAATCGCCTAGGGAAATTATCCTGCAATTTAGCATATTCTTATCAAATCTGTATCTTCTCGTTTCTACAGCTTTGCCTAAGGGCTGAATAACTAAGTTGTTTTAGATTTTTTTATGACAATTTTATGTGACGGTTTTTGAGCCTGTCTCGCTGTGAATAGCGTAACTTTAGTGTAGTTTTTACACATATTATGTGATAAATATTTTTTATTCAAAGAGACAATAAATAAATAATTTCAATGAAAAAGGTAGAAATACAACACACAGATTTGCAGATAGCACCTATTAATTTTGGTGGTAATGTTTTTGGATGGACTTTGGACCAACAGCAGTCATTTGAGATTTTAGATAAATTTGTAGGTGCAGGATTTAATTTTATTGATACGGCCGACACCTATTCATGGTGGGTAAATGGCACAGGGGGGCAATCGGAAGAAATTATTGGCAAATGGCTGAAGAGCCGTGGTAATCGTCAGGACATGGTGATTGCAACAAAAGTTGGCTCAGAAACCAAGGAGCACGGCTACGATATATCAAAAAAGCATATTCTGAAATCTGCAGATGAATCTTTAAAAAGGTTGGGCGTAGACCATATTGATTTATACTACACCCATTTTGACGATAAAGTAACACCTGTGGAGGAGACGCTATCTGCTTATGATGAATTGATTAAAGCGGGTAAGGTTAGGTATATTGCAGCCTCTAATTTGTCTCCAGCACGATTAATCGAAAGCTTTGATGTTGCAGAGAAAAACGGTCTACCCAAATATGTCGCATTACAGCCACATTACAATCTTGTTGAACGGGCGGGTTTTGAAACAGATTATGCTTCTTTGGTTGAAAGGTATGGCTTGAGTGTATTTCCTTATTGGTCGCTTGCTGCCGGATTTCTGACAGGTAAATATCGCACTGAAGCAGATTTTGATAAAACAGCCAGAGGGGGAGGGATTAAGAAGTATTTTGATGAGAAAGGAAAAGCTGTTTTGAAAGCACTGGATTCCATCTCCGAGAAACATGGGACAAAACAGGCGACGGTAGCGCTAGCTTGGTTGTTGGCCAAACCCCTTATCACGGCACCGATTGTAAGTGCTACAAGTGAAAATCAATTGGAAACATTGTTTGCTGCTCCGGCTCTAAAATTGGATACAGAAGATATTGAATTGTTGAATGAAGTAAGTAAATGATAATTTTATAGTTATCCAGTGATCACTTATTAGATCCCAACGATCATACAGAAATCCTCACTTTTGTGGGGATTTTTTATTTCCGTCTGGATGATAAGAAATAAAAAGATACGTATGCTAATAAGCGTTGTATAAAACAATGGATCAGGACAAGAGGAGGTTATTCCTATACTTTAAGAAGTTTATTGTAAATTAGGTTCATAAATTGAACTTATGAAAAAAATCTTGATACTCTTTTTGGTATTGCTTTCCGCTAGAAGTTATTCCCAGACGCTTACACCATATGAGCAAGGCAATGGTAATCAGACGACAACTTTTGATCAAATGCGTCGATACTATCAGGGATTGGCAGATCAATACGCATCTATCAGTTATGAATCAAAGGGGCAAGATGATAACAATAAACCAATCGAGGTAGTTATATTTAATCCTTCAGGAAAGACTTTGGAGGAGTCGAGAAAAGAGAAGTGTATTTTATTTGTCAATAATGGCATTCATCCTGGAGAGCCAGATGGGATCGACGCGACTATGATGCTTATGAGAGATTTAGCAACAGGAAAAATAAAACCGCCCAAAAATGTAATTGTCGTTGCGCTCGCGAGTTATAATGTCAGTGGAATGTTGAATAGAGGTAGTTTTTCAAGGGCCAATCAAAATGGTCCTGAGGAGTATGGTTTCCGAGGAAATGCTAGGAATTACGACTTAAATAGAGATTTTATCAAAACGGACACTAAAAACTCACGCAGTTTCCAGCAGATTTTTCACTGGATCAAACCTGATGTTTTTATTGATAACCATGTCAGCAACGGTGCAGATTATCAATACACATTCACGTATATTTCAACAAATAAAGAACGTTTGGGAAACCTTTTGGGAAACTACTTTAACAGCCAAATGCAGAAAACCTTGCTAAAGGATCTTCAGGGAAAAGGATTTATTTCTGTTCCCTATGTTAACATCCATAATGACGTTCCAGATGGTGGATTTCCAGCTTTTATGGACTCACCGAGATACGCAACAGGTTATACCAGTTTATTTAATGTAATTGGAACAGTTGTAGAAACGCACATGTTGAAGCCTTATAAAGAACGGGTTAAAGCGACTTATGATTACATGGTATGTAATCTTAATTTTATGGAGCAGAATTACAACGTCATCAAGCAGAAGAGAACAGACAACCTGGATCAATATAAAATAGGGAACAAATACGCTATTGGTTGGAAGCTTGATTCTTCAAAGTATGAAACGATGGACTTTAAAGGCTTTGAAGCAAAATATAAACCGAGTGATGTTTCTTCCAAAGATAGATTGTGGTATGATAGGGAAGCAAAATTTTCAAAGCAAGTTAAACTGTACAATACGTATACGCCAACAAAAGAAATCACTATTCCAAAGTACTATGTCATACCGCAGTCCGAATGGAAAATTATTGATCTATTAAAGCTCAACCAAATCAAATTGTTACCTATCAATAAGGATACTATTATTACGGTGGAACAATACAGGATTAAGGATTTCAGGACAACGTCAAGCCCCTATGAGGGACATTATTTGCATTTTGATACCGACCTTCTTCGGGAAGTTAACAAGGTCAAATTTAGCGCTGGCGATTTTTTAGTGCCATTGAATCAAGAAGGCGTCAAATTTTTGCTGGAAACCTTAGAACCTGAAGCTATTGATTCCTATTTCAACTGGAATTTCTTTGATGCAATCTTAGGCCAGAAAGAGTATTATTCAGCTTATGTTTTTGAAGACACGGCAGCTAAGCTTCTAAAAGAGGATAAAGAATTAAGAGCTGCATTTGAAAGAGAAAAAATGACCAATCCTAAATTTGCCGAAAATGGAAAAGCACAGTTGGACTGGATATACAGACATTCTCCTTATTATGAGGGATCTCATCTTCTTTATCCTATTTGTCGCATCAATTGATAATTATTTTTTTGATAGAACCGTATAGTGGGGCTGTTATTTTGCAAATATGTCCAATGTGAGGCCGATGCAGAGTATAACTATTGAGTATGTTGTAAAGCCTAATATTAAGACCATGAATGCTTTGAAATAATTGATCATTTTAGATTTATCGAAAAACTGTCCTATTGCCCAAGAATAATAGACAAAGCTTAATACAGTTGCATGCACGATTAAACTAATATGGGTCACCCCTTCCAGGATGGCAAATAGTGCATAAATTAACATGGTCATCCCCATAACAAAACACAAAAGTATGAGGATTTCGAAAAGGTTATAATCGTATTTTTTGAAGAATACTTTAGTCCAGAGAGCGATAAAGAAGCCCATAATGATATTCGCATAGCCATAATGATTTTGTAGCCACTCGAAGATTTTGGTTGTAAAAATTAGTTTTTTTTCAATGGAGTGTGTGTCTATTGACTGCATATATCTTTCTTCTGTATGGAAGAAATGCGAAATGATAGAATACAGCAATGATGTCACAATAACGAAAATGATCGGTTTCACTAGGCGGCTTCGGTTTTCAGAAATATAGTTTCGTACATTCAGTCCGGGAGCAGTCACCAGTTCACGAATGGTATAGAGGATGCCGCGTTCAAAGTGAAGTACATGCTCTATTTCATGGGCAACATAATGGGCATCTATTCTTTTAAGAACCGCAGGCTGACCACAATTGGGACAGAATTTTGATGACATGTCTGTACCACAGTTTTTGCAATTTATCATATTTACGTGTTTCTTTAGTTAAAGGTTAGTCTTCCTTTTTTAATGTGAAGGACTTCAAAGGGAGATGGAGATCGTCATTCCTGTTGTATTAATTCAGATATTCCGCAGCTTCTTTGAGTTGATATTTAGGACTCCTTTTTATAAACTCATGCAGAAAAGCAGCGTGAGCAGCGCCCGAGATAATAAAAATGCGATCTTGGTCTGTCACCGCAATTTGATTGAGGTTAGAGAATATTCTTAAATTTCTTCGATAGAATTTACTAGCTTCATCCGCTCCCTCAAAATTGCCTTTGGTACTGCTATACGTTAGTATATCCGCGTTTAGGTTAATAAATTTTTGTAAAGTCTCCTGCTGATTAAATAGTTTTAATTTATCGAGTGTTGAAAGTGCTTCAATGCTTGAAAATTCCTTCATTATATTTTTAATATAGTTTTTGGACGTTACGCTGTCTACTTGGTCGTCTAGTTCTGTTCCGATGTTGTAATTATAAAGAGCAGTTTCCTGCTCATCAATTCCATAAATTCTTTTTACTCCTGCAAGTTTGCCAACTTCATAAGCGATTAAGGCTACTTCGCCGCCAAACTTGGTTTTATAGGTATTATCCTCGATAAAAGAAGTATAGTCTACGTTTAATTCTTTGTTTTTTTGTGGGACAACTTCCACGCAGATGATTGTTGGTTTAAACGCAGCCAATAATTTGGCTATCTTGAGGGTTTCATCTCTATTCTTTTTATCCTTTTCATCGAAATCCACTTTATGTGCATCGGGTGTGTAGCTCATGTGAAATGTAGCAAAATTCAGAATCTCTATTTTTTTCTGGGCATAGGAATTTCCATAGAGCAAGACCCCAAGGATTATTCCAATATTTCTAAGATGGACGGCGTTAATGAACATTTTGTTATTATATGGTTATATGTTTTTCAGTTATGTTGGCTAGTTTTTCAACTATTTTTTTCAAAAGTATTACAGTTTGTCTAATTAAAAGCTACACTTGAGTGTAGTTTTTTTTAACTTCGAAATTTAGAATTTCGATATGGATTTTAACGCGTTATTTTCTCAAAAAAATACGGTAGATCGCCTTTCAGAGAAGGACCTGTCACAAGCCTATGGTTACATCGAGCTCGTTAAAGCATTTTCACGAATTACTTACCAAAGTATTTATGTGATAGATTACCAAGCTAAAAGTTTTGAGTTTGTATCAGATAATCCATTGTTTTTAGCAGGTTTAACAGCTACGGAAGTGATGGAAATGGGATACAGCTTTTATCAAAAATATGTTCCCCCAGAAGACTTTCAGATGCTCATCAATATTAACGAAGCGGGTTTTAGCTTTTATGAAAAAATCCCAATAGAGGAAAGAAAGCTTCATGTCATATCTTATGATTTTCAGATACAAAACGCCTACAATAAATTTATTCTAATCAACCATAAATTGACGCCTGTTTTTTTGACAGAAGAGGGCAAAATATGGAAAGCAATCTGTATTGTATCGCTATCAACAAATGTAGCTTCGGGTAATGTGACGATCGAAAAACTGTATTCCGATTCGTTATGGGAGTTAGATCTTTTGACCGGTAAGTGGAATTTGCAAAAAAAGATCAATCTTACGGAACGTGAGGTAGAGATCTTACGTTTTTATCATCGGGGTCTGACAATTCAAGAAACTTCAGAGGAAATTTTCGTTTCGATAGATACGGTAAAATTTCATCGACGGAAGTTATTTGAAAAATTGGGAGTGAGCAATATGAATGAAGCACTGGTCATCGCGTTGAACAATAGATTATTGTAACGGATAGAGAGGAATTGGTCGGGTTTTAATATAAGCGCCCCCGTAAGGAGGCGCTATTTAGCTATTTTTTTACCAATAAGGGGATGTACTTTTCGTAGCCCTCTGCTTTCATCTTATCTTTTGGAACAAAACGTAGCGAAGCACTGTTGATGCAGTAGCGCAAACCTCCTTTGTCGGCTGGTCCATCATTAAAAACGTGACCGAGATGAGCGTCTCCAGTTTTACTCCGTACTTCAGTTCTTCGCATTCCGTAAGAGTTGTCCGATAGTTCCTGAATCAGGCTATCACTAATCGGTTTAGAGAAACTGGGCCAGCCACAGCCAGATTCAAATTTATCTGTGGACACAAATAAGGGTTCTCCTGTCGTAACATCGACATATATCCCTTCCCTGAATTCATCATTGTATTCATTGTCGAATGCGCGCTCAGTTGCACCGTTTTGTGTGACATTATATTGTAATGGTGTTAACTCCTTCTTCAAGGTCTCCTTGTCTGCTTTTTTAAATGATTTTTCAGAATTCGATGTCGTCTTTTCTGGATTCGCCTTTCGGGCAAGTTCAAATAGATCCGGACTTATATGACAATAGCCACCCGGGTTTTTGTCCAGGTATTTTTGATGGTAAGCCTCTGCATCATAGTAGTTCTGTAAAGGTTCTACTTCGACAACTATTTTGCCCGAATATTGACCCGCCAATTTTGCGATCTGTTCTTTGATGATAGCGGCATCTTCCACATTATTGTAATAGATACCTGTACGGTACTGCGTGCCTATATCATTACCTTGTTTATTGACTGAGGTTGGGTCAATAGTTTTGAAGAAAAGGTCAACGAGCAGTCTGAGGTCTACAGCCTGAGGATCGTAACTTACCTTTACTGTTTCTGCAAATCCAGTATTTCCTGTAGAAACTTGTGTGTAAGAGGGATTCTGAAGATTTCCATTGGCGTAGCCCACTTCGGTTGCAGTAACACCCCGAACTTGTTTAAAGAAATGTTCTGTTCCCCAGAAGCAGCCTCCTGCAAAATAGATGACATGATCTTTTTGATGTGTTGTATTCATAGTATTTTGTGTTGACGATTTTAAATCTTTTCCTTTTTGTGAAAAACAAACCTTGCTAATCAGAAATAGACCGATGGCTATAGCAAGGAGGATAACTAAGTGTTTCATAAGATGAATTGCTAAGCGAAAGAAACATAATTGTTTCTTTATGTTAGTGAACAAACACCGTACCTTTCTAAGCTGTTTCGCTCGGTGATGTCAGCAGTTCGTAAATCTTAGTATTCTTTTTACAATTGAAAGACGAAGTAGTTAAACTAAACCCGGCTACTGACAAAAAGACCACTCATAAAACTGTCTTATTGCCGCGATTATAGCCTCCTTGTCATAACCATAGAATCTATGAAGTTCTTCTTGGGTGCCCTGGACTGCAAAAGTATCAGGTAGACCCAGTCTTTTTAAACTAGCCTTATAGCCATGATCCACCATAAATTCCATGATAGCGCTTCCCACGCCACCTGCTGTACATCCATCCTCTACCGTAATGACATAAGGATATGTTTGGAACACTTCATGTAAGAGTTCTTCGTCGAGGGGTTTAAAGAACCTTAAATCATAATGAGCAATACATATTCCTTCGTTGAGCAAGTCGCTGCAGGCTTCCCTAGCATATTGGCCGACCGGGCCGAGAGAAAGTATTGCAATGTCTTTACCAGCACAGAGTTTTCTTCCTTTTCCGATTTCAAGTTCGGTGAATCTATTGGTATCCTGATCCTGAATGCCAAAACCTTTTGGGTAGCGGATTGCAAATGGTCCGTCAACAGGAGCGGCTTGTGCGGTAAATAGTAAGTTCCTAAAATCCGTCAGTGTCATAGGGGAAGCACCCACGATATTGGGTATGCAACGGAGAAAAGCAATATCAAATGCACCCTGGTGAGTGGGGCCATCAGGACCGACCACGCCAGCTCTGTCAATACAGAGCACGACCTGTAATTTTTGCAATGCGACATCATGGACCAGCTGATCGTATGCGCGCTGTAAAAATGTCGAATAGATCACACAGAAAGGCAGCAATCCATCGGTGGCAAGACCAGCAGAAAAAGTAACAGCGTGCTGTTCGCAGATACCAACGTCAAAAACACGATGGGGCATCGCTTGTTTCATTGAGGTCAACTTACTGCCCGAGAGCATGGCTGGACTAATGGCCACGATACGGTTATTGATCTGGGCCAATTGGGTCAGCGTTTCCCCAAATACCTCCTGAAATGTGTTCCTATAAAGCGGAGAAGACTTGTTTTCTAAACGCATGCCCGTCAGCTTATCGAATTTTCCGGTTGCATGCCACAGTTCTTTGTTTAGCATTGCTGGCGCAAAGCCTTTTCCTTTCTGTGTTACACAGTGTAATATTTTGGGCCCGGGGATCTGTTTTAGCTGTTCGAATACTTTGATTAATTTGGGAAGATTATGGCCATCAATCGGTCCAAAATAGCGGATATTTAAAGCTTCGAAAATATTGCTCGAAGCAAGTAAGCCCGTCTTCATAAGTTTTTCTAATTTTCGGATTGCAGCGATAGACCAGCCTGCCCGCTGTTTATCGGTCGACAAGAGCTTTTTAAGGTGAGCTTTTAATTTATTATAAGCATGCCCGGATATTAGGTCAACCAGATAGTTCTGCAACGCCCCGGTACCGGCATCAATAGACATATTGTTGTCATTTAAAATAATAAGTACGTTGGGCTGTTGGAATCCTATATTATTTAAGGCTTCGAACGCCAGACCAGCCGTCAATGCACCGTCGCCAATCACAGCGATATGCTGACGATTGTGGTCCCCTCTATAGCTGGCAGCACATGCCATACCCAAAATTGCAGAAAGAGAAGTTGATGAATGACCGGTGCCGAAGGCGTCAAATTCGTTTTCTTCCATGGAAGGAAATCCGCTGATACCTCCAAAAAGCCTATTCGAGTGAAAGAGGGGAGCTCTTCCTGTTAGTAATTTATGTACATAAGCTTGATGCCCTACGTCCCAGATCAATTTGTCTTTAGGAGTGTTAAATACGTAATGCAACGCGATGGTAAGCTCTACAACTCCAAGGCTTGAACTAAAGTGACCACCATACATAGCGATATGGTCAATTAAAAAAGTGCGTAGATCTCGGCTCAATTGCGGTAATACATGGGGTGGAAGCATCCGTAATTCTTCAGGGTTGTTTATTGGATAATTACCTGTCATTTCTTTTTTGTACAAATTTAGATTGATTAGATTTGTGGTACAGGTACAGTATATGTAAAAGTGATCAATACAGATGAAGAGTTACAAATTTGAAATCTTTACACAAACAATCGAGAAAAATATCAGATCGGGCACCTATAAGCCCGGTCAAAAGCTGCCTTCGGTACGTGAATTGAAGGATTACTATGGATTTAGTATGAGTACAATACAAGCTGGCTATGAATACCTTGTGATTCGTGGTTTGGTAGAAAGTGTTCCAAAATCCGGATACTACGTCAGCACGAAGAGTGAAACAGTGGTCGAAACCGGTCGGATTACACATCGGCCAGTAGTGAGAGATGCTGTCTTTGAACAGGGGATTGGTCTGACAACTTCCTCTCGAGGAACTCGTCATTTTTCGGAATTTAACGTTGCTGCACCGGGAGATCTTCTTATCCCCCAAAAATTGCTGCTTCGAACTATGCAGCAAGTCATTCGGGAAGAGGGGGCCAGATTATTGCGCTATTATCCATCCAATGGTTCGCTGCAATTGAAAGAAAACATTGTCAGACGTGCCGCCTCACATCAGATGTCGCTGCATTCAGATGAATTGCTGATTACAGATGGTGCTTTGCAAGCTTTATATATTGCTTTAGCCTCTGTATGTGAATGTGGGGACGTAGTTGCAGTGGAAAGCCCATGTGTTTTTTCTGTCTTGGAAGTCATTCGGGTGCTAAAACTACGTGTCATTGAAATTCCTGTTTTAAGTAAAGATGGATTTGATATAGACTTTTTTAGCCAAGCCTGTCAGGGCAATGTGCTGAAAGCAGTAGTCCTTACACCCAACTTTCATAATCCAACAGGTATTTTACTTTCAGACGAACAGAAAGTAGCTTTACTGGCGATCGCCTATCGATATAACATTGCTGTTATTGAGAATGATATCTATGGTGACCTAAATTTTCAAGGTAATAGGCCGTCTACGATAAAACAATTTGATGAAAGTGGACTGGTGATGACATTTTCGTCTTATTCAAAAACACTGGCACCTGGTATTCGACTAGGCTGGTTGAGTACGGGGAGATTTCTGAAAGATGCCGAGCAGATTAAGTTTGCATTGGGAAGCACAGTTTCACCTTTGAATCAGGAAACGGTAAACCGTCTGATTGGCAACAGTAGTTATGATCGGCATATTCGATCGCTACGGATGCAATTGGCGAAAAATGCTTATCAGGCTATCAATCTTATTACTTCCAGTTTCCCCGAAAAAACCAAGGTTATTGCACCAGCGGGAGGTTATAATCTTTGGGTGAAGATGCCAGGAATTATAAATATGAACGATTTTTACACGCAGTGCGAAAGAATCGGAGCAAGGTTTACTCCTGGATATACATTCTCTTTTTCGTATACCTTCGAACACTATTTCAGAATGGTCATTGCAGACAAATTCTCTGATAAACGTGTAAAAGCTATTGAGCTTGTTGGCCAGTATTTAAGTGGTATTATTTAGCATTCTGTATCGATGGTAAATACAGAATGTGTATCGAGTAATAGTCATGTAAAGGATTTACATTTGAGCTCTAAATGTAGATGCAAATATGAATATAATCACAAAATTTACAGTCGCAACAGAACAAGGCATTGAAGCACTGTTGACGCTCACCAAAACATTGGCCGTACAAAAATTCGCTCAACTATTGAAACCCGTTGAATTGGAACACTACATTATTGAAAACTTTAATGCGCAAACCCTCGTCAGCGAAATAAACAGTATGTCAAATCAATGGTTGGTGGTCTACGTTGACGACCAGCCTATAGGATATGCAAGAATTACGTCAAAAGGCCAGAAACCGATTGCTGTCGAAGGTAAACGCGCCATCCGGGTGGCGGACTTTGGTGTATGTCAACATCAAGCTCAACAGCAAATAATGACATCATTAATTGATAAATGTCTTACAGTATGCAGTACTTACGAAGCGATTTGGATTAATGAACCCGTAGGAAGTTCCTTCACAGGACTTTTTGAACAGAAAGGTTTTATCAGGCAGCCGGAAATGAGTCGATTCGATGAGTTGCCGTTGGAATCAGCCATATATCTTAAGATCAATTTATAAACAAACAAAAAACGCACGCCATTAGTGCGTTTTTTGTTTAGTTATGGATATGCTAGTATTAAAATTTACAATTTGAGCTATTGAAAAGAAGATATTGACATGATTTCTGCCTTAATAGCTTATGGTAGAAAGCTGTTTTATAACCTGCTTTAAACTTACTCCATGAATAAGTTATTAATGATGATCTACTGTCTATTGCTAAGTACAATTGCATTCGGGCATCCGAAGAGACAAGCTAGACAATATTGTGCAATATTTTAGTGAAACTAAAACTGCAATCAAAAGTGGTTTTGAATTGTGGGCTAGGGATCTATATGATAATATATCGCTCCTGATTATTATGGAGGCGAGATTTGAATGGGATTTCCGAGCTGAATCTTTGTTGTTTCAGACAAATCGTATCAGATATAATCCAGTGAGTTTAATGCTCTGAATTTTCGTGGACTAAGGCCTGTATGCTTTTTTACAAACCTTGTCAACGAAGCAGATGAACTAAAACCATATTGAGATGTCAAATCTTTAATTGGAATTTCAGTAGAAGCTAACTTTTTGGCAATCTCACTTGCTACAATATCTTTAGCGATCACGCTTGGAGGTGCCTCATTGATCGAAACTGTTAATCGATGTAAAGCGATTCTGGATACCTCTAGCTTTTTCAAATAAAATTGGAGATCCCAATGATTCTGAGGGTATTGGTGGATGAGGTTTTTAAATTCTTCTAGGATTGGGTGTTCAGCTACTTCCGAATTTTGATCCAATTCATTGATCGTTTCTTTTTGTTTTATTATGTCGTTTTTCATGTTTTAAAAAAATCGCTCTATTGCCGTTCTACATTGCACGGCCTTTATAATTTGGTTAGGTGTTTAATCACTCTTATTGAATGAACCAAAATTAGCGTATTAATTTCATAGTGTACTTTTCGAAATTAATCAATCGCTTTTTAAAATTATAACTTTTTATGATTGACGTTATAAAATTGATGCGTTGATGATCAGAAGCTTTGCTTACACTGCAGTTTGGTATGAGGTTTTTTTTGTTTTTATCCCATTATTATTCTTTGTAAAATAGGTGATTATGTTTATTAAGTGTACTAAATATTTAAGTTTCAAATTGCATTGCTATAACTTTAGGTTATACCTGATTCATTGTCAATCTAAGCTTGGTGATCACACGATCAAAAGGAGAATCCATTCCATTACAAGATATACTAACTCGAAGAAATTAGGTCGATGAAATACTGCCCAGCTTAAGGTGATTGGACATAAAGGCGTTGTATGCCCAATTTCGTTACAAAAAAAATTAATCATTGTTTTACAATAAAAACATTGAAAAGTATTATCTTTAGTATGGAAGTTAATTCCAATAACCACGTATTTATTTAATTAATTGAGAAAATGGGTAAATTTGAAGTAAAAACAAGAAAAAATGGAGAATTCCAGTTTAATTTAAAAGCTGGAAACGGACAGGTAATTTTAAACAGTGAAGGTTATACAACTAAAGCTAACTGTTTGAATGGAATTGAATCTGTTAAAAAGAATGCTCAGGATGACAATAAATTTGATCGTAAAACTTCCACGAATGGCAAGCATTACTTCAATCTCAAAGCCACCAACGGCCAGATTATTGGAACTAGTGAGATGTATGAAAGCGCAAGTGGCATGGAGAATGGCATAGAATCTGTAAAGAAGAACGCACCCGATGCTGCAGTTGAGGAAATAGCTTAAAGAGCATAGCTTATAATTTGATAAGCAAAGAGCCGGATAAAAATCCGGCTCTTTTTAGTCTATTTTTCTGCTATTGGTAGAGGAATGGAAAACCAGAAGCTGCTACCTTTACCTATAGTACTATCGACACCAATCTCACCAGCGTGTTTTTTTATAATCTCAGCGGAGATGTAAAGCCCTAGTCCAAGGCCTGAATAGGATTTACCCTCATGATTGGCCCGGTAATATCTATCGAATATAAAAGGCTGTACAGCTGGATTAATACCTTCGCCTTTATCTACAACGGTTATTTTTATTCGATCTTGCAATTGTTCAACGACAATATTGATTTCTTTTGAATCCGGGGCGTACTTAACCGCATTGTTGACAAAATTGACAAGAACCTGTTCTAGTCGTTGTTCGTCTGCAAAGATATCAGCATCAAGATCCCCAGAAATGGTGACTTGATGGTTGCCTTGAGATATAATATTGTGACAACTCGACGTAAGTATCTTGGATGCTTTGAAAGTTGTCTTTTCAAGATGGAGCTGACCCTCACTGATTCGATGCATATTCAGTAGATCGTCAACAAGTGTAACAATTTTTTTTATATTGACAGCGGACTGATCGATAAGCCTTGTAATAACCTCACTTCCCGTTTTGTCTTTGAATCGTTCCAGGAGTTGAATAGTGCCTTTTAGGCCTGTAACAGGAGTTTTTAATTCATGACTAGCAATACCAAGGAAGTCATCTTTTTGAGTTTCATAATTTTTCCTTTTTGTAATATCTGCAACTACGCCGATGAGGTGGGTTGCATTACCTTCTGCATCGTATTTGGGAAGGCCAGAGGCATTGATCCAGTGAAGAGATCCATCCGGCCAACGGATAAGATATTCAGCATGATAGGTTGTTCTGTTTTGGATTGCTTCCTGAACTTTACTGTAAACCATTTCGCGATGCTCAGGAATAATGCTTTGCATAAGGTCTTCATAATCAAATCGATCTTTTTTAGTGAGGCCGAAATTTAGTTTGCAGGTCTCAGAGGAATCCATTTTTCCCGTTCTGATATCGCGGTTGTAAGAGCCAAGTTCACCAGCTTTTAGTGCAATTTCTAACTGATGATTAAGCGCCTCGAGATGCTCGTTTCTTTTAATACGCTCAGTAACTTCATTTGCGATAACAATAATAGATTCGGTGTCACCTTCATCATTTTTCAAAGGCTCATAAGTGAAATCAAAGTAATGCTCGCCTATGACACCTTTTGACTCAAGTTTTGCATAGGCGGTGTCTCCAATATAGTTTTGGCCTGTTGTAAAAACGTTGTCCAATATGCCAAAATAGGGTTGTCCTTGCAATTCGGGAAGTGCCTGAGCGAGTGTTTTACCAATGACAGCTTCAGTCTTACGCCAGAGTTTGAGCATCATATCGTTGGCTACTTCGATATATAAATCACGGCCCGTCAAAATAGCAAAAGCGATGGGAGCTTTATCTATAAAGGATCTGAATCGACGTTCGCTCTTTTTGAGGTTTTTGTTGAGTAGAACTGTCAAATCATAGGATTTATTCAGTTGACTATTGGTACGATAGAGTTCGTCATTGGCAAGTTCCATCTCATCGTTAAGCTCGAGGAGCCGTTGTTGCATGGTCGCCATGGTAATATTAAGTCCCTCGAGCTCGTCAATTTTATCTATGGAAGAGCTCCGAAGCTCAATTTGATCCATTGCTGTCTGCGCCAGACCTTCCAATACCTGTCGGTCACTGTGCGTAAAGGTGCGTGGATGCTTATCGATAACACATAACGATCCGATCATAAATCCATCGTGAGTAATAAGTGGAGCACCTGCGTAAAATCGCACGCCAAAATCACCTATTACGTTTGGATTGTCTAGTAGTATGTCCTCCTTCAGGGTGTCTTCGAAAACAGTTACTTCCTTGTTTAGAATAGCCAGACTACATAAGCTTGTCCCACGATTCGTTTCTTTGGTAGCCCCCATGCCAATATTTGCTTTGAAATAGACAGATTCAGCGTCGACCAACGATAATAACGCAATAGGGGCATTAAATATTTGTGTGGCTAATTTTGCTATCCCATCGAAGCTAGCTTCGGATGGGGTACCGGTAATTTTATAACGTCTGAGTGCATTCAGTCGGTCATGTTCATTTTTTGGCAAAATATCCATTCCAAACGTATTCTCTATCATAGTAACCGTGTAATTCTTTTCATAAAGATAAAGTTTTAATTACAAAAGCAATGATGCTTTTTTTCCTATTTCATCTTTGAAAAAAGGTTTAACATGGATTATACAAGCCATGAGAGTGGGCAGTGCTTGTTTCCTTTAAATTCTAGCCGATCAGTTTTGTGCTAACAGCACGTGGGTTCTTCTACCTTGATCTGGGGCGTGTTGCTTGGGCAGGAAGGTAAGCCCACGCTAAAAACCGACCCCTTGTTGGGCGTGCTCTGGATGTTTACAACACCCTTGTTCCGTTCAATAAGATCCTTGCATAGAACAAGACCTACACCTGACCCAGGTTCGGCTTCTGTGCCAAAGGACTTTTGCTGAATCTCGTTAAATAATAAGGCTGATTTAGCGGGGGGGATGCCTATTCCTTCATCCTGAATATGGATATGTGTATAGTGGTCGTCTGTGCTAGCATAGATGTTGATATTTCCATTAGCATAACTGAATTTAATTGCATTACTGATTAAGTTGCGTAAAATAATTATTGTATGATCTCTATTGGCAATTATTTGAGTTTCGTCAGGTATATTGATGTTGATTTTTAGTTGTTTAGATTGCGTGTTCTCCATAAATACTTTAATGATCTGTTGGATCATGGGGTTGATTAATAGTGCCGACGCCTTGGTGTCCATTCCCTGCATGCTGCTGCTGCCCCATTGCAATAGGTCATCCAATGCTTGATTCTGCTGCCTAATCTGCTGATAGATTTGTTGAATGTATTCCTGTGAGGTGGTACTGTCAAGCATTTGGTTACGAAACATGAATACCAATGCCTCAAGGTTGGCAAAAGGACTTTTAATGTCGTGCGCAATAATAGAAAATATTTTTTCTTTGCCTCGATTCAAGGATTCTAAATGACGACGTTGACGTTCGATCTTTTTCATATTCTTATAAATGATATCGAGAAAGAAGTTGACCGCAACAACTATAAAAGCAAGTGCATTGATAATGTTGAAAACAGACCTGGACCGAGGGACTTGTTGATTTGGAGGAAAAATATCGGGGAGCAGATATAAAAGCGAAATCAGGAAAGCTACAGTAAGACAAAGTATAATATGAATCTTTCGATTGTCATACATCAGCATGGAGACAATCAATGTGCACAGTAAAAAGTATTCGCCCCCATTTTTATAGAGCAGAGCCCCTAAGAAGAAAAATACAGAATTGCTTGTCAGCAGTGTGGCCTTAGCAATAGGGTGTTTTCCATAATATTGAAGTAAAAGGACGGTAAAAGCACATATTGAATTGGAAAAATTAATTGCCGATAGAATATAGCGTTTATCAATAAGATTGAGTACTGAAAAGAAAATTGTAGGAAATAAACATAATAGTGCAATCAGGTTTATCATATAGACGCGTTTGAAATCGATATACGACATCTCGGGATGTGCGCCAATATGGGAAAAAAAATTCCAATACTTACGAAAATGATTCATAGGGACGTGTCTGAATTTGCTTATAATTTCTGAATAGTCAAAATTAGCCATAAATCAGGAGTCCAACAACGATTTTTCTCGAATAGAATATATCGTAGACAGCGTCGGTAATTAAAGCGAGATCAATTGAATTGGGGATGCACACTTAATTCGGGAAAAACAAGCGTATTTCGGTCCCCCGATTTTCCTGGCTAAAGATTGCCATCTGCGCTTTCAGTCTTTCCAGAAGTTCCTGGACGATAAACAGTCCAATGCCTTTTCCCTGAAAGTCCTTAGAGTTGGAACCGCGAAGTCTTTCCATACGGATATCTTCGAGTTCGTGTTGCGGGATGCCAATGCCATTATCTCTGATGATATATAACACGCCATTGGTTACTTTCTCACTGTAAATGTGTACCTGCGCATTTTTATTGGCAGAAGAGTATTTAATAGCATTATTTATCAGATTGGTGAAGATTTGGTAAATCCCATTCTGATCACTGTTTACAGGAAAAAGATCACCGAAGATCAGTTCCGTATGGGGGCTACGATATAATAATTTAGCCTCTCGACACCAATTGGGAAGTGTGAGATCTAAACGGATGTTTTGTTTTTTTAAACTATTAACCGGAGCAAGACTCAGTTCCACCGTTTTATCGATAATATCTGCAACGTTTTCAAGCGACTGGTCGATCACATCGTACAGTTCTATCCGTCGATTGGATTGCATGTCTAAATGTTCTTTCAGCACACCGATACCTAATTTAGCGAGAGCTAATGGATTCTTGGCATCGTGAGAAAGAGTATACGAAATCATCCGCAGGTTTGTTGCGGGATTAATCGTGGTATTTTCTTGATCCTTTGGTTTTTCTGCGTGTATTTTGTGGGTAACATCTGTGGCTGTATGCAGGATAGAATATGTTCGGCCACGCTTATCAAACAGTGGTTTATATTCAAAATCAAAATATCGTTTAATTTTAAACTCACCGTCGATAATTGTCGCTGGCGTATCAAAGGCCTTATAGGCAACACCGCTCTCCCAAACATTACGCAGTATATCTGTAAATCCTTCTTGCGTAAATATGGGAAATACCTCCGCGAAAGAATGCCCGAAGATCTCATTTTCAGTACGCCACATGCTCAACATACGCGAATTGGCAAATGCGATGTTGAGGTTTGAATTATCATAAATGGCCGTTGCAATCGGCATCTGATTTAATGCTTCAAAAAAAATCGGAACATCCTTTTGTGGTTTTTGCATATTGGATATCTAATGATGACCTGCTTACTGCAGTGCTGCGCTAAAATTACTCAAAAATCAAGCCAATAGCCAATGATTTTTTGTGCTTTTTAGTTTCATTCCAAATTATCTTTTAGCTAAATTTAAGGGACATAGATATGGAAGATACAATTGGTTTTAAGATTTATGATCCTTTCAAAGGACAGACTTTTCGCATTACCTATAAAGGGCAGGATTATCAAGTCAGGTTACTAAAAAGAGATGTGACGAAAGAACAGGAGGAAGTAGAAATACTGTTGGATGGTGTCATTCAGAACATTGTCAAGAAAAATGGCAAATGGTCCTTTGATCGTATTGATGAAGACCAAGATTTTGCAAATGATATATGGCGGGCCATTTCATTGCGTTATAGACTTTAATTTAATTAAATTTGTAACCGTATTACTTATGGATAAGTATTTGGAAATTAGAGAATATGATGTTCAGGATAGAAATAAGCTGATTGATATTCTCCGCATGAATGTACCGAAGTACTTTGCGCCGAATGAGGTCGCAGACTTTCAGGAATATCTTGATCAGGAGGTAGAAAGATATTTTGTAGCACTTGTTAATGGACAAATTATCGGTGGTGGCGGGATAGGTTTTTCGGATGATGAACGTACAGGATTTCTGAGTTGGAGTTTTCTGAATCCAAAATATCACGGATTTGGTTTTGGCAAAGCCTTATTGCATTACCGGATTGATTTTCTCTACAGTCATAGCAGCGTCGAAACGATAGAAGTTGGAACCTCCCAATTTACATTTGGATTCTACAAGAAAAACGGATTTATATTGAGGGAAATTCACAAAGATTACTGGGCTGAAGGATTTGATTTATACGATATGGTTCATACAAGACAATAGACTATACTTGATTAAGCTTATTTCGACCCGTAGATTACAGGTAAAAGATAATATCATTTATTTAGTACCATTAGATTCTCTTTGATCTGATTAAGGTGATGTATTGGATGGTAGCTCATCAGATAAAATAGCTCGCGTATGCTGAGCTTTCCCAGTAGAGGATGGGGTAGAGCCAGACGATCAAGTTCCTCTTCCTTATATAAGGCAATAAGCTGACTAATTGTTTCTAAAGTTTCTTCTATTCGCGCTATCAGGAGCTCTTTTTGTTCGGTTGCAATCTCTTCAGGCAGAAATTGTTTTGGCGCCTGAAGGCTCGTTTTTAGATAGTTATTGCGTACAGTATCGTAATCCCAGGGCGCGCGCTCCAAAGTGCCGAATTTTTGGGCTATGAAATCTTTTGATTGCAGGACCTTTGGAAAGGGTAAAAGCGTTAAGAGAATATGTTTTAGCTGCTGACCAGCAGTCCATTTTTCCTTGTAGCTAAAGGAAAAATGTGATTCAGGTAATGACCGGATATAAGAAATAGCAGTACAATGATTGTCAGCAAAGGTTTTGATCAGCTCTTGTTTAGTCATAAAATTGTTATCTGTGATTGGTGTTTTTGCTTTGCTTAACGGGAGATCCCCAACAGATGCAAGTACATATCATCAATTAAAAATAACAAATTATTTGTGAATGTCTATCAGTACGCCGTGATCAAAGCTAAAAACGGCCGGTATTTCACTATACCGACCGCATATTTAATTATTCGAGGACTATTTTCTTTTTTGAAAGAGGCCTATCTAGCTTTTAATAAGCCCCAAAATCAGCAAGATGAGAATAAAAGAAATCGCCCCAGGAACTAGTAGATTCTATTTTAAGATACTGCGTATTAATTGATGTGTTAAGATCAACATTGATCCAGGATCCAGAAACTTTACTCAATTGAGCTGTTTTAATCAACGTCCAAATTATGCCATTAGTACTTGAATAAATATTGATATCCTTCATTGCTCCATTTAAATTGTCGCGGTTACGGAAAGCAACTCCTTTCACTGTACGTATTGCTCCCATATTGACGGAGAAGAAATGTGGCTGTGGGGTTTGGGTAGAAGACCAAGGTGTATGCCAAACCGTACTTCTGTTCATATCCAGGACATTGCTTGCCGGTGAACCGGGTTCGTTACTATCACTGGCGATAATTGACCAGCCTGTGGTCGATAATAATTTATAAGTAACAACTTTGGATAGATCGGGTATATTGTTAACAAAATTATAGGCGTAGCCTAAAGTTGTGCGGCTCCCGTTGACATGCAGAAATCCGATCCGCATTTCGTAATTGCCCGTAAGATCATAGAAATCTGCTAATGGACATTCAAATCGAAAACTATCCTGACCGATTATTTTTGTAGCCCACTGTACCGCATCATAATCGTTATTTACACCGAAAGGTTCTCTATCGTGCCAAACAACAATGTCATTCACTGGTTTTGTTGTAGTAAACTTTCCAGAAACAATTATCTTGTTATTTACGAAGCTCGAGGACAATGAAGTGATTTCTGCAGATGCAGATGCATACCAGTCACTTCTTGCCACAGGGCTGAATACCTGGCTATTGTTGAATGTTGCTGCAGTGGTACTTGTTAATGAGGTGGTGGAGATTCCGTAAGTTGAGTTTCCTGAACCCATTAATGCAGTGCCTAAGGTAGGAGCTAATGTTTTGTTCATTCTATTATGACTTGCATTTAAGCCATGGCCCAGTTCATGAATCATTCCGCCGATCCATACGGTCGCCTTCCAGCCAATATCACCGCCTATTCCAAGGTTCTTAGCGTCCAGATTTACATAATCCAAGGCGTAACAACTCGTACCTGTACCATAGAATGGAGGTCCTCCCGGATTTGCTGGATCGGTATTATAAGTTGGAATAATGATTAGATTATGCTCACTTTTTTTCGCGGAAGGATTTTGACCAAAATAGCTGTCTACTTCAGTTTTTACAGCTCCGCTACCTCCTGAATAGGGGTAAGTAGCTTTGCCATATTTTCCAGCGATGTAATGGATGTTAATTAGGCTGTCGTTGAGGAGATCCAGTCCAAAAGATCTTCGCCCAAAGCCTTCACGATCCATATTGTTGGCAAACATATTTTGTGCATCCAGCAGGATCTTGCTAAGCCGTTTTCTGAAATTGGGAATAGAGTCTACATCATTTGGAACGAAATAGATGACGTTCAGTTTATAAGGGTTACTGTTCCATTCGTTCGTTACCGTGCCAGTAGATGCTTTCGCTTTGAGATTTCCGGCAAATTCTTCGGTGTCTACCACTGTCTTGCTACAGGAGGCTGCTCCAATGGCGAGGGCCATAAGCATTAAATTTAAAAGTTTTCTCATAATGGTTTATATTGTGTGGCAATAAATATAAATCATACGCCTTTTATAGGTGTGTAAGAAAATAAACTTTTATCAGAATTAGTTTAGTCAATCGATTGATTAATCAACTCTGAAAAATGTTTTGTAACATTTTATTTTTTTTAATATCAATCCACTTAATTATGAATCAATAAATAGCTTGATAAAAATTAAGTTCGTTGCTGGTTTTCCTAGCGGTCTTATTACATTTGAGTGTTTGAAGCATTAAATCGGATGGAAAAAATTAAAAACCTGATATTACTACTGGGTGCACCCAATGATGAGCAAGGGAATCTTAGCGTTATGGCATTAAATCGAAATGATTGTGCCTATAATTTCTATTGCCACAATGAAGGCACTGCAATTTTATGTACGGGGGGGCATAGGTGAACATTTCAATCGGACAGAAAAACCACATGGAGCTTATGCCAAAGCCTATTTGATGGAAAGAGGTGTCGCTGAGAAAGATTTACTTCCGTGTGTACTATCCACAAATACATATGAAGATTTCATGCTATCAAAGGAGATCATCAAACAGATTTCTCCCGATCTTTTCATTGTGATTACATCTGATTTTCTTATGAAGAGAGCGAGATTATTACACGAAAAACTGATTGGCTATCCCAATGTCATATTTCTAGCAGCAAAGTCGACTGTTAGTTCTGAAGAATTTGATGTACTGTCATTACATGAACAAAAGGCTATTCAATGGATCCTGGAAAGTTAAAGGGTTTGATAAGCTTTCTTAACCCATTTTTTTTCTGAGCCATTTGCGGACAGGTTCATCATACCATTTCAAGCTGACATAGGCAAGTGCAATACTTGTTACCAGAATCAGTATGGCGTAAGGTAAGGCCTGTACAATCGTCACATCCTTATTGTTGCTAATCCAGGCAACATAAAAATAGACAAAAGGGTAGTGTACGAGGTACAACGGGTAGGAGATGTCACCCAGAAATTTGCAGAGCTTATTCTCCATTTTGCTGGTTGATATGTTGCCTGTCCCCAGGTAAACAATCAGGGGGAATACAATGATAATGCATACCGACTCATATATTCCATTCATCCAGAGTTTTTCTGCCCCACCTATACGAGGCATATATAACACAATAGCGATTAAAATACTACAGTACAAAAATGCATGCCGGATACGGCTTGGACTTGTTATTCTCGACAGGAGGAGCCCTGCAAAGAAAGGATACATCGTACGGGTGATTCCTATCCGCACTTGCTCAGTATTTAATGTCCAACCTCCGCTAACATCTCCATTGGGACTTGTGATTGCCAAATGGGCGAGCGCCACAGCCGCTATAAAGACCAAAATGCTTAATGCTGTTTTGGATAGTTTTCGAATACCAATGGCATAGAGAATATTAGCAAGGTATTCAAAAAATAAAGACCAGCCGACACTATTGAGTGGGTGCATTTCCTGCCAGCCACGAATATCCAATGAAAGGGGAACGGGGAGAATTGTATAACCGATGAGCATGACCAGAAGCATTTTCCAGAGCGGAACGGTGTGAATAAGTGGCCAGATTGTGGAATCGGTAAAGTAAAAGCCAATTGCGCCAAGCGTCATGCCCAGTATAACCATAGGCTGAAGTCTTTCAATACGGCGCTTAAAGAAGGTGCCGATCGTCATTTTAGGCCAGCGATCATCATAGGCATAACCGATTACAAATCCAGATAAAAGAAAGAAAAAATCAACTGCCAAATAGCCATGGTTGACCAAGATATCGAGATGCCCTGTCCCCAATGGCTCCGTGAGATGAAAGGTGACAACGATAATTGCTGCGACTCCTCTTAGTCCGTCTAAAATGGGATAATGTGGCTTTGTCGAAAGGTTTTTATTGTTCATGCATTCTGATCGTAATTCGAAGATGTCTATGGACTTGCTAATGGTTTATAAATGTTATAATGAATGGGTGAAATTAATGAAATAACAGGTTTGAATTTGATCAAATCGTATCAAAATCCCGATGGTTAGTCTCATTTTCAGAGCAGTATCCAGCCTGAAATCTGTATAATAGTCAAATTCTTTGGCGATTATTCCTTTTTGCTGAAGGCTAAAGAAAGTTTTTTCATCAAGTTGTCCAGCGAAATCCAGCCCTGCCTTTTCGGGGAAGTCCGGTTTTGGTTGATTATCATCGATGGTATAAAAGTCTAACATGTTAAGATTTAAGTTTAGCAAGTATCTGGTTACATCAACTCGATAGTGTACCATGTACTTCAACGACATGTATGCCGAGATCGTCAATCCAAACCTCGGTCTCACATATTACTCAGAATGATAGCTACATAATTGTTGGAGAATATTTCGTCAAGTCGAACTTAATAAAAAATAGCGTACATCATACGATGAAAATGAAATTTTTTAGCTACAGGACTAAGGCTGCAAAAGGATCTAACCCGGCTCTTGTCCATTCGTAACCGAATGCGGTTAAAACAAAAAAGCTAATCTTGCGATTAGCTTTTTTGTTTGTGATCCCGCTGGGACCCTATACCTTTGCGCGTATGCTTTGATATTCAGTGAGTTATGTTTTCACTTAAAGAGATGGACACCATTTTGGACACCATATCAAATGATTTCAAATGAACTATTTTAGTTAATACGTTAACTATGAAACAAAGATAATTGCTATTTAGTAGTATACCAAACATTTCTAAAAATTGCTAATTGTTAAAAATAGTGTTGACTCTGTCCTTTATTTATCATTTCGATATCTGTTGGTGACCCCATTATTAATCTGGGATGCCGTATATAAACACCAAATTTTGGCAAAAACTTTGCTGTAAGATTATCTAATAAATTTCAATTATCTTAATTAAGTCATTAATTAATAACCCGATTACATACCAATATTATAAGAAGAACAGAAATTTAAGTTCGATTCATTACTAGGTTGATGATAGAAATTTCAATATAGAGCAATATAAAAGTAAAAGGATATTAACCGAGATCATTTATTACAACAAAAAGTCGGGTGACAAGAAAAAAGTTGAATTCGATAAAGGTAGAAAACCAATCATCAGGTTATTACAGTGATTATACAGGTCAGCATAGGCTAGAAAAATCGTTCAGTATAGAAAGAACGCCACAACAATTGATCTTAAAAAAGACAGAATGAAAAAATTATCCAAACTATTGCTGTTAACAGTATTTCTTTTCACGGCCTGCAATAGCAAAACTGAAAAGAAAACGACGGAAAAACAGACAACCAGGGAAAACCTTATAGCACAAAACACTAAAAATGCATCAACCGAAGCGTCTCCCAGCGCTGATCAAGAGTCGTTAACAAAACTTCCGACACGGAATTTGCCAATAACGGACAGTACAAGCTTTGATAATTTTGAAGAATCCGGAATACCTGACAAAGGTTTTCTGAAACGCATCAAGTTTGATCCCAGGCGAAAAGATGCTACAAAATTCAGGTTAAACTATAAAATACCCTTCTCAGAGAACTTTACTTCTGTAGTAGTTAGCTATCAAGGCGGTGAGCATGAACTATTCAGCACATTGATCACAATAGATAAGGAATTCAACATCATCGACCAACTGGAAATTGCTTATGATGAGATCGCGGAATCCGCATTCGGTAAGACAAGCAAAATAGAGAAAAACAAAATAACAGTAACAAGTTCCAACAGGATGGAGGTAAAACCAATTTTCAGGGACGAGACCTACGTTTTAGCAAATACCGGCAAGTTTAAAAGGCTGTAGATTTATGGAGATCGTTAAACACATCAAAAAACATACAGAAAGTCTACAAAAAGGTTTTGAAAAGCTTTCTATTGATCAGATCAAGCAATTAAAAATATTGGCTCTGGGCTTCTACTTTAAATTACCTCACTGGCAAGAAGTGATCGAGGGTTACATCAAATCACCGATCAACAAGAAAAAACTCATTGAAGATATTCTTGATGATTCTGCAACAAGCTACAAGGAAATTATTGAAAAATGTACTGCTGAGGTAGACGAATATGCAGATGACTATGAAGAAATGGAGCAAGTCACCATTTTCATTTTAAATGCTTTTGAAAATTCAGTAACTGAAAACACCCGAAAAGACAGTTTAGTCGAAATGTACCTAGATATCATTAATACGTTAGACCATTACGAAAATTTCTCTGAAGAACCTGAATATTGGAATCAAATACTTGAAAAAGAAGTTGAATTTCAATCCGAATTATTAGTGCAGCTGCAATCACAAATGCGTTTAGATCTTAATACATACGATGAACGATATAGAAATATAAAATTTCCAGATCTGGATGCTTAAATTATATTATTTTTTACCAAGCCAAGTGAAAAATTTTGAGTTATGTGCCTTAATATGTGAAATATCGGCCAAGTTTAAAAATGACGAATGCCAATGCATAACTGGGTTTGACTTTATCTGACTTTATATTGGATTTGGGGATAGGTTCAAACTATAAAGAGGTTTTAAAGTTTTAATCTTATGAAACAGTTCGTGTTACACTCCCTACACTCCCATACAAATAGGATTTAGATTATCTCCAATTATTTAGAATAATATATCCACTGCCAGGCAAGCACCTTCCAGTTTTTTATAATAATGTTTCTGTTATTTCTCCAGTTATTATCCTTGTAAAAATTATAGAACAAATGAGCCGCTTCTTTTGTTGAGGAATTGGCTAAAAAATATATTTCAACAAGAAAAAGGTCTGGCGGAATTTGAGTCCCCAGACCTTTGTTTTTATTTTTTAACATTGATATTACTGTTTGATTCTAATCTTTGATGTACTGCTTCTTCCAGGTAATAAATAACACCACCAAGGCGGGTGAAGGGTATTTCATCCTTATTACGCATGGCTTGAAGCTTTGTCGCTGAAAGCCCTAAAAGTTTCCGAACTTCAGAAGACTTAAGCCATTTTCTAGGTGGTGTGTTAGCTATCCCGATTGACCTGATCTCTTTGATCAGTTCTGCCTTAACATCAAGTAAATCCTGTAATGTTATTACTCTTTGGTTGTCCATCTTTCTCCTCCTTTCTTAAACTCACACGTGTCAAACGACACTTTTTCCTCGATGGGTAATATTCAATCAGACCTCTTTCATTGAGTTCCTTTAGCTTCTTGAAATATGTATATGGGCTCGCAATTTTACTCAGGTACATGGTCTCTTGTCTTTCAATATAGACAAACTCAGATCCTGGCTCCAACAAATGAAATAAGGTCATGTAAAGAGAAATATGCACAGGATCAATAACCGGATCATTTTTTACCCGGTCGAAGAAGTCTTTAATTATGTCTAACTTGTTCATTGCTCATCGTGAAATTCCCTTCTGAACTGACTTTGAAGCCTTAAAAGGAACAACAACACCTGTCTTCTTTTGCTTGTTGCCTGTTACCTTATTACTATTCAAAACAGTAGTTCCTTCTTTTACGTTTTGCTTACTACTATTGGCCTTTTTTGTGGTTGCCAAGCTTTTTTTCAAAAATTCCCTAATCTCCGAATCTGTGACCGGTTTTCTAATATTGTTGGAAATTTGATTTCTATTATGATTAGGGGAAGGCCCTTTAATTTTATTAAAAGTCCATTTAAGCGTGGTCAATGCAAGCTTTCCCGCATTTCTTGCAAATCGGACTAATGGATTTGGATAAAGAGATTTTTCAAGTTCTCTATATTGCTGCTGGTAAAGTACCTTTTGGCCCAGCTTTTCCTCTTCATTCAGCTTGGCTTTAGGATATTCCATGATCTTTTCCAATTTCCTCAATTCCGCCTTTCTGAAAGCACGTCCATTGATGTAATTGGAAGGAAGGAGCTTTTCCCATCGCTCCTTCCAATCCATTACATCCTTCCACCATTTAATTATTCTATTGACCATAATAAGTTATATTACAAATAAATAAGTAAATGACAATAACACTATATACGCTTTGATTGCCGAGTAGCTTTGCCGTAGTTCTCGGATTTGATAACCTTCTTTCCGGTAGTATTTTTTTGTGTTTTGGAATTTTTTGCTTCTGGCGCTTCTCCTTGCTTTTGCGATTTAGCCTGATCGTTATTTTGTTCATTCTTATCAGGAGCAGCAACTGTATTTTCAACATTGTTATTTATTGACTTGGCTTCATTGTCCGGAGTAATTTGCCCTTGATTTAGATCCTGGGTTTGACTATTAGTTTGTTTTTCGCTTTCCTCCATTTCAGCGGTCTTAACAATTACAAGCTTCTTCTCTTCATTGTAAAAGTTTAAAGAATCTTTTTTAGGATTTGCTTCTACATAAAGTTGTTTGTCACCTCCTGAGGTTTCCATCGTTAGCAAGACCTGTTCACCTTTTTTAAGGGAGTTTATCTTATCATCGGTAAGATCCTTGAATGGGTATTCTGCTAATTTCTTTTTAAGATCATAATCTTGGTCCTTAACAATAACAAAGTTTCCATACTTATCCTTATTGTCGAAATCTATATAACTCCACGCTGTATATTCTAACCTGTTATCTGGGTCGTCCCTATCTGTTTTGACAAAGTTTTTCTGGACGGCGCCACCACTCAGCATCCGATAGGCTTCGCCTAATTTGTAGCTTTCACCAAATGTTGTCCTGAAATTTTGTTGAATAGTTTTTTCCTCACCTTCTTTTTTCAGTAATAGATCGAAAGAGTTGAAATAGTAAGTATTTGCATCGTTTTTTGATTGTTCAAAATGCAGAATTGATCTTGTGCTATCCTTATCAAACTTCTTATCGTGTTTGAGCTGAAATTCTTCATGCCCCTCCTTAAGTTTCTCATCTAAATGTTCTGTGGGAACTGCACCAAAACCAACATAAAACATCCTTTCTTTCAGTTTTGGTGAGTTTTTTAATCTTTCACTTGCACTCATAACATCCTCCTTAATTTTTAAATGATTCTTTATTTTATTGTTCTTTATTTTATTGCTATTGTCTTGTTATCTAGAGCTACCTTTTTCGTTTCAATTGAGCGGTATGCTTATCCTTTACTTCTTTGGATTTTGGTTTTACTATAATTATTACTTTCGAAAAAGCTTTATTTATCTCTGGATCAAGATTGGAAATTATTGGGGAAACAAATGTTAGTTTTACCTCATCAGAATTTTTGTCTAGCGGTGGCAGTTGCATACTCTTGCTCCCAAATTTTTCATCGAGTTTTTTTTTAAGGAATTCGATATTCTTTATATCCATTGTTTTCCCCGTTTCATTCACCGTCTCATTGTCTTTTGTAATTCGTTGTTCTAATTTTTCATGGTATTTATTTACCATGCTTAACAAATCGACCAGACCATCCTTTTCCACCATAATACTATCATCCTGTAATGCTTCCGACATACTGCGATAAACTGATCTGATTGGCAGATAGCTAAACCGATCCGAATCTGTAGAATGTTCATCGCAGAATTCTATTGCATCTAAACGATTGTCAAACATAAAAAGCTCTTCTTTGGAAACGGGGCCATTCCAAAATGGACAGGCTACAAATTCATATCCTTGCCAACGCTGATCTACCATATAGTTCATGATTTCCTTATAGTCAGATTGATAAATCTTCATGGGTAAAGGGATTTAATTTAATTGATTGATTTGGCCTTAAGTATATCCTTGTTCTTAATTTTCAGTTCCAGGTTGCGACCGCCATTTTGTTCCATTACCTGTAAAACCATGTGTTTTTTATTGGGTATGGTAAATTTGTCAAACGCCAGCACTACAGTATTGGAAGAGTTGCCCTCAATACGTTTATCATTTCCTTGGGAAAATAAAGGTGTAAGCGGCGTTTCCTGCTTAGCAGTACGTTTGGCCTGTTTGCTATCGGTCAGGTAGGAGCGGAACTGCTCTACATCATAATTGATGCGGCTATTGTTCTCCAACCTAATTTGAAAATAAAGTACATCACCAGAAATATAGATCCCCAATACCTGCAGGCCCATGTCATTACCTTTGTCAGATAGTTTATTGAGGATTTCTTTTTTTGTGGCGATTCTCTGGGCAGCATCTTTCAATTTTGCCTGTGATTTAAGGCCCCCTTCAAATTGCGCGATTTGCTGAATTGGTATTTCCAGGTCAGCTACTTTTAGATTCAGTAAACGTGGAGTCGGGACAAAATGAAGCAAAAATGAATATAAAGCCCCTTCGCCGGTAACAACAGTCAGGTTGGTGGGCTTAAAGTTCTCGTCTTCACATTTAAGCTGTAAGATATTTTCGACATTTCCTGCCTTTTGTGCCAAAACTTCGGAACTACCCCGGTTAACATCAATGATAGAATAGGGAAAAACCAGATTAACTGTTTTGTCATGACTAACTGCTAGTTGATAAGGCTCTATAACTCCTTTAACCAAAGTTCTGCTTTCCTTGAATTGTGCCTGTACTTTACTCCCGAATAATACAGCGCTTATAATTGCTGCTATGAATATGAATTGTCTCATGTTGTTCTTTTTTTTTAGTTTTAAAAAATAATGTTGCTGCCTATTCCTCTTTTCGTTTGTTGTCTTTAAGAAATACCTTATAGCCAGCTTTTAGGTTAACTTTAATCAGCCTGATCTTTCTGCTGAATAGATTTTTTCCCAGTTCGATACCGGCTGAGGCTGCCTGTGCACCAATACTTTGGTCGAACCCCATCAGGCTCATGCTTTGTAAAGCTTGATCGCTATTTTGTTTTACCACATCCCTGGTGATCGTTCCGGGAATATAAATACCTGCCAGACCGTCCATATCATAAGCTGAGAGCTTTACTGGAAAAATAGAATTACCGTACCGGATACTTTCAATATCAACCTCCAGGCGCTCACCCTGAAGAGAGGCAATTCCGGTTACGAATTGATCTTTTGGAATAAGGACACCATTTACCTGAACATCCCGTGAAAGCCGAAATTTTATGACCGAGCCTGTAGAAACAGTCTGATCTTCATGCACAACTGCTTCAATTACATTCTCCTCAATTTCATCGGCAGTAAAATCTTCCAATCCAAAGAACCTGTTTGAACGTTTGGGTACTGTTGTGTTAGCTTCATCAGCATAATCCATCGCTGATTTATTGTCAATGAGCGTAACATTCAATTTTTGCTTTTTAGGACGAACTGCGAATACCTGGCCGTTCTTTTTTTCTGCATAACCATCTGATCGTTCCTTTACTCGCTGCGGGTGTTGGATATCCAATATTTTATCCATCATGTTATTGAGCTGGGTCATTTCCTGGTCTTCTTCGGCTGGGGCATTCATGCGCTGCATCATTTGTTCCAATCGTTCGAGGTCTTGTTGCGCCGCATAGGAAGAATTATAACCAGTGCGAAGAGGAGTGGAGTAACTATATTCATCGCTGTTTTGGGCAGGTCTTCGTAATTCTTCATTGAGCTGTTCCAGGCGGTCCAGAACCTTTTCTTCATTACTCTTATTGCCGGAATTAAGATTGAGTGAAGTGTTTAAACCATAACCGTACAAACTGTCCCCTAATTCCCTGTGATTAAGGCTGTAATTGGGGTCTGACCGAATGAGTTCAAGCCAGCGAAGCGAATCCTGTTCCGCTTCATTGTAATAATCAAGTTTTGAGTTTTGCTTATTGCTGTCACTACCTGAATTTGGTAGGTTTGTATTCAGCCCCGCATTTTCAGCCGCAATGACTTTGGTTCCTTTTCCGCCGTCCATGAGCCAGAACATAAGGATCAAAAACGGCACACAGATTACCGGCAATACCAGCAGAAATTTTTTCTTCCTTTCCAATGCATCTACTTCTTTCATGATTCTGTTGTATTTAATGTTATTAGTAATTATTTACCTGATTGCGATAAGGATAATATAAGCACATAAGCAAATTGCCCATATCACATAGATGACCAAAACAATTGTCCATTTACGCCGGTCAAGGTTCTTAGTACATCGCTCCATCAGTTTTACCCAGCCTGTTTGAGTTCTCCGATATGTCTTATCTATAGACCGAATCACCGACTCACGCACAGCTTCACTTTTATTTTTCCTGGATATTTTCATCGCCTGTTATCTGTTTTTATATCCCTGTTATCCAGGGTTGTCCACCGTTCAATTAAGAAACCATGTGGATTGTTATCCGTCCTGGAGATCTCACGAAGGCTTCCTGTAGTAATTAAAGTCCTTGTTGTAATTGTTGCCGGCCTTACTATCTGTTGGGTGGCATAACAGCGAAAGGTGTAAGGATATACCGAAATATCAACCTGAGTACTGTCGATCCTGATAGTCTGGTTTACATTACCTGATATAACTCCCGAATAGAATTTATTCTCTTTCAGGTCGTCATATACTTTTTTTGCCGATCCATCAGCGAGGTACAAAGCTTTCTCAATTCCATTCCTGATCGCATCGTCATCCGGGTCAAGCGTGAAAAAGAACTGGTGAAATGCCTTGATATGGCTTTTCGCTTCCACGATAATATTATTCTTCCGATCCGTTGCAAAGGCTTCGATGGCTTTATCATTCGCCAGCACGTAAATTTTATCCTTCATATTGCTCACCAGGTTGAAGCATTTGGTAACCGTAAAAATGGAAGTGACCACGCTTGCCAGGACAATCACAAAGGCAAACAAGCGGAATTGCCGAAACGATGTATCTATATTTTTTGCTTTCTTAAACATAGCGCCTCCTATTTGCCTTTTAATTTATCTTCTAGGTATGGGGCAGACTGATTTTGTGAAGCCATATCTCCGGACATTTTTGAAGCGGCATTACCCATTGCGTCAGCAGCCATGCTTGCGCCTGCCATAGCGATACCGCCACCCATTGCTGCAACTGTTCCGGCCCCTGAAAGACCGGCACCGACCATAGAACTAGCTTTCTGTTGAAGCGCACTACCACCAGCGGCATGAACAATGTAATTGGCTATGGAGGGAACGGTAAAATATCCTATTATACCTATTATCAAAAAGATCAGATAACCCACATCTGTAGAGCTGAAAATAGTATCACCTTCTTCTGCAATCTGGCTAATATCTAATTTGATCATTAGCTCTTGTATTTTGGCAATAACGGCCCCGAAGATATTGGCGACCGGCAACCATAAAAAGATATTGATATACCTTGCCAACCATACGGTAAGTGTATGCTGGAATCCGTCGAATACAGCTAAGCCGAAAACAAGTGGGCCCAGGATCGCCAGTACGATCAGTTGGAAGGTTCTTAGCGTGTTGATACATAGAGACGCCGCCTGAAATAAAATTTCCAGAATCTGGCTCATCCATTCCTTTACTGAATTTCTGAAATTGTACCCGGCTTTTTCTAATGCAAAATCAATACTGTTTCCGACAGATTCAAACATGCCTTCATCATCTGAATCAATTCCATAGCGGTATTTCAGCCATTTATCCCTATCTCCGCTACCATCAGCCCCGACATAAATCTGCCATTTATTGGTTTTCTTTAAGGCTTCTTCCTTTTGCTGTAATAATATTTCGATTGCTTGGTTCGAGTTCTTTACCATAGCAGCAGTCCCAGTTACTGTAGGCTTCATGATACCATTGATAAGTCCCAACACCATCGAAAAATTGATAATACAGAACCCCAGTACAAAGGGCCGGAACAAAGGATAAAAATCTATAGGCTCAGCATTTGCAAGATGTTTCCATACCCTATGACCAATGTAAAAGAGCGCAGCAAAAGCAGCCAGGCCACTACCAACACCGATCAACTGGCCGCACATAGGCATCATCTGTTCATACAGAGTATCTAAAACCCCATGCAAACCATTTATATCTTCTGCCAGGCTTTGCGCCCCGGCTAATTTGGGCAATACCAGCCCCACTATTGCCATTAAGACAACCCTCCACCACACTTTCATATACTAATCGTTTATTTGTTTACACCCTGTAATCTTTTGATAAATTCAATATCACTTTTCTCCTTGGCCCTCTGCAGGCTCAAAACCTCAACATCAGTATTGAACCGACTCAGAAAAGAAAGTTTGTCTTCCATGTCTTTATGGATTCGGTCAATGGCCTTTAACCGCTCATCGTCGCTCATGCGGAGTTTACCGGCTGTAACTACAGTGGCCAGTTCATCAAGGTTGTTCAGGCTTTGCCCTAATAAATTTTCATAGAGCTTGCCTATATAATTGATTTCTTTTGTATCGAAATGCTTGTCATCCCGGAATCTTGATAGCGCATTTCTGGATATTTTGACGAGCCTGATCTGGCCGTTTATGATCTCAGGGACCTTACGATAGTTTTTGACCGTTGGACTAACTTCCATTAAACCATCCAAAAAGGTTTTATGAAGACTGAAATTCCCCTTGCTGATATCTTTGACGGTATTGTACCCACCATCCAATATCTTATAACCGTCTTTCATCTGTTTGAGGATACCCTTGAATTGCGCCAATTTTTCAATATTGAGCAGTAATTGGGCGGTTTCTTCAGCCTGGGCATTTACTTTGAAAACCGGCATCATCATTATAAGAAGCAGGGCCGGAAAAAGAATGTATTTTTTCATAACCTATTATTTTAAACCGTTTAATGACCGCATACTCCGTATATCGCTTCCTGCTTGCATTCTTCCTTGCTTTACCGTGAATACTTCCAAAGAAAATGAATGGGCAAAAGAAAGGTTGGATTCCATATCCAGGTATATCCGGTCTATATGTTCTGTCCGTTGGATATCGCTCATTTCTAGGCTGCCATCCTTGCAGATCTTTTCCAACTCACTCAGCAATGCATGGCTATTGTTCAAAACTTTATCCCAGGTCAACCGTATAGCTTCCAGTTCCTTGGCGGTAAAGGTTTTGGAAGCGCTTACCACATCCTCAGACTGATTGTTTAGCTTATAAATCTTTTTATAGCATTTACTGATCAGCTCGATCTTTGGGTATTGTTTTACATAGGCACTTACCCTGTTTAAGCCATCAAAGTAATTTTTATGCAGGCTGAATTCTCCATCTTTCAAATCTGAAATGACATTCAATCCGCCACCGACGATTTTGTATCCTTTTTTTAAAGCGCCCTTATATACCTGCAAGGCAGTGATCTGTTGCATCAGGTATTCCTTTTGCGTCTTTTTTTGCCGGAACCATTCATTAAAATTCTGCGCCTGAACAGCAGGAGGGAAGCAGGCAAGTAGCAGGATCATAAAAACCAATATCTTTTTCATAGTAACCTATTTAATTATTGAATACCATAAAGGCTTTTTACATAATCCACAGCCTGTTTATCTTTAGCTCTTTGTAAGGATATACCCACATTCTGTTTATTGAACTGTAGCAGGTCAACATAATTACGATCCACATCATCCGCCGTTTTATTGATTAGCTCCAGTCGCTCGCCGTCAGTCATCTGTGTACTGAAAGATTTAATGATAATGGCGATCTGATCGACGTTAGCCAGGCTTTGATCGAGAATGCCGCCATAGACCTTTGACATATATTCCAAGTCCTTTGCACCAAAATGCTTATCGGAGGAAAATTTACTCCATGCCACTTTATAGGCTTCGACCAATTTGAGCTGTTTAGCCGTAATATCTTTGATCCGCTGATAATAGGAGATAAGCGTTTTTACTTTGGAAAGTTCCTCATAGTAAATACGGTACTGTTCCTTTTGCTTTTCTGACCAGTCCGAAATCTCCTCCAGTTTCAATTTTGACAGAATGTTCTCCAACGTTTTTTGGGCATCCTGTAGCCAGATCGTTTTGTTCTGTAGGCGCTGAATCTTAAGGTCTGCCGCCTTTATCACTTTCACTACAGCCTGTTTAATGATCTCCACAATTCCTGCATGTGCCTGCCCGGTGGGAAGGATTGTAGCCAACAGAATTAAAAGGCTGACAATAGCTAGTTTTAACCGTTTCATAGTACCTCCTTTTATTTTTGATTATTATCCTCTAATTCCCTTCCGGCTCTTAACTTACCTGATCTTATTTCTGCGGCCAGGGCTGCAACACCTTTGTGAATATTGCCATACCGCTTTATATATTCTTTCACCTGTACTTTCTCCCTTTGTTCCGAGGTATAAATAAGGTATTCTTCAAGCGAGGTTTCTAGTCGATAGACCTTACTATGGTCGGTACCCAGGCAAATCCAGTTATCTTTGTATTTCCTTCCCGGTTCTGGCGACTTATTGATGCTAAGAATTTCAGCCTTCTGTTTATCCGTAATGCCAAGAATATCCTGGATATCGTCAAATTTGTTGACATACTTGCTCTGGTCCAGTAAAACCTTGCAATCTGAGTTGTTGATAATGGCTTCCTTAATGATCTCTGAACCGATGATATCCTCAATCTCTTGCGTAACAGTTACCGTCTTCGCTAAAAATTTACGGGCCGTTTTGTACAAATATTTTATGTATTCCGCCATTCCCTCTCTTGCGATGGCCTTCCACGCCTCCTCTATAACGATCATCTTGCGGATTCCTTTAAGCTTACGCATCTTGGAAACGAAAAGCTCTGCTATAATGAGGGTCACCGTACTGAGCAGGATGGCATGGTTTTTTATATTGTCTAACTCAAAGACTATGAACTTCTGGTGCAAGAGGTCAAGATTTTCCTCTGCATTCAAAAGGTAGTCGAATTCGCCGCCCTTGAAATACGGTTTCAGGACGTATAGGAAATTGTCGAGGTCAAACTCCTTTTCTTTAACCCCTTCATTTTTCATCACTTCCCGGAAATCATTTTTCAGAAATTGATAGAAAGTATTAAAACTGGGAAAGATGGAACTGTCCTGTTCAACCTTATCAAAATACAGGGTAAGGGCTTGGGAAAGGGCAACATAGTCTGAACGGTTATAGGTTTCATTTTCCTTTTTCCATAGCGACAATAACAGCGTCTTGATACTTTCTTTTTTTTCTGTATCCAGATAATCCCCTTCAGAAATATAAAAGGGGTTGAACTTTATCGGATTATTTTCCTCATAGGTGAAGTAATAACCACCTAACAATTCACAGAGCAATTCATAAGAATGCCCAATGTCCACAATAACCACATGGGTGCCTTGTTCAAAATAGGAACGGACAAGGTGGTTTGTAAAGAAACTTTTACCGCCTCCGGAGCCTGATAAAATAAAGGCGTTGAAATTGGCAATGATTCCCTGTTCTTTGGGCTCTTGGTCCAGGTCTACATGAACTGGTTTACCTGTTAACCGGTCACCCAGCCTGATGCCGATTGGACTGAGCGAGGTTCGATAGCCAGTTTCCAAATTAAAGAAGCAGGCAGCTTGTTCCGCGAAGGTATCAAAGGTGTCATTAAGCGGGAAGTCCGCTGCATTTCCGGGTATTCCGCTCCAAAAAATCTGTGGCGCACCGACCGTTTCTTCTTTGGCTGTGGCATCCATTTGTGCTAGAGCTGAGGATACTTTGTTTTTAAGATCCTTTTGCTCATCGGGATTATCTGTCCAGACCAGAACATTGAAATGGGCCTTAACCGGAAGGCGCTGTTCTGAGATAGCTTCATTAAGGAATGCATTTGTCGCTTCCCTGCTGATCGCATTCTCCCGGCTATAGGCCGACAAAGATTGTAATCTTAATCTTTTGCTTTCCAGTTTTTTTAAGGTCTCATGTGCATCCTCGACAAACACATATTGATTATAGATATGATTGCAAGAAAGAAGCTGCCCCAATGTGGCTGCAAAACCAATACTGAATTTTGTCCTGTCCGTCGAATATTTATCATAATTGATCCTGCTGCCGCACATTGCGGGCATTTCTTCGGCATTAGCCAGGGTATAAAGCTGACAATGTTTACCCCCTATGTGGAGCCTCTCGCCAAGTTCAATATCCCGGATGATCTTTGTGTTTTGTTCGGGGTTTAAATAGCAATATTGCTCCAATAAGCCAATTTCCTTGCCCGAGCTCCAGATCGAATCTTCCCTGACACGTTCCATCTTTACAAAGCCGGAATCCTCCATGATCTGTTTGAACTGTCCGCAGATATCTAAAAAGTCCTGTAGTTGATTTGCGTTTAACGCCTGTGAGGGGATGAGTTGTGGCCTGATCAGGTTGGAGAACATACTGCTGCCCGGTTTGCGGCCATTAGCTTTCTTCGTCAGGTAGAGATAGCACTTATGATCAAGAAAGGGTCGCTCATTGAAAAAACGCTCACTGCTTCTGGACAAAAAAGACATATCGTCTTTTGAAAAATCAGCTTTATATTTACTATCAACAAACCAATCCTGTTTGTGTAACACGGAATGGTTCGGCAGCAATTTCATTGCCTTGATCCAGGTCTGATGAAAAGCTTCATACTCTTCATTACTCATAGTGAATATTTCTTTTAGCTCAACTTTATAAGCTATGGTAATATCACCCTGCTTCGACAAGATGCAATCATGCTCCACGTCCATTATTGGAAATAAATCCTTCAACCACTTTTCCATACTCCACTATTTCCTTTTTATCTTAAACCGCTCCTAAAAGGGCAACCCGTTATTTCTATTATTTTTCTTTCCCGGTTTTATTACTTTGCTCATATTTTCCGGTTTTATCATTATTTGATTATCACCATATAACTTCGCTTTATAATTATCAACAATCTGCTTTTTTTCTTTATTACGTCGGATCTGCTCTACCAAATATGTCTTTTCTATGGGTACAATCCGAGCTTCCATACGGGGTTGTAACGGATATTTTTCTAGGAATGCATAAGGATCATTACAGATTGATCGGCCAGCGGCCACCGGATCGAGTGCTACAAAATCAGGAAGAACTACGAACGCGGTGTGTTTGGGAACTTCAGTTAATCCATTAAAGCCTAAAACTATTTGCCTGTTGAGGTAGTCATAAAGGTAAACATGCTTGTTATCAACGTCAGTTGCTTCTGCGCCGTTTTCAATTAAGTCGAGCGCTTTCCAGTGTTTGTTCGCCGAACGTAATTCAGACAACCTGGTATCAACATAATAATCTTCGTCAACAATACGTATGATCGGCAGTTTTCCCCGGTCGATACGATCTTTAATGAATTCAGGGTTAGTGCGTAATTCTTTATCTCTTTCGGGTAATTGATCCTTTGGAATTCCGTAAACTTTTGAAACATCATCAGGTGCAATTTTAACCAGTTGATCTATTTCTAACCTTTTTTCATTCCCCTGATCCCATTCAGTAAGTTTACCGTTATCAAAAATATAAGCAACGTACTTACCGTTTTGTATCTCTAGCCGGTCCAGGTCAATATTTATAAATGGGTTATCGACATTGCGTATCTCATTTAATGAAACATCAATTTCAAATTTGAAACCATCTTTTTCTATAATAGGAAATTGATGTTGCGGTAATGGAAAATACAGGTCTTCCATTTTTTTCAGTACTGCGTCATCCACTAACTGGATGCCAAATTTTTCCGATAACTTCAAATTGAAATTCTCTGCATACTTACTGCACTCGAAATATCCTTCATCAAGGACAGTCTTCGGTATTAATACGTTTGTTACCTGCTCTCCCTGATTGCCCGAAAGTAGTTTTCCGGTAATAGTATCAATACTCAGATTATAACTATGCTTATTTTCCTGAAGCTGATGTATAGCAATGCGATTGTCCGCATTGCCTGCCTGTGCTATATTGCCGAAAAAAGGATCAATTCGGTAAATATGGTTTCCAGCCAAAAAACGTGGGTCTTCTTTCATCTTGTTTAGTTTATTGAATGTTGCTCTTGTTTCTTGTTACAGTTTCTTTTGCCGACGACGTTCCTTTACCGATGGCTTAATTGCTCCCACACTCTTTTTTGAAGTTTCCTGTTTTTGTTCTTTACTAATAGCGTCCAAAAAGTCCCTGTCCGTTTTATTCGCTAACATTTCGACCGGTATACCATGAGCAGTTGCCATAGCCTGAGGGTGAAGCGTTGTCAAGTATTCAAACTTGACCACGTACGGCCCTGTATCTTGCTGAACAAACCCCTCCGGGACCTCGGCAATATTCATTTTAATAGGGTCATAGAAGAATTCATAACCGTCTCCTGTGTCACGCATATCTTTCAGCTCAATGATATTGCCTGTTTTGTCAAAGTCTCTTAAGTGCATATTTTTAAAGTCAACCACAAAATATGCACCTCCTTCAAATTCAATCGTTACCATTACTTTTTCCTTTTCCATATCTATTACTCTTTTTAATAAATAGGTTTCGACTATTTGACTTCAGTACTTTGGGTACACTTTTTCTTGCAATCATTTTAGATAATCCATGTTCTCCGTACTTTTTACTTAGACCATAAATTTTCTGAAGCGAAACAGCCCCGGAGCCACCACAGATGAGCAGGCACACATACTGGTTAATGCCTATGAAATATAGCAGAGCAAAAACAAAAAGAAGGCAAAGGATAACAATGAGCATATACCAGATATATTGAGCTTTGAATCCCTTAAATTCAATGCTTTTGTTGATTCCCTTATTAACTTTATATACGCTATTAGCCATAATGCTTTCCTATATTTCTGGCCCAAAATGAAGTAAAATCTCCGCATGAAGCATTTCTTTTAAAACAGGATCAGCTTTATTCTCCTCACAGAAATTAAAAATGTCAAAAGATTCTTTGCACTTGTCAACGATCAGTACCGTCTGATAGCTCAGTTGCCCCGCTTCACGCAGTCGGGCATAGTCAGCAGGAAATTCATCTTTTATGATCCCCGCTATATAATGGTACCGTGACGGTTTTAACTCCGCCGTCATTTCATTCATACAGATTTCCAGTATCGCATAGCCCTCTTTACCTTCCTCCAGTAGCTTCATGACCTTTGGCATGACCGCACTGACTTTCGTTTCCAAATACTCCGTGACCTTATACTCATCCTGTAGATTGAACATCAGATCAGGATTGTTATGCACAATAAATGACCATAACTTTTCCTTTAATTGCTGATACATGTTGCTATTTTATTTTATTATGAAACACCAAAGAACCCACGGATAACTGTAGCGACGACAACAAGAAAAATGCAGCTTCCAAACCATGATGCTGCGACTTTCGAAGTATCCTGGTCGCCCTGATTCCATTTGGAATAAACCTTTACAGCACCGATCAATCCGAGGATTGCACCTACGCCATACATGAGCTGGGTACCTACACCGAAATATCTCCTTACTTCTGTGTTCGCAGCCTGTATTCCCGCTTCACCGCTCTGGGCATAAGTTATCAAGGTTGCTGTAATTACAAACGCGGCTACTAAGCCCAAACGTAAACACAGGCCCATCGCCTGGTTTAAATGTTTCCTTTCCATATCTGCTTTGATTTAAAGCAGGAAAGGGATGGATAGGAGGGATGGGATATATTCAAACGCACAATAATCAATCTCCACAAATATCCTCACCCCATTTCCTGTCTGTTTTCTATTTTGTCTTTTTATTCTTTAAAAGAAGGGAGCCGGCAATAAATCAAACACACCTAATCAAACCACAACCATAATCCTCCGGCTCCCGAATTTTTTTAATAAAGGGCAGGGGTAAGCTTTTCCCTTAGCACTACATCCATACGCACACTTACACCCCGCCCCAAATTCTATTCCCGGATAAACCGGTTTATCTGTTGTCCTTTATAGTTTACACTAAACTTGAAATTGAAATGCTGGGGAAGTACTTCCACATGGAACGGAGCCGCTGCCCATTTGAGCGTCCTTTCAAGTTTGTTGGTATTAGTAGCTGATGCCGATACCTGAGCCTGATAAGGAACCGGCAATAGTCCAGGTATAAAAACATCGCCATTACTACATGCCTGTATAGCTACACTGTTCATTTTTATAGTTGACATCCATCCGCCAACCCTAGTGTCTTTCTGAAGTTTTACCCGGACACCGGCAGAGCTATAGAATACAAATCCAACACGCCATCGGTGGTAATCCACACGAACCTGCCTTCCATTATCTTTACTAAGTACTGCACCGTTGTCCGCAGTGTAGATCAGGTCGCCTTTTTGTCCCCACCAGGGAATCAGTGGACTTGATGGGTAATCACATACCTCTATGGATGGCCCTGGTATTTCAACGCGACCCGTTTCTTCCCACTTTGGAAAAAATGGCATCAATGTCAATCCGATTTTATGGGTAACGACTTGCTTTACTCCACTAGGCATATTGCCTTTGATCAGGTCATTTGCGTACCTTGAAGGAAAAGCATAGAGTACCGGGCTATCCTTAAGAATATCCATTTGATAAATCGTATCCGCAATTTGAATGCGCCCGTCTTTATTCAGTACGGCACTCATTAATGGATCTGGCAGATCAATTTTCTGTAACACTTTCGATTCAAGTGTATCACGGGCAGCAATAGCGCCCCAGGATGTAAATCCTTTATTTTGTTGGGCCCACTTCGACAAAGCTTCACTACCGTCCATGCCGGAAAGCTTAACCATTGTATTTTCAAACTCCTTGATATCCTGGAAGACAAGCCACCGCTGACCGTCCTTTTCCACACCTTGATTGATACCTGTTACCTCTTCCTGTTTTTCGGTCAGCAAATCCAAAGCCGATTCGTTTTTGCAGGAACCCATTAGTAGACCGGCTATTGCTACAATAGCCATAAGTCTGTGTCGCTGTTTTATATTCATTAGTCGAAAAAAGTTCTGAAAATTTAACGGGGTAGATTTTGCCATAACTCCTCTAGTTCCTCTTCATCAATAATTACCCCGCATTGTTGATTTGCCTGTTGAATGATATAGTTATTTAGAGCGTATCGGTAGGCAGGTTGATGTAACCCATCATAGCCTGCAACGGTTTCTGGCAATGCAGCAAATAACTGATCCTTTGTTGCCGATTTACCTGCCTGATCCAATACGTCTGTTTTAATGCGATTGATGATAATTTCTAGTTCGTCCAACATTCTTGTTTCCTCGTCCTGCTCTCTTCCTTCAAGGAGGTCAAGCTCGTAGGCTTCACTATTTTTATTTAATTTTTCCATCATACCGTTAAAGCGGAAGCGGATGAAATAAATGATGTAGTACAATACCAATACGCCGATCAGTACGACTAAAAACTGTGTCCATGTAATGTTGCTAAGCATGTGTTGAATTTTTAGTTTTAAATTCTGTTTACAATGCAAAGATGGCATGATAAGAAGAGGTCTTTTGACACTGATACCCAAGGTTGGGATTGTCTAAAAACTGATAAAATATAAGGAGGGATGGAACTACAAAAGGTTAGAATAAGATATAGATTATTACATAACCATTGATTAAAGCAAATTTTTGTATAGCAAGTGTTCCCAAGCATGGAATCACTGCATTCACAAAAAAAATCTGCAAATTTTTTTTTAAATATTTTAAAAAAGTTCAGAATGTATCGCTAACAACAGTTAAGGCAGGAACCTTTTAGGGATAAAAGAGTGATTTTGCTAATAATAGGGCGTGCCCTTGCCTGCGCTTCCCTGGCGCTGTAGCCTAGCACTCGACCATGCGGGCCAGGCTATCTGTTTTATCTTTTGTATGCTTTGGGCATACAAAAGGATGCCACGGCTATCCTTCACGCAAAAAATACGGGAATTCCCCTATAGGATATTTAAAAAAAGGCTTATACATTTGCCCTAGATACTTAACAAAAAGTTTTGTATCTCTCTATAAATCTTTAACAAGTAGAAACATCCAACTTATTTTTTCCTATGCGCATCTATTATAATGAGCAGGGTAACATAAGATTTAGAAGTCACTTTGCGTCGCCCGACCTGAAGTAGCATAGAAAAAGTGACTTCCTATCATAATTGAAAATAATAGTCAGCTGATCATCAATTCGGCCTTAGCTTGCTATTGTATTGAAATTTTTGAAAAACCGATGTCTTGAAATTAAGAACCTTAACAGTTTTGTGGATGATAATCATACCCGGCTTTGCAGCTGGTAATTTTTTATTTGCGCAAACAGCCGTAGATCCAACGTCGGCCAACGATAGTATTTCTTCATTTAAAGATTCCTTCCCATCCGACAGCCTGGCAATAGAGCAGGCAGCGCAAACTATATTTCAAAAGAAAATTTCAAAAAGCAACCGCTATTACCGCAAGCTGGCCACCACTAATACAGCATTCCTGCAAAAACTTAAAAAGCAGGAATCACGTATTAAAGCGAAACTCCAACAGACCGATTCCTTAAAATACCGGCTATACCTGGCTATAAAAAGCCCGGGTGTGGATAGCCTGATACTACAGGCCAAAGATTCGGCTTTTATCCATAAGCTGCATTCGAATGCTCGCAGGGGAAAGTCTGTCCTGGATACCTTGCAGGGGCTGCAAAACTTCATCGGGAAGTATGCTGATAATCCCTTAGGTAAAACGTTCGATCTATCAGCTCTGCAACAAAAAGCAGCCTTACAACAATACCTGCAACAGCAGGTGGCCGCGCGTACCGGTGCATTGGAAAGATTGCTCAAAGGTACCCAACTGGAAAGCTATGGCAGTAAGTTGAACAATACCGGTTTGCAATACAAGCAGCAAGTCAGCTATTGGAAGGGTGTGCTGGATGAACCCGATGTGGCAGAAGAAAAGGCCCTGGATTACCTGCGGGGTATTGAAGGCTTTGAAGAACAATTGAACCCCACTAAAGGCAATAGCCTGGCTGGTAAATCGGCAGCAGAGCTGGAAGCGATGGGCTACCAGACCAAATCTAAGGTAGGTGAACAATTACAGCAACAGTTTGGCGATCAACTGGGTAACCTAAGTCAAAAGGCCGGTGAACAACTAAAGCAATACACCGGGGCTTTAGATAAACCCTTGCAGCAAGTCAGGCAGGCCAAACAAACCATTAATGAAGGCAAGCAAAAACTAAACGAAGGCCGTAACAGTATACAGGCAGCTAAGAATAGCCTGAAAAAGCCTTCGGGGTTTAAGAATCCTATGCGGGGCATTCCTTTCTGGCAACGCTTTGAAACCCAGTATAATTTCCAGACCCAAAGAGCTTCCCCGGACGGCACAAGGCCGGTAATGCTGCAAATGGGATTAAACCTGAGCTACCAGCAAAGTAAAGCATTGAGCATAGGTATAGGCCTGGATGGCAGCCTGGGCTTGGGGAGTAACTGGCAGCATTTACGATTGAGCTATGAAGGTGTAATAGGCAGGGTATTCCTGGACCATAAACTGGTATGGGGCATCAGCCTGCAGGGTGGTTATGAGAAAAGTTTAAGACCCATGAACCGGGCATATACCCAAAACATGGAGCAGTTTGGTAATGCCAGCAATATCAAGACTGCTATGGGTTTGCTACAAGATGCGGCTTATTTGGGGGTTATGAAAAGCTACCGGGTCAGCAGCAAAATGCAAGGTACGATGCTGGTAGGTTATAATTTTTTAAACGATAAAACAAAGATCAGCTCGCCCTGGATCATCCGTTTGGGCTGGAAATTATAAAATTGAAACTTTAATATATGTCAACAAAAAAGCAAATACTGGCTACGCTATGTTTGTCCGTTCTTTCATTGAGTGGTTTGAGCCTATATGCACAAACAATTCCGATGAGTTCAACCGACGGTACATTTAACCATCATCAAAAACTGACAGCACATCCCGGCAGAATCCAAGCCCCAAATGTGGCTTCTTTTGACCGGATACATGAAGTGAATGTCGATATGTTTAATGGAATTCCTACACTATACCACCCTTTACTTACCGCTCAGGGTGATGATATGAATTTTAATATCGGATTGAGCTATAACGGTGGAGGCGTAAAAGTTAATGAAACTGCTGGATGGGTAGGCATAAACTGGAATCTGTCAGGTGACTACCAAGTTGTGAGAAAAGTCAATGATTTACCAGATGAGCGTTTCAACAGGCGTAATGTAGTATTTGATCAAAGACTCGATCGCGGCTATTTCTATAGTGCAAAAGAGCAACTGGACAATAACAACTGGAATACGACTTCTTTTTTAGGTTCAGAATTTGTCCCCAGCTTGTGGAGCGGTAGTTCGAATGCGCAGCAAGCACGGAGATTGATTCTTGACTCTGAACCGGATGAATTTATGTTCAACCTTCCGGGGGGTATTAGCGGAAGTTTTTTCCGCTCCGAAAAAGCAGGGCCGCAAGATCCAAACGGTTGGAAAGTTAAATCCAAAGACAATCTCAAAATTGATATTGAGCATGAAATATTTGCAGACGGATACCCAACAGATGGCGTATATCCTTTTACCCTGGATAAATTCTCAAATCCACACAAGGTGATGAATCTGCATTTTTTATTTACCAAATTTGTAATTACTACACCAGACGGCTACAGGTACACATTTGGAGGTGTTGATTCTGCAATGGAAGTTAACCGGGGAATTTTACAAGATCAAATGGGCATGCTTCAGGTTGATGGGCTCTTTTACATGCAATTTTCTGTCAATTCCTGGAAGCTGACAAAGATACAAGCTCCTTCAGGAGAAGAGATCAACCTCACTTACACTAGAGGCAAGCTATTATTTCACCTGACAAAAGATTTTATCAATGACGTTCACCAATCGAACGGTCAGACGGTAAGTCCAGTGCTCCATCATAGTGCAAGCGTTACCTATCCGGTATACCTCAGCAAAGTGGAAACCAGCAGACAAATTATTCATTTTAAGCGTTCGCAGGCAGTTGAAAAATGGTATCAACCTTTACCCTCTCTTCCTTGTAATTATATGCCTTCACCGTCGGGCTTTACTTATCCTCTTTCCATCAATAAAGGTTTTTCTTTTGCAGTACTGCATGAAGATATGTTTGAAAGCGGCGCTTCCGGATTTGTAACATCAGGACCGTCAACGAATCCTGATGGGATGCTTCCAAATTATAACCAACAATTGGACTCTATCATATTGTTTGATAAATCCACCAATGCAAATGTCTATGGCTATAAACTAATACATAGCGCCAGTACCGCCCAGAGAAGAACTTTGAATGGCTATTTCAAGTTTAACTTCCAGAACAGTCAAATTGACAATAACTATGAATTTACGTACCAAAGCATTACGGAATTACCAGAGTTGATGTCAATCAATAGAGATTTCTGGGGATTTCCTAATTATGCCTCAGCCTCAGCAGATAATCCCAGGTGCGGCTTCAATGATTTTGAGCAAATACCGACAAATTTCCCTTATGCTGCCTCAAAGGGCTACTTAAAAAGTATTAAAAATCCATTAGGTGGCATTACTGAATTGAGCTACGAACCGAATACCTACCTGAAAAAAATAAAAGTTGATGTACCAAATAATACAGTAAATGTAGCTAACAATGCTGATATACATGCCCTTCCAGGTGCCAGGATCAGCCAGATCAAAAAACAGGACTACTTTGGGGCTGTGCCGGTAATTAAAGAATATAAGTACGTTAGCAATTACCCTAATTCAAATGCTTCAAGCGGTATATTAAATTTTGACTACCTGGAAGGCGATGTTATTACGGTCAATAATAATGGCTCTAATGTTGTACTATCCAATAGATCAACATTGGGTTACCAGCAGTTTGTCAACCAATTCAGAGGCGGTATCGTCAATTATAGTGAGGTGGTTGAAATTACGCCGGGAAGCGGATATACGATCTATAAATACACAAATTCGGAAGACCCTCAATACAGGGATGAAATGCATGCCGGTTATGGCAACAATAATGTTGTAGCTCAAAGAAACTTCCGTCTGTCCTCCTCGGACCTGGATAGAGGTAAATTAAAACAGGTCAGTCATTACAGCAGTACCCACAAATTATTGAAAGAGCAATTAATGACCTATGAAAACAACACCAACCGTAAAAATGAATACATAAAAGCAATATCAAAACAGACACTATTGACAATGGGTAACTGGGGTTATGGAATCCCTAATTTTCGCGCCTGGGCCTATAAGATATATACCTATAAAAACCCCTTGATCAAAACTGTTGAAAGCACTTATGAGGAAGATGGTACTGTCGCTTTTACCCAGGAAAAAAATTTTAATTACGATCAGTATGGCAACCTGGTATTAGCAACCGAAACGACAAGCGATGGCAAAATACTTTCAAAAATCACCAAGTTTAACAGCCACCCGGATTATAGCGCAACAACCGTGTCAGGCTCAGAAGCCTCAGGATTGAAATTGCTTAATATGCTGGGTATTAAAAACTATCCGGTTGAGCAATTGGTGTATACCGATCAACCAATACCATTGCCCAACACCAATGGATTAAGCCGGATTCTTTCAGGTACTGAATTTGTCTACAAATCCAATAAACCGGTATTAGATAAAGAATTTGCTTTGGAATTGGACACACCGCTCGAGGGTATGCACAGCGGTACTAATACCAATGGTCTTAAAAGCTCCAAGATTAATGGCATCGGGGTTTGGGAACAGGACAGCCGGTTTATACTACAGAAAAGCTATCCGGATTATACCGGACAACTTTTTGCCAATAAGCCAAAAACGATCCTGGGAAAAGCGGAGAATGAAGCCATAATATGGGACTATGCCGGTAAATATCCTGTAGCTACATTTCAGAATACAACCGCAGGGGAAGTAGCCTATGCCGGTTTTGAAGGTAATTATAACGGTACTAATGAAGAATTTAAAAACGGCTGGCAGTTTAGCGGTAATAATTTCCAGGGTACGGCAGCAAAAATTGGCAGAGGTGCTATTTTTATTACGCCATCGACCACAAAAACGCTTAATGATGTATTTATCAACAGTACAATTGCCCTGCAAAATGGTAAAAAATACCGGCTTTGTTTCTGGGCGCCCAGCAGTAACAATTTTCAATATTATACCGCTTATAATGGTAACATTGCACAGGTGCAACCCTTAAAAACAGGGGCAAATGGCCTGAGCTATTTCGAAATGGAATTTACTGCCAGCGGTAGTGGAGCTATAGGACTAATATGTTACCGTGCCCCTACTGGTAGCGGCCCGGCGTACCTGGCACCAATTGATGAAATTGCTTTATTTCCCGTAGGCTCGGCCTTCAGAAGTACCAGTTACGATCCGGTAACCGGCCAGGTCATATCTATTAATGATGGTGCAGGCCACCTCCAGTTATTCGAATATGATGTATTTAACAGGTTGATCAAAGTGAAAGATGAAAACGAACACCTGATAACAGACCATGAATACAAAATTCAAAGCCCTTATTAAAACTATTGAAGATGAAAAATACTAATCAACAAAAGAAGAGATTATTAGGGCTTTGTGCCATCCTTTTTTCAGCAACAGGCTTGCCGCTAACCCTAATGGCCCAGCAGACAGCTAACCCCCAGGACAACATCCCTGTTGTGCCCGCCACACCTTCGCCTGTCAACAGTTACCCAGCTTTATATAACCATGCATTCGGGGAGAACAAGCTGAACTATATCCGTACCTGGATACCCGACCAGCCGATGGCTGAGAAGAACGACAACCTGAAACATCGCCAGCAGACCCGTTACTTTGACGGGCTGGGCCGCCCATTGCAGGAAGTCAGCAAGCGGGCACATGCGGACGGCAACGATATTGTAAGCCATCATTTCTATGATGCCACCGGCAGGGAATCTATCCAGTACCTTCCTTTTGCTCGGCAGGCCCATAACTCCCAAGGGAATTACGACAATACTCCCAAACTGAGGATCGAAAACTTCTACCCGCTCAGCCAGGGCGAGCAGCCCTATTCCGTAACGGAATATGACCAATCTCCCCTGAACCGGCCTAAAAAGGTTATGGCTCCCGGAAAGGCATGGGTAGGTAGCGGAAGAGGTGTGCTAATGGACTACAATCCCAACACAGACCCTAAGCACATTGTTCCCGGGGCAAACCCGGTTCATTATATCATCAAAGGTGCCTATCCCAAATACCGGTATAATACAGGTTTTCATAGTGTAGTCTATGACGGCAACTATGCCGAAGGCGAACTTTTCATCACCAGGGTGCGCGATGAGGACGATCACCTGAAGGAAGAGATCAAGGACAAGAGCGGGCGCTTACTGATGAGCAGGGCACTTTTAAAAGACGCTTCGCCTTACCAGTTCCCTTCCGGGTCTTCTCCAAAGCTGAACCCTAAGAATTATAATTACACGATTTATATCTACGATGAACTGGGACAGCTCTGCTTTGTGCTTCCCCCAATGGAATTAATGGGTACCGCAAGCTACACTACGGACCAGTCCGTAATCAATACCCAGGGCAATATACTTACCCGCCATATCTACAGCTATCACTGGAACGTACCCACTACCGGACAGATGAACGAGCTGTGTTACCAGTACCTTTACGACAAAAGAGGCAGACTGGTTGAAAAAAAGAACCCAGGAACGGCGGTCGAATACTTTGTCTATGACAATAGGGACAGGATGATACTCAGCCAGGATGGTAATTTGCGCCAGCAAAATAAATGGTCCTTCGGTTTATACGATGGGCTGAACCGGCCAACAATATCAGGGCTGATAACACTGACCGATAGTCGCGCATCCCTCCAAACCCAGGCCACAGACGCTAATGCATTTATTTCATCAGGCACCTGGCGTTATTATGTACATAACTTCAATACACTGGCTATCGCTGATAAATATCCACAGTCCTTGTCTGCTGCGGAAATTATGGGCTATAATTATTACGATGACTATAGCCTGGTGGGCAATTCTTTTGATGGGAACAGGATACCGGCAGCCCCGGCTAATGATGCCAGCGTGGTAGCTTCTGTAAAGAGCAATGCCACAAGAGGTCAGCTGACCGGTACCAGGGTAAAGGTGCTTGACCCGGACAATCCTGCAGCAAGCCCGTGGATCACTACCGCTTTCTATTACGATGCTAAAGGCAGGGTAATACAAACGGTTGCCAACAACCTGGTAGGCGGCCTGGATTATAACAGCCAGCTGTATTACTTCCGCGATATGCCTTACCAATCGGTGACCCATCACCATAACCCCGGCGCAAAGCCCGTTCCGGGTGCCAATGCACCATTGAACCATATTAAGCTGGATAAAAAGTCAAAACGTAACCTGGGAACAGGTGGCAATGACCAGGTATGGCAGCTGCAACAAAGCATCAATGACGGCACCCCTTACAACCTGGCCTATTATGACTATGACCATTTGGGTCGCAATGTGATCAAGCAGTTTTCAATGGTCAATGTCCTGCAAGAGTACAACATCCGGGGCTGGCTGAAGCTGATCCACGCGCGCAACCCGATGTACCCCGACAGTACCTACTTCCGGGAACAGCTGTATTATGACGACGGCTTTGCGAGTAAGTTGTACAGCGGCAATATCGCCGGTATTACCTGGAACAACTATGGGGTGATTCCGACTAGCGATGTGGGGCGCAATGCCTATGGCTATACCTACGACAGGATCGGCAGGCTGATCCATGCCGAGTACCGCAATAATCCAACTCATTTCGGTTGGATAAACGATAATAAGGATTATACAGCTTCCGAGATCAGCTATGATGACCGGGGAAATCTACTGACCATGGTACAGATGGGGAATGGGTTAAGCGGACCGATAGACATGGACAAACTCAATTACGCATACGCGCCCAATAGCAATAAGCTGATCAAGGTTAGTGATTTTGGTACTAACGGCACTACGCTTCCTGATTTTAAGGACGATGCAAACCTTCCAGAAGAATATACCTATGATGATAACGGCAACCTGCTGACGGATGCAAACAAAGCGATCACTTCCATTACCTATAACCACCTGAATAAACCCGCGGTCATAACCGTGAATGGCAAAGGCAGCATAAAGTATGTATATGATGCCCAGGGTAACAGGCTCAGGAAGCGGGTATATGATGTGAATGCACAGACCACTGAAACCTGGGATTACATCGGCAGTTTTGTTTATAAGGATAGTGTATTGCAGTATATTTTCAACGAAGAAGGCCGTAGCCGTCCTGAGGCAATAACCGGGGGTGCACAGGCAGGTGCAACCAAATTTGTATATGATTACTTTATCAAAGACCACCTGGGCAATGTACGCACTACATTGGCAGCAGAGCCTTCCAGTCATGAATATTATGCGCGCCATGAGCTGGCTACGGCCAACAGTGAGCAGCTGCTGTTCGATAACATAGCCGCGGTTAGAGATGATAAACCGGGAAGTATCAATCCAGATGATCTGAAAGCTGCAAGGCTGAACGCCGATGACCCGGACCGTAGGATCGGTACAGCGATTATGCTGCGGGTGATGCCGGGTGACCAATTCACCTTTGCTACAGATGCCTATTACGAGGCCGATCAGGCCCCTCAGGATTACGAGCACACTTCGGCTGAAGATATCGTATCTTCGTTACTGGCTACCTTGTCCGGCGGAACGGTTGGTGGCGAACCGGTTAGTGAGACCCCGACCAATGATATTATTAATGAAATGTTCTCCAGGCCGGAAAACATAACCGGGATCGGGGATATTATAAATAGCAGTATAATATCCGGTACGACACCAAGAGCCGGTTTGAACTATTTGTTTTTTGATGAGCAGATGAACCTGATCTCCGGGAGTGGCAGGCTTCCAGTGGGGCCGGCATACCCGGGTATATTTGACAACCTGTCTTCAGAGCGGGTAACGACAACAGAGCCGGGGATCTTAATCGTGTATGTAGATAATCAGACGATGGGCAAGGATGTATGGTTCGATAATGTGCAGGTACTGCACTATAATACCCAGGTACTGGAAGAGAGCCATTATTACCCATTCGGGCTGACAGTATCAGCAAATGCGATGGGAATAACACAACAACCATTGAAATATCAAACAAAAGAGCTCGAAAAATCCTTTGGTTTGGAAATGTATGACTTTCATGCAAGGATGTATGATCCACAGCTGGGTAGGACATTGCAGCCTGATCCATTAGCAGATATGAGATCTTGGACCTCACCTTTTAGTTGGGTACAGAACAATCCGATAGGTAGAATAGATCCTACGGGTGCTATTGATGAGCCAGTTTACACAACTACTGGAGAATACCGTGGAGATACCGAAGAAGGCTTTACTGGACAGGTTATCATTTACGACGGAAAGAAGAATTTTAAGGAAATGACTAAAGATGAATTGCTGGAAAGTACTAAAAATGATGAACAAAAAGCGACTACGTATGATGATAATAGAACCAATATGTCAGGTGAGAACAAGGCGAAGATATGGACGCATATACTAGGCCGATTAGAAGGTACTATGATTAACGGTGAAAGATTTTCAATGAAAAGATTAGATCAGGGAAAAATTGGCTTTGGAAGAATGGCATTGTTGGCAGGTGAAAAATCTAATTTTGTTACTAGTAGATTAAATAAATATCCAGAAATATTTGGACTAGACAATCATTCTTATGAAACCACTGTAGAGAACATCCAAGCAACACTCTTAGTTCATGAATGGTATACACATGGCATTATGAAAAAAGGGGATTTTAATAAAACACATTATAAAGCCTACGAAAATGTGATAGCACACCCATTTTTTAATAAAACGACAAATCGATACAAAGGGATTATGCTGGAAAACCTTAAAAAATATTACAGTGATGAACTTAATATTTCCCTTAATGGTGTTTACCTGATGCTTTACAATTATTATAGTAAATATTACACTAAAAGTTACATTAAAAATAATTAATATGAAGTGGTTAAAAACAACAGTTATTACATTATCTCTATGCTTCCATTTTGCTGACGGCTTTTCGTTTGACAAAAACAAACTCCCGGTTGATTCAAGTGTGAATTTCATCGACAGCGTAGTTATTAGTTTATTTATTCCATCAAATGCTGAAGAGTTTAATTTTGCAATAGATGAAAGTTCAATAAAAATTAGTACTGAATACTCTACAGGAAAAACAATAACAAATTCAGATACTTTAAAACTAATAAAAAGTTATGTTGGTTCACTTTTTATTTCAGGTCGAGAAAAGACAGAAATAGGAAGAAGTTATTCTGCCAAATTAATATTCGCAGATTATGTTAAGATTAAGGTTCACCTTTTTGAAGCAAAAGAAAATTATCTAACACACGACATCCATTTAGGAATGGAAAATTATAGAGTAGAATTTAGTGAGACATTTAAAGAGTTTTATAAATTGTTATTGGAGTTAAGCAAACATATTGGATCGAATTAGAAGTAACATACTTTGATTGTGCCTATATATTCTAGAAATTATAGATTGTGCCAGGTACTATCGGAAAACCTCATGAATTGCGTCACTCAATAAACGATAAGAATAACTAACAGTAACCGAATAAAATCGACAATATTGATAATGAAACTTTTAACTAAAAACCTGATAAATACTTTACCTACTATCAGTCTAGCCATAACTATTCTGGCAAGTTGTACCAAAAACAAAGAAGTTGAAACGAAGCCGCAAACGATGTTCACAATGAATTCGGACGTGCCATTTGATTCCAATTTCGTGGATATGGAGATGGCGCAACTGATAGCAGAACGCTTGCCCCAAAACCATTTTCAAAATGTTTCCGATGCATTCCTTACAGGTGGCGGTAGGGAGATAACAAGTTCTTTCCCACTTAGTACAGATTCTGATTTGCCTCCTACAGCATATGTATTCAACTATGCTGATGGCGAAGGATATACCATTATTTCAGCCGATTATCGGTATGAACCAATACTAGCTTTTGGAGAATCTGGTTCTTTGAATCAAGGTGATTCAATTCCTGCTGGTATGTATGAATGGATGATGAGTAACCTGGAAAACATTGACCTGATCCGTGATGGCAGCCTGAACAACAAGGAAAAGTTTCAGGCTGCGTACTCCTCCTGGGCATATACCATTGATCATATGCAACTTAATGACTGCTGTATCCATCCCGAAGACTGGACTCCATCTCCAAGCCCTTGTGTCAATTGGGATAACCAAACAAATGAAGTAGCAGGCCCACTAACACAAACGAAGTGGGGACAAGGAAATAATATTTTTTTGGCTCCGCAGTATGATTTTAATTATTTAATCAATTCATCAATCACTTGTGCCGGTAATAAACCCCTTGCAGGCTGTGTTCCTATTGCGACGGCAATGATTCTAAAGCACTGGAGTAAACCAAATCCAAATTTTAATTATGCGAATATGTATAATGTCAGCGCTACAACTGAATCGCAAAGATTGGTAGCGGATTTAACCAGCGATTCGCAATTGGAACCAGATTTTGGATGTAGCCAAACAGCAGCTTTGTCGGCAGATGTATCACCAGTATTAGAAAACATTTACGGTTATGCATCCGGTGGAGATTTTATATTATACGCCAATTCTGAAAGATACAATATCAAAAATAATATTTTAGACAACAGAGTGGTTTATGTTGGCGGAGCAGCAAAGGTAACCTATAAAAATTTCCTTATTTTTAAGTCTGCTAAATATGATGATGTTCATGCATGGTTGATTGATGGGTTTAGGAGAAACAACATCAATTGCTATAATGAATTTTGGTTCCATATGAATTGGGGATACTATGGAGATTTTAATGACTGGTTTTATGAATCAGATTGGCAGCCGTTTTCTGGAAAACACTACCAATATCAAAGAACAATTATTAAGAATATTTACCCTTAAGGATTATGAAAATTAAGATGTTCTCTTTATTTCTGGTTGTATTTGCTACCTTAAATTCTTGCAGGCAAAAAGAAAATCCAGATATGTATCACCTAGATATCAACTATTTTGCGTACAGGATTGTACAAAACGGTGATAAACTACCAGATAGTATAATGGATGGCCTTAAGATGTACTATATAGAAGGAATGACAAAATATTACAAAAATCCCACTGTAAACGACAGTGCGACTGCCAGTCACCTTTTAAAACCTTCCCATTATTCTGGCGATACCTATCTCGATGAACAAGGCGTTCGAGTTTGCCCTACACTTAACCCTTTTGGTGTAGTTCATAACTATTGGTATTTCGAATTCCCTAATGGAGATGTTGATACACTATATGTCGAAAGTAGAAACGTCAGTAACAAGGAAGGTATGCAGGATGTATGCCAATGTAATAACCCATTTACAGTTATTAAGTATAACGGACGAGATGCGGAAATAAATACGGAACTTATGCCTGAAGGTACTAAACCCCCAATTTACAATTTAATAAAAGAATAAAAACATTTCATATGCAAAAGGTTTTTTTTGTAGTAATTGCAGTGCTAACAACGTTCAATCTTATTTCCTGTAAAAAGAAAGAAAAAGAAAAGGTAGGGTATGAAAAAGTTTTCAATAATATTTATAAAGGCAAGAGTTTTCTTTTTGACTTTTACGATCCTGCTAAATGTTATATTTATGCAGTATGGGAAGATGGTACTATGGATTCAGTCCCCAATGCAATAGACAGCTATCAAGTCAGAAATGATTCAATAATATTGACGTACTTCAGTGGAACAATTCACCAAAACAAAATAGTATTAAAAGGTATTGCTGCTATGGCTGCCCATGAATATATTAAAATCAATTAATGAATGATAAAAGGACGGATAAATACTAGTCATGGTCGGAAGATTTTTCTTCCGACTTTTTTGTTTTAAAAGATGTAATTTTTACAGTTTAAATATCTGATAATCAATAATTTATATTGTTTTTCCTATTTATTATTTGTATCTTAAAGGTTGATAATCAACAAGGTATGGCAATATTTAAGAATCACAACGTCACCGTAAAACAACTACTTGGTTTCATTCCCGAAGCGCTTTTGTCAAATTTATCGCTTAATACCCGAATCGACCATTACGCAAAAGTTCTGCAGGGCAATAAGCTGTTCTATTTACTGCTCTACGGTATTCTGGACAATGACAGGCTGAGCCAGCGGACACTGGAAGATACGTTTAATGATTCTGTCTTTAAGATGCTTTTCAATCTTGATGAAAGTGAGACTATACGCAGGAGTTCTATTTCTGAGCGACTGTCCAAAGTTGATCCTGACTATTTTAAGCAGATATATGATTGTATCTATGAGCAGTTTTCCAGGGCATATACATCAACAGAGAGAAAGAAGAACAACCTGATCAGGGTAGACAGCTCCATGGTCAGTGAAAGTGTTGGTAAGCTCATGGAAGGCATCGATAACAAAAGTGGTAAAAAGGCGGTAAAATATAGTATTGCCTTTGACGGTGTTTTACCCTGTCATTCAACTGTATTCACTAGTCCCGACTATGTAAACGAAGATAATGCGTTGCCGCAGGTTGTCAGGGAGCATGTGAAAAAAGACCCCGGCCACCAAAATATCTATGTGATGGACAGAGGGTTGCAATCAACCAGAACGATAGCTGCTTTCAGCAAGGAGAAGATCACCTTTCTCTGCAGGGCAAAGGAAAACAGGAAACTGGTTGAACTGGACTCATTTATTACCGAGGGCATGAAACTCGATCTGGGTGAATCTCTCCTAGTCAGCGACCGTAAGGTCCAGCTCTATACCGGTATCCCCATCAATAAAAACGGTAAAAAATATTATAGCGAAGAATTGGTAGATACCCCTTTTAGGCTTGTAATAGTTAAGAGCAAGGGGGAAGATCAGAAGGAGTATTGGTTATTGACCAATGACTTCCAAAGCTCAGCAGCAGAGATTTCCCAGGCATACAGAAGACGTTGGGACATAGAGGTCTTTTTTCGATTCATCAAACAGGAACTCAATGCAAGCAATCTGATATCACTTAACAAAAACGGTATACAGGTAATGTTATACATGACCTTAATCGTTGCCATGTTGGTACTCATCTATAAAAAAGCAAACAACATAGGGTATAAAACCGCCAAAAGGAGATTTGCATTGGAAGTAAGAGACCTTGCTATTGCCATGATCGTTGTCCAATGTGGCGGAGATCCAGGGCTATTTTTTAAAACATAAAAAATGGCCGGAATTTCTTCCGACCATGATTGGATAAATACCGTCCTTTTATCATTTTATAGTCTATAATTTAATCCTTATCGTCTATAAATTTGGTTAAGCATGATTTAAGGAAATTATTTCTTCCAGACTTCCGAATCTGAACATTCTGAAATATAATAAAATTCTCTTAGATCAATATTTAAAGTACGCTCCAGCGCATTATTAATCTGTTTAATGGATGCTCTACTGTTATTCACATAGTTTTCAATCGGTGCATTTGCTATCATCGTATGCCCAGCTTTTGGCACTTCGATTTTAACACAAAGGTATTCAAATTCAGGAACCATTTCGTGACTCTTGATCTTCGATAGTTCATTGCTTCCAATGATGTAATTGAAATTGAGAGATTCGTTCACTTAAAAGGTGTCCATGGTAAAGGCGTCGGACAGTCACTTCCTATGGTCTGTAATTCAAAATGGTATCCTAAATTTCCGTGAAATTGTTAAGTGTATAGAATTTATTTAATTCCACAGAACTGAAATTAAAGCAACCTTAAAATCTTGAAACATATTAACATCTTTGATTTGGATATACGTCTGCGGTCGCTCTTGCACTGCAAGCCCAATGCCAGACCTCCCCAACACTTGCGAAGGGCAAGAGTTGGGGAGCACGGCAGAGCCACCACTTCTGTGGTCACAGAAGCTGGTGTTCTGCCGTGTTTCAGTCTGTCATAGTACTTGCTTGTGCGGCGATTGCCGCAGTCCGTGCCGTTCCAGGATTTTATACTATGCCTCCCTTCGGTCAACATAGAATAAAATCCTGCGGCACTCCTTTTTGTCACGGCCTCCGGCCGCCTGTAAAAACCGGCCAGTGAAAAGAAACAATTTCTATTTCTTTACCTTTAGATCCGTTTCATCCATTTTTTTATTTACCGCCCTTATTGCTTCATCAAGATAAAGGGTACGGCTACCTTGCCGAATCCTCATGTCCTGAAATACACGATAGTACTGTCCTAAATCAACATTGAAAAGAATTTGCAAACCTTCCATAATTTGTGCAAGAGGCGCCTTAACGGCACCCAAAGCATGTATTGCATAGCCAAATTCTATTAAACCAACTTTTGGGCCTTCCCAGACTAATTTATGTTTGAGCCCAGTTTCATTACCTTTAACCGAAATAAGCTCATTCACCTTTTCCGCCAGGTGTTCTATGACCAATTGATATGAAATTAACTTTGATAACTCGGTACTGGCAGGAGTAGCGTATTTTTCATCTAGGTCCAGATCGGTATTTATAAAATCGAAATTTTCATTTGAACGGACGAAGAGTAGATGATCTCCACTATCATAGTTGGAACGCATATAGTGCAAGAAGATCTGGTTTCTGCTTGCCAATGCAGCATAGTGAGCCGAAGACCTCCGGTAGTATTTTGCCAGCATTCTTTTTTCTGATAATAGCGGCTTTTGAATTTCCACCTGGATAAGCTCATTGAAATACATGAGTTTGGACTGAAATTTTGGCTTTACATCTTTGAAAAATTCAATCTCTTCTCTTTGATCCGCAAATCGGTAGTTTAGAATGTATGACTTTAATTTTTTACTGATTTCAAGCGTTTCGTGATAGCAGGTTCTGTAATAATCAAAGCCTGATATTCCGCTGTTAGAAATCTCGTGGATGGTCGATTGCATCTTGCTGTACAGCTCTTTCGTAAACTTTTTCATATGCAGCATTTTTTTGGTGAAATGTCAAAAGTGTATGGTGACAAAAATGTGCATTGAGCCTATGAAAACAAAGAATTTGGCTCTTGCAAGAGTCTGAAATAGAATATAGGAGGGCTGATCTATTTCAGATCATGGCGAAGTACTTTAAAGTTAATACATTTTATATACATTTCTCCCTGAACCTTTGATTATAATACTGCCCAAAGGTGGGCGTTCTATCAAAAAATGAAATAAATTGCAATGCCTAACCTAATAAAATTTGAATTATGAAAATTATTTTTTTGTCAATACTTTCTTTAAATAAAAAAGCATATTCCCAATCGGTCTCTCCAAAACTTGAAACTCAACTACTCTCAGTTGAACCGGATGTTGAACAACAAGTAAAATTGTACATACCCTTTTAGGTTAGTATTGCCGTTCATATAGCATTTTAAGTCATTCATATAACATTTTATGTTGCCCTAATTCAATCAAGTTATATTTAGACCTACCAAATATAACAATGAAAATAAAGCTATTCAATACGGCACTATTCAGAGTGTCCCAATTTCCAACAAATGCAGAACTAAAAGACTGCTGGCCTGCGCTAAAACTATCTATTAAAGATGCATCATCCTATTTCTATAACATCATCCACGACCTGGATTACGACGAAATCGAAAACCAGCCAAAGAATATCAAGAACACCATAACGAAATACTTCAACCGGGCGAGATTTAGGGCAACTCCGTATGGTACATTTGCCAGTGTGGGAACGCTTCAACTTTCAGATCAAGCCTCTTCCAGAATTACAATCTCCAGCGAAGCAAAAGTTCATAACTTTATAGATTGGTCTTACATTAAAGAATCTGAATATAGCTGGAAGGAAAGTGACTTTGATAAGTTAGCGTTCCAGACCAATACCACCTATTACGAAAGTAGCGGGATGATACGATACCTTTACTACAATGAAGGCAAATTTGAACTGTCTGAGTTACCAGGTTACCCCGAGGTATTCCATCTCCTTGAAGTATTTAAGGAAGCCAAAATGTTTTCCGTTTCGATCCCATACCCGGCAAAATATGAACTATCAACCGAAGAATGGCGAGATCTCGCAAAAGAGCTGATCGACCTACAACTTATTTTTACAAACAAGCACCCCGGTATCATTGGCACCCACCAAACCTTAAAAAAAATCAGCCCCGAAGACGCAAATAAATCTTACAAAATTGCTGTTCGGCAAACTATAGATGGCGAGCTGTCAAAGGATAGAATACAAGCATTATCAGATGCAATAGCTTACCTGAATAAAAAGAGATTACAAAAGTCCAATACAACCGAATTGGACAATTTCATCCAGCAGTATACTCAAAAATACGACCAACAGGAAGTTCCACTAATGGAAGCACTCGATCCAGTTATTGGAATAGGTTATGGCAATTACGCAACTACGGATAACAGTAATGACTTACTGCAGGGACTGATCAATGCAAAGATGGATGGTCTCAATCCAGTAGATACGTCACAAACACAACTAATCAGCTTCCTGCAGACCAAAACACGTTTGAATACCATTCAATTGGAAGAACTGAACCTTCCCGATCATTCAGATGATAGAAGGATGCTTCCCAATACATTCAGTGCATTAATAAAAATTTCAGGTAACTCTATCCAAGTCAACCATATCGGTAGCGCAACGGCTAATGCACTATTGGGAAGGTTTACGTTAGCAGATAACCAGGTAAAAGACCAATGCCGCGCCCTTGCTGCAATCGAACAACAAGCAAATCCAGGTATCCTATTTTTTGATGTGGCCTATTCTGGAGAACCCAATGTTGATAATATAAACAGGAGGCTGCCAATATATGAAGAAACACTAGCCATACACAATTATGCGGATGGCTCAGTGATAGATATACAGGATGTTTTTTTGAAAGTAAAAGGGTCGGAGTTGATACTCTATTCCAGGAAGAAGCGCAAGCGACTCATTCCGCGAATAGCTAGTGCATACAACTATAGCCGATCAGACCTGCCTTTGTTCCGTTTGCTTTGCGACGTGCAGAATCAGGGAATTGTCAATAGCCTTAAACCTGACTTACATAACATATTACAAGGACAGGACTATACACCGAGATTACAGTATAAAGAAGTCATCTTATCCTTACGCTCCTGGCTATTAAAATATGATCAGGTTTTTGAGCAGCCTTCTTTTTTCCGAAATTATCTGCGTAAAAATAACATTGACCGCTACCTACAGGTAGGCACCGGAGATCAGACCCTGCGGATAGATACCAATAGCCTAGTAGATCGGCAGTTACTGGTTTCCATTCTAAAGCTCCGTAAAGAACTTTGGACTGAGGAATATTTACACAACGATCAAGAAATAATACAGGATGAACAAGGTAACCCTTTCACTTCTGAAATGGTGCTGTCTTACCACCACGATACACCAGTCTATACCATGTTTCCTAATCCGGTCATGCAGCTTACAGATCAGCGCACTTTCTTTCCAGGATCAGAATGGCTCTATTTTGAAATCTATGCCCATACGCAGATACTTGATAGATTGCTGACCGACGCTATCCACGCCATTGTAGAATTATTGCAGGATAAGGTCAAAGGATGGTTCTTTATCCGCTACAATGAAGGCGGTGAACATATACGGCTCAGGTTTCAGCCCGTGTACAAAAAAGATATCGGTGATTTAATTAACATCGTATTTCAAGCCTTTGATGAATATCAAAACACAGGGCTGATCAGGGATATCAAAATATGTACTTATAAGAGAGAGTTAGAGCGCTATGCCTATGCAGGAATGGAAGGGGTGGAGCATCATTTTTGTCTGGATTCTAATCTTGTATTACAATTGCTTAAAAATGGCTACTCCACAACTGAACTTTATAAGTTGATTATAACCTATACATTAGAATTGGGCACTTTGCATTTCGGCATACATCGTTTTACCGCATTATTACAACAGATAAAAAGCAGCTATGCGAAAGAACATAAAATACAAAAAAAACACTACAAACAGATTAACAAATCGTATGAAAGCTGGAACAGTCAGACGACAATTACTACACTTCCTAAAGAAATATCAAAGTTATTAAGGCTATTTCAGGATTCATTTAGGATACTACTTGAAAATGTAGACCCATCCAATGATTCAATCCTTTTTGGAGACTTGTTCCATATGCACGTAAACAGGATTTTTACTGACCACCAACGTACACATGAATATATCATTTATGAATACCTATACAAGCTTTGCATTTCCTTGAAGTATGAAAGGACGATTAAGATTTAAGCAGCATCTTAATTTGATGGGCATAAATTCTTCCAACCGGAATCTGGGTTTCATTACTCATCATAACAAATTTACCAGATCCATTCACGACATGATTAAAGTTGACCACATATTGCCTATGTATTTGGATAAAAGGAAAGCCGGGTAGCATATTCACTATTTTCCTTATGGTACCGTACAGTGTTATTTTTCTATCAAAGAGGTGAACATCTGTGTAATTCTTGTCGGCTTTCAGATATAGTATTTCCTCGTGTTTGATCTTTATCCAGGAGGCCTTTCCAATACCATTGGTTACAAGGTGATCTTTTCCAAAATTGAACGGTGATAACTTTTGCAATTCTAATGTTTTTACCTGAAAATATTTCTCAATAGCCTTCTCAAAGCGCTCGGGATGAATAGGTTTCAACAGATAATCCACCGCCTCTGACTCATAAGCATCAAAGGCGTAATCCCGATGCCCTGTCGTAAATATAATCTTAATCTGGGATTGAAGCATTTGTGCTATTTCTATTCCTGAAATAACGGGCATTTCAATATCTAGGAATAGTAGGTCTATATCTATTTTGCCAGCATTAAATTCTTCCAAAAATTTAATAGGACTGGTGCTTTTTCCTGCAAGTTGTAAATCTGGGTGCCGACTGATTAAAACTTCAAGAACTTTAAATTGTGAAGGTAGATCGTCAAGGATATAACAGTTAATCATTTTCAGTAAGTTTTATCGCTAAGGTTAGTATATAGACTCCATTGTTGGAAACAGAGTTAAATTCAAATCGATTTGGAAAATGGAATTTAAGTCTTTGCAGGCAATTGGCCAATCCCAAACTCCGGCGGTTTTGAAAGACAGGTTTTCCCAGCACTTTATTCCAGATGTAAAGTTTCAAATAAGGTCCATTTAAACTTAAACGGACTTCTGGTAATGATTTTGTATCGATAAAGTCAGCATGCTTATAAATATTTTCAACCAAAGGGTTGATTAGGTTAGCAGGAAATTCCATTTTTTCAGCATCCAGAATAGAAGGAAGTTCTATTTGCCCCAGCTCTTTTCCAATACTGCTATATAGCGCGACGATTCTCCGGATCAGCTCTATTTCGTCAGCAAGGGTTGAGGAGCCCTCCGATGTACTTTTAGTAAGAATATGTTCGTGGATGCTGGTTAGATTATGTATCAGATGAAAGGATTCCGGTGATTTTTCGAGGATATTGCCCTGTACGGCATTCAATACATTTATCATTAAGTGCGGGTTCATCTGTATGCCTAGCACAACAGATTGAAGGTTCTTTTTTTCTACTTCATACCCATCCATCATCATTTTGTATTTTCTATTGCTTATCACATAAGATATGACCAGGCGCACGAGAAAGAGAACAAGGGCAAAGAAAAGAATATGCGTATGCCGATACAGTGAGTCCGCAAACGCAATCTTCAGCTCACTGAATGTCAATGACCTTTCGTAGAGATGATATATAAATATTCGTAGCAACACACTGAGCAATGGGGCAACTGTAAGGATGATCGGTATGTAGATGAGCAGGATAGGACGGTTCATTACTTCACTTAAAAGCTTCGGAAAGAGCCAAAAATAACAGACACATAAAAAGGCCAGTTCCAAAAGATAGTAAATGGCAAAGATGTGCCATCCCGCTTTTGATCCTTTTGCAACAAGCAGAAAATACTCGACATTGGTAAAAATGATGATAACAATAAGCAGAACCACGGACAATAATACCCATGTAATCTTATTCTTTGAGCGTAACAGACCGTCTGTGTAGGAAAACTTGCTGTTCATATAATTGATTTTTTATTGGTAATTACTACGGCTATATTTAGTCAATCAAATAAAATTATATCATGAAAAAAGTATCACTAAAAAGAAGTAAAGTATTTACTTTCCAAGCGACCAAACAAACAAAAAATGAAAACTGCTCAACAGATGTTACTGGGCACCCGACCAATTCATTTTTATGTAAACCATAGCTTGTTCCTTCTTTAACCGGGCTTAGTCCCGGTTTTTTCATAACTTTTTTTTGTCGTTCATATAACCAATCGTGCAGTTCATGGAGAAAAAACTGTCGTTTATATAAATAATGAAAAAGCCGATTTGCTAACTGTCCTTTTTCATGGGATTGGGGTGTATCTTTGGTATAGAATACAAATAAGGATATAGTTTGCAGATGCTTAAAATTAATCAATTTATTTAATACTTGATATTGCAACACTTTAAACCTGAACCCAAACCAAAAAAGGGACCTTATTTCAAATTCTTGACAGGCAATATAATTCAAGTTGATAAGATGTATAATTATTAGTAGATAAATTGATTCCATAGAATGGCAGTATTTTTTTGGATAACGGATAAATTCTTAAAATGTGGAACAAGGAATACAACCAACCTAAAAAGCCGGAAAAATTAAAGGCAGTAGTTGAATCTGTCGATAATAGGGAACGCAAAAGCAGAAGAGATTTTTTTCTAAACATTATCGCTTTAATCTTTCTTGCATTATTTATCTATGGTCTATTTTTCTATTTACCATCCATTACTACCGGAGAGATAAACTGTGATGATCCTACTGAAGTAATTTTGATGAAAAGAAACTGGCATCCTATGATTCCTCATCCCTGCGATACAATTCCAACTATGCATCCACTAAGGCATTTGCCCAAATAAAAATCTGTGAAAAATATATTTTAAACCTATAACCCGGTTGTCTCGTAGCCGGACTGAAATCCCTTTTTTTTCACTTCACTTTAAATTCAATTGTATGAAGAAGCTATTTTCTTTATTTTTTGCAATACTTATTTCAGCCGTCGCATTCTCTCAGGCACGTGGCCTCCGGGTAGAAAATCAAACTAACTGTGTACAGTATTACCAAATCTTCGGCGATGAGCTGTGCATATGTGGTAATAAGTATGTCAGCGCTTTGATTGCCATCAATCCAGGTAATGTCCACAACTACAATACTTCTATTCCATTAGGTGGCACATATCCTGCAACCGCATCCAAGAGCATTGTGGGAGCTAGGATCCCAACCGGTCCAGCACAATGCCAGGTTACAGGTGGCACCATCGGCGAACCGCCATGTGGACTGCCGCTAATATTTACCTATATGGCTATTGACCAGGACTGTCGGAACTGTGCTCAAACTACAGCAAGATGGTTCCCGGTAACGGGATGCGGCATGGCAAGATTGGTCTTCACTCCATAAGCTTTTGAACCTCATATTTAAAATTTGGTGAAACACAGGAGAAGCCGAAAACCTGTATAAAAGAGTAGGCACTATTTCCTCATCCCGAAAAACCAATTGCTTTGTAGTTGGCCGGTTATTTCGACATTTTATCATTAACAAATTCAATTCTAAAAAGATGAAAAAATTAATTTTATCCGTTGCCTCTTTAATGTTGGCCTCCGCTCTTTCTTTCGCCGGTACTCCTGAAACAAAAGGAGAAGCTAAACCGGAAGTAAAAACAAATACGGTTCTGAAGACCTACCATTACGAATCACAAAATCCTGATGGTACTATAAACTTCGCTGAAGGTACTGGTAGTTGTCCGACTCCTGGAAACAGAATTTGTGAATGGACGTCTTCTGAAGAATTGGAATCACCAATGCTCCCTTCGGATATTTCCAGTAATCCAAATGTTTCTGTTACCAAAACAAGGAACTAAAAGTACAAGGCTTGAAATAGAGAGGGATATGTCCTCTCTATTTTTTTAAGCTTTCGTTAATTAGCAAACTGAATAAATTGTAATCTTTAAGTCTATAAGAATCGAATTCAATTACTTTTCCGCTTCTGTCTACAAGAATGGGCATTGGCATGAAGTTTATACCCAAGTTTTTTAATAGTGGATGCAAATCGGCCATTCCACCAGTATAGAGGTTTATGCCATTCGGATTTGTATAGGTATCTAATGAAATCGATTTTTTCCAGGTATTTAAGCTTCTGTCAATACTTATAGAAACTATTTGTACACGATTATCATTTTGATAGTCTTGTTCAATTTTAGAAAGAATGTTTTTTCTGTACTCTATACAACCACCACAGCCCGTAAACCAAATATCAATTATCAGAAGTTTACCTTTAAATGTTGACAAGGAAACTTCTGAGCCGTTTACATCCATCAAAACATATTTTCCAATATCAACATCCTTTTGATCCTTCAAATCGTTTAATAAGACCTTATTGTTATTGGAAGATATCCGCTCAGCAACAAACTGATAGATTTCTTTGGTTTGATTTGAAAAACCTATTGATGTAAGTAATGCGGTCAATAAAGATTCCTGAATTTCACCAGAAGTATTGTTGACAATACTTTTTGCTACATTAATTTCCTGGAAATCTCCATTAAGATAATTAAGTGTAAAAAATAAAGAAGAATATAATCCTATTAAATTACCTGATGGAAAATATTTGTTTTGAGTTGTGTTAATTAAAGCTAAATAGTCTGTTTTCAACTTATTTATTAAAGAATCTTTGTTTAAGCCCTTCGGTAAGTTGAGATTTTTAATATTCCTAAGTTTTTCAAGTACAGAAATTTGATCTAAAAATAATATATCAGTTTTTATGGCCTCAAAGCTTATATTGGAGATCTGAGGTTTAACGCTATCTAATAAAGATAGAAGGTGTCTTGTTGCGACCGTATCTATATAAGGAGAAAAATTCCATTGATTGTACCTTTCATATTTTTCTCTTTTATATTGTCTTCTTACGAATTGTATTCCTAGATATGTCGTTCTGAGTTTATTAATAATATTGTATTTCGGAGAACTCTTACCTGAAAACTCGGTTTTATAACCATTAATATCTGATTTATCTGTTCTTTGAATATGGAACGTAATTTTGTCACCATTTTCCCAGAAATAATTATCTGTAATAGGTAGTAGGTCATTAATAGCTTTAAATTGAACTCCTTTTTTAATTGTAATATAACCGTATTCATATGGTTGATCAAAACTAAAATGTACTTTACCATTTTTGTCTGCAACTGAAAGATAAGATTTGGAACCACGACTACCAAGATGTAAAGATGGAGAAATGATCAAGTAGAGGCTGTCTCCGGGTTTAGCTTCATTGTAAACTACATCAGCAATTATTTTGTACTGAGATCTTTCAGTCTGGCTATATATATGGAAAGGAGTAAAAAGTACTATGATTAATATAACAACCTTTACGTATTGTATTATTCTTATGAATCCCATTTTATCGAATATTTTGCTCTAATTCACTAAGTTTGATTTCTTCCTGTGGTATAGGAAATACATACCTCGGGTCGTTTGGAGGCAATGTATACTGCTTATTGTTAACTGTTCTAGTTAACGTTTTTTGAAAGCGACTGTCAAGGTTAAGCCGTCTGAGGTCTTCCCAACATATGTTTGAGACTCTAGGGAATTCTTTTTCTTTTTCTGCAAACAGGATTTTTAAAAAAGTTTCTTGATTGTTTTCTGAAAAGGTTGGGGCAGTTCCTGTTTGGTATCTTTTATTTAATACTGTTCTCAAATCTGCTTTAGCCATTTCAATTTTATTCTGGCGAGCATAACATTCAGATCTTATGAAATAAAATTCACTTGTTGATAGACCCTGAAACAAACAATTGTCTCCACTGTATGTGCCGATAAAGTTGATTTTACCATTTGATTTTCCATAGAAATATTCTTTTCTAAGATCATTATTTGAATAATTATTATAAAATGCTGTAGTGACCTGTAACTCCTGACCAGCGTAATTATATTGTAGACCATATGCACCAAATGCATAAAAAATAATTTCCGGGTTTCCATTTCCTATAGGCTGAAAGTTGAAAGGATAATTATGAGATGCGTACAAAGGGTTGTTAAAATCAATGATATCTGGTTTAAGTTTAATTACAGAATCTGCATATATGCCTGCTGTTTCGTATTCTTGCATATTCAGATAAACTTTTGAAAGCATTCCCAATGCAGCAACCTTGGATGGTCTTGTAAAAAATGAGCTTGATACAGGCAAAAGGTTATTAGCAATGTTGTAATCAGTACGTATCTGATCATATACCTGTTGAAGATTCGATCTTTTCTTCAGCTCGTTTACATCAGATGTTAATCTGATTGGGAGACCTAAATTTGATTGGGCATTAACTTTTACATAGGGCTTACAAAATGTTTGAGCAAGATAATAATAACCGGTTGCTCTAAAATAATATGCCTGTCCTAAGATATAATCAGCCTCGTTACTAGGATCAAGTTTAAATATTCCCTCAATTACCAAATTTGCTTTTTCAATCATTTGAAAAAAGAAACTCCAGTCATAATTGCTGTTATTGGTATAATTGATTTCTTTAGACCAAATGTAGCAATCTAGGTTCTCCGGAGATAATGAACCTAAATCTTCATCAGCAATGTAAACATTTTCAAGGCTTGGAATACTTAATGAGCCGTATCCCATATTAAGTGTATAATAATCATCTAATATTCCCTGAAGGTCTTTTAGTGTTTTTGGTACTACTAAGGATTTACTAGGTTTCTCGTCTAACCAGCCCTTAGAACAGGATGCCATTATTGCAAAAAGGACAACCAATATAACTGTGTAAAGTATAGTTTTCATAATTAAAATGTAGCGTTAAAACCGAATGAGTACATTTTGGGGTCGGGATATCGTCCAGTGATCATCTGTGGATCAATCCCTTCTTTATTTTTTCTCCAAATAATTGCCAGATTTTGCCCATAGGCAAAAGCTGATAGTTGAATTGATTTACTTTTAAACATGGAGCTAAAATCATAAGATAACCTGATATCTCTTAATCTTAGATGGTCACCTTTTAGGATTTTAACTTCTGAATACTGATAAAACCAATCCCTATAGGAATTTGTGGGATAGACAAAAGAGGGCACAGTTGTCCATTGCTCATCACCAGGTTTTTGCCAGCGATTAACGTAATCGGAATACCCAGAAATCTTAAGTTGATCTACGTAATTGGTTGACGTTGTAGGTTTACGAAAGACAGAATTAAAGAAATAAGTGATATTTACAGATAAACCAAAATTTTTAAATGAGAAATCGTTTCTGATTGAACCGAAAGAAGTAGGTAGAAAACTTCCAGCATAAACAAGATCTGCCGGTTCCATACGATTGTATATTTCGTTATAATCCTCTATATGTTGTCCGTCTATTATCCCGATTGGATTACCATTTTCCGGATTTAATCCTGCCCATTTGTAGGCAAATATCCCTTTTAGGGATTTGCCTACAATACCGCCCATATCACTGATGGATGTTTTAATCGGATCATAACGCACTATTTTGTCTTTTAAATAGCTGTACAGAATAACAGTATTCCATTTAAAGGAATTATCTATTACCTTAAAATTTAGGGTAATGTCCAATCCCTGAGTTTTTGTTTGTCCTGTATTTGCATAGTATCTTGTAAATCCTGTTTGCGGAGCAAGGTTTGTTTCTTGGATCAGATCAATTCCATTTTTAATGTAAAATTCAATATTCCCGGTTACTATATTATTTTTTAACCTGAAGTCGATTCCAAAGTTCAAGTTCCTTACCCTTTCCCAACTGAGTTCAGAATTTGGAGCTGTTAAATTGTTAACTGCTTGCAACCCAGTTGGCATTGGGAAGTACCTACCAGTTAATAGTCCTGTTCCATTTTGATAAGTATTTCCATTATATCCGAAACTGGTTCTTAAATTTAAGTAAGGAATAAAAGACATTTTAAAGAATGATTGTTTGCTGATATCCCAGCCAACACCAAGCGACCACAAAGGAGAAAACTTGTTATTACTCTTTACCCCAAACAGATTTGCTCCGTCAGTTCTAGCGCTGGCAGTTATGGTATACTTCTCATCAAAATTATACGAAGCATTAGCATAGTAAGAAAGATATCTATTGAGGAAGCCAGATACAGTGCTTCCTGGGCCTGGGAGCATAGATGTACCTGATGGACTTGTAGGATAGGATGTATTGTAATTCAGGTTCATATTTGAGGTGCCAAATTGATCGTCATACCCGATCAGCGCAAGGGAATTTCCTTCAGATTTAAGTTCTCTTGCTTCATAACCGGCCAAACCATATATTCCATGTCTGCCAATCTGCTTTTCAAAATTAAGCTGCATGCGGAAATTCATTGATTTCCAGTCGGTGTTTGTCAGATTTAGGTTTGCCCCATCGGGATAGTTATAAGTAAATTTTCCAGTTGCATTATCAAATAAGCTGAATTTGTTATAAAGGTCGCGAACGTAATATGTTTCCATACTCCGATATCTACGTTGGGTTATTTTTTGTTGCTCTGTTTGGTAGTGTACGGATGCGGTTAATTCAGGCAGGATTTTATAGGACGCGCTGATACGGCCAAGAATACTGTTTATTTTAGTAGTGTTATCTGCCAGTCTGATTTCATCTAAGGGGCGGTATCGCCAGTCCCTATAACCTTTTTGTTCTGCTTCCTGAAGGTATGACTCACTCAGACGGTTTAAAACATCTAAAGGATTCCCATTTTCATCAGCCAGCATAGAATAAGGGAATATGGTTCCGGAATACTTACTGTTCGCGAGTGAATAAGACTTAAATTCGTTATTTAATGCACTTTCGCTTTGGGTATAATTAAGCCCTGCTGTAATTTCCAACCCTTTTAATGGAGTATAAGTATTTATCGAGTTAATCGTAAAACGGTTGAATCCATTTCTAACGAGTTCATCTTTGTTTTTATCATAACCTGCTCCCAATCGGTAGGCCAAATTACTTGTCCCACCTCGCAGGGATATCGCATACTGCTGCTTTATGGCTCTTTGGTACGCATACTTTTCTATGTCGTTTCGCACGTCATGATTTCTAAGCACATCCAATTTAGCCTGTCCTTCTTCGGCGGAAATAGAGCCAGTTTTAATCTGGTTCATGATTTGTACAGCTGGGCTAACAACAGGCCGGGTAGATTTATTGTTGATATCAGAATTGAAATACCCTTTGTCAAAAAGATACTGTTCAACTTCAATAAAGCTTTTGGAATCAACGAATCGTTTATCGTAGTAAAGATCTGGTAAATCGGAAATACTCCAGTTCGAAGAAACATCAATTTTCACCTTTTCATTGAGTTTCCCTTTTTTTGTGGTAATAACAATTACCCCATTTCCTGATCTTGCACCCCATATAGATGCAGCAGAAGCATCTTTTAAAATGGTTATGGATTCAATATCATTAGGATTTATGCTAGATAGTTCGCCCTCAAAAGGGAAATTATCTACAATTACTAATGGACTTGTCGAGGACAAAAATGTACTTTCGCCTCGGATCGTAATTGGACTTCTCCTAGAATTTGGGTTGGTCTGAATTCTGTTACCAACAAGATCGTTTGTTTGAAAGCTAAGCCCTGGAACAATTCCATTTAACCTATCTAATATATTTGTTGATACCGAACGGTTTAGTAATTTGTTATCTACCTGAACAAAGCTCCCGACCGCTCGTTCTTTTGGAATGGATTGATATCCGGTATTGATTACATCAACGGTTTCGATTTCTAAAGTTGAAGACAAAAGACGAATTATTCCAATAGTACCACCTACAATAATCTCTTTTGGTTCGAAACCTATCATTTTGACTGATAACTTTTCACCATCATTGATATTGATAGTGAAACTTCCATTCTCATCAGAACTGGTCGCAGTATTATTGGCTACGGATAAAATAGTTGCACCAACGATAGGTTTTCCAAACTGATCAGTTATCTGTCCCGTTTTTTTACCTGGTTGCTCTTCATTAAATCGCTCTTCTTTTTCTGATATTTCTTTTGAACGTATTACGATATTTTTCCCCTTAATCTCGTACTGCAAATTTTGGTCCTTAACTATTTCTTTCAAAGCCTGTTCAATTGTAGCATTTTTAATATTCACATTTACAGGCTTTGCCTTCTCCAATACGTTTGAAGAAAGCATTATCGAATAATCGGTTTGCGCTCTTAATTGCTTAATTACCTGTTCTAAAGGTTGGTTTTTGGCCTTCAAACTGATGCTTTGTGAAAAACAGGCTTTAACGCCTATTACCAGAAATAAGCATGTAAATAACAAAGCTTTCGACCGGATCAATCTTCGAAAATATGGTTTCGATGATTGGGGGGGAAGCCCGTCTGTATTGGCCTGTGAATGATTTTTACCATTCATAATCATAGGGTTTATCGGATTCAAACCTGCTGATTGTTGATATTGCAATCCACAATCATTAAGTTTGTACCGGGTTAATAAATTGAGTTGTCAGATTTTAATTTTTTTTACCCGATACCCGCCGGAACTGTTAGCGCAGCTCCGGCATTTTTATGGTATCATGGCAAACATAGAAACTTCTTATTTCGCTGTTACAGTTACCCTCCTTCCTTCGATTTGAAATTTAATACCAGTAAGGTCCGTTATGGAACTTAATATTTCTGATAGCTTTCTGTCTTTCGGAATTTCCATTAAGTATGATTCTTTCGCCAATGCAGAAGGGCAATTAATCTCTACATCATACCAGCGCTCTAATTTTTTAAATATTTGACTTAATGGGATATTGTTGAAAACAAAAAGGTTATTCGCCCAGGCAATCGCTTCCTGCGCATTGACCCGTTTGACTTTGTATTTATTGTCATATTTGATTGCTTGTTGGCCCGGAACCAGAATAGTATTGCCATTGGTACCAAAGGAGTGGAGTGATACCTTACCCTCTAAAAGCGTTGTTTCTATAGGCTCTCCTGTGTAAGACTGAATATTAAAATGTGTACCCAATACCGTTAAGATTTGATTTTCGGACTGTACTTTAAAAGGTTTTGCCTTATTCGGGCTAACTTCAAAATAACCTTCACCCTCCAGCTTAACCGATCGTACCGAATCAGAGAAACTTAGTGGATAGGAAAGGGAAGAACCTGAATTCAGTGCCACCTTGGTTCCATCCGATAAGGTCAGTCGGTAAATACCGCCACGCGGCACTTTTAGTACTGCGGTGGTAAGTGTTTTATGATCGGATACCAATTTTCCGTTGTTATAGACAATAGATTGATCTTTTATCTCGATACCATTTGAACTGCTATCCAGTTCGATTTGGGTTCCATCAGCAAGGAGCAAAGTCGCCCTGTTGCTTCCGGGCATAATGTCGGAACCGTGTACACTTGATATTTGCATTTTCCGCTCCTCGTGCCTGGTAAGAAAATACATGGCACATAGAAACAATCCTATTAATAAGGCTGCAATAGTAGCCCAACGCGACCAAGATGTTTTTTTCTTTTCCGAGGTTAATGCAGAGATATTCTCCCAACGTTCATTAGCAATATTATCTGCTATTTTCTTTTCCGAAATGTTCACAAAATTTGCATCCGCATTCAAATGATCCCGGATTAACGTTTCTAATTCCGTATCATTTTCCGTAGCAAAATAATCAAGTAGCAATTTCAGCTCTTCCGGGCTTGCTTCACCATTGAGGTATTTTTGAAACAGTATGTAAATGCGTTCGTCCATCTTCTTAAATTTGGGGCCTTTAATAGCATTACGTTTCAAAAAAGAAAAGTGATAGGGGGGATTGATATTTTTTTTTAAATATCATTTTTTTCAAAAAAGAAGCCAGTTGCAAAATATAAATTGAAACTGGCTTGCATTGAATATTAGGTACAGTATGAACCCTATATTGAAAAGTCCATTATAGTACTGCAGAGATAGATGTAGGCAATCGGATAGAGGTATTCTTTCATCTTTTTGCCTGCTTCCTGAATCAGTCTATTTACGGCAGGCTTACCAATACCTAGCTTGTCCTGAATTTCCTTATAAGAAAGCCCCTCCAGTTTAAACATGGTATATACTTCCCGTTGACGGGGTGGAAGCTTTGCTAATGCCTGCTCCAGTGCAAGCCGTAGTTCTTTCTGATTGATAAATTGAGAAACGCTGTCCTGCCCCTCGTCTTTACCCATTTCTGATTGAATAAATAATTGACGGGTGAGGCTACTTCTAAATTTGTCCTTCGCCATATTGCTGGCTATGGTATACAAATATCCACGAATAGATTGATCCGGGTTAATTTGATTTCTTGTTTCCCAAAGTTTAATAAAAAGATCCTGTAATACATCTCCGGCTAGTTCCCTGTCTCGGAGCAGAGATACAAGCTTCATGGTAAGCCCTGGAGCATACAGTCTATAAAGCTGCTCAAAAGCAGAGTGATCTCCGTTCCGAAGCTCAATTATCAATTCACGTTCACTATGCTCAGCCCTAGTTTTCATCTTTTTTGATTCTTATTCTATCTCGAATTCGTAGATTAATTCACCTGTAGCTTGGACAGAACTATCTGGACTACTGGATGCAGTAATGGTACTTGAATCCAAAAACCATTTACCGCGTCCTTCATCTTCATCAGCGTCATAATCAGCTGGGAGTACCAGGTTTAGTGGCAAGCGGTTCACAAATGCGATTGCAGCTTTGGACGCTAAAGAGGCTATAAATAATGGGTCTAAGCCATTAAGGTAACTTATTTGGGCAGTATTAAGGATAATATGATTATCTGCCCAGCTTATATAATCAGCCAATACAGCATTTGCTTCTGCGAGCAAATCGCTGTCTGAAAGTTCATACAATTGTGTTTCTAACTGTTTGAATCCGGAGGGTGTAAAAGCGACCTTTTCCATAATATTAGAGTATTAGTATTTAAAAAATAATGGCCTGATCGACGAATCGAAATAGGGGCCAGAGGTTAGTATATTCCTGCTAAATAATACTAATATAATAAAATTATTTTATATCTTTAAAAGATATGTAGTACTTAATTTACTAAAGGAGGCGTATTGAAAGAGAAAACCAATATAATACACTATAAAGATTTTTTGTTTAGAAACATTTCGTGTTTGCTTTCGGCGCATGTGATTGTGATGATGGGCCGGCCTGACCTCAGTACCTTTCAGGCATTTACTATTCCATCATACTACCCTACACTTTTGATCAATTTTGTCATTGCGCTTATTCTTGCATTCACTGTGAAAAAAATAACTGTCCTATTGGACCGCAAGCATGACTGGTATCATGACATTTGGCGCAGAGCCTTATTACAGTTTACTTTTGGCGTAATCGCAGTTTCTATATTGTCATTCTTTTTAGTCTGGATATATTTTCATGCTTTCGGACAGGATATCGTTGGTTCCGGTTACCTGGACTACGAGCTACCATTTTCTATCGCGCTGATAACTATCCTTAATTTCTATTACGTAGCATATTATTTTTATAACTATCCCAGGAGAGTGGAGGGATCTTATGGGGATGTAGGCTCAGTCGTATTGCAGACCAGAAGCGAATATTTATTTACGGAAAGTAAGCAGGGGGATAAACTTACTGCCAGCACAAAGAAGCCTAAAGAACTAAAAGAGATTTTGATCGTTGAAACACCATTGCGCTCTATCCCTTTGCAAGTTAAGGATATAGCCATGTTTTTTATTTTTGACAGGGCAACTTTTATTCGGACACTTGGGGTAAAGAGTTTTAATGATTGTTTAACTGTACCGGCAACATTGAGCGATATAATGGAATTCCTGGATGAGTTGACTTTCTTTAGAATAAATAGGAAATGTATTATCAATTTTTATACAATAGATTCCTTCCGGCCCTTTGGAGGGAAAAGTTTATTAATTACACTAAAACCCGAATATAAAATGGAAAATATGCAACAGGACGATTGGGAAAAGCTGCTAATTGTGAGCGGAGATAAAGTAGCTGATTTTAAAAAATGGATGGACAGATAAGTTTAGGCCCGGGCTACGGGCCTTGATTATGCTAAAGTAAAGCAAATGATATATTTATGTCAAAGGTTCCGGTAAGTTTCTGGTCGCTATCATTGTACTTGACTTCTCCGAATAAGTTCGCTCTGGTTTCTTTGGCTCTTCGCGGAGCAGGATTAGCAGGTGCAACAGCAAATGTTATTTGTGAACGGGAATGAAAAGCAGCGGCGAATAAATGTCCGTAGAACTTGTTTACATTCTCAGGATAGGTAGAGATGTAAGCCTTTTCCTCAGGCGTTAGATCAAACTTGTCATTTAACCATGTGCTAAAATCTGTCGCTACTGCATTGGCTTCAAGAAGAATTGAAGCATCAGTTTTAAGGTACAGTTGTTCAGTGAACGCTAAGATGTTTACCGGTGTAAGAAGTGGTTTTGGCATAAGCATATAAGTTTATAAAAGTGTATAACTATTTCTAATATAATAAATTGATCATTAATAAAAAAGTAAGAATCTTGTTATGGATAATTTATTGGATAAGTTCTGGTTTAGATTAACGATGGTATTGATAGCAGGGATCTATATAACTGAGATTGGAAGTATGGATTCCTTGGCTACACGCTTGCGGACGGATGTATTTTATAAAGAATATTTGGCAACTATAATTATAAGCGCTATCACGGTGGAACTGATACATTTTTTTCATGTGCGCCTGGATAGAAAAGTACCTTGGCAACAAGGGCATGTACTTTACCGGCTCTATCTGCAAGTTATATTGGCCTGTTTCGTTCCCTTGGTTTTGGTGATGGGAATGGCCGCCTTATATTTTCATTTATACGGTGTCGATATAAGGCGCACGGATTATTTCTATTTTATTGCCCCAATTGTTCTGCTGCTGATCGTTTTATTAAATATAATTTTTATAATGATTCCTGTCTTTATTCAAAATTTAACCCATAAACAGGTTGCTGCTCTTCCTATTGACCAGCCCACTGACAAACAGCAAGCAGAGCTACCTATAAAAGTTGTGGATGGTAACAGTATCCGTATAATACCCCCTGAATCGGTTGCTGCTTCCTATATTGTAGAAGGGAAAGTAGTAGTTAAAGACAAGGAGCAGAAGGAATACTTAACAGATTTTACATTGGATGAATTGGAAAAAATGTTTTTACCCGATAATGATTTCTTCCGTGTTAACCGGCAGCTCATCGTTTGTCGCGATATCGTTAAGGCGTACCGATCGCTTGATTATGGCAAGATAGATGTGGAGCTAACAGCATCGGTTCCTGTGAATGTGGTAGTAAGTCAGCTGAAAGCGAAGAGTTTCAGAGAATGGCTATCTTAACGATTTGAGTACGCTAATTTATTGAAATAAAAATGGTAAATTCAAAATAGAATGCTCAAAGCTATACAGATTTCAGGAATAATATTATCCATCACACCATATTGGATCTGGGCCCGGATAGCAGGGACTGGATACTGTCGTTAAGGGATTGTACAGAGAAAGGAATCCAGCGCAAGATAAATGTAGTAAAGCACCTGAAAGATTTGCTATTTTTAGCAAACGACGTTGACCATCACGGGCTCAGCAAAAGAAATATTGGAGGATCTGCTTCGTAAATATGTTTAACACTAAACAAGTAAAGGCACTTTAATAGATAATGACATTTTAAAAGTATTAAGATGAACCTTTAATTAACTTCAATGAAAATCATAAAAATTGACCGAGGAAGTGTAGTGGTAGAAATCAATGGAAAGATGCTGCGAATATTGGGCGAAGCAACCACCCCAGTTCAACTCCAGGGATCATCCGAATACGTGATATACAAAAACTCACTGATTTGGTTGGATGAGGAAACAATACCAGAACTTGACTTTGATGAATTGATCACATTTTTGAAAAATGAATTTTTAAAAAGGAATCTACTTTTATTTTTAGAATAGCTATGGCAATGATAGCAGGGACTGGATACTGTCGTTAAGGGATTGTACAGAGAAAGGAATTCAGCGCAAGATAAATGTAGTAAAGCACCTGGAAAATCTGCTATTTTTAGCAAACGACGTTGACCATCACGGTATGGGCTCAGCAAAAAAAATATTGGAGGATATGCTTCGTAAATATGTTTAACACTAAACAAGTAAAGGCACTTTAATAGATAATGACATTTAAAAGTATTTAGATGAAACTGCTAATTTTGTTCATTGCAATGAAATCATAATTACTTGTTCATGTATTTTTGATACATTCGAAATACGTAATTCCACTTTATTTTTTGCATCCAATTCCCAAAATAGCCGAAAGTCGTCTAAATCCTGTAGCTTATCTACCCAAGTTATTTTTCAGCTCCCGGATTTCTCGTATAATTGTATCCATATCCGTCGCCGCTTCTGGCATCTCCTTGCTTGTATAGGCATGGAACTTCCATACCTCCAATACTTCCTCTGCTTGAACATGATAAGGCTGATAAGCAGTATTTAACGATTGTAACAGTATCTGTCCGTCCTGCTGGAAGGTAAATAATTTGAACACAAAATCTTGCGCTTTTAATATGACGATTGCCGGAGTAGCAGGCTTAAGACTACTCCAGTCTTCCACAAATTGCCCAGTAATATCCGCTCCATCTGGAATCGGAATCATAGAATCTCCGCTAATCGGGAAAATGCGAAATGTACCTTTTGGTAAATTAGGTAAACTGAATTTCGGAAGTTCAGCAATATACTCAGGATCTGCATAACCACCTGAAGCATAGCCTGCCTTTGCTTTAATAGGTACATAGTCCGTGTGTTCCGTATTGCTTTTGTCTACACTAATTGCAAGCACCCGGATATTACCCCCTTTAATGTATATGTCATTGCCGGCCTCCAGCTCCCGTAATTTAAGTTCCCCCAATTTGCTGAGATCAATTTTCAGCAGGCTATCAATGCTAATCTTAAAATAATTGGATGCAGCAATATAATCCTCCGGTTGCGGCGCTCTGGTATGGCCGGATTCCAAAGCTGCAAGTTTAGCCCTTGTTACATTCAACTTTTTTGAAAGCTCTTCCTGGCTTAATTTCTTACGTTCCCGAAGGAATTTCAGGTTATTGGCGAAAAATATTTTTTGTTCCTTCATAATGAATTGCTACATTAACAAACAGGTATTTGTTACGATTTGTAGCAAATATAGATAAAAGTATTTGATTATCATGGAGAGGCATATTGTTCATTGCGATTTGGACACGTTTTTCGTGTCAGTGGAAAGGTTGCTAAATTCGGAATTAATGGGCAAACCGGTGTTAATAGGTGGAGCTGGTGACCGTGGAGTCGTTGCGTCCTGCTCTTATGAAGCCAGGCGTTTTGGTGTCCATTCAGCCATGCCCATGCGATTGGCCCGGCAGCTATGTCCCGAAGCTATTCTTGTGAGGGGAGATTATGACCAGTATTCGAGATTCTCAAACATGGTCACCGAAATTATTGAGGAGGTGGCTCCCGTGGTGGAAAAAGCCAGTATTGACGAACACTACCTGGATATCTCAGGGATGGACCGCTTTTTCGGTTGCTGGAAATGGACGCAGGAATTAAGGGAACGGATCATAAACGAAACCGGACTGCCAATAAGTTTCGGTCTGTCCGTAAATAAAACCGTCTCCAAGATCGCAACCGGCGAGGCTAAACCTTGCGGCGAAAAAAAAGTAGATACTGGATTGGAAAAATCCTTTCTGGCACCTTTATCTATCCGTAAAATTCCAATGGTAGGGCAAAAATCATACACATTGCTCCGCAATATGGGAATATCCCAGATTTACACGCTGCAGGAGATGGAAGTGTTTACTATGCGCAAAGTACTGGGTGAAAATGGCGTGAGTATCTGGAATAAGGCCAACGGACTGGATAAAAGCCCAGTAGTGCCGTTCCGGGAGCAAAAATCCATGAGTAAAGAAACAACTTTTGGGGAGGATACCACAGATATGGACATGCTCAAAAAAAGGTTGATTACTATGGTCGATCAGCTATCTTTTGAACTCCGCAATGAGCAAAAGCTAACGGGATGCCTTACGCTAAAAATCCGCTATTCTAATTTTGATACCCACACGCAGCAGGTGAAAATTTCCTATACCAATTCGGATAAGCAGATCACCCAAAAAATATTAGAGCTGTTTAAAAAACTCTACAGCCGACGTATGTTGATCCGTCTGATCGGAATTAAGTTTTCTGACCTTATTACCGGCAACTACCAGGTTGATATCTTTAACGACACGCTTGAAGATATACAGCTCATGCAGGCTATCGACCATATCCGCAAGCGGTACGGAATAGAATATATTATGAAAGGCATCTGTTTGGAAGGAAAAGGAGGGAAGAATGCTACTAAATTTACACAGTAATTATAGTCTTCGGTATGGTACATTGAGCCTGGACGATCTTATTGCGGGGATGCTTGCCGGCGGACACGACAGCGCCGTACTTACAGATATTAATAACAGTTCCGCTTCTATTGATTTTATCCAAAAAGGGATAAAATCGGGACTTAATATACTTGCCGGTATGGAATTCCGTCAGGAAGACGAGCTTCGTTTTATTGCTATTGCTAAAAATACAGAAGGATTCAGAGAGATTAACGAATACCGTACCCTTTTAAATCAGCGCGAACTTTCAGTCCCGGATCGTGCACCGGAATTTAACCAGGTTTTTATTATCTATCCGTATCGTAGCATAGCAGTTAGCGAGCTTCGTGACTATGAATATATCGGTATCCGGCCATCGGAAAGAAATTTTATCATCATGGAGCCAAAGAGCAACTACGATAGGTATGTGATTTTGGCACCAGTGAGCTTTCGCCCTGAAGACTATAAATTCCATTGCCAGTTACGGGCGATAGATCATAATATACTTTTTTCTCAATTGGAAAAGAGCATGGTAGCAGACAGAGAGGAAGTCTTTATTACCAGGGTACAGCTTTTGGAAATGTACCGCCAGTTCCCGCAGCTCATAGCCAATACCAACCGCTTGATGGCTCAATGTTCTTTTAATATGGATTTTAAAAAGATCAAGAACAAAGAGACATTTACCGGTGCAAGGTATAGCGATAAAGAGTTACTATTACTGTACACCAATGACGGTTTTTTGAACCGCTACCATAAGAATGATAAAATTGCCCAGGAGCGGATCGCAAAAGAACTGGAGATCATCGAGAACCTGAACTTCTCCAGCTATTTTCTGATAACAAATGATATCTGCCGGTATGCAAAGGGCCGAAACTTTCACTATGTTGGAAGGGGAAGCGGTGCAAATTCTGCTGTTGCTTATTGTTTGGGAATCACCGATGTGGACCCTGTTGAATTGCACTTGCCTTTTGAGCGGTTTCTGAACCCCCAAAGAAATTCCCCGCCCGACTTCGATATCGACTTCTCCTGGAACGAGCGGGATGATATTTATAAATACATTTTTACAAAGTACAAAGGGCCACATACCGCCTTAATGGGTGCAATGAGTACTTTCCAGGGAAGGAGTATCTTGCGGGAGCTGGGAAAGATTTATGGTTTGCCGAAGGGAGAAATTGATCGGTTGGTGCACGAGCCGGCAAATATGCTGAATAAAAACGAGGTGACCAATATGATCCTAAGCGTATTTGGCAGGATGGAAGATTTTCCCAATCAGCGCACCATTCATGCCTCCGGCGTTCTCATTTCCGAACAGCCCCTGAACTGTTACTCTGCCCTGGATTTTCCACCAAAGGGGCTCCCGACTGTCCAATACGATATGTATACTGCGGAATCGTTGGGATTTGAAAAATTCGATATATTAAGCCAACGGGGGCTGGGACACATAAAAGATTGTCGTGAGATCGTATTGCAAAACCGGGGCGAAGTGATCAGCACCGAAAATCCCAAACGTTTTTTTAAAGACCCGAAGATTGCCGGTCAATTGCGCAGTGCGAAGACAATTGGCTGTTTTTATATCGAAAGCCCGGCTATGCGTCAACTCATTACAAAATTGAAGTGCGATGATTACTTGACACTCGTTGCCGCCTCCTCCATTATCCGGCCGGGAGTAGCCTCTTCCGGGATGATGGGGGAATTTATCCGGCGCCATCACGATCCGACAAAAGTCATATACCCGCATTATGTGTTTAAAGAACAACTGGCTGAAACGTATGGGGTGATGGTCTACCAGGAGGATGTCATGAAAATTGCCAACGCCTATGGAGGACTGGATATGGCCGATGCAGACGTGCTAAGGCGGATGATGTCGGGTAAGTATCGCAGCAAGGATCACCTCGTACTGATCCAGGATAAGTATTTTGCCAATTGTAAAGCAAAAGGATATCCGGAGGAAGTCAGCCGCGAAATCTGGCGGCAGATGGAAAGCTTTGCAGGCTATAGCTTTAACAAAGCACACTCAGCAAGCTTTGCCGTGGAGAGCTACCAGAGCCTGTTCCTGAAAACTTATTATCCCTTGGAATTTATGGTAGCGGTAATCAATAATTATGGAGGTTTCTATAATCGAAAAGTGTATATAAATGAAGCAAGGGTTTCTGGTGCAACGATATGTTTACCTTGCGTAAATACCTCAGACCTCCGAACAACAATAAAAGGAAAAGATATTTATCTCGGTTTTGACAGCCTGCTTAACATGGAAAATGGGCTGGCTAACCGGATACCGTTAGAAAGGGAACATAATGGGAAATACACCGGCTTAGAAAACTTTGTGATCCGCACCGGGGCAAGCCTGGAGCAATTGATTATCCTTATACGTGTTGGGGCATTTCAGTTTTTAAGTTTCGGAAAAAAGGAGTTGCTTTGGGAAGCACATTTACTGTTAAGCGCTGATAAAAAAGAACAATCCAAAGGAAATTTGCTGTTCGAGTCCATAAACCGAAAACCGGTTCTTCCCAGATTGGAGCATTCTATCCTGGAAGACTTTTATGATGAAATCGAGCTGATCGGCTTTGTAGTCTCTGGCAGTTCTTTTGACCTGGCCAAATCTCCATACCGGGGGGATTGCAAAGCGAAAGATTTGTTAGGATACCTGGGCAAGACGATCAGGATAGTAGGCGATTTTGTGACCGATAAAACCGTAAAAACCAAACATGGCACGTATATGAAATTCGGAACATTCCTGGACGAAGCCGGAGATTTTTTTGATACCGTTCATTTCCCACCATCGTTAGCCGCTTATCCGCTAAGGGATTGGGGATTGTACCTGATCGAAGGAAAAGTTGTTGAAGATTTCGGTTGCCCGGCCATTGAAGTCACCAGGTGCGGAAAAATGCCTTTGAAATCCGATCCGAGAAGTGTATAGTATGCTATAGGACAAATCAAATAGCCGTTTTACATTCTTACAGTCTAAATCAAGGAAATTGTAACTTTTTCAATCTAAAAAGTTTGATATTATTTATATAACTTTATATAGACATTATATTAAAGATGTATAATCCGTTTGTGCAATTTACAGAAGACATGTTGCATTCTTTGGAGAAAGAAAGTATATGCTACCTTATTTTGCAACGGTTTAGCTGGCCGGGATTGAACAGGTCTACGACATTCTTAATTACGCCATATCGGGATATGGAATCTGCCCGTATTCATGAACAAAACCTGGAGCACAACGAAGGAAAGCTTTTGGATATTTCCAAAGACAGGGAAAAAGTAGGGGCTCTGTTAAAACCTGAAAACACGTATCGTCTGTATCTTGATAAATTTAAAGAAACAAATTGGAACAAAAGGATGTTAAAGGAGTATCAGCGGAATATCGTTAATTACCTTAGAGGTCGCACACGGTTTACCAGGGAGGACACTATTGACATTAATTTTGTACTGAATAATGGCCGTTTAATAGCAGAAATCCGGGCTGAGGACAAGTCCCTAGATGTGCCTGCTTATGATTTAATTAAATAAAACAAAAATATGTGCTGGGATATATCATTACACAGTGACATCGAAATTTTAAAAAAAGCTTTTCCGAGCCTCAATGATCAGCGGCAGGATAAGGAAATGAATATGTACTATTATGAGAATGTACAGGCCATTACCTTTCCAAAGTACCCGATCATTTTTAAAGAAAAATCTACTGGCGAGCTTGGGTTGACTGAAATGGAATGGGGCGTATTACCTACCTATATAAAAGATCCCAAAGAACAGGCTGACCGTCGCAGAAATCAAGTCAATATACGCTCTGAAAGAATTTTAGGTGATAAAAAATCAACCTGGTACCGGTTAAAAAGCCAACGCTGCCTAATCCCGGTTTCTGGCACATTTGAACACAGGAAAATTAATGGCTGGAAGAAGAAAGTGCCTTATTATATTGCTGAAAAAGACCGGGAAATTTTTTATGTCCCTGGATTATACCAAAGGCATGAAACTGTCGATACGGATGGTGTAGTCGAGGAGGTTGGTTCTTTCGGTATGCTTACGCGGGAAGCTAATTCGCTAATGGCTAACATTCACAATGATGGCCCGAACAAGCACCGTATGCCATTATTTTTACCGCCTGAATTAGAGCAGGAATGGATTTCGGAGATCAATGAAATTGATATGGCGAATATTGTTTCTTTTAAAATGCCGGAGGAAAACCTATTGGCATATCCAGTCTATACGCTAAGAGGTTACCCCGAGAGACCCGATGGCCTGCATAGATACGATCCATTTCATTGGGAAGGGCTCCCACCATTAGGAAATGATGATCCTAATGCAGTTCAAACTTCTTTATTTTAAAAGAATTTTTCGCCTACTCATTTTCAAATAGATTGTGAATTTCTTTTTCTGAAAGTTCTAGTTCTACAAAAAACGCAATCGCGTCAGGAATGCTGATCACTTGATCTTCCTGTAAAGGAACCATACTAATGTTTTCCATTAGCTCATCCATTTCTTCGAAAATGGGAACATAGGTGTCTTGCCCAAACCTAAGAAGTATCGACTTATAACCTTGTTCCTGCAGAAAAGCCAATAATTTCAAAGTAATCTTTACATTAACCATTCTAATCTTATATCATTAAAGTTAGTGGTTATTCTGATTGGTTGTACTAAATAAGTTACGCCATTTTTTTAAGTTCCATCAAAATAGACTTAAGATTGAGAACAAAATACTGAAATTTATAGCATACTGCTTTTTTCGATGCTATCTTTTTGCCGCAAATTTATATGGAAAGTGATGGAGTTGCTTCAATGAAACATCAGATCAAAATTGGAATTATTGCACAAGTATAGGAAGTTGGCATGGCAAAGGCAAAAAATTCCCCCATAAACACGTCCCCATCCCCACGGCCATCTTTTATTGCGTTGCTTTTTGCCTTTGCCATGCCAACTTTCAGGACTGGCTCCATAATTCAAATTTTAAATCTGATAATTATGGAAGAACGTAATGAAATTTTTGATGTCAAAAGAATTGCCGAGGTAGAACTGATCTATAAAAATCCGGTGAAACCAGCATTAAGACCCCTGATTGGGGATGCTAAATCGGCATTCGAAATTTTCCTGTCAAGCTGGGACTTAGCAAAGATCGAACTACAGGAACATTTTAAAATTCTCCTACTAAATAGAGGATGCAAAGTATTAGGAATCTTTACCTTGTCTGAAGGAGGACTAAATGAAACAGTTGTCGATAGAAAGCTACTGTTTGCTACTGCGATTAAATCTAATGCTTGCAGAGTGATCCTGGCCCACAACCACCCCTCAGGTCAGACAAACCCGAGCTCCGCTGATATTGAAATAACCAAGAAAATTGTCGAGGGCGGGAAGATATTAGATATCCGCGTGGAAGATCACCTCATCATTTGCCGTGACAGCTATTACTCGTTTGCAGATAACGGATTGATGTAAACGTAGTTAATTACGCACTCAGGTACAGGAAGCCCCTTTCCGGTTTAGTCCATCGGAAAGGGGCTTTTTTGATTAGCAGATCAACAGTACCCGGTAGCCCTACTTTCCAAATCGTCAAATTCCTATATTCTCATTTTCATCTATTGCCTTTTATCTCTTTTGAAATAAAACGAGAATAACCAGAATACTTGTTTTTCCTATGCCATCTTTTTTGCCGCAAAATTATTTCGTGCTGCCAATATCGCTAAATGTCCCGGGGCCATTTGCAGTATTGGCAATCACGAAAAGTATAGCTCGCAAAAAAGCGGCATGGAAAATCTTACAGTATTATCATTTGGAGGAGGCCAGGACAGCACGACAATTCTTTATAAAATTGTTCTAGACAAAACTTTTAGAGATAGATATGTAAAAGGAAAATTGCTTGTTCTGATGAGTGATACGGGCAATGAACATCCGCATACCTATGCCCATGTTAAATTTATAGCTGAATTCTGTATGCTGCATAGTATAGAGTTCTACCTGATAAATCACAGGATGGGTTACCACCCTCAAAACTGGCCTACGTTACAGGATAATTTTAGAATCTATAATACAGTGATGTCCGTAGCTTTTAAAAAGGTGTGCACTGATAACCTTAAAATCAAACCCCTCTATAATTTCCTCGACCATTACATTTCCAAGGAATATTATGCCTATACTTCTAAATTCCCACCCAAAGGCAAAAAATACATTAAGCAGTTTCAAAAAGAATATGGTAGGATAAACGTACTTATTGGGATTGCAGCAGGAGAGGAAAGCCGTATTGCAAAAAGTAATAACCAGCAACAAAAAACCAGGCAACTAAATCTTTTTAAAAAATTACGTATTCCCGGACTCACATGGATGGATAAGTGTATTACAAAAATATATCCACTTGCAGAACTAAAAATGAACCGGAATGCCTGCCAGCAATATATCCTTGCAGTTGGCTTGCCTTTACCTTTTCCCTCGAATTGCCTGATGTGTCCTTTCGCCAGTAAAATTGAGATCTTATGGCTTTACCGGAATTACCCAGCCGTTTTTGCCGAATGGGTTTGCTTTGAACGTGAAAAGCTTAAAAAATTTACCAGCACAAAAAGAAATCTTGGGGTCAAAGGAAAGCTAACCTTAGAAGAAGTATTGGCACAGGCTATAGTGCAACACGGGCAAATGACCAACGATGAATTAGACGAATATAAAATGAGCCACGGGCATTGCGTAAAATCAGTTTATTAGAATACCACTTCATTTATTCTCATTTTTTTTGGCCGCATCATTCCGACCAGGCTATGCACTATATCTTTTCCTTTAGGGGAAAAGGATGCCGTTCCTATCCCTTGCGGTTATTTACCGCTTCCTTCTCCCGTATTTAATTCCTGTTAATCCCAATCCGATGGCACAACTATCCTTCGCCAGCTATCAGTCACATAGATGAAAAGAAAATAAAAGATTCAAAATTAATTCCTGCATAGAAAGGGCAAAAAATGCAGCAAATGTAATGCAGGTGTCAACATGGCGGGCCCATAATGCCCGCTTCGCAGGCACCCTCCGGGACTTATGCCCCGCCATGTCGCCCCTCTGCATTTTCACTTTGCCTTCTTTTTACTCCTTTCCATGCAGGATATGAATTGCTGATACTAGGACAAAAAGATGATTAAACTGATTTGCCAACACTAATAAAATTAATGTATGAAATACTTTAATGAATGCAAAACACTCGAAGAAGTAAAGACAACCTATAGGAAACTTGCTTTGAAATACCACCCTGACCTTGGTGGAGACCTGGCTGTCATGCAGGAAATCAATAGAGAATACAAATTGGCTATTACAAAAATTGCCAAAGGTAGTGACCTGAATGAAGAACAAGCAGAACATGAAATTCGCTTTTCCAATGATTACAGAAAAGTAATAGAACTGATTATTCTCCTTCCGGGCATCCACATTGAACTCGTAGGTTTCTGGATATGGGTTACAGGAAATACTAAGCCAGTAAAAGATCAACTCGCGAAGGCTGGACTTAAGTATGCATCTAAAAAAAAAGCCTGGTATTTCCGAGGTGACGAATTCAAAGTACTTAGAGGAGGAAAGAAAACACTCGACCAAATCCGCACGAAGTATGGTTCAGAAACCCTTAACCATAAATATAAAAATTCTAAAAAACTTTTAAACCGATAAAAATAGGAGGACACATGTTACCAACATTGAGAATTGCTAACAGCTTAATGCTGCCGGACAATGATAAATGGCAGTTCCGTTTCCACGTCGAAAGCGAAAGCTCAAACAGGCTATATGTTATAGCACAACATAAGCAGAAGCGTCATTGGGCCTGTAGCTGTCCCGGATGGAAACGGCACAGGACCTGTAAGCACCTTACAGCGCTACGCATTCCGAATCACGAGCAACCCTATGAAGTAAACATCATCAATTAATGATTATGGCAAAGAGAGGATTTTTAGATGGTTATCAGACCTATGACACATCTGAAGGATTTGGCAATTCAAAAAAATGGCAACAATCATTCAAAGTAAGAATGAGCAGGGAAGATGCTGTCCGTATTCTGGGCGACGATGAAAGTGCATCATTTGCTATCCTGGGGATACCAGAAAATGCGACGCCCGAAATGATCAAAAAGGCCTACCGCATAAAGATCATGGAATGGCATACAGATCGAAATCCGCATAGGTTATTAGAAGCCGAAGAACAGAGCCGTAAAATTATTGCGGCTTATACAATTATTACTTCAAAACCCAAAAACGGGGGCGCAGCCGGATAAGGAGCGCATATAGATTATGAAACACAATTTTGAAGAACGCAAACAAAACCGTATCAAGCATGCCAGGGAGCAGGCTGAGAAAAACAAAATGAAATCTGAATCCTTGCACAAACTTTCAGATGAGATGGCTTCACATATACCCCCTGGTCAACCCATATTGGTGGGACATCATTCCGAAAAAGCCGATAGAAGATACAGGCAAAAGATCAGGGATACCTATTCAAGAGGTGTTGATGCTTCTAAAAAAGCTGCTTACTATGTAGAAAAAGCAAAAACAATCGAAAGCAACGACGCTATCTTTTCGGATGATCCCAATGCGATAGAGAAACTTGATGAAAGGATAAATGAGCTGCAAAAAAAGCAGGAGTTTATGAAAGCAGCAAACAGATTTATTCAGAAACGTAATAAAGATGGCTTTCTAAAACTTGAAGGAGCCAGTGAACAGCTTTGGGAAATGCTCAATCAACCCGATTGTTTTGGCGGACTTGGTTTTCAATCTTTTGAGCTAAAGAATAATAATGCCAATTTAAGACGGCTAAAATTACGCAGAGAAGATCTTCGCCGGAAAGAAAGTATGAAGACGGTTTGCGAAACTATCAAAGGAGTTCAGTTCATTAAAAATGTAGAAGCAAATAGGGTTCAGCTAAAATTTGATACAATACCAGATGCTCAGGTCAGAGATGATCTTTTCTATAAATATGGTTTTAGATGGAGCAGAACAGAATTCGCCTGGCAAAGACACCTTAATGGCAACGGCATTTTTGCAGCAAAACTGTTCCTGGATCATTACGAGGAACCAAAAAACTAAAAGTAGTTTTTCCCATTTATAATTATCAGCAAACGGGGACGTAGCCGGATAAGGAGCGTATGCAATAAAATGGAATCACTAAATAAAAAAGCAAAAGAAATATTCTGTAGTATCATTAATACCTTAAAGGGAAAACAGCACTTAAAACTTCATGCTAAAAATTCTTTCCCTCTCATTGTTGAACAAATTGGTAATAATATAGAAACAGAATTTGGAAAGGGATGCCTGTATAGCTTCTGTCAATATTATAACCAAAACGGTGATCTGATGCAAGATCCTGAAATGTGTTTTATCATGGTTGACAACCGCACCGATAAATCTGAAGCTTTAGAACAGGTTTATGTCTTTCCCTATATGTACCAACTTGCCCGATTGTGTTTATATGAGTGCAGCATTGTTATACAGGACAAAATTATTGAGGTCAACACTGCTATGCAAACAAAGCATAAGCAGTTAGCGCATTTGTGGCTACAGGAAATTCAATCATTAGGATTTATAAAATAAAATTCAATGGAAACAAAATATAATTACCAGATCAGGAAGACAACTGATAAAAGAGACTGGGATGATATCGACATTATTCAAAGAAGTGCAGCCGATCGGTTTGATGCTATTCAATATGGGAAAAGGCTTGCCCGTGTTTATAATGCGGAAATCCGAATGACAGAGGGATCGGATCATAAAAATTCATCCGGGACTTATTTAAGAGATGAATGTTATTAACAAACAAATGCAGGTACTGGTAAAGTGCCTGCATTTTAATTTTTATGCTATGAAACCTTTAAATAAATTGAATAACCTTGAAAAAGGGAAACTACTTGCTGCTCTTTTTCCTGATGAAATAAAAGGAATGCTAAATACGATAAGTGCCATCTATAAAATGTTGACCGAAAATAGAGAACAGGTAGAAAAAGATTGGGATAATGGTTTTATGACTGCTGGACAATGGTATCGTTTAGCGGAGATGTGCAATGAAGCCCTGACAATTAATAAAGATAAGCCATACAGTGCAGGTCGTTTTGCTCAGGATTTCTTTGATGGATATATCGCCATATTTACAATTGACTGTGTGATGAAATATGCTGATAAAGAACGAAAAGAAACGAAGTTTTGGCACATGGCACGAGCGTTATTCATGTTTGAATAATTGCTGATTGTCTAATTGAGTATAAACAATTAAATCATTAATTATGAACGCTACGATTCTATATAAAACAGATCTTCATCATAGTTATGCTAGCCGGGATTTGATCGGTGTGTTTACTAGCAGAAAATCCTTATACAAGTGTATCAAAAAGATAATTAAAGAAAATCAGTGGGACAATCCCCGCGAACTGGACACAAAGACAGAATTGAAAAATTATATAGATTGGAACATTGGTTTTTTTATGGAAAAAGGACAGACCCAGGGTTTAAATGAGTTTGAGCTGGATACAGATAAAATAGAACTCAACAAATTATTATAGGTATGGAGTATCAAAATAAATTGTCACGATTTAAGGCCGAAACGCTTCTGAAACGTTTATCTATTTATGATAATAAATATTATGAAGCAATCATGAAACCTCGAAAGGAGCAGACCTGGGGTTATGCCATGCGAGCCTATCATGCCAGTAAAGTGGCTAATCCACCTGAATGGAAAATCAGGGATAAAGCAATTGCCCTTGTAGAAGAACTAAAGAGAAGAGGAGTACCATACTCAACTATCTTTTTAAAATTATAAAAACCTCATATCATTATTCACCCAGGCAAGTAGCGATTATGCTGCTTGCCTTTATTGTTTTTATGAAATGAATAAGCCATTTACACCTGAGCGTTTAGCCAATATCCGGCGAATAAGAAAAGCAAGACGGTTGTTTAAAAAAATACCCCTTTTTGCATTCGCATATATGTTAGAGGATATACCTGGTTATTCCTATGAACAATTCCTGGATGATCTGCGTATTAGGCGGCCGGGGAAAAAAAGAAAAGTAAAATCCTTCCTATGTAGGTATGGCAGGTATTGGGCAATGCGTGAGTGCATTAGGTTGTATGATCAAACTAAAGATATTGCATATGCTATTAAAGCCCAGAAGTTGCGCAATGAAATGACAAAACCTTACCGCTTATTAATAAAGTATCGAAACCTCTACAGGGAATTATATTACTCTCCTTTAATCCCATATTGTCAGATAAAAGAATTATCAGATAAAATAAATCGCTGCAAAAATCTAACGGAAGTAGAAAAGGTTATTGCTGATTTCGATAAATATCCCCACCCATACTGATTGTTATTCTTGTAATTAAGATAACAAAGCCGGTTTCTGAAAAGAGACTGGCTTTGTTAATGATAACCCATTTCCAAATCCCCATAATGAATAGGCTAAGGAAAAAATGAAAACTGTTACAGGCGTTCCCATTTCCTGCTTACCCGTGCGAAGGTAGTTGCCGGTCACGTACCGCCAAAATTCCCGCACAAAAAAATCTCCACCTAGGGGTAGTATTTTTTTGCACGAAAATTTCTCTGGTCCGCGCCCCGGCAACTATTTCTCCTTGCACGGTAAGCGAAAATGGGTACGCCCAGGACAGCTTATTGATAAAATGCGATGACGGATGGCTTAGTAGTCGAGTCGTTCCAGCAGAAATCACGTAGTAAATGGACTACCTGAACAGCAAATAGCCTAGTAAGAGCTACCGTTGGAGAAAGCGGATCAGTGACTTGTCCTGATTGTGCGCTACCCGGCTAAAATTAGTGTCTGCCAGTATGCTGCTGGCACTGATGAGATCCGGTAGATCGAAACACTAAATAAATATCATTATGAAATTCCATCAAAGAAAACTATTAATTGAGAATGAATTTCAGTTAGCTGAATTTAATGGGTATAATCCAAACTATATAACTTATCCTTTTGAGAAGGTTGATATGAAAAAAGTGGAAGCCGATTTTATTTTACTTAAGAAATTTGAAAAGGCACACATTGAACATTACCACACAAGTTCAATCCCAATTGAAGGTGATTGTATCTTTCTTCCGGATGGCCAAGTTGTTTATTTCTGTAGTATTATTAGCCAAACAGGACAGACCTGCGAGTCAGGTTCTTTTGCCCTTTATAATAGCGGACACGTATCCTTTTCAGCAGGTGGTTTAGATCCAGGTATTTTAATTTCGGATGTCTACCTTACTAATGAATATTATGTCCTACCGATCTGGTTCTGCCATGAAGGTCGTCTGAACGGAGGATGTGGTATTAACGCAAATATCCGTTGTCGTGTCTGGAAACCGAAAGAAGGGGCCGACCTTTCCGGTATCCCACAAGTACAACGGTTAAGAAAGCAAAAGCTTAAAGAACAGGGCGAAACAATTATTAAGTTCGATGCATTTGGAAAATCATATAAGGAACCCGACGGTTTAATCGAATCAATAGCGGAAGATACCGGGTTGGTGTTTGAACATAGTTATCGCTATTTTTCGATCTACTGGTGTCAGCCAATGAAACTTATTCAAGTAGACATGATACGGTCTTTAAAGCAATTCACATTCAAAGAAGAATACGATTTTTTTTCAAATGAACCTGTATTGAAACTATCTATTAAAAAAGATTACAAACCATAGTAGGCATTCGACAACGATTTATTCACTCAAAATTTAATATTATGGAAACTGCACAAATAATTCCTGATGACATTTCCCTGATAGCCTATATCGTCCGATCCGATTGGAAAAAAGTTTACGTCGGAGCTGATCCTTACCTGGAGGCAATGGAATCTATCAATAATATTACCGATTATTATTTCGAAGAAAGTGCTGCTACTATTGTTAATTATTTTTTGGCTAATGCGCAGACCTGGCGTGGGCCAATAGCAAAAGCAGTAAAAGCAAAACTCAATGCTTTATTGAAGACAATCCAATAATCCTTTAAATAACCGGCAATGATAAGCAAGAGGTATATCAGGTCACCACCAAATCATACAGTCTTTTAATTTTTTATATTATATCATTTCAAAAAATCAAATTATGAAAGCGGAAGCAAATAAAGCAATAAGCAACACATCAGGTACTGAAAATAAAACAGACAATTCAAAAACAAAGGCTCCAGTACAAAAAGTAGTAGATGCAGCAAAAGAAAAAGCAGATCTGAAACAGCAGATTAAAAAAGAGAAACCTGTATATAATCTGGAATCTACTTTAGAAGTCCTTACCAGCCTTCAAACAAAGATGAGACAGAGAGGCAAATTAATAGCAACCATTAAGGATCTTGATGAGTTTGAAATTGCTACTGAAAAAGATGGAGACGAATTGGGTGGAGGTCACTTTACCGGTTGTAATCTTAAAATCACAGATGACAAAAACAATCAATTCAAGACCACTAACCCCGTAGTAATTGGCGCGGTTGCTTCCTTTGTGAAGGATATGTGTACGGATAGACTAGCAGAAATTGAAGCTACTATCGTACTTCCTTAATCAGAAATTGTTGTAAAGAAAAGCTTCAGCCTGGAAAGGTTGGAGCTTTCTTTTTATCCTGACATTTTAAAATTTATTATTATGAATACATCAGCTAAGAATACCCCGAATACAAAACAGGTTATTGCAGAAATTATCAGTAATGCTACACTAAGCCAGGTCCCGATCTCAAAGATCAGCCTGAACCCGAAAAACTACAGGAAGCTCTATGAAGAAAAATCCTTAGAGGATTTCGCTCAACAATTACTACGACACGGGATTTTGTCTTCCTTGATCGTCCGGCCTGGAGAAAAGGATAGCTACGAACTCGTAGTTGGAGAAAGACGTTTACGGGCTGCTCAGATTGCTGGTATAACCGAAATTCCAGTTAAGATTGTTAAACTGAATGATGAGCAGGTGCTCGAAATTCAGCTCGACGAGAATATAAGTAGGGAAAATCCGCACCCACTGGACGAAGCGCTCGCAATTCGGATGATGCAGGATTTTGGCTACAATATCGAGGAAATTTCTCTTCGACTCGGTAGGTCTAAGGGTTTGATCTATAACAGGATCAAATTATCAGAGCTGAACCAGGAATTTAAGGAAATGTTCATGAATAATGTGTTGAATATTCAGGCAGCTACAGAACTCGCGGGGCTTGATCCTGATTCTCAAACAGAGTTCTTTGAAAATCATTGTAAAGACTGGAGAGCAGATGATTTTAGATTAGGCGGATTTTCCCGTTTGCTTGATCAATATAAGCAAAACCTAGCTAAAGCCCCCTTTGATACTAATGACAAAAGCCTCATAGAAAAAGCGGGCGCTTGTACCGATTGCCCTTACAATTCTTCTACACTGAACAGCTTGTTTCCCGACATGGAAAAATCATCGGTTTGCAGCAATAAAAATTGCTTTTGGTCAAAAACCAGCATCTCCCTTGAAAACTCAATAGCAGCTATTTTGCAATCCGGGGAAATTGAAATTTTGGCGACACCTTACAGGCTTTCTGACCTAGAAGCTGCGGCATTGGAGAAGTTCCCTGATCTACAGGAATTGCCCTGTAAAGAATATTATGATCTTCATCGTTGTAGTATACCAGCTCAACCGAAGAAAGAGACATTTATGATAGATAAGAAGCTGGACAACGAGAAATTTACTGAGGCCGTTACAGCATATAAATCTAAACTGAAGGATTTCAAATTTTTATTAGAAAGTGGTGATGTTAAAAAAGGTCTACGTATTGATAGTAACACAGCAACCCTTTTCTATTATTATACTGCAAAAAGCAAAGGGAATTCTATTGGAATCACAGCAAAAGAGGTACAGGAAGCCAAAAAGAATGGCACCGCCACTCCTGAATTATTTCAACAGGAAATTGAGCGGTTGGAAAAAAAGGAGAAACGTGACAAGGAACTGGATGAGATCAAGATATTTGAAAAATTGCATAAATCCTTTATAGCTGAATATAGTAATATAAAGAACACGGCAGCTTTAACCAAAGCTGACCAGGTGGCGGCAAAATGGATCATTATGGAATGTCTTCCCTATACTATAAAACAGAATGTACTCAAAGCGTTATTCCCAAAAGCTGAAAGCTTTTCCTTATTGGATAAAGTTAAGCAGTACCAGGCAGTAGCTAAACTTACGGACAAGCAATTTGCCTATCTGATTCGTATGGTTATATCAGGGCTATCTGAAAGTAAAAACCCCGATTTTGCAACAAGCCACTTTCTGTATAATGTGGCCGTCGATGCCGGCATGGACGTTAAAGCAATCGAAGCAGAACAGGGAGAAATTGCTAAGATCAGGCAGAAACGTGTGAAAGAACGAATAGCAGGTGTGAATAGTGATATTGATAAACTCTTAAAAACCAAAAAATTGATCGCTTAAAATGGCCTGTTTCAATCCTGAACTTTCGAATGTTTTTTATACCAATCCCTTGCTGCTTGCCAGTAAGGGATTTTCTTTTCGATGGCACTTGTCCAAATGATGTACCGGGTGTAATGCTCCTGAAAATTTAATGTTCCGCGAGCTTCTGAAATATAATCTTTCAGAATACGACGTACCTGGTTCAAAAGAGGGTTGAGTATTTTTGGATCGTTATAATCAATATCCCGGTTAAATAGCTGGGTTATCGAAGATTCCAGTTGAAACTTTGACTTGTTTTCGTCAGTCTTGCGATAGAACCGTAGCGCTGATGCCGCTGCAGAAGCAACCAGGTCATAAATCGGGCTCTGCAAATAAAAAAATATACGGAATAAATATAGATCTGCATAAATGTCTAAACGTACCGACTCTGACTGTTTATTGAAAAGCTGGTTCCATACCATCCAGGCTTTATCATGGTTACCGATAGCAATGTAAGCATTCATAATATTGCCGATTACTACTTGTTTACGTTCTATGGGTAATACGTCAGCGTATGTTTCCAGCCAGTTTTCGGCATGAGATATAACTTCAGCTAGTTGAGTATGCTTACCCATATAGCTATAGATTATAAGCCTATAGGTAGCTTCATAAGCAAAGAATAGCTGCCTGTACCGGTCGCTTTGATTGAGTTTATATTCTTCCATAAATGCCTGGGCCAATTGGAGACCGTGCAATGCATCGGTAAATTTTGTTACACAAACAGAGGAGGTAATATGTTCAAATATTCCAGTCAAATAATCCGAAGGAAGAATATTCTGACTGTCGGCATTAAGCAGCATTTTGCTATACTCATAAGCTTTAGCATGGTCAAAGATCATCCAGCTATAGACGGAAAAAATCAAGTTATGGTAATAAGCGGCTTTATTACTGCGACAGTCTTCCAGTTTGGGGAAGTTCGGGTTAGATAAGATCAGGTTATCCAGGGTTTCCTTTACAGGCCCCTTGGCGAATCCATGTTGCTTTTTGATCAAAAAAATCTGGTTATAGAATCCCAGCAAATCATTTATCTGTTCATTTTTCATCAGAATATCGGCTTCTTCAAGACGAATAGCATCCAGTGAGCGGTAAGGTTGATCTAAAACAATACTTAGTTTTTGCTCCCATGCAAGGATTTGCAGGTACAATCCAAATTTCTCATTCTTTATAGCAATCTGTTTTGCTTTTAAAAGTATGAGAATAGCCTGGTCTGATAAGCTGTGGTTATAAAGTATCTCGACCTCTGCCAGATGATTTTGGATAATAATATCCGGGGATAATTGAGCATTAAACAGCTTTAGGTGTTTTAAAATTGTTTTGTAAAGGAATCTATTATTATCCGATTGTACGGCTCCCTTAATCTCATATTGATGGTTTATTGTTCCGCTTTTCGATTTCTGTAATTTATCATATAATGATACATGTAGTGAGCCTTCTTTGGATTTTTGGAAAGCCTTAGTAATAAAACGTTTTTCGCCGTTTGTCAGGCTTTGGATGAGGTTTTCCAAATCGTTCTTTTTCCTGTACATAACCCTTATTTAAACCTAAAATTAACCCTTATTTTTCAATTTTATCATTCCGTAATTGATAAAAAATAGAATTGTCCAATTCTTAAATATCAATTTAGTTTGTATGTGTACACCTATACCAAACTAGATTATTAACCCTTTTAAATTTTATAATTATGAAAACGAATTTAATCAAAAGAGCATTTTTGACTCTTTTACTGTTAAGCACTTTTGTTGTAGCTATGCAAGCCAGGCATAGCTTTATCGAAAATATCGGTCAGGTAACCGACCAAAATAATAATACCCGGCCAGACATTGTGGCGAAGTATGCCGCAGGTAATGGGCTAAATATCTTCCTGGCTAAAACCGCGATCCATTACCAGTTTTCGAAAGAAAATGAGCTGTACAGGATGGACGTGAAACTGATTGGGGTAAATCCTAACCCCAGAATAAGCAAGGAAAAACCAACGGTGTTTAAAGCGCAGTACCATCTTACAGGTGTGAAAGGCGTAGCGAATAGTTATGAAAGGATAATTTATCACGATATCTACCCCAATATAGACTGGGTATTCTATTTCAATCAACAAGGCCAATTAGAGCACGATTTCGTGGTAAAACCGGGCGGCAAGGTATCTGATATCAAATTGGGATACATGGGCGCAAATAGCCTTAAAATTGACCGTAATGGCAATTTGATTGCAAGTACCGACTATGGTACGATTACCGAACCTGCACCATATAGTTACGATCAGGCGACCAACAAAAAAGTCTCTTCATCTTATGTGTTAAATGGAAATACCCTAGGTTTTGAAACGGATAAATATAATACCTACAGTACCTTAGTTATTGATCCTGTGATAGACTGGAGCACTTACCTCGGTGGTAGCGAGTACGATGATATTCGAGATACGAAGATAGGTAAAGATGGTTTCGTATATGTTGTAGGCTCTACCAGCAGTACTTCAAATATAGCGACTGTTGGAGCACATCTGTCCACTTTTCAAGGAGGCAATAATTCCAGTGGTGCAGATGCCTTCATTGCTAAATTTGCTCCGAATGGCACTTGTGTTTGGTCAACCTATTATGGCGGACCAGCAGTCGATTTAGGGATATCGTTAGACATTGATACAGCCGGATACCTTTTTGTAGCAGGGCGGACGAACAGCACAACAGGAATTGCAACACCGGGCAGCCATCAGCCCACCAAAGCCGGAAACCTATCTGGTTTTGATGCTTTCTTGTTAAAAATGGATACATCAGGTACGCCCATTTGGTCTACCTACTTTGGTGGAAATTTTAGTGAAGGCAGTGTAGGCTTTGATATGTGTATAGACCGGTATAATAATATTTATATGGCAGGCAATACCAACAGTTCCGCAGGTATCACGACACCCTCGGCTTTTCAATTAACAAAAGCGGGAAGTGATGACGGATTCATTGCCAAATTCAACAACCAAGGTAACTTGCTTTGGTCAACCTATTATGGCTCAACATTAAGCGATAATATAAATAGCATTACAACCGATACATCAGGTAACCTGATTGTTGTGGGCCATACCCAAAGTTTGACCGGGCTATCTACAGTTAACGCACATTTGGAAATAGGCAATGGCAACATAGATGCTTTTATCGCTAAGTTCGATTCCAACGGGCAAAGATTATGGGGAAGCTATTTCGGCGGAAGCGGATTTGACGTGTTCTATTCCGTTACGACAGATAACACAAACGCAATATATTGCTCTGGTAGAACCGCAAGCACAACTAATATAGCATTTGGGAATGCCCATCAAAGCACTATTGGGGGCACGGAGGACGATGCTTTTATAGCAAAGTTCAATCCTAATGGCACAATGAATTGGAGCACCTATTATGGGGGACCAGAGGGTGAGGGTTCCTATTCAATTTTATTCTCCGGCAATAAACTCTATTTCACCGGAAACTCAAACAGTTCCAGTAATGTAACTACCGCAGACGGAATAACCCCAATCTATAACAATTCCCTTAGTGAAGGGGTGTTAGCAACTTTCTCCCCAGCGGGGCAAAGATTATGGGCGACCTACCTTGGTGGTGATGGAGGTGAGATTATTAATGCCATTGACATTAATAGCGAAGGAGAGGTCTTTCTTGGTGGGATTACCTTAAGCCCGGCAGGTCTGAGTACACCAGGAGCACATCAGACTACCTTTGGTGGAGATAATGACGGTTGGCTCATAAAAATTAAAATGTGTGATCTTCCGCAGTCACCTACGCAGATCGTGGGTAGTAACGAGGTTTGCGAAAATTCCCAACAACAATATACAGTTCCTTCCATAAATGGTGCAGATTCCTATTCCTGGATTTTGCCTACAGGCTGGTCAGGGACAAGTAATACAGATACGATCAATATTACTGTTGGCTCCGTAAGTGGTGAAATTAAAGTAGTAGCCTTGAATACTTGTGGCGCCAGCGATACAATTTCCCTTGCGGTAATCGTTAAGCCTGCTCCACAACCCAGCATTGACCGGAATGGAAACATTTTAAGCGTTGCTCAGACCTTTACTAGCTATCAATGGCTATTGAATGGCAACCCGATAAATGGAGCCACAGGTATGACCCATGTGGCTACGGAGAACGGGACCTATACCTTACAGGTTCAGGGAGATGATGGTTGCATAGGTGTATCCAACGAAATTGTGATTAACGATATGGTTTCGGTGGACAACCTGCTTAGGCAAAATGGCATCCGCATCTATCCAAATCCGTTCAGCACAAAAGCCTTTGTTGAAACGGCTGTCCCATTGAATGTTGTAGTGGTGGATATATCGGGAAAAACTATGCTGACAAAAACTAATATTAAAACAAATACCAGCATGGACTTATCTGCACTGCCAGTTGGTAATTTTTATTTCAAAATGTTTGACCATAAAACAAGCGAGTATTTAGGCGCTGCCTTTATGGTCAAAACGGAACAGTAACCATCTAAATTTAAGTATCATGAAAAAGTATAAATTGTGTTCGATCATGTTAGCCTTGCTATTATGTAGCCTGGCGAGGCTATACGGTCAAGGTGAAAATAACATCTGGACCTTTGGCAGGAACTATTCATTAAACTTTAACTACAATCCGCCTTTATTGTTGGACGACAGGTATCTTAACGGCACTTTGATGTCCAGCACTACGCTGAGCTTTATGTCCATCAGCGAGCATAATTATGAATACTCACAGGCAGTTTGTAATTCAAGTGGAGAACTATTATTCCTTATTAAAAAATACACTTATAGCTCTGTTCAGGATGCAGGATATGGTACGCTCACTCCCAATTTATTCGACCGGGATGAACAGCCTATTGCGGGTTCAGAATTTTTATTCCCTTCTGATATGACTTATGACCGGCCAATGGTTATCCCGCACCCCGGCAATCCCAATCAGTACTTTATATTTTACGTCAGGAATGGAGGATTGATCTATTGCCTGTTTGATATGACATTGAACAATGGGAAAGGGAATATCGTACCAGGGCAAAAGAATGTTCTACATTACGCCTACAATTCAATTCACGGAAGCCTGCTCGCTACTATACAGGGATGTGATGGTATCTGGCTTGTAACCCGTGACAAGAATCATAACCAGTTTTTGACCTTTAAAATTGATCGCAATGGCTTGTCGGCTAATCCTGTAGTTTCTGTGGCAGGACAGATGCAGTTAGGGGAATATGCTACCCATGAGCTGGTAGTTTCCCCCAATGGTAAAATGCTGGGGGTCCCGGCAATTAAGGTAGATCATCTTAATTATGAAGGCGGAATAGAACTTTTTCATTTTGATAAATGCTCGGGCAAGGTTAGTGAAGATAAATTATTTGAAAGTGGAAATGTAATTTACGGGCTGGCTTTCTCTCCTGATAATTCAAAGCTATATGCCCTTTATAATCTGCCCAAGACCTATCCTAACCAACCCCAAACACAAACGGAACAAAATGTGTATCAATTTGATTTATTAGCGGGCACTACCGCTGATATAGTGAACAGTAAAACGCTGGTTCTGTCCAATCCAATAGCACTACACTATAGCCCATTTTGCCCTCCCCAAATAACTTTCATGGGAGGTATGAGAAACGGAAAGGATGGAAGACTTTATTTTACTAATGGTCAGGAAACCGTTTGCCCTGGGGGTGGGGTTGCTTTAGCTATTCATGTGATCGAGCAACCCAATTTGCCCGGCCTGGCCTGTAGTCCTATTATTAATGCCATATATAATTCAGTTAATGGAATGGTTAGATCTACTAGCAGAACTGATTTTCCTTATGAAATGGTATTACCACCGACAGGGTCTTTAGATACTATTACTACCACGCCGCTGCTTGTTAATGCCTGCTTTAAAAGCGATACGGTTTTAAAAGCGCCTTCAAATGTTTCCTGTATCGAATGGAGCACAGGTTCGGGCGATTCTATCATTTCTGTTAGCGAAACAGGAAGGTATTGGGTAAGATATAGCAGGGAGTGTGTTACCTACATTGACAGCTTTGATGTTCGGTTCAGCAAGATGCCTAAAATTTCGCTCGTTCAATACGGTTGTCCTGGGCAGATCATCTTAAAAGCAGGAAGTCCGGCGGGAGATAAGTTTGATATGGAAGTTTATAATCCCTTTGGAGGTAAGACTTATGCAGGTGCTCATAAAAGCTACTATGAAACGACTAATTTGGAAGAAGGTAACTACAGGGTAAAGGTTTCTATGAATGGTAGTTGCGATACCACAATTACGGTACAACTAAAAGCCTACCCTTCGCCTGAAATATCAATAGAACCGCCAAGTGCAAACCTCAGTTTTGGGGAAGGGATTTTGCTAACCGCCAGTGGAGGTATGAATTATTCCTGGACTCCTGCCAGCTCACTAAATGTTCGCTCCAGCGCCGAGGTTATGGCAAAGCCAGAAGAGAGTACAAATTATACAGTAGTAGGCAGGAATGAATATGGCTGCCAGGATACGGCATTTGTTGACGTGGTAGTTGAGTATAATAAACATATTGTATTACCCAATGCCTTTACACCGAATGGTGATGGTAAAAATGATGTGTTTGCTATACCTTCCGGCAATTGGAAGATTTTGAGGTTTGATGTTTATAACCGTTATGGACAGGTAGTGTATCATTATGGGAGTAACGACAAGGGTTGGGATGGAAGCTTTAACGGTGTAGCCTGCGATGCCGGTGTTTACTTTTACGGCATTTTGCTGAGCATGCCAGATCGGACGCAGCTTAATCTTAAAGGCGAAGTACATTTGATACGGTAAAGTAATACTTTTTCATGTTCCACTTTTTTAGGTGAATAATAGGCAGCCCCCTTTCCAGGAAGCTGCCTTTACTTATTTTATTTTTACTGGCAATAATTTCTTGATACAGAACAGAAGTCAATCCATCCGCTGGTCAGCCAGGTGTTGGCAGAGGATTGTAATGCACCACGATAATCGGGTTGATTGAAGAAGCTTGATAACATACTGTAGTCAGGGGCATCAAGAGCAGTAGTCATTTCATCTAAGTATAGGTGCGGAAATGTGCTGCACTTATTGCCGCAAAGCGTACTGTTGTCATACCCGCTCGCCGAAAGAGTAAGTTGATTGCCTGATTGAGTACAACTTATATGTGCAGATCCGTCTAGCCAATCTTTCATAGTCAATTTTGAAGGAGACAAAACACATCCGCCAGCAGCTTGCCAGTCCAAAGAAGGGCTAGGATTGTTACCATAGGGTACAGTTCCTGAATTGCGCATGGAGCTGTAGGAGAAAATTAACCGGTCCGTTACAGCTTTTGTCTTCGCAATGATGTTTGCTCCATCAAGATACAAAGCATGTTGCGTGAAGCCCTCAAAAACTGAATTGTAAATCTGTGCATTCCCATTTTGCCGTATTACGATTCCTCTGCTATAATCGGCATCACTGCCGCTGCAATAGTTGCCGCCCAGTAGACTGGCATTAGAAATTGTTGGATAGGTATAAGGAGCAGCGTCACTACCTACCAGGTAATTGGTAATTTCCATCACTGGTACATTAGTCGTTGCAGTGCTTACGTTGTCCTTGAAAGCAAATAGGGATTGCATATTGCCCCGGTATCCCTGACTAACTGGAAATTCAATCCGTTCAGATTTGTGGCTGAATACTTCCTTCACGCCAACAAGGCCACCATAAACGCCTAGACCATCAAATTTAGAGTTGGTAAGTTGGATATTACGAATCGTCATGCCACTACCAACGGAGCCCATTACCAGAGCGCTTTGGGTCAACCGGTCACCTGCGGAGTTTCCTTTGCCTGCAAAGTGTATTTGCACATACTGGAGGCTACCCGCGCTGCTGGTAGCATTGGTGCCCCCTGCGGTATAGTTATTGCTGCCAAGCGTAAAGGATAAGGAATTGGATTGGTTGTTTGGCGCATTGCCAAAAATGAACACACCCAGCCAGTCGCCTGCAGCCCGCGAGCCGGTAGCTTTGTCACTTGTAAATACAATCGGGCTTGTTGCGGTTCCCACGGCGTTAATCTGGCCGGTTTTGTCAATAACCAATGCAGACTGCGCAGAGGACTTACCGAGGATTAGCGTGCCCGGCTGTATGGTCAACGTTGCACCTTTTACATCCACTATTCCATCCAGCAGGTAAGTCTTCCCTGTGAGCAGTGTAGTATTGGTGGTGATGCTGCCCGATAATGTAATCGGCGTACAGTCAACTGTAATATTTTGTGTACCTGCTTTTTTATCAAGCTGGTCATTTTCAATTTGGTTGTCCTGAAGTGGTTTATGACAACCCACTGTTGCTACCAAAATTGTGATAGCAAGCATAAAATAATTTCTTTTCATGATTTGTCAATTTTGAATTAGATACAAATGATTTATACCTGTTGGCTAACCGCCTAAGCAACCTGTCAGGGAGGCACCCATTCGCTGATCAATAAATTTATATTCATACCAAAATATTATTGAGATACGTAGTTATATAGCTTGATGAAAAGGACTCTGCTCAGATAATATGGCTTTCAGCATCTTTATGATGTATCGGAAATTATATGACCAAAAATAAATGGAAATGTCCCCCTAAAGCGAAATTTAATGGGGTGATATAGCTGAACCTACTTAATTCAATGCTGAATCTGCTGATTTTGGCGCTGAATCAACTTTGTGTTTTTAACTAGGAAATATTATTACTAAAAATAAAAGCTATGAAAAAGAAAAAATTGAATAAAAACAATCCTAACTCTGGTGTTGTTAGGGCCTGTGATTTAGAGAATCCTTTAGATTGGTATGTGCTAACTGAAATATCCAGCGCAGTACTTAATGATCTTATTGCCTATACGGGTCGGGAAACATTTTGGGAGCGGAAAAAAGATAATCCCGATCTGGAAAGAATTGATGCCCTTTGGCGGCTTTTCAGGGAGATTAATGAAATCAATCGAAATGTAGATAATTTCAGGTGTGCAAATCGTATGAAGCAGCTTATCGCAGATTACGGGCCAAAAATAAAAAAAGTAAATATGGGCTGGCAGCTGGTTTAAAAGAAGTTCACTATAATAATTAAAGGAAGCTTAATGCTTCCTCTAATTTAAACCAGGGCTTTCAGTTGGCTGTTGAGCTTAGACAATTTTGCTTTTTCTAAAAAGTCGTCACGTAATAGCATCAACTCATTGATAAGCTCCTTATCAATACTTTCCAGCAAGCCGTTCCCTTTGGCAGAAGAGCCTACTTGTATCACTTCTGCCAAAAGTAAAATAAGCTTTCTGCTTGCTCCGAAACTAAGCTTAACGGTCTCATCCATCCCTGGGCCAGATAGCACTGTATCGTAAACCCATTTCAAATCCTTCACTTCCATAACGATATTTCTTTTTACAAAGTTGCGTATAGTTCCCGGATTTCACTTAGCTAGAATATGGCTAAGCTCGTTTTGGGGATTTTAGCTTTGTAACTTTGTATCACATTGTTTCAAAGTGAAGTAGATGAATTTTAAATAAGTGTAGTATGGAAAAGAAACAAAAACTGAACTGTGACCAGCTCCGCGCAATGGACATGGTTTCCTATCTTGCAAAACTAGGTTATGAGCCTGTTAGAATCAGGGGAAATGACCATTGGTATTATTCTCCCTTCCGGGATGAAAAGACGCCCTCCTTTAAAGTAAACAGGCGAACCAACAGGTGGTATGATTTTGGCGAGGGTAAAGGAGGTAGCTTAGTAGATTTTGGAATCAAGTATAATAGTTGTACAATTAGTGAATTTTTGACTTTGGTTTCCAATGATGAATTTCCGGTAAACAAATTCTTTAATGAAACCAACAGTAAGACAAAAGAGCCGCCTAAAATTGAAATTCTTAAAGTAAGACCAATAGTATCCACCAGCCTGCTTACTTATATTTCAACACGACGCATTTCTATTCACATTGCCGATAAGTATCTTAAGGAAGTTTCATATTCAAATGCCGGGGCCACGTATTATGCTCTTGGCTTTAAAAATGACAAAGGTGGATACGAATTAAGGTCTGCTTATTTTCAAGGCAGTAGCTCCCCCAAATATTATACGCATTTCAAAAATAACTCAGATACTGTTTGTGTGTTCGAGGGCTTTATGGATTTCCTTACTTTTCTCCAGGTATCGGATTCGGAAACGGCTGACAAATTTGACTTCATTATTCTAAACAGCCTTTCCTTCGTAGGCGCTGCAATAGTAGGCTTGCAACTATATAGAAGAATACACCTTTACCTTGACAATGACAAACAAGGAAATAATTTTACCCAACAAATCAAATCTGAATTACCACAGGCAGAAGACAGGCGAGGACTGTATAAGAACCATAAAGACCTCAACGCCTTTTTATGCTTTCCTGGTTCCGGCATCAAAATTAAAAAGTAATAACGACCCTAATCGCACCATCTTAATTTATTATACCTGTATTCCCGAATAAATTAAGATAATGGGGTTTCCCTGCACCTGCCGGAAACGGCAAGATGTACCGATGTTGCACATTCGGGATTTTTATACCCTTACTCGGAACTCGTGGGTATATGCTTAACGGCATGTTGAAGAATGAACAGTGAAAACGATATAGTGATGAAAGAGAAGCAAAACAACAGGCTAAAGTGGCTTACCGTGCGCGTATCTGAGCCAGAATACGCAGCCATCCAAAAACATTTCCAGCAAACATCTGAACGCAAATTAAGCGCATACGTGCGTAAGATATTGCTAGGCAAACCAATGATAAAGGAGGTGAGAAATGCCTCTCTAAATGAAATTATTGCTGTACTGGCAAGGATGCAAAAAGACCTGAACGGGCTTACTAATAATTACAATCAGATGATCCACAAGCTCCACATCACCGACACTAAAGCGGAGTTGAAAGCATGGATTGAACGGTATGAAAAGGAGAAGCAAATGCTCTTTTTACATATTGAAACGATCAGTAGTTATATAGGAAAAACGTCAGAAAAATGGTTGCAATAATTAAACAAGGCAAATCATTAAGGAGAGCGTTTCAATACAATGACAATAAGCTTAAGGAGGGAGCCGCAACACTTTTGTCCTGTGCAAATTTCCCTTTAGCACTATCCGAATCCAATGGATACCTGGCCCTGAAAATGCTGGAAAAGATCGCTGAATTAAGGCAGGATACCCAGGTTAATTGTCTTCATATTTCCTTGAATTTTTCACCGGAAGAGCAGCTGTCTGATGAAAAAATTCAATGCATTGCCAGGGACTATATGGATAAAATCGGGTTCGGTGACCAACCTTATTTAGTGTATCGTCATCATGATTCCGGTCATGACCATTGTCATATAGTGACCACCAATATTACGCTTGATGCGCAAAGAATTTCATTACATAATATAGGCAAATTGAAATCGGAACCGGCTCGTAAAGAGCTGGAGCAACAGTATGGATTGATAAGGGCCGAAGACCATAGGAAGGATCTGTTATGCATCAAAGCTGTAGACGCAAAAAAGGTGCGGTATGGTAAGATTGATACCAGGCGAGCCATTGGAAATGTTCTGGCTGAGGTACTGGCAAACTTCAAATTCACCTCCTTGCCGGAATTGAATGCAGTTTTAAATCTTTACAACGTCCATGCGGAAAGAGGTGAGGAGGGAAGCCGTTTATATCGGCACAACGGCTTGCAATATCGGGTATTAGACGCTGATGGAGATCCTGTAGGCACTCCAATAAAAGCCAGCCTTTTTCATGACCGGCCCACCCTTAAAAATCTCGAAAAGTTCTTTGTAAAGAATGATGTAGCCAGGCAACACTACAAGAAAAGGCTTCAAACGAGCATATCTTTTATGCTTAAATCCAAACGTCCCAAAAGCTTGCAGGAGCTTAAAGAGTTATTGCATAGAGAAGGTATCAGGCTCATTCCTCGACTTAATAAGGATGGGATTATTTATGGCATTACCTATGTCGATCTGAAGACAAAATGTGTGTTTAATGGCAGCGCCCTGGGCAAACAATTCAGTGCAAAAGCCTTACTTGAAAGCATACATCTGGCAGCCGATAAGGGTATGCCTGCATCAATAATTTCCACTCATAAATCCACATCAATACCATCAACACCATATAGTCAGCCGCATAATTCGGATCGTAGTTCTGATACCAATCAGCAAAGTTTCAATAATGAGAAATCATTGCTGGAGCTGCTGACACAATATGAATTTGCCGCATCATCGGTGCCTTACGAATGGCGCAAAAAGAAACGCAAGAGAAAGAGAAGAATAAGTTGAACTTAAAATTAGAAGATCATGTCAAGTGGAGAGAACGAACAAGCGCTGAGGAAGATAATTGATATGACAAGATGGATTGCCATCTTCATTTTAATACTTCATTTTTACTATTACTGTTATCCGTTTTTTAAAATATTTGGGCTTACCTGGCCCTTCACAGACCAGGTTTTGGATAACATTGTCAGGACTGGATTATATACTACATTTCATAAATCCAAATTAATTGCACTGGGCTTTCTTATTCTTTCCCTCATTGGGGCGAAAGGTAAGAAGAGTGAACACATAAATTACAAAACCACACTCCGTTATATCATTCCTGGGTTGTTATTGTATTTTCTGAGCTGGTTTATCCTTGTTGGAAAGATACATTCGCTAGTACCTTTTATAGGGTATATGTTTGTTGTATCGGTAGGATTCATTCTCATCTTAACAGGAGGGACGCTACTGAGCAGGATCATAAGAGATGCCTTAGCCGATGATATTTTTAACGCTGAAAACGAAACTTTCCCACAGGAAGAGAAGTTAATCGAAAATGAATTTTCGATCAATCTCCCGGCCAAATACAGGTACAAAGGTAAGACCCGAAACTCCTGGATCAATTTCATAGCTGTATTTAGAAGTGTGCTCGTGCAGGGAGGGCCGGGAGCAGGTAAAACAGCGTTTTGTATTCGCCATTTTATATCTCAGGCACTTAATAAACCAGAGCCGTATACCATGCTGGTCTACGACTTCAAGTTTCCTGATCTATCACTAATCGCATATAATCATTGGCTAAAGAATAAACATAAATACAAGCATGAATCGGGTTGTTATTTTATCAACTTTGACGACTTGTCCCGAAGCCACAGGTGCAATCCATTAGACCCGGTAACAATGGATGATATTACCGATGCGTCCGAATCTGCCAAGACAATTTTGTATGGACTTAATAGGTCGTGGCAAAAGAAACAAGGGGATTTTTTCGTGGATTCGGCAATCAATTTTGTCACAGCAGTGATCTGGTATCTTAGAAGGTATAAAGATGGCATGTATTGTACGCTGCCACACGTAATAGAATTTATTCAATTGGACTATTCCAAAATGTTCACTCTGCTAAATATGCAGCCAGAGGTAAGTTCATTGATTACTGTATATATTCAAGCGTTCCAAAATGGTGCAATTGAACAATTGGAAGGACAAATTGCATCAGCCAAGATCGCCCTCGCTACATTATCTTCCCCACAGATCTATTATATACTTTCCGGTGATGATTTTAAGTTGGATATCAATAATCCGGAGCATCCCAAAGTGTTATGCCTGGGTAATAATCCTCAAAAAATCCAGACCTATGGTGCCGTTCTTTCTCTATATGTAAACCGTTTATTGAAGATCATAAATAAGAAGGGTAAGCTAAAATCTATGCTTATCTTCGATGAATACCCTACGATTGTTGCAGACGTTACCACAACGATCTCAACAGGCAGGAGTAATTTAATTTGCGTATTGCTTGGTGTCCAATCAATTAATCAATTAATCAAAGAATACGGTAAAGAACAAGCGGAAGTAATTATTTCCATTGTTGGAAGTATTATCAGCGGCCAGGTTACTGGGGAAGGAGCTAAACGATTGAGTGAACAGATCGGGCGTATTATGCAGGACAGGCAAAGCCTTTCCATTAATCGAAATGATACCTCCATTAGTAAATCAAAACAATTGGAAGCAGCAGTGCCAGCTTCCAAAATTGCTAACTTTTCCTCTGGGGAATTTGCAGGTGTTTTGGCGGATACTCCACAGCAACCTATGCCGCTTAAAGCATTTCACTGTATGATTCAAAATAATTTTGATGCCGTAAACAGGGAGGAAAAGGCTTATAAACCCATACCGATAATCCGCGAAGTGACCAATATGATCGTCATGAAAAACTTCACAACTATTAAGGAAGAGATTGAGCAAATTGCGCTATCTGAAATGGAAAAAACATTGGAATGAGATTACGTTTTGTAAAATTATGATCTAAATAATCTTATTGTGATTTTATCTAAATAGAATAAAATCACAATAAGTGAGATTGGTTTGATGTTTAATGATTTAAATTTTACAATATGTCTTAAATCACTAACTCATAGATAGCGTTACCTAAATTTTGAATAAAGTCCACCATAATCCTTGAATCAGCATAACTTAACGGTTGTAATACTCCTGTTGAAAGATCAAGGTCCATTTCGTGAACAATTTGATTTCTTCTTATTACGATATTGTTTAAAGTTTGCTTAACTGTGGTTTCATTGCTTCCCAATTTTGCAGCAATCTTTTGCCACTTAAATTGTTCATTCCAAATATAGTTTAACGCCTCCTTCATCTTATCAGGATCTTGAAAAGCTAAATAGCCATGCTTTAGTTCAATAATTGATTGAAAGATAGCTTCTGGTGGAATTGGACCAGGTGTCCTTATGTCATTATGCTGAGAAAGGGTTAGTTGAAAATTCGAATAACTATTAGTGATTGGCCTAGTTCCTAAAAAAATATTTACCATACCTTTTTTAACGAGTTCATGAACCAACCTATCTATTGCAGAAATAGAATAAACAATTTCACTTCTTAAGAGGTCGGCCACGTCTTCATGTGTTAAACCTAAATCATCCACCGAATGTTTGTAAATCGCATCTATTTGACCAATTCTAACAAAACTTTGATCAAATATCGTTTTTGCATTAAGCATTATCCTTTATATATTCAATTTTTGCAACTATTCCAGTAAAAAGATTAAAGAACTCTTCACGCTTTTCTTTCATTTGTGCCAAAACAAAACCTTGTCTTCCAATTTCCTGATCCGTTAAAGAGAAAACAGGAATTCCATGATATTGAGATTGTTGTTGTAAGCTTTGAAAATCCGGAATTTCACCTAAACATAAATTGTTGTCTATACCAGCGCCTTGATAAATTGCTTGATTAAATGTCATGTTCGATGCAACTAGCGAAGGTTTAAGGATAGAGTTAACTTCTTCAAATATTTCATCCATACTATTTTGGAAAGGGGCCGCAGGTCTACCATTTCTAGTATTGTATCGTTGTATTATTATACCTCCAAGTTTCGGATTGGCATCTGGAAATGGATAAGTTGAATTAGCAAAAGCAGCCTTCCAATCACTTGAAACACGATACCATCTAGGGAGTACTGAGGCTAGTGTTTTTATAGCCATTAGCGAAAAGGGATCTGGATTGGTAGGAAGTATAAAAAGATCAGAAATGCAAAACATATTCTGGTTTATTGCACTTAGTCCTGGATTAAGGTCAATTAAAACATAATCAATATTATATTGTACACTTGTCTTTTCAATAAGTGCATTAAAGGCTCCAGGTAAATTTTGCATTGTAGAAAATGCATTTGGTGCTGATTGGGCAAAACTCAAAGTTGGTTCAAGTTCTGTCAGATTTGGGTGACCAGGAAGCAGAAATAAATCAGCATTCCGAGGGACTTGGTAACAAGTTATATGTTCAATAGGTGTGGGTTTACTTTCAAATGCCGAGCTTACTCCATCTTTAATATTATTTTCTCTTGTTTGAGGGTTTGTATAATAGGGAACAAAATCATCCTGCATTACTAGACTAGTTAAGTTGCATTGTGGATCAGCATCTACTAAAAGTACACGCGAACCTCGTTCAGCTAACATCCACCCGATGTGAAATGTAGAGGTGGTTTTACTAACACCACCTTTGTGATTAAAAAATACGATTCTCATGGTTTAAAGATAATACTTATAAATTTCAGTCAGTCTAAAATTTGTTATTGGAAAGTCTTTTAGGATAATTACTTTTTTTGATCGAATCTATTCGAAACTATACAAAAGAGCTTAGATCAAAGACGAGTGCATAATTACAAAACAATAATTAGTTAACCATTATATCAATTGAATATTCAATTTTTTATTAACCTACACCCATCTATTAGTTTCAATACTTGCTTTAAGCCGCTGATCCCAGCCTTCCAAGTAGTAAGCGTCTATCTTATTTTTGAAAGATGCCCAACTTTTTTTAGCTTCTATCTTGTCCTCAACCTCGAAAAAATCTGCATCTGATTGTAAAATATGATATGGGTTTTTCATTATGGTATCCTCATCCAATACCACTATCCAGCACCTGCAAAATACCAATGCAAACTCATAAGGTGACCACCATTTTTGCAAGTGAAGAATCCAAAGTCGCTCTTCAATACATTTCATCAGGGGCTTTTTGTATGAATAAATCATGTTTACGCACTTTCCGATATCTTTTAGCTCAATCAAATTCAGCATAGAAAAAAATTAAGTTGGCCCCCAGGAAAGGGGGCTACTTTAAATCCAATTTGGTTTCTGGTCGAATTATTAAATTTACTGTTATTGTATTTGAAATTAGTAAATCGTACTTGCAACGACTTGTCTGGACGAAGTTGGAAAAAGGCCATAAAATTTGAATAAGTATAGCTTTAATTTTTTTAATAGGTAGATGTTTTAGAATACAAAGGTCAGTCGAAAATTAAAACCTAACAATAGGGGAATTCCTGTATTTTTTAATGACAATTGCATCATCACAATAAAAGTTGAATTGGAGTAGAACCGATATAGTAATATGCCTGAATTTCGATAATAAACTGCCAGCAAAATTGTATATTGCTAGTCGTATAATTAGTTACAACCTAATGAATAAATTTGAGATACAGTACGTCTATAAAGACATTTTTAGTGAAGATCAACCCGCAAATAGTTTTGATTATTTAAAGAAATATTCAACCAAAAATATTTTAATAAAATTAGCACATGCCAATGCAATATTATTTAATAGACAAGCTGATGCAGATATCCAAATCTTCCAGCAAGTACTCTTTGGCGGTCATCAATTATCCAAAACCTTAGTAAGTAAATTAAATAGCAAATTAGACACAGGAACTTTTTTCGGCGCTCAAAGTATTTCCTTACTCATTAAAGATTCCTTGAATAACTTTAATGAGCAGCAAAGCGATGATACCCCATACGTTGATTTTGCCATAGATCTGCTTAAAACCATCCTTATTTATAATGAGCTCTTCTTAAATACGATGGAAAAAGAAGGGGATTTAAAGGACTTTAAAAGCTTGTTTACTTTAGACTTAATGCAGCAGACTTATATTAGGCCACTTCGGTTTACGAACTACTTAATGCGTTCAGCTTTCATGTGTCATTTTTTGAACCAGGACAAAGAATTAAAACCCTATACTATACAATTCTGTCAAGATTATGGTATGAGTGACCCTTGGAAAATTAGCAAGTTTTTAATTGATCTATTAAATGATAATGGAAGGAAGGAGGCAAAGTTTGGACTAAATAGGAATCAAATTCCGCCGAATTTACTGGAAGATTGGGTCATTAACGTTGAAAGTTTAAAAAACAATGAGATATCCTTAAACTTCGATATCATTCCTAAACCTCTTTTTCAAACAGAGGAAAATGAATTTATAATTCTCGATCTTTCATTTTTTCAGTATATGGTTGACCAGGGATTTTTCTATAATATTTACAAAAAATCAATTGCCAACACCAACTCAAAGTTTAGTAATTTCAACAACTTCAAAGCATATATCGGTAAAAAATACTTTGAGGAATATCTATGTAGCTTGTTTTTTGAAAAGACATTTTTTAGGCGTGATCAAATTGTTATATCCAATGAAAAGTACCAAGATTTCATTATAAAATCTACCTCAGATAATTTACTGGTAATTGAAGCTAAAATGACTGACGTAAATGCCCGCGTGGTTGAAAACCTCGATTTTGAAGCATTTAAAAAGAGCATAGATGACAATCTTTTGAGCACCAAGGAAAATCAAAAAAAGAATAAGGGGGCATTACAAATTATCCGGCAGATCAAGCAGCTTGTAGAACCAACAAACGCGCAGGAGATACAGGACCTCTTTAAAATAAAAAAAATAAAAAATCTGAATATTTATCCGATATTACTTGTTTCCGATACTAATTATAGTTTATCGGGGACAAATAAATACGTTAATGATAATGTCCGAACAGAGCTTAATAACCTGGCTGCTTACTTTAAATCAATACGTCCTGTTGTCATAATTAACATTAATATATTTATTGAATACTTCCCTTATCTGCAACAAAGTAAATCCAATTTGACTGACCTAATCAAAGGGTATTTTACGGAGTTGAACAAATGGCTGAAAGCCTTTAAAAAGCACGATGACATTTATAGTTACTATCAAATGTCCCTTCCTTTTGATGAATATTTAAGAAAGAAATTAAAGGGCAAAACTATGGTAGAGCATTTTGAAATTTTCGAAAAGAATTTTGGCGACGAACTTTCGACACTGGATTTTTCTACTGGATTATCTGACGCAGAACAAATATATTTAACTTAAATTATGACCATAAGAGAAGCAAGAAAGGAAGATATTGAACAAATCCAGATCGTAAGAAATTCGGTTAAGGAAAACATGTTATCAGACCCTAAACTTGTAACCGACGAGGATTGTGCTGAATATATGTTCCGACGAGGAAATGGCTGGGTTTGTGAAATTGACAATCAGGTAGTGGGTTTTTCTATTATTGACCTTGAAGAGAATAATGTGTGGGCACTATTTGTCCACCCTGATTTTGACAAAAGGGGAATTGGCAGAAAGCTGCACGATATTATGCTGAACTGGTATTTTGCACAAACTTCCTTCAACCTGTGGCTTGGTACCGCACCTGGTACCAGAGCCGAAATTTTCTATCGAAAGTCAGGCTGGAATGATATAGGGATGCATGGTACAAAAGAAATAAAATTCGAAATGACCAGCGAAAACTGGAAAGCAAAAAGTATGTAATTAGTACTTCATCGAAACGCTTATTTCCTATTTTTTTTGGCTAGATCTTTAATCTTCCAAAGCTTATAGTTAATCCAACTTTACATTGGTAACAAAAAAAATGGCTGTCTAACTTTAGAACAGCCATTTAACAGGTCGATTATAATTCACTATTTTTTTGATTATATCTTAAACTTCTTTTCGTTTTTAAGCTTCTCATATTGTTTGGTAATTATTGTTGACTTGTGGCCAGAGTCTTTACTAATATCATCTATTGTCATTTTTTTATGTATGGAAGTATAACCAAATTCTAAACTGTGAAACGAGCTTATATCCAATTTTAATTTACTTAGGCCGATTGTGTTTGCGAGATTTTTAATGTTCCGTGCCATAATATTTAAGTTTTTTTAAGCTGTTAATATATATGAATAGGTATAGTTCTCTCCGCTTGATTGCGTTGAATAAAACCCATTGTTAAAGTTACTAACTTGTGCATTTTTTTCTAGAGTTTCTTTGGATACCAATTTTTCCTTGTTATCCGGTCTGTGAATCATTGAAATACTTAAGCCGATTTGAGGACGAACAAACTTGTTGAAATTATCCCGAATTCTATCCTTTCTTACCTTAGCATATCTTTGGGTTGTTCTAATTGACTTGTGACCCAACATCTTACCCACATCTTCAAGTGGCATGCCTAGGTTTAACATTATATCCGCAAAAGTATGACGTGCAAGGTGCGTGTGGAGTTCTCTTGGAATTCGACAGATCACTGCAATTTCTTTCAAGTATCCATTAAACTTGGTGTTTGAAAGAATAGGTAGTAGTGAATTTCTCTTTTTACAAACCGGATGGTCTTTATATTTTTCAATAAGCTTTTCTAATATTGGAAGCATTGGAACAATTTCCATTACACCCGTTTTACCCCGGTGCTTGCATAACCACCTTTCTTTTTGGGGGCCGACAAGGATGATATTTTCAGGAGATAACCCGTATAAATCCTGATATGCAAATCCAGTTAAACATTGGAAAACAAAAGCATCTGCGACTTCATTTAACCTATCTATCCCGAAATCTTTTCTGTTAATTCTTTCAACTTCTTCCCATTCTAAGGGAATTACTTCATTTGTATCTCCGCCACAGACAAAATCCGCAATAGGATTTTCTAGGATAATTTTCTTTTTAACTGCAATCTTTAAAATCTGTTTCAGCTTTTTTATATGCTTTTTCGCAGTGGCATCAGCAAGTTTAGATTCAGCTTCTAAAGTAAGGTATTCAAACATTTCGTCGCCAAAATCTGGCGAAATATCAGGAAATAAAATATCAATTTCTTTTTCTGCTGTTTCAACTTCCTGTTTCTCATTTTGTTCCTTTTCCTTATTTTCAGTAAAACTCAGAAATTCAATTACTTTTTTCTTGCTCGACTTCCATTGACGTAAGGTACCATCTGATCTTTTCTTCTTTTTGACAAGCTTAGCAAATTTTTGGATAAATTGATCGAAAGCCTGCATTAAGGTTAATTTTTCCTTTTCTTTTTCCTTCTTTGGTGGTTCAATTGCAGGTTTGCCTAAATAAACCCTTTTAATCATTAAAGGAGTTACTCTGTCATGTTCTAAAAAAAGCCTATCATAGATTCTTTTCAGATCAATTTCAACAGCTTTTAATTTCTCATTAATTTGCCTGTAATTTTCTTCATTCTTAGAAACTTGCTTTTGTTTTGGAAGCCAATTTTCTGGAGTTACATTTGTCTTTAAGAATATTTCCTCTTCATTGCAATTCAAAGTAATTCTTACTTTCATGGGCCCCTTTCCATCAGCCCGTAATTTAGATTCTGTCCCTAATACCATAGGTAATACGGAAAGCACATGCTTAATTTTTTCCATTCCAACACCATTTAAACGTTAAAAAATACAGTTAACGTAAACCCAATCTTCACTATTAATCTTTGCTTGTGGTGTCCAAAAATAGACCATTATATCGGACACCACAATGGACACCGAATGGTATGGTTTACTATGTCTTTAAATGGATTGAATATTAGCGCAGAAACGCTGATAAGATATGCTTTAAACTAAAAAAGCGTGCCTTAGCACGCTCTTTGTGATCCCGCTGGGATTCGAACCCAGGACCCATACATTAAAAGTGTATTGCTCTACCAGCTGAGCTACGGAATCATACTTCTTTTTTGAACTACCGTTCCTTGTTTGAAGTGATGCAAAAGTAGGGCTTTAATCCTATTCCTGCAAATAATTTTGGCTTAAAATCACGCTTAAATGCTTAATAGGCTGATTTTAAGCCAAAAAAATTAATTGTTTTCCAATTCCATAATTTCTTCCGCCAACTGTTCCCAGCTCTCCTGGAATTGCGTTAACAGCGCCTTTGCGGAGTTATAAGAACGCGTAGTTTCCTGTAACTTAGTCGCATCGGAGTACACCGCTTCGTCGGCAAGTTTAGCCTCCAGGTTTTTAACCAAAATTTCCTGCTCTTCGATCTTTTGTTCAAAAGAAGTTAGCTCCTTATTTTTTTTACTCAACAAACGGGTTTTATCCTCGGTAAGTGGTTGCTTTTCTTTCTTTACTTTGGGCTCTTCCTTGACTTTCTTGTCCGTTTTTACTTCCGTTTTAACGACGCGTTTTGCAGCCCATTCTTCATACTCCTGATAAGTGCCCGGGTATTCTTTGATCTGTTTATCTTCAATGTACCATATTTTGTTGGCTACATTGTCCAAGAAATAACGGTCGTGGGATACAACGATGAATGTGCCTTCGTATTGTTGTAAGGCCTGGATCAAAATGTTAACAGACTGCATATCCAGGTGGTTGGTCGGCTCATCGAGTGCAAGAAAGTTGGCATCCGCTGTTAATGCTTTCGCGAGAGCTACACGTGATTTCTCCCCACCGGAAAGAACTTTGATCTTTTTGAATGCATCGTCACCTGTGAATAGAAAACATCCAAGAATGGAGCGTAGTTCGGTCTCTGTATGTTTTGGTGCAAAAGCCTGTAACTCCGCAAGGATAGAATTTTCCAAGTGCAGTGCCTCGAGCTGATGCTGTGCAAAAAATGTTTGCGAAACATTGTGCCCCTGTTCAGCTTTCCCTTCAAACTGGTTGTCTGCCGTTGCTACAATGCGTAGGAGGGTAGATTTACCTTTACCATTGGCACCGATTAAGGCAATTTTATCGCCTTTTTCTATAATTGCCGAGGTATTTTTTAGAATTTCCAGGTTGGGGTAGGACTTGGAGATATTTTCCAGGGTCACAACATGGCGGCCGGAAGGTTTTGAAAATTTGAAACTAAAGTTTACCGTAGGATTGTCATCATCCACATCGTCTATTCTTTCCAGGCGATCCAGGGCCTTGATCCGGGATTGAGCCATTTTTGCTTTGGAGGCCTTCGCGCGAAAACGCTCAATTAAACGTTCTTCCTGTTTTATCTTCGCTTGCTGGTTTTTAAACTGATTGGCTTGCAATTCATTTCTGAGCTCCTTCTCTTCAAGATAGAAACTGTAATTACCTGCGTAAAGCGTTAATTTCCCTTTACGCGATTCTACCGTTTTCTTGATGATGCGGTCGAGGAAATATCGATCGTGGGAAACAATAACAATGGCACCATCAAAGGCTTGTAAATAGTTTTCAAGCCATTTGATAGAAGGTAAGTCCATGTGGTTGGTAGGCTCATCCAGCAATAGAATATCTGGAGTCTGCAATAAGATTCGGGCAAGCATGACCCGCATACGCCAGCCTCCAGAGAAAGTCGCCAGTGGTCTTTTCTGTTCTTCTTCCGAAAAGCCTAGACCAGCAAGGATTTCATGGGCCTTAAATTCGATATTATAACCATCAAGGGCTTCGAATTCTACTTGTTTATCACTTAGTTTATTCAGGATGTCATCTGAATAATCGGTTTCTAGTTTATGGAGTAAATCCTCGATTTCGGCATGTAACTGATTTTGGCGTTCAAAAGCTTCCATCGCAACATGCAGAATGCTTTTGTCTGAATGGTAAGACAGTAAGTCCTGGTTTAAATAACCAATCTTAAGGTCCTTCGCCATGGAAATCGTTCCTGATGTGGGCGTGTATTGACCGACAATCAGTCGAAGTAAAGTCGATTTACCTGTACCATTGGCACCGATTAAGCCAACTTTATCACCCGGCTTGATGTGCCAGTTCGCTTCGTCATATAAGGCGCGAGATCCTATTTCAAATGTTAAATTATTTATTGATATCATTTCAACTGCAAAAGTACAAAAGTAATGAATATTTCTTCTTCTTTGAGTAACTTTGCGATTATGTATAAATTAGTCAAACCTATATTCTTTACAATGAATCCGGAGACGGCACACCATAAAGTGACCGGCGGATTGAATGTCTTCTCAAAAATTTGGGGTGCCAAGCAATTATTGAACGCTTTTTTTACCGTGGAAGATCCACGTTTGGAACGCGAGGTTTTTGGATTAAAGTTCAAAAATCCGGTAGGCCTAGCTGCTGGCTTTGATAAAAACGCGGAATATATTGCAGATATGACTAATTTGGGCTTTGGTTTTATCGAAATTGGAACCGTGACTCCCAAGCCTCAGCCGGGAAATGATAAGCCCAGGATGTTTCGGCTTGTCCCCGATGAAGCTTTGATCAATAGAATGGGTTTTAATAATCAAGGCGCAGATGTTGCTGCGACGAGATTGAAAAATTTGAAGGATCGAAAAGGGTTATTGATAGGAGGCAATATTGGCAAGAATAAGATCACACCCAACGAAGAAGCCGTCAATGATTACATTTATTGCTTCAATGCCTTGTTTGATTACGTAGATTATTTTGTTGTTAATGTGAGTTCTCCAAATACTCCTGGATTACGGGATTTACAGGAAAAGGAACCGCTAAAACATATACTGAACACTTTACAGCGTCTGAATGTTGAGAAAGCGGCACCGAAGCCGATCTTGCTTAAAATAGCGCCTGATTTGACAGATAGTCAGCTGGATGATATTGTTGAAATCGTTATGGAAACACAGATCGCAGGTGTCATTGCGACAAATACGACCATTTCCAGAGCGGGATTAAAAAGTCAGCCAGCACTGACGCAAGAAGCGGGTGGAGTAAGTGGACGTCCTTTAACCAAGCGTTCAACAGAAGTTATTCGTTATCTAAGTGAAAAGTCCAATAAGGCATTTCCGATAATCGGAGTAGGCGGGATCCATTCGGCCAAAGATGCTATTGAGAAGTTAGATGCAGGGGCTAGTCTAGTGCAGGTTTATACAGGTTTTATCTACGAAGGACCAGGCTTGATTGCTAAGATTTGTAAGGGTATACTGCAGACAGGAAGATAAGGATTACAATGGCAGTTGATTTTGATTTGAAAGATTTCTTGGATAAAAAAGTTGATGAATATAATCAACCGGGTTTTATCCCAAATGATCCCATATCGATACCGCATCAATTTTCTGCAAAGCAGGATATTGAAATCATGGGTTTCCTGGCCTCTATTATGGCCTGGGGACAAAGAAAGACCATTATCAATAAATGCAACGAGCTGATAACGCGAATGGATGGCGCACCCTATGAATATATCATGAACCACCAGGAGCATGACTTAAAGAGTTTATTGGGATTTAAGCATCGAACCTTCAATGATACTGATATACTTTATTTTGTGTCTTTTTTTAAACAGCATTATCAGCATTTTGAGTCGTTGGAAGACGCGTTTCTAATGGGGCAGGAGGCTAGCAAAGAGATTGATCTGGAAATGGCACTTAATGCCTTTAAAACATATTTCTTTTCATTGCCTGACTACCCTGTTCGTACACGTAAGCACATCAGTAGCCCAGCACAGAAATCTACCGTCAAGCGGATCAATATGTTTTTGCGCTGGATGGTCAGAAAAGATACAAAAGGTGTAGACTTTGGTGTCTGGAATCGCCTGTCGCCAAAAGACCTGATCTGTCCATGTGATGTTCATGTGGAGCGTGTGGCACGTAAATTGGGTTTGATTACGCTCGACAAGGTGAATTGGAAAACAGCACAGGAGTTAACCGCTAATCTACGGTTACTAGATTCCAATGACCCGGTAAAGTATGACTTTGCACTTTTTGGCTTAGGCGTAGAAAGAGAACTCTAATGTCCCCTCAAGTCCCTTCAACTCCCCTCAAGTCCCTTCAACGCCCTTGCTTTCCTACCACTTCGGCACGTATAAGGTACTACTGCGGTACTGTTACCTTAGCAACAAGGCATACGCCTAGCAGTGAACCTAGGCAGTAGACTTGTTGATATGAGCTTTTAACAATTCAGAATAAACGGCGATGCCCCAGTTGACATAGATGGATATTAAAAAAGGGGATAAGTACTTCTTTCGTGTTTTAGCTATACTTTATTCGCCTTAGGGTCTATTGCTAATAAAGGAAAAAGATACCGAAAAAAAGCGTCCTTGTCAGAATTAGCTGACAAGGACGCTTTTTTTTATATGTCAGTAGCTGTTGTATGATGCCACTGGTTCAGCTAAATTATACGAGCCTATCGATCTTGATCAGTAGGTCTACCAGCCGATTGGAATAACCAAATTCGTTATCATACCAGCCAACCACTTTAACCAATCCGCCTACAATGGATGTAAGCTGAGCATCAAATACGCATGAATAGGGGTTGTTAATAATATCGACAGAAACGATCGGATCTTCTGTATAAAAAAGTACTTCTTTTAATTCATTTTCGGCAGCCCATTTAAAGGCCTTGTTGATTTCTTCTACCGTAGTCCCTTTTTCAAGGGTGCAGGTAAAGTCCGTCAATGAGCCATTGAGTACGGGTACACGTATACCTGCTCCTCCAAGTTTATTCTGTAGATGCGGAAAAACATTGGTAATCGCTTTAGCGGCACCTGTAGTGGTCGGGATAATGGATGAAGACGCTGCCCGAGCTCTCCTTAAGTCTTTATGTGGGGCGTCGTGAAGATTTTGATCACCCGTCATGGAGTGTACCGTTGTAATATACCCATCTTTGATACCCCAATTTTCATCCAATATCTTAACCAGTGGAGCGACATTGTTTGTTGTACAGGATGCATTGGATAGGATGGAAGCCGCAAGATCAATTGTGCTGTCATTAATGCCTAACACAACAGTAGGTATATCTTTATCTTGTGCAGGTGCGGAGATGATCACCTTTTTTGCACCAGCTTCTAAATGCAAAGCAGCCTTGGCACGACTGGTAAAATATCCCGTGGATTCAATGACAACATCAATAGCCAGGTCCCGCCACGGTAATGCTGCAGGATCTTGTTTATTAGTGACCAGAATCGAATTGCCGTTGACAATAATATGTGTGTCATCATGTGTCACGGTGCCCGGAAAAGGACCGTGTACAGAATCATATTTAAAAAGATGGGCCAAAGTCTTGGTGTCAGTGAGATCATTGATGGCAATGACCTGTAGTTCATCGGTAGCCCCCCGCAGAAAAATATTACGCAAGGTATTTCTGCCGATACGTCCGAATCCATTGATTGCTATGTTTAGCATTTCAGATTATTTATGAATTTGGCTGATTGCTTCGTTAATGTTTTTTTCACCTTCCCAATGTGCTTTCAATTTTCCATCAGCGCCATAGACATAATTTGCTGGAAATTGTGACGGCACATGGATCGTTTGAATAAATGTCTGATCCTTATCGATTAATACCTCGACGTTGGATGCTTTGGACAATTTAGGTGCAAATGTGTCAAAAAAGCCCAATACTAATGCCGGATCATTCATAGAAATATAATAGATGTTGACGTCTTTCAAGCGATCGATATTTTTTTCAAGCTCGGTAGCTTCATGCTGACAGTGACTGCAGCCTGGGTCAAATAGAATAAAAACAGTATTCTTATCCTTCGCAAGGTTTTCCTGTGTAACACGGATGCCCGAGCGAAGCTGATAAAATGTGAAATTAGGAAGGATAGCTGCTGGCTCGGAAGATTGTGTGGCTGCAGCTTGACTATGATCATGGCCGGCATGGTCATGATTTTCAGGGCTGGCTTCCTGGCTGGTAGTTGCCGTATTATCTGTTTTCGGTTTACTGTTATTGTCGCATGAGTAAAGGATTCCTGCAGTCAATATCGCTGATACCCCTAAGATTATTTTTTTATTCATAGACTACGTTTGCTTTTAAATCAGTTTGAATGATTTTATCGTTTTAATGTTTATGCTCAATAGATTGGTCGCACTTTGCGTAGAAAGTATGGAAGAATCTATTGAATTAATGACCAAAACTAGGAAAAAAATGGGATTATCAACCTTTCAATCTCATTTATGACAGTTTACTGGATATTCCGTTCATTTCAGTCTGAATCGCTGGAGTACTCTTATTCAATGATGTCCGGTGTATCATGTGGCGAGTTGGGATTGGTTAAAGATGTAGATTGAATGATTTCAGGCGTGCTTCTTCCGAATTCAATGCTGTAGACTTTCAAGAGTACACCGACACAAGATAGGATTAGTGGACCGAATATTAATCCAAGCATTCCAAATAAATTTAACCCAAGCAATACCCCAAATACAGTGATCAGGGGGTGTACGTCGCCCAGCCTTTTTAATATGGTAAAACGTAGCACATTATCAATGCTTCCAATGATAATGATACCATACAGGGCAAGACCTATTGCATTGCCAGATTGTCCATTGGCAAGAAGAAAAAGAGCTGCTGGTAGATACACAACCATGGTCCCCAGAATAGGGATTATAGTAGAAACTGCAGTGAGTATACCCAGAAAGATAGGATTTTCCAGCCCAAAGAACCAATAACCCAGGCCCGCTACGACACCTTGGCACATCGCTAAGATAGGGATACCGATTGCATTGGATTTCACCATCATATCAAACTCTTTCCATAACTCGGCTTTGCTTGTTTTGGTGAAAGGGATTGCCTGATAAATGGTCTGCTCCAATTTTTTGCTGCTCACTAGCATAAAATATAAAACAAATAAGGCAACAAGTATATTGACACCGACTTCAGCAACGGAATTCAGAATGCTGGGTATAAATTTAGCCGCTTTTTGAAGGGTGTCCATTAACGCGGTATCTGAAAGATCTATATTGCTCAGATAGGGGCTGTCCTTGAAATAGGTTTTGATCGAGTCGAACTTTTGCACAAGTTCATCTTTGTTGCTGATAACCTCTGTGACCTGCGGCACCATGTAGTTGATTAACAGGTAGAGCGGACCTACCAGGAATATGATTGTCAGCAATATCAATAGAATACTTGTAAAAGATTTATTCCATTTTTTTTCTTCTGTCAGTTTCCAGTTGACTTTTCTAAAAAGAACATACAGTGTAATGGCGCCAAGAAAACCCGGTAGATAATAAAATAAGCTCGTAAAAATCAATATACAGATCGCCAGAATAATGACGATAAGCATGATTTGATTGATGGAATTGTTGTTGATTTGTTTATACTTCATATAGCTGACAAATGTACTGTCTATGGATTATTATTTACCGTATGACAATATTTTTTTGGAAAAGTTTTACAATGTTAAATTAAACTTCCTTTTTTATAATTTCAATGATTTTTTAAATTTCTTTTTCTAACCTGATGCCGGTTTCGATGAGATAGTTATTAATTGCTTATGTATCTGCTCAATCCCAGGTAACCTAGCTTGACTTAGGGACAAAGCGTGCTGTATGGCGGAAAAAGTCAATTGCAGGATCAGCATGTATGGTTACGATGAGCCATTTTTATCAATACGAATAAATGGACTAAAAATTAGCTGCCTCAAACCATTTCCTCACTTTAGCATGGAAAGATAAGCATTTTAACTAAATTTTAGTTTTGGTTCTGTGGCATGAGAATCTCCTTGAAAATACTTAGGATATCGTACTGTTTGACAAAAAGCATAGATTGCGCTGTCCGTACAGAATCGGATCCGCGATCTGATGTGTTTGCATGGCCCGTTGTTTTGACCCCCTTGTGAAAAAAAGGATGAGACCCTTTTCCTTTTTTATGGTTTGAAAATAAGCCCATAATCTTTTATTTTATTGGTTATAGCGGTCACACCAAGTGAGTTAGACCGCTATAACTAATATACAAAATAAATTGGATTTAATTGCTAAAAATTTGGCTGCCATGCTCTTCGTTCTTTTCGATCGAAAGTGATACCGGAATACGTTCTTTGAGCTCTTCAACGTGTGAAATAATGCCGACGATCCGGTTTTCTTTATGCAGATCCAGGAGCGTTTCAAAAACGATGTTGACAGAGGTGATATCTTGTGTTCCAAAGCCTTCATCGATAAAAAAGAAATTTTTGGCTGCCCGTGTATTTGACTGGACACTTTCAGCCAGGGCCAAAGCCAAGCTTAAGGATACCTGAAAGGCTTGTCCTCCGGACAGCGTCTTTACACTGCGGCTTTTTCCTTCGTTCAAATAATCTATTATCTCAAACTCATTGTTGTCATTTATCTGTAGACTAAGCTGATTTCGGGTCATACGGTGGAAGCGGATATTGGCGTGGTCACACAGCTGACGGAGATAAATCGAAGACACATATTGTACAAATCCCGCGCCTTTAAACAGGTTATAAAGCTGTTTTAAATTTTCATTGCGCAAATTTAATTTGACCTGTTGTTGCAGGAGATTTTCCTTTTTGGCATAGGCTAATTGTAATTGATTGAGTTCCTGCCGGAGCCAGGCGACGTTTTCTGTGCTTTCTTTTAACTGTTGGGAGCTTTCTTCCAGGATTTTTTCCTGCTCAGTATATATGTTTTCGTCGTGTACCTGGTCGGCAAGTTTCTTTTCCAGCTGGCCAATCTGTGCTTTGACAGTCTCAAATTGTATTTGAAATTGCTCAAGTTGCTGCCGGATCTGTTGTATAGATAGATTCTCGGCTAAGATTTGTCTGATCTCCGCCAATGTGCCGAAAGATGAACCGACAAGCAGCTGCTGAATTGTGCTGTCGACTTCAAGCTGTTCACGTTTGATCGTTTCCAGACGTTCAGCGATTGTCTGTACCAAGCTATTTTGCGCGGCGAATTGACTGTTCAATTTGTTAAATCGTTCCGTTAATGCACTGTAATCTCGCTCAATCTCAAGATTTGATTTTTTCAAGGCAGTATATTCCCGGTTGACACTTTCAGCTTCCTGCGTTATATAATCGGACCAGTTCAATTCTTTCAGGTTTCCCTTATTTTGGTTAATCTGCGCTTGCTTGCTTGCCTCATCGCGCTCAAATTGATGCAATGCTTTGTTGTATTTGTCCAACTTTTCATCTATCGTAGCTAATGCTGCCTGATCTGTTGCAAGCTGTTGCTCCATCATTGTAATCTGCCCTTCGATTTTCGAAAGTTCCTGTTTTTTTGATGAATAACTGGATTCGTCTGTGCTGCTATAACCGCTCCATATAAACTGATTTAAATGTGCAATTTTGCTGGATGCGTTATGTTCGATTTTCGTATTTAAATCATGTTGCTGTTCGGTCAATGATTGTAAACGAAGAAGCAGTTTTTCCACCTGGAATTTTTGATCCTGTTTGTATCTGAGCGTTTCATTCGTCTCAGCAATCCTTTTTTCGTTGGCGATAATTTCCTGGGAAATATCTTGTCCCTGGTTGATTGCGGGATGTTCCAATGCTCCACAGAGTGGGCATGGGGAACCTTCTTTCAGGTTTTCTGCATAATGGGTCAGCCTTTGCTGTAAAAGGAGGTGAGACTTCTCATCCAGTAGTGCCTGAAGCATTTGTTCCAGTTCTCCCATCTCGGTACGGTGGGCTGATTGGAATTTTTCAGGATCAGGATGGACAGCATATAGATCTTGCTTCAGTTGACTAATATTCTTTGCTAGGTCAATATGCTGTCTATTAAGATCGCTTTCCTGTTGTGCTATCCCTTGCTGTTTCGTGTACCATTGACCTAGCTCCATCAATTCATGCGCAGAAGGTTTTGATAGTTTTAAAGCAGCGATCTGAGTTTCATTTTCTTGGATTTTGGCTTTATAATGGAGCTGTTGTTCTTTTGTTTCCTGAACAATATTACGGCCTTTTTGCGCGCGTTCCTGTAAACTCTTAATTTCATTTGAAAAAGTAATCAACTGGCCTATTAGTTCGAGGTCTAATTCCTGAATACGGAGTTGCGGTAGTCGTTCATACTGGGGCTTCAGCTGATTTAGACCGGTGGAAAGTTCCTGTAGGAGCTGTTGAATTTCTGCCTGTCTTATTTTTTCGATTTCCAGTTTTTTTTCCTCGGTTACGCCTTCTTGCTCCAATTTTTCCTTGGACCTAAGAGGATGTGAAAAGTTGGTCTGTGCTTCCTCAAACTTATTGAGCGCGATCCGTAAATTCTCTTTTTCGGTTTTCTGTTCAAGCAATTGGGCAAAGGCCGACTTCATCTTGTGCAATTCCAAAAAATCCTCTTTGAGTTTTTTTAGATTCAGAAATTTTTCATGATGAAGCTTATGTACAGATTTAATTGTGGCAAAGGACGCTAACGCGGCGTGCAGATTTGTTTCCGTCGTTTCGATATGTTCGGCTGTAACATCTTCAAATCCGATCAACTGGCCATTGAGGTGATCCAGTTCGGACTGGTTTTTTTTATAGAGATTAGAAACTTTATCCTGGAGGTCGAATCGATGCAGCTGAAAAATCTCTTTCATCATATCCGTGCGTTCTTTGGCACCTAGTTCTATAAATTCTTTGAACTGTCCTTGTGGAATGATGATAGTTCTTTTGAAGTTTTCATAGCTCAGGCCGATGATATGCTGGGTGTTGCTGCTTTCTAAGGGAATCCATTGTTCATTTATGAGTTCGTATAAGACAACCGTTGGCGATTTTACATCATCAAAATTTTTGGAATTCCGTTTGAACTCCCGTGTGATTCTGAAGGTACGATCTTCAAAATTGATAAAATCAAGTTCGATGTAAGATCTATTTGACTTGAGATTCATCATGTTATAAGCGCGTTTGTCGCGCGCATTTAAACGCTCAGTTTCTCCGAATAGGGCATAGGTAATCGCTTCTAATATAGACGATTTACCGGAGCCCACGGCTCCAAAGATACCAAAAAGCCCCGCTTCCGATAGTGCGGCAAAATCGATCGTCTGACGATCCTGATAGGAGTATATACCTTCTAATATGAGCTTTAATGGAATCATGGGATTAAGAATTTAGTATTTCGCGAAAAAGGTCGAGGATATCATCATTAGGTGTCTGGTTTCCATTCTTTGATTTAAAGTAATCTTTAAATAAAGTAGACATGTCTTCTGTAAGGTTGATTTCTGTGTTATCCGGGATTCCTTCTTTGTTTTGTTGAACGACAGGAATAAGATAAATTATACCCGAATGTGCCTGATAGATCCTTTTGCGATCCGCTGCTTTCAGGAATGTGTCTGATTTTAAGGTAAGTTCAACCAGCGCATTAGGGTTTTCGGACAGCCAGGATATACAGCATTCCATATCGTCAAATGATTTGCGGATTAAAGGTTTGCCCGCTGTTAAAGGAATTCGCTCCACCTTCGCCTGGCTGCCTGCAGCTATATCGACTAGCGCGACATATTTGGTTTGTCCGGCCTCCGAAAAACTATAACATAATGGGGATGATGCATACACTGCTGGTTTCTCGGTAGAACCAATATTTCTATACCCATGGAGGTGCCCCAATGCAGTGTATTGTATCTGGGGTGGGATGGATTGCGAATAAATCAAATCGGCATTTCCGATTCTGACAGGTTTTTCGCCATCAGGTTCTTCTAAAAGCGGACTGCCCATTTTGTTCATATACAGATGGGCTGTTAGAATATTTACCCCTTTGTCATCACAATAGGCATTTGCGATAGCTTGCCAATTTGTTGCCAGAACCTCATTTAATTTACTTTCTTTCTCTTCTCCTAAATATTGTTTCAGACGAATTTCATTTGCATAAGCAGTATGCAGTATACGGATTGGGTATTCAAATTGTGGTAAACTTATTTCAATAAAACCTGCATCTGAACGGAGAACAGTAAAGCCTTCTGTAGAAAATGGGGTAACCACAGCATTTGGATGGCCAATGAGGATGATTCCCGACGCTCTTGCCAACGGGTCAGGAGCATCAATCAAATGCGGTGAATCGTGGTTACCTGCAATAGCAATTACAGGCCGCATGCCGTTTCTTGTAAGGCGTTTGATGGTCCGATAGAATAATTCAATGGCCTCCACGCCTGGATTGAAAGCATCGAAAAGATCTCCTGCAATAATAACGAGGTCCACACTTTCCCGATCTGCGATTTCAATGATCTCATCCATGACCTGTACCTGTTCTTCTATCCGAGAGAAACTGTCCAATCGTTTTCCTAAATGCCAGTCGGCGGTATGCAATATTTTCATGTGAGAGCTTGGGTGTTTTGCGTCAACAGTACAAACTAAGATAAATTTGCCATGAAATGCAATTATAATTGAATTGAATCTTACAAATGGGTGGTTTAGTCAAATAAGTATCCGAAACTTTTCTCTTTATTAAACGGAAATTGTTTTTTGAAATGTTAAAAGTTGTTAAACGCCTCTCGTAAAAGTCATTTAATTGTATTTTTAGTGCTCCAAAATTAAGCTAAATAGTCATAGACAAGTATTATGCAAAAAGTTTATCTGTATGTATGTTTTTTCTTTATGCTGTTAATGCGTGCTCAAGCACAAGAGATACAGGCTATAAAAGGGGAAACTGCTTATCCTTTTTTATTGAAAGAAGCGGCTCCTGATTCGTCTGAATCAGAGAAGCAGCCCGTATTTGTGTTTTTGCACGGGAGAAGCCTGTCGGGGACAAATCTGGATCGTGTAAAACGTTATGGGGTTCTATACGCGATTAATAAGGGGCAGGAGGTGCCGGGAATTATCGTTGCTCCGCAGTCGCGTGGCGGCTGGGATCCCGATAAAGTCATCGAAATTGTGGATTATGTTATCGAACATTACCATGCGGATCCCGACCGTGTTTATGTTTGTGGCATGAGTATGGGCGGCTATGGTACGATGGATGTCGCTGGGAAATATCCGGAAAGGGTAGCTGCGGCTGTGGCGATATGCGGTGGGGGTTCAAGTCAGTATGCATCCAATTTGACGCAGGTGCCCATTTGGCTGCATCATGGTACAGCTGATCGTGCTGTGCCCATTTCGGAATCCAGAAAGATTATGAATGCAATTAAAAAAGAGGATCCGGATGCAAACGTGAGCTTAAATGTCATTAAAGGTGGTACACACGGAAGTGTCGAGCGTCTGTTTCATGATGATGCAATTTACAATTGGATGTTAAAATTTAAGAAAAAGCATAAATCATAGTTTGTATTGCAGATGACAGTTTGAAATCATAAAAAAAGCCTGATGAATTTTCATCAGGCTTTTCTTTTATCCTTCATGGTTCGTGGCAGGCTGTCTTTTTTGAAATTGAGCCATTAGAATATTCGGCTGATGGATCAAATGTGATTTTGCCAGATAGTCCGGGTTGTCGGCATAGATAAACAATAAAGTGCCATCTTTGATGGTGTTGATAATCGGGACTGCAAATTCTCTAGGGACTGCAGGGCAGCCATAGCTTTTTCCCAGTCTGCCTAAGCTCGCGATTGTTCCTGTGCTGCAATAATCAGCACCATGCATCACGACATACCTTGCTTTTGCATTATCATTTATACCTTCTTCAAGACCATTTAATACCAAAGAGTAGCCATTTTCACCATTGTACGTGTTCTCTGTCGTAAAAAATCCCAAAGAGCTTTTTAATGACTCCTGTTGATTTGAAAAGTTTACGGCGTAGTTTTCTCCACTATTTTTTCCGTGCGATACCAGCGTATTGAAAAGTACTTTTTTATGCGCAAGGTCGAGCACCACAAGTCTCTTTTCTGTTGATGCCAATGAAAAGTCGATGACGGTCATGATATCTTTGTTGTGGATTGGAAGCTCTTTTCTGCCTTCCATTGCTTGACGAAACGCTTCGTATTTCAATACTTGGCCTAGATTCATTTCATCATATAAGGAGTCAACTTCGGTGCGTTGACGTTCGACATTAATACGATGTGTACTGTTGGTTTGTTGATCTGTTGTTTTTAATTCTTCTTGTGACGACAATGCGGTGTTAAGTGCCATCAAAAGAAACATAAACGTATTTCCCATTCTTCTCCCTTTTCTGTGTAGATGTTTACAAAATTAATTATTAAAGTTAATACATATTTGATTTACAGAATGTTAAATATTGTTAATCAATAACAATAACCAACGAGGCAAAGTCTTTTGACCGTTTATAGACAAATTGGGCATGAGATGACGCATTTCTGACGCACATATGTGACTTAGGTGTGGTGCCAAGGCTTTCGCTGTATTCGATGATGCTTCCGTTGGGATTGTTAACCGGAACACCGTGTATATATGCTCCTGCCGTGAATCGGGTGGCATAAGGGGCAAATCCACCATACGTTTTGGTGCCATCTTCATAATAGAACATCTTGGATTTATGTTCTTGTACCACAAAAAGTCCCGTTGGGGTTTCTTGGGCGTGCGGAGGCTTGTGCCTGCCGCTTGTTACGGGATTCATGCTCCTGACAAGCCATTCATTTCCTACTTTTTCTAAGGTGCAGATATTTTGGTTTGTAACATCGACGACGTTAATGATCTTAAATTTAACTGTGTCGCTCACAATGCGTAGATATTTTTTTGGAACGGTATATTTTCCTTCAAATGAGATACCTTCAATCGGAATTCTCGCTAAGCTATCCGGGCCTTGAAGCCTGACAAGCCAGCCATCGCGGCCGTAGCGAACAGCTTTGGCGGTATTGAGATCATACAAGGGGGCAGCTTGATATCGTTCGACATTGAAACTGTCAGAGACGCGTTTGTAGGAGTCACGTTTATAATTCTGTATTGTCGGCGCTTCACCTTTTTCATTTTGATAATTTTGAAGAACCCCATATAGGGAAGGTGTTTGTTGGAAATTTTCTACGAAAGCAAGTCTTTCCTTGATTTTGTCCCATTGAAAGCCGCGGGTGGTATCTTTGTAAGGGTAGCTGTCTTCCAGCGTATATTTCGTATAAAGCAGCTCCTTTTTTATGCTAATGTCCGCAGCGGTGAATACCTTGGGTTTTTCCTCCTGTTTTTTAGGCGAAGGAGCTGTTTTTTGTGGCTTAGCGGCTTCTTTATCAGCTGTTGTGCCTTTCTTGTTTTGCTGACACCCGAGCGTTAGAAATAATATGCTTAATATTAAACAGGTTAATCTTCGATTCATATATGGATTTATAGATTATTGCTTTATTCTTTAAACTTAGATAATTTGTTTATTATTTGCAATTTTATTCGGGCGGAGCGAAAGCAATTTACCCTTAGATTTTTTCTTGTCTGTTTGGTTTCAGTCATCCAATATGTTTTCGATCATTCGTCCTTTAGAATGCGAATTGGAGGAATTGGATTTTTTTACATGATTAATAAAAGGTTAGTTTTGTGGTCTGAAATACTATTATGGATAAAATTGTTATTTGCTCTGCAGCACTGCTTAGTCCGGAGGGAGATTTGCTGATGGTCCGAAAAAAAGGATCTTCCTATTTTCAATTGCCTGGCGGAAAAATGGGACCGGGAGAGAATCGAGAGCAAACTTTAGTTCGAGAATTAAAAGAAGAACTTCAATTTGATGTAAGTGAAATAGGGACCAGGTTCATTGGAAGCCATACTACCCAGGCTGTAAATGAGCTAAATACAGTGGTAGAAGGCCATATTTTTTTAATTAATTTGACTGAACGCCGGCCTTTTGCTGCTTACGAAGAATTGGAAGAGGTGGTTTGGATTTCGCGCCATGACTGGAAAAGTTACCGATTGGCACATCTCGCGTCTGAATTTGTGATCCCGAAGTGGCTTTCGGGTGAGTTTGATGAATAAGCTGCACATAGTGAACAAATTAAACCTTTGTTTGTTAAAGTTTTATATAAACTAAAAATAAACGAAGATTATGGAAAATCAGCTTTTAAAAGGGGCGCGGGACTTTTTTGATGAGGAGTCCGTTGCTCAAATAGGACAAGTTTTAAATCAGGATAAAGAACAGGTGAAACAGGGCTTGAATGTAACAATTCCAGCTTTGTTTTTGGGCTTAAGCCAGCAGTCCGATCCAAATGGTGGAATTGCTGGGATTTTGGAAAAGGCGAAGCAACATTTCTCTAATTTCGATCTGCAGAGCCTTTTAGGAGGAGCAGATCACACGAATGAGCCTGCAGTACATGGTTCGGCAGAGGAAGGGAAATCTCAGGGGATACTGGGATCTATCTTCGGTGACGGACTGGAGACTGTGTTGACAACCGTTTCCGGATATCTTGGTATTGATGGTCGCTCTATTGAAAAATTAATGAATTTTTCATTGCCGGCAATATTTTCCAGTTTAACCAATAAGGGACAAAATTGGGATTTTACGCATATTGGCCGTTTATTACAGGACAATAAAACAGCTTTTGCGGCCGCTGTCCCGGCGGGATTAGGATTAGGTGCCTTTGGGAAGCTGTTTGATGGTGGGCATTTTTCTGGTATACATCAAACAACTCCCATTACTCCTTCAAATGAGTTGGAAGCGCATAAAGAACCATTGTCATTACCCAGGGCTGAGGATTCTAGGGCTGCGACCGCGGGAAATGGTTCTGGTGGCGGCTGGTGGAAAATTTTAGTTGCTTTAATCGTATTGGCCGCACTCTGGTTTCTATTTGGAAAAGGCTGCAGCGGCAGTAAGCAAGAAGGTGCTACTGATACCAGTGTAAATAGCACAAAGGTTGATTCAAACGCCATGAAAACTGAGGCTGGGGGCAGTGTGGTTGAGCGGGAACGTACGGATGTGGTTTTGCCAAATGGCGTTAAACTGGCTGCTTTTAAAGGTGGGATAGAGGATCAGTTAGTTCAATTTTTAAAGTCCGACTATAAATCCCTTGGTGAAGATTCCTTGAAAAATACCTGGTTTGATTTTGATAATCTAAATTTTAAAACGGGTACAGCCGAGGTCTTACCTGAAAGTCAGGTGCAATTGAGTAATCTTGCAGCGATATTAAAGGCTTTTCCTGCCGCAAATATTAAGATTGGAGGATACACCGACAAAACAGGCAATGAGGACTTTAATAAAAAGTTGTCACTTGAACGGGCTATGGCTGTAAAGGATTATTTAGGTAAAGATGGACTTTCCAAACAGGTAACAGGGGCAGAAGGCTATGGCTCACAATTTGCAAAGTATAATGCGGATGCACCTGAAACCGATCGCATATTAGATCGGCACGTTTCTGTGAGTGTTCGGTAGGTAGATCCTGGCGGTACTGTCAATAGGGAATGATAGATGAAAAAACAGAAGAATAGCTGGTCAATAGATAGACCAGCTATTCTTATTTTAGGTGCATGTTTAGAAGCTATAGACACATGCTAATAGAAACTGTCCTGCGGATTTCGTCGGACTGAGGTCATTCTTGATGAACCGTTCGGTATTCCCTTTATCAATTCTGATTTCGGGAATAAATTTGAATCCATGATAACTGTATTCGGCGGTTAATGTGGTTGCGAGGATGTTGGTACTTGGAATTCCGTTTTCCTCTTCTTTATGTGTTTGGAAAAATTCTTCACGCAGTCCCAGTCCAAAATTTTCTGAAAAATGAACCCTTGGGTAAAGTGCTACGCCAGAGTAGCCACCACCGTCTCTCTTTTTATAATTTGTCGCATTTAAACCTAGAAAAAATTTAGGGGTAAAATCATAGTTAGCAACAAGGTCAACTAAAGTGCCGGAACTATAATTTGATTTGCCACCTGCGGAGGAACCTGTCAGGAAGTTAAGATAGAAGCTGCTTTTATCGTTGGGTGTATAAGCCAGTTGGGAGCCTACATGGGAAACCCCGTTCATATCTTGGTACACATTCCAGTCATTGAATATTCCGACCATTAAAGCCACTTTGTCTGAGAAACTATAGGTAGCTTTTAAACCTGCGTCTTGAAATGGGCCGGCGCCGAATAAGTAGGAAGTCGAATAATGAAAGTTGTAAGTAGGCGATATGACCTCGAAGCCTACAAATGTACCCATGAAACCTGCTGTAAGATTCAGTTTTTCGGTTACATCAAAGCCTACATACAGGTTTTGGATATGGAAACTATTTTTGTCATCACCCGCTTGGCCATCGCCATTCATAATTGATCGGTATTGACCCCGGGGACCAAAAGATAATTCTCCGACAAATGATGCTTTTTTAAACTTCTTTTTTACAGCCAGATCCACCATGCCAATAGAGACGGAGTTGTTGTCTTCGGTAAAATAGGTGTTGATATTAGGTTTGTTTTGAAAGTCATACTTCCAATAGGTATCCACTGATCCGGATATTTCTATTCCTTTTTCTTTAGTTTCTTCTTGTGATGTGGCTGTTTTTATTAGAAATACTGATAAAATAATTGTTGTTAGAAGTTTTTTCATGTTTTTTATGGTTTAAGTTTGATTTGTTTGAGGTTTTTGTGATCATTTTTGTTTGGTTTGTCTGTTTTGTACGTGTTTTTGTTTAGTTAATAAGTGGTTTATTGTGGTTTTTGTATTTGTTTTTGTGAAATTATGTAAAAAAAATCATAAAAAATATAATAACATGGTATTTTTTTAACAAAAAGACTTTATATTTGAAAAAATTATAAGGGAAAGTCGGTTTTTGTTTTGTTCTCGTATTTTTTTAACAATTTTATTTAATGTATTGAAACACTAATCAGTTTAAACAAATGAAAAAAATTATTCCACTCATTGTTCTAGTTCTTTTAGGAGTATTGGGACTTGTATTTCCATCCATTGACTTGTCTGACTTAAACAAGGCAGAATTTGATACGGGAGATACGGCCTGGTTGTTAACTTCCTCTGCATTGGTGTTGATTATGACACCTGGACTTGCCTTTTTTTATGGCGGTATGGTTAGCAAGAAGAATGTAATCTCAACGATGATGCAAAGTTTTATATGTATGTGTTTGATGACCATCCTCTGGGTCATTGTTGGCTTCAGCTTGGCTTTTGGCGATGATATCGGTGGTATTGTTGGTGATCCGCGTACATTTTTTATGATGAAAGGTACATTAGGGAATGTTGCTTGGGGTGCGCTTCCCACTATACCTTTGGTTTTATTTGCCATGTTTCAGCTTAAGTTTGCAATTATAACACCAGCGTTAATCACAGGTGCTTTTGCAGAGCGTATCCGATTCAATTCATTTATGTTATTTATTATTCTGTTCAGCATTTTTATTTATATGCCACTAGCACATGCAACTTGGCACCCTGAAGGGATATTGGCAAAGTTTGGCGTACTAGACTTTGCTGGTGGTACCGTTGTACACATGTCGGCAGGTTGGGCGGCTTTGGCGGCAGCGATTTATTTAAAAGGCCGTAAAACACAGATTCATAATCCCGCTCGTATAAGCTACGTGATATTGGGTACTGCACTTTTGTGGTTTGGCTGGTTTGGATTTAATGCTGGTTCTGCCGGCGGTGCAAATTCTTTGGCAGCTTACGCTTTTGCGACCACGACTACAGCTTCAGCCATGGCCGCTATGGCTTGGATATTTGTAGATATCATACGCGGAAAGAAACCTTCGGCAATGGGTGCATGTATCGGTGCCGTTGTGGGTTTGGTTGCGATTACACCTGCAGCTGGTTTTGTTAGTATTCCACATGCAATGATCATTGGTTTGGTTGGCGCTTTGGTTAGTAATCTGGTTGTATACCTAAGAAGTAAAACGAGTATCGATGATACATTGGACGTATTCCCTTGCCATGGCGTAGGTGGTATGGTTGGTATGGTGCTTACTGGTGTATTTGCCCATCATAATATTAATCCTATTGTTGCGGACAATGGTTTGTTTTTTGGCGAAACGAAGTTGTTCTTTGTGCACATGGTTGCATTATTTGCAGTATCATTTTTCGCCTTCGTTGGTTCATTGGTTCTCTTGAAGATCACAGATCTTATCGCACCATTGCGCGTCGAAGAAACGGACGAAGAACTTGGTTTGGATGTTTCTCAACATGCTGAAGCTTTGTAAACGAGTCGCGACATAACGCATAGTTTATCCCAAACAATCTACTGTTTAACGGTACATTGTTTGGGATATTTTTTGCATTTTTGTCAGGCCTAGTAGGAAAGTGTACGCTTATACCTTATATCTTTGCTTCTATGCCCTAAAAAAGATTTTCATGACTACTGAGATTAAAGATACTTTGCGTTCTGATTTTGAAAAAATGATGCGCTATTGCCTACAGAAAAATGGTGATTTCGGTTTTAATCTGTTTGGCGACTATGCGGTATCCGTATTAAATTTCTATGTCGGGAGTTCAATTTTGCCGCTCAATGAAAAGCGAGCGGGAGCACTGTTTCTAGCTAATCTCTATAATGCAGGTATCAGAAATGCTATTAGCCCGGAGGATATTGAGGAAATAGCTGATGTCCTTACCCAGGATAAGACATTAAACTACCAGCTATTAGCTCCGATCTTCGACTAATGTTTGGTCCATACAAGATCGCCGGTCTTATAACCACATTGTAGGGCGTAGGTTAAAAATTCATTTCTGATTTTATCCGGAATTTCCGTTTCGCGACCCAAAATCCACATATAGTCTAGATTGTCACCAAAAACGAGTGCGTATTTATAATCCGGCGTTATTTTTACAACATTATACCCACTGTAGAACGGACCAAAGAACGATACTTTAAGTGCGCCTTCATGCGGACCATTGACAAATTTGGCTTTTCCGATAGATTGTTTCCATCGTTCTTTGTCTTCTGAATAGCCCTGGTTATTGACGCGTATTGTACCATTTTTATTTTTGCTGTATTCGGCAGAGACCTGACTTAATCCTCTTTCCCAATGGAAATCGAGCCGGGCGATCTCATACCATTTTCCAAGGTACTTATCTAAATCAAAAGGATCCACGACATCGGGACGGGAGATGACAGGCTTCAAAGCGTTGTAGGCTACCGCTCCAATTGCAGCCGCAGCCAAAAGTAAGAGTGATTTTTTTTTATCTAAGTTCATCTTTCGAATTTGTTTGTTAGTAAAACAACAATTTTGATACCAATAAGGTTTAGACATACCGAGCTATTTTGTTAATTTTGCTGACTTAAAAGTTGTATCAGTGTATTCAAGGGAAGAGATAAAGCAATTAAAACAGGTGTTCTGGACTAAGTTTGGTCAGTTTATGGCTTTACATTTATCTGCAGACGGTGAGAAGGCCAATTGGATTAATTACAAAACAGGCATAAAGCATTTATTCTTCAAAATGGATGCAGATAAAAAAGTGGCCAAAATTGCGATACAATGGTCTCAGTCCGATGCTGGTATCCGAGCTTTAATGGCCGAACAATTTCTTCAATATAAGGCTTTATTACATGATCTTTTGGGTGAAGAATGGATATGGGATATGGACGGCAGGGATGAATATGGCAAGCCTATTTGCCAGATCTATGCATGTCTGGAAGGTTATAGTGTTTTTAAAGAAGAAGATTGGCCTGAGCTGATCTCTTTTTTCAAACCACGGATGATGGCGCTGGATGAGTTTTGGTCCTCCGCAAAATATGCTTTCGATATTTTCAAATAATTAAAATTCAATATATACTAAGATGGACTATTACAAGTTTGAATCGGCGTTTACAATCACTTGTGTGGAGTCAAATGCGTTAGCATGTAAGAGTCTTATCATCATTTAAAACAAACAATCAAATGAAAAAAATGATTAAGGGTTTGCTGGCGGTGGCATTGTGTTTTCAGCTTTCATCGGTATTTGCATGGGGAACTACGGGGCATCGTGTAGTCGCTGAAATTGCGGAACGTCATTTAACTAAAAAGGCTAAAAAGAATATTGGAAAAATCATTGGACAGCAAAAGCTGGCCTACTGGGCCAATTGGGGCGATTTTATCAAGTCAGACCCTAATCCTGAGTTTAAAAAGCTCGGTAATTCACATTTTATAAATTTAAATTCAAATTTACCTTGGGCTGAATTTCAACTGGGGCTGGAAAACTCGGCAGATGAGAATTTATATAAGACAGCGATTCGTATCGAAAAGTCGTTTGCAGATAAGACAGTTCCGATGGATCAACAAAAGCAAAACCTGTATTTTCTGATCCACATTCTGGGCGATGCACACCAGCCCATGCACGTTAGCCGTGCCGAAGACCAGGGTGGGAACAAGATTGAAGTAAGTTGGTTTGGAAAGAAATCCAATATTCACCGTGTTTGGGATAGTGATCTGGTGGATAATGAAAAGTATAGCTATACCGAGTATGCAACTGTTCTGGATGCAAATAATAAGCAAGAGAATGCGCAGCTGGCTGCGGGCGAGCTTTCCAATTGGTTGTACGAATCGAATCAATTGGCTGAAAAGATTTATGCCGATGTAGCGAATAATGCCAACTTGTCTTATTCTTATGTCTATCAAAATAAAGATATCATGGAACAATGCATGCTGAAAGGTGGTTTGCGTCTGGCGAAAGTACTGAACCGGATCTTCGGATAATCAGAGCCGTTAAAGCACGCTTAGAAGGGCGTATCACATGGTGATACGCCTTTTTTTTAGTCCTATTCTCCCGTTGTGATCTTCCCGATTTTATACTTAGCTTTAAACAATGTCGTCAGATTATTTGTTTGTCCTGTAATAAAATTGATTTCAATGACTATTCCGCAATTATTTAAAAAAATTGTTCCTTTTGCCAAACCCTACCGTAGACTGATTATTTATACCTTGCTATTGACCGTAGTCGGTTCCTTTGCCGCGCAGATCAATGCTTTTATCTTACGCTATACTGTAGACCAAATTAATGTGCTGATGGTTGCCAAAGAACCGTTGTCCAAAGGCATGTATCTCGTTGGTATGATCAGTATGGTCTTATTGGCGAAGGAAATTATTTATGCATTGGTTCAGTTTGGGCAGAAGTTTTATGGCGAAAAACTCCGGATCTATATTGCCCGTGACTTCTCCCAGTCAATTGTTAACCGTATTTTAACGTATAGGCTGGCCTTCTATACCTCAGCAGATAATGAAAGCGGAAAATTGGCTACCCGGATTGATGCAGGAATTAGTTCATTGACCCGGTTGGTACAGAATTTTTTTATTGATATTCTTCCATTGTTTGCAAACGCAATTATTGCGCTCATCTGTATGTTCTACGCAAATGTATACGTAGGTTTGGTCGGTGTAGCTGTGATTCCTTTGTATCTCTATATCGGTCAGGCTCAAGCGTCAAAATTAACAGGTTTTCGGCGACAGATGCGCAATTATCGGGAATCAAAAAATAACCGGATTATAAGTTTGATCGATTCGATTTTGGTTATTAAATCTTTTGTCCGTGAGCCGGAAGAGGCTAAGCGCCATGAGAAGATCCAATATGAAATGACCGAAAATCAAATGGCAACCCGTAAAACAAGTTTCCTATACGACAGCATTAAAAATTTTGTTGAACAGATAGCTGTCGTCATGATCATCGTATTGACGGCCTATCTTGTGCTTTCTGGTCAGATTACTATTGGCGCCATTATGTTTCATATCATGTTGTTCAATAACGTCTCGGCGCCTATACGCCAGCTGCACCGTATATATGATGAAGTAAACGATGCTTTGATTTATTCAGAATCCTTTTTTGAGATTTTAGAATCCGATGAGCAGATTGAATCCAAAGGTAATTATAAGCCTGCTCACATAGACGGCGATCTGGAATTGAGGCATGTATCTTTTGAATATCCCAATGGTACAGTTGCCCTGAAGAATGTGAGCTTTGCTATTAAACCGAATGAAATAACAGCTTTGGTTGGTTTGAGTGGTGCTGGAAAGAGTACGATTATCAATTTACTGGACAAGTTTTACGAACCTAGTCATGGGCAGATTTTGTTGGATGGCGTAGATCTGGCCAGTTACGATACGGCTTTTCTCCGTCAGCATATCGGAATGGTACTGCAGCGTAACCATATTTTTAAAGGAACTATTTTTGAGAATATCGAATATGGTAAAATGGGCAGCTCGCGGGAAGAGGTTATCGAGGCAGCAAAAAAAGCTTACATTCACGAACAGATCATGGAGCTTCCTAAAGGGTACGATGCCGATGCGCAGTCGTTGTCTGGCGGGCAGCAGCAGCGGATTGCCATCGCCCGTTTGTTTTTGAAAAATCCTCCCATTATCTTTCTCGATGAACCTACAGCTAATCTGGATGCCATTGCGACCGAACAGATCAAAAATAGCTTAGATGCGATCAAAAAAGATCGTACAGTCATCATCGTTTCTCATAGCATATCTCAGATCATTGATTCCAATGCGATTGTGGTCATGGAAAAAGGCCGTGTTGTAGAGAAAGGTCAGCACGAAGATCTTTATGCAAATAAAGGTACCTACTACGATATTTTTTCTGCCATGGCCAACAGTTTGAATTTAAATAAAATAAGCAGGACATTGCAATCCGATGAACGATGAATAAAGCGGTTAGCTTGATCGGCTATGCAGTATCATCCCGATGACCACCATGAGAATACCGAGACAAGAATACATTGTTGGGAGCGCGGCATGCAGAATAAGGATTTCACCGATTAACGTAAAAATAACCTCCATGGCCTGTGTTGCTTCGACTGCGGCAAGGGCCTTATGATCATGATGGACCAGGTCGGTAGCTGTGAAAAACAGCAGTGTTGCTATCACCCCCGAACATAAAGCAACCAGGAATGTCTGGAAGAGCTGACTATCTGTAGGCAGTCCATTTTCTGCATATCCAAACAGACTAAGCACAATCCAAAATGGCATGCTGCATAATGTCATTCCCAGGGTACGCTGAAAAGCATCCAGTTTATTGCCAGAAATTTTCATCATTTTACGGTTGCCTAAGGGATAGGCAATTGCGCCGATTAATACGGGGATGGTTCCTAATAACATGGCCTTCAGGGAAGTCGATCGAGCTTCGGAGATCTGCATGAGCAGGATCCCGCAAAAAATAATAATGGAAAAGAGGAGAGAGGCTTTGGATAAGCCTTTTCGATGTCCTTTTTTTTCGAGCAGGGGCCCAATAAACATCCCGGCAATAATGGTGAATTCGAAGGTGCTCGCAACCAGCCAGGATGGGCCATAATTTGCGCCATACGTAAGCGTCGCATAGAATACTCCGAATCCGATGGTACTCCACAATAACCATTGAAGCAGATTGGATTTAATTTCTTTGAGTAAACTGACGAGATTTCCTCGAATAGCAACAATAAGGATCAAGATTGGAAGCATCCAGATAAAACGTAAAGAGGCTGTCCATTGCCAGCTTCCACCCGATACAGCCATGATGCGATTGAGAACAAAAGTGCTGGCAAAAAATAAAGCGGCTAAAGTTCCGAGGAGGAGTGCATTATTTTTATTGTTTTTTATTGTAAATTGGACTGGCATACATAAGATGAATAGGATGTAAACTTAACTTTGTGAAAGTAAGCAAATGCCCGTTCAATTGAAAATGAAACAAAAACTAATTGATTTTTATCACGATTTTCTCATTTAAAATTCCTTATTTTGCCTAATCAATAAAACAAGTAGTAAGAAAATTAATCAAGATGATTATACAACCAAGAACTAGAGGTTTTATTTGTTTAACCTCGCATCCACAAGGGGCTGCGCAAAACATTAAAAATCAAATTGAATACGTGAAATCCAAAGGTGAGATCGCGAATGGTCCGAAGAAAGTATTGGTGATCGGTGCTTCTACAGGATTTGGTATTGCATCTCGGATTTCTGCAGCATTTGGTTCTGGAGCTGCTACAATCGGTGTATTTTTTGAAAAACCTGCAGCAGAAGGCAAGCCAGGAACTGCTGGATGGTACAACTCCGCAGCTTTTGAAAAAGAAGCCCATGAAGCGGGATTATATGCCAAAAGTATTAATGGTGATGCGTTTTCCGACGAAGTGAAAAAACAAACCATTGAGCTTATTAAAAAAGATTTGGGACAGGTTGATTTAGTGGTTTATAGTTTGGCCTCACCGCGTCGTACGCATCCAAAGACTGGCGTGGCACACGCTTCTGTTTTGAAACCAATACACGAACCGTTTACCAATAAAACTGTAGATTTTCATACCGGTGTAATTTCAGATATTACCATTCAGCCGGTAGAAAATGAAGAGGATATTGCAAATACGGTAGCTGTAATGGGTGGAGAGGATTGGAAATTTTGGATCGAAGATCTGAAAGCTGCTGGTGTATTGGCCGATGGCGCTAAAACAGTTGCTTATTCTTATATAGGCCCTGAGCTTACTTATCCGATTTATCGTAATGGTACTATTGGTCGTGCTAAAGATGATTTAGAAGGAACGGTGCCTGCGATAAACGCTATTTTGAGCGATATTCATGGTGTATCTTATGTATCTGTTAATAAAGCCTTGGTTACACAATCGAGTTCTGCTATTCCTGTGGTTCCTTTATACATTTCTCTATTGTATAAAGTAATGAAAGAGAAAGGAATTCATGAAGGTACAATCGAACAAATGCAACGTTTGTTTGCTGAGCGTCTCTATACAGCCGACGGAAAGGTATTGCTTGACGATAAAGGTCGTATCCGTGTGGACGATTTAGAAATGCGTGAAGATGTTCAAGCTGAAGTTGCGGCGTTGTGGGAAAAAGCGACAACCGAAAACTTAGCTGAAATTTCAGATATTGAAGGTTACCGTAATGAGTTTTTCAATTTATTCGGTTTCAATTTTGATGGCATCGACTACAATGCGGATACCAATGAAGTTGTTGGTGTACCTAGTATTGAAGGCTAACATAGGAGTTAACTACAACAAAGAGCGGCAGTGTATACACTGCCGCTCTTTGTTGTATTAAACGATTTGACAAGTCCCTATTTCTATTGCAGTGGACTATTTTGCCAGCGCTTTCCGTTTATTATAAAGAATATTTCCAACGACAGCAAAACCGATAGAAACCATTATGGTGCTAAAAGGGTATATAGCTGTCATACCCATGTTATTGGCAACAAATCCGATTAAAGGTCCTGTGATACCTAGGGATATGTCGATAAATAAACCATATGCTGCTAAAGCAGCACCCTGTTGATTTTGATCAACCCTTTTGATTGCTTCCACACCGAGTGCCGGAAATACCAGAGAGAAGCCAAGGCCTGTTAAAGCGGCCCCCAAGAGTGTCCATAGGGGATGGATAGCAGTCGCGATAACCATCAGGCCCAGTGTTTCAACGAAGAGACTTACCAAGGCAACTTTCAGTCCCCCATATTGGTCAATGACCTTATTGAATACTAAGCGTGTCAAAATAAAGAAGATCCCAAATACGGTTAAACATGCCGCGCCATTCTGCCAGTTGAAGTGCTCATAATAAAGGGTCATAAAAGTGGAAATGCTTCCAAATCCAAGCCCACCTAAAGCGAGGCAGATTCCAAAAGGAGCTACTAAAAGCAGCACACGTTTAAAACTTACTGTTTCAGTTTTTTCACGACTTACCCGATAAGGTGTTTTTGAGCGGCAGTATAGGTAGCCGAGTATGCCGACAGCAATTGTCAGAAAAGCTAAGGTTTCATAGCTGACATGGTCTACCATCAATACACCTAATGGAGCTCCGATAGCTAATGCTCCATAACTGGCTATCCCATTGAAAGAGATTGCCTTGGCCGCGTGTTCATCCCCCAGCTCCATCAATGCCCAGTTTATAGGACTGGCACCGACGAGGCCTTCGCCGATTCCGGTCAGTAATCGGGTAATCAGCAGGAGGCCCAAACTTATAAAAGGCTGAGACTTGAATAAAAATACGAGGAGGAGAAGCAGGCCCGATAATGCAAAAAATAACATGCTGCGTAAAACAGAGACCTTGGGGCCCTTGGTGTCAACAATTTTTCCGGCATAACCGCGGAGCATAAATGTCGCAATATATTGAACGCTGATGACCAGGCCAGCAATGATGGTGTTAAATCCTAAGGTCTGGTGGATAAAAATGGGGAGGGTTGCAAGCGATAGGCCGATCGTGAAATAACCAAGGAAAGTTAAAGATACATAGCCTAAAATCTTTTGATTGACCTCCCGAAGAGAAACTGTCATTTTAAAAAATTTTAGGCAAAATTACGTCTTTAGGCTTGTTTTTTGAAATAAAATCAATAGACTACTGTCTCTTTAATATCACAATTATTTTTTAACCACTCCTGATCAAATTGTTTTGGTGAAATCCTTTTGCCTTGATAGATGTAATAAATCTTTTCGGTTTCCCCCTTTACCGGAGGGCCGGGTATTTTGTTGACAATTTTCTCTTCGGGACAGTCTTGTATCAGGGCCTGATCCTTCAGTTGGTTGGTTTTACAGGAAACAAATGCCGTTACAGCAATGAAAAGGTATATTACTTTGTTCATGAGTTTAGTTTTAATAAAATAGCTAACGTAGCGGAAGGAGGGATCGCGACATTAATTTATACTTAGGGCACAACTTTTTTATCCAAAAATTGTTTTATGAATGGTGGCAGGGGAACTTTGTCACAAAAGCTGAATGGATAAAAATTAAAATTGATAACAGATAATAAAATCATGAGAAGAAAAGCAACTGCCCAATGGAATGGCAATCTTAAAGAGGGGAAAGGTAGCCTGACTACCGATAGTACAGCGTTGGATCATACGCAATATTCATTTTCGACCCGCTTTGAAAACGGTGTCGGAACAAATCCAGAAGAATTACTGGCAGCAGCACATGCTGGCTGTTTTACCATGCAGCTGAGCGCCTTCCTGTCTGAGGCAGGCTTTGTTCCCGATGAGTTGACGACCGTATCAACGATCGTTTTTGAAAATGGTTCAATAGTTCGATCTGAACTTGAACTAAAAGCTAGTGTCCCTACAATCAGTGAATCTGAATTCCAGACAATAGCGAATAAGGCAAAAGAAAATTGTCCCGTTAGCAAGGCATTTAGCTTCGAAAAAACGCTGCAAGCTACTTTGCTGTAATACTAAAGCCTCTTTAAAGAACAAAAAAAACGATTTTTTTCATTAAAAGGATAAAAAGCTGTTATTTTGAGGATAAAATAAATAATTGGCATTTTAGCAATTTAATCGATTTGGTTTTGGTTCAGAAAAAGAAAAATAAAGCAAATTCAGGCGCACTTCTGGAAAGGAATCGCGAAGCAGGAAGAATATTTTTGGAGGAAAATGCGCACAAGGAGGGCGTGGTGGTTTGTGCATCAGGTTTGCAGTATAAGGTATTAACGGCGGGAGCTGGTAAGATTCCAAAAAAATCTTCCAAGGTAATCTGCCATTATAAAGGAGAGCTTTTGGATGGAACGGTGTTCGACAGTTCCTACAAACGCAAACGTCCCGAAACTTTTTATATTGATGAACTCATTATCGGTTGGCAAGAGGCTATTACGAAAATGCCTGTTGGATCAATTTGGGAAGTATGTCTGCCGCCGAATTTAGCGTATGGAAAAGAAGAGTTGCTTCCCAGAAAAGGTGGCGAATGCACATTGATCTTTCAGATTGAGTTAATCGCAATTTTATCCTAGTTTAAAGGGGCAGCAAAAAGAAAAAGCCCGCATAACTTGTTATGCGGGCTTTTCGTTTCCTGAAAGAAGTCGATTATTCTACTTCTTTGATTTTTGCATTGATTTCAGCGGTTTTAGCTTCATCTTGCATAAAGATATAGTAGTTCTTTAAGTTAGTTAAAGCGTCTACATTTTTTGGCTGTAAAGAAACCGCTTTCTCTAGGTAAGGAAGTACTGGTTTCAATTCTGCTTTAATTTTATTTAATTCTGCGTCATATTGAGCTTGCGTCAATTTTCTGTTGTTATTGACAACATTTAATTTTTCACGCGTTTTGTTCATCAAAGTGATCGCTAAGTTGGTATTTGCTTCGAAAAAGTTAGGATCGATTTCCAATGCTTTTTTATAAGCTGCAACAGCTGCGTCTTCATTTTTTGCAGATGATTGTGCAATACCTAAATAATAATTTAAGCTCTTATTATTTGGATCTTTTGCTAATTGCGCAGTAATGGCATCAATTGTTTCTTTTTCATGACCTGTAATCAAATTCAATTCAATGTTTTGAGTCATTGCTGCATTATCATCCGGATATGCTTCAGCTGCTTTTTTTGCATATTCAAGCGCTGATGTGGTATCTTGCATAGAAAGGTACAATTTTGGCAGATCGACCATAATTGTTTTATGCGAAGAGAAATCCTTTCTTGGGATTAGTTCCTTGTAACGCTCGATCGCATTTTTGTAATCTTTGTTAGACAATGCTGCAACACCGCTATAATAAGTAACCAATGTATCACCAGGAAGATATGTCAATGCTTTTGTAAAAGAACTGTATGAATCGGCATATTTTTGAGCTTGATATTCTTCAGCACCTAAATTGAAGTTATATTGTCCCAAGATTTGTTCTGCTACAGTAATATTCGCTTTATTAGCACCATCTGTATCCAGCTGTTTTGCTTTAGCAATTCCATCTTCAGCTAATTTTGCTAATTCGGATGATTTATCTATCGTTGATAGGTTTGCATTTACTAAGGCATATACGGTCCATGCTTCAGCGTTATCTTTTGTTTTGTCATTGATAACAGCAGCATCAATAGCTTCTTTTGCTGATTTCAGATTTGGGATACCCAATTGAACTGTGCCAGCATCTTTCAATTCTTGAAATTTAGCCAGGCCAGTTTTTGCTTTTTTAATATTACCGGTTTGCGCAAAAGAAACTGAGGTAGATACAGTACCTATTGCTGCTAATAATAATAGAGATTTTAAATTCATATCTATTTAACTGTTAATTGATTCAATAATAAATTCACTCTGTCTAATTGTGATGCATCATCAATAAGCGTATAATATTTTGCTAAAGCTTTAAGTGCATTGACATCGTAGGGTTTTATTTCATTCGCTTTCAACAGATATTCGATCGTTAATTCTTGTATATCTTGATTGGAAGGCTCCTTCAATAAAGTCTCCAGATTGATTAAACCTAATGCAAGATTAGATTCATAATTATTTGGATCTAGACGCAATACATTGTTATAGTACTCTTTCGCTTTTTTGACGTCATTCGCATTTTCATAGGAATAACCTGCAATATAATTTAATTCGACATTTTCAGGCTCCAGGCGTATCGCATCGGCAATTACGTTTAAGATCGCATCATACGAATGATTTGCCGAATACACATCAATTAATCTGAAAAGTATCTGTTTATTTTCAGGAAATATAGCATGTCCTTTTTCAAGAACGTTTAAGACATCCTGTTTAGTACCTCCAAGTGTATAAATATGTGCTAATTCGAGAAAGTAATTTGGCTTAGGCTGTTCGCCTTTAATGAGCTCATCATAATATGTGATTGAGTTCATATAATCTTTATTCTTACCGGCGAGTACAGCCAGGTTATATTTTAGATCATTATTTTTAAAACCCAGTGAGTCTATGCGGAGATAGGATTTATAGGCTTTGTCAAATTTACCATCCTTTAAAGCCAATCCGCCTTGATAGGAGATGGCTCCAGCAAGGTTTTGACGAATATAGTCCATCTCCGCAGGAAAGTTTCGACGGGCTTTTTTTGCATCCAACAGCTTGAGCGACTTAATAGACACGTCAATAGGGTCCATTTTGTATTGCTGTTTTCTTGTTGAATCTGCAACTGCTAAGGAGCTATATACCAGGGCTCTTAAAAGATTGTTATTCACTGAAGCTGAATCCTTTTTAGATTGAAAAGCAGCATCGGCGAATTTTCGCGCATTTTCAAGATTTTTAAAATCGCCAGTTTTGGTATATAAAGCAAAACTGTTGCTACCCTCTTTCAAATTAGATTGGGCAGCAACAGTTAAACTACTTGCAGATATTAACAATGATATCAGTAAGTTTTTCATTAGACTATTTATTCTTCGTTTGATTCCGTGTTTTCTTCAGAAGTCGAATCATCGTTGTCTGTAGAGCCTTCGACAAGATCAGACTCCTCTTCAGATTCTTCTTCACGATCGACTTTTGTAATAGAAGCGATCTCGTCGTTATCTTTTAGATTAATGAGTCTTACACCTTGTGTTGCACGTCCCATTACTCTCAATTCTTCTACAGCAATACGGATAACAATACCAGACTTGTTAATGATCATTAAATCTTCGTTGTCTGTAACGCCTTTTATCGCAACGAGTTCGCCTGTCTTATCGGTGACATTGATTGTTTTCACACCCTTACCACCACGATTAGTTACGCGATAATCCTCGATATCTGTACGTTTTCCATATCCTTTTTCAGAAACGACCAACACGGTAGTTTCTGAATCATTCACACTAATCATGCCAATCACTTCGTCACTTTCAGTCCCTAAGGTGATACCACGTACCCCTGTTGCTGTTCTGCCCATTGGACGAACCGTAGATTCATTGAAACGAATTGCTCGACCAGAACGGAGAGCCATGACAATTTCACTGCTTCCAGTAGTCAAACAAGCCTCAATTAATTGATCGCCATCATTAATATTGATCGCATTGATACCGTTTGCTCTTGGACGGGAATAGGCCTCTAATGACGTTTTCTTAATCGTACCTTTTTTGGTACACATAATAATGAAGTTGTTTTCAAGATATTCTTGATCTTTCAAGTTCTTCACTAAGATGAAGGCCTTTATTTTTTCTTCTTTTGGAACATTGATGATGTTTTGAAGTGCCCTTCCGCGTGAGGTACGGCTTCCTTCAGGGATTTCAAATGCACGTAACCAGAAGCAACGGCCAGCTTCCGTAAATAGCAGCATATAGTTGTGCGCTGAAGCTGTGATGATATGTTCCGTAAAATCTTCTTCACGTGTATTTGTACCAATTGATCCACGGCCACCGCGACCTTGACGTTTGTATTCAGATAACGGCGTACGTTTTACGTAACTATTGTGGGAGATTGTGATTACGATTTCTTCATCATCAATAAAATCTTCCATACGCATATCTTCCGCAGAGTGGACGATTTGCGATCTACGTTCATCACCAAATTTTTCTTTGATCTCAATCAACTCATCCTTGATGATCTTCATACGAAGTTCTTCATCTGCCAATACAGATTTCAAATAGTCAATTGTTTTCATTAATTCAGCATACTCTTCTTTGATCTTATCACGTTCCAGTCCAGTTAAACGGCGCAAAGTCATATCGAGGATCGCACGGGCTTGAAGATCGGACAAACCAAATTGTTCCATTAAGCCAACACGTGCATCTTCAGGTGTATCCGAATTACGGATTAACTTGATCACTTCATCCAAATGGTCTAGTGCAATCAAATACCCCTCTAAAATATGGGCACGTTTTTCAGCCTCTGCGAGTTCGTAACGTGTACGTCTGACAATGACATCGTGTCTATGTTCTACAAACTCATGAATCATATCTTTCAGATTCATCAGAACAGGCCTTCCTTTAACTAGTGCAATGTTATTGACTGAAAAAGAGGTTTGTAGTGCAGTGTATTTAAATAGATTGTTTAGAACAACATTGGCATTGGCATCGCGTTTGATATCGTATACAACACGCATACCTGTACGATCCGATTCATCACGGATGGCAGAAATGCCCTCCAGTTTCTTTTCGTTGACCAACTCGGCTGTACGCTCGATCATATTGGCCTTATTCACCTGATAAGGAATCTCCGTAACGATAATCTGCTCTTTTCCAGACTTGGTTGTTTCGATTTCAGCCTTAGCACGCATCACGATACGGCCACGGCCTGTATTGCAGGCATCCTGTACACCAGCATAACCATAGATCAATGCACCGGTAGGGAAGTCTGGACCTTTGATATGCTGCATGAGTTCAGCAACTTCGATATCACGGTTGTCAATAAAAGCGATTGTACCATCAATAACCTCAGAAAGGTTATGCGGAGCCATATTTGTTGCCATACCTACGGCAATACCGGATGCTCCGTTGACAAGGAGATTAGGAATACGGGTAGGTAATACCGTTGGTTCTTGCAGGGAATCGTCAAAGTTATTTTGGAAATCAACAGTATCTTTGTTGATGTCGGATAGCATTTCTTCAGCAATTTTCTTTAATCTTGCCTCTGTATAACGCATCGCCGCAGGAGGATCTCCATCAATGGAACCGTAGTTACCTTGACCATCTACCAACGGATAGCGTAAACTCCAATCTTGAGCCATACGGACCATGGTGTCATAAACGGATGAATCACCATGTGGGTGATATTTACCTAATACGTCACCAACGATACGGGCAGACTTCTTATACGGCTTGCCACTGGTAACCCCTAAGTCCAGCATACCATAAAGAACACGTCTGTGTACTGGTTTCATACCATCACGTGCATCAGGAAGCGCCCTTGATACAATGACAGACATGGAGTAGTCAATGTACGCAGACTTCATCTGATCCTCGATATTGATTGGGATAATCCGGTCGTTTGCCGGAACAAGATTGTTGTCGTTTTCTGTTTCTTCAGCCATATGAATTTGGTTTCAATAAAACTAGTAGACAAGCCCCTTAAATTGGCTTGTCACGCATGCGAAGTTACAAAAATTTAACCTCAAAAGCGAATGATTCAAGCCCTAATATACACAAAAAAGACAATCTTTTATGGATTGTCTTGGTACTTATGGAGTAGGGTATTTATTTCATTTTCTTAAAGCGCAGACGTATGGAGTTGCCGATCACAACGAGGTCTGAAAAGGCCATGCTTAGGGCTGCTAGCATCGGTCCAAGAAATCCAGTGGCGGCAAGCGGTATAGCAACAATATTGTATGCAAAAGCCCAAAATAAATTTTGTTTGATGGTCAATAAGGTATGATGGCCAATCTTTAGCAGCTTTTCGATCGAGCGCAGATCGTTGTTTAACAAAACAACCTTTGCTGACTGGATCGCGATGTGCGTTGAGTCTCCAAGCGAAATACCTACATCCGCAGCGGTAAGTGCCGGAGCGTCGTTGATGCCGTCACCCACCATTGCGGTAGGGCCATTCTTTTTGAGCTTGAACAAGATTTCTAGTTTTTCTTCTGGCGATTTGTCCCAATAGACATCTGCAATGCCAAGTTTTTGAGCGGTTCGCTCGCATTTACTCTGTCTGTCTCCACTTAAAAGAATAGGACGTATGCCTTTGTCTTTCAGGTATTGTATGAGTTCCTTTGCATAAGGTTTAATCTGATCTTCCAGCACAATGCCAGCAATGACAACACCATTGATGGTTAAAGTAAGGTCATAACGGTTAGAGTAATCTTTTTCGCCAAGTTTGGCATTGCAAATGGAATAGCTGTTTCCGTTTGTATCTGTTGCAAATATTCCTTTCCCTCGTACTTCGTTGACTTCCTGAAAGATAATGCGGTAAGACTTGATTTCTTTGAGTTGTTTCCGGATTGATTTCGCAATCGGATGACTCGAATAGCTTTCAAGCTGCGCTATGATAGATTCTACCTGGGATTGTTCGATACCGAATGTCTGAATCGCCTTGATATTGAAATCTCCTGTGGTTAAGGTACCTGTTTTGTCGAACACCATCTGCTTGAGGTCTGACATTTCCTCGATTGTGCTTCCGCCTTTGATCAATATCCCTTTTTTTGCTGCCCTTCCCAAACCAACCATAACAGCTGTTGGCGTCGCTAATCCCATCGCACATGGGCAAGATACAACAAGTGTTGCTATGGCATTCATTAACGATTGCTGCAAGGGTAATTGGGCAATAAAATATGTAATGAAAAAGGTGAAAAACGAGATCGTGACGACAATGGGAACAAAATAAGCAGCTACCTTATCGCCGAATTTCTGGATAGGTGGTTTTTTGCTCTGCGCATCCTTAATTAGCTGGATAATTTGATACAGCACGCTTTTTGATCCAACTTTCGTAGCAACAATTCGGATGTTGCCTTCCGTCAGAAGGGTACCGCCGATGACGGAGCTATATTTTACTTTTTCTACAGGCACACTTTCTCCGGTTAACATCGATTCGTCCACCCAAGCCTGTCCTTCCAAAATATCGCCATCAGCAGGTATCTGATTTCCAGAATTTACCTTTAAAATGTCACCTGATTTAATTTCTCGAGCTAGTATTTCTACTTCTTGGTCGTCTTCAATTTTAATAGCAGGTAGATCTTGATATTTAACCAACTCTTTGATTGCTGATGTGGTTTTGGTGACAGCTCTTTTTTCCAGAACATTCCCCAAGAAGACCAGTGTAATAATTGTTGCACATGTTTCATAGAACTGATAATCATGTCCAAGATAATAGTAAGTTCCAATCAGGCTATAGATAAATGCGGCTGTAGATCCAATAAAGATGAGCACATCCATATTGGGCATTTTATTCCAGATGGAGCGAAACGCACTGACTCCAAAATAAGAAAAACCAATCAGGTAAACTGGGGTACATAGCGCAAGCTGGATATAGGGATCATGCAGGACGGATAAGTCCGTAAACATGTGGCTCCATAAGGGTATGGTAAAGATGAGGCAGCAAAGGAACTTAAATTCAATAGATTTCCAAAAGCTAGGCTTCTTATCCTTGTCCCCAATTACTTTATAACCCAAAGACTCGATACCTTTGACTAGCACAGGGATTTGTTCCGGGGGGATCTCCGAAAATTTCACCTCATCTGAGGCAAAATCGACGTAGATATCTTTGGCTCCGTTGTTTTCTAGGTATTGGTGAATTGAAATAGCACAATTTGCACAGTGCATTCCGCTTACGTTAAGTTCAGTTTGCACGTTCGAGTCCTTCATTTAATAGCATGTAATATCTTTAGACAAAGATAGGTATTTCCTGATAATGCTTTTTACGTAAAGTAAAATTGTTTAGTTTAGCAAGCCTGTTTGTAGCCATTTTATATTAAATATCACGAATAGCGAATAGGAGAACATTAAATTTGATTAGATAAAGAGCTTAAGCTTGTGTAAAATATGACAAAACCAATTTCAATTTCATTTATTGTACGGATAATACTATTGATTGCATTAACAGCATCCTTTGTTCAATTTGAAACCTTTTATCAGCAGCGCGAGATCATCCGAAATATGGCATACGGCTTAAACACTTTTCTTACAGCCAGTGTCTTGATCTCAATTGGTCATTTTATCCTTGTCAAATTATACAATAGCAGAAACGAGCAACAGGTTGTCCGCGGAAATTTTGTACTGGGCATTACCCGCGTAGCTACCGTAGGGAATGTCTTTTTCATTATTGTTAGTCTCATGATAGCTGTGGGCATTAATCCAAAGGATTTTATCACCAGCATGACAATAGTTGCTATGGCTATTGCCGTGATTTTTAGAGAATATATCACGAATATGATATCCGGTTTAATTATTATGTTTTCGGATCAGTTCTCCGTGGGAGATCGCATAAAAATAGGTGAATATCAGGGGAAAATTGTGGATATCACACTGGCCAATCTTGTGGTTCGGGATGAAGATGATGATGCCGTGATGATTCCAAACAACTTGGTATTTACGGCGACCTTAGTGAATAAGACCTCGCAAAAGTCGAATAAAATTGTCGTGAAGTTTGAAATGCCTATTGATCACTCCGTTGCTGTGACAGAATTGGAGCAGTATTTAAGCCCATTACTTCAAAAAAATCCAAATTTAGATCACTCCCAGGGATTTACGGTTAAAGTTGCCGATGTTGCAAAAGATTATATCAAGTATAAAGTGGAGATAAGCACGATTTCTTCTAGTAACAAAATTCATCAGCAAGTGCAGAGTACGATATTAAATGAGGTTTTGCAGTTTACGCGAGCAAGGGGTTAAATCTTTCTTACTTTTACATTTTTAACAAAATGGTGGCTTCCTTTTTCAAGAATAAGATCGGCTCGATACCTCGTCGGCAAGATATTCTTGATTAAGTTGGGTTTATTGATCTCATTCCAGATATTTACAGCCATAGCCTGGCTTTCGTCAGCGGTCATATTTGCATATTTATGGAAAAAAGAAGCTGGATTCTGAAAAGCTGTTGCACGGAGTGACTCAAATCGATTGGTATACCATTCAATCAGGTTTTTTTCACTGGCATGTACATAAATGGAATAATCAAAAAAATCGGAGACGAATACACTGTGTCCTTTCCGTGGCCGCTGAGAATTCACCTGTAAGACATTGATCCCTTCTACGATTAGAATATCCGGCTGTTCGATCACTTGTTGCTGCTCGTCGGGTAATACGTCGTATACCAAGTGGCTGTATACCGGAACGGAGATTTTTGGAGCACCTGATTTTACGGCTGAAAGAAAATGGATCAATCTTTTGGCATCATAACTTTCAGGAAAGCCTTTTCGGTTTAGAATACCACGTTCGATAAGCTGTTGATTCGGGTAAAGAAAGCCATCTGTCGTCACCAAATCGACCTTCGGTTTGGATGGGAGTAGACTCAGTACACGCTGCAATACCCTGGCTGTGGTACTTTTTCCTACAGCAACCGAACCTGCAATCCCAATGATATAGGGCAGTTTGCTTTCTTCCTTTCCAAAGAAGCGGTTTGTCCGTTGATGAAGGCTTTGAAAACGATCAATATGAATTTCGAGTAAGTGACTTAGTGGGAAATAGACTTCTTCGATTTCCTGATTTGTCAATGGCTCGTTCAGGGCATGCAGATTTTCGAGATCTTCGACACTGAAGTTGTGCAATATTTTTCCATTTAGATTTTTCCAGTCTTCCCTTCTGATCGATCTAAAAGGCGAGTCTATTGCTATTTGTGGATCCAATTGCATCGTTTGCTTTATTTTTATTTCAAGTACCTGTATTCCTCCGGGACAAGCAAACCTTTACGCGTCGGTTATAACGATTATTAAAGGTCTTTTTTGCGCGGACAAATATAAATAGTGTTGTCCGTTATCCCAAGAAACATTACAAATGATTTGAAGTTATTACAATAGGATTTGATAATATCTTGTGCACAGGGCATTTCTCAGCAATTTTAAAGAGCCGCTGTTTTTGAATATCATCTAAATCCCCTTTAAAACTTAGGAAGCATTGGATATAGGTCGTTTGCTGCTGTTCACTTTGCTGCACCTCATGTGTCAAGCGTACGACCACTTCTTCCAGGGGCCAGTTTTTGCGGTCCGCATACATTTTTACTGTAATTGCTTTACAGCTGCCTAAAGAAGAAAGCAATAAGGGAGTAGGATTTATTCCTTCATCCTTGCCGCCTAAATCCTCCGGCTCATCAACGATTATTTGATGTTTACCGTATTGTACCGTCGTAGTATAAGGTGTTTTTCCTATTGAAACGATTACTTCATTGTCCATAGCCTGTTTAAATTATTCGGTAATATCTTCCAATAATCCTTCAATGATGAGGCTTCCCGTAGCCGGATTTGTCGCTAATGGTACATTGTAAAGATCACACACGCGCATAAGCATTTGGATGTCCGGTTCATGGGCATGTTTTCCCAGTGGGTCGCGAAAGAAAATAATACCATCTACTTTTCTTTCGGCCGCTAAAGCCGCGATCTGTGCATCTCCGCCCATTGGTCCGCTCAATTTCAATTCGACGGGTAAACCTGTCTGTCTGACATAAGAGCCTGTTGTACCTGTGGCAATGATATTGGCGCGTTCCAATAATTCTTGGTGGTCTTTGACAAAGGCAACCATTTCAGGTTTTTTGCCGTCGTGGGCTATGAGTGCAATTGTTTTTTTCATCACGATATAATATTTGTAAATACCTTGGCACTGTTATAAACGCAGGCCTATTCTGCAATATATGTATGTTATTTAAAGAATATGTAGGAGATAATAATTGCTGCAATAACACCTGCCAATTCCGCTAATAATGCACAGGGCAATGCATGCCTAGTACGTTTGATACCCACTGCTCCAAAATACACTGCGAGGACATAAAAGGTAGTTTCTGTCGATCCCTGAATTACACAGGCAACGCGTGCCGCGAAGTCCATCGGACCTTTTGCATTCATCAGATCAACCATTAATCCACGCGCACCCGAACCGCTAAGTGGTTTCATAAAAGCTACAGGCAAAGCGTCTACAAAGGAGGTGTCTAAACCGCATAGTGCGATTCCCTTGGATATACCAGCGACCATATAATCCATTGTGCCGGAGGCTCTGAAAACCGCAATACCGACCAGCATAGCGACGAGGTAAGGGATTATTTTTACAGAGACTTCGAAACCCTCTTTGGCGCCTTCGATAAAAGAGTCGTACACATTTACCTTACGGAAAAGAGCCAAACCTATGAATGAGGTGAATAAACTAAATAAAATAACGTTACCGAATACCTTGCTGAATATTTCAATTTCGGCCTGCTGCAATCCCGAGAAGTAATAAAGCAGTCCACCAATAAATAATCCCATTGCACCTAGATATCCTAGAATTACACGGTTAAACAGATTGATTTTTTGATAGATGGAAACAAGGATTAAGGCAACCAATGTAGAAAAGAACGTCGCTATTAGGATTGGCAGAAATACGTCTGAGGGGTCTGGTGCACCAGCTTCCTTTCGATAGGCCATTATGGAAATAGGCAAGAGGGTTAAGCTGGAAGCATTGAGCACAATAAACATGATTTGTGCATTGGTCGCGGTTTCCTTATCTGGATTAAGCTCCTGGAGTTCTTTCATGGCTTTGAGTCCCAATGGGGTCGCGGCGTTATCCAGGCCCAGTGCATTAGCTGAGAAATTCATCAGAATAGAGCCGAGTGCGGGGTGGTTTTTGGGAATCTCTGGGAATAATTTATGGAAAAAAGGACCTACGATTTTTGCAAAAATATTGATCATACCACCTTTTTCACCAATTTTCATAATCCCAAGTGCAAAACTCATCATGCCGATCAGCCCTAAAGAGATTTCTGCCCCGGTTTTTGCGCTGTCAAAGATTGAATTTACAATTTGTTGGAAGATTTCTGTATCTCCGAAAAAGATTAGTTTTACAAGGGCTACGGCAAATGTGATTAAGAAAAATGCAACCCAAACGTAGTTTAATGCCATATAGATTTAAAATATGCGTAAAAGTAATCTTTTAGAACTTATCCATCAACTTGCTCCATGGATTTTTCTTCTTATTCTGATTCTTTTCCTTAATTAAATGTGCAACGATATAATCTAGTGTATCCTCATGCTCGCTGATCATTTTATCCGATAAGGAGATGAGCTTCTGTATATTATTGGGGGAAGCCGCATCGAGTGAAGCATTGATACTGGAAAGGTTAGCCGGTTCTATGCGTAGATAATTTTGCTGCTTGCCATTATTTTGAAACAGTTGCCGAATAAAGAACTCTGTACTTTCTGACGATGCACTCGTCATGATGTCGACCAAAGCCGGACCGATCTGAATGGCGAGTTTTTTCTTGAAATGCTCATAATTATAAGCCGTTTTTGACATACCGGTACCCAAAGACACCATAAACATATCGTTTATCTGTGTGCTGTTAAATGCCTTTAATACTTCAAGTAAACCGCATATCGAAGGGTTCTGTGCGAATACACCGCCATCAATCAAAGGGTATCTCGTTTTTGAAAGTGAATAGATCTCAGCAACAGGAAAAAAAGTTGGTGCTGCCGAAGTTGCCTTGCAGACATCTTTGAGGTAGAAATCCCGCGCTTCGCCATGGGTAATTGCTTTTTGCTGTCTGAAAAAGTGATTTTTTCGTAATTCGATGTTGTAAGCAGTAATAATACAGGGCTTGATCAGGTGGCTCAGTCGTGCATTCTGGAAGTATTGGTCCAGCACATTCGACAAGGGGTTGGACGAATAGAGTTCACTGACCAGGCCAAATCCGCTGAGAAAACGTCGCCATTTGGAGGCCGTGAAGATTTCAGTTCCATGATTGACAAATAAGTTTAACGCATCCCGGGCAGAAAATTTGGGATGGGAGGGATTGCCTTCTTCTGGATATAAAAGAATACTTGTCAGAATTCCACCGCTACTTGTGCCCGCAATAAAGTCAAAATAGGAGGCAATTCGTGCATTGGGATCCATGGTCTGCTTTTGTAATTTCTCTTCCAAAGCCACAAGAACCATGGCCGGAATGATACCGCGGATACCACCACCGTCAAGCGCAAGAATATTCTTCATATGCTGAAAGCTGATTTAGTTTGTAATATGTAAATATAATAAATGTCTACAATTGGCAGGAGTCATATATTGGTGACAATTGGATAGAGCTATGATTTGCAATTCGACAGCTAGCTGCAAATACGTTTAAACAAAAAAAGCTGTCTCAGATTTTACTGAGACAGCTTTTTTTATCTAGTGTCGATGCCGATTTAATTGAACCAAGCCAATACTTCGTCTTTGGTTGGCATGTTGATATCTAACTTCAATTTTTTACGCATACCACCAAGGTCATTAAAAACCTTGTTCGGATTTGCTTCTTTTAAAGTTTCAATCGTTGTGAAGCCCATTTTTTGTAAGGCAGGAACCCATGCAGCTGGAATGCCTTGTTCTTCATAATCTTTTACTTCCGCTACTTTAGCGACTTTTTCAGGTCTCATTTGCGGGAAGAAAAGAACTTCCTGAATGGAAGCATTATCGGTCAGGAACATGATTAAACGATCCATTCCGATACCAAGGCCCGACGTTGGTGGCATACCATATTCCAATGAGCGTAGGAAATCCTGATCGATAAACATCGCTTCGTCGTCACCCTTTTCGGAAAGGCGCAATTGATCTTCAAATCGTTCACGTTGATCAATAGGGTCATTCAGCTCGGAGTAAGCATTGGCAATCTCCTTACCGCAAACCATCAGTTCAAAGCGTTCCGTTAATTCCGGATTGTCTCTATGTTTCTTGGTTAAAGGAGACATTTCTTTGGGATAATCGGTGATGAATGTTGGCTGGATGTAATTTCCTTCACATTTTGCGCCGAAAATTTCATCAATCAGCTTGCCTTTACCCATGGTTTCGTTTACATCGATGCCCATTCCTTTCGCAGCAATACGGATTTCTTCTTCGGATTTTCCGGTAATATCAAATCCAGTAAATTCCTTAATCGAATCTGTCATCGATATACGTTTGTATGGAGCTCTGAAATCAATTTTATGTTCACCGAAGGTAGCTTCAGTCGTACCGTTTACAGCAAGCGCACAATGCTCTAACAGACGTTCTGTAAAATTCATCATCCAGTTGTAGTCTTTATAGGCTACATAGATCTCCATTGCGGTAAACTCTGGATTGTGGGTGCGGTCCATGCCTTCGTTGCGGAAGTTTTTAGAAAACTCGTATACACCATCAAATCCACCGACGATTAATCTTTTTAAATAAAGCTCATTGGCGATACGAAGATATAATGGAATATCTAGCGCATTATGGTGTGTGATAAACGGACGTGCCGCAGCACCGCCTGGAATGGATTGTAGCACAGGTGTTTCAACTTCCATATAGCCGGCGTCATTAAAGAACTGACGCATCGCATTGAAAAGCTTCGTACGTTTAATAAATATGTCTTTGTTACTTGGATTTACGATCAAATCTACATAACGCATTCTATAGCGTTGCTCCGGATCTGTAAAGGCATCAAAAGTTTTACCTTCAGCAGATTTAACGACAGGTAGGGGGCGAAGTGATTTGGATAAAACGGTAAGTTCTTCTACGTGTACTGCAATAGCCTCGGTTTGGGTCGTGAAGACATAGCCTTTGATACCAACGATATCCCCAATATCCAAGAGCTTTTTGAAAACGACATTGTAAAGATCCTTATTTTCATCAGGACAGACGTCATCGCGCTTAATATAGGCTTGAATACGTCCGGTAGAATCTTGAATTTCAAAAAATGAAGCACTGCCCATCACGCGACGGCTCATGATCCGTCCAGCAAGAGTAATGTTCTTATAATTCAATTTATCTCTATCGTAATTTTCTAAAATATCAGCAGCATGTGCATTGACGACAAATTCGTTTGCTGGAAAAGGGTCAATTCCCATATCCAACAACGATTGCATCGCTTGTCTTCTAAGTTGTTCCTGTTCGGATAATACAGTACTCATTCGGTATGAATAATATTTAAAATGTGAAAATCACGCAAAAATAGCCATTTTTTTTCAATTCTTTTTATGGATTTTTTTCGAAATCACTGTAGCAAAAACACAATGTATTCCGTTAAAGGAGTAAAAATAGTTAAATAGTGATATTACAAGGGGACATTCGGCTATTTGATTTTAAGTTTTATAACTTTAATTTCGTTATCTCCGCGACAAAAAATGGTTCACAATGCAAGCGGAGCGTTCGATAGGTTGTTTTCGTAGCTGCTGCAATTTATTGCATATAAAAAGCAATTTGTCTAAGTTTGAAACTTGATAATTAAATAGTTTAAGTGGGTATAATTCAGTCATATTTTTATAACAGAAAGCTATCATCTTTACATGATGCCTTAGAACGTTGCTTGCGTGATCGTGAGGATGGTAAGGCCTTTGTTTATAAGAAGTATTATGGTTACCTCATGGCTATTATCATACGTTATGTAAAACAGGATGTGGATGCGGAAGAGCTGGTGAATGAGAGCTTTGTTCGGGTATTTCGCAAATTGGATTCGTTTAACAGAGATATTGACGATGAAAATCTAGAAAAATCTTTTAGATCCTGGATAGGGCGTATTGCAGCAAATATTTCCATAGATTTTTTACGAAGTAAGAAGCAGTTTTATTCGCTTGAAGATCTAGGAGAAGGGGATACGCATACACCTGCTGTTCAGTTGGACAGTCATCTTGAAGTCAATGAAATTATGCGTTTGCTGGACCTGCTTCCTGAGATTCAAAAAACTATTTTTAATCTTTATGAAATCGAGGGGTATTCGCATGACGAAATAGCCGAGATGCTTAATATACCAGATAGCACTTCGCGTACTTATCTGACAAGAGCGAAACATAAGCTTAGAAAGTTATACTTGGACTATACAGGTATTGTTCAAGAAATAAGATAAATATTGTTGTTACGATGAAAGACAATAAGAAAAAGGAATTGATAGAAGAGATCATTGGACAATTAAAAAACCATGAACTACCTTATAAAGAAGGTTCCTGGGAGAAGTTTGCTTCAAATTATGGGGTAGCGTCCCGTGGTTCTTCCAATTGGAAGTATTGGAGTGCTGCGGCGGCTGTATTATTATGTTTTGGTGCAGGATATTGGGGTTTAAAAAATAATGTACAGACTGATTCACCTTCAGTGGTCAAGGAACATCGTCATGAAAGTGCAGAGGTCTTAGGAAATAATAAAGACTTAAAAGAATCTATTCAGCGTTCGTTATCAGCGATTACACAGGATAATGGAGCCGCTTCAGAGATACTATCCCTGAAAAAGCCCTTTACCTATTCAACCGTGGAGACTTCTTCCAGTGAGGCGATGGACAAGCATCAACTCGCATTAAATTCTGGACAATTGATGCAAGGACATGATGTAAGTGTTTCAAATGATGTTGGACAGTTAAGGTCGATGCAATTGAAAAATACCAACTTTTCTGCGCATATTAGCTTAAATGAAAACGAAACGGAGGAAGCAGCGGTTGCTCCTGCAAGCCGTATTGCTGGAGCTCAATCCAATCCATTCAATATTTCTTCCAGCACGCAGACCCAACGCGAAGCGGCGAAGCTTTCACAGCTATATGCAGCGCAGCAGGGAAACGTTAAAAATAGTGTTGTCATCAATAAGACAAGCCAAGAGAAGAAATGGGAGATGGGGGCTTTTGTATCTCCTGCTTCGACATCGGAGAGTATCACATTAGGTGGGGGTGTGGCGCTTGCCTATAATCTTTCAAGCAAAGTAAGTCTTCGTTCGGGTGCCTCAATTCAACATTATGGCGCTGTTTCAGGAAGTACGCCTATCACTCCGGCGATGGGATCGAATTCCTTTAGTGCAGATGCTCCAAATTATATTTCACAATCAAGTGTCAGCAATTCATTTGTGATGCGGACGGCGGACGCAAAAGATGCGAAGAGCAACGAAAGAGTCTCGGGTAAAATCTTAACGGTAGATATTCCAGTAGATGTGAGATATGCGATCAGTAGGAATTTCTATACCTCCGTTGGTGTATCTTATGTTGGTGTCTTGGATCAGGAACGTGCAACGATTTATGAAACAAACAATACGGAGTATAAACAGAAGTCTACGGATAAAAATGTTGATGATAAGGGGGTAAACGGTTTTATTAATTTTTCAGTTGGACGGAAACAGAAAGTTGGGAAATTGTCCATTTCTGTAGAACCTTATTACAAAGCTCCAATCGGCGGATTAAAATCATCCGATTTAAATTATAGCAATGGCGGGGTGAAAATAATTACCAGTTTTTAAATCAGGTAAATATTTACCGCAAAAAAAGCCGCAATTGATGTTAGCATGCATTGCGGCTTTTTTTATGAAAGTGTCTGATCGTATTGGTCCGAGAGAGCCTTCAGTTTGCTATTATAGTTCATCTATACGAACCCAGCCCATTCCAGCTGCTTTTGCACCCTCTACTCCTGGGATACCATCTTCATAGACCAAACATCTTTCTGGGGCAATATTCAATTGAGAGGCCGCCAAAAGGAAAGGCTGAGGTGAAGGTTTGCCCTCTGCAGTATCTCCTGCGCATACTAATGTTTCTAAATCATCCCATACCCCAATGGTGTTTAAGGTCATCGATAAGGTTGTGCGGGTACCTCCCGATACCGCTGCAATATGCTTTTTTCCTTTTTGATATTTTAGATGTTCAACAACGTAATCCACAGGTTTGGTCTTGAAAACATATTCATCTCGAAATATGGTGGATTTGAGTGTAGAGAATTCTTGGAAGTCAAAATCCACGCCATAACGTTTACTGATCTCCTCCGCGACAGCAACCGTTGGCCATCCAGCAGTTTCATCAATCAGATTGACATCCAGTTCCACACCATATTGTTTGGCAGCAGCTTTATAAGATTGTTTGTGGGCATCCATATTGTCCGCCAAAGTGCCATCGACGTCAAATAATAGCGCATCGTAGGATTCGGCAAGAAGATTTAAAAGTTCAAATTTGCGTTGTGATTCAGGTGACATATGTGTTTAATAGTGAGCTGTAAAATTAAAGAAATATAATTGGAAGAGCAAAAAGCAAGAAGCCTTTCCTGTATTTAAAGGAAAGGCTTCTTGCTTTTTGCTCCGTATGAATTTCATACGAAGGACTACTTATAATTAGTGTGAACTTAAATTTTTCGCTTTTTCTTCATCGAAATTCGCTTCCAGTTCAGCTAACTTTTTCTTACCGTATGCCATACGTGTAATCACAACAAATAGCACCGGAACGATAAAGATTGCTAGGAGTGTGGCTGCAGTCATACCACCAAATACGGTCCAGCCGATGGTTTGACGGGAAATTGCTCCGGCTCCATGCGATAACATCAACGGAATGATACCTAAGATAAAGGCAAAAGATGTCATGATGATGGGACGTAAACGTAATTTTACAGCATCCAATGTCGCCTCATAAAGATTCATTCCGATATCAACCCGTTCTTTCGCAAACTCTACGATTAGAATGGCATTTTTGGCCGCAAGACCAATAATAGTCACCAAACCGATCTGCGCATAGATGTTATTGTCTAATGTAGGGATTAATGTTAGGGTCAATATCGCACCAAATACACCCAGCGGAACTGACAATAGAATGGAGAACGGAACTGACCAGCTTTCGTATAATGCGGCTAACAGCAAGAATACAAATAGGATACAGAGCGCAAAGATTTGAATTGTCTTCGATCCCGACTGCATTTCTTGAAGAGACAGACCAGAGAATTGATAGTCAAAGCCTTCAGGTAATGTCTGTGCAGCAACTTCTTGCAGTGCTTTCAGTGCATCCCCTGAGGAATAACCCGGTGCAGAGCTACCATTAATCTCAATACTTCTAAAGATGTTGTAGTGGTTGATGATTGAAGGCATCGTCGTTAGCTCATATTTTACCAAGGTACCCATTGGTACGGGGTTTCCTGAAATATTATTGACATACAATTTGTTGATGTCTTCAATATTCATACGATAAGGAATATCAGCTTGCGTAACGACACGGTAGCTACGACCGTACTTGGTAAAGTCGTTTACATAACTACTTCCCAGATAAGAAGATATTGTCGAATAAATACTTGAAATTGGCACACCCATACGTTTAGCCTGTTCACGATTCACTTCCAATTTGTAGTTAGGCGAGTTGGTGTTAAACATCGTATAAGCCATTCCAATTTCTGGACGTTGATTGGCAGCCATCAGGAACTTGCCTACAGTAGCTTCGAAGTCCTTGATATTGACCGTCTGCAAATCTTGAACTTGCATAGAAAAACCACCTGAAGTACCTAGACCTGGAATTGCAGGAGGTGTTACAGCCAGTACCCTTGCTTTGGTATAGCCCATGTATTTACCCATGATCATACCTGCGATGTCATTTGCTGTACGTGTACGTGTTTCCCACGGTTTTAGCGATACGAACACTGTTGCACCATTGGATTTAAACGCACGGTTCAGGATATTGATACCAGAGATTGCAGTAACATACTTAATTTCGGGGAAAGTCTTGTGTAGATCGTCTTCAATCTCTTTAAGGACTTCATTTGTACGTGCCGAAGACGAACCCTCTGGCAGCGTAATACCCGCGAAAAATGCCCCTCCATCTTCGGAAGGAATAAATCCTGTTGGCTTGGTTGTAAACATCCAGCCTGTTCCGATGAAAATACACAATAGAATAATCAATACAAGCGGTGCTTTCTTAATCGCTTGTTTTACCCCATTTGAGTATTTGATGGTCACTTTTTCAAACCAGACATTGAATTTGTAGAAAAACTTATTCAATCCTTTTGCACCTTCATGTACTGCTGTAGGTTTTAATAAAATCGAACATAATGCTGGGGTTAACGAAAGTGCGATAAATGCCGACAACATAACCGATACAGCGATCGTGATGGCAAATTGTTGATACAATTTACCTACCATGCCCGGAATAAAACCTACTGGAACGAATACTGCTGCCAAAATCAATGCAATCGCAATAACCGGCGCGGTGATATCGCCCATGGCACGGCGTGTCGCTTCTTTCGCATCCAGCTTATAATGGTCGATATAGTGCTGTACAGCTTCCACCACAACGATGGCATCATCCACCACAATACCGATGGCCAATACAAACGCAAGCATGGTTAAGTTGTTGACCGAAAAGCCAAACATCAGGAAGAAGATGAAGGTACCGATGATGGACACCGGAATCGCCAGTACGGGAATTAGGGTTGCTCTCCAGCTTTGAAGGAAGAAAAATACCACGACCGTTACCAAAATCAATGCTTCAACCAGCGTGTGGATAACTGAAGAAATAGAGGCGTTTACAACCGATACTGTCTCGTAACTGATGGTGTAATCCACGTCAGTTGGAAACGATTTCTTCAATTTTTCCAATGCAGTAACAATACCTTCTGCGGATTCTACAGCATTTCCTCCCGGAGTCTGGTTAATCATCATCGCAGATGAGGTCATGCCATTTACGGTAGAAGATGTACCATAATTGAATTGACCCAATTCAACACGTGCAACATCTTTTAAAAGTACAATAGAGCCATCTTTGTTTGTCTTAACGATGATATTTTCAAAATCTTCAGGGTTCGAAAGGTCACTATCAGTAATGATTGGATATTCAAATACCGTTGAAGACTCTTGTGGACGTCCACCAACACTACCACCAGGTATACGGGAGTTTTGTTCCGCAATCGCTGTAGATACATCAGCAGGCGTCATGCTTAGGTTCGCTAATTTGTTGGCATCTAACCATACCCGCATGGAGAATGGCTGACCAAAAGCGGTTACATCACCGACACCTTTAACACGCAATAATGCGTCTTTAACGTATAAGTTATTGTAATTTGCCAAGAAATTTTCGCTTCTTGTTCCTTTTGGCGATGTCAACGCAACCAGCATGAGGATATCGTTATTGGCTTTACGAGTTGTAATCCCTAAACGACGTACAGCTTCTGGCAGGGCAGGTTCAGCAATTCCCACACGGTTTTGCACGTCTAGGGTTGCTATATCAATGTCGGTACCAACTTCAAATGTGACAGTAATTGTTGCTTGACCATTTGAAGTACTGTTGGACGACATATAAATCATGCCAGGAGTACCGTTGATCTGACTCTCAATGAGTGTAGTCACCGTTTGCTCAACCGTCTGTGCATCTGCACCAGTATAATTGGCTGTAACCGTTACTGTTGGAGGTGCGATAGAAGGATACTGGCTAATTGGCAGTGTGGATACCGCAATAATCCCGATGATTGAAATCAATATCGAAATAACGATTGCGGTAACTGGCCTCTTAATAAATACTTCTGAAATCATTCTATATCTTTTAGATTCTCTTTAAAAATTAATGCTGTTATTTTCCTTGAGGTGCTCCTTTTGCAGCCTGTTGGGCAGCAACAGCAGCGTCAACTACCTTAACACCATTTTGGACATTCATGGTACCATCGATAATGATTTTTTCACCATCTTTAACACCTTCTTTGATCACAATTTTATCGCCGGCTTTAATGCCTAATTTTACCTGACGGATTTCCGCTTTGCTGCTATCATTAACAGCATATAGGTTAAATACCCCCAATTGTTCAAAGATAGCTTTGTAAGGAACCACCACTTCTTCCGTTGCCGACGTTGAAGAAACGTTCATCGTGATGTTCATTCCAGCTCTCAATGTATTGGAATTATTTGGGAATGTCGCTCTAACTTTAATTGTTCCTGTTGCCGGATCTACAGCACGGTCAATCGTTGTAACTGTTCCTTTTCCTTCGTACGTGCTGCCATCAGGCAAAAGCAAAGAAAGGTCTGAAGAAGAATGGCTGCTCTGTAATTTGGTGAACTTTGTAATATCCTTTTCATTGACCTGAAACTCAACGGCAATAGGGCTTGTTGATGAAAGTGTATTCAACAGGGTAGTACCTGGATTCACCAAAGCACCTAAACGTACCTGTGAGATACCAATTGTACCCCAAAATGGTGCGCGTATGGTTGAGCGGGATAAATTTGTATTTGCAGTAACTAATGCAGCGCGAGCCGATTCAACCTGTGCCTGCGCAGCAGCAACACTCGATTTGGCATTGTCAAAAACTTGTTTTGCAATCGCATCTTTATCAGCTAGCGTTTGGTATCTCGCCAAATCTCTTTTTTGACGTTCCAATTCCGTTTGCTGTACCTGAAGACTTGCCTTAGCTTGTTGGACAGCCGCATTATAGCGTGTTCCATCAATTTCATAAAGGGCTTGTCCTTGGGACACTACGGCGCCATCTGAAACATATATTTTGGTGATATAACCGCTAACTTCCGCAAATAGGTCTGCTTCGTTCAACGGTTTGACTGTTGCAGGGTAGCTGATTGTACCTGTAACAATCTCATGTGATGCTACACCAAAGCTAACAGGAACAACCTTTTCAGCTTGAGCCTGAGCTGCGCCCTGCTTTGCATCTTTATTTCCACAAGAGGTCCATACTAAAGCCGTCCCAAGGAAGAAAGCGAATAATAATTGTCTTTTATTCATGATTTGTATTAGTTTCCGTTTATTGATTAATTTGTGTGAATCGCTCCAACAGCTTTCTGAACATCTAATTTACTCGATAACAAAGCATAAAGCGAGTTCAGATAATTGAGTTGTGTTGTTTTGAGATCAGTCTCTGCTGTCATGAGATCAAGGTAAGTTTTTATACCTGAATCATATTGAAGTTTGATTGTATCGTATACCTCTTTGGATAAATCCACATTTTCTTTGGCTGTTTTCCAGTCATTCAAGTTTGCGTTATAGGTCGCTTTTGCCAGCGAATATTCGGTATTGATGCTATTTTCCAAGTTTTTGATGTCCCAGTCAATTCTTTCTTCCTGCAGTCTGGATTTGTTGATTTGTTTTTTACGTTTAAATCCGTCAAAAATTGAAAAAGATACATTCAATCCAGCAACAGAACCCGGAAAATTATCGGTATAAAGCTTACTGAATTTGTCATTTCTATAGTTGAATGCATAATTATAAAAGGCGCTCACACTTGGCAAGTACGTCCATTTATAATATTGTGTACTTAACTGCTGGATCTTTTTTGATGTTTCCAATTGTTGGAATTCAATTCGATTAGAAACATTTATTCCTGCTGTTGTGTCTATCAGAATCTCCGATTCCATACTGCTATTGTCAAATGAAAGGGTCAGATTTTGACTTTTATCCAAAGCTAATAGCTGTTTTAGATATTCGTATTTATATTTTCGAAGTTCAACCGTCCGTTTTTCGTCGGCGTTTGAATTCGCTAAAGCTATTTGTGCTCTTTTATAATCTGTTTTGTCAACTATACCTACATCATATTGTGATTTGGCATCTTTCAATTGTTTTTGCAAACGAGCAATGTTTTCGCGGACAATTTTGATCTGCTCTTCTGAAGTAAGGATGTCGTAGTATGCTTTGCTGACCTCAACGACTGCAGTTATTTTTTGGTTCTCGGTATTTTGTTTATTTCCGAGACGTACCAATTCAGCTGCTTTTCTTGCTTGCATTAACTCAGGGTTCAGAATCTGCTGGTCTACCTGAAGTGTTACCGCGCTCGCATTATTCTGTCCCATTTTGATGTTATTACCACCAATATTTGCCAATGGAACGATGACGTTATAGTTGTAACTTCCTTTTAAGCCCAATTGGGGGTACCAGCCTGAAAGGGAGATGTCGATATCCTTTTCACCAATGGCTTCATCCAATTGCGCTTGTTTTACAGAGATTCGATTACGCAAGGCATAATCTATCAGCTGCTGAAGTGTTGCATTTGCCGGCAAGTTTTCAGATTGCTGTTGTGCAAATCCTGTATTACTCAAAAGCGACAGGGCCGCCAAGGAATAAACGATTTTATTAAACTTCATATATGTAATTAATTATTTTTTTCTCTATTAATTGCTCCATCCCAAATAATTCCAATCAATTCCTCCATATTTTTTTCAGAAAAGCTCAGGTCTTTGAATTTTATGCTGTGAACGGTAGACAATGCGACTCCGATGTAACTGGCCACAAGCAGATGTACATTCACTTGTTTCAAAATTTTGCGGTCTATACCTTCCTGTAAAAAATCGACAACTTTATTTTGACCTCCTACAGGTTCCTGTATCTCAGCCTTATTTTTTTCGTAATAAGGAGAGGAGAAGAATTGCTCAAAAAAACTGAAGACATGACCGTTTTCTAAATAAAACTTCACAAAATTGCGCCACACATGGAAAAAAGAATCTTTGTAGCTGAAATCATCTTTTATACCATCAAAAATATAATCATTTAGTAATGCCCGACAATGTTTGAACAAGGCAAAAATGAGATCATCTTTAGAAGGGAAATAATGGTAGATAGTTCCGATTGCCACATCTGACTCTTGGGCGATTTTACTCATCGGCGTCCCGTGGAAGCCGTTTGTTTGTATAAGTTTTAGTGTGCTGGCAAATACTGCCGCTATTTTTTCATTAGAATTCATCAATCGAACGTTCATTCGGTTGCAAAATTAGCGATTAATTTGTATCCAAAATGTCAGATTATTGTTATAAATCAATAAATGTAAAACGATTTGGATCAATAATACAATAAGGAAAAAAGGATAAAATTGTTTTCATCTTTTTATTTTTTTTGTCAATAGGTAATGGAAGCGTTCCGGAAGCTTAATGGGGCTGTTTAGTGGTCTTGTTTCAACTTTGGTTCAATGGATGCGGGAACCCTTTTTTGTTCATCGGGAGGACGTCTTTGTTGGGAAGTGGGTGTTAAAAGAGAGGGAGCTTTTGGCAAAGCTCCCTCTCTTTTTATTGACAATTCTTTAAATTTCTTTCCACCTCATCCAAAGGGTAACTATGTTTTCCTTTGTTGATTTTAGTATTGATATATGTCAGTACATAAGCGATATCCACAGCAGAGAGATTAGATGCCGGCATTACACTATTGAACTTTTTGCCTGCGACTTCCAGCTCACCAGAAGTTCCATGCTTGATGATACAAGCTAGTTTATGGCGATTAACCTGTAAAAATGTGGTATCTGTTAAAGGCGGGTAGAGGGTGCCCAATCCTTCGCCCTTCTCTCCATGGCAATTTTGACAATGGGTTATATATACTTTTTGACCGTTTACAGCATATTGTGCCGTCTTGATATCAACTTCATTCTGGCAGCCTATCAATATAAGCAATAGAGCGCCAATTGCCAGGCATGTTGTTAGGAGAATGCGCATATTATTTTTTCGCCTCGCTCAATAAGGATGGTAGATCGTTCATTAATTTTTTTACCTGCTCATCATTCGTGCCGTCATAAGCACCTCGAATACGTTTATCTTTATCAATCAAAACAAGGTAGCCCTGATGATCATAGCCGCCGGGTGCATTTTTATCCTCTGCAGTGTAAACCAAGTATTGATTGGCAAGACCATAAATTTCAGCTTTCGTTCCTGATACAAATTGCCAGTGATTATTGCTTACACCCAATTTGTTGGCATAATCTTTCAAAACGTATGGCTGATCGTATTTAAAGTCAATACTATGAGACAGAAAACGAACCTCATCATTGTCTTTATATTGCTGGTATATCTTTAGAAGATTGCGATTCATTGTCGGGCAGATACTTGGACAATGGGTAAAGAAGAAGTTGGCAACATACACTTTTCCATCAAAATCTTTATCCGAAATCATCGCACTATCTTGATTAAGAAGTTTAAATGGCGGTATTGTATGGTAGAGGGTATCTACAATTTTTTTTCCATCAACTGTTTTTTCTACAGCCTCCCTTTCGCCATAGATCGGTAAGTTTGTCTGACTATTATTTTTACAGGAAAAGAACCCAAGTAATAGAAAAGTTGCGCAGTAAAATTTAGTTATGGATCTCATGTTTTTATTTTTTGTTTTAAAAGTTTGACTCAACTTCCCGACTATATTAATTCGTTCCGTGGCCATTTTGTTGAACTTTGTGAAATCTTCTGGACTTAAAAATTCTTTAATTTTCCTTCACTTTCTTTGGAGACATTATCAAATATCTTTTTCATATCACTTACTTTCTGTAGTTCTGTTTCGAAATATTTGACATCTGTTGAATCCGGGTTGTAGCCTTTCATCCAGTCCATCATATGGTCTGTGGCACTTTCTAAGTTAGCTTTTAAAACACTCAGTTCTTTCCTTGTCGCAATGGTATCTAAATCTGTCCGGGCTGTCTTAATAGTTTTTAAATTTGCCAGAATGGAATCTATCTTGACGGCATAGCGGTCGAAATGGGCAATTTGGGGCATGATTTCATCATGGATTTTTATGGTTGAATCTTGCAGGGCTTTTACGGTAGTTGCGCCATTTCCATTCGTCCCACATGCTGCTATTGCCAGAGATGCGATAGCCAAAAAAGCGATTTTATTCATGTTTCTTGTTTTTGGTAATTCGACAAATATATCAATTTCTTATGGCTCGACATTTCGATTTCTGGACGGGAATGTAAAATTCAAGTCACGAATATAGGTTTCACAGCGTATCGTAGCACATAAGTCACCTGTTTTGTCTTTGATCTCCAAAGTAAAATCTCTTACAATCTTTCCTTTTGTTCTGATCGTTTGTGCGCATTCTTCAAGTACCTCTTCGGAAAGATTTACAGCATACTCTACGCTGGTCTTTCCGGGCTTCTTAAAAACGATCTGTGATGATTTTAGCCAGGCTACTGTTTTCTTGAAACCAATTTTTTGAAGATATTGATCGATCAGGATGGGAAATATAGGATCTGCAGCAGCGAATATCGTTCCACCAAATAGTGTTCTGTTTGTATTGATATTGAATGGTGTCTTGTATATTTTTACTTGGGCACCTTGAAAGCCGGGACTAATTTTTTTTACCCATATTCCTTGAAACAGAAAAGGCGGATAAATACGCAATAGCCAAGTTAAGGCAAGTGGACTGTATCTCATAAAGCAAAAATAAAACAATGTATCGGAATATTTTCTGAAATCTTGGTTTTGTAGCTTCACTATGGTATTTTTACAGCTTCAAAAAACCTAAAATGTCAACACTAAAAGAAAATCGACCCGACAATAAAGTATGGTTACTGGTTATGATCGCATCACTGGGATACTTTGTCGATATCTATGATTTAATTATTTTTTCCATTGTCCGTATTCAGTCCTTTACTGATATTGGTGTTCCCGCTGAAGAAATGCGGGTTAAAGGTGAATTTGTACTTAATATGCAAATGGGTGGTTTGCTATTGGGCGGCATCATTTGGGGAATTATTGGTGATAAATATGGCCGTTTAAAAGTGCTCTTTGGATCGATTCTTCTCTATTCTTTAGCAAATATCGCAAATGGCTTTGTACATGATGTGCTTATGTATGGTATTATTCGTTTTATAGCGGGTATTGGTTTAGCGGGAGAGTTGGGAGCGGGTATTACCTTGGTCTCCGAAAGTATGCACAAGTCAAAACGTGGTTACGGTACGATGTTGGTTGCTGGAGTCGGGGTATTGGGAGCTATCCTTGCTTATTTTGTGTCTGAAGAATTTGATTGGCGCACGGCTTATTTCGTTGGTGGAGGCATGGGTTTACTATTATTACTTTTGCGTGTGGGGTCCTTTGAATCAGGTTTGTTCAAGGAACAAGATCATTCGGGGGTAGTAAAAGGTGATATTCGCATGCTTTTTACGAATAAGAGCCGGTTAAAACGCTATATTAATTGCCTTTGTATCGGGCTGCCTATTTGGTTTGTTGTCGGTGTATTGGTGACTCAAGCACCCGAAATAGGGAAGGCATTAGGTACTACAGATGTGCTGAGTGCTGGAAAAGGGGTGATGTTTACGTATATAGGTATATCATTAGGTGATGTATTAGCGGGTATATTTGCACAAGTTTTAAAATCCCGGAAGAAAGTTGTCCTTATTTGCCAGGTAATTATCATTGTCAGTTCGCTTTGGTATTTGTTGAGCGACGGTATTACTGCAACCAAATTTTTAGGCTTAGCATTTGTGATGGGCTTAGGAGTAGGGTATTGGGCTACATTTGTAACGATTTCGGCAGAGCAATTCGGTACCAATCTCAGAGCGACTGTGGCAACTACTGCACCTAATTTTGTTCGAGGCGCACTCATTCCATCAACAATGATCTATGGGGTACTGGTCAATGCTTTTGGTATCGTACCGGCTGCAATTACTATGGTCTTATTGCTTTCAGGAATAGCGATCTATTCGCTGACACAATTGGAAGAAAGTTTTGATAAAGATTTGGACTACCTGGAAGAATAGCAAATCAGAGGCGTGTCTATTTTTTCTGACCAGGACACTTTTTACAACGTTTACCTTCTTTGTACTTTTTGCAGCACTTCTTAAAACAAGCACATGAAAAGTCAGAAAAGGGGTTCATGGCTGTATTTCTAAATTGAAACACATGGCCTTTGTTTTCTGACTCACATACATCCATCACCAATTCAATAACTTCGTTCATGAAGCAAAGTTACGATTTGTTTAAAACAATTCTAAATAATAAAATTTTTTTTACATTTTTTTGATCAGATTCTCGATAATTTTTGGGAAGTATTGGTGTTCGAGTTGCTGCCCTTTAAACTTGATGATATCCAATGTGTCGTTTGGATCAACTTTAAAACGCGCCTGATGGATAATTTCTCCTTCGTCGAAGTGTTCATTGGCAAAGTGTATTGTGATACCATGTTCCTCTTCTTTATTCGCCAGAACAGCTTTATGCACATGATCGCCATACATTCCCTTGCCACCATATTTTGGCAGGAGGGCAGGATGAATATTAATGATTTGATTCGGAAATGCTTTTAGCAGGTTGGTTGGAACAAGCCAAAGGAAACCTGCTAAGACAATAAGATCAATATTCAAGTTCTTCAGTATATTGACAACGTTGTTTGTTTTGTAAAATTCTTCACGATCGAAAATATGTGCCGGGATTTCAAAATTGTCTGCCCGCTGAATAACGTATGCATCAGGATTGTTAGATAAGATCAAGGCAACCTCAGCTTCATCTGAATATTTAAAATGTTCCATTATTTTTTGTGCATTGGAACCTGAACCTGAAGCAAAAATAGCAATTCGTTTTTTCACGATTAATGAGTATTAATAGATTTGATCGATTTAAAAATTAGCTCAAACTTACGGATTTTTTGTAAAAAAACTAAAATATTAGTGTATTGACGCGCATTTTTAGGTATTATTGATTAAAATTAATTGAATATTCATTGTTGGTTTAAAATTCTTTAACATGAGGTTTCTTTATTCTCTGTTTTTTGTGAGCGCTTTTTTTTTAATTCAACCTGTGTTTGCACAGGCACCTAAGACACTTCCAGCCTTTACTTTTGATGAGGTTTATCAAGCAAGTAAGTTTAATTCGGATAAACTGCCCAAGTCGGGTTTTATCGTGCTGAATTTTTATGATCCTGGTTGTGGGCATTGTCAGAAAATGGGAGCGGGCATTGCACAGAACTTAGCAAAGCTAAGGAATGTTTCATTTTATTTTATCTCCATGAATGATAAAGCCTATGTGGATGGTTTTATTAATATGCATGCTAAGGCATTAAAAAATGCAGCGAATGTAAAGTTCTTATTTGATGCTGGAACGCAGTTTATCGAAAAATTCAAGCCCAGTAATTATCCATCATTATATATTTATGATGCGAAAACGAAAATGCTGATACAGCATTTGGACGGAGAAGATGATGTAAAGAAGCTATTAACAGCGCTAGGAATCAGTAGTTAGTGGTTAGTTTGTAAGGCATAAAAGCGAAGCGCCCGGTATTTCTGCCGAGCGCTTCGCTTTTTATTAGTCTTGTTTATTGATGAAGACAAATTTACCATCGAACACATCCAGTCGGATAATGGAGTCGCGACTTACTTTTCCGGATAATATTTCCTTCGAAAGTTCATTCAAGATTCGTTTCTGGATGACCCGTTTTAACGGCCTTGCGCCATAAATCGGATCATAACCAAGCTGTGCTAGCCAGTCCATCGCTTCGTCTGATGCTGTGATAAAGATATTTTGTTCGGCCAGCTGTTTCTGAACATGGGCAAATTGTAACCTAACAATATCTCCAATTTCGTCTCTGCTTAACGGAGTAAACATAATGACTTCATCGATACGGTTCAGGAACTCCGGACGGATCGATTGTTTCAGCAGGTCAAATACCTCATTGCGTGTTTTGGCAATGATCTCATCTCTATTGTCATCACTCAAATGACTGAAATTTTCTTGAATAATATGAGATCCCGTATTGGAAGTCATAATAATAATTGTATTCTTGAAGTTTACAGTACGGCCTTTGTTGTCCGTTAGATGGCCATCGTCCAACACCTGCAAGAGTATGTTAAACACATCAGGATGAGCCTTTTCAATTTCATCGAGCAGAACCACCGAATAAGGACGTCTCCGGACGGCCTCTGTCAACTGACCGCCTTCATCATAACCTACATATCCCGGAGGCGCTCCAATCAAACGGGAGACGGCGTGCCTTTCCTGATATTCCGACATATCAATACGTACCATCGATTGTTCGTCGTCGAATAAGAACTCAGCCAGTGCTTTTGCCAATTCTGTTTTTCCGACACCTGTAGTACCTAAGAATATAAACGATCCTATAGGTCTTTTTGCATCATTTAGTCCGGCTCTTGAACGGCGTATCGCATCTGAAATTGCTTCTATTGCTTCATCCTGACCGGCAACGCGTTTATGGAGTTCCTCTTCTAGATTCAGCAATTTTTCGCGCTCAGACTGAATCATTTTACTTACGGGTATTCCAGTCCACTTAGCGACAACATCGGCAATATCTTCAGAAGTCACTTCCTCTTTCAGCATACGTTTGCTTTCCTGTTTTTCGGCGAGCTCAGCTTTCAGTTTCTCCACTTTTTCCTGCGCCTCTTTGATTCGGCCATAACGTAATTCCGCAACCTTACCATAATCGCCGGAGCGTTCTGCTTGTTCGGCCTCGAGTTTATAATTTTCAATGTTTTCAATTTCCTGGTTTACATTGTCAACCAAACTCTTTTCCTCTTGCCATGCGGCACGCAGCGTATCACGTTCGGCAGATAGATTGGCTATATTTTCTGAAAGCTCCTGCACCTTTTTATCATCGTTTTCACGTTTCAAAGCCTCGCGCTCGATTTCCAGTTGCATAATGCGGCGTTCCAGTTCATCGACTGCCTCAGGTACAGAATCCATCTCCAGACGTAATTTAGAAGCGGCCTCGTCAATTAAATCAATCGCCTTGTCTGGTAGGAAACGGTCCGCAATATAACGTTGCGATAGTTCTACTGCTGCAATAATGGATTCATCCAGGATACGAACCTTATGGTGCGTTTCGTACCGTTCTTTCAATCCCCGAAGGATGGATATGGCATCTTGCGTATCTGGTTCTTCTACCATAACTTTTTGGAATCGACGTTCCAGGGCTTTATCCTTTTCGAAATATTTTTGGTATTCGTTTAACGTTGTAGCTCCGATGGCACGAAGTTCCCCTCTGGCCAGTGCTGGTTTGAGGATGTTAGCTGCATCCATTGCACCTTCACCACCGCCTGCACCCACTAACGTGTGAATTTCATCAATAAAGAGGATGATTTCGCCGTTGGAATCTGTAACCTCTTTAACGACAGCTTTTAAGCGCTCTTCAAATTCCCCTTTATACTTAGCTCCAGCTACGAGGGCGCCCATATCCAAGGAAAATACGATTTTAGATTTTAGATTTTCCGGAGCATCACCTTTTATAATTCTGTATGCAATACCCTCAGCAATAGCGGTTTTACCAACCCCTGGTTCACCGACAAGTATAGGGTTGTTTTTGGTACGACGGGAGAGTATTTGCATGACACGTCGAATCTCTTCATCACGGCCTATCACAGGATCTAATTTGCCAGATTCAGCATACTCATTCAGATTTCGGGCATATTTCCCTAAAGCATTGTAGGTAGCTTCGGCGTTTTGATCGGTTACACGACTGTTTCCGCGCAATTCTTTTATGGCGGTCTTTAAATCCTTGTCCGTTACGCCCTGTGATTTTAGCAGTGTTGAGGTCTTGTCGGATGAAGCTAGAATACCTAACAGCAAGTGCTCCACAGAGACAAATTCATCGTTGAATTCTTTTAAATACCCTTGTGCTTTCTGCAGCGCATTATTTGCATCACTGCTTAAATAAATGTTGCTGCCACTTACTTTAGGAAATCCTTCTATCTGCTTGTCGAGTTCAGTTCCTAAATAGGTGATATTGACGTTTAGTTTCTTTAATAAGTGACTGACAACGTTTTCATCCACAGTTAGTAAAGCTTTTAAAATATGCGCGGTTTCAATAGCCTGTTGTTGATGGCCGGCCGCAATTTCTGACGCTTTTTGTATGGCCTCCTGGGCCTTGATTGTATAGTTGTTAAAATTCATTTTGATAATCTTAATTAAAGTTTTGTTGATACGTCTAAATGATAACAATTGAAGTGCCATTCGGGTTTTAGCTGCTATTTCGGAAAAAATGGCAATCTTTTTTATTGAATCATGACAAATTTTCAGTTATTTAAAATAATACGCTTGATTTTTAAATAATTGGCTTAACAGTCAGAAAAATTGTTGTGATCGACTTGCTTTTTTGGTTGAAGCTTTCGATATTTGCAGCATCTTAAAACGGTCAGACGTTGTAAGATTGAGAAGAAGTAACGCCTCTTTAGCTCAGCTGGTAGAGCAACTGACTTGTAATCAGTAGGTCATTGGTTCGATCCCGATAAGAGGCTCTTTAGCACAAGCATTAAACTTCTTTAAAAAGCCTCTTTAGCTCAGCTGGTAGAGCAACTGACTTGTAATCAGTAGGTCATTGGTTCGATTCCGATAAGAGGCTCTTTGAGCGACACTCATTAAAATTCATCGAAAGCCTCTTTAGCTCAGCTGGTAGAGCAACTGACTTGTAATCAGTAGGTCATTGGTTCGATCCCGATAAGAGGCTCATAAAAAAATCCCCAAGATTTTCTTGGGGATTTTTTTGTTTACTCTAAGTTCAGTTTTGCAGCAGTGGCAATTTTCTTTGGTATATCCGTATTGTCCATTTTCTGATTGAATAGTTCTGATCCGGCTCCGATAGCATATACCGGTGCATAGGCTGCCGAATGATTGTTGGAAGCCCAGCTTATTGATCCCATCCGATTTAAGATTGAAATACTCAATGCCGCTATTTTATCATCACTTGCGTAAAGACTTTTTGCCGTCTCATTTTGGTGATCTACAAAACTTTTTTGATAGGCATCCTGTAGCGCTTTACGATCTGTTTCGGGAATTTCTATTTTGGAAAACAGACCTGTTTGCAAAGAGATTAGGTTTTTTAAATCATCCCAAGTAGCATTTGGACGATCTTTACGCAAATTGCCAATTGCATTTGAAAGCTCAGAGTGAGAGGTGATTTGGTGGGATAATATCTTGGTTTTAAGAGAGGAACTTCCATTTCCGATACCTAATCCTCCAGTTTCGTGGTCTGCAGTGACGACAATCAACGTTTCTTTTGGATATTTTTGATAAAATTCATAAGCCAGTTGCGCTGAGGCATTGAAGTCCAGGACTTCCTGAATAGTTGTCGCGGCATCATTGGCATGACAGGCCCAATCAATTTTGCCACCTTCAATCATTAAAAAGAAACCATTTGTGTTGTCTTGATGTAGTGAATTGATAGCTGCAGATGTGATATCTACCAATTTTAAATCACTCGGCTTTTGGTCTATGGCATATTTAAGGGCATCTACAGGCGTGCCATCCGAATTCATCAATATGATCTTATCTGATTTATTTTTTAGTTGTGCGTAAGCATCTTTTCCTTTAAGCACTTTATAACCGGCTTTTTCTAATATAGGGAAAAGTGATGGTGCCTTTTTATGATCAAATGTTGTTTCGGGTTTGAGAAAATTTGATCCGCCAAAAAAATCGAAATTGGAAGTTATAATTTCTTTACCGATTTCATAGTACATGTCGCGGTCAGGCTGGTGAGCATAAAAGGAAGCTGGGGTGGCGTGGTCAATGCTTACACTAGTAATGATACCTACTTTTTTACCTTGTTCCTTCGCTGCATAGGCAATGCTTTTATAGGGGATGGTCCCTGTACTATCCATACCGATCACGCCGTTTTTCGTTTTTTTTCCAACAGCTAAAGCGGTACCTCCTGCGCCAGAGTCGGTCACACCATTGGAGAGTGAATGTGTGGAAGCGAATCCTACATGTGGAAATTGGGTGAAAACCAATGGGATTGGACTATTTTTATGCTGTATTTCAGCTTGATGAATTTCAGTCAAATTAACTTGGTTGAGCCCCATGCCGTCACCAATTAAGTAAAAGATGTATTTTGCTTCTTGACCAAAAGAGGGGATAACATGTACAAAAACGAGGAGGAACAGAAATAAAACGTGTTTTTTCATTTGAATGGTTGTTATTTTAAAAAAACACAAATTACAGCCTTAGGATTAGCTTATTGTTAAATCTATATTATGAATGCTTTTTATTGAAGTTGTACAATTCGCTACTTGTTTATTTCTAATTTATCCATGTAGTTTCTTCGCTCTTCGCTTCGAACTAGATTCGTACCTGCTTCGAATGATCTATAGATCATGAACAGATCATGAACAATTGCCGACAGACCCTGAACAGGAATTATCGGGTCGGAAACTGGTCAATAATAGTTACCAGACTGTCCATAGCAGAAGGTGGTCCGAACACAATACGGAGACAACTTGAAAGCAGCATGAGCGATACAGACACATAAAGCCACTGCAGACCTAAAATGCCAGTTGGCCTGCTGGGCAGAATGGAAGTTTAGCTTATTAGATACAGGATAGAGATAAGCAAATTTTGAGAAAAGGTCAAGAATTTGCTGCTGTTAACGATTTTATATCCTTCACGGAAACAATATTGATTTTCTCTTGACATGTATCGATTGAATGAAGCATTGCGGCAGCAACTTGCGCAACAGGAAGAGCCTCATAGGCTTTGAATAATCCGATGCCATTGAAGACACGAAGCGCACCAATGGATATTTTTTCACCTAAACGGTCAGTATTTGGCCGAATTAGGCCCCCTGGCTGCACGATAATAAGTTTTTTAAAATCTAGGGACTTGATGTGTTGTTCAAGGCTCCCTTTCATACGGTTATAGAAGATCTTCGACTTTGGATCTGCATTAACGGCCGACAGTAAAACGAAAACTGGACAGTCATTTTTTTTAGCCAGCGCAGCAAATTGTAAATTAAGATCATGATCTATTTTCCATTGTGCTTCTTTACTGCCCGCATCCTTGATTGTGGTGCCGAGACAGGAAATAGCAATATCGCCTTGAATATAGGTGTCAAAGTCCGCCAGAGCGTCGAAATTCACGACAACCTGTTTTAGTTTGGTATGTTCTTTAAAGGAAATACGGCGTAAAAGAACAACAATTTCTGTAATCTTATCGGATTTTAACATCAAATCTACCAGCGCTCTTCCTGTAGCGCCAGAGCCGCCAATTAAAACTACTTTCATGGTCTATGCTTGTTTTTTGTACTTATATTCGATGAAGTATTTATCTAGTCAGTCAGGCAAGAGGAAAGATTTACAATTAATCTTTGTAATTTGGTTTCCCCGGTGTAAAACGGACGATAGATTGATCTAGTCTGAGGGTATCAGCCACCGTAATGAGGTCTTCTTCAACAATAAAATTTTGATCAATAGAAGTCTTAATCGTGGTAAAATCCTCCTGATCTGCGTCTTGAAAATATAAGAGCGATTGAATGGTAGAAACAGCTACAAGTTCAAGCAATTCATCCTCACCTTCGAGTCCTACATAGAAAAAATCTGCCATAATAATTTAATTGATGTTATACGAATATACTTTTTTTTTCTGAAAGTGCCTGATCTTATTTGCCAGAAAGAACCTTCAGTTTGCTTTCATTGCTGTTGGTGTCTGCGAAGTAATGAAGGTTTTATTTTTAAAATTTATCAAATTAGGGCGAGAACTTCGGGGACTGATAAAAAGCTGTGTTGAAATTTAAGTTTCTTTCTGGTCGCTTTGGGTAGCTAAGCTAAAATACATTATATTTGGTATAGTCATTATTATAGATAATTACAATAAATTTTGATAACGATGGATAGAGAGCAGATACAAAGTTGGCTGGATAATGGTTATGATATACTTCATCATGGACGACCAGTGAAAGTAGAAGGCAATTTGTGGGATTACATCGATGGGTTGGGCAGTTATGAGAACGTGTATGTCTTACGGGAGTTGATTTATTGGACAGAGGAGGAGCTGGCAAATATTGGCAAATAGTGTTGAGATCCTGAATACCTATATCCAGAATCCCTTTCGGATACTATTCTTCCCCTAGAATACGATATTGCGTTTGAAAGCGCAGCCAAGTTCGATAAGGGAGTCCGTTTTGGCTATTCCAGGAATGCTATCGATCTTTTCATAGAGCAATTGCCGCATATGTTCATGATTTTTAGCAATAATCTTTATATACAGGGTATAGTTTCCTGTAATGAAATAGCATTCCGTGACTTCGGGTATTTTCTTTAATTCTTCAATAATCCGGCTTGAGTCATGGTCCTTTTCTAAGCTTAGCCCTGTAAATGCTCCCCAGTCGTAACCCAGCTTCTTTTCGTTCAGCACAGGTTTTATCCCTGCTAATATCCCTTGTTCGGTTAAACGGTTTATTCGTTGATGAATCATGGTATTGGATACACCCATAGCAGCAGCTATGGCAGAGAAGGCCATCCGTCCATCTTCATCCAGATATTTTAGAATTTTGAGATCAAAGTCATCTATGTTATTCATGTAAGTAGCGGTTTAAAAGTTAATTTTAATATTTTAGTGCTAATTTAACGTTAAATTTTATTTATTCTACAATAAAATAGTAAATATTGTATATTTGTTATTATTTGAAAAAATCCAAATTATGAGTACAGTATCTAAACAAGGGAAAGGCGAGCTATTCATTGCCAAAGAAGAAAAGTATGGAGCGCACAATTATCATCCTTTGCCGGTTGTATTGGAACGGGCTGAAGGCGTTGTGGTGTGGGATGTGGATGGTAAGTCGTATTTTGATTTTTTGTCGGCATATTCTGCCGTCAATCAAGGGCACTGTCATCCAAGGATTATCAATGCTTTAAAAGAGCAAGCGGAGAAATTGACACTTACCTCGCGAGCATTTTACAATAATAAGCTGGGTGATTTTGAGGAAATGCTTTGTCAGCTTTTTGGATTTGATAAGGCTTTGGTGATGAATTCTGGCGTTGAGGCCGTGGAAACTGCCATGAAGCTTTGCCGGAAATGGGGTTATCAGGTGAAAGGTATACCTGCTAACCAGGCGAAGATCGTTTTTGCGAAAGATAATTTTCATGGGCGGACAATTTCCGTGATATCTGCATCGAATGATGCAACAGCAACAAATGAATTCGGTCCTTTTGTTGACGGTATTGTTCTGGTTCCATACAATGATGTAGCAGCTTTGGAGCAGTTGTTTAAAGCGGATAAAGATATCGCTGGTTTTATTGTCGAGCCGATTCAGGGTGAGGCGGGTATCGTTGTTCCTGATGCGGATTATTTAAAGCGTGTCAGACAATTATGTACAACCTATAATGTATTGTTTATTGCTGATGAAATCCAGACTGGGATCGCCCGGACAGGAAGTATGTTGGCATCTTATGATGTTGCTGATCAGCAAAGCGAAAGCAAGCCAGATGTATTGATTCTGGGAAAGGCTTTATCTGGCGGCGTATTGCCTGTGTCAGCTGTATTGGCAAATGATGCGATTATGTTGTGTATTAAACCCGGTGAGCATGGTTCTACTTATGGTGGGAACCCATTGGCCTGCGCAGTGGCTATGGAAGCACTCAATGTGGTCCGGGAAGAAAATTTGACAGAGCGGGCTCGTCAAATGGGTGAATTATTTCTGCATGGTCTACGTGATATAGCGACACGATGTGATTTAATTACAGAAGTTCGGGGAAAAGGCCTTTTGACAGCGATTGTCATTAATGCGGATGAAGAAAGTGATTTAGCCTGGAATATATGTCTTGAATTTAAAGAAAATGGACTTTTAGCCAAGCCTACACACGGTAATAAAATCCGTTTAGCGCCACCGTTGGTTATCACGGAAGAGCAAATAAAGACCTGCCTGGAGATCATTGAACGATCGTTGACTAATCTGAAGTAGTGTATGGAGAAAATGATTGAATTGATTAAAAATAGGTCCGATATAGGCGCCGGAACAAGGGGGTCGGACTTAGGGATAGACGCTATTGAGATAGCAGCAATAAATAAAGGAAGTCAGTATTTTATTAATTATCCTTTTGTTGATGTGCCAACCCGAAATAGCTCTATCTACCAAAATGATAATCACCCTTTTGGTAAGCATATCCAGCAGATCTATGAGCAATGTAAACAAGTTGCTTCCACAGTAGAAGATAGCCTTTCTTCCGGCAATTTCCCATTGGTATTTTCCGGCGATCATTCATCAGCAATGGGAACGATCAGTGGGATAAAATCTGCCTATCCGGACAAAAATCTCGGCGTGATTTGGGTAGACGCCCATGCTGATATTCATTCGCCCTACACAACACCCTCCGGAAATATGCATGGAATGCCATTGGCGGCCATGTTGAATGAGGATAATATGGACTGTAAAATCAATGCAATTGACGATTCTACCCAAGAGTTTTGGAATAAACTAAAGCGAATAGCAGGCCCGGTGGGCAAAATCCAAGCCAACCATTTGATTTATTTTGGGGTAAGGGATACTGAAGAGCCGGAAGATCTGTTAATTGACCGTTTAGGGATCAAAAACTACCGTGTCGAAGATACGAGGCAGCGCGGAATAGCGGATTGTGTGAAAGAGGCTTTGACAATTCTAGGAGACTGTGATATGGTTTATATCTCGTTTGATGTGGATAGCATGGATAGTGAATTGATATCGGATGGCACGGGCACGCCAGTACCTAAAGGATTTTTACCTAAGGAGATTGTCTTGATCTTGGAAGAGATCATTCGATCTGGAAAAGTAGTCTGCTTTGAAATTGTGGAAGTTAATCCCTTATTGGATAATAAGGGCAACAAGATGGCAGAGGTTGCATTCGATATATTAGAACGGATCACGCCTTTAATTGAATTTAAGTCGAGTAGTTAACCATTTTTGAATAAAGTGTTTAAGGCCCTTTTGTTGATTCTTCAATCAGCAAAGGGGCTTTTTTATAAACTGATAGCTGGATTAAATATGAAAAATTTGACAGACTATCGGGTTAAAATTGGCGCAGCTCTGTGTTATTTAATATTCTGTTAACATGTTTAGCGTACATTTACACCTATCCATTGTTCACTTTAAGTATGCGGATTTCTTCTAAGATTATATTGTTGGTATTTTTTTCCATGCAGCTGTTTCTGAGCCCTTTAATTTATGCCCAGATAACCTCTTTTAAAGATATTAGGCTGTTAAGCCAAAATCATCCAGATTCGGCAATTATGCTGGTCAAAAAACGGTATGCGAAAGCCGTGGGCGATAAGGATTTATTCGTGCAGGCCAATTGCTTACAGGCAATTGGTTGGCTGTGTGTCAATCAAGGACACTATGGACAAGCGCAGGATTACTATTTCCAGGCAGACCGTATCTATACGCAGCTCAATTCAAAACAGCTTCTGGCATCCAACTGGAGCGACATTGGAGAGCTCAATATTTTTAATAAACAGCACGATTTGGCAAAGATTTATTTCAATAAAGCGCTGCAGTCTTTCAAGATTGAGGGGGATAAAAACGGGGAAGCAAGTGTCTTGGGAAATATCGGCCATTTATTTGAGAAAGTGGCCAACTATGATTCAGCTTTTGTATATCAAAAACGGGCTTTGGCAATTTATAGGGAAGTGGCGAATAAAAATGGCGAAGCGAAGATCCATGAAAATTTGGGAAGTATTTATGAAGACCTAGCAAAATACGATAGTGCATTTTATCATTTTGAGAAAGCTAGTGATCTCTATCGGGAAACAAAAGATAACTACGGAATGATTGTGGTGCTGAATAATATGGGTGATATTTTCAGAAAGACCAATAGATTTCCGGAGAGTATCAAATTGACGCAATCTGCTTATCAGATGGCCGAAAAATTGGGTGATGTATATCAAATGGCGGCGACGACAAAAGACTTGAGCAAAACTTATGCGTTGAGCAACCAGCTGGACAGTGCTTATTTTTATGCCGAAAGGAGCCGCAAATTGGTGCTCGAACTTTACAGTGTAGACGGCGCCCGGCACACCGCTTTTTTTCAGGCACTCTATGATATGAATCAGAAAGCAGAAGAGATTGAAAAATTACAGGTCACAAAGAAAATTAATTTAATGATGTTATGGGGAACAATAGTCGTTTTGGTTTTACTTATTGTGCTATCCTACGTATTGTACAGTCGCCAGAAAATTAAGATCAAAAATCAGATTACTGAATCCCGGAAGCAGGAGGCAGAGCGTGAATTGACCGAAATCGCACTTAAAAACCAGTTGCTTGAAGATAAGCAGCTAAAACAGGAATTGACCTTAAAACAGAAGGAGTTGACCTCTCATACCCTCAATCTGATCCGTAATAACCAGTTTTTGGAAGAGCTCCGAGATGAATTAAAAGTGATGGTCAAAGATGAGCGTCGGGACCAAAAGCGGCAAATGCAGCAATTGGTTTTACAAATCAATGAAAACATTACCCAGGGGGTTCATTGGAAAGAATTTATGGGAACTTTTGAACGGGTACATCATAGTTTTTTTGAAAAACTTATTCAACGATTTCCCGATTTGACAGCGGCAGATATGCGATTGATAGCGTTGCTTAAGATCAATTTGAACAATGCAGATATCGCGGTTTTATTGGGCATATCACAAGATAGCCTTCGAGTAGCGAGACACAGGCTGCGAAAAAAAATGAAATTGGAGCAAGGCGAAGACCTTGCTGGCTACCTTTTGACTGTTTCATAATTTATTAACATAAGGGTAATAGAATCTTAATGGCGGTTGTTTGGTATGTAAATGCCTGTTGTATAGTTTTTTACTGTATTTTGTTTCCTTGTTGTATAGTGCTCATTTTACCTTGTTTCCTTGTTGTAACGCTCGAAATTTTGTCAGATTAAAATGGGCTATCATCTTTGCGACAACAATCAAAGATTCATAATAATCTAAGCAAAATGAAAAATTTTTTAACGGTATTACTTGCCTCCAGTATTTCGGTCAGCACAGCCTATGCGACCAAAATAAAAGGTAAGGTTTTGGATGTACAGACCGGCGAAGCTATTGTCGGTGCTACCGTGTTTCTCGAACAAAGTGGCGTATCAACCAAAACGCAATTGGATGGTTCATTTGAATTCAAAGGATTATCAGCAGGTATGGACAGAGTTCATATTAAACACATGGCCTATACTGAATTGATTAAGGAAATTGAGATCCAAAAAGAAAACACACCGCACTTCATTTTTCAATTGATTTCTACCGAACAGACTTTAATGGAGGTTACTGTTAAAGGGCGACGAAATGGAGGCGACGATGATCCAAGCGCAAGACGTTTGGAAAAAAATGCTTCGCAAATTATGAATGTCGTTTCGGCGCGCGCGATTGAAATTTCTCCGGATATTACCGTCGCAAATGTTGTACAGCGTGTATCGGGGGTATCCATCGAAAGAAATTCAAATGGCGAAGGACAGTATGCTATCTTAAGGGGGATGGATAAGCGTTACAATACGACCTTGGTTAATGGTGTTAAGGTACCTAGTCCTGACAATAAATATCGTTATGTACCCTTGGATTTATTCCCTTCGGATATGTTGGAACGATTGGAAATCTATAAATCACTGACACCAAACATGGAAGCTGATGCGGTAGGTGGGGTTGTCAATATGGTGATGAAATCGGCACCGAGTAAACTATTGCTTCAGGCAAATTTGGCAACAGGTTATAGTCAGCGTTATTTTAATCGTGATTTTGGGAGTTTTTCAACAGGTGGAACTTCAGCAAAATCTCCCTATGAACTGAACGGAAAGAATTATAATGCGACCTCAGCAGATTTTAATAAGGGCGCATTAGATTATACCTATAAAAAACCCTTGCCTGATCTTGTTGGTAATCTGGCCATTGGCAATCGGTATCTAAATGACAAATTAGGTGTCATTTTGGGTGCGAGCTATCAAAATTTACATCGCGGTAGCCGGTCTATTTTTTACAAATCTTCTGTTGTTGGCGTAAATCCCAATGCGGTAATTACCGAGCAGAGTGATCGTCAATATGATGAACAGCAACAACGTTTGGGTTTGCATAATAAGATCGATTATCGATTTAATCCGAATCATCGTGTAAGTTTCTATCAAATGTATGTGAATTTGAATAGCCTGCAATTGCGTGATGCGGTAAATACAATATACAATGGTCAGTATGATCCAAGCATCGGTAAAGCCGAGTTGACTTACGTAACAAGAAGCCGAAAAACCCAACAACAAATTTATAATGGTACTTTACAGGGAGATCATCACTTTTTAGATAATCGTCTAAATGTTCGTTGGTCAGGTGTGCTTTCTTCGGCGCGCAATCAATTACCACAAAATACGATGATTAGTTTGGATGGGGTAGAAGAAAATTTTGAGCGCAAACGTACTTCTCTTGTCAACAAATCACCTGTAACCTATCGTTGGGAACGAAATACGGATAATGATCATGCAGGTTATTGGGATGTGGCTTATAAAGTTCCAATGGATCACAGTAAACTGGAATTGTCTACCGGTGGACTGTACCGTGATAAACAGCGTAGTAGTTTTTACAATAATTACAATCTTTCTCCAGCCTCGGCAGAAGAGGCAACGTATAAATACGGAGTGGATTTTCAGCGGTATACTGATCTAAATTTGACGGTGACCAATCCTACTGGTGCTGTCGCAAATCCATTAACGTACGATGCCAACGAGAAGACGACTGCTGTATATGGGATGTTCAATTATGAGAACGATAAATGGCAAATGATCGGTGGCGTCCGGATGGAGCATACCAATCAAGATTATAAATTATTGTTTCCTGCTGGAGAAAAAAGACCGGAAGGATCACAAATTTATACAGAATGGCTGCCGAGTTTGACCATGAAATATCATCTGGACGACAAACAACAGCTTCATGCGGCTTATTATCGTGCGTTAAACCGTCCTGGATTTTATGAGATCGTTCCTTCAAGTGTGGTTAATGAAGAGTTTTTGGAGAAAGGAAATCCAGATTTAAAACATGCCTTGGCCGATAACTTTGATTTAAGGTATGAATTGTTTCCGGAAGCCTCTTCTCAATTTCTTGTGGGTATGTTCTATAAAAAGATTAAAAACCCCATTGAATATACCTTTCAGCCGGATGAGATTCGCAAACAGGATGTATACTACACACCGGGCAATTTTGGTAATGCCAACAACTTTGGTGTCGAGGTTGATTATATCAAGTATATCCAGAAATTTGGTGTTAAGGCCAATTATACCTATACCCATTCACGCATAACTACCTCGAAGATGTCCCGTCGAATCAATGAGACCACACAGGATCCTGAAGCGATTATTGTCGACCAAACACGTCCGCTTTATGGCCAGGCAGCGCATGTGGCAAATCTATCCCTGCTTTATAAAGATGCTAACAAAGGTTGGGAAGGACAATTGGCCGGTTCTTATACAGGTTCACGTATCAACACAGTATCCCAGTTCCTGAATGATGATTTATGGCAAAAAGGATTCATTCAGCTCGATGCTTCCATTGAAAAGAAATTTAGGGCAGGCTGGGCGATTTTTGCCAAAGCTAACAACATCTTGAATACACCAATGGAATTGTATGTGAAAGGAACAAATCCCGAAAACGAGAAGATCGCCGAAAAGCTTATTGAAGGTGGAAATACATTGATTAGAAAGGATTTGTATGGGCAAAACTATATCCTTGGTTTACGTTATTCGTTTAGTAAATAATAAACCCGCATAAAACACGGCATGTTTTAATCTGAACATGTGCGACGTGAAATAACAACAGTTTGTTTCGGTGAAGCTTTCACTTTTTTGGAAAGCCAATATTTTGGATAAGTGAAATCTGCTTCATCATTAAAAATTAAATATATACAGATGAAAAATAAATGTATTTTATCGTTTCTAGCGTTTTTTATCGTGGTGCTAAGTGCCTGTGAAAAAGCGAATATTGATGTTGATACTTCTGATGCTGATGGAAGTGCCATTGGTGAGGTATCTGGTGTGTGGAGTAAGGGAAGTGTACAGCATATTAAGGGAGACATTATTATTCCCGAAGGCAAGAGCCTGACGATTGAGGAAGGCGTAACCGTATTGATGGATTCCGTTAATAAGCCTGAAATTGTTGTTTTGGGTAATTTGTATGCACTAGGTACAGCTGAAAATCCGGTGAAGTTTACGGTTGAAGATGGCTATAAGACAAAAACGAATGAATTTGGTAAACTTTGGGGTGGGATTTTGGCTGCCCCAAGTTGCCAGGAGCTTGTTTTAGACAATACAATCATCGAATATGGTGGTGCAATTACATCGGATGCTTCGACTTCTGTGAAGATGGGTTTGTATAAAAAGGTATCTGGTGAGGCGTTGCCAGCATTGTGGTTTTCAAATCCGGATGGGAAGTTAGTAGTTCAGAATAGTACCATAAGTCATTTTCATGAAGACTGTACGTATATTGAGGGCGGAAAAATCATTTTCGCCAACAACCGCTTCTTTTCCAATGGTGTGACCGGCGGTGAAGCGATGAACTTTAAATCGGGCTGTCTTGCCGATGTCGCCTATAACTTGGTTTATAGCGTAAATACCAATGCGTTGAAATTATCCAATTCAGGAGATCGGACTCCGCAAGCGTATATTATTGTTTATAATAACACCATGCTCAACACAGGTTGGCGGAGACCTACTGCAAAAGGAGGTTCGATTTGGTTAGAAGCATCTGTCAGAGCCGAGATTTATAATAATCTCTTTGCCAATACACGGTTTGGAGTCAAGCGAGACCCTAAAAAACCGGAAGACAGCCGTTCGGTATCAAGCAATAACTGGTATTATGGCTATAGCCAATTGACTGTAGATCAGTTTCAGGTTGGTAAAAATGATATCGTAGGCGGCAGTAATGATGTCCGGGGTAAAGTGGCAGGGGAGAATAACCCTAAATTTGCTGCCTATCCGTTAGAAACATCGGTTGACAACTATGTGTTTGATGCAGCCTGGGATTTTCATCTCCAGGGAAATTCTCCAGCATTAAAGGCGGGTACTCTGGCTTTTAAACCTCATTTCACAAGTGGTTTGGTGATGTCAAACGGCTTGACCTACAATTCTCCTGAACCTGCAGTTTATGTAGGTGCATATGGTACCAAATTCTAATTTATTTCATGTAATGACAAACTATAAAATAATACTCTCGATTGGTGCTGGCGCAGTTGCACTGCTTCAATCAGCTTGCAAAAACCCGCAGCAAAATGGGACAAACCCGGTTAAACCTGTTATCGTTACCGATTCGGTACGTTATGATTCGGATGATCCTGCCATTTGGATCAACAAGACAGACCCCAGTAAAAGCTTAATTATTGCCACAGATAAGGATGCTGATGGGGCATTATTTGTATACGATCTTGAAGGTAAAACCGTGAAGGAAAAAGTAGTCTCAAACCTAAAACGTCCGAACAATGTTGACGTGGCTTATGGTTTGCTATTGAACGGAAAGCCCGTAGATATTGCGGTGACAACAGAGCGTATGACCCATAAATTACGTGTGTTTTCGTTACCAGATATGAAACCTATTGATCAGGGCGGATTAGACATGTTTGTTGGTGAGACTGAGCCAGAATTTAGGGATCTTATGGGGATCGCCTTATATACGGCTCCGAAAGGAGAGATCTACGCTATTGTCGGTCGGAAAAATGGACCAAAGGACGGTTACCTGGGACAATATTTATTGGAAGATAATGGTTCAGGGGCAGTGAAAGCAACCTTGGTGCGCAAGTTTGGTTCGTTTAGCGGAAAAAAGGAAATCGAAGCGATAGCTGTAGATAATGAACTTGGTTATATTTATTATTCGGATGAACAAGTTGGTGTAAAACAGTATTATGCTGATCCTGCAAAAGGGAACCAGCAGCTGGCATTATTTGCTACAGAGGGTTTTAAAGAAGATCATGAAGGTATTTCGATTTATAAACTAACGGATAGTACGGGGTATATATTGGTTTCTGATCAAGGGGCAAATCGTTTTCAGATCTTTAGCAGAGAAGGAACTAAAAGTAATCCATTTGAGCATACCCATCTAAAGACAGTGCCTGTGATGGCAACACAAAGTGATGGTTCAGAAGTTGTTTCTTCCAGCTTAAACGAGACGTTCAAACATGGACTTTTCGTAACGATGAGTGACGATAAAACATTCCATTATTATCGATGGGAAGATATTGCTGGGGCTGATCTGAAAAAGAAATAGTCTTGGTCTAAAATGCATCGGCAACAGTTGTATACTGAAAACAACTGTTGCCTTTCAGGGTACAAAAGCCTTTTGCAAATATTGTTTTTAGGCATTCACTGGTATTTTAAACCAGAAAGTTGAACCTTCTCCCCGCTGACTGTTAACACCAATTACACCATGATGCTTTTGAATAATTTCCTTACAGATAAACAATCCGATACCAAATCCTGATGCATAGCTCTGGGTATCGTCATTTACGCGATAAAACTTATCGAATATTTGTTTTTGGTCTTTCGGGTCAATACCTTTTCCCTGATCTTTAATTTCGACCTGAAAATATTCTTCATTTACTGTAACATGCATCGTAATTGTTGAATGGTTAGGGGAATATTTAATCGCGTTATCCATGAAGTTGATGAGCACTTGCTCGATTTTATCGCGATCTGCCATGACTTCCAAACTCGAGTGAATGTCACCTGTATAGTGAATGAAATGCTTTGCGGGTCTTAAAGAATACATATTTTGGATATAATCCATTAACGAGCAGACTCGGAACACTTTTTTGCGAAGTAATAATTTACCTTCATTCAATTGTGTGACATTTAGAAAACCGTCAATTAACCCACGCATACGTGTAGCCTGTTCATTAGACTGATGCAGATATTGTATTCGTTTTTCAGTACTCAATGATTCTTCTTTGGCTATCAACAATTGAATATAAGCAATTAATGAGGTCAGAGGCGTTTTGAGCTCGTGACTTGCAATGCTGATGAAATCCAGTTTTTTTCTTTCCTCTTCTTTATCGCTCGTATTATCTATTATAGCCCCATAGATCATGTGTCTTGAGGTATCGGATTCTGATTGGCTGCCGCCAATGGATCTCAGCCATTTTATCTGGCCCGTCTTTTTGTCTATTATTTCACACTGACAATCGAAAGGGGATTGTTTCAGCGTTACCTCCTGAAAAATCTGCTGTATTTTAGTTCTGTATTTAGGCAGGATCTGAGCAAAAAAGTCAGATTCTTTGATTTTTGTGTTTTGTTCGAAACCAAATAGATCGCGACAGCGATCATTGAGCTCCATTTGATTTGTCTCTACATCAATAGAAAAAATACCGATTCCGGCAGCCTCCACAATCATTCGAAACTGCTGGTCCCTTTTTGCAATGAGATGATTGATTGCTTCGAGCTTTTCACGTTCCTGATGCTGAGCGGTGACGTCAATGGCTGTTCCTGCAAACCATTCCGGTTGCTGGTCCGCGTCAAAATATACCCTGCCTTTACAATGCAACCAGCGTAACTGATGATCCTCAGCGCCAACGGTCCGAAATTGTACGTCATAAACTCCTTTGTTCTGGTAGGTTAGCGATTTTTGGACTTCCTGATCAATTCGCTTTCTATCTTCTGAGTGGATATATTTTAGGACCTGATCGTATGGTACATATTCACCTTTTGCGAAGCCGAAGAGTTCACGTGTCCGTTCATCCCAGTGTACAATGTAATTCTTACAATTTAGGTTCCATGTTCCCATCTCGGCTGATTGCAGCGCAAAATGATAATGTTCTTCACTTTCGATGATCTTTTTGAGCGCATCTTTAAGTTTTTCATTGAGATCCTCCGTCTGTTTATTTGATGTGGTATCATTATTATGAAACTTCATGATCTTGTAATTGCTCGCAGCAATTGTCTGCTTTTGTGTCAATAGATCCTGTAGAAGTTTTCGCTCAATGGAGTTTTTTTCATGCGTTAGGGGCTGCATGTTATTGTTTCCCGGAATCAGCGTCATCCGCTGAAATACAGCGCAGGTTTCACCTTTTTCATTGAAGAGCGTATGATATTCAAATGTGTAATCATAGACTAAAGAAGGTTGTATTTCTGATTGGAGCTTGACCTGTATCTTTTTCGCCTCCTGCTCTTTGCCATAGTGCCAAGCCTCTTTCAAGAGCGGAATATAAGGCATTAATTCTTCACGTCGCATGCAGTCTTCAAGATGCTGACCGACAGCCTGTTGATCACAATTCCACAATTTTAACATGTTTGTATTTGCATAGGATATATGAAGATCTGCGCTATCATAAATTGCGCACGCTTCCATTGAAGATGTGAGAACGGCTAAAATGTCTTTATCTGAACGAATCATAACGTGTCAAAAATTAAGTGTTGATTAAAGTAACACCAAGTATTATTTGATTTAATAGTGTGCAAATATTGTTCCTTTTCTAATTCGTTTCCTGCTGATCTTTAAATTATAGCCAACTGTGAGTTACAATGAGCCAGCTGTAAGTCACAATGAGTCTGATCAGGGAGATCAATGATGTGTTCAGTACAATGTGTAGAATTTCGTATCTTTATTTCGTTTATGCAGTTTATTTCTCGTCATTCCAAATAGAATTATGCAAGCATCACGAAGTGTTGTACAGGTTTTGGAAGAAAGCAGAGCTGAAGGTTTTATTCAAATGCTATAGAAGATGAATACGGTTAAGATACTATTAGTTGAAGATCACATGGTCGTACGCAATGGTATTAAGCTACTTTTAGAATCCGAGGGTGAATTTACAGTCATAGGCGAGGCGTCTGATGGTGTTGAAGCTTTATCTATGCTGGCGAATGGTCTAGTTCCTGATATTGTCTTAACGGATATCAGTATGGAAAATATGGATGGGATGGAGCTATTAAAAGTCGTTGTTCAGAAATATCCTTTGGTAAAAGTTGTTGTATTGACCATGCTTAATCAGATTCATTATGTTGTGGAAGGATTTGACCATGGTCTTGCAGGATATCTGCTTAAAAATGTCGGTTATCATGAGCTTCTTTTTGGGCTAAAACACGTGGCTGACGGTGGTCGTTATATCAGTGAAGAAGTGAGTATGGCACTGCTTGAGCAAGTTTCTTCTGGACAAGTTTATGCCGCTGTTGAAAAGGGCATGACGGTAGATTTAGATATCAATGATCGTGAACTGGAAGTATTGGCATTAATCGCTGATGGGTTTACCAACGTAGAGATTGCTGATCGGATCTTTTTAAGTAAGCGAACTGTGGAAGGCTATCGCCAGAGCCTGATTGACAAGACAAAAGTAAAAAATACAGCAGAACTTGTAAAATATGCCTTCCAGCACGGTTTATTAAAGTAGGCTGCAGATCAGCTTTTTGTAATGACTGCTGGTACATGAGGCTATAAGTGGCTATTAGGGCCTGTATAGCTTATGAGTGCAACTGTTGTGTACTTGTCTTAAACTGGTTCAGAAGAAATATACCGATTCCGATTATGATAAATGGTATGCTGAGCAACTGCCCCATATTGATGAATAAAGAATCCTCAAAATGTTCTTGGTTGATTTTCATGAATTCGTCCAAGAATCTAAATGAAAATAAGAGAATCAATAATAGTGCAAAATAATTGCCGTTACGGCTTCGAAGCTGGTTATTTTTCCATAAGCCGTATAACAATAAAAATAACAGGATACAAAATATGGCTTCATAAAGCTGGGCCGGATGCCGGGGTACTGTATCGATATGTGAAAATACAAAGGCCCAGGGCAGGTTACTTGGCGTACCAATCATTTCGGAGTTCATTAAGTTTCCCAATCGAATACAGGCACCAGCAACAGGCACCACCAGTGCTACGCGGTCTGCGACCCAAAGAAAAGAAAGCTGCTGCTTTTTGGCGAATAAATAGATAGCGATCAGTATGCCTATGCCGCCGCCATGACTCGCCAGACCTCCTTCCCATAGGGCAATGATTTTTAATGGGTTATGGAGGTAATAGCCGGGGTCATAAAATAACACATGCCCTAGTCTTGCTCCAATGACAGTGCCCAATACGATGTAAATGGTTAGCTGATCGAGAAACTCAATTCGCCGGCCTTCTTTTTTGAATATTGACAACAATATCCTATAACATAATACAATACCTAATAACCAGCATATTCCGTACCAGCGGATGGGGTGTTCAATCATGGGAATAACAAAGATGTCGCTGTCTACATTCCAGGTGATGTAATTCAAGAATAGATTATTTGTCATTTTGCACTGTATTGTGATACTTCCTTGTATAAGTATATACTATTGGCCTTTTGTTACAGGATTTAATGAAAAAAAAAGGAATAGCGGCAATGCTTCATGTGGAAAGTTGCTTCGTTGAAAGCAAATATTTTAAGTTGAATACTACGATTATGAATTGTAATGTTCACATTCTTTGGCTAATTAGTATGTTTGTGGATGGCAGGACTGGGTAATGTCTACTTAAGTGTCAGTAAGGTTAAATAATTTTGAAAGTATATATTGTTTTTTTGAGAATATTCCGATATTCGGCAATAGATAATAGGAGATGCTCACCTGCACGAAAATGCAAATTGTTTGTTATATTCTGATGATACAAAATTTGAAAAGATTTACTTTTTATTTTCTATCCTTCGTGCTGCTGGCGCAACTGTTCTCCTGTCACCCAAATAGTAATCAGACTGCCGGAAACAATAAGCGGATTGAGGACGATTCACAGGATCTAAGATATAGGGATACTTTATTAAAATTCCTCTCTTCGCAGGATTTCGGCGATCAGTCTATTATCGCAAAAAAGATAGCTGAATTCAAACGGGATAAGTTTTATGAAAACTCTGGGTATAATTGGGTTTTCTTGGCCTATAACTACCTATTGGGTGATAAAATTGATTCTACAGAAATAGCATTAAAGAACCTTGATGGAAGAAAATTATCTTCAGATTTACTTGTACTGAAAGATTACTTTAATATACGCGCTCATTTTAGTTTTAATGATGTGACTAATATCAGCACTATGGAGCAGATTATTGATGCGAAAGAGTATGCGATAAACCATCATAGTAAATTCACTTTCCTTTTTTTTAATCTACTGGCGAATGCTAACTATCGTCGGGCGGATTATAATCAAGCGCTCAAAGACAATGAATCATGGTATTATTATCATCCCAATAAATTGGATCCGCATGTTGCGCAGGCTTATCAGGAGATCAAGTTTATGCAGTATATTGAGCTGCATGATTTTGAGAAGCTAAAAACAACATTGGATAGCTGTAAATATTATGCAAATAAAACTGCTGATTCTACGGTTATTATGCGTATGTATAATTTACAGTCCCAGTATTTCTTTAGCATTGGTAATAGCCGAAAGGCTGTGGAGGTGTCGCAGCTATACTTTAACTATTTAGCTGCAAGTAAGAAACTCAATGCTTATGCGTATGCTAACCTGGCAAAAAACTTTTTGAATAACCATCAGCTTGACTCTGCTATATTTTATTTTCGGGCGGGATTGCAGTTTATCAAAACGCATAAAAGCCAGCAGAGTAAATTGTTCTATTATCAGAATCTACAATTGGCACATGCCTTAAAAGGTGATTATGAACAGGCTTATTTTATATTGGACTCTGCTTATCAGGATTATAAGAATGATATAAAACGCATTGAAAATGAACGGATAAATGAGATCAATACCCGGTATGAAACTGAAAAAAAGGATCAGGCTATTACGCTTTTAAAAACAACAAATGCATTCAATCATAAGATTATGGCTCAGCAGCGCTGGATTTTCGTCATTTTATGTGCTCTTATCTTAAGTATTGCATTTTTCATTTATTACCGGAATAAACAGAAGTTACTGCAAAATATTAATCAGCGTATAGTTGCTGAAAATAGGCAATTAATTCTTGAGCAAAAGACGAGACAAAATCAGCTTAATCCTCATTTTATTTACAATGCGATCGCTAATTTGCAAGGTTTGATTAGCAGTGAGCAAAAAGCAAAAGCAAATCAGTACCTTATCTTATTGTCCCGTCAAATCCGCGATATACTCGAGCTGAATAGGGAAGAATATATTTCTTTGGATCAGGAGATTAAATCATTAAAGAATTATATACTTTTACAACAGATGCGCTATCAGGATGTATTTGATTTTGAAATTGACAGTGATGAACTGGATGTTGATGATGTGATGATTCCCCCGATGTTAATACAGCCATTTGTTGAAAATGCGATTGAACATGCGTTCAAAAATTTGGATTACCGTGGACTATTGCAAATTCTTTTCAATCGGGTGGATGATCAACTGCATATTGTTGTCCGTGACAATGGCTGGGGAATGCAAGCTGAAAAGAAAGAGACTGGACATAAAAATTCTTTATCTCAAGTGATCACCAAAGAGCGTCTTGAGCTTTTGTTTACTGATCCTAAGCAAAAAGCAAGGATTGAAATCAAGCCCAATTATAGAGAGGATAAAAGTGGGTATAGCGTAGAAATCTACATACCACTCGTTTTATATTTTAATTAAATACGTGAAATTATGAAAGTTTATATTCTTGAAGATGAGTATAATATCTATTTGTATATTAAGTCTTTATTGGATGCTATTCCTTATGTTCAAATTGTAGGTTATAGCCCATCGATTGCGCAGGCAGAACGCGAGTTGCTTGGATCAAATCCCGACCTTATTTTAGCGGATATTCAATTGAAAGATGGATCAAGTTTATCTTTCCTTTCAGAACTGAAATTGGATATCAATACCATCTTTATCACCGCTTTTAACCAATATGCCATCGAAGCACTTAATATCGGTGCTATAGCGTATTTACTCAAACCTCTGGTTCCCGAGCAATTTATGGAGGCTATTGAAAAATGCTATAAGAAAAATACTGAATTTAGGTTCAATAGCATGCAATTAAGTATGGCTGAAAATTACCTGAAATCTCCCAGTAGACCCCGGAAGATAGCCCTTCGTACATTTGAATATACGCAAATCGTCAATATTGATGATATTCTTTATTGCCATGGAGATAAAGGATATACGACATTTTATATCAAGGACAATAAACCTATGATGGTTTCGAAAGTGCTCAAACATTTTGAGGCGATGCTTCCGGAATCAGAATTTATTCGTTGTCATCAATCGTATTTAATTAATGCAAACTGTATGAAAAAATACTTTAAGGATGGTCAGATCGAAATGTCTGATGGTAAAATGATTCCTGTTGCCACAAGAAAAAAAGAGGTCATTCAACAGTTCCTAAATGATATTTAACAGTTGAAATAACAAGGAGATGATGCATCTGGAAGTTTTTGTCTGCTAAAAAAAATAGCTTTTACCTTTAATACTAAAATATTTAGTATTACATTTGTGTGTAATACTAAATAGGAGGGGCTATGATGTTAGAAGATAAAAAGGCTTTGATCAGCAAACTTAAAAAAGACTTGCTTGTATGGCAGGGGGTGCCTCAAACGTCTATTGACGATGACCTAATGGATTTGGGATCTTTGGAAGAGGCTTTTCCGAATGGCGTCTTTCCTAAAGGTGTGATCCATGAATTTATTAGCTTTAACCGTGCTGATAGTGCGGCATCCTGTGGTTTTATTGCTGGGCTTCTAGGGAAACTTATGCAGCATGGAGGGATTTGTATCTGGATAAGTTCTATTCAGACACTATTTCCAGCTTCAATGAAATCATTTGGTGTCGTGCCCGAATCTATTGTTTTTGTTTCTATGAAACGAGAAAGGGATGTTTTATGGGCAATGGAAGAAGCTCTCAAATGCCCTGGTATAACGGCTGTATTGGCAGAAATACATCAATTGGACTTTGTCCAGTCAAAGCGGCTTCAGCTTGCTGTGGAAAAAAGCCGCGTTACGGGTATCCTCCTGCAGCATAATCCAAAAATGCTGCTGGCTACGAGTTGTGCGGCCCGCTGGAAGGTCACTTCACTGCCCAGTCAATCGGAAGATGAATTGCCGGGTATTGGCTATCCGAGCTGGAGTGTGGAATTGTTAAAGGTAAGAAATGGAATTCCGGGCACATGGCAAATAACCTGGTGCCCTCAGGGATTTAAAGTGGCGCCTAATAAAACAACGAAAGTAAAGGATTGGACTCCTCGTTATCAAAATTTAGGCTAAAATAATGATGAAAAAAAGATATGCCTCTCTTTGGTTTCGTCATTTGAAAACGGATTGGATGACGGTGTGTAAACCGCATTTACAAGAAGTTCCCTTTGTCCTTGCGCTTGCTATCCACGGAAAATTAATTGTAAATGCAAGTAATTTATTGGCCGAAAAGGCAGGGGTACATGTCGGTATGGCCATTGCCGATGCGCGAGCCTTTATTCCATCACTCCATATCATTCATGAACAAGCCGGATTAGGTGAAAAAATACTTCATTTTATTGCGCATTGGTGTATAAGGTATACACCGCAGGTATCTTTGGACAAGCCTGATGGAATTATACTGGATATTAGCGGCTGTGCACATCTTTGGGGCGGTGAGGCGGCTTACCTGGAATATATTGTTGCGGCTTTTAAACGGCATGGTTATGATGTTTGCATGAGCATAGCAGATACGATCGGTGCTGCCTGGGCAATGGCGCGTTTTGGTAATGAAAAAACAATTATAAGCGAGCAGGCCCAATCCGAGGAACTTCTTTCTTTAAGCCCTGCAGCTTTACGGCTGGAACAATTTCAATTGAACCGATTACAGTCACTTGGCTTAAAAACAATTGGCAGCTTTGCACATATGCCCCGCTCCGTGCTGCGCAGGAGATTTGGAGATGGTTTACTGCTTCGTCTGGATCAGGCAATGGGATTTGAAGATGAATTTGTTACTTCGATTAAACCCGTTTTGCCCTATGAAGAACGTTTACCTTGTTTGGAGCCTATCAGTACAGCAAATGGCATTGAGCTGGCTTTGGAAGAACTGTTAATCAAATTGTGCCGGCGTTTGTCTGGAGAGGGTAAAGGATTGCGTGAAGCTGAATTGAGCTGCCATCGTGTCGATGGAAAAATAGAACGAATTAGCATTGAAACGAATCGTGCTACGGCGCAGGTAAACCATCTTTTTCAATTATTTGCGATTAAGATTCCGCAAGTGGAGCCTGCATTAGGTATTGAGTTATTTAGCCTGGCAGTTTCCAGCGTTGAGGATGCAGACGCGGTTCAGGAAAACCTGTGGGACAATCGGATAGGTCTTAAAAATCCAGCGGTTACTGAACTTTTAGATCGCCTGAAAAGCAGAGACTCCAGCTGTGAAATCTTACGTTACGTGCCTGCGGCACATTACTGGCCAGAACGATCGATGAAAATAGCCGCGACAATGGATGAGGTAGCCACTGTTGATTGGCAAACCGCAAGACCCCGACCGACAAGATTGTTAAAGGTTCCAGAGCGTATTATAGTTACTGCACCTATACCTGATTACCCACCGATACTGTTCATCTATAAGCGAACTACCCATTATGTAAAAAAAGCAGATGGTCCTGAACGTATTGAACGCGAATGGTGGATGGATCAAGGTGAACATCGGGACTACTATGCTGTAGAAGATCAGGAGGGAAGGCGTTTTTGGCTGTTCCGTGCCGGTCACTATGACGGTCAGACAGATCAGTGGTTTATACATGGTTTTTTTGCATAAAGATGGGATATTGTGAATTACAGATAACAAGTAACTTTAGTTTTCTTGAAGGCGCCTCACATCCGGAAGAATTGATAGAACGTGCGGCGCAATTGGGGTATCATGCTGTTGCGGTAACTGACCGGAATAGTTTTGCCGGAATTGTTCGTGCGCATATAGCGGCTAAAAAAGAAGGTATACGACTGATTCCAGCATGTCGTCTGGATTTACAGGATGGTCCAAGCTTACTTGCATACCCTACAGATAAAGAGGCCTATGGAAGGCTTTCCTCCTTGTTAACTGTCGGAAACCTAAGAACTGAAAAAGGAAAATGCAAGCTGTATAAGGCGGACGTTTATTCTTATGCTGAAGGGATTATATTCGTTGTTTGTCCACCTGAAAAATTGACGGCAGAATTTGAACTTGATTATTCTTTTGTTGAATTCGTCAAGGAATGCCGGCAACACCTGCATGGCTCCCTGAATTTAGGGATCAAAAAACTCTATCGTGGAGATGACGCTAAACTGTTGTATCGGATAAACCAGCTGGGTGAACAGCTGGGTATTCCACTCGTCGTACTTGGTGATATCTATTATCATATACCCGAAAGACGTGAATTGCAGGATATTTTAACCTGCATCCGGGAGAAATGTACGATCCATACAGCTGGATTTAATTTACATCCCAATGCTGAGCGTTATCTAAAATCAATGGCCGAAGTTGAACGTTTGTTTAGAAAGTATCCAGAAGCGGTACAACAGAGTGTAAAAATTGCTAATGCCTGCCATTTCTCTTTAGATGATCTGAAATATATCTATCCGGATGAACTGTCTTCCAATGGCCGAACAACACAAGAGGAATTATCCTATTTAACCTGGGAAGGAGCGCGGAAACGTTTTGATGGACATGTTCCAGCTGCAGTGCGCGAAACAATCCATATGGAACTTGATTTTATCGAACGCAAAAATTATGCTTCTTATTTCCTGACCGTATATGACTACGTACGTTTTGCAAAAGAACGCGGGATTTTATGTCAAGGACGTGGGTCGGCCGCCAATTCTACGGTGTGTTATTGTCTTGGCATTACTTCTGTCGATCCATCGAAATATAGACTTCTTTTTGCACGATTTATGTCTGATGCACGGGATGAGCCCCCTGATATAGATGTCGATTTTGAACATGAGCGCCGGGAGGAAGTGATCCAATATATCTATGAAAAATACGGCCGTAATCGTGCCGCTATTGTAGCCACAGTGACACAGGTGCGTTCTAAAGGAGCCATACGCGATGTCGGCAAAGCGATGGGGCTTTCAATGGATGCTGTAGGACGTTTGGCGGGGGTAGTAAGCAGCCATTGGGATGATTACATCAATTTAGAACGTTTGGTTGAACAGGGCTTTAATCCCGAAGATCAGCATTTACAAAAGGTTCTGGAGCTGACGCATCAATATATCGGTTTTCCACGGCAATTAGGACAGCATACCGGTGGATTTGTGATCACACAGGGCAACTTGCATGAACTTTGCCCTTTGATCAATGCAAGGATGGATAACAGGACGAATCTCGAATGGAATAAAGATGATCTTGAGGCACTCGGTTTTCTAAAGGTTGATGTTCTTGCTTTGGGGATGCTGACCTGTATCCGCAAGGCTTTTGATTTAGCCAGAGTCCATTATGGAAAAGAGCTCACCTTGGCCGATATTGGGGCCAAAGATGATCCTCATGTTTACGATATGATCTGTCATGCCGATACGCTAGGTGTATTCCAGATCGAAAGCCGGGCCCAGATGTCGATGTTGCCCCGGTTAAAACCGCGGGAATTCTATGATCTGGTTATTGAAGTGGCCATTGTACGCCCAGGGCCTATACAGGGTGATATGGTGCATCCCTATTTACGCCGTCGAAATAAAGAGGAACATGTTGACTATCCCAGTACGGAGATCCAGACCATCCTTGAAAAAACATTGGGTGTGCCTCTTTTTCAGGAGCAGGCCATGGAAATAGCGATCGTTGCAGCAGGATTTACGCCAGCAGAGGCTGATGAACTGCGGCGCAGTATGGCAACATTCAAAGCAAAAGGTAAAGTGTCTGCCTTTCACAAAAAGATGGTTGACGGTATGGTGAAGAAACACTATACCGAAGAATTTGCCAATAGGGTTTTTAAACAATTGGAAGGCTTTGGCAGTTATGGTTTTCCCGAAAGCCATGCGGCGTCTTTTGCTTTACTTGTGTATGTTTCCTCATGGCTTAAGTGTTACTATCCTGATATTTTTGCGGCGTCTTTACTCAATAGCCAGCCGATGGGATTTTATCAGCCGGCCCAAATTGTTATTGATGCACAGAAACATGGTGTCAGAGTACTTCCTATTGATATTAATCATTCCTCCTGGGACAATAGCCTGGAAGGAGAAATTGGAAAACCACATGCCCTTCGCTTGGGTTTACGCCAAATTAAAGGGTTTTCACAGGAAGAAGCCCGGGTGCTGACGCAAGGAAGAAGGCCCAGCTATTCATCCATTACAGGCATGATGGATGCAGGGTTATCCCTTGCCACTTTGGAGAAATTAGCTGATGCAGACGCTTTCCGCTCGCTGGATATTGATCGTAGAAAAGCGCTTTGGGAAATTACGGCATTAGGCGATCGTCCAATCGCATTATTTGAGGGACAACCTTCTGAGAGCATGGCAGAAGGACAGATTGCCCTGCCTTTATTGACAACAAGCCAGCATGTAGTAGCAGATTATGCAAGAACTTCTTTGTCCATTAAAGCACATCCGGTCAGTTTTTTGCGCGGGAAATTAGATCTTCTTCAGGTTGTTCCCACAGCAAAATTGGCTTTGTTAAAAAACGATATGCTCGTGAAGGTATGTGGGCTAATTACTGTTCGGCAGCGGCCGGGTACTTCGAAGGGTGTTTTATTTATCACCATTGAAGACGATACAGGTTTTGCAAATATTGTTGTCTGGAGCACTGTATTTGAAAAATATCGAAAGGAGATCCTCCGTTCAAAACTCTTCATGGTTGCCGGTAAAATACAGGTTGAAGGTGAAGTTATTCACGTGATTGCACAACGATGTTTTGATATGTCAGGACTATTAAAAGATTTGACAGCGGCAGATGACAATATAGGGGGTGTTTTTCATAAAGGAAGAAATTTTCATTGATCTTTCATTTTTAAATCTCACTTTTGGGAAGACTAGCGTTGGTGGTAATACAACAAAACATTAAAGCAGAAAGATAAAAGGATATGACCAAGAATATTCTCGTAAATACAATTGAAATTGATAAAGCGACTATTCGCGATTTAATTAAGCAAGGGGATGAAAATGATGCGCTTTTCCTGATTGCCAAACAGGCGAATGTGACGTTAAAAGCCGCCCGGGATATTGTACGGATGTTTAAAGAAGAGCATATTGACCGATTTGATGGCAAAGACCTGTTTTTCGTGGATTATGATGAGATTGCAAATAGCAATGATTCGCAACAGGCGAATCCCGATGAATCTTCTTTTTTGGAAGTAGAAGCAAATAGCAGCCGTCGTACCGGAGCCTGGAAAGGATTGTTTATCTTGTTTTTCATTGCCTTATTGGCTTTTGTTGTACTAAAATACATTGTAGGTTTTAATCAAATAGGGCATCATATCTCCGAAATTACTCAACTATTTGATAAAAATGATGGTTCACCTGCCCTTGATGCGGATACATCCAAACAGAACCGACCTTTGGAAGCGCCCCGGAATGATTCATCTCATGGATTGAAATATTGATCTACATTAGGTCTAATTTTTTTTCTGAAGGTAAACAGCTTATTAAGCTTGCCACACATAAAAGTAATATGACCGATAATGTCGTTGCGTAACCATAGGCTGAGGAAATGTCCTGCCAAAAGAAAAATCTAGCTTTTTGTTGATGTAAGAATACACCGACAATAAATGCAATCCCTAAACAAATAGATAGCTGCTGTACTGTGAGATAGATGGCCGACCCTACTGCAACTAATTTTTCAGAAAGATCCTTTAATGCTAGCGTCATCAATGCAGGTAATACACTGCCACAGCCAATACCATAGAAAAAGAAGAGTATGTGTATGTGATGCCGGTCTAAAAATGTCGTATTGAAAACGAAAAGATGAGACAGTAACCCTAAGATCATAATTCCTAGGCCGAAAAGGACAACGGTCTTTCCATGCCGCTGGATCAATTTGCTGACAACGACACTTGCCAGTACATAACCAATACCTTGATAAACAAAGGCAATTCCTGTCATTGTAGCCGAATAGTGTTTTTGATTTTGAAGGTAATTGGAATTAATAATAAAGTAAGCATCCTGTACCATGTAATAGGCTAATGCTGCTAGCAATCCTAAATTGAAAACCCGGTTATTGAATAGGGAGAAATTGAGGAGACTAGGATATCCCATTTGTTCCAATGCTCTTTGCTTTCTGATAAATACGATGAAAAGGACAATTGCTGTTCCCAACAGCAGCAGTGACCATAACGGCCACTGCAGTTCAGGCCCCATAATTAATGGAAAAATAATTCCCATTAAAAGAATAAATAGCGTTATCATAGGCATGAAAGATTGGGAAGATTCTCCGCTCACCTGATCTTTAGGTGTGTAACGGTAAACTGCCAGGCAGGCAAGTGATCCGATCGGGACATTAATTAGAAAAATAAGTCGCCAGCTTTCATTTATCCAAGTCTGATCAGGAAGTATTCCGCCCAAGAGCTGACCAATAACCGAGGCAATACCGGCTATGCTTCCATAGATGCCCAATGCCATCGCTCGTTTTTCTTGGTTTTCAAAAAGTAAGGTGATTAACGCTATACCCTGAGGAACCATAAGCCCGGAACTAATTCCCTGTATCAGTCTCCCAGCCAATAGCATGTAAAGGTTAGTGGATAGACCACAGACAAGGGAGGCGAGGGTGAAACCTGCCATTCCTATTAAATATAATTTTCTCTTTCCAAACTGGTTTCCCGCATTGCCGGCATTAATGAGAAGGCTTGCGTAACCAATGATGTAAAGGATAATAATCCATTGTGTATCACTATTGCTTAACTGCAATGAATGTTGAATCGTAGGTAAGGATACATTGATAATAAAAAGATCTATCACGAAAAGAAATATGCCTGTTGAGAGCAAGAAAATATGAAGTAAATCTTTAATTTGAAAGCGCATATAGAAAGTTTTTAATAATTTTACGGTTAAAAATAGTTTGGATATTTTTTACAATCAAGTAGTTATAAGTTATGTACTTAGTATGTTTTTATCAACTAATGGTCAGTATGAGATGATTATGAATGAAAAAAAAAGTGAAAATTTTGGGGCCTGTTGCGATGTTAACGGAATTTTTAAGATTATCGGGGGGAAATGGAAAGTTCTACTCATTAAAGCTATTGCCAAGCAATGCCCTAAAAGATTTGGTGAACTGAGGCGGGAAATGGAAGATATGGCCCAAACAACACTAACTGTTCAGCTCCGTGAGCTCGAACGGGATGGTATTTTATGCAGACAGATTTACGCTGAATCGCCGCCACGAGTGGAATATAAACTTAGCGAATTGGGCAAAACTTTACTGCCAGTCATCGAAAGACTGGATGACTGGTGGGAAAGTTATAAAAGCGAAAGGGGATAGGCAGCTATCTGTTTCTTTACAGCATGACCTCTGCATCCGTCGTTCCATTGGTTGATAGGTCAGCAATGCTCCGCAGTGTTCTTTGCGAAATTTCTGTTAAGGCTTCCGTTGTGAAAAAGGCCTGATGTGCTGTGACCAAAACATTCGGATAACTCATCAACAATTGTATTGTTTCATCTTCAATGATTGTTGTCGATAAGTCTTTAAAAAACAACTTTTCTTCTTGTTCATAAACATCAATGCCGAGGAGGCCAATTTTTCGTTCTTTAAGGGCCTTAATGACATCGTTGGTGTTGATTAGATTTCCTCTGCTTGTATTAATAATAGTAACACCATTTTTCATTTTCTCCAAAGATTCCTTATTAATGAGATAGTGATTTTCGGGAGTGAGTGGACAATGAAGTGAAAGGATATCCGATTCCTGAAATACTTCATCCAGTGGTTTGTAACTGACGCCCTGTTCGGCTAGTTGTGGATCTGGAAATAAATCATAGGCGAGGACGTTTGCGCCAAATCCTAATGCAATCTTGATAAATGCCTTTCCAATTTTTCCTGTACCGATAACTCCAATCTTTTTCTGGTAAAGGTTAAACCCCAAAAGACCATTTAATGCAAAGTTTTGCTCTCTTACCCGATTGTAAGCTTTATGTGTTTTTCGATTAAGGGTGAGCAACATGGCCATTGTATGTTCGGCTACAGCTTCAGGTGAATAAGCGGGGACCCTGCAAACCTTTATTCCAAACTCTTTAGCAGCTTCCAGGTCAACGTTGTTGAAACCTGCACAGCGCAAGGCGATCAGTTCCACACCTTTTTGTGCAAGTATTTCAATAACCTGTCGATTTAGTTTATCATTGACGAATGCACAGACAACTTTTTCATCTTCAATCGCATTGACGATATGCGGACCTAAATGCGTTTCATAAAAACTAAACTGAAAACCATAAGTGCTATTTTCCTGTTCAAAGAATAATTTGTCGTAAGGTTTTGTCGAAAAGAAGGCGATTTTCATAAAATTGATTGTTACGTAATACTATATTTTAAATATACGGTATAAATCGGTTATTTGGTACGCGCTTTCCAGGATCTTTTTATCAACAGCATCATATATTTTGTGCTAAAAAGATCTAAATTAGAGAAATCACAATAACGGTATTATCGTCGATTTTTAATTATTTAAAATTACTCCTGATATGAAGTGGTCAAATCAAATCACACAATTAATAGGTACTGAATATCCAATTGTCCAGGCCCCCATGTTTGGTGTTACTACCCCCGAAATGGTTATTTCAGCCTCGCGTGCCGGAGCGCTCGGTTCCTTATCTTTAGGCGATCTGTCGGCAGATCGCTGCAGCGATCTGATTCGTTCAACAGCTGCAAGTTTGAAGACACCCTTTGCCGTCAATATTTTTGTGAATGCTATTCCGGAGATATCAGCAGATTTGCGTGTACAGTACAACGAGACAAAGGCATTTGTGGAAGAACTCGCCAGGGAGCATGGCCTGGAAGTGGCTTTACCAGCGCTTGATAGCATTCGTATTACAGATTATAGAGAGCAAATTGACGCTATTCTAGCCCATTCCTGTAAAGTCGTGAGCTTTACTTTTGGTAATTTAGATGCGCAAAGTATAAAACGCTTGAAGGATAAAGAGGTCACTATTATTGGTACATGTACCTCGGTGATAGAAGCTATCGCTTTGGAAGAAGCGGGTATCGATATTATCTGTGTACAGGGATTGGAGGCTGGTGGACATCGTGGAAGTTTTGATGAAAAACCCGTTCCGGAGATCGGCGGATTTTCACTGCTGCCACAAGTAAAAGAACAGGTCCGTGTTCCCTTAATTTATGCTGGTGGCCTCTATAATGGAAGAACTATCCATTCGGCGAAGCTATTGGGTGCTGCCGGGTTTCAGATCGGTAGTTTACTGCTTAAATCTAAGGAGAGTGCACTACATGATTTTGAAAAAAAGCGCCTTTCCCAGGTGCGTGAATCAGATATTGTATTGACAAGAAGCTTTTCAGGACGTTATGCCAGAGGGGTTAAGAATACGTTTATTGAAGTTTTGGATGCTTCTCAAAAGATCCTACCATATCCCTATCAAAATAAGTTGACCGGCGAATTAAGAAAAGTAGCAAGGGCACATCAGATGGTTGATTTTGTAAATATTTGGGCTGGGCAATCCATTCATCCCTATAGTGAGCAATCGACACAGGATATTATCCGTCATCTAATCCGAGAAGTTGAAATTTTACATAGTAGTTTAGATGTTTAACTACTATTATTTTAAGTCTAAGTGTCATTGAAATGTCATTTAAATCGAAACTAATGATTTAATTCTGCGTTTAAATGCCTCTAAGAGGGTTGTAGTTGTTAATCTACAAGGAGTTTTGCTTTTTTTTCGAACCTTTGTTTCACTGTGAAAAACTAAAAATTAACCGTTATGGTGAACGAAAAAAAAAGAATTCTTGTTATCGAAGATAATGAGATTCTATTGGGCACAATGCAATTTGTTCTTGTTAGGGAGGGCTATGATCTATTGCTTGCCAAATCTGGCAAAGAAGCACTCTCGTTGGTTTCTGACGAAACAATTGATTTAGTCATAACGGATCTGGCATTACCTTTTGCCAACGGTTACGAAATTATCGATCGCATTAGAAGAAGCAATACGAATAATCAGGTACCTGTTATTATTATTTCCGGCTACCGTGATGATAACAGCATTGTAGAAGGATTTGAAGTAGGTGCGAATGATTATATTAAGAAACCCATTTCTCCTTCTGAATTGATTTCACGTGTACGCTTAAGAATCGGCCATGCTTAGCAAGATGGAACAAGCTATATATTCAATTCGATCTTTTTTCGAAGGTGAAGGCTGGCCTATTTTGGTCACGATAGCGCTTGCATTGAGTTTTCTACTTTGGGCTTTTTGTCTAATTGGCATTACGATATTTTATTATCGGGACTATCGCTATCGTTCTTATCAGGCTAAGATTTACCCTGTTCTTCGGGATTTCATCTATGAACATATCTTGATTGAAAATAGGGTTAGCCATTTTCCTATTGATCGACTAGCATTGGATCTCGATAAAGCAATTGTACAGAAGGTAGTCCGCAATATATTGCATGAATTTATTTTCACCATTGGGGGGCAGAAAGGAAAGAGTATGCGTCATTTGTTCAATGAACTGGGGTTCGATAAAGAAGCGCAATATGAAATCAGACATGCAGGTAATCATGTGGTTTCCATTTTAAGATCGCTATCCGATCTGGCGCTCATGGAAGTGGAGATTCAAGAAGAGGTTCTGGATCAGCTGATGAATAGTTCGAGGATTGAGATTCGTGTATCGGCTTTTAAATACTTGCTACAGGTGAGCGGCGAGCAGGCCTTTGACATCGTGCTGCCACGTATGGAGGGGATTAATGAACTGGATGCACTTGATATATATCAGGCAATTGTTTTTACAGATTATGTGGGCACTTATGAATTCTCGCAGTGGCTGGATGCAACAAAATCTTTTGCGGTAAATAGCTTGATGATAGATCTCATGGTATATTACCAGCAACTCGATGAAGATAAGTTATGGCAACTCATTGTCTCGGATGAAAATTCCCAGGTAAGGCTGAAGGCGATTAACGCTTTAGGAAAACTATTGGCCCGGGATAGTGAATGCCGATTGGTTGATTTTTATTCAAGAGAGCAGCCCCTACATGTTAAGATTGAAATTGTTAAAGCTTTAGGTCGGTTGGGTCAGGGGAAATCAATTGATTTATTAGAAAATATATTTAAAGATGAAAGTTCCGTGCTCGCTCTTCGAAAACATGCCTATCGTTCATTGGTTGCACAAAAGCCTTACAGTATAGCACGCTTGCGCAAAATCGAGAATGAGGTGGATGATCATGATGATAAGCTTATACGTTACGTTAATCATCCTATGGTTCATTACATCTAATTCTTTAAACTGTTTTATAAAAATTATCTATATGAAACATTTTATTTTTTCAATAGAATTTGTTTTTGGATTTTATTGTCTTTTGCTTCTGATTGTTTATGTCATGTTGTTTCGCATGTCATCCATATCCATACGCAAGAATCTTCGGAAGAGAGAATCCAGACGCGTACAGACATTAATGGAATCTGAGATTGCCCCGGGCGTTAGTATTGTAGCTCCGGCATACAATGAATCGGTAACAATTGTCAATAATGTACGCTCGCTGATGACTCTGTTTTATCCAAGATACGAAGTCGTTATTGTAAATGACGGAAGTAAAGATGACACGTTGGAGAAGCTGATAAAAGAGTTTGATCTTGTTCAGGTAGATTTTTTGGTTGATTATTTGGTGCCTTGTAAGGAAATCAAGGCGATCTATAAATCTAGAGATATATCCCATAAGCGGTTAACTATTGTTGACAAGGTAAACGGCGGTAGTAAGGCCGATGCCGTGAATGCAGGGATCAATGTGGCATCTTTTCCTTATATATTAAATACGGATGTGGATTGTGTGCTTGCCAATGATACTTTGGTTCAGCTGATGGAGGCCGTATTAGACGCTAATGAACGCGTTATTGCTGTGGGGGCTACACTGCGTATGTCGAACTCCAGTTATGTAGATTCAGGAATGCTGGTTGAAGCGGCATTGCCCAAACCAATCTTGGCGCGTTTTCAGGAAATGGAATACATTCGATCCTATCTCTTAGGGAAAATGGGCTGGAGCTAACTAAATTGTATTCCAAATGTATCTGGCGGCTTAGGGCTATTTGATAAAGAGATTCTTATTTCTGCGGGTGGTTATGATTCACAGTCCCTTGGGGAAGACATGGAGATGGTGACAAGAATGTGTATGACGATGTGCGATAATAATCAAAAATATGAAGTTAAATACATTCCCCAGACACTTTGTTGGACAGAGGGACCTGATAGTTTGAAAATGCTGACACGACAACGTATACGATGGGCGAGAGGCTTGATGCAGATCATGCGTACACATCGTAAAGCCTTTCTTAATCCTAAGTATAAAAAGTTTGGGCTTATCGTATTTCCTTACAACGCTATTTTCGAATTTTTTGCACCTATCATGGAAATTTTGGGTATTTTTTTCTACATCTATCTTATCCTGACCCATGGTATTAATTGGCCAATGGCGATTCTGTTATTGATTTTCGTCTATATGTTTTCTGTCTTTTTGACGAGTTTTTCCATTTTATTGGACAATTACGTATATAAATATTATAAGCGCAGAAAAGATATCGTCCGTTTATGTCTCACAGCGTTTATCGAGCCGTTTCTATATCATCCGATTATCGTTTACAGCTCAATAAAAGGCTATATACAAGAGCTTTTTGGGAAAAAACATGCCTGGGGAGAGATGAAACGGAAAGGTACCCTGTCTCCTTTACCCTCTGATCGCATTAAAAAATAGAAAGATGAAAAGATTATTCATATTTGCAGTAATTTTTTGTTTGCCATTTCTACCGCAAGCTATTCAGGCACAGGTCAATTGGCAAAATAAAAAATATGATGTCGACAGCTTGGTTTCGAAGTCCATTGCTTATTTACAAGATGGAAAAATCGATGAGTCAATTTCGTTAAGCAGAGCCGTTTTATTGAAGTATCCCAAATACACAGATTTTAAATATATCTTAGGATTAAGTTATCAGAAAATGGGACGTGGAGACTGGGCTGTTCCCTATTTTGAAGAAGTTGTTTCTACAGAGCCAGCTTATCGGGATGTTTATCCTTCATTGGCGGCTTTATACGAATCTTCTGGTCAACAGGAGAAAGCAGCATCAACTTGGCAATTGGCTCTTAAATATTTTCCAAAAGACATTGAAATCGCAAATTTATACCATGAATTTGAGGTTAGAAATTTAAAGCGTCAACGTGAAATACGTATGGACAACTGGTATAAAAGAGGGCGGGAATTTGTTACGGGCGGAGATTCTCAAAAGGCTCTGGTTTATGCGGACAGCATGCGGCTTGCTGACTCAAAAGATAATCGTTTCTTATATTTGCGTTCAAGTGCATTGATAGCCAATAAGGAGTATGATGAAGCGAAGGCAGACCTTGAAACATTAGGGAATGACGGCGATAGTTCGGTATTCGTAACCGAGCAACTGGCTAATATAGCCGTGCTCAATAAAGATTACCAAACCGCATTGCACTATTTGAATCAACTGGTGGAGAAATCGCCTCAAAATGAGCGATACCGGCATTTGGCGAACGTATATCGGGAGAATTTGCCGTATAAATTCTATATCGGCGTAAATCATATGCAAAGTTCGCAAGATCGGCCGAACGGGCACTTCTTTATTTCCGGGTTGGAATACGGTCAGCGGATAGGAGCTAAAAACATGCTTATTGGGCAGTTTAACTACGGGAACAGACGTGGTGAAAAAGGATATCAGGCCGGTTTGGACGCCTGGATTAATTATAGTAAAAATAGCTATGCTTACCATCAAATAGCTTGGGCCGATGGTAGTGTATTTCCAACATGGCGAGCATCTTATAGTCTTTATCGTGAGGCGGGGCTATGGCTCTTTGATTTAGGGGGACGATATGTCCGTGCAAACGACAATTCGAATAACTATGGTATAGTTGCATCAGCAGGCCGATATTTTGGGCCTACTTTCGTCTATCTTAGGGGCTTTTTATTGCATGATGAGCAGCGTTGGAACCAAGCTTATTCACTGGCAATTAGGCATTATTATAATAGCGAAAAACCAAATTCCTATGTGACATTAATTGCCAATATCGGTACATCTCCGGATGATCCATCCCGGTATCAATTTTTGAACAATCGCTTTGGTTTTCTATCAAGATCGGTTAATGCGGGATGGCAGCATCGTATAGAAAATTGGGGCTTTACAATTATGGGGGGCTGGAGCTACTATAAAGTAGCTGATAACAATTTTATGAACCAATATGACCTGAATCTATCATTAAGGAAATATTTTTAATATGATGTGGAAGTTTATGTTATGCTTATTGTCTATTGTTACGATAGTTCAAGGTAAGGAAAGAATTACTTTGGTTGAAAAAGGAAGTACGGATTATGTAATCCATGCCAATATGCAGGATTCTCTTTTACAAAAAGCTGTAGAGGTTATCAACTCATTTACAGCTGAAAGCACGGGGGCAAAATTTGCGGTAGGGTCTAAATTGGAAGGAACCCGGGCCATTTTTTTAGAGAAAGTGTCTATCAGTAGTGCATTCCCTGAGGATAGTTATTCCATTCAAGCTGTAGGGAATAGTATCTATATCAAAGGAAGTGGCAAAGGTGTATTGTTTGCAGCCTATCGGTATGTAAGGGATATCATAGGCGGGAGAAAATGGTATGTAGGCAAGGAAAATACATATATCCCCAAATTAACGCTTTTAGCTGTAGATTCAGACTTAAAGATTTATGCAAAACCCGATTTTAAGTTTAGAGAGGTTTATTTCCCTGTAGAATTAGATCAGGAGTATATGGATTGGTATGGATTGCATAATCTGGAGGAAAGATGGGGCGACTGGGGGCATAACTTTAGCAAAATATTACCGCCATCAATTTATTTTAAAAATCATCCGGAATATTATTCTTTATATGATGGGAAACGCCAGCCCATTCAACTCTGTTTATCCAATGAAGAAGTTTTTCGTCACACGGTAGCCTATTTTAAACAAAAGATGCTCGAAAATCCAGCGGCTATCTACTGGTCCATTGCGCCCAATGATGATATCGGAAGCTGTACATGTGATCATTGCCAGGCTATAGATAAGAAAGAAGGCGGGCCACAGGGCTCATTGATACGTTTCGTAAATCGAGTAGCTGCTCAATTTCCCGACAAGAAATTTACTACACTGGCCTATCTGGAATCTGCAAATGCTCCAGCACAGCTCCGTGTTGCAGATAATGTCAGCGTTATTTTAAGTAATATCGATGCTTTTAGAAAAAATGACATGGAGAGTGAGCCTTCTGCGGCAACATTCCGTAGACAATTGGGCGCTTGGAAAGCTAAGGCTAAACATGTATTTGTATGGGATTATCTGACACAGTTTACCAATTACCTTGCACCTTTTCCGATTCAAGGCACGATGGAGCCGAGTTTGCAGTACTTGAAGTCACAGGGTGTGGAGGGAGTCTTTTTGCAGGGTGGCGGCGGCACCTATAGTGATATGGCGGAGCTAAATGCCTATATATTGGCTAACCTCGCCTGGAATACAGGGCTTTCAGAAAAGCAGCTAACCGACGAGTTTATAGAGGGCTATTATGGCAAAGCGGGACCGTTTATCAAAGCCTATCTCGATCAACGAAGAAATTATTTGCCCGGTGCGTCGTCAGCTTTGTCCATCTATGGAAATCCGATTGACAATAGAAAGGACTTTTTAAGTCCAGAAGCCATGGACCGCTATAGTACTTTATTGGAAAAGGCCGAAGTTGCCAGTGAAGGAAATCCAATATTGGAGTCGCGTGTCAGACGCATTGGATTGGGATTGGATTATACGTATTTGCAACAAGCCAGATTTTATGGTCCGCATCAACACGGTATATTTGAGCAAGAGGAGGGACGCTGGAAGGTAAGACCCAATGTCAGCCGTAAAGTAAAACAATTTGTTGAAGATGCTAAAAGACTAGGCGTCGTGGAGCTCGCCGAAGGTGGTGTATCGCCCGATGGCTATGCAAATGAGTGGACGGAGATATTCAACGCTGGCGTTAGAGCAAACAAAGCCTCGGATGCAACTATAAAATTAAATTACCCGTTTGATGCTTCTTTCCCTGCTAACGGGCTGAAGACGCTAACGGACAGTGTACCCGGATATATGGATTATAGTTATAATTGGCTGTTGTGGAATGGTGATCCAATGGATATCTCTTTTGATTTTAAACAGGAGAGACAAATAGATACCATTGAGCTTAATTTTCTAAAAGATGCCAGACATTGGATATTTCCACCGAAGGAAATCAGGATTTCTGTGTCTAAGAATGGAACAGATTTTCAGGAAGTACTTTTCCATAAGCTTGAATCTGTAGAAGAAGATTATACCTTGGAGAAGGTCCGTTATCGCGCATTAATAAATGATCGTATCAAAGTGGTCAAGGTTTATGCTGAGCCATTGCCAAAATTACCCGAATGGAGGTACCATCCGAAGCGAAAGGCACTTATCGCGTGTGATGAAATCTGGCTAAATTAATTTATAACTCTTATTTGAGTTCTTTTTTTACCTGTGTGGATATTGTTCTACAATAATTTATTTAGCAGTATAATTTTATATGGAAAATGATTAAATTAGAGTTAACTAAGTTATAAACAGATTCATATGGAAATTAAAACATCTTCAAAATTTGTCGCCGAACTCATTGGAACATTTGGTTTGGTGCTTTTTGGCTGTGGAGCAGCCGCTATTGCAGGAGCCAACACCATGGGTGGGCTTTCCGGGCTGGGGCTCTTGGGTATTGCCGTCGCTTTTGGTCTATCGGTTGTCGTTTTCGCCTACGCAATCGGAGGAATTTCTGGCTGTCATATTAACCCTGCGGTGACAGTTGGCGTATTATTGGCAGGAAGAATGTCTGCCAAGGATGCAATCGTCTATATTGTCGCTCAATTTATCGGTGCGCTCTTGGGCGCATTTGTGCTCCAGCAGATTTTAAGCGGGCAATTGGGCGGATTTACCGCAGGTGAGTGGGCTTATGGTTCAAACGGCTGGGGTAAGGGCTACCAAAACGAATATGGTACTGTTTCGGCCTTTCTGATTGAAGCTGTATTAACCTTTATCTTTTTATTTGTAATACTGGCAACGACTTCGAAGGTGGGCAATAGTACAATGGCCGGACTCGCTATCGGTTTTACACTGCTTCTGATCCATTTAGTAGCCATTCCGGTGACAGGTACATCGGTTAATCCTGCCCGTTCATTTGGACCCGCAGTTCTGGCCGGTGGTCAGGCATTATCACAGCTTTGGCTGTTTATTGTTGCGCCTCTCGTAGGAGCGGCTGTAGCTGCAGGAGTGTGGAAAGCACTGGAACCTAAAGATTAGTCTTTTTAATTTTATAGGAAACACCCAATAAGTATATGGTTACTTATTGGGTGTTTTCGTTTATGGTCTAGATGAGCAAGGTGTTGAGCCGCCTATGCATTCAGTATGTCGTTTATGAAGTTATTGACCTGTGTCTCGTCAGTGGCCCAGGAGGTAATCAAACGGATTGCTGCATGATCATGATCTATTTCCTTCCATATATAAAATTGATAATTCAAAAGCAGTGTATTAATGACCGATTTAGGTAAAATTGGGAAAATCTGATTTGTCGTGGATTCTGTTAGAAAGGAATATCCTTTTTCTTTGATGGCCTTTGCCATCCGCATTGCAAATGAATTTGCTTTTAATGCCAGTTCAAAATACAGATCATCTTTAAATAGCACTAGAAATTGAATGGAAAGCATTCTGCCTTTAGCAAGCAGAGCTCCCTTCTGCTTAATTGCATAATCAAAATCCTGCGCTAAATCGGGGTGATTAAACACAACTGCTTCTCCTAAAAGCGCACCATTTTTTGTTCCACCAATATAGAAAACATCACTGTACTTCGCGATAGCTGCAAATGTTAGATCGTTGTTTTCTGCTGTCAAGGCATGACCTAGGCGTGCACCATCCAAGTAAAGCAACAGTTTCTGCTGCTGACAGCATAGGTATAGCGCTTTTAACTCCGCTAAAGAATATATCGTGCCGATTTCAGTCGAATTAGAAATATAAACTATCCGTGGCTTTACCACATGTGGGGCCAAAGCATGGTCGTTTAATGTTTTGATGATGTCTTCAGGTGTCAATTTTCCGTCCACTGTTTCAACGGTAATGACTTTATGTCCAGTTGCTTCTATAGCGCCAGTTTCATTGGCAGATATATGCCCTGTTTTTGCACTAATCACCGCCTCATGTACACGTAAGAGAAACGATATAACAAGCAGATTCGTTTGTGTTCCCCCAGATAAAAAATGGATAACAGCACGTTGGTTATCAATCTTATTCCTTAAAATCGTTTTTGCTTCTTTCGAATAATCATCCTCTCCATAACCCAATTGCTGTATCAAATTGGTTTCAACAAGTTTCTCTAAAATGCGGGGATGTGCACCTTCTGAATAATCATTTTTAAAGTTATACATAAATCTATCGATTATAAACGTATTAGCTATCAGTAATTTATCTAAAGTTGTTCCTTCCGTAGTAGGGCGAACCTTATGAAAGTCAAATGTATAAATACAATCTCGTTTTTCACGAATCTCTGTAGGGAAAACATGGATAAAAACTCAAGAGATTTACGTCTTTTACCCAAGTATTGATTAAATTCGAAAGAGATTTGAATCAAGTTTTATGTAATCGTATTGTATAATGAAAAGAGCCTTATTTGTCGGAACTATTTTATTGGCATTTGGAATGGGATATGCTTTTAATAACCTGACACATTCGAGTGGAACCACGGCGTTAAAAAGAGTGACCGGAATTGGTGGAGTTTTCTTTAAGTGCAAGGATCCCAAAAAACTCAGGGCCTGGTACGCAGAGCATTTAGGCCTAACGACAAATTCGTATGGCGCCGTATTTGAGTGGTATCAGGGTGGTGATAGTACAAAAAAAGGATTTACGCAATGGAGCCCTTTTAAAGAAAATACAACCTATTTTGCCCCCTCAGATAAAGACTTTATGATCAATTATCGTGTAGAGAACATGGAGTTATTGGTCGAAGCATTGAAAAAAGAGGGAGTCACTGTACTTGATACGATCGAATCATTTGACTATGGTAAATTTGTTCATATCATGGACATCGAAGGGAATAAAATAGAACTTTGGCAGCCTAATGATGTTGTTTACGAAAAGATGGGAAAGGATATGGGTGCAAAAACCACCAAGTAAAGCTATTATCCTAGACTTTGTTATTTATGCCGCTTTGTCTGACATGTCTGTTTTCCGAGATCTCATGAAGTCCCATAAAGCAGCACCTATTGCTCCAATACAATACGCGACTAGATCTGACCATAGAAAACCCTGGCCAAATACTAACCGCAATAGGGGATTGCTTCTTATCGATCTAAGTAATGGATATTGTACAACTTGTAAAAACTCGATGTTAAAACAAAAAATGATTGTAGCCACAAGAGAAAATAACACTGATTTTCCCGTAAATAAAAATCGCGACAGCCGATAAATCATCACAGCATAAAGCACATCTCCTGTAATGGTTGGTATGACTGACATTTTGCGTGAGAGCAAACCCAAGAGTATAGTCAAACCCGCTAAAAATAGATATTGAATTTTTGTCATCCTCTTCACGGGATCCAGTCTTTATCGTTATTGTCTCAAATAGGAGATGGTTTCAACAGGATTGCCAAAGATTTTTTTGTTTCCCTTTTTTTGTATAAATCCGCCATGCTGCGCGATGGCATCTGCGATGGCGAAAATAACATTCATATCGTTCTGCGGGTGGATCGACGTTAGCAACTGTCCATTGTTGTCGAATAGTTGAAGCTGATTGACCAAAGCGTGATTAATTTCCATCTTATCAATGACAGCTAGCAGGATAACTTTGTCCTCCTTTTTCGGCTGTTTAATAGACAACTTATCTTTGTCAACTTGTATTTCGATCTTAGGATTGATGAATTGCAATAGTATAATGAGCGGCCCGATTACGATTACAGCAACCAAGATGCCAAGGCCTTTCGCCGAACCAAAATTGTTGACCGCATCAGCGAGCCCATTTATCCCGCCAAAAATTAAACAGCATAGGATAAATACAACAATTAGGTAACCGAATCCGAAAATCAGACCCTTTTTAACCTGATGGGATTTAAATTGAAAAGTTTTCATTGTCGTGCTTTGTATTTTTTACGCATTTATATTTACTAAAGATATTTATATTTATGCAATCAAAGATATATTAGCTAAAGAGATTTTTTTCTTTTATTAAAGAACACATTGAAAAATATCATTGAAATTAAAAGAACTAATTTTCAGCGGAAGTCAGCATACTTTCAGCTAGTGAGTTATGCGCTGTTTTCAATTTTTGGAATCGTGAGTATATTTTGGGATTGGAAAGCCAGCATTGCCCCAGTCATCTGTGTCATTATTTTCTATCTTTTGCAACGCAAAATTGACTTTTGGTCGAATCTAATCTGGTTTATCATTGGTTTTTTAGCCCTTTCATTTTCTTTGTCATGGATATTCAGCCTGACCTTTGGTATACTTATTTTTCAATGCCTATTGCTGGCCGCCATTAAACCAGCTATCGATGTATGGAAAGAAACCAAACGGGAGTATTCCGATGTGATCTTCTCCATGAGTTCGGATTATTTTGTCTGTTTATGTCCGGAAAACAGTGATTATAAAGGTTACGCCATGAATCCTATGGGGTATAAAAAACGCTTTCCAATGGCTGATATTGTTTCAGTCCAACGAGATGGTAAAACTTTACTTATTGCATTGAAAGAAAAGATAATACGTCCCCGCGAATTGCGTGGAGACGAAATCGAAATGATTCTCGCCTATCTTAAAAAGAACAAGGCAGCTGTTTTAGCTGCTGTCGAAACAAAGATTATCCGTAAGGAAGAAGACCGGGTGTATTGGGTTAAACTTATCGTTATCGCTGTGCCATGTGTTTTAGCTGGACTATCACTGTATTTCTGGGCAGATAATGGAAGGAATACCCGAGTGACCATACTCATTATCGTTGCGGCATTATTTCTGGGAATAGTTTTATTGAAAATTACGAATATTGCATCTCGTCATAAAGATAATTAAGCATTCCAATTATCTTAAGAAGTCTGCATACCAATGACCGGAGGATTTTATAATACGCTGTTGATTTTTGAAATCAACATACACCAGTCCAAATCTTGGCCGATATCCCTCGGCCCATTCGAAGTTGTCAAGAAAGGTCCATACAAAGTATCCTTTGACATTGATCCCCTCTTGCTTCGCTCGATAGACTTGATGTAAAGCCTGCTGCAGATAGTCTAACCTTTTGGGATCGTGAACAAGCCCATTTTCGATTTGATCTGGAAATGCCGCGCCATTCTCGGTAACGATTAAGGGAGGAATATTGGGATAGGCACTAAATTTCTTGAGCATATGATAGATCGAAGCTGGATAAACTTCCCAGTTCATTTCGGTCATTTCAACTTTACGCTCCTTGGCTGATACAATTTTTGCCTGAAGGTAAGGAACAAACATCGCATATCGTATAATCTCCCGTGTATAATTCTGTACACCAATAAAGTCCATGTCAAACTTCAATTCTCTTTCATCATCGGCCTGCATGTACTTTTCAATTCTATTCAGTATCTTGATCTCCTTGGTGGGGTAGCCCATTCCTAATAAAGGCTCTATAAAAAGACGATTGAGCAAAACGTCGGCTTTCTTCGCCGCGATAATGTCTCTTTCTTTCGTTGTGAATGGCTCGACATGAGAACAGGAGAAAGTAGTTCCTACATCACTATCGGGCAGCAATGACTTTATGATTCTTCCACCGTGAGCCTGGGCTAGGGCTGCGTGATGCGCTGCCGCCAAAAAATTACCGAGACCTTTTCTTTCTGGCGCATGTACACCAAAAAAATAGCCTGCAGCGGTGAATACGGTAGGTTCATTCAACACCATCCAATTCTTGACGCGATCCCCATAGACATCGACACATTTGGAAACAAACTCTCCAAACCAATCTTTCACTTCGCGGTTTACCCAGCCGCCTTTTTTTTCTAATGCATGTGGAAGATCCCAATGATATAATGTAACCCAGGGTGTTATCCCTAATTCGAGCGATAGATCGATCAAACGATCATAAAAGTCCAATCCAGCTTGATTTATCTCACCAATGCCAGTTGGAAATATACGGCTCCATGATAAAGAGAATCTATAGTTTGGAATATGCATTCCCTTCATCAAATACAGATCCTGGACATAGCGATTATAAAAATCACAAGCCTCATTGCCGTGCTGATTCTGAAATATGCGATTTCTTTTTTTGACGAATATATCCCAGATAGAAGGACCCTTTCCATGTAAATCATGTGCTCCCTCAATCTGATAGGCAGCTGTAGAAACTCCCCAAATAAAATCTTTGCCAAAGGCATCTTTGGTTAAAAGCATTTATAAAAATAAAATTATCGGACCTCAATGCCGTTTTAAAACAATTAAGTTTTGTGGAATCTTAATGGTGAATAGAATGAACTAAATCGACCTAAAAAGATCCTAAATATAATCCGCTGGAAAAAATAGTTTATCGTTTTCATAATAGATACATTAACTCCGTTGACTACATTAACTATCGCATTATAAAGTAACGAAACTCATATTAACTGGATATGAATTATTTATTAAATATACGAAAAAAAATAGATACTATGTTTCAAAGTCTCCAATGTATGATTATTGCTAATACATTGAAGTGCCAACTACAGAATAGATCTAATTAAGCAAATTGCATAAGCATCATCTTGTTGAAGAACAAGAGGTAGTTCCCTTATCCTCCTGGTTCGCTATTTAATTTCAAATTCGGTAAATATTGTTCTTTTAAACTCCAGGACTTCGGGTGCAATTTTAAAGCCTTCGCCACCGTAAGCCTTGTTGAAGGTCTCCAGGGCCATACCAGTTCGATACTTTGTTGACTCGTTGGAAGCACTGCCATCGTTGGATAGAAACAATAGTTTGCCGATTTCTACATTTGCCCTAGATGCAAGTTTTTTGGCAGACTTTAAGGCATCATCATAAGCAATTAAATCGGCTTCTCTCAGTATACTATCTGCTTTAGAGTGATCGAAGGCTATGGAGCCGATTCCACTTATCTTGGTTTCCAGTAATTTACCGGTCAACTCTGTAAATTTGGACAAATCATGTAATACAAAATCGATCGTTTGCTGTGCTTGATAGCCTACAAATTTAGTTGTATTTCCTATGTACTGATAATCCTTATTTGCAGATACACTACTTGTTTTAATATCTTCCTTTTTATTTCCATATTTTTGGAGCAAAGCGATCACGGTATCAACAGTTGCCTGGGTTTCTCGAACAGCGTCAATCATCCTAGGTTTTGTAAAAGCTGTGTTGATTGTTAGTGTAACCTGATCCGGCATAATTCTAATTTTTCCTTCGCCACTTACCCGTATCCGATTTTCGTTTTCCTTTGATCCGGAATGGCAGGAAACCACAAGCATGATTCCTATTAAACCCATAAAAATAATGAAGATCGATTTCTTTTTCATCTTGTAAAGTACTCAGATTTGTAGTTAACTTATTGATTTACTATGCTAAATATACAAAATATTCCCTACAGCTGCTATTGAGCCTATTTAATTTACCTTAGATTATTCTAAATAAAAAAGCAGGTATTTTACCTGCTTTTTTATTTAGAATAATCGCTGTCTTTTAATCAATACTTTTCGAGTAAATCTTGAGCTGCTTTTGCAACGCCTTCCGAGCCATATGAATACGTGTTTTCACTGTCCCTTCTGGTATTTGCAAGTGCTCTGCAATTTCATAATATTTAAATCCTTCCAAAAACATGGCAAAGGCGTTATAATAGTCTTTCGATAAATTATTGAGGGCATGCTGTATATCAGAAGCAATAAAATTATTTTCCCCGCGATTGGTTGTTATTTCATTGCGATACCCAGTACTGATGTATTCGCTTCTATAATTCTCTAATCTTTTATTACGTGTATATTGATTGATATACGTATTTTTCATAATGATATAGAGCCAAGACATCAGTTTCGGATGTTTCAGGAATTTTTCGATAGATGCTAGTGACCTCACCATGGTCTCCTGAACCAAATCTTCCCGTTCATCCGGATCGTTTGTAAATTGCGCTGCCAAATACTTTAACGTAGGTCTTTTTTCCTTAAACAGTTGATCGATTGTTGTATTTTCCATATTATCAAATTTTTAAGTGTCTATCTTGAATACACTTACTACAATTAAGATGCTAGAAAAGGTAATTTAGACACATGACTCTAATTAGAGTATATTAAAGTATATTAATACGTGTTTTTTATAAAATTTTGAAATTCAATATTTTACCTATTCTTTTTGCCTCTATATTGAACTGTTTTGCCAATCTTTATACTTTAACAACAAGTGTTTTCCTGTTTGATTTCCCCCTTTTATCTTTTTCCTGCACGTATTTATACGTAGTACTTTAAAGGATACATTTTTATTTAAATAGGTGTTAATTTTTAAAACTGTTCATGCCTTGAAGTGGTTATTAGTTACAACATGAAATGGAAAACAATATGGGGGACGAGAACAAAAAACTATATTTTGACCTATCGGAAGAAACGAAAGGCCAATCTGAAGGCCTGAAAGATCAGCCGGAATTAAAGCAGGTATGGGAAGGTAGTCAAGAGGATTTTTACAAGTCGATTATTAGAAATCAACAGGATGATATTGGAAGAATAGGACGATATTTCCGTGATGAACTGGCTCAGGAGCTCTATGGAATGCGTATATCTCTTCAGAATTTTACAAACCGTTATGGAGATTTTGAAGAATTGCGTTGCCTGCGTGATTCCTTGAGTACTTTAGTGGTAGAAATACGCAATAAAGCGGGATTGCTTTACAATCCTATATTAAATGACCTGGGAATTTTTCATGCCGTAGATGAGGCCGTAGGCAGTTATAAGAAAAGATCCGGTTTAACGATTGATACGTTGCTTGACCCTCAACTGCGGGAATTACATCACCAGGCACAAGTTCATTTATTTGAATTTTTGACCGCACTATTTCAGTATTTAAATGATGAAATTCCCTCGCATGCCATCTCAGTTTCAGTGCAGGTGATCGAATTTGAAATCCTTGTTAAAGTATCACCATTTTTCCACCAAGGAGAAACCCTATCCGTATCAAAGCTCGAAAACAGTCCGATGCGTTTGATGAAGATTGCTGAGCTCTACAATGCACGTATCATGAATGATACGCTGACAACAGGTATTTTACTAAAATTGACTATTTAAAAAGATAATAATGATAAAAATCCTATTGGTTGAAGACCACATGGTTGTACGTAACGGTATAAAATTACTATTAGAATCACAAGATGGATTTGAAGTTGTTGGTGAAGCTTCGAATGGAAAAGAAGCTCTCCAATTCTTAAGCTCAAATCCTAGTCCTGATATTGTTCTAACAGATATCAGTATGGACGAGATGGACGGCCTCGAGTTACTTCAGATCCTAAACAAACAGTATAACTCTATTAAAGTAGTTATATTATCTATGCTAAATCAGATTAATTATGTCATCGAGGCCTTTGAATCTGGTCTTGCTGGCTATTTGGTCAAAAATGTTGGCTATCACGAATTGCTTTTTGGACTGAATCACATTGCAAACGGTGGTCGGTATATGAGTGAGGAAATTGCCATGATACTTTTAGATCAAGTCCGTTCTGGACAAGGTTATGCTCAGCTCCCTGGAGAGCTACACGCAGACTTTGATATTTCGGAACGTGAACTCGAAGTACTAAAACTGATTGCAGAAGGGTACACCAATATTGAAATTGCAGATAAGATTTTTTTAAGCAAGCGCACGGTTGAGGGGCATCGTCAGAATCTCATCGATAAAGCGGGTGTGAAAAATACGGCACATCTGGTTAAGTTTGCATTTGAAAGAGGTATTTTGAATTAATTAAATTTTCCTGACAAAGGATCAGGAAAATTTTGATATTCAGGAATGGCATTATGCAGCTATCTTATTGCATGCGATGGCGCATTGCTCACATGCTTTAGCGCAATGCTGGCAATGTTCGTGTGGATGTTTGAAACATTCCTCTGCACAGATCGTACATAATTCAGCACAAATTTTAACAAACTGTCGACTATAATGGCTTTGGAGAGAAAGAAGATCGGCAACAGCGGTACATAATACTGCACATTCCATATCTAATGCAATACATTTTGCCATGGCTTCAATGTCGCTTTCTTCGGTACAGGATTTGGCACAACTGTGACAGGCTGTAACACATTGCCAACAGGCTTCTATACAAGATTTTTCCACAGAATTTATCATAAATAATGTTATTAGTATACTGTTGTATATATCTAAATGTTTTTAAATAAGACAAGTCTGAAAAGTAAATGGTTTTAAGGGAATGGAGGCCGGTGGAATTTCGATAATTTTATCAGGCGTTTTCAGTTTGATACAAAATGATATTCAATTGATACGATTTACCTCCAGTCTTCGCAAATATTTTTTCAATTTTAGGCTTTCACCTATATGATATATTACAATCAATGAATAAAATATATTTGCTGACTATTGCGCTCTTGCTGTTTGTTGTCCAAAAGACATTTGCGCAAACTACAAACAAAGATCAGATTGAAAATGTGCAGCTGCCGACTAATGGTATTTTTCAAGCGGATCCGACTATATTCTATCATAAAGGATATTATTACCTCTACGGTACGAATGGTGACCCGGCAGAACAGCAGGGGTTTAAAGTGTATCAATCGAAAGATTTAGACTCTTGGGTAAGTCCGGAAGGAGCTAATTCAGGTTTTGCTGCTGTAAAAGGCGATATTTTTGGATCAAAAGGTTTTTGGGCGCCGCAAGTATGGTTTGAGAATGGTAAGTTTTATATGGCCTACACAGCCGATGAAAATATCGCTATTGCAGTTAGCGATGCTCCAACTGGGCCTTTTAAGCAAGCGATTAAAGCACCAATTGCTGTTGGGCAAAAACAAATTGATCCCTTTGTATTCCGCGATCGAGATGGAAAAAAATACCTGTTTCATGTAAGATTAAAGGAAGGAAATCGAATTTTTGTGGCGGAGTTGAAGTCAGATTATTCCGGAATAAAGGAAGAGACGTTGAAAGAATGTCTCCACGCCGAACTTCCCTGGGAAAATACGGCAAATGTTGATTGGACAGTCAGTGAAGGTCCCACTGTCATTCAGGAAGGGAAATATTACTATATGTTCTATTCGGCAAATGATTTTCGAAACAAGGACTATGCTGTGGGGGTTGCTATTGCTGAAAATATTTATGGACCCTGGAAAAAACTGGACGATCAACCTGCACTAAGCCAAAAAAATAGCGGATTTGCCGGAACGGGACATGGAGACATGTTCAAAAAAGGCAATCAATGGTATTACGTCTGTCATACACATTTTTCAGATGAAAAAGTTGCTCCTCGGCGGACAGCCATACTGCCTATTCATTTCGTGGCAAATAGCAGCGGTATCTTGATTCCGAAATTCGAAACTGCAAAGTTTCGCTTTTTGAGCGCTGATCAGCAATCGAGGCAAAGTAGAAAATCATTTCAGACAGACGTAGCCTTTGGTGATCCTTTTATTGTATTCGATCCACCTTCGGATCAATACTATTTATATGGAACCGGCGGAACCGAGAAAGGTTTTATAGCCTATAGCTCCAAAGATCTAAAGACGTGGAAGAAAGAGGGAAAAGTATACGATGCCAAACAGCCCAATGGTTGGGGGGAAAAGGATTTCTGGGCTCCTGAAGTCTATCGTGTGAACAACAAATATTACATGTACTATAGTGCTCACTGGAAAGAAAACCCAAAAAATGATTTAGAAAACTATCGTGTTGGCGTTGCAGTGGCGGATAACCCACTGGGGCCATTTAAAGATCTGACCGGCAAACCTATTTTTGACCCTGGATATCCCATCATTGACGCAAATGTTTTTAGAGATACCGATCATAGAAATTATCTTTTCTATTCACGCTGCTGCTATGAACATCCTGTAGAATCAGAAATTGCAGATTGGGCGAAGAAGAAATTTGGCTATAAGAATATTGAAGAAAGCTGGGTCTATGGGGTGGAATTGGATAGCAGTATGACGAAAGTAATTGGGAGTCCGGTTCTTTTAATGCGCCCTCCAGCTACGATGCAGGATGCACAATCCGAATGGGAAAGCAGATCAGTTACTTCAGGTGAGATCAATAGGCGATGGACAGAAGGCTCTTTTCTGGTAAAAGAAAATGGACTATATTATATGATGTATTCAGCCAATTATTTCGCAGGAGCCAATTACGCTGTTGGCTACGCTACAGCAACCACGCCTTTGGGAAGCTATCAAAAATCGGCATCCAATCCGATCATTGAAAAAAATACCAGTAGGGGTGGAGTGATTTCGGGAACAGGACATAATAGTTTATTTCAGGACAGGGAAGGAAAAATCCGCTGTGTATATCATGCCCGCACCATACAGACGGGCGATCAACGTATTGTTTTTATCAGCGATGTTTCTTTTGATGAAACAGGAAAGTTAAATATCTTGACAGATTGACCCAGCGGTTAATCTGTCTTTCTGGGTATGGCTGGATTTTCGACATTTTCATCCCAGTCAGTGGGAGATTTCTTACCGGGGCTTATGCTGTTTCTTGTCTGCGGATTTTTATGTCTATAGTTGATATGTTCTTCTTCTTCCGGATCGGTTTCATCGATGTCTGGTTCAGGATGTTCGATAGGATCAGTGTCATTTGGATCGGGGATAATACGTTCCCCGAATAATCCTTTGCGATACCAGATGTTACTAAAATAATAGGCAATAATTAAACCTCGTTTTACTACTGCATGTTGCAATATCTCTTCCATTTTCGATTTCGTTTTAAGTGATACGATCCTTTTTTATCGGAAGGTATACTCTCCTTAAAGGAACAACGTTTAGACGGAAATAGTTTGAAAGATTTCAGGATTTGAGTCAAAGATCAATCGAGTAACATTTGCTCAGGAAATGGCTTAACAATAGGAAAGTAAAGGTGGACAGTGGTGCCCAAACCGACCTCTGATTCAATTTCTATACTTCCGCCCAATCGTTCCATTATCCGTTTTACGAGCGAAAGCCCAATCCCTGTACCAGGTATGGAACCAACATTGTCGGCTCTCGTAAACATCTCGTAAATGTGAGGCAGGTGGTCAGTCGGTATGCCAATACCGTTATCCTTGATCTGATAATGCGTATAATCGTCTTCGTGCGAACTATCTATGGTCACTAAAGGCCTTTCTGCTTGTGCAGAATATTTTATTGCATTAATAATTAAATTGGAAAAAATTTGATACGCGGCACTTTTTTCACCCCAAATTGGCAATAGGGTGCCAAACGTGGGCTGACAATTATTGACGTTATATAAAATACTGTTTTCTTGAAATATGCGCTGAATTGTGTAGGCCATGGGCAGTGGTTCCTTGTCTAAAATGCTGGAACGGTGCTGACTTAACTGAACCATATTGTTGATGATATCTTCAATGTTTGTAACGCTTCGGCTGAAATTCTGATACCACTTATTGATTTTTGTAAAATCGATATTGTCGGAGTGCTGCTGTAAAAATTGTATGCCCATTTTTAAGATGGACAAGGGGTTTTTTAAATCATGAGAAAGGGTGTGGGTAAACATTTCCAGCTCATTGTTCAAACTCAGAAGCTCTTCATTCAGCAACTGACGTTCCTTTAATTTTGCAAAAATGGATTCTTTGATAATCTGATTCAGACGAAGAACAAAATTGATTTCAGCATCATTCCAAGGTTTGGCAACGTCATAACGCATATCTGCCCAAATTTTGAGCTTCTTGTTATCATGCGGTTCATTTTTTAGCTCCATCTGCATCACCTGATTGCGGTTTTCTTTTCTAAACCAGACGAGGTAATAATCGTTTTCCAAGCCAACCTTTAGATACATAAGTCCCGCAAAACCGAGTTTATCTTTAAAGTTATCCTGATGATTCAGCCGAAAATTATAGTCTTTGAAGAGAGCTTTATCGGTATGTTTTTGCAGAAATCGAATGATTTCATAAAATTGCGCCTTCTGTGGAGAATGGCCATAGTTAAAAACATCGCCCTGATTGAATATCGCCAATCCATCTGCATTAACCAGCTGGGTCAATATATCCATATGCTGTATTAAAGCACAATTCACCATCTTATTTTCAGAGAGACTTCTTTTTAATTCTTCCTCGGCGAGTTTAAGAAGTTCCGTTCTTTCCAGCAGATTCTGTTTGACATGACTTTCATATTTGCTGGTGGCTGCTTGGATGGCAAATGTACAGAGCTTTCGCTGCTGCAGATCGACCACCCGCTCCTCATCATTCTGAGCCACTACTAGGCCCCAGAATTCATCATCGATACAGATTCGAAAAAACAAGGCGCTTTGGACATTTATTTTTTTCAAAAAAAGCCGGTGAAGCTCAGGTAAAGGTGATAACAAGCTCGAGAGCGGATCAATCCCTTCGTCTGTATAATAGAACTCCTGTCCCTCCAGATCAATATTGGGAGCATATCGATAGGAATAACTCCGATAGTATGACAAGACTTCCTCTGGCATGAAATCTTTCGAGAACTCTTTTCCTTTGAAATGGGCTTGTCCGTCTGCTGTATGCTCCGCAATCACTGAACTGTAACCCGTCTCCTGAATCTGCAAAACGAAAACCCGATCATAATTCAATAACTTGTTGATGGCCGAACAAACACGATCCCAATTATTAGGCTGGATAGTGTCTAGCAAAAAATTAAGCTCATTTATTTTTTTTGCGGCAATGTATTTTTTATGTTGTTGTTCCCATTCTATATAGAGATATTCATCATGTCTCCGTATTTTTACATAAACACGTTCTTTTCTTATTTTAATAGGTAAAATATGGCGCGACTGTCCGTTTTCAAGTAAATCAATTACGGCATTTTTGATTTTGGATAGCGCTTCGCCAAATGTATTGTTAAAGTTATCAAAGAAATTAGTTCCTAATAGGTCCTCTTTGGCGCCATGGTCTTTTACGACAGATTCGGTTACTCCAACAATATTAAAATGTCGATCTAAGATGACCAGACTGCCAAAAGATTGAAGCTTTATAATGGTTTGATTGTTAGATTGAAATGTATGATTCATAATACCCCAAAACTTCTTATGATATACATAAATATACGAAAAAAATCACGACAACATAGATCGAATTTTTGATAACAGCACGTTATAAAGTCTATAAAATTGTTTTATAGACTTCTTTCTACATTGAAATTAAAATTAGTACCGAATTCCGCTCCGCGGATGGAACTAGTACTGAATATTAAACTCTTTGGCTACAGCATCGGCCATTCCTTTAAGAAGTGATTTCCACTGGGGGTAAGATGCGCCCATTTTAGCAGCCAAGCCAACAAGATAATTCCTGATATTATCACTCATATTTTCATTGTCGACATTGATGATTTCGTTTCTTCCAGCGTATTGGAACAAGATGCTATTTCTCCGCTGTTCGATCAGAAAAGTTGAGGATGATATTCCTTCAAAAAAATGCGCAGTATTTTTTTCTCCAGGATGGCTTGGGTCTGGGCAAGGTTTTAATGTTATCGCAAAAACCCTATAGTCCTCTGTTTTTTCTGAAATGAGGTTAACAACATTCACCCAATCATAGCCATCACTACTTGGAAGTCCCGGTCCGGGAATATCCAGTCTGATATAATCATGTAATTCGAGTAAACGATCGATTGGAGTTCCATAACCAGCCGTTAATTGAAATGCAGTGGCAGGTAACTGCGCTAGTTCATACCAATGATTGACCTTTCTAAGATTATCTATAGCCAAATCATAGGCTAAACTGGCGATAGCTTCACTGGGAAACTCGAGGGATTCAAAGCAATCCAAATGCTTACCTTCTTTTTGTTCTGGTATGATATTTTTCATGATTTCTCACTTCTTATGCTTAAAATATTGAATTTCTTACTCCTGTTTTTTTGCCTCTTGTCTCTTAATTTGGATGCTTGGCATATATTCGATACTGCCCCGATTTTAATTTACGTATCATGGTACAGGGTGCTATGTTTTAACCTAGGCTCGCCTTCAATTTTGCAAGCAAATCATCTGCTTTTGTATGCTCTACTTTCATTTTTCGAATGGTAGGACGTTTACCCTTGTCTTTTTGTTTGATTATTTTGAGGAGATCGTCCATATATTCGTTTTTATAACTACTGATATCAAAGGATGCACTATGTTGCTCGATCAGCTGTGTGGCCATGTCCATTTCTACTTTTTGAATTTTAATTTTACTGGGTAATTTAAGCTCATCTAGCGTCCGGATCTCCTGTTGATAACGTATTTTATTCAAAACTAATGCATTTTGATAGGGCTTTATCAGGGCTAGATGTTCTACATTTCGCATCACGAATGATCCTAAGCCCGCCATTTTAGTTTTTTCCAATGCTTTGAGTAATAGTTGATAGGCTTTTTCTCCGCCTTTTTGTGGCTCCAAATAATAGGGCGTTTCAAAATATATACTGTCAACATCCATCATTTTGACAAAAGCATGGAGATTGATTAGTTTAGTCTTTTCTGGACTTGCGTCTTCAAAATCTGCGTCTTCCAGCACGACGTAATGGTCTTTCATAAAATATCCTTTCACAATATTGTCCCATTTTACCTCTTTGCCAGTTTGTTCATTTACCCGCTTGAATTTGATGTTGGATAGATCCTTTCGATCAAGCATATCCAGATCCAAAGCCGCGCTTTCCGTTGCACTATATATTTTAATTGGGATATTGACCAGACCAAAACCAATAGCCCCTGTCCAAATTGCTCGCATAAGTAATTATTTATTGCTAATAAGATAACCTTAGTGATGCTCAAATGGTTTGAAATTTAATAAACTGTATACCAAACTATTCTCAAGAGAAATAGTTATACAGGCATTTAATATGCTTTTATTACAATGGATTTAAAGTCAAATGAACCTTTCTGGTTAGTAAAAAACGGTCTTTTAAACAGTTACCCTTCCTTGCAGGATGATCGCAGCTGTGATGTTCTTATCGTTGGGGGTGGCATTACAGGGGCATTGATAGCACATCAATGCATGAATGATGGAAAGAAATGTATACTTATAGACAAGCGTGAAATTGTAAATGGGAGTTCGGCAGCGACTACTTCTATGTTGCAATATGAAATAGATGTGCCTTTATATAGGCTAAAGGAATTAATCGGTGAAGAGGCTGCCATAGCGAGCTACACAGCATGTGGAGAAGCCATTAGTAAATTGGGGGATATCGCAAAGAAAATCCGATCGAAAGCTGGTTTTAGAATAAAAAAATCACTCTATTTCGCGGCGAGAAAAAAAGATGTCTCCTGGTTGAAGCAAGAATTTGAATCCCGGCAAGAGGCGGGTTTTGGCGTTAAATGGTTAACGGAACAAGAAATCAGGGAACGTTATGCAATACAAGGCGCTTACGCTGGAATTCTCTCGGATCTAGGAGCAAGCATAGATGCCTTTTGTTTTACACATGAGCTACTGGCATACAACGTTAGAAAGGGACTATTGATTTTCGACAAAACAGCATTAGAAAACGTATTATATAAGTCGGGATATAATCTCGCAACCACCTCGACGGGTGCTAAAATCAAAACAAAAAAAATTATTTATTGTACAGGATACGAAACGACAAATCTTATTCCTGAAAAATTTGTCGATCTATTGAGTACATTCGCCATTGTGTCGGAAGTCGATAAAAAAGCTTATTACCGGTATCGGGATTTGCTCATTTGGAATACTGCTGAACCTTATCTGTATATGCGCACAACGGACGATTATAGGTTCCTGATCGGGGGAGAAGATGAAGAATTTAAAGACCCCATCAGGCGGGATAGCCTGATTTCAGCAAAATCACTTAAATTGGAAAAGGCATTTAATAAAATTTTTGCGGATAGGCCCTTTCACCCAGATTTTACCTGGGCTGGTACTTTTGGGACGACTAAGGATGGATTGCCCTATATCGGAATACATAAAAAGTTTAAAAACTCCTACTTTGTGTGTGGTTTCGGTGGAAATGGCATCACATTTTCTGTTGCGGCTATGGATATGGTATCATGTTGGATGAATAACCTAAGCCATCCGTTGGATAAATGGTTTAAGTTTGGACGTTAAGTTGTGGCTTTATCGCTGTGCTTAAGCAAAAAACGGTATAATTTATCCTCTAACTTTGCTAGTGGTAATTTACTTTTTATGCTGGGAAATTTTCCTTCCATAAATAAACGTTGTATGGTGGGATGGATATAATAAGTCTGCGAAACTGTCTTTGTATTGCCAAGCTGCTCAGCTACCTGTTTAATGACCTTGTTTAACTGTCTTTTACGTGCATGGAGTGCCTCTGCCTGTTTGGTTTGGGCAAGCTGATAAAATGCTTCCCGACTAGCTCCCCAGATACGGATGCTTTTGCAACTGATGTGACCCTTAGAATGTTCCCGGAGATAATGATTAAAGGCGGCACCACAGAAAGTACTTTCGCATGTAGCACTATCAATCTGAAATATCCTTTTTCCTTTCATTTTAAGAAGTTCTTCCAAAAGCTTCGCCTGCTGCCTGCTCGACCATGACTTTTGCTGAAAAACACCTTTTTTGCCTTTATATGCTAAAGATATCCTATTGTCTTCGATGGTAACGTGTCTTTTTTCCAGCGTACTCAAGCCATAAGACTTATTAGTAAGCGTGTAGCGCTTATTACCGATACGAATTAATGTACTGTCCATTATTTTAAAAGCAATTGCACACAACTTATCCATATCCCAGTCCTGATGTTTGAGGTGTTTAGTGCTGATTTTTCTTAATTCCTGCAAATACTTACCCATAAAAAGAATATTACTGAACTTTGCCGCCTGCCGTTGGTTAACGAATTTCTCATGATAGATATATTGTTTACGTTCTTTTTGGTCGAATCCAAAAGCTTGCAGATCACTGTTGGCACTTTTAGCAATCCATACATCTTTCCAGTTGGGTGGGATAACCAGTTTTGTAATTCTTTCTAAAATCTTTTGATCAGATACTTCGGTTCCTGATGCGTCAAAATATTTAAAAGATTTGCCTATTTTCTTTCGTGTATAACCTGCTTTTTTTTTCATATAATAATCTCTAAAGTCTACATCTTTTTAAATTCCAAAATGCTATCTTAATTTTCTATGCCTGCGAGCAATTCAGTCGACCCTAATAAATTGCAATTCGATCAACGTTGATCTGAACAATGATCGACGTGTTGTCATTGATTAGGTATTGTTTATTTTATTCTATTGATATGCGCATTGTTAATTTCTTTTAAGAACGAATGAACGATATCTTCAGTTTTCGAAAAAAATAAGATGCGTATAATTCACATACAGCAAGGTTTTATACAGAAAAGAGTGGGGGAGTGTAAGAATAGAAAAAAATAGTAAAGGCATTAAAAACGGCTACTTTTACTGAAAAAAGCAGCCGTTTTTAATGGTAAATTTCTATCTATTTAGTTTTATCAACATAAGAAGCCTTTTTACCTTTCTCTGTATCTGCTTTGATCGGTTTCTTTTCCACTTCTTCCGAAACTTCCGATTGTATTATGGTTTTGCCATTTCTCTTTCCAATGGGACCGCCACAGATAATCAGCGTAATGACCATATTGGGCTGATTCTTTATTTTAACTTCCGATTTCATATGTTATTTATTTAGCAAATTTTCAGATACATGGTTAAGCTACTCTAGTAGATAACCTCATGGGCTACATTTTGTTTTACTTTAGGCTGTAAATTTTAAGCTGTTTTTGCAGCTTTTTTCTTGTCATGTGTATTCTGGTTTTAATGGTACCTTCAGGCATTCCAAAATAGGAGGCAATCTCGTGATATTTGTATCCTTCAAGGAACAACTGGAATACTTGATAATTTTCTTCTGACAAACTGCACATCGCCTTTTCGATATCATCAGCGATAAACTTATTGTCACTTTTATTGGTCTCTATCGTGTTGGTGTTTTCCAGACCGATGTAGGTTTCATGAATGTCGTTTATACGTTTGGCCTTGCGATATTGGTTAATATATACATTTTTCATGATCACATAAAGCCAAGACATTAATTTAGGATGGCGGATAAAATCATCGATCGATTTTAATGCACGAATAAGAGTCTCCTGAATCAAATCCTCTTTCTCATCGGGATCGTTTGTAAATTTACCTGCGAAATGTTTCAGAAGGCTTCTTTTCTCTTCGACTAACAAATTTAAATTTGAATTGCTCATAGTATCGTTTGTTAAATTGATTGATGTGTATTTGGGGTATCAAGTACAATTAAAGTGCTACTTTTATTCATTTATGGCACTTGGAATTTGTTTAAACAGGTAAATGCGATAAATACGTGAGCAAGGGGTTTCGTTATTTTTGTAGCCGAAACGCTACAGAAAGGCGATATGGATTGGGTGCCATTAAAAAGAAACGATCAGAAATAACTGGGGCAATTGGGTATTTGTTCCATTAAGAAACGTCTAAATTACGCAGTCATCCCCGTTTTTAATAATAAATGGAAAACGTCCATTTTTGTAATCATAAATAGGAATGGTGGTTTTTTGTCAGTTTTGTTGAACTAATTAGCTTTGAATGTGGTTCTTATGTAAATTTTAAGAACAAAACCAGATAGAATATGAAAAAGAGCAGAAAATTTGCAACAGTTTTAGGAACTTTTATATGTGGCGCTACGTTACTATTTTCGTGTCAAAATACAACGAAAAATCCATCGGAAGGCAGTGGTCAATCGGACAACATTGCACCGAGTGATGCCGATGAAACAAGGTATAACTTAAGCGAACAGCAAAAAATGACGATGCAGAAAGATACCAGTCTGGCAGACACGCTTAGAAAAGACAGTATCATTGGGTCAAAATCTAAACCTTAAAGATCTTTTGGACTCTTCTTTGTAAATCAGACTTCAGTATATCCAATAAAAAACTCCCTTAGTTAAGGGAGTTTTTTTTGTCCTTTTCTTTTTGATCGGATTCATCATCGTAAATATCTTCTTCTGAATGATCTGATTTTTCTTTATGTTGATCCTCTTCCGTGTTTATTTTTTCTTTATTGCTGCGATCACGCTGTTCTTCTTCACTTGGGTCAGGTCCATCGTTATTTTCCGGATAATATAAATTGGGGGTTACGACCACCGTCATCAGTAGATGGATCGTTGTCTATGGGGTCTATTCCATTCATGAATAGGGCACCCTTTTGGCAGTAATCGGGGATAATATTGCCAGATTGAGCTGTTGTATACATATTTTCTTTTTGGTAAGAACAGCGATGAAATTTGATTGGTTGTATTTTTTTTAAAAAGGATAGTCCCGCCATTTTTAAGAATAAATTTAAAACTTTTCATTTGTCGACCTTGTTATTAAACTAAAGTAATTTAGATAATAGAAAACACTATGAGAAAATTGACACTACTTTTGTTGATAACAGCAGGCATTGGGTATCAGGCCCGTGCTCAGAAAATTGAGACAACGCCACAGATGTCGTCCGATGTGGGTATTGAACCTATACGTCAAGGGAATTGGATGGTCGGAGGATCGATCGGTAATTTAGGCTATAGTTTCGAAGGTAAGTCTTTTAATGTTGCACTTCAGCCACGTGCTGGTTATTTCGTATCCGACGGATTGGCTATCGGTGCACAGGCCAATCTTGGTTTGGCTACACAGAAAGATGCCGATAATGAATGGACTTACGGTGTAGCACCATTTGTGCGTTATTACTTTCCGAATGCAGGATCAACTACAGGTAGGTTTTTTGGTCAGGGAGACATCGGTATTTCAGGAAGCTCAAGGGGTAAGGACGTCGCGCTGGCCGTAGGAGCCAATGTTGGATATGCACATTTTATAACCCGGACTGTCGCGCTAGAAGCTACTTTTGGCTACAATTATAGCAAAGCCAATATAAATACAGGCAGTGGCGCGAGTGGTTTAGGAGTTGGTGTAGGTTTCCAAATCTATTTACCAGGCAAACGCTAATAGAAATAGTATTAACAATCTTTAACAGCATGTTTCCAATTGACAAATTGGAAACATGCTTTTTTTTTGTTGCGACCGTATAATTACTTGCTCTTATGTATGAAAGACTTATTCTTCTCAAAATGACAAAAATTAGAAAACATTTGAAGCGTAGTAGATGTTTTTTCTAAAAGAAAGCTGAAACGATGACGGGAACAAAAAATATTGGATTGGTGCTCAAGGATAAAATGGGTAAATGGTCGTCTTATAACATTCCATTGCTCAAAGAGTGCCATCTGAACAATAAGCTTGTGAGGAGCAATGAGCTCGAAGGTATTTTTGTCATAGGAAGTTTGGCAACGGGACTATACATATTTTCACTATATAAAAACCGCTTTATAGACTTGATGGGCAAGCAAATCGGTTCTGAGGAAATATGTGAACATTTTGATCAGTATAAACAGGCTTTGATATAAGTATTACATTTTATTTTTAAAATATAGGCGTACTGCCGCGTAATTTAACCTGGAAAGGCTATTCGAACGAGCTTGTACCAGTTAGCTATAAATGTATAGGATGTGCGATCAATTTATATTGATCGCACATCTTTTTTTATATCAATGAAAAATTGGTTTATCCAGTTTAATGGCTAAACGATAAACAGCGTTCATCAATCCGACATGACTATAGGCTTGTGGGAAATTTCCCCATTGGCTACCATTATCCTCTGTAACATCTTCACTGAATAGCCCCAGGTGATTGCTATAGGTCAACAAACGTTCCAGAATCTCCTTCGCTTCTTCCACGCGTCCTACACAGGCCAGTGCTTCCACGTACCAAAATGCACAGACCAGAAAAGTGGATTTGGGTCTGCCAAAATCATCTTGATGTTTGTATCGGTAGAACAGCCCATTTTCACCTTTTAATTCATTTTCTAGCATTTCGAGATGATGCCGGGCACGTTCGGATTTCGGGTCAAGGTAATCCATTACAATGAGCTGTAAGGTACTGGCATCTAGATTCCGGCTATCAACAGCATTCTGGTAGACTTTCCGCTCTTCGTCATAGCAGGCTTCGATATAAGCTTCTGCTTTTTTTAAGAGGACATTCGCGCGATCCTCCATATCTTGATAACCATTCTGACGTGCAATCAATAAGGCTGCTTTACATCCAACCCATTGAAAAAGATTGGAATAACAATGGTGATTGGCAAAATTTCTAAACTCCCAGATGCCAGCATCTTTTTCCTCTATAGTAGCCTCAATCTTTTCGAGAATGAAATTTACCCAACCTAACACATTTTTGTTTTCATGGATTTTAAAACGTTGATCAGTGAAAAGTGGTAACAAGGCAATCATTGCCTGACCATATACATCATTTTGAATATGTTCAAAAGCTTGGTTACCAATCCGTACTGGGCCGTTATCTTGATAGCCCTTTAGATAAGGCAATATATGTTCGGTCAGTTCGGAGGTTCCAAGGATACCATACAAAGGTTGAAGCCTTCCAGGGTTACGATGTGTGATGCCGGCAATATAATTTGCAAAGCTTTCCATTTCTTCAAATTGACCGATGTGTGTCAATGCTGTTAAGACGTAGTAACTGTCACGTACCCAACAATAACGGTAGTCCCAATTTCTTCCCGAACCTGGATATTCGGGCAGACTTGTTGTTGATGCAGCAATAATTGCTCCTGTGTCCTCATATTGGTGAAGTTTGAGCACCAGCGCTGATCGGATAACTTCTGTTTGATAAATATTGGGAATACTGCAATGTTTAATCCATCGCTGCCAATAACTGAGCGTTTTATGGAGAAAATCTTCACAAGTGCTCGCGATGGCCGATTCGAAAGCTGCATCATAAGTAAGTACAAGGTATTTATTTTCACTGATTATCGTCCAGCTTTCGTCTTGGAAAAAATGGGAAATAGGCAGATCAGTGGTAAGTCGAATCCTTTCTCCGATCTGGTCGTTGCTATAAAGAATATGGTTGCTGCCGCGTGTGGCTTTAAGTGCCACCCGCCCATAATCGCCAGTCGGTTGGCAACTGATATTGACGCTAGGAGCCCCATAAAGCGGTTCGATCTTCCGGATCAACATCAACGGTTTAAAATACCGTCCGAATTGTTCAAATCGTGGTGCAAAATCCGTGATACGATAAGCATAAGACGCCGTATGGATTTCCGTACAAAGAACGTTTGAATTTTTAATGTAATACTGCTTTGTTTCCACGACAGGATCCTCTGAACTGATCTTGAAGATTCCACCTTGATTTTTATCGATCATACTGCCGAACACAAAGCTATCTTCGAACGATGGCCAACACAACCACGATATATTTGTGTCAATGCCAACATGTGCTATGTAGGAACAATTACCAATGATTCCAGATTGATAGATATGTCTGTTTTCTGTTGTATTTTCGCTCATTATTTTACGATAAGTTGATTCAAAAATTGAAGAACATCCTCTTGTTCATCTAAATAATATTTTGCCGCGGATTTGTTGCTACCCACCTTAATACTTATGGTCGATTGAGGTAGATACCTGAATAAATCCTCGTCGGTAATGTCGTCGCCAATAGCCAACATAAAATCTGCTTTTATATGTCCTGCGATTTCCAATGCCGCCTTACCTTTATTAACTTCTGTATTTTTAACCTCAATGACAGCATTTCCGTCCAGTAGCTGTAATCCATAGTCGTTGAGCATTGGGTTTAAGATCTCTTTTAGCTCTGTCGCCTTAAGTTCGCCCAAGCCTAGTTCTACTTTCCGATAATGCCAAGCTAACGAATAGGGCTTGACTTCAATATAAGCCCCCGGAGTTTGATCGGCCAGTTTTTCCATCAGCTTTTTTACTTCAGGCATCCAATGCAACGCCAACCCTTTTTTGTAAGACCAACTGAAATTTGGGAAATTAGACCAGATACCGTGTTCGGCAACCAAATAGTAAGACCGGCCATCAAACCAGGAAGATAGACTTTCCTGTGACCGGCCACTTATGATGACTAATGTATTGAGCGGATCTGAGATAATATTATCCAAAAGATTATAGAGTAAGGTTGTCGGTGTTGCTTTTTGAGCGTGGTTTTGGAATTTGACCAATGTGCCGTCATAATCCAGGAAAAAGAGCCTATTGCTACTTCTGCTATACCTTTCTGAGATGCTATTAAAGACCTTATCCGAGATTCGCCTTGCCCATTCATCACGTTGTATGGCTTTGGTTTCGGCCAGACGATTGGTAAAAAGCTGAACCCAATGCTGCACATTAAACTTCTGTATAATCTGAATATTGGCATCGGCACGTTCCTGTATTTCTTCCGGCGACATTTTAAGCGCTTGGTAAATACTGTCCGCGGTTTCTGTCCGATTATAGGGGTTAATAATCAAAGCGTCAACGAGCTCTTTGGAAGCACCCGCAAACTCACTTAAAATCAATACACCTTTTGATAAAGTCTTACTGGCGATATATTCTTTACTGACGAGATTCATCCCATCCCGTGTCGATGTAATCATACAGATATCGGATGCAACATATAATCCAACCAGCTCTTCAAAGGGAAGTGATTTGTAAAAATATAATACCGGCGTCCAGCTTAGATTTCCATAAATGGAATTGATTTCACTCACTTTCCGGTTAATCTCATCTTTCAGCTTTTTGTATTGCGATACCTTGTCCCTGGAAGGTACTATAAGCATATATAGGACAACTTTTGTATGCCATTCAGGATATTTTTCGAGGAAAGTGAGGAAGGCACGCAGTCTTTCTAATATTCCTTTGCTATAATCGAGCCTATCGACAGATATGATAATTTTCTGGTCGGGAAAATGACTTCTAAATTGGGTTGCAATAGCCTGGATTTTAGGCTGGTTGCTGACTTCGACAAATTTATCAAAATCAATACCCATCGGAAAGGATTCTACAAATATATGCCGGTCTTTGTATTTGAGCTGGTTATGCCCGGATGATACATGCAGTATTTTTTTGCAGGCATTCAAAAAGTTCTGACTATCGGCGAAAGTATGAAATCCGATAAGATCTGCTCCCAGTAAACCTTCGACCAATTCTTTACGTTGCGGAATGTTCATAAAGAGTTCCTCCGAAGGGAAGGGGATATGGTGAAAATAACCGATGTTGAGCTCTTGATTTTCTGAACGCAACAGTTGAGGAAGCAGCATAAGCTGATAATCCTGAACCCAGATAAAGTCAGAAAGCTGATCGATAGAAAGTGCAGCTTCGCAGAATTTTTTATTTACGTTTACATAGGTACTCCAATATTCGCGGTCAAAATGAATGTAACTCGGCTGGTAGTGGCAGATAGGCCAGAGCACCTCGTTGGAATAACCTTCATAGAAGTTGCGTATTTCATCTTTTGATAAAAATACAGGAAGCAAGTTCATCGGTTTGAGAAGCTCAATAATCTTTTCTTTTTCCTCTTCATCTTTAGGGACAATTCCAGGCCAGCCAACCCACAGTATTTCATCCGTATCAAAAGCTGAATTTAAACCAGTTGCCAGCCCGCCTGCACTCGGCTTGATGATTAGTTTTTCTTTTTTTCGTTCTATTTGTATCGGCAGTCTATTTGAAATTATTATTTTCTTCTTTTTCTTCATAAGAATTTTAGATCGATTTATTTGCAGTGTGGAAGAGTTATATTGACTATAACGATGGGTATGTAATCCACTTATCTGAACAACCTTGGAAGAGAATAGTTTGAATAAATTCAAATTAGAAGGATAGTAGGAACAACTATTGAAGAAAGAACAAGTGATTTACTGGAACAGGATGTGGAAATTTGGACAGAGTTATATTCCAAATAGAAAAAAAAGACCTGTATTTCTACAGGTCTTTTTTGCTATTTTATTAGATTACGATATATTGACCGCAGCAGCCTTTTCGTGATCCAGCTTTTTCATAAACTGATCGAGGATATCTCCCAATCTCCCTGAAATCTCCCCTAGAATGCTTTCCCAATCTTTGACTGTGCCATCACAATTGTCTGATACAATTTTGATACTATGAAAGATGAGATTTTTTTGGAAACAGAAATTCGCTAAAGCATAAGATTCCATATCAAATGCCAAAGGATTGAAATGTTTAATATCCTGATAAAAAGCGGTATTTACATTAATAAAACGATCAGACGTTAAAAGAGCGTCTTCGTAACGAAATTCATCAAGTGATATGGATTCCAAAATACCCTGTCCCTTAAAAAATAAGGTGTTTTCCAGAAAAAAACCGTCTGTATAGGCATCACCTTGTGCGTAATATTCCGGATAAAGGACATGACCTATCGGATGTCTTGTACAGCCAACAGTACCGACATTGAGAAAAACAGGATGGATACCTAGTGCTTTGATGTCTTCGTAAAGCGTGGCGAGAGAAAGGAGTGCATTTACCTTACCTACGCCAATTTCGTATACAAAAGTCGATTTATTTGTCGAATTAAAAGATAGCTCATTTTTGTTCGCTACCAAAATAATCGTTTTAATATCTTTATTCAGGATCATTTAATTTTCTTCAATGTATGGATACTCAAATGCCAATTCTTCGGCAGTGATTAGATTTAAGAAGTTGACACAAGCCTGTTTTGAAGTAGGAAAATCCATGAATGTGTAGTTTCCACAGCTAATCGGATTTTGAAAAGGCACCTCGTATCCTTCTGTAAGGACTGTCTCTAGTACTTCTTTCATCAATTCCGCCACGTTCTGAGGAGTTCGGTCTGTTCCTGCTAACACCACATAAAATCCCGTGCAACAGCCCATTGGACCGACATAAATAACCTCGTCACCTAAGATAGTTCTGATCTCTGTTGCAAAACAGTGCTCCAATGTATGCATAACTTCAGGTGATAACATGCGCTCTGGAGAATTCGGTCTGATCATGCGAATATCGTAAGTTGTATAACTTTCAACATTGCTACTGTTAGTTGTCGAAGCCTTGGCATAGATCCCTTGTTTCAATTTGGTATGATCTACCGTGAAACTATTTACTTTTGCTTTTTCTTTTGTGTACATCTTGTTGTGTTCAAAGCTATAATGCCTGCGGCCTTATAGGGGTTAAAAGTTGAATATCAAAAATTTCTACAAAGATACTAGATTATTATAGAAAAGGACGATAAAACTACTATTTTAACACTTCATAGTGTTCTACTGTTGGAAATGGATCGTAGTAGTGATGCAGAAGTTTTTCCCATTCTTTAAATAATGGAGACTCTCTAAAGCCGATTGTATGGTCTTCTAGAGTTTCCCATTCGACCAGTAGAATGTACTGGTTACTTTTTTCAATACATTTACGCAGGGAATGCGTGATATAGCCTTTACTTGCACTGATATACTGGCAAGCTGTTTTATAATCTCGTTCAAAATCGGACTGTTGTCCTTCAATAATTTGCAATACAGCTACTTCTAAAATCATAATTCGTTTTTTTAATAAAGTTTAGTAAATAAATCAAACTTAGAGAATTTGTTTTTTATATGCAATACAGGAACCCGGATATCCGTGCAATTTATCTGGCCTTCTTGATATAAACTTAGGGCTTATCGATTATGCCGGTAATATTATCTCGGTTTTTGTTGAGTTGCGAAGCGATAATCTGGATGACTAAGGGTATGCCAGGATTACGATTTTGGGCATTCCAAACCAAGGAGAGCGTCGTTCGCTGTGGTAAAGTGTCCAATTCAAGGAAAGTGACATCAACGTGATATCCATTTTTTAAGGAAGAGGGAACGATGGCCACTCCAAGTCCCTGAGCCACCATATTGAATATAGTCAATGCATTAACCGTGCGTAAAGTAACTTTGGGCAGAAATGCATGGTCATTAAAAATACTCATGACAAGATCATAATAAGAATGACTATAGTTTTTGGAAAATAAAATAAAGGATTCATCTTTTAATGCATATAAGGTCGGTTTGGGAGATTTTAATAGGGGATGATTGTTGGGCAGAACGAGGCTGAAATGCTCCGTATGAATAGGTAGGCTACACAAACCATGCGGAGTTTCGGAAACACGTACAAAGCCCAGGTCCAATTCTTTTTTTTCCAGCAGATCCAGTTGGGTTTCATTCGCCAGCTCGTGCAGCGAGAGTTCGATGTCGGGCTGCTGCTGTTTTAAGGTGACAAGCAATTGCGGCAAGATTGTTTGAACAGCTGAGCCTATAAATCCTAGCTTTAAGGTACTTATTTTACCGTTGGCAAAACTCAAAAGCTGCGTTTCAATCTGATCCAAATGCCTAAATAGTTCTTTTACCTCTGTAAAAAGATACATTCCGGCCTCGGTCAACTGCACATTTCGCTTATTGCGCTCAAAAAGGGAGACCCCATAAGATTCTTCCAGCTGTTTAATCTGTCTGCTCAGTCCCGGTTGCGCAATGAATAGCTTTTCGGCCGCTCTTCTAAAGTGCAATTCTTCTGCCAATACTTTAAAATACAGTAAATGTCTTAACTCTATTTGATAATTCATGGTTATCAATTGATGATAAAAATGGTATTTCTAATTATCAAATATAGCGAGTACATTTGAGTAAAGCAGATATGAAGATGGAAAAATTTTTATACGGCAGCGGACATTTGACATGCTCCACTGCTTTAGCAATAGCAAAAGGAGCAATGACTGGGGAAATATCACCCGAGGTCAGGGAAAAGATCGAGCAAAGTGCCAGTTATGTTAGGAAAATAGTGGAGCGCGGTGAGGTTGTCTATGGGATCAATACGGGCTTTGGCCCCCTGTGTACCACACTTATTGACGCAAGTCAAACGCAGCTGTTACAGGAAAATATCCTAAAAAGTCATGCTGTTGGTGTAGGAGAACCTATCGCCAACGATTTGGCCAAATTAATGCTTATTCTTAAAGTCCATGCACTTTCTAAAGGTTTTTCAGGCGTCCAGTACACCACGATTGAACGTATTATTTGGCATATAGAACATGATATCATTCCCGTGGTACCCAAGCAGGGCTCTGTTGGAGCTTCAGGGGATCTAGCACCTCTATCACACCTGTTTTTACCATTAATTGGATTGGGAAAAGTCCATGTTGGCGGCGAAACTATGGCGACAGCCATCGTGCTGGAAAAATATGGTCTGAGCCCTATTCATTTAGGTGCAAAAGAGGGGTTGGCCCTAATCAATGGAACCCAATTTATGGCGGCACACGGTGTAATGGCTGTTGCTGAATTGAATCGGGTACTTCAGAATGCGGATATTATTGCTACCTTAATGATTGAAGGTTTAAATGGTTCCATCAAGCCATTTTATAAGGAATTGCATCAATTACGCCCGCATGCCGGAAATCGCTATGTGGCTGCACGTATTTTTAATATGCTTCATGGATCTGCTATTTTAGAAAGCCACAAAAATTGCTCCCGCGTGCAGGATCCCTATTCTTTAAGATGCATTCCGCAGGTTCACGGGGCATCACGCAATGCCTGGTTTCATCTAAAAGATACCATAGAGATTGAAATAAATTCAGTGACCGATAATCCCGTGATCATTAACGATGACCTGACAATTAGTGGCGGAAGCTTTCATGGGCAGTCAATTGCCTTACCTTTAGATTATGCCACACTGGCGGCATCTGAGATCGGGAATATTTCGGATCGAAGGGTTTATTTGTCTTTGGAAGGACAAACCAATGGTGTTCCAAAATTGTTAATGAAATCAACAGGACTCAATTCGGGATTCATGATTTTGCAATACAGTACTGCGGCGATAGCAAGCGAGAATAAAGGTCTTTGTTTTCCGGCCAGTGCAGATAGTATTCCAACTTCTTTGGGTCAGGAGGACCATGTCAGTATGGGATCTATTGCCGGCCGGAAATTGCTGCAGGTCATTGACAATGTCGATAAAATATTAAGCATTGAATTATTATGTGCGGCCCAGGCCAAAGATTACCATCAGCCATTAAAATCAACTTCGGCATTGGAAGCTATTCACGAAAGAATACGACAGTCCATACCGCACATTGAATCTGACCAGCCGATGGAAGAGCTACTGACAGCGGCATTGAAATTGGTGAAATCAGGAGAGCTTATTGCATTACATCGTCAATATGCTACCGGTGAGGTTGCCGAAGAACTAAGACAGCAATTTGACGTATTTTAAGCAAAAAAGGGATGGAAAAAAAATTAAAATTAGTCGGACCTTTTAGACAGCTATTACCCATGTCCAATATGCCTTTAAATGGGGCTATCCACGATAAACAATTGCCTATTATTGAGGAAGGGGGGATTTTAATAGCAGGTAATAAGATTTTGGATGTTGCTGTTTTTGATCAATTGGAGCAGAAATGGGGTGAGCAGGCAACCCGTATTCATATCGCAGGTGATCAGGTAGCTTTGCCGGGTTTTATTGATTGCCATACGCATATCGCTTTTGCCGGCAATCGGGCAAATGATTTCGCTCTTCGAAATGCAGGTTCAAGTTACCTTGAGATTGCAGCTGCCGGAGGTGGGATCTGGAGCACAGTTTCGCATACAAGGGATTGTAAACAGGAAGAATTGGTCGACCTAACTATCCAGCGTGCAAATTTTCTGTTGAGACAAGGAATCACAACGATTGAAGTCAAAAGTGGTTATGGACTTAATGTGGAAGAAGAGCTTAAAATATTGCGTGCTATTCAGGAGTCCAATCGTCGCATAGCTGCAGACCTGATTCCAACTTGTCTGGCAGCGCATATGCTCCCACGGGACTTCAGCGGATCTGCCCAAGATTATCTTCATCAGATCGCGGAGGTTCTGTTTCCACAGCTTAAATCAGAACAGCTATCAAATAGAATTGACGCTTTTATCGAAGCATCAGCTTTTCAGGGGGAAGAGATCCTGCCTTATTTACAAAAGGCCAAAGAAATGGGCTTTGATCTGACCATTCATGCCGATCAGTTTACTACTTCAGGAAGTCAGCTAGCGGTGGAGCTCGGTGCTAAATCTGCGGACCACCTTGAAGCATCCACTGCGGTTGAGATTGAACTTATTGCACATTCGGATACTGTTGCGGTAGCTTTGCCTGCAGCGTCAATTGGTCTTGGTTGCGGCTTTACACCTGCTAGAAAGTTGCTGGATTCAGGTGCATGTCTGGCCATAGGAAGCGACTGGAATCCAGGTTCTGCCCCAATGGGACAGTTATTGACAAGTGCGAGTATTTTGGCAACAGCAGAAAAACTCAGTAATGCCGAATTGCTTGCCGCATTAACCTACCGTGCAGCGAAGGCGCTTAATCTGTCTGATCGCGGCACATTGAAGGAAGGCATGCGCGCAGATTTTACTTTATTTAAAACCGATAATTACCAGAATATTACTTATCACCAAGGTAGCATGCAACCCCAAGCTGTGTGGAAAGATGGTGTGGAAGTATTTTCAATATAGGATAAGATGGAAAATACATTTAAAAGAGAGGTTGTAGCAGGTATTCCTACTGTACTGCCTCCGAAAGCAGAACGGGATCATACAGTAAGCCATGCCCCACGGCGTAAGGATATTCTTACGAAGTCGGAAGAAAAGCTCGCATTACGGAATGCGTTACGCTATTTTCCCAAATCTTGGCATGCCATTTTAGCGCCTGAATTTTTACAGGAGCTTCGCGACTATGGCCGAATCTATATGTATCGCTTTAGACCGGAATATGCTATGCATGCACGATCAATAGCGGATTATCCGGCAGTAAGCAAGCAGGCGGCAGCGATTATGTTGATGATTCAGAACAATCTTGATCCTGCCGTGGCGCAGCATCCTCATGAACTGATAACTTATGGCGGCAATGGTGCGGTTTTCCAAAACTGGGCTCAATATCGGCTCACCATGCAGTATCTTTCACAGATGACGGATGAGCAGACGCTGCATCTTTATAGCGGTCACCCGATGGGACTTTTTCCTTCGTCCCAACATGCCCCGCGTGTGGTGGTAACAAATGGTATGATGATTCCAAACTATTCGAAACCGGATGACTGGGAGCGTTTTAATGCCTTAGGAGTTACGCAATATGGACAGATGACAGCCGGATCCTATATGTATATCGGTCCGCAGGGTATTGTCCATGGAACGACAATTACTGTAATGAACGCCTTCCGAAAACATTTAGCCGCAGGAGATACCATCGAAGGCAAGGTCTTTTTGACTTCAGGTCTAGGAGGCATGAGTGGGGCACAACCCAAAGCAGGCAATATTGCGGGCTGTATAACGGTATGTGCCGAGATAAATCCAGCTGCAGCGAGAAAGCGGTATGAACAGGGCTGGGTAGATCGATTGATAGAAGATATCGGCCAGCTTACTGAACAGGTGCGTTTGGCCATACAGCGGAAGGAAACAATATCCTTTGCCTATATCGGTAATATTGTCGAAGTATGGGAGGCTTTTGATCAGGCAAACATCTACATCACCGTTGGATCTGACCAGACCTCTTTGCATAATCCATGGTCTGGAGGTTATTACCCAATGGGATTGACCTTTGCAGAATCGGATGCGCTTTTGGCTGCCGATCCGGATCGATTTAAGCAATGTGTGCAAGAAACTTTGGTTCGGCATGTCGAAGCCATCAATAAGCATGTCGCAAAAGGAACTTATTTCTTTGATTATGGCAATGCATTTCTGTTGGAAAGTAGTCGCGCTGGGGCAGCGGTGTGGAACGATAGGCATGATCAATTTCGTTACCCTTCTTATGTGCAGGATATTTTGGGACCCATGTGTTTTGATTATGGATTTGGACCATTCCGATGGGTCTGTACTTCTGGAAAAGCAGCAGATCTGCAAAAATCAGACAAAATTGCGATGGAAGTTTTAGAAGAGCTTCACGCGGAGGCTCCTGCAGAAATTCAGCAGCAAATGCAGGATAATATTCAGTGGATCAAGGAAGCTGGAAAAAATAAACTCGTAGTGGGTTCTCAAGCACGTATTCTCTATGCGGATTCAAATGGTCGCATCGCCATAGCAAAAGCCTTCAATGAGGCGGTAAAAAGCGGTTTATTTGAAGGTCCCATTGTTTTGGGAAGAGATCACCATGATGTTAGTGGTACAGACTCGCCTTATAGAGAGACAAGCAATATCTACGATGGGAGTCAATTCACGGCGGACATGGCCATTCACAATGTCATTGGTGACAGTTTTCGCGGTGCTACCTGGGTTTCTATTCATAATGGCGGTGGGGTTGGCTGGGGCGAGGTCATCAACGGTGGATTTGGTCTACTGCTGGACGGTTCGTCCGAGGCTGCTATTAAATTGGAAAAGATGTTATATTTTGACGTTAATAACGGGATAGCGAGACGTGCTTGGGCTAGAAATAAAGAAGCAAATCAGGCATTGGACCGTGCGATGGAAAGAAACAACACCTTACAGGTTACCCGTGCACAAATTGTAGACGACCATATTATTGAACAATTATTTGATGTAAGCGAATGAATTTGTTGCTGAGTCATCCGGGAATATACACCAAAGGCGATCCGTCTGTTTGGAAAGGCCGTATTGATGGTCAGGAACGCGATTGGATGCGTTGGCATCAATTGATGGATTGTGTTGATCTGCTCCAACAGCCGGAGCTGCAAAGATCCATTGCCTTTCTGGGATTCTGCAGTGATGAAGGTGTTGGCCGGAATCAAGGCCGCGTAGGGGCCAAAGATGGGCCGGCAGCAATCCGGAATGTACTGACAAATCTTCCTGTTCATTTTTCAGATAAACTTAAACTTAAAGATTGTGGAGATATTCTTGTAAAAGACAATGATTTAGAGTTGTCCCAAGAGAGCTTGGGCGCGGCTTTGAAACTGATTCTTCAACAAGAAGGATTTCCTGTCATCTTAGGTGGCGGCCATGAGGTAACCTACGGACATTATCTAGGTATTCGAGAATTTCTAAAGGATCGCAATCAAACGCTTGGCATTATTAATTTGGATGCACATCTTGATATACGTGCATTGCAGGATGGCAAAGGGAATTCCGGCACAGGCTTTTATCAAATTGAACGTGACCAATTGGCAGCAGGACAACCATTTCATTATTTGGCGATCGGTATTCAGGAAATTAGCAATACCAAGGGATTGTTAGCTTATGCTAAAGAGAAAAATGTGCAGCTTATCGAACGAGAGCATTTGGTGACTGAAAAACTGGGCCTCATTCGAGAGAAAATCGTTAATTTTTCCAAATCAGTGGATTATGTATATTTGACGATTGATCTTGATGCATTTGCCGCAGCTTATGCGCCTGGAGTGAGTGCGCTGGCATTTAATGGTATCGTGCCCGATGATTTGTTTTTTTCGGTTTACAATGTTATTCTGGATCTACCTAATATCAGGTCTGTCGATCTTGCCGAATTAAACCCATATTTTGATATTGATTCCCGAACGGCCAAATTAGCAGCTGATCTGATATTTAAGCTGATCAATAAGATGGCTACAAAATAGCATTAATCGTGGTAAAGCCGTTCGATAAAAAGGTGGTTAGACTTGTTTCAAACGAAGTCTAACCACCTTTTGCGTATTGGTAGAATGATTAAAATAGTACATCTGCTAATGTTGCATCTTTATCAAAAACCGATTTTGCAAATGGGCATAACGGCATAATTTTTAGCTGATCTTTACGTGCAAATGCAACTGCTGCCATCAGCATCTGTTTGCCCAGTCCCTTTCCCGCATAATCGGGGTCAACCTCAGTATGGTCTATAATGAATTTTGTAGGACCGGCCCAGGTATATGTCATTTGCGCAATGGATTTCTCTTGATCAATAACTTCGAAGCTACCGTGTTTATCGCTATTTTTTTGTATTACTTCCATATCAATGAATTTAATTAAAGGATTTGCAAAATAAACAAAATCCACCAATATATAACATGTGCTGTTTTCAGTAACCAGGCTAGGAGTATTGTAATAAATCTGTTGTTTTATCCAAATGGTTAATTATTGTCGTATATTCATGTAGATCCTGAGAAAGAACTATTTTCATTAGTTGGTACATAATTGGTTTTCCCCGTATTTTGTAAAAGTACGGGGATTTTTTGTTGATGGCTAATATTTTTAGTATGTTTGCTCTGCATTATGTGTATGAATCAAAGCAAAAAACAAGAGTTTGCCATTGTGGACATTGAGACTACAGGCGGCAATGCAAAATCCAGCAGGATTACTGAAGTTGCCATTGTTATTCATGATGGTAATCAAGTTTTGGAACGTTGGGAGACACTGGTTAATCCGGGAAAGGAAATTCCTAATTCGATTTTTGCACTTACCGGTATAGACAACGATATGGTGAAAGACGCTCCATTATTTGATGAAGTTGCCGAACATATTTTCAGTATGCTCAAAGACCGCATTTTTGTTGCCCATAATGTTAATTTTGACTATTCATTTATTCGTTTCCAGCTTCAAGAATCAGGATTTGAATGGTCGGCCATAAAATTATGTACCGTGCGTTATGCGCGAAAAATAAAACCAGGATTATTATCCTATAGTTTGGGACGTTTATGTGATTACTTAGATATTCCGATTGAAAATAGACACCGTGCGGGTGGTGATGCCGATGCAACAGCCATTCTTTTTGCATATTTAAAAGTGCTGGACACCGACCAGGTATTTCAAGATATGATCAAACATAAAGCGGTTGATCAGCGTTTTCCGCCTCATTTAAATCCGCTGGAGTACGAACAATTACCCAATGAAGCCGGGGTCTATTATTTTCACGATAAAGATGGAAAAGTCATTTATGTTGGCAAGGCCGTGAATATAAAAAAAAGGGTGTTATCTCATTTTACCGGCAATAATATTCAGGCGCAAAGGCAACATTTCTTAAAAGAAATTCATCATATAAGTTATGAATGCTGTGGGACAGAACTGATGTCATTGTTATTGGAGTGTGCTGAGATCAAAAGGTTTTGGCCAAAATATAATAGAGCGCTTAAACGATATGAACCTAAATTCGGTTTATTCTCTTACGAAGATCAAAATGGCTACCTCCATCTGGCTATAGGGAAGGTAAACAGGGGACAATCCTGTATTCAGCTTTTTCAGCGTGAATATGACGCTATTCAGTTGTTGCAGTCATTTATTCAACATGGGGATATTAATCCGCAATTTTGTCAGTTTGGGCAGGCCAGTTTGTCTACGAAATCCATTAAGAAGGATGAATTGCCCGATCGCGACCTGCACAATACCCGGGTTGAACGTTGTATCGAGGATTGGCTCAAACAGCAGCCATCCTATGTATTGATCGATAGGGGTCGTCATGCAGATGAAAAAAGCTGCATTGTTGTTGAAAATGGCCTTTTTTACGGAATGGGTTATATAGATCAATACTGCCAATACCAAGATCTTGAAGATGTAAAAGAACAGGTTCAAAGATATCAAAGCAATCATTATATGATGGAGTTGGTCAAAATGGCAGCGGAAAGGCAGCCTGCTAAGATATATTTTTTGACAAAAACGACAGTTTTACCTGCCAAAGCCGCGGAGAAGGCTTATTCGTATGACAAATGGGCTCCAAATAGCCTTTTTGGGCTGTTTGAATAGCCTCTTTTTCGTTTAATAGTTATTGTTATTTTCCAAATAGTCATCTCAATCTCCGTAATCTGTTAAAGAAATGTGAAATAGTGATTCGCGCGCGATTTTGGTCCAATAGTTGAAATATATCTGATGTAGAATATTAAAAAGACTTTTCATAATTTAGGTTAATAATTGGTTAGTTAAAACCTGGGGCTCCCAACCTCAGGTTTTCTTTTTTACTGTTTTAGAGCTTGACTTTTTTGTTAACGCGCATGCATATTTAGTTTGTCCAAAATAAAATTGTATTTTTTTAAATTAAAACATGTTTTTCAAGGTGTTGATTTTCAATAGTTTAATTTTTGTCCCCCTTTTGTCCCCCTAAGTTTTTTCTCTGTCTAGTTAGTTTGATATACCTTAGTGTTAGCATACTGTAATAGCGGAATTAGTAAAACAAAGATGGGGCGTTTTCTAAAAGTAGCTGCGGTATATCTTATCCATATCTTTATATATAAAAAGGGCCTTGGCCCTTTTTTTATGCATATCAGCATAGTCGTTCAGCCAGCACTGCCGGTGACAGATAGGTGACCTAGATTTTAATATAGATATTTTTCTTTCGCAGGTAATAGGCGATCAGCCAATTAAAGGTGACAAAAAGCAGCGCGAACAGGGCAGAAGCCAAGGACTGAAACTGCCAGTTGCCGAACAATACTTGATAGCTAAAATTCCATAGATTCTGTTGTGTCTCCCCGATAAGAATAAAGCAACAAACTGTTGGGATCAGCCCACTGAGACAGTAAATAAATAGTGTGTTTTTACCGAAATCGTCAAATATGGTATAAAATATTCCTTTGATGTGCTGAAATTCGATGAGGTAAATTAATATGCCAAGGAAAGATAGTGCAATACCGGTTGTGAATACACAGTAACTGCTGGTCCAGATTTTCTTATTAATTGGGAAAGTAAATGACCAGAGATAGCCGATCAAAATTAAGAACAATCCTAGAATAAATAGGTACATCAACTCTCTTTTACCTGTCAGTTTTTGAATAATGTACTTTCCAGTGATATATCCGAATATCGTTTGACTGATGGCTGGAAATACGCTCCAGAGATCCTCTGGATCAAATGCTGTACCTTCCCCGTGATAAAGATGGGATGCACCGAAGATTCGGATATCGAGTGCTGTTCCGAACCAACCATCAAGGCTATACGGATCTGAAGGGTTACCAAAATAGCAAACTAGCCAATAGACGAGCAGAAGCAAGATACTAATAATGGCTGCACCTTTGTCTCGAAAATAATATAATATAATCGCTGTGCTGAAATAACAGATAGCAATACGCTGCAGCACTCCAAAATACCTGTACTTGGCAAATGGAATCCACTCGAACCGGTGAAGACTATTCCATGCTACAAAAGGGAAAATATTTAAAAACACACCAATTAGAAAGAGAATGATTGTTCTTTTGAGGACTTTATTCCAATATAGTCCAGGTGCCAGCTGATCGCTGTTTTTTAGAGAAAATGCCATGGAGTTTCCGACAGCAAATAAGAAAAATGGAAAGATGAGATCTGTAAACGTGCAGCCATGCCACATGGAGTGTTCAAGCTGTGGAAATACCTGGTGATAGTTGCCAGGATTATTGACGAGAATCATAGCCGCAAGTGTAAACCCACGGAAGATATCCAGTGATTTAAAACGAGTCATAATAAAGTGTATGAGTAAAATAGGCTGTTCGAAGAGTATATTCTCAGAACAGCCTATGATTGGTCTAATTAGTAGCCTGGGTTTTGAATCAGGCTCGGGTTTGCCTGCATTTCCAATAATGGAATTGGAAGGAGTAGGCTATTCTGGTTAAAATTATATTTAATAAGCGTAGCGTTGCTGTGTTTGCCGTTATCGCACGTAAATTTGATTTCATTTAATTTATTCATCACATCTACGGTAACACCATAACGATTTAAATCATCCCAGCGTTGCCCCTCGAAAGCAAGTTCTAATCGACGTTCGTTTAAAATAATGGTCTTTAATGCACTGGAGCTGACACCAGATAAATCGGAAAGCCCAGCTCGGCGGCGGATGATGTTAAGCGTATTTAAGGCGTCAGCGGTGTTTTCTAAGGCATTTTGTGCTTCTGCTTTGAGGAGTATGATGTCTGCAAGTCGCAAGAGGTAAAAATGATCGCCACTTTGGAAGCTGTTTGCATGTTTCTGTTTGACATTAAAAGGAATCTCGGTGTTGGCATCTGCGCATGGATTCCAGAACTCATCTGCCCAAGGAACCGAGTAAAACCAGATGTTGGCATTCTTTCGCTCAGTGTCACCAGCATTGTCATAAGCTTCGACAAGATCCTTGGATGGTGTACCGTATCGGCGCCATTCGTTTTCATTGATTTTTCCATTTTCATCAAGATCCGGGAAGAAGAAAGCGCCACCCCAACAACTTAGATTGGGGCTGCCAGCGATATAGGGGATCTCGATAATAGACTCATTGTTGTAATTATGTTTTCCATCAAAGAGGTCCGCATAGTTTTGAAGCAATTGGTAACCACCTTTTCCATTGATCACTGCGTTAGCATATTGCAAGACCTTATTGTAATCTCGATCAGGCCGCTGGGCCCATATTTTTGTCAGTAAAGCGTTTGCTGCTCCTTTGGTTGCTCTAACCTTGTCAATGGAAGGTTGTCCAAATACATCCGGAAGATTATTGACGGCAACTTGTAAGTCCGAATCTATAAAATTATAAACTTCCTCAACAGTTGATCGTTTGATGCGCAATACTTCGGCATCTGTGCTGTTGGAGTGTTTTTCCAAAGGCACACCACCGTAAAGTTTAACCAATTGGTAGTAATGAAAAGCCCTTAAAAATGAAGCCTCCCCAAGGATTTGTTTCCTTCTTTCTTCTGAAAACGTTGGATCTGTGACTTTATCAACGTTGTCGATAACGATATTGCATTTTGAGATCGCTCCATATAATTCTTCCCAGTCCCTGCGGACCATGTCATTGGTATTGGTAATGGTGTTGTAGTCGATTTGCGCAAAATCTATTTCGCCACCACCGGCTGCATGTGCATTATCAGAGCGAATATCTGTTTGCAGAATCATTTCCCACTGGTAATAGTTGGCGTTGCTTCCCGGACGGGTACCATTGCCTATAAAAGAATTGTAGGCTCCGTTTAAAGCTTTCTCAATATTGTCTCCGGTGAGATAGGCATTTTCACTGGTTACCGTGGAGGTAGGTTGAAGATCTAAAAACTTTTTGCAGGAATTGAGAGCAAGAGAGGCCAATAAGGTTATGGCTAATGAGGTATATCTAGTTGATTTCATTGTTTGTAAGCTAAAAGGTTAAAAAGTTAGGTTTAAACCAACAATAAAGGTGCGTGCCTGGGGCGAAGTCCCAAAATCGATACCCGGCGCCATATTGGCACTCACAGTTTCCTGGTTAGTTCCCCCATACATGCTTACCTCAGGATCCAAACCTGAGTATTTTGTGAATGTTAACAGATTCTCACCCGTCACATAGAATCGAACCTTATTGAGTTTCCATCTTTCAAGCACTTGTTTAGACAGGTTGTAGGCCAAGGTCATCGATTTCACCCTTAAGTAAGAGCCTTTCTCTACAAAACGGGAGGAAATCTGTGAATTATAGTTGTCATCTGTATTGTTTAGATCGGGACGTGGCATATGACTATTTTTGTTGTCAACCGTCCATCTGTTTAACACAGCAGCACTTTGGTTTCTCGGTTCCCACATACCTTCTGTATAAATACGTGTCGCATTGAGAATATCATTTCCCTGTACACCTTGTAAGAAAAAGGAAAAGCTGAAGTTCTTATAGCTAAAGTCATTTGTCATGCCATAGGAAAATTTTGGTGTCGCATGACCAATAATTGCCATGTCACTGGTTTGAAGGCCTACATCAGGATCAGCCATCTGATAGATAACGTCGCCAGTCTCTGGATTGACGCCTTTTGCAATATATCCCCAGAATGACCCCAGAGCAACTCCTTCTTTTGCAATTGTGCTATTGCCGCGGCCATCAATATTGCCGTCGTAGTAGGTTCCGCCATCAATATTCAGTACTTTATTGCGATTGAGTCCAAAGGTTACCGTTGTATTCCATTTAAAATCGTGAACGAAATTTCGACTGCTTAGCTCGAACTCAAAGCCTCTATTTTGTAGGTCACCAAGATTTTTTAATGCCGTTCTATAACCGGAACTATAAGGTACCCTAGAGTTGAGGAGCAGGCCGACAGTCTTTTTGGCATAGTAATCTGCCGCAAATGTTAGTCTCGAATTAAAGAAACTTGCATCTACACCAATATCGGTCTGGTTTGTTGTTTCCCATTTTAGATTGGGGTTGTCCAAGGTAGCAGGTGTATATCCGGGTACAACTTGATCGCCGATGTTGTACGATCCCGTCACGTCGACCAAGCCGAGATAGGCAAATGCCGGAATTTGGCTATTTCCAACTTTACCCCAACTTGCACGAATTTTCAAGTCATTTACCGTGTTTTTCAGGGTGCTAAAAAAGTCCTCATTAGATAAACGCCAGCCGGCAGAGAAAGAAGGGAAGTAGCCCCAACGGTTATTGGGCCCAAACACAGATGATGCGTCAGCTCTTAAATTTGCTGTAAATAAGTACTTGTCATTATAGTCATAGCCGATTTTTGCAATGCCGGACACAGTCGATACAGCGGCGTCTATTGCAGTCGGCATCGCCGTAATCATTGAGCCGCCATTGACAGTGTGGATTGCTGGATTAGCAAAATTCTGCGTCGCGATAGCTGAGTTTGTTGTTTGTGTTTTAGTTGTAATATAACCCAATAAACCTGTCAGGTGGTGCTTGTCAGTAAAGGTTCTATCATAGTTTAACGTATTTTCGGACATCCAATACTGATTGTCTTGCTGCGTGAGCGTCGCCATACCCTTGTATTTTCTGCCCTCTGTCGTACGGAAGGGGTCTACAAAACTACGGTATTGATTGTTGTATTTCTCATACCCAAATAAGGTCTTGAATTTTAATCCCGGTAGAATATTTGCCTGTGCAAAAACATTTCCTGTAAATCTGTTATTCACATAGCTGTGTTCGTTACCGGTTGCCAATGCAACGGGGTTGTCGAGGTCCGTATAGAATGGATCTACGGTGAAAGCGCCTTTGTCGCCGTATATGCCGATTACCGGAGAACCCAAATAAGCATTCATGATAACCCCATTTCTTGAGTTTTCGTTGATATCCACATCAAACCAACGGTTGTAAGATAGGCTGGTACCCACCTTGAAAATTTTATTGATCTGATGATCTAGATTAACTTTAAAATTGACTTTGTTGACTGTATTGGTAATTACGGTACCATTATCTTTTTGATAAGACCCCGAGATATAAAATCCTGTCTTTTCATCGCCACCGCGCACAGAAGCCTGGTATTTTTGACTGTGGCCGGTACGGAATAGCTGATCCGGCCAGTTCGTGTCTGCGGTATATTTTGACCAATCCAGCGCTTGGCCGGTCTCTGTCATTAAATCTCGGTATTGCGCCGCATTTAAGACTTTAGGTCTTTTCCAGATCGCTGAAAAACCTTGATAGGTTTCAAAGTTTACCTGTGTTTTGCCATTTGTTCCTCTTTTGGTTGTAATCAAAACAACACCATTTGCTCCAGAAGATCCATAGACAGCTGCGGATGCCGCATCTTTTAATACCGAAATGCTTTGAATATCTGATGGATTGAGTTCTGCTATATTTTCGGTAGGAACTCCATCTACAATGTATAAGGGGTTGCTACCGGCGGTAATTGTGGAGGTTCCGCGAACACGAATGGAGAAACCAGCCTGGGGCTGTCCGGAAGATTTTACAATCTCTACACCAGCCATTTTACCTTCCATGGCACTGGCTAACTGTGTTACCGGCCTATCTTCAATATCTTTTGTGCTCATGGTTGCAATAGCCCCTGTGATGTCCTTTTTCTTCTGAGTACCAAATCCAACGACAACAATCTGTTCCAATTGATTGTTGGCAGTTTTCATTTGAATCGTCAGAAAAGTGTTTGAACCGATTGTACTGCTGACAGTTTCATATCCGATCGAACTAAAACTGAGTTGATGAGCAGGACTTGCTACAATTGAAAACTCGCCTTTGCTGTCTGACTCCGTTTGTTTACCTGTTGTTGTATTGCGAATTGTAATCCCTGTTAATGCTTTACCGTCGCCATCGGTAATACGTCCCCTGACAAGCTGCTGTACATTAATGCTGCTTCTTAAAGGCATGTCATCTGTTTTCCTTTTCAGAACAATGGTATTGTTGACAATTTTGTATGAATACGACAGTTCTTTCAGGTTGTCCTCCAAAATTTCAACAATAGAACCATCTTTGTGGTTTATCCGGATTTTTTGGTTATCATTAATCTGTGAGTTATCGTAGAGAAATACATACGAACTCTGACGTTCGATTTCTTTAGCAAACTTTGCCAAAGTATATTCCTTGTCCTGTAACTTGATTTTGGATTGGTTTACATTTGCCACCGCTAGATTACTTGCATGGGAAACGCATTGGATGGCAAGTAAAGCCGCAAATAGTTTTGCTTTTTTACCAGCCCCATGGATGGTTTTAAGTTTATACATAATTAGTTGGGTAAGTTTGTTTTATATTAAATAATTTAGAGTTCTACTTCAATTTTATTATTTCGTAATTGACATTTAATGTCTAGGAAGTTGAGTGTTTCAACCAATTGCTCGGCGGTAGAGTTGCGTTTTATTTTTCCTGTCAATTCACGATTTTCATTTGTTCCTTTATAGATGATATCCACATTATACCAGCGTTTTATCGCGGCAAGTGCATCCTTTATCGGTGTGGATTCAAAATAGAAAAATCCGTTTTTCCATGCCATTGCCTCTTCCATATTGGCTTCCCGTACCATTAGATTGCCGGCTATAGCAAATGCGGCCTGACCGGGTTTAAGCATTTTTGATTTACCAAATTGTGAAACCTGCACCGAACCCTCCATTAAGGTTGTTTTATTATGCTCACCCGGATAGGATCGCACATTAAAATGTGTTCCGAAAACTCGAATGGTTTGTTCATTGGATCTGACGTAGAATGGTCGATTTTTATCGTGACTGACTTCAAAATAAGCCTCACCGGATAATTTTACTTCGCGGTTATCTGCTGCGAATGATTCTGGGAATGTCAGCATAGAACCGGCATTCAACCAGACCTTACTGCCATCAGCCAAAATGATCGCGTACTCTGTACCTATTGGGGTTTCAATAGTATTGGTTCGGTTAGGGTGGGCGCGTTTACTGGCCGTAAACTGATACTGTACGGTTCCCGAAGCAGTCGTTGTAACCTTCATTTCTGCATTTTGATGAAGGATGCTTCGTTGTTGATTAGAGAGGTCAATTTTAGTTCCATCGGCTAATGTTAATACAGCAGCCTTGACGCCTGGATGAACTTGCTGCTGCGTGCTGACAGTCGACTGTGGAGTTTCTCGGTTTGTTCTTTTGACAAGGTATAGCGGCAATATAAACAACATCACCAAAGCAGCGGCAATTCCGCTCAATTTTACCCATTGTGGAATACGTCTGATTTTGGATGCCTGAATTTCCTGTTTTATCTGTGACAAAAGTAGCTCTTTAAGCTGTTGCTCATCTGTTGCAAGTGCCTCGGGAATAGAGATAGGTTCACCATCATTTACCTCATACCATTCTTGTAATTCAGCTTCCTCTTCAGGGGTACATGTCCCATTGAACCATTTGTAAGCCAATTGCTTTATTCGGAATTGATTGTTATCAACCATATTTAGGGGTTATTTGTTTATATAGTCCCTAAATTGCAGTGATACCCTGACAAGAAAAGAAAAAAATTATAAGGTAATTAGAAAGCGTTGAATTCCAGCGCGTATTTTTTTTAAGGCACGGCTCAATTGGGTTTCTACAGTCTTTACAGAGATGTTGAGGTTTTCCGCAATCTGTTTGTATGTGAGTCCTTCTTCACGGGATAGTTTGAAAATAAGCTGGCATTTTTCGGGTAGCTCAGAAATAAGTTGATCTAGCCGAACCCGCAGTTCCTCAAATTGGAGCCAATCTTCTGTTGAATTATCAAAATCCACCCAATCAGCTTCATGTCTGTAAGCTTCTTTCTTATATTGCTCTGCTAGATACTTAAAGACTTTATATTTAACAGCTACAGCGAGGTAAGAAGCAAGATTGCTCTCAATTTGGAGCTGATGACGTCTTAGCCAAAGCGAAGCGAATATATTCTGTACGATCTCCTGGGCATCTTCTAGAGAACTTGTTTTTCGGGCGGCCTGGTAATATAGCTTTTTCCAATAGCGATCATACAAAGCTTCAAAAGCCAAGTTATCATCTTGTTGAATCAACAGGATCAACTCCTCATCTGAACGGCCTCCAAAATCTTTCATGCAAGACAATAATGTGCTTTTCTATGGTTATGCGATGTGAAATACTAATTTTGGTATAAATGTAGGGACTAAATCATGAATAATACAACTTTAATCTACAAAACCTATGATCGCATAGTTAAAAGCATTATTTGTAAAAAAAGTCCCCGCAAGAAAGGTAAAAAAAAAGAGTATCTGTCGTCAACAGATACTCTTTTTTTTGAGTGTGCACTTCATTAAAAGTTTGGCTTCAATAGGTACTTGTCATAGAAGCGGAAGATATGATCAGCTGCTTCTTCCGCAGTATCCACAATACGGTACAGTTTTAAATCTTCTTCACTGATGTACTTGTTTGGAATCATCGTGTTCTGAACCCAATCCATTAGTCCTTTCCAATATTCTGAACCCACCAATACAATCGGAAAACGAGCAATTTTGCCCGTTTGAATCAAAGTGATTGCTTCAAAAAGCTCGTCCATAGTTCCAAAACCTCCTGGCATCACGATATATCCCTGAGAATACTTCATAAACATGACTTTTCTCACGAAAAAGTACTTAAATTCAAGCAGCTTGTCACGGTCAATATATTTATTATGGAACTGTTCAAAGGGTAGTTCAATATTTAATCCCACCGACTTTCCACCAGATTCATAAGCACCTTTGTTTGCTGCCTCCATGATGCCCGGGCCACCGCCTGAGATAATACCATAACCACGTTCTGTCAATAAACTGGCAATATCTACCGCCATTTGATAATATTTATGTTCACGTGGGGTACGTGCAGAGCCAAATATCGAAACGCAGGGGCCAATTTTTGCCAATTTCTCAAATCCATCCACAAACTCCGACATCACTTTAAAAATCTGCCAAGAGTCTTTCACTTTAATTTCCTGCCATGTTTTGTTTTCAAATGCGCGGATAATTTTATCTTCTTTTGTAATGTCCATATATAACGTTATACATTTTAATTTCTAAAATCAATTTTCCAAAAAGGAATACAATATAGCTATTTTTTTAATACTAGCTACTTTTTCTGATTATTCTTACATTTGCATTATGAATTTTTCTTCTAAACTTCTCGAGAACGCTGTTGCTGAATTTGGTAAGTTACCTGGCGTGGGACAAAAGACGGCGTTGAGATTGGTATTGCACTTACTTAAGCAGGCGGATGCGGACGTAGCCCGTTTTACAGCTTCGATCGATCGATTGAAGGAGGATATTCAATATTGCCAGGAATGTTTTAATATTTCAGATCATAGTATCTGTGAAATATGCGCCTCATTTAAGCGGGATAAAAGCTTAATCTGTGTTGTTGAAGATACACGCGATGTGATGGCGATTGAAAACACAAATTCTTATCAAGGGGTATATCATGTGTTAGGTGGTCTGATTTCACCGATGGATGGAATAGGCCCTGCGGATCTTAAAATAGAAGGATTGCTCAACCGGATCCAGCGCGGAGAAGTTGAGGAAGTTATTCTGGCACTTTCTGCAACAATGGAAGGGGATACCACCATTTTTTATTTGTATCGGAAATTACGTGAGTTTGATGTTAAAATAACAACAATCGCCCGTGGTATAGCATTTGGTGGAGAATTGGAATATGTGGATGAACTTACTCTAGGACGGTCCATTGCAACAAGGGTTCCTTATGAGCGCCATGTTGGTTAATTGTATTTCAGGTAGATTTGTTTGACTCCTTCATGAACCTTTATTCCTTTGTCGATTTGCTGTTTTCGCCATAGGTAGTCGTTGATCATACGATTTGATCGTTTGTTTTTTAAGATGTTGATGTAGGCGATTTTGCCTATCATTGTGTTCTTTAAACCCAGCAATGAACAAGAGTAACTTCCCAATAGATAATGATTGTAATAAAGGTGGATTTCGCGCATCAGCTTTCGTTTCCATTTAGTGGTTGGATAGGCCGCTTTAACAGGTTCTTCCATAAGTGCCTGTGCCAATGCTAAGCTGTCCTGATCACCTTCTTTTTGTGTCATTGTCCAATAGTATAAAGCTTTGATAGCTTGCTCCTCCGAATCCGGTAGTAATTGCGAGGGGATACCTAATAGAGTGCCAATGTATTTCCACAAGTGAAATAGACCTTCGATTTCACTTTTTAATACATTAAATTTCATTAACTTAAGGCCTGTTAGATAAACTAGGGAAAAACCTAGGTTTGTTGCTAGCATATCCCATGTGTTTAATGGGACACCCCATTTTTCTATTTGCCAATGACCGTGCTTTATAATGTTCAATCGTGCATAAGAGTGGATACATCGTGTAAGTAAAATAGCTTCAATTCCAATATTCCCTTTCTTTAGGGCATTATTACCCGTGATGTCAACCCAAAAGGTTACCGTTTCCGTAAGGCGTTTAACAGCTCCTTTTTTAAGTGCTCCCGTAAAAATCAAGGGTTTATTGATGGCGCTGGATTCATAACCTCCCATAAGGACATAATCCCGCAATACAATGAGTCCAGATAAACCCGACCGTTGACTAAGACCAATTCCTTCTTCAATTTTAGTCCAGTCTAACCAGGATGGAGCTAGATCAAGGCTGCTTATAAAGTTAGTCAGCAAAGGCTTATAGGCCGCTTCAATACTTTTGCCTGCAAGTGCATCTTTGAGCAACTGTTGCCCCTTGGAAAAACCAATTTTTAGATGAAGCTGTTCCACAAGCATGTCGCAGCAGTTATCGTGCTGATAGAGTAAAGGGATAAATTGATCGGCATCGGAAAGCAATGGTTTCTGTTGCAATTTTTGGAGCAATTCGACACCAGGCCCCTTTGCCCAATAGAAAGAAAATGAACTTGTATTAACTTGATAACGTTCGGGTATTTGCATGTCTTTTATTGAATTGACCAAACTGTATAAGATCCAGTAAGTGTGATCGTATCATTTGATTTATTAAACTTAAAGTCTATGTAATCCATTTGACAAGATAGGATATCACTACAGCAAAATTGACGGTCGATCTTAAAATGAAGTCTGAAGGAACCTCCAGTACCATCTGTATCAAATGAAAGTGAACTCATGCTTAAGTCACTTAAATGTGGACCGCCATCTTTATCCACTAATTGCTCCACAACATGGTCATTGATTACTTTCCGATGTTTTTCAATGAAGGGCAGAAGCTCCTGATTGGTGAATGGTATGATCAAATCGCCTTCTTTTGTTGGGATTCCGATGTTTATTTCTGTCATCTTATTATTGTCTATGAATAAAGATTTTTCCAGTTTGGGATATATAAACTGAATATTGCTTCTGTTTCCTTGCGGGTCTTATGCGCAAATTTACAGAAAGCCTTTAGAATAATCAGATTGATGTGTTCTTTTTCAAAATCAATTAGCCGATTTGAAAAATGAAATCCACCTTCAACGATTCTAAAATCGCTCTTTGATAATTTATGGATGCTTACTGTAGCTACGTCATAAATATCTAATTGTTCCTCCCAGTAAGCAATCTGCTTTATTACTTCATGATAGAGTAATTTTTGGCTCCATTTGTACAGTATGTTCAACGTATTTATGTTCTTCTTTTGATATACACTTATGCTCGTCGCTGTTAATTCAATGGTAGCTAGCGTCGAGGAAGGGTAGATCTTGACCAAATAAGGTTTTCCAAATAGGTAGTAGGGATCGTCAAGATAGGAATAGGATAGGTCTTCCGATTTACGTTCTGGAGGATTTAACTTGATGTACGCTTTAAGGAAAGCAACATCGCAATGTGCTGGAGCATGTACACGATAGGGAGATGAACTGCCCAAAATTTGGATATAATCTTTATTCCAGGGGACTATTTCATAAAATATATGACCGATTTCGATTTGCATTTTCCGACGTTCAATTATGGACCTGTTCTACTGTGTCAAAGTAACAATATTTTTTGCGTTAAAGAAATGCGACATGAAAAAAGAGGGTTTGCCCAATTAGCTTCGCATCATCGTCGTGTACGAGTTGGGTCAGCTTGGGCTATTGTCCGGTGTTTCATTGGCGTTTCTTCGGTGTTTCTTCGGCAAGTATGGTGCATTTGCTGTGGACTGGTTCTGTACAAGTAGGGGACTACTTCGCGTGCTGTTCGGCTCTTGTTCGCCCTGTTGCCGATGGCTAGCCAAACAGGGGCCGAAGCGATGTCGAAGATGTCCCGACCCAGTCTAGACGCTGTCCCGAATCAGTTCCGGACCGTTGCCGAATACTGTAGGGACTTGAGGGGACTTTAGGGGATTTGAAGGGACTTATAGCCTTTTTTGTACGCTGACATTTATGATGTTTGCTGTGGAAATAGGTTTTTGTTTTTCTTATATTTATGTTATCTTCGGATTACTGCTTATGTATCATATCAACGACCATTTTCCAATATTAGATCTTCAAAAATTCCAGGACCGGACCATCCCTGACTGTGATTTGCTTTTCCATGAACTCATTGGCCCACGGGAGATTAATGAACCACATAAACACGATTTTTTTATACTTTTATTGTTTCAGGAGTCTGTAGGTACGCATACGATAGACTTTGATCGTTTTGTACTTGGCACAAATCAGCTTCATCTGGTTTTTCCTGGGCAGGTACATCAATGGCAGATGGCCGACCCTACCTACGCATTGCAGCTGATGATCAGTAGGCGCTGGTTCGAAAGCCTATTGCCGGCATTGCGATTTCCCATTTCTTATTATTTGAAGCATTTAGTCATCAATCTTTCTGACGCAAGCTTTCAATCGTTATTAGTTGAATTCAAGGCAATTTCCGAAAATCTGAAAGAGGAGGAGATTTTATGGGAATTGGTCTATGCACGGCTTAAAGTTATCGCACTTCTAATCAGTAAGATTGTTCAGGATAATTTTGATGATTATGAACAATATCAGGATAATCCGATTATGGCAAAATTTATCCAACTTATCGATGAATGGTATAAAAGCGAAAAATCAGTCGCATTTTATGCCGAGAAACTAAATATTTCGGCAAATTATCTGAATGTGTTGAGCAATCGGGTTTTACAGAAGTCAGCGTCATTTTTGATTCAGGAACGTGTTTTATTGGAAGCAAAGCGCTTGCTGAAAATTTCGGATAAAACGATCAAAGCTATTGTCTTTGATCTGGGGTTTTACGATAATGCAAGCTTCAGCAAGTTTTTTAAAAGCCATACGAACATGACCCCAAGTCAATTTAAAGCACAGCCATAATATCTACACAAGCTGTGATAATTCGTACAAAGATCATTATCACAAATCACTTAGCTTTGGTGAAAATGATATAGGCATGAATGAAAGCAATCAGAATCAAGACACTTATTTATTGAAGAACGTATTACTAGAAACAGGGTTTCTTTATGAGAAGGAAGAAGTTGTTGCTACGAAAACGGCATTATTTGATATTCAAATTGAGTCAAATAAAATAAAAAGTATTGAGTCTGCGCAATCGAAGACGAACGGAAAAGCCTTTGATGTGAAGGGAAAATTGGCATTACCACCATTTCGCGACATGCATATCCATTTGGACAAAACCTTATACGGTCTGCCCTGGAAGGCGGTATTTCCAAAAAACAGGACTGTAAAAGATATGATTGCCAAAGAACAGGTGATCATCCCCGAATTGCTGAAAACATCCGTTGAACGGGCTGAAAAGTTAATTGGACTTTTGCAGGGCTACGGGACAAATTTTGCACGCACGCATTTTAATGTAGACCCAACATCGGGGACGAAGTCATTGGAGCATTTGTTACAGGCACTGGAACATTTAAAATATTCCTTTGCTGCAGAACTGGTCGCATTCCCCCAACATGGGTTATTCTATACAGAATCCGCGAAGTTAATGGAGGAAGTTGCAAAATGGAGACAGGTGGATTTCATTGGCGGTTTGGATCCCTTTAGTATTGACGGTAGCATTGAGAAACCGATGGATCTAACTGTACAGCTTGCATTGGATAATAAAAAAGGAATCGACATCCATTTGCATGAAAGCGGGGAATCAGGTGTGAAGACTATTCATTATCTGATTGATAGAGCATTGGAAAATCCAACACTGCAGGGACGTACTTTTATCAGTCATGCTTTCGCTTTGGGGTATATGCCGAAGAAAGATCTCGAATATACTGCAGAGCGGCTTGCTGCGGCGAAAGTCGGCATATGTAGTTCTGTTCCTTTCCGCAATATGTTGATGCCATTTCGGGAACTGAAAAAGGCGGGAGTGGAAATTTTTGTAGGGAACGACAATGTTCAGGACCATTGGGGTACTTTCGGAAGTGGTAATATGCTTCAAAAAGCCAATCTCACCGCGCAATTGTATGGTTATGAAACTGAATTCGAACTATCTCGTTGCCTTCGTTATGCGACCAATGGCAAAATTCCGCTTGATGACCATGGAAATTCCGTGTGGCCAAAAGTAGGAGATGATGCTAGCCTACTTTTTGTCGACGCTAGTTGTTCGGCAGAAGCAGTTTCTCGTATCTCGACCGTCGATGGGCTTATTCATCAGGGAAATGTCGTCAAATGGGACAATAATAATCAGGCCTAACTGAAAGTAGCGGATAATCAGCACATTGAAAATGCCAATTTATCGTCTAGAAAATTGGCATTTTCAATGCTGGGGGGTAACGTTTAGTGTAGGAAAGTCGTCTTGCAGTAATCTATTTTATAAGAACCTTGCTCATTGACCAATTGAACTTCATTTTTTGTTCGGATGTCATTACCGTAATCAATAAATACGATAAATTTGCTTTCAGTTATTTTGTCGATTTTAACATCCTTGATATCCAATGCGTCGTCATTACCTCTTCCAAATAACCAGGTTTCCTCTGTATTTAAGGGGTAGATTTTTCCCCATTTGGCCTTGTAAGCTGCCTCAGCTTGGGGTAGTTCTTCATCCGTGAGGTTAGATGGTCCGTAAATTTCATTGGCATCTTTTAAAAAGGCTTGGAATCGCTTGGTACATAATGCATCCTCTTTATCCAGATAGTAACAATATTTTCCAGATGCGGAACCTGTACATTGAAAAATTCCTTTCAACCAGGTTTCAGCTTGCTGATGCTGACCCACTGCCGTGTCCTGCTCCGCTGTTCTTGTGCTGTCTTTGAATGGTATTTGCTTTGCAGGATGATTTGCAGTAGCGCTTTTATGGTCTTGCGCTGAATTTGTACAGCTTGCTAGCATGCAAAACAGCACTATTGTTGTATATAAACTCTTCATGTTTTGATATCGTCTTAATCTAGGGATAAAATTAGGATATAAATCGCATAACATGATCACGGATTACCGCTATATTCGACAGAATATTCACCAAAAAATCTAATTTCCCATTTTTCCTGAAATAAAGCCGAGCTCCGTGCGCCTGTCCTGTGGCGAATAGACGCAATGCATCTGCGTAGTTAAGGATCTTTAATCTTTTTTGATACTGATTATATATTTTTATTAGTTGTATATCAGTGTTTTGTCTTTATTTTTAGATTTTTCTTGTTTCTTTTTATTGTTACGCAAATTCCCTGCGTATTAACCCGACGATATTTGTAATGTCAACAATGACAAACGTTCTTTGATGGAAATTATAGCGAGAAGCTTTAAGATATATACTTTATAGTAAAGTATAAAGAAGCCTTTCTTCTTCAAATGGCATCCTGGTCACCTGTTTCAATATAGCAGGTTAGTATTGTCCTCTATGAGATTCAATATACTGATAAAACGAGAAGATGAGAGGAAAATGCTAGTGTTAGAGGTTCGAATCCTCTCCTGTAAAAAAGGTAGCTCAAGGGTAGAGCATAGCAGTTAGTTGTGGGTCGTAGGTTCGATTCCTACTCCTGAGCAATCGGGATAGTTCAGTCTGGTTAGAACAACAACTCAGTCGTGTGGGTTCGAATCCCACTTCCATTTTCGGATGGAATAGCATAAGGGTATTGCACCGAACTGTTCATTCGGACATTCAAAGTTAAGACCTTCTTTAAAAAGGTCATTTGGTAGAAGCTTGCTATCTTTTATCCGGCTTATGTGCTGTTTTCAGTGACGGAGCAATTGATTGATGGCCTGAGATTCCTAAGATGTGGTATTTGCATTTATACTAAAAAGTCATGACCAATAAGATGGGGTATTTGTTCACCGACTTAATTGTAAAAACAGGCACCCGGACTTTTGAATCCCGCTTGAGGTCAAGGGATAAAAAATAGCAGGTTTTATAATAGAAATGATGAAAATTTAAAAGAATATACTGATGAAAAGAATACAGATAACTACAGAAGAAATCGGATTGGTTGTTAAGAACAATGCGGTGATCCGCGTTTTGAATTCCGGTAACTACTGGCTGGGATTTGGTGAAAAACTGGAGAAGTATACGACTACTCATCCATTTCCTTCCGGTCGTAATATCGACGTGCTGTTGCAGTTGCCAGGTTTTCGAGAATTGGTCGATATCGTTGAAGTGGGTGATGCTGAGATCTGTCTTGTTTTTTTAAACAATAATTTCGAAAAGACATTAGCCTCCGGTAGACATGTTTTTTGGAAGGAATTGCGCGAACGCCGATTTCAATTGGAAGACATTACGGAGATTGAGATCCCTGCATCTGTTAACCGTCAGTTATTGGAGAAGCAGGCTTTGACCTACTATGTGCGACAATATAAGGTAGAAGCAAATGAGAAAGCTTTGCTTTTTGTGGACGGTGTTTTTGTTGAGATTTTGAACCCCGGTACATATTGCTGGTGGAAGAATTCGAAAACGATCGCTATTTCAAAAGCCGATATGCGGGTTTTGACATTAGATATTGTAGGACAGGAAATTCTGTCTAAGGATAAGGCACAGATTCGGATCAATTTTACATTGCAATATCAGATTGTGGATATCGTTAAAGCGCTATTGGACAATAAGGAATACGAGAAACAATTGTATTCTCTGATGCAGCTGACTTTGCGCTCGTATATCGGTCAAATGACTTTAGACGAACTGATGGAAAAGAAAATAGAACTACAGGCCTATGTTTTAGAAAACACGGCAAAGCAAGTTGCCCGTTTGGGTTTAACGTTGTTAACCTGTGGTGTGAAGGATGTTATTTTACCTGGTGATGTACGAGATATCATGAACCAGGTATTAATTGCTGAGAAGCGGGCCCAGGCCAATATTATTATGCGCCGTGAAGAGACAGCGTCAACAAGAAGTTTGTTAAATACGGCAAAGTTAATGGAAGAAAACAATATGCTGTTTAAACTAAAGGAGATGGAATATGTTGAGAAAATTGCCGAGAAAATAAATTCAATTTCGGTCTTCGGAAATGGGCAGATTGTTGATCAATTAAGGCAACTTTTTGTGAAATAAAGTATTAATAAGTAGAAAGAGGTGCAGGTAGCAACATAAAGAGCCGTTGTTACCTGCTTTGGAAGAGCTGAAAAGCTATTCCACTAAATTAGAAAATCAAAAAATGGAAAATAAACGAATAAATGGCAATGATTTAATTGCATTAGGATATAAAGAAAACCATACATTGGGTGTGGCATTGAAAATTAATAGTAAGAGACACGGGTTTACACGTGCTGATATGCTCGCAAGATTTAAATCTGTCTTGGAAGATCCCACTGATTATATCGAAGACGCCGTTTTCGGGATTTTAGCGCATGCTATATTAGGCCAAGAAGCTGTTGACAAATCATTAATTGCTCTTAATGAAACGCCAGCAGACTATGTGACTTATGGTTCATCGGAAATCGAGACAGGTGCGAAAGTACAGATGAACATCGCTATGAAATTGCCCGTTGCAATTGCTGGAGCGCTGATGCCAGATGCGCATCAAGGTTACGGATTGCCGATCGGCGGTGTACTTGCCACCAATAACGCGGTGATTCCCTACGGTGTTGGTGTTGATATTGGCTGCCGGATGGCTTTGTCCATTTTTGACTTACCCGCGTCATTTCTCGAGAGCCATCTGTCGACATTGAAAGATATTATTATGCGAAACACTAAATTTGGCGCAGGCAATGGATATCTGCGACATGAACGGGTAGATCATGAAGTGATGGATAGCAAATTGTTTGCCGAGCATAATCTGCTTTCTTCTTTGAAGGATAAAGCTTGGACGCAATTGGGATCTTCCGGAGGTGGAAATCATTTTGTGGAGTTTGGTATCGTCGAATTTGAAAAGAAGGATGAGGCATTAAATATTGAAAGCGGTAGCTATCTAGGATTGCTGACCCATTCTGGGTCCAGAGGGTTTGGTGCTACCATTGCGGCGCATTACACGAAATTAGCCAAATCCTTGTGTAAGTTACCTTACCAAGCTGAAAACCTTGCATATCTGGACTTGAACACACATGAAGGGCAAGAGTACTGGTTAGCCATGAGTCTTGCAGGTGATTATGCATCTGCCTGTCATGAAGTAATTCATGATAAAATAGAGGCGGCATTGGGAGCGACATTGCTGGCGAAGGTGGAGAACCATCATAATTTTGCATGGAAGGAAACTTGGAACGGACAAGATGTAATTGTACACCGAAAGGGGGCTACTCCGGCAGCAGAAGGAGTTATGGGGATTATTCCGGGCTCTATGGCTACCCCTGGATTTTTGGTTAGGGGGAAGGGGGCGTTGAATTCCATACAGTCAGCATCGCATGGAGCGGGGCGTTTGATGAGTCGTACGCAGGCTGTTAAAACTTTATCTTCTAATGATCTGAACAAGATGCTTAAAGATCAAGGTGTAATGTTAATTGGAGCAGGGATGGATGAAGCGCCAATGGCGTATAAAGATATCCATACGGTCATGGCATCACAAAAAGATCTTGTTGATATTGTGGCTAAGTTTTCACCAAAAATTGTTCGTATGGCTGACGATGGTAGCCGAGAAGACTAATGAAGCACAAAAGCGGCCCTCAAAGATAGGGGGCCGCTTTTATGCGCTCGGATCAGGCCAGCCTAATTTTAAACCAATCATTTAGCTATTGCTGCTTCCTTGTACGTGTATACGTTATATGGGTATAGTTTTTTAGCCAGGGCTTTCGCAATAAAACTACTAATGAGCAATGGAGCTAATAATAGATATCCTGACGGTACGAGACTTGCAATAATAAAGATGGCTGTAAAAGGGGCGTGAATGGCAGCAGAAAGCATCGCTGCAGCACCAAAAAGAGCAAAATTAATCACGATAAGTTGTGTTCCGAGGTAATGGTTGCAAAGCTGTGCAAATAAAACACCTAACAGTGCGCCTGTTACGATACTGGGAGCAAATACACCGCCATCACCTCCCGCACCCAATGTAAGAGAGGCTACAAGGGGTTTTAAGAGGACAAGCAGAAGAAGTGGAAGAAAGTAGAATAAATTTATCGAATCATGGAAACTGCTTTTTAGAATTTCTCCAAGACCATGATAGCTATCCCCGTAGAGTACCGGTAAAAAAAAGATAAATGTTCCTACGGCTACCGCGCCAAGATTAACACGGATAAAGTTGCTTTTTATACCTGCAAAATAGGATTTTGCATAGATAACGATTTTTGTAAAGTAAAGCGCCAAAATCCCACCAATCAGTCCTAAAATAGCTACAAAGGGAATTGCCTGCCATCGCCACGCTTCCACTGCAAATGTGAATAAAGGGCTGGAATCAACATAGTAGACAAAGACAGAAGCCAGGGCCATTGAAGTTAGTCCACTTATGAGCAATGTCCTATTATATTTTCTTGCGATTACTTCAAATGCAAAAAGAAAACCTCCTAATGCACTTCCAAATAAAAGTGTTACTCCAGCTATTACACCCGCACAGATCAACTCCGTTTTATAAGCCCAAGCCGGATGTAATCTTTTATAAGCCTGATTGCCCACTGTAGCTGTAGCAACTACAGTGGAGACTTCGACTCCGGTTGATCCCCCAAAAATAACAGTTAAAAAGCCATTGATATAGTGCGAGGGAATTTTAAAGAAAGGCAGATGATCTTTTCTCGTTTCCAAGGTGGTATAGATTTCCTTAATTCCTTTATTTTTTCTGTTTTGAAAAACATATTTCCGTAAGAAATAAATTGCTGTGATGCCAATACTGGGTAAAACAATAAACAATCTAGGATCCCAGGAAGAAACTTTTTCAAATAATTCTTCTTGTACATAGGCTGTGCTGTGCTTGAGCGTATAAGCTAATATGCAGCAAATAACACTAACAACAGCTGAGCTTGCAATTAATTTTATATAGCTATATCGAACGACTTTTTTCCTGTATATCGTATTGCCTTCCATAACATCTTGCTTTAATTCGGCACAAAGGTACGTGATATTTAGTTTAAAGTAAATGGCAAATGGTTTAAGACATACTTTTTGTTACGTTATAACCCTTACTGTATACCGATGAAAATATCCACCTTAGCATCCTGAGGATTCTGTGCTTTTTCTCCATATATCTCAAAGTCGGCGGTGTATGTTCTAGGTAAATCTGTATCCCAGATCTTTTGCCAAGCTTCATAAACGACACCATCCGCTAAATTTCCTTCAGCAGTAAAATGCTGGTACTGATTTTGTTCGATATGTATACCATCCATGTCTTCAGGCAACTCTTCAAGACCAGAAACTTTACAGCCTAAAATTGTGGTATACGGCAAAGTATGATCCTTTTCATATTCAGTATAGATGCAATAGAGCTCGTTGGATACTTTATTAGGGATTCGACTTAAAATATCTTCCTTAAAAAAGCGATTCCACAATTCGGGAATGTCTTTTGCTGCTTGTCCATTTTGGTTGCTTGTACGGATAGCCAGCCCAATAATACTAAAAGAAGGGATTATTTTATTTTTCATGTGCTTGAGTTTTATACCAAAGTTAATGGCCGTAAATGACAACAGCATGTCATGAATAATGGGTTAATGTTGTTTTTTCCAAATTTTATCAACTTGAGAAAGATATTCAGATAATGCTGCCGAACCATACCATGTATAAAATGAAGCTTCCAGAAGATTATTTTTTATTGCTGGATCGCTTTGCAAAACTTCTTTTGCTTCCGCAATCGTTTTTAAATGATTTAGGATAAAAAGCCCCCTGAAGTTACTCTCATTTTTTCCAAACGGACCTGCAACGATAAGCTGTCCACTATTTACTAAACGAGTAATGTTTTCCATATGTCCCTTGAAGCATTCACTTATAAATTGCTGGTCTGTTGTTATGTTGCTGCCAGTCTTTAGCAATACAAAAATGTAACTCTTCATGCCATAATCATCAGCACCTAATTTTGCCGCCAAATCTTTATCATAATTTTGATTTTCTGCGGCTGTTTCAGTTGCAATTTTCTGTGCAAAAAAGGAACGGATCTTTCCCGATTTGCCTTCCACCACAATATGGAGCCTGTTATCGGATAACGGGGTATAGCGAATGTAATTTGGGAAATCGTGCGCCTCATTCACAAAAGAATAGGTGCTGTCATGGTAAGTCAGTTCGAAATTTACTTCCTTCCCATTGTTCTGTCCGATAACTAACGCCGTATATATGATTTTATCATTTATCCTGCTTAATTTTAAATATTCACTGACTATTTTTTTGCCATTTTTCAATTCGTAGGAAAGACCTTTGAGTTCATTTGCGTTAATACGATCCCAATGTTCGTAACGTTCTTTGTCGTCAACCTTCCAGGTTCCCTCTAGAAAATGAGGAAAAGATACTTGTGAAAATAACGGTTGAGTAAGTCCCCAGCAAAAGAGCAGGGTAGCTATTGCAATTGCCTTCATATCGGGTTTATAATTTGGTGGTTAGGATAATTATTTAAACAAAAAGTATTGTGCGGTATCCACGTGCTGCATAGTAGGAGATAGCCCCATTATGGTATGTGAAAACTTGGTTGTATCGCCGGTCACAAAATAGAGCACCACCAAGTTTACGCACAGCTTCTGGGGTTTGAATCCAGCTGGAGGTTTTTAAATCGAATTCTCCCAGCGTTTGTAGCTGGTGATACTGTTCTTCTGTAAGGAGTGCAGTTCCCATTTGTTTTGCCGCTTCATCCGCACTACCGGCGGGCTTATTCTCTTTCCTGTCATCTAAGGCCTTTTGGTCATAGCACAAGCTTCTTCTTCCTTTTGGGCTTTCTTCGGCACAGTCTACATAAGCATATTGCAATGTGCTGGGTTCGATTATAATCAGATCAGGTTCACCGGAACTTTTTTCCATTTGAAATAAGCTCCATAATTTCTTTGGATTTCCAAGTAATTTAGTTTCAACCTCTTCCCAGGTTATCTTTGGATGTCTTTTTGGATACATTTCAAATCGTTCTTTTAAGATCTGAAGTAACTTTGACTGTTCTTGCTGTGTTAGTGAATTTTTCATAGCGGTTATCCTTGTTATGCTAAAATTACATATTTAATTCAAATGTCATGTAGTTTGAAATTGCAAAGAGATTAAATTTTTTATTCCCGAATTGAATTAAATTTATATTTTTACGTTCAATTTTTTAAATAAATATGGCTTCAGGAATATTTGCAATTCTAGATGATATTGCGGCGTTGATGGATGATGTAGCAGTTGCTAGCAAAATTGCAACAAAAAAAACGGCAGGAATTTTAGGTGACGATTTAGCTGTTAATGCAGAAAAAGCAACTGGTTTTTTGGCGTCGCGTGAACTCCCTGTTTTGTGGGCAATTACGAAAGGATCGTTGCTCAATAAGCTGATTATTGTTCCAATTGCATTGTTATTAAATGTTTTTTTTCCGATCGCTATCAAATACATTTTAATTTTGGGTGGTTTTTACCTTGCTTTTGAAGGTGTTGAGAAGATTATAGAATATTTGTTCCACCGAAAGCATGCTACTGGAGAAACAAACGTGGAGGAAATATTAGTGGAAAATACAGCTGTAGCTGAGAAAGCTAAAATTAAGTCGGCTATAACAACTGATTTTATTCTTTCGGTAGAAATTGTAATTATCGCTTTAGGGACAGTTTTGGGTAAAAGCCTATCTATTCAAATCATGACTGTATCGGTTGTTGCTTTTTTAGCTACTGTAGGAGTTTATGGTATTGTTGCTCTTATTGTTAGAATGGATGACGCGGGTTATAAATTGATTAAAACCTCGCATGAAAAAGGGCCTATTGCCAGTTTCGGCAAGCTGCTTGTTCGTGCGCTGCCGTTTGTTATTAAATTATTGGCCGTAGTGGGTACATTCGCCTTAATTTTGGTTTCAGGCGGTATATTTGCACATTATATTGATTTCTTACATCATGCACTACCAACATTTCCAGGTATCGTTAAAGAATTATTGTTTGGCCTCGGCGGAGGGGTTATCGTCGTGATCTTGTTTACGATCGGGAAAAAGATTTTTAAGAAAAAAAAATAAGCCATGGTATGATTATCCGTTGATCATTCAGGACATAAACAAAAAAGGCTAGCAATTTAAATTGCTAGCCTTTTTTGTTTAAATTGATTCCGCGGCCTCGGCTGCCGCATCGACTTCTACGCGTTCACCTTTTGTATTAATCAAAATTACATCATCTGAATTCTCCAGTGATACAGAAGCTACGCCATCACTAAAAGCTGTGGCCCCACTATAGATAAATGGAATAGCAGTTTTTCCCTGCCCATCTAAATAACCATATTTTCCATCTTTGCTCGCCAGGAAAAGAGTAGGCTCTTCTGTGATGGAAATGAAATCAAAGGCAGGGGCAGTGATTTTGTTTGTTTTTATTTCAGCCAGGCTGTACTTGTCGTTTTCGATACTGACGAAATGGGTCGAATTATTTTCAGATATATAGCTATAGGTTGCTGGAACTACTATTTTGCCCGCTTGGTTTAAAATACCATATTTATCTTTCATCTGAAATACCGCATAACCTCCATTGATAAATGATATCATTTCATAATTTGCTGCAATTAAAATTTTACCAGCTTTGTCCATGACCCCATATTTCTCGTTTAGTCCAAAAACTAGTTGTCCAAGTTGATCGTCATAACCCAAATAATCGTATTGAAACGGAATGATGGTTTTACCTGTTAAGTCAATGGCTCCATATTTTTCGTTTTTATATTGTACCACACTGAGGTCTCCCACAAATGGCGCAATGTATAGATATTGTGCAGGCACGATCGCTTTTTGTTCATTATCTTCCAGGCCCACAAGATTGGTTGCGGCGTCCTCAAATAAATAGAGGTTTTCGGCAATTTGATTGCTAGCAGTGGAATCTTCTTCTTCCTCATCAATGGATGCTACCTGCTCATAATCTTCAGGAACGATAAAATCCTTTTCCTCCAATTGGCTATCTGCGACACTTTGAGCAATCATATTCATACCAAGAGGTGTTGTAAGCTGCAGTACCGCTCCGGGGACTTTTTTAAAGAGCTCAAATCCTTCCCAGTAGGTAGACGGTAATTTATCGCTATACCAAATGGACAAAGTGCCGTTTTCATCGTTATCTCCAGAAACAGGAATTTCGATCTGAGCTAGTTTGCATGGATAACCAGCAATTATTTTCGTCTGATTTGAAATGAGTTTGATTTCGTATGGACTGAGTTCATTTTCTTTTACAACGTATTTTGCCAGTCCTGGGTATAGAATAACTGATTGCTCTTCATTTTTTTTAACAAGGAAGACAGATTCTTCACTGTCTCCGGAAGTTGACACAACCTTTATTTTATCCTTATTAACGTAAGCTTCGTAGATAGAAACAGGAGTCTCTTGTGCGTCATCTGTTTGCTCAGTGGAATATACAATGGCATAGTTGATTTTAAATGCTTTGCTGATTTGTGCAAATGACAATGAACTCGTCGCCAGGATCGCCGCAAATGATAGGAATATTTTTTTCATCTTCTTAAACTTTGAATGGCAAATATCTTGATTCAAAACAAAGAGTTTTATCCCTGAAATCCGTTATTTATCGATAGCATGAGAAATGTTTCCGTGTGCATCGATCTACTAAGTAAATGATAACTGTATGCTGATAATTAGTCGATAGCCAGCTGATATTTGAGCAATAGCCCTGGGAGCTGTTCCTGATAAAACTTGCTCTTTTTCATACGATTGGATTCTGGATCTAGCTGGATATTGATTGACGAGCGAAAATCGCAGCCTTCAAGATTGCTTTGTATAAAGCGAGCATTTAAGAGATTGGTATTTTTAAAGATCGCCTGTTGCAGGTTAGCCTTTTCAAAATCTACATGCTGTAGCGAGCAATTTTCAAACAGGAATTTTTTCATATTTCTTTCAAAAAAAGAAGAATAATCCAAAATGGAATTGCTGAAATTGACATGAAATGAAAACGAACTGCAGTCATTAAATTGGACACCTAAGATTTTACAGTGATTAAAAACAACATGATCCAATTGAGTGCCTTTTAAAATGACATTTGATAGGTTGCAGGCTTTGAATTCGCAATTTGTAAAGATTAAGTCGACGAGCTCTGCATTTTGGAAATCACATTGCTCGAAAGTGCATTTGTAGAATTCCCGAACCTGCCTCAGTTCATCTGTAAAAGTTTGTTTAGTGATTGTTTGTTCGACAAGTTCTTCCATTCGTTATCGTGGTATTGGCCTTTATTTATGCGAAAATACACAATTCCCTTAAATGATTTGATTTTATATTGATGTCTACACCTGTGTTATCGCACCGGCTTAAAATACCTGATTTCAGGGATAAAAAAGGTGAAATTTTACAATTATTTTTGACTTAGCCATACAACATAATCCTATAGTGTATTAAGGACTCCGCTAAAGCTTTTTAGAACTCTGGTAGGTTTTTATATAGGTTGTAAAAGGGCACCTTTTTAGTGTGCCCTTTACTTTTTTATTCGCTCAAATTTTAGTTGATTCCAACTAGTTGTTCTTTAGGTACTGGCGGAGAACGTATTGTAGAATGCCATCATTTTTAAAGTACTCTATTTCTATTGCAGAGTCAAGTCTTGCTTTCACCTGAAATGTGGTTATTTTTCCATTTTCATGAGTAGCGGTCACGGTTAGGATTTTATGTGGTGTTAAATCCGTTGCGAGACCTGTGATGTTATAGACCTCTGTTCCGTCCAGCCCTAATTTCTCTGCATTTTCGTCATTGATAAATACAAGTGGAGCTACGCCCATACCGACGAGATTGCTACGGTGTATGCGTTCGAAGCTTTCTGCAATTACTGCACGCACACCAAGCAAGAACGTTCCTTTTGCTGCCCAATCTCTTGAAGAACCTGAGCCATATTCTTTTCCAGCCAATACGATGAGGGGCGTATGGTCTTTTCGGTATGCCATTGCGGTTTCATAGACCGTTTTAATCTCATTAGTTGGGAAGTAGCGACTAAATCCCCCTTCACGATCGGTAATTTTGTTTTTAATACGCACATTTGCAAATGTGCCACGCATCATGACTTCATGGTTTCCACGTCTGGAACCATAGGAATTAAAATCCTCTTTATTGACCTCATGCGATTGGAGGTATTGTCCGGCAGCTGTATCTTCTTTGAATGAGCCGGCCGGAGAGATATGGTCAGTTGTTACTGAATCGCCTAAATAGAGTAGCACCCGTGCGCGTTGAATATCCTGAATAGGATCAGGTACAGCCTGTAGATTTTCAAAAAATGGCGATTCTTTGATGTATGTGGAGGTATTGTCCCATTGATAATTTTGATCAAGGTTCACTTCGAGCTCCTGCCAATCTGTTGATCCATCAAAAATCACATCGTAGACTTCCTGAAAATCAGATTGCTTGACACATTCATTAACAGTCCGAAGAATATCCTCCCGACTTGGCCAGATATCTTTCAGATAAACGGGTTGGCCGTTGGGATCATAATCGAGCGGTTCCTCAAGGAGGTTAATATCGACCCTTCCAACCAGTGCGTAGGCGACGACAAGCATCGGCGACATCAGGAAATTCATTTTTACCTGGGGATGCACACGTGCCTCAAAGTTTCGATTCCCGGAAAGCACCGAAGCAACGATCAATTCACCTTTTTCTACAGCTTCTGCAATTTGAGGTGGTAGGGGACCCGAATTGCCAATACAAGAGGTACAACCGTAGCCGACAGTATGAAAACGGAGTGCATCGAGGTCTGCGCTGAGCCCCGATCTTTCTAGATATTGCGTAACGACTTTTGAACCGGGAGCTAAAGAGGTCTTTACCCAGGATTTCGTACGGAGCCCGCGCTCGATGGCATTGCGTGCCAATAAACCTGCACCGATCATTACGGTAGGATTTGAAGTATTAGTGCAGCTCGTAATCGCAGCAATAGCAATGCTTCCGTCGCTCACAATATATTCCTTGTGATTGTGTTTGATCCGAACAGCATGAATAGACTCCTGAATGACTTCATGTGGTGAATTGTGCTCAACAGGTACTTTACCAAAGGTAAATTCTGTACCAGAACCTCCATCGGCGAGCCAGGCATTCTCCGAACGTTGTAGAACAGGAACATATTGGCGATGATGTTCACTGTCTAAGAGTTGCGAAAACTTATTGTTCAAATCTTTAACGAGTATTTTATCTTGTGGCCGCTTGGGACCAGAGACTGTAGGCTCTAAACTGGACAAATCAAATTCAACGAGTGAAGAGTATTGAATTTCCTCTCTGCCTGTACGCCAGAGTAAATTATTCTTACAATAATCTTCAACAATTTTAATTTGTTCTACACTTCTATTGGTGCTATGCATGTATTCCAGTGTGCGGTCATCAATCGGAAAATAGGTCACCGTACAGCCAAATTCTGGGGACATATTTGATATTGTCGCACGGTCGGTTACAGACAAAGTATCTAACCCTTCTCCAAATACTTCTACAAATTTGCCAACAACGCCTTTATCACGGAGTATTTTCGTGATTGAAAGTACCATATCCGTTGCAGTGCATATATCGGGTATTTTACCGGTGAGCTTAAGGCCGATTACTTCTGGACAGGTGAAGAAAATAGGCTGTCCAAGCATAGCAGCTTCCGCTTCGATACCGCCAACTCCCCAGCCCAATACACCAATGCCATTGACCATTGGAGTATGAGAGTCTGTGCCAACCAGCGTGTCCGGAAAAAGCCAGTTGTCACGCTCAATTACACCTTTTGCCAAATATTCCAAGTTTACCTGATGGCAAATACCCATCCCAGGAGGGACAACGGTAAAGTTTTTCAATCCTTTTTGCGCCCATTTAAGGAGTTCATAACGTTCACGGTTGCGTTCATATTCCAAAGCGACATTTTTATCATAAGAATATTCAGTTCCAAAGTAATCTACCTGAACGGAGTGGTCAATCACAAGATCTACAGGGATGGCAGGATTTATTTTCTGTCCATCCTTGCCGTGACGGATAAATTCCGCACGTAAAGATGCCATATCGACAACAGCAGGCACTCCTGTAAAATCTTGCATTAAAATCCGGGCCGGCTTGAAGGGGATATCTTTGTCTACAGGCTGAGGCGACCAGTTGATCAGCGTGTTAACATGCTCATCCGTGATACTGAATCCATCGTGATTGCGTAAAACATTCTCCAATAATATCCGGATGCTAAAGGGTAAGTGACTGATACTGCCTTCAGGAAGGTCCTTAATGGAATTATAATGATAAACTTTTCCGTTAATCTCAATTTCTCGTATTGATTTCTCTTTGCTCATATTCATTTACTTATTTTCATAGTATATAATATACATACCGCTAAATTTGTTTGTAATATCTTTTACACACACGTCTTTATCTTTTGTATCCAAGCTCGAATTTAGGCTGGCAATGATGTAAAGAAAAAGCATTAAATCATGTATTTTGATTTGGTTGAAGCAATCAAATGAAGTTATTGGCGTTATATAGAAGTTTACAGCTAAAAATCGTTCTATATGGGTAAAAGAAGTAAGTATTGGATTCTTTTGTTGATGAGTTTATTGTTTTGTATGCCTTATCTTGGGCAAGCGAAGAAAGTGATTGTTTCAGATAGGGTGGGTGACACTTGGGTCGAGGGATATGATCTTAGTTTTAGGGACAGTCAAAATAACATCGTGAGTCTAAATCAGCTTAAGGGTAAAGTGGTGATCATTAATCTATGGGCAACATGGTGTCCCCCTTGCCTGGCAGAAATGCCCTCATTGGATCAGTTGTATAAGGACTTTAGCGGCAACAATAAAATTGTTTTTCTGTCTGTTGATATTGATGGAAATCTTAAGGCTTCGGGCAAATTTTTAGCCAAACGTAAATATAGTTTACCATTGTATCAATTGAATTCAGCATTACCCAATGCGCTGAATACCAAAAGTATACCGACAACGATTATATTGGATAAAGCTGGTAAGCTGGTCAATAAGCATGTAGGCGGTATGAATTTCGGGTCGCAGAAATTCCGAAAATCACTACTGGAATTGAGTAGGGAATAGATTTTACGCGTAGTGAGGATAGCAAGATAATGGAAGATAATTTATGTTTCATTTAGCATTTCCGGCATTTTCTTGCTAATTTTGCATGCTAATTGTATAAGGAGAAATTATCTATGCCCGTCAAACTTCCTAATAACCTTCCTGCCATTGAGCTGTTGAAAAAGGAAAATATATTTGTCATGAGCGATTTAAGAGCAAATGAGCAAGATATTAGACCACTACGTGTGTTAGTACTTAACTTAATGCCCCTTAAAATTACGACTGAGACAGATTTTATCCGTTTGCTCTCTAATAACCCTTTGCAGGTGGAAATGGAGTTTTTACGACTTGAAACACACGTATCAAAGAATACGCCAGAGGAGCATTTGGAAATGTTTTATAAGAGCCTGACTGAGGTAAAGGAAAACTTCTACGATGGTATGATCATTACAGGTGCTCCGGTTGAAATGGTCGCTTTTGAAGAGGTGACTTATTGGAATGAAATCCAGACGATCTTTGATTGGGCGAGAACGCATGTAACCTCCAGTTTGTATATCTGCTGGGCTTCCCAAGCAGCATTATATCACTTTTATGGCGTAGAGAAGAAGCCTTTGGAGGAAAAGCTTTTTGGTGTATTCAAACACACAGCTTTGGATAAAAGACATCCTTTATTCCGCGGATTTGACGATGAATTCTTTATTCCCCATAGTCGTCATACCACTGTTGAAAAAGATGATCTCTTGGCCAAGGATGGTTTGGAAATTCTCTCAGAATCTCCCGAAGCAGGTATTGCCATTGCTTCATCACGTGGCGGGCGGGAGTTTTATTTGACTGGACATTCAGAATATGCACCTTTTACACTAGACGAAGAATATAAAAGAGATTTGGAAAAAGCCCAGCCAATTTCCATGCCTGTAAATTATTATGTGGATGATAATCCTGACAATCGTCCTTTGGTTCGCTGGACAAGCCATGCAAATTTGTTGTTCAATAATTGGCTGAATTATTTTGTGTACCAGGAAACGCCTTTTGACCTCAAAGATGTTATTCATCTTGGGGAAATCAAACAAGGATAATTGCTTTTATTCAAACAAAACTATCCAAAATAGCATTCTATTTATATTGAGGTGAATTGATATGAAAAAGACTGCTTTGTTTTGTTGCGCTGTGTTTCCAGTATTTTTGCTGAATGGCCAGGTTCCTATTGAAGAAAATCAAAAACTCAAAGAGGCGAATGGAACTTTATGGTATGCTAATCCGTGGATATGGGTTGCGGGAGTTGCACTGTTTTTACTGATTTTTATTCTTGTTTTGCGTAAATCTACACGAAATAAGACACAAACCTAAAAAAGCGTATCATTTTAGTTGCAGTATGAACCTTATTTGTTGCATCGACAATAGAATAAGTTTTGTTAAGTTTGTGTATAGCACAAACAAACTAAAATTGTATATGAAAAAAAACATACTCCTAGCAGCCCTGCTGGCCTGTGGTTCATTGACAAGTCATGCGCAAAATAATGCAATCAATGTAAGTTACATGGATAAAAGTGTGCGCCCCCAAGATGACTTTTATAATTTTGTAAATGGACAGTGGATGAAGACAGTGAAAATCCCTTCGGATAAGGCGCGTTGGGGATCATTCGACGAGCTCCGCGAAAATACAGATATTGCTACCTTAAAGGTTTTACAAGAGTCACTTTCTGGCCAGTTCCAGAAAGGAACAGACAATCAGAAGATCGGCGATTTGTATAAATCATTCGTAGACATGAAAACGCGTAATAAGCTTGGTTTGGAACCTGTTAAGCCATATCTTCATAAAATCGCTGCGATTAAAAATTTTGATGATTTATATAGATATCTTGTCGAAGTGGCGCCTATTGGAGGAAATCCTTTTTTCAGTGGTTATGTTTACGCCCATCTTAAAAATTCAAATGTCAATACCGTGTATTTAGGTGGAGGAAGTCTTGGGTTGGGAAGATCCTATTATCAGGTAAAAGACAAGAAGAATGAAGAGACCTTAAATGATTATTCAAATTATATTTCTGCACTTTATTCTTTGTCTGGACAGCGAACAAAGAATTTAAAGGGGCCAAAGATTGTTGCTTTCGAGAAACAATTGGCTACAAATCTTAAAACTGTAGAGCAGTCAAGGGATGCAAATGGCCGATATAATCCGGTAGCGGTAGTTGATCTAAAAAAGATGGTAAAGAATATAGATATTGCTAAATATCTAAAGGATGTCGGTTTTAAAGCAGATACGGTTATTGTACCGGAAATAAAATACTATGAAAATCTAGACAAAATTTTCAATCCTGAAAATTTGTCCGTGATCAAGGAAATTCTAACTTTTCATATTTTAAATAATGCAGCTTCCTATACAACACAAGAATTGAATGATCTATATTTTGATTTTTGGGGTCGCAAGTTAAAAGGGCAGAAGGAACAGCGTGCATTAGATAAGCGCGGAGTGGAGTTTGTTAATTCTATAGCAGGTGAGTTGTTGGGGAAATTATATGTAAAAGAAAATTTTCCACCAAAGGCAAAGGCTGATGCGGAGGAGCTTGTAAGCTATCTCGTCAAAGCTTTTGGTCAGCATATCAACGGCCTAACTTGGATGTCTGATGACACGAAAGTAAAAGCACTGGAAAAATTGGCGAAGTTTAAAGTTAAAATTGGTTATCCAGATAAATGGAAGGACTACAGCAAACTTGAAGTTGGCACATCACTGTATGCAAATGTATTAGCTTCGAGTAAGTGGGCATTTTTTCAAAATTTGGCAAAACAAGATAAACCCGTGGATAAGTCTGAATGGGGAATGACACCACAGACAGTAAATGCATATTATAGCCCCTTGTTTAATGAAATTGTCTTTCCCGCGGCTATTCTTCAGCCTCCATTCTATGATTACAAAGCAGATGCTGCAGTTAATTTCGGTGGTATAGGTGCCGTAATTGGTCATGAACTTTCGCATGGATTTGATGACCAAGGTGCAAAATATGACGGAAATGGAAATCTGAACAATTGGTGGACAGATAGTGATAAAGCAAAATTTGAAGCAGCAGCTGATGCCTTGGTTCGTCAATTTGAATCCTATGAACCAGTACCAGGTGTCTTTGTGAACGGTCGTTTTACGCTAGGTGAAAACATAGGCGATTTAGGAGGTTCATCAGTCGCTTTTGATGCCTTACAACTTTATTTAAAAGACAAGGGAAATCCTGGACTAATTGATGGTTTTACGCAGGATCAGCGATTCTTCCTTTCATGGGCGACTATTTGGCGAACAAAAACCACGGATGAGTTTGTTGTCAATCAAGTGAAAACTGATCCACATTCTCCGGCACAGTATCGCGCTTTTGCTCCAATCATAAATCTGGATGCTTTCCATAAAGCCTGGGATACGAAGAATGGAGATAAAATGTTTGTTCCAGTAGATAAACGTATTAAAATTTGGTAATTTGTAAGTTAAATTAAATCAAAAAGGGCGTATCTCAAGATGGGATACGCCCTTTTCATTGATTAATTTTAAGCTATTTCATCCATTTTAAGACCAGGTAAAAGCCAACAGCAGTAGCGGATAGGGTTAAGGCTGTCGCCCACCATAATGTTGTAAAACCAAAAGAGTCAACAATACTGGTACCCAAAAGCGGCGAGAAAATATTGGCCGCTGAAAAAGCCAGTGAGTTAAATCCCATGTATGCACCCTGTGTTTTGGGAGTTGAGCGGTTGACAGAAACAGTTGCCATAAATGGTAGGGTCAACATCTCGCCGAGGCCAAAAATAAAAAATGTAAAATAGAGCCAACTGAGTCCGCCATTAAAATTCAACATGGCATAAGAGGCAGCGCATAAAAACGTACCGAAGACAAGTGTACTGATGAGGGAAAATCTCTTTTCGGCGATATGTACGACAAACATCTCCAACAGAACAATAACGAAGCCACTCCAGCCAAGGAGAAATCCAATCTGATGATCGTCCAAGTGATGTACTTCACGGTAAAATAGCGGCAAGGTTGTGATGAGTTGAAAGAAACAAAATGAGAAGATACAACAAAAGATATTGAATAATACAAATGGAATATCGGTATAGGGATTGCGTGCTTTTTGTGCTAAATCTTCATGAATATTAATTTCTTTCTTTGATTTAATGTCGCTTCTTTTTTGTCGCTTATGGAAAAAGACAAAGAAAATTATTGCAGCACAAAGAACGGCAAATGAATTCCCGTAAAATATCCAATTAAATGAAATAGTCGCTAAAAATCCCGCTGCTGCCGGACCAATCGAAAACCCAAGATTGATGGCTAAACGATTCAAAGAAAAAGCTCGGGTAATATTTTCGGGTTTTGCATAACTCGCCACGGATACCGAGTTTGCAGGTCTAAAGGCATCAAAAATCAAGCTCAATGTGAAAATCATGATAGACAAAGACTGCACTTCTTTAAAATGAGGGATCAACAGAAACAATGGGGCTGCCAGAATAAGGCTTCCAAACTGAACCTTGAAGCTACCAATTTTGTCAGTTAGCCAGCCACCAATATAGGAGCCACAGACCGATCCAAATCCATAACTCATCAAAACAACTCCGGTCTGTTTGATGTCAAAATGGAGAACTTGGGTCATATAGAGTCCAAGAAAGGGGATGACCATACTTCCCATTCTATTGATCAGCATGACAACGGCTAGTAGCCAAGCAGCTTGTGAGAGCCCTTTAAAGGAGTCTAGGTATATAGATACAATTCTTTTCATTTAATCGTTATCAGCTTATATTGGTTGTATGATCCGTCTAGATCATATCTTTTCTCTAGTTTTAGTAAAAAAAATGCCAAATTGATCGATCAATTTGGCATTTATTAATAGTGTATAATATTATGCCAACTGAGCTTCTGCAATTGCGGGGTTGACCTGATACGTACTCGCTACCATTTGTTTCTTTGCGGATCCAGGCTCCATAATGAAGTCAATCCGTCCGAGATTAATCCCCGCAAAACCGACTTGGTTCACAACAGTTTTTGTCCCTTTTAAATTTGTAACCAATGTTGGTTCATTTAAGAAGGTATGGGTATGCCCACCAATAATCAGATCAATGTCAGAGGTTTTCGCCGCTAGAATAAGATCGGAGACTTTGTCGTTTTCGTATTGATAGCCTAAATGCGATAGACAGATGACCAGATCACATTTGTGCTTTTCCTTCAATATCCGCACCACTTTGTTGGACACTTCAATAGGATCCAAATATTTCATTCCCTTAAAATTATTTGGATCCACCAATCCTTCAATATCTACTCCCAATCCAAATACGCCAATTTTAATTCCGCCTTTATTGAATAGGGTATAGTCTTGTGTCTTTCCTTCCAATACGGTTCCTTTAAAGTCGTAATTGGCTGTTAAAAATGGAAATTTGGCATGATTGAGATATTTTACAAGACCTGCTAGACCGTTATCAAATTCATGGTTCCCAAAGGTTCCCGCATCATAACCTAATTTTGTCATGAGGTCGAGTTCAAGCTTTCCACCAAATAGATTAAAGTAGGGGGTGCCTTGAAACATATCGCCTGCATCTAATAACAGGAGATGTCCTTCCTCTTGGCGAATCTTATTGATCAGTGTGCTTCGACGGGCAACACCACCTAATCCCTGGTATTTACCGCCATCCATTGGAAACGGCTCAATACGGCTATGAACGTCGTTGGTGTGCAAAATTGTTAGTTTTATCTTTTTGCTTTTAGCATCAACTTGAAAAGGTAAGGAGCCTAAAGCAACTGCAGCGGAAAATCCACCAACTTGCTTGATAAATGATCTTCGATTAATTGATTTTAATTCTTCCATCTAGTTCTGCATTTACTTTTTTACCTTCCTTCGTTAATTCGCTTACATATTCAATTAATCCTTCGCGCATGCGTTGCGGATAATTGGCTCGAGATACTGGTTGTGTCAATAAGGTGAGGTTATCTCCTCCATTGGCAAGGTAATCGTAGGTCACGAGTTTATACAATTTATTGTCATCAACAGGTTGATCTTTAATTTTAATATCCTGTACCTTGTTGCCTGTAATCTTCAATTTCATTCCAGCAATAGGCTGACCATGTGTGGTTGCGATATAGTCGGCGAGCTGGCGGATTTGACTACCTTTAAGTTCAAGGATGGTCAATGTATTTTCGAAGGGCATCACCTCGAAGATGTGTCCCACAGTAATATCACCTGCTTTAAGATCATTGCGAATTCCACCTTTTGTTGCAAATGCTAGATCTGCGGGGTTATGCGCATGATGTTCGCTCATCCACAACAAAGCTTCACAAAAAAAGTTGCCCATTAGTGTCTCTGCTGTTTTCTCTTTCGTCAACGCTTTGTCCGCATGGCCAATCACACGATTCATTTCCGCTTCCATTTTGTGTTTAAAGGGTTCGTAGATTGATACGACAGCAGGATCAGCTTGCATATCGCTATTGATATGATATTGCTGGAAATCTTTTTGCGTTGGATGAAGTTGTTTCGTACAACCTGTGACCATCAAAAGCGAAGCGACTCCAAGCGTACCAATAAAGGCAATTTGCTTCGATATATTCATTCTTTTTAATTTAACCAAATACTACGCAAAGTTAGCCAATTATATATGAACAAATCTTATCCAATGATAGCTAATTTTTAAAAACAACAAAAGCTTAACATCAATTGTACGTTAAGCTTTGTCCATATAATTAGAAAAATAACAACCTAGTGAACGAATTCCGTCTCGGGAATATCATTTATTTCCATTTGGCTATTCGATTTCCTCAAATCATCAGCGATATTCTCCTGTTGGAGGATTTTTTTACTCTTTCCACGCGACGACAACTTTGTGCGATAGGCTTTCCAGTTCATTAATAATACCGAAAATAGAATAACAGCTAAGCCAACAATCTGCAAGGAGGTTACAGCATGCGAAGTGAAGAAGTGACTTAAAATAAGTGCAATAATTGGATTCACATACGCATACGTACTTACTTCCATTGCCGGACGAACTTGCAATAACCAAATATAAGAACTGAAGGCAAGAATTGAACCAAATGTGATTAGATATCCCAGGTTAAACCAATCAACAGGGGCGACACTGCTTAGTGTAAATGATGCATATTCACCCGTGAAAACAGCTGTGATATTGAAAAGTATGCCTGCTGTCACCATTTGCCAAGCAGTCTTGACCATGACATGCAAATCCTCTTTTTCTTCTTTTTCAGATTTTTTGAAATATTTAGAAATTAACGAACCTACAGTCCAAGCGATAGAACCTAACACTAAAATAGATAGCGCAATAACTTTAAGCGTACCATCTGTCTTGTCATTAGTAGCCATAATCTGTTCAGCGAATAACATCACGACACCCAAGAAACCCAGTGCTACACCAGCGACCGTACTAATGCTACTAAAGTTTTCTTTCCATTTGGGTTTGTCCAGTAGAATAAACCAGATTGCTGCAGCTGCAGCAATGATAGCGGCCACACCACCGGATACATATTGTTCGGCCCAGATCACGCCAGCCATATCAACGAAGAGCAATAAAAATCCAACGATTGCTGCTTCCTGAATGGAACGCTTGTTAAATAATTTATAACCTTTTATAGCGCAGTACGTCATTAAGATTGCACTGGCTGCCACAAATCGAAACGAACCCAAAATAAATGGGGGAAAACTATGTAATGCTTTTTCTATAAAGAAAAAGGTGGAACCCCACACCACATAAATAATGAAATAGGCTACAACAACCATTAATGGGTTTGCTACCTTTTTTTGTTCTTGCAACATGATTAAACCTCCTTTCTATTATTCAGGTATGACAACTTGCTGATCTTCCTTTACCGTTTGAAGTACAATTGTTGTTCGCGTCGAAATAATGCCTTCGACCTTACTTAATGTATTGCGCATCAGATCCACCAATCCGGTTGAATCCGCTGTTCTTACTTTAATAAGATAACCATCGTCACCCGCAATATCATGTACTTCCTGTACCTCTGGGATTTCGGCAAGTGCTAACCCTACACCTTGTTCGCCAATTATATCATTGGCTTTTATGAAAATAAACGATAAAAGTTTTTGATCCACAGCAGCAGGATTGATCTTGGCACTATACTTTAAAATTACATCTTTCTGCTCAAGCTTCTTTACACGCTCAAGAATTGCAGATGGCGCCATACCTAATTCCCGCGCGATATCAGCATTGTTGATACGGCCATTATCCTGCATCAAACGCAAGATTTTATAATCGACCTGGTCTAAATTATATTCTACTTTTGTCATTTCGACTGCAAAGGTAAGTAAAAAAGTATAAAATTCAAAATACTTTACACAATTCTGAATTAAATTCTGAACAACTAGAATATGATGTGAATTTTATTCGAATTTATTGTAAAGAAACCATAACTATTTATCACATGGACTTGAAATGAAAAGTGTTCCCTTATAAGAGCCAGATACTTACCTCAACAATTGTACCTTTCTCTAAGCTTGATAATCATATTCCTAGTCGATAGAATTACACTCAAACCGATAAGACAACCTAAGCAGACGCAGCCAAAACGATCCAATGCAGCAAAGTAGGAGCGGCTTTCTTGTTCATGAAGATAGACGATAATTAACGCGACCATTGAGGTCCTGGCCACGGCCATAATATTGAGCACTTTACATATAATCAATGATGCCACAATGCCGATTATCATTGCATAGAGTTGCGAAATAGGGACGAAATATAGACTGAGACCAATAGCCGATCCAATGAAATTAGATTTCGCACGGTCGATAGCTATTTTCTTGGACTCGTTTTCTTGTGGGGAAATAACCAGAATAATCGAAATGAGGGTCCACGAAACGGAGTATTGTGGAAAGGATATAAAAAGGGGATAGCCTATAAGGAAACCTATCAATACCCGTATGGTGTATATAATAAAGTCGGAATGAAGCGTATAGCGAAGGAGTAGGTTACGCATATAAGGAAGATATCAATCGTTAACTAAATAATGTAGTGCAACAAAAATACGTGCATTGATTGAAGAGACGAAATTAAATTGACTTTTATTGTAAATTGTGCGATTTGCGTTTTTATGCGTTTTTCATTTTTGATTTGCATATTTCTTGCATTCTTCTCTTTTTCCAAAGCATAAATTTAACTAGATTTGTTTCATACATTAAATGCAGATTAAGTGAAAGATCAAAATCAATTAGCCTTATTAGCGTCTCTACTCAAAGGAGAGCTTTATTATACCAGTGAAACCAAGGATCAAACGATGTTGCTTGCCTATTCGACAGATGCTTCTGTTTATCAGGAAAAGCCGTTAGCTGTGGCAATACCTGCCGATATTGATGATATCAAAAAATTAATTGATTTTGCACACAACAACAAGGTTACGTTAATACCACGTACCGCGGGTACTTCTCTCGCGGGACAGGTTGTTGGTCATGGTATAATTATGGATGTTTCCCGTTATTTTAATGCTATTATCGAACTTAATGTAGAAGAGCAATGGGTACGGGTGCAACCTGGGGTGATCCGTGATGACTTGAACAGTTATCTTAAGCCATTCGGTCTTATGTTTGGTCCCGAAACTTCGACGGCAAGTCGCGCCATGATAGGTGGCATGATCGGAAATAACTCCTCTGGTCTTCATTCTATCGTTTGGGGTGATACCCGGCACAACTTAATTTCTGCCGATGTACTTTTGGACGATCGCTCGGAAGTGACATTTGAGGCTATTGATGAGGCAAATTATTTCAAAAAATTATTACTACCTAATCGTGAAGGAGATATCTATCGTCAAATGAACGAACTGTTATCCAATCCTCAGCATTTAAGTGCTATTGAAGCGGGTTATCCAAAAGGATCGATTACCCGGAGAAATACAGGGTATGCACTTGATATTTTAAGTGATCGGTCAGCACCTTTCAATATGTGTAACCTGTTGGCTGGATCGGAGGGAACGTTGGCGATTGTCACGGAAGCAAAACTCAACCTCATGCCCCTACCACCAAAAGAACTCGGTTTGCTCTGCGTTCATTTTGCCGATATGGTCGAGTGTATGCATGGGAATGTGGTTGCCTTAGATCATCAACCAGAAGCATCCGAATTGGTCGATAAGTACATCATGGATTTTACTGTTGGGCATCCAACCTACAAGTATAACCGTTTTTTTATTGAGGGGGATCCTCAGGCTTTATTGATTGTTGAATTTAGGGGGCACACAGCTGCTGAAACTGAAGCGAAAGCTATGGCCTTGAAACAGGATCTTATTGAACGCGGTTTGGGTTATGCCTATCCTTATATTACCGGCATTGAACAGACAAATTTAGTTTGGGATGTACGCAAGGCAGGATTGGGACTTATTCGCAATCTACCCGGCGATAGCCAGCCAGTTAATCTGATTGAAGATTGTGCGGTATCACCAGAAGATCTACCCGCCTATGTGAACGATATTCAGAAGCTTTTGATTGAAGAAGGTGTACATGCATCCTATTATGCACACGCAGGTGCTGGAGAGCTACACATTGAGCCCTTTGTTAATTTGAAAACAGCAGAAGGAAAACGCACTTTTCGTTCTATCCTCGAAAAAACAAGTGATCTGGTATTAAAATATAACGGATCATTGAGTGGTGAACATGGGGATGGCCGTCTACGCGGCGAGTTTATTGGTAAGGTGCTTGGTGAAAAAGTGTACAAATTGCTTGAAGAGGTAAAATCCATCTTCGATCCGGAGGGTGTTTTTAATGCAAATAAGATTGTCAATACGCCACCAATGGATTCGCATCTACGTTATGACAACGATAGCAATCGTACAGAAATAAAGACCTACTTTGACTTTTCGAAAGATGAATCTATTCTTCGGTTGGCAGAGAAATGTTCCGGTTCGGGAGATTGTCGAAAGACCGAAATTACGGGAGGGACGATGTGTCCTTCGTTTATGGCTACGCGTGATGAAAAAGATACTACGCGGGCACGGGCAAATATGTTGCGCCAGTTTTTAACCAATTCCACCAAAAAGAATCGCTTCGACCACGAAGAAATTAAGGAGGTCATGGATCTTTGTTTAAGCTGCAAAGGCTGTAAAACGGAATGTCCATCCAGTGTGGATGTAGCCAAAATGAAAGCTGAATTTTTACAGCATTATTATGATGAGCATGGGGCCGGTTTCCGAACGAAATTAATTGCAAATTTCACACAGTCCCAGAAACTTGGATCTTGGGTTGCTCCGCTTTATAATTTTGTAGTAAAAAATGATTTTCTGTCAGGATTGGTTAAAAAAACGGTAGGATTTGCGCCAAAGCGTTCCTTGCCTACAGTCAATGGAACAACCTTAACGCAATGGGTAAAAAAACAGGCGGCGATAAGTGGTTCCAAGCGTCGGGTTTACCTTTTTTCGGATGAGTTTACGGAATATAATGATGCGGAGATCGGTATTACAGCGTACAAATTGTTGACTGCATTGGGCTATGAAGTAGTCATTCCAAAACATGTGCAAAGTGGACGGACTTATCTTTCCAAGGGTTTTGTGAAAGAAGCAAAGAAGATTGCGAATCAAAATATTCATTTGTTAAAGGGATTAATTACGGATGAAACTCCACTTTTAGGTGTTGAACCATCAGGGATAATTACATTTAGAGACGAATATTTAAGCTTAGTTGATGATGATTTACGTGCCGAAGCGCAGCAAATTGCTAAAAATGCACTAATGATCGACGAATTTTTGTTGGCTGAAATGAAGGCAGGACGTATTCATCCGGAACAGTTTACAAATGAAACAAAAAAGATTAAGCTGCACGGACATTGTTATCAAAAAGCTTTCCATCTGGTATCCGTTACCGAACAGGTCCTATCGTTTCCTGCAAACTACAGTATAGAAACAATTCCTTCAGGTTGTTGTGGGATGGCTGGTTCATTTGGCTACGAGGCTGAACATTATGCTATTTCAATGAAAGTTGCCGAACTGGTCTTGTTACCAACCATACGGAAGACAGAAACTGATACCTTGATTGCCGCAGCGGGTACTTCCTGTAGGCATCAGATAAAAGACGGTGTGGGTAGAAAATCCTATCATCCGGTGGAAATTTTGTATAATGCTTTATTGAAATAAAATAAAAACATTGCTAATAGTTGTTTGTTATCAGTAATAATGGTAATATTAAAAGAGCAATATTCATTGATAACTGATAACAAACAATTCAATATGCACAAGATTCAATCTATAGCATTTCTTGCGACCGCTACCATGCTGATGGCTAGTTGCGGCAACTCCAATCAGAAGAAGACTGATGGCAGTGATACGACAACGGTGAACAAAATTGAAGGCGTAAAAATCGAACAGTTTACCAATGGTACACCAGGGGCGGAGAAGAAGAACTTTTTCTTACGTATCACGGATGAAATTAAAACGGATTCAAGCCGGATCTATATTACGAAATCTCTTTACAAACAAGATACGGTCGGGGCAAAGTTTGAGGTTGTAGACTTTATTCCTGCGGGGATCATTGACGGTAAGCCAAGTGACGATGTCGGTTTTACCAAAGGGAAAATTAAAATCTCATCATCTGGGCAACAATCGGATAATTTAATAAAAGCATTAGGAGATTTATTCCAAATCACTACAACTGATTCTTTTACAAAAGACGTCATTCTTCCGAATGTGTTTTCATCCAATAAGGTAAATGCAGACTTATCGAAAAAAACAGCTTATAGCTTTAAGCTTTTCCTCGATAACAAAAAGGCTGAACCAGCAGAATTGTTTTTTAATGTAGATACATATAAGCATTCTATTGAGTTTTCGGAAAAAGATCCTTCTTTCCGAGCAGGATTTTTATCTGCATTAACCGGGAAATAACGATATTTTGCTGTGGGCTATCTTTTTTTTAACCTTTAAAAAACTAACGTTCAGGTATAAAATATAGATTGAAAATATGATGAAAGGCTAGAGTGGGTTCTAGCCTTTTTCATTTTTCAAAAAAATAGAGTAGCTTTGTACTAATAAATTTAGTTTTAAATGAAACGTTCCGGAACTGCAGATCTTCCTCTACATTATGGAAAAGTACCAGCATGGCTCTATGAACGCATGTCTTCTCTAGGTCGTTCAATCGTGGAAGTTATTTTAATGGATTATGGCAAAGATGAAGTGTTAAGAAGGCTATCGGATCCATTTTGGTTTCAAAGCTTTGGGGCTGTTCTTGGAATGGACTGGCATTCATCAGGGATCACGACATCTGTCATGGGGGCATTAAAACGGGCTATTAACCCAGAAGCGAAATCTTTTGGTCTTTATATCTGTGGCGGCAAAGGCAAGCTGTCAACGCAGACTCCGCTCGAGTTGCGTCAGCTTTCTGATCGGATGGGATTGGATGGGAACGGTTTGATTCGGAGCAGTAAGCTTGTTGCTAAGGTAGATAACACGGCCATTCAGGACGGTTACCAGCTGTATTTACACAATTTCATTGTGACAGATCGTGGCAATTGGTCTGTTGTCCAGCAAGGTATGCATGAAAAGGATGGGACTGCCCGTCGTTACCATTGGCATTCTGAAAAGGTCAAATCATTTGTTGAAGAACCACATGCAGGTATCAGTGGGCCATCACAGGGTATAATCCTCAACTTAACAGCTGGAGAAGCGGCAGCCAATAGAGCAGGTATTATGACTTTGGTAGGCGAGGATTCAACCAAAGTTATGCAAGATTTCGCTAAACTTATTATGCCATCTCATCACGATGTGCGTGCGACTGATGTTGACCTGAAGAGGTTGGGAGCAATGTTGTACGTGGCCCGAGAAAGTCAACCAAGCGATTTTGAAGACCTACTGCTTCTAAAAGGAGTTGGACCTCGTACGCTACAGTCATTGGCTTTGGTCAGTGAGGTAATCCACGGTGCACCTTCACGATTCAATGACCCGGCGCGATTTTCCTTTGCTCATGGAGGAAAAGATGGACACCCTTTTCCGGTTCCGTTGACCATTTACGATGAGAGCATTCAAATTTTACAAAAAGGTGTTGAAAAATCTAAACTGGGTTATAGTGAAAAATTAAGATCAATCAACAAGTTGCATCAGATCGTTCTGGATAGTGAAAAAGATTTTCAACCACGATTTGATATTCAGCAAATTATAGCGGAGGAACGAAGGGATTCCTGGAAGTATGGAGGCCGAACAGTTTATGGAAATGCGGAGCCGCAAGGAACAAACGGGCCGGGCTTGCAACTGTCGCTTTTCTAGTTAAAATCTTTGAATTGTAATCGTTTTGTTAAAATGTGTTAAAGATCGTTAAAATTATTTGTACGCTAGTATATTTGCTCCGCAATGAAAGCGGTTATTACCATATTTTTTTTCCTATGCTTCTTATTCGTTAGAAGCAGTAATAGCCACGCTGTGCTCATTGAATCCGATCGACCAGCTGTTAGTTTTATGTATCAGCATAACCATGCTGACGTACAGAAGTATATTAATGCATCGGTTGATCACATCGATCCGTTATTTTATGGGAATATACATAGTGATAATCCCGTTATAGAGGAATTTGATACCGAGAATTTTCAATTGACCAAAGATTTGCAGGTAACGTCTCAATTTGTTGCGCTGCTGCTTTTTGCAATTGTCCTTTTTGTTTTTGTTTTTCGATTTGCAAAGAAGATTCCTTTTTGCAATTTCATAGCCTATCTTTTCCCTCAAAGATATGTTCTTCAACAAAACTGGAGAATTTAACAAGTACCCTTCGAAATTTCAGACACTTTAGTGGATATCCTATTGGATAGCCCATTTGATCATGATCGATTTGCGCATACCACTGGCAGAAGACATGACCATAAGCTCCGGTGTATGCAATTTCAACAACCATAACAACAAACAATCAAACTTATTTTTTTTAATTAGACGCTTACAAATGAAAAGAGTATTTATGCTCGCTAGTTTGGCTATTACCTTATGCCAAATCGGGTGTACTTCCAAAAAGGAAGAGAAGACAGAAAAGGAAAAATTTACCGCGACTTCCCCAGTGCAAATGGATACTACAATCCGCAAAGACTTTGTATCCCAAATTAGATCTTTCCGGAATATTGAGCTACGCGCTCAGGAGAAAGGTTACCTTGAGCAGATTTTTGTCGATGAAGGGCAATTTGTCCACAAGGGGCAGTTACTCTTTCGGATTATGCCGAAAATGTATGAGGCTGAATATCGTAAATCCTCAGCAGAAGTTAATGTTGCTGAAATAGAGGTTCAAAATACAAAAACGCTGGCTGACAAAAATGTGGTATCGCCCAATGAACTAGCGATGGCTAAAGCTAAGCTGGAGCAGGCGAAGGCAGAAGCCGCAATCGCAAAATTGCATCTTTCATTTACAGAAATAAGGGCACCATTTGACGGCACTATTGACCGTATTCCTTTGAAATTAGGAAGTTTGGTGGATGAAGGTGAATTATTAACAAGCCTTTCAGACAACAGTGAAATGCTAGTTTATTTTAATGTTTCCGAACCTGAATATTTGAGTTACCAAACTAACGTTAGTAAACGTGGCGATACACATGTAGGTTTGCTGCTTGCAAACAATGAACTGTTTTCTCAGAGCGGTCTTGTAGAAACAATCGAAAGTGAATTTAATGCAGAAACAGGAAATATTGCCTTCAGAGCGAAATTTCCAAATCCAAATCGTCTACTGAAGCATGGTGAAAGCGGAAAAGTTGTGATGAATTTTCCGCTGAAAGAGGCGTTACTTATTCCTCAAAAAGCAACATATGAAATGCAGGATCGTAAATATGTGTATGTGGTAGATAAAGATGGTAAATTGAAAGCCCGTCACATTACGATTGGGAATTCCTTACCGGATCTTTATGTTGTGACAAGTGGACTTCAAAAAGATGATAAATTTTTATTGGACGGTATCCAAAAAGCAAAGGAGGATGATAAGATCAGCTACAGCTTTGTGCAACCCAAAGATGCCATTTCAAATTTGAAGTTAAAAACAGAATAATCCCTTACACTTAAATTACTATGTTTAGTCGTTTTATAAATAGACCAGTACTTTCGATCGTTATATCACTGATCATTGTGTTTTTGGGGATACTTTCCATGGTGCAGCTTCCTGTAACACAATTTCCTTCGATATCGCCACCGAAGGTTAACATCACTGCCGAATATCCGGGAGCAAATGGTGAGTTGATGATTAAATCCGTCATTATCCCTTTAGAGCGGGCCATAAATGGTGTTCCGGGCATGAAATATATGGCTTCCGATGCGGGTAACGACGGGGAGGCAAGTATTCAGGTGGTATTCAACCTAGGTACAGATCCAAATCAGGCTTCATTGAATGTGCAGAACCGTGTGGCCTCTGTTGTCAATAAGCTTCCACCTATCGTTGTGCGTGAAGGTGTGAAAATTACGCGCGAGGAATCTAATATGCTTATGTACATCAATCTCTATAGTAAAGACAAAGAGCTTGATGGCAATTTTATGTACAATTTTGCGGACATGAATATTGTGTCTGAGTTACGTCGTGTGGACGGAGTTGGAGTTGCCAATATTCTGGGTACGCGAGAACTCGCAATGCGTATTTGGTTGAAGCCAGATCGTATGACCGCATACAAGATTTCTGCAGAAGAGGTTATGAAAGCCTTATCCGAGCAAAGTTTAGAGGCTTCACCAGGTAAAGCAGGCGAGTCGTCTGGGATGACTTCGCAGTCCTTCGAATACGTGTTAAAATATCCCGGACGTTTTACGACAACCGAAGGATATGGCAATATTGTTCTGCGTGCCGGTGAAAATGGTGAAATGTTGCGCTTAAAAGATGTCGCTGATATCAAGTTTGGCTCAGCAATGTACGATATTTATTCTACGTTGAATGGTAAACCATCTGCAGCGATCGTCTTAAAACAATCCTATGGAAGTAATGCCTCCCAGGTAATCCAGGATGTCAAGGATAAGATGAAAGAGCTGAAGGCATCTTTTCCCAAAGGACTGGATTACGAGATTAGTTACGACGTTTCCAAATTTTTGGATGCTTCGATGGAGAAAGTAATTCATACTTTATTGGAAGCATTTGTGCTTGTGGCGATCGTCGTTTTCTTATTCTTGGGTGACTGGCGCTCTACCTTGATACCGACTATTGCGGTACCTGTTTCGTTGGTCGGCTCATTCTTATTTATGCAGTTTTTTGGGATTACCATCAACTTAATCACGCTATTTGCTTTAGTGCTTGCCATCGGGGTCGTCGTTGATGATGCAATTGTGGTCATTGAAGCAGTGCATGCCAAGATGGAGGAACTCCATATTTCAGCTTACAAAGCGACGAAAAAAGCTATGCATGAGATCAGTGGTGCCATCGTTGCCATTACATTCCTCATGGCAGCGGTGTTTATTCCGGTAGCCTTTATGTCGGGGCCTGTCGGGATATTCTATCGGCAGTTTTCCATTACCATGGCAACTTCGATTATTTTATCAGGTGTCGTTGCATTGACTTTAACTCCTGCGTTATGTGCGATTATGCTGAAGAATAATCATGGCAAAGCAAGAAAGAAATCCATTATTGATAAATTTCTCGATTCCTTTAATAGATTATTTGACAAGATGTCCAACAAGTACGTTTACTTGCTGAAAGGCATCGTCGATAAACGGGTTTTTACATTCGTGGTTTTAATAGGCTTTTGTATTGGGGCATATTTCTTGAACAATTCTGTTCCAGCAGGTTTTATACCTAATGAAGATCAGGGGATGATTTATGCGATTATTCAGACACCGCCAGGATCAACCTTGGAACGTACCAATCTTGCTGCACAGACTTTGCAAAAAGAAGCGGAAGATATTGACGGTGTGCAATCTGTTTCTTCATTGGCTGGTTATGAGATCTTGACGGAAGGAACGGGGGCCAATACAGGTACATGTTTGATCAATTTAAAAAGTTGGGAGGAACGTAAAGAATCTTCGCAGGAGATTATTGAGCAGCTTGAAGCTGCCGCTAAAAATATACCCGGTGCCTCCATTGAATTTTTCCAGCCACCTGCTGTTCCAGGCTATGGTGCTGCGGGAGGTTTTGAACTCAGACTTTTAGATAAAGCGGGTTCTGGTGACTACAAGAAAATGGAAACCGTAAGTAAGGAGTTTGTACGTGAGTTAAACAAAAGACCCGAACTGGCTTCTGTATTTACGTTCTATAGCGCAAGTTTTCCGCAATATATGTTGCATATTGACAACGATTTGGCACAGCAAAAGGGTGTGACTATTGATAATGCTTTAAACACACTTTCAACTTTGGTTGGTAGTAATTATGAAACGAACTTCATTAAATACGACCGTCAATATAAAGTTATGGTTCAGGCTTTGCCACAATATAGAGCCTTGCCGGAAGATATCTTAAAGCTGTACGTGAAGAATGAAAAAGATGAAATGGTACCATTTTCAGCATTTATGCATATGGAAAAAGTGTATGGTTTGTCTGAGATCACACGGCACAACATGTATATGGCATCGGAGATTTCTGGTTCTGCAGCGCCCGGCTATAGTAGTGGTGAAGCGATTCAGGTGATTAATGAAGTCGCGGCCAAAACATTACCACGAGGCTATGGTATTGACTGGGCGGGTATTTCCAAAGATCAGGTAGGCAGGGGAAATCAGGCTATTTATATCTTTTTGATTTGTCTTGGTTTCGTTTACTTAATTCTTTCAGCTCAATACGAAAGTTTTATTATGCCATTTGCTGTTTTGCTTTCCTTGCCAATTGGAATCTTCGGGGCTTTTCTCCTTTTAAAACTATTGGGACTGGAAAATAATATCTATGCCCAGGTTGCCTTGGTCATGCTGATCGGTCTATTGGGTAAAAATGCCGTATTGATTGTTGAGTTTGCCGCGCAAAGGCATTCACAGGGATTGAGCATCATCGAGGCGGCCTTGGAAGGCGCAAAAGTGAGATTTAGGCCAATTTTGATGACTTCTTTTGCTTTCATTGCGGGATTGATTCCTTTGGTTATGGCTTCGGGACCAGGGGCTATCGGAAACCGTACGATTGGGACGGCAGCAGCGGGAGGTATGTTGTTTGGGACCGTTTTCGGTATCCTGGTAATACCGGGTTTATACTTTATCTTCGGAACTATTGCTTCCAGACGTAAGCTTATTAAACACGAAGATGAAAATCCATTAACTGAAGAAATTGATAATCATGACTAATAGCAGAAAAATACAATGGGTCATTGCATTTTCGCTTTCAGCTGCAGTGACGGGATGTAAAGTTCCGAAAGCGACACAAATACAGGAGAACAAATTTGTTCCCCAACAATTTACGGATGTAGTTAAATCTGATTCAACAAATTCGGCATCGGTCAAGTGGCGTGAGTTTTTTACGGATCCAAATTTAGTTGTGCTCATAGATACAGCTTTAAAAAATAACCAAGAACTGAATGTTACTTTACAGGAGTTAGCAATCGCCAAGAACGATATTCTGTTGAGAAAAGGTGCGTTGAAACCTACAGTTGGACTACGTGCAGGGGGTGGAGTTGAAAAAGTGGGACGTTATACGAGTCAGGGAGCCGGTGACGCAAGTACAGAGATTGCACCCGGAAAAGAAATGCCTGATCCACTTGGAGATTTGACAATTGGTGCTTATGCGAGTTGGGAAATTGACGTTTGGAAAAAGTTAAAAGACGCTGAACAAGTAGCACTCAACCGTTATCTTGCTACTGTGGAGGGAAAAAACTTTGTCTTGAGCAGTCTTATCGCTGAAGTTGCCCGATCATATTATGAATTGTTGGCACTGGACAATCAGTTGACCATCATTAAACAGAATATTGAGTTGCAGGATAATGCACTTGCCGTCATTCGATTGCAGAAGCAAGCTGCTCGGGTAACTGAACTAGCTGTTCAGAAGTTTGAAGCTGAAGTGTTGAAAACTAAAGGTATGGAGTTTGAAACACGTCAGCAAATCAAAGAAACTGAAAACCGCATTAATTTTCTATTGGGACGTTTTCCCCAAGAAATCAAACGTGACAAAAGTAATTTTGTCGATCTGATACCTTCAAAAGTTCAGACAGGTTTACCAAGTCAGTTGCTGAGCAACAGACCTGATATCCGCGAGGCAGAATATGAACTCGCGGCGGCCAAACTGGATGTACAAATAGCAAGGAAAGAATTTTATCCTTCGTTGGAAATTTCTGCAGCTTTGGGTCTGCAAGCATTTAAACCGTCCTATCTGTTTAAGATGCCGGAATCTGTTTTATATAATTTAATAGGCGAGCTTGCAGCGCCATTAATTAATAAAAATGGGCTTAAAGCTGAATTTAATACAGCGAATGCCAAACAGATACAGGCAATCTATAATTACGAGAAGACAATACTCAATGCATACTTAGAGGTCTCTACACAACTTTCAAATATTGAAAACCTTGGCCGCAGCTATGATTTCAAAACAAAAGAAGTTGAGGTTTTAAATAATTCCGTCACTGTATCAAATGATCTTTTTAAATCAGCGCGGGCTGACTATATGGAGGTTTTAATGACGCAACGCGATGTGTTGGATTCAAAACTTGAATTGATAGAAACGAAAAAGCAGCAGCTCAATGCTGTTGTCAATATCTATAAAGATTTGGGAGGAGGCTGGAAATAAGTTGTTTGTTTGAATGGACCCCGCTAGGCGGGGTTCTTTTTTACAAGCTTATGTAAACTTCTTACTTGTGAAAATAGAATTAATGCTTATTTTTAATTTTTATTTAATCAAATCTATTTATTTTATGGAATCACAAGAGTATGTTCTTATCCAAGATGATGCGGAAAGGGGAGTGTTTTATAAAAAAACCTATCTTCACGTTGCGCTTTCCATTTTGGCATTTATCGTTTTGGAGACGTTGCTGATCAAATTAGTTCCATATGATTTTATCGTGTGGATGGTCAGTGGAAAATTTATCTGGTTGTTTCTATTGGGATGTTTTTGGCTGGGTTCAACACTATCCTCGAGATGGACGCTTTCGCAAAGCAGGCAAACCCAATACCTGGGATTGGCTTTCTATATCGTATTAGAGGCGATCATTTTCTTGCCCATGATTTTTATGGCGGTATTTATGACTGAAGGAATTAGTGTAATCTACCAAGCTAGTATAATGACTTTGGCATTGTTTACCGGTCTTACCGTAGTCGCATTTGTATCTAACAAAGATTTTTCATTTCTTCGGAACATATTGGTGATTGGGGGATTTTTGTCCTTAGGCGCCATTGTTGCAGGTGCGATATTTGGCTTTGAACTTGGGTTGTGGTTTTCCGTAGCGATGATCGCTCTTGCCTCCGGAAGTATACTATATCAAACCCAAAATCTTAAATACAATTATGGGAACGAACAATATGTTGGAGCTGCCTTGCAGCTATTCTCATCAATTATGCTTTTGTTTTGGTATATCTTACGAATCCTGATGCGCAGACGATAGTTTAACAAGGTTTAGAAAAAGCGATGGTTGAAGTAGCTATTATTTCAACCATCGCTTTTTTATAGAGTTCCTACTTCAATGTGTTTTTTAAATTTTTTAGGCCTTGATCGAAATCTTTATTCATATTCATAAATACGTTCATCAAGTTCCATGGATAAGGCGATTTTCCAGAAATTCCCCAAGTTACCGACGTCTGGGTTGGAGAGATTTCTTTCAGTATAAAATAGCCCTTGGCAGGTTCTCCCATACCGAAGTCGAGCGATGTTTCGATCGTTTCGCCATCGACTATTTTCGTAATGGTCTGGGATCCGTTTCCCACTTTTTCACCGTCCCAGCTGTATTTATATCCGACCTGACCATCAATTCCCTGTTCTGTTTTTTTCATTTGAGGATCCGAAAGTTGCCATACGCCAAAATGGTCTTGGTTTTTGAGCATTTTCACATAGTTGAATACCTCCTGTTTTGGTTTGTCAATCGTGATCTCACTTTGAGCTGAGAAATCCTTGCTGATGAACAGTGCCACAATTAGGGGGATGGCGATAAGGATCACTAGAATAATTAGGATTTTTTTTATGATTTTCATAATCATGTTTTTATATTGGTTTTCCTTATAAAGATAAAGGAAATTGGTATTAAACAGGGCAGTCGATGGAATTTATTTTGTAAATGAAAAAGCTTCCTTTACTAGTAAAAGAAGCTTTTTCAGACTGCATATCAGTACTACTTTAGCAATTCCAAATGAGTGCTGATACCAATTCTATTCCATGCATTTATGGTAATAATTGCCATAATAACCTCAGCAATCTGCTTTTCGTTGAAAAGCTGCTTCGCTTTTTGAAAAGTTTGTTCCGTCAATCCTTTTTGGTGTATTAAAGTGATTTCCTCGGTCATCTCTAGCAAAAGCTGCTCTTCAGGAGTGAATAAGTCTGTCTCTCGCCAGGCATTTAAAAGAAATATCCGTTGCGGAGTTTCACCATATTTCAGCGCGTCTTTTGTGTGCATATCTAGGCAAAATGCGCAGCCATTGATCTGTGAAGCACGGATTTTTATGAGTTCCTTTTGGATAGGTGTCAAAAAAATATCTTTAAGATATGTTTCCAATCCCATCATCGCCTTGTAGGCTGTTGCATCTACTTTTGCAATATTCAATCTTGTAGTCATCGTATTAAAATTTGATAAGACAAAGTTGCAACAATCATCCAACAAAAAAGTTAAACTGGTTTAAGAACAGGAATCGGTATGTTTTACCAAATCTAATAAGCGATTAGAATAGGTAAAAACATCAATCTAAGCTGATACAATCAGATAATAGTTATCGAGGTCACGAAGAATAAACTGGTCTTTCAGCGAGTTTTCATTATAATGTATTTCTTTTTCTATTACAGCATTTAACAATGTGGCGTTCTCGAAAATTTGCTGCAAATTATCTACCCTAAAAAAAAGTATAAGTCCATTGCCCGCATTTTTTTGATCTTTCATGGTAGGATGTTCGTGCTCGCCCCATTTGTGTAAACAGAGAATTACCGAGGCTTTGTCCGCGAGAATTTCAAATGTTTCCCCTCCATGCTTGCTAGTACACCCGAAAAGACGTTGATAGAAAAGTGAGCTTTTAGGAACGTCCTCTACCGCAATTATTGGTTCTGTTCTTACCATATGATCTTTGGTTTCTAATTTTAATAAAAGAGACTTAGCGACTTCTCATTGACCAGGTCTAATATCATGCGATAAGCGGCCACAGAATTACCGTGTTGATCCAAGGCTGGGCTATAGGCCCCTATACCCATTTTATTCGGTACACTTACCGCGATTCCGCCGCCAACGCCTGATTTACTAGGAAGCCCCACAGTTCTTGCATACTCACCACTAAATTCGTACATCCCTGCAATGAGCATTTGTGATTGAACTAGCTGGGATAGACTTGGATTATTGTATTGCTTATTTCCATCATAGCGTATGCAATGATTTGCAAAAAAGAAGCCTATTTTAGCGAGATCTTCAGCTGTTATTTCAATTGAGCATTGCTTAAAATAATTATTAAGCTTATCCTCGCCGTCGCCATCAATGAATCCGTTGTTACGCATCAGATAGAACATCCCTCTGTTTCGATGCCCAGTCTCGCGTTCTGAATTGAATACGGATTTACTGTAATTGATATTTTCATTATTCGTTATAAAACGAATCATATTAAGTATTTTGATAAACGGTTCCTCGCCTGTTCCTTTAATGAGTGAAGTCGTTAGTATCGCTCCGGCATTCATCATTGGATTGAGTGGCTTACCTATCGTTTCCAGATTCGCAAAATGATTGAATGGCTTGTCTGTACCAAAGTATCCCATTTTATCAAAAACATTTTGTTCGCCGTTTTCCAATACAGCAACCATCAATGCGACAATTTTTGAAATACTCTGGATTGTAAACCTTTGCTGTATATCGCCTACACTCACTATCGTTCCGTCGCTATTTACAACTGAAAGTGCAATGGATGCAGCATTCGCTTTACTTAATTCTGGGATGTAGTCCGCTACTTTACCTTCTTTAAAAGCTAACTTGTTTTTTGCTAATATTTTATTTAATAACGTTTTATCTACGGTAGTTGCGTTAGTACGCATCTGCTTTTGAATGTTTCCTTGAGCAAAGGATTGCTGGAATCCTCCACAATATATAAGGCCCATAATACAGGCTGCTAACCTCGCATATTTTCTCATTTTTCACTTATTTGTTTGTTCCAAAGATAGGGAACAGCCTATTAAAAACTTAAATAAGGTGCTAAATAGATGAATTTTTCAGCACCTAATGATTAGTAATTAAACAGCTGCTGGCGCTGAGTCAACATTCCATCCAGAGAGAATACCACCATAGAAAAAGAAAGTAACATAGAATTTCTTTTTACTAAGCTTGTCAGTCACAAGGTATTTTCTTGTCACATCGTAACTGTCTATTTTTTTATACTTTGACAATTCTATCGGGCTTGCCGCGGGATTCTCCGCCTGTACCAAAGATTGTATCTTTTGGGTTATTAATTTCATAATACCTTCCTTTTTAAAAGGATCATTTTCAATTTTTGTATGTGCTGTACGCGTTAACATTCCCTTATTTTGAGCTTTTCTCGCTTTTGCGGCAGCTGTGTAGGTTCTGAATTTTTCCCTGATCTGAGGATCTTTTAAACTATGGATGGTAAAAATAGAAATTCCCTGTGCACCATTATTTAACGCCTCGTCCATATCGGTAAATATTTCCTCATTATTTTTAGCCATCAATCCACAATATAAAGTGGTATTTGCACCTTTATCCCGCACGTTTTCTAAGGTACAATCACTAATAAAACTGGGGTCTTCTGTATAGAAATTGCTGTACACCATCGGAAACACAACATCCAAATTCCATTTCCCCCAATCTTGGCGGACCATCCGTGAAGCCATTTTAGGCGTCGGGAATGGGGATGCAGCCATCGTCTTTCCATGAGAATGAACAATCTCCGCAATCATATTGGCGATATTGGTTATTTGATCACATCGAAATTGTCGCCATTTAAGATCTTTCGAAGGATCTTTCTGTGTCCTTGGGTCGTAGCCGTATTGTTTTTTGAATTTCTCTATGGCTATTGGGTGGTAACCGTAATCCCAGGCCGGATATTCGCGGTCCTGTACAATGTTGTATTTAGGCCAAAGGGTTGTAGGGAGCACAACATCCACATAACGATTATAGTCAATAGAAATTCCCTCAAGTCCCTCAATTTCACAATACGATTCGATTTTTTTGCTGATATACTCTTTTACAGCAGGAACTACAGGTGACAGGAATTTATAATAACCGACATATGCGGTGGTATCTGCAAGACTCTTTCCATTTCGATTGACACTGAACCAATCCGGATGTTCTTGGAGTATCTTATCCCGGTCGTGTTCTAGGTTCATCGTCCAAAGCCACGCAATAACCTGAATGCCATATTTTTTTGCGATCGGAATGGCCACACGATACTCATCTGGGCTAGCAGCGTTTAGCATGACGCCATCGATTCCGAGATAGTTCATCTCTCGACAAATAGAATCAAAGTTTGTTTTGGCGTTGTAGTCCAGCCAAGTCCAAAACATCGCGGGCTTTTCTTTTTCACTGGCAGCGGTTGTCGATACGGAGAACCCCTGGATCATAAGGAGGACTATGCTAATAAAACAAATCTTGATTAATTTTTCTTTCATAATATTTATTGATTCTAAATTCTGCTTATCATAATTCACGGTCGAAGCATCCAATGAGTCTTATAACTCCCTAAAAGTTCAATCTGCGGATTTGACTATTCGATTGGTTTTGCGTTCGTCCGTGAAAATACATAAAAACATGGAATTATACTACCGCATATGGGAATTGGATTGATTTTCTTACAGTTATTAAATTATATTAAAATAACAAAACATTTTTTAATGCTACCTGTTGTTACTACATGACTCCCTCAAAAGAGCGACATTATTGACAGTGAAAAGTGGGCTAGGCTACTGGCTAAAACAAATTGTTTTGATATGAAGAAATACCATATTCCAATTTTTATAGCGTGTTTACTATTGTGTAACCTTGTTAAAGGGCAGGAAATCGGAGCTATACAGCAGAGCAAAACCGATTCTATCCTGCAACAAACCAAAGATGATACTACCTATCCCAAACTTCAGGTGAAAGGATTATTTCAGGCGAGGTATCTTGTCAGTGGAACAAAGAATGTCGATGTCAATGGGCTGCATCATAGTGATGGCTCAGGTACAGACAACAACTTTATGGTAAAGTACATGCGTGTGCAGATGCGTGCGCAAATTAGCAAACGTACAGAGGTAGCCGTCTTGGCAAACCTGGCTGATTTCAAAAGTGATCCAAAAACAAAAGTTCTTGAAAATGCCTATCTGAAGTATACGTTCAGTCCCAAATTGGCAATTACAGTGGGGCAATTTCGTCCTTGGTTTGGAATCGAAGAAACCTATCCAATTGACATTATCAAATCATTGGACTGGTCGAATCAATACCTTGAATTTGGGAAATTAGGATGGGCAAGCTTTCAGATCGGAGTAGCTGCGACAGGTGAGACTAAGCTTGGTGAGGTGCCTTTTAGCTATTCGCTATCGGTTGTTAATGGAAATGGAAAGAATCAGGTCGTCGATAACGATAATGGAAAACAATATGCTACGCGTCTTGTATTCGGCCTTTCAAAGAAATACGGTGTCAATTTGGGGCTCAATGGTGGGATTGGTGAAGTCATGAAGAAACAGGTACATGCGTTGGGTGTTGATTTAACAGGTAATGTGAGCTTTGGTAGACGATGGAACCTCGATATGCAACTGGAAGCAAAGCAGGCCATAAATCATAACATTTATTATTCTTTGGAAGAGAGTGCACGTACCTCTAAATTGAGCGATTACCTTGTCCGAGGCATTTATTTTCTGCCAAACTTACGGTATGAAGTGAACTATTTTAATCTAAGCGCTTTTGAACTATCTTGTCGATACGAATATATCGACCCGAATTATAAGCTTAATGCGAATGCACGACAAACATATACCCCTATGTTTGGGCTGGAATTTTTAAAGAATTATGGTGCGCGGATACAGCTTGGCCTACAGTTAGACCGTTATAAAAAACAAACAGAGAATACCAGTGAATTTAATAAGAACTTATTTATCGTTCAAGTACAAAGTCGATTCTAATCCATTAAACCACGTTTATTATGAAAGAAATCAATATTAAAAATGTAGCTATCACTTTTGTTGTAGCACTCATTTTATGGTTTATTCCAGTGCCTAAAGGTGTCAGTCCCGAGGCTTGGCATTTATTTGCAATTTTTGCGGCGACTATCCTAGGGATTATTTTAAAAGCGGCTCCAATGGGCACGATGTGTATGATGGCGATTGCATTTACTGCGCTGACACAAGTTTTGGCGCCAGGAGATGCAGGTAAATCTATTACCAAAGCTTTGACCGGTTTTGGAGACAAAGTGATCTGGTTGATTGGTATTTCGTTTTTTATTGCGCGCGGTTTCATTAAAACTGGTTTGGGAAATAGAATCGCTTTTCTTTTTATTCGTGTTTTTGGAAAGAGTTCCTTGGGACTAGCTTACGGATTGGGGCTTGCTGACGTTTGTTTAGCTCCAGCAATCCCTAGTAACACGGCTCGGGGGGGTGGAATTATTTATCCTATTATGAAATCTATGGCTATCAGTTTTGATTCCGTTCCCGATAAGCCAGAAACACATCGAAAGCTAGGATCTTACCTAACTTTAAATAGTTATTACATGAATCTAATTGCTTCTTCGATGTTTCTGACCGGAACAGCCAGCAATCCAATGTGTCAAAAGTTTGCTGCGAATCTAGGGATTGATATTACCTGGATGTCTTGGGCAATTGCTGGATTTGTACCGGGTCTTGTTGCGTTTTTTGTGGTTCCACTTGTACTTTATAAATTATATCCACCTGAATTAAAAAAAACAGGGGACGCACCAAAGATGGCTGCCCAGAAATTAAAAGAGATGGGGCCAATTTCCAGAAATGAGTGGTTAATGTTGCTGGCATTCTTTATTTTGTTGGCACTATGGATTTTTGGCGGATCTTTTTCCATTGATGCTACCACTACAGCTTTTATAGGCTTGACTTTGCTTTTGCTGACTTCTGTATTGACCTGGGAGGATGTTAAAGCAGAAAAAGGCGCTTGGGATACTATTGTTTGGTTTGCTGTTTTGGTCATGATGGCCAGTTCATTAAACGAACTGGGGTTCATTGGTTGGTTTAGCGATCTGATCAAAGTACAGATCGGTGATTTAAGTTGGCAAATTGCCTTTCCTGTAATTATTCTTGTTTATTTCTTTAGCCACTATATTTTCGCCAGCGCTACTGCACATGTGGCGGCGATGTATGCGGCTTTATTGGGGGTAGGTGTTTCTTTAGGCATCCCGCCAATGCTGCTTGCGATGATGCTCGGATTTCTAGGTTCTATTTATGGCGTTTTAACCCATTACGGACACGGTCCAGCGCCCGTATTTTTCGGAAGTGGCTATGTGGATTTAAAGTCCTGGTGGCTACGTGGACTGGAAATAGGCATCGTATTGTTGGTGATTTATATGGGTGTGGGCGGACTGTGGATGAAAGTTATTGGTTATTATTAAAATCAGGACCTTATTATGTTATCTACTTTGTCAAAAAAGATGCTTATGTGTCTAACGGGATTGTTCCTAGCGTTCTTCCTGCTGATTCACTTTTTAGGAAACTTACAATTATTCTTGCCGCAGGAGCAAGCACATTTACAGTTTAATGCCTACTCACATTTTTTAGCTGGTAACATCTTGATTAAGATCATCTCGTATGTACTTTATGCCAGCATTATTCTCCATGCATTAGATGGTCTTGTTATTACCTTAAAAAATAAAAGGGCAGGTGCTGTTTATGAATCGGACCACCGGGGAAGAGCGAGCAAATGGTACTCGCGAAACATGGGAATTTTGGGAACCTTGATTCTTATTTTTTTGGTTATCCATTTTCAGAATTTCTGGTATGTATACAAATTTGGTACTCCGCCGCTCGACGAACGGGGTAACAAAGACTTATATGTATTGGTGATCGCTGTTTTTCAGCAATGGTGGTATGTGATTATCTACGTATTGTCTATGGTAGCTTTATGCTATCATCTCGTTCACGGTATACATAGTTCAATTCGAACATTGGGATTCTATCATCCAAAATTTGTGAAATGGTTTAAGATCATCGGAATTGGTTACTCAGTCATTATAAGTTTTGGATTTGCAATGATGCCTATTTATATATTCTTTACAATAAAATAAGGGAGGGAAATCATGATATTAAATTCGAAAATACCGGAGGGACCATTGGATGAAAAATGGACACGCTATAAGAAGACTGCCAAATTAGTTAATCCTGCCAACCGAAAAAAATTGGATGTTATTGTCATCGGTACCGGATTGGCGGGTAGCTCTATTGCAGCTTCCCTTGGGGAGATGGGGTATCAGGTTAAATCCTTTTGTTTTCAGGACAGTCCGAGACGGGCGCATTCAGTTGCTGCTCAAGGGGGGGTAAATGCTGCAAAGAATTATAAGAATGATGGTGACAGTGTCTACCGGATGTTTGTTGATACTCTGAAAGGGGGAGATTTTCGCGCCCGGGAAGCAAATGTATACCGTATGGCAGAATGCTCTCTGAATTTGATCGACCAAGCCGTGGCTCAGGGTGTTCCATTTGGACGAGAATATGGTGGGTATTTAAACAATCGCTCTTTTGGGGGAGTACAGGTAAGCCGAACTTTCTATGCAAGGGGGCAAACTGGACAACAACTCCTTTTAGGAGCATATCAGGCACTTATGCGTCAGGTAGGTAAAGGTGCGGTAGAACTTTTTGCCCGGCATGAGATGCTGGATATTGTTGTTATAGACGGAAAAACACGTGGAGTTATTGTACGGAATTTAGATACTGGTGAAATTGAACGGCATGCCGCCCACACAGTTATATTAGCAACTGGAGGATATGGTAAAATATATTATCTATCGACCTTAGCCATGGGGTGTAACGGTTCAGCAATCTGGCGTGCACATAAAAAAGGTGCATTAATGGCTTCTCCTAGCTGGATTCAGATTCATCCGACTTCTTTGCCACAATCTGGCGATTATCAGTCTAAATTGACGCTAATGTCAGAATCGTTACGTAATGATGGGAGAATTTGGGTTCCCTTAAAACAGAATGAATCACGAGAACCCAATACCATTCCGGAGGAAGAAAGGGATTACTATTTAGAACGGCGCTATCCCGCATTTGGCAATTTGGCTCCCAGGGATATTTCATCACGGGCAGCTAAAGAACGTATCGATGCCGGCTTTGGGATTGGGCCACTTAAAAATGCAGTTTATCTGGATTTTGCTAAAGCTATTCGGGAGCAAGGGAAACAGAAAATACAAGAGAAGTATGGTAATCTATTCGATATGTATGAAAAGATAACGGGATATGACGCTTATAAGGAGCCAATGATGATTTCACCCTCTGCGCATTTCTCCATGGGTGGTCTATGGGTGGACTATGAACTGATGACCAGCCTACCCGGTTTATTTGCTTTAGGGGAGGCTAATTTTGCAGATCATGGTGCTAATAGGCTTGGTGCAAATTCGCTGCTTCAGGCATCTGTAGATGGTTATTTTATTGCTCCTTACACCATTGCCAATTATTTGGCAAATGAAATTCACACGGGTAAAATTTCAACCGATCATATCGAGTTTGACCGTGCAGAAGAACAGGTTAGAAAACAGATTGAAATGTTGCTGAATATTAAAGGCAGCAAAACTGTCGATTATTTTCATAAAACACTGGGTAAGCTACTTTACGATTATTGCGGTCTCGCACGGAACGAGAAAGGGCTTCGCTATGCTATTGGTGAGATTAAAAAACTCAAACAAGAATTTTTTAAAGAGGTTATTGTCAGTGGCGAGGCTAACACCTTAAATACGGAACTAGAAAAAGCGGGGCGTGTAGCAGATTATTTTGAAATTGGAGAATTGATGTGTTATGACGCATTGACACGAAATGAGTCCTGTGGAGCACATTTCCGCGAGGAATATCAAACTGCGGATGGGGAAGCGTTAAGAAATGATGCTGAATACCAATTTATCTCTGCATGGTCCTGGAAGGGCGAAAATGAAGAACCTGAGCTGATCAGGGAGCCACTGACTTTTGAAGAGATACAACCAACTGTAAGGAGCTATAAATAAAAGGAACGATTATGGATTTACATCTTAAAATATGGCGGCAAAAGGAGCGGAATGCTGCAGGCAAATTAGAGACTTATACCTTAACTGACCTTAATCCGCATATGTCATTTCTGGAAATGTTAGATACATTAAATGAGCAGCTTATCACGCATGGGGAAGAGCCTGTGGAGTTTGATCATGATTGTCGCGAGGGAATTTGCGGGCAGTGCGGAATGATGATTAATGGCATGGCACACGGCCCCCTTAAACATACAACTACTTGTCAGTTGCATTTACGTTCATTTAAGGATAAAGATACTATTACCATTGAGCCTTTTCGTTCAGCAGCATTTCAGGTAAAAAAAGATTTGAAAGTGGATCGGTCGGCATTTGATCGTATTATTTCATCAGGGGGATTTGTCTCCATTAATACAGGCCAAGCTCCGGACGCAACGGTCATTCCAATTTCCCATGAGCTGGCAGAATCGGCATTTGACTCTGCAGCGTGTATTGGCTGTGGTGCTTGCGTAGCAACTTGTAAAAATGGTAGTGCTGCTCTATTTACTGCCGCAAAGATTACACATATGGCGCTATTGCCCCAAGGAAAGGAAGAACGCAGCCAACGGGTTTTAAATATGGTCAAACAAATGGATAAAGAATCCTTTGGTCATTGTTCGAATACAGAAGCCTGCGAAGTGGAGTGTCCACAAGGGATATCAGTTTTGAATATAGCACGAATGAATTTTGAGTATAACAAAGCGCTATTTTTTAAAAAGAAGTAAAAACGGTCGTGCGAGTAACATAACAAAAATGGCACGATTGTTTCTACTGTAGGATTTAGATTGAAAAATTAAGGCCATTAGAAAGCCGCCATATGGTGTTGAATAGGTAGAACCTTATCCCTGAAAATGGGGATTTGTATTATTTTATGGTTGACAAAAAGGTTTTTGTATTAATTTTGAAAAAAAGAAACTCATTAAAGTTATAGCGATTGATATGAAGTGTAGTAGGATGTTTGTTGTACTTTTCACCTGTAGTATAGTGTTTGGTATAACCGCATGTAAAGATTTTTCAAATAAAGTCTTAGGAAAAGGAGATTTGAAAGACACAATTTCCAAGCAATTGGCGGTCAAGGAAAAGGCGCCACATTTGTTAAATCGATGGGATTCACTTCAAAAAAATCAGATTCAGTTTACTGTTGACAGTTTACACCCTATCCCGATCAAACAACAAAAGCGCGAACTCAAAGATTCGTTACGCAAAGCTTTTGATACACATCCAAAACATATTTATTTGACTTTCGATGATGGGCCGTTAATCGGTAGTGCTTTTATCGATTCAATTGCGAAGGAGAAAAATATTAAAGTGAGTGTATTTCTGATTGGCAAGCACGCCAATATGAGTAAAGGCCGAAAACGTGATCTCATACGATATGAATCAAATCCTTTGGTCGCCTGTTATAACCACAGCTATACTCACGCAAATAATCAGTATTCACGGTTTTACAATAATCCACAACATGCGTTTGCTGATTTTGAAAAGAATGAAAAGGATCTTAATTTAAAACATAAAATCGTCCGGCTTCCAGGCAGAAATATCTGGATATATGATAATGTTCGTAAAATTGATCTTAAAAATGGATCTACTACGGCGGACTTGCTGCACAAAAATGGCTATACAATATATGGCTGGGATGTGGAATGGCGGCTTAATAGTGTAACTGGTATACCTATTCAAAGCCAGGCGTCTACTTTGTCCCATATTCGGAATTATATGAACAATAAAAGCTCAATGGTACCGAACAATGTAGTTTTCTTGATGCATGATGATATGTTTCAAACGCAGAAGGGGCAACAGGAACTAACCTCTCTAATTGATGCGTTAAAAAAAGAGGGTTATCAGTTTGAATTTATGCAAGATTATCCGATTAAATATTAATTGGAATCGTTGATTAACGATGATAATATAGAAGAGTTTGGTTTACGAAATAACACCAAACTCTTTAGGATAGCGGACGCTGCCATGTTTTCTTTTCTGATTTTTACATTCCTCCTTTAAGGATGGTAGTATTTCTTCACTATTAATATAGCCAATTCCTACACTTATTTTTGTGTATACATAGTTGTTTTAAAAAAATCAATTATAGAACTAATTATAAAGGATAAAGATGCATATTATTATTTAAAAAATTGATAATATACTTTCTATTGGATAAAAAATGCATTTCGTCTAAGAATTCCCCTTATGAAATTTATTCGTGAACACATTAATAACGTATGTGGTAGCGCCAACCGTTACAATTATTTTAAAGAAAACCAGCTTAATTAATTTCATGCACTCAAGTTTCTTAGTGTCAATTGCTTATGTATTAATTGTTAAATAGTGTAAAAATAACACTTGCATTATATATTTATTTTCGTATTTTCATGTTAGATAAACAATTATAAATCGCCTCTATTAGACTCCTAAACCGACAAGTCTTGTAGAGGTAAAAAAAATAACTAATTAAATACAGAATTTAAACAATTAAACAGTTTTTATGATTAACTGCCATTATTTCTCAAATCAATGGAAGAGAGCGTTTTGGACTGGATCATTGTGCTCATTAGTGGCCTTGAGTCCTCAAATCGTCGATGCTGCAACCCTCGCAAGCCATGGGATTCTCTTTCAGCAGGAGCTAAGTGTTTCTGGAACGGTACATGATGAAACTGGAATGCCAATCCCAGGAGTAACTGTATCTGTAAACGGCACAAGTTTAGTAACTAAAACCGATCTTCAAGGTAAGTACAAATTAGACAAAGTTCCTAGTAATGCAACCATTAACTTCCGTATGGTGGGCAAACAATCTATGGATGAGTCTGTAAAAGGAAGGCATGCGATAGATGTCACACTTCTTAATTCGGAATCGAATCTCGAAGAAGTCGTTGTTGTAGGTTACGGTAAACAGCGCAAGGAAACAGTTACAGGTGCTGTTGCCACTGTTAAAGGAAGTGATCTTGCTCAATCACCGGCATTGAACGTTTCCAATGCATTAACAGGACGAGTTCCAGGGGTTACAGCGACCAATGGAAGTGCTGAACCTGGATATGATGGCTCCAATATCAAAATCAGGGGAACGAATACACTTGGTAATAGCAGTCCATTAGTCGTTATTGATGGAGTTCCTGCGCGTGAAGGAGGAATTGATCGTATAAATCCCCGAGATATAGAAAATATCTCCGTTCTAAAAGATGCTTCTGCTGCTATTTATGGAGCCAGGGCGGCAAATGGTGTTATTCTCGTGACGACAAGACGAGGAAAAACAGGAAAACCGCAGTTGTCGTATACGTTCAACCAAGGCTATTCCCAACCTACCGTCATTCCTAAATTAACAGATGCCTCCCAATTTGCGGCAATTAGAAATGAACTTGAAATTTATAACCTTCCTGTTGAAGAATGGTCTGCTGCTTATACCGCTATCAACGAGAAAGGCAGTTATAATAAACAAGGTGGAGGAGTTTTGGATGCTCCGTTTAAACCAGAAGATATCCAAAAGTTCAAAGACGGATCAGATCCTTGGGGGCATCCTAATACCGACTGGTATAAGGCTACGCTAAAAGACTGGTCACCACAACAGCGTCACAACCTTCAAATCAATGGCGGTACTGAGGATGTCAAATATCTGATGTCTTTGGGGTATCAAAATCAGGATGCATATTATAAAAATTCGGCTACAGGTTATAAACAGTACGACTTAAGGATTAATCTAGATGCTAATATTAGTCAATATGTTAAAACGCAGTTCGGTGTTTTGGGAAGACAGGAAAACCGGAATTTCCCGACCAAGAGTGCCGGCACAGTCTTTAGAATGCTAATGCGGGGAAATCCGACACAACCAGCAATATGGCCTAATGGAATGCCGGGACCAGATATCGAAAATGGCGAAAACCCGGTAGTAATTACGACCAATGCGACAGGTTATGATCACGATAAACGCTACTATTTTCAAACAAATGGTCAGGTTGAGATTACAAATCCCTGGATAGATGGCCTTAAATTAACGCTTAATGCCTCTGTCGACAAATATGTGAAAAATCAAAAAACATGGGTTACACCCTGGACCTTGTATTCTTGGCAGGGCGCTTATGAAGCCGATGGCAGCACTCCGCAACTTGTTCCTGGAAGGCGTGGACCTGCTGATCCAAATTTAAACCAAAGCAATGAAGATCAGCTGAATATCCTACTTGGCGGAATCTTAAGCTTCGAGCGGAAATTTGGTGATCATCAGGTAAATGCTATAGCAGGTATCAATAGAGAAACAATTGATAATGATAAATTCAGCGCATATCGCCGCTATTTTCTTTCAAATGCGATCGACTATCTTTTTGCTGGTGGGGAACAGGAAAAAAATAATGACGGGTCTGCATGGAAAAGAGCTAGGTTAAATTACTTTGGGCGATTTGGCTATAATTATAAAAGCAAATATATTGCAGAATTCCTTTGGCGTTATGACGGATCGTATATGTTTCCTGAAAGTGAACGGTTCGGTTTCTTTCCAGGTGCTATGGCGGGATGGGTAGTGTCGGAAGAAAATTTCTGGAAGGAAAATGTCCCTGTAATTAATTATTTCAAGATTCGTGCCTCATATGGCCAGATGGGTAATGACAACATCTATTATGATGATAAGTTACAAGAATATCAATATTTTTCAACCTATTCCTTTGGCACTTATATCGTCAATGATAAGCTAGCGAAATCTCTTTTTGAAAGCCGTGTTCCTAATGAGATGATTACCTGGGAGGTTGCCAATAACTATAATTTAGGGTTTGATTTTCAATTTTTACAAGGAAAACTGAATTTCGAGTTTGATATTTTTAAAAATCGCCGTAATTCCATTCTGTGGAGAAAAAATGCGTCAATACCCCAAAGTACGGGGATGACACTGCCGGCAGAAAATATTGGTAAAGTAGATAACAAGGGTTGGGAATTTAACTTAGGTTATCGTGGCAAAGTAGGAGATCTGGGGTATACGGTTGGTGTGAATGGTGGTTATGCCAAAAACAAAATTATCTTCTGGGATGAAGCTCCAGGCGCCCCTGCATGGCAGCAAAGTACAGGTAAACCTATCAAAACGGATATTTATTATGTTTATGATGGTGTATTCCGTGACATGGAAGATATCTCCAACAATAAATTGGACTATAGTGCCATTACGAAAACTTTACGTCCTGGAGATATGAAATATAAAGATTTCAATGGTGACGGAAAAATTACCCCTGATGATAAAGTGAGGCGAGACAAGAATAGTGATCCAACTTTTCAGGGAGGTTTCAATTTTAGTCTGACTTATAAGGATTTTGACTTATCGGTACTATTTCAAGGAGCTACAGGAGGAGAGATACGGGTAGGAACGGATGAATCTGGATCAATCGGAAATTTTGTGGAAGAATTCTATGATAAACGCTGGAGCATCAGCAACCCAAGTATTGTTTATCCACGTTTGACAGACCGTGGCAATCAATATTATTCTTATAACAATACCTATTGGATGCGGAGTACCGATTATCTGCGGCTTAAAAATGTGGAAATAGGATATAACCTGGCGTCAAGCATTTGTAGTAAAATTGGCATTGGTTCTTTACGTCTATATGCAAATGGCATGAATTTAATTACGTGGAGTAAGATCAAGATGTATGATCCTGAGGCAGTTAATGCATTAGGACAATATTATCCGCAGGCAAGATTAATTAATTTTGGCGCATTATTATCGTTCTAACCAACTGTCATATTAAGAACTTAACGAAGAAGAAAAATGAAAAAAATTAAGAATATATCACTTATACTACTTGTACTTTCTGCATCATTACAAGCTTGTAATGATGATTTTGTGAGCACGAAGCCACTCAGTGAAGTTCCACAGGAGATCGTTTGGTCGGATGCCGGTTTGTCTGAGGCTTTCGTGACAGAAATCTATAACGGCTTTGGAGTAGGAGGCTTTTATGAACAAGAAATGGCATCTATGACAGACGAAGCATTATTTACACACCCTAATCGGGGTATAAATACCGTAACCGAATCTCGATCAAATCCAGCTGATCAAGGCTATATTATGGATACTTACGAATATGGTCGCATGTATACACGCATCCGGGCAACTAATATTGCAATCTCCAATTTAAGTGCACCCAAGTTTGACAAAGCAAAGGCCGATAAGCTGCTAGGTGAAGCATATTTCCTGCGTGGGTATTATTATCAACAGCTTTTACGCTTTTATGGTGGCATCCCCATCGATAATAAGATATATACATTGAACGATAAAGACTATATGGTTCCGAGGAATAGCTATGAGGAGTGTGTCAATGCCATTGTGAAAGATCTAGACAGCGCAGCTCTTTTGTTAAAGGGAATTTCATCGGCAAAGGGACGTGCAAATGAAACTGCAGTATTAGCTTTGAAATCAAGAGTGTTGTTATATGCTGCCAGTGATCTCCATGATGCAAATAAAGCAAAGGTGAAATCTACATTATTAGCAGGCTATAAAAATCCGGAGTATTTAATGTATACGAGTGGCAACCAAATGGAACGCTGGACAAAAGCAAAAGCCGCAGCAAAAGCCGTACTGGATCATACAGAATTCGCTTATAAGTTAGACTTAACTCAGCCAGCTTCGCCAAGTGATGGTACTGCCAACTATATGGCCGTATCGTTGGGAGGGGGGAGCAAGACCGTTGATTTTACTGCAGGGAAGGATATTATTTTAGGTAGATTTTTTATTGACGAAAAGGATGAACGTGGGGGCTGGGTAGGACGAGATAATGGTCCAAATGGCTATCATAACTGGGCCGGAAATACACCAATACAACTATTAGTAGATGACTACGAGACTAGTGATGGCCAAAAATTCAGTTGGTCAGATCCGACAATGGCAGCCAGCCCTTATCAAAATCGCGACCCACGTTTAAAGGCAACGATTTTATACGACGGTGCGGATTGGAAACCAAGGACGGCTGATGTCGCTGAAAGAGACAAGGCGAATCAAATTCAAACAGGTCAATACGAAATAATGAATGCCAAAGGACAAAAGGTTATTCAATTTGGTCTTGATACAAGAAAAAGCCCGATTGAAGATTGGAATGGTTCACGGACAGGTTATTACATTCGTAAATTTACCGATCCTGATCCTACAATGGAAGACCAAAACACAAGGCAGCGAATTCCCTGGCCAATGTTTCGTTACACAGAGGCGATATTGAACTATGTAGAAGCATGTCTTGAATTGGGAGAAGAGAATGAAGCTAAAATATGGTTAAACAAGATCCGCTTTAGAGCTGGAATGCCTGCAATTCCAACAGCCGAGACTGGGGCAGCTCTAAAAGCACGTTATAGAAATGAGCGTCGTATTGAATTAGCTTACGAAGAACATCGCTTCTTTGACGTCCGACGCTGGATGATAGCCGCAGAAACTATAGGTCGCAAAGCAAATATTATAAATATAACGGGAACCCTTAAGGCGGGTAAAAATGTAACTCTTTATCAATATAATCCAGATAACTACACCTACACATATACTGTTTCAAATATTGATCCAGGAATTGAAAATAGGAACTGGGATGACAAGATGTACTACACGTCTTTACATCGCGATGAGGTTAATCGAAATACAAAATTGATCCAAAACCCAGGTTATTAGCAATTAAAAAAGCTGTCCCAATGATGTGGACAGCTTTTTTTACGGCTAGGCAAAGCGGTATCAGCTATTCAAAGATAATATCCACAAGACGGTTGACTGACTTTTCGAACATACTGATTTTATAATAACTTTTTCTTCTGATTTATATTAGGCAATAGCCCTGTAACTATTCCGATTAATGGAAGATAAGCACAGATATTAAATACATATTCGATTGACGTTTGATCTGCAAGCCAGCCCAGAACTGCTGAACCAATTCCCCCCATACCAAAAGCAAAACCAAAAAATAAACCAGCAATCATACCGACCTTTCCTGGGATGAGCTCTGTTGCATAGACCAAGATAGCAGAGAATGCAGACGAGATAATAAGACCGATTAAAATAGCGAGAATAATGGTTAACCCGAGACCGACATGTGGCAATAATAATGTGAATGGCGCCGCTCCAAGAATTGATACCCAGATAATTAGTTTGCGTCCAAAACGATCTCCCAAAGGCCCTCCTAATATAGTTCCTGCAGCAACAGAAGCAAGAAATATAAATAAATAGATTTGGGATTCTTGGACTGAAACATGGAATTTATTGATCAGATAGAAGGTGAAATAACTGGTCATCGAAGCCATGTAAAAGTATTTGGAAAAAATAAGCACTAATAGAATAACGAGCGCAAATACCACCTTCGACTTTGGCAGATCTGATTTTAAGGCACTGACGGAAGCTGTATGTGTTTTAGGTTTGAGATGTATCTGATACCAATTGCCGACATAAGTAAGAATCATAACAGCTACAATGGCCAACACACCAAACACACCGATGTATTGCTGCCCCAATGGGATAACTATAAGTGCCACAAGCAGCGGGCCAATGGCACCACCGGCATTCCCTCCGACTTGAAAAATTGACTGCGCGAGGCCTTTTTTTCCTCCAGAAGCTAAATGGGCAACACGGGAAGCTTCCGGATGAAAGATGGACGAGCCCATTCCAATTAGACTCACGGAAAGGAGAATGTAAATAAAGTTTGATGCAAATGAAATGCATATCAAACCTGCCAAAGAGAAAAGCATACCAATGGCGAGCGAACGGGGAGTAGGTTTTTTATCTGTGTACAAGCCGACGAAGGGTTGTAAAATAGAGGCCGTAAGTTGAAAAACCAATGTAATAATACCAATTTGGGTAAAACTAAGCGCGTAATTTGATTTCAACATGGGGTACACCGCGGGAATGACAGATTGAATCAAGTCGTTGAGCAAGTGTGAAATACTAATTGCAAATAAGATGGGATAGACGGTCTCGGAATTTTTCCAAGCGCCACTTGGATTTAATGATTGTGTTTTCATAAAGGACATATTCATCAGGTCATCTGATGTTTTAAGTAATAAAAAATTTTATATTATGATTAGTCATTCTCAAGCGGTTATAATAAAATTAGAGCTGTTGAATAATTCGGTTAGCAATATCGACCGCTCTGCTGACTTCTTTGTCTTTGATTGCCAACGTCAGCTCCTCATGTTGTTTCTGTGAAGCCAAGAAAGGGGCTGTATCTTTATAGATAGTCATGAAAAACTTATTGACATGGATCGACAAAGTTGTATATAAGGCGGTCAGGATATTGTTCCCACATGATTCTGCAATTGCACTGTGAAAAGCAATATCTGCATCCACACATGCAGTCAAATTTCCAGTTTCGGCATATTTAGCTCTATTTTTAAGTGCTTGTGCCATATCTTTAAGGCCTTTTGTTGTACGATTTAATGCTGCTTTTTCGATAATTCGCAATTCCAATACGTGTCTAACCTCAAAAATATCGTTAAAATTGGCTTTTTCAATTTTTGAATCGAGGGCATGATGACCAGTAGTACTTTTCACGAACGTACCTAAACCTTGTTGAACATTTAGATAGCCGGATTGACTTAAATACTTAACAGCTTCACGAATAGTTGATCTACCGACAGCAAATTGCTTCATCAATTCCGGTTCCGCAGGAAGCTTAGATTCTACAGGGAATTCACCCAATCTGATTTTTTCTTCTATTGCGGCAGCAACTTCCTCTGCCAAGGATCTTCGTACGATAGCTTCAGTTTTCATATAGTCATATCATCTGATGTTTGCAAAGGTAATAGTTTTTTATAAATTCTCATTATTTTCCAAAAGTTTGTTCAAACTAATCGAATATTGTTCGTGCCGTACCAGATATTTATTGCAGGTTTTACAGCATTAAATTTATTGGCAGTTTTATGATAATTAACAAGGAAGATGGTCTTCCAATGTATTATTTAAAACTTAGTAACATGAAAAAATTAATGATGAGTTTCGCAGCGCTGGCCTTGATGTCATCCGCTACTTTTGCGAAGACAGGTACAAAAGCTGTAGAGAACAAGACCGCAGAAAAAACAATGATTTACAAATCCAAAGCAGCTGAGACCAATTTAAGCGTAATCGGTGAAGCCAAAGAGATCAAATTGGGAAAATTCCGCACGCTTTGCAGATTGACGATGAGCATTTACAATACCAGCGGTCAGCTAATAGATACGCAGGTTCTCACGTACACAAGTTATGGTGCAAATGATATGTTTTATAGCAGTTGCGGCGCATGGTTCAGTGCAACCATCCAGAATTATCAAAACTATTATGGTAATCCTAATCATTAGGTACTAATTAATCAAATTTATTTGGCGGGAGCGTTTGCGCTCTCGCTTAAACTTTACTCGAAACAATGAAAAAGCAACTTTTATTTCTAATGCTTACATGTGCATCGTTTACAACCTATGCACAGAAATTACACGCCTCCTATGAATACATTCCCTCTGCTATAGCCACTTTTAAGGAAGATGTCTATTACGAAAATGGGAGCAAAATAGCTGTACGGGATTCTGTCCCCCTTAAAACAACGGTAGGAGAAATTGAAACTCCCGACGGAGAGATAGCATCTAGCTTCTCCATGGTTCTGAATACAGGCGCCAGTTATAAACGTATTGTTATGCAACAGGCGAATGTAGATGCCCTTCAGGAAACGCGCTCTCTCCAGGGTGTTAACTATATCGTCAATGATAATTTTCCTAAACTATCCTGGAACACAAGCTATAAGGACATTGATACCTTAGGTAAATTTATTTGTCACAAAGCAACAACGACCTACCGTGGAACTAAGTTGACGGCATATTATACGAACGATATTCCAGTCCCTGTCGGTCCGTATAAATTTGGCGGCCTACCTGGGCTTATCGTAATGTTATACAATGAAAGTGCCACGCCCAACTATTGGATGCTTAAAGAGGTATCGTATCCTTACACAGGTGATGTTCCAGTGAGTAAGTCCTATATAAGTTCTTTACCAGCATTATCTCTTCAGGAATTTGTTCAAAAAGATGAAGCTGTCATCCAGGAGCAGATGCGGATTATGGAAAGTAAAATGCCGGCTATGGAAGGTGTAACAGTTGAAAGAAAGAGGGTTCGCGGTACAGTAGAACAAGTTTATGAATGGGAAAAATCAAATAAAGAGAACTAGACTGATGGCACGACGTGCATGGCTACTTGTCGGCATATGGATGACCATTTCCGTTTCACAGGCACAAGTATGTGTGAGCGGAAAGGTCACATCTGCAGGAAAACCGCTGGGTAGCGTCCGTGTTGATCTTTGTTCGGCAGATAGTAGTGGACTCGTCCAATATACCTTTACCAATCAGTTTGGGCAATATCAGTTTGACCATGTCGCATTGGATCAGATTGTTTTACGTTTTAAAGCATTGAGCTACAATAGTCTGGATGAGCGTGTTTCATTAAAAAAAACAGATACAATATTTAATGTGGAACTATCTGCGGGGGGTGTCGAAAGATTGCAGGAAGTTCTTGTTCATGCAAAACGTCCTTATAGACTTGGCCGGGATACTATTGAACTTCAAACAAGTTCTTTTCTGCAAGGAGATGAACGGACTGTTGAAGATCTTCTCAGGAAAATTCCAGGATTAAGCGTAGGAAATGACGGTATCATTAAGATAGGAGATAAGGAAGTCGAAAAAGTTATGGTTGAAGGGGACGATCTATTTGGTAAAGGTTATCGACTTCTTACACAAAATATGTCAGTACAGCCTTTAGAAAAGGTACAGATATTACAACGATATTCTAATAATAAACATCTCAAAGGTATTGAAAATTCTGATAAAGTCGCGCTGAATCTATCTCTTAAGGCGGATAGTAAAAGCCAATGGATTGGATCGGTGGCTATTTCAGGGACACCTGTTGGTAAGCAATATTATGCCGGAAGTATCAATGTGATGAATTTTGGCAAAAAAAATAAATATTATCTGCTAAGTAGCGCCAATAATAATGGAGTTGACGCAGTCAGTAGCATCAATCATTTACTACATTCCGCTCAGACAGATGAAGCGGGGCAAATTGGCACAGACATAACTACACCGACTATTATCGATAATAGTCTGGAACTTCCTGGATTTGACTATAGACGCACAAATTTCAATCGAGATATGTTGCATTCATTTAATGTGATCCTGAACCCACGAGAAGATTTGAAAGTAAAATGGCTCGGTTTTGTTAACCTCACAAAAAAATCATTCTATCGCAATACCATTCAAACTTATGATGTCGAGGATATCAGTTTTACCAACAGAGAGAATAATGAGTTTAGCAAGGAGGCAAATAACTATTTTTCAAAATGGGAGATGCAATACGATATCAATGAGCGTTCAAATTTGGTTTATACTGGTAATCTGGGGTCTCTTCAAAGGAATGACAATGGGAGCATTCTTTTTAATGATGTTGCTAGCAAAGAGCTGACATGGGGTAGAGGTGTTTTGACTAACCATAATATAACACATACTTTTAAGGTTTCGCCAACCGCAGCGCTTGTCAGTTCAGTCCGCTGGATCCTGCAGCGATCTCCGCTGGATTATGGTCTAGATCAATACTATTATGAAGATCTCTTTCAAACAAAGGACGTAGCAAATGTAACACAGCATATCGAAAATGATCTCCAATATTTGGGCATTACCTCCCAGTATGTGAAGAAATCAATTCATGGCGATTATTTGGAACTGGCCCTTAGCAACGAATACAAAGATCAAAACTTGCTTACAGATCTTGTTCTCCATACCAATGATGGTCAAGCGGTCTCACCTAATGGATTTAACAACTATTTGCAACTCAGATCCAGTAACAGCAGTATTTTGGCAAAATATACGATAAAACGTAATAAATGGGAATTAACACCACAGCTAAAAGCGCGATTTTCAGCTAGTCGATGGGGGAGTCTATCAAATGAAAATCAGAAAAATTATCTACAATTCTCACCCAGTTTATCAACCAAATGGTCAATGTATCCTAAGGGAAGGTTAGAAGCAACATTTTCATTACAGCAGAATAATACTGAGTTAACCGATATAGTACCGAATTACTATACCATAGGGATTAGAAATTTTGTAAAAGGACTAGACAATATTACTTTGTTAACTAATTATGGTAGTGTCATTTCTTACACGCACGGCAATTTGTTGGATAGATTTTTTGGAAGCTTATCGCTAGGGCATCATACTTTTTCCAATTACATCAGCACCAGCAGTTTGATAAATCCCAATTTCACTATAAACCGTCAAATTGTGCTAAAGAATAAGAAGGCCTCATTTTTTAAAGCACAGCTCAATTATTACTTGAAGCCATTAAATGGTAATCTCAAGTTTGATATTGAAGGTCGTTATTCCTCCTATGAAACTGCTGTTGAACAGTTGGGTATCCGACAGGTTTGTACGGATGCCTATGATTATGGGCTTTCGTTCAGAAGTGTCTGGAGATCTCGATTGAATATCTATGCTGGTTATCGCATGGAGTCTAAATCCTATAAAGTTGAAAATAAGATGAAATTAAACAATACTTATGGCTTTCTCCAACTCTTTTTGAATATGGGGACTGGTATACAGGCAAGTTTAAAAAATGAATCTTATCGTTTTGGGGATTTTATGGGATCAAAATCTAAAGCATATTATTTTTCAGATTTTTCAATTTCCTATGATGTAAAAAAAATCAAAACCAGATTTGATATTACCGCTAAAAATATATTTAACAATCGGACCTTTCAACAAGCTCTCCTTACAGATACTTATCAAGCAATTACTTCATTTCAGCTTTTGCCACGCTATATATCTTTGGGAATTGATTATAGTTTTTAATGATGCCTATATCCGAAAATGCTGAAATTTGTTTGTTTTTTGTACGTCATTTTGAACTTTCGAGGAGAAAAAAGTGAAGTGTATCCCAAAAGTCTCAGCTATATCCGTATAACGGATCTTTAGGTAACATTTGTAAGATTGCTGCATGCGTTTTCGCCAAATTTAATTGGATATTTGGAAAGTTTTGATAAGAAATAACTTTATTATCTGATCGTTGAATATTGAGATATGGTGGCACACCCAATTGAAAGCTGTACAGTTATAAGCTAATTTGACAAAGAGTTAAACGTGATTTTATCGTTCGTATTCGAACATTTTTACGAACGATTTCTTTTTTGATTTTTAATGTATTAAGTTGTTTTATAGCGATATATGATTTTGGTAACAAAATTGGCATTAACCATAATGAAATCGAAAGAGCAGGACGAAAACGTGAAAACGTCTGTTTGGATCATCAAATTTTAAATTATAATGAACATAATAAAAGCCTTACCTATGGTCGCAATCCTTGCGATAGTGGTGTCAACAGTCTCCGCTCAAACGGGTCAACAATGGAAGAACAATATTGCCCAGGTAGAATCCAGTTTAATTCCACCTGTTCGTTTTGAGGGTGAGCCTGCCTGGAATATCCGATCACGGATGGAGTTCTATGGAGTTCCAGGAGTAAGTATAGCTGTGATTAAAGATTCTAAAGTGTTATGGACTAAAGCTTATGGCTTTGCAGATCTTGAATCGAAAACACCTGTCACCCAGAATACTTTGTTTCAGTTGGCTTCCATGAGCAAGCCTGTGAGTGCATATGCTGCTTTGAAAGAAGTAGAGCTTGGCAAGTTAAATCCAAATGTCGATGTGAATTTATATCTGAAATCTTGGAAAATCCCAGATAATGAGTTGACTAAAGTAAGAAGTGTTACACTTAAACATATTGTCAGCCATACAGCCGGCCTTACAGTCAGTGGGTTTCCGGGCTATAAAATAACCGATCCACTTCCAACAGTTGTAGAAGTACTGAACGGTTCAAAACCCGCCAATACAGCGATGGTTTTTGTGGATAAACTTCCAGGTGCGAATTTTCGGTATTCAGGAGGTGGGTATACGGTAATGCAGCAGATGCTTATTGATATCGAAGGAAAGGATTATGCTAGTATTATGAATGAACGGGTACTTGTGCCCTTAGGTATGAAAAGAAGTACTTTTGCACAACCTCTCCCCGAGACAAAAAGACAGTTTGCTGCGACCGCTTACACTGGGGATGGCAAAAAAGTAGAAGGAGGATACCATGTCTACCCGGAACAGGCAGCGGCGGGATTATGGTCTACTGCAGCGGATTATGCTCGATTCGTTATCGATATTCAACGTACCTTAAATGGCAAAAGCAATACCGTAATTTCTCGGAAGACAGCAGAAGAATTTACTAGTGCCTATATTGAGCCTATAATAGGCTTAGGCGTTTTTTTGGAGAATTATGATGGCGCAGCTTATTTTTGCCATGGCGGCTGGAACGAAGGCTTCAGTTCTTATTTTGTTGGAAACAAGACAAGTGGGGATGGGGTTGTCATCCTCACGAATACAAACAAGCCCGAATTTATCAGCGAACTCGTGCGTGCAGTCGCATTAACTTATCAATGGCCAAAATACTTAGCTCCAGTCAATAAAATTGTGCCATTAAGTAATCAAGAGCTGCAAGCCAATGTTGGACGCTATAGGTCTGACAAATATGGCTTTATAAAAGTTTACGAGGAAAATGGTAAACTCATGTCTGTGCAAAATCTAGAAAGACCGGTAGAATTAATTAAAGTGGCTGTCGATACATTTGCTATGCGAGATCGAAATGTGAAGATTGTTTTCCCAAAAGATACCCAAACGAATCAATATGAGCTTGTACAAATCTTGCGTGATAAAAGGATTTATTCCAGAAACCCAAAACTTAAAGCGGAAGATGTAATTCCTTTGGAATTAATTTTGGAAGGAAATTATGATGAGGCAGTAAAAGCTTATCAAAAAGCAAAGGAAGCAGCTCGTGAACACGAATTGCTCTCGGAAGGTTTTTTGAATGGTACGGGCTATGAGTTGCTCAGTCAGCATAAAATGGATCAGGCTATTCAAATGTTCAGGGTTAACACGATCTTATATCCAAAAAGTGAAAATGTTTATGACAGTTTAGGCGGAGCCTATCTGAAATCAGGCCAAAAGGCTAAAGCAAAAGAGAATTATCAAAAGGTTCTAGAAATTAATCCAAAAAACGAGAAGGTTGTCAAGATTTTAGAAACGTTATAAAACGAATGCAATGAGCTATTTTTTTGTTAATTTGCATCCATGTCAAACCAAGCAAATAATTATCAATTATTTTCCGAAAAGATCTTATCGCTTTGGAAAAGCCAGGACGTATCTTATATTAAAGTAGAAGAGCTTTCTATCGTTGAGGGAATAACTTTCTTTGAGCTTATACCGGACTCCGAACTTTTGGATGACGGAGGAGCGGACACCCTTTATGCCATAGACTCTGAGGATGTTGAAGACATGCTTGTATTTAACAAAAATATCAAGTTTGTTGTTCACGATATTTATTTGGATGAAGATTAGTGCGTTTATTAGTTTAAGATCTGCAATAGCGTTTTTATTGCAGATCTTAAACGACAGCATCAAGCTGGTCTAGGGATGACCTAACTTCTCATATTCAATCTTTCCTCTTGAAGATCCAGTAAACGGAGGTGTTTTCTAATAATTTCTTCGTCCAACAAAAGCTCCTCACGGTTTTTATTAATAAGCCAGATACGTTGCGTTTCGAGAATGTCTATATAGATTTTTCGGTATTCTGCGTAGTTAATGATGATTTCGGAGCTCCGTAATTGATTTTCATATTTCTGTAATTGATCTTTCAGGGTTGGAAAACTTTCAACTTTATCTGCATAGTCGTTTCGGATTTTGTCAACTGCGACCTGAGCGAGTCTGTTCTGGATTTCATAATCGATTTCCTTTTCGCTTCTTACAAAATCTCTATCCACCAATTTGACTTTTCTTAATATAAAGGGAAGTGTTAATCCCTGGACAAGCAGCGTCAAAAGAATCACAACAAAAGTGATGAAAAGGATGAGGTTTCTTTGTGGGAAAGGGGTTCCGTCAGCTAAAGTTAATGGGATGGAAAGTGCTGCGGCCAAGGAAACAACACCGCGCATTCCAGTCCAACCGATGATTATAGGGGTCTGCCAACCTGGCGATTGCGCATCTGCAACTGTTATGAAGTTTCTCATGATCAATGTTGTAATTACTGCCGCGTATCCCGCAAACACCCGAACGAGAATCAGTACAACAGTAACGGCTACGCCATAGCCAATGGCTGTAGAAATATCCGTATCGCCTAAACCTGAAACAATTTCGGGTAAATCCAATCCGATAAGCATAAAAACTATACCATTCAGTAAAAAACAAAAGCTTTCCCATACGGTTACTGTGCGAATCCGGGATGCACTGCTCAAAAAATCATGGCTGCGATAAGAGAGGAATAAACCACCACTTACAACGGCCAATACGCCCGAAGCATGAAGCTGCTCCGTCACCAAGTACATTGAGAAAGGCGCGATGAAAGTGAGCAGTATATCTGTATTGGAATCGGTAGGTAAAAGTTTGTGCATTTTCAAAAAAATATATGCGATTGCAAGGCCAATTCCCACGCCGCCAATACACATCCAAATAAAGCTTCCGGCGGCTTGGTACCATACATACTGACCTGTCGCAGCGGCGACCATGGCGAATCGAAAAATGATTAAAGAAGAAGCATCATTCAGCAAACTTTCACCTTCGAGAATCGAAGCCAGCCTTTTTGGTACTTTTACAAATTTTAAAATTGCTCCAGCACTAACAGCGTCAGGAGGTGAAACGATGCCTCCGAGTAGGAAGCCGAGCGCTAAGGAAAATCCCGGAATGAAATAGTTTGCAAAAATCGCAACAGATAACGCTGTAAAGAACACGACAACAAAGGCAAAACTGAAAATAATCCTGCGCCAGCGCCAAAGTTCTTTCCATGAGGTCGACCAAGCAGCTTCATATAACAGTGGTGGAAGAAAAATAATAAATATTAACTCGGGTTCTATTTTTATGGGCGGAACTCCTGGTATAAAACTAATAGCTAGTCCAGCCAGTACCAGTAAAACAGGGTATGCAACCTGGATTTTTTTTGCCAGCATGATCAGCATGGTGATGAGTAGGACTAAAAATAGATAAAATTCAAAATTTTCTAACATATACAAATTTTAGGTACCTAAATATAAATCAAATTTCCAGAAATATTTAGACTGACAGGATAGGGGGCAAAGCTTTTTTCCATCTCTCCAAATTTAAAGGGGAGATAGGATGTATGTTACGGAATTTACAGAAGCCATATTCAATGTATAAATGATAAAGGACAAAGTAGAGATCTTGATCGTATCACTTTTTATTTGTCTATTTTGTGACCAATAATCGATCAGAAGTATTATTTTTAAGCATATTTATACTCGTCATGAAGAATCTAAGCTGCATATTGATCCTCCTATTTCTTTTTTTGAGCAATAGCCAGGCAAGCGGGCACAAAAACGTTTTATTGCTTCTCGGGTCGGCTAATCCTGATGTGCTGACAAGTCGGGTGGATGTGGCTGCGCAGCTTTATAGAATACGTACGATAGATGCTGTCATTGTCTCGGGAGGATGTGGAGCTCATGGATCCAAGATTTGCGAGGCCTCTTCAATGGCTCTGCAGCTCGCTGGTAAAGGTGTACCATCAAGCTTAATCTTCAAAGAAGAAAACTCGAAGACAACTGTGCAGAATTATATTTTCAGCAGGCGTTTAAAAAATGAAGCTGGTCAGCGAATTATACAAGGAGGAGATACGGTGTATGTCGTTTCGGACCATTGGCACGCTATCTCTGTTGCTGCTCGATTGGAGAAATATGATGGCGTGACCGCGAAGTTTTTTATTGAAGGATCTATACAACCGAAAAAAGAAGATCGACTGGATTATGCAGCTATATTTAACGGTTACGAAGATAATCACCTATTCACTTTGAAGGGGACCTGGCTCACTCCAGAAGCCGTATGGACAAAAAGAGATAGTATTTATTATCTAAGCCAAGACATTATCTATGCGACTGATTCCAGTAACTCATCTTACAGCGTCAGCCCAGCTAAAAAACTGTTCCCATTTTTGGCAACGAGCTCAGAATTCAATCCGCCCATATTTGTTGATAACCGCTCGTTTTGGTATATTTTATTTGACGGTCGTTGCCGAAAAGTTTCAAAGAAGGATTTTACTATTTTACAGGATCAACCAGTAAATGAATGGCTGAAATTGCCAGATAGCCTAAATTGGAGTGAATTTAATACGGGATATATACAAACAAATAAGTTGGTACTGATCGGAAATGAGAAGATGCTATTGGCGGAGAAAAATGGAAAGCAGTTTAACAGGATAAAGATCACTTCAGCAGAACGATATTTCACTAACTGGCCATATAGTTGGGCCAAAGGTAATGTAAGTGCTATTGGGCAAAAGAATGATAAAATTGTGCTATACCGTAATATGGAATTCGTGGAATTTGATCCTGGGTCAAGGATTATTGGAAAAGCCTTCGCGTTAAAGCTGAAATGGATCTCAAATTAAAAGAATTGTTATTTTACACAGGCTAAGTCTTGCCATGATCCTCAGTAGGATCATGGCGTCTTTGAAAGAAGAAGGTAATATTGGTAAGTATTGAGGACAGCATAGTCCCAATAGCTTAAACAAAAATGTTTACCCCTAATTTTGTGGGAGAAACAGAGGAAGACGGGTTGTATTCACAATTTCCTTCATCACAAAATAACTTTCCATATGTCTGATCCCTTTGATCGTCGCTAGTTTATTAAAATTGAATTCATGATAGTGATCAACATCCCTTACCATCACTTTTATTTGATAGTCAAATGCGCCCGTTACGTGAAAACATTCGACCACCTCTGGAAATTTCTTTATCTCTTCCATAAATAACAGGGCACTTTCATTCGAATGCTTTTCCATGCTAATGGATACCAAGACCATCAAATTAAGATCAAGTTTTCTTCTATCCAACAGGTAGACAGGCTGCTTCAATACTGAGTTTGCTGTCAATTTCTTAATTCTTTCATATACGGGAGTCATTGATAAACTAACACGGTCTGATATTTCCTTGTTGCTTATGTTGGCATCCTGTTGCAATAGGTCCAAAATCATGAGGTCTTTCTCATCCAATTTCATTAGTGCAGTAAATTAATTCTAAAAAAAATAAATCAAAGAATATAGTTAGATCCTATACACTATGAAAATAAATATAATAATATTGTTTTACTAAAATAGCTATAATTGTAGATATATAACACTACAATTTGAACAATAAGTAGTAAATTTATTTTAGTTAATTACATCAATTTACCAACCTAAATAAAATTATGAGTGAGCCTCAATTAAAGAAAGTCCTTGGTCCTGTTATGTTGTGGGGTTTAGGTGTAGGCTATGTAATCTCGGGAATGTATTTTGGATGGAATCTCGGTTTGGCTGAAGGAGGTACATTGGGGTTAGCCATTGCTACGATATTCGTTATTATCATGTATCTAACATTTACCTTCAGCTATACGGAAATGGCCTGTGCGATTCCCAAAGCCGGTGGAGCTTTTGAATATGCCAATAGGGGATTGGGCAAACACTTGGGATTTGTTGCTGGAATTGCACAAAATATTGAATTTGTCTTTGCTCCGCCTGCGATAGCAGCGGCAATAGGTGCTTACTTACATTTACTACATCCATCAGTCAACTACCTTACTTTTGCTATTGGGGCCTACGTCATTTTTACCTCGATGAATATTTTGGGCGTAAAGCTCGCAGCATCATTTGAATTAGTCGTGACCGTTCTGGCAGTTGTCGAATTATTGATATTTGCAGGCGTGACGCTACCAGCATTTGAATTTTCCAATCTTGAACACAATGCACTTCCTCATGGCTTCTCCGGTATTTTTGCGGCTATCCCTTTTGCAATTTGGTTTTTTCTAGCCATTGAAGGCGTGGCCAATGTCGCAGAAGAAACGATCAATCCGCAAAAGAATGTATTAATTGGCTTTGGATCGGCAATCGTAACTTTAGTTGTACTGTGTATCATCACATTTTTGTCTGCGGTTGGCGTCGCGGGCTGGGAAGCCGTTGTATACCCTATCGGCAGTACAGAGCCATCGGATTCACCATTACCACTCGCCATTGCAAATGTGATTGACAATCACCATATTCTCTATAAATTACTCATAGGTGTTGGTCTTTTGGGACTTATAGCCTCTTTTCACGGTATCATTCTCGCTGGTGGCAGGAGTACATTTGAATTTGGAAGGGTAGGGTATGCACCCTCAATACTCGGGAAAGTACATTCGCGATTTAAAACCCCAGCCAATGCACTGCTGATCAATATGGCTATTGGGATCATAGCACTGCTTACGGGCAAGACAGCAGGCATTATTACCGTCGCTTGCTTTGGTGCTATCTGTCTGTACATTATATCTATGTGGTCATTTTTTGCTCTGCGAAAAAAAGAACCGATGCTGGAACGTCCCTTCAAAGTACCTATGTATCCCATTTTTCCAATGATTGCGTTGATTATTGCCGTTGTGTGCCTTATTGCAATGATATATTATAACCCATTGACAGCCTTATTATTCTTTGGGCTTGTTATCTTATCCTATCTCTATTTCCTAATCTTCCTTGACAAGGACAAAACCATCAAATTATGATCGATAAAAATGAAATTATTTCCAAACTAAAAGAGAGTCCAAGCACACATGTGAAAGTGGCTGTTGCCGATATAGACGGTGTTTTAAGGGGTAAATTTATGCACCGTGATAAGTTTATCTCTGCGCTTGACAATGAATTCGGATTTTGTTCGGTGGTGTTTGGATGGGATGTTAACGATCAGGTCTATGATAACGTGGAAATTACGGGTTGGCATACGGGATATGGCGATTTCCCTGCACGTATAGATGGAAATACATTTCGGCTAATTCCCTGGCAGGAAGATATTCCTTTTTTTCTAGCTGATTTTGATTCTCCAATTTTGCGGGATCAGAATGTATGCCCAAGATCACTCCTCAAAAATATTATTTCACAGTCAGAGGCTGCCGGATATAAGCCAATTTTTTCACAGGAATTCGAGTGGTTTAATTTTGTGAAGGCAAATAACGGATCTTCAGTAAGTGTCTTCAAAGATATGATACCAATTACTTCAGGTATGTTTGGTTATTCCATCTTACGGATGTCCGATAATTATGGTTTTTTTCAGGACCTGTTAGCCATGCTGGAAAAGTTTGGTGTACCACTCGAAGGATTACATACAGAGACGGGACCAGGTGTACTTGAAGCTGCGATCCAATGCAGTGACGCTCTTGAAGCTGCAGATAGGGCGACACTCTTCAAATCTGCTGTAAAAGAAATTGGAAAGAAACATGGTATCACTGCGAGTTTCATGGCTAAGCAGACAAAAGAGCTGCCAGGCTGCAGCGGGCACATACATCAGAGCCTTTGGGATCTAAATAAAGACAGAAACCTCTTTTATGATAAAGAAGATCAGCTTGGAATGAGCCCACTGATGAAGCATTTTCTTGCAGGTCAATTGTATTGTTTGCCGGATATACTTCCGCTGTTTGCACCTACTGTTAACAGCTACAAAAGGTTAACCGAGGGGGCCTGGGCACCGACAACACTGACTTGGGGCATAGATAACCGTACTACAGCGCTTCGGGTTATTGAAGGGGGAGCCAAAGCGACACGTATTGAACATCGTGTTGTTGGATCGGATGTGAATCCTTATCTGGCTATAGCTGCATGTTTAGCAAGTGGACTATATGGTATCAAACATAAGTTGTCTCTAGAAAATGCACATACTGTTGGCAATGGCTATAAAGATCTCCAGCATGGGATCTTGCCAAGAAATCTATTTGAAGCCACTGCCCGAATGGCACAATCTGAAGTAGCATCTCAATTATTTGGCGAAAAGTTTGTCGACCATTTCTGCAAATCCAGAATATGGGAGTGGCGGCAGTTTTCAGAACAAGTAACTGATTGGGAAACAAAAAGATATTTTGAAATTATTTAACTGAACGATGGATACAGCAAAAATTTATGGTTTTAATTTTCCGACGCCAATCCGTTTTGGTGCCGGAGCAATCAATGAACTGCCTGACTACCTGTTGGCGCACGGACTTAATCGTCCGTTGTTAGTAACCGATCCCACAATCGCCGAACTGCCATTTTTTAAAGATATTCAGCAGAAGTTGACGCATAAAGGGATTGATGTAATTGTCTTTCATGACCTGCACAAAAACCCCGTAAAATCAGACGTTCTTTTAGGTGGGGATGTATTTAGGGGGCAAAATAGAGATTCCGTTATTGGTATTGGTGGTGGTGCGGCACTGGATGTTGCCCGAGCGATAGCTTTGCGTGCAAACCATCATCGGGACCTGTTTGACTATGATGATCTGATCGGCGGAGATATCTATGTGACCAATGAAATACCACCATTGATCACAGTACCGACGACAGCAGGAACAGGAAGCGAGGTAGGACGCAGCGCCATTATTTCCGAAGATGAAACCAAGAAAAAGCGGATTTTGTTTAGCCCGAGGTTAATGGCAAGGATAGTATTTGCGGATCCCTTGCTTACAATGGACCTTCCACCGTTTATTACGGCGGCGACGGGAATGGACGCCCTTACGCATAATATGGAAGCCTATCTGGCCAAAGGGTATCATCCGATGTGTGATGGTATAGCTCTTGAAGGAATGGCGATGGTAGCCAGCTCAATTGAGAAGGCCACTAAGGAGTCCGATTTGGCATCGCGTTCAAACATGCTTTTAGCGTCACTGATGGGGGCTGTTGCCTTTCAAAAGGGATTAGGCGTGGTCCATAGCTTGGCACATCCTTTATCATCACTTCTCGACACGCATCATGGACTGGCCAATGCCGTGAATCTACCTTATGGAATGCAGTTTAATTATGTCGGTTTTGAAGATCGTTTCGAGCGTATGGCCATGGCTCTGGGGCTTGGTAACAACGCTGGAGATCGAGTCGTAGACTATCTATTTGATCTCAACACACGCTTGGGTCTACCTACTCAGCTATCGGCCATCGGTGTAGAAAAGCATCATTTGGAACCGTTATCGGAAATAGCATTTGCCGATTTTTGTCATCCATCAAACCCTAAACCTGTTAGTACAGCAGATTTTAGAGTTATTTATGAGACCGCATATGGAGAAAAGTAAAATGGTAAATATTGGCGTCGGCGCCTGTTTTTTTTATCCAGATACCGAAAGGACAGTCTTTGGTCATAAGTCATTAAGTTATATGGAAAATGACATGGCCAGATGGATAGGTAAAAAAGGTGTACTCCCCGTGCTATTGCCTGATCTTGAGGGTACATTACTAGAAGATATCCTAGATCAGATGGATGGTATAATTCTGCAGGGTGGGAGTGATATAGCACCACAGCATTACGGGGAGGAACCAATAGGTTCTTGGAAAGGGGATCCATATAGGGATCAATATGAGTTAAAAATATTGGATTATGCTATAAAACACCATAAGCCTGTCTTAGGAATCTGCCGCGGATTTCAGTTGATGAATGTTTATTTTGGAGGTACGATGTATCAGGATATCGCCAGTCAACTACCTCATGCAGGGATGCACCGGTCAGCAAGCTTATATGATAAGATCAATCATCCGATATATATCGAACAAGGAACACTTTTCGACAAGTTGTATGGCCATGTTCTTAACCCATTGGTAAACACTGTACATCATCAGGCCGTTAAAGATCTTGGCCGCGATCTCGAAGTATATGCGCGCTCGGAAGATGGATTTGTCGAAGCATTCGGCTATAGCAAAGAAGCGCCTGGTAAGGTCATGGGTGTGCAATGGCATCCTGAATTTTCTCAAACCCAGGCAGGTAAACTTTTAGATGAAGAATTGATTTTTAATGTTTTTATAGAACATGCAAGAGAACATAGCAATTAGAAATCCTGCAACAGGTGCTGTAGAGGCGACCTTGACTTCCACTACAACCATTGAGTTGGACGTTATGGCGGCGATATTAAAACAGGGACAACGTAAATGGGCTAAAGTCCCTTTACAAGATCGTTTGAATTGTATCTTTCGATTTGGGCAATTAATTTCGGCCAATAAACAGGAGCTTGCCGAGATCCTTACCACGGAAACGGGTAAACCTATCACTCAATCATTAAATGAGATTGGCGGAGCACAAAACCGTATTGAACATCTTCGGCAGAATGCAGCAAAATGGCTTTCAGAAGAAGTTATCGTAGGTGAAGGAGCTACTCTGGAAAGCATCCGATATGAACCTTTAGGCGTTATCGCTAATATCTCCGCTTGGAACTTTCCCTATAACGTTGGTTTTAATGTTTTTCTGTATGCTTTGGTTGCCGGTAATTCGGTTCTCTATAAACCCTCCGAATTTGCAACTTTGACAGGTCAGCAGTTTGCAAAATATCTTTATCAAGCAGGCATTCCAGATGATATATTCAAATGCGTTGTTGGAGATGGAGAGACGGGGCAATATATACTGTCATTGCCGCTGGATGGTTATTTTTTTACAGGATCCTACAAGACAGGCTTGCATATTGCCAAAACAGTAGCGCATAAATTGGTTCCCGTACAGCTTGAACTAGGAGGAAAGGACCCGCTATATGTTGCGGACGATGTGACAGATATCGAGCAGGCAGCAGTTTCAGCGGCGGAAGGAGCATTCTACAATAATGGACAGAGCTGTTGTGCTGTTGAACGAATCTATGTTTCCGAGAAGATATATGATAAATTTGTTGAGGCTTTTGTTGCTGAAGTAGCATCGTATAAAGTGGGAGATCCTATGACTGTAGATACTTTTATCGGCCCGTTAACCCGAGCCGCCCAACTGACGGTGCTTTCGGATCAGGTGAAGGATGCTCTTGAGAAGGGAGCGCGACTACGATTAGGCGGTCATGCGCTACAAGGAAAAGGATATTATTATGCCCCTACAGTTTTCGAACATTGTGATCATAGGATGGCACTCATGATTGACGAGACCTTCGGCCCATTGATTGGTATTCAAAAGGTCTCTTCCGATGAAGAGGCAATAGGTCTGATGCAAGATACAGCATACGGTCTTACAGCAGCGGTATTTTCTTCAGATCGCAATAGAGCAATGCGTATACTTGACCAAATGGATACCGGAACAGTATACTGGAATTGCTGCGACCGGGTAAGCCCTAATGTGCCTTGGTCTGGACGACGAAATTCAGGGTTGGGTTCTACGTTGTCGGCCCAAGGTATCCGAGCATTTGTTCAACCTAAAGCCTATCATTTGAGGCCCTAGTAACTAGATTTTATCTAATAGAGCCCATTAAACAGATCATTCTTAGATAATGGGCTTTTGGCTATAGGCTATCGTGGCAGCTTCAAATATGTTAAAATTTCGTAATTACTTAATGAAAGACAACAACCAATCCGTTTAAATGGTCAAGCGCCAATAGATTGGCTTTATTAATTTAGTGGTATTTTTATGATATGAAGTTGAGAGACGAAAAATTAAAAATGATTAGTGAATGGGCGGAAAAGAATGGGACGATGCAGTGCTTTCAATAGGAATCTTAAAATTTAATTATCCTTTTATTTTCCTATTTTAAACCAATGATCTGAATTTTTGTCCAATGAATTGAAGTAAGGTTTACGGGAGGGAGAGATTAGTTTTTAATTGAAAGGTCGGGTTTTAATACCTGGCCTTTTTTTATAGGTTAAATTATCGAAATACCTACAGATCAAAAATGATTTGAGCGGATCCGGTTCAACATACTCATTACTATCAGTTCTTAGAATTAGCATATAAAATATGTAAAAAAAGGTTAATTTAGCAATGAGCCTCAAAATCTATGTATTCATAATCAAATATGAACTTTATGTACGAGTCTGAAAAATATGAAAAGGAGAAATTAACGATCGATCTGGTCTGGGCCAATAAGTTTGGTCTACTCATCTTGATTCCAATAGTTCTAGTATTTGGTTTACCCTTTTATTTAGTCTGGAGATCCGAATTGGATTTTAAAGGTATATTTGGTGGGCTGGGACTTTCAGCTAGCATCTATGTTTTTGGCATTATCCTCCTCGGGATTGTTGTTCACGAATTGATTCATGGAATTACATGGGCCATTTTCGCGAAGAATGGATTAAAGTCTATGAAATTTGGCGTAATGTGGAAAATGCTTACCCCATATTGTCATTGCAAAGAACCCTTGAAAGTGAAAGAGTATATTATCGGAGCTATTGCACCTGGTATTATTTTGGGAATTCTTCCCGCCGTTGTTGCCATCTTTAATGGAAGCATTGGTCTGCTGATCTTTGGTATATTTTTCACGATGGCTGCATGTGGAGATTTTTTAATCATCAACCTAATTCGAAAAGAAAATGGTCATGATCTTGTTCAGGATCACCCTACGGAAGCCGGATGCTATATTTATAGGAAAATTATCAGTTGAGGCCAATTTTTTTATTAATATAAAATTTCAGGGCGCATCTAAATTAGGCAATTTGTAATCAATCTATTAGTATCATTTTAAATAATTAAAATTATGAGGATGGAATTTCTCATAATTTCTTACTTTTGTAGTCTGTTATACTATATCTAACATATCATCAGCGTCTTAACTAAAAAGAGCAACGAACACGTGGAAATCCTGTGATTTTTAGCGTAAGGATGATAATACCTTTTTATTTTTTAGATTTCAAATAAACTATTGATTATAAAATCGATTGTGCTATCAATTTGCAATGGTTTAATATTTCAAATTGATGGCGATATGTGATGTGTCATGAGTAGTAAACAGTTAATAAGCAGGGATATAGAAATATTCTATACAATAGCGTCCGAGGAGACACGGCTCGACAAAGGAATGGGAATATTTGAATTTGAACGAATCAAATCACTTATCGAACGGCATCTTTTATCTTTTCCTTTGACCGTAATTGACGTCGGCGGTGGCACAGGCAAGTATTCTGAATGGCTTGCGAAAAAAGGACATCATGTTCATTTGGTAGAGCCTGTTTTAAAGCATATAAAAATTGCGCAAAAGAGGGCTCATAAATTAAAAAACAAATTTTCTGTTCATATCGGTGAATCCCGAAAATTGGAGTTTCCTAATAATCATGCAGACCTGGTCATACTACATGGACCTCTTTACCATTTGCAGGAAAGAGATGACCGGATATCAACGATTTGGGAAGCGAAGAGAGTGTTGAAAAACGGGGGAATTATATTGGGATTTGCCATCAATTATACGGCTTCAACCTTAGCCGGCCTTTTGAATGGTTTGATTCATAAAACTTCTTTTTTTCAAATGTGCAAAGAAGAGTTAACTATTGGTAAACACAATCCCCCAGATGAGTTTCCATGGCTTTTAGCCGAAGCATTTTATCATAAACCCCAGGAACTGAAAGAGGAGTTTTTAATTCAGGGATTAACCTATTTAAATACCTACGCTGTGGAGGGGATGTCCTGGTTAGACAAAGATTTCTTTGTCAATTTACAGCATGCTGAAAAGCGAAAAACATTATTGGAGCTTATCCACATTACTGAAAACGATAGCTATCTTCTGCCTTTTAGCCCACATATAATGATAGCGGTTCAAAAAAAATACAATTATGAAAAATAAAGAAAAATATTACAAAGCGCTCATAGAAAATAGAGGACGATTCAATGAAATTGAAGTTGGAGAACAGTTGGGACTTCATGAAACTGAAATCAATGAAATTATTACGCAGCTTTTATCCGAATATAGAATTGAATATGCGATACATCACTGTTGTAATTATAGTCTAACGAAAAGGAGCATTGGAAAGAAGAGCAGGACTTAAAATTCACTCACAAAGCAAAAAAGAAATGAATTCGCTAAACTGCGTTAAGAGTCTCGCAACATTTTCTATTTTTGTTACAAATAGAAAAAGATGAGCAACGAAGTAATAGGTTTGAAGCGAGTAGCTACACTATGTATATTAAGAAATAAAGATAGATTTTTATTGCTAAGACGCCTTAAAGAACCAAATAAGGATATGTATGTTCCTGTTGGGGGAAAAATAGACCCATTTGAAAATCCTGATGATGCCGTTGTACGTGAGGTCATGGAAGAAACAGGTATCCGGATCACTTCAAAACAGTTTTGTGGAATTTTAACCGAAACTTCTCCGGTAAAATACAATTGGATCAGTTATGTATATGTCTCTGATATCCAATTTGTAGAAGCCCCTTATTGTAATGAAGGGGACCTGGAATGGATCTCAGCCACTGAATTGGAATCTATTCCGACACCTTTAACTGATCTTTATATCTATGATTACGTGGCCAAGGGAAAGCCTTTTGCTTTTAATGCCATTTATGATGCAGCATTAAATTTGACAGCGTTATTGGAACAATATAGCAATACCAAGATCAAGTAGAACTCGTAAATTGAATAAGAATTAAAATGATTGTCAATAAAGATGCAATTAACGTCATCGCATTCGATGCTGATGATACATTATGGGTAAATGAACCCTATTTTCAAAAAGCTGAACACGATTTTTGTGCATTATTGGAAAACTATCTTCCACAGCACGCGATATCAAAAGAACTATTTGAAACAGAAATGAGCAATCTATCACTCTATGGGTATGGCGTGAAAGGCTTCATTCTTTGTATGATTGAGACTGCTAGCCGGATTTCTGCAGGGCAGCTACCGTTGAAGACAGTAAATAAAATTATCGAGATTGGACAGGATTTAATAAGAATGCCTATTGAATTACTGGATGGAGTTGAGGATACATTGGTGCAGCTCAGTGCCCATTATAAATTAATTGTAGCCACAAAGGGTGATCTTCTGGATCAGGAAAGAAAGTTGAGAAATTCTGGTCTTCAAAAATTTTTTCACCATGTGGAGATTATGAGTAATAAGAAAAATGAGGATTATGTAAAATTGCTGCGAAAAATTGAATGTCAGACCGAGAGTTTCATAATGATCGGAAATTCTATTAATTCAGATATTCTGCCAGTTTTGGAAATGGGCTCGCAGGCAATACATGTTCCTTATCATGTTACGTGGACACATGAACAAGCTAGTGCTGAAATCAAACCCACCAATTTTTTACAGGTAGACAGCTTAGATCAATTGTTACCAATCTTACTTTAACAAAAGCGTATCCACGATCCTGAGCGTCTGAAAATTGTTGCTATTTCTGAACGGTTTGGCTTATCGCCGACCTATCTAGGTATTTATTTTCGTAAACAGTGCAATGAATCCATACAGCACTATATCTCCTCCTATCGGGTTAGGCAGATTGAACATCGTCTGCGTTTCAGTGAAAGGAGAGTGCATGAGACCGCTGATGAGTTTGGCTTTGTGGATGAAAGTCATATTAATAAATTTTTCAAAAGACATTAAGGGATGAGTCTTAAAGCCTATCGGCTTAGTTTAAGTGTTTATGAAACTCACTGTTTAAAAGTAAATAATAAGCAGACATCGTTTTTAATACTGATCAATTTAAACCATTTCTGCTGTTGAAAGTACTATTGAATTAAGCAAAACAATTAACTATTTTTTTTGTTATCCATATACACTATTAACCTGTCGTATGGGAACAATTAAAAGATATCTATTTCTCCTTCTTCCACTTTTTGTTTTTGCTTGCAAAAGCAATCAGCCGAAAGGAGATTTAATCTATTTTGGCGGAGATATTATTACGATGGAAGATACGTTTCCACAGGTAGAAGCTTTAGTATTAAAGGATGGAAAGATTATTTTTGTCGGAAGTCAACAAAAAGCAAATGCCTATATAGGAGATAATACGCAGCAAATTGATTTAAAAGGGAAAACATTGCTGCCCGGTTTTATCGACGCACATGGACATATTACTTCAAGAGCTGGAATGGAGCAAGCAATAGATCTTTCTCCAAGTCCTTATGGAACCGTAAACTCTATACCCGACCTTCAAAAGGCTTTAACAACAGTTATTCAGCAGATGAAACCAGGATCTTCCGTTCCGATATTGGGAAACGGTTATGACGATGCCATTATGGTTGAACATCGTCATCCGACTCGTGTAGAACTGGATGCCGTAAGCACCACAAATCCTATTATTGTCATTCATGCATCTGGTCATGTCAGTGTTGTAAATAGTGCTATGCTTACTTTATTGGGTATTGCCGAAAATGCAAAAGATCCGGAAGGAGGCCATTACGGTCGAACGTCAGATCATCGTCTAAACGGAAAACTGGAAGAAAATGCATCTTTTTCCGCTTTGGTGAAGTTAACAGAAATGATGCCCAAGCCTAAGTCTATTAAAAACGAACTATCCCAATCTCTAAAAGATTTTATCAAGGCTCAAGATGAATGGCTTAGTTATGGTCAGACGACAATATGTGACGGACGATCTATGGGGGTGAGTGTCGGCTTACTGAAAGAAGCTGCTGCCAAAAACCTTCTCAAAGCAGATGTGGTATATTTCCCAGATTTTGAAGCGAATAAAGCAGATTGGGAATCCTTTAGGCCCGATTATATGAAATATGAAAAGCGACTGAAATTTGGCGGTTTTAAATTCTCCGATGATGGTTCACCTCAAGGAAAGACGGCCTGGCTGACACAGCCCTACCTCGTCCCACCTGAAGGACAATCTGCGGATTATAAGGGTTTTCCAATTTTTTCAGACGAAACCCTCTATAATGATCTAAAAACAGTATTCTCAAATCATATCACAGCGCAGCTTCACGTTAATGGTGATGCGGCAATAGACCAAGCACTTCGCGTGATCGGCAGATTGAAGGAAGAGGGTATTTATAAACCGGAACTTAGAGCAACTTTGATTCATGTGCAGAACAGCAGACCCGATCACATAGCCAAAATAAAAGAAATTGGTGTTATTCCTTCATACTTCTCAGCTCATGTCTATTTATGGGGAGATTGGCACTATCAAAGTGTTTTTGGACCTAAACGGGCTGCATTTATCAGTCCAGCACAATCAGCCAAAAAAGCTGGAATATTGTTTACTATCCACCATGATAGCCCTGTGACACCACCTGATCTATTGACTAGCGTTTATGCTGCCGTGAACCGGACCACTCGGTCGGGGATGGTATTGGGACCAAACGAGCGGATCGATGTAATTGATGCTTTAAAAGCAATTACGATTAATGCAGCTTATCAATATCAAGAGGAAAATGATAAAGGGTCTTTGAAAGAAGGGAAACTAGCAGATTTAGTTGTCTTGAATAAAAATCCATTAACGATTGATCCCAAGAAATTACGCGAGATTAAAGTCCTTGAAACCATAAAAGAGGGGAAGGTAGTCTTTAAAAGAGATTAAGTTTCATTTATCAATAGATTAATGCGATCAAGCGAATAAGACCTTCTTTTTAAGAGAACAGATTATGGGGAAAAATAGCATTCTTTTCATACCTACATTAATTATTCTAGTAGCTTTAAGCTGCAGAAACGAAAGTGAATCAAAGTCTAGATTAAATTCTCCGCATTTCGTTATAAGGGATAGAATTCCACAGGATACCGTGCAAATCGAGCTACCTAGTGCAAATATAAAGGCGATGAGCGAGCTAAAACTCCAAAGTAGACTGGAAAGTTCTTTCATAGGAAAGACGACGCAAGATCTGAACAGCTACCATCTTCAAGAATGCCTTGGCGTGATTATCGAACAACAAACGGAATTGGGGAAGTATGGTGTTGCTCAGTATTCTGCACGAGTAAATGACTGCCGACATGGAAAAAGTAAAATAACGCTTGAAAAGTTTATTCGATATTTTCCTGATGGAAAAGCGGATTTTCAAATAAAAGATGAACTGACGGTAAACAGCAATTATCCAGAAAAATGCTATTCGACAATTTATCTTAAAATGCTCGAGGATGGGCCTAAACAATTTTTTCTAATTGAACATGAGGACAATTCTAAACCTTTATTGACCAGGATTTACAAGATGTGGGAAGTCAATATCGTACAAGAAAGATTTATTGAGAGAGCAATCCCTAAAAATTTCACCTGTTTAAATCCCAATTATGCCGATGGTATATAAAAATTATGGCCTATTTACATCGAGAGAGAGTTCTACATTGACAACTCAAGGAAAAATTAACCAAAGGGTACCCCGATTAACATTGTAAGGATTATGAAACGAGTGCTGCATATCATCATTTTAGCGACTGGGACATTTTGTTCCTGCAATAACCCTAGTATAGAGCAAAAAAAGCAAAATTTAAAGCAAATTGAACATCATGTTGATCATGAAGCAAACATATCTGATCAGAAAATTAATACAGTCTCTACAGTAAAAGCTATAGATGAGACGAAGTCCAATACAACAATAAAGTTCAATGATCTTACGGTTTCTATTCAAGACCTGGCAATTTTTGACCCAGATAAAATGGATAGGATACAAGGTGACACAGTGAAGATAGAAGTTGAGATCGGGGAAAGCATTGAAGGAAGTTTTATTTCTATTTTAGGCGATCATATTAGTGATTTAAGGGTCGAACAAAGCTATGAAACCAGTGCAACAATTATGAATGAAGGTCCCCATTGTGATCTCACTGAGTGGAAACATTTCAACTCAGTGTGGAAGTCCTTAAAGCAAAATGCGAATGGGCAATATTTAAGTGCGGAATATACTGCGGACGAACGTACAATCTTTCCCGAGGTATCCATGGATGATCTAAAGCAGAAAGTAAAAGAACAGTGCGGTGAAGAATGGGTTAAACTTTTAGTGAAGGTAAAATCGCCCACTGAATATCCTAGCGCTATCGGCATAAGTCGGTATTTCTTACGAATCACAGGCATCCAGAATGACAATGGGAAAAAAGTAACTAAGTTAATCGTCTTCAAAACTCCGATGGGGTGTTAAGGTTACCAAATTGCATAATTAGGTATAAATAGCACAGACAAACGATAAAATATGACAGAACGCTTAAAAATTCTTATTTCACCTCTTTTTATCCTTTTTCTGGCGCTATTGATTATCAACGACTTTTTTCTAAAGGCCGTATTCCATAATGCGCTTACCGGAAAGCTATCTGATTTTAGCGGACTGTTTATCTTTCCTATTTTTTGGTCCGTGATCTTTCCAAAACGAAAACTGCTGGTCTTTATCTCTACAGCAGTCTTATTCACTTTCTGGAAATGCGAATATTCAGAGGAGCTTATTCAATTTTTAAAGCGCTATTTCAATATTGGCCGAACGGTGGACCTATCCGATCTGATTGCTTTGCCCATGCTTTTGTTTGCGTGGTTTTACATGGAAAATAATTCAATGCGCTGGAGCAATCCAACATTCATGGTTCGATTGAGCGCCAACTTTATTGGCATTGTCACAATTTTTTCGTTTTGTGCTACCAGCCAGCTTAGATATATCCAATCTTTCGATCAGCCGCAGTATGTATTGTTAAAGGATCCGACAATGCACAAGTTTCATTCTCATGATGAATTTGAATTTTACAAAAGAGACTCCTTTCTTATTGTCAAAATAAATTATTTAAATATTGGCAAACCGGTCGAGAGTGATGATTACAATAAGAACCGATCCATTAAAAACCTAGACCAAGATATTTTGCACCTTATCGGAGACAGTGCAAGCCTAGTTCCTTCTGGAAAAATAACATTGTTGACAATCGGTACTGAACAAAACCTTGATTCTTTGAGATTTAATGGCGGGCGACTGGATGGAAAGTTTATAAGAATAAAAGGAGGAAAACGGATCATCGAGGGATTTTATAAAATGGGAATTGAAGATTCCACCTGGATCATTAGGGATACTACAGGCAACAATAAAGTGATAAAGACTTTTGTTAACGGAGAAGCGAGCCATATCCAGCACTTTAGCGAAGATGGACTTACGTCATCTTCAAGTATCAATACCCGTTCCGATACCATATTTAATACCTACGTGCAGTTGGCAACATTGATTCTATGTATGGCGGGTATATGTTACCTATTGCATAAAAACTATCGCCAAACTGCTCAAGGGCACTTTGAAATTAAGTTAGGATGGAAGTTGCTGCTATGCTTTGTTGCGCCACTCGTGATATGGTTGTTTTACATGGGTATCATGTTATTGTTAATGAATGACAGTCTGGATATTTTTACGGCGATAGCGAATTTGTTTTTTATTTTTATAGTCTTCCTTCCGTTGATGTTTGTCGTTGTATTTTTGATCAAACTCGGGAAGGAGATTGATATTTTTTTGTACCTCCTTTTATTCGCACTTGCATGCAGTGCCTTGAAAGTATATATCAGACTCGAAGCACTTTCAAATTGAAAATTATAAGAGTGTTCAGCAACCTTTTATACATGCCTAGACAGACCATAAGCCATAGGAAAACAAAAGGCAGTGCTCGGATAGATAATGAAATTATTGAACAGAGAGAAAATAGTCATTTTTTACAATAATATTGCAGCAGGATTCTCTTCAGTATCACCTAGCAGAGATAAGCAGTATCCATTAGCGATCTTCCAGCCAGCTTAGGAATAGTGATGTTTTATCTTTGCCAATCAGTAGTTTCTCGGCAGTGGGAACAGTCAGTTTTACAAACAGTTTTCTTCCAAAATAGTGTTCAACTTCCTTGACTGCTGAAAAACTAATGAGGTATTGCCTATTGAGTCTGAAGAACTGTTTGCTGGACAGCAGGCCTGCTAAATGATCCAATGATTGATTTAAGTCGTATTCCTCACCTTTGAAAGTGACCAGAGAAGGAGATGTATAATTGATATAGATATAAGCAATATCATCTGTTTTTACCGTCAGATATTTATTGTGTTTAAAAACAAGAAAGCTCGTCTTTTTATTTTCATCGCCGTTGATCCTGCTGATAAGCTCTGTAAGATCATTGCCCGAAATCTTTTGAAAGAAATTTTTGAAATTATCAACTTTTTCAAAAGCACTTCTAAGGTCTTCTTCTGAGAATGGTTTGAGCAGGTAATCTATTCCGTTTTCCTTTATAGCTTCCATCGCATATTCTCCAAAGGCAGTACAAAAGATAACTGGACATAGAATCTTGACAGACTTAAAGATATCAAAGCTGATGCCATCAGACAATTGGATATCCATAAAGATCAAATCGGGAGTACCTGTATTGGAAAGATAGTCTATAGCGCCTTCGACACTCTGAATTTTGGAAAGAATTCGAGAGTCTGGACGTAACTTCAAAATTAGATTTTCAAGTGAACGGGCCGCCTTGATTTCATCTTCAATGATTAGGATGTTCATATAGTATGTATTATGGGAAGTTTTATGGTAAAGGTATCGTCTATTTTCAAAATTTTAATTTCTTTATCAGAGAGGTGAAGATAACGCTGACTTATATTTTTAATTCCAAGTCCGGTCGATGGTTCGGGAATTTTTCTTTCCTGAAGGTTATTCTCGACGATGAGATAGTCTTCTTCGCGATAGACTCGGATATGAAGCGGTTTTTCCAATGAAACAATATTGTGCTTGATACAATTTTCGATGAGTAGCTGAAGGGTAAAAGGGGGAATGAAGGTGTCTTTCACATTAGCATCAAGGTTTTGTGTTATCATCAGCCCCTCTTCAAAACGTGCTTTCAGCAGAAAAACATAGGAGTCCATGATCGCAAGCTCTTCTCTCAGCGAAAGGATATTAAGTTTAAGGCTATCTAACGTATATCTATAGAATGCAGCAAGCTTAATAATAAATTCGGCAGATTGGCTATCATGGCTTTCAACCATATATTTTAACGTATTTAGACTGTTAAAAAGGAAATGTGGGTTGACCTGCTGCTTCAATAATTCATATTGTGCTTCCAGGTTGGCCGCCATGGTACGTTCGAGCTCACGTACAACCTGTTGATTCATGTAGGTCTGGTACAGGATATGAATGAACATATAGAACGTCAGGTTTATCAATATTCCCCTTACTTCGTACATTAGCATTTTAGGGCCGAAATTTAGGTGGGAGAGGATATAATATTGAATTGAAGATAATAAAAACATAAGGATAAGACCTACGCCCAATCCTTTAAATAGCTGGGGAGAAATAACGTTTTTACGGCCTGTTTTCTTTGTATAGGCAGGTATAGTATAGATATTATAATACCAGATTAACAATGCAAAACCAGAAGTTACTGCAAAATCAGCTATACCCTCAGCTGGATCAAAATGATGGTCAACAATTTTTGGTATGGAAGTAAGGATTCCCAGCGAAATTGAGCTGATCCATATTAACCGGTTTGATATCCTAAAGGGTACTTGCTTCTTGGGCTTGAACATGAAAGTAAGATTTATATTGCAAAAATGTGCCGATGTTTAATACCGCAACATCTCCTTCGTTTAGATATGTTGCGGAGGTAAAAATATTTAAATTTCACCATAAACAGTAAAAAAAAGTATATCCTCATATTTGGGATAAAGCGCTCGTATAATCAGCCCTATAAAGTTTATTGAATGCGTAGTATGTTAGAAAAAGCACTGCAAAGGCTACCATTGTATCCATGGTTGAAGGTATACCGAGAACCGCTACCTTGGAAAAAAAAGCAAATGTTATATCAAAAAACATTCCCGCAAAGATCCATTCTTTTAGGCGATCAAAGCGATTGGGTAGGAAGAATAGGATACTAGCGCAAATTTTGAATACACCTAGGATATAAATGAAATGCTCGGGATAGCCTAGTTTTAGTGTAATATTCCAGACTACGGGATTGCGGCTAAGTTCGAAGAAGCCGCTAATGGCAAACCATATGGCCATAAAAATACGTCCGCCGACATAGATTTTTTGATATGTTGTATTTGTCATGTTATTATTGATTTAAATTCCGAATCGGAATTTGAGTTATAAATGGTTGTTCAGTAAGCGTAAGATCAGTTTGTTAGCGCCATAGTGTCTGCCTCAACAATGGCTTGAGCGAAAGCTTCTGGAGCTTCTTGGGGTAAATTATGACCTATACCACCTGTAAGGGTATGGTGTTTGTATTTCCCTGTAAATTTTGAGGCATAACTCGATGGTGGAGGAAATGCGGCTCCATTAGCATCGCCTTCCAGTGTGACTGTCGGAACGGAGATAACAGGCAATTTTGATAGTTTTGCCTCCAAGCTATCGTATTGTTTTTCTCCCTGGGCTAGTCCAAGCCGCCAGCGATAATTATGGATGACGATAGCGACATGATCTGGATTGTCAAATGCCAGCGCAGTACGTTCGTAGGTCGCCTGGTCGAAATTCCATTTTGGCGATGCTGTTTTCCAGATCAGTTTATTAAACGCTGCAGTATTTGCCTGATACCCTTGATAACCCCGTTCAGTTGCAAAATAATATTGATACCACCATAAAAATTCAGCGTTTGGTAATAGTGGTTTTTGGTTTGCTTTTGGTGTACCAATTAGATACCCGCTCACTGCAACTAGGGCGGTACAGCGCTCCGGCCAGAGTGCTGCAATAATATCAGCTGTTCTTGCACCCCAATCAAAGCCAGCAATGATCGCCTTGTCAATTTTCAGTGCGTTCATAAACTTGATGATATCAAGAGCAACAGCCGACTGCTGTGCATTACGCATTGTTTTGGACGAAATGAATGTTGTTGTTCCGTATCCGCGAAGGTAAGGAATAAGCACGTGATATCCCTTGGCGGCTAGGAGCGCCGATGACTTTTCGAAACTATGGATATCATAAGGCCATCCATGCAGCAGGATAACGGCGCTGCCGCTTTGAGGTCCAACCTCGGCGTATCCAACGTTTAATAAACCCGCTTTGATTAGCTTCGTATCATCAAAATTTGTGCTCTTGCTACGACCAACACCGATCCGTCCTTCAATCAACGAACTCTGCGCTTTGAGGATAGCCTCATTGGCTATGATCAGCAGCGACAGGACAATTAGTCTAAGACATATAATTAATTTAGTTTGCATGATTTTATTATTTTATTGAACTTAATTTTAAACAATTCAAGAATTACTGAGGAAACTTGACAGCCTCATGGTCGAGAAAGTTTGCTATGCGCTGATCCTTGTTCTGACCGGAAGGTATCTTTCCAAATTCGATCCCATATTCAAGATTTCCCTTTGTATCGGTTTTTAATGTTTCAACAAGTAGCAATTCACCATTTACCTTGCTGCCGAAGTAATTGGGATCATCTTGCATCTGATAGGTAACCAGCTTGAAAGAGGAGCGGGTCTGTCTTTTGCTGGAGCTCGACAACAACGAAACTGCCTGCTGGTTTCCATAGAGTGCAGACATGGTTTGCTGTTCGGCATTAAATGACGAAGTAATAAACATAAGATCGCCCGCATCGAACATAAAGCGGATTTTTCCAGCATCACTTTCTGCATTTTTAGAGCAGGATGCAAAAATTACGCTACTTAGTAACAGTTTAAATAGGATCTTTTTCATTTTGTAAAGTTTTTAGATAGTTCTCGATTAGTTTCTTGGAGTTTACTTTTGGCGGTACATTAAATAAAAAACCTGTAGACGCGGCGAGCTGTCTATGGCAGCTAATGCAAGATTGCTGCGCAAATAAAGCCGTCTTTCCTGTTGGTTTCAATTCGTGTCCATTAAATTTTGCAAATCCCCAACCCTCCGTTCCGGAGTATTTTACCTTATCTTTAACCATGTATTGCATATTGACAAAATCACCTGGAACTATTTCGCCATTGGCTTTTCTTGTCTGTTTGAAAACTGCTTTTGCAATCGCGCTCCCATCTGGCCAGGGATGAAAATTTTCTGCTGCAATAGCTTCAACCGCAATGTCATTTCCATAGATTATTCGTATGCTGTTATCGATAAGCGTACTCATACCGATCACTTTCCAGCTTTTAAAGTCCGCGTTATATGTTATACCATTAGGTGAAACCGGAACTTCGGTTTTTGCTACCACTGGAGCCGCAAATGTTTGTTGTACCCGAAAAGTTTGTATGGTGTCAGCGGCCGTTTTCAATGGGATAAATGCATCTTTTTTTGAAAGTGATAAAGCAAATTGCTTAATCGTCTCGATTTCAATTTTTGAGAGTTTCGATTCTGGATGCGTCAATTTATAGCTGGGAAGTGGCATTTTTCCGGCCCTGACCATATTGAATATAGCATAAAACTTTCCTTTTTTTTCTGCATCGGAAAGTTTGTCCCACTCGGAAAAGTTCATGACTTCACGGGCTCTTCTGATATCCTTGTTAACAATCCACGAAATCGGAGCGAGTTTATCAAAGAATGAAAGCTGTTGGGAATTGGAATGACAATTATAGCATGAACGTTCCAAAATAAATGATACTTCTGCCGGAACGTCGCTTAGCTGGCCTTTAGTCGAAGCCTGGGTAATTGGCTCATTGAAAAATTGTAAGACAATGAAACTAATCCCTAGACAGAGGAAAGTAATCGCCAGTAGTTTATTTCGTTTTATGTGCTTCATGATATTTCTCCTTTTTTTATTAAAATTATAGCGTCAAACCGCCTCAGGAAAGAGGAAAGATGTTGAACCGGACATATTGATCCTTGAAAACGGCATATCTGTCATCAAAATAGACAGCATTTTATAGACTAATGCTCGTTGCGTCAATGATTTCACCAGACTGTTGGTTTTGCTCAAATACAATAATTTCATAATCTTTATCTGCGTCTGGGAGATTAAATGCAAAGCTATCCTTCGCATTGAGTACGCGACGCTGCAATTGCCGGACAATCTGCACATGCGAAAGGGACTTACCCACGTTTTCGCCAGCCGAGATGCGTGATGAAGCCTCTTTTTGGACAAGAGCCATCAGGATAGTTGAATGCTTTGATAATGAAGTTGAGGTATAGCTTATTTGAACATGGGTCGACTCATATTTATCAATTTTTACAGCTAGATTTTCAGGGTGATTTTCCAGCATCGCCGATTGGATACCGCTCAGTACTTTGCTTGTTTCAGAACCGATCATCTCTATCTTACCGTTGATGACCAATTGCGGTGTGTATAATGTATGGAGCTTCATCCAAGAAGCATATTGCCGCTGCCTTTCTGTAAATTCAGCTTTGCTGAAGCGATCCTTCCAGCCCTGATGATCCCAATAATCAACATGAAAGGCCATGACAAACAATTTCTTGTTTTGGTTGCCTTTCTCAAGTTTCGCAATCAGTTCATCTGCCGGAGGACAGCTCCAGCATCCTTCGGAAGTAAAAAGTTCAACCACTGCAAAGCTTTTGTCGCTCTTATCTGTTTTGATATCTGCCAGTCTATGATCATCTGCAAATCCTTTAGCAGTCATGATCAAAGTAATAATTAGTGGGAGACTTAGAATATATAGGATGTCTTTTAAAGTTTTCACAATGTAAATTTTAGTTTATTACAAAATAATTCTTTTAGGTTTCTACGGGCCTACTTATGGACGCAGTTTTAGGGAAAAGCCAAAGTCTTGTGGCGGTACACAAATCTCATCGCTACATTGCATAAATTGAATGGTTCCCTTGACCGAGCCGTTCTTGCCCTTTATTTTGATCTTTTGACCAAACGTTACCTCATCCTCAAAATAGGTTACCGGAACCCCCAACTGTTTCTCCAATTTGCGCAGAGGCTTGGGTTGGCTGACAGCCCCAATCAAATCATAAGATTTATCGGGTATAAACTTGAAGTTCATTCGGATAGGGCTGTTGGGACTATTTCCAAGTGCATAAAGATGCCATCCAGCAGGTATCTTAGCTTTCATGATAATTTCCCCTTCATCGCTCGATGTTCTTTTGAGTATACATTCCCAGGTAATCTGACCCGAAGAAGTTTGTCCTTTGGTATAACCTCTGAATAACATCAGGAGGCTCATCATTAAAATTGCTAATCTGTACATTTTCTTGATTTTTATCTGTCAGAACTTTTTTATATTTAGTTGACTGCTTTTACTGTGCCTCTCTATTGAAAGAAAATGTTAGTTGGTATTTCAATGTACAACTGGAATAAGATTTATGAGCCCGATGACAAATAGATTTGTTTAAACTGGCTCTTTTACTTCTGAAATAGAAACTAAATATTCTCCGAATACAAGGCACATGTTAAGAAATCATCGTATTCAAATCAGTGTAATCTAAGCGGTTTGAATGCCGCTCTAAGCTCTTCGGTAAATACCTGTGGCTGTTCCCAGGCCGCAAAATGACCACCTTTAGGTGCCTTATGGTAGTAATATAATGAGGGGTAAGCCGCTTTCGACCAGCTTTCAGGTGCTTGATAGATTTCATGTGGGAACACTGAAATTGCCACCGGAACTCTGATGTCCTTGGTCTTTTGATGATCGGAGCTGAAATTATTGTTACTATTTTCCCAATAGAATCTTGAAGAAGAAGCGCCAGTATTTGTCAGCCAGTATAATTTTATATCATCAAGTATTGCATCTCTGCCGATTACATTTTCTGGATGGAGATCGCTTTCGCTCCATTCAGCAATTTTTTCGTAGAGAAATGCAGCTAAGGCACTCGGGGAGTCGGAAAGTAAATAACCGGTGGTCTGTGGTCGTGTCACCATCATTCCGCCATAGGCTGCATTTTTTTCAAAAAAGGTACTTAAGGCAACATAAGCATTGCGTTCATCTTCTGAAAGCCCCGCCGGAGCAGGATCTCCTGCATTTATCGGCTTAACGAGTTCAGAAGGAATTGTGGCAGGCATTGTCAAGTGGATGCCCAAGAGACCTGAGGGGGCCTGTCTGGCTAATGCATCGGAGATGACCGAACCATGGTCGCCGCCCTCAGAAACATATTTTGTGTATCCGAGGCGTTTTACCAATACATCCCAGGCTTTTGCAACACGATCGGGATTCCAGCCTATTTCTTTAGGAATTTCTGAAAAACCATAACCCGGTATCGCCGGTATAATTACGTCGAAAGCATCTTCTGCTTTTCCACCATAACTGACAGGGTCTGTTAATGGACCTATCGCGTCGATAAATTCGAGCGGTGAACCCGGCCAGCCATGGGTAAGGATCAATGGCAAAGCATTGGTTTCTTTGGAACGTACATGAATGAATTGAATATCTAATCCGTCAATATGAGTGACGTACTGTGGAAGAGCATTTAATTTTTTCTCCAGTTTCCTCCAATCGTAGCCAGTGCCCCAATAGGACACAAGATCTTTAAGCTGCGCAAGTTGAATGCCTTGTGATTCATCTTTGACGGTTTCTCTATCTGGAAATCGGGTCTGGGCAATACGTTCTTTAAGCTGGTCAAGTTTTGCCTGTGGAATGTTAATTTTAAAGGGTCTTATTTCCTTATTGAGTGTCGAAAAAGATGCAGGTGTTTCATAATACTGTGCGTTTACAATTGTAGGGATACTTAATGCATATGTTGCCACTAAAAGGATTGTTGAAAGTGTTGTTTTCATTGTTTCTGGTTTTTGATTACTGTTCTAATTTTCTTGTTAAGACAAATTTAGATCAGGCAGAGGGGCATTTAAAGAAACAATAGGTTCAACTAGACATATTGGCTGTCGAGTTGGTTATATAGCGGCATGAACAGACATATGCTATAGATACCAGCAAGCGGGTTAGCAAAAATATAGTTCTATAAAAAGTCACTTCGACTATTTTGGCAGGAATACCGCCAACGATCAGGACAGGATCTGATTATTAAATTTCTGAGGGGTTAAAACCATAGTGCTTTTTAAAAGCAGTTGAAAAATGAGAAGGATTTTTGAATCCCACTTCGAGATAAACATCATTCACTTTTTTGCCCTCTTCCTTCAGCTTGATATAAGCAGCTTCCAGACGTCGTCTAATTAACCATTTCTGGGGACTTAGGTTGCTAATCTTTTTAAAGTCCCTTTTGAATGTTGCTAGACTCCGGCCAGTATAGAATGCGACCTGTTCCATCGTCAGCTCGTCCATATAATTTTCATTCAAAAATTCCAAAATATCGATTTTCCAAGGCTCCGCAAAATCAAATAAAATGGGAAAGAAGATTTCCGAATTGTTTAATAGAGCATAAATGCCCTCCTGTAATTTAAGCTGGGTAACGCCGTCCGAAGGTTTTAGTTTCTCATCAAAATAGGGGACCAACGACTGAAAAAGACTTGTAATATCTGCTCTCGCATCAATTTTAAAAACATTCCTATCCGATAATGGAGCCTTTTTGGGCAGATTATTTTTGCTCAGTTTACCGTAAAATTCGCGCAGCAGTGTTCGATTGAAAGTCAGGGAAATTCCATTGTATAAATCTTCACCTTTACTATTCTTATACATCAACAAGCGGTGGTTACGACGTATAAAAGCGCATTCTCCAGCTTGTATGGTAATCTTTTTATCCCTATCTTCAATCACTTGTTCGCCCGAATATAGGTAAAGTAGAACATGCTCTGGAGTTGCATGGACACATTTTTCGCTAGATTCGGAAAAACAAGAGAGAAAGATGCCTGAATAGTTTATAGTTTTCAACGTTGTGTTCTGATCCATTTTTTATTGTTTGCTCGCTTGAAAGCCAAGCAAAAGTACTACATTCTAGTCATTAAAATCTTTCTGCAAAGCTCAATTTATTATTTCCAAACACGTAAGAAGACAAATGAAAAAGGTCCTGTTTCAAAAGATAAACTACATTTGTTTTCTCTTTTTCCTTCTTTCTAATAACAGCACAGCACAAACAGACAAAAAAGGGTCTAATAGACCTATGTATAGGTCACATGAGCGGTCAATTGTTTTTAACACGGATAATAAAAATCGTATAGGGATACCCTTTGGGTATGCCAATATTTCAAAACAGCCAACTATCGACTCTGTACTTTCTATAATACAAGATCCAAGGAAATCGGGAGCTGTCAGCACGTTGAAATTTAATCAGTTAATTGAAAAAAAACTTGTATCGCTCTCCGAAGAATACAATATTTCATTTCCATACAATAAAAGTGTCAATGAAAAATTTGACAAAATTAAAATTGCTTCCAATTTCATCCCTTATGGTGACTATTCGTTGCATTTTATGGCCGTATACAATACTGTCCGTTATGCCCAACCCTTTATCGAAAAGATATATTTAATTTCGATAAAGGACTATAAACCGATAGATATGATGCGAATATATCTGCATCGTGAAGGAGAAATGGGATTTGCAGATTATACTTTGTTTTATATCGACAAATATTATAGGATCTCTTTGCAGGACTATGTATTTAATGACGATCCTTTTAAACCGAAACCGATACATCAGTATCAGGTTTTAGTCAATGGAAAATTTTCAAGATACTACGATCAGAATGGTTTGTATAGAAGTGAGGAGGAACAAGGGTTGGTGAAGAATCACCGCAAGGAAGGAGAATGGTTAGAATTTAAATCAAATCAGTATGTGAATTTAGCGGAATATCCAGCATTCACAGATAATTATACTTATTTGGAAGCAACTTATAATAATGGATTGCCAATTGGAAAGTGGAATAATTATAAATTATTGCAAGAATATAATGCAGAAACGGGGGAGCCGATAGTCCATACAAGAAAAAAGGGATCGCTGATTTATACCGAATTTTACGAAAATGGAATATTGGAAAAACGGGAATTTTATAGAGACGATAGATGATCAGCATACTCAATTTTGTGCAATCGATTGCATTGCAAAAACTTTTCTCCAAGTTGTTTAAATCCCCTATATTTCACTCTCCAATTCGTCGATAAACCATGAGATTTAAGTTATTTCTATCAGCACATACCCTTGCACTAATCCTTGTAGGCTCAGGCAATGGATTTGCACAGACCAAAGAACCCGAACCGCGTGATTGGATAATGTGTCGATCAGGCGAATATCAAGCACATATTGTCGCTAACGATCAAGATATTACACTTGAAAACGGACTTGTACGTCGCTCGTTTAAAATAAAACAAAATGCTTTTTGCTATGATTTTACAAACCTCGTTACAAGACAGCAGCTTATCCGTGCTGTACAACCTGAAGCACAGCTGCAGATAAATGGCAAATGGTATAATGTAGGTGGGGTCTATGGCCAAGAAGAACGCGCCTACCTGAGACCAGAATGGATGAATGATTTTACAGCCAGTGATGAAGACTTCATCTTTGTAAACTATGAAGTTCGTGATCTGGATCCACTCTTGAATTGGAAGGGTGAAAAATGGTGGGCCACCAATAAGTCCGCGGCTAAGGGGAAGGTGTTGATATTCAGTTATGCTAGTCCCAAGACATCAGGCCTGTCAGGGATAACTGTAGAAGTTCATTATGCCATTTACGATGATATTCCGCTGATCAGCAAATGGGTAACCGTAAAGAATTATAATAATCAGGAAGTACAGATCAATCAGGTTATCCACGAAAAACTGGCATTGGTCGAGGAAGAAAGCGCTGTAGTCGGTTCTGTTGAAGACATGAAAAAACAGCATGGTTTGTATGTTGAGAGCAACTTTGCTTTTAACAACTCGATGCGCTACCATCTGAGCGATCAGTCATTGCATTGGAAGGCTGACTCTGCCTATACCTCCCAGGTAAATTACGACTACAAAACTCCAGCTATTATGGAAGTATATCCGAAGCTTGGCATAGGTATCAAATTGCAGCCGAAAGATGACTTCGTATCTATTCGTTCTTGGGAACTATTGATGGATAGTTATGACCGTGAACGCAGAGGTCTCGCTATCCGAAAAATGTATCGTACAATTGCGCCATGGACTACGGCTAATCCCATATTTATGCACCTCGTCAGCAAAACAGACGATCAGGTATATACAGCTATTGATCAATGTGCTGCTACTGGATATGAAGCGCTTATATTAAGCTTTGGAAGCCACGTCAATATGGAGGATACCACAGCGGCAAACCTTTCAAATCTCAAAAAAATAGCTGATTATGCCCATCATAGAAACGTTAAAATTGGTGCTTACTCCTTGTTCAGTTCACGTAAAATAAGTGAAGCTGACGATGTGATTAACCCCAAGACAGGTAAAACAGGTGGTGCCTTCTTTGGGAATGCGCCATGTTTTGGTTCTGTATGGGGAATAGGCTACACAAAACGTATTAAAACATTCTTTGAAAAAACTGGTTTTGATATCTGGGAAAATGATGGTCCTTTTCCGGGTGATCAATGTGCCTCGACCAGTCATCCCGGTCACCATGGCCTTGAAGACAGTCAATGGGTACAATTTAATATGCAAAAAGAACTTTATCACTGGCTCAATGCTCGTGGAGTTTATATAAATTCGCCGGATTGGTATTTTCTGGACGGTTCGAACAAGACGGGGTTGGGGTATCGTGAGGTGAATTTTTCACTTCCTCGTGAAAACCAGCGCATACTCAACCGTCAGAATATCTTCGATGCACTTTGGGAGGAGAATCCATCGATGGCATGGGGCTTTGTGCCGTTAACAGCCTATCAAGGTGGAGGCAAAGACGCTGTATTAGAGCCGCTCCATGAACATAGGGAAGACTACAAGCAACTCATGATGCAATATTACGGTGCTGGAGTCCAAGCCTGTTACCGAGGTCCGCGTCTGTACGACAGCGAAAAAACCAAAGAGACTGTTATTGATGTTATTCAATGGTATAAAAAATATCGGACGATCCTAAACTCAGACCTGATCCATCTTCGTCGGGCCGACGGGAGGGACTGGGATGGCTTTTTACATGTTAACGCAACTGAAACAGGATTCAAAGGGCTTGGTATACTATTCAACCCATTGAAAACAGCGATTACGCGAACAATAAAACTTCCATTGTACTATACAGGATTAACTAGTCGGGCTAAAATAGGCTTTGACGATAAATCGACCAAAGAAGTATTCTTAGATCGTAATTCGAAGGCGACACTAAGTATTACCATCCCAGCAGAAAGCTATCGCTGGTTTACAGTAGAATAAACGAAATATTGAAGGCTTATACCTTATTTTTTTTATTATAACGCACTAGCTGTAAACATCTCACAGATAGTGCGTTAAAAAATATATTATACTCCCCTTAAATTATATAGCAATTTTACCTCCGGTTATAGCCAATGTAGCGCCGGCTATATAGCTGCTCTCTTCGGAAGCTAAGAAGACATAGGCTGGCGCAATTTCTGCTGGTTGGGCTGGTCTTTTAATTGGGCTGTCCTTACCAAAATTCTCCGGTTCAGGCATTGTCGAAGGAATTAGAGGCGTCCATACAGGGCCCGGTGCTACAGCATTCACGCGAATACCTTTGTCTTGTTCGAGGAGCATTTGCGCAAGATTAGCCGTAAAGTTCTGAATTGCGCCTTTGGTGGCAGCATAGTCTAATAGAACGGCATTAGGATGGTAGGAGTTGACAGATGCTGTATTAATAATGGAACTTCCCGGCAGCATATGCGGGACTGCTGCTTTCGACAAAAAGAACATACTCCGAATATTTGTTTCAAAAGCACAATCCCACTCCGCTGCAGTAAGCTCTTCCAAGGTCTTGTGTGCCATTTGGTAAGCCGCGTTATTCACCAAAATATCTAGACCTCCAAGTTCAGATATCGCACTATCAATCAATTTATTACAATATTTTTCATCGCGAAGATCTCCCTTAGATAGAATCGCTTTACGACCTTCCTTTTTTATTAGGCGTATTGTTTCATTAGCATCTTCATCTTCAATGTCGTAGCCGTAACTGATGACCAAATCGGCACCTTCGCGTGCATAAGCGATTGCTATTGCACGGCCTATACCCGAATCTGCTCCTGTAATAATAGCTTTTGCGCCATTCAATTTACCATGACCGATATAGCTTTCTTCACCATGATCAGCTTTTGGTTTCATTTCAGATTCCGTTCCAGGAACTTCCTGCTTCTGCTTTGAAAATGGCGGTACCGGATATTTCGAGTGTGGATTTTTAAACTGTCTCATATCTTCTACTTTTTTTGTTGAAATACTGTTATCTGTTGAACAGCCCTTAAGATGGAATCGTTCATAAAAATTCAAATCATCAAGAAGCATGTACAATTGATAGATTTAGTATATTGCAATAATCAGATATGGAGTGTAATATATAAGTAACCTTATTGTAACTGGAAATTTTAAGTATGGGAACAATCATCAGACAGGCGCAGGAAAGTGAAGTCGATGCATTAATCGAATTTGAACAGGGCATTGTTGAAGCAGAGCGACCTTTTGACAATACATTAAAAGAAGGTCAAATTCATTATTATGATCTCTTAGAACTGATCAAGTCCGGGGAAGCAGAAGTCCTCGTTGCAGTTGTTGAAGATCAACTTGTCGGATCAGGGTATGCTAAATTATTGGATGCTAAACCTTATCAGAAATATAAAAAGTATGCCTATCTAGGTTTTATGTATGTTAAACCGACATACCGAGGTCAAGGCGTTAACAAATTAATTCTAGAGAGATTGATAAGCTGGGCCAAAGAAAGAAATATCTCGGAAGTTAGGCTACAGGTTTATGATGAGAATACCATCGCAAAAAATGCTTATCGCAAAGTTGGATTTAAGCCCAATTTATTGGAGATGCGGATGGAAATCGACGGCCAATGAGAAAACAGCATTAAGCATATGAGAAAAAAGAGCCCATTTAAAAATGGGCTCTTTTTTCTAAAAGCGTACTGCGCTGCTCTTATTGACAGTTGTTTTCATTAACTATTATGTTCTATTTCCTCAATAATTTCTTTGGCTGATTTGATTACTTTTTCATTTAGTTGAATAACCATATCTGCCTGAGAAGCAGCATTCATAAGAATTCCCTTTACTTTTGGGGAAGCATTAATTGCTCTGTACATTATGTCAGGATTTGCATTCGCATTTGGCACTGCTACCAATTCATCCGCAAGCTTAAAAACGAGAGAATTGTAGTATGTCTGCCAGTCGTCTTTTGCTGGAACTGTTGTTTGATAATATTCCAAAATTCCTGTTTTTAATTTCCGATCCTTGATTAGACCAATTTTCCCACTGGAGCGAAATCCTTCATAATTTCCAGTATTTCTGATTTTGAAAATAGGATTGAGATTCATCTTGATACGATCAATTGGATTAACTTTAGCCAGGCTGTCAATTTTTTGCTGATTTAGATTTCCATAAAATTTACAGCCTTCAGACGTATATGCAAGATATGAATTCTGTTTCTCTAAATCTTTGACATCTTTTTCTAGATCAACTTTAAGGTCTTCCAAAAATTCTTTTACTTCTTGTTGCTCATGTCGATGTTCACTCCAACCATGAAGCCAGATGGATAAGGATACCGCAAAAACAATAATAAAAATCTCTATGGAAATTTCTTTCAATTTTTCACCAAGACTATGTTTTGGCTCTTTCGCAGTTTTGTAAATTTTCTTTGTATGCTTAATAATTTCGTCTTGCATTTTACAGCTTTAAGTTAATATAGAGGTGATTTTGTCAAATATTGGTGCTAACACACAAATATGCAAAAGTTTGGCAAAACACGCAAATTAATAACTTGCCAATTATAAGTTTTAGAATAAAAATTGACAAGTTTACCGCAGCAAACTGAGCAATGTCAATGCATTTTTTGTAGCAAAGGCGTTTTGGTCATTATCGAAAAAGAGATACACATCTTTTCCTTCTGTCTGCCAAGCGAGGCAATTCTCTGCCCACTTAGTTAGCGCGGACTTTGAGTAACTCCCTTCGTACTTATCATCGGGCCCATGTAAACGTATATAGACAAAGTCAGAAGTTATAATATACGGACTTTGATATCCCGCTAAATTATAAATGCAATAAGCACATCTGTATTGTTCCAACAAGTTATATATCTCCGAAGTATTCCAACTGTGGTCCCTAAATTCGAAAGTGAAACGAACAGTTCTCGGCAATAATTGTAAAAAATCTCGCAATCTCTCCGCATTTACTTTCCATCGAGGGGGTAACTGGAACAGAACAGGACCCAATTTGCTTTTTAAGCACTTAGCATGATCCAGGAAATCATTGATACTCTTTCCATTGACTTTAAGTTTTTTCATATGGCTAATGAATTGACTTCCCTTTATGGCAAAAATGAAATCATCTGGAACTTCCTTTCGCCAATTTTCAAAGGTTTCCTTTGTTGGTAATTGATAAAAAGAATTATTGATTTCAACAGTCGAAAACATATTTGCTAAATATGCGAGCTGTTCGGATTGTTTGATATCTTTTGGATAAAAATCCTTCCAATGTTTATAATGCCAACCTGACGTACCAATATATATCTTTCCCGCTTTCATTTCAATCTTTTTTATAAAAGGACATCAACTAATTGCATTTAGTCCACAATAGTGAACTGATATACTGCATGTTAATAACTGAAACAAACTTTTGCTCGCAAAAAAACTAAAAACTCATCAATATAAGTAAACGCCATTTAAACATAGCTATCAATTTAGTATATTTCAAATAGCCTCTTTTAGAACTTATTTTGGAGGGCCATTTTTGCATGAGTTTTTTGTTATTATTCTGTAACAGGTAATGGATACCTCATTCAAACTATTAGCCTAACGGTCCAGTCTATAAATAAATTCTTCAATTTCAGTTTGCCGTGCATTTGCAAAACCACGGTCTGTACCTATTTTAACAAAGCCGCAATTTTCCAATACTTTTTGAGAGCCTATGTTGTCAAAAGCTACACGCCCATAAATAGGACGGGTTGTTTCAAGCGAAAGAAAGTAGTTGAGTGCTCTTGTCGCAATACCCCGTCCCCAGAATTTTCGATCAATCCAATAGGTGATTTCGGCATCTTCTCCAATTAAAAACTTCGCTATACTTCCAACAATGGTACCATCAACTAGAATTGTTTGGTTGTTGATGCTTGGCTCAGTAAGAAATCTACCATATTTCTCAAGAAAAGCCTCCTTGTCTGAAGAGCTGGTTGAAGTAAAAGCGGCGAGATGATTTGCTTCTTCATCCAGTTGAAATTGATAATGTGTCTCTAAGTCAGTAAATATTGTCGGTCTAAGAGTAAGTTGAAAGTTAAGATTATCCATGCTTTTGTATATTTTGGCAATAACCGAATATACTGATAAATACCCGATCATACACTATTAAGCTCCTCCAAAAACTATAAATCTATCTCCCCGCTGATTTTCTAAAGCAAGTTAAAAGATTCCTTTATAGAACTTTTCTTCCCACAAAAAAATAGAGGATCATAGTTTATTTTAAACTGGCATCATATGCTAAATATAATTAATAAAAATATTTTGATAGAATTGGTTAGAGCATGAAATTATTGTGGAGGTTCCTTGTTAATTATTCGATCAATATTTAATTTAATATCATCGAGATCAAAAGGTTTGGCAATAAAACCATCTGCTCCCATAGCACTGGCTACTGCTGCACCATCCACGCTAGCGGAAAGCACAATGATGGGTAAAGCGCTCAGCATATCGCTTTCGCGGATAATTCTTATCGCCTGATCTCCGGAAAGCAAAGGCATCCACAGATCGAGAAGCAGTAAGTCGGGCGAATGAAGTGTTATCTGCTCAACGAGCTTAATACTATTAGCTACAGTAAAAACAACGTACCCCTCTAATTCTAAATATAGTTCGAGCACTTCAAGTATTCCCTCATCGTCGTCACAAATCATTATTCGTTTAGTCTCCATGTATTTCGTTTTTTTGCATAATAGGTAATGTAAAATTGAATGTAGCACCTTCACCGACCTCACTTTCCACCCATAAGGTGCCTTGATGATTGCTAATAATCTCGTGGGATACGTAAAGACCTATGCCCAAGCCTGGAAATTTCTTCTGTATATGACTTGCTCTATAAAATCGTTCAAAAATTTTCTGTTTATCGTGGTAGTTGATGCCCATACCGTAGTCCCGTATGGATACCTTTACAAAGTTGGCCACTATGCTGATGCTCACTTCGACTTTATTATGCTCGGGTGAGTACTTGATCGCATTGGATAATAAATTATTGACAACCTGAATAATTTGTGCTTCGTCACCTTCAACAATTGCTTCGCTGCTTCCTATTAGGCATATGTTATGATCCGGAGTAGCATAGCTGATACTTTCGATGGCTTCCCGTATCACTCTGTCTATATCAATTGGTTCCATATGAAGTTCAATATTGCCAGACTGAATTTTGGACGTATCTAATAATCTTGTAATCAAAAGATTAAGACGATCGATGTAAGAAGACATTTTATCTAGTGTGCTAACAAACTTTGTATTGTGGTGTTCCGTACCGATTCGCTGTAAAATCTGCACAAGCCCTTTGATCGTCGTAAGTGGTGTTTTCAATTCATGACTCGCTATTGATAAGAAGTCGTCCTTCCGTCTATCTAGCTCTTTTTTTTCCGTAATGTCTTCGATGGCGATGAGTATACGGTCTTTATAATGTCCTTCAAATTCTATACGGTAAGCATTGAGCAGCATAACTTTCCGGCCAATATGTGGAAATACATGATCTACTTCATAATCCACAACAGGGTTATTTGTCGGAAGTATGTCCGTCAGAAGCTCTCTAAGCGTAGCAATATCCCATTGATGATTTCCTAATTCAAAGAGAGGTGTTCCAACAGTCTCTTCGGAAGATACTTTAAAAGAATTAAGAAAATGTTTATTAGCACTCAATACAATATAATTGGCATCTAGTACAACAAGGCTTTCTCTTACAGTTTCAATTATACTCGATAGGAACACTTCTTTGTCTCGCAGCTCTTTGGTACGCTGCTGTATTTTTAATTCTACAGAGTTTTTTTCTTCCCGAAGCTCATGCTCCGACTTCTTACGTGCAGAAATATCATTCTGAACCCCAATAAAATGTGTCACAAAACCCTTATCATCTTTTACTGGAGAGATAAAGAGTTCATTCCAAAAAAAAGTACCATCTTTTCGGTAGTTACGAATTTCTATCTTACATTCCTCTCCACGAGCAATGCTTTCCTTCAACAATTGGCGTTCAGGCTGAGAACGGTCTTGCCCTTGCAAAAAACGGCAATTATGGCCAATAATCTCATTGTGCGAATAGCCACTAATTGTTTCGAACGCTTTGTTGCAATAAATAATAGGGTTGTCATATTGTGTATTGTCAGTGATAATAATACCTGAATAAGCAGAATTTAATGCTTTGAGATACAGATCAAGGTCATTGCTTTTACGATGGAGGTATTGCTTTAACTGCGCTATATTTGAATCGTTTTTTGTCATATTGAAGTGATATATCACATTTTAGTATTCTACAAAGTAATTTTTAATTTATAGATGAAATACAAATTATATGCCTTTAATGCCCCTACCCGTATAAATAGCGGATAATTCAAGTATTTATCCAAATTATTGAAGCAATAGGGGGAAGGCTGGATTGCAAAATAAAGCAGCATTGATAACTATTTTCCAAATCGTATATTATCTCACATCAGTGACTTTTTGCAGTAGTGATCAAATTTGATCTTTTAACAGAGCTTGTTCAGTGATCATTCAATATAAACTGTATAATAAATGACTGATCACTGTCCAAAAAATTGGTTTAAAATTGTTATTAGATATAAGCTGGTAGTAAGATGTATTAGTTTTAATATTTATCTTGCTTATTATAATCGCGCAATTATACAAAACATCACAGGGATTAGCGTGTTTTTAAAAATTTTGGTAAAACATTCAAAAAACGAAAAGCAGACAATTTTGAGTAAATTAAAGGATTTTTGATGATAAAAAAACTTCTCAGCGGAAAGGTAGGGATTTGAACCTTACAGGTCAAAGCTGCATCCAGACAATATTTTGTAGATATGAAAACAAAAATGCCACGAATAGCGAATATTCGTGGCATTTGTATCATTTGGCGGAAAGGGAGGGATTCGAACCCTCGATACAGTCATCCCGTATACAGTCTTTCCAGGACTGCTCATTCGACCACTCTGACACCTTTCCGTGTTTCAGTGCACAAATGTAGCAATTTTCTGATGCATTGCAAGCCCCATTTAATATTTTCCTAGCGGATTTATTATATCCTATTGAGATTAAGCTTATTGCTTTTATTTTTTTATGAATAAAACTTATTCCTTATTTTTCAGGATGACAAATAGCAATTTCGATTTAAAAAAGGAAGTACTTGAAATGGCCTTAAAACGGACACAGGGACGAATCGACATGATAGAATCAGCGTTGGAAACAGCGCAGGATTCAAGTAACGATGACACAAAAAGTAGTGCTGGTGACAAATACGAGACTTCTCGCGAAATGATCCAACAGGATATCAATCGTTTCCAGAAGCAACTATTAGAGGCCAATAAAGATCTTCAGCAACTTATCAGTATAGAATCGACCATAGACGATAGACCAGAATTTGTCAGATCGGGAAGCCTTGTCCGGACAACTACGGGGCTATACCTAATCGCAACAAGTATTGGTGCATTAAAGATTAGGGACAATAGTATCTTCGTCATTTCTCCTGCATCCCCAATAGGTCAGCTGCTTATAGGAAAAGAAATAGGAGATAGTTTTACATTCAACAAAATAACTCAGCAAATAACTGAAATTCACTAGCGGCCTGAAAACGGAAAAATTAAACAATATTTCAATCTATCTGTTCTTATTTATAGAAAAGAAAGAGGATATGAAATTAAATAGTTTATTTTTAATGTTTTCGTTAGGTGTCTTACCATTTGTTCATTCATGCAGGTCGCCTGAATCGGATGACCAGCTTAAGTCAAAAATTCGGGACGCATTAAAGACTACGGCGGGAATAGAAGTGGATGTGGAAGAAGGTAACGTAACTTTGGACGGACAGATCGGTTCAGACTCACTTAAACAAGAAATTGAAGATAAAACAAGAACGGTAGGAGGAGAGGATATCAAATCTATTCACAACAATATCGTTGTTAATCTTCCAGAACCCGAGGATGCCCGTGAAAAATATCATGAAATCTTGAGTGGTGCTATAGATTCTACTTTGACAAGGGACGTAAACCTTGTTCTTGAAGATTTTCCAACCATAACAGCACAGGTTAAGGAGGGAATTATCATTGCGACGGGTAACCTTGAAAAATCAAAAATAGATACGCTAAAAAAAAGGTTAGCACATATCAAACCTAAAGGAATTGACATGAAAGGCGTCACGAGTAAATAGCGAAAATAAAAAGAAGCTTCCGATCCAAAGGAAAGGTAGCTTCTTTTATTTGTTCATATGTTTATTTAATACCTAAGTTAAGCATTTTCGATCAAATCTCGTATAGCAACCGATGCTATTGCTCCACCAAATGCTGCCGGTAGGTAAGACATGGTCCCATAGGCGGACTTTTTAAAATTACTTCCGTCTGTATATAATAATGAATTCTTGTCTGGCAATTCTGTGGAAAATGCTACTTTAACACCATCACGAATACCATGTTTCCGTAATTTCTTACGAATGTGCTGTGCCAGTTTACAATTGTAGGATTTACCGATATCTGCAATCTGGATCTTTGTTGGGTCCACTTTACCGCCGGCCCCCATAGAACTTACAAATGGAATATTAGCCTCCAGCGCTCTTCGAATAAAGAATAGTTTGGGCGTGATGCTATCAATAGCTTCTACACAATAATCCGGAGCAAGATCTAACAAAGCTGGTATTTTTTCTGGTATGATAAAGTCTTGTATAACTGTTAAATCAAGTTCAGGATTGATCGCTAACAGTCTTTCCCGCATAATCTCTGCTTTTGCTTCGCCGTGATTGGTCGCCAAAGCAGGTAGTTGTCTATTTCGATTGGAAGGATCTACGGTATCTCCATCAATGATAGTCATTTTACCAACACCTGCTCGGCATATAAATTCCGCAGCAAAAGAACCAACTCCACCTAAACCTAAGACCATTACATGTGAATTTGCTAATTTTTCCACTGCCGTTCTACCGATCAATGCTTCGGTACGCGACAGCCAACTTAAATCTTTCATCTATTCAAATTTATTTTCTTCCTGTGATGAAATTATCAGATTTATTTGCTCAGTATCGCGACTAAATAAATCCAGGTGATTTCATTTATTAAATACATTCCTATAATTCTGGTAAAGAATCTCTTTTAGCTCCTCTAGTTCAAGAGATCTGATCTGTGCCACGTATTGATAGAGCGTGGTGATCTCCACTGTAACATCTATATCGGTCTCCAGAAACAAATGCGCGAGCGGAATATTTTTCAAGAGCTCATCCTGGCTTCCATTTAAACAATGTACACCTATAGATAAATAGTAACCTTCGTCTATTAGCTGTTTAGCTAAAATCCCATTCTTACGATAACCATGAAAAACAACAGCTCCTTCAAACTTCATGCTCTTTAAACTATCGACAGTTTCCTGAAAAGCGCGAACACAGTGAATAATCAAGGGCTTCCGATAAGTCTGAGCCAGCTGAACCTGTCGGTCAAAGACAGACTTTTGATCGGAGAGGGGAATAGCGATATTTTTGTCCAAGCCACATTCACCTATAGCCAAAACTTGCGCTCGATTTAATTCATTGGCCATTAATCGCAATTCGTCCTCAGAATTCCCATCGATAAACCATGGATGTAAACCTATGGAGCAATCCGCTTCAGTGATTGCCTCAGAATGGTTCAAGGCAACATTCTTAACAAAAAGAATTCCACGCTCTTTGACCGGATAATTCCGATGAGTATGTAGATCGATATAAGGAGTCTGTGCTGCCAACGGGACAAAGGTCGAAAAAATACTTGATGCAAAAAATATTCTCTACAAAATTAGTATAGTTTTATGATCCCAAACTTGCATCCAAGGCTTCAAGGATCGCAGAAGCTTTCAAGAGACATTCTTGATACTCCTGATCTGCAGCTGCCTGATTGGTAACTGCTCCACCTGTATGAAAGGAAAGGTACTGTTTTTCTTTATTGTAAAGCAATGAGCGAATAACCACGTTAAAATCAAATTCATCGTGTACACTGTCAAAATATCCTATAGATCCGGCGTAGATACCTCGCTTTCGGCCTTCAAGCTGATCGCAGATTTGCATAGCTGCGATTTTGGGAGCTCCTGTCATCGAACCTGCGGGAAAGGTATTTCTAAATATATCCACATTGGAAATTTTCGGATCCTGCATACAGGTAACAGTAGAGATCATCTGATGCACCTGCTCAAAAGATTGAATTTCAAAAAGATGGGTAGCCTCAACCGTACCAGGCAAAGCGCTCCTTGTCAAATCATTCCGAACCAAATCAACAATCATCACATTTTCGGCGATCTCTTTTTTTGACTTCAGCATCTCCGCTATAATTTGCTGGTCTTCTACTAAATTTGCTCCCCTTTTAGCTGTCCCTTTAATCGGCTGAGAAATGAGCTTCCCTTGTCTTTTCACTAAAAACCGCTCTGGTGAGGCACTTATGATAAAATGATGCCCGATTTTGAAGAATGAACTAAATGGTGTAGGCGATATGGTATTTAGCCTATGATAAACTTCGACAGGAGTGATATCTGCGCCCTCAGCAAAAAATTCTTGGCAAAGGTTGACTTCATAAATATCTCCACGCTGAATATGAGCTTGTACATTTTCAAATGCTTTAACATATTCACTCTTTGTCCAACGCGATTGAACTTGCACGGAAATTGGGGCTGTTGCAGGAATCTCAGTATTTAAGATAGCTTGATAGATTTTAACAGGATCTTCGGCTTCTATATGTACTTGATCATCTGTCCATCGAAGTATAATGGCTGGTACAAAGAAATAGGCTTCCGGAAATCCAAGCTGATCCTTGCCTGTTGTTTGTAATTCTTCTATCTCATTCTTGAGGTCGTAGGATAAGAATCCAGGAATAAACGGAAGCTGATGTAATTTCAAAAATGCATCAAGCTGGTCAAATACATTTTCCTCTGCACGAAAAGAGTATAAAGCTTTTACTGCTAATATACGTTCAAATTTCCCCCATTGATCGGACATCCCATTGCTATTAAAGAAAGAAATTTCATCAAATTGCCCTGACCAATGCAGGGCTTTTTGATGAAATTTATCTTTAGAATCGAGAAGATCAAAACTTTCGATCCGCATAGTTTATTTTGATAAAGCTAATGTTTGTTTACGATCAGGACCCACCGATAAGATCGTGATAGGCACTTCGAGAGCTTTCTCTAAATAAGAAATATAATTTTTTAATGCTTCAGGTATTTCTCCTTCGGATGTTATACCTGTCAAATCTTGCTTCCAGCCTTCAATTTCTTCTAAAATAGGCTCAGCTTGGTGTGTGATGATTTCATAAGGCATATAATCAATCACTTCACCATTGTACTTATAGTGTGTACACGCATAAATTTTATCGAAAGTATCCAATACGTCTGCCTTCATCATAATCAGGTCAGTCACACCATTTAACATAATGGCATATTTCAACGCCGGAATATCAATCCAACCTGTACGACGAGCACGACCAGTAGTCGCTCCAAATTCATGACCTAATTGACGCAATTTCTCACCCGTTTCATCATGAAGTTCAGTAGGGAAGGGACCACCACCCACACGAGTGGCATATGCCTTAAAGATACCATATACCTTGCCTATTTTATTCGGAGCAATACCAAGGCCTGTACAAGCACCCGCTGTTGTAGTGTTCGATGAAGTAACAAACGGATATGAACCAAAATCAACATCTAAAAGTGTACCTTGTGCACCCTCCGCTAACACGCGCTTGCCTTCTTTGAGATATTGATTAACCAAATGCTCTGAATCCACATGCGGGATAGACTTAATGAATTCGATAGCATCTAAGAATGCTTTCTCTTTTTCACTGAAATCAGGAATTTCCCCATAGTGCGAAAGAATGCTAAGGTGCTTTTCCTTCAATTTTTGGTAACGCTCTTGAAAATCTGGAAGAGTGGTATCACCTATACGTAGACCATTTCTTCCTGTTTTATCCATATAAGTAGGACCGATACCTTTTAAGGTAGACCCGATTTTTCCTGCTCCCATTTTTGATTCGGAAGCGGCATCCAATAATTGGTGTGTTGGCAGAATAAGGTGTGCTTTACGCGCCAAGACCAAATTGCCTTTACCCACCGGATCAAAACCAGCTGCCTTCAGATTGTCTAATTCTCTTTTTAAGATAATTGGATCGATAACGACGCCATTACCAATAAGATTTAGCGTACCTTCATTGAAGATACCAGATGGAATTGTGTTGAGTACGAATTTCTTGTTATCGAATTCCAACGTGTGTCCGGCGTTAGGGCCGCCTTGGAAACGAGCGATTAAATCGTATTTTGGACAAAATACGTCTACGATTTTACCTTTACCCTCGTCACCCCATTGTAAGCCCAAAAGCACATCAACTTGCATAGCTTTTAAAGTATAGTAATTAAAATGTTATTAATAAAAATAGACTCTATCTAAAAATAAAATGTTCAGGAATTTTCCCCCTGAACATTCCTGAACAAATGTACTATTATATTTAAGAAAATATAAGATTAATTTGAAATAGCTTCATGAGCTATGGTCTCTTCCTTTTTGTTCTTAATTTGGCAATCTTGGCATACACCGTACAAATTGAGTGAGTGGTGCTTAATGTCAAATTTTAAAAGATCACCCATCAGACTCTGAATTTGATTGATACGTGGGTCGCAGAATTCAACGACCTTATTACATTCAATACAGATCACGTGATCGTGTTGTTTGAAACCATAAGATTTCTCAAATTGTGCCATGTTCCTTCCAAACTGGTGTTTTGTAACCAAGTCACATGACACCAAAAGTTCTAGAGTATTATAAACTGTAGCACGACTAACACGATATTTCTTGTTCTTCATATGGATATACAAAGACTCAACATCAAAGTGATCAGTACGGGAATAAATCTCTTCCAAAATCGCATAGCGTTCTGGTGTTTTTCTTAGATTTTTATTTTCTAAGTAGGCTTCGAAGATTTTTTTTACAGTTGCAAAATTTTCAGCTTGATTCATAGTAAAAATATTCTTGTACAAATTTACCAATTAAGATTGATATTTCCTCTATTAAAATAGGACGCAGGAGCAGTCGCTCTAGCAGAATCATCAATCCAAACATTGACTATTAATTTTCCGATTCGTATCGATTGACTCCTGTTATTCCTCTGACTTGCTTTAAATTTTTCATTAAACTTTCAAGTTGTGCAGTATCATTCACATAGACCATAATATTACCGTCAAAAATACCTTCGTTGCTTGAAATGGCCAACGATCGAATGTTAACAGCAAATTCTTGTGAAATAACCGTTGTAATCTTATTAACTAATCCAACATCATCTATGCCAACGATGTGTAAACCTGTCAAAAATGCAGAATCTTTTGTTGAAGCCCAGCGTGCCTTTAAAATTCTATAACCATAATTAGCCATCAATTTGGACGCATTTGGACAACTCGTACGGTGGATTTTTATGCCATCATTAACAGTTAAAAAGCCAAAAACATCATCACCGGGGATTGGGTTGCAACATGGCGCTAAGGTATAATCGACTTTCTGCATGTCGTCACCAATCAAGATCGTATCGAATTCCTTCTTATTGATCTTTTCGACCAAACCGCCAATATGGGTATTGAATTGATTTCCGGATGAGGAACTTGTATTAATTTCAACCGCTTTTTCATGCGCCACATACTCTCTTAACTGCCTGATGTCAACAACTCCCTTAGCAACATTATAGAAAAGATCCTGAGAACTGGGATATTTCAAAAAGTTGGCAATTTTATTAATATTATCCGTATTATATGTGACTTTTAGGGATTTCAACTTCCGTTCCAAAATCTCCTTTCCATCCTCTGCCACTCTTCTTTTTTCCTCTTTTAAAGAAGATCTAATTTTAGATTTGGCTTTTGCAGTCACCACAAAATTTAACCAATCTTCTTTAGGTGATTGTTTGCTCGAAGTAATAATCTCTACCTGATCTCCATTTTGTAAAATATGACTCAAAGGAACAAGCTTGTGATTTACTTTAGCTCCAATACAGCTAGCGCCAATATCGGAGTGTATTTCAAACGCAAAATCCAAAGCGGTAGCACTATTTGGCAATTGAATCAAAGTTCCCTTCGGGGTGAATATAAAAATCTCATCGGAAAACAGATTCATTTTAAAATCATCCACAAAATCCATTGCGTTCTGGTCCGGACTACTCAATACATCGCGTATTTTCTTAATCCATTGGTCCAGACCCGAATCAGAATTTGATTCTTTGTACTTCCAATGCGCCGCAAAACCTTTTTCAGCAATCTCATTCATACGTTTGGTCCGAATCTGAACTTCTACCCATTGTCCTTTTGGCCCCATTACTGTGGTATGCAATGATTCATAGCCATTTCCTTTAGGAGAGGAGATCCAATCCCGCAAACGGTCTGGGTTAGGACGATACAGATCTGTCACAATAGAATAGACTTTCCAGCATTCTGTCTTTTCCTTTTCATCAACAGCGTCTATGACGATACGAATTGCAAAAAGATCATAAACTTCCTCAAAAGGAATAGACTTCTTCCGCATCTTATTCCAAATAGAATGGATAGATTTTGGCCGCCCAAATACAGAGGCCATAATACCTTGTTCCTCCAAAATCTCTTTAATAGGACCGATAAAGTCACCAATAAACCGCTCACGCTCCGCTTTCTTCTCATTCAGTTTTCGCGCGATGAATTTATAAGTATCCGGATCGGTGTATTTCATCGAAAGATCTTCCAATTCGGATTTAATGGCATAAAGTCCCAGGCGATGCGCTAAAGGTGCATACAGATAACTCGTTTCGGAGGCGATCTTTAGCTGCTTGTCTCTCGCCATGAACTCCATAGTACGCATATTATGCAGCCTATCAGCCAATTTGATTAGAATTACACGGACGTCATCGGCAAGCGTGAGCAGCATTTTTCTAAAGTTCTCAGCCTGCATGGAACTATTGGGGTCAAAAATCCCTGAAATCTTGGTAAGCCCATCGATGATACGGCGAACTTTTTTACCAAACATTTCTTCAATTTCATCCAGCGTAACATTGGTATCCTCAACTACATCATGGAGTAAGGCACATACAATTGACGTTGTTCCTAAACCAATTTCTTCGGCAGCAATCTGGGCAACAGCAATCGGGTGATAGATATAAGGCTCCCCTGATTTGCGACGCATTTCTTTATGACTATCCAACGCTAAATCAAATGCCTTTCGGATCTCTTGCTTGTCTCCACGTTGTAAAGTAGGTTTACAAGCGCGTAACAATGCACGGTAACGTTTCCTTATCTCTTTGTTTTCTGCTTCAATATCAATCACATAATCTTTCATAAACGTTGCAGGTAAATGATGTTTTTTGAGTAAATTTGTGTAATTTAGTTAATGTATTCTTGAATACTATTTTCAAGCTAACTTATTTTGTAATAAATCTACCAAAATATTATAGCATTGACAAATTAAAAAAGCGTTATATAATTGCCCAGATGAAGACAATATTATTTTGTTTGCTTTTTCTCACAGGGACTTTATCCGGTTGGGCACAGTCTCAATCGCTCACCCTCCCTTTGTATGGAGAAGGGGCACAGGAGACTGTAAACAGTTATATGACAACAACCCTGGAAAGCGGGGAGATTTTACCATGGTTCCCCATTCCTGAAGTCATTGTTGTAGCTAAACGGACCTGGTCGAGCGAAGAAGCACGAAGAGAATATCTCCGCTTTAGAAGAAATGTCCTCAAGGTTCTACCTTATGCAATATATGCGCAAAAAAGATATGACCAGCTTGATCGCGATCTCGCTTTGACTTCAGACAAAAAAGAACAGAAAGTATTAGTAGAGAAATGTGAAAGCGATGTAAAGCAAATGTTTGATCGGGAAATCAAAAATATGACCATTTCACAAGGTAAAATCCTCATCAAATTGATCGACCGTTATACAGGACATACAGGCTACGAAATGGTCAAGGAAATGAAGGGTGGGATTTCTGCTTTTTTCTACCAAGGTGTGGCTAAAATTTTCGGGCACAATCTAAAGTCAACTTATGACCCAAGAGAAGACTTTGCCATTGAAAATATCATTCGGGAATTCGAAAAGTCGAGACCTCAACCTGTCATGTAGCCAACTAAAACATAAAATAGATGAAAACAGTTTATGACTTTGATGCGCTTCAGTTTAATGGCAAAAAAAAATCACTCGCTGATTTTGAAGGAAAAGTGTTATTAATCGTCAATACTGCCAGTCAATGCCTTTTTACGAGACAGTTTAAATCGCTCGAAAAACTCTATCAAAAATACAGAGACAAAGGATTTGAAATTTTAGCTTTCCCAGCCAACAATTTCCGGAATCAGGAGCCGTTAACAGGCAGTACATTAGAAACATTCTGCCGGATCAATCAACAGGTGAGTTTCCCTATTTTCAAACGCAGTCATGTTATTGGTGAATACACAACCCCTCTTTATAGCTTTCTTTCAAACAAAGAAAAAAATGGACGCATCAACAGTAAGCCGTCCTGGAATTTCCACAAATACCTGATAAACAAAAAAGGTGAAGTGATTGATTTCTATTATCCGACTACTTCGCCATTATCACGTAAAATTTGCCGCAATATTGAGCGTCTATTAGAAGAGTAAACCATAAACTACTTACCTTTGCCGCGGCTCCGCAGTGCAAACGTCATTCGTATATCGAATTGCTAACCATGTAATTTCGAAATAGCAACATTACAACACCCGCCTATTTCATAAAGATAAAGGAAGACAATTTGCCCAAAAAGCGGAGGACCAATAAAAAATATTATATGTTAAAATTAGATCTATTAATCATTGCTGTACATCCTGACGACGCTGAATTAGGTGCTGGAGGAGTAATGGCAAAATACGTTGCTGAAGGAAAAAAAGTAGGAATTGTTGATTTGACGCAAGGTGAACTGGGTACCCGCGGCACAGCCGAAACAAGAGCACAGGAAGCAAAGGATGCTGCTGAGATTCTTGGCTTAGCTGCAAGAGAAAACCTCGGCTTAAGAGATGGTTTTTTTGAAAATGCAGAAAAAGAGAAAATGGCAGTGATACGTGCTATCCGCAAGTATCAACCAGAAATTGTGATCACAAACGCCATTACTGACCGCCATCCAGACCACGGAAGAGCCGGACAAATGGTCAATGAGGCCTGCTTTCTTTCAGGCTTGAGAAAAGTGGAAACATTTGACCAAAACAATCTTCCTCAAGAGGCCTACCGTCCTCGATTAGTGCTACAATTTATACAGGACTATTATATCAAACCAGATGTTGTTATTGACATAACAGATTATTACCACATCAAAGAAAAATCTGTTTTAGCGTATAAAACCCAATTTTACACTGGAGAAAATGTAAATCCCGATGAACCGCAAACTTATATCTCCAATCCCGATTTCATGGAATCTACCGCGGCTAGAGCGCGTGAATTTGGACGTTACATACAGACAAAATATGCTGAAGGATTTACATCAAAGAAAATAATTGGAGTAGATGATTTATTCTATTTAAAGTAAAAACGATTCGGAAATATTCACCCCATAAAATTAGGCTATAACTATATTTATAACTCTACTTAGTTATAAATATAGTTATAGCCTAAATCAAGATTGCATTCTGCAATCTTTTGACCAAGGAATAAGCAGCTTCCTTGCTTAGGATATAAATCCTTTTACATACTGTTTAGTAATTTCATTTTGTGGGTTTAACAGAACCTGCTCCGTTGGACCAAACTCAAGTATTTCCCCGCCATAAACAAAAAGAATATAGTCGGACACCCGTCTTGCCTGCCGCAATATATGTGTCACCAAAACGATGGTGTAATCTTTTTTTAATTCAATCAATAGCTCCTCAATTTTGGCTGTAGACAAAGGGTCCAAAGCCGATGTCGATTCATCGCCAAGTATAATCTCTGGCTCTACAGCCAAGCCTCTAGCCAGGCAAAGTCTTTGCTGCTGGCCTATAGACAAACCGCTGGCAGAATGTCCTAGACGATCTTTGACCTCATCCCACAACGCTACATTTCGCAGCTGTTTTTCGACAATCTTATCCAGCTCTTTCTTGCTTCGAGTACCGTGTATACGTGGACCATAGGCTACATTGTCATAGATAGACATGGGTAGTGGATACGGTTTCTGTGATAAGAGTCCCATTTTCTTGCGGATATGTGTCACTTCAGCATTCTTGCCATAGATATCCTCGCCATTCACTAGCACTGACCCTGTTATCTCAACACCTTTGGTATCGTCCACCAAGCGGTTGAGCGTCTTTAAAAGCGTTGTCTTTCCACAACCCGAAGGGCCAATAATAGATGTTACGCTATTATTGGGCAAAGCGAGATTGATATTTTTGAGTATATGCCGCCCATCGATATAAACGTTAAGATCCTTAATTTCGATATGCGGATCAGTAAGCGTATTTATTATCGACGATTCTTTTGTTTCGATTGAAGGATATGTGTGCATACTACAATAATTAAAATAATGATTGTTAAAACTAAAGCCGACGCATAGGCACGCCCCTGAACTTCAGGAATAGGGCTACTTAATTGAAAAAATATGGCCAAAGGCAGTGTCGCCGCTGGTTCATCGATATATTTTGGAAGATTATCACTAAAACCTGTTGTCAATAAGACGCCTGCCACATCGCCAATAGCCCGACCAAAGGCGAGCAAAATAGCGGTGAGTAAACCGGTACGTACACTTCTTAACATCACCTTAGCCAGTTCCCAACGAGTAGTTCCAAGCGAAAGCGTCACATTCTTTAGATCTTCGGGAATTGTTTTGATCAGTTCATCCACGGTCCGCACGACAATGGGAACAGTAAGCAAGGTTACTGTGATAATTCCTCCCAATAAGGAGGCACGAATGCCCAAATACACCATGATCCCAAAACCAACGGCACCATAAACAATAGAAGGAACACCATAAAGTACGTCAAAAAGCAGCTTTGAGAATTGTGTAACCCTAGATTTTGCACCCAAATACACATTAAGATAAAGGGAAATGGGTATCCCGATGAAAGCGGAAAGCGCAGTTGCTACGCCAGCCAGATATAATGAACCGAGTATAGCATTCAAAATACCACCTTCCTTGCCAATATAAAATCCACCCTTAGGCAGCTGGCTGACCATCTCCCAACTGAGATAGGGAAGCCCCTTATACAAAATAGTTCCAACAATAAAAAAAAGGGAGGCAGTTACGGTAATCCCCGAGAGATGCATAAAACCCTTAGCTACTTTTTCGCCCAGTAAGCGTCTTTTTGTATTATCCATGCTGATCTCCTTCCAGTCGTCTCAATATCAGACGAGAAATTAAATTAAAAACAAATATGATGACAAAAAGCAATAATGCCGAAAACATCAAAGCGGACTCATAGAGCGGAATTGACATCATTTCGCCAAAATTATTCGCAATCAAGGCCGGAATAGGATACCCAGCATCAAATACCGAGGTGGGTACTTTTGCAACATTTCCACAAACCATCAACACGGCTATTGTTTCACCAAATGCCCTAGAGGTCGACAAGACAATTGCAGCGACAATTCCCGGCCGTGCTTTTTTCAAAATAACATGTTTAATGGTGTCCCACTTTGTTGCACCCAAAGATAACGAAGCCGCTTTTAGCTCATAAGGTATTGTTTGAAGCACTTCAACCATAATAGAAATCATGATTGGGAAGATCATCACGGCTAGCACAATACCACCAGCAAGTACGGAATACCCTGAGGTTACAGCGCCAAAAATAGGCGCAATGTACAGCTGAATCAATGGAACTATGAACAATACCCCCCAAACACCATAGAGCACTGGTGGTATAGCAGCCAAAATATTGACCAAAGGAAGCATCATATTTTTTAAAGCATCGGAAGCATATTCAGTCAGATAAACTGCCGTTAATACACAGAGTGGAATTGCAATGACAAGTGAAATCAAAGTGACTGCTAGCGTCCCTGCAATAAAAGGTAAAAAACCAAATGAGCCTTTCATCGGCGACCATACTTTATCAGTCAGCAATTGAAAGATATTGCTATATTCAAATAGTGGAATTGACTTGATAGTTAGGCCGACCGCGATGATCACCACCACGGAGAGAGAGATCAGCAGCAGAAGCAAAGTGGATCTCTTCACCAGCGCATCTTTAACGAGACGGGTATTTAGCATACTACAACTTATTACGTTCTTCTTTTATCAATATTTCATTTAACGGCACATAACCGTTTTCAAGGAGCTGTGATTGTGCCTGTTTTTGAAGCACAAATGAAATAAACTCCTTCAATAGAAGTGACTCTGTCTTATGACGCGTCACAAAGGTCAGCTCTCTGGAGGGTGGAGCAGGATACCTGCCAGCTGAAACTGCCTCCGTTAATTCAGATAAGGTATGGTAAAACTGTTCTTCATTTTCAATCTGGCCATTTTTATTCAGATCTAATGGAACCACATCAATACGATCAAATACCTTATTTGTCTTTAGATTATAGACATAATTAATATTGTTGAAGCCAATACCATGAATATCATCTTTAATTGCCTGCGCTATCCCAGGATCACCAAAAATTCCAATACCCTGCAAATCTTCCTGCTTATGACCAAAAAATTTAGCCCAGGTCTCCGCTGCTCCGGCTGCATCAGAACGGACATATACATTGATCGGGTCGGCTGTGAATCGAGGGTCAATTTGTTTCCAGGTTTTGAATTTTTGACTGATAAAAATATCGGACAGTTCTTCACGGCTTAGACCACGTTTCAAAATCGCCTGATAGTTGGGGTTACCTGGGTTGATTGTACAGATCACAGCATCCTTTGCAACAATTATTGGAACAGCCCCTTTTTTTATTTCCTGTTCATGAAGATCTCTCGAAACCATCCCAATATCGACCATGCCTGTAAGTACGTCGGCAATTCCTTTACCCGCTCCACCAGCTGATATATTGAACCGAACATTGGGGTGTACTTTTTTGAAGTCTTCACTCCATACAACTGCTAGAGGATAAAGTGCAAATGCCCCAGATAAAGAAATATTACCTTCAAAACCACGTTCTTTACTGTAGCCATTCTTAACTTTAGGCGCACAGGAACTTATTTCAAATACGATTATAAAGCTTAAAATCAAGACTATAAAACACTTTCTCATCATTACACCTATTAGTCTACAGGTTTTGTATATTAAAATTTACATGGCAAATATATATTAATTTGGTAGATATTATAGAATATTGAAAAAATATTTTTACATTTGACTCGAGAAAAGAATACCAAATCAATAGATTTTATTTGTTTTATGCAAAGTTTCCGCACAGAATTAGAAAACCCAATCGTGGAAAGGGAAATTATCGAACTTGAAAAAAAGATTCGATTATTCCATGAGGGCAAGATCGCCGACGAGAAATTTAGATCGTTGCGCTTAGCCAGGGGAGTATATGGACAAAGACAACCTGGAGTTCAGATGGTTCGTATAAAGCTTCCATTTGGGAAGGTTACGTTTAAGCAATTGATTAAAATTGCTGCGATATCGGATGAATATGCAAGCCGTAACCTGCATCTTACAACACGTCAAGATATACAGATCCATTATGTTAGCTTGGACCGTACACCAGAACTTTGGTCCAAATTGGCCGAAGATGACATCACATTACGTGAGGCTTGTGGCAATACAGTGCGCAACGTGACAGCGTCACCAACTTCGGGTATTGATCCCAAGGAACCTTTTGATGTATCTCCATACGCACAGGCTACATTTGAATATTTCCTACGTAATCCAGTCTGTGCAGAAATGGGCAGAAAATTCAAAATGTCTTTCTCGGCTAGTGATGAAGATACAGCGTTCTCATATATTCACGACCTGGGCTTTATCCCAAAAATTAAAATAATTGATGGTGTCGAAACCCGCGGCTTCAAAGTTCTGCTGGGAGGAGGATTGGGATCTCAGCCTTTCCTGGCGTCCGTTACGAGTGAGTTTTTACACGAAGACGAGCTTATCCCTTATATAGAAGCTACACTCCGGGTATTTGATCGCTATGGCGAGCGAAATAACAGAAACAAGGCGCGCTTCAAATATCTTATCCAAAAATTAGGCTTAGAGCAGGTTTTGAGCTTAATTGAATCCGAAAAAATTGCCACGAAAGTAAAGACTTTCCCTATTGACCGAAGCAAAATCGAACAACCTTTAGCCCCGGACGATAGCGAGGTATCAAGCATCGATTTGGATAGTGACCTAAACTATCAGGTTTGGAAAAGCACCAATACTTTTGCACAGAAACAAGAGGGATATTACGGAGTTTATGTAAGAGTGTCCACAGGTGATATCGGTACCGACAAGGCACGCGCATTGGTAACAGGGCTAAAAAACCTGGTAGCTGACGACATTCGCATTACGCAAAATCAAAGCCTGCTATTGAAATATGCGACAGAAAAATCTCTGCCACATATTTATCAGCTGCTGAAATCACTGGATCTTGCACAAGTAGGCTTTGACAGTACAGCAGATGTAACAACCTGCCCTGGCACAGACACCTGTAATCTCGGTATTTCAAATAGCACGGAAATGGCTCGTGTTATTGAGTCTTACATCGCCGAATTCCATCAGGATTTCGTGTTTAATAGAGATCTGAAAATTAAAATCTCTGGCTGCATGAATTCTTGTGGTCAGCACGGTTTAGCACATATCGGTTTTCACGGCAGTTCTGTCAAAGCAGAAGGCAAAGTTGTCCCTGCAGCACAAGTTATGCTGGGAGGTGGAACTATAGGAAATGGCGAAGGCCGTGTTGCCGAACGCATTATCAAAGTTCCAACAAAAAGAGTTTTGCATGTCGTTGAATGGGTACTGAACGATTACAAGAAAAATGCGGAAGAGAATGAAAATTTTCATGCTTACTATGATAGACAAGGAAAGAATTACTTCTACAATCTTTTAAAACCACTTTCGGATCTGACCAATCTTGCTGAGGACGAGTTTGTGGACTGGGGTCATGAAGGAACATTTCAGACAGCTATTGGCGTGGGAGAATGTGCGGGAGTCGTGATCGACTTAGTCGCAACATTAATTTATGAGGCGGATGAAAAATTGCAATGGGCAAATGAGACATTCCAGGAATCTAAATTCTCCGATGCTATCTATCACGGATATAATGCCTTTGTACAAGCAGCAAAAGCATTATTACTAGATAAAGGAGTTAGCGCAAGTACACAAAATACGGTTATCAATGAATTCCAAGCCCATTTTGTGGAAACAGGTGAATATAGTTTTGATCAGGCCTTTCCAGAACTGGTCTTACAGATCAGCAAAAATGAACCAAACGAACACTTTGCAGCTACCTATATTCAGGAAGCAACAAAGTTTATCAATGCGGTTTATCAACGTAAAAATTTAAAACCAGTATTGGTATAGGGAGAGAATTGTATGTCAATAAAAGCGAAAGTAACCTTAGTTGGAGCAGGACCTGGAGATCCTGAACTGATCAGCCTTAAAGGGATAAAAGCGATAGAAAAAGCGGACGTTATTTTATATGACGCGCTCGTAAATGAAGAATTGCTAGATTATGCAGCGCCTGACTGCATCAAGATATATGTTGGAAAACGCGCCGAACAGCTCTCAACTTCCCAGGACGAAATCAATCGTCTACTGGTTGATTATGCACTAAATTACGGGCATGTTGTCCGTCTCAAAGGAGGTGATCCATTTGTCTTTGGCCGCGGCGGAGAAGAAATTGATTATGTACATCAATATGGTATAGAAACAAGTGTTGTGCCAGGTATTTCCTCTGCTATTGGACTGACTGGATTACAGCAGCTACCATTAACTTATCGCGGTATCAGTGAAAGTTTTTGGGTGATTACGGGCTCCAGATCGGACGGTTCGCTATCCACAGACCTTTATTTAGCCGCTGAGTCCAAAGCTACCGTTGTTGTACTGATGGGCTATGGAAAGTTAGCTGAAATCGTGAACATTTATCGCGAAAGAAACCTGCATAATTTACCAATTGCTTTAATTCAAAATGGTTCTTTACCGAACGAAAAAGTCATTTTCGGCACCATAGAAAGCATTTTGGATGAATCTACGGAGAAAAGAGTAGGGGTGCCCGCAATTATTGTAATCGGTGAAGTGGTGGCAAAACATCGCTTATTTCAGGAAATTAAAGAAAAAGCTCTAACCTTATAGCCATGAACCAGCTATTTCCTATATTCGTCAAACTGAATCAGATTCACACCTTGCTCGTTGGAGGAGGGAACGTTGCATTGGAAAAATTTCAGGCACTCGTTTCCAATGACAAAGCATTGAACTTAACAATCGTAGCGAAGGAAATCAATCCTGCGTTTGAAGAACTTCTACAAGAATACCCTCAGGTCAAGCTGTATGTCCGTCCATTTGAGCCGAACGATCTTATCGATAAACAGCTGGTCATTGCAGCAACAAACAATACTGCGCTCAACGATCAGTTACGTAGTTTAACATCACAAGGAAACATACTGTTTAATGCGGCGGACAAACCGGATTTGTGTGACTTCTACTTAGGATCAATTGTTAAGAAAGGTGATCTGAAAATAGCTATTTCAACAAACGGAAAATCTCCAACAATTGCCAAACGTGTAAAAGAATTATTAAATGAGCTTTTACCTGAAGAAATTGACGAAACTTTGTCATTGATGAGTGCCTACCGAGAGCAGCTCAAAGGTGATTTCGAATTTAAAGTAAAGAAGTTGAACGAACATACCAAAAATATATTACGTTATGAACGTTAAAGAAATCAAAGAAATTATTGGTGACAAAAAAGGAGTGGAGCTCTTACAAACGATAGCTGCAATATTTCCGAATGAAGTCGTTTTTTCAACATCTTTTGGTATAGAGGACCAAATTATTACAGAATGGATCGGTAAAAATAATATTGATATCGAAATATTCACATTGGACACCGGACGACTGTTTAAAGAAACCTATTCATTGTGGAGCCGTACCTTGGAGCGCTATCAACTGCAAATTAAGACCTACACGCCAGACACAAGCCTATTAGAAGAATTTATTAGCAGAAAAGGCCCCAATTCATTCTATGAATCGGTAGACAATCGTAAGGAATGCTGCCGAATAAGAAAAATAGAACCTTTGCAGCGTGCAGTCAAAGGGAAAAAAATTTGGGTAACCGGGATCAGATCTGATCAATCCGTCAATCGTCACGATATGGATTTTATCGAATACGATGAGGTTAATCAGATCATTAAAATCCATCCTTTATTTGATTGGACCTTTGACGAGGTTAAAAAATATTGCAAGGAACAATACATTCCTTATAATGTCCTGCACGATAAAGGTTTTCCGAGTATCGGTTGCCAGCCTTGCACCAGAGCGATACAGGAAGGTGAAGATTTCCGTGCTGGCAGATGGTGGTGGGAAGATCAAAGTAAAAAAGAATGTGGTTTACATGCTGTTAAACCTTAAATAAACCAGGCATAAACTCAAATTCATTAAATCAAATTTTATTATTTCAGAAAATGGACTATTTAGATCATTTAGAAGCGGAAGCAATATATATATTAAGGGAGGTCGCTGGGCAATTTGAGAAACCTGCGTTACTATTCTCTGGTGGCAAGGATTCTATCACACTTGTTCACCTCGCAAAAAAAGCATTTAGACCTGGGAAATTTCCATTTCCATTAGTGCACATTGATACCGGCCACAATTTCCCCGAAACAATTGTTTTCAGAGATTCACTGATTGAAGAAATTGGCGAAAAACTGATTGTAGGTTATGTGCAGGAAAGTATCGACCAAGGCAAAGTGGTGGAGCAAAAGGGAAAAAATGCAAGTCGAAATGCTTTACAAACAGTCACCTTATTAGATACAATTTCGAAACATGGCTTCGACGCTTGTATTGGAGGAGCACGCAGAGATGAAGAAAAAGCCCGTGCGAAGGAGCGGATATTCTCTGTGCGAGATGAATTCGGCCAATGGGATCCCAAACGCCAAAGACCTGAACTGTGGAGCATATTCAATGGTAAAATAAACAAGGGTGAAAATGTACGGGTATTTCCTATTTCAAACTGGACAGAATTGGATGTCTGGAATTATATAAAACGTGAACAGATTGCGTTGCCATCTATCTATTTCAGCCACGAACGGGAAGTTATCACACGCAATGGACAACTAATGGCAGCTGCACCGTTTCTGAATATCGATGCTGACGATGTAATCGAACGCAAATCAGTACGGTTTAGAACTGTTGGGGACATGACCTGTACAGCAGCTGTAGATTCAACGGCTACAGAACTTGATGATATCATAGCTGAAATAAAAGCGTCAACTGTAAGTGAACGTGGAGCCAGAATGGACGACAAAGTGTCTGAAGCAGCTATGGAAGAACGTAAAAAACAAGGATACTTTTAATCCACTTTCAAATTAATACCTGATATTGACAACAATGAATATATTGAAATTTATAACCGCCGGTTCCGTGGATGATGGTAAAAGTACTTTAATAGGTCGCTTGCTTTACGATACCAACTCCATTTTGGATGATCAATTGGAAGCCATACAGCGTGCTAACCGGAAAAATGATGATGGAACCGTTGACTTGGCCATATTGACTGATGGTCTTAAGGCTGAACGTGAACAAGGGATCACTATAGATGTTGCCTACAAATATTTCCAGACTGATCATAGAAAATATATTATAGCTGATGCTCCAGGGCATATCCAATATACAAGAAACATGGTAACTGGCGCTTCCAATTCGGACCTCATAATCATTTTGGTTGACGCCCGTAAAGGCGTAATAGAGCAAACAAAACGCCATTCTTTCATCGCTAAACTACTAGCTATGAAGCAGGTTTTGGTTTGCATTAACAAAATGGATATGGTCGATTACAGTGCAACGGTATTCGAACAGATCAAAAGTGATTACCTAACGCTGGCTAGCAATCTAGGGCTCAAAGATGTTGATTTCATACCCGTTTCTGCTCTAAAAGGTGATAATATCGTCCATAAATCGGATCGTATGTTCTGGTATACAGGCGAATCTCTATTAGATTACCTGGAAAATGTAGAAATACATGAACACGAAACAGCCAACTGGAGATTTCCAGTCCAATGGGTTGTAAGACCACAAACGGATGATTTACACGACTATAGGGGATATGCAGGTCGCGTATTAGGAGAGGGGTTAACAGTGGGAGATCCTGTAATTGTCTATCCAGCAGAGACTTTCAGCACAGTAAAAGCTATAGAATTGAACGGACAGCAGCTTCAACGGGCAGAAAGTGGACAATCTGTCATTATCCATCTCAGCGATGACGTCGACATTAGCCGTGGAGACACAATTGCCAGCGTGGAAAATCCACCGAAATTCGAACGTAATATCCAAGCAAATTTGTGCTGGTTCGACAACAAACCTTTGGATACGGACCAAATTTACCTGGTTCAAAGTCACAGTAAATTAACAAAAGTTAAGATTGTTGATGTGCTTTACAAATTTGATATCAATACACAAGAAAAAGTTTATAATGAGGAGATCAAGCTTAATGATATTGGCCGAATAGCAATTAAATCTGCTGAGAACCTTGTATTTGATTTACAAAATGAAAACGCAGAAAATTCGCAAGCCATTGTTATTGACCCACGAACAAATCTAACTGTTGGTGCTTTAATGATTCAGGCAGTTGACTAATATCTTTTTAAAATGTAAATATTCAACCTAAATATTTTTCAAGGAACTCATACATTGTCTGAGTTCCTTTTTTTTGCGAAATATAGCTAACATTATCAAGAATCTACTTTAAAGACTTAAAATGATAGAAGGTAATTGTACAATAGGGGCATTTCTACATTTACTATTTAACATAATATAAATTATAAACAAAATATGATAACAAAATAGGAGTCATTAGCGTTTATTAAATAATCAGAAAAAACTATCAACAATTAAATATTCATCAATCATAACGGGATATTTATAACTATTTTATTAAAAACGAAAATGATTCTATCTTTCTGAGATAAACTCGAATAAAATACTGTTATATGGTCATTTAACCTTCATTTCGCAATTGAATATTCTGTTTTAAACAATTTAAATAAAATATGAAATTTCATCAAAACAGAATAATATTTGTAAATAATTAATGATTATTGGTTTTTTGTTAAAAAATACATAAATTAGTGCCAGCCAAAGGGAAATTTTACTAATTAAAACATGTCAAAAAACTTTAACGAGTTCATTTCAATCGTTGAGAAACGTAATCCAAATGAACCAGAATTCTTACAAGCTGTAAAAGAAGTTACTGAGGATTTATTTCCTTATATCACTGAAAACCATCCTGAATTTTTTGACCAAAAAATTCTTGAAAGACTTACTGAACCTGAGCGTATTATATCTTTCCGTGTAACCTGGTTGGATGATAACCATCAAGTACAAGTTAATCGTGGGTATCGTGTTCAGATGAATAGTTCAATCGGTCCATACAAGGGCGGTCTACGCTTCGCCCCTTCTGTTAACCAAAGCATCTTAAAATTCCTCGCTTTTGAGCAGGTATTTAAAAATAGCTTAACTGGATTACCGATTGGCGGCGGAAAAGGTGGCTCTGATTTTGATCCTAAAGGTAAATCAGACAATGAAATTATGCGTTTTTGCCAAAGTTTCATGACTGAGCTTTACCGTCATATTGGTGCTGATACAGATGTTCCTGCAGGTGATATCGGTGTTGGCGGCCGTGAAATTGGCTTCTTATTTGGACAATTTAAACGTCTTCAAAACAACTTTACCGGAGTTCTTACAGGTAAAGGCGAACTGTGGGGCGGCTCGTATATCCGTCCAGAAGCAACTGGTTATGGCTTATTGTATTTTGTAGACTGTATATTCAGACATCAGGGAAAATCATTACAGGGTAAAGTTGCTACCGTATCCGGAGCTGGCAATGTAGCTTTTTTCGCTGTAGAGAAAGCCCTTCAACTAGGTGCTAAAGTAATAACGGTATCAAACAGCTTAGGAACATTGTATGATCCTGACGGTTTTGATGCTGAAAAAATGGCCTTTGGTGCAACATTAGGAAGAAATTTGGATCAATATCCAGCTCGCTACCCTAATGCCCAATTTTTAGCTGGTCAGAAGCCTTGGCAATTTAAATGTGATATCGCATTGCCTTGTGCAACACAAAATGAGCTGGATGAATCCGATGCAAAAGCACTTATCGCAAATGGTTGTATCTGTGTTGCTGAAGGTGCCAATATGCCTTCTACTGCGGAAGCTATTAAAGTTTTTCTTGACGCAAAAATTAGTTTTGCACCTGGTAAAGCTGCGAACGCTGGTGGTGTTGCTGTTAGCGGATTAGAAATGTCTCAGAACTCAATCCGTACTCAATGGTGTACAGAAGAAGTTGACAATCGCTTAAAATCCATTATGGAGAGTATCCACGAAACTTGTCTGAAATATGGTCAGGACAGTGGATTCGTAAATTATTTAAAAGGTGCCAATATTGGTGGTTTTATTAAAGTCGCCAATGCTATGAAAGCACAAGGTATCGTATAATTAAGCCTTTTTCTAATCATATCATAATCCTGAACGCTCAAATGCATTGCATTTGGGCGTTTTTTTATACTTTTATGCTAAATTTAAAAACAAGAACTTTACATGAGATTAATAGCTGAACTTCCCCACCCTGATTGCAAGATTTCAATTTTTGGCATGAATCAAAAATTCATTATTAAGTTTGAGCAAGGCAATTTAGAACAATCCTATAAAATTGCGGAAATGGATATTATTGGTGGTGTAAATGGCGTATTCGATTTACTTGATGAGGAATTTCTAAAAAGTGTAATCGATCAATTCGCATTGATGCGTCAATCTTTTAACAGTGCTTACAATAGATACGAATAACAGATTTATGTTAAACTATATATATTTTGCTGCATTTTGGGCATGTCAAATTATCTCCTCTATCTTATTCAAACTTGGAGGAATACATCCAAAATATAAATGGACAGCATTGATCATTGGAAATATTATTCTGCTTTCTGCAAGTTGGTTTCTTGTACAGCTATTTAAAAATGTTTCTCAGCCTATCGTCATCGCCTTATGTTCAGGCGGCACATTTCTAACCGTTCAGCTGGCCATGGCACTTTATTTTAAAAGTCCATTGAGCTGGCAGCAGGTCTTAGGCATGTTTGTCATTATTTCAGGCATGATTTTGATTACTTTTGGCGGGAAAGAAACGACCTAAGTATATATTGGGCAATCTTAAGGGATGAGTTTTATTTGTTGTAGTAAAACTCATCGATAATTTGGGAACCAGCCAATTGCTGATTAAAACGATCTAGATCATTCATTTTGCCCGAGATATCATACATTACTTCTAACTTCCCACCGATTTTTTCTATAACACGCCTGGTCGCTTTAATCTTAAAATCGAGTGCTAATTGTTCAAATTCATGCGGATGATAGAATTCATTAGAGCTAAACTTAATATGAAGTGAACGGATCAGGTAATAACGCGCCAACAGGATCTCTATCCGTTGAAAAAGCGCAAGTATAACCACCATAAACACCGCAAAGGAGATCGCGTACACAAGCTGCCCCAAGCCGGCAAACATTCCAATTCCAGCTGTGGCCCAAATGACTGCAGCAGTAGTGAGGCCACTGACCGATAGTTTACCTTTAAATATGACTCCCGCACCAATAAAACCGATACCAGTTACAATATTGGCTGCAACACGATCTGTACTATTGCCTATAAACAAACAGGAAACAATAGTAAACATCGCTGAGCCAAAACAAATGAGCACCACCGTTCGAAATCAAGCTGATTTGTTTCTGTATTCCCGTTCAAAACCAATTAAACTGCCACACAAAATTGAAGTAAGGGCATTTAATAAAGGTTCACTGCTCAAAAAATCAGTAATGCTTTCCATAAGAAACTTTTGCAGAAAGATTGGATATGGAGCCCCAATATGCATGCATTAGGACTCCATTTAATTTTTAACTATAAATAAGCATAGGTTATGCCATCTCCTCCACGATCTTGATGTTCATCTTCAAATCGGCTTACATGACTATATTTGCGAAGATAATCACGGATGAATTTACGCAGAATACCATCCCCCTTGCCATGAATGATTTTTAAAGATGGATAACCAATCATTACGGCTCGATCCAATACGCGTTCCAGTTCATTTAACGCATCCTCTGTCCGCATGCCTCTAAGATCAAGTTCGGGTTTAAAGTCAGCTACAGTACCGGAAGATAGTGACCTGGACAAACTTTTTGCAGTTTTCTTCCCTTCCCGACCTTCTAGTTTAATCACATTTTTTCGCTTTTGAACAGTACGCAATTCACCCATGGCAAGAATTAAATTGTTCTTTGCAATTTCGACGATCTGCGCTTCAGCACCATTATCTATAATCTGTACCCAATCCCCAATATTTAATTCGGCGGATTCAGGCGCTTTCACTTTGACGATTTGCTTTGCTGGTTTTTGCTCTTTGGGAAGAACAGCTTGAAGTGCCTGATCCAAATTGCTGCGCAGCTCACGTGTTTTCTCCTTATCCGCCTTTGCAGATTTGATCTGCGCAACCGTATTTTCGATTAACTTATTCGAACTTTTAATAATCTGTTGCGCCTCCTCTTTGGCTTTCTTCAGTATGACACGTTTATTTTCTTCCAAATAGTTTTGTAGTTCAAGATACTCCGATTTAATCGACTCCAGTTCTTTCTCTCTTTTATTAATTGCTACTTTTGTATCAAATACTTCTTTCTTTTCTCTCTCTAAATCAATTAACAATGTGTCAACTTTCTTCTGCTGTACGCCAATCTTACCCTTAGCAGATTCTAGAATATCTTTGCCCAAACCTATTTTCTGTGCAATTTCAAATGCATAAGAGCTACCGGGTTTACCGATCTGCAAGATATACATTGGTTTCATTTCGCGGTTGTCAAATAGCATTGAAGCATTCTCCAGTCCATGAGTATTGCTAGCAAAGACTTTCAGATTTGAATAGTGTGTTGTCACGACTCCCCTAATTTGCTTTTTGTTTAGCGATTCCAATACAGCCTCAGCGATCGGTCCACCAAACAAAGGATCAGTTCCAGTCCCAAATTCGTCGATCAGGACCAAGGTGCGTCCATTCGCAAATTCAGTGAAATATTTCATCTTAGACAGATGGGCACTATAGGTACTTAAATCACTTTCGATGGATTGATCGTCACCTATATCTGCAAATATCTGTTTAAAAACACCTACTTTTGATGTCGGTTCAGCGGGAATCAATAAACCTGACTGCACCATAATCTGCAACAGCCCCACCGTTTTCATACAAACTGATTTACCACCAGCATTAGGACCCGATACTACGATAACACGTTGGATATGATCAATCTGAATATTCAATGGAACAACAGTGTGATGCTGATTCAGTAATAAAAGTGGGTGGCGACCATTCACCAGATTGATCTCTGCTTCTTTTGACAATTCGGGCATCTCGGCATCAATATCCAGTGCAAAGAGTGCTTTTGCGCGCACAAAATCCACTTTTGTCAATAGACCATGGTAAGACAGCAATAAAGGAATATGTGGACGGACTTTATCCGTCAATTCAACCAAAATTCGAATGACTTCACGCCTGCGTTCAAACTCTAGATCTCTGATTTTATTATTTAGGTGAAACACCTCTTCAGGTTCTATATAAGCAGTTTGTCCGGTTGCAGATTCATCATGTATCAAACCTTTCAGCTTCCTTTTATTCTCTGCCAAAATAGGAATACAGAGCCGTCCATCCCGTATGGTTAGGTTCCCATCGGCGGTCCAACCACTATCTTGAGCACTCTTGAAGATGCTGTTGATACGTTTCATTGCCTCTTGCTCGGCACGCTGAATCTGCTGCGTAATTTCCAACAACAAGCGGGAAGCATTATTTTTAAGTTTCCCACGTTCATCAATAACCATCTCGATATCACGAATAATTCCTTTCTCGATCGGTAAATGTTCAAACAGTACTTCAAGATTGGGGTAAAGACCCTCGCGTTCGTTAAAATAACGAATAATGGCATAGACGGTTTTTAGAGACAACAATACCCTAAAAAATTCCTCTTCAAGTAGAAATGTACCTTCTACCCTTGCCTTTTCAATAATGGATCGAAGAGGAAAAAAATTCTCAACGGGAAATGCACTGTCATTGATCAAAAGATCTTTAAACTCGCTAGTTTGTCTTAAAAATCTATCAATTTGATCGTAACGGGTCTGCGGTTGAATCTTTTCAACCAGCTCACGGCCTGACTCACTCAGGCATTTTTCTTTTATTTTATCTTTTATCTCGGAAAATCCGAGTTTATCAATTGCATTTATTGGATATACCATAGAAATTATTTTCTTAAATGGTTAAAGTTTCACCGGCGGCCTTATCTGCTGCGGCGGAGTAAGAACTGGTCTCTTTTCCAGTTCACTTGTTGTTGGTCGTGGCTCCACAGGTTTTTGTGCCAATGCAGTATCCCTAGCCGAAGTACCAGGTGTTGTCGGCGGAGAAACTGTACTTTTCTGTGGAGCAGGCGTTTCAATCGGTAAATTTGAATTGCCTACAGACAACTGGTTCATTAAATAACCGTCCACGCTAATACCAGTTTTTGATTGAATCCCTTTGTTAAACAGTGAAGAGGATTCTCTAAAATTGAATTTCGACTTATTGGGCAAATAATGTATAAGTGCTGCGATACGCTCCTGATAGGCTTGCTGCGTACGCATAACGCGATTGGTGCTATCCTGAATATGCATATTTTGGATAGAATCTCTTGTCCGGATGGAGTCCTGTTTTTTTCGTTCTATATCCGCATAAAACTTATTTTCCTTGGTCAGATTATCTTCCACTTTCTTATAAATAGCGGACATAACCTCTGCATCCTTACCATAATAGTCCAAATTCTTTCTGAAAGAGACCGAGTCCAAACCGTATTTGTCGAAAGTCACTTTATACAAAGGCAACATCACTTTGCGTGCACTATCTATCGGTAAAATATTGAGATAGGAATCAGTCAATTGAATTTCAGTCAGCGCGTCGACAAACTTACTTTGAGAGATAATATCTTTCCCTCCAGTTCCGACACAAGAACCAAATAAAAAAATCACTGCAAGTAGATTCAGTATTAATCGTAGCATTTCGTAGTTTTGTACAAATTTACAAAAAGCACCGACATTTGGCACTTTTTACATCATCAAAACTATATCAGAAATGAGTATCGCTAGTAATTTAGAAGCATTAAGATTGGAAACCGAGGCTGTTGGCGTACAACTTGTAGCTGTTTCAAAAACAAAATCCAACTCAGACATCATGGAAGCTTATGAAGCTGGGCAACGTATCTTTGGTGAAAATCATGTTCAAGAGTTGGTTGAAAAAGCAGCGCTTTTACCTAAAGATATTCAGTGGCATATGATCGGTCACCTTCAGACAAATAAGGTTAAATATATCGTACCTTTCATCAACTTAATTGCATCAGTCGATTCATTAAAATTACTGAAAGAAATAAACAAACATGCGCTAAAAGCAAAGCGGACAATCGACTGCCTTTTACAGGTATATATTGCGGAAGAAGAAACAAAATTTGGTTTTGACCACGCCGAGCTCATCGAACTTCTCCGTGATGAAGAGTTTCTTGCGTTAACAAATATTCGTATATGCGGTTTGATGGGAATTGCCTCAAATACCGATAAGGAAAAAGTAATTAAAGCTGAATTCTATGAACTGAAGATGTTGTTTGATGGAATCAAGGCAAGTTTCTACAGAAAAGATGAGTTTTTCAATACCCTATCCATGGGAATGTCCTCAGACTATAAACTGGCAATAGCTGAAGGTTCGACGATGGTACGCATCGGAAGCACAATTTTTGGCAAAAGAATTATCAAACACTTCAAAAACAATGACTAAAACCACTATACGACAAGCAGTTATTGCAGACTGTACACGAATGCTTGAGTTAATCAAAGAGCTTGCTATTTATGAAAAAGCGCCAGACGAAGTAACCGTATCACTTTCAGAATTTGAGGATGCTGGTTTTGGTCCTCATCCGGTATGGGGTGCCTTTGTTGCGGAGATAGACGGCGAAATTGTTGGAATTTCATTATATTATACACGCTATTCGACCTGGAAAGGCCGGAGACTCTATTTAGAGGATCTGATTGTCACAGAAAGTATGCGGGGTCTGGGAATCGGTAAATTACTTTTTGATAAGACTTTGGACTATGGCAAACAGTGCGGATTTCATGGGATGGTATGGCAGGTCCTGGATTGGAATGAGCCGGCTATAAAGTTTTATGAAAAATATAAAGCAGACTTTGATGCGGAGTGGATCAATGTGTCAATCACTTATTAAATAACAGAATATTCAAATCAATGCGGTTTCATTTTTTTTTAAAGATTTTAGTTCTCAGCGGTTTGTTATACGCATGCAATGGCCAAAATAAAACACCTGTAGACGTACAGCATACCGATACACTCTTCTACAGCAGAAAAAACATAGATGAGCATAGCAATTATTTTCTAAAAGAAGATGATCGATTGGATACGACTTATTTCCGGGCAAAATATCCTATTTTCAAAGAAAGCAAAATTAACGACCTTATTGCTACCGTCGTTCATCTCGAAGGCGATACAAGCATGGAAGAGGCAGCACATCGTTTTATTAATTCCTACAACGAATACGTAGAAGAGAATAATGGGAAATCTACAGCAACCTGGAACCGGGACCTACAAGTGGATGTAGTCGCCAACACCCCCATTTTCTTGGGACTACGAACCAAACAGGAAGAGTATACCGGTGGAGCACATGGAGACCACTTCATTCTATATTCGAATTTTGATCGACAATCCAACAAAGCGATTACGATCGATGATATCATTTTAGAAGATAATAAAGATAAATTTATAAAGATCGTTGAGCAATATTTCCGTAAGCAAGAAGGATTAAGCGGTGATGATTCATTAAATGGAAAATATTTTTTTGAAGACGGCAAGTTTTCACTGGCCGATAATTTCACTTTTGAAAAAAATGATATCCTGTTTTACTACAATGTATACGAGATCAAATCCTATGCCGAGGGAAATACAGAACTGCGTATCCCCTATACAACATTTAAGCATCTGATTTCGGACAAAGGACTAAAATATATCAACAGTATCAATTAGCAATCAACTAAACTAATAAATAAATGCAGGTTTTCAAATTTGGAGGGGCGTCAGTAAAAGATGCTGAAAGTGTCAGAAATTCAGCTCGGATTATTTCAAAATACAAAGGCGACGCCTTATTAGTCGTCATATCCGCTATGGGGAAGACAACAAACCTCCTGGAAAAATTGACCAAAGAGTATTTTAATAACACAGGTTCGCAGTTTCAGACCTTAGAGGACGCAAAAGAATTTCACTTTCATATCCTTCAGGAATTGTTCCCTGAAGCCGGAAACCCTATATTCGATGAAATTGCCAACTGCTTTGTCGAAATCGAATGGATTCTGGAAGAAGAACCTCAAGACTCATATGATTACCTTTTTGATCAGATTGTGTCAATGGGAGAACTTATCTCCACGAAGATCGTAGCAGCCTATGTTGCTTCTATTGGAGAAAACGTAAAATGGCTGGATGCGCGTGATTATATATTCACAGACAATACCTATCGCGAAGCTATTGTAGATTGGAACAAAACGGAAGAAAAAATCCGTGCAGAACTTCCTGCTATTCTCGATGAATACATTGTAATCACACAAGGATTTTTGGGTTCTACTTCTGAAAATTTCACAACCACCTTAGGCCGGGAGGGTTCCGACTATTCCGCAGCGATATTTGCGTCCTGTTTAAATGCCGAAAACGTAACTATCTGGAAAGATGTACCAGGTGTCCTCAATGCTGACCCCAAGTGGTTTGAAAAGACCGAATTGATTCCTGAATTATCGTACACCGACGCTATTGAACTTACGTATTATGGTGCAACGGTCATCCATCCGAAAACAATAAAACCTCTGCAAAACAAAAAGATCGCTTTGAATGTACGTTCCTTTGTTGATCCCGATTCGCCCGGTACCATGATAAAGAGTACAAATCAGACCTTACCAGTACCCTCTTTTATCTTTAAGGTAAACCAGATTTTCATTTCAATCTCGCCGAGAGATTTCTCCTTTATAGTCGAAGACAACCTCCGGGATATCTTTAATTTATTTCATGAACACCGTATCAAAATCAATATGATGCACAACACAGCAATCAATTTTACGGTGGCAGTAGATGATACAGGGAAAAATCTGGTCGACCTGATCAATGAATTGGAGCAACGTTTTAAGGTCAAGTATGAATCAGGACTAGAGCTAATTACAATCCGTTATTACAATCAGGAGACAATCGACCGTGTTTTGGTTGATAAGGAAGTTATTAGCGAATTAAAGGATACTTATACTTGCCAACTTCTTGTTAAAAAAATATAAATGAATACATTAATCCTTCAAGAGGAGATTCAGCAGTTTTTAGAGAGAAACATGCATGAGTCACCAGCTAAAATTGCGTTAAAAAAATCTCCTTTTGAAGGAATATCTTCCGCAGAACTTGCAGCCCAGCTTGATGGTCGCCAACGGGCAAATGCTAAAATTCCATTGTGGGCACAAACACGTGGAATCTACTTTCCTGCTAAGCTCAATCTTGAGCAATGTTCCTCTGAGAAAACAGGTATATTCAAAAGTTCGCTTATAAAAAAAGGAAGCCATTTAATTGACGCCACTAGCGGTTTCGGTGTTGATAGCTACTACTTCTCGCAAAAGGCGGAAAAAGTAACTTCCTGTGAGTTGAACCCCGAACTCGCGGCAATTTCAAAGCATAATGCGGCAGTCTTAAATGCGGGCAACCTCCAGGTCGTCGCTGCAAATGGTATCGATTATATTCTCAAGGCTCCTGCTGAACGATTTGATTATATCTACCTTGATCCTTCAAGAAGAGTCCTGAACAAAAAGGTATTTTTACTGGATGAATGTGAGCCTAATCTAGTTGAATTACAAGATGAGTTTTTTAAACATGCTGATACGATAATCAGCAAGCTTGCTCCATTATTGGATATATCGGCGGCAATACAAATGCTCCGATATGTAAAAAACGTTTACGTCGTTTCTTTACAGAATGACTGCAAGGAACTCATTTTTATACAGGAAAAGGGCTACGAGGGTGAGCCATACATACATGCCGTAAGATTGTTTCAGGAGCGGCAGCAGCTTGTCTCCTTTACTTACGAAAACGAACGTGCAATCGTAAACGACTACAGTGCTCCCCTGTCCTATTTATATGAACCTGATGTTGCTCTATCCAAAGCTGGAGCTTTTAAAACGATTGCTCAAGTGTTCAATGTAAAAAAATTGCATAAAAACACCCACCTCTATACTTCCGATCAAAAGGTTGAGAATTTCCCGGGCAAGACATTTGTTATAAAGCAAATTGAATCTTTCACGGATTTTAAGAAAAGTAAAAAACAATTAAAATCCGATATCATCGCAAAAAACTTCCCCCTGAAAACCGAAGAGATCAAAAAGAAGTTTAAAATAAAAGATGCCGGCGACTCGTTCACATTTTTTACGACCACCCTAAATGATCAATTTAGTGTCATACATACACGGCGTCTCTTAGAATAGACATTTTCATTACAATTGTCGAAATTCTTCTCCGTAATTTTAATGCATGGATAAAATAGCATTATCAGCATTGGACTTAGCGCCAATCAAAAAAGGAGAAAATACCGCTAGTGCCCTAAAGCGTACTGTAAAAATTGCCCAACATATAGAGAAACTGGATTTTAAAAGAATTTGGGTTGCCGAGCATCATAATATGGAATATATAGCCAGCTCAGCAACATCACTTCTGATACAGCATATAGCGGCAAATACCTATCATATACGTGTAGGCTCGGGGGGCATCATGCTGCCTAATCATGCTCCATTGGTCATTGCTGAGCAATTTGGCACATTGGAGACATTATTTCCCGGTCGTATTGATCTTGGTTTGGGCCGTGCTCCGGGAACGGATCAGCTGACCGCCATGGCATTACGCAGAAACAATCTGAATACAGCCTTTCAATTCCCACAAGAAGTAAAAGACCTACAGCGGTATTTCAGTGCAGATAACTATGATGCAAAAGTAAGAGCTTTTCCGGGTGAGGGTCTGGATATTCCGCTCTATATTTTGGGGTCAAGTACCGATAGTGCCTATTTGGCAGCTAGCCTGGGGCTTCCATATGCCTTTGCGACACATTTTGCACCAGCACAATTTGCATCAGCAAGTATGATCTACCACCAGAATTTTGTGCCTTCGGAAGTTTTAGAAAAACCCTATTTCATCTCCTGTGTCAATGTCATTGCAGCGGACAGTACGGAAGAAGCCAATTTTTTGGCAACAAGCTTCTATAACCTATTTGCGGGAATAGTGACCAACACACGAAGACCTCTTTCAGAACCGACGCAGGATGTAATTTACAAAGGTATCGCCGCCATTGAGCAGGCTGTACAGAGTATGGCTTCTTGTGCATTTATCGGCGATGGTGCCAAAATCCGTCCGGAAATAGAAAAGTTTGTTAAGGATCACAAGGTCGATGAAATCATGGCAACTTCCTATATTTTTGATGACGACAAATGCCTTCGTTCATTTTCATTGTTAAAAGAGCTATTTAGCTAGGAAACAGAAATATTATATATACGGTGAATTTTATATATTTAAACAAAATTCACCGTATATGAATGTTTTCATTTCCTTCAGCCTGATCCTGGGATTATTTTCCCTACAGGCGTGTACAAACTCTTCTACAAAACAGCATAGAAATTTACCTGATACAGCACACATTTCAGACAGCTTATCAGTATCAACTAATGATAACACCGCACCTTTCATTTCGCCTAAGACAGATTCTTCACAAGGACAGATCTTTCTTGTCCGCAGCTATCGTATATGGGAAAAGGAAGATCCTACAGCAGTATTAAACAAAGAGTGGTATGATCTTTATGAGGAAAATGGTCAATATTATTTGGGCAAAGTAGATTATGAGGTCAAGGATGGTTTTGACGACTGCGCACAAGTAGCTACTAAAAGCGTTGAATCACGAAGAAATTCATTGTTATTCCTGAAGCTGAAAGGACTTAAAGCAGGCGTAGTAGAACATATTAAAATAAGTCAGTCCGAAATTTGGCCAAAAGAATCTGTTACTTATTCATTCAACAACAAAAAGATAAACCTCAGGGCCTCAGGAACTATAAGGTCCACAGAAGTGCAAACAGATGAAAAGGCGCACGAAAAGGTATTTCATGAGGTTACCGATTATAAGCTGCTCTATATCCCAAATAATGGAAATAAAGAAAAAATGCTGTTTCAGGTTGACCAATATGACCACGTATTTATGTCGACGCTATTCGTTGGGGATATCGACCGAGATGGGGCATTAGATTTCGTTTTTTCCAATCCAAAAAATTATGAAGAAGAAGCTATGCTACTGTTTCTGTCCAATCACGGCAACCCACTGATGTTTGAAGCAGAAGAACAATTTGACTGTTAATTGAACCTCAAATGGGAAAAATGAACTACTACTTGCATCGGATGCAATCTATTCATCGGGCGCTGATTTCGGTCCTTGTCTTTCTATTGATCTACCTGATCTCGCCCATCAAAAGCCTTCCTCTGCTTAATTTAATGTTATGCTGGTTTGGCTTTTGTTTAGCCTATATTTCTATATCCTGGTACACATTTTATACCACACCAATTGCTGCTATTGCCCGAAAAGCACAGCAGGAAGATGGCAGCCGTCTCTTCGTATCGCTATTTATTATTTTAGTGACCATAGGCTGTTTTGTTTCGGTATTGATGATTATTATATCAAGCAAGGATAAACAGTTAAATGACGCTTATATTATCATTATTTGCATCTTAGCCATGCTGTCCTCTTGGGTATTGGTACATACGATATATACTTTTCATTACGCACGCTTATACTATGAAAATAAGGTGACTGGAACCGGACTAGAGTTTCCGGGAGATGACAAGCCCGATTATGTGGATTTCGCTTATTTTTCATTTGTGATGGGCTGTACCTTCCAGGTGTCTGATGTCGGAATCTCATCAAAAAAAATACGAAGGGTAGCTTTATTTCACGGCCTCCTCTCCTTTGCTCTAAATACATTTGTCGTTGCATTGACAATAAATATCATTTCTGGTTTGATCAATTGAGTTTTTGGCCAAAAAGTCTTATTTTAGAGCAAAAATTACATACATGAAGTTGTTTATTCCATTGGCCACGCTCAGTTCATTTATTATTCTAATCACCTCATGTGCAAAAAAAGATAACACAGGGGGTGGATCTGCTGGGGCTTCCGGCAGCTTTATAGGCCGTGTTCAATATCAGGATAATACATTGGATGTGGATCGGGATAATCGTTTAATACGTGTATTACAAGTGAGCGGAAACACCTATAAAATTGAATTTTATACAGGCATTCCGAATATTACAGACTTGGTATTAAATAAAACAAATGATAGTACCTGGGTCTCTTCCGACACCACCGGCTTAAAAAACGTGATGATTGAGGGGAAAATGCTGACAATTAACTACCAATCTAATAGTCAGAGCTGGATCGTCAATGAAGCCGTGCGTAAATAATAATCAATCTAAATTGTCATATTAAATTCATATTCTATTTGAAAATCATCTCTTTCTCCTTATATTTAGTTAAGCATAAAGGAAAAGAGAAATGAAACAAATAAATAAATTAGGTGCGATTGCATCTGTGTTGGCGATTGCACTTGCTTTGAGTGCATTTAGTTTCCAACAAGAGAAACCTAAAGAAGAGCCAAAACCTACCAATCTAAAAGTTCTTCCAAAAAATATCTCCCATGACGAATTGATTTCCACTATGAAGGAATTTAATGTCGCTTTAGGTGTAAAATGTGGTTTCTGTCACGCGCCATCGAAAGAGGATCCTAAAAAAATGGATTTTGCAAGTGATGATAACCACAAAAAAGAGATTGGACGAGCGATGATTAAGATGACCCAAAAGATAAACAAAAAGTATTTTAATCGTAGCTGGGATGGATCACCCGCCAAAGCGATTTCCTGTAAAACCTGTCATGGCGGAAAAGAAGAACCAGAGATGGTCTTAACGAAAAACTAATCAAACCACATATCCATGTAACACCATAATAGCCTGTATTGTGGTGTTTTTTATTTTAAACACCTTTCAAGGAAAAAGACAGGAGAACGTACATAGTCATTAAAAAGTTATCAATCGAAAGCTAAGAAATGTAAGACTATAAATCTTTGAATCCTTTTCTTTTTATTTCACGGGTTTCAAGTATAAGATCGATTATTTGCGGCGGTAATCTGATGAGCATTTTATCCTGCCAGCCAATTTCTTCCTGAACGGATTTTCCAGATTGGCTGACAGCCTTGAGGGCATACAGAGAAGCCCCCAAACTATGATCTGCCATATGCGCTGTTGATACCGCCTGACCAATAGCGCGTGAAATAGTTTTTAATACTGGATCAGCTGTCTCACGCGCTGCTGCATGTGCGGCCCAGGCCGCTTCCATTGCCGCACCTGTCCCGACATTTCCCCTTTCCCATTCTCTGGCAATGTCAAGCGCCTGAAATAAACGGATATCAATGTTCCTATCAGAGAAAAGTTCCAACGCATGTTTTGCACATGCGATTGCCCAATTCATTAATCCACGATGGTTTTCTAAAGTAAGGTCCCCGCCTCTATGCTCTGCAACAAATTTTTTATTTCTCATAAAATCCGCTAATCTCTACAAACATGAACAAGTATTGCTTTAATAAATTTAACCTATATCAAAAAATTACCAGCCCCGGAGGAATTTATTGGATTCGGGAAAACCGGGACTGGATAAGATAGATCAAGCAATTAGGATTGTTGTCATATTTATGATATAGCAAAAATAGGGTTCAGTAATGATATTCCTATTTTCATAATTATTCAATCACTTTAAGAATTTATAACAATGCTTAACTATTTTTTGAGATTTGGCTTAAAAAAGCAATACGGCTTGACAGCTTCTATATGATTCACCTAGGACCTAATTTTCTATTCCCGTTTTCCATTAATATAAGCGTACATAACTGTAGCACGTTCATGCCCCAGTTCAAAATCTTCCTTTAACCAATTAATTCTTCTGTTCCTTTTGATTTTTTGATATATTGGGATTAGATTTTCGCATCCATCAGTTTGTCCTCTAGAGTTTTAGCATTCCCAAGTTTTATCTTCACCAAAAAGGGTCTTTTAGATTGTAAATCTTTAGGAATGACAATATCGAAATACATATTTTTATCCCTATCAAAACCAATATTTGACTTTTTTAAAATTAAAGCCTGCTGAGAGTCCAATAATGAAGCTGCGGCGGGAATAAGTTTAGAATTTCTAGGAAATACTACTCTTAAAATATGATTAACGGGCCTATTCAGCACAGTTAGGAATAATGAAGTCGAATCGGTTTTACTGACGGTATAGTATCCATAATCACTCTCAAGTGGAAAGTGGCTGACATTATAGATACCTTCGGCATTCGTCTTGGTCCATCTTCCCAAATCTGTGATCAGTTCATTTTCATGCTTGCTCATGTTTCCATCCGCATCAGGACCAAAATTGAGGACAAAATTACCATTCATAGAACGGGACTTCATCAATAGGTCAATAACATCATCGGTTGTCTTAAGGTACATACCATCTGTATTTTTCACATAGCCCCATCCATTCGGGGGTATTGTCATCACGCAATCCCAATCATGTCCATCAAGGATATCCATATTAGCGGGCATTTTCCGCTCCCATCCCTGTTCGTAATCCCCTAACAATACCCCGTTTGAGTCAAAATGTCTACTTTGGTACTCATCGTTTCGAAAACGTGATCCGATGATTAGTTTTGGGTTATTTCTCCGGAGTTCTTTTTCCAAATTGTAGGTAAATTCGTAGGAATTCACCCAGGAACTATCCCAAGTCCCATCAAACCAGAATCCTTTTATCTGAGGATAATTTGTTTGCAGCTCTAGTAGCTGGTTTTTTGTATATTTTAGAAAACGGTCAAATCTTGCTTTTTCATCTGCGGTTTGAGGGATCGATGTAACGCAGTCCTTATTGGCCCATTCGGTCACCGAAAAATAAAGGAAGACATCAATACCTTGCTCTGTATAAGCATCTACAACCTGTTTGACAATATCTTTCTTATAGGGGCTATTTGCAACTGTATAGTCCGAGTATTTAGAGGGCCATAAACAAAAGCCATCATGGTGTTTTGTCGTAAAAACCAGATATTTGACCCCCATTTCTTTGGCTCTTCTAGCCCATTTTTTGGCATCGAAGTTCTTAGGATTAAATTGCTTATAAAGACTGTCATAAATGTTCAGCCAGTTTTTTGGAGCAGTGGGACCTTCCCAAGTTCTGATCCATTCAGATGCTGGAGCCCCTTGTCTCGCGCTTACGCCATTCCATTCGTTGCCGGGAATAGCATACAATCCCCAATGGATAAATTGTCCAAGCCCATAATTACGAAAAGCCACCATCGCCGAATCCTTCCTATTTGGTGGTGTAATAGACCCAAATTTAACTTCAACAAGCTTGGTTGGTTTTTCTCTTTTACCTGTCCATTGCGCTTTAACCAAAGCTACCTGAGACAACATAGCTAACACTAAAAGAATCTGAATTTTATTCCTTTTCATAAATGATATATAAATAATGATTTATAAATGGTTTATGATATTGGAAAATCCAATATACATGAATCAAATTAATCCACTCCAGGATTTAGAATACTAGAAGTGAATCATATTTGTAATATTAGTTCAATAAACTTAAATTTTTGCCGGTAAAATGAAACGCAATCGATTGTGCTAATATCGAAAACGATATAGTGTATCGTAAACACTTTAATTAAAAACAAGTTCAAAATTATCTTTTAGTCAAAAAAATGGATTCTTCATCACGGCTGTAAGAGTACAAACTTTTAAAAAGACACGTTTGAAATGACACAATAATCAAGGAATATAAAATGTGTACAAGTCAGCAAAGCAAATCATCTCAACCGAATGTTCTCCAGTTTTACAAGAATTTCTGATCTTACTGTTTCCGTTCTTGAAGGAGCAGCTCAACTAAAAAAATCCCCGAACTCGCAAATGCGGGATCGGGGAATTGTTAAAGGCTTCGAAAAAGAATTGCTTTAATTGTTGAGCTTCGCTCTAACACAGCGGATCTGTACTCCCTGCCGCTGTGATGTATTAGGAACACTTGTCCCACCGAAACTGCCGTTCTGTAATTGGCTGTATAGGATATAGGCATTCCCATTATTAGTATATTGGTTGCTTCTCAGATGCAATGTTCCCGTTCCAGTCTGGGAATTGGATGGGTTCTGCTGAACCACACCGTTCGCATCACGATAGCCATAGTAAGAGATAACCAGTTTATTATCCGGATACGCCGGATTTGTTGCCTGTGTAGTATTCCAGATGATACTATGACGGTAGCCATCAGAAACTTGTTTTGTCAACGTTGTGCGATCCGTATTCTGCGATAGCAGTGTCATTTCTTTCGGGTTATTTAATTCCTGCGGATAACGCCAGGTACCTTCGGGAAATACGCGTCCGCATCCGTCTACCGTATTTACATCTGTCCCAGTTGGCGTGGACGCTCCAAAGTTCCAGTATTCTGCATTGACGTTAGGGTATGCATATTCATTGTTGGTTCTGAAACGGTAAGCATCGGAACTACCCTTTGTATAGGCCGAACCATATAATTTATTCGCGTCATAAATCATATTAGTGCGTGCCCACACCACATTGCCGACTTTAATTCCAGATTCGATCAACCGTATGCTCGTCTTGGACAGTGTGCCTTTTGCTAGGCTCAATGATGCCGCATGGCTAACAGGAACAAGTGTATTCGAACTGAACGTACGTGTAGTATTGTCATCCAAAGCGATGTTCAGTGAATTTAACCGAATACGGAGATTATTGGCCGCTATCGTTGCTGTTGTATTGGCTGTAAAAAAACGACCGGTTTTCTCAGCGTTGCCCCAGCGGCTATCAACAGCTGTCATTTGAGATCCCTTTAATGGCTCCGCATCCTGTAAGTTCGAGAATGATCCATTGTATACATTAAACGTACCGGTCTGAATCAGGTTGGTAAAATTGGTTCCGGTTCCAGATCCTACAGAAAAGGTAGAATTATCGGTGATTCCACCAAATATACCTCTTGTATTAACAGTAACATCAATTGCCGCCATCTGACGCAAGAAAATTATATCCAGATAATTTTGATCCTCCGTTGTTGTAATATCTCCGGAATCAAACATAAAGTCTTTATTGGTCAGATCCGAAGGCGATATATTTCCCGATCCATCAATATTGGGAACGGTATTGGCGTCGTTAACAGAAAACGCATACCAATGGTACTTTTTGCCAGCAGCAACTTTTAGCTGCGGATCCTGGCCCGCATTAAGCACATCATTGTAAAGCGGTGTGGACTGACCATCTTCTACGAAAACTAGACGGAACTTCTTGTCTTTGGTAAGGGGAATGTTAGCAGCTTTCAGCTTATTATCCACCGATGCACGTGCAAGTCCACTATTCGTACTAGTTTTGAGGGTTGCATTAGACTGCAGATCGGCGGTGTAATCAAATTCGGCCGATTTTTGAATATCCAAGGTATTTTCTGCCGTTGTCGCATTTTGTGTTGACGCGCTGAGTTTGGCCGATGATCCATCTTCATCACTTATTACATTGATATCAGTGACATGATCATCATTGATAAACTTTACTGACCGGATGCTGATATTGCTATCCGAAGAGGAGATTTCATTTTTATCCTTATTGGTCGAACAAGAAATCGCAGTCATGGTGATCAAGCCAGCGATTCCCAGCCATTTTATTTTATTAAAATACATTTTTTTTAGATTGAATAGAAGATTAAATATCAAAGTCCTGGTTATTGTTCCAACCGTTATCCCAAGATTTTTCCTGTGGAGTCTGACTATCAGATCCTGTATTAATATTTGCAGATCCAGCTGCAATGCCCTGCTCCAATTCGATTAGGTCAACCGTAATTTGGGGCGCGATGTAAGCCTCTTTCTTTTTTTCGATAATTTTCATCTTTTCATTGTTTTCTTATTGGCAGACGTAGCTACTAGCCTGATTATTTGATAAATATGGAAGATGCACCTTCCCATATTTGTGGCGCCTAAATTCAGAAATATATCTCATTCAGCAGTTTTCGTAATTATTCATTCGCTTTTCAAAATAAATGGATGACTTAAGTTGACAATATTATGACAAACAAAACTCATCTATAATCTAGATAATTTTTTCTACCAAAATGATCATTTTTGCAATAACAGGAATTCTCGCGGTGACAACCCGGTATGTCTTTTAAAATAATTAGAGAAGCCCGAAAGGTCATTGAAATTAAATTCAACAGCGATTTCTTTAACGGTTCGACCAGCACTTAGAAGCTCAACAATAATTACGTTGATCACTTCCTTTGAAATGAAAGCATTGGCATTCATCTCAAAATATCGCTGGCATAGGATATTAAGATAGTTTGCAGATATTCCGATCCGTTCGGCGTAAAACTTTACAGTCCTTTGCTCCCTGCTGAATGCAAGAAGGAGTAGCGAAAACCTGGTTAATAAAGGACCAGATTTTGAATCTCCAATTTGCTTGCTTTCGTGAAGAACCAGCCTATTGAACATCAGAGAAATGATCCTAAATTTAGAATAGATAATTTCCCGCATGCCTTCGGCATGAACAAGTTCTCTATCAATACCTTTAAATTCAACAAGCAGCTCTCGATAAATCTGACTCGACAGCTCAAAAACAGGGTTTTTCTTATAAAAATCGATCGGATAAATGAAAAAATTTTCAAACAGCCTGAACAGTTTTGCCGACACAAATACCGTATGCGCCTTACTCCCTGCCAAGATATCCCAGCTGTGAAGCTGTCCCGGAAAAATAAGGTGAAGCTGTTTACTCTGGATCTCATACAGCACACCATCAATGGTATGAGTGCCGCTGCCTGTTTCAAAGAGTAGGAAAGAAAAGAAATCCAATCCGATGGGATCTTTTCTTTTTATTGCAGATTTAGTCTTAAAGTACAAAATGTCTTCGTTAGAACCCTTTTTATTTTGAAAGTCTTCGAAATGTTCAACAGGGTATTGATGGTTTTTCATCCTTGGTTTTTCTTCGTTTCTGGTCTTTATTAATTGGAAATCAAAGTGAAATGGTCTGACAAACGTCAGACCATTCGCTCTAGTTATCTTTTAAGCCAAAAATAGCCAATGATTTAGCACAACCAGTTAACGCAATTCATCCATTACTTTACATCATTATATTTGATCTCATTATCTTTAAATTGATAAATCTTGTCAGCAAAAAGAGATGGACAATCGTGGATCATCCATGCCCTTTTATCTGAAACACCTATAACACCTATTTTAATTTAACTATTCTGCGATACAGCGGATTGGAGCTCCAGTTGTTTTAGCAAAAAAATCGGGATCAGATGGCACTCCGCCATATAGCGTTACTGAATTCTCATAAAACCCAAACATCACCTGATCGTTAGTTTTTGTTGACGCGCTCCAATAATTGCCACTTCCGCCGCGCCAGTACAGAATCCCTTGTTTTGCATTACGGTATCCATTAGCTGGAAAGGTGAGCTTAACATTGCTATTCGTTTTACTGGTCAATACTTTAGCCGCTCCGATTGTATTTTGTGTTCCAGAAGTTGCCCAGGTCCCTGTATTGCTATCATCTGTATTGTCCATTAATTTCTGGAATTCAGCTTTTAAAGGCACTCTGTATCCAGTAGGACAAGGATCATTCGCTGTTTTGATAGGGCTGGTTTCGGTACCTGAGCTCCAGGAACCATCTGCGGCGGCTGTCGTGTTCCATCCCGAAATTGCACCGGGGGCCGTATTGACCGTTGCCACAACCGCTTTCCTTCCAAATTGGTAATAATTTCCATTTAGATCTGTCGTAGAAGGAGATTTGTCAGGATCCGTTGCTGTATTGGCGCCAAGATTGTGACGCATCCAAACTAAGCCACCGATCCTTGCCGCAGATTGCCCCTGTTGTGTCAAATAGATATCATTCGGCGTAACGGTTAATTTTAGGTTATATTTGATTCCTGGGCTAATGGCAAGACCTGTAATACCCGGCAAATTAGTTTTTGTAACCGAACCGATTTGGATGGAAGAAATTTTAAAGGAAGCGTCGGTTGTACTGCCATTGATGATAGTGGGACTGCCAGTAACGACAGCAGTGTTCAGTCCGGAAAATGAGGAGATCTCAACGTCACTTGCAGCTCCGGTCTTTGTGATGCTCCCATTGGCCAACTGAATATCTGCTGTAGGATAATGGGAATCAAAACCTGCATTTATAGCACCTATCATGTAACCCGTTGCTGATGCGTCAACACTCGCGGTTATCTGGCTAAACTTATGCTGCAGATTGATTCCCAGATAATTGTCCTGATCCGCGGCGATCTCCATAACTTTCTGAAAGTACATAAAATCTGAACTCCCCTGGATGCTACTCAGATGTGCCGTAGATAACGTCTTTGCCGAATTATCCGTAAATTCAATCGTCGGCAGGTCCGTATTACTGTTAATTGAATAGGCAACAAAGGTATACGTCTGTCCACCATTAAGTTTTAATTCTTCGGCATTGGCTTCAGATCCGCGCACATAATCGCGCTCGCTGATGTAAGTTCCACCAGAATTAAAAACGGCAACTTTATATTTCACTCCAGCTGCCAGATCATTTTCTTCAACTGCCGCTCTAGTCGTAGCCTTGAGCTGAGCTACCGCCTGCGTTACCGGGCTCAGTTCCATTAAAAGTGTCAGGTCATCATTGAAGCGAAGCGTCCTCCGTTGAACGGATAAGGGAGAACTGTTTACCTGATTAGACATTTTCTTTCCATCCCCCAGTGTACCGGCCCCTGAATAGCTGCTGCCCTGAAGTTCGATCCTAACCTTCGCTAAGCTGCCGACCGAAATGTCATCCTTTTTTGAATTACACGACAGCAGAAACAAAAATGAAACGATCAGCGGTACAGAAACAAATTTTGATTTATTTTCCATGATTTAATAGTCTTAATTAACAAATAATTGGCTACCATTGCATTTCTGCATTTTTATCGTCATCAGCATTCCAGTTGGACTTCACTTCATCGTTTGTTGTTCCCGGTGAAGCCGTTCCAGATCCGGCAGCGATGCCGCTTTCCATCTCCAAAACCCAAGAATCTACTGTTGGGGTACGATAAATCCGCTTTCCCCTGACATTTTCTTCTTTCAGTTTTGACTGATTTAGCGCTAACTGTTTAAGATTAATTTGCCTTTCCATATTCATGTTATTTAAAGTGTAAAAAATTCAACTCAGTTCGGTCTGGGGAATTCTAAAACAACCTATGGAACTTTAAACTTTGATGAAATACTTGACCAGGTTCAAAACCAGCTTCCCCTATCCTAATTTTATGTTTATGAATATTAGTATTTATTTAGCTAAAGTTAAAGGAAACTTTCGTTGATTGCAATAGATTTCGCTTACCGTAATTATGCATTCACTTTACTTAATTATCATTTCTATTTCTTTTTTATCGATTTAAAAATTACATAACCCAATTTGTCTTTTTTGAGAAATTCCAAGAATCGCTTTCCAAAATCAGTAATACGCTTTCTATAATTATTTATTTGTTTAAACATATTTTGAAGAACGCTTAAAATCACGTTAATTAGAGAAAGTGGTCAGTTTGTTCGAACAACGCCTTGCTAATCCATTATGATCAGCATAAAAATGAAAAGAATTAAAAATCATCAAAGGGGATTAAAAATGACAAAGAAAAATCATCTACATGAACATTTTGAGGATGTTCAGCAGAAAATGAGAATCAAAGAGGAAATGCTTTATTTTCAGGTTAGCCACCGCTCATATCGGGAAGATCCAATTGGATTGGACTTCTTTTCTTTTCTGCTTTTTGAAAAAGCAACAGGCACACATACAATCGATGGAGTCACCCATCAATTAAATGACCAGCAACTACACATTATTTTTCCGGGCCAATTCCATAGGTGGGATATGCAAGCTGACGGTAAAATACATGTCCTTTTTTTATCGGCAAGATTATTTAAAACTTTTGAACATCTATTTATCTGTCCCATAGAATACTATAAGCGCTATCCGGTGATGAAGCTTTCGCCAAGGATATTTAAAGAACTCCTTCACGAATTTACGGGTATAGATGCCGAATTTAAAGAGGAAAGAAGACTAAACGAAATTGCATTCTTAAAATTTAAAATCGTTTCCCTCATTTACAATAGGGAAATCCTAGAAAAATTAGGCCCAGAGGCTGAATCTGTCCACAAGCCCATCATGCAACGTTTCCTTCTCTTGTTACAGACAAATATCTATGAGCGTAAAACGGCGCAATATTATGCGAATAAACTCGGAGTATCGGCAAATTATTTAAACCAGCTCTGCCACAGACATCTAAATAAAAGTGCTAATGCCATAATTACACGAGAAACGCTAAAATTGATTACCTACGACCTGGTCACTGGTAAAAAATCAATAAAACAACTGACCGTGGATTTAAAATTTACTGATCTTGCGGGGTTTTCAAATTATTTTAAACGGCATATGGGCATGTCGCCCAATCATTATATTGAACAGTTAAAGATACAGGGATCTGAAGTTCACATTCCATTGAATTATTTAATAAAAAAATAAAATCGTATTCTTGCCGTCTTCTGCCCAACAGTTGACGGCTTTTTTGTAAAAAAATGGCTCTATAACTAAATATCAATCAAATTCTTAAAGTATTGTGAGGGTACGAAATAAAAAGGCACGAAGAAATTCGTGCCTAATTTTTGGAATGCCGGTTAAAAATGATCTTCAAAAACTAATCTCTTAATAGCGTAAGATCCTGCGAAGGCACCGGTAAATTTAGGTTGGCAATTTCTGTATAGACCGATGCGTCCACTTTGAATCCCCATTTAACAAAAAAATCCGTTAAGTCCTTTTGGGTAATCTGACAGGCCGAAAGCATAAAATAACGCATTTTTTCTCCATCATTAGCTAGTGAAGGTCTATTTTCACGGGTCGATTTACTCAAATTTATATACAGATTATCCCCAAACGCCATCCATAACTGATGGAACATAATGAGCTTCAAATCGTTATCACCAGCATTGAAATTTCGATCAGCTACATTTTTTTGAAAGTAAGTATCCAATTTGGGCCATGAGTTGTTGGCCTTCACACGGCTGATTGGCAGACCAAATCCACGCTCACTAGCCATCGAGTAAACGTTTACTGTAGTTTCAGTCAAGTTTCCCCAAGTCCAAGCTTTTTGTTGGTATGTATGTCCTATTTCATGCCAGATTCCCCAGCCGTTGGTATTGGAAAGGTACTTGGGCTGCAGCATCCTGTAGGATAGTGCCTCGGTATAGTAAATCGAAATTCCTGCAGCCATATATCCGCCAGATGCCGAGTCTCTAACGGTAATCAGATGCTTATTGTAAGGAACTGCATGTACCCCACTTGATCCACTCAGTCCACTAATATAATTTGAGAAGCCAATAATAGAATCTAGTCTGTTCACAATAAGCTGCTGATCTTCATTCTTATAAAGAACAGCTTCGTCCATATTGGCTACCATGATTGTATGATCTGACGAGAACATCACATCTGGAGCACTATTCTTAAGTGAGTCCAAAGTGGCAATCCATTGGCTATGCGTGGTTTTTCCTTTCTCAAAATAAGGTACGGGAATAAAACCATTGCCGAAGGTAATTTCAATTTCACCGGTGGCCGTATAATTATTTGCCGTGTAGATGACATACACCAAACCGCCATACTGATCGGCAGTAAAGGTCTGAGTGCCGTCCTGAAGATTAAAATACTGCCTGACAGGCCGAATGTTATCCCTAAAAGGAGTTCCTATCGCCAATCGTGGTACAATATTGCCTGAATTGATCTTGACATTTAGGGTTATGCTACTGTTTGGTGCAACATAAAATCCGGTTGCTTGCATTTCATTGTGGGTTCCCTGAAACTGCATGCGGTCTGATTCTGTGCTCGCTGAAGGGGTAATGTGATAGGTTTGGGTAGAATCTGCAATTGCCAATTTAATTACTGGAACTTTAGGCGTACCAGGCAACATCCAGCCGCCATCTTTTCGACAGGATGAAAATAGTACAAAAAGAGCCATCGCAATGAGATAAAAAATGTTCTTTTTCATTAGTTTTAAATTTAAGTTTATGATTTGAGTAAATAATGTTCTATAGAACCCGTTTATAATTATTTACTGAATATAAGGGAAAAATATCGCTACAGTTTTCCGCAAACGATTGCACTATTAACGAAAACGTTATAGTTAATAATATTTGTTAAAAAATGGTTTTATTCGATAAAATTAATCTATTGCAACTAAAATTAAGAACAATTAAAATAAAAAGGAATTTAAATGAAATTTTAGCTTAAATAGTTTCTTCATTTACTCTTGCATCAGGATCTAAAATCAACTGGTCATTGACGGAAGAAAAAATAACCACACAAGTATAATGTGGCTTGCTCTTCAACCTGACCAACGCAGTATCGAATCACAACTGGCAACAATATGATGGCAAAATAAAAAAAGAAAACACAAAGCGGCCGAACTTACCTTCATGGAGAACAAAGGTTTGAAAACAGAAAAACCGAATCGAGAACTAAAATTAGTACTCAATTCGGCTTAGTACCCGGAGCCGGAGTCGAACCGGCACGGTTTCCCACTGGTGTTTGAGACCAGCGCGTCTACCAATTCCGCCATCCGGGCATATCCGTTTGGGATGATGCAAAAGTAAGGAAAGTTTTTATTATTCCAAATCATCCCAACGAGCATTTTTAAAACTCACTGAAAATGAATAAGAAAATTTTAAAAAAACTTTTCACTTCCCTAGCAGTGGATTGAAAACGGCCTTTTTTACTTATTTTTAATCAGTAAATAATCAAATGATCATGGAAAAAGTTAAACTCGGAAACAGTGAAATTGAATTCAAGCCGCTTGTCTTTGGTGGAAACGTATTTGGCTGGACCGTCGATGAGAAGCAGTCTTTCGCCCTATTAGATGCTTTTATTGATATGGGATTCAGCCTTATTGATACATCCAACAACTATTCGCACTGGGTACCGGGACACAACGGATCTGAATCAGAAACAATCATTGGCAAATGGATCAGCCAAAGAGATATCCGCGATAAAGTTCAGATCGCCACAAAAGTCGGTGGGCGCCGAGCAGATAATAGTAAACCTAATCTGAAAAAAGAGTATATTATTAAATCTGTGGAAGACTCACTCTTGCGACTGAATGTTGACACAATCGATCTTTATCAATCTCATCACGATGATCTGACAACCGGAATCGATGAAACACTGGAAGCTTATCATCACCTGATCCAAACTGGGAAAATAAAATGGATTGCTGCATCAAATCTAAGTCCAGAGCGAATTTCGGCATCTCTCCGTATTGCCGAACAACACAATTTACCCTCTTACATCGCTATCCAGCCGGAATACAACCTTTACGACCGAACGAAATATGAAGAACAGTATGAACAATTGGCCCTTGACAATCACCTTGGTGTAATCAGCTATTATTCACTCGCAAGTGGCTTCCTCTCGGGTAAATACCGCTCTTTGGATGATATAAAAGAGGTGAAGCGTTACGATGCATTAAAAGACAGATTCAATTCCCGCGGTCTACGTATTTTAGATATCTTGGCTGAAATAGCGCATAGCCAACAAGCAAGCATGTCAGCCATTGCCTTAGCCTGGATTTTAAATAGACCTTCGGTTACAGCTCCTATTGTAAGTGCAACCAGTATCCAGCAGCTAGAAGAACTCAGCAGAGCTGTCGAAATCAAGTTAACACCTGAAGAGTGTTATCTATTGGACAAAGCAAGCGCCTACTAAAGTATTAACAAGAAAAACACAATATAACAAACTGAAAATAAACCCATTAAACACAAGTCAACCGCACAACCAAATAATATTTGGTCATGCAGCATAAATGAGAGCAGATCATCTTAAATAATGAAAATATATTGTTTACATAAAACACGTAAAACCTTGTTTATCAACAACAAAAAATGTCATACAAAATACTATTTCGTATGACATTTTTCATTAAATCAGCGCTCTTGCTTTACTAATCTGGCTTATCTACTTTTTTCATTCAACAACGACAGAATAGCAACAGGCACCATTGCACTGATATCCCCTCCATTAAACCACACATCTCTAACAATGGAAGAAGAAATATGAGCCGTTCCAGATCTACTCATCAAAAAATAGCTTTCTACCTCGTTATTGAGCAACAGATTATTTTGAGCAATGGCGTTTTCAAATTCAAAATCATTGGTATTGCGGAGCCCTCGTAATATAAAACGCGCTTTAACCTGCTTGCAGAAATCCACTGTAAGACCTTTATATTTAAGCACCTCAACCCTACTTACGTCGTTAAAAACACGGCTAATTGAATCTACCCGTTCGTCGTGATCTAACATTCCTTTTTTATTGGCGTTATAGCCCACTGCAATAATAATTTTATCAAATAGCGGCATTGCTCTTTCAACAAGATCTTGATGAGCCAATGTAAAGGGATCAAAAGAGCCCGGAAAAACAGTAATTTTCATATTAGATAGTCTTAGCGTAAAAGGAAAATGATGAATACCCGTATTTTCTAGTTTCTATAAAATTTGGATGATCTTCCATCTGTCTTGTTGACGGATGCTCAACAACAAGGAGCCCATGTTCATGCAACAATTCCTGTTCAAAAATTAATTTTGGTAATTGTGGCAATTTAGGAATATCATAAGGTGGATCTGCAAAAATAAAATCGTAAGTACTCTTACAACTGGCAATGAACTTAAACACATCGGCTTTCCTTGCTTTAATCTGCTCCAATTTCATTTTATCCGCCGTATCATTGATGTATTGCACACATTTGAAATGAAGGTCTATCGCATCTACATGCTCCACATCCCGCGATGCAAGCTCAAAACTAATATTCCCTGTCCCTGCAAAAAGATCCAGACATTGCAACCCATCGAAATCCAGCCTGTTCTGTAAAATATTAAACAGCGCTTCTTTGGCGATATCCGTGGTTGGTCTCACAGGTAAATTAGTTGGTGGATTCAACCTTAAGCCACCTAAACGACCTCCGATTATTCGCATAGTATTGAATCAAATAATATGTTATACGGCGTCAAATTTGACTCGATCTCGCTATCCGCCAATACAACTTTGGTTTTCAAATCCAATATTTCGATATCACCCGCATAAGTAGAGATACGTTTATAATAGGATTCATTTGGAATTTCTCCCGAAAGGAGCACCTTATTGATGGAGTCCCCTAGATTGAATTGCGTTAAAATATGAAGTACATAGTAGCTAATATCATCTAGATTATGAATTTCAAAACTATTATAAAGCTGAAAAACCCCGTTTTTAAACAGATAAAAATCAACTGTATTTTCAGCTACAAAGTGGAGCCCCAACACACTGCCTCTAATGGATACACGCTCCTGTGCGCGATCAAGCACAACTGCGAATTCGGGAAGTATAATAGCATCAGGAAACAACCTCTTCCATCTATTCAACAATAACCCATCAAACTGATATACAGCCACTAAATTAAGACTATCTAAAGAATAGCTAAATGTATTCTCAAGATCGGATGTACCTAAAAACTGTAGGTAATCGCTCATCTGTTCGCTCAGAAAAAACTCTTTTGGAATAAACGTAAAAGTTTGATGCGGTATCACAACGCGAACAAATCGAAATGGAAGGCTCATAATTCGTGTGGCATCCAAAATGGGCTCTTCTGACGGATACTCGATCAAAATCGGTGCAACCGACTTTTTATCAACCACTGCCAAGACATCCTTCTGAAAGCCAGCCTTGACCAAAAGATTGTACTCCGGTAAATAATGAATATTAAATTGTTTTGAAATATAATTCATTCGCTGAATTGTAAAAATTAAAACTTCTTAGAGCAAAAATAGCTTTTTCTAGAGGATAAGACAAACCTTTTAAATAACTTTGAGGGTGTTCATCAAAAATCTGTTAATACAGCAATTCCCATGGCAGGCCACCGATCAGCAGTTGGAGGCCTTCGAATTACTGCAAGAATTTCTACTCGCTTTTGACAAGCAATCCTGCTTTGTACTGAGAGGATACGCCGGTACGGGAAAGACAACGTTAATTTCGGCACTGGTCAAAGTACTACCGGCATTGCGCAAAAAAGCTGTTCTACTAGCTCCAACGGGCAGGGCCGCAAAAGTAATCACCTATTATTCGGGACGCAAAGCACTAACAATCCACAAGAAAATCTATCGAAAAAAATCTGCTGTTTCATTTCAGCTGGATTTCACTTTAGCGGAGAACCTTCATGAAGATACTTTATTTATCATCGATGAGGCTTCTATGATATCCAATGCACCTGTGAATGCGTTTTCAGGAAGTCTTTTGGATGACCTGATCCGCTATGTGCAATCAGGAAAGAACTGCACGCTATTATTTGTTGGGGATACCGCCCAGTTACCTCCTGTAGGACTCCTAGACAGCCCCGCATTAAACCCAAGTTATCTCGAAAGTGAATTTCATCTATGCGTTTATCCATATGAACTGACCTCCGTTGTCCGTCAATCTAAAGATTCGGGCATACTGTATAATGCGACAAAAATACGCGAAGAGATAACCTCAGCTGAAGAAGATCAAGATGACTTTCCCTTCCCCAAATTCATAACAAAAGGATTTAAAGACCTTTACAGAATGACAGGTGAACGGTTAATCGAAGGGATAAACTATGCCTATGACAAATATGGAGTTGAAAATACAATGATTATCTGTCGTTCAAATCGCTCTGCAAACCTATACAACCAAAATATAAGGAACAGGATTTTGTTCCGGGACGAGGAGCTGACCGGCGGAGATTATATTATGGTTGTTAAGAACAACTACTTCTGGTTGCAGGAAAACAATATGGGCGATGGGTTTATTGCAAATGGTGATATGGCCAAGGTGCGAAAAGTGAGCAATATACATGACCAGCATGGATTTCGATTTGCAGATGTCACACTTGAATTTGTAGACATTGATGAAATAGAACCTATCACTTGCCGCGTGATCCTAGACAGCCTCTATACGGACAGTCCCAACCTGCCTTATGAAACCCAGAAAACACTCTACGAAGAGATCACCTTGGATTATGCCGATATTATGGATAAAAAAGACCGTCTCGAAGCAATCAAAAAGGATCCCTATTATAATGCGCTTCAGATTAAATTTGCATTTGCAATTACCTGCCATAAAGCGCAGGGCGGCCAATGGCCAATCGTCTTTGTCGACCAGGGTTATATAAACGATGACATGTTGGATCTTGAATTTTTAAGATGGCTGTATACGGGAGTGACACGGGCAACAAAAGAGCTTTTTTTGGTTAATTTCAGTGAAAACTTCTATCCATCATAGGATTATTACACGAATTATTCGCAAAAGAACCTAATTATAAATATTTTTACGTCCAAAACCATTATTATACAATTATCTATATCATTATTTAATGCATAAGTTCTACTTTATCTTAGCAGCCAGCTTATTACCCTATATTGGCACTGCACAACAGGCGAAAGAGGTGCCTATAAAAGCCAACTATCAGTTAGCGGCGAAATTTTCCCCTGAAAAATTAAAGAAAATGATTTTTTCAACGAGTATCAAACCAAACTGGATCAATTTTTCTGATCGCTTTTGGTATGATTACGCAAGCCCACAAGGAAGAAATTGGTACATTGTTAACCCGGCCCTCAAAAAGAAAGAACTTCTTTTCAATAATGACGACATCGCTGCTCAAATTACTAAAATCGTTAAAAACCCAGTAGATGCCCAACATTTGGAATTACAAGGGCTTCGATTCACCAAAGATGAGAAAAAATTAAGATTTCAGGTTCAGAGTACCCAAGATACCGTGAAATCCAAAGATGAAATACAAAAGCTCAAAAATAAGTCCGACACCACTAAAAAGAAACTCTTTTATCTGGAATACGACCTGGCAACAAAGTCTGTCTTAGAAATCAGTGACTCGACAAAAGTTAAATCGCCATTGGGTTGGGCGAGCTTCTCCCCAGATACTAATACAGTTTACTTTGCAAAAGACTATAATCTATATTGGATGGACAGATCCAACTATCTTAAAGCGGTAAAAAATGAAAAGGACAGCACCATTGTAGAGCACCAGATAACAAAAGACGGTGTGCAATATTATGCTTGGGGCGGTGATGAATACAGCACAACTACCGGTGACGAAAAAGATAAAGACAATGATCCTAAACGTAAGCGGGTATGGATCAGCTGGTCGCCGGATGGTCGTTATTTTACCTTGAGCAGGAAGGACAACCGTTCATTAAAACCTTTGTGGGTAATCAATAATGTTGGCTCATCCCGACCGACACTTGAAACTTATAAATACCAAATGCCAGGTGAGGTCGATTCAACGGAAACTGAACTTTATATCTTTGATGCAGGAGCAAAAACTCCACGTCGCATCAATGTATCTGCGTTCAAAAACCAGACCCTCTCTACCTGGACCAAAACACCAGATAAAAATTCGTATAAAGAGGATTATTTTATCAACTACTGGTTAGGCAATAACGAGGAATTTTACATTTCACGTTCTAGCCGTGACCTCAAACGGATTGACCTCCTAAAAGTCAATATAAATGGCACAGTGAACAACATTATCCAAGAGCGTTCTAATGTATATCTGGATGTTCAAAAACCATTCCTGATTGAGAATAAAAAGCAATTGGTTCATTGGTCAGAAAGAGATGGCTGGGGCCATTACTACCTCTACGACACAAATGGAAAATTGATTAATCAAATCACAAAAGGTGCCTTTCATACAGAAGAAATTACTGGTTTAAACCCTGCTTCAGGAACACTATACTTTACAGCATCGGGCCGTGAGAAAAACGAAGACCCCTATTATCTGCATCAATACAGTGTAAATACTACTGGCTCCGGCATTAAACTATTAAACCCGGGAAATTTTGATCACCAGGTGGAAATGAGTGAATCCTCCCGGTATTTTGTTAATAATTCCTCCAGGGTAAACACGACTCCTGAATCCGTCTTATACAATAGCAGTGGACAAAAAGTAATGACCTTGGAAAAGGCCGATCTGTCTTTACTATTTGCTGCTGGATACAAATTTCCAGAACCTTTTAAAGTAAAAGCTGGGGATGGCACCACTGATCTCTATGGAGTCATGTACAAACCATTTGACTTTGATAGTACCAGGACATATCCCATTGTCGAATATGTATATCCCGGACCTCAGACCGAAGCTGTCAATAAATCCTTTGGCAGAAGCATGGACAGAATTGACAGGCTAGCGCAATTCGGTTTTATCGTCATCACCGTCGGTAACCGTGGTGGGCATCCTTCACGTTCACAATGGTATCATACTTATGGTTATGGCAATCTGCGTGACTATGGTTTGGAAGATAAAAAAGTCGCGGCGGAACAGCTTGCTGATCGTTATAAATACATTGACATAAACCGTGTCGGTATAACTGGTCACTCCGGCGGTGGATTTATGTCTACAGCAGCGATGCTTATTTACCCTGACTTCTTTAAAGTTGCCGTATCTGGAGCAGGAAATCATGAAAACCAGATCTACAACCGTTGGTGGAGCGAGCGTCATCATGGCGTAACAGAAAAAGTATCCGCTAAAGGCGATACTACATTCTCGTACCAAATCAATAAAAATACGGAGATCGCAAAAAACCTGAAAGGCAGACTATTGATCGCCACTGGAGATATCGATAACAATGTACACCCGGCTAACTCCATTCGCATGGTCGATGCACTGATTAAAGCCAACAAAAGATTTGATTTCCTGCTATTACCTGGACAAAGACATGGCTTTGGCGATATGACGGAATATTTCTTCTGGAAAATGGGCGATTACTTTAGCCAATATCTGTTGGGTGATTCCAAGATGAACGAAGTTGATATGACTGAAATGAATCGAGAAAAACCACAAAAATAACGGTTACATGACCCACGATGAAAAATTAGCATTTTTATCCGTTACCTTGAGATCTTTCGAGGTAACGGATTTTTCTTTGGATATCCTTCAAGGGATAACCCTTGCCGATCTGCTGAACATCTCCTTAGAGAAGGACAAAAAGATTGCTTTTCGCGCCGCTTGGGTATTTGAAACCATCATTTTAAAGAATACAACACTGCTAAAATCTGTTCTCCCGCAATTCTTGGATAATTTAAAGAAACAAAAGAATTGGAGCTGCCTTAGAAGCTACACTAAAATTCTGCTATTTCTGACCTCGAAAAAAAATAAAGAATATACGCTCCAAAATGAGATAGAAGAAGAAATTATCGAGTACTCCTTCCAATGGATGATCGAACCTTCATGTCCTGTCGCTGTATTAGTCAACTGCCTGGACATCTTAAATAACCTACGAAAGAAGCACCCTTGGATATATGAGGAGCTACAGGCTCAAATAGGCTATTTTCAACAGACAAAACCTAGCCCAGCTTTAATGAGCCGGACTAATAAAATTATTCAGCAGAAAAGTTAAAATATACTTTTCATTCGCGCTTAAAACAGTGTGTTTCCTTTCGAATGGTTGACACGCCCCAAGTGCTTATAGGCCGCTTCGGTACATTCGCGTCCTCTTGACGTTCGCATAATATATCCTTCTTGAATCAAAAAGGGTTCATAGACTTCCTCAATGGTACCTTCATCCTCACCAACAGCCGTGGCTACAGTTTTTAGCCCTACAGGACCACCTTTGAACTTGTCGATAATAGTCGTTAAGATTTTGTTGTCCATCTCGTCTAAACCATTTTCATCCACATTAAGCGCATGTAAAGCATATTTTGCTATTTCTTTATCGATACTCCCGTTGCCCTTTATCTGCGCAAAATCTCGTGTACGGCGCAGTAAAGCATTGGCTATCCGTGGTGTTCCCCTGCTCCTTCGAGCAATCTCGTAAGCTCCTTCATCAGAAATCGGTGTGTTTAAGATAAGAGCCGAGCGCAGCACGATAGTTGTCAGCAATTTTGCATCATAATATTGCAAGCGTGAATTAATTCCAAAGCGTGCGCGCAAGGGGGCTGTTAAAAGACCTGAGCGCGTTGTGGCACCAATCAAGGTAAACGGATTCAGAGAAATCTGCACAGACCGTGCATTTGGGCCTGTCTCCAGCATGATGTCGATTTTGAAATCTTCCATTGCCGAATAGAGATATTCCTCCACCAAAGGACTTAAACGATGGATCTCATCTATAAACAAAACATCACCTTCTTCCAGATTTGTCAATAAACCCGCCAAATCGCCCGGTTTATCCAATACAGGTCCCGAAGTAATTTTGATACCAACTCCCATCTCATTAGCAATGATATGGGATAAAGTCGTTTTTCCTAAGCCTGGGGGGCCATGTAGCAAAACATGATCCAGCGCCTCGCCTCTCAGCCTAGCCGCTTTCACAAAAATATTGAGGTTTTCTAATATTTTAGCCTGTCCTGTAAAGTCTTCGAAAGCCTGAGGCCGCAATGCTCGTTCAATATCACGATCTGTATTGCTCAGACGTTCAGGATTTGGATCTAAATTCTCGTTCATTGTGGCAATATTTTAATTTCTCTTATAGCGCTTTCCGATGCTTCCCAGTTTCAATTGGATAACACCAAAAAATGCCTCCTTAAAGATACTTGTACTCATCTTTGATGTACCTTCAGTCCGATCTGTGAATATAATGGGGACTTCCACCACCTTAAAGCCATATTTTATGGCTGTAAATTTCATTTCAATCTGAAAAGCATAACCTACGAACTTAATCTTTTCAAGTGGGATTGTCCTGAGGACTTCTCTGGTAAAACAAACAAATCCCGCGGTAGCATCCTGGATATCTATTCCGGTTATAAAACGAACATATACCGAAGCAAAATAGGACATCAGTACCCGGCTCATCGGCCAATTGACCACGTTCACGCCCTTGATATAACGCGAACCTATGCTCATATCAGCACCATCCGCACAAGCCTGCCGTAAGCGAAGCAGATCCTCCGGATTGTGACTGAAATCTGCATCCATTTCAAAAATATATTGGTAGTGCTCGTGCGATAGCGCCCATTTAAATCCATGGATATAAGCTGTCCCTAAGCCCAGTTTCCCGGTCCGTTCTTCGATAAACAGACGGCCAGTAAATTCATTAAGCTGCAAATTCTTGATGATGGTAGCCGTCCCATCGGGAGAACCATCGTCTACAATTAAAATATCAAATGCATGTGATAAGGAAAAAACTTTGCGAATGATTTTTTCAATATTTTCCTTTTCATTATATGTTGGAATGATAACTAAACTATCCGTCACTTTTTTATATTTAAGACCAGTAAAGGTAATCATTTACGTTAAATTCTAATGCAGGAATTCGATGAAATGTACAGGATAATCAACATTGCTCCGATGAAAAAGCAGTAAACCCTTCAAGCTCAAACCAACACACCGGCATGCTAAATAAACAGCATCAATAGATTGCAGGCCATAAAAAAGAGAAGCCCGTTACTTTGCGAGTAACGAGCTTTCATTAACCAATTATAAACTTAAATTATGAGACTGCAAATATGGTGAAAATTGCTTTCATTTACAAATTTATTTGCGTTTTTCTGCAACATTTTCAATACAGTCCCTATTTTATTTTGCTAAATCGTTTAGAAAACATGCACACTACCGCAATTTAGCGGTCCACCTCCCCCAAAACGATATCAATAGATCCAAGAATCGCAATTAAATCAGCAATTAATACGCCTTTTCCGAGTTCCGAAATCACCGAAAGGTTATTAAAACTTGGCCCCCTTGACTTTACACGCAATGGAATATCTGATTTATCTTTTGTGACAAAGTAAAACCCTAATTCTCCTTTCGGATTTTCAGCACGGACATAATAATCTTGAGCTTTCAAGTTCACTTTCTTCGGTACCAGAGCCCTCGGATCAAATTCAGCTGTACGTTTAAAGTCTTTCTGTAATCGCTCAAGACATTGCTCGACAATGCGAACAGATTCCTTGACCTCATCTACCCTAACTTTATAACGATCCCAGCAATCACCGATTGTTCCCATCTCACCTTTTCCCACAGGTATCTCAAAATCAATTTCTGGATAAACAGAATAGCCATCTATTCGTCTCAAATCCCATTTTATCCCCGAAGCGCGAAGCATGGGCCCCGATACACCATAATTTATGGCAACATCGGCAGGAAGTACCCCTATTTTAGCTGTACGCGAAATAAATATTTGGTTCTGTGTCAGTATCTCATCCAGTTCGACCAATTTAGGCTTGAAATACGCTATAAATTCAGCACAGCGCTCTTCAAAGCCTACAGGCAAATCATAAAATAAACCTCCTACCCAGATATAATTGTACAACATCCTGGAGCCAGATGCCCATTCCAACATATTCATAATGTGCTCACGGTCGCGGAAACACCAAAGAAATGGTGTTGTTGCACCGATATCAATCCCATATGTCCCAATAGCAATCAGGTGGGATGCTATCCGGTTGAGTTCACAGACCAGCACCCGGATGTACTCTATTCTTTTCGGTATTTTACTGTCGAGACCAAGCATGCGCTCAACCGCCATCACGAAAGCATGACTATTGTTCATTGAGGCTAGATAATCCAGACGATCAGTAAAAGGAATTGTCTTTGCGTAATTTAACGATTCGGCATGTTTGTCAAAACAACGGTGCAGATAACCCAGATGTGGAACAACCTCTTTCACGATCTCCCCATCTGTAATCAGCTGCAGTCGGAGCACGCCATGCGTCGAAGGATGCTGAGGCCCCATATTCAACACCATTTCCTGACTGGATATTTCTGTAAGGTGTTTTTCATAGCGTATTAATGCCTCTTTATATTTTGGATTCGCCATTTCTATCAATTAATATGGATGCCATGATATTTTTCTGCTTCTTCATAATCCTTCCGTAAAGGATATCCTTCCCAATCGTCAGGTAGCAAAATCCTTCTAAGGTCCGGATGTCCCTCAAAATAAATCCCCATCAGGTCAAATGCTTCGCGCTCATGCCAGTCTGCCGTGCGCCATACCGAAGTAAGCGAAGGAATCTCAGGGAGTTCATCGAGCGAACGATTACCAGACAACTCCACTTTTAAGACCAAACCATGTTGATAAGGCAAGGAATTGAGATGGTAGACTACAGTAAAATGAGTTTGATAATCCACCGCAGTAAGGTTGCTTAAAAAATCAAAGTACAGACTCTCTGTATCCCTCAGGAATAAACAGACGGCTATAATATCGCCCTTATCAATAAATAATGCAGGCTGCAGCCCATTGCGATCTTCTTTAAGAATAATTTGAGTTCCAAATCTGGAAACAAGCGTCGATTTAATTTCGTCAAATGTCATATTTATGGAGCTATGCGCGTAATCTTCCAGGAATCAGACACTTTTTTATAAACGATACGATCATGCAGCCGACTCGCACGTCCCTGCCAGAACTCGAAATAAATCGGTTTCAGTAAATAGCCGCCCCAATGTGAGGGCCTAGGTACAGCGTCGCTTCCATTATATTGGTTTTCGAGTTCTTCCACCCTGTTTTCCAAAAAACTGCGGTTTGGAATTTCGTGGCTCTGCGGGGAGGCCAGTGCACCGATACGGCTCGCTTTAGGTCGCGATTGAAAATATTCATCCGAATCAGCTCCGCTCACAAATTCAATAACTCCTTCAATCCGGACCTGCCGCTGCAATTCAGGCCAGAAAAATAACAGTGCAGCATGCGGATTAGCTTTCATGTCTTCCCCCTTACGGCTCTCATAATTTGTAAAAAAGACTAAACCTTCTGATACAATATCCTTCAATAAAACAACTCTTGAGGATGGCAAATGATGGGAAGATACGGTTGAAAGCACCATGGCATTAGGTTCGATCACCTCGCTATGAATAGCCGCATCAAACCATTTTTTAAACTGGTGGACTGGATCACGATCCACATCCGATTCAGATAGGCTACCTAATACGTAATCCTGTCTGATTGCTGCAATATCTTTATGTTGAATGGACATAGAAACCTGTTTTTATATCCTACAAACTTACTAAAATCATTGCTTTTTCTCTATAAAGTTAGTAGAAATTGACAAAATCCTAATTTTGGCACAAATCTCGCATAGATTAAATAAAAAAGATTAAATTCAATAAATAATTAAAATTCGCGCTATATGTTTACCGAACTAGACCCACAAAAAGGAAGCCTATTGATTTCCGAGCCGTTTATGCTAGACCCCAGATTCCTCAGATCCGTAATATTGTTATGTGAATACAATACAGAAGGCTCCCTCGGATTTGTTCTAAATAATCAAACTAATGTTCGCATTGGCCAATTATTGGAATCTATACCGGATTGCAATTTCCCCATCTACGTCGGTGGTCCTGTAGCTCAGGAAAGCCTTTTTTTTGTACATAGCCGTTTTGATTTACTGTTAAGCGGCGAAGAAGTGGCCCCAGGAATCTATTTTGGAGGCGATGAAGATAGACTTATTGAAGCCATCCAAACGGATAGCATAAAAGCTGACGAACTAAAATTCTTTATCGGGTATTCCGGATGGTCTGCTGGTCAACTGGACGGCGAAATCAAAGAAAATAGCTGGGCTGTACAGAACAAATACCATCATCAGCTTATTTTTGAAGGTAACGGCGAATTATTGTGGAAGGATGCCATTATTGGACTCGGCCCCAAATATGCACATGTCGCCAACTTTCCACAGAGCCCAGGCCTAAATTAGCCGAAGGCAGTTTCGCTCGCTGACAGTTTACTTAAAGAGCCCGTAAATTTCAACGAATGAGTCTATGACAAAATAGACTGTTTCCTGCCATCATGTCCTATAGAGACGATTTGGAACACTGATTGTATGTTTTAAACAAATCATAAAATTAAAAATAGCGACATACAAATTATGAATCCAGAAAAAGGTAGTATTTCAATTCACACGGAGAACATATTTCCCGTAATCAAAAAATTCTTATATTCTGATAATGAAATTTTCTTGCGTGAACTGGTATCTAATGCAGTTGATGCTTCTCAAAAAATCAAACGCCTAGCTTCTTTGGGTCAGTACCAAGGTGAAACGGGTGAATTGATTGTAGACGTAAAATTTGATGAAGCTGCCAAAACCATCACTATTTCCGACAATGGTATTGGTATGACAGCAGATGAAATAAAAAAATACATCAACCAGATCGCTTTCTCAGGTGCAACAGAGTTCATGGAAAAATTCAAAGAGGCAAATGATGCAAATGAAATCATTGGCCGTTTTGGTTTAGGCTTCTATTCCGCATTTATGGTGGCCGATACGGTGGAAATCCAATCTTTATCCTATCAGGATGGAGCAGAACCTGCTCATTGGACTTGCGATGGTAGTACATCTTACGAAATTTCTACAGGTACAAGAACCACACGCGGTACTGATGTCATTTTACATATTAACGAAGAATCAACTGAATTTTTAAGCCAGGCACGCTTACAGGACATTTTAGATAAGTATGCGAAATTTCTTCCTGTCTCAATCCGTTTTGGCACCAAAACAAATTCTGAACCGGATGGTGAAGACGAAGAAGGAAAACCAAAATACAAATCTGTAGAGGTAGACAATATCATCAATAACACCAATCCAGCCTGGACAAAATCTCCATCCGAACTAAAAGACGAAGATTATCTGGCCTTCTACCGCGAGCTCTATCCTTATTCAATGGATGAACCATTGTTTTGGATTCACCTCAACGTCGATTACCCATTCAACCTGACTGGTATTCTATACTTCCCTAAAGTTAAAAATGAACTGGAGATCCAGCGCAATAAAATTAAGCTGTATTCCAGACAAGTGTTTATCACAGACGAAGTGAAAGATATTGTTCCTGAATTCTTAATGTTACTTCACGGGGTAATCGATTCACCAGATATTCCATTGAACGTATCCCGTTCATTTTTACAAGCAGACAGCAACGTTAAGAAAATCAATAGTTATATCACCAAAAAGGTGGCTGACAAATTGAACGAGATATTTAAGACTGACCGCAAGGGCTTTGAAGAAAAATGGACAGATATCGGTTTATTTATCAAATATGGTATGCTAAGCGATGAGAAATTTGCAGAAAAAGCAAATGACTTCTGTTTAGTAAAAAACACGAACAACCAAAGTTTCACCATCAAAGAATATTACGAAAAGGTTAAAGATATCCAGGTAGATAAAGATGGCAACATTGTCTACTTATATACGCATGATGCCGCTCAACAAGATGGCTTTATCCAAACTGCATTAAACAAAGGTTATGATGTTTTGATGCTTGATGGGCCACTGGATACGCACTTTGCTGCTTATTTGGAGCAAAAGGGCGGTGAAAAGGTACAACTGAAACGTGTGGATGCTGACGTTATCGATAAATTGATTCAGAAAGACGAAAAAGTCGAGCTTGCCCTTTCTGAAGAAGAATCCAAAAAAGCGCTTGAGGTTTTCGAAAAAGCAATTTCACGCCAAGATATGAAAGTTGAAGTTGACGCCTTAAATGAAGGTGATCTGCCTGTATCGGTAACAATTGATGAATTTATGCGCCGAATGAAAGATATGGCCAAGACAGGAGGTGGTATGAATTTCTATGGTTCATTGCCCGACAATTATAAGGTAACTGTCAACGGTAACCATCCGCTGATCAAAAGGATTTTATCAGCATCGGACGAAGAGGGCTCAAAACTAGCAAAACAGGCTTTTGATTTAGCACTCTTATCCAGAGGTTTATTGTCTGGAGCTGATCTAACATCTTTTGTGAAGAGAAGTGTAGAGATGATCTAAAAACATTTATTCCAATAAAAAAGGCGGTTTCTTTGACAAGAACCGCCTTTTTTATTAGAAATTGGAAGCAAATGGTAACTTTGGGATTAGCGAAATACATATCCGCACCAATATGCAGGTGTTTCAATGTTTTTTATTAAAATTTAATAAACTAATCTTCACCTAGTTGGCTTTAAACGCCGTTTTTTTTCAATCAAATATTTGGAGGGAATAGGGTTTAATCGTACTTTTGTATCATCAAAATCACGGTAGGTATAGCTCAGTTGGTTAGAGCACTAGATTGTGGTTCTAGGGGTCGTCGGTTCGAGCCCGATTACTTACCCAAAAAGGCAGATCAAATGATCTGCCTTTTTTAATTTGATAGGTTCCCAGCCAACTAAATAAATTCTCCTTGACCAGCTACCCATCATCCGAACAAGCTTCAAAAACAACTTCTTCCCTTTTATAATCCAGGTACAGGATCCATTGGCGCTGGATGGCGCGGATCATAAATAGCCACAGCAACTTTAGAGTCCGCACAACCATAATATAAAAACCATTTTTGTTTAAAAAAGACCAATCCTTCGATAAAAACCGTCCCATCTATATATTGCCCGCTTTTTTCGAAAGATTCCATGGGACGCAAAAACGGAACATCCATTCGAGCCAATACGCTTGTCGGATCTCCTGAATCAAATAAAACCTGCCCAGCGGAATAAGTATTTTTATTAAAGCGCTTATCTCCTTTCTCCGCATGATTTTTACCATTGTACAACAATAAAATTCCCTTATCAGTCAAAACTGCTGGAGGACCACACTCCGTCAATGAACTATCAAAATAGCCATCCCTTGGCGAAAGAAAAGCTTTCAGAGCACCTTTACTATCTGTTACAGGTTCCCAGTCAATCAAATTATCGGATGTGGCGCCATAGACACCATGTTCCCCCCAGTACAACCAATATTTCCCATTGATTTTAGCAATCACCTGTTTATTGCCTTTCAATACGGTTACAATAGACGCTGATTTATGCGGTTCATTGACAAGAGCGGGCTTATTTTTCGATTTTTTAAAAATGGGACCATATTTAACCCAGTGTCTCAGATCAGTGGATATTGCTGCACCTAGCCGCGGAACCTTTCGGTTCCATTGGGTATAAAACATCACAAAGCGCCCATCCTCAGTCTGTGCTATCCGAGGATCTTCTGTCCCGCCGGGCCACTCGTTATCCTGCTGCTCATCGGGACCCGGATAGAATACCGGTGTTTTGAGCCGTTCAAAATGAATACCATCCACACTAGCCGCTAAGCCCAGGCGGGAGGTCCGGTGACCGATAGCCTTCCCCGTCCGGTCTTCCGCACGATATAGGACAAAGACACTATCTCCCTTCACCACTGCGGCAGGATTAAAGGTGTCGTTATCCTCCCATCGGATCTCCTTCTTTAACATTGGATCATAAAATACCGAACTTGTATCAGGCTCAATAATTGGATTGACTCCTTTGGGTCGCTCAAAGCCACCCAATACCCATTGTCCTTTCTTAAGCTGTGCGCCATGATGAACCTTACAGCCACTCAAAAAGACGAACAGAATAAAACCTGCAATTTTTACGATAGTATTCATATTTTAATTGATTTCCGATGCTATACCTGTAGAATTAAACAACACTTGTAAAAGCGAAAATTATAAATTGGTTACAACTGAAGAACGACCGGAACTATTACCGATCATTCACAAATATAATACTAATAAAAACAATAAGTACGGCAAAAACAAGTTCATCAAAATCGAATTGGGTACAATCCTCCAGAACCAAATAAGTTAATTTCACAGTAAACAGCAGGCTAAACTGCAATATGCTGCAACTTTTTAACAAAAACAAAGCTAAATATTGCAACATTTAGCATAAAAGCATATATTTATAGCATGATCTCAAAAGAAGAACGTCACGATTTTATATTAATTAAAATCCAAAAGGAAAGAAAATTAGCGATGATGGACTTGGCCACCGAGCTTGGTGTTTCCGAACATACCGTACGACGTGATCTTAAAGAGTTATCTGACGCCGGCTTACTTCGGGCTATTCGGGGCGGTGCCACGCTACGGTCAAACATTCCATTCGATATATACGACCGAAATAACCTTGATGTTATGGAGAAACAATCCATAGCTGAAAAATCAATCACGCTATTAAAAGATCATCAGGTCGTCTTTTTCGATGGTGGCACAACAACACAGGCAATTGCTGGAAATATTCCAGAAAACTTAAACCTTACTGTTGTCACACATAGTCTCCCGATAGCCAATATACTTGCAAGCCTCCCAAACATCAGCTTGATTTTTGCAGGCGGCGCTTTCTGCAAATCATCTCTTACAATGCAGGGACAGCAAACTATTTCCACCTATGGAGAAATATACGCAGATATCAGCTTCATAGGTGTGTGCGGCCTGGACCTCTACCGCGGACTTACGGCAAGAACTCTCGAAGAAACAGCTATCAAAAGAGTGATCTGTAAAAATTCAATGAACATTGTTGCTGCCACAACAAGCAATAAGCTCGATACCCCCACATCTTTCTTAACATGCCATGCGTCTGATATCAGTTATTTAATTACAGAAAAGGTTCCTTCGGATCATATTTTACAGCCTTATGCCGCACAAGGTATTGCAATTTTATAAATTTACCATTTATGACTAATCTCAAACAGGAAGCTGCCAAAGCTGCTCTTCAACTATTAGAACCTGATCAGCTCATTGGACTGGGGGTGGGATCAACAATAGCTTATTTCATAGAATTGATCGCAAGCAATATCAGCTTTAAATCCAGCTTAAAATTTACATCGCCTTCTTTGGAAACCAGAATGCTAATCCAAGAGAACGGTCTTATTTGTATTGATAACAGTACCCTAGCAACATTGGACTATTATTTTGACAGCTGCGATCAGGTGGACATGCATTTAAATGCATTAAAAAGTGGCGGCGGCGTGCACACAGTTGAGAAGATTATGGCGAATATGGCACAACAGTTTATTCTCTTGGTGGATGGCTCAAAGATGGTCGAACAACTGACCACAAAGCATCCGCTCTGTGTTGAAATTATACCCGAAGCCTGGTTATCGGTACTTAAAGATCTAAAATCAAACTATTCTACAGCAATAGCCGACGTAGTATTACGAAAATCGGAACAAAAATCAGGTCCTCTCCTGTCTGAGAGAGGTAATTTCCTGGCAGATATTTATTTTTCTAAACTGCCAGATATTCTTGAGTTAAATAAACAAATCAAACTCATAACAGGAGTTGTAGAACATTCACTTTTTTATCAACTGTGTTCGGTATGCCTATTGGCAACAAAAGATGGTATAACACATCTAACTGCAAACCGAGCAGAGAAGTAAAAGACAGATAAGGGCGAAACCAAATAGAACTAAAGTTGTCATTAAATCCAACAATTAACAAGACAGATCTAACATATTTTAAATCAACATGAAACATACTCAAATTAATACAGGAATACTTAGTTTTGGCATGTCAGGACGTGTTTTTCACGCACCATTCATATATACCAATCTACATTTCAATCTTAGCGCTGTTGTAGAACGGTCCAAAAAAGCAGCACATGAATTTTATCCGGCAATAAAAAGCTATAATAGCATCGCCGAATTGCTAGCGGATGAAAGCATCGAACTGGTCATTGTCAACACACCAAACTATACCCATTTCCAATATGCCAAAGAGGCTCTAGAAGCAGGAAAACATGTCTTGATAGAAAAACCCGCCGTTGATGACTCAGCACAATTTGATACACTGCTTACCATCAGCAAAAAACAAGGTAAACACTTATTTTTCTATCAAAACAGACGCTATGACAGTCACTTTTTAGACATGAAGAAAGTAATCGAAAGTGGAGAATTAGGAAAGCTAATTGAAGTGCATTTCAGATTTGATCGTTATAAAATGGAATTGGGACAAAAATACTTTAAGGAAGATACGCAGTATATTTCCAATGGTATTACCTATGACCTCGGTCCTCACCTTCTTGATCAAGCAATCTCCCTTTTTGGAAAGCCGATTAAATTCAGCAAAACGACGTCTATTAACAGACCTGATTCAAAAGTTGCAGACTACTTTCACTATCATCTCTACTATCCAGCTGGACTGAACGTCTACTTAACGGGCAGTCTGCTCGTCGCTTCTCCGCAACCAGCCTTTGTCATCCATGGTACAAAAGGGAGTTTTATCAAGAATATGACGGATGTACAAGAACAGCAATTGATCGATGGTATGCTACCCGACGATCCATCTTATGGCGTTGAGCCAGCAGGACTCGAAGGAAAACTTGTGACCATAGATGCAGCGAATCAAAAACATGAATCTTTCGTAACCCCACATAAAGGAGATTATAATCAGCTGTTTGAAGCCATTTATGAAAGCTTAAGAAATAATGTCGATTACCCTATTCAAGCGGATCAGATTAAATGGCAGATCGAATTGCTTGAAGCTGAAAACACCTAAGCTTCCTAAAAATCAAATGGCGGCACCGTTCAAGAAAAGCGATATGTGCTGCCATTTTTAATTTACTTCCCAGCGGCATTCGTTGGGTTCGATATGGATCATCACATGACCGAGATCAGGAATATGTGCTATCAAATGGTCTTTGAGTTTATGTGCCAACTCATGCCCTGCCCTTACCGTAATTTCACTATCGACAATGGCATGCAGATCGACATGATATTTAGCCCCCGATTTACGCACAAAACATTTTTCTGTCGCTTTTATCCCCTTGACTTTTAATGCCTCTTCCCGGATGTTATCAATGACTTCATCGTAGACATTTTCATCCATGATCTCGCCAAGCGCCGGTCTGAAAATATGATAACAGTTATAAAGTATAAATCCAGCAGCAAATAATGCCGCATAGTCATCCGCATTTTCGTATCCTTTTCCGAGCAACAATGCAATAGATATCCCAATGAAAGCAGCAACTGATGTGATCGCATCGCTTCGATGGTGCCAAGCGTCTGCACGAAGTGAAGAACTATTCGTTTCTTTACTTTTCTTCATAACGATCCTATAAGAAATCTCTTTCCAGACAATGATCCCGCCCAACACAAATAGCGTCCAGGGCTTGGGTAGATCATGTGGCGTTCCTATATTCTCAATACTTTCATAAGCAATTATGGTTGCAGAAACAATGAGAAAACCAACGACAATAAATGTAATAAGGGGTTCTACCCGGCCATGACCATAAGGGTGATTCTCGTCGGCAGGTCGTTGCGCATATTTTAAACCTAAAAGTACTAGAAATGAAGAGAAAATGTCCGCTGTTGACTCAATTGCATCCGCGATCAGCGCATAGGAGTTTCCGAAGAAACCAGCTAGCCATTTTAACAAGGCCAGTAATGCATTACCCGCAATACTAAAATAAGTCGTTCTGACTGCAGTCTGCTCTTGTAGTTCGGACATAGCTATAAATTAACTTGACACCGCGAAAATACTGTTTTAATTTTCAAATTCTATTCTCCATCTATAGAAAATAGCGATTACAACGATCGATCGTTAGCTGCCGCTCGCGATATCCTGCAATGCTTTTTTTATCTCAGGAGCCCCATAGTCACGGCTTCCTTCCAAACGCTCTACGATCTTTCCAGCTTTATCCAAGATGACTGTTGTCGGTATGGACTGTCCTAAGAATTCTGCAGGAATATCGCCCTCTGCTATATAAAGAGGCAGATCATACTTATTTTCTGCCATGAAAGCCGAAGACTTCTCCATGTCGCCATCAACATCTACCATGAGAAAAACGATATCCTTATTATCTTTAAGCGATTGCCTAAGCTGGTCAATAGAAGGTAGTTCATGAATACATGGAGGGCACCAAGTCGCCCAGAAATTGATAAACACGACCTTACCTTTTAAAGCACTTAATTGAAGCACCTTACCCTCTTTATCCTTAAAAGATAACTCCTGCGTTGTGGGTGCAGTAGTTTCAGCAGGTTTCTCCACCTTTTCGGCCTTGACCTCATTTTTGGTTCCTGCATTTCCACAGCCAAAAAATAAACTGGTCGATAACGCCGCAAGGCCAAAAAAAATAGATCTGCTATTAAACCTAATACTCATTGTCTTTTGTTTCATTAAAATTATTCTATTTACAAATAAATCGCCCTTCGCTGATCTTCCCCATCTCATCGCTCCAGGAGAAATTTCTCAAAGCATTAGCTAATTTAACCTTAATTATTCGGGACCACAAGCATTCCATACCCTTTCTCAACCTAAGCCATTGACTGTAAGAAGAATAAGTGGCAATAAAAATAAAATTTAAAAATTAACAAGAACTTTTCCGACATTTAAAAGAATAAATAAATCACTGATTAAAAGATAATTTATTGAATACCTCATGAATTCTACAGCAAATTATTTCAAAAAATACCTATCGACCTATTTCCTTTTATTCATCTCCATTCAGCTTAATTTTGCTCAGGTGACCTCTACTAGATTCAACAAATTCTGTCAGCTGATAGAATCTAAAGATTTCTTCAGCGGCCGTGAGCTGTTTATGAGCAATAAAACTGACTTTAGCGCTAACGAACAAGTTTTTATTTTGGCAATACTCGATAATGCATTTAACAAACCCATTGCTTCAAACAAAAAAATAGCATTACTGAACAAATCATCTGAAGTATTGCCTGACACACTACGACTAAAAATACAACGCATTCAGGAAGATAATTTTGTCAAATTGAAAGATTATGCTGGCGCAAAGCGAACGACGCAAAAAATTCTCCACGAATTCGATCCCTTGCTTTCAACTGAAGTAAAAGATGATCTCCGAAACAATATAAAAATCTGGTCAGCTCTCGAACATATAGGGCCACAGCGTATAGAAATCAATGGCGATATTCGTCTAAAAATGACAAAAGATAGAGCCGGGTTGAAGAATCTAAAACTAACCATTAACTGTGATACAGCAAGGTTTATATTTGACACCGGAGCAAACCTATCGACAGTCTCGGAGTCCGTGGCCAAACGACTTCATATGGAGATTATCCGTGCAGCTATTGATGTAGACGCAATTACAGGTATTTCGATCAAAGCCGATTTAGCCGTTTGTAAACAATTAAAACTTGGTCACATCAACATATCCGACGTTATATTCTTGGTTTTTCCAGATAGCGCACTTTATATCCCGCAAATTAACTATCAAATCAATGGCATATTAGGCTTTCCGGTCATAGAAGCCTTACAAGAAGTACAGCTTACACAAGATGATTTTTTTATTGTCCCGAAAACACCTACAGTTCCAAAAAGACCTTCAAATCTTGCAATAGACGGATTGACACCACTTATCGAGATTGATGGAAAACATTATACTTTTGATACAGGAGCTGAAAAAACGATCCTCTATGCACCTTTTTATGAGACCTACAAACAGCGTATCGAAAAACATGAAATACCGACCAAAATCGCCATGGGAGGCGCTGGTGGAAAAGTTGAATATGACGGTTTTGTCATACAGCATACATTCCATATCGGTGACAAACCGATCGATATCAAAAATATAAGTCTATTAAAATCGAAGATCAAAAATGAAACTGTATATGGTAATATAGGGCAGGATGTTATTCGGCAATTTTCTAAAATGACACTTAATTTCAAAGATATGTTTATCCATTTTGACTAATAGAAATCCTTCTTTTCCATGAGCTTCCTTATGCGTAACCAAACGTCTCTATATGCTTTTGTTCGCTGCAGATCATCCTGGCAACCTTGCCAGTAGAATCCCCCCTACTAAACTAATAAAACTGAGCGCAGTTTCGTCTCATAATTATACTTCATAAAAACACCCTAAAAGTTTTGTCCAACTTTTAGGGTGCTGTCTAATAATAGTGCTTCTAGAGATTTATTAAACAATTATGCGGAGTAGGCCGTCGCATTAAAGCCCTTCTTTTTAATAATTTCAATGATTTCTTCCTCCGAAACACCTTCAGATTTTACAGTTAGAATTTTGTCTGCATTGCTGGTGTCAACATTCCATTCACAGATGCCGTCCTTACCATCCAGATCAGCACTTACTTTGGACACACAGCCCCCACAATTAAGGTTTGTTTTAAATTGAAGTTCTTTGCTTTCCATGTTATTTAATTTTAATGTTATCAATCTATTTAATTACTTATCCAAATATGCCTATAATTCATTTGGTTGTACTTACAGTTTTTCTATTTTGTTTTACAATATTTACCGTTTAAAACGAGGTCCACGGCTCAATCATAGTTAGTTATTTTTTCCAGCGAAGGCGCAAGCTGTTACTGACGACACTTACACTGCTCAATGCCATTGCAGCTCCAGCTATCATCGGGTTTAAGAGGAAACCATTGAATGGATACAGAATACCTGCAGCGAGGGGAATCCCAATTAAATTGTAAATAAACGCCCAAAACAAGTTTTGCTTAATCGTTGCGACCGTTTGTTTCGAAAGTCGAATTGCCTGGGGTATCTTTGTCAAATCAGAAGAAATAATTGTCATTTTCGCTACATCCATTGCAATATCGCTTCCTTTTCCCATGGCAATACTGACATCTGCTGTTGCTAAGGCTGTGCTGTCATTAATACCGTCCCCAACCATGGCGACCACCTGCCCCTTTTGTTGCAATTCTTTAACAAAATCAGCTTTATGTTCAGGTAATACCTCAGCTTTGTAATGCTGAAGACCTGTTTCCGAAGCGATGGCCTTGGCAGTAGCCTCGTTGTCACCAGTCAGCATATATAGTTCAATTCCCATAGCTTGCATCTCCTTGATGGCACGTACAGAAGTTTCCTTAATCCGGTCTGCTATGGCAATGACAGCTAATGCGGTCTGACTATTGGCAAACCAGATCACTGTTTTGGATTGATTTTCCCATTGAGTGGCGTGTGCCATCAATTCCGTCGAAATTGTAATCCTATTTTCAGCCAACAACCTCCGGTTCCCTACATAGTACGTTTCGATTCCTTCACTGCCCTTGACACCTTTCCCTGTAATACTTTCGATAAAGGATATTGGAGTAACTTTCACATCATTAAAATACCCTACAACAGCTTCTGCCAATGGATGTTCAGACTGTTTTTCCAGGCTTAATAAGATACCTTTTAAACTATCCTCATCATTATTCCAATACACATCAGTTACAACAGGTTTTCCTTCCGTAATGGTTCCAGTTTTATCCAAAACAACTGCAGTTACCTTTTTGGCCAGCTCCAGGCTTTCCGCATCCTTAATTAAAATGCCCTGCTCAGCTCCCTTACCCACTCCAACCATGATCGCTGTAGGAGTAGCTAAACCTAGTGCGCAAGGACAAGCAATAACCAAAACCGTTACTGCCGCCAATAATCCTTGTACCAGATGGTTCGCTCCGCCTAAAGTAAACCACAGTAGAAAAGTTAAAATAGCAATCCCAATGACAACAGGAACAAATACAGCAGCAATTCGATCGACCAGTTTCTGGACAGGGGCCTTACTTCCCTGTGCATCCTGTACCATTTTAATAATATTTGCCAGCATGGTTTCCTTGCCAACTTTTGTCGCTCTGAACTGAAAGCTGCCTTTCTGATTGATCGTCCCAGCAAAAACGTCCTCATTTTCAATTTTTAAAACCGGGACCGGCTCTCCGCTTAACATACTTTCATCGACATAGGAATTCCCACTGATAACAATACCATCGACTGCAATCTTCTCACCTGGTTTTACCAGAATGATATTGCCTGCGTGAACAGCTTCTATCGGGACCTGACGCTCTGTTCCATCGGATTGAATGACCATAACGGTCTTCGGTTGTAGCCCCATTAGTTTTTTAATGGCCGATGAGGTGTTCCCTTTTGCTTTTTCTTCCAGCAACTTACCTAATAAAATAAAAGCAATAACAACGGAAGCGGCCTCGAAATATACATGTGCGTGTAAGCCACGTTGATGCCAAAAGTCAGCAAAAAGCATGTTAAATACACTGAAAATGTAAGCTATTCCTGTGCTTAATGCAACGAGTGTATCCATATTGGCCGAACGGTGTTTTGCCTGTTTCCACGCATTGACAAAAAAATCCTTGCCCAGCCAAAGAACTACTGGTGTAGAAAACAGCCACATAATAGGATTAGCGTAAGGTATATCCATGAAAAACATACCAATGGTCACTACGGGAAGTGAGAGCAACACTGCCCATCGTGTTTTGATTTTAAGCTTATGGAATTTCTCAGCGTGAATAGCCTCCAAGGTTTCCTGCTGTGTGGATTCATCTTCGATTAATAGATCATAACCGCCAGCTTGGACTGCCTTCTGAATTTTTAAAGGATCTGTCATATTGGGCAGGTATTCAACAGTCAGGTTTCCTGTTGCAAAATTTACAGACGCATTGACAACCCCTTGTTCATATTTCGCCATACTTTCGGCGCTACTGGCACATGAAGCGCAAGTCATCCCAAGAACTGGAAATGTTTTGGTCAATGTAGAAACACCATAACCAAGATCTTTGATCGTCTTTACACTGCTAACGACCGCTTCACTATCTTTAGGTACGATAGCAGCTCTATGATTATTCAATTCTACCCGATAGCTCGCCAAGCCTTTGACCTGAGCTAGTCCTTTTTCAACAATTGAAGCACAATGTTCACTTTCAACATCTTCTAAAGGTAGATAAACCGTATCTTTATAAATATCTGTCGCCATAACTGATTGTTTGATTTTACACAACAAATTTGGCCACAAATAACATCGAAATCATTACACAATTAGGGAATTGATTTGTAATATTTATTCGATAATACGATACGACAGGTTAAACTCAATTCTTCTTTAGCTTTCCACTTCCTCAACAAAACCATAGATAATATAATCACCGCGTTCTTCGAGTTTAATCGTTTCTATTCCACTCCAGCCGGATGCATTGGTATCTTCATCGATAAAATTTTGAATTCTGTCAAATGCGACACCAATCTTTGTTTTCCCATCTGCATAGATCTGATATTTCGCAGAGGTCTGCCAGCTTACTTTTTTTCTAAATAACCGTAAACCTTCTCTTTTCAAAAAAATGTGCATTTCATTAGATAAATTCATATTCTCATTTGTTTTACGCGCTCACACTACTCACCTATTTATTTGGCAGATGCTTTTCTGGTCAAAGACTTACCTCAAGCCTTCTCATTAGTTTATCTATTTAAGCTACATGGCCTTAATGGCTCAAGAAATGGTTTTTCGCAGCTAAAATAGATAGTTCTAAATTAATGAACCAAATAGAATCCTACAATGAAGCCGTCGCTATTTCATCGTACTCAAATGCTATTTCGTCGAATTTTCAAACAGCATACGATGGACCTTATTTTAATGCTGATTAATCTGGCAGACTATTCGAACAGCATCTAATACACCGCGAACCGAAATAGGAACACGCGCTATTTTTTCGTCGAATAAATTCTTTAGTTCGTCCGATTCATTTTCAATTCTATCGATATTTTTCGCTGTTCTTTTCCATAGAAAGCACATTTGTTTACAATTTAAACGTATGACTATGGAAAACATTGAAAATTTTTTAGCGGAGGATTTTGTATTGGATGTACAAACAGTCTGCGTGGTCGAACCGATCTCATTTTTTGATTTTGATGATATGGAACTGGTAACTATTAAGACAGTTACATCTTCAAAAGTAATATAAAAGAGGATAATGCTGTGAAGGCGTTCTGGTAGGCGCCTTTGCAGCAATCGTCTTTATTGTCTACTAAATAAAAAAAGAACCGAATATATGACTTCACCCAAGCTTAAATGTATTCTCATTGAGGATGAACCCCTGGCGACAAAAAAAATAGTTGAATACATTCACATGTTTCCAGATCTTCAATTGATAAAGATGGTTGAAGACATTGAAAATCCAGCATTATTTAGTCATGATCTAAAATCCGCAGACATCCTATTCCTCGATCTCATTGTTAGCGGCGGTAATATTAATACACTTGCCGAATTGATCGCCGATATTCCTATCCTGATCATTACGTCCGCTGTGTCACGCTGGCAATATCCGGAATTTATCAAAAACAGAAAGCATTTTGCACTACAAAAACCAATTTCGCCCGAAATGTTTCAGTCCTGTATAAAACAAGTCATGCAATACTAGTCCTACTAATTCATGTCATTATTCCACTTATCCGATTATTTTCTTCTGCGCACGCCGCTGCTTCCAGCTGCATTTGCCGTTGATCTTTTAACGATAAAAGAGAGACATGAAATAGAAGAGAAACTTCGTCACTTGTTTCAAAATGAGCAATTAAAAGAAGCCCTATTTCTCGCAAGCCCTGCCTTCTCAGTAGAAGTTCAAAAATGGCTTGAATACAAGAAAGAGAGCAGCTCAAAAATGATCGCTTCACTACTCAAATATGCGATTAGGATGAGTACCAGAAGTACGCCTTTCGGTTTATTCGCAGGGGTATCTTTTGGGAACATTGCCGTCTCCGAAAAAAAGGTATCGTTAATTAGGACTAATGCGAATAAAACTGTATTAAAACTGGATGCCACCATTTTGACAGGAATTATTGAACAGATATCAAAAGACAAAAGAATTTACAGTCAACTCAATTATCGTATCAATCCGACCTTATACTTAGATGGTAAATATTACAAATATTATCAAAAAGTGGCAAATGGAAAGAAAGGACAGCATATCCTGAAACGCATAAGGCTTACCCCAGTTTTGGATCGAGTCATCCAAGAATTTGAGGGCAATAAGAGAACCTGCCACTATCAATCATTAATCGATCTGCTGCAAGGTCTTGGAGCATCAACAACGCATGCGCCCCTATTCGTCAATAACCTCATCAGCCTTGGAATCATATCTTCTGAATTACAGCCCAATGTAATTGGCCGAGGTTATTTGGACAGCCTGATAACGACGCTTGAAAGAGTGGATAAGGATGAAAATTATTTAAATCCTTTATTAACGATAAGAAAATGGCTTCATAGTTCTCAATCTGTCATTGAGATCCGAACCGCCATCCTTAAATTATTGCAGCCTTTGGCTCCAGACCTCGATATGACCAATTCGTTACAGGGGGACCTTCTCATAGGGATGGACGAAAACAATTTATCAGATACCGCATTAAATCACATAAGAGATCAATTTCAGGATTTACTACCACTTTGCAGCCAGACTAAGTTAACAGATTTTGATCGGTTTAGAGCTGCGTTCTCTGTTAAATATGAAGATAGAATGGTCCCGCTAACGACAGCTCTAGACCCCGATATTGGGATTGGTTACGGACGTCAAGAAGGTGTTTACAATATAACGGATGAAATACTCGGGGATGTTAAAAACATCACTCCGACGGGCGAAAAAAAATATGGCGACCACCATTATCAAGATCTGGTCATTGAAAAATTTGTAGAAAGTGTAACAAATCAATTCACCGAAATTCGGCTGACCGGCAAAGATCTAGATCATATCGCTAAACAGCGTAAACAAACAGTCAATACTATCCCTTCTTCATTCTATGCCATCGGCAATCTTCTTAGCAGTTCATGTCAGGAAAATTTATGCTTCAATTTGGGTACTATTGGCGGTTCGTCATCAGGAAACTTAATTTCCAGATTTGCACATTTGGATGATGAATTGTATAACAAATTAAAAGAATCGACCAACAGAGAGCAACAGCAGTTTCCCAATGCAATACTTGCCGAGATTTGTCATTACCCAGACAATAATGCTGGTAATATAATTTATAGACCTGCGCTGCGAAAGGCATCAATTTGTCTAAGCCCAACAATCGACGAAGAACAAGAGCAAATTGATGTTAATGACTTATACCTGTTCCTTAAAGAACAGCGTCTAATCTTGTGGTCTAAGAAATTCAATAAAATGGTTATCCCCCGTTTGACGACAGCCCACAATTTTGAACAGGGTATGAATATTTACAAGTTTCTCGCAGATTTTCAGTTCCAAAATAATAGGTTGGATCTTTCCTGGAATTGGGGGATTATGAAAGAGCAACCGAGGCTCCCAAGAATAAGCTACAAAAATATTATCTTGTCTAGAGCCCAGTGGCGAATTCAAAAAATAGCGAAATACCCCAGTAACCCTCATGCTTTCATAAAAAATATACAAGCGGAGTTAGCAATCCCTGCAATGGTCATTATCAGCAGCGGCGATAATGAACTGTTGATAAATTTAGACAATCCTTTTTGCATAGAAATCGTATTGGATCATATGTGCAAAAGAGAGACCGTATTAACCGAATATATCCTGAGTGACTATTCATCAGTAGCTAGAGATAAAGATGGACATATTTTTGCCAACGAAATCATTATTCCAATAGAATCACAGCAGGAGACTTTCACAAATGAATCAGCTCCGCAAGACAATAACCTAAAAAGATGCTTCCCTTTGGGCAGTGAATGGCTTTACGTCAAGATCTATTGTGGTTTACATTTTGCAGACACCTTGCTAAAGGAAGTTTTCCCCATAATCGTAGCGACAATTAGTCAACAAAATGTCCTAAAAAAATGGTTTTTTATACGCTACAACGATCCATCGCCCCACATTAGATTTAGAGTTGAGCTTTCAGATCCAAGCCAGTATTATTTCGTTATATCCACGCTTAATACCCTATTGGAACAGTTTATTAAAGATGGACAGATATCAACGCTATCCTTTGATACTTATACACGGGAGATTGAACGATATACCCCATTTTGTATGGAACTTAGTGAGGAGCTATTCTATCAACAGAGCGAAACGGTACTGAAGGTTATTCAACAAAGTACTTCAATCAATGATCGATGGCGCCTGGCTTTCGAAAATATTGAGTCGCTATTAGAAGCTGCAAAATTTACACTGATCGAGAAAAGAGATTTCTGCCTACAGATGAATACCCTTTATCAGCAAGAATTTGATAATAATAAAAACCTTTGGATTCATCTCAACAATAAGTTTAAAGAGAAAAAAGACTGGTTCGACAAACCTTTAGACAACCCAGAAGAATCGAAAAAGAAACTAAATACACTTCAATACAGCATATTTAACACCTTACGGAGCCATACCGATCGAGATGAATTCAAGTCGACCCGGACATCGTTACTATCAAGCTACATTCATATGTTTATTAATCGATTGTTCATGTCCGATCAACGCTTACATGAACTTGCTGTTTACCACTTTATGGTTGGCTATTATAAAATGCAAATTGGGAAACAGAAAAAACGTATGAATGCGATAAATTATATGAGTCCCATCTTCGCGAAAAGTTGATTACGATATTGTAAACCTATACCGAGTTCTGTCCCATTTTTCAGAATGACTTTACTTGCCTCAACTCCCTTGATCTGTTTAATATTGACAATATAGGACCTATGCATACGAGAAAACATATCCCAAGGCAGTTCTGCTTCCATATCTTTCATGGTAGACAGCAACGTTTGCATACCTTCTAACGTATAAATTTGAATGTAATCCCCCCAGGCTTTTAGATAGAAAATATCCGCCGGATCTATAAAAATAGTTTTGTTCCGATCCTTTATCTTAATAGCCTTTCTTTCACCTTGTGGCCCCCTTCTAGAAAACAAAATTGCCTTTTGGACTTTTTCAATTGCCTTGATCAAGCGCTCTTCCGTCAGGAGTGGCTTTAAGATATAATCGATCACATCCAGCTCAAATCCATCGACCGCATATTCATAATGCCCAGTTATAAAAACAACAAATGGTGGATGAGCAAGTCCTTTGAGAAAGGTAATTCCGTCCATTTCAGGCATATCTATATCCGACAAAATGAGATCTATCTCGTGCTGCCTTAAAACGTCAATTGCTTGCAATGGGCTCTCGAATACATCCAATATTTCGATCAGGCCTAATTTGGAAACTAATTTCTCCAGGCGACCTCTCGCAATAGGCTCATCTTCAATAATGATAGTTTTAATTCTATTCATAAGTACTTCGCAACCCGTTGCTTTGGTGCTACGGCTCTGTTTCCGAATGTAAAGTTACAACAAGATTAACACTAAATACACCCTCTTGCGACTTTATTTCCAAATTGTGATTATGAGGATAATGAAGTTCCAGTCGTTTTTTTACATTTTCTATCCCTAATCCGCCGATATAATTTTCTGGTTTTGAAAGTTCTCTATACGCATTAGCCACGTGCATATACACCTTGTCATCCGCAACCTTAATGTCTACGGATATCCATCCTGCCGAAGAACTTAACCGAGGTCCGTGTTTGAATGCATTTTCCACAAATGGAAAAAAGATCAAAGGAACAATCATGCTGTTTTCGTCCTCGGCCGTCAAATTTAGATTGATCTGCACGGTCTCGCTATAGCGTAACTTTTCCAATTCAACATAATCCTTTAGCAATTGAAATTCGCGACTAATTTCGATCCTGGGTTGATTACTTTCATGCGGTAAATACACCATAATACTACTTAAACGCATCATACTTTCGCCGCCTCTTTCATCATGATCCGATACCAGTACATAGATGCTATAAAGTGTATTGAGTAAAAAATGTGGGTTAATCTGGTATTTTAGAAAGGCAAGTTCCAATTGGACATTGTTCAATTCCAGTGCTGAATTTTTCAATTCGAGTTTCATTTTTGAATTTCTGACAGACATAAATGCCTGTACAATTTTTACAGTCAAAGGCAGCGCCACCAAAAAAATAAAATCCAACAAATAATCGCTAATGGAAGAAAGGCGAAAAGCACCAAAGATTCCTTGACTTAGTATTATTTCAAGATAGCTTGAAAGGCGAACATCTGGTGTTAGATGTTTCAACGTTAATAGGGCAGCAAAGTAACTTAGAAACGACCACCAGGCGTAAATAAACAACAACCATAATATACATAAAACAAACTTCCCTGGAATAAACCACCGCGGAATGATGATATATGCTGTCACATAAAATATTGTCAACAAAGAAAAAACGTCCTTTACAAACAAAATCCAGGAATTATCAATATCTATCCGCTGATAAGAAACGAATTGCATTCCCAATACCACAAACCAAAAACACAAATGAAGAATAATCCGTTTTCCCGTATTGTAATTTTGGAAAAAACTGTTCATAGATAGCATACCTGTCAATAATATCAGTCTAATATAAAAATATCCTTTAGTTTGTGGTAGGATTATTTCTATCTTACGTATATTTAATTTTACTGAACCCACGTAAACAACAGTTAGATGTCAACTACTTTTATGCAGCTTTGGTTATATAATAACTGGGCCAATACAGCACTACTGGATAAACTGAAAAGTGAAGGCGAAAAAGTACCTCATTCTTGCATACGGCTCTTTAGCCATATTGTCAACGCACAGATTATCTGGTTAAGTCGATTAACCGGCGAAGAACCACCTGTTGGGGTTTGGGACGAGCATAGTATCATCAACTGCCAGAGGTATCACGATTTAGCCTCTGAAGGATTCGGGGAACTGATTCAACACAGAAATGATGCGGAGAATGAAATTGTCAATTATACAAACACACAGCATCAGGCTTTTCATAATAAGGCCAACGACATTCTGTTACACGTCTTTAATCATGGTACCTACCACAGGGCGCAAATAGCAAGCGAAATGCGGAAAAATGGCATTGAGCCTATCAACACAGATTATATCACTTTTGTTCGCACATAACAGTACTGTAATCAGACACCACTGTAGTCTAATTACAAACGAAGTAGTTTTATTGAAGTGCCGATTTGTTCCAAATGATAAATATCATGATGGATCAAATCGGAGAATACCTTAAATTTGAAACAAATGAGTTACAAACATCTCTTTAAAGCGTCCTTAACTTGGAACCATCCTGAACAGACTAGTGCTGTGGGTTCAAAAATTTATAATAAAAGCCATCACATTAAGATTGAAGGAAAAGCAGATCTCCATATTTCAGCGGCAAAAGCATTCAAGGGTGACCCCGCATTGTACAATCCCGAAGATTTGCTGCTTAGCAGCCTGATTTCTTGCCATATGATGTCCTACCTATATGTCTGTTCACAAAACGGCATTCAGGTTCTATCGTATATTGACAATGCCGTCGCCACCTTAACAACGGAAATTGATGGCAGTGGTCGGTTTACAGAAGTCACTCTATACCCCGAGATTCTCATTACAGATGAGTCTCAAATAGAACTTGCCTTAGCCTTACATGCTCAAGCAAATAAACTATGTTTTATTGCCAATTCATGTAATTTCACTGTGCAGCACCATCCCAGATGTCAAGCGATCTAATCAAAATAGGCGCTTAATCAAAAGAAAAAAGCCTCTTATTATCGCTTTGTTAGCATTACCAAGAATATACCAGGAACCACAAATTAGTCATTAAATAACAGACAAGTTTTTAAGGATTTCATTACTTTTGGTTCATGATGGAAAATTCCAAGAAAAAAGCAGCAATCGGATTCATATTTATCACATTACTCATCGACATTACGGGTTGGGGAATCATCATTCCCGTTGTTCCCAAACTTATCGAGGAATTGATTCATAGTGACATCAGCGAAGCTGCGAAATACGGCGGTTGGCTTGGCTTTGCTTACGCTTTTACACAGTTCATATTCTCTCCGGTCGTCGGCAATCTCAGTGATAAATACGGGAGAAGACCCATTATATTGATCTCCCTTTTCGGATTCGCGGTGGATTATATCTTTCTGGCCCTCGCACCAAGCATAGGCTGGCTTTTCTTGGGACGGGTCATTGCCGGATTGACCGGCGCCAGTTTTACAACGGCAAGTGCCTATATTGCGGATATATCAACGGACGAAGATCGGGCGAAGAACTTCGGTTTAATAGGTGCTGCATTTGGTTTAGGCTTCATCATCGGCCCCGTTATCGGAGGTCTCCTTGGTCACTATGGCGCCAGGGTTCCCTTTTACGCAGCTGCAGGACTGTGCATGTTAAACTTTCTGTATGGCTATTTTATCTTACCGGAGAGCTTGGACAAAGAAAAACGAAGGGCCTTTAACTGGAAACGTGCCAATCCGGTTGGATCTTTTAAGTTCCTCGGAAAACATCCGGAAATATCTGGATTAATCGTTGCCTTAATTTTAATATATATTGCAGGCCATGCAGTGCAGAGCAATTGGAACTTTTTCACCATGTATAAATTCAATTGGACCGAAAGAATGGTCGGGATTTCACTTGGTGTTATTGGTCTGTTGATTGGATTGGTTCAGGGTGTTTTGATTCGATGGACAACACCCAAACTTGGTGAACAGAAAAGCATTTTTTATGGGTTGACCCTTTATGCCATTGGCTTGTTGTTATTCTCATTTGCAAGCGAAGGATGGATGATGTTTGTATTCCTTATTCCCTATTGCCTAGGTGGTATTTGTGGCCCTGCCCTGCAATCCGTTATTACCAAAAATGTTCCTTCAAACGAACAGGGTGAACTTCAAGGTGCATTAACAAGCTTGATGAGTGCAACATCGATTATTGGTCCACCGATGATGACAAATCTATTTTACTATTTCACCCATGACAAAGCACCCTTTAAATTTTCGGGTGCACCGTTTTTCTTGGCATTTGTTCTGATGACCATTAGTGTAATCATTGTATACAGTGCTTTTCAGAAAAAGCGGAATCAACAAATAAATCAGTAAAGCGAGTTTGTTTAGTCACTTTACAGGTGGATCCTTGAGCAGTTATTTAGATTCCTCTCGCTTGGAAATACTTTCAGTGAAATGCTGTGGTGTTTACGGGGTGTTGAAAAACGGCCATAAATCGTTGCCTGTAAACCAACAAACAGTTGCCGATTCCGTTGTCTTAATTTATGAAAGCACGCCAAACTTACCCGCCTGAAAATCTTCAAAAGCTTGATATATCTCTGCCTGTGTGTTCATCACAAATGGCCCGTAACTCGCTATAGGTTCGTCAATAGGTTCGCCGCTTAACATAAGTAATACCGCCTTTTTATTGGCCTTTATCGAAATCTCTTCACCATTATGATCAAATAACACAAAGCTATGCTCTCCAGCGACTTCACCATTTACCACAACCTCGCCATTCACCACCAATATCCCAGTGTTATGATTTTGTGGTACCATAAAGCTCGTTTCATGTTGCTCTTCCAATTGAATATCAAAAAGGTTGATGGGTGTATACGTACTGGCTGGTCCAGTCGTATCCTGAAACTTTCCAGCGATCACATTGACTACACCGCCCGCATCTGGCAACACAACTTTACCCATTTGGTCGGCAGTAATCCCCTGATAGTGTGCCGGCGTTGATTTGTCCTTGGCGGGTAAATTGACCCAGAGTTGAACCATTTCAAACAGTCCTCCTTTTTTCGAAAATTCCTCTTCATGATACTCTTTATGCAATATCCCTGCTCCAGCAGTCATCCATTGTACATCACCAGGACGGATTATACCGCTATTGCCCGAACTATCATGGTGTGCCACACTGCCTTTGTAAGCGATGGTCACAGTTTCAAAGCCTTTGTGCGGGTGGACATCCACTCCCCTTATATGGTCAGAAGGTCCAAAGTCAAATGCTGCATTGAAGTCCAATAAAAGAAAGGGACTCATCCTTTTCTGGGAAATTCCTTTGCCTGGAATCATATTAAATACGCGAAAACCATCTCCCACCATTCCAGGTTGGGCCGGGCGTTGGAAAATCCGTTCGATTGATCTTTTCATGTTATTATCTCCTATTTATCGTTGTTTACTAATTCTAATCGAAACATAGATTGATGCTGTCTATTTATGTTTCTACCTCAAAGTTACGACAAGAAGGCACCTGTCACCAACAACCTGGATTAAGGTATAAACTTAATGTAGGTTAAGAAAATCAAGAACAGTACTTTGAGACGTGAAGGGCATAATGATTTTTCTAAAAACAAGGATTATCTAAGCGCCGTACATGAGTTACTACAATAGCGCAATTTGCTCAGTAAAATGTAAATGCCCCGTTAACAATATCATTGATTAGATTGAACTCACTCCGCTAGTGTACAAAAGCAAATACACTAAGAGAAACACTGTTCAAGAATAGAATTGTTATTCAAAAGTCCTTATATTTATCTGTATATGTAAAAATATTTACCCACTTTCATCGCTGCAAAGTGTTTGAAATTATAGCATAAAACAGCAGGTATAAACTTTTTGACAATTTTTTAATGACTTTTGAACCTATTCAGACTTCCGACTTACCCCAAATAGCAAAACTATCTCCAGAAGGCTGGGGTGATATTACGGTAAAGGTGAGACATTATATTGACAGTCCATTTTGTTTTCCAATAAAGCTCGTGATCAACCGCAAGATTGCGTCTATAGGGGCTACTATTGTGCATGATCATGTTGCGTGGCTAGGGCATATCATTGTAGATCCAGTTGAACGGGGAAAAGGATATGGAAAAATAATGACCAACGAGCTCATTCGTATCGCTCAACTCAGCAACTGTACAAGTATTCAACTTATAGCGACAGATATGGGAGCACCCGTTTACGCAAAAATCGGATTTCAAGAAAGCTCCTCTTATCTTTTCTTTGAAGGCATAGCACTGGCTCATCCCGAAGAATCAGACAACAATATACTTCCTTATCAATCCAACTTTAAATCGGCGCTTCTAGCGCTCGATCATGCGATTACTGCTGAACATAGAGAATGCGAGATAGGGTCACACCTACAATCTGCCTATGTCTACGCGGATAATAACGCGGTGAGCGCTTACTATCTTCCAACATTGGGAGAGGGATTTATTGCGTCAAATGAACCAACCGCTGGAATCGCCTTACTTAAATTACATTTAAAACAAAATTCAAAAGTTGTACTACCCAAAGAGAACAGGCTTGCAATTTCATTTTTAACGAGTCAAGGATATACGGTAAAGCGCGAAGCGAAACGCATGTATCTTGGTGATCATATCGATGTCCAATTTCGATATATATTTAATAGAATCGGTGGAAATATCGGTTAAGACAACACATCCGTCAACGCTTGTTCTTTAATAACAACCGCTGCCTTTTTGCTTCGTCGGATGTAGCATAAAGAAATGATTATTCCCAAAGCAGCCATTATGGAACCAACCAGAGCCGGTGAAGTATAACCAAACCCTCGATCAATTGGAACACCACCCCAAAAAGCGCCTAGTGCATTTGCAATATTAAAACAAGCAGGTCCTAAAGAGGCAACGAGCATTTCAGCATCACTCTTTACCGAATTAAGCAATAACAAGGTTAAAGAAGGTACCAGTGCAAATGTAGTAACTCCGGTTAAAAAAGTCATCACCAAGGATATCCAAACGTTATCGGACAAGGTATAAATAAGCAGCATACATAAAATTTGAACCACTAGTACTCCTATGACCACCTTAGCTGGCGAAAAAGCATCAGTCAGCTTTCCTCCGATCAAATTTCCTACAAACATCCCTAGCCCCGCTAAAACCATAATATAGGGCAAGTATTTATTAGCAATACCAGACACTTCGGTCATCAGCGGAGCAATATAGCTTATCCAGGCAAACAGGGCTCCTGGCGCTACTGAAAAGAGCAAAACCATATACCAGACATTAACATTAAGAAAAATACCGAAGTCCTTCCAAGGATTGTTTTTAGGTGCTGCTTTCATATTAGGCATCCATAACTTTAATGCTAGCATGGTCAAAATACCGACAGCAACAATTAATAAAAAAGTATAACGCCATGAAAATTGATGTCCAATATAAGTACCCAATGGTACGCCCAATAAATTGGCAACGGTTAATCCCGAGAACATTGTTGCTACGGCCTGCGCTTCTTTTCCTTTATCAGCTAGCCTGCTCGCAATAACAGATCCTACACCAAAAAAAGCACCGTGCGGCAATCCCGAAATAAAACGTGACACCAACAAAAGTCCATAATCCGGCGCAATCAAACATAAACCGTTAAACAGGGTAAATAAACCCATTAGGATAATCAAGGTTTTGAGTGGAGAGAATCGATTCATAACAACTACCAGTAGTGGCGCGCCAATCACAACACCCAAGGCGTATGCGGTAATTAGATAACCAGCTTCTGGAATTGAAACGCGTAGGCTCTGCGCAACATCTGGTAACATTCCCATCATACTAAATTCGGTAATTCCTATGCCCAATCCACCAAGCGCAAGTGCCAATAAACTCTTCTTCATATATAATCAAAATTATTAATAGCACAAATTTCTATCAGAATAATTAAAGAAACAAATTATTTAAATAGCATAATCTATCATTAATCTGATAGGTCTACTCTATTTCACCGAAAACCTTTATATTTAAAAAAATAAAATAAATCTGCACTGAACAACTCAATCTTAACCATGAAACTATATTATTTCCTCATCCTCACCTTGAGCATACTTGTACCCTGTATGATGATGGCGCAAACAGGCAAAATAAAAAAGCACCCAAATATTGTTTATATCATGAGTGATGATCACGGCTATCAGGCTATTAGCGCCTATGGTTATGGGTTGAACGAAACTCCTCACATTGATCGATTGGCAAAGGAAGGCGCGATCTTCACCCGTGCCACGGTGACAAATTCGCTATGCGCCCCTAGCAGGGCTGTACTGTTAACAGGGAAACACAGTTATATCAATGGAAAAATTGATAACGAGGCAAAATTCGATTGGAATCAGAATAACTTCGCGAAAATCCTCCAAAAAAACGGCTACCAAACCGCATTGATAGGTAAAATCCACATGGACGGTCTGCCTCAGGGTTTTGACCACTCAGCTGTTCTCATTGATCAGGGGGAATACTATAATCCAAACTTTATTATCGATGGTGTTAAACAGCAAATCCAAGGTTACGTTTCCGACCTAACCACCGACATGACATTGGATTGGATCGCTCAACGAGATACAAGCAGGCCATTCTGTGTGCTCTATCACCAAAAAGCACCTCACCGGGAGTGGTTACCCGCCTTACGGCATCTTCAACAGTATACATCAAAAAACTATAAAGAACCTAGTAACCTATTCGATACCTACGAAGGAAGAGGAACGGCAGCAAAAACCGCAGAAATGAATATCCTCAAACATATGAACTGGGCCGGAGACAACAAGATACCACCTGCACTAATGGATGAATTGGGTATAAAAGAATACCTAACCTGGGATAAAGCCGCTTTTAATGGAAATTTGGGAAGGATGACCGCAACACAGCGTGCAACATGGGATTCGATCTACAGCCCAATTATGGCAGATTTTCAAATGAAATACCACAACATGTCCAAAGAAGACCTTATGCGCTGGCGATATCAGCGTTATATGCAAGATTACTTAGGCACAGTTGCTGCTGTAGATGAAGGCGTTGGACGTCTATTGGATTTTCTGAAAGAAAATGGTCTTGATGAAAATACAATTGTCATTTACACCTCGGACCAGGGCTTTTACCTTGGAGAACATGGCTGGTTTGATAAGCGTTTTATGTATGAAGAATCCCTTCGTACACCCTTATTAATCCGCTACCCAGCAGAAATAAAAGCTGGCCAATCTTCAAAAGCACTTGTCCAAAATCTTGATTTTGCACCTACAATCCTAGATTATGCAGGGCTTGCGGCACCAAAAGATATGCAGGGAAAATCATTCCGTGGCTTACTCAACGGGAAAGAACATACATGGCGTGATGCCGTCTATTACACCTATTATGAATACCCCTCCATTCATATGGTAAAACGCCACTACGGAATTCGGACAGAAAGATATAAACTGATCCATTTCTACTACGACAAGGATGAGTGGGAATTATATGACCTTGAAAAAGATCCGCAGGAAATGCAGAATTTATACAACATGCAAGCTTATCATAAAGTGCGTGAACAAATGCATGATAAATTGCGCGAAGCCCGGGCTTACTATAAAGATTCAGATGAAAATGACAAGAAGTTTTTACCAAAAATAAAACCTTGATTTACTGGAGCAATGCTCCAGTAAATTATATGCGTTAGCGATCTAAAAAGGATTGCACTTAAAATAACGTCTCAAAATACGTCTGACATCTCTGTTGTCAGCTTTAAGGAGGATAGCTTCTCGTTTTTTCTTTTCACTACGAACACGTTTATGGCAATAACCAAATCCCTTATACTGACCATCCAAGAGGTAAACTAGTCCCTTTTCTTCGGGTGTACGGCCTAGAAATTCCAAAAATATTTCGCCTAGCGGGAGTTCAGAAGAGGCCACAAACTCCTGAACCCTTCTATTATAATCTTCCGGTAGCTCCTGCGCAATACAAGCCCCCTTACAGGTTTTCAACATGTACTGAAAACAATGCCGCGTATAAGTCTGCAGCCTGTTTATCTTTTGGCAGAGCTGGTAAGTTTCCACAATCTTGAATAACTGCTCTTTCCCTTCCTGATGACTCGAGAAGGTCATTAACTCCTCACGTTCGGAATCCAGCGCTTCCACTTGAAGGACATGATAGCCCGATGGATTTGTCTCTAAATAAAGGCCAAATCCATAGTAGGTTCGACGCTGTGCACGGTTGTAAAACGGCTGATGTTTTTTGATCAGGTCAGATTCATATAAAAGGGCTAATAATTCGTGACCTGTCAATTCAAACCCTACACGATAAGCTGCTCCCTGGATTTTACGTTCCTTAAAATCTGTACTTCTAAAATGTTGCAATAACCTATTTCTGATATCGATACTCTTACCGACATAAATTAACACATCATTCCTATCGTAAATATAATATACGCCGATTGCAGAAGGCACGCCTTCAAGCAATCCCGGAATTTGCTCTTTCGTCATCACTTGTACTCCATGTAATACATTTGCTTATCAGCAATAATAGCCACGCTCAAATATACTAATATATTTAGCGTTAAAAATAAAATGATAGCGAAAAAAATAGCAAACGTATCTGGTAGAAAGAATACAACGGCATCTTCAATCGTACAACAAAAGCTAAGGTAATGCATAACAATTGAATGAAAAACAAATGCGATTGACACGCTTTGAAGACATGTGGCAAAAAGATAAATTGCAAATCAACAACAAAATGCAGCCATTATCTGTTCAGATGATATGGGAAAAAATTATACAAAGGGAAACACGATTAGTAGCGGAGCATATACCGCAAAGGGTAAAAAGGAAAAAAAATACATTGTCAGCGAGATTAAGCGCGATGGAGAACTGGTCGGCGTCGGTATTTATTATGACGGATCGGATGAACTTCGTGCAGCGGTTGTGATTAATGATCAAGGACAAGGAGTTGAAATCCGCAACCTCCATGACGAACATTACCCAGAAGCGCAAGCAGATGATGACTTGGCTTTTCTATGGCCTCTTTATGAAAAAATGGTCAGCAAATAACGTTATATATACACCCGTCCTCCATTTCATCAAATTAGAAGGACGAGTGTAAAACAGAATTTATCGCTAAAACTTCATTTTCTGAATTCTTATCGCATTCAATATGGCAATTAAGGATACACCAACATCGGCAAATACAGCCTCCCACATTGTTGCCAAACCTCCAGCTCCAAGAATTAATACGATCCCTTTGACTATAAAAGCAAGACCTATATTCTGATAAACAACTTTTTTAGTCTGTTTTCCTATGCGAATTGCCATCGGAATTTTGGAAGGTCTGTCGTCCTGTATGACAACATCGGCCGTTTCGATCGTCGCATCACTGCCCAGTCCGCCCATCGCTATTCCGACATCACTTAGTGCGACAACGGGAGCATCGTTGACACCATCACCAACAAAAGCAACAGATTCATTTAACGCCTTTATCTCCTTCACCTTGTTTACTTTATCCTCCGGAAGTAAATCTCCGTAGGCCTGATCTATGCCGAGCTCTTTGGCAACATACGCGACTACCGTCGTCTTATCCCCACTCAGCATCGTCGCTTTTACACCGAGCTTATGCAAAAGCTGGATCGTAAGCGCAGCATCCGCTTTAATGCGATCCGCGATGGTCATAAACCCAACAAATTTACCGTCCAAAGCGATTGCAATAGTGGTATATACGATACTATTCGGATTGATATCATAGGCTACATTAAACTTGTCTAGCAATTTAAAATTTCCTACCAACAGTACTTTACCATCAGTAATAGCTTTTAGCCCATGCCCAGCGATTTCTTCCACGTCATCAAGACTGACCGCTTCATCGACCTCGCCAGCATATTCTCTGATCGCCGTTGCAACCGGATGACTACTGTGGCTCTCTATTTTATTGACGAGCTTCAAAATCCTTTCCTCATCATAACCGGCCTGTAGTTTAATTTCCTGCACCTTAAAAACGCCCGCAGTCATTGTCCCGGTTTTATCCATCACGACATGTCGGATGTCGGCCATCGCATCCAAAAAATTACTACCCTTAAATAGAATACCATTTCTGCTCGCGGCACCTATTCCACCAAAATATCCCAAAGGAATTGAAATGACCAGTGCACAGGGACAAGAAATCACTAAAAACACAAGAGCTCTGTACAACCAGTCGCTAAAGACATATTGAGCGACAAACAAGTAAGGCAGGAGACAGATTCCAACGGCCAAAAAGACCACAATTGGCGTGTATATCTTCGCAAACTTCCGAATAAACAATTCTGTCGGTGCTTTTTGAGCTGTCGCGTTCTGTACAAGTTCAAGGATCTTACTCAGCTTGCTATCTTGATAAGCGGTTGTCACCCGAATTAGGCTCACGGTATTCATATTGATCATTCCGGCCAGTACAACATCACCCTTCATCTTTGTATCTGGCTTGCTCTCGCCAGTCAGCGCGGCTGTATTAAATGCACCTTGTTCAGACAGCAATTCACCATCCAGCCCAAGCTTTTCTCCAGGTTTCAGCTGAATTATTGCTCCTATACCTGCATCGGCAGCTTTGATCACTTTGCTCTTTCCATTCTCCAAAATGGTCACTTCATCCGGACGCTGATCCAGCAATGCCTTAATATTACTTTTTGCCCGACTCACCGCCAAGGTCTGAAAAACCTCTCCTACGGCGTAAAATAACATCACCGCTACAGCCTCTGGGTACTCTTTGATTCCAAAAGCTCCTAGGGTAGCAATACTCATTAGCAAAAACTCCGAAAAGATTTCCCCTTTGGCTATACTCTTTAATGCGTCTCTGATGACAGGAAGCCCTACTGGCAGATAGGATAATATGTACCAGCTTGTACGAACCCAATCCTTAAACCACGATTGCGCAATCCAATTATCCATGGCTATTGCAGCAATGAGCAAGACAAAAGAAATAAGCGCAGGTAGAAACAGCTGCACCTGATTAGCCCCCGCTGTCGAGTGATCGTGACCGTCCTCATCAGCACTATGATCATGACCGGGACTGGAAGCCGGAGCTTCCCCAATAAGGTCCTCAGCTCCGGCCTGGTTATATATTTTTTCTGTCTGTGTACAACAAAGCTGTCTGCCTTGTGCATCATAACGATGTTTATGTTCCATAACTTGCTTTGATTATGTTAACAAATGCTGTCAATTAATGTTCGTGTCCACCTTTATTGCTCATTTTGGCATTGATAAAAAAAGCACCCTTCACAACAATTTTTGTTCCTGCCGGCACTTCTGTAACCGGGATAATCGCCGTATACCCCAAGGCAGACACGCCTTTTTGAATCTCAATTTTTTCAAAATTGATGTTCTTGGCCTGCTCTTCTCCATGCTCCCCGGCTTCCTTCTCATTGCTGTGTGCATGTTTTGCTTCACCCTCATCGTGCGCATGCCCGTGATCGTCGTGCCCTTCTTCATGCTCCTCAGGTTTCTTGTCTGTCTCCACAAAAATATAATACTTGCCGTCGGCCTCCACAATGGCGTCATTCGGAACAGCTGGAGTCCGCACATTATTGATACCGATCATCCCCGTAATGTTCATTCCATCAATCAAGCCCACTTTGCTGCCTACCACCGTACTGTGTACAGCGATGGTCTTGCTGTCATTTTCAAAGGAAGATCCAATCGTAAAAACTTTAGCAGTATAAGTTTTGTCTGGGTTGTTTGTCAATTGGAAGTTGATGAGCTGTCCCACTTTAACCAAGGGTAGATCCTTTTCAAACACCTGCAGATCTAAGTGCAGGAGGCTATTGTCAACAATCTCGATCACCGGCGAAGAGACATCCACATAACTCCCTATTTTCGCAAAAACACTACTCACCGTTCCATTGATAGGGCTTGTCACGGTCAATGAAGTGCGCATATTGGAAAGATTCACACTATTGGGATTAATGCCCATCAATTGGATCTGTTGCTGCAAGGAAGCCTTTCGAGCCCGTAAACTGTTGAAGTCTGCTGTTGCGGCCTGCAGATTTTTCCGTGCGCCGGCATTGCCCTCATTCAATTCCTGTTGCCTTGCCATTTCTTGTTCAGCCAGAGTAATTTTGCTTGCGAGGGAAACGTATTCCTCCTGCAACTGTACAAACTGGGGGTTGATAATCGTAGCGATCACCTGCCCCTTACGCACATTGTCTCCCAACTGTACATTCAAGGTCTTTACAACACCACCATAAAGCGCCGTTGCATTCGCTTTATTGTTATTGGGTACACTCAAAAGTCCATTGGCCTTAATTGTAGCAGTGAGTTCCTTCTCTTCAATACCTCCAAAAACAATGCCCACAGCTTTTATTTGTGCAGCACTCAGGGCGGCTACGGTAACCGGCCCTTCCTCATGCCCCTCTTCGGCTTTAGGCTCTTCCTTTCCCGCTGGTTGACCTTTACGCTCCGACTCATTAGAACCGCAACCGTAAAAAACAGTAACGGCGATACATACGATAAATATCTTTATGAAAACTTTCATTGTTGACTTATTTGTTATTGAAGTAATTATATTGAATTGCAGACTGATTATACTGATTGAGTACTTCCAGATAATTCTGGCGAATCCCAATGGCCTGACTTAAAAATTGACTTAATTCAGCAAAATTGATCTCCCCCGTTCGATAACCCAAACTAGCTGCTTTAATGATCGCATCCGCTTGTTTTAAACCCGAAGACTCGTAAAATTGCAGTAATGCACTATTCTTGTCAATCTCTGCAAGTGCGTTCCCTTTATTTGTCTGGAATACCTGCGTATCATATTCCAACTTTCGCTGTTGAACTTCCATTTCAGCATTGGCAGCCTTCACTTTACTTTTATACGCGCCCAGGCTAAAGACGGGGAAAGATGCGGAGACAGAAAATCCCGATAACGGATCTTTGGCTCCCCAAACACGTTGAGAGAAAAATCGACCCGAGAACTCCGGCTTATTAGTATTTTTCTGAACGTTGATATTCGACGAAGCGATATTTACATTTTGCTGCTGTAAAACAAGTAAAGGATGCGTTAGTTCTTCAGATGGGCTGGCGTTCACGACAATCTTCTCCAAGGACTGATCCAATGGAAGCATCCACTCATTACGATCCAACAACATCATCAATTGTTGCTGCTGAATAACGATATCCTTTTTGTTTTGAACCAATTGAGCCTGAAGCTCTTTTAATTTTGCTTCTGCGGCGATCTTATCCAGCGCAGCCACATCACCAGTTCTAAAACGTAATTCTGTTGCCTTAAACATGGCCGTATAGATACTATCTAGCTCCATATATAGTTTTTGGCGATCCTGAAGATACCAAAGCTGAAAATAGGCCGTCCTTACATCTTTCGTAATCGCAGTTTTCAATACATCCGTATTTAGATTCGCATATTTTAGTTGCTGTTTAAAATACTCCTTACGCGCTGCGTAGAGCCCGGGCCAGGCAATACTTTGCGTTATACCAATTTTCAATAAGCCGGCCTTATCCGATGGACGATAGTCTTCATTTTCTGCAAAGATCCCGGTCTTGGGAATTTCGGTTGCCGTTTTGACATTAAAACCTGCTCCTGCGATCTCCGCCTGATTGATCTGAAACTGCCGATTACTCTTTAACGCAGTTTCCACAGCTTCTGTAACAGAAATGCGCTCTTGGCCAAACACCTGAGATCCCAAGGTCATAAATAAGAAAACAAGTACTGTAACAAAGGTCTTAGCACCGCTACTTCGTTTCATATTCCATTTAGAATTAAAAATTATATACAATAACGGCAACACAAACAAGGTCAGGAAAGTTGCCGTTATCAATCCGCCAATAACTACTGTTGCCAAAGGTTTCTGAACTTCAGCGCCGGCACTTGTACTGATAGCCATCGGTAAGAAGCCCAGTGAGGCCACCGTCGCTGTCATTAATACAGGACGTAAACGAGTCAAAGTACCCTCTTTAACGCGTTGAAAAATATCATCGACACCCTCTTTTTTCAGCTGATTGAATGTCCCAATTAAAACGATACCATTGAGTACGGCCACGCCAAACAAGGCAATAAAGCCGATACCGGCACTAATACTGAAAGGCATGCCGCGCAACATCAATGCAAATACTCCCCCAATAGCACTCATTGGAATTGCAGTAAAAATTAGTGTCGCCTGCTTAAAGGAATGGAATGTGAAATACAACAACATAAAAATAAGCAATAAAGAAACAGGCACAGCAATCAACAGGCGTGAACTTGCTTTTTGCAGGTTCTCAAACTGCCCACCATAGGTGAAATAATAACCCGCAGGAAGTTTTACATTTGCCGCCAATTGTTGTTGGATATCTTTTACGACGGTTTGAACATCACGCCCTGCCACATTAAATCCAATCACAATTCTTCGTTTACCAGCTTCACGGCTGATTTGGGCCGGTCCCAATTTATAATCAATGGCAGCAACCTGAGAAAGAGGAATCTGCGTACCTGTATCTGTAGGAATCATCAGATTACGTACATCATCAATACTGTTTCGGTGGGTTGTATCTAACCTGACGACCAGATCAAAGCGACGTTCATTTTCATAGATCTGTCCCGTACTTCGACCGGCAAAGGCGGTACTCACCACATCATTAACGTCCTGAATAGTCAATCCATAATTCGCAATCCGTGTACGGTCATAAACGATATTGATTTGTGGAAGACCGGATACACGTTCAACCTGGGGCGATGTTGCTCCTTGAACGGATTGAATCTGAGCCGCCACCACATTGGCATACGCAGCTAATGAATCTATATTTTCGCCAAAGATCTTTACAGCCACATCCTGGCGGATACCCGTCATCAACTCATTGAAACGCATCTGAATAGGTTGATTCTTTTCGAAAAAGACACCAGGAATTACCTCTAATTTTTCAAGAATAGCGCTACCCAGTTCTTCATAAGAACGCCCCGACTTCCATTCTTTTTGAGGCTTCAGTACAACCATAATATCTGTCGCTTCCGGTGGCATAGGATCTGTCGGCACCTCAGCTGCGCCTGTTTTACCGACAACCATCTTCACTTCATCAAACTCTTTGATAATCCGGGAAGCCTGCATAGAGGTTTCAATACTTTGCGAAAGCGAGCTTCCCTGCGGAAGTATACAATGGAACGCATAATCACCTTCCTGCAATTGTGGAATAAACTCACCACCCATATGCTTAAAAAAGAAAGCTGACAATGCAAAAATGGCAACAGTTAAACTCACGATCAGGTATTTAAACCGAATGGCTTTTTGTAATAAAGGCTCATAAATACGTTGCAGCCCCGCAATCATCCGGTCACTCAACGTCTTCTTCTCGCTTTGTTTTTTCGGTAGGAACAAAGCGCACATCATAGGAATATAGGTTAACGAGAGAATCAATGCGCCGAAAATGGCAAATCCAACTGTTTGTGCCATTGGACGAAACATTTTCCCTTCAACACCCACCAATGTTAAAATTGGAATATAGACAATAAGAATAATAATCTCCCCAAAAGCTGCACTGGTACGAATCTTTGAAGCAGACTCGAATACCTCCTGATCCATTTCAGCCTGAGTCAATTTTTCGGTTGACTTTCGTAAGCCTAAATGGTGCAATGTGGCTTCCACCACAATAACGGCTCCGTCGACAATCAAACCGAAGTCTATCGCTCCCAAACTCATTAAATTGGCACTTACGCCGAAGACGTTCATCAGCCCAAGTGCAAACAGTAGCGCCAGTGGAATCGCCGAAGCAACGATAAGACCTGCCCGTAAGTTTCCAAGAAATAACACCAGCACGAATATCACGATAAGTGCGCCTTCAATCAGGTTTTTTTCAACAGTACTGATCGCACGCCCAACCAGATCCGTCCGGTCCAGATAAGGTTCTATGACAACATCATCTGGTAAAGACTTTTGAATGGTGGGTAGTTTTTCTTTCACCCGATTGACCACCTCATTACTATTTTCCCCCTTTAGCATCATAACGACACCCCCTACTGCATCGACCTCGCCATTGTAGGTCAAGGCTCCATAGCGCACAGCATGACCAAAACGCACATCCGCAACGTCTTTTACATAAATCGGTATAGATCCTGATTTTCGAATAGCAATATTTCTGACATCTTCCAATGAGGTCGCCAGCCCAATTCCCCGGATAAAATATGCATTCGGTTTTTTATCGATATAGGCACCACCTGTATTTTGATTGTTTTTCTCTAAGGCTGTAAATAGCTCTGGAATAGTGATATTCATTGCTTTAAGCCTATTGGGATCAACTGCTACTTCATATTGTTTCAGCTCACCACCGAAACTATTGACCTCTGCAATCCCGGGTGTTCCATAAAGCTGACGGGCCACAATCCAGTCTTGCATGGTCCGCAGATCCTTTGCATTGTATTTCTTTTCGCTTCCCTTTTTGGGATGGATAATATATTGATACACTTCTCCCAGTCCGGTACTTACCGGCGCCAGTTCAGGCTTCCCAATACCTGATGGAATTTGATCCACTGCTTCTTTTAAGCGTTCGCCGATCAGCTGACGGGCAAAGTAAATATCCACATCGTCCTCAAAAACAACGGTAATAACGGAAAGTCCAAAGCGTGAAATACTCCTGATCTCCTCAATTTTGGGTACAGTGGCAATGCTTTGTTCAATTGGAAATGTAACCAATTGTTCGACTTCCTGTCCGGCTAGCGTTGGGCAGGAGGTAAAGATCTGGACTTGATTATTGGTAATATCGGGTACGGCATCTATTGGCAGTTTCGTCGCACTCCATGCCCCCCAAATGATAAGCAACAAGGTCATTAAACCGATAACGATCTTGTTCTTAATGCTAAATTTTATAATATGATCTAACACAATTATACGTGATTAATGCTTAATTAATAGCTCATTAGAATAGCTCATCTCTTGTCGTAATACAATACAACAAGCATATTCCGAGCACAAAGCTGAATAAAGACAGCATAGCATGCTCTTCAGATTTGTTTCTAGAATTTTTACGAAAAATTAAGCATTCACTTTTGGCGGCTGCCAGATGCTTCCAAAATAACTGGAAACAATCGCTGTGTTAAGGACAGGTTTACGATTGTCAAAATAAATTGATACCGGGACGCCATCTATTTGCGGAATTTGATACGCATAAACGGTTATATTTCCACTACAACAATTGCAATAGCAGAAAATAGAACAAGCATCTGATGCATCATCACTATGGTTATGCGCTTGGTTTAATTGTGTTTCCATAGCAGTCTCGTCACAGCGATTGGAAGAATCGCTGCAGGGAACAAAAGAAAGTCCCATAATATATGCTATCAATATGAAAACAATTAATCTCATGAATACACAAATCTAAAAAAAATAAATTAAAATCTCCGCTTAGTCTCAGAAATCTATTGCTTAACATCATCTCCTGTTCTTCCTAAAAATAATCGAACAGCTGCGTTCAACCGACTACCTTTTTCAATCCCTAAACCACATAAAAACGCACAATCCTACACAAGCAATCTGTCAACACATCAATTAACTATTAATACATTATTGTTCAAATAAAACGAATTGTAATTAACAGAAAAACCGGCTAAAACGTGTTTAAACAACATTAAAATGAGAAATGGTAACATTGTAGATATTTCTCTACAAGAAAAATAAGATAACATAAACACACAATGTTAAGTGAAATGCTATTTATATAATTGCATCGATAAAAAACCACAGCAATAAAAAAGCAATGGTATACCATTTTTCAAATACAAATCGGCATACTACTGCAAGTATAGTTTAGAACAAGAATCGACAACAAAATCAATAACAAAACAAAATGTCAATTAACATGAATCTAATTCCCCATCGCCGACTGACAAACCTGTTCATGCTAGGCTGTAGTGCCTTCGCACTTAGTCTCTACTCATGTAACAAAAGCGGAGAGAGCACCCCATTAACAGGAGAAACTGTCGTTAAAATCAATCTATCAGGCGTAGAAGCCTACAATGAATCCGACAATGCTGCGGTTCAAAAGCAAGCCTCTGCTGGCACCTCACATGCATCAAGCAGTGCACCAGATGTACAGGAAATGACCATACCAATGGAAAACGGAGGCTCCATTGACGTTGTTCTAACAAACAGTTCAGCTGTCACAAAAAGCCTGGTTGCCTCATCCAATCCCAAACTAGCAACTGCTCAAACCGTAGAGAAGCCATTGGACAAAAACGTCAAGTATAAAGTTGTTGTTTATGACAGCCAAGGAGCCTATGTAACAGAAAAGACGTATAACTATGGCGAGGAAGCTACTGCTGCAGGTATTGTTCTTGATGCTGGAAAGTCCTACACCTTTATTGCTTATTCTATCAATAGCACAACAGCTTTACCGAGCATTAACAATCAAAATACCTTATCCACAGCAAGCTTAAATAATATTAGCGGCGACTTAATGTATTACACTGGTACTTTGACCCTAAAAAATGGTGTAAACAACTTGAATGTTGTATTAAAGCACAGATTTAGCCAGATCACAACGACATTGACAATGGACCCAAGCATGACCGGAGCGATCACTCAAATCGGAACTGCCGTACTTAAACCTAGTCACAGTAGCGCAAATTTAAAATTCTCGGATGAAACGCTAACATACAACGGTTTGAACAATGCTGGGGTCACTACGCAATTTCCGGCTTTAGGCAATGGTCTACGTACCTTGATCAGCAATCCGTCCTTATTGATCCACCCGACAACTAGCAACGGAACATTGATGCTTAGCAGTCTCACCATTGATGATGAAACCAAAACGAACATCACCATTCCAAATGTAAAGATCAATCCTGGACAAAAATATGACCTGAAACTTAACTTCAGAACCTGTACACAAGATGTAACCAGTGATGGCCTAAACTGGAGCTACCCAGCAACAACGTCAAATGGCAAAATAGGCATCATGAAAGATGGTAAATTCTATCCAAATGGAACTGCTATCGACAGAAGCTTCACTGCTCCAGCGGCAGACTATGGTTTTGTCTTCGACATTACCGAACTGGACAATGCGTTCAATATGGAGGTTAATGGTGTGAAACTAGCTAAACAGGAGCTTCAATTTCAGTCCAATGCAGTTGCTTCTACACAGAATGTTCAGTTTTCAGACGGCAGCAAATATGCTGGTAACAATATCGAAGCCGGCAAAAAAATCGATGAGGTTTACAACATGAAAGGTACAAGCAGCGCCCCATTAGTTAAGGTGGTGATCAGCCGAACTGGACAAGTCACTCTGTTTGGTAGCAAAACATCTGGCGGCCCTTTATATGAACTTAAACTATTTAATGGAAACAGCTTCAACACCTTCCCTTGGAGTGCAACACAAAGTAACGTCGTAAAAGTAACCCAGCTCGTTGATGGACGTACAATTATTAAAGGCGTAGGGGCAGGAAAGAAGAAAATCCCTTGTAAATAATAAATAGATCAATAATCAGAAAAACTAAAATTTGCCGAGAATAACGACACAAAATTCAGTAAGCGTAAATCAGCAAGCATAAAAAAATATTATGGAAAAGAAATTAGCATACATCGCCCCAAAAGTCAACACGACTATGATCGAACTTGAGCAAGGTATTGCTGCGGGTTCCGCATGCGCAAGACCCGAAGATGCCAACAGCGGCAAGGTCAGCGAACAATGGGAAACTGGTTCAACAGACAACAGAAACATCGACTGGTAGACCAGTTCCAATAGTGGACAAAAAAAAGCCACCTTTGATATCAAAGGTGGCTTTTTTTTATCATAGGCTCATTTCCCACCGACAACAGCGGATCAAAAATTGAACCCGCAATAGCTGTTACAGAATAGCCTGTAGACGTTCCGGAAAGTCCTCGATCTTTGAAAGGCTTAATTGTTTCATAACTTGATACAAATGCGTCTTGAACATATTGATGGTATGCTCCCCGCCTTCATTTCCTAAAGCTCCCACACCATACATAAATGGTCTTCCCATAAAATTAAAATCTGATCCAACAGCATGGGCACGTGCCAAATCAACCCCCGAACGGATACCACCGTCTAACATGATTTTTATCTTACTTTTATAGGCTGGGTTGCTCGCTAAACGGATCAATGAATTGATCGAAGATTCACTTGCGTCGAGCTGTCTTCCGCCATGATTTGATACAATTACTCCATCAACGCCTAAAGCGATGGAAGCCTGCATATCCTCATCGGTAGCAATCCCCTTAAGCACCAAAGGACCTTTCCACAGATCCCGAATAGCTTTAATTTTTTCAACATCCACTTTACCAGTAAATGTTCTGTTCATAAACTGTCCCAGCTGCGCCAAATCAAGCCCTTTTTCCATATAGGGCTTCAATGTTGCAAAAGAAGGAATTCCATGTCTTAAAGTTTCGATTCCCCAAGTCGGGCAGACAAAGGTTTGCAAGATATTGGCTAGACTCATCTTGGGCGGCATGGACAATCCACTTTTTATTTCACGATAGCGAAGCCCGAAAGCAGGAACATCAACCAATACGACCAATACGGGACATTCAACAGTCTGCAAACGTTTTATAATATCATCGCGCAGTCTATTTTCCGTCGGATGATACAGCTGAAACCATGCCTTGCCATCGGATACCTCGGCGATACGTTCGATACTGCTCGTTGAAACGGTGCTCAAAATATAGGGAATATCATTCTTTGCTGCCGCTTTGGCTAGAATCTCCGGTGCATTCGGCCACATCAATCCCTGAAGTCCAATAGGTGAAACACCAAAAGGTGCGCTATAACGACGACCGAATAATTCGACAGAAAGGTCTATTTCTTCACTGGCAAGCAAATATTGGGGCTTCAACAGAATGTTATCAAAATCGTTCTCGTTTCTGGCAAGATTCAGTTCTTCATTTGCCCCTCCGGTCAAATAATCAAATGCAAATCGTGGAATCCTTTTCTTCGCTTTAATCTTTAGATCTTCAACAGAAGGATAACCTGTATTGTATATAAATTTCTGGCTCATGATTGATGTATTATTTATAAACAGTTATTAACTGCGCGCCAAACTTAGAAAAATTGCTTTTTAAATGCAAGATAATTATAACGAATATAAAAAATCTACTAGATATTTCTGCGGTACCCCAATTCTGCACCACCACTTACGGGTAAATTTACACCGGTGATAAAACGTGCTTGGCTAGACAGTAAAAACACACAGGCATCAGCGATCACGTCGCCTTCGGGACAATAACCCAGTAAATGAATATCTTTCAAAAAATCAAAAACCTGCGCCGGCCGAGGCTGCTCCAGTGTCCATTTGTTGAGCATGGGTGTCATAACAGCAGCTGGCATAACCGAATTAACACGAATACCGACAGCAGCATAGTCTATCGCCATTGATTTTGTGAGTGCGTTAACAGCACCCTTCGTAGCTGCATAGGCTGCGTGATTTTCCTGACCAATATCCCCTACTAAACTGCTGGTGTTTAGAATGCAGCCGCCCGACTCTTTTAAATAGGGATAGCCATATCTCGTCGTCAATAGAATACTCTTCATGTTGGTATCCAGCAACCTGTGCCATTCATCGTCTGTTGTTTCATGCAAAGGCTTTGATGGACTCGCCAGACCAGCATTATTATGAATTGCATCAATCCGGCCGAAGACAGCAACAGTCTGCTGAATCGCCAGATCAACCTCTCGCGCCTGCGTCACATCCGCACAGATTCCGATATGCGGCCTACCGATCAATTCGCTCACTTCACCAACCGACACTTGATCGATACCAATAAAGGCCACCTTCGCCCCTGCCTTAACATAGGCTTTTACACATTCTAAACCGATTCCGGCACTTCCGCCGGTGATCAATATAATTTTATCTTCTAAGGTTTTCACGTTCTATTATTCTTGTCTTTAGCATCAAGTTCCAATGAATCGGAACATTTAAAAAATCAGTTGAAAATTACATATAAAATCACGACAATAGCGAGCAGCATTGCCGACAAAATACGGTAATTTCCCATACCAGGCCAAGCTTTACCCCGAAGCGGATCCATGGGGTTCTTCCAGTACAAATCCCGACTTTGCACGGTATGCTGCACGGGATACACATACGAGAACAATACCTGAAGTATCATACAGATCAAAAACAAATAAAAAGCCATCATCATGAAAGGAATCTGGCCTATCCAGGAATCCGGCATTAGTTTATTCAGTACAAATACAGCAATCCCCAGAACAGATCCGAACCATAAGGTCAGTTTCGCGGATATTGCTGAAGCTCCTTTCCAAAAGACACCTAAAAGAAATACACAGGTTATGGGTGGAGCAATATGTGCAATTACATCATTTATGCCATTAAAAATGCTCTCATAGCGATCCAGCAACGGCAAAAGTGCTAAGGAAAAGCCCATCGCAATGACTGCGGCAATTTTCCCGATGTGGATCAATTGCTTATCGGAAGCGGCAGGCCGCCGCTGTTTGAAAATATCGTAGCTTACCATGGTCGAGATGGAGTTTAAGGCACCCGATATCTGACTCATTAAACCCGATAAAAGCGCTGCAACCAATACACCGATCAATCCCGAAGGCAGCAGCTGTGTAATCATTAAGGTATAGATACCCTTTGAATTGACCTGTCCCTGACTATCCACCCCCAGACTGCTTAAATCCAACTGCCCTGTTTTAAACAAGGTATACGCAAATAGACCGGGAAGTACAAATATAAAAACAGGCAAAATTTTCAGGAAGCCACAAAAAAGAGCCCCCACACGCCCGTGATTTTCATCCTTCGCCCCCAAAACACGCTGCACGATCGTCTGATCGGCACACCAGTACCAAATGCCCAGAATCGGATAGCCAAATAATACCGCATACCAAGGCATTCCGCTTCCATCGCTGCCGCTGCGGAGCATCGATAGACGATCCAAAGCATTCCCCTTTGACAGTTCAGCTTTCATTTGCAGCCATCCGCCCATCTTGTCAAAAGCAGCAAAACTGATAATAAAAGCCCCTGCCAGCAATACAATCGTCTGAATAGATTCCGTCACAACAACGGCACGCAATCCGCCCAGTATTGTATATATTCCGGTAATCATACAGATCACTGTAATACTCAGATACATATTGAATCCAAAAAGCGTACGCAGTACAATTCCGCCGGCCAACATCGAAAAAGCAATATGAATAACAATTGCCGATACAATGGAGATAAACGTGAGCCAATCCCGGCTGGCGCGGTCATAGCGTCGTTCCAGAAAGTCGGGCAAGGTGGCAACACCCGATTTAAGATAAAACGGAACAAAAAACAAGGCCAGTAAAACCAGGGTAAAGGCAGCCATCCATTCAAAGTTGCCATTAAGCAGACCTGTATCAAAACCGCTTTGCGCCAGACTGACCAGATGCACCGTTGAGATATTGGTCGCAAACAGCGCCAGCCCAATGGCCGGCCACCGGAGTGTCTTTCCGGCCAAAAAATACCCTTCAGCGCTTTTTTCCTTCACTTTCTTAAATCGTCCCGATCCAGCCAATACGCCGACAACCAAAATCAACAGTATATAAAAGATGGCGATACCTAAATCTAAATTTCCTAACATAACGTCAACTTATAACAAATCACAACTGCTTCCCACATCCATAGGGGTACGGTAAACTCCATTCGCTATTGATACGGGATGTACAAAATGAGACTTTAAATGCGGAATATGCTCTAAAAACAAGGCCTCATGCCCAAGGCTGATATGGTTAAACAAAACAAGATGCTGATGCAGCTGTCCCATGTCACCGACATGGGGTACAACGGGAATATGATATTTTCGAGCAAGTAAACTCACTGAAATAAACTCGCTCACGCCACCGACTCGAACGGCATCCACCTGTACAAATCCTGTGGCATCCATTTGAAGATAATTTTTAAACAGTATGCGGTTCGGTACATGCTCCCCCATAGCCACTTTAATCGGCGCAATGCGCTCGGCCAATATCTTATGGCCAACAATGTCGTCTGGATGTGTCGGCTCCTCTACCCAAAAAGGGTTCATCTCTTTCAGCTCTTGACAGATGGAAAGCGCCTGCGGAAGGGTCCATTGTTGATTTGCATCCAGCATCACTTTAGCTTCATCGCCGGCAACCTCCCGTACGATATGTGCGCGACGGATATCGCGCAATGGATCTTCGCTACCCACTTTGAGTTTCATTGCGGAAAAACCATTGTCGATAGCACGCCTACAATTGTCCCGCACTTTTTCATCTGAATAGTTAAACCAGCCTACCGACGTATCGTAGCCAGCATATCCCCTTTCAATAACCCCAATTCTTTCAGAAGACGTTGAGATATTTGACTCCAGCAAGCTGATGGCCTCTGCCTTTGTAAACTCATCTTCCAAATAGGAAAGATCCAGCGTATTGACAATCTCTTCGGCGCTGAGATCTGTCAACAGCTTCCACAGCGGAACCCCTCTCGTTTTAGCCCAAAGATCAAAACACGCATTTGTTACCGAAGCTAAGGCCAAATGAACAATTCCTTTGTGGGGACCCAGCCAACGAAATTGCTGTTCGTTACTCAACTTATTAAACAATTTACCAAAATCTGCCATCAGATCCTCAATTGGAATACCTTTCAACCGCTCGGCATAAAAAGCTGCGGCGCGACAGACCAATTCATTCCCTGCACCCAGCGTGAAAGCCAGACCTGTGCCTACGCGCCCCTTATCATCTACCAATCGTGTTACAGCATAAGAATAGACCGGGTCCTTGTGTATTGCATCGCTGCCCGCACCTGTAGCCAAAGGAAATCTCCGATCCTGAATATCAAACGTCTTTATCATAAATCTTAACGTACTTATTTTTAATGTTTAGGTTACTTTATTTTGAACTATAACTTTAATTTTTCCTTTAATTTGAGCAACATGTCAACATCCGAATCTTTTATGCGTCCCATCCGATTGGGACCGACGTTTAAGATCAGAATATTGTCCTGTGCTGTTGCGGTTTGATAGATCGCCTCCAGTTCTTCCAGCGTTTTATATTTCTTATCCGTGGTATTATAAAACCAGCGCTCTCCGAGCACTACCGTTGTCTCAAAAGGCATGTAATAGCTATTTCCTTGCGCCATGAAAAGTTTAGGGTCGGGATCTGCCGGAAGATAAGGATCGCCCAGCCTAAAATCGCTCGGAAAATAGCGTATTGGAAAATAGTTTTGCTGGTCCTTTGGCAGGACAATATGTTTGTCTGTATTCTCAGGAGCTCCAATACTCCAGTTTATACCCACTTGACATCCAGGAACCTTTTTCTTGATTAAACTATAGATCTCCTGTACCGGCCATCTGTAATTTTCTTTTTCCCAGCCGCCATCCAGCCAAAGTTCGACGATGTCAGTATACTTCTTGGTGATATCCACCAGCTCATTGAGTTGGTTCAACATATATTGATTATATGCTGCATCCTCAGAACTGTCTTTTACCTTGGGGTTCTGCTTTCGGTCCCATAAGGAATAATACAAACCAAGACGAATCCCCTGTTTGGCACATTCTTTAGCCAGCTCTTGCACGACATTTGTCGTGTTTGACGAACTTGCCACATCGTAATTAGTATACTTACTATCCCATAAACAAAAACCTTCATGATGTTTCGTTACCAAGATCATATACTTCATCCCCGCAGCCTTTGCCGTCGATACCCATTGTTTAACATCAATGGAAGATGGTGCGTATGAGCTAGCGGGTTTAGACCCATCAGTCCACTCCTGATCATGAAATGTATTCATGCCAAAATGAACGAACATACCATATTTTCGGTTGATTTGTTTCCGCTGATAGGCATTAGGTTCCTTGGATGGAACCGACACAATAGTCTTTATCTGGGCACGGAGTGTTGTTCCCCATGCAGCAAGCACCAAACTGAACAATAGTTTTTTATTCATGGTTATATTGTTTTGTTAATGACAGAATTCATTCGCTTACACTAGTCCACATGAAATACCTCGTCCATAGCCGACCATATCTCTCCTTTTTCCTGAGCGTCTGGCAGGGGCTGCTGACAAGGATCGGTCTCTTTCCACCAGCGCTGTGTTTCCGGATCATCGGCCATCTTTTGCATATCAAGTTTAAAATCCCGACCTACATATTCGAAATAGCTGAAAAGAAAAAATTTACCGTCTACCTCTTTCAAAAAAATTGAATAATTGCGAATATGGCATGCTTTAATTTTGCGAAGTACCGCAGGCCAAGCTTCTGCATGAAGATTTTTATAATAAGCTACTTTCTCAGCTTTTAATCCTGTTATAGATGCATAGCGAGTTACCCGCGGATTTTTTTCTACCGATCGAAAGGCTGTCGCACACATTACGACGAAAACAATCGTGAAGATATAGGGATATAATTTAGGAGACATAAGTTCTAAGCGTTCTTATTTAGTTATGCTAAATTACGCTCAGAACAGCTTTATGACTACTGCTAGATTGCCCATTTCTCCCACTATATTAACAGCTTTGCGTGTATTCTTTGATTTTTAGGTCAAAATAAGCTATATTGCTTACTCTTAATTAAAATAACCAAACGCATGAAACCTGTTTTTGCAAAAATTCTGGAAGGTGCAGAAATTACGACATTTGCGACAAAAGATGTGCAACGCCCTTTCTTTTCAACGGAGTTCCATTTTCATAGCGCCTGTCAGATGACTTATATTGTAGAAAGTGAAGGGAAGCGAATTATAGGTGATAATATCAGCAACTTTGCTTCCGATGAATTGACGTTTGTGGGACCGGACCTCCCACATGTATGGCACAATAACAATATGAACTGCCCAGACACTGCTTTAGCGGAAACAAAGGCATCACGTTCCCTGGCACTGTATATAGAGCCTAAATTGATGATTAAATTATTGGGACAGTTTTTTCAGACAAACAAAATCGAAGCCTTTTTTTTAGCATCCAAAAGAGGCCTCCTGTTCCGCGGCGCTACAAAGGAACAATTGAAACAAAAGTTAAAAGAAATTGTAAAGCTAGACTATGGCTTAAAAAAAACTATTTTACTATTGGAGATTATGGAGTTGATGCTATCCTCAGCAGAGTTTGATTACCTTTCCAGTGCCGGATACACCCATAATTATAGTCCTGTTGACAACAGTAAAATTGACAGCATCTTTAAATTTGTATTTAACAACTATACGGGCGAAATTCAATTAGATCAAGTTGCGAAGCTGTCCAATATGTCAAAACACTCTTTTTGCCGTTATTTCAAATCCCGCACACAGAAAACATTCGTCCAATTTGTCAATGAGGTTCGCATCAGCGAATCTTGCCGGTTGATTGTAGAAAACAAGCATCAGATCACCCATATCGCTTATGCCTGTGGCTTCAACAGTCTTTCGAACTTCAACAAAATTTTCAAATCGATCAAAGGGGTAACGCCAAGTCAATACAAGTCGCAAATACGGTAGCCCTGCAAAATTGTATGCAATTTTAATTCAATAGCGAAAAAAATAAAAAAGACTAACATATCAGACGATAAATTATTTGTGAAAACAAATCTGGAAGTAGTCAGGTCTCTATAGAAATTAAAGTTTAGCTATGAAAAAGAAGAAGAACTTATTTGAACGATTTTCAGACTGGGCAACCCATGCGACCGGCAGCTCTACGGCATTTGTTATTGCAACTTCCACAGTTATTATCTGGGCAATCAGCGGCCCCATATTTAATTATTCTGAAACCTGGCAATTGGTGATTAATACAGGAACTACCATTGTTACCTTTTTAATGGTATTTCTTATTCAAAAATCACAAAATAAGGATTCAAAAGCAGTTCATTTAAAACTCAATGAACTTATTGCTTCCCACAAGGGAACTAGCAACCGAATGGTCAGCCTAGAGGACTTAAGTGAGGAAGAGTTGGATCAGTTGGCCAAATTTTATGCACACATTGCCAAATTAGCTCTTCAGGAAAGTGATATCACCTGCACCCATTCTATAGATGCAGCAAAGGAAAACCACGCTTCTAAAATGAAGGAGCGGAAAAATAAACAGGACCGTCCAGATGATGAAAGAACTGACAATTTCGATTAAAATTCCAAATTATTGAAAGGCCCAATGAGAATTGAGCCTTTTATCAAAACACGGTTAATCATGTCCTTCAGTTTTCACAATCTTGTTATAGATGCCCAGCAAGAGGAATGGAGCGGCCCATTGGCCTATAAATAAGGCGTTTTTATCATTTGACATGCATTTAAAAGCCGCAGATACCCCTATTGCCAACAAAGCGGCTCCTAAAAACACGGTCGATGGCACTTTGGATGTTTGATTTTCTATTTTTTTGGTGATTTCACCTTCGTTTCCTGTAGTTAAAGTCATAATTCAACGGTTTTAATTTTAAAAATTTTTGATTGTTCGCTACTCAATTGCACTTATTCAGCCTTCGAATTGAGATTTGTATCTGCCAAAGCACTTAAATCCTCATCGCACTTCTTCTCCTCGCTTAAAGTTTCAAGTAAAAGTTTCAGCGCATCCTTGTGTTCGAGCACTTTGGCGAATGCGGCCAATGTACCATAAGTAGCAATTTCATAATGTTCTACCTTCTGTGCCGCCGCTATAATCGCTGCATCTCTGACGGCTCCGGCTTCTGTTTCCTTCATAAGACTTTCAGCCTCTTCCACTAAGCCCGCCATCGCTTCACATTTTTCAGCTTTAGCTTTCATACCTATAAATTCAAAACATTGTTCTAGACGGTCTACATGTGTTTCAGTTTCCGTCAAATGTTTGGAAATTGCCGATTTTAACTGTTCTGAGCTCGCATTTTTTTCCATCTTCGGAAGTGCTTTTGTCAATGCTTTTTCAGCCCAATAAATATCTTTCAAGCCGTCTTCGAATAATTCGGTCAGATCTTTTGCCGCGCCAGTTTTGGCTTGGACTTTTTTTCTTTCGGAAGCATCAGCTGACATTGTTTTGCTAGCCGATTTTTCGTTTGTTTTACCTTTGTCTGCGGTTACTGTTGTTGTTGCCATAATTTAAAATTTTACGCTCAATGAGCTGTTCGTCAAATAAACAGCTCTCCTGCTTTTTTCGTTCAACCAGTTATGCTGATTCCTTCAAATCAAGCATTTACCACACAACCTCAGTAAAAACACGTTCTACTGAGAAATGGACTATGTCAAAGAACTACGCTTAAAGTAACGTACAAATCAATATATTTTACGTACTTCCACAGTTAACGATAGTGCTGTTGGTGGAGTTCATTAGGTAGAATAAATATTAATGAAAATCCAATATGAATAAAAACTTTGCAATGAAGGACGCCCATCAAGGTATGGCCATCCTCGCTCTAGCCATCGTGTCACAATCCGGACCCGAAAATCTTCCGAATGACATTCCAGATGAGCGTGAAGAAGAGCTTCCAGAAAACACACCGGACCAGGAACCAGAAATTGACCAGGATGATTTCGAAACAGACGAAGAGATAGATCTCGGAGTCGAAGAAGACCGCCCCGAGATACCGGACCAGGAACCAGAAATTGACCAAGATGATTTCGAAACGGACGATGAGATAGATCTCGAAGTCGAAGAAGAAGAACCCGAGATACCGGATCAGGATGAATTAGATGAGACAACTATTTAAATAGGTATGATCATATGAAAGGGCTACATGAATAGCCCTTTTCTTATGGAAATCAATTCTTTCAGTTATTGTCCGACAATGCGCTGATGGTTTAATGCGAATTTGTACGATACGATTGCGTAAGCAACACAGTTTTCGATTTAAATACGTAAAATATAAAGCCTACAAACCCTTACTTGCTGAGCACTGTTCACTTTTTAAACACAACAAAAAAAAGAGTATATGCTTACATCAATTATTATCGGTATCATTTTCATCCTCTTCGCATCCTATATTGTTATAAATTATAGGCGAAAAGGGAACGATCGCAGAAAATAAAAAATCATTAACAATAAAAAAATAGTATTATGAAAACCATTTTAAAAACTCTAGGTATGCTGCTCGCAATCTTTGCCTGCATTTTAGCGGCTCAAGCGCAAGATAGCAAACCCGCCCAGCCACAGGCTGGAGATTTGGACTTTGCCAGCAAAGCGACGGCAAGCAATAATTTCGAACTGCAGGCGGCTAGTATTGCCCTTGCAAAATCACAAAACGCAAACATCAAACAATACGCACAGATGATCGCTGATGACCATACCGCCGCGGGAAATGAATTGGCGTCCTTGGTAAAAAATAAAAATTGGCAGTTGACTTCGGGGGACGATCAAAATTATAAGACCATGATTGATCAGCTAAACAATGCGGACGCTGCAAATTTCGACCGCGTATATACCGATATGATGGTTAAGAGCCACCAAGATGCGATCTCACTTTTCAAAGATGCAAGTACGGGCACGGCAACCACAGATGCTGAACTGAGGAAATTCGCCAGCGATAAAATTCCAGCTTTCGAAAAACATCTGGGTCAGATTAAAAACATGAAGCCTTCAGATCCGTCAATCGGCGACATGCCCACTACACCTAATGCGCCATCTCCAGCTAGCAAAAACAAAGTACCCAAATTGAAACTAAAATAAGATCATATTAATTCCATTCATTCACTCCGAAGGACAAGGCAATTATTGCTTTATCCTTCCCTATTTCCTTAACTAATATGGAACAGGCATTCGACTACGTACATGAACTACTTAACAGACAAATGGCACTACGTGCCAAGATTGAAGAAAGCCCTATTGCTGGCGAAATTCACCTAAGCTATGGGCAGGATTTTTACCAGGAAGAAGTGCGCTCCATGGGGCTGGCAATGATTCGGGATGGCTGGGCTATGGAGGGGGAGCAACTAATTCTCGATTATGTGCAAGAACATTATCCGACGCAGGTCGAAAATGAACGCAATTGGATCAATAAAATGATGCATTACCCCGAAGCCATCACAGATACCTTTATCGATAATGTACTGGCCGAAGGTTATCGTTGGTTACAGGGAAACGTCGATATGCCCAATGAACATGTTATTTTCTACCCTGTCTATGAATTGGACGAATTTGGAAAGCTATCCCTTGAGTTAGGGTTGAATACGCTTGTTAACCTGAAAAACCCAAACGAATTAGAACAGCTCCAGGGCTTAATTTATTATCGTTCCTCGGGGAAGTAAATTTTATGCTGCCGAAGCGACATCTGAATAAGGATGCAGTGCTTCGGCTATTTATCACCATTACCCCGATCCAGATTATCCAATGGCACGCCTTCCTTTTTATCTGCCGGGTTATTTTCCACTGAATCTTGTCCGCGACTTCTATGGATGTTATCCAAAGGGAGACCGTTCTCTACAACTGCGGTATCCGTTTTATTTTCAACTTCTCTGTTATTAGTCGCATTTCCGCAGGCTGTTAACGCGCCAACGAACGTGGCAGCCAAATAAAAGTGTTTCATCATGATCGTTGTTTTTATTGTTACTATTTATTACTCCATCTCTATAGGCTCCTATGAATCGTTCACCGAATTTAAGCGTTCTCCTTCAACGTAAAACTTATTCTTCCGTTTGGCTCCATTAAAGCCATATCGACTTCATCCAGGTGCTTGCTATTTGTCTCCAGCCGCAAGCTTGTCAATAAATCCGTACGACTTACTCCGAGACGATCCATTTGATCCCATTGGATTTTACCATTTTTGTATAAAACTGCGGGCTTTCCCTTTACCAAATTTCCTAAATAAGGAAGCCTGGCTGACACCTGTGCTAAAATCTTATTGATAATGATCATGACAAAGCCAGCGAAAACCGTTGACAGAAAGGGTGAAGCACCGACTATTCCTCTTGCCAACACTGCCCCGAGCATAATGATGATCACAAAATCAACGCCCGATTTGCGTCCAAGAATACGGATACCTCCTAAACGCACCAGAAAAAGTGCGATGACAAACATAACCAGTGCACGCGATCCCATCTGTATCATGCTGAGGTTTTCACCCGACCCAAATAAACTATCCATGTTTCCTTATGTTTAGATTATAAAAAACCGTTAATGCGCTAAAGCACAAGGGCATTTTGATATAGAACGCTTGTCAAAGGCCTACCAGTTGCACCCATTTTTAAATTGGGTACTTTTACTTGTTCGCTATGTGCATAATACCTTTTCATCGCCAACCAACAAACTTCTCTATTTGACCAGCTGTTTTTAACGAAAAAGAAGACAATATGATTCATTTAGATAATCCACCTGAAGATTGCCTTACCTTCTTTCAGGACACCCTTCGATTGCTACGGGAGAGTGAAAGCGAATTTATGGTGGGGGGAGCTTTAGCGATGTTCCACTACACAGGGATAATAAGACCAACCAAGGATCTTGATATCTTTTGCAAAAGCAGTGAATATCCTAAAATACTTAAGCACTTCGCTACAAATGGATATCAGACAGAACTGACGGATGTACGATGGTTAGCGAAGATCCATAAAGATCCCTACTTCATTGATATTATTTTTGACAGTGTTAATCACAATTGTACGGTTGAACAGGATTGGTTTGACAGAGGACCGGAAGGAACTCTTTTTGATACAAATGTACGCTACATACCCGCAGAAGAACTTGTATGGTGCAAGCTTTATGTACAGAACAGAGAGCGGTACGACAGTGCTGACATCAATCATATCTGGCTGAAATACGGTAAGAAACTAGACTGGAATCTTTTATTAACGCGAATGGATCAACATTGGCATCTTTTGCTCGCCCAAATGCTCATCTTTCAGTTTACTTATCCGCATGACTACCGCGAAATTATTCCAAAAGAATTGTTCGATGAACTCATTAATCGCGCACAAGATCAGTATGAACTGCCTGTATGTGTAGAAAAAATTTGCTTGGGACCACTCATCGACCAGACACAATATGAGATAGACATCAAAGAATGGGGGTACAAATCATATACCATAAAAACTGTTTGATATGAATAAAAAGACAACAATTGCCGCACTGGGCGATATACATATGAATGCAAATCAGCATGGTAAATGGAAAACAAAGTTTGAAGAAATTTCAGAAAAGGCAAAAGTTCTGCTCCTATGTGGCGATTTAACCGATACGGGTGATGAAGAAGAGGCTGAATTGCTTGTCGCAGAACTTCAATCGATCAAAATTCCTGTTATCGCTGTATTGGGAAATCATGATTATGAAAAAGGGCGGCAGAAACAGATCCGCCAGATTTTGACCGACCATAAAATTACCGTATTGGATGGCGAAGCAATTGTAGTCGAAGACATTGGATTTGCGGGAGTGAAAGGTTTTGGTGGCGGATTTGATCGCTATATGTTATCGATGTTTGGCGAAGATGCCATGAAAAGTTTTGTGCAGGAAGCTGTCAATGAATCTTTGCTTCTAGACCGTGCCTTAGCGCGGCTCGAGCAAGAACATGCGGATATAAAAAAAGTAGCATTGCTTCATTATGCTCCCATTGCTGAAACTGTATTGGGGGAACCCGAACAGATCTATCCTTTTTTAGGCTCTACCCATTTAATGGAACCACTGCAGCGACGTAAAGTCACTGCAGCTTTCCATGGGCACGCACATGCTGGAAAATTCAAGGCACTGTCCCCTGCCGGCATTCCGATTTACAACGTAGCAGTGCCCGTACTTAAAGCACAGCATGGCGATGAAAAAGGTTTCGCACTTATTGATATCTAGAATACGATGTCAGGTTTTAGAAAGCAATTCCTAGTCGAGAGCAGTTTTACCAGAAAATGAAATACAAATTGAATTTAGCATATGGAAAAATTAAAGAACAAACGGATTGCCATACTGGTAGCAGATGGTTTCGAAGAAATTGAATTGACCAGCCCGAAAGAAGCACTGGAAAAGGCGGGAGCAAAAACCGATATAATCTCGCCGGCTAAGGGAAAGGTGCGTGCAAAGAGTGGCGACGAGTGGTCAAATGATTACCCTGTCGATGTAGCACTTCAGGAGGCAGAAGAGAATCAATATGATGGTTTGTTACTTCCTGGAGGTGTTATAAATCCCGACAAATTGAGAACTAATAAAACAGCTATAGCGTTAATCAATGCCTTTTGGGAGCGGGACAAACCCATTGCGGCAATTTGCCACGGTCCCCAGTTGTTGATCAATGCGGATCTGGTGCGCGATAAAAAAATCACCTCCGTTGAAGCTATTCAAATCGACCTGATGAATGCAGGGGCATTATGGGAAGACAGTGAAGTTGTCGTTGACGATAAACTTATTACAAGTCGCACGCCCGAAGATCTGCCTGCTTTCAATAAAGCGATTATTAAAGCGTTTGCAGATACGGAAAAAAATAAAGCGTAATATTAGCAGACAATAGCGTATTAAAACGGTCAACTTTTAGCGATTATATCATGTTCAGCTTATAATAACAAATAAATCAAATATTATGAATACAGCAAAAAGTTCAAGCCATACCACTGCAAAAGGTCAGTCTATGGGCAACAGTAAAAATGCAGCCAAATCAGCTGAGAAAAAAGCTTCAACATCAAAAAAATCTCAGAACGGCAGTTCCGAGAAAACAAAAGTAGAGTTATTGGAAATGGCAAAAAAAATGGATATCACCGGACGCCATGATATGACAAAAGATGAACTGATGAAAGCTATTGAGAAACAGGGCAAAAAGTAAGAACAGCTTTTATAAACATGTTCTATCCATAAAAAAGACCCGTTCATTACGGGTCTTTTTTATTATCTCTTCTCCTTTGGCCGATCTGTCGGATCATTAGGCATATCGTTTAGCTGATCTACCTGCGGATCCACTCCAGCTTCGGCATCACCATCATCTTTATGATTCACGTCCTTAAGTACTTCCCCATCTACACCAAGTTTAACTTTCTTCTTTTTTTCCATTTCTGTTCCGACTACGCGATTTTCGTTTTTAGTTGCCATATTCTTTCTAATTTATAGTTGTTTTATCAATGTAAAAGCATCGTATGAAAACAAAACCTGACGAGGCCTGCCGTGTTTTTTGTATTGGTTTTCTCGATAAGTTTTTGCCGATGTCCTTCCACGGTACGCTTGCTTAAAAAAATGCGGTCAGCAATTTCTCCATTCGTATATCCCTCTGCTATAAGTTCCAACACGTGAAATTCCCGTTCTGAAATATCATATTTTACTAAAATGCGATTTCGGTCCGGTGCTCTATCCGCATAATTTTTGTAATCGTTGAGGCAAGAAACGCCTAAAGAACCGCTCACATACTTTTCTCCTTTGGCAACTTGCCGCATACCAAAAAGCACCTCGTCACAGCTACTATCCTTTACCAGATAGCCGTCCGCCCCGGCACTAAATACATCAGCAGCAATATGCTTGTCAATTTCCATTGTGAGCGCAAGAATTTTTATATGAGAATATTGCTGTTTAACAAGTTGAATCAGGGCTACCCCACCTATTTCTCCCATGTTAATATCTGTAAGAATCATATCTGGGGGACGGTTTATTTTCAAAAAATCTATGGCCTTCTCCGCACTTTCAACATCAGCCACAACAACGATATCATCCTGCGTTTCTAAAATCAGCCGAAAACCATTTCTTACCAAATGATGGTCGTCGACAAGCATAACCTGAATCATATCTCTCTGTTTTAATGAACTTCTATACACATAGGAACAGGAGCAGATTGTAAAAAGTTTTTTACAAATTAATTTATCTAAAAATAAAGGTAATCGCTCGAACTGCTACTTGGCTATAACAATAGATAATTAAAAACCAAAAACGCTTTTGTCCTGACTGCTGTTCACCAACTGAAGCATGTATTATTATGGTATAATTAAATAACAAAAGATATGAATAACCCAACAAAACTAATTGCAGCCTGTGTGGTTTGCTTTGCAGCATACGGATGTAACGGTGCTAAGACAGATGATCAAAAATCGAAAGAACTGATGCGCGATTCTGTTCCCAATGATACCACAACGATACAATACCGAGATACCACATCTCCAGAATCCAGGGGAGACATTCCGCCAACACCACAGCCTGATACATCTACAAAAAAATAAAACGAATATAAGTTAGCTATTGTTCTTCGATTGATAATAGCATAATTAGATAGTACCCCCGTCGTGAGATGGGCGGAAAGTAGATTTATTGTAGAGAGCTAGACAATGTAAAAATTGTCTAGCTTTTTTATGTTGCGCTTATTCGAAAGTCAGATTGATTTTTGAAAATCCCAATCCCTGTAAGAGCGGTTTAAAAACCGTAGTTGCATTTGCCTTGGTTTGCTGCAGGATATCCGATTTTTTCACATCATCTGAAACAGCCTTTTCTGCCGCTTTGTAAGCCTCATCCACAAGCTCAGCTTCCCGTAAGAATGCCATCTTAGTATCGTATACCTTAGATGCCTCATGGTCGATCTTGATGTAACAGATCTCTGGAGCAGGTAATTTTATGGAGACTGAATCCCCCATCACCTTGATATCTTCCGGGCTAAGTTTGCTAAGGTTCACACAGCCGACAGCATCTGCCTTAACGATTAATAATACACTTGCATCTGGCAGGAACGTATTGACATTTTTATGTTCCACTACGTCGCTGTAACGGTATTTGACCAATTCCAATTTCCCCATTGCCTCAATACGATCCACCAGCAGTTGATGTTTGCTTTCCACTGTGGGTCCACTGTTGTTGTATTTGTTATACACAAACCACGCTCCAACTGCCAAAATGGCTACGATAATTAAAAATTTTAAAAATTTTCCCATAAACTATAATATACAAATTAGAGACCAAGCTGCTTTTTCAGGGATTTAACCTGAAAATATTACCTAAATATTATTCTCTAGGGTCGCTAAACTAGCATACTTGAAAATTATACCTTTTGATAGACAATTGTTTAGTCAAAAAGTTTAAAAAACATTTGGAACATATGGGCTATAATACTACTTTTGTGACATCAAAATCACGGTAGGTATAGCTCAGTTGGTTAGAGCACTAGATTGTGGTTCTAGGGGTCGTCGGTTCGAGCCCGATTACTTACCCAAAAGGCAGATCAAATGATCTGCCTTTTTTGTTTCTTAGTATTCCTTTAATCAAATAGATAGTTTAAAATAATTCACTCGTATTAGCGGTTCGAAGTTTCAGATTTTCATAGCTAAACTTGTCTCGAAGAATTAATGATATCAATCTCCGTTTACTGCTAACATTTGCATCTATAAACAGCTTTGAAACATTACAAAGTTTCTCCATAGAATTCCAGACCATTTCTTTTACTTCGGAAAAACTATATTTAAATTTTGAAGGGAGGTTAGTCCGTGTGGAATATTAGTTTATCCTCCAATTTATCAATTTCAAGGATGATATCAGTTTTCAAACCTTCAGTATTATAAATCTGTTTGTAACTATCTATTACAATGTGTCCGAACAGCTCCTTAAAATTTGGATTTAAGGAATACTGTTTTAGAAAGCTGATCAACTCATCGTTTACAACTTCTGCTTTCACTCTATAAACACAGCTGGACGAACAATGGTAATAATTATAATAAGCACTTCTACCTTTCGCAATACATCGGAGTCCTAATTAAGTGTAAAAAATTTTTTTTTTACGTCTTAAGCCTTTATTTTTGGCAGTCCAATAAATCGATCCTAATATAAATTTTGCCAATTCAATCATTTCAAACGCACATCGAATTATATCGGCTTGTTTGTTATCTATAACAATGGTCTTTTTACCATTGCTTTCAGTAATATTTCATTTCTTAATAAAGCTTTGATTTACAATTAATTTAGACACAAATACATATAATCCAAAAGGATTCAATCTTTTTTTTCTCCATTAACACACCATTTTTTCCAAGAATTTTTCTAGCTTTTTCAATTGTTATTTCTCTTTGTAATCCTTCGTTATCTGCCATACTTAAATTTTGATTTAAGGGAATATAATAATGTATAGAATGGATAGTTGACAATTATCAGGTAGTACCTAAATTAATTATTTGGATAAATAATAAGCCAAAATCTTTAAATTAGCCTAAACAATTTAATAATCAAAATGATCAAAAAAATAAGCTCTAAAATCTTCTATCCTATTTTTGTTATTGGAATCACATTTTTCTTTCTTATAATCACATGCGCTGCACTTGGGTTATTTGAGTATTATGTAGAGGATCCGAAAGATGGTTATAATGGGATAAACGCCTCAATCGCTTCAACTGCACTCATCATAAATATTCTTACGATCATCATAGTCTTTATTACCTATAATAATCAATCCGAACAGATTAAAAATAATAAGGCCGATTCCGACTACACAAGGGCCATAGATCTAATTTACAAGCAGCATGATTTAATTAAATCAAAGATTAAGTCCCAAAAACTAGAGGATTTAATAACAAAATTCGTTGGAAATAACTATGAAGGTTCATACTCTTTAGAAATGGAGCATATATTAATAAAAGATGATTTTATTAAAGATTATAGCAGGGTAAGCCATTTTCTGGTTCAAGAGTTAAAGTTTATCTTCCGTTTCTTGGAATGCAGTAAAATTAGTAATGATGATAAAAAAGAATTATCCAGTATTATTCCCAACATTCTCAATCCCAATCTTTTAGATAGTATTATTTCTTTTTGCAAAAGGGTAAAAAAATATGAAAATGAATCATTATCACCCGATGAACGTTCAAAATATCTACAAGCATTAGTTAACGACTGTGAAGACTTAAGCGAATATTTATATCTATAATAATATCGCCTATAAATGCATCTTTGGCCCGTAAGGGCCGCTCAGAGAATTTGAATGCTCTAGCTTGAGGAAATTATCTTGAAATAAAAATTAGCGGTCTGGAACCGCTAATTTTAAGCCCTTTTAATACCAATTACTTTCCAATTTATCGCGTCAATGACCGCATTGAAATGAGACAATGCTATGGTCCCTATTTCACAAGATCAATATTTGTCTTCTTGCTCCACTCCAAACCCGAATAATATGGAAAAAATACATCAGATCGCTTTAACAATGAAATAGTCATGCCGGAAAAAGCATCAATCCTATTCCCAAGAAATTCAGGAGTGTGATTTCTATAAATAAGTGTTTTTTTCAAAATTTCATCTATTCTTAATTTATCCTTATCCGAATAAGTATGATCAATAAAATCTTTAAAATCATATAATTGAACAGGGAACCCTTGCGTAAAATCCAATCTCTGGATACCTGCGGTCTTAAATAGGTGATTTTGTTTTTGATTTATGGAATCCAAACAAGAAGAAAGTTCTTCAAGCTTCGATAAGTCTGTCACTGAAATTGCTGCGGAACGAAGAAGTCCAGATCTTTGGTCATAATATTCAAAATATTTGGTTGCCAATTGGATAACATTTTGTTTTGTTGCCCTTCCAAAAAATTCGACAATATTCTGATAGGGAAATCCCTCAGATAGAACGTCTGTCGGAGATGCTATGATATATTTCGCTTTATGTCTTAACTCATATAATACTTCTATACTGGCCATAGCACAGGCATCAAAAATAATATAGTTAAATTTCATAGGTAATGCATCTTTAATTTCTAAAAGATCAATGTTCTGACCTCTGTCCTCGCCAAAAGACAATGCCCCAATAGAAGGAGATGGATTCCTAGCTGGAGTCCAGGAGGTGCCATGTGACCATAAGATCAGGTTGTAATCTTCTGCTTTATAGGACTCCTTAATAAAAGAAAGTACTCTTTTCATCTGCCCCCCATCTGACTTAGATGTTGATTCAAAAATTTTGATTGTATCACTATTTATCGAATAAGGGTCATTGTCAGGTTGAATATTTAGCAAATAACCAATTTTATCAGTGTTCTTTATATATGCCAATACAGTCCCTACACTCTTCATATCCTTACCAATACCTATTTCAAGATCATTGAGAGCTTTCAGTGCCTCGGCTCTGAGATTATTGTTCGCTTCCAAATAGATTATAGTAATCGAATGAGACTTCTCAATATCAGGCAACTCACCTTTGTCACAAGCGGTAGTAAGTATAACTATAACCAATATGATAAATCTTATTAATTTACTTCTCATTCTCATAATATTTTGTACGAAAATGTACATCCATTTTAATACTATCTCTATTATCGAATGCATTATATAGGGTGCCTTTTATGGTTCCTTCAACTATTTTCACTCCATTGTCTAAACTGGTGAAATCCACCTTTTCAATTGTAGCTACTATCTTTTCCCTATTAATATTAGGAATATAATTCCTTTTATAATCGGGAGAATTTAAGTCTGCTTTCATGACAGTTTCACAAGAAATCCCAATTAATCCATCATTATCTTGCGAAGTACCTTTTCTAAAATTGTAATTCTTTCCTGGTGCTGGATCCAAGATATCTACGGCTAAAACTATACTGGATTTTTCAGGTGATATAGTAGGCTCATAAATAGAATGCTGAAAGACAAATTTATATATAGGCAATTCTTGGATTGTCTTTATGTATTTGTCAGTTATCCGATCATTCTTTACATCGTAAGAATCACCGGCAATCTGACCAAAGAAATAAGTGTCATCTCGATCCGAAGTTAACGCTTCATTCTTATCTGAACAGCTTAAAAAAATTAGGCCGAAAAGCAATGGAAGTAGATATTTCATAGATATAAATTAATATCTCCTGCACCTAAATAAGTACAGGAGACAATCAATAATTAGTTTAAAGTTTCTTTGGAAGTACCTGCATAGTTACTGCTCCATTGCTCATTGTATAAGCATTGTCAAAAAACCATGGGCCATCGCCAATTTTCTTTTCATTTGCATTCGTTCTTAATATTGGATCTGAAAAATAAAGAGTTAAGGTTCCTAGATCATCACTATTTTTCGTAGTAAGAATTTTGGTCGTTTCTGTTTTCTCTGTTGAGTTTGTTGACGTATATCCAAAACCTAAATCTATCTTTAATTTATCTGAAAGCCCAATTCCTGCATCTATTTTAAAATTTAGACTGTTAGAATACGTGTTTTTATAACTATAAGACTTTTCAATAGTCTCAGCATCATCTCTTTCAATAATCTGGAAATTTATATTCATGGATTCCTCAGAGACGTCCCATTTCTCCAAAGCCACGCCCGCACCATTATATGGGAAATACCACTTTGCTTCTATATCTACGGGAGATTCAATCCTATAGGTGTGTTTATCTCGGTGAAATATACCACCTCCTTTTATTGAGTGTAATATCTTTTTGAAACTGAAAACTTCAGTCGGATTTACAGATAATATAATCTTTTGCGCTCCATCTACTGAGCCTGTTCTCTTACCTTTGGTGACGTAAATGTAGAACTCAAAATTTCCGTCGGTCCATAGGGCCCTACTGATCTGATCATAAGACAAAGGATTTTTGTCATCGCTGCTATGTTCATGTTTATCCTTTAGAAAAGGGTCACCTATCTGATCTGAAATCATACTGATAATAGACGGATCGAACTTTATCATCTCAACATACTCTCTAATTTGAGGATTTAACCTTCCATCTTTGGGATTAGCATGAGACATTCCATAATATATATAATCCCTTTGCCAATATGTTGGATCTACCCCAAACTCTTGCCATGCATTTATGATCATATCTCTATTCTCAGTAGAAGTTGCCGGAGTAGATTTTGTGTTTAATCTTTTATCAAAAGCATCTGCTGCAAATTCATAGGAACCTTTACCCACAGCGCCTTTAACCTTTATATTATTTTTAAGAATAATTCGTTCACTATTTTTAACAACTAAACATGGAAAGCCAGGAATTTCATTCAACTCCAAGTCGAACATCTTTTCACCATTCCCGTAAAAAGTATTCGGATCATTATTTTGATTTAGAGCTGTAACAGCAATTTCCCGATCACCAAGATCCCAAAGTGATGCATTGAAAGCAAAAAAAGATGTTAGATTAGGCACATAAATATTCAGTAGTGGCAAGGCCTCTTCGATATTGTCTAAGACCTCACTCTCCCCTGCGTACCTTTCAAGTATTTGACGAAATGTTTCCCCATTGCCAACTATTTCATGTTTTACAAAAGGATAAAATACATCATTGTCGTTGTCAAATTCTTCCATCGCCTTTGCTTTGAGGAATTTTCTTACTTCGGGTTCATTATAGACTGCTTTTGATAAAATTTTAGAAAATTCTGTCCTTGCTGAATCTGCCGACATTGTTGTCTGATTGATTTTTAACTCCGATGGCGCGGAATTTTCTTTCTGACATCCTACTAGAGATGTCGCTCCCAAAATTAATGGGAAAAGCATGTGTTTAGCTTTCATAATTGCCTTAGAAAAATAAGAATAATAAATTTGATAAATACTTACAGTTCGAAACTCCCCAAGATTGTACCGAAGTTGTTGTGGAATGTTATGGTATACTTTCCTTTAGGCAGATTATCAATCGGAATAGCTTGTAACTTGCTGTTACTGTCAAATGTTTCTGCGTAAACAATTCCACCGTTTTGATCTGAGATAATCGTTTCCACTATACCGACATTAAAATTGAAATGGACAAGAATACAAGATTCTTGACGAAAAGCATCTAATGTTTCATTCAGATCCTGGATAGGATGCTTTGGACGGAGGTCACCTTCGCAATGGATGCGTTCACCTTTTTTCTCCGCTTCAGCGGTGGGCTTAAAACGAAAGTGATGCTGAGTAATACAATAACTTGCTTGTAGTGAAATACCACAATTGATCACTAAAAATAAAAATACTTTTTTCATATATGAAACTTGGCTTTAATTGTACCGTAAAAGTATAAACACAATTTTATGTTAATAAGCCAGTGATTATATGTGACCTTTTTTATTAAAAATAAATACTGAATATCAATAATTTACCTCTTCTTTTGTGACTAAAAAGAGTATTAAATAATTACCCCCTTGACGAAAAAAAGAAACTTATTTAAAATTTTTATAAAAAAATGGAATGTTTGATGTTATAGCGTGACATGAAGATCAAATTAAAACACTGATATACAATAATATAAACTAACACATGTGATCAGAATTACCATTGTTTTAATCATATTCAATAGGTAAAGGATTGCTTGTGGAAAAGATTTCCAGAATATTATCTTCCGAAACACCTAATTTTTGCAACTTATCTTTCAACCTTGATTTTCGTACTGTGAGGGCATGGCTTTTTATTTGCAATAATCCGGCAATTTCAGAATTTCCATATTTTTCACATATTAATGTTAACAAAAGTTTCTCTTCGGATTTTAATTGATCAATATATGAATCATCTATTATTTTAAATAAACGAAAATAATCGGAAATAATACTTGAATATCCTTTTTGAATACCATTCTCCATGCTATCTACATTCTTTTTAATTTTGGCGAATCCTTCAGCAGGATCCTTTTTAGCATTTCCACTATATCCAACCACAATATTATTTATCTGGTACTTAAAAGAAGCGATGTTACTGATATAATTCCTGAATATTGAATTTATAAACTCATTTTTCCTCTTTTCCTGTTGAAGCTCGTTAAATTCTCTCTTCTGTGTCTGGATTTCATCTTCCTGCTTTGCTAGTTCATATTTTTGACTTTTTTGCTTCAATCCAAAATAAATACTAACAGCAGTAACTATAGCAGAAAATAGACTAATGGTCACAATAATCAAACCTAGTCGATAATTGTCTCCCCTTGTAATTGCTAGCTGCATTTCCTTTGACGCCATATCATATCTCTGTTCCGCTAAAGCAAGTTCATGTACGTTTGTGATGTCCATAATTTGCTGTAGGCAACTATCTTTTAAATGAAGATATTGTAAAGCATCCGTATAATTTCCGTCAGACATGCAACGATTAGCTAAAAACTCTGCTGCGGATTTCTTAAAATAAACATTTTCAATCTTTTTAAATGAAGACTTGAGTTCATTTGTATAAAACTCACTTGAGTCTTGTTTACCTAAAGAATTATAAGCACGTGCAAGATTAAGATTATATCTAACATTCTCCTCTGGCTCGGGATCAATATTCTTTGCACTCAGAAATAACGGTATTGCACTCTTATAATTCCCTTGTTCATAAAGTGCCACAGCTTTATTCTGCAAACATCCAGCTTCTTCACTTTTATCGCCGGACCTTCTACTGAGATCAATTGCGCTATCGAAATACATAAAAGCACTATCTATTTCGCCCTTCAGTAAACAGGCCTGTCCTGCTGACTGAAGAGAAAATAATTGTTTTGTTGGATCACTTTGATAATTAATAATTGCAGATTGATAATATTGCAATGCTTTGCTATAAGATCGCCGTTCAAAATAAAGATCGCCTATATTATAAAAAACCAAACCTTGACGGCTGGTCATTTTTTCCCTTTCCGCAATTGACAACGCACATTTATACTCGATAATGGCTTTATCAAAATGATTGTTTTCACGATGTAAACACCCGCTATAAAAATGACTAAGAAAATTCATGTCACTATTATTGTGACCAGTTTCATCAAAATAGTCCTTAGCCTCAAAAATTAGCGTATCTTGGGTTATATCCCTAGAGTTTTTATAATACAGCTGAACCTTAGTGACGAGATACTCCATATACAGTTCTTTGTCCAAACTGTTTAACGGCGTCAAAATTGAATCTATGAATCGAACGGCGCTATCAGGCCTATTTTCAGCCAAATCTTTTGCTTTTTCAAGTAGATCCTGTGCACCAGATTTTGGGCTACATGATGAAAGGATAAAAATAAATATAAATATATATAAACCTAGGAAAAAGCCCTTTTTCATTTAAAATATCTAAAAATTAAGTATGAGCATAACACCTAACGGCGTAAACATGTGAAGGTGAAAAAAATCAAATTAACCTGTATACTCTTTCAGAAATATACGTTATTAATTGAATTCGTTTCGTTTAATCCAATTTAGAGCCTCTGGATGATTCCATGGTGTAAAAACACCTACATTGGGAAAAACTTGAAATTCTTCAGAAGGCATTTTCATATAATCACCTTAAGCCCTTTCTAAGTAACTTTCATAACCAATAGAATATTCATCTATAGCCTCGTTATTAATTTTGTGAGGTATATGTTCAATAAAGGAGTAATCAGTACGATTTAAGTATCTAGGAAACCAATATTTTATCGTATAATCTAATTCTGTATTAATATCTCTTATTAAATTATAAAACCAAATTTCATTGGTAAATGATTTGGGTTTATACCATATACCCTTTTCAGTAAAACTAATCCTGACCGCAAAAGAATTATTCTTATGAAGATCATAATGGCCGCAGGAAAGTCTGCTACGCTTACGCTTTATTTTTATTCGATGCAATCACCCAGTAAAAAAGACAGCCGATCATATTAAAGAGAATGATCATAATTATCCATAATATCTTTTTCTTTTCTTCAAGATCAGTATTCACAATAATCCGATAAACGGTATATATCATTACGATCAGGGGCATTAAAACCAGAAACAAAACTTCTGATCCTCCAAGGTGTAAAAATAGGTACTTCATCGCTTAAATTTGTTTATAAATTGTTGTTTAGTGCAGGTTAGAACAGCTGTTGATTAAACTTACCAGCCTCGATAGAACTTGACGGATCTGGGAAACTGAGGCTGGATAAGCTTAACCTGATGATGATTTTAAAATTCCATAATTTTATCGGGATAAAGTTAGAAGATCAAAACCACAAAATGCTTTTCATTTTTATTCCATCGCTATACAATTTCAACTCATTGTAAGAATCCATAGAATTTATATTAGCAAATGGGCTAAACCTTCAGTTTTAAAATATAATCCGCCAGCTCAACGGTATGGCTTCCTTCGCCTTTTCCAAAAAGCTGCTTCAGATCCGAACTTACAATTTTTGCCTTGCCATCCAGTTCTTTTTTTCGTTTTAGGATCTCCCTGCGAAAATTCGAAAGGCTGTTATCCAGTTCATGGACCAGGCGTAATTCTTCATATTCCGGATCCGTTTCCATGCTGATAAAAAAATCGGTAAGCTCCTGCTCCCGGTACAGCAGGGCGACCATCACCCATTGCAATCTTTCCAGATCCATGCTATTGAAATAGTCGACCCGGCCCAGTTCATCAATTTCAATCTGCAGCAGCGTAATAAAATCATTTTCTTCATAAGCCGCATCCAGTTCCCGGATAATATTGCTTCTTTGGATGGAATTATCGTTGAGTTCTATGGTTTCCACATAATATTCCATCAGGTAGTTATAGAGCTCCAAAACTTCTTTAGCAGTATATTTTTTATTCTGACCGGCAACCTGTGACAAAGGTCGAAATCCAAACACCTCCTTTACCTGCTCATTAAATAATCTTTTGCCTCTGCGGCTGCTATCTTTGGTAAAATTCATTTTTTCTGCGGGCAATAAGATGGAAAGCAGCCGCGTTATATCATCTATTGCCAATACCTTAGCTACTATTTTCTGACCGGACCATCTTCCATAAAATGCGCTCAGCACCGGACTGGCCGGCACCAGCTCAAAAGATAGTTCGCAAGCTCTTAAAAGAGCCTTCCTGCACTTAGCCTTATACCTGGAACTGACTTTTTCGTATTCAGCTGCGATGTAATAAGCGGCAGACAAGTAGAGGTCTGCCAGATTTTCTCTTGAAAAAGCCCAAGCAATCTCAGCATATTTCTTGGCAAGATTATTCCTGCTCTCTTCTGTTTTCCGCAACCGTGAACGTGCTGCATTCTCCTTGTATAACGTTTTTACTTTTACCAAAAGGTCTTTTTGGTCCAGCCCATGCAAAGCGTCAAGCATTATGCGTTCGGCAGCATTGGGCTCATAGCTGGACTGTTCCCAAGGACAATCATCCCTCGGCGGAGCAGGCTCCACTTCGACTTCCTCTCCCAGAAACAGCCGCAGCAAGGTGTCGCATAGCTGTGTAAATCGCTCCGCTGTCGGGCAATTTAATTTGATTTCGTCAAATATTGATTGGGCCAGATCCGTCAGTTGCCCATCTATTTCGGTTTCCGGCAACTGATGATCTTCATCTGGGTAAGCAAAGGGCGAGATCAGGCTCTTAATAGCAGGATGATGGGAGAGCTCGCCAATATTTTCCGGCCGGACAAATAGATCAACACAGGCTAGCTCTCCCCTTTCCAGCTGCAAAGGCATCTTCCGGTCTTCCTCTAATAATACAAGAGCCCCATGGACAGTAACCTTGGGATCTGCATCCTCTGCCGCGCGTGAACTATCTTCTTTGACCTTCCACCGAATGCTCAGGCAGATAGCTGGTTCAGAAATCTCAGAGATCACACGGACCTTCTTCCTGACATCATAATTTCGAAAGGCCAAAAGTCTACCGATGCCTTTTGCCTGAAAGATATGCATGTCCCAGTCTTGGCCATGATCCCCCTCCTGCTGCGTCAGCACCGGTGCATGGGGATGCGGCTCAGGGAAATGAAAAACTAGGGGTGAAACATGCCCACCCTCTATGTGATGTTGAAACATCATGACATTTTTATTCATCCGGAAAGTTGATCAATTAAATAAATAATATGGTTACCTAACAGCTATTTTGTCCAACGGACAATGGAATCAAATTAATCCTTGATTAATTCCAATACACCTTAAAGTTAAGAAATAACTTTATCGCTCTACTTTTCGATTTCACTCCAACGCTTTACGCAACTATTCTATATTGAAGAAATTTCGGTCAACTGGACAGATTAAGATGTCTGTTAAAAAAAAGTCCGATTTTAATTTTGCATAATAACGTAAACTTTTCACAGCTTTCCGAAAAGTTATTTAAACATTATTCTATCGATATTTGATCAAATAGAAAGCTCAGGCTCTGCCTTCGGTTTAGCGTGATTAAACGTAGAGAATGCGGCCTTCTTGTATTAAATTTTCCAATGATGAAATCAAAAAATTCAGCCCTTGCAATTTTGATCACTGAGCGGATCAATGAAATTCTTGAAATAACAGGATTCTCCCAGACGGAGTTTGCTATTCACTGCGAATTGGAGCCTAGGATACTAAAAAGCTACTGCTGTAATAGCAGATCATTTACTGTCGAAAGTATATCCAAGATCTGTACAACTTTTTCGGTCTCCCTAAAAGATTTTTTTGACTTCGCCGTTCCACTGGAAATTAATTCCGGAATTATTGTGACGTTGCATAAACGCCCTGTTAAGGAAACTCCAGAGGCCCGACGACACCGGCTACACCAAGAACGGGACTGCATTTGGCATATGATCAGCAATACCAGCTATTTTGACGCTCCGATAGGACTGAATCAGATTCTCAAAATTCTAAGAAAGGAATATGGACTGCTCATTACTGATGAGAGAGTATATGAAATGCTAAAAAGACATGTTGGCATGGGGACATTGACCAGAGAATACAAAATACGCACAACTAAGGAAAGAGAGTCATTTCAACCGAAGCGTCACCTTTATCAAAAAAATTCAACCGGATAATTTAATAACCTGACTTGACCTCTTTTCAATAAAATTCAAAGAATCGCTTTCCAATATCCGTAATACGCTTTCTCTAATTATTTATTTGTTTAAACACATTTTGAAGAAAATTTAAAATCGTGTTAATTTGAGAAAGCGCCCTCTTTTTTCGAACGGCGCGTTGCAACCCCATTATGAACCGTACAAAAATGAAAGGAATTAAAATTCACCAAAGGGGATTAAAAATGACAAAGAAAAATCATCCACGTGAACATTTCAAGGATGTTCAGCAGAAAATGGGGTGCAAAGAAGAGATGCTCTATTTTCAGGTTAACCATAGCTCTTATCGGGAAGATCCAATTGGTTTGGACTTCTTTTCTTTTCTGCTTTTTGAAAAAGCAGCGGGCACACACACAATCGATGGAGTCACCCATCAATTGAATGACCAGCAGTTACATCTCATTTTCCCGGGCCAAATTCATAAGTGGGATATGCATGCAGACGGCACAATTCATGTCCTGTTCGTATCAGGTAAATTATTTAAAACTTTTGACCATCTGTTCGTCTGCCCCATCGAGTATTATAAGCGATATCCTGTCATGAAGCTTTCACCGGGGGTGTTTAAAGAACTCCTTCACGAATTTGCAGGAATAGATGCTGAGTTTCAAACGGAAAAAAAGTTAAATGAAATTGCATTTTTAAAATTTAAGATCATCTCCTTTATCCACAACCGGGAGATCCTTGAAAAATTGGGCAATCAGGGGCGATTTGTTTACAATCCTATCATGAAACGTTTTCTTGTCTTGTTATTGACAAATATCTACGAGCGCAAATCGGTACAATATTATGCCAGTAGACTGGGGGTATCGGCAAATTATCTGAACCAGCTTTGCCACAGGCATCTTAGTCAAAGCGCCAATGCCACCATTATCAGAGAGACTCTAAAGCTGATCACCTATGACCTGGTCTCGGCCAAAAAATCAATAAAACAACTAGCTGGTGACTTAAAATTTACCGATCTGGCGGGATTTTCAGGTTATCTCAAAAGGCATTTGGGCATGTCGCCCAATCAATATATTGAACAGCTCGGTATGCGTGGCGCTGAAATTCATATTCCTATCAAATTATATAATAAAAAGATAAAAACGTAAACAAGTCGGATAAAAGCATTAACCGGATCTAAGAATATTTTTTTAGGTTTGCGGCGTTCACGTCATCGGTAGAAAGAATAGGTGAACTGTTTAATAGTCAGTCTCCTCCAGAACAGAGGAGACTTTGTTAGTCAGGCCGTCTACTGTCCCGCAGCTGACGGCCTTTTGCGGTAAATTATTATCCCTGGCATCAAGATCTAATAATGATCTGCTCGCGATACTGTATTCCCCACTCTCCCATTGTATCGATAATTTTATGGAGACTTCGACCAAACTCTGTCAATTCGTATTCTACCGAAACGGGCATCGTATTATTCTGTGTTCTGATGATCAATCTATTCATTTCAAGATCTTTCAGCTCCTTTGAAAGCGTTTTTGAAGCGATTCCCTCGACCTGTCGTTTAAGATCCATAAACCGCATTTTACCGATATAAAATAAATGGCTGATGATTAATGTCTTCCACTTACCATCAAGTAGTGACATCGTGTCCTTGACACCACGGATGTGTTCATTACAGTGAATTGCTATTTCAATTTTTTCCTTTTTCATATCCTATTAAAATACAAAGGTATAAAAACTTCTACCGACCATTTGGTTACCCAAAGGTAACTGGTTTCCTAGAGGTAACAAGTGGTGGAATGTAATCTAATAACATTTAATTTTGTAACCGAAAACGAAGCCAAACTTTTCCATTCATTTTAATTTGGAAATAGTTTTAAAGACGCTTCCAATATTTACAAAACAAAAATTTATATAAGATGTCATTAAAAGAAGCATTAAACTGGAGATCTGCAACCAAAAGTTTCAATGGAGAGACAATAGAACAAGAAAAACTACAACAGATCCTGGAAGCCATCCGTATGGCACCAACAAGTTCGGGACTACAGCCATTTAAGGTTTTTGTATTAACGGATAAAGAAATTAGAGAGAAACTGCAGCCAATCGCCTGGGGACAACAGCAGATCCTTGACGCTTCGCATATCCTGGTATTTGCGGCATGGGATGAAATATCAAAAGAAAGAGTGGATTCATTCTTTGAATATAACAATCAGATCAGAAATATCCCTTCATCTGCAACAGATGCATACCGACTAAACCTTTTAGACCTTCTTTCAAAAAAGAGTGCTGAAGAGCAGTTTGTTGATGCATCAAGACAAACTTACATCGCCCTTGGTTTTGGCTTGCTGGCTGCTGCTGAACTAAAAATCGATGCAACCCCAATGGAAGGATTTGACAATGCAGCACTGGACGAACTGCTGGATTTGAAAGCACATGGGCTTCGGAGCACTGTAATGATGGCCCTAGGTCATCGTGACCACGAAAATGACTGGTGGTCAAAATTAGAAAGAGTCCGTAGGCCGCATGAGGAACTATTTGTTGAAATATAGCAATCTGCCATATTTTTAGAACAGGAAGCTTTTTGGCTTCCTGTTTAGTTTGAAGATCATGCTGTCTATTCCATTCTCTGCTATCGGGGCATTTAAAAGCTTTTTGAAAAAGCACAGAATCCTTTACTGAGATATGGGGAGCGCAGATCACCAATTAATCAGCTGTATGTTATAATTCCGTAAAGCGATCGAATAAAATGATTAAATAGTTTCTCCTTTAAAATTAGCAAATTCGAGAAATGGTTTAGCCGAGAATCATCCCACGATTTATTCGGCAGTTTTTTCATACATAGAAGAGCGATCCCAGCCGGGACGCTCTTTATAAAAATTTATCCATTGACCAATATTTACTCAGTGCTTTTATTTAATCCTACTGTTCTAAATGACAGATATCGGGCAGCATCTTGACTTTATCATTCTCCTTAACTTTAAATCGCTCAAAGGTAGCTGGCCTATAAGTCACTCCGATTGGAATCTCGTGCTTGGATCCCTTTAAAATAATCTTATCGCTGGCAATGCCGTAAATAAACTGCGTGTTGACAATGTAGGATTTATGGATCCGAAAAAATCGATCTTCTGGCAAAATCAATAGCATATTTTTTAAAGTTCCCATAGATAAATAACTTCGCTGCTCAGTCTGGATGCGAATATATTCTCCCTGCCCTTCCACAAAATAGATTTCGTGATGAGGGACCAGAAATGTAATGTTCTTTTCCCTAATCCTGATGACATCTTGCATATTTATCCTGGATTTAACCTTATTTTTTTCGAAATCTGCATACCTCATCAGAGATTTTACGATTCTATCAATTGCACAAGGCCAAACAATATGGTCAAATACGCCCTGATCATAGCACATTGCCGCACTGTCTCCAGTCGGCGCCAGGAAGATGAATTGCAGACTCCGCTGCAGACCCCTAGCCCGATGCATAAAATCAATACCAGCCGAGTCCGCCAATACGATATCTGATATAACAATATCTACTTTACTTTCTGTTAAGTATGCAACTGCATTTTCAGCTAAAATAAATACTGCTTTTATATGAAACAGTCCCAGTTTCTTGATGACATTTTCAAGTTTTTCTATACTTTCTATTCGCCGCTGAACTAAAATACAATCTATCATATTTAACAAATCAGTTATTTACTACTTTTTCCTACTAGGGATACATGTCCACTGTGACAAAAATAAGCTAACAGGTAGCTTTCATGGTATATAAAATCATTCATTCGTTTTTCGAAATTATCGATCTACCACTTTGAATGTAAAATTTTTGGTTCTTTTCAACATTTCAGATTAAAAAAAAGGATCCGACTGAGAATCGAACCCTTTTGCTAACTAACTATTAATCTTATCGGCCTGGGAAACCGACTAAACATATATACTATGAAATGAAAATCTATTAATTATTCAGATTCGGATTATTGATCGTTTCAGCTTGTGGGATTTTCAAACTGAGCTTGTCCGAATTATACGGAAATTGATCCCCCGCAAAAAATAAATGATTTTCTCCTCTTGTGATGGTTGCTTTATTGCGTTTCATAGCGAGATAAGATTTTCCTTCACCCCACATTTCAATGCGTGTCTGCAGATAAATCTCATTTAATAACGATTGACCTGAGAGATTATCTACGTAACCGTAATCACCTGCATTTTTAAAACGCTGGGTCAATAATTTCTTAAGGCTCTCTTTCGCCTGGTTGTCATTGCCCTGATGGGCATTGGCTTCCGCATTCAACAGATAAAATTCGTCAATACGCATATAGATATAATCGGCTGTTATAATCCGCTGTCCGCCAACAATAAGATCCGGTGCAAAAAACTTGCCTATGGGCATATAGTCAGCTTCTGGAATGAACTGTGTTTTCCGGATATCTGCTGCTTTAATCTGATCGTACAAGTCTGCATCAATTCCCTTCGGATCACCCGCGTACGCATAACTGTAGGTAAAAAGATCCATTTGTCCCCACCATGAAACCAGGTCAAGATTGGTAGAAATCTGGATATCAGCCCCCCACATCCAGCTGGCAGTCTCTAAGTTATTAAAACCACCGGCGCTGCTCTTTGCTTTATACGTCCACTGTGAATAATCATCTTCTGGATCCGCCCCCGACTTATTGAACTCCAATTGTCCTGAGCTCTGCTCATAGCTTGTCAATGGGTAAGAACTGCTCATCAGTGAAGAGGTCAGGTCAGCAACTTTTTGCCAGTCCCCGCTGCTCTGTCTTGCGGCATAGGCATAAGCGAGCATTCCCTTGGCCACATCTTGATCAATCTCGCCTTTGGAGGTACGCGAATATCCGTCCAACAATTCTGTAGCCTGCGTTAAATCAGCAATTATCAAGTCAAATACTTCCTTTGCTGTTGCTTTAGGCTGATTGATCTGGGAAGAATTAATATAAATCGGCACTATTTTTTCAGCCCCAGTTCCATACAATTCATTGGAATATAGGTTAGCCAGATAAAAATATGCATAAGCGCGTATAGCTTTCGCCTGTCCATAATAATACTTATCTGCATCTGACTGTGGAACTGCTTCGGTTCCTCCCAATTTGTCGATGATACTATTTGCGGCGTAGATCAGCCCGTAGTAATATTTCCAGGGGATATAATCTGCCTGAGATTTATAATTCTGGGTTGCAGTTAGATTTGCCAAAGGTGTATACCACCCATAGTTAACGCCCTCCAATACCATATCGCCGGAGAGTATATCCAAATAAATATCGTATCCTTTCTGACCAAAATCATCATCATTTCTAACGTCTTTATCACTGCCGGTTCCCGTTTGGTACATCTGCGCATATAGACCTCTGATCAGGGATTCAGTGGAAGTTTGTTCCGGTGTAAGCTTTTCAGTAGGAGTTTTTTCCAAAAAGTCCTTTTTACAGCTCGCCATTGATAACGATGTGGCGGCCAAAACCATATAAATAATCTTTCTTTTAGTCATTTTATTAAAATTTAGCACGTAGTCCGACAGATATTGTTGACAAAGGAGCATAAGTATAGTAATCGGAATTACCGTCCTCCGCGACTGATGGATTTAATCCTTTACGCGCGGAATTCAGCCATAAATTATCACCCGATACCCAAACATTGAGATTGGTCATCCCAGCTCGTTCAACAAACTTCTGCTTGAAGGTATAGCCCAAACGAACATTATTCAATGCCATATAATTTGCTTTTGTGAGGAATCTGGAAGAGAGCGAGCTGACATTAACATCAGCAGAATAACTATTGGAGATGCGCGGAACATCCGTTATATCCCCCGGTTTTTGCCACCTTTTGGTAATATCGGTATGCCAGTTATTTCCTCCTAAATAATCGTTGCTCATTAGACTGGCATAGGCATAATCATAGGCATATCCTCCCAGTCTATAAACGAACTGTGCCGAAAAATCAAAATTTGCGTAACCTGCTTTAAGTACGAAGGCCCCTCTCAATTTTGGTAATGAGGATTTTCCGACATAATGCTGGGTTGCTTCAGCATATTTTTTTGTGATAGCTTCCTTTATTTCTGCATGATCAGCATTATTAAACTGCGAAAGCGAAAGAATCTGTTCACCTGAGTCAAAAGCTCCATTACCATTGTTATCTGTATAATAAACTTTCCAGGTACTTGCTCCATCTGTTGGATCAACTCCTGTAAATTCAGACATGTAATAGTCAAAAATAGAATGGTCCTTTCCCCATCCATACGGCGACTGATAATCCAGTTCCTTAGGTAAATTGGTCGTAGGATCCAAAGGCATCTTGGTAATTTTGTTCGTAAACGTTTCGCCGTTGATCGTCAGATCCAAAAATCCTTTGCCACTCTTCCAAAGGTGTCCCGTTAAATCAAATTCAAGTCCCTGATTCCTTAAATTCCCGTCGTTAACTTGAATAAATGCGTATCCCGTAGAGGTCCCATACCTTTTGTTAAAAATCAGGTTTGAGGTATTTTTGATGTAATATTCAACACTACCAGAGATATACTTACCTAGCTCAAATTCCAGCCCTGTTTGGAACATCTTTGAAGACTCCCAGGTCAAATCAGGGTTTCCTTTGTCGACAAAGACCGTTGCAGGCTGATTCCCGACATTCTGAACATCGTATTGATCATAACCCGGGTAATAACCCACTCCTGCCTGATCGCCAAGAATACCATAAGACGCTTTCAGTTTTAAATAAGGTAGCCATTCGTTGCCCGACATAAAATTTTCGTTGCTGATGATCCATCCGGCTCCTACTGACCCAAAGGTTCCCCATTTGCTTTTTAGAAAACGGGACGATCCATCCCGGCGGATTGTTCCTGACAGATAATATCTATTCCGGTAATCATAATTGACCTGCCCAAAGAAGCTTTCCAGTGTATAGGCATTGACATAAGAGGTAATCGGGCTGGAAACGGCAACATTATTAAACTCCAAAATATCATTGTCTACCAGATTGTATCCCGATATATCCCCGATATGCTGCGAATAGTCGGTCACCTCATGAGCCGCCAATGCTTCTATATTATGGCCTTCCCCAAAAGAATTTTTGTAGCGTAAAAGGTTTAAGAGATTCAGGTTTTTAACCTCGGTCGTTCTCCGGCGCAAGCTCCCTCCCTGAGATGCCGCATCCCCGTAGTATTTGTTTCCTCTTTGTGTCAATACGGCATTGTAATATTCCATGCCCAAGGTATTTTCAAAAGTCAGCCCCTTAAGGATACTGAAATTTAGATATCCTCTTCCTGCGATTTCATTGGTTTCAGTGCGGTCTATATTGTAAGTAGCATCTGAAATGGCGTTTGTGAGGGAACCAAATCGACGGTTATTGGTTGTTCCATAGTCATATTTATAACCACCAAAAATGTCATCGGGGATCTTGTTTCCGTTTGCATCCCGTTGAAATAATGGATAAATGGAAGGCATATTGTCCACAAACCAAAAAATTGAACCGGAATCCTTGGATTGACCATTATTATTTGATTTAGAACGTGCATAGTTTAAATTGATACCGGCGTTCAACCAAGCTGTGACTTTTTGGTTAAGGTTTAAACGACCAGAGAAACGTTCAAAATCCGAGTTAACCGAATATCCCTTATCTTTCAGGTAACCAAATGAGGTAAAATAATCTGATTTGTCTGAACTGCCTCCAAATTTAACATTGGCGTCCAGTCTGGAAGAATTTTGGAAGGCTTCATCCGCCCAATTCTCCGGATTCCATTTACGGGCTACCCCTGATTTAAATGTCCGTGTGCTCGGGTCGATCATCGTAGAGACATCTGTTGTGTTCCAGATATTATTTACCGGATCCAATCCGATACCGTTTCTTCTGAATAAGTTTGTATTGGCATAGGCAATAGCCTCTTCATCTGTTTTCCCGGATAAGCGGCCATAATTATAGATCCCTTCCCAACCTAGAGCAACGTACTGTTCGGGACTTTTGATCACGTCATAACGTGGAATCAAAGACATGTTGGAACCATAATTGACATCGGCTTCTATATAGGATTTCTTACCCTTTCCATTTCGCGTGGTAACGATAATAACACCGTTAGCCCCCCTAGAACCATAAATCGCTGTAGCCGCAGCATCTTTTAGCACGGTGACATTTGAAATATCCGAATTATTGATTGAAGTGATGTTGCCGGAAAAAGGAACACCATCCACAACATATAGTGGATCACGGCTCCCATTAACAGACCCATAACCGCGTATACGCATTGTTGCTGTTTTTCCCGGCTGGCCTGTTGTATTGGTCACCTGTAAGCCAGCAACTTCCCCTGTTAGCGCCTGAGAAATATTGGATACATTTTTTTTCTCTATATTTTCTGCGCTGACTTTTTTTGCCGACCCCGTAAAAGACTCTTTTGTCGTGCTGCCGTAACCGACTACGACAACCTCATCAAGCGCATTCTCGTGATTCGCCAATGAAATATTAAAAACTGAACTGCTATTGCTGACAATTATAGTTTTGTCATCAAAACCAACTGAACTGAAAATTAAGATTTTACCTATTGGCACATTCAATGAATAATTTCCGTCCTTGTCTGTCTGAGTAGAAAGAGCAGAACCCTGTACAGCCACTGTAACTCCGGGCAATGCCTTGCCTTCAGCAGAGGTGACTCGGCCACTAATCGTTCTTTCCTGCGCAAAGGCGACCGAGGTCAAGATCATGCCACCGACAAGAAAACTTAGTAATGTTTGTTTCATGTTTTAGTTAATAAGATTTTAATTCTTAAGCCTCTTTCAGAGATATGAATAGAGGAGTTTATTGTTAGTGTTGGGCACGTACATGTCCAAATCTTGAATCGAAAATGATTATTTATCCAATCAATCAAAAATTTTTTCTTTATATACAGCTATATATTCCCATCAATGCAACAATTTGGCCTATGACTTATTTTTGTTACACTCTTGCCGCTGGCTTATCCACCAAGCGACTATATCAGTTATAGTAAGCCTATCCATGATGTAATAGGAATAAATTAATAAATCGGATAGCTAATTAAAGCGACAGAGAATTCATTCATGATGAATAATTTGGTGTAGCTCATCTGAGCGGGAAGCACCTCCCCTTCGGGCGGGCAATAAAAGGGAGCCAAAAAGAAGCAGTCGTAAAACATCTCATGATCGACCGTATAGATGCTTTCTTGACTTAAGCTATCGAATGCGATAAAGGATTGCGCAAACTCTTCCATAGGGCTGGATGCCGTTTATGGTTGATTTTGAGGCCACCATAGAGCACGATAATCATGATTTCCTATTAAATAATTCACAAGCTGTTTTAGTTAAAATTAGGCGTATTTTGCTACTCTTCTTATAGCAACTAGGAGCACCTTTTATTCCCAGTATGGATGAAGCACGGATAAAGCACAGATATAGTACAGATAAAGCACGGATATAGCACTAAACTCCCCCAAAGAGAAAAGTGCTTTAACCGTGCTTTAAACGTGCTTTGCGATCCTATCCAGCCTGAAGAACAGTAAATTAGTCTAAAAGCTATATTTAATAATTAGGAAATATAATTAACAAGAAAATTCGCTCCATAAGAAGCAAATAATGATCTCTTTCAAATAGGTATATTAGCGCCACATAAACCCTCCAATTCGGAAGAAACGCAGCAACTTGTTGATCATGGTCAAAGCTGGCTTCTTAATCTTCCACTTTAATCCATCAAATCCTGTGGGAGCTGCATTGAAATCCTTCACCGTCGCCGCCCCTGTCTTCATATGTACCGGAGCCGTATCTCTTCGGTGCTTTTCTACAACTAAAATACTATCGTAGTAGTGTAAGGAACTTACAGAACGCGTAAATCCATTGACCTTCAATCCGCGCTGCTCCGAATGATATGCATTGATGTAGTCAATAAAATTTTTGCTGTACTCGATAAAGGTACCGTTCCTTTTATGACCACCACCATAAAAGACCTGATAAGACGTATGCAAATCTTCACAGAGGTATACCCCATCGTCTTTCACATGGTCAAAAAGCTCTTCAAATGTCACGATCTGCTGCTTCATGGTGTGCCCCCCATCATCAATCAGTATGTCAATCGGAGGTATCGATTCTTTTACCTGACGTAAGAACTTTCGGTCCGATTGTGAACCAATAAAGATCTCCACATTCTCCTCTTCAAGCTCCTTACAGTGCGGATTGATGTCGATACCGTAAATCTTGGCACGATCACCAAAATAATTTTTCCACATCTGAAGACTTCCACCCTGAAAAACACCAACTTCCAGGACGACGATTTCTCTGCCCTTAAAACGATTAAAATGTCTGTCGTATACATCAAAATAATGCATCCATTTATTGATTAGCTTCGCATCATTATTTCGGAAATAAGTTTCTAACTCGTTCATGCTCTTGGTTCTATTTTAAGGTGTTCTGGTTTTTTTATGCAATGAATTTATTGAAATATAACGAAAAAAACAAAGATATATTTTTGTTTTTTAGCGTTTAATTTCTAAAAGTTTAACGTAGTTTCTTATATTTACATAACTGGTTATATAATTACTTATAATACAATGGAACTATTTGAAAAAACTGGAAAAATAGCCTTGGGCAGCAGACTGCGCTATATGGCATCCAACATAACAGAGGAAGCCACGCGGTTACACGAACTATATCAGATTGATTTTGCACCCAAATGGTTTCCTGTGTTCTTTATCTTGTCTGAAGGCGATTCCAAAACGATTACTGATATAGCAATTGAGATTGGCCATTCCCAGCCCTCAGTCACCAAAATCGTCAAAGAAATGATCAAAGCAGGGTTATTGGAAGATAATCTTCGCTCGACGGATAAACGGAGAAATATGGTCGGATTGACCGACAAAGGTAAAATGCTTTGGAAAAAAATGCGGATCCAATGCGGCGATATCGATCGCGCCATCGACGGCATCATCCAGGAAGCCACACACAATCTCTGGGAAGCCTTGGCGGAATGGGAATTCCTCCTCGAGCAAAAATCTTTGCTCAAACGTGTGCAGGAACAAAAGAAAATGCGCGAAAGCAAGGACGTCAAAATTGTTCCATACCATCCGGCCTATCGTATGGCTTTTAAGTCTTTGAATGAGGAATGGATTTCAACCTATTTTGAAATGGAAGAAACCGATCATAAGGCACTTGACAATCCCGAAGAGTATATTTTGGCCAAAGGTGGAAAAATTATGGTTGCTCTTTACCGGGACGAGCCCGTAGGTGTCTGCTCGATCATTAAAATGAACCATCCGGATTTTGATTATGAACTGGCTAAAATGGCTGTTTCCCCAACAGTACAGGGCAAAAGTATTGGCTATCTCCTCGGAAAAGCTATTATTGAAGAAGCAAGAACCCTAGGGGCCTCAAAATTGTTTCTGGAGAGCAATACCATCCTGAAACCAGCAATCAATCTCTATTATAAGCTGGGCTTCCAAAAAATTACCGGTTATCCAAGTCCTTATCAACGATGTAATATTCAGATGGAGCTGGATTTAAAAAATACCCTTGAATAACAGAAACATAAAGTGGAATCAGCGTGCTTGAATAAACGTGGTTTAATAAGCGGATGAATGCTTCTCTTTTTGGGAAGCATTTTTGTTTAACTATTTTTTCAAATAAAAGGTGATACTTTTACCTAAATTGGTACATGTCTATAAATGATATTTCTATGCAGCAATTGATCAATTCAAATCGAACAATGGACCGGCAGGAGCTCTTTACGAATCTGTATAAGCGTGCATTTCCAACCGTAGCTGGCTATATCAGCCGCCGGGGCGGTAATTTGGAAGAGGCCAAGGATGTATTTCAGGATGCCTTGGTCGCTTATTACGAGCAGGTCATTCTAACAGCCACTCCCTTAAAGAACGATATCGGTTATCTGATCGGAACGGCCAAAAACCTTTGGCTGAAACGTTATGGTCAGTCGGGTCATCAGCTGCCCCTAGACCATATCGACCTTGCCCTGACCGTTGACGAATCTCCTTCCCGTACAAGATTGTTCCGTTTTTTGGAAATTGCCGGACGCAAATGTCTGGAACTGCTGAAAAGCTTCTATTACGATCAAATGTCACTGCAGGAAATTGCCGATGAATATGGCTATTCCGGAACGCGGAGCGCCACGGTGCAGAAATTCAAATGCCTGGAGAAAGTAAGAGCTTCCGTCAAACAAAAATCCCTGGTTTATGATGACTTCATGGAATGAAACCCAGCAAATAGAGGCTTATATCTTTGGAATAGCCCAACCGGAGGATGTACTGCTTTTTGAAGCAAAACTCCTTTTGGATGAAGAATTGGCCGGCAAAGTGGCTGCCCAGCAAAAAGCTTATGATGCTATTCGGCAATTTGGACGCAAGCAACTGAAATTGGAAATTGAAGCTGTACAGCAAACGCTGTTTACACATCCTAAACATAGCTCTTTCAGCCAAAAAATAATAAGGCTATTTCGCAAATCCTAAAATTTTAACAGCATGATTATCGACAAAAATGAGTTCCGCAAATTTGCGGTGGGGCATTGCTATGCCCAAAAAGATCTGGTAGATCATTATATTTCCAGTGTCGAGCGCTCCCGCATTCCACTGGCCATGACGCCATACATCACCGAAGAGCGCGAATTAAGGGTGTCACAGATGGACGTATTTTCCAGGCTGATGATCGACCGCATTATCTTTATGGGTGCCGCTGTAGAATCCAATATTGCCAATATCGTACAGGCACAATTGTTATTCCTCCAATCGGTCGATCCAAAAAAAGATATCCATATGTATATCAACTCGCCGGGCGGTGAAGTTTATGCCGGATTAGGCATTTATGACACGATGCAATTGATCAGCCCGGATGTAGCGACGATCTGTACTGGCATGGCCCTCTCCTTTGGTGCCATATTACTATGCGGTGGGGCACCGGGCAAACGTAGCGCGCTGGAACACGCCCGGGTGATGCTCCATCAACCGCTGGGCGGCGTTCAGGGGCAGGCTTCCGACATTGAAATCACAGCCAACCAGGTGTTAAAGATCAAGAAAGAACTCTACGATATTATCGCCAAACATAGTGGACAGAGCTATCAAAGAGTACATGATGTCAGCGACCGGGATCACTGGATGGTTGCTGCAGAAGCCAAAGAATTTGGAATTATTGATGATGTGCTCACCTAGCGGTGATCATTAAATTTTTCCACATGCGTAAGCGCGCTATTGACATGCTATTGTCAATAGCGCGCTTTAATTTTGTCTTCAACAAATGTACGCAAGATGAAACTACTATCCATTCGACTGATTGTAAACGACATGAAGCAATCGGTTACCTTCTATGAAGAAATTCTGGGACTCACAGCAAAATGGTTTACCCCAGACTTTGCCGAGTTTTCAACGGATTCAATCACCATAGCTATCGGAAGCACCCGCACCATGCAACTATTTGGCGATAACCTCGTTGTTGCGGGCAACAGTGCCCCCATGATCATTGAATTTTTAGTGGAAAATGTGGATCAGGAATATGTTCGGATCAAAAACAACACGCCAAAAATCATTCAGGAGCCGACGACCATGCCCTGGGGAAATCGTTCATTGCTTTTTTCTGACCCCGATGGCAACCTGGTTAACTTTTTCACGCCCGTAACCGCCGAAGCAATCAAGAAATTCGGTTTAAATACTATTGTTTAACAGTTCACAAAAGACAGGATACTACCGCCTAAAATAGTATCTTGTCTTCCTTAACGGATATTTAACCGGTATTCAGCTCATGGCCCTAATTAAAGACATATACACCCGGGAATTCTATCAATTTATCGCAGATCAGTTCCACCGTGTAGACAGCAAGTTTGAGAGACAAAAGTTCATCAAACGGATTTTTGCAGGCAATTTTAACGAAGTGGAATGGAAACAGCGTACAAAACACAGCACTGCCACCCTGCATGAATTCATGCCGGCTTCCTTTTCCGAAGCGGCTTCTTTACTCAGGCAGGTTGTGCGGCAACTCATGGAAACCAACCACCCTGGAGGTCTGGAATATGTTATTTTTCCGGACTATATTGAAACATATGGTATCGATGATTTTGAGACTGCTGTACAATCATTTGAAATCATTACGCAATTTATTACTTGCGAATTTGCCGTTCGCCCATTTATTATTAAATATGGAGCGCGCATGATCGGCGAAATGGAAAAATGGTCCCGAAGCCCGCATCCGCAGGTCCGGCGCCTTGCAAGTGAAGGATGCAGGCCCAGACTTCCCTGGGCAATGGCCATTCCATCGCTGAAAAACGACCCAGCGCCCATTTTGTCCATACTTGAAAATCTCAATAACGATCCCTCCGAGAGCGTTAGAAGAAGCGTCGCCAACAATCTCAATGATATTGCCAAAGACCACCCTCATCTTGTGCTGTCCATTGCCAGAAAATGGAATGGCATCAGCAAAAATACGGATGCGATCATAAAACATGGCAGCCGTACCCTGCTCAAGCAGGGACGGCCCGAGATCCTACATTTTTATGGGCTGGATAGCCGTGATTTCCAGGTAAAGAACCTCAGCGTTCATACACCGACCGTTAAAATAGGTGATCATCTTATTTTTTCCTTTCAGATTGCGAATGGAAATAGCATCCCTAAATCACTGCGTCTGGAATATGGCCTATATTACAAAAAATCGAACGGCCAGCTGGCGCGAAAAGTTTTTAAAATCAGTGAACGGATCTATCAGGGGGCCGAAATAAACTATATTGAACGGAAACAGTCTTTTAAATTGATCACAACGCGAAAATTTTATGCAGGGACACATCAAATCTCCATTATCGTCAATGGGCTAGAAACCGAACCTGTGGAATTTGAGCTCTTACATATTTAACGGTGCATAGGGAAACAAACAGAGTGCTTAGGTGTTCTACTAGAAACGCTATCCTTGAACCGGTGGTGATTTTCCGGCTGCCGGTCATGTAAGCGAAGGAGTTAACGCAAGTCTGTTATGAAGAAAATTCTCGTCATCTTTTTTATTTTATTGATCTTATTTATCATCGGGCTTATAATCAGAACACTGACTTACCCGTTTGCCCCTATCAAAAAATCCAATGCTGCACTACCGCAGCCCACAGTTAATGACAGCATTATCGCCCGATTTGCGGGCGGTATCAAAATTGCCACCATCTCGATCGGTGACTCCGCCTTGTTTGATCATGTTCCTTTTATAGAATTCAATACGTATATCAGGAACAGTTTCCCCTTGATCTATCAGTCATTGGAAACCTATACGGTCAATAACCATGCATTGGTCTTTCGGCTAAAGGGCAGCGACAATAGCTTGCTTCCTTTACTTTTTCTTTCCCATACCGACGTTGTGCCGCCCGGATCTGCTGCTGTTAAAAACAATGCCACCGATGTGTTCCAGCCTAAGGACAAGCCCATGCTGCCGGTAAGCGAAATAGCTGAAGAATGGGATTATGCCCCTTTTTCAGGTGCCGTAGCCAACGGCCGCATTTATGGTCGTGGGAGCTTAGACATGAAAGGCATGCTATTTTCCCTGCTGGAAGCTGCCGAACAGCTTGTTCGCGAACAGGTACAGCCCAAGCGGGATATCTACTTGGCTTTTGGTTTTGATGAAGAAGTCGGTGGCTTACGTGGTGCTGCCAAAATTGCAGACTATTTTAAGGAAAAGGGGCTTAAATTTGAAGCCGTTTATGACGAGGGTGGATTGATCCTGGAAAAAGGATCGGTCAACGGCATCAGCTCGGATGTGGCGTTGATCGGATGTGCGGAGAAGGGATTCTTGTCCTTAAAAATCAAGGTTAAAGGCCTTGGCGGCCACTCTTCGATGCCGCCAACAGAAAGCGCAATCGGTAAAGCGGCAATCATTATGCAGCGCTTGGAAAATCATCAGATGAAAGCCCAGATCGGACCGATTATCCAGAATTTCTTTCAACAGGTTGGTGGTAGCATGCCCTTTGCCTCGCGGTTTGCCATCGCAAACCAGTGGCTCCTAAACCCCATGCTCCTGGCACAACTGACAAAAAACCATTCCACCAATGCGCTGGTTCGGACGACTACTGCACTCACGATGATGAAAGGCAGCGATGCCCCGAATGTACTTTCTCCGGAAGTCGAATTTGTCGTGAATTTTAGGCTGTTGCCGGAAAACACACTGCAAGAAGTTAACGAACATGTCAAGCAGGCGACCGCTGGTTTTGATGTCGAAATTGAACAGGTGGACAATGCCCGCGAAGCATCTAAGGTTTCACCTACAGATGCTAAAGCTTATAAAATGATGGAAACCTCCATCCGCAGACTATACCCAGATCTTATCGTTACGCCGTACCTCACCGTGGGCGGAACCGATGCCATTAAATATCAGCAGCTCAGCGACCATGTCTATCGCTTTATGCCGGTTAAAATTAATCACGCCGAACAGCAGAGTATGCACAGTACCAATGAATACATCAGTATTGAAAACTACCTGAAGATGATCGACTACTTTCACTATATCATGCGTTATTATGACGATGATACGAGTGCCAAATAGCTTGCTTGCTAGGTGTTGTATTGCTCCATTTGCATTTTGATAAAGTTTACATAGACCAAAGGCGACATTCCGATCACAGTTTTGAATATTACGGCAAACAGCTCGTTGTGAAAAGCTCAAGTGTTAAATAAACTATTTTGACTATTCAAAAAGCAAACATAAAAATGGCTACAGTACAAAAATAGGCTTTAGGCAGGTTCATTTTTTTTAATTTTGATTATGGACAATCTTCGCAATTATATTCGCGCCCTGGTCGATTTTTCGGCGGATAGCTGGCACTTACTGCAGCCGGCCTTGACATTGCGTCACTTCAAAAAAAATGAACTGCTGCTGGAAAAGGGACAGGTGTGCGACTCGCTCTTTTACATCGACAAAGGCTATTGTAAAAGCTATTATATTATAGATGGTACGGTAAAGAATACAGGATTTTTTTTTGAAAATGACATCGCGACCAATGTTCAAAGCTTTGGCAGCGGACAGAGATCCGAATTTAATATCGTTGCCTGCGAAGCGCTAACGGCCGTAATTTTTGATAGGACAAAACTATTTGAACTTGCCGCACAGTCCATAGAAATCGAGCGTCTGGGACGGTATTGTATACGGCATTTCGCTTCACGGCAGGAAGAATTCGCAAATCTGTTTAAACTTTATACCGCGACTGAACGGTTGTCTTATCTGGAAAGCAACTATCCTGAAATCCTTCAACGTGTACCACTTTCTCAATTAGCTTCCTTTTTGGGGGTAGCCCGGGAAACATTAAGTAGGATCCGTAAACGAAGATTGACCCACTGACATTATGTGACGATCGTCACAGGATAAAATAAATCCATTTTGGGAACTTTGCATAAGCTAAACAAAAATAAAAGATATGAAAACAGACAATGCAGCCCTACTGGATTTCGAAAAGTTTATGGCGACCAGACTAAAAGCTTCCACAGATTTTGTGGAAGGAAATTTTGACTCCCTAAAAGATTTATCTGTAACAGACGATCCAGCAACAATTTTCCCGCCTAATGGAATATACATCTCAGGCGTATCTCAGGTGAACAATTTCAATAAAAAAGGAGCCTCCAATTTTCTTCCGCATGCGGAAAATGAATTTGAAGTGATCCATCAGGATGCAAGTGATTCCCTTGCCTACTGGACAGGCATCCAGCGTTCGTCGGTTAAAATGAAAGGACAAGATGCACCCGTAATTTTTAATCTCCGGGTTACCGAAATATTTAGAAAAGAGCAAGGCAGCTGGAAGCTTATGCATCGACATGCCGATAAACTGGCCGAATAGTCTAATGGCCTAGGGAGCAGCACGTAAATACGTCTTCAGCGAGAGTTAATTCTTCAGACAGAATAGCGTCTGCTCCTTATGCAGGGATTTTATCTTATCAGGACCAAAGAGCGTGACAGTGGAAACGACTTTTGACAGGGCATAAAAAAATGCCGAGATAATTAGAATAATAAATCCGTGGTTCATACTCCACGGCAATGGAAAACTAAAAAGACCTTTTGTTGCCAACTGGAAAATATTCGGAAGCTTTCGCATGGCGAAGGTCCCCAACAGGCGCTAACTTACAAAAAACGATGAAAGTAGCTTTTCTTTCAAATGTAAAAATTAGTCGGCATTAAAGTATGACAAAAAAAACAAAGTATGGAATTTCTTAGAAACCACCCATTGCGGACGATCTAAACTATTGTACATGACAATGTTTACTTAACGATAGGTCATTAAATAGATAATGACCATTGCCTAAAATATTCGTTTTGTTACAAAAACAATTCACACAAACGATTGCGTTTAATATTTTTCGTTTAATTCAATTGTATTTATAAAATTAGGGAGAACAATTAAATTTAATTTATGAGATATCCCAAATCTACATTACTGCTCTTTGTGGCGCTGGCAAGCCTTATTTCTTGCCAAAAGAACGAGGTTCAAACAAATTCCGAAGAAAAGTTGGCGCTGCGGGCAGCCTCACCGGGAGCGAATGGCTATGAAGTACCATTGGGCGGAAATGCCTTTGTTACTTCTGCTCCTACCGGCGCGGCTGAAGTGATCAACAGCAATGGTCTAGCAAACTGGACCAATACCAATAGCGTCGTCAGTACCTATGCAAAAGTACCGCAAGCGGGCGCTTTACGTGTAAAAATTAGAGCTAAAGTCCTTCCTGCCGGAGATAGCAGTACGGTAAAATTAACAATCAACGGCGTAAGTAAACAAATCAAACTGAAGGGCGGAACACTCCAGGATTACACTGTCGGCACCTATTCGCTAAATGCGGCGGGATATATTAAAATGGATCTTCAGGGTGTATCCAAGTCAGGTGGTTACTTTGCGGACGTATCACACTTAATTTTAGATAGTTCAGCAACGAATGGCGCTGTCATTTATAGTGACAACAATGTCGACAACACCTATTACTGGTCCAGACGAGGTCCATCCTGCCATCTCAGCTATACTATTCCGACCAATCAACCAGTTTCTTACTACTATAGTGAGGTGAAGGTACCTACCGGTGAAGATAAAATAGGCTCTTATTTTATGGCCAATGGCTTTGGCCAAGGCTATTTTGGTATGCAGGTCAATTCAGCGACAGAGCGAAGAATATTATTTTCTGTTTGGAGTCCATATAGCACAGACAACCCATCCCAAATACCAGCAGAGGACCGCATCACATTAAATAGAAAAGGAACGAATACCACGACAGGTGAGTTCGGTGGCGAAGGTTCTGGCGGACAAAGCTACCTTAAGTATAATTGGACTGCAGCTACTACCTATAAATTTTTATTAAAGGGAGAACCTGACAATAATGGAAGTACTGATTTTACGGCATGGTTTAATGACCCTTCGACCAATACCTGGACGCTCATTGCGAGCTGGAAACGCCCAAAAACAAATACGTATTTAACAGGATTCCATAGTTTCCTTGAAAATTTTAACGCCGACAACGGTTTCCTTGGCCGCTCTGCAGAGTATAGCAATCAATGGGTTCGTACTTCGGCTGGAACTTGGCTACAGGTTGTCGAAAGCACTTTTACGGTCGATGCAACCTACTCCAACAACCATCGGATAGACGCTATGGGTGGAATAACAGGCACCAGCTTTTTCCTGAAAAATGGTGGCTTTTTCAATACAGTCGTCAATCCTGGGACAAAGTTTACACGATCCGGTACGGGTACAGCGCCATCAATTAATTTGACGACACTACCTTAATTATTTCCTTAAGGAACAATGCCACCTTTATGGAGCATTGTTCCTTAAGAATACAAAATCTAGCCATATTAACAGGACTTCGTTACAGAACAATAAAATTTCTAGCTCATAATGAGAATTACTAAATTAAGTTAGCATTAAATAAATATGGATTTATTTTTAATTCGATAAAAATAATAACATATATAATAAATTATCACAAAATATTATTAATTTTCAAATACTAACCAATGTGGAAATCGGTGAATGTTTATTTTTTTAACTAAAGAAAGGAGGCAAAACAAAACAACAACGAAGAGAACGGCTTAAAAAGCCTAGCACAATTAAATTAATGATTCATTCACAAATCTTAAAAACTAAGTTATGTTAAAATTAACCAGTCGCCGGAACAGACTTTATACTGTTTTGGCTGTAGTTTCCACATTTTCTATTTTTAGTTGCCAAAAAACATCATTGACTCCTGAAGGTCCAGAGGCACTACTCAACAAAAAAGCTGCGGTATCCGCTCAGGCAGGAGCAGCAATTGCAACATTGAATTGGGATCAAACCTATCAAAAGATTGATGGATTTGGCGCATTCGGGGGCCGGATCGTTCCATTCTTTGAATCTGCAAAAAGAGATAGTATCCTGGATTATTTATGGGGAGGCAGTGGGCTGAAACTAAATATCCTTCGCGGCAAGGTACTTCACACCTACCCTTTTAATCAGCAGACCAAAGTAGTCACCATTAAACCTGCAGGAGTATCGATTGATGTCGATCGAAATAGTGCAACCTATCAGAATTTGACAGCAGACGAGAAAGAGCAACTTGGACAGGTCTGGATTATGAAAAAAGCGAAGGAACGATATGAGGTTCCATTCGTTATGGCAAGTACCTGGACGCCCCCTTTGTACATGAAGACCAATACAAGCAGTATTTCTGCGAAATGGTTTAATGGACTTAATTTTAATACTTCCTCAACAGCTTTTGCCCGCTACTTGACTGGATTTGTAAAATCATTTCAGAATGAAGGAATTACAATCAATGCGATCTCCCCGTCAAATGAGCCTGAAAATGTCTTTTCGGATTGGGATGCTTCTTATTGGGACTCCTCTCATCTTGGGCAGTTTATCACCAACAATCTACGTCCTGAGTTAAATAGTGCCGGTCTTCAATCCACCAAAATTGTATCTTCTGAAAACGCCGCCTGGGGGACTGCGGATAATTTTCTCTCAGGCATGGACAGAAGCAACGTCGACATCCTTGCGGGACATGGTTACGTAGAGATCAGCGGCATCATCACAGGGCAACGTGGATTTAACCAGAGTCCTTCCATGTGGAATTTTAGTATCGGAGGTAAACCAATGTGGGTAACCGAAGCTTCCGATGATGGCGGCAACTATGACAGTGGCATTGAAGGCGGCCTGAAACTGGCGGTTAACATGCATAAACTACTTGCGGACTGCAATGCTAATGCATATGTCTTTTGGCTAGGTATGTTGGCTTTTCAGAACAATGAAGCTCTTATATGTACAAAAAGTGATGGTTCTTTGGAGTTTCCAAAAACGTATGATGTGATGGGTCATTATTCCCGATTTATTAAAGCGAATTATATGCGAATCCATGTAGGGGTTCAGAATGCAAATGGATTATTGATTTCGGCTTACAAAGATCCGCAAACAGGTAAATTTGCATTGGTTGTCACCAACACTGGTACGGCAGCGGTTCCATTGGACATCAACCTCAGCGGTTTTGCTAGTGGCGCGTTGAACAATTACCAAACCACGGCAACAAGTTCGGGCCATTGGGGCAACGTCGGTGCAGTGAGTCCTAGTAGTTCAGGCATCTATTCCTTGACAATACCTGCTAAAAGCATAAGCACTTTAGAAGGCAACAAACTTTAATAAACTCAATACACTGAGGGGTCCACTCCCTCAGTGTACATGTTAAAGTCTGGCAACAACCTGTCCTAAAATTCCTGAACTATTCCTCTCCCATTCCTTCTTTAAACATAACTTCTACGATATATCGATCCAGGGCATGCATATCGAGTATCCTCCATGATTTTACATACGGAAAGCTTTCGATTGATCGGTCTATAAGTGTGCTGTTTTCACCAACGTTTTTCCCTTAACAGCTTTGCCCGTATTTAAAGGGATGCTTTTGCAAGCAAAAAAAAGTCCAATAGTTGATGATACAAAAATTAATAAAAATTTAAACAACAAAATTCAACTTCCTGCCGTTCTGTAAATAACTAAAATCTAAACCATTAGGAGATATAATACTTAAAAAACAAATTTATACCCCCAACCATGCTATGCGGATTAAAAATATATTCCAATATCTTTGCCACCTGAATTTTGGGACAACTACTATGAAATTGCGCTACCTTGCCGTGCTTACCTTTGGGATATGTACTATCTCTGGGCTAAGAGCACAAGAAAAATCAAATCTTATCAAACTAAATCTTTGGCCACTAGCTGTTGGGAATATTTCGCTGGAATATGAAAGGCCGATTAATGAGCACTTATCAATCAATGGAACTGTAAGTTATCGTCCAAATGCTAGCTTACCATTTAAATCGCTTTGGGAATCTGCTTTTGATGATGATAACAATATTTTGGGCGAAGCCAAATTAGGGGCTTTTTCCATCACGCCAGAAGTACGTTTCTACCTAGGCAGCAAAGAAGCTTTAAAAGGCTTCTATGTAGCGCCCTTTGTTAAGTACGCCAACTATAATGTAGATACTAAAATTACCGTCGATGAATCCAATTATCACAGAGAGGTACCGATTTCGGGCACATTAAATGCTTTTACTGCCGGTGTAGCTGTTGGCAGCCAATGGCGACTCGGCCAAGATATTTATCTCGATTGGCGTATTATTGGTCCAAATTACGGTTTCAATCATGGAACATTTGATGGGAAAACCCCACTAAATGCAGATGAACAACGCGAAGTCAAAAAACAACTGGATGAGTTCGACAGTAATATCCTGAATATCAAAAAGGAAGTGAATGCTGAAGGCGTCACCATAAGCACAAGTGGACCCTTTGCTGGTATCCGTACGGCTTTATCTTTAGGATACCGTTTTTAAACGCTGAAAGCTACTCTATTCCGTATTATCCAGTCCAACAAGCGCTCGACAGCGGTGCGCCTGTTATTTTGGTAGATTACTTTCGATCATTTCTTTTTATAAAATGATACTAAATTCATTTTTCATATCATTTTATAAAAATACTCTTGCTACCTTTGTTCTTCAAATTAAATTCACATGCCAAAAGAGACAAGAACAGGGCTTTATCAGGGAATCATCGAAAAAGATGATAACGGGAACTACTTTTGTGGTCCCTACCTACTGGATTATCAGACCGTAGAGACTTACTATAAATTGGGCGATCGCGTTAGTATCAAAACCATTATCAAAAATACAAGCCGCAAGAGTGTAGAGGCTTATCCGCAAAAATCTGTTAAATTTTCATATGCGACAGAAGATCATGATAATGACTAGAAGCTACTAAGATTGAACAATATAAATAACAAGGCTAATTCTTCAGAATTGGCCTTATTATTTACGCAGTCCATTCATTGCGTCCAATGACAAACAAAGCCTCTGATTTTTGGTAAATCAAGAGGCTTTTACATAATCAAATTGATCGATTACTTTATAAAATAGGTATATTTTTAAATAAAGTCTACACGAATGGGCCGTTCATCTAAATGATGTATTTCAAACCTGTTTTCCATAAAAATTGAGAAAGATTTACATGCTCCTAGCGTTCTCATACCATTAATGCGTTCATTTATCGTAAGTTTTATTTTTGATTTACTTCTTAAATATAAACACTACTTTAATAGCTTCCGAGCAGAGATGACAGTCACGGTCCCGTTTTTCGTTGAAATTGCAATTCGGTACGACGAAAATTAAGAAATCATAATCTAGTATCTCGTCTTAAGTGCTATAGGCTGCAATTCCTCATTTGGTATTTCGGGAACATATACGGTTTGTCCTCCCTTTTCATCGACTAACAGCGCCAATAGACTACTGATGTCATCTATCGTATCCAATCCGACATTGTTGTCTACAGGCTCTATATCCCGATCAGAAAGGATTTTTACAGCTTGATGGAAGTTCTCTTGAACAATTAAGAGATCCCCACGACCATCTTGACATGCGCGATAGATTTCCTGCAGATCAGTGATCACTAAGCCCTTGCCCACAGCAGCATCCAGTTCTTTAAAATAATCATCATTTTTGCGGACGAGCTCCTGCTTCATAAAATTCCAAGCCCTGATCTCCAACTGATGGGTTTCTATATTGTTGTAATCGATAGGTAAGTATCCGTAATATATTGAAGGTCGATCCGCGACTTGTAAGAGCTTACTATAATTATCTTCTGTACAAAATACGAGTGTCACCATCTTCTCTTCACCAATGTAGCGCAAAAGTGCCTTGTCTACCCTATTTAGATACTCTTTCAGGAGATCATCAAGGTGTTTTGCATCACTACTTTTATCCGGAAAAGTATTGTAGAACTGGTTTTCGGGAATAGGGAACTCTTCATTACTGATATCCTCAACAATACGGCCGTTCAAAGCACCGAAAAGATGAACACCGCTTTGCGATAATAGCATCACAAGATAATTTGTCTGACGGCCAATTTCCTTAACCAAAGGACGAACGGCAAATGTATTGCTTATATGGACGCCCTCTTGATTCGTCTCCCAAGAGGATTTGAAAACTTCTGCGATGGTAGCTGACACGAATATATGCAAGCTCTCCATATTATAGTTGATATCCAGTTCGTGCTCTACCTTTTCCAATTTTTCGATCAGACCGCTAACATCCTTTTTCGCATGTTTATCCAAGAGCCGATCGATGGCTTCTCTCGTAAAGTTTTTGATTTTTATCCGGTCGCTCAGGTTATCGGGATGTGTACGATGGGTATTGACAGAGATGGTGACGCAGAGCTCGTCCTGAACTCGAATAAGCGTTTGTAGTAGTTGTTTTTCGGACATAATCATGAAATAAGTTAAGAATTGAATACACTTTAATTATAACAACAATACTGAGAAGGTTCTTGTTTGTTGAGGACATTGATTTTGATATATTTATTGACTTTACAACGGATTTCATTGCCCAGCAAACATCTTGAATGCGGCAGATAATGGTAAGCGGAACATTTTGTTCCAAAAAAATAAAAACTAGACACTTTGTATCTAGCTTTTATTTTATCTGATGGGACCATTAATTCAATCGATATACTTTAAGCTGTTTTTGCAACTTTTTGCGTACCATATGAATTCTAGTCTTTATTGTGCCTTCTGGCATTTCAAAATAAGATGCGATTTCGTGGTATTTATAACCATCTAAAAACAACCGGAAGATTTCGTAGTTTTCTGCCGTTAAACTGCCCATCGCTTTTTCGATATCTTCGGCCATAAACTTATTGATTCCCTTGTTGAGTTCAGATGTGTTTGTGCTTTCCATAGCAACGTAATGATCTTGTATTTCAGTTATACGCTTTGCTTTCCTATACTTATTGATGTAAGTATGTTTCATAATAACATATAACCAGCTCATTAATTTAGGGTGCTGAACAAAATTGTCGATCGACTTCAATGCTCTTATCCAGGTTTCCTGGATCAAATCTTCCTTTTCATCTGGATCAGCTGTAAATTTAGCAGCAAAATGATTAAGTAAACTTCTTTTCTCGTTGATGAGTACGTTTAAATTGTAGTTGTTCATAGCTTATCCTCTTTCTTGATTCAACTGATTGTTTAAAATGGTTTTACATGATCAGAGTAACAAGAAAAGTGCTACTTTTAACACCCAATTTTTGATAAAAATAAATAACATGGAGAAGGGTAAAAATACTTTTTCACCTTTTCTAAAGGCTATAAAGCAAATTTTAGCTCGCCAATAGTATAAATTTTAAATAATGATCAAAAAATAAGCAACTAATAAAAAAAGATAATAAGGTATTTATTTACTGGTAAAATGTTATAAATACGTTTATCGAGGGTTTAATCATTCCTTTTTAGAGAACGTCAATTTTTAAACGTAGAAAAAAGTGAACAGTAAATTTATTTTAAAATAATTTTTCAAAACAAACCATAACCATTCGAATGCTGTTCTAATGAAAAAACAAAACAAATTATGGGAAATTTATTGTATATCATTGCTGTTATTTTGGTCATTATCTGGGCCTTTAGCTTTTTTGGAGGTTATGCTACAGGAAATATTATCCACGTGCTATTGGTGATTGCCATTATTGTCGTCTTGCTCCGTGTTATACGTGGCGCGGCCTAAAGCAACAAAGCAAACAGGGAACATAGAATTAAGCCGGACGTTTTTGATGTTCGGCTTTATTTTAAAAAAGTTTCTAACTCCAGTTTTTGCCGTTGCCAGTTCAAGTTTTTATAACATAACTTAAAGTAACTATGACAAATAATACAGAGATTATGATCCATGCCGCCCGTTTAGGCAATATTGAAGTTCTACGGGAACTGATCCATCAAAACACCGATATCAATACGCGAGACAGTAAAGGTTATACTGCCTTGATCATCGCCTGTTATAACAATAAGCTGGCTGCAGCAAAATTACTACTGGAAGCAGGTGCCGACGTAAATGCTCAGGATAATGGTGGAAATACGGCGCTGATGGGTGTTGCTTTCAAAGGATATTATGATATTGCCCAATTGTTAATCAGTTACGGCGCAAACTTAAATCTGCAACATGGAAACGGGGGAACTGCCCTTATGTTTGCCGCCATGTTTGGCAGAAATGACATTCTTAAACTCTTACTTGACAATGGTGCAAACAGATCTATACTTGACGTTCGAGGCTTGTCGGTACGTGATCTAGCAGCACAACAAGGTAATGAAGCTGCGCTGTCGTTGCTTAGCAACTAAGGTTTGATCTATAAAAAAGCCCGCTTAAGCGGGCTTTTTCTTTTCATATTATGCGGGTACTTTTCTGGATTTTTCTCGCTCCCAAAACCGGTGCTTAGCAATGGCCTTAATAAACTTGCCCGCTAAGGAATTCGCATCTTTATCAACTATTATTCCTTCATCAAGAACAGTTTCGGCTGAAAATTCCTGATAAATCTTACTGAAGAAATAAGTCGCTTCCAATACGGGACTGGCTTCCACATCTGCAGCTATTGCTTTACAATGCTTGAATGCTTCATTTAGAAAATGAACGGCATCGGCATTGGACTGCAAAGTAGCAACACTATTTTTTCCTCCGGGGATATATATGGCATCATAAAGGACGGATGCTCCCGTTAAAAAGCTTTCATCAACTGGTATCTGCTTTTTATCTGAGCCCATAATCTGCCCTAACTTAGGTGCAATAACATGGATGATTCCACCTTCAGTACGAATAGCGTCTGCCACTAGCTTGAACGAGTTTGCGTCTACGCCATCTGCGGCAAGCACGGCAATCTTTCGGCTCTTTATGCTGTCTTTTATCGTATTCTCCATACTTAATGCAGCCGATTTTTTTAATTTTTCCTTAACCTGAATGGGTTCATAGTCTGCAGGATCAGCATCCGCAGGTAGACTTTTATTTATGGGCTTTTCAAGTTCTTCTTGAACCTGCAATCCCAAGGCAAATGCAACTTCAGCGGCCAGACCCTTATCCACGAGAGAAAGTATACCGATCATTCGCTGTCTCACTGGAACTGATTTAACCTTGCCAAGTTCAAAACTAAAAGCATCAATTAAGTGATTTCTTTCAGGTTCGGATTGACTGTTATAAAATAGTCTTGCCTGACTGAAATGGTCGCGAAAGCTTTCGCTCCTGGCGCGCACTTTCCGTGCATCGATGCGTTCATGATAGCTTTTAAAACCACCCTCCGCCTCCTGGACCTGTACCGGATCATTATTACCTAATGAATTTGGACCATAACTCGTTTTTCCACGGTCAATTCTTTGCCGCATAAATCCATCACGCTGGTTGTTGTGGGATGGGCTAATGGGCCTATTAATTGGAATCTCATGAAAATTTGGGCCTCCTAAACGAATAAGCTGCGTATCTGTATAGGAAAATAACCTTCCCTGCAACAAAGGATCGTTTGTAAAATCGATACCCGGTACAATATTGCCGATATGAAAGGCAACCTGTTCAGTTTCAGCAAAGAAATTATCTGGATTACGATTCAATGTCATTTTTCCAATCGGCCGAACAGGCACAAGCTCCTCCGGAACGAGCTTGGTCGAATCCAATAGATCGAAATCATATTTAAATTCATCCGATTCAGGGATCACCTGCACACCAAGTTCCCATTCTGGAAAGGCGCCGCTTTCGATCGCATCCCAGAGATCCCGCCGGTGAAAATCTGGATCCTTACCAGATATATTTTGGGCTTCATCCCATGCGACCGAATGAACTCCGAGCAAGGGCTTCCAATGAAATTTAACAAAATGCGATTCGCCTTTGGCATTGACAAACCGAAAAGTATGAACACCAAATCCCTCCATCATCCGATAACTCCGAGGTATTGCCCGATCACTCATCAGCCACATAATCATATGAGCCGACTCTGGCATCAGGGAAATAAAGTCCCAAAACGTATCGTGAGCCGACGCTGCCTGCGGGATTTCATTATCAGGTTCAGGTTTGACTGCATGAACCAGATCAGGGAATTTCATGGCATCCTGAATAAAGAAGACTGGCATATTGTTGCCAACCAAATCGAAATTCCCCTCTACTGTGTAGAATTTGACTGCAAAACCGCGTACATCACGGGCGAGATCTGTCGATCCTCTCGATCCAGCAACCGTAGAGAACCGCACAAATACGGGTGTCTCCATTTCCATATCGTTCAGAAAACCTGCTTTTGTCAAATCAGCTAGAGGCTCATATAATCTAAAAACACCGTGCGCGCCAGAACCTCTCGCATGCACCACTCGCTCTGGAATGCGCTCATGATCAAAATGGGTAATCTTCTCTCTTAGAATAAAATCTTCCAGGAGCGTCGCCCCCCGGTCGCCCGCACGCAGTGAGTTCTGATCATCATTGATTTTGACACCTTGATCAGTTGTCATTTGCTGACCAGTGGCATCTGCCGTATGTGGCCTCAATGCACTGACTTTTTTACTTTCGATTGGTTCCACCTTTTTAGTTCCCGATTCTTTCTTTTTCATTATCATCAATTTTATGGGTTTATATACTTACTAGCTTCCCTAAACTTTGGAAAAATTTTGACTTCATGTTTCACGATATATGTGGAGAAATAACATGAAAGCTTCCGTATAGGAACTTTTCCAATCCACTATTCGTTTGTTTTAATTCCAAAAGTATTTTAGGGTTTTCCTGAGAAGTTGTAGCGACTACTCATTATGTAGCGACCGCGAATCAAGAAAAAGTGTGAACTGGTAAAAGCATTTGGAAAGATAGGGCATTTAAACGTCTTGAATAAGAAGTTTGAAATAGATATTACAAAAAAGTACAAACAGAAACAGGAGCCTCAATAGCTCCTGTTTCTGTTTGTACGATGATCAATTTTATCATCAAACTTTAAATTTGACACAGAAGGTTGTGCCTATATCAAGCTGACTTTCAACAGTAATCTTGGCATCAAGACGATCCGCTATACGTTTTACGATGGAAAGCCCAATCCCAGACCCTTCAAACCCTTGCGAGTTGGGAAGTCGTTTAAAGATGTCAAATATATTACAGTTGTCCTGAATATCCATGCCGATACCATTGTCTTTGATATAGTAGTAAACAGAATGTCCGTGTTTTTCACTATAAACTTCTACCCTGGGTTGTTCTTTTTTACTGCTATATTTTATGGCGTTGCCGATCAGATTTAAAAACAATTGATATAAAAGTGTTCTTTCCCCGAGAATTGGCAGCGTTTCACCTAAAACAAAATCAAGCTTTGCACTGTCAAACTGCTGCTTGCAGCTTTCGAGAATATTAAGAATTTTGTTTCGAGGATCTATCAGCTCAGTTTTAAAAGCCACATAATTAGACTGCGTAAGCTGATAGACTTTATCCATCATTTCTGTTATCAGTCCGGTAGCATCCATGATATTCAATGCCATTTTTCGTAACATCTCCTTTGGAAGATCATCTTTCATCAACATCATCTGTGCGGCGAGCTTTATCGATGAAAGGGGATTTTTGAGATCGTGAGTCAATGTATAGCCAAAAGTATCTAAAGCGTTGTTTGACCTTACAAGTTCCTTATTGAGCTGGGCAATCTCCCCACCCCTTTGCGCAATAGCCTGTTGGGTTATTTGTGCGACTTTCTCCATAAAAGAAAGCTCAGCTTTCTTCCATTTAATAGACTTTCCTTTCATCTTTTGACGCCAGGCTTCAAATGACGTTCTGGGTGACGGAAACTCTACCTCCCTTTCGGGATCATAATGATATATTTTTTCGGGTTTTCCTGCCCAGACATCTTCGTATACATGCTCTTTACGGAATAGATAGATGTGCCATTTATTGCTGGGAAGAATATTTATCCGCAGAATACCTGGGAATATGGCCGATTGTTCAAGATCAGTTCCCTCATAAACAAAATTTGACGTAAAAAATAAATCACTCTCGTCTTGTTTTTCTATAAACTGATGAATCTGGCGCAGCTGTAGATCAGCCGGCACTTCACCCCAGGTTTTGGAACCACCATCATGTTTGATCATTAATCCATCAGCCCCAACAATTTCCAGGATCTGTGGTGCAAAGCGTTCAAGCACAATGCCAATATCACTATTTACCAATAACTCAGACTTCAGGTCGCGTTCCATAACTCCCATTATGGTCTGTGCCACAAGGTTTTCTTTTTGATGTTCTGAAAGGTAATAGTTGATAGCGTACTGCGTTAAGAAAGCACATAAGTGGCGTTGGGCAAGGTCAACATTTAAAGGCAATCCATTCTGACAGGCCACCAATCCCCAAAGTTTTCCTTCGATCACGATCGAAAAACTGGCACTGGCACGCGCGCCAGCATTCTTCAGATACTGTAAATGTACCGGAGACAATGCCCTGAGGCTACAACGTGTGAGGTCTATTTCCCCTGGCCCCAAGCCTTTTATAGCGATAGTCGGCGCATCAATATCCGCTACATGCCGTGCAAGGAATTTAACATAAAGCGCCCTAGCTTGCGCAGGAATATCAAATTCTGGATAACGGTAACCCATTAGTGAAGTCATTCCCTCTGCCAGGGACTCTGCAATTACCTGCCCGCTATTGTCCTCTTCGAAACGGTATACCATGACACGATCAAAACCAATTATCTGTCGGATCAATACTGTTAATGATTGCCAGGCATTGCCATGCTGCTCTTCAAGGTATTTTGCATAATAGAATAAACGGGTCGCTTTTAATTGATTTTCGCTGCAGATCTCAACTTCAACGTATGTTTTCTCATCATAACGGTAGATGCTTAGATAATAATCCACACCTTTGATACGGATACGTTCCACAAAACGGGTAAATATCTCGCCTGTGATCTGTCTTTCAATCTCTTTGAGATTCCACGCCTGCTCTGATGATAACAAAGGCAATAGCTGGTCGATCGACCTTCCCAAGATTTCCTTCATAGGAATTTCCAGCACTGACGGCAGGTTCTCACTGGCGGCAATACATCCGCCTTCATCAAAAATACAAAGGAAACCGAAAAATTGAATTTTACCACCCAAGTGGATTTCTTCTTCGTGACACTCCAGCTGACGCATACTTTGCTAGTTTTTAATCTTTTAATTTGCTATTAATAGGAAATTCTCGAAAGAGATAATTTGCCATACTTCATAAATCTAGCACCCCTCTTCAAACATGTCATATCTATGGCTAATATATAAAAAAATAACGACGAAAATCGGATCAAACGATTGTCCAATATTTATTCAGGAGCTTGAATGATTCAACGTACTGATATTGATGCTTATTCATAGAGTATTTCGATAAAAAATAAAAAAAGCTAGGTCGGAAAGGCCCTAGCTTTAAAACTTTCTTCATGACCGGACAAGCAGTCTTTATTTAATGAACAATACTTTTCACTACTTTGTTTGAATTTTTTATTTTAAGCTTCCAACATTCACTATTTCCTATTCAATCTACAGCATTAAGCCGTGCAAAACTATTTATTTGGATGCGGATGTATAAACATTTCCTGACCAAGGTAATGAGACCACCTCCGCGGCAGGGAAAGTATCAGTAGCTATCAAATTCCCGGTATTCATTTCGTTGGTATCAAATATTAATTTCCATCGTTGGTCCGTCGGTAGATTTATTTGCTGTGTATGGTTTGAAAAGTTCATGATGATACACATGCAGCTATCGTCTTTTTTGACGTGTAGGAGAAGTATATTTTTATTATGCAGACTTTCAACTGTCAACTCATCCCGCTGCAGGTTTTTCATTAATGGATTCGTTTTCCGGAATGCTATCAATGATTTATAATACAACAAGTGTTGCTGATATGATTCAAGATTAAGTTCGCCCCAATCCAAGATCGCCTTTCTAAATATCGCTTCATCCTGCGGGTCAGGAATTTGAGAATCGGTATGAAAGTCTTCAAACTCTTGCTTTCTGCCCGCTCTCACCAATTCAACAAGTTCGGGATCACCATGACTGACAAAATACGGAAAGGCCCTTTCTGTCCCCCACTCCTCGCCCATAAACACTAAAGGAAGATAAGGGGACATGAAAACGGCAAATGCCATGAGCCGCGTTCTTTCTTTTGAGTAAAGCGAGGCGGCACGATCGCCCAGCATCCTATTGCCCAACTGATCATGATTTTGACAGAAAACAATGAATCGATTACCGCTAATGCCGTTGGTATCCGTTCCGAAGAATTTTTCTCTATGGAAAGAATAGTTACCATCAAAAACGTAAGCTTTCTCGTAGGCCTTTGCGAGATCATCCAACCCATTAAACTCCTCATAATACCCTCTTTTGGCTTCGCCTACTGCTACTCTTAAGGCGTGGTGAAATTCATCTAGCCATTGCGCATCCATACCAAAGCCATTTCTTGCCAGCGGATCCAAAAATCGTCTATCATTGAGATCACACTCAATAGATAGAAAGCGCTGTTTACCTGACCTGACGATAATCTCGTCTGTTTCTTTACGAATTTCCTGCAGGATATGGACTGCACTGAAATCCTTAATTGCATGCACGGCATCCATCCGAAGAGCATCGATATGAAAGTCTTCCAGCCACATGCGAACATTATTCAGCACGAAGTCGCGCTGTCCATGACAGAAACGGTCGTCATAGTTGAGTGCCTCGCCCCAGGGGGTATGATATTTATCCGTAAAATATGGACCGAAATTCGGCAAATAATTCCCCTCTGGTCCAATGTGGTTATAAACTACGTCTAAAATAACAGCTATATTTACCTCGTGGCAAGCATTAATGAATCTCTGAAACTCAGTAGCACCACCATAAGATTGCTGTACAGCAAATGGGAAAACACCATCGTAACCCCAATTTCTCTCGCCTGGAAACTGCGCGACCGGCATGATTTCAATGGCCGTGATCCCCAAATCTTTTAGGTACGGGATCTTCTCAATAACCCCATCAAAATCCTGAGACGATGTAAATGTACCTACATGAAGTTCATAGATAATGAAATCGGCCTGCGCTATTGGTTGATAATTTTGATCGGTCCATGGAAATTCAAGGTCGACAACTTGTGAAGGACCATGAACTCCTTCTGGCTGTGAACGTGAAGCCGGGTCGGGAAATTCTTTGCCATCCACACTGATTTTATAGAGATCTCCAGCAGTGATTAAATTACTTTCTGCGTACCAATAGCCATATTGCTCCGGATTAAGCGGAATCTCTACACCACTTTTATCCAATCGGCAACTCACCTTTTTTGCCATCGGTGCCCAGACACGAATCTGAGATAGGTCACCCCTAAAACGAATACCGACGTGATTAACTCCTGTTTTCCTCATATGCCAGTGCCGTCTTATTTAGATTGAAATACAAGGATGGAGCGTGAAGGCACCAAAACAGTGTCTCCAGCTGCAAACTGACCAAAATTCTCTATTGTATCATTATTTGTATCCAGGATCTTGCACCACGCAACCCCATATTCTTTACTGGGGAGTTTGTAAGGCACATCTTCCCAATACGCATTAAATAACAGATAAAAGTTGGCATCTACAATCTTCTTCCCCTCTGTATCAACGGATCTTATACCTGCACCATTTAAAAATACAGCAAGCGACCGCGCATAATCTTCCTGCCAATGCTGGTCGTCCATCTCGGAAGCATCAGGGAGAAACCATACAATATCTTCAACACCCGTACCACGGATAGGCAATCCTTGAAACCATTTGCGGCGACAGAATATGGGATGGTCGCGTCGAAAATGAATCAGTTTTTTGGTGAAATCCAATAAGGTGCTATCCACTTTCTTCCAGTCCAGCCAAGAAATCTCATTGTCCTGACAATAAGCATTATTGTTCCCCTGCTGTGTTCTTCCCTGTTCATCTCCAGCGACAAGCATCGGTACTCCTTGAGAAAGAAATAAGGTTACCAGCATGTTTCGCTTTTGTTTTTCCCTTAGACTATTTACGGTGGGGTCGTCCGTTGGTCCTTCGGCACCACAATTCCAGGAACGATTGTGGCTTTCTCCGTCTTTATTGTCCTCACCATTTGCTTCATTGTGCTTATCGTTATACGATACCAGGTCGTGGAGTGTAAATCCATCATGTGCGGTAATGAAATTGACACTAGCTGAAGGCGTACGATTGTCACCACGGTATAAATCGGAAGAACCTGTGAGACGATTGGCAAATTCGGCGATCATACTGTCTGCTCCAATCCAGTAATCACGGATGCAGTCACGGTACTTCCCATTCCATTCGGCCCAGCCCGGAGGGAATTCGCCAACCTGGTAGCCCCCTTCTCCGATATCCCATGGTTCAGCAATTAATTTGACCTGTGATATCACGGGATCCTGATGAATGACATCAAAGAAAGAGCTCAATTTGTCGACATCATGCAGCTCACGTGCCAATGCCGATGCCAGATCAAAGCGAAATCCATCAACGTGCATTTCCTGCACCCAATAACGCAAGCTATCCATAATCAACCGTAATACATTTGGCTGGCGGCTATTTAAGGTATTACCAGTTCCCGTAAAATCCATATAATAACGCGGATCCTCAGCCAAACGATAATAGGAAGCGTTGTCTATTCCTCTAAAGGAAAGTGTAGGCCCCATCTCATTCCCCTCCCCCGTATGGTTATAAACTACGTCAAGGATAACTTCTATTCCTGCCGCGTGCAGCGCTTTCACCATTTCCTTGAATTCCAAAACCTGCTGTCCATGTGTACCCGAAGCAGAATACCGAACATCAGGGGCGAAAAAACCAATACTATTATATCCCCAATAGTTAGTCAGGCCTTTATCTTTTAAGTGACGGTCAGTCAGAAAGTGGTGTATAGGTAATAATTCAACCGCAGTGACACCCAATTCTTTCAGGTAATTTATTGCAACTGGATGCGCCAGAGCAGCATAGCTTCCCCTTATTTCTTCCGGAATGTCGGGATGCATGGCTGTAAATCCTTTTACATGGGCTTCATAAATGATACTCTGATGCATCGGTATACGTGGCGGACTGTCGTTCCCCCAATCAAATTTATCGTCCGTCACAACGGATTTTGGAACGAAAGGAGCACTGTCTATGGGGTTTAAGCTCAAATCGTCATCTCCAATATTATACGCGAATAAAGCATCATTCCATTCTACAGTACCGGAAATTGCCTTTGCATAAGGATCAATCAATAATTTATGCGGATTGAAACGATGTCCCTGTGCCGGATCATAAGGACCATTTACGCGATAGCCATATAGTTGCCCCGGCTTAATTCCTGCGACATAAATATGCCACACCTGATGGGTTTTCTCCGTGAGTTTAAATTTTGCGATTTCGTGCTCATCTGAACTATCATAGAGATAAAGTTCAACAGCTTCAGCATGTTCGGAGAAAAGGGCAAAATTAACGCCCTCTCCATCATATGTTGCTCCTAATGGATAAGGGCTTCCTGTAAAGATCTTTGTTTCCATTTTACTATTTAACGATTGTATAATTTTGTGTAGTCAATTAATTTTTCCTGAATTTTTGAAGAAAATGCGCCCCGTCGCATGCGCCATAGCCAATTGCCGCCTGTACTGGCAGGCCTATTCATGCGGCAAGATCCATCGAGGTTTAAGATGTCTTGCATGGGCACAATGACTGTATCTGCGACAGAGGAGTACAATGACCGCATAAGGGTTTCATTTATATTTCCGCTTTCAAGCATTTGTCCGAAATAGTTATGAAGGTTTTCTATGCTCCATAAATCCAGATCTTGATTATACCAAGAAAGCGTGGTATTATTATCATGCGTACCGGTATAAGCAACCAAATTGTGCTTATACTGGTGTGGAATGTGCGGCGAACTAGACATATCATTACCGAAAGCAAATTGAAGAACGGCCATACCAGGAAAGTTAAATTGATCACGTAGCTGATATACTTTAGCATCGATATCACCAAGGTCCTCAGCGATAAAAGGCATATTATCTAAATTCATACTGACCTGCTCAAAGAAATCTTCGCCGGGTCCCGAGGACCATTTTCCATTTTTAGCGGATGTTTCTTCTATAGGAACTTCCCAATAAGAAGAAAACGCTCTAAAATGATCAAGCCTTAGCTTATCAAATAGTGAACAGTTGTGTGATAAGCGATCGATCCACCATTGGTACCCATCTTGTTTAAGCGATGCCCAATTGTAAGTTGGCATTCCCCATAATTGGCCATCTGCATTGAAGTAGTCGGGAGGAACTCCGGCAACATATTTCATCTCTGCATCTGCTCCAAGTGAAAAATATTGGGGATTTACCCACACATCTGCTGAATCATAAGCAACATAAAAAGGTATATCACCAATAAATCTTACGCCATAATCACGCGCATATTTTCTTAAGGCATTCCATTGTCTGAAAAATAAGTACTGAAACCATTTTTCTTTTTGCAATTCCTGTTTGAATTCAGTAGTGAAGTCGTTCAGTGCAGCGTTATTACGATGTTTGTAAACCGGCGGCCACTCATACCAAGGAAGATTTCTATGTTTATTTTTTAGCACTTTAAAAAGTGCATAATCGTTAAGCCATGAAGATTCCTTGATTGCAAATTCAGAAAATTCAAAGAGAAGCTGAGCTGGTAACCGATCAAATGCTCTTTCCAAAAGTTTGTATTTTGAACGGGTTATTTCTGCAAAATCCAGTGTTTGAGCGTCCTTCCTTTTTAACGCCCTTAGTTCATTCTTTTCCAGTAACCCCACATTTAATAAGTCTTGTAAATCGATAAATAACGGATTTCCAGCCCTGCTGCTGAGGGTACTGTAAGGTGAATGGCACTGCGACTCATCGGTAGGACCCAACGGAAGGACCTGCCACCAGCTTTGGCCACTATGGTGCAGATTTCGAACAAAACGACGAGCTTCAGGCCCCAAATCACCTATCCCGCAGGACGACGGCAATGAGCTGATATGCATTAAAATACCTGAACTCCGCTTAGGTAAACGAGCTTCGTATTTTAAGATCGCGAGCGGTAGATCCCCAAAAATAGCATTTACCGGGATTTCTGTTCCATCACCTTCTACGTCAGAAAAAATATGCCGCCAGTTCACGGTGTGGTTTGTGGAAAGATGAACTTTGGTATCTGACCAGTCAAAAGAGCCAGATACGAACTTCGAGATTTTACCTATTGCCGCAAGATGTAGAGGAAGAACCACTACCATCCATTTTTCACCTGACCGACGCGCGAATGCCAGAATATGTTTACAGTACCGACCACTCACTTTAAGCGGAATATAACTGCTATCAGATGAAAGGGCATTATCATCTCTTCTGAGTTTTATTAATTCCTCTACTAACCATAATTTAATGCTCCCATCGTATCTATTCCGCCATAAATAGCCAATGCGTTCCGCTCTCGGTAGGTTTTTAATAGTATGCAGTAAATTTTTAATTAATTCATAATCTATCGGCCGTCGGTTGTCGGGATCAACGAAGCTATGATTCCAAAGTTCAGACCCCTGATAGATGTCGGGCACACCAGGACAGGTGAACTTTAAGATTTGGAGTGTAAGCGAATTTAATATCCCGAAATCGGCAACCGTCCCGATAAACTGATAAAAGCTCGTAAAAAAAGGGCGGTCTCTATCAAGCAGAAATGAGGCGAATTCCTGAACTGAAGTCTCATAGACTAAATCTGGATTCTCCCAAGTTGATCGTGCTTTGCCTTCGCGGAGATATTTAACCAAATAATCTAAAAATCGCTTTTCAAATTCGGCGTTATCCTGTGCATCCTGTTTCCCCATTGGATAAGAAGCGACTAGCGACTGATAAATAAAATATTCATCATTTGGGTGCGGGAGATCTTTTCGATATTCATTCCACACGATATCTTGCCAAATCTGAACCTGTTTAATCCATTTTTGGGCCATCGCGGTGAGGACTAGAAGGCGACTACGTGAATCTTCTCCACGTTTGGTGTCGTGTGTTGAACTTGCATTAATTGACAGCGGCCAGTCTCTTTGCCGTTCCTGCATCAATTTGTGGAATTTCTTTTTCTTAAGCCCCCAATTAGCCGGATGATCACCGACTTCATTGTGCCCAATAAAACTGTTATAGGTATACATTAAAGTATCTTCCACGCCTTTCGCCATTACCGGTCCCGTTAGTTGCATACAGCGTAGGAAAAAATCAGTTAAAGCAGTTTGGTTGGTCGATTCAGGATTTACCTGCGCCTCTTCGAAAAAATCTCGAACTCGAGCAAGCACTTCCCTGTTGAGTTTCGGCTTTTTGTTGAGCTTTTCAAAAAGTGAAGATAAAAGCTCAAAGCTAGATGTAGACAAAGGGAAACTGTCATCATAGAGCCGGTAAACAGGGAATAGTGCAATAAAAGACTTTAAAATATCCCGTATGCTATCATGTTTATCCTGACTATTAACTCCAATAAGGGATGTCAGTAACTGAGTGAGGTTGTCAAGCTCGCCTTGCATATAAACGCTAAGAATCCTGCTTTTTTTTATACATTGTTCTTTTTTTATGGACAGCTTTTCTCCGGTAATTTTCGTATAATAGGTATCTAATACTTTCTTTCCTGCCCTATCGGAGCAAACATTATTGCAAGCCGACAAAAAATCGTAACCTGTTGTTCCCTGGATAGGCCATTCGGCCGGAAGCTTCTCTCCCCGCTCCAATATTTTTTCAGCAACAATATAAGTTTTTGGACCGACAGCTTTCCTCAAATTATACAGGTAGTTGTTCGGATTATATAACCCATCAATATGATCTATCCGCAATCCATCAATCAGCCCCTCTTTAACGAGTTCCTTTACTAGCTGATGAGACTGCTCGAATACATTTTTGTCCTGAACATTTAAACAAATCAGTTCGTTAACCGTAAAAAAACGCCTGAAGTTTATCTTTTCATTCGTAAACCACCAAGGACATAGTTCGTAATTCTGGTGAGCGACCAATTCCTCCACACGTTTCTGATCCTTATTAAACTGGTCAAGAATATGCTTTAATTTCTCATCTGATAGATTTATGAAAATGTGCGTACGCAATTGCTCCCATCCTTCGATATCTCCATTGGCTTGAGCCGTATTTACTTGAACCAAAAGACCATTAAAATCAGGCTGTGTTTCCTTCAAATAATCTTCAAGGATGAAAAAATAAGATTCAGGTGAAAGTGGATAATGGTTTTCCTGATAAGAAAGTTGAAAAAAATTGTCCAAAAAAATGACATTGATGTCACGGTTTGCTATCGCTTCTTGGAAAGTGCTGCCCAGGATAGGTACCATTAACTTTCCTTTCTCAAATAAATTAGAGCTATAGCAGGTATCAAAAAAACTACGATACTTTGATGACTCTCCAAATTCGAGCAGGTTCATGAGCCATTTATTCGCAGGATGGAACGCCATATGATTGGGAACAATATCCTGCAACCATTTAATCTTGTATTTGCTCAGTTGTTTCTTAATAGCTCGCAGTTCTTCTAAAGTGCCCAACTCGCTATTTATCAGATTCGTATTAACCCCATCGTAACCATGCATACTTCCCGGTGTTGACTGTAAAATAGGCGCAGCATAAATAGTATCGATGCCCAATTCTCTTAGGTAAGGGATTATTTTTTTGAAATCTGCGAAGTTAAAATCTTTATGAAACTGAATTCTGTAAGTAATATGTGGTTTATTAATAGATACATCTTTATTCTTCTGCATGGCTTGCTGGGTTTCATTTTAGATCAGAACGTCGGCCAGCAATTTTAGTTCACTAGACTTTCAAAAAAATATGCAGAGATGTTTCGCAGCTCCGGAAAATAATAAAGCAAAAAAATAATTTAAAATTAAAACGAATTTTTTCGAGCTACGTTCTATCTGTACTTCTTCAATAATTGCAGTTTTAAATTATTATAATATGAAAAAAATAGGAATTACGTTTTCTGCTTTTGATCTGCTTCATGCAGGTCACATTAAGATGCTCGAAGATGCCAGAGAACAGTGCGACTTTTTGATTTGCGGCCTGCAAACCGATCCAACACTTGATCGACCAGAGAAAAACAAGCCAACACAAACTGTATTTGAACGCTACATGCAATTAAAAGCATGTAAACATGTCGATATGATCATCCCCTATGCCACTGAACAGGACCTGGAAGATGTATTGCGTTCTTTCAAAATCCATGTCCGAATTTTAGGTGATGAGTATATGGACAAAGCATTTACGGGTAGACAATATTGCGAAGAGAAAGGTATACAATTGTATTTCAATAGACGAGAAAATAGATTTTCGAGTTCATCTTTACGAAGAATAATTGCATCTAAAGAGAAAAGCAACAATGGTGCAGTAGTTAGTATAAATGAGGGTGTTAATTACGCCTTAAAGCGCATAAATGCATAAGTTAGTATTAGATATATGGTTATAGGTATTATTTTCGGCGTATTTGACATGTTGCATGTAGGGCATATTGTAGCTCTACAGGAGGCTAAAAGTCAATGTGATTATCTTATTGTAGGCCTTAAGACCGATTCAAAGAATCAGGAAGAGAATGTTAACGATACGGCACAAACGATGGTAGAAAGATTCATCAAATTGGAGGGTTGTCAATTTGTGGACGAAATCATTCCGTTTGAATCGGAAGATGACATCAATGATATGCTTCAGTCCTTGCCGGTACACAAGTATTTTATAGGTGAAGAATATAAATTAGTGGATTTTGCAGGTAGGGATTACTGTATTTCAGAAGGAGTTGAAATTTGTTATACCAAGAATAAAAATCGCTTCTCAAGTCAATCCCTTCGAAAGATTGTCAGTGAAAAAGAGATAGAAAAGGGGAAAATACTTTCAGCTCAAGTCTTAAATGCCACAACGTAAATTCTCTTCAACACGATCTTCAAAATCAATAAGTGAATGGTAATAGGCAGCTGCTTTGTAAATAAATACAATATCGTTAGTTATGGAAAAAATCAATATCGGTATTATTACAAACGTAAGAAAGCTGCTTTTTGCATACCGCATACTTTTTTCAGAGCATGTACAAAGTCCTGCAAATCTCGTACTTGAAGCATTATCTCTAGAATCCATTAGCAGCAATTCTCATTTCAATGAAAAACCTGAATTGCTGCTACTCGACTATCGTCTTGTATTTAAGGACACCATACTCTTCTTTTCGCTTATCAATCATTTTTACCCCAATACGGTTATATTTCTAATTGTTGATGAAACTCATCTCCAGGAAACTGAGCGGTGTAAGAGTTTTATTCACTCTTATTTATCTCCACATCTCGACATTTTGCAACTTTTCAAGTTGATTAGGAATTTAAACTCGGTTCATTCCTTTGTTCAAGCACACCCACATACGAAATAGAGTCTAGTTTCGCCTGTCTCCTAGGCTTTTCTCCATGCTTGCGTATAAATAACCTGTTTTTTATAACGATATGCAGTAAATTCTATTATCGGAAATTTTATACGGTTTTACGTTATTGGAAAATTGATTAAATGTCTTAAGCAAAAACACCATCCAACTGATAATGAGACCATTTCCAAATAAATACGTATAAATCACATTTTCCGTAATATTTACTTGAAAAGGACTCTGACGCTTTTTGGCCCTCCATTTCGGCCAAAATTTGCACTGTTGTTGTTCTAAAACAGCTGTATTTGCGACATAAAATAAACAACATGCAACACATCCAGATAAATTCATTTTTTGAAGAAAAAAGAGGCTTACTCAAAAATTTCGCTTCTCAATTTACCACAGATCCAGAAATTAAGAATGATCTTATACAGGACACGATGGTCAACGCATTAAAGTCCATAGAAAAGATTATACATCATCCCAAGGTGGGCTCCTGGCTGTATGTGATTATGCGCAATATCTACATTAATCAGTATAGAAAAGCAAAAAGGACGGAGAATTATCACCATGAGTATACGGCTTTGACCGTTACGGATTCCGTTTCAACAAATTCAAGCACGAGCAAGTTTATCCTAGATGATATTCAAAAGGCATTGCGTCAGCTCTCGGAAGAAAACTACGCAATCTTCAACATGTTCCTCGAAGGATATAAGTATCACGAGATAGCTGATTATATGCAGATGCCTGAAGGAACTATAAAAACACGCATTCATTTCATCCGTAAGACCATGAAGAAGCAACTATCAATCTATCATTGATACAGAGCAGCGATTTAAACTATATAAACAATAAACAACAAAACTATTAACAAGTAGATCTTGTTATTTAAACAACATTACTAAATAAATAAATATTATGATTTCAAACAAAACATTACTCGCTTCTTTAGCTACTGCAGCAATTCTAGTTTCATGTAACAATCAAACCCCACAAGAAAAAGCAGCAGAGAGCATGGAACATGCCGAAGAAAAAGCAGCTGACGCGAATGAGGAAGCCATGAAAACTTCAGAGGATGCCGCTACAAAAGATGCTGAAGCAGTTGTTTATTCAGATAAAGCTGCGGCAAATGCAGCTATAGCTTCAGTGACTGCCCCTGTACTCTCCAATGATAAAGCCAAAGAGCTTTATACAAAATTGGGCAAAACATGGGTAGATCGTATTAATGCGGAGTCTGCCGACAAAGCACTAGATAAGGAAAAATCGCTATTGGACATTAAAAACGAGATTGAAAAAAACGTTGCGGAAGGTAAAATAGCTGCGTCGGATAGAGATAATATCATGAAATATCAGTCCGATTGCTTAGCCGCTATCAAAGCTGCACTCTAGTGCACAAAATAACAATAATCAGTAATTAAGAGGATATCTTGCGATTCACTTTAAAATCACAAGATATCCTCTTATTTTTGACCTATTGCGATACTGTCAATAGTATATTGCTATTCGTCCTTTCGTTGAACTATTTTAACTGTGAAAAATGATATCAGATTTGGTTAGTCCATTCGAGGCCTTCAAACATGCGCCAATGGGTGTATGTATTGTCAATCCTACGGATAATAGAATCACCTATTGTAATGACAAATTCAGTAATAAAATTGGCAAAACCAAGGAAGATATATGGGAAAAGAACTACATGGACGTACTTGGAGAAGAGTGGGTTCTCCTAGGTGACACCCTCGAAAAGATCTTGCTCCACGACGGCAGAGAAATTCGTTATATTGAAAATGCGGCACAAGAGCATGCATTTATTGAGAAGATGCTGGAGATAACCTATTCACGTATTACCTTAGACTGCTCGGACACCTATGGTATTGCATTATGGATTCAATATATTTTCAGAGAAAAACCGGAAATTCAAACAGATCCACTTATTCCTTTGAAAAATCCCCAAACGCTTATTCACCAGCTATCGCGAACAAATTCTTTTTTGAGCACAGTCAATGCACGATTAAAAGAAAACCAGGAAAATCTGGAATCTGCTTTTGATGCAGGAAATCTCGGTAATTGTGGCATTAATTTTCAAACGGGCGAAGTGACATTGTCAGAAAGGGGTAGAAATTTTTTTGGGATTTCTCTAGATACGGAGGTAACCTGGGAAATGCTACTTCAGGCAGTCGATCCCCCCTACCATGAAATGGTAAATAAAGCATTTGCCGATGCCTTAGCATTTGGAACACCTGTCGATAGCACCTATTCAATTACCCACCTAAAAACTCACGAAACAAGGTGGATCAGAGTTCTCGCAAAAGTTCATCGTGATCAGGATGGCAAGCCGCTTAAAGTGTTTGGATTAGTTTCTGATATCACTGAACAAAAGACAGATGAACAACGGAAAAATGATTTTATCGCTATTGCCAGTCATGAATTGAAAACCCCGCTTACCGCTTTATCAGGATATATACAAATGCTCAGTCTTCAACTTGAAAAGACGAACCAACCGATTGTTCAAAACCTCATGGAAAAGTCTGTCCGTCAACTCGGAAGAATTTCGTCCCTTGTGGACAGCTTTCTTCATGTAAGTCGATTTGACAGCACAAAAATGCCAATAACATTAAGTCATTTCGATTTTAGACAATTCATTGAAGAACAAAGAAGTGATGCCAAAATGTTATTTACCACACATCAGATCCATTTCGAAGAAATTCCATCCTTGTTAATCTATGCAGATAAAGATAAAATTGGACAAATACTTTCTAACTTAATCAATAATGCTGTAAAATATTCTTCACCGGCTTCGGCTATCCTAGTCAATTATCAAATTTCCGACGAATGTCTACAAATAAACGTCGAAGATCAAGGCTTAGGTATTTCAGACGACGACATACCGTATATTTTTAACAGATTCTATCGGGCTGAACATAATTCAGAGACAAAAATCTCGGGATTTGGAATAGGACTTTTTATCTGCCGTGAAATAATAGAAAAGCATAACGGAAAGATATGGGTTAAAAGCAGCTTAGGTTCGGGATCTACATTTTCGTTTACCGTACCAATTCAACCCACTACAGATTAATTAACAGGATTAGATGAGTTTTCGATTGCTTCCAGGAGCTCATTGATATCAAAAGGTTTTGCTATAAAGCAATCAGCACCTGCCTGCAAGGCGACATCTTTCCCATCCTTACTGGCAGAAATGGAAATGATAAAAATATCTTTCAATTCCTGTTCTTGTCTAATTATTTTTATGAGCTCATCTCCAGATAGCAATGGCATCCAAATATCCAATAAGATCACATCCGGTCGGCTGGTCTTAATGACCTCCAAGGCGTTGATACTATTTACTTCAATAATTGTATCATAACCAGACATTTCCAATAGCATTTGTAACATATCGACAATGGTACTATCGTCATCACAAATGAAAATTTTCTTACTGCGCATATTTTATTTGTTCTCTTACCCTTAAATCCAATAACAACCTACTCTATTATAACCATTTTTTATCAAAGATAGTTCAGAAAAATGTTATAACTTAAAATTCTAAGGTATGCTTTTATGTCGACATAGGCCAACTTTTTTGTATTCAAAGCTTATAAATTCAATAGCTTGCCCCCGCGCTTCCCTTCTCACAAAGACATATGGGTATGGCATCATCTCAACGTTATTTCTTATGAGTAATAATTTGCTCAAGAAAAGAAATCTGTCGTTCGTTTATTTTTTTCTTGGCTTCCGCAAAAGTAAACCAATTTCCACGATCTATTTCAGGATAAGTTTGCATTTTTCCCGATTTCGGCGGCCATTCCATTTCAAAGGTATTGCTAACGAGTCTAGCTGGATCTATTTCACCTTCAATTGCCCAGCACTTAACTATTTTGCCCCCCTTTTGTTGAATAGGATTTAGCGCAATGAAATTTCCACTCGGGAGATGACCTGTCTCTTCTTTAAATTCGCGTTTGGCCGCATCAAGTTGATCTTCGTGCAAATCGATTTCTCCTTTAGGGATTGTCCAAGAGCCTTCATCTTTTTTAGCAAAATAGGGCCCTCCAGGATGTACTAAGAAAAAATAAATTTCTAAAGCCTGAAATTTATACAATAACAATCCCGCACTGATATTTATCTTCTTAGCCATTACTGTTGGTATTCCTTAATCGAATCCATGTCGGAGCATGATCGCTGCTCTTCTCCCAGCCGCGAACATCGCGATCAATACCGCCTTCAATTAAACGATCCTGAATTGAAGGGCTCAATAGGATATGGTCTATCCGTAAACCGGCATTTCGACTGTAAGCTTGGCGAAAGTAATCCCAGAACGTATAAACCTGCTGATCCGGAAAAAGCTGACGAATAGAATCCTGCCAGCCCTCTTCAAGAAGTTGACTGAAAGCCTCTTTCACCTCCTTTCTAAACAATGCATCGTTGATATATTTTTCAGGTTTATAGGTATCCATTTCTGTTGGAATAATATTAAAATCACCAATGAGTATGGCTGGAATATCCATACTCAGCAGCTTTTTGGCCCGCTTCGCTAAGCGCTCGATCCACTTCAACTTATACTCAAATTTGGGCCCGGGAAAGGGATTTCCATTAGGCAGATAAAGACAGCAAATCACTACTTGATTGATCATAACCTCCAAATAACGGCTTTGAACATCTTCGGCATCCCCCGGAAGTGCTCTACAGACTTCTTCGATCTCATATTTAGAAAGTACAGCAACTCCGTTCCAACTTTTCTGACCAATCCAAACCGCATGATATCCTATGTCATTAATTTCTTTCCATGGAAAACGTTCCTGTGGAGATTTCAACTCCTGAAGACACACGACATCAGGCGATTCTTCCGCTAACCAACGTAGCAACACGGGTAGACGGGCGTTGATACCATTAATATTATAGGTTGCTATTTTCATGAGATTCTCGTTATAACTTAAATAAACAACCAAAGGAGCGTTTCAATTGTTTGAGAACAGTTCAAAAAAATTTAATAGCTGGATGCTAAACGAATTGACAGAAATTTGCCGGAACTAATGGCAAGCGAACAGCCTAGTGCCATAGCTACGTCCAAAACTCGTACCCCCAGAAACGAAAAACCAAAAGCTGAAAAGTAAATTTGCTTTTTCTACGCTATAAATACGTAACTCATCTGTTTTTTTCGGGAGTACTGTACTTAGGCTACGTTATTTCCATTCAAAAACTACGGTTAAAGCGTTATCAATAGTCTTTGGGTATAACTTTTGATTCATTTACAGCAAAAGAATTCACACTCAAATAGCGTACTGAATATGGAAAATATCGATAAAAAAGCAGAAAAAGTAGGTTTAGAAAAAGGCTATTATTTGTTGTTAATGGCCATTCTGGATCTTCCAGTGGAAGAGGTACAAAATGCGGTAAAGGAGGATTAGTCATATGAAAAAAATAGCAATCATTAGTACATGTCCTCCGCAAGAATGTGGATTGGCGACCTTCACGAAAGATCTCAAACAAGGTATGGAGCTCGATCCTGATGTTCAAATTGACATTATTGCATTATCTAAATTGGGTTCAGAAGATTTTGATGGATCGGTACGTTTTGTCATCTATAGAGATCGGCTCGATAGTTATCATCAAGCTACCCGTATCATCAATGAAGAATACGATTACTGTATTATCCAACATGAATTTGGAATATTTGGTGGCGTAGACGGAATTTTCATCACCCAGATTGCCAGCAACTTAACCATACCATTGCTCACCATATTCCATACTATTCTGCAGACTCCTTCCCTGCAGCAGAAAGAAATTATGGAATTACTTTTGGAAAAATCACAGGCTATCGTCAGTCTATCGCCAAAAGGAGTTGAATTGTTAAAGGATCAATTTAGTGAAGCTCATATAGATAAAATTAAAGTTATACCTCATGGCGTACCTCAATTTGACTATAATCAAGGACTTGCCAAATACAAATTGAACCTCCAGCAGAACTTCGTAATGATGACTTTTGGCTTAATCGGAAGAAGTAAAGGACTAGAACATGCCATCCGATCCTTGTCAGGTATTGACTTCCCCGGATTCAAATATCTTATCATCGGAAAAACACATCCGAATGTGCTGGCGCATGAAGGAGAATCGTACCGTTTCGAACTGCAAAATTTAGTCGATCAATTAGGTTTACAAGATAAGGTTGTTTTTATTGATAAATTCTTGACGGATGAGGAGCTAAAGGAATACTTAACGGCATGTGATATTTATCTGTCCCCTTATCCTCATGAACAGCAAATCAGTAGCGGGACTTTATCGTTTGCGGTAGGCGCCGGTGCAGCAGTTATCTCTACCCCATACTGGCATGCCAAAGATTTATTGAAAGACGAACGTGGAATTCTCACGCCTTTCAATGACATAGAAGCCATGCGTGCAAACATCAAGTTACTGTATACATCGCATCGGCTATTGGCTTGGCATCGTTTCAAAGCACGCAGTTATGGGGAACAGACGGTCTGGAAAAACGTAGCAAAAATCTATATGGAGCTTTTAACGGGTTTAGCAACCCCAGTGAGATCTTTAATGGATTATGAAAAATATGTCTCTTTTGACCTGAGAAGAGAAGCATAATACTAAAAGTCCCAACAATGTTGGGACTTTTTACTATCCTCAATAACCTATTCAAAATTACCAAGGGTCTTCCCCTCTAATTATGCTATCCTTCGCCCCTTTTAAGGTCAGATCTTGGTTAAAAACTTTTCAGTCAATACAATTTCGTGTTTATAAGTCACTGAAATAAAGGCAAACAGCCGCTAAAGCAAGGTGATTCTTAATAAATTAATTTAGCCTTTTATCTTTCGACCAGGTACGATTTGGCGCCGTCGAACGTTTTATATGCTAAACATGCCAAGTAAAAAATCGATCTTCGCATGATAATATTCAGATATAATCTATTGGCTCATGATGCATTCGAAATTAAAGCTGTCAACATTGCTTTTCCTACTAATGACGCTCACTTGCAACGCTCAGATTTTTGATCGAGCACTAAAGAATCATAGGGAGAAAACCCAAAATGAATTTTTAAAATTTATTACTGAAATAGGCAGCAAAATCTCGGATTCCACATTAACTGCCGAACAGCAATATGCATTATTTAATCCGATTGTTGAATATGCAGAGAGAGAACATGCGACTATAACAAATTTGCGCAACAAATATTTCCAACAAACCCTGCCTCCTCCTACAGCTCTCGATCAAATTATTTTTGCAGGCCATCCCCATGATGGACTTTCCAAAATGCTGGAAAACCCACAATTCACCACGGTGACTTTACTACAATGTTATCGACCGCTTGAAATAGGTAGACTTATCGGTGGACTTGTTCAGCCTGCTATTTATCAAAAATTCAATACCGGGCCAGAGGAATCAAAGATTGCTTACACCTTTGGAAATCAGGTATTCGCTAAGCAATTAAAGGATGATATTTGGCAGATATGGTTAACCAATAGGCTTTACATGCTTAGGTTTAACCTTAACCTACAGACTATGGTTATCCACAATATGGAGTATACGCAGCCCAATCAACCAGAATACTTACGTCTTCAACTTCCATTCGGGGTTCAGAAGCCGGCTAATGAATTAGAGAAACTCTACCAGCAAATGGATGAAATACGCTGGAATACCTATACAGCAAAATTGATACAGCAATCATCCGCCAAAGAATGGCAAGATACCGTTGACCAACATTTATCCGCATTCTATTTGAAGAATCAACCGCGATTTATCAAAGTCCAAAATGAGATGCTCAAGAATACAGAAAGAGGTCCCGATTTAGACCAAAACTGGCAGGAATTACACTTGTCTCCTGATGAAAATTTAGAATTGAAACAAACTTTAAAAAAGAATATCCTTCAACCTGACGAAGCGGCACAGCAGCTATTTTCGTTTTCAAATGGCATCATTCCTTTTAACCAAGATATTGAAGAAATCGGTAAGAATGCGATGTCAGGTTTCCTACACTATATAACCGGGAAGGAAAAAAATAACGTTTGGAAAATTAAATCTCTAGGGTATTCCATTGCATTTGAATATAAATGGGACCTAGAGAAAGGACAGTTTTCGGAAGTAAAAATCTTTAAAAGAAAATCATAATATGGACCGCCATTGTAATAAGACCAGGGGCCAAATGAAATAGTTTTGACATATTAAAATAATTTAACACTGCGATTAATCTTTAGAAAAAAAGTATTAACTTAGCTTTAATAACCCAAACAATCATTCCGACTACAAAACATTACATTAGTTAGACCTGAGTATGCTGCAACAGTTTTATGCTTATTTAAAAATTTTACCGCTATTTATTTTATTAGATTTTTTAATCTTCATAAGACTACGGAAATTGGCAGTCTGGAAATCCAATCCAATACGAGCAAACATCGTTTGGTGGTTCTTCAGCATACTTTCTTACCTTACCATGTTTCTTGATTTATTTTTTAAATGGAGTAGTTTCGCATCAGCCTGTCTCGTATTTTTTCCACTTTCGTTGCTATTTGCCAAGGTCATCATTCTTTTTTTCATCGGAATTGATGCTATTGTACTTGTTTTCAGAATAATCTTCCGACGCTTTGTGAAACCAGGACCCAGATCTAATCCGGAGGAGCATGTACTGCCGATAAAAAGATCGGATTTTATAGTCAAAAGCGGCCTCCTGCTCGCCAGTGTTCCACTCGTTGCACTCACGCGAGGATTTGCTTTCAATTTATATGATTATCAGGTAAAACATATCGATCTCATTTTACCTAATTTACCGAAATCATTTGATGGAATTACGATAGCGCAGATTTCCGATATCCATGCGGGCAGTCTTTATCATCCAACCGCTGTAAAAAGAGGCGTAGATATGTTGCTAGCGCAGAAGCCTGACATCATATTCTTTACAGGAGACTTAGTCAATGATTTCGCTTCCGAAATGGAAGACTATTTATCTATATTCAATAAAATAAAAGCCCCATTGGGTACATTTTCAATACTGGGAAATCATGATTATGGCGACTACCATTTTAACAGAAAATATTTCTTTGATCAGAATCAATTGACGAAAGCGCAAAATCTCGCCAACCTCAAGGCCATTCATCAACAACTCGGCTGGCAACTTCTTCTTAATGAGTCAAGAGAGCTCGTATTGAATAATGAAAAAATTACGATTATAGGCGTTGAAAACTGGGGCGTTAATAATCACAACAATTACGGAGATATCGATTTGTCTATGTCAAAAGTAGATAAATCTTCGCCCGTCAATTTAATGCTTTCACACGACCCATCGCATTGGCGTGCAGAGATCATACCCAAATATCCAAGCGTGGATGTTACTTTTAGCGGACATACGCACGGGGGACAATTCGGTTACACCTACCCCAATTATCAATGGAGCCCAGTGAAATATGCTTATCGCGAATGGGCCGGCCTATACCGCGAAAAACATCAGTCACTCTATGTAAATGTTGGATTCGGGTATCTGGATTATCCGAGCCGAGTTGGGATATTACCAGAAATTACTGTATTTCACCTGAAGCGTAAAAGTTAAAAGCTATTTTAGCGCTGCTGCAAATTAAATACTGTCCCTGCTGGATCGGTAATCCAATGCATATTTTCAGGCAACTCTTCAAATTCGTCACATGTTTCAACACCACTTAGCTGTAAATAGGCAGTCGCTTCGGCAACGTTTGGAACTGTAAGCTGCAACCAGGTTTCGGAATGAGTATAATTATCCACACAGTCTAACCATATTGTATTTTGTCCAAATGTCACACGATGGGTTCGTGATACTGTCGGATTAGTAATCGGTCGTTCTTCTACATCTAGCTTCAAAATATCCCGATAGAAACCTACCGTTTTATCGTATTTATTTTTAGGAATTTTTATTGCAATGTTAAGCCCTGCTTCAAATTGAGTTTTCATAATGTACACTTTTGATACATGCCCAAGATAAGCAAATTGCCTATTTCGATACTTGTCATAAGGCAAGTATTTATCATCCTCTTCAGATCGCACACCATAAAACTATTGTCCATCGGATCGAAATAAATCAAATGGACAATTAAATAACTCCATTCTATCTCAAACTGAATTTTCTGTCTGCTGGCCTGAAATACCAAGAAGCAGCTATTAGCACAATATACAATAGCGCTGGAGCTATGAAAGAAAAAGAATCTCCAGATGCGATATGTGAATATAAAGCCCCTGTTGCGGTAAAGAAAATACCCGCATACGCCCATTCTTTCCAAAGAGGTTTTTTAGGCCAAAGCAAGGCAACCACGGCTAATAACTTCCAAATTCCAAGCAAAGGGAGTATATAATTGGGATAGCCCAAATGAGCTATATTCTGTACCCCACCTGCTCCTTCCGTTTCAATTTTAAAAATCTGTATGATAGCAGTTGACAACAATCCTACAGCCAACCATATGGTTGCTATCCAATAAATTATTCTATCTCTTTTCATAATGTTTAATTTACTTATTATATTTTTCGTCGTTTTCATTTTATCATTGGCTTTGCTCCTTGTATCGCTAACTCATTAGCTTTGTATTCTTTCCTAAATCGCATACCGACAGCCGCAGGGCAAACATGTAGCTACTTGACTACAAATATACATGTAGCTATTTAACTACGCAATATATTTTTTATTTTTTTTGTACGGGCATTACTTTGCCGGGCAGAGTGAAATGGGAAGCCCCTTAGACCCTACTTATTTTCCATATATTTGAAAGTCAGTTGACCTTTTTGTATTAAACGATAGAATGGAACATAAAATCACTGTGATCAAAGGAGATATCACAAAAGTTGAAGCCGATGTTATTGTAAATGCGGCTAACACGTCGTTACTTGGCGGTGGAGGTGTTGATGGCGCTATTCATCGCGCTGGCGGGCCGGAAATTCTGGAAGGTTGCCGTAAAATAGTCGCTAAACAGGGCGGATGCAAAGTAGGTGAAGCGGTCATTACGACAGCTGGTAAGCTACCTGCTAAATATGTATTTCATACGGTTGGCCCTGTTTGGAATGGGGGGAAAAATCACGAATCTACAGATTCCCTAAAGAACTGGCGGCACAAGTATCCATTCGTATCATTAAACAATTCCTATTTGCGAACACAGCGATCGCACAAGTCAAAATCGTGTGTTTTGATGATGACAACTATCGACTGGTCAATCAAATGGTAATGCAATACTAGTAAAAATTATGCTAGTCCGCTTCAAATTCCCATATATATTCATAGGAAGGAACAGACTTGTCAATGTGTGGAAATTGTAGTTTTTTGAGTTCCCTAATATGCTCAAAATCTTTATTTAAAAGTAAATATATTCCCGCGTTCTTACCGATTTCTCCCAATATTTCTGGGGTGATCTCCCTTTCTCGACTGTTGGCAGATATGATCATTTTCACAGTTTGCTTGCCCGGCGAAGTCATATACTGGTTCAGCTTATAGGGCCCCGGAATACCATTATTTTCATGAGATTGTCCTGCCAATACATCATTGATATAGATAGCATAGTCTACATTCCGTATTTCATGATAGAGAAAGTACGATTTTACGACCGAGGCTATTCCGCTAGGAGTGACTTCGGCAACCTCATCATTATCGCTATCTCCACCACTATTGTTACACGACATAAACAACACAACACAGTACACCGCAATGACGATAATTTTTTTCATTTCGTATTTTCTCTTTATTTTAACACTGCAACAATATTCTTTTTGACAGAGATTCGAAGCCAATTCGACCAACAAGTTAACAACCCAATTAAGGCCTCAAAACATGAGATTGCGGGATGGCTATACAGTGTATTAAGATACAAATTAGTCGGAATAAAAAGGAGCTATACAGGTTTATTAGAAACAAATATGACCATTCTTTTAAAATTTCTTTATAAGTCATTAGAATTCACGATATTTAAAAAAAAATAAACACCCTACCAGTATCTGTTTAAAACATTGGTTATCCAATATTTGGATAACCTTTTTTTTGCAAGGAAGTTATTATGAAGCTGTCTCCTTCAAATGTTTCATGTCTAACAATACCCTGACGCAGTCTGAATATTGTTAGAGGGCCATTTATCTGGGTAAACTTTCCGGACGGCGCATACGATAAGAAGTCGCTGTAATGGCGTGCAAAAATGCTTCAATATCTTTTATTTCGTCTTTGGTCAGATTAAGGGGCCGCATCAAAGGATCTGTCACGGGATAAAGTGGATCTTTTGTTTTCTGTTCGGTAGTAGCGGAATTCATCTGCATACCACTATTGTACATATTCAATAGCCCAGTCATATTCCAAAACAGCCCGTTGTGCATCCACGGATCGGTATTCATCACGTCGCGCAGAGATGGTGTGCGAAAACGTCCTACATCGGCAGGATCCTTTGTGATCTCATATCGACCTAGATCCTGATATTTCCGTTTGTAATAGGTGAGTCCAATGTTATGATAAAGATCATCGGTAAAAAATTGACCATTATGACAATTCATACACCGCGCTTTGGTACGAAATAAATGAAGACCGCGAACTTCCTGATCAGACAACACTTTATAATTGCCATCTAAAAACTCATCAAAACGGCTTCGTCTGCTTGTCAGTGTCCGCTGAAAGGCGCCGAGTGCTTTTAGAACCTCTGGCATGGAGTAATCTTCTTCACCGAAGGCCTCTATAAATAACTTATTGTATGCAGGAATAGCCTTTAACTTGGGAATCAGCTTCGTTAGTTCCATGTCCATTTCGTGATGTGCCTCAATAGGACCCAACGCTTGCTCTTCCAATGAACCTGCGCGGCCGTCCCAAAACAATTCCTTTCTTGCATAAACGTTCAGCAAAGAAGGTGTATTCCGTGTACCTTCCAGATGATCATTGCCAACGGGTACCGTAAGCTTATCTGCCCAAGAAGTTTGCGGGTTATGGCAGCTGCTACAGGATATTTGATTGCTCCCTGATAGAATGGGGTCAAAAAAAAGATATTTCCCCAGCTTCACATCGGGCTTTTCCATTAAAGAAAAATAGCTGGTATCGATCTTAGGTAAAGACTTGAATTCACTCCAATGCGCCCCGACATCGATTGTTGGTTTTGGCCATTCGTTCACCAGTCGCCGATAATATAGTTGTATCTCATCATCAAAGGCTTGCTGTCGATCTTTCATAGAAAGTAACCCGACAAAACCGAGAAGACCGACCACTACTGCAACATGTTTTTTCATTATCAGTTTTTTTATTACGACTATTATCAAAAATAATTTATAAAGAAAGCCGAATTCCGATTTCCATATTCATTCTACTTCCCATTGCAAGAAATTTAGGTTCTATATTATCTTTTAATTCAACAGTACCCAAAGAATTTCGGAGATCTAACTTTCCATAAAAGGCAATGTTGTTTCCCCAAATGCGGTCCTTGTATTCAAAACCAAGTTTGGCCCCTAGGTATCGGGTCTTATAATAGTAATAATCCCCAAAAACAACATTCTGGACAAAGGTACTTATGGATAAGGGATTATAATCCAATGCAATTTCTGTCGGTATTGCTGCATAGGGAGCAAATAAAAATTGTATAAGTTTCGTTTTGCCTTTCTGCAGATATAATCTTAAAGAGGGCTCAAAACGTAATTGCCCCACTTCAAAATCAACTGCCTGCAAGAGATCTTTTCTATTTTCAGCATGGTAGGCAACAAGAAAACCCAATTCTTTTGCAACCTGACGGTGCCTGTCCCAAAGCTTAAAATATTGTCCTGTAAGGGAAAGTGTGCTAACTTTATAATTGACTTTATTTAGGCTACCCGTAGTCAATTTGTTGCCATCAGTACCTTTATTATATTGTCCATCCAAAATGAACAGTTGTTGCCCCCGATCGCCATTATATTTGACAGCATCTACAAAAAAGCTGATTGTATTTTGATCATAAATAGCTAATGGAGTAGTAAAAAGGACAGATTTCTTGCTATAGTTTTGATTTGTATTATGATATTGCTGGTATTCCAATTCCGCCTTTGTATGCCATCCATAGAACTTGCTAAGATACTGAAAGCCTAATCCCTTATATTTATCATATTTAATATTATTTCGCGTACTATCTTTTTGACGTACCGTCCCATACCCATAATTCATATAATATATTCGATCTGGGTATAAATTTGAAGATTGAAAATCCGTGTTTTTGTATAATAAAGAAACGTTTTCGTCCGCATGTCCGATTATCCCGTATACCCCTAATGTAGTTTTCGAAAAATTCAGGGTAATACCAGGCTTTGCTTTAAATGTAAATCTGTCCGACTTCAAACGTGGATCCACCGTGCCTGCACTCCAGTGTCTATGATAGTCTATCTGAAAAAAAGGCTGTACCGAATGCGTTAAATCGTAGGCCAATGAAGCATTAAGCAGATAGTTCTGACGTTGATAGTCGCCACTTTTATTTGCATAAGGATAATAAGGGCTTAAATCTTCAAGCCCCGAACGAAGGCTATTGGCTAAACTGTCTTCTTGTATGGTGTTAAAAGTAAATTTAGCTCCCAATAAGAACTTTCCCAAACGGTTAAACCCGTTGGCCTGGAAACTTGTAGCAACACCTTTATAAGCCTGTTGAGCCTTTCGAAACCCACCCCTATCCATTTGATAAGCAACTCGGATATCCCCATAAGACATCAATGAATCTCTTTGGAGAAAAGCTGGCCTCAGTAGGTTTCTTTCCACCAAGTGATGCTCGATGGTATAGCTATAAATAGAATCCTTTCTGCTTTGAGCATAACTCAAAGCAGAAAGGGAAATCAAAACTATGATAAATAAAATTGAACGCATATGAATTCTAATCTATAAATGATGCATCCGTTTTAGTCGGATTTGCGCGTTGCAACACACCAAAATCATTTGATGAATTATTCGTATCTTTCAAAATACGTCTATTACCAATTTTCTTTTCTGTCTTGCGCACGATAGATTGGCTCGAGTAAGCTCCTCCAGGTACAGATATTGCCCCTGCGTCAAATCTTTGCGGTAAACGACGTGGGATTTGGTCAGCGACAATCGGTTCCTGAATCTCAACAGCATCCAAAATAAACCTTGCCGGCATTTGGGCGTAACGTACAGTACTGGTTGTAACAGCTTGTATAGTTGGGATCGCAAATGAAGGAATATTATTTAAATCAAAGTTTCCATCAGCTTTCATCAATACAAAAGACTCTCTGGCTTGTGGTGGAAAATACATATCACGCATACTTAGGGCAAGAAAAACCTCTACGTTTGTGACGGATGGATTGTCTACGTCATTAGCAAAGATCGTTCGTCCAGGCTGAATTTTTTGTTCGTAGGGATACAACCAAGCTTCAAAATCGGCATTACTCAGGTCTACCGTAAGTTCAGGCTTTTGAGCACCGATTATATTGCCGTTGTTGTCCTTATACGAACCAGCGTAATTTAGCGCCGACCCAGCGATGATAATACTTTTTCCTGATTCGACAGGATATTTTTTGCCTGTCCCATCACTTGGAATCATAAATATTCCTTTCGCGTAAACATAGTCTTCGTTCGCATTATTGGATACCGCCATATTGATAGATTTGCTCCAATCGTACTGATTATTACCTAAAGAATATTCATCAGTTTTATTATTCGGTTTTCCGTAAGCTAATACCACCATTAAGCTATCAGCGTACAAAGTTTCGTCTGAATTATTATAAATTTCAATAAAATTATCCCGGTTGAGAGCCCCTTCCTTGGTATCCGATCCAGCATAATAGATCTGTTTAATAACAAAACCACCAACAGGTTCACTTGTCACTAAGCTAATATTAAAATCTTCATCGGCAAATAATGCCTTATCAGCTAATGCATAGTTTAGGTAGAATATAGATGAACGGTTTACCCCGGTCAATTTGGTATATTCCTCAGCTGAGATGGCTAACGACACATTGATACTGTAATTGCCGGGAGCAATATTATGCAATGAAATTTTACCCTTTGTATCTGCTTGAAGTTTATGGGAACTGCCATTACCTTTATTTATCAATGTAATTTCAGCCTTGTCATAAGGCACCTCAAACCAAACTTCCTCGGGATTGACCGATAACTGCACATTAACGTTGATAGGTTGCACTTCGTCAATATCCTTTTTACAGCCTCCAAATAAGGCCAGTATTAAGGAGAAAAATAGTAGAATATAATTCTGTTTCATAGTATATGGTATTTGTTAAAGTTTAATTGATATTCCGCCTGTAATACTTAAAGGACTATTATAGCTGACGACTTCTTCTTGCTGTGTATTGGGATTCCAATAGGAACTAATGGGCTGCATGTTAAAAGTATTATAGGCTGTTACAGCGATACGGATCCTTTTACTGATTTCTTTGGCGACCGACACGGAGAAATTCATATAAATAATACGTTGTTTGCTGTCCGACAATGTTAGATCCTTCATGGGAAGAGATGACGCTAAATCGTCATTAATTAGCACTTGTCGCATGTTGACATCCAGATAACCCACTGGTTTTCGATAATCGTCATTATAGTTTCGCTGATAGCGATTCTTCCAGAAAATATCAGTATTTGTCATGATGACAAATCCAATAGAAGGAATGTGCGTGGTGGTATTTAACTTACTTGTAAGGACAGCATGTCTCCCTTGGTTGCTCGGTTGATATAAAAGGTAAGAAACTGGCTGCCCATTAATCTGAATAGGAGAAGATAAATCCTTTATATCTAAAACCTTATCCTCCTGGTTAGACAGAATAAAGGAAGTACTTGTGGAGAAACTTGTACGAATAGATTTAATCTCCCTAAAGGCCAGAGACCAATCAAAACCGTAGGAATAAGAATTTTTAATATTTTCTATCCGATTATAGCCTTTATCGTAGTAATCTATGTATTTTCCTGTCTCTTGGTAGACGATCTGATTTAAACCTTCATCATAATGGTAATCGAATACAGGCAAGTGAAACGGTTTATAGACCTTGACAGAATTAAAACCATTTCTGTTATTTTTAAAGTAAGAATTGATACGGGATGTTATCCAAGAATTTTTAAATTCTATATTAAACTCAGCACTTTCCGATTTACTTGACTTTAAGTTTTCATTCTTCGTAATGAATTTCTCGGTATATACTAAATATAAAGAACTTTGCGTGTTCTGCGCGATAATCAATGGAATATCTATCCAGGAAGGTGATGGATAACGGTGTGCTAGCGTTGGAGATTTCGTTGCAACTCCAAAGGCCGCACTTAAAGCCCACCTCTTATCTAAAACGATCCTTGTATTTAAACGTGGCTGAAAGCTGGTGCTTCCATTTTGGTTATCAAAACGAACACCAAAATTGCTGTTCACGTTTTTACCAAACAGTTTATAATGAAAGTTGTCTGTCACGTAAAAACCTGTATTAATTAAAGCAGGATTAAGCTCAAAAGAATAAGGTCTAATATTTTGATCATTAAAATTGACAAATCGAGGTCTATCTGGATCAGAAATAATCCCCCTTCCCCCATTATTTGCATAGGAACCATTAAATCCATACAGGAGACTGTGAAAAGTTTTACCTATCTGAAACCTTTTCGTAAATTTTAAGCTAGTGCTTGCTGTTATAGGCTTCCCTATAATCTCCTCTTCTGCCAGATACTGGGAGTTAAGAATAATGCCCTCATATATACCTGTCGTATCCTTAGCTGTATAGGGTTTGTTACCGCTATTTAACAACCATTGTGCAAAGCTCTCTTGCTTGCTGATAGAATAAGAAAACATGAGGCTGATCTCGTCAAAAAATTGTGTATTATAGTTTAACTGTGTAGTGTTGGAAAAACGTACACCAATTTCTTTCGAGTAATATTTTCTTTTGGAATTATCATCCGGATCCTGTTTTGCATCATCAATTCGCATGTTAAAATCTAAACTTAACTTATTGCGAAGTTTTCGTGATGCAGCCGTGTTCCAGCGCAGTGAAGTGCCGTACCGCTTGTATTCCTGTACTTTATCCTGTGGATTCGAATTTGAAATGGCATAGTTTAGGTCTGTTGTTATCCCGCCCCAGTTCTTAGGGAGACTAAACCCTTTATTGAGTGAAAAATTTCGGGAACCGTCATTTATATTCGTTGTAAAATGCAAAGGCGAGTTTCCTGCCTTTCTTTCGATTAGAATAGCGCCGTCGGTCAATTCGCCATACTCTGCAGAAGCTACCCCCTGAATAACCTCTATTTTTTCAATAGATTCTACAGGTATCTCCCGTAAATCCACACCTCTGAATGGTACATCGGCGGCATTTCCACTCGTAACAGCGGGAAGTACAGATCCCTCCATTCCACGCTGACCGACAGGTCTTGATTGCATATTAGCATCATTGGAAAGTCGTACTCCGTCTATTATAATCGGTATTCCCAGCGAATTATTAAGCGTATTACTACCATCTAATGTATTTCTAAGGTTCAACGTTTGGGGAGCATTGATATTTGGTGCTGTCATTTGCTTGCCAGGCAATGTATTTAGTACATCCATCAAGCTAAATGCTTGTACCCTTTCTATCGCCTCTTCGTTAAAAACAATCGATGAAACGGAATTCTTATTCTGTCTAAATTCTTGATTAACATTTATTTCCTCCAGTGTTAGGCTGTTATCCTTCAACACAAAACTTAAGTTTTCATTCTTTTTTCGGCTATCAATCCAACGCGCTGCACTTTTCTTTCCAACATAACTTATCGATAATAAAAGACTGTCACCATAATCTTTAACGGGAAGAATCAAACTAAACTCTCCCTTAGCATTTGTGATACCATTCAGATCAAAAGCACCTACAAAAACAGTGGCTCCATTCAAAGGTTTAGCCCACTGATCCATAACTATCCCTTTTAGCTTGGTTTGCTGAGCACAAAGAATAATACTGTGGGAAGCAAAAATTAATGTTAAAAATGTCTTTTTCATAAGTATGAATAAAAACGCAAAATAGATTTACACTATTTAAAATCGTTCTAAACAAATGCAAATTTAACGTAATTTAATTCATAAAATCAAGTTGTTTTTAATAATTCTAAATAAATAACGCAAAAACAATTATAAAAGCATCAGAAACAGGCACAAAGAAGGAATCTAAATGTCTAGTATCAACGAAAACGAATGGTTAGAAAAGGATTCAGCCCATCGCAAATTTATCGGTGTGAAGTTGGGACGTATGGCTTTCTAAGTTGGGAACCGTTTTGCTTATTGACTATGTTTAACATTTATTTCGCAATTGTTCGAAGTGCTTTTCGAATGATGTATTTGGTTTCTTTGGTATCACTTTCTTCTTCCCAACGATGACAAAGTGTCCTAACAAAACCAGGTTGGCTTTTGCTAGCGTCATTTAGCCAGTTGCCAACACTATCGCGAACGTATTTTGAAGGGTCGGATTTTAGTGATTCTAAGATGGGTAGGGCTAGACTTGGATCCTGCTTCAACCGATCGATGTGTTTACACCATACACCCCTCGGTCGGGTCGACTCCGAAGCAAAACGCCTCAAATTTTCATCCTTCTCCATTGTCCATAGACTCAGACCGGCAATACTCCTGTCCAAATCCAAAACTATCCTATTACGTATTGCCATCCAGCTGATTTCTCGCACCCCAAAATGCCTATCTGCGGCAAAAGGACGTATTGACAACAGTAGTTCTTTAATTTCAAGTTGCTTATCGTCTCCGACCGTATAGGCTGCCCAGCAACGCACGAGATCTGCAGCATGATTAGATATTATTGTCAAGAAAGCATGATCACCATGTTGTGTGATCAAATCAAACAATGCACGTCCGATCGTTTCATTGATGGAATTAATCGTCGGTTTCTGTAACTGGTCGAGCAGCAACAAGATTGGTTGTAAGTAATGAATGCGTCCATTTTGCTGAAGCATATGCTCAAGTAAAAGCCGTTGGTCAACAGCTAGCCATTCCACAAGATTTGCAGTTTCAATTTCACCGCGGTTCAAACTGTCCAGGCAATCTATCGAAATATCCGCGATCCGCCTTGCTCCTTTACGTTGTAATTTACTCATAGTTGTGCAATTAACTCTACGACATTAAGCCTATTCATATAGTTGTCATCCATAAATCGATAAGATATCGTGTAGTCCCGCTCGATCACAAAAACAGCGGGCACCGGTAGTAAAGCGAGATCGCCCCTGAGCTGATCATTGTATCGGGGCATTTGTGGCGAAATGGCAAGGAGAGAAACTCCGTTTTCTTTAAAATAAGGCAATTTTTCCTGTAAGGCTCGTAACTCGAGATTGTAATATGGACACCAACTTCTGCTAAAAAAGGTCACAATGACTTTGCCCTTCTTCAGAAGTTTTTCCAACTCAAATTCTTTATGCTGCGAATTCACCAAACTAATATCCGGGAACTTGTCCCCTACCTGCAGGCTCTTTTCGGTAAGATCCTCAGACTGTAGATCCTGAATGGACCTACCAAATATTTCCTTTATTTCGAGAGGAAGATTTGCTAAATTCGCATTTAATTTAGCAATTTCGTATTCTAAATTTCTCATGATGCTGTATTTTATTTCTGCAAAGTTTTAAAAGTAAATGCACAATCACAATACCGCATCTTATTATCCCTATGGGACAAAAAAGTCAATTTTATGCGTATAACAGAGAAAGCAATAAAACAAAAAATATGTCCATTGGAATTTGCCGTCAATGCGATTAGTGGGAAATGGAAAATTCCGATTGTATGGCGTATCAACGAAGGGGAAAAACGCCCAAGTGAAATGCTTCGCGGTATTGCAACAGTTGATAGACGAGTGCTAAACCAACAGTTGACTGAAATGGTCAATGATGGTATTCTCACCAAACAATCTTTCCATGAGCTTCCCCCAAGAGTGGAGTATTCTTTAACACCCTTGGGGGAAAGTTTGGTGGAAGTACTGTGGAAATTAAATGCCTGGGGAGAGCTATTACTGGAAAATTCCAATAAAAGTTAGCCCAAAGGGACAAATTCAATCGACACGGCTATGCTATTTATGCGAAAAGTATTCGCCCCTACTATATCAGCTATTTGTGAAAGCTGCAGACCACAAAACGCTGTTTCGCGCAGTTCTAGCGTAAAATCTTTAGATCTTTAAAAATTTTCCGTGTAATCTCTTTGCGACAGTCCGAGAAATCAGGGCGATTAGATTTGCGATCCTGAATAAGCCTAGTTGCAAAGAAATAAACATCGCCTTTTTGTTCGACGTAACCTACCCACCATCCTGTATTAATTTGGTTGGCCATTGTCCAGCCCGTCTTAGATCTGATGATATAATCATCTTTTTTTTCCGAAACCATAACACGTTTAACGATATCCATGTTGCGTTTTGAAAAAGGTAGATCTCCTACATAAAGTTTTTTCAAAAATTCAACCTGATTAATTGGAGAAATGCCCATTGAACCAAAATTCCAAAAATCACTATCTGATTCCGAAAGATCTACATTGCCGTAATCACATGCTTCAAGATACTTTCGATAAATGGAACGATCAATTTTCTTCGCTATCTCGATAAAGGCCCAGCCAGCTGAAACTTCAAATGCTTCCTTTACAGTAATATCTTTATAAATATTGGGGCGATAGCCATATTTTACGGTGTCAGTCGATCCTGGCCATTGGACAATGCTATGCTCATCTTTGATGGTCTTTGTCTCCAAAGCGATCAACATATTAATAATTTTAAAGGTTGATGCCGGCAAAGCTAGGGACCGTGTGCTTGTCGTATCAGACAAAATCCAGGTGTCACGTTTATGGTCATAAACTGCAATTGCACCGGACACCTGACATTGATCAAAATATTGCTGAAAATCAGATCTGATCATTTTCTTAACGGTACCTTTAGATTGAGCCAACAAACCAAAAGAGCTCGCAGAAATGAGTATAAACAAAACCCATTTGAAAATTGCATTATATTTTATTTTTACAGACATATCCTGCTATCATTAATATTTAATTTAGCGACAATGGAAACTTAAAAAAGGATAAAGTTAAAACAAAATTTTAAAAAGCTTCATCGCTGATCTGAACTTAATTAAATCCCTGTTTTCATGGATTTTTCACAACTTATTATTTCTGTACTTTTGAGTAGACTCAGTGATCATAACAGATTATCCATCAAAATACTACATGAAAGAATATAGTTTTAAATATCAGAACAAAATTGGAATAATCTATCTCCTCACGGTGCTGATTGGCATACCTTTTCTTACAATCGCTGTCACCGTTTGGTTGATGGATTATATTTCTTGGCTTTTTTGGGTCAGTGTACCATTCATGATTCTGACAATGATCTTAGGTGTCTGGCGTTTCTTAAAAAAATCAAACACATGGGACACAATAAAATTGGACAATGAAGGATTTACTTCAAAAAGCTACGGCCGCGTAGAATATCAGGAAATTGCCGATATCCCAGCTTATAATGTCCTTATAGCGCCACCACCATCTATGCGCATCAGACTGACAGACGGAAGGCAATTAATTTGGCTATTCAATCCTAATAATCTAAAATCTACAGATCATATTGATACGTTTATAGCATTCAAGGAAGACCTATTAGATCATCTTGAACAAAGAGAATTAAAGCTAACAGAAAAGGTAGACCATAAGTCTCGGGATCTCCGCGAAATTCAGATTGAAGAAGGTGTCACAAACGAAAAAGTAGATCATGATATCATAGGACAGCTCAAAGAATCCAAACAGCGAGATTATCGTCATATAGCAATTCCTATTTCAGCCGTATTTGCAACAATTATGCTTTTAAAAACCTGTGGTGCAGATTTTATCCGCTCGCAGAGAGAAAACGAGTCCAATAACTTTCGGTCTGCTGTTCTTAAAATGGAAACAGACTACGACAACAATGTTCAACGCGCTCGTGATGTTGCAGCAAGCTATGCTATTAAATTTGGTCCAGTCTTTCTCCTGACGAATGATCCCGACGCAGTCCTGGAGTTTACGCCGAATATAGCAAAAGACCCATATTCGACTGAGATCGGTGTTATTGGCTTACGGAGAGTTGAAGATAACAGATTGTTAGAGCAGTATATCAAACACCCCGATAGTGTCTCTTATGAACTTTCCGTAGTGAACGAAACAGCAAAGTTCTACAGTATTATGCGTAAAAGTATATTTGCGCAGCAGGACAGCAGCGCTGGAACAATCTACTTTGCTGTTTATAATCCGAAAGAGTCATTTCCAGTGAAACATAATCGCAACGTCAACCAAGACAGTACTTTTCGGCCCATCCAGTTCGCGACATCGATTACAGTAGCAAATATTGATAACCCAACAAAAGATATACTTGACAACATGGACTTTGCCTCGCTGAGATCAATTTTACAATCGTACAAAGGCACCCACTTCTATATGGCGGCGAAAGAACAGGACGGCATTTTAGAATCACAATTTGAGAAAATAAAATCCCTTGTTGAACAAGATTTAAAAGAACATCAAATCGACACTAAACTATTTCGGAGCAAAGTATACAATGTGAGATAACCTCCTTCTAAACACAAACTGAATCAAATACAAAAAATTGTCCTGTTTAAGCTTCATGAAGGTTTCGGGATACAGTATACAAAAGGCTTAACAGATTTACAGCCCTTAAATTATGAATAAGGGTGCTGCCACGGGCTTCGATACGGCCTTCTCAATAACTGAGTTGCCTCAGGGTCATCGACACATATTTTCTGTTCTGGGTCAAATACCAAAGGACGATTCAGTTTCATCGATAAATTGGCCAAGATACAGCTTGCCGTAGAAATATAGCCCTCTTCAATATCCGCTACTGGAAGATGGTTATTTTCAATTGCCGATAAAAGATCAAGCATGTGCTGCCTAGTTGCAGGGGCTGTATGTAACTCTATGCGGTGCTCTGCCAGATCGCTTGGAAACTTCTCTTTTTCTAAAACAACATCTTGTTTAATGTGCTCACCTTCTCCTATCGGAATAAATTCATATTTCATCACACTCCCCTTTAAAGTGCCCTTGTCACCGTAGATAATGAACGCCCAAGGGTACTCGGGATCTGCTGCAGTTCCCCAGGTCCTATGCTGCCATATACAATTGAGATCTTCGTATTCAAATACTGCAGTCTGGGTATCGGCAATTGTCGATTTTCCTTCTTTTTGGACATAAATACCACCTGTAGCACTCACCTTTCTTGGCCATTTAAGTTGTAAAAGCCAACGCACTGTATCAAACATGTGCATCCCCATATCGCCTGTTATTCCATTGCCGTAGGCCATGAAAGTTCGCCACCAGCCACCATGTGGTAGACCGTCATAGGCACGCAGAGGAGCTGGACCGGTCCACATCTCATAATCTAAAAAACTAGGCACTTCCTGAATAGCAGGGCTACCGTTTTTTCTCATATGGTAATAACAGCACATCTCCACATGTGAAATTTTCCCAAGCAGACCTTCATCAATCACCCGCTTTTTCGCATCGATAAGGTGGGCCGTGCTTCTCCTTTGTGTTCCCACCTGCACTTTCTTATTATATTTTCTTGCCGCACGCCATATTGCATCGCCCTCCAGAACGTCTACACTAATGGGCTTTTGTAGATAAAGGTGAGCACCTGAAGATAGGGCGTCAATGGCTTGTCTTGCATGCCAATGATCGGGTGTTCCTATGAGAATGAGATCGAATTTGTGATTGGCAAGCATTTCCCTGTAATCATTGTAAAGTTTTGGAACTTTTCCCGAAACTTGTCGCTCACTAATTAACTGCCCCGCTTCCCGCAAATGATTGCTGTCGACATCACATACTGCAACGACATCGACATCCCGTACTTGGATTAGGCGGAATAAATCGCTTTTCCCATACCACCCTGTCCCAATCAGTCCAACACGGAATTTTTTAATCGTATCCCTAAACGAAAGTGCCTTAACTTGCAATGCTGACAGTGTTAAAATCGCACCTGCTCCTTGAATAAACTTCCTGCGGTTTAAATTGAAAGTAGTCATAATTCATTGGTTTATTGTCTAATATAAGAAAAATGGGCGACAAACGATAAAAGTAACGCGAGCCTATTTTTCGGGGATAAAATTTGACAAGCATTCCTTTCTCGAGCTAAATTGTAGATTACACGCTACAATCATCAGATTTACTGCAAGTTCTCTCGATAAAGGCACGGCTTTTGTAAACTACTAAGAAAAAAAGAGAATTATGAGAAGAACACCTTACACCACCTCTGTTATTGTATTACTCGTCTTGTGCATGATTATACTCATGACCACCTGTGCGAGAATTGTCTAAATTATAATTCAGTTTGGACATACATCAAAATCAGCCATTACCAAATGGCCTATTCACATTTAAGCGCAAGAATCTATAAAAAAATAGATCCTTATGCTTTTGCCATGTTTTTCATTGAGCAAGCACTTAAGGTTTGCTTTATTTCCAAAATTCCGGTCAAAATAGATTTTCAGTCTTTACCTTTATTATTTCGGATAACAGTAACATAAGTGGTTTTACACGCGCACTTAATGTCTATCCTACTTGGGGAGATTGCCTATAATAAAAAAAGCCCTAGAGCGGGGAACTCTAGGGTCTTAGCCATATATTAACCTATTTTATGAAAAGTATTTGTATCAATAACGGTGTAATTTTATATTTATTTTGTGTAAGATCAATTTTTTTTAACTTTTTCTATTTTAAAAAAATCCCAGCTATTATTTATTGTGTAAAGGTTCTGCCAACCCGATCAAGAGTCCCTCTACGCCTCTTAAATAACAGAGACGATAAGCGTTCTCGTATTGTACCACTTCCCCGACAAGCGCCGCACCATGGTTGGCAACCAGCCTATTGAGTACATCGTCAATATCTTCAACCGTAAACATTGTCCGTAGATAGCCTAAGGCATTGACAGGGGCATTTCTATGATCAGAAATTATTACTGGATCAATAAATTTTGAGAGTTCCAATCGGCTATGTCCATCTGGAGTCACCATCATCGCAATCTCGACTTTCTGTGCGCCAAGGCCAGTAACTTTACCTGCCCATTTGCCTTCGATTATGGATCGCCCCTCCAGTTGCAATCCAAGTTCAGAAAAAAAGGAAATCGCTTTATCCAACGACTCCACCACGATACCCATATTATCCATTCGAAGTAATCTGCTTTTTTTCATAATATATCATATTTATCTATAAGAAGTTAGCAACCTAGATTAAAGATACACATGAAAACTTAAAGCTGCCATAAATCAATCACAATCAGCACCTAGAATTTATAACTCAATCCTGCTTTTACCATAAAAGGTGTGCCAGGGGTGAAATGCAATTCAGATACCGGCTGCTGTTCATTTCTTAATCGCGTTTCAGTCTCAAACTGCGCTTCATTCCACTTGGTGTCAAATAAGTTTTGGATCTGCACCAAAAAATTCCATTTCTCCATCCCATAGTTCAGCAGCAAATCATTGACAAAGTAACCTTTCGCCCGTACTGAGTTATCCTCTATCGCTGGTTTTGTATTCATATACCGGTATCGCAAATTTGCAGAGATTCCAAGCGGTAGTTTTACTGATACCCCTCCCGTGCTGGTTAAAGAAGGAACAAGAGGGATATAATCTTCCCCTTTTGGTTCGTCAATTGCCCTTGCATAAGCATAGTTGATGTCTCCGTCGAGATATAGCCAAGGTGTTGCCTGATAGCGCAGACTTAAATCGGCCCCTAGACGTTTTGTTTTTCCCGACGGCTCAACGACAGCCTCGTCGCCTACATATACAAACTCTTGCTGAAGATACAGTCCCCATAAAGCTGGTTGAATAAAGAGATTGTCAGTTGGCTTCCAAATCAAGCCAAGATCTGCACCATAGGAAAAGGGCATGATATCTTTACCTTTTTGTTCCATCACTACCCTGATATCATTGGAATGAAATCCCATACCGGTTTTCAGATACAACTGAGCTCTATTATTGAACGTATATCCGAAGTTCAGCTTTGGACTAATTCTTGTCGCGGAAGCTTCTTGACCTGCGGGGTCGCTTTTAAGCTTATCATGCAAGTTAAAAATCAAGTGATCGACACGCACAGCAGGATTAATAGTCCATTTTCCAATACGCCAATCCAGATTGCTATAGGCATGCAGATTCATTTCTACGCCCGAAATATGCGAAAGCCGATCCAATAATTCATCGCGTTGATAAACATGGTTCAATTGAAGATCTTTAATATCATCCACTCGGAGTCCAAAACCCGATGTCCAAGAAAGCTGACTATGGTCAAAATGAAATTGGCGATTGTATTTATTTTCGATACCGTACAGGTATCGATTATCAACCTGTTCTATTTCATCTCCATGTACCGGATCTTTCAGAAAAAAGGTAAAATCCGAAAACAATTGAAATTTATATCGGGACAGATAAACGTTGCTTTCCCAGCTTTCGTTGTCACTAATCAAAGCCCGATATTGCATAGCCAAATTCATGCGGGATGTATTTCCTCCTTCGGTAGAATCAATTGACCCCCATCGGCTAATCATCCCCTGACGGACAGCACGTTCCGGAACCTGCCCAGACGCATTCCAACCCGAACTGAAAACAGATCCCTGAATATTAATATAATGTTTTTCATCGATCCATTGATTATATTTTGCGAATAGATTGACCCTGCTAAAATTTTGCCTAACGTCAAAAGGGCCATTCGAATAATTGAACTCACCTGCGGCATAGGCATATTTATTCTGTTCATGGTTATTCATCAGGTTAAGCATAGCCACCGTACGCCAGGAGTCAAAAGAACCTCCTTCTACCTTAAAGAGATTGTTATCCAAATGATCCAAGGTTGTAAAATTAACGTACCCCGACGTATTCAAATCACCTTTGTCAGCATAATAGGCCCCTTTTCCAAAATCAATATCCTTCACTGTTTCGGGAATTATAAAATGGAGATCCGCATACCCCTGACCGTGAGCATGAGAAACCATATTCACGGGAATACCATCGGCACTAACGGCAATATCTGTACCGTGGTCATTGTCAAACCCGCGCAGAAAAATCTGTTCTGCCTTCCCTCCTCCGGCATGCTGCGCAATAAAGAGTCCAGGAACTTTCCGCAATAAATCTTGCGCCGAATTAACAGGAATCTTATTTAAATCAACTTTACTCAGCGTTTTGCTACTATTAAAAGCATCGACTTGAATTTGGCTCAATTGTACCTCGTTCTTTCGCATCTCGATCTCAATCGGAGACACAGCATCTTTCAGTATGTACGTCTGATCGAGATAGCCAATCCGACTCAACAATAATGTATCAGGGAACGTTCCTGGCTGCACCGAAAAAGTACCGTTTGCTGCTGTATGACTGTGCTTTATCCCGCGTTGATACCGTATATTAACCTCTTCTAATTTCTGTTTGCTGTCTTTATCTTTTACCGTCCCCTGAATTACACGCTGCTGTGCATATCCATTTACAGTTGCTAATAGCAATGTAAAAAAGGTGATTTGACGTTTTTTCATCATTATCTTCTAATAAATTAAGTTTAGGCAATTTAAAGCCTCCATTCGTACTGTTTAAAATCCTACTATCCCTGAAAACTACCATCCAAAAAATAACATACCCGCTCCGCAAATTGATAATACAGCACCACTGATGGCATGTACATACCTATCGAGTTTTTCGGTATTAAGCAAATTATATCCATAAATCCCCAATAACACCATACCTACCATTGTAATCACTGTGGTTATTGTAAAAGTGCTTATTAAGGTAATCACCTCCGGCATCGATCGGTGGGCACCCGAAAAAAAGAGAAGTGGAATCAATGGTTCAGATGGCCCCATAACGAAAATTGCAAACAACGCCAAAGGGGTCACTTTCGTCTTATTGTGATGGTGATGATGACCCGGTGAACTTTTTCCATGTGCATGTTCATGTACGTAAACTTCCCCTCCCATGACGTCAAAATGCTTGTGGGAATGCTTCTTCGACATTTTCCAAATTCCATAAACCAGATATCCTAATCCAAAGATAAAGAGTGCCCAACTGGAGACATTCCCACGCATATCCTGTAACCAGCTTATTTTATTCAGCTGCCAGCCAAGATAAACTCCAATAATACCCAATATGACTGAACTGAAAACGTGTCCAAGTCCACATATAATAGTCCATAGTATGGTTTTGGCCAATGACCATTTCTTTGATTTTGACAGCACAATAAATGGCAGATAATGATCGGGACCCGAAGCAGTATGAAAAAAACTGATCGTAATAGCTGTAATAGCTAATGCATAAAGTGTTGTGTTCATGTAAATGAGTTAATAGTAAAGCGCAGGGTTGAACCGCTTTCTTCAAACAAAGAATTATTGATAGGTTTCAGCCGTCAGTGACTCAACCAATGACATCCACCAAAAGGAAAAGGGATTTAACCGTAAATTTTAAAGGAATGGTAAAGGATACACCTGTCCGGTAGGCTGTTGGACAGACATTTATTCTGGAGTTCATAAAAATTATGCCAGGACTTCTTATCCGTAAATAGCAAAAAAACAGATAGAATCAGTCCCAAGGTACAGAGCCAAACAGCATATTCCAAATGCTGATCATAACTCAATTCAAATGCGCATTCTTCGATCGATCCAAAATAAAAATCAAAATGGGATTGTGAAGACACGACTGCCGTTTTTGGGGAGCTATTGTCGTCAGGCAGTGAAAAGACATCCTTGTTTATTTTACCTGTCAAAAGTAAACAAAAACAAACAATGGGCATTACAATAAAAATATGTCTTAAATACCTATACATAGTATATCACATCCCTACGGGAATAATACATCAAATTTATTGCAAGACGGACTCCATCGAGTAGCACAAATCTTGAATTTTATAGCCCTTTTCTAACTAAAAAGTATAATATTGTTATATAAATAAATCATGCAAATCATAAAAAATCCTGCTAAAAACCATCTATATGGCACAAAAAAATGTTCACGCTAGTTAAAGCAGTAAAATTTAAACTAGCACAAATCACGAATTTCAATTTCTCCGGCAACTCAATGCGGTGATAGCGCATAAAGCGCAAATGTACCGAGCCAGTGTGACCCCATATAGTCATCTTTCGTGGTGATATTGGGCAAAGAGTAGCTTAAATGCTTATTGGCCAGTTTATGTAAGTAGTTCAATTCTGGCAGTGCTTTAGCAATACCGTTCAGACAGGTCGCCCGGCTAAAGTTCAGTCCATCCAGATGGGCGAGGTGGCCATCGGAACGGTCTTTTACGATACCCGGTTCCAAATTAAAACTCGGATTAAATAGCTCAGGCATAAAATCCTTCAGCCACTTGCGATAATCCTCCTGCTGCATAACCAGGCTCATACAAAGAGCTTCTTCAAGACAGGGAGAAAGAAAATCGCTTCCACTTGGCTCAAAAGAGATATTACAGCTTTTATCATGGTTATATAATCGTGACGCATTCGTCATTAATGATTTTTCAAATGTAGCATTCCCTGAGCTTCTCGCATAGTCTAAAGATAGGGAAAGACCAAATGCTGAATTATCATGGTAGCCAGTCCGAATCGGATAGACTAACTTGGGTAGATATTCTTGATAGGACTTTACGACATGTTTTACCAAAGGTTCAAGATTCGAAGACCAGCGTTTTGCGTCTACATCTTCCCAGGTTAGCAATTCTTTTTGGAGCTGCAACAACCAGGCCCATCCATACGTACGCTCAAAGTTTTTATTATTCTTGTCCTGAAAGAAAGCCAATTCAATTGCCACATTTTCCGCCGTGATATTTCGGTTCAATTGACGACGAATTTCACCCGAGCTATCCAAATTGGGAAATGCTTTCAAAATATGAACAATTGACCAATAACCATGCACTGAAGAATGCCAATCAAAACAACCGTAAAAAATCGGATGCAAAATACGAGGTGCTTTTAGATCGCCATCACTACCCAGTACCTGACCTAACTTATTGGGGTATTCCACTTCTATACAATGTAAAGGCAAGCTGAGTAAATGCCTGGCCTGCACGCTATCTAATGTCAAAGGCTTATCATTTGTACTTGTATTTACATCGATCTTCGAATTATTTTGGCAGGCCATAAAAACAACTGAAGCACAAAAAATTCCTACTATATTTTTCATAAAATACTATATTACAAAATATTACAAAACATCAAACAAGTAATTGTTCTACCAATTTAGGAAGGGCAACTGTAGCTGCCTCCTCAAAACATTGAACGTTACGCAGAGCAGCATGATTAGCTATCTTTTTATCAATTAAAAAGATCTGGCACTGATTAGGTGCAAATTCTTTAAGCCCTGCCGCGGGATAAACTTGTAAAGAGGTACCTACGATAATTAAGATATCAGCTTCCGAAACTAGAGCAGCAGCCTCTTCGATTGCCGGTACTGCCTCCCCAAACCAAACTATATTAGGTCTTAACTGGCTACCTTTCTCGCAGAGATCTCCCATTTTTATCTCATCACCGATGATGGGATAAACCAAGCGGTCATCAATAGATGATTTTGCCTGATCCAGTCGGCCATGTAAATGAATAATTTGGGATGATCCGGCCTGCTCGTGCAATAGATCTACATTCTGCGTGATGACACTAACCTGATACGCTGATTCTAATTCAACTAGGGCATAGTGAGCTGCATTTGCCTTTGCCGCCAAGGCATTTTTCCTTCGCAGATTATAAAACTCCTGAACCAATACTGGATTTTTATACCAGCCTTCAATTGAAGCTACCTCCATCACATCATGTCCTTCCCACAGTCCATTTGCATCCCGAAATGTAGGTATACCACTTTCTGCAGAAATACCTGCACCAGTCAATACAACAATTTTCTTTTTTCTCATGTTAGATTTAATCGTTTACCACAATATACAGCTTTAAAACCAACCTTTTTTAGAACCATCACTACGCGTTACTACCTGGGAGCGATTATTCATTTATCAACATGGACGCATAGTCATGGGGAAGTTCCAGTCTGATAGAGTCTTTACTTGCCGCCGCTTTACGGTTCATTTCATCAAAGGAGCGCTGATAATACACAAAGGCCTTGTTTGGAATATGCAGTTCACTGGCTTTTTCCACATTAAATCGATATCGGTTATCTTCCAGGCTAACATGCTGATAAATACGGTAGGTAATCACTTGAATCTGCACCTTATCAAAAGCTGGAATAACTTTTAAATCTGCTGGTTCATGAAAATACTTCTCATTGAAGTACATAAATTCACTCGATTTCGCTAGTACTTCGATATCCATCTTTCCATTCACTACTTCGTTTGTGAGTGAATCTGCCCGCAATCTGTCGGATTTACTTCCATCACCTGAAGAACAAGAAATACTAATGAAAATAAAAAACGGAATAAACACAGTTTTGATCAGATTCATAAGCCTAAGTTATAATAAAAAATACTTCTGCACGACTATTGAGGAGAAAAATGGCTGAGTAAAACAAAAAATAGATTAGAATGGTTAAGATCGCACATAAAAAGCCTAGGATATTTTATTATCCCAGGCTTTTGCTTTAACTCATTGAAGACAATTCGGCCGGTTAAAGGTTATTCTCAATAGCACCGACTTTCTCGCGGTACAATTGTACTGGAGCATCAAGCAATACGGCGATAACTGTCATATTTTTATCTAAACGCTCTTCAGGTGCCTGAATGTAAATAATACCAGGAATACTGCTCCAATATAGTTTATTAAAGATTTCATGATTGATCATTGAACCTTCACCAACTAATCGGATCCTGGCGACTCCATTTTTGATACCTTTAAGCGCTATTGGGCCTGTTGGCTTTCCTTCAACAAAAAGATAGAGTGTCTGACGATCTTTTGAAAGTGCGCTAAGGCCTTCATAGTGTCCCTCAGGTAAGCCCTTACCTGTTTCGTAAAGCGCTTCAGCATGGTCTTTGACCCATTTGATTACCGCCGGATTCGTTGTGTTTGTTGTAGGTAACTTCGCTTCCATACCGTCCACTGTTAATCCTGAGTTGTCAAAGATATTTTTACCTGCATGTAGCGTTGAAGCTATCTGAACTAAAGCTCTATCTATAAACTTATTATCCAATACTGATTTTAAACTCACCTCAGTCTCTTTCGGAGCCGTCCAGCGAAGTTCTTCTGAGAAATTCAGCGCTATCACGGTAACATCCTGATCGAAGTTGACCTTCTTCAAATCTACCTGAACAATGTCGTCCTCGGATTTAACACTGACTTTAGAAGAGGCATCACCTATAACTGAAACTCCTTTAATAGCTGTATGATTAACCAAACCTCTGAGTTGCAATTCTGGTTTTTGTTCGTATACATACAGATAAAGTGATTTGCCATCTTTTGATAATGCAGATTTTCCATTATAGTTTGCGAAAGGAATACCTGCCCTCGTTCCATAGATCGCCGTAGCGTGTTTATGAGTCCACCTTCCCAGCTGTTTCAAAATATTTAATTGCTCCGCCGGGATTGTTCCATCTGCCTTTGGACCGATATCCAGTAATAGGTTCCCCCCCATAGAAATACAGTCGACTAAGGTCCGAATAATCATATTGGGGGATTTATATTTCTTATCAAAGGGCTGATAACCCCAAGAATCATTCATGGTATAACAAAGCTCCCAGAATTTAGCATCTGGACGTGTTACAGGAATCCCCTGTTCGGGTGTATCGTAATCACCATGATGATTCAATCGTGAGTTTATAATAATATTCGGATTGTGTTTCCGCAAAAGGCTCAATGTCTCTTTTGCTTTCCACTCCTCGGCACTGTGCTCCCAGTCTCCGTCAAACCAAATTAACTCAGGCTTATACTGCTCCGACAATTCTGTCAGCTGCTTTTGGTAATATTGCACATAATTAGTCCAGCGGCCAGGTTCATCCGCCAGCTGATAACGTTTTCTGTTACGTGTAAAAACATCATAATAGGGATGACTCCAGTCGGGCAGCGAATAATATAACCCAGTATGTAAACCTTCTTCCTGTATCGCTTTCACAAAGGGTGTAATGACATCCTGCTTTGCAGCAGCATCTTTCAGTGTAGTGATCGCTTTATCGGCTTTCGTATTCCACATGGAAATCCCATCATGGTGTTTGGTGGTAATCACCGTATACTTTGCTCCGGCTTCTTTGATCAGTTTAGCCCATTCCTTCGGTTGATAGTCTTTCGCTGTAAAACCATTGAGCTGTTTAATATAATTGTCGTGATTGATATAATTATTAAAAAATGACCAGGACTCTGAGATTCCATCCACAGAATAAATTCCCCAGTGGATAAAAATACCCAATTTGGCATCTTCAAACCAATCCATTTTTTGTGTTGAAACCTTGTTCTGAGCTGAGACGTTTAAGCACGCCGATGCCAAAAGAACAAAAAGAGAAATCTTTCGAAACTTCATAAAGCTATTTTATCGATTACATAACGAGTTTAAGCCGGCAAAATACACATAAATCAGCATAATCCTATTGTGTAAGTGATAAATTACGATGGAGAGAATTACTTGTAGGAGGATGTGCTGTCTTTGAATTGATCGAACTTCTAACGGTGCTCAATCCTTCTACTTCGATCAGCAAAATATGGGCTAGTCTTGACCATTTTTACCTGTTTGTGTGTGCTTACAAAAACTTCCTGTATATTTGAAAAGTATGATCGAATTATATACAGATGGGGCCTCCAGTGGGAATCCTGGCCCCGGAGGCTATGGAACTATCTTAAGAACAATTTATACAGGCGATAATGAAGCCTTTAAAGGGAAGCTGATTGAAAAGGAGTTTTCGGGCGGCTATCGCAAAACGACCAACAACCGGATGGAACTGATGGCTGTTATCGTTGGCCTTGAGGCCCTAAAAAACCTACATCAGCAAGTTACGGTGTATTCCGACTCCAAATATGTGATTGATGCCATTGACAAAAAATGGGTATATGGCTGGATTCAAAAAGGCTTCGCAGGAAAAAAGAATAAGGACCTTTGGTTACGTTTAATGAACGCCTATAAGCTGCACGCCGTTCGCCTTGTTTGGGTGAAGGGCCATGCAGGTCATCCATTAAATGAACGCTGTGACCGTCTAGCAGTTGCCGCATCCAAAGACAAAGCAAATTGGAAAATTGACAGTGTTTTTGAAATGGAAGAAGGTAAGTAAAAAAGGGAACTTTTATGTTCCCTTTTTTACTTAAAATCGAAATGCAGGCGGTGCAATCTCTTGTACTTTGCTTTCTCTAAAATCTTTCATGCTCTGAGGTTCTTTAGCTTCTAATTCAGCGAAATCCACAACACCATTATCTTTTGCCCAACGAAAATAGGCTGTAGATAAGCGAGAAACAACATCATGGTGCAGTCCAGCAACATCTTTGCGTTCAGTAGGATCCTGTTCCAAATCGTAGAGTTCCCATTTATAGGAAGGCCAGGTTGATACGAGCTTCCATTTCCCTATTCGTGCAGCACGGTTGCCAGCTCGTTCCCAAAATAGGCCCTCTTCTCGCGACACAGTATCTTGACCCTGAAATAGCACCGGAAGCAAGCTTTTCCCAGGTAATTTGTTTGACTTAATTCCCTTATAATCTTCCGGATATACTGCGCCGGCTAAATCATAGAAGGTTGGCGCTAGATCAATCACATGTCCAGTCCCTTGTTTAATACCTTTCGCTATCTTACCGGGAAACCAAGCAATAAATGGAGCGTTGATCCCGCCTTCATAGGTATAATCTTTAAATGCCTTGAAAGGTGTATTGGAAGCGTATGACCAATTTTTGCTCTGTGATTCAAACGAGCCCTCTGTTCCTACAGGTCCCGAATTCACCCGGGCACCATGAAACCATCGCACCAAATCTTCTGCTGGAGCTCCATTGTCTGAAAGAAACACGATCAGTGTATTGTCTAATTGTCCGTTGTTTTTCAGCTTTTTTAGTAATTTACCTACAGTCTGATCCAGACGGTCAACCATTGCCGCGAAGATTTCCATTTTCTTTGCCCACAGCTGTCGTTGATCGTATGATAATCTTGACCAATCGTAAATATCTTTATCAGGAATAGATGCTTCAGTATTTACCGATGTGAGCCCCAATCGTTTCTGCCGTTCAAAACGTTCTTGACGAATAGCTTCCCATCCTTTATCATAACGGCCTTTGTACTTCGCGATATCTTGTGGCAAAGCCACCAATGGCCAATGTGGTGCGGTATGAGCCAGATAAAGAAAAAAAGGCTTATCCTGGGTTTTAATCTGATCTAAAAATCCTTCCGCTTCCCGATTGATTACCTCCGTCGAAAACGATGTCTCCAGAGGATATCCGTCCGGGTCAGTTTGCGCTTTAAATGTCGGAGCTCCTGAATCTGCATTTTTTTCTTGTTTGGGGAATACCAGATCAAAACCCCGATCCCATGGTAGACTTTTCCCATTTCCCGAAACGTGCCATTTTCCGGATGTTGCAGTAATATATCCATTAGACCGCAGCACTTCGGCAATGGTCAGGGATTCTGTATTGATATAGCCTTGATAAGCAGGAAGTCCAAGATCGTTCGAAAAATAACCGACACCAGCTTTATGCTGATATTGCCCTGTGATTAGGGAAGCGCGTGTAGGGGCGCATATAGAATTGTTATAGAATTGCTTCAGCCGTAACCCTTCATTGGCTAAACGATCCAAATTGGGCGTCGAAATTTCTGATCCATATGCTCCCAAATCTGAATAGCCTAAGTCATCTGCCAAAATCAAGATGATATTGGGCTTTTTCTGCTGTGCATAGCTTATCCCCATCATGACAAGCACAGTATATAATGTTGAAATTATCTTCTTCATGTTGCCTCCTTTTATTACTAACGAAATTGATTGTTTGTTTTTAACCGATTATAATCCACGACAGCATTCTCTTTAGCCCACTTCTCATAGCGTTTTTCGAGATCATTCACAATCTCTGGATAGCGATCAGCAAGATTGTTGTTTTCTCCCCGATCCTCATCAATATTGTATAACTCAGACTTGCTTCCTTCCCTAAACAGGGAGACCAATTTCCACTTTCCATATCGAACAGCACGATTTCCAGCCCGCTCCCAGAACAGCGGAACGTTCCGATCGACCTGATTAAGGTCTGAGCGAAGCACAGCTCTTAAACTCAAGCCGGGGAGCGCATTTATTGTAGTATCCCCAATATGTGTTGGATAGTCAGCACCAGCAAAGTCGTATAGTGTGGGAGCAATATCGATAAGATGACCTACTCCCTTCTTAATAACATTTGACTTTACTTCCTTAGGGTACCATACAATAAATGGGGCACCGATGCCGCCTTCATAAGGATTATCTTTATAACTGCGTAGTGGAGAATTACCGGTTTGGGACCAATTGCTATTTTGCACATCATAAGAGCCCGGCAGACCAACGGTTTCGGTATTCCTTGCGGTATAAATCCGAGTCCGATCACCTCCCTGAGCACCATTATCCGACAAGAAAATGATTAAGGTATTTTTGTCTTTTTTCAACTCTTTCAGTGTTTTTCTAATGCGTCCAACACTCTGGTCCATTCGATCAATCATCCCAGCGAAAACTTGCTGCCGGCGCTCCCAATACTGCTTCTCATCGTAAGTCAATTTCTCCCAGGACTGTACTGCGGAATCCTTTTTTGCAATAGTCTGTCCAGAAGGGAAAACGCCAGCCCGTTGTGCATTTTCATAACGTTTGACGCGTAAACTATCCCATCCCTGGCGATATACGCCTTTGTATTTTTGTGTTTCCTCTTCTGGCGCTTGCAAAGGCCAGTGCGGAGCGTTGAAAGCTAAATACAAGAAAAAGGGCTTTTTTTCGCTGTGCTGTTCTTTGAGAAAACCAATGGCCTGATCGGTGATCTCATCAGTCAAATAACGCCCCTTTGGCAAGTAGAATGGTTTGTTGTTCCGATATAAAGGAACCGTCGGACGTTCTGGACCATTGATTTCATAAAAATTGGACGCACCCCCTACAAAATTAAAGGAACGTTCAAATCCACGTTGTGCTGGCCATTGATCGAAATCATCGCCCACATGCCATTTGCCCGAAATAATGGTTGAATAGCCAGCCTCTTTAAGAACTTCAGCTAAGGTCCTTGATTCACGATTTAAGAAGCCTTGATAAGCAGGAAGGCCTAAGTTAACATTGAAATACCCTAGGCCGGCACGATGCGCATACTGTCCCGTCAATAAGGAGGCACGTGTAGGAGCGCAAATGGAATTGTTATAAAATTCCTGAAATCTCGTCCCTTCTTTGGCTAATGCGGCCAAATTCGGCGTATGAAAGTCTGTCCCTCCATAGGGTTCTATATCCGAAAACCCTAAATCATCCACCAAAATCAATACAATATTTGGGCGGCTATCTTGTCCCCAGCTTGCCCTCGGCAAACTGCACAGACACAGTATAAGATATAAAAGTATCGTTTTCATTTACTTAAAATTTTTATTCCTCTATTATTTATTTATCCAATCGGGATGCTGTGAGAGATTTGGATTAAGACTCAATTCGCGTTGTGGCGTCGGAAAATGAATATGGCGGGCAGCAGCATTGGTTTTTCCCGCAGCTTTTAGCTTAGCGACATAATATACAGCCCCCCTTCGCGCCAGATCAAACCAGCGCTGATATTCGTAGACCAACTCCTTTCTTCGTTCTTCGAAAACAGACTCTCTAAAAACATCCTTCGTTTCAGAAGCTAAAACCTCTTCCACACCGGCTCGACGACGCACCGCATTTAGCGAATTACGAGCCTCTAATGTGGGGCCATTCAACTCATTTTCTGCTTCCGCAAAAATTAACAATACTTCCGCATAACGAATGATAGGTGTATTTTTAGAAGACTGTCCTTGGTTCCCCACAACAGTTTCATCATAATACTTATTGAATTGCGGTTTAGCCAATGGATAATATTTGCCGTCTGTAGGCGACAGCATCCCCGTGGTAAAGGTTACCGCCAGACGTTTATCATTTGCAGCAAAGCTCTTGTACAATCCCCCTTCTACGTGAAGTGCGTCAGCATAATCGCCATTGATTCCCGGAATATCCGCAGGTGCAGACCTGCTCGCCAAAGAATTTCCTTGATAACCACTATTTCCCTTAAATTGGGCGGAAAAGATATGTTCGCTGCCATTTTTCTTATCAATATTAAAGACATCAGAAAATTCCGGAAAAAGCGCGTACCCCTCTTTATCAATAACTTCCTTGGCTAATAATTTTGCGTTGCTCCAATCACTTCGCGTCAGATAGACTTTTGCCAATAAGCTTTTGGCCGCTCCCGAGCTTGCGCGGCCTTTATCTGCGTCACCGTAATTTTTGTAATTTGGGAGAGCTGATGCAGCTTTTAGGTCAGCGACAATCAACTCATATACGTCATTTTCTGGAGCTTTAGTTACGTAAAGTTCCTGCGGAGACAAGCTCTCAACAGGACTTGTTACCAACGGTACAGCCCCAAACCAGCGGACCAAATTAAAATAATGCAAAGCTCTCAGAAATTTTGCTTCATTGATCAAACGCAGCTGTATTGTAGGATCAATTTGGCCCGAGGACATTGCACTGATCTTTGCAATGTTGACATTCGATGCATTAATTGCATCATAACTCTGCTTCCAAAGCTGTTCCATCCGGTCGTTGGACGCATCATGCGTCAGATTACTAATCGCCCGCACATGTGCATTTCTGGCTCTTGGTCCTGCTTCATAATCATCTGTCGCCATCTCAACACCAATCTGAAACAGGCTATTATACAGGGACTGACCAGTTTCATATAGTTTTCTATAAGTCCCAGTCACAGCCGCGATTGCTTGATCTTGATTAAGATAAAACTGTTCCGACACCAAAGCACCTGCCGGATCTTCCGACAATTTCGAGCACGAAATTGTTATCAGAAAAATCAAAATGACGGTGGATAAAAGATGTATTTTTTTCATTTGAATAAATTGCTTGTTCATAATAATGGGCTTAGCACAAATCCCTCATCAATACATTTACAGGTATATTAAAAAGTCAAAGAAATACCTGCGGAAATAGATCTAGCTGCCGGATAGATTCCCGAATCGGTCCCTATCTGCACATTGCTTCCCGAAGTCACCTCTGGGTCAAACCCTTTATATTTTGTCCATGTCAAAAGATTCTGTGCTGTTAAGTAGAGATTAAGATTCTTAATACTAGCTCCTTGAAGCCATTCCTTTGGGAAGTTGTATCCAAAATGTATCGATTTCAGCCGAACAAAGGAACCGCTCTCTACAAACTGATTGGAAAATACCGGTGCAGGGTCTAATTTTGCTCTCGGATATAACTGGCTTGGATTCGAAGGTGTCCAGCGCGCCAATGCATCGCTTGATGCGTTTTGCTGACCGGTAAACATCTCAAGATTCTGTCTATTGATATTAAGCAGATCGTTACCAACTGTGCCCTGTATAAGAAACGACAGATCAAAACCTTTATAAGAAATACTATTGGTCAGCCCAAAAATAAAATCAGGCTGTGCGTTCCCGATGATCGTTCTATCATTTGCTGTCGTAAATTGACCATCACCATCGATATCTTTATAAAGGCGGTCTCCCGCTTTGGGTGTAGCATTTCCTGTAAACTTGCCCTTACTATTCTCTTCGCCCAATTGTAGGATTCCATCGGTTACCGTTCCATAAAATGTACCGATTGGCTCGCCCACTTTAATAATATAGTTTCCAGAGATATAGGAACTCGCTCCCTCTCCAATAGTCAGTACTTTGTTGCGATTAAAAGAAAAGTTAATGTCTGTATTCCAGTTCACTATCCCCTGGAAATTCCGTGATTTTAAACTCAATTCCAGTCCCCTATTCGCTACGGAACCAAAATTCTGAAGAGAAGTGGCATATCCTGAAGTCCACGGTATTTCCACATTCAGCAAGAGATCTTTGGTCTTCTTATAATAGTAATCAGCTGTAAATTGAAGGCGATTGTTAAACAGACTGATATCAAAACCACCATCGTATTGCAACGTACTCTCCCAGCCAAGATTTTTGTTGGGTATACGTTGTGGGGCGAAGCCGGAGACAACACTGTTTCCGAAGAGATAATTCAAACTATATAAGGTTGACAGCGATTGGTATTGTCCTATCTCCTGATTACCAGTGGTACCAAAACTTGTACGTATTTTAAAATCACTTAAAGCAGGAAAAATCTCCTTAAAAAAAGACTCATTTGAAACGCGCCACGATAATGCGACAGAGGGAAAATTACCCCATTTATTGTCTGCACCAAAGCGGGAACTGCCATCGCGTCGCAAACTTGCAGAAACATAATACTTATTTGCGTAGTTGTAATTAATCCTTGCCAGATAAGAATGCAAAACCCAGGAATAGCTGTCAGAAGATGGCCGAACGATAGTAGAGCCGCTCTGAAGGCTGTTGAACAACAGTTCATCGGTTACAAAATTTTCAGCACCGGCATTAAAAATCTCATTTTTAGACTCCTGTTGAGTAAACCCTAATAAAGCATTAAAATTATGTTGACCAATTGAACCCGTATAGTTCAGGGTATTTTCATTTAACCAAGAAGTTCCGTCCAAATTTCCTAAGCTCGCTTTTCCTTTGGTACCTGCTCCCTCATAAATATAAGATGGCAGATAATATTTATCGTCTCTGCTATTTAAATCAACACCAACCAATACTTTCGCTTGTAAACCTTTTAAAATCCGATATTGAGCAAATGATGTCCCCAATATCCGAAGTCCATGAGAAGTATTCGTGGTTTCTTTTAAGGTTGCTATTGGATTGGCAAATATGTTTTCAAAAGGGTTTCGTAAAGTATACGCACCGTTGGCCTCATAGACTGTCGCTGTCGAAGGCATGATGAGCAAGGCATTGACAATACCCGTGGGAGCTATCTGTGCATTTGTTTTATTAACCGACAGATTAGCACCGACCTGTAATCGATCGAAAGGATTTGCATCAATGTTTGATCGAAATCCTATACGCTTAAAATTTGTGTTAATAATAACCCCATCTTGATCGAAATAATTTGCACCCAGGTAATATTGTATTTTTTCCGCTCCCCCAGACAGCGAAAGCTGTTGATTATAAACTTTGCCGCTTTGAAAGGCCTCTTTTTGCCAATTAGTACCTTCACCCAATTGATCGATTTCTGTCTTTGAGCGGTATTGGTAAGCCCCTGCGCCTGGATTTGCATCATACAAGGCTTCATTTCTTAAAACAGCGAAGTCATGGGCATTCAACACGTCGATTTGTTTAAGTACTTTTTGTGCACCAAAACTTCCGTCATAGCTTAATTGTACATGCCCTGCCCGGCCTTTCTTCGTTGTAACCAGGATGACACCATTGGCTCCCCTGGACCCGTAAATAGCCGTCGCAGCCGCATCTTTAAGAACTTCAATACTCTCAATATCCGTCGGGCTGATACTGGCCAATGGATTCACCGGCGTCCCACTTCCTACCCCTGTACTTTCGGTTTGGTTATACACCGGAAATCCGTCAATGACATAAAGTGGTTCATTTCCTCCCTGGATGGATGCTCCCCCGCGAATTCGGATACTGACTCCGCCTCCGGGTTGCCCAGAGGTTTGCGTGACCTGCACTCCCGATATCCCACCTTTTAACGTTTGATCCAGTGATGAAACAGGTTGCTTGAGGAGTTTATCAGGCAATGTGGCTACCGAACCAGTCAGATCACGACGTTTCTGTGTACCATAGCCCACGACCACAACCTCATCGAGGTCCGCCGATGCAGGGGTCAACTCAATGACAGCTGGCGACGAATTGACAACCAATCGTTTTTTTTCGTAGCCTAAAAAACTTAGAATTAAAGTAAAAGGGAGCTTCTGTCCAGTAACAAATTGAAAATTACCCTGATTGTCTGTCTGTACGCTATGGGTAACAGCCTCCAATTGTACAGTAACACCCTGAATGGGCTCCTTGGTTGTCGCATCGATAACCTTTCCAATTAAGGATGCATTAATAATGGGTTTTGGTTCTTGTGCTTGTACGATTCCGAATGCGTACAGAAAAAGCACGACTAAAGTAGAATACCGCAGTAGTACTCCATAATTTTTCATTGTCCGTTCTATTTAATGTGAAAATGCAAACAAGTGCCAACGCCATTGGTACTCTTGTTATAAAAACTTTACTGCATGCCTATTCATTTATAAACATGGAGGAATTGTGTGCCTTTCAGCACATGCACATTCGACAATTAAAAAGAGAGAAATTAAAAAGAAAGGTGGGATTTGAAGCGTTCTTTCGAACTGTAAAGTTGTCGTTTTTCATACTTGTTCAAAATTTAGTAGTATAGTTTAGTAATCGTTGCCAACGCCAATTGTTAACGACTACACAAATATAAAATTATTTTTCAAAAAGACTACCAAACAAGTCGTCTTTTTGAAAAATAATTCTTTGAACAAGCTTTTGGTTTATTCTTCTAGCAATTATTCGCCGCTTTCTTTTGCCGCAAGGTATCTTTCCGCTTCCAGCGCAGCCATACAACCTGTTCCCGCAGCAGTAATTGCCTGACGGAAAATATTGTCCTGAACATCCCCACAAGCAAAAACACCCGGTATATTCGTCGCTGTACTATCTGGTTTGGTGATCAAATATCCAGTTTCATCCATATCCAACACACCTGTAAACAGTTCGGTATTTGGTTTATGACCGATCGCAACAAAGAAACCTGTCACTTCCAGATCCTTTTCAGACTGATCTTTATTATTGATAACGCGAATTCCAGTAACAACCTGACCGTCTCCTAAAACTTCTTTTGCTTCAGAATTGTAGTGTACTTCGATATTTGGCGTATTCATGACACGGTGCACCATTGCTTTAGAAGCACGGAACTCATCACGGCGTACCAGCATGTGTACTTTTGAACATAGTTTTGCAAGATATGTAGCTTCCTCAGCCGCCGTATCTCCTGCCCCAACGATAGCAACTTCCTGATTTTTAAAGAAAAATCCGTCACATACAGCACATGCTGAAACACCAAAACCGTTATATTTTTGTTCTGATTCCAAGCCTAACCATTTCGCGGTAGCTCCTGTTGCAATAATGACAGTATCTGCAGTAACTTGGACCGTTCCATCAATTTCCACACGGTGTACATCGCCTGTAAAATCTACTTTGGTCACATAACCAAAACGTACTGAAGTTCCGAAGCGTTCCGCCTGCTCACGCAAATCTTCCATCATTACAGGTCCTGTAATACCTTTTGGATAGCCAGGGAAATTGTCCACCTCGGTTGTTTGAGTCAATTGTCCCCCAGGTACAATACCAGTGTACACGACAGGTTTCATATCTGCACGTGCTGCATAAATCGCTGCAGTATAACCTGCTGGCCCCGAGCCAATAATCAAACACTGTACATGCTCCACTTCTTGTTTGAATTCCATAATCCTTTTTCTAAGCTATTAATTAAAGTTATTTTTTAAATTTATCTTGCAATCCTTTCAGCATATCCAAGGAAATGCTCTGTGGAGCCTCCTCTTTTTGTTGATTGAATTCCTTTTTCGCAAGTTTTCTATCTTCCGCAGAATGAGCCGCAGCCGCTTTAGCTTTTTGCTCGTTCTTCTCTTTTTTATACTTATTCCAGATATTTTCCAGTACTTTTTTGGTATATAATGGAAAATCTCCATTTTGCATCCAGGCATAGTAACTAGGTTCCTGCTCAAATACTTCTAAAATAGGTTTTCCTTTATGTTTTCCAAAATTGATCGTTTCCTGTCCGTCGGCATTATAAACAAGACGTCCGGCAAAATCCACTGGCTTACTTAAGTTGGTAAATGCATGCAAAGCTTCAACATCGTTAACCACAGGATGGGACACGACACCATGTTTATCTTCAAAAGCCGCACCTTCATATTTTGTCAGCTGCGCTTTCAACACCTCATAGGTCGCACGAACATCCGCTTCCGCAGTGTGCGCATTTTCGAGGTTTTCATTGCAATAAAATTTATAGGCAGCTTTCAAGGTACGCTGTTCCATTTGATGGAAGATATTTTGAACATCTACAAATGCTCTTCCCTCCAGCGAAAAATCGACACCTGCGCGTAGGAATTCTTCCATCAGCATAGGTACATCAAACTTGTTGGAGTTATATCCCGCTAGATCTCCATCGGCAATGAATGCTGCCAGTTCCACCGCTATCGCCTTAAAATTAGGCGCGTCCTTCACATCTTCATCATAAATGCCATGAAAAAAAGAGGACTCCGCGGGAATAGGTATTTCCGGATTGATCTTCTTTGTATATACTGTTTCTTCACCATTGGGCATCACTTTCAGAAATGATACTTCAACAATACGATCAGTCGCTACATTAACGCCTGTAGTTTCCAAATCGAAAAACACCAATGGTCTCTTTAATTTTAATTCCATGTTGGATAGTACACTTTTTTATCAAAAACCAAAAATACAAAGTAGTATTCGATTTTTGTAGTCTAAGAAATTTAATTTACAACCGCTTGATGAAGTAGTTCGCCTTGGCTTATTTTACCAACAACAACCTTCACCATTGCGTCAAAGTCCAAATATTTATTGGCAATATCACGCACCTTCTCAGGTGACATATTTCTGATCTGCTCCATATAATAGGAATAGTACGTTAATGTCATCCCGTTCAGCAACACACTCTTAAATTTGTCAGCATGGGAAAAGATACTTTCCAATGAACCCAGCATCGACCCCTCCATATAGGTTTTTACAAGATTTACCTCGTCAATAGCAGCCAATGTTGTTTTCAATACATTGATCTCCTTCTCTATCTCGGTCAGGGTCGCTCCTGTTACATCCACGCCTACTTCCGTGACAATAGTTAAGAAACCTGTATGTTTCAAGGTTGCCACGGCCGAACCGATACTATAGGTATATCCTTTTTCCTCACGGATATTGCGCATAAGACGGGAACCAAAAAAACCACCTAACAATGTGTTGACAAATTGTAATGCAGGATAATCGGGATGGGTTCTTCCTATAGTCTGATTACCTAGACGAATGGCCGACTGCAGCGCATTGTCTTTTTCTTCATAGGCCAATTCGCTGGAACCCTGCGCTAAAATCGGGGCATCTAAACCTGAAGCCCCAACCGCACCTTGCCATTCAATACCAAAAATCTGTTCAAGTTCCTGCAACAGACTATCGGAAACATTTCCGGATACGATCAACGTGCAATTGCTGGGATCAATCTCTTTCTTATACAGTTCAATCAGCTGCGATCGCGTAATAGCATCATAATCTTCAAGTTGAGGTGTCCTCCCGTAGCGATTGTCTTCGCCAAAGATCAGATTATAGAATTTACGTCGCGCCAAATAATCATTCTTTTGAATGGAAACTTGAAACTTCTGTTTGTTATTGCGTAAATAGGTATCCAGTTCTTGCTGCGGAATCGACGCTTCGGTCAAAATATCCTTTACCAAAGGCAGGAGTACCTGACTATGCCTATTCAAGGTATAAAGCGATAAAGATGTGGTATCAAAAGAGTATTCAGGAACAAGAAAAGCACCGTAAAAATCCACTTTATCCGCAATCTCTGCACTGGACATTGTCATTGTACCTTCTTTAAGCAGGGCACTTAAAGCACTATTGAGCAAAGGGTTTTCACGCTGCCCGTCGAGATAGGCATTTGCAAATATCCACTCGATGCGAACGAGCTCCTGCTCAGGCGACTGAAATACATATACGGGTAATCCGTTTGCAAATTGTTTCTTTATCGGTTCTTTCAAACTGATATTTCCGATTTCACGAAACTCTGGTGCTTTCGTCTTTTGATTTATACATTAATATAGAAGCATTCTCTGCTCTGAAAATGGCCTGAGCCTGCTCTTGAACCTCTTCGGCAGTAACCTTTAAGTACTTCGATACTTCCGTATTGATTCCGTCTGCATCACCTAACAGTTCATGATAAGCCAAGTTCATCGCTTTATCCAAAATGGATAACTCGGCAAAGACATTGGTCGATTCGATCTTATTCTTAACTTTTTCAAGTTCTGCAGCTGGAACCAGCTCAGATTTCAAAAGATCCAATTCAACCCAGACAGCACGTTCAGCTTCCTCAAGGGAGACACCTGCTGATGGTTTCCCCTCAATCACAAATAAATTGCTGTCAATACTTCCCATGACATAGGCGTTAATTTCACTGAATAGCTGTTCTTCTTTGACAAGCCGGCGATAGAGGCGCGAAGATGAACCCCTCGATAAGATATCCGACAGCAGATCCATGGCAAAATAACCTTTTTCCAAACGTGCTGGACCATGGAAAGCCATATATAGTGCATCTAGAGGCACTTCTGCCCATATAGTTTCCCGTCTGATCTCCTCTTGTACAGGTTCTTTGGGTAACTGCCTATTGTACTTCTCACCCGCCTCAATATCCCCAAACCACTTTTGAGTCAAAGCTTTGACTTCTTCAAAGTGGACATCACCAGCTACAACCATAATTGCGCTCTGCGGATTATAATGCAATTTGAAGAACGCTTTCACATCTTCCATTGTAGCCTCTTCAATATGTTTCAGCTCCTTTCCGATGGTTGCCCAACGGTAAGGATGTACCTGATAAGCCAGAGGGCGCAATTTAAGCCAGGCGTCACCGTAAGGTTGATTGAGATAGCGTTGTTTGAACTCCTCGCTCACAACATTGCGCTGCACCTCTAAGCTCTGCGCTGAAAAGGCCAGGCTTAACATCCGGTCTGATTCCAGCCATAAGGCAGTCTCCAGATTAGAAGAAGGCAATGTGATGTAATAATTTGTGATATCATTGCTGGTGAATGCATTATTCTCACCGCCAACTTTTTGTAATTCGGTATCAAAATTGGGTATATTGATACTGCCGCCAAACATCAGGTGCTCAAATAAATGCGCAAATCCTGTTTGGTCGGGAGATTCGTCCCGTGCACCTACATCGTATAAGATATTGACACAGGCCATAGCCGTATTATGATCCTCGTGTACCAATACGCGAAGACCGTTTTCTAACGTAAATTTTCGATAAGAAACCATCTATTTTTTTTGATGTTTTTAAATCCAGTTAATACCTTTTCGCAATAAAGACAAGGTCTTGGCTTCTTCTGAGCCTTCTTCAGGGCGATAGTCGTACACCCAATTCGCCTGGGATGGCAAGCTCATCAATATAGATTCTATCCTGCCGTTGGTTTCAAGGCCGAATTTAGTTCCCGAATCCCATACAAGATTAAACTCCACATAGCGTCCGCGTCGGATCAGCTGCCAATTCTTTTGCTGCTCAGTAAAAGATTTATAGCGGTTCTTCTCCACCAGTGCCGAATAGGTCGGGGCAAAAGTACGTCCGAGATCACAAGAAAAAGCGAAAATATCTTCCATGCTCATCCCTGTTTTTTCCGTATTTAATTTATCGTAAAATACACCGCCGATGCCACGTGTCTCTTGACGATGACGGATATAAAAATAATCATCCGCCCAGGTCTTAAATTTGTCGTAGAACGTGGCATCATGCTGATCACATACCGTTTTCAGCTGCCGATGAAAATAATGGGCATCCTCTTCGTCAACATAATGTGGCGTCAAATCTATTCCTCCTCCAAACCAGCGAATCTGATCATTCAGTTCGAAATATCGGATGTTCATATGTATAATGGGTACCCATGGATTATTGGGATGAATCACAATGGAAACCCCTGTTGCAAAAAAATCATCTTCATTTACACCAAACGATTTTTTGATCGCTTCAGGCAATTTACCATATACAGATGAGAAGTTTACACCCCCTTTTTCAAGAATATTACCGTTTTGAATAATCCGGGTACGACCACCACCACCGCCTTCTCTCTCCCACAGCTCTTCTTCAAACCGCGCTGACCCATCCAATTTTTCCAGCGCCTGACATATTTCGTCCTGAATTTCTTTATAGGCTAAAGCAATCGCTTCTTTTGTTATCATCTACTCTATTACTGCTTTTATGTTAATTTTTCGCTCAATGCTTGAATAATCTTAGAGGCAGGAAGGTGTTCATACAAAATTTGGTGCACAGCATCACAAATGGGTAACTCAACATCATATTTTTTTGCATACTCCTGAATACATGCTGACGCATAGTATCCTTCAGCGACCATGTTCATTTCAAGTTGAGCAGATTGTACACTATACCCCTTTCCGATCATATTTCCAAAGGTTCTATTTCTGCTGAACTGCGAATAGGCTGTCACCAAAAGATCCCCTAAATAGGCCGAAGTATTCACGTCGCGTGACGTATCGCCATCAACTTTACCTACAAATCGGCGCATTTCACGAATCGCGTTGGACACTAATACAGCCTGAAAGTTATCTCCATAGCCTAAACCATGGCAAATACCCCCTGCGAGGGCATAAATATTCTTTAGCACCGCCCCAAACTCAATTCCTAAAACATCTTCGGACAAAATGGTTTTGATGACCCGCGATGATAGAAAAGAAGCAACCAGCGCCGCGCTATCCAGATTCCTGCAACCGAATGTCAGATAGGACAACTTACCCAAGGCAACCTCTTCTGCGTGGCAAGGCCCTCCCACGACACATATCTGCTCAATATCGACATCATAACGCTGTTCCAAAAATTCTCCGATAATCAGATTATCTTTAGGAATAATTCCCTTAATCGCCGAAACAACAATCTTATTTTTAAAATCTTCTTTCGTAACATTTGCCAAAGCGCCCTTCAAATAAGCCGCTGGCGTATTTAAAATAACAATGTCCGAATTCACGATCACATTTCTTGCATCGGTATCAATTGTCGTAATGCTAAGATCAACAGATACGCTGCTTAAGTAAGTCGGATTATGTTTGAATTTTTGAATATATTCCGCATCCTCTTCTTTCCTTACCCACCAAAAAATATGTTTGTCTTGGTCATTTTCGCATAGCATCTTGATCATAGCCGTAGCCCAGCTTCCGCTACCAATTATACCAATCTTTTTCCCCTGCATGTCTTTAATTTGTTTTCGATAGCAAATATACTTATTTACTAGTTAGATATACGATTCGTGCGGAGAGATATGATACTTTCGTTACGTTTCAAGAGAATAAACGTTGCCAAAATCCTGTTTCCAGACCGACATAATATTCGTTTTCTTCGTATTTGGTGGGATAAATAGAAATAAAATTATGCTGTCCGGGATCACCTCTACCGCTTGTCAAATCAAATGCATGGCGGTGAAAAGAACAGATCACTTTCCCATGCTCACACCAGCCATTTTTCAGCGGTGCTCCCGCATGCGGACATTTTCGCGAAAAAGCATAAAACTGATCTTCCAACCAGGTAATACAGATAACCCGCCCGCCAACTTTATATTCGCTGATTCCCCGTTTTTTTAAAAATTCGGCCTGTTCAATTTTGTACCAATGAAGCATTTGACAAGATACTTAAAAATTACAGTGAATTTTCTATCTTTGTGCAATTTCAAAAATTTGCACTATATATGGCTTTACAATGCGGTATCGTAGGTTTACCAAACGTTGGTAAATCAACATTATTTAACTGTTTGTCGAATGCGAAAGCGCAAGCGGCAAACTTTCCATTTTGTACAATTGAACCAAATGTTGGGGTAATTACCGTACCGGATGCCCGTCTAAATAAATTAGCTGAATTAGTTAACCCACAACGAATTGTTCCAAACACCATTGAGATCGTCGACATCGCTGGTCTTGTGAAAGGGGCTTCAAAAGGTGAAGGCTTAGGTAACCAGTTCTTAGGAAATATTCGTACAACAAATGCTATTATCCACGTTTTAAGATGTTTTGATGACGGTAACGTAATCCACGTGGATGGCTCTGTGGATCCGATCAGAGACAAAGAGATCATCGACACCGAATTACAACTGAAAGATTTGGATACAGTAGTAAAACGTATTCAAAAGGTTGAAAAAATGGCTAAAACAGGTGGTGATAAAGAGGCTAAAAGAACATTTGACATCCTATCGATTGTCAAAGAACATTTAGAAGCTGGTAAATCGGCACGTACAGCAGCAATCGAACCCGAAGATTTTGAATTTATACAAGATTTGGCGCTATTGACAGCTAAGCCAGTACTTTATGTATGTAACGTTGACGAAGGTTCTGTTAATACAGGTAACGCTTATGTAGAACGTGTCAAAGAAGCCGTGAAAGACGAAAAAGCAGAGGTACTTATTATTTCTGCTCAAATCGAATCTGAAATAGCGCAGCTCGAAAGCTACGAAGAGCGCAAAATGTTCTTAGATGACCTTGGTCTGGAAGAATCTGGTGTTCACAAATTGATCCGCGCAGCCTATTCCCTTTTAAATCTGGCAACCTACTTTACGGCTGGTGTGCAGGAAGTCCGTGCATGGACGATTGAAAATGGATTTACTGCTCCTCAAGCAGCAGGCGTCATACACACCGATTTTGAGAAAGGGTTTATCCGTGCTGAAGTTATCAAATATGACGACTTCGTCGCACTAGGTTCCGAAAATGCGGTAAAAGAAGCCGGAAAATTGTCGGTGGAAGGAAAAACATATATTGTCCAAGATGGCGATATTATGCACTTCCGCTTTAACGTATAAGAGCTACTCTTTAGCGATAGAGAACCGTATAAATATAGGCCGGAAGTTATTTCTGGCCTATTTTTATATATGCACATCCGGCATATTTGGCCGTGTAAACCTTTGCTTGGATCGCCTTATACTCGACATGCAACCGCAGGGAGAACGACAGGAACCCGCCTTAGCCCCACGACTTTTTTGTGTAGTCACTATTCCAGCGATGTTCCCGCAGTTTTTAAACACCCTGCTAGCAGGGTGAGGTTATCTGGCTACTTCCCATCTGCCAGCCCTAGTGCACCGACAATGTCTAAACATCAGAGAAACAAGTATCGCGAAGTTGCCTGCTATTTAACAAAATAGCGATGTTCGATCACTTCTACTTTTTTAATATCCTTATCTTCCAGCACTTTCTTAACATCGCAATGACCGGTTACACCGCGATAGATTAGTGCCCCGCCTAATGTTAAACCTGAAACTCCTGTCAGCGGAGACTTAAATAGTTTTTTAACACCCATTCCTAAAATAAAGCCGCCGGCGATTACAGATAAAACACGCTCCGAAGTACCGATATTTTCCTCAATACAGTCTTCTTCTATCTTATTTTTAATCTTGTCAAACGCAAATGTCAGTAGGTTACTCATAATTATTTCTGTTTTATATCTCTTATATGATATAAACAAATGACGATCCAAAAAGGTTTAGCAATAGAATAATAGTTTTTTATATTGTTTCTCGGGTCACATCTCTTATATTCGTATTTAACAAATTAGAGATACATGCAAGTCAAAAAATATTCTGGAGAATTGGTACCTTTTAATGGCGAATCATTACGGTATTCTCTTTCCCGTTCTGGTGCCAATGCAGATCAGGTCAATCAGGTGTACGATAAAGTCCTTAACAAAATATATGATGGTATTTCAACGAGAGAGCTCTACCAGCTTGCTTTTGATACATTAAAAACCGTCCGAAACTCCTTCGCTGCACGCTACAGCCTTAAAAAAGCCCTGCGCGAATTGGGGCCTGAAGGCTTTTACTTCGAAAAGTATATAGCGCACCTGCTCCGGACCATCGGCTACGAAAGTACTACGGGACAAACCGTGCAAGGCCATGCGGTTTCTCACGAATTAGATGTGGTAGCCTATAAAGATGGGAAATTGATTACCGCCGAATGTAAATTCCGAAACGATATCGATGCAAAAATTTCAGTCACAACACCGATGTATTACCTTTCGAGATTCAAAGATATCAGTGATATCGACTATCAGTTCTTTGGGAAACAGTTACAATTTAAAGAAGGCTGGCTGATTACAAATGCTTACTTCACTTCCGACTCAATTGATTTTGCGAAATATTATCACATCAATTTACTGTCATGGGATTACCCGAAAGACAATAGCATTAAAAAAAGAGTTGACAAGGCTGTTTTTTACCCAGTCACCTGCCTAACAACACTTTCTGATCTTGAGGAACAACAACTATTAAAAAATCAGCTGATTTTAGTCAAAGACATTGTCAACAATCCTGAAAAACTGGATCTCTTAAACTTAACAAAGGAAAGAAAAGAAAAGGTACTCAATGAGGCCCGCGAACTCATAACCTATAAAGTGGAAGAAGAATATTAACGATAACCAAAAAGTGGGATGCATGACCTTTCCTAAAGGCATACATCCCACTTTCTTTCTCATTCGATAACGCTTACAGTTTGGCCGGATGGTAAATTTTACCATATTTAGCAAGATCACTTAAATCAGTCTTTTCCCAAAATATACCATAAATGGCAGCCCCAGAGCCGGACATAGCGGCATAAATTGCTCCTTTTTGATATAACGCCTCCTTGATTTCCTTCAACAGCGGATAGAGCTCGAAAATTCCCTCCTCAAAATCGTTCCGAATATGGAATTTCCACTCTTGAATAGGCAGCCGGATCGCTTCTTCCAGATTAACCTCCGGTGCCTTAGGCTGCACACCAGCGTAAGCCTCCGCAGTAGAAATATGGACATTAGGCATAATTACTGCAATGTGGTATTCATCCAGATTTAAGCTTAATGTTTTAAAGTCAGTCCCGATCCCTGTCGCAAAAACAGGTTTATTCTGAACAAAGAAAGGACAATCGGCGCCAAGCTTTGCCGCGTACAGCTCTAGCTGCTCCGATGTAAGATTCAGACTGAAAAGGTCATTAAGCCCTTTCAGAACAAAAGAAGCATCCGCAGAACCACCGCCTAAGCCAGCTCCGATGGGAATTTGTTTGATTAAATCAATGGAAACTGCCGAAATGGCATAATCTTTCCGCAATAATTCATAGGCCTTTACGCATAGATTATCAGGAAGATTTCCCGGAATGCGTTCCCCTTGGATGTTTAGCGTTGTCTCCGCTGCGCCTATTTCCAATAATTCGATAATATCGTAAATCGGAAGCGGATAAAAAACACTGTTTAGTTCATGATAACCATCCTTGCGCTTGGCAATGATCTGCAGTCCAATATTTATCTTAGCGTTTGCAAAAAGTATCATGTGAATTGATCTAGATCGTATATTTCAGTTAATAGCTTACCAGTGAATAGATATTCTCGCTGAATCGGGATAACCGCCCTTTCGCCTTTAAAAAGTCCAAAGAGATAATAAAACTATAAGCAACAATCTCACCACCAAGTCGCTCGATAAGTTTGCTGGCAGCGACGACAGTACCCCCTGTTGCCAAAAGGTCATCGTGAACCAATATCCGGCTTCCTTTTTCAAACGCATCTTCATGGATCTCGATAGTTGCCTGACCGTATTCCAGCGCATAAGATTCAGCTACAGTTTTAAAAGGTAATTTACCCTGCTTACGAATGGGGATGAAAGGCAAACCTAGTCTATTTGCAAGTAAAAATCCAAACAGAAATCCGCGGCTCTCAATACCAGCAATCGCATCTATCTGTACACCTTGCAATTGATCAACAATTGCATCAACCATTTCATTACACAGGGCCGCATCTTTCAGCAAAGGGGTAATATCTTTAAAGACAATACCAGGTTTAGGAAAATCCACGATATCTCGGATTTCCAATTTCAATTTATCTTGAATCATTCTCAAATATTAAATAAGGCGCAATCTTAGCAATTGCAAGATCTGAAAGTGTTCCTATTTTTGTCAAATCTTCTATATTCACATAGCTTCCATGTTGATCTCGATAATTGACGATCAGTTTCGCATCTTTAGGGCTAAGATACGGATGTTTGGCCAATGAAATTGCATCAACCTTATTAATATTGATTTTTTTGATCCCATCCAGGCTGGATACAACAATATAGTCTTTAATCAGATCATATGTTTCAGCAGTAACACCATAAACCTCCTTTAACTGTTCAATACGATAGAATCCACCAAGAACATCCTTATATTTCAAAATCCGTTTGGAGAGTACAGAACCTATCCCTCTGAGACTCTTTAATGCAATTGTGTCACAGGTATTGATATCAATAAGTTCAGCTTCATTACTTTCAAATTTATCATACAGCAAGGACGTTCTATTTTGCTCCTTAGTGATTTCTGAATCAGGGCTTGTTTTGATATGAATATAAGGTTCCAGACGCTTATAGAGCCGCTCATTAATGGAGTAAATTTTCTTCAGATCAGTTTTTTTTCTAAATCGTCCCCCTTTACTTTCATAGTTTTTTAGTACTGTAATCTGTTTATCAGAAAGACCCAATTTATGCCAGTCGGCATGCGGTAAATTATTTGGATCAAAATAGAATAGTTTGGTCTCCTCTGTAACCGGGGTCTGTGATACCAGTGGTTTATTTTCATTTTTAGCCGGATTGGATACACTCAGTTCCTGTTTGTTTGCCGAACCGGAGATCTCCAGGGAGTCATGAAACGATTGTTCAAAAACTTTCGCCTGATTTGGAATTGGATCCTCAGCATCTCGCCTAACCAATGAGTAGATCGTGACAAACAGAGCGATTATCATCAAAATAATAAAAAAACCATTTTGTTCTGTTTTATTAAATTTAAAATAAGCCAATAGCTTTCTCATGAGCCACTAATAATTGGGTTATATAAATTTAATAAATTATAAGGAAAATAAAAAGGGAATTATTAAAAACAATTCCCTTTTTATTAATTATTACCTACAAAGATAGTTATAGTTTAGACTTGTCTACCTTTTCGACCAGACTGCCGTCCTTTAAAGTTTTCGAGATGGCATCAAATGGTCTTGAAACCACTTCATCGCCTTTTTTCAGCCCCGAAGTGACAATGATATTTTTATCATCCTGAATACCCGTTTTAACGAGCACCTGCTTAACTGTTTTATCTTTTAGGACAAATACATATTCTTCAACTTTCTTATTTGTATTTGTAGAATCTTTATCCTCAGAACGCACCGTCACCGATTGAATAGGAACAACCAGTCCTTTATCATGTTTTGTGAAAATCTGAACAGTAGCTGAGAGTCCAGGTTTAAATGGCGACGCTACATTTTCCTTCATCAGGTCTTGATACGATTCTGCACTGATACGTACCTTCACATTGAAGTTTGTCACCTGATCTGTTGACGATGTTGCAGCAGTTGTCGTCGCGATATTTTTAGATGAGCTCGCTATTTCAGTGACCACTCCTTTAAATTTTCTGTCTTTAAAGGCATCGACTTCGATTTCAGCCTGATTGCCCACTCTTACATTATTGATATCATTTTCATTTACATCGACATTCACCTCCATCGAACTCATGTTGGCAATACGCATAATTTCTGTACCTGCCATCTGCGCAGTTCCAACCACACGCTCACCCTTTTCAATCGACAGTAACGAAATGATCCCGTCAGATGGCGCATAGATTGTCGTCCGGTTTAAATTGTCCTGTGCTTCTTTTACAGACGCTTGGGATTGATCAATACCATATTTTGTGGAACGTACCGTTTCCCTTTGCGCTTGGATAGATGCCTGCGCAGCATAATATTCGGCCGAACTTTTATCCATTTCTGAAGCCGAAATAACGCGTTTTTCAAAAAGCTCCTGATTCCGCTTATAAGTGGCGGCTACATTTTTAAAATTTTCTTCCTGCTGCTTTAGCTGCTGTTGAGCAGCAGCCAGATTAGCCCGCTGCGAATTCATCGCCGCAACGGAACGGTCGTAACCAGACTGCAAGATATCAGGTTTGATCCGGCAGAGCACCTGTCCCTTTTTAACGAAATCGCCTTCTTTAATATTAAGTTCAACAACCTCCCCAGAAACTTCCGAGCTCAGCTTAACTTCTACCTCAGGCTGGATTTTTCCGCTTGCAGAAACTAATTCATCCACATCCATTTCTTTTACGGCATCCACAGCGACTTTAGTCACCTCGCCCTTGCCAAACCAGCCGGCTTTGAAGCCAATAAAGCCTAAAACTACTAAGAGCACTATTATTATCAATATAATCTTTCCGATGCTACGTTTTTTCTTTGCCATTTCTTTTGTTAAATCAAATAGGTTAATTGTTATCAAATTGAATTGGATTACCGATGTAATAATCGATGATCTTCGATCTGAATATTACATTATATTTTGCTTGAATAAGATCAAATTCAGCCTTATTTCGTTCAGTCTGTGCTGTGAATAACTCAAGTGAGTTAGCCATACCTATATCATAACGTTCCTTGGTTGCTTTAAATGCTGTTTCAGCACTCTCAAATGCCACCGTAGCCGAACTGTACCGCTGTTTAGCGGCATTAACATCGAGCACTGCTTGGTTAACCGCTTTATTCAAGTTATTCTTCGTCAGTTGCTCACTAGCTTCGGCCTGCTTTAAACCGATCTTTGCTTTAGCAACATTTACTTTATTCTGATTTCTAGAAAAAATGGGAATAGCTAGTGACAAACCTGTAAAGAAAGATTTATTATCGGAAATCTGCTGACCAAAAGGAACCCTGAATAATGTTGCGGGATCCAGTGGATCCGTCTGCCTAGTTGTTGCAGAAGAATAATTTGTACCATAACTTACATTCAAATTGAGTGTAGGATAATACCCGCCCTTTGCGATGTCGATTTGCTTTAATGCGACTTCTTTATCCAATCCAGCTTTGTGGATATCCGGTTGCAATGTTAAAGCCTTTTGGTATATATCGACCGCATTTTTATCTTCAGCATGAACTAATACCGATTCTAAGTTCGGACGTTCTAAAGAGATTGCGGTTTCAGGAGGCATTTCCATCAATTGCTTTAGGGTCAACAAAGACATTTCATATGAATTCTTCAAATTCACTTTGTTCAGTTCATTCGTAGCAACCTGATTTTTTGATTTTGCCAGATCGGCAATCGTTTTATTACCTACTGCAAATTGGATGGAATCCAAAGAAAATTGTTGCTTCGATAAAGCGATCTGATCATCACTGGCAACCATCATTTCATGATTGGTAATAGCTTCCAAATAATTCACCAAGACATTTAGAATTAGATCATTTTTTATCTTATCTACCTGCGTCGCTGTGGACTCTAGTTGCAATTTATTCGCTTTGATCTGATTGACCTGTTGAAAACCCTGAAATAAATTGACACTCGATCCCACCGAGCCACTAGTTCCTTTTGTCCAGGTGTTATTGACGATTCGTCCGGAAGTTAAATCGAAACCAAAGCCATAACGGAAACTTTGATCCACGGAGGCACTTAGGTCTGGCAACAAATTGCTTTTTGATTGAAATAGATCTTGTTCTGCAAGATCTTTATTCAATGCAGCTTGCTTGATCTGTACATTACGTTCCAAGGTCATTCGTATAGCTTCTTGCACCCCGACGACCTGCTGGGCCTGAACCAGATCATTTGTCCCTAGAAATAATCCAGTAAATATTACTGCAGAATAATAAAATCTTTTCATGTCCATATGTAGAACCATACATTTTTTTTTAGATTTGAACTTCATTTATCGGTTATGTATTTTGTCAAATCTCCATTCTTCCTGAGATGGCTGTATCCCAAATCAATATGGAATATGCCACGTACTGAAAAAAAGGTCTACCTCACTTTTGACGATGGTCCAATTCCTGAAATTACACCTTTTATACTCGATATCCTAAAAAAATATCAGGTGAAGGCAACATTTTTTTGTGTTGGTGAAAATATTAAAAAAAATCCACATTTGTTTCAACGAATTTTAGATGAAGGACATCAGGTCGGCAATCACACCTACAACCATCTTAAAGGCTGGGACACGAATGACGATCAGTATCTAAAGAATATTGCACAATGCCAGGAATTGACGCAAACGGATCTTTTTCGTCCTCCCTATGCAAAAGCTTCGAGATCACAGCTCCAGCAGCTCTATAAGCAATACCGCGTCATCATGTGGGATATTATGTCAGGCGATTTTGATCAGAACTTAAGTCCTCAAAAATGCCTGAAAAATGTTTTACCTAACATCAAAAATGGCTCCATTATTATCTTTCACGATAATATCAAAGCCATTCCGCGTGTAGAATATGTCCTACCTAAAACAATAGAATTTCTATTAAAAAATCACTATCAGCTTTCTGTAATAGGCTAAAACTAAGGCCGGCTTCTAGCCAACGCGACCTCAGATTCGTAATATTTGCCAACACTGACACTAAAATAGCCTAGCGCATTATTGGAAAGATTTGAGATTGGGTTGGAAGGTGACGCCGATCCGGGATTAATCATCTGAAAACTATTCCAGTAATTATAGGCTCCAACATCGATACATTGACGCAAAATACGTACACGATCTCCTATCTTTAGATCCCTATCTCTGTCTATAATATCATGTTGCACTTCCAGGCCGTTGTTATATTTATCGCTAAATACGTCAATAAAACGTAGCTTGCCCCCATTAACGGACATTTTATACTTATAATAGTTACCGATTTCTGGCGGATCCGTAAATACGAGTGTTGGGTAATAAATTGTATCCGTAAATATAATGCGCTCGGAGAGCCCTATCGAATCCACATCCACATAGCTGGGAACCTTTGACGTTCCCTGGATCTCCCTTCCATCAGCCGTCTTTACCTGAAGCTGGTAAGTAGCTTTCTCCTGCAAGCGTAATGTCTTATTTGTATAAACGCCATCTGCCCCTGCCAAAAACGTATAAGTACGATTATTCTGCATATTCTTAACAGTCACCTCGGCATCTGTTATCGGAGCAAGCAGGGAATCTTTAATGCTGACAACCTGCTGAATACTGATCTCGTGCTGTTGATCCGAAACCATCAAGTCAGCTGTAATAACTAACTGCCCCGTGTTCTCTGGCAGTTCCAAATCTATTTTGTCTTCGCAGCTCCCTAAAGTAAATAAAGCAACAGCAATAACTCCTAATATCTTCTTCATTCTTTGCTAAAATTTAAAATTCCACGTAATCGACGGTATCGTCCCAAATAATGCTATTCGATAAATCTCCGTGACATTGGATTGTCCCTCTTTCTCTCTAAAATCAATCAAATAGGCATTTTTTCGATTATAGGCATTATAGAGCCCAAAAGACAAGCTCGAATAGCTATTTTTTGTCCGCTTTATATCATAGGTTGCGGCCAGATCTAAGCGGTGATAAGCAGGCATCCGCTGCCCATTTCTTTTATCATAATAGAAGATCGTACGATCGTCAACAAAATATTTACCCGCTGGCATTGTCACAGCATCGCCTGTATAATAGACAAAATTGGCGCTTAAATTCCATTTCGGATTTAACTGATACTGTGCGACAATAGCGATATTATGTGTTTTATCCTGCCGGGCACTGAACCATTCCCCATCATTGATCTGCTCAAACTGCCGTTCACTTTTCGATAAAGTGTAGCTGAGCCATCCATTGAATCGTCCCAGCCTCTTTTTTAGGAACCATTCGATTCCATACGCCCGGCCTTTTCCAAACAGCAATTCACCTTCCAGCAGTTCATTTGCCTGCAGGTCGGCACCGTTTCGGTAATCTATCTGGTTCTTTAAATCTCTATAATAGCCTTCGACAGAAAACTCATATTTATTGGATGCAAAATTTCTAAAGTAGCCAAGAGAATACTGATTTGACAATTGCGGTTTAATCGTGTTATTGCTCAATACATATTGATCGGTAGGAAGACTACTCGTGGTATTGCTCAGTTGGTGCAGATACTGAACATTGGTATTGAAAGATGCCTTAAGCGTCGTCAGATCATTAATGGCGTAATTTAAAGAAACCCGCGGTTCCAGATAGAAATACTTTTTCCCCATCTTGGCATTGCCCACATAGGTAGAGTCCACCGCTTCTCCGGCACTATCGAACGTATAAAATGTTCCCGGCCCCAATGTGGCATAAGCGGATGCTCTCAGTCCGTAGTTTAATTTTAAACGATCGGTAATAGACCAGTCATCCGTTAAATAAGCTGCGATATCCGCCCCTTTTCGATGCTGAATTTGCAATGAATTGACCTTCGAATCTTCCCCCGCTTCTATACTTGCTGGTCTAATTTCCTGCAAGGCTGCCTGCAGTCCAAATTTTAGATTGTGACGGTCCGAGAGACTGTATTGAAAATCTTGTTTAAAATTGTAATTATAGATGTCCGAACGGATTTTAAAGTTGTTGTCATCCTCAATCTTAACCTGATAATTGAATTTACTAAAAATAAGCGTAGTATTACTAAACAACCTATTGCTCCAGACATGGTTCCAGCGCATCGTTCCGGTGGCATTGCCCCAATTGAAATCAAACAGATCATGGTAAGCCATGGCATCTTTACCAAAATATCCCGATAAGTAAAGCGTATTCTTATCGTTGATACGGTAATTGAACTTTGCATTGAGGTCATAAAAAAACAGGGCACTTTTCTTTATATTTTCATCACTGGAAAGTTTCAGGAAAAGATCAGCATACGTCCTTCTACCCGAAATCATAAATGAACTTTTGCCTTTTTGGATCGGCCCCTCCACTTTTAATCTCGAAGCAATGAGTCCCAAGCCTCCTTCGACATTAAAATGCTGATTATTCCCGTCCAAGGTTGTTATTTCCATCACTGAGGATATTTTACCTCCATACTGAGCAGGCACGCCACCTTTATAAAAATTAACGTCTTTGATCGCGTCAGAGTTAAACGTAGAGAAAAAACCAAACAAGTGTGAGCTATTATACACCGGAGCTTCATCCAGCAAAATCAGGTTTTGATCGCCGCCGCCGCCACGTACATAAAAATTACTGCTGCCTTCTCCACCACTCGTCACCCCCGGAAATAGCTGAATGGTCTTGAGAATATCCTTTTCTCCAAATAATACGGGGACTTTTTCGATTTCCTTAGGACTAAACTGTGTCAGCCCGGGGGTTAGATCCTTTATTGATTTGCGCCTATTTCCGGTAACGGTCACCTCAGCCAATTGATTTTCTTCGGGAACCAGCTGTATGATGTACGTCGAATCTTTATCCAAACGAACAGAAAACGCCTTAGTTCGATAGCCAACAGACGATACTTCCATTCCCTTACTGCCATCACGAACAGACAAACTAAAAAAACCGTATTTATTTGAAGCGGTAGATTTCTTTTCAGAATCATTTCGTATTACGGCACCAATAATATTCTCACCGCTGATACTGTCCCTAACAAATCCAGAAATAGATTTAGACTGTTGACTATACGCTTGCTGTGCGCAGAACAAAATGGAAGAACAATAAAAAACAACCTTTATAGGTTTAAACATAATCAAGTGAAGTCAAAAATTTTGCTGAAAATAATAAAAAAGCCTTACAATTTGTAAGGCTTAATAATAAGTTTATAATTTGTTAGTTAAGGTCTCTGTTTAACAAAAATAGCAATTTATTCATTTATGCCAAATATTTATCTATTTTTCTTTTCACCTTTTTCTGGCTGATCAAAATATCCCTTAAAAAAAGCCATCTGGTAGATAATTGACCTTGACCAATATTCCCAATTATGCCCCCCCTCGCTTGTGACAAAAGTGTGGTTTATATTATGATACATCAATTTGTCATGCAAGGCAACGTTAACCGCATAAAAGAAATCTTCTTTGCCGCAATCTATAATTAATCGCAATCCGTTATTGACGAGCTTAGGTACCATATTAATAACGACGCGATTGTCCCATTCCGGTGGAGCGTCCGCATAAGTCCCGATACGATCCTTAATTTCCCAGTTCAAAGGAAAAGGTCTAAAATCCACCCCTCCCGCCGTACTCCCAGCAGCACCATACACATCCTGATGTTTAATCGCCAGCGACAGGGCGCCATGCCCCCCCATACTCAGTCCCGAAATTGCCCGTCCTTTACGGTCTTTGATCGTCGAATAATGTGTATCTATATAATCAATCAATTCCTTCGACACAAACGTCTCATATTGATAATTTTTATCGTTCGCAATATCCCAATACCAACTTCCAAAACCGCCGTCGGGACAGACCACCATATAGCCATATTGATCGGCCAGTGCACTCACACTGGAATTTTTAACCCAATTGCTATAATTGCCCGAGTAGCCATGCAGTAAGTAAAGAACTGGATAATTCTCTCCTTTGGAATACTTTTGTGGCAGTATAACCACTGTCTTAATTGCTTTACTCATGGCTTGGCTCTGGATAGAAAGCGTATCCACTTTAGCCGCATGCACCTGCGCCATTGAACATAAGAAAACAGCAAAAGCCAGGAGCAAGCGGCTTATGCCATCCACGCGGCATAATGAAACCTTGACAGCTTCTGGCATAGCAATGATGTGTGCTGTGCGATAGGAAAAAGGTTTAGTTGTTATCATACATTATCGAGTTTTTTCAAAAAAATAAAGATAGGATTTTAAACCAAATGGGCGTTCGCTAATTGTATAAAAACCATTTCCATCATGATCGAAGGCAATTGCTTCTCCCTGAGGTTCCACTTGATAAGGAACAATGACTGGTTTCTGCTGTAAAACCTGTTTCCAGGATTCATGTCCATTTCTCTGCCAGTAGAAAATCGAGGTGATATTCTTCACAAGCAACTCCTTACCTGTGGGATCTATAGCCGCAGCGGTAGCAAAAGTAAAGGGAAGTTCGACGACCTTGTTTAACGTAAAATATTGTTGCCTTTTATTCCCGAATACATCAGCACAATATACCGTTGAGCGGAACTCCCGCTTGGATATGACATAAAGCAGATTGTCAATTGGATCGATCATCATCGATTCGGCATCTAAACGTTTCTGACCTGGAAATTTCAAAAAAATGACCCGGATAGATTCCTTGGCGACAACATCAGAGTCTTCAGCATGTGGCTCTGGAAATACGTATAAGCAGGTCCAAGTTCTTTTACCCGTATTATTTCCAATATCGGCCAGTACAAGAAAATACCTATCAGCAATTTTAACCCGATCAATATCTTCACAATCTACTACAGACACTCCTTCAAGTTTAACTTTCTTCAACAATTTAGCCTGACGATCAATCAGATAAACATTTGGACCATCGCCACTGTCATTGTGCACCCAGAAATTACCTTTTCTATAGGACTCCGTGATACCAGAAACCTCCTTCAGTTGCGGATCTGTCAGTTCACCGACTGCGATTTGCGTTTTAAAATAATCCTTGCTATTTTGGCAATACACCTGCCGACTCAGTAGAAAAATGGTCGTCAGCAGGCACAGTTTGATCCATGCAATATTCATGTTTAAAGATACGTTTTTATTGATATTTACATTCCAATTATGAAGAAGTCTCCAAAATACTGTTCAGTTCTATTTCTTTTCATGCTCTTTCTCCCTTCATATCATTTACTTGCCCAAAATTCCTCATTTCGGATTAAAGTAAAAGCGGGCCTTCAAAATACCCCTCCATATCTTGTTAAGTATTACAATAGCAAAAATTGGGAAAAATTCTATGCCAGCATTTTAAAATTCGAATATGATCCTAAATATGAATATGACATCAAGGTTGCTAAACATAAAGCGGGGTCAAATTCCACCTATACTTTAATGAAGACGATCGCAAAATCATTGTCTGAAAATACTGACGTTGCAACATGGGAGATTAGCGACAGCTATGTCAATGCACAGCGTCTTGGAAAGTTAAAATGTTTGCAGATAAAAACCGATAAAAAGAATAAATGGGAATACTTAAATACGTCCATCCGTGGTTTCGATTATCAAGAAGGTTATCGATACCGCATTCGGGTTAAACAAACGAAACAAAAAGATATAGACACGATCGATTACAGCTTAGTTGAAATTATTTCAAAAGAAAAAACAAACGAACTACCGAGCGTCGCCGCATTCCTCGCTCGCTTTAAATGGAATTTACTTCAACTGAATGGAAAAGATGTTACCGACAGTAAAGCAAGCATCGGCTTTGATGCCAAAAATGGCACGGTCGCAGGTACAACTGGATGTAATAATTTTTGGGGGAATTTCAGCATTAAAGGCAATCAAATCAGCTTCCCTCATCTAGCGAGTACCATGCGCGCGTGTAATGGCGCAAATATCGAGAATGATTTTTTTCAAATTTTTGAGCAGAAACAGATTCAATTCGATATCGCCGAGCAAACTTTAAACCTGTATATAGACGGAAAATTAATCATGATCTTTGGATTGGAACGAGAATAAAAAAACACCCGAAGCCTGGGGGACTTCGGGTATCTTAGCCATATTATTAACCTATTTTATGAAAAGTATTTATGCCATTTGGAAATGACATAAACAAATATGTGAAATAAATCGGAGACAAACGAAAGCATAATATCATTTTAACAGAATTTTAACATTTGAAAAAACATTGAGACAAATAGGCATAAAAATGATTCATTTTGACTCATTCCAAGCAAAAAAAATCCCGTATCTTACCAATTTAAACCGACATAATGATTAAAACATTTTTTACATCAACAGCTTTACTATTCACATCCACACTATTTGCCCAGAAGAACCCTGTTATAACAGGCAACTATGCCGATCCGGAGGGTATTATCTATGGTAATAAATATTGGATTTTCCCGACTTATTCAGCTCCTTATGAAGAGCAGGTCTTCTTTGACGCCTTTTCATCATCCGACCTTGCAACCTGGACTAAACACAATCGTATTTTGGAAAATAGCAATGTTAAATGGGCAAAAAAGGCCATGTGGGCACCTGCAGTACTTGAAAATAATGGAAAATACTACCTATTTTTTGGCGCAAATGACGTCCATCAGGGAGAAATAGGCGGTATTGGTGTCGCAGTCGCCGACAAACCAGAAGGGCCTTATACTGATCTATTAGGCAAACCTTTAATAAATGATATTATCAATGGCGCCCAGCCTATAGATCAGTTTGTTTTCAAAGATAAAGACGGCACCTTCTACATGTATTACGGCGGTTGGAAGCATTGCAATGTGGTCAAGCTCAAACCAGATTTCACCGGCTTGCTTCCTTTTGATGACGGCACCTTTTACAAGGAAATTACCCCCAAGGATTACGTCGAAGGACCATTTATGTTTATAAAAGATGGAAAATATTATTTCATGTGGTCGGAAGGTGGCTGGACAGGCCCCGACTACAAAGTCGCTTATGCCATCGCCGACTCGCCTTTTGGACCTTTTGAGCGCATCGGAACAATATTGGAACGGGATCCCGAAGTCGCTGTTGGCGCCGGGCATCATTCTGTCATCAAAGTACCTAACAAAGACAAGTATTTTATTGTCTATCACCGTAGACCGCTTGGCAAAGATGGAGCCAATGAACGGGTCACCTGTATCGAAGAAATGAAATTTGACAAAAATGGACATATCATACCGGTTAAGATGACCTTTACAGGTGTCAAATATCCATTAAAATAGAAGAAATACTTAATTTTTGCAAACAACAAAAAAGCCCAGTTCAATCGAACTGGGCTTTTTTATGAAAACAATTATTGCCTAAATGCTAGCAATTGTATTATTCAATGTTTCAGACGGACGCATTGCCTTAGCGGCCAATTCATCATTCGGGAAATAGTAACCACCGATGTTTTGTGCATGCCCCTGTGCAGCGATCAGCTCTTCATTGATTTTCGCTTCATTATCTGTCAACACCGTTGCAACAGTTGCAAATTTCTCTGCCAATTCAGCATCTTTTGTCTGTGCTGCCAAAGCTTGAGCCCAATATAGTGTTAAATAGAAATGTGATCCACGATTATCAATCTGACCAACTCTACGTGCTGGAGATTTGTCGTTCGCCAAGAATTTCTCCGTTGCTTCATCCAAGGTCTCCGCCAAAACAAGTGCTTTTGGATTATTTTGTGTTTGAGATAAGTGTTCCAAAGAAGCACCAAGTGCCAAGAATTCACCCAATGAATCCCAACGTAAGTAACCTTCTTGAAGGAACTGTTCTACGTGTTTCGGAGCCGAACCACCAGCACCTGTTTCAAACAAACCACCACCATTCATCAATGGAACTATAGACAACATTTTAGCTGATGTGCCCACTTCTAAGATCGGAAATAAATCCGTCAAATAATCACGTAATACGTTACCAGTCACGGAAATAGTATCTTCGCCTTTACGAATACGTTCCAAAGAGAATTTCGTCGCATCAATCGGAGATAAAATACGAATATCCAGACCAGTTGTATCAAAGTTTGGCAAGTATTTTTCTACTTTTTTGATAATTTCTCTATCATGTGCACGGTTTTTGTCTAACCAGAATACTGCAGGCGTTTCAGAAAGACGGGCGCGGTTTACCGCTAATTTCACCCAATCCTGAATCGGCGCATCTTTCGTTTGACACATACGGAAGATATCTCCTGTCTCCACTTTTTGCTCCATGAAAACATTTCCTTCAGCATCGACCACGCGAATGACACCATTGCCTGCCGCTTGGAAAGTTTTATCATGGGATCCGTATTCCTCAGCTTTTTGCGCCATCAAACCTACGTTTGGCACAGAACCCATTGTTTTAGGATCTAATGCACCATGCTCCTTACAGTCTTCAATTGTCGCTTCGTAAACACCAGCGTAACAACGATCAGGAACCATAGCAATAGTATCTTCTTCTTGCCCCTCTTTATTCCACATCTTACCGCCGATACGGATCATTGCTGGCATAGAAGCGTCAATAATCACATCAGAAGGCACGTGGAAATTTGTAATACCTTTATCCGAGTTGACCATCGCTAAGGCTGGACCATTTTCGATAGCAGCGTCGATAGCAGCTTTCACTTCAGCCTCTTTTGAATGGCCTGCGATTTTAGCATAAACCTCGCCTAAACCGTTATTTTTATTGATACCCAGCTCTTTGAACAAATCGCCGTATTGTGCAAATACATCCGCAAAATAAGTTTCAACAACAGCGCCGAAGATAATCGGATCAGAAACTTTCATCATGGTTGCCTTTAAATGCGCAGACAATAATACGCCTGCGGCTTTCGCTTCAGCGATAGCATCTGCCACGAAAGCTTTCAATGCGGTTAAGCTCAACGTTGAAGAATCAATAACCTCACCTGATTTCAATGCCGAAAGCCCTTTCAATTCTGTCACCGCACCGTTGGCATCTACAAATTCTATTTTAAACTGACCCGCATTCTCGACAGTTACTGATTGCTCAGATCCATAGAAATCACCTGATGTCATCGAAGCTACTTTCGTTTTGGAATCTTTGGCCCAAGCACCCATTTTATGTGGGTTTGCTTTCGCATAATTCTTAACCGCTTTAGGTGCACGGCGATCTGAGTTTCCTTCACGTAATACAGGATTTACAGCAGAACCCAATACTTTGGCATATTTAGCTTTGGCTGACTTTTCTTCTTCTGTGGACGCTTCATCAGGATAGTTCGGAACAGCGTATCCTGCTTGCTGCAATTCAGCGATAGCACCTTTTAACTGCGGAATTGACGCAGAAATATTCGGTAATTTAATGATGTTTGCTTCAGGAGTTGTTGCCAATTGACCCAACTCAGCCAATGCATCAGCAATTTTTTGATCTTCTTTTAAAAATTCTGGAAAGCTAGCAAGAATACGGCCTGCTAAAGAGATATCTCTCAATTCAACCTCGATACCAGCTGTAGCTGTAATCGCTTGAACGATAGGCAAAAACGAATAAGTCGCTAATAACGGAGCTTCATCTGTTTTTGTCCAAACAATTTTTGATTTGTTTGACATAGTAATCTATTAGAAATATGTTTAATTTTTAATGCTATGTGAAATCATTGAAAAATCTGAATTTCTCAAAAATTCGCCTAAAGATAAGAATTAATGCTATAATTAACGAGGAATTACACCCCTTTTGACAATAAAATTGTGAAAATAAATATATTTTGGCAATACAGAATAAGTCGCTTCCCCTCTCCCCAAAAGTATCCCTCTTGACATTTCAGTGACCGGATACTACAGGCGAAATCCTATTTTAGCTCAAATTAAAAACACGACTGACAATGAAAACATTCAAATTGAACAATGGAGTTGAAATTCCGGCAATTGGATTTGGAACCTGGCAAATTCCAGAGGGCGAAGAAGCTTATCAGGCAGTTAAAGAAGCTCTTGCCGCTGGATATACACATATCGACACCGCGGCCATATATGGCAACGAAAAAAGTGTTGGAGAGGCGATAAAAGACAGCGGTATCGATCGTAATTCGCTGTTTATTACCACAAAACTATGGAATACCGAGCGTGGATATGATAAGACAATTGCTGCATTTGAAAAATCGCTCAACGATTTACAATTGGATTATCTCGATCTCTACCTGATTCACTGGCCAGCCAACGAAACACAATTTGCAAACTGGTCTGATATCAACGCCGATACCTGGCGAGCTTTCGAACATCTGTACCAACAGGGGAAAATAAGAGCGATCGGCGTAAGTAATTTCCCTAAAGACTACCTCGCCAAATTATTGGAGTCAGCGAAAATTATCCCTGCAGTGAATCAAATTGAATTTCATCCGGGCTACCTTCAGGAAGATACAGTGGCACTCTGCCAATCTAATGACATCCTTGTTCAGGCTTGGTCACCACTGGGTTCGGGCAGAATATTGCAAGATGAAACGCTCGTTGCACTGGCTAAGGAAAAGAATACAAGTGTTGGACAAATCTGTATCAAATTTGCTTTGTCGCAGGCTATCTTGCCGCTGCCAAAATCAACTAATCCCGAGAATATAAAAAGAAATTTAGCTATCGACGATTTTGAGCTGACAACAAACGATATCAAAACTATCCGTGACCTTCCTGAACTAGGTTTTTCTGGATCTGACCCTAAAAAAGTCGCTTTCTAGGGTACTAAAATACCATCATTGCGGCTTCCTTAATGTGAGTCCAATGATGGTGTTTTTTGAACATTTTTTGTTTCTACAATAATGACACCGCTTGCACCCTGCAAACCATATATGGCGGTATCGACCGGATCTCGAAGAACCTTGATCGATACAATATTTTCCTTAGGCATCTTTTCAAAAATATACATCTCAGACAATTTTCCATCAATAACGACAAGAGGATCATTTTTCGAAGCTATAGCTATCAATTGCTTTTTTCCTTCCGCATCTACTTTTACAACAGAACGCCTACCATGGTTTCCCAAGAAAACAAAATTACTATCCGCAGGAAGCGACTGAATAAAATCATCGTACAAGCGTTTAGAAAATGATAAGCTCGAAAGCGCCTCATTGAACTGGGAAGCTACAGCGTCTAGTTCAGCCTTATTTCCCTTATAATATAATATATCGATTGCTTTTCCCTCTTTAATTGCCACGAGACTCAGTGCAGGTGGCAAGTCTATTGCAGTGAGATTTCCCTTATAGGATTTGTAGCTAAATTTAGCTAAAACAAGACTGTCAACTAGCTGTTTGACTTGTGCCACATACTTATTGTCAACGTAGAAATTTTTATGGATGGTAAAAGATTCACCCTGCAGTGTTTGAACGTTTATAGCGAAGGATCTAGATAAGCTATAACCATTATATAGCCAATCTCCAAATTTCAGAAAAGTAATATCATCTTTGTTCTCCAGCTTATGTTGTGCAGGTGAAATCTGAAACAACAGCAGAAAAATAGCAACTAACTGTATTCTTCGCATATTAATTTTTTAAAATAAACTAGGCTAATATATGTTTTATATCTTTATATTAAAGCGAAGAAATGAATGAAATACAGCTCATAGACCAATCAGAACTCTCCCAAAAAGGAGAAGAATACAACTATCATCCATTAAGCACGACTTGTATCCTATTATATAAAGGCGCAGCAACAATAAATTGCAATGGTTCTCCGGTCGAACTCAAAGCCGGGTGCATTTTCTTTATCAGCTATAATAAGTACTACAGCTTTATGGACATCAGTACCGATGCTGTTTTCAAAATCTTAAATTATGACCGTAATTTTTCCAACAGAATAAGGTTATCAATCAGCAGATATGATGCTTATCGACTCATCAATGCTAATAGCTCCGCTCCATTTACTCCTTCTACAGATGACTTTGAAACGATTTGGACATTACTATCAACCTTACATCGCAACCGCAAAAGGCCCACAGATCTAAAAAAAGATTTTCTTCAAAAAGCCGAAATCAATATTTTTATGGCCATTATCTATCTTTTGGCCGATGTGATCTATATTGCCGGTGAAAGTTCCAATCAGATCCGCAATAAAAGAAAGGAAGAAATCACCGTACATTTTTTACAACTTATTGCCGATCATTACAAAACGCAGCGCGACCTCGCATTCTATGCCGACCACCTCCACATTTCCATCAAATACCTGTCGATCAGCGTCAAGGAAATTACAAAAGAATCGCCATCTGAAATTATCAGTAACTGGCTGATCACTGAAGCCAGAGCCCAACTGATCATTTCTACCAAAACAATCAACCAGATATCACAGGAGTTTAACTTTTCAGATCAGTATGCATTTAGCAAATTTTTTAAAAAACATGTTGGTATAACACCCAAGCTATTTCGCGAACAACAGACAACTCTTGTTACCAATTGAACATCATAAAGCAGGAATTAAACATTCCTTGTCACCCCAAGACATGCTAACTTTGTATCACATATATAAACAAAGTTAAATAAAGTTAAATACCATGAATACAAAGTCAAGAGCCAGAAAAATAGGTTTTTACTTGACGTTATGCTTCTTTACATTCTTTTGCAATCAAACATACGGTCAAGACAGCATAAACAGCCGAAAAATAACAATTGAAACACTGTTTGAACTTGCCATCCATCATCATCCGAATCTTATTGTTTCGGCATCGGCCGTAAGTATCGCCCAACAAAAAACAGAAGTTGCAAAATTAAGAAGGCTTCCCGAAATCAGTGCTTCGGCGTCGGCTTTTTATCTCGGCGACGCCGCATTAATTGACAAAGACTTATCGGGCTCAGAGAAAGTCCCTTTACCCCATTTCGGTAACAACTATGCATTGGAAGCGAAAGAACTTATCTGGAAGGGAGGTGCTGTAAAAAATAGCATCAAAGCTTCGTCTCTTGGCGAAGAACTGGCTGAATTGGACCATAAGAATGAAGAACAGAACATTAAAATTTTGGTCTTGGGTTATTATCTTGATCTCTTCAAACTTAGGAATCAGGAAGCTGTTTATAGTCAGAATATCGATCTGGCGCACAAAAGACTGGACCTGACTGACAAATTATATAAACAAGGAATGATCACCAAAAATGATGTCATCCGCAACCAATTGCAAATATCCGAGCTGGAGTTGGCAAAAGAGGTCATTCAAAACAACATGAAAATCCTGAATGATGAGCTTATTGTTGCATTGGGACTACAAGAGGGCACAGTAATTGAGCCAGATGATAAATTATTAAATAGCAGCTTTCAGCTGGCAGACCTCGCGAGCTTGAAACAAGATGCTTATGTATCCAGCCCGGGCCTTCAACTTGCCGCCAAAGAGACTGAGCTCCTGCATACCGAAAAAGATATTACAAAATCAGAGAAATCGCCTGCTCTTAGCATTTTCGCGGGCAACAGCCTTGTCAAACCAATCACCAATGTGATGCCGGTTATTGATAAATACATGAATACCTGGAATACCGGTATCTCCCTGAGCTATAATATTTCTTCGTTATACACAACAGGAAAAAAGCTTAAGCTAAATGATCTGCAAATTGAAAAAAACGAGAAATATGAAAGCGCACTGAAACAAAAAACCAGCGTAGCTGTTAATACTGCATACATTAAATACAATGAGGCCTATTCGCAACGCAAGACGCTGGAGTACAACAAAGCACTTGCTGATGAGAACTACCGCATTATTGAGAAAAAGTATTTGAACCAATTGGCGTTGATCGTCGATATCATGGATGCTTCAAACTCAAAACTTGAAGCAGAATTGAAATACACAAATGCTGAAATCAATATTGTGTATGCATATTACAAACTTTTAAAAGAGACTGGAAAGATCTAGTACATTTTCCCTTTGCCTAATTTAATCAGTTTTATATGTAAGGCCTCGTTAAGAAATTAATGGGGCTTTTTTTTATCCGCAATACTGCACTATTTTAACTCATTATTATGGCAAATTCATTTTTCAAAACAATCCGGACATCAATTAAACACTGGTATATTCCACTGATTATCGGTATTCTTTTAATCCTCTTAGGTTTCTATACCATTTCAACCCCTGTTGCTTCATTTCTCACATTAGCAATTCTTTTCTCTTGGTCGTTTATTATTTCCGGCATTCTGGAGATCATCTTTGCGGTACAGAACAAAGATGAGGTAGATGGCTGGGGCTGGTATCTCACCGGAGGTATCCTCTACACGCTATTCGGAATATTACTGATTTCCAACCCTTTGCTTTCCGCCAGCACACTGGCATTTATTGTGGGTTTCTATGCACTATTTAAATCCTTCCAGCTGCTGTCCTTCTCCTTTGACCTCAAAAATTACGGCAGTAAGTCCTGGGGATGGAATTTGCTGTTTGCCATTTTAGGTATTATTTTCAGTTTTATTTTACTTTGGAATCCGCTCTTTGCCGGTTTTTCCTTGGTTATCTGGACAGGTATGGCTATTAGTACAGTGGGATTTGCGGCTTGTGTATTTGCATTTCAGCTAAAAAGTCTCAAAGATATACCAAACAAACTGCCAGACGAGTGGAAAGAGCGTTACCAAAAGCTTAAAGAAGAATTTGATCAGCATCGCAAATAAAAAAAAGGGCTGAATGCAATGCCCCCGAAAGCTAGACACTTTCTGGGGACATTGCAGCTTTAAAAATCAAAGCTATTTACGTATTTCAACAACCTCAAAAGGTACTTTAGCCAGCGGATAATCCTGCTTATTCGTTTTTACCTGACTTATTTTCAGGATCACTTCAAAACCTTCATAAATTTCACCAAAAACGGTAAAATCATGATCAAGTCTCGGCTGACCACCGTGGGCGAGATATTCTTTACGTTGGACATCGGTATATTTAATTCCTTTCTTTGCCTCCAGACTATCAAGCTCAGGTGCTGTGATTTTCTTTCCGACCACAAAATAGATCTGGTTCAGGAAAGACGCTTTTTCAGGATTTCCATCCCGCCCCGCGCCCAGTGCGCCCATTTTATGAAAAGCACGGTCGTCGAACTCAGCTGCCAATCGCGGTTTTTGATGCCGCGGATCTGCGGCCTCCCGTTTTTCAATGTCAAAATCATGCTCTCCACCCTGCACAACAAAATTTTCGATAATGCGATTAAACAGTGCTCCCTGATAAACACGATCTTGAATTGACCGCAGCATCAAATCGCGGTGATGTGGTGTATAATCATAGAGTACAACTTTAAAATCGCCAAAAGCAGTCTTGAAAAGCAAGTGTTTTGACTGTGCATAGCAATTACCCAGTGCGATCAAAGCAAAGCATAGGATCAGCTGAATTTTCTTCATAGTGAACATAAATCAGTTTTTAGAATTCACATAAAAATACACTAAATTTCGATTTTTGAAAGTCGTTTTCCATCTATCTTTCTTTTGCACCAAAAGAACGGATACCCCAGATTCTTCCAAAATTTTACTTGCACTAAAAAATTACAGGTATTGGGCACAATTAAAACTTGCAAATAAGCATAAATTTATCTTAGTTTTGATTAAAACTATTCAAGACTATGCAGTATACAGCAAATCCAGACCGATACCAAGATATGATTTATAATCGGTGTGGTCAATCCGGTCTTTTATTGCCCGCAATCTCTTTGGGAATGTGGCATAATTTCGGTGATGACACGCCACATCAAACCAAAGTCGATATATGCACTACGGCATTTGACCTCGGAATTACGCATTTTGACCTTGCAAACAATTATGGCCCACCTGCTGGGAGTGCCGAAAAAGCATTCGGACAAATATTAAGAGAGCAATTTCAGGGCTTACGCGACGAAATGATTATTTCATCAAAAGCAGGTTATCACATGTGGAATGGGCCGTACGGAGAATGGGGTAGCCGCAAATATCTGATATCGAGCTGTGAGCAATCGCTAAAACGCTTAGGTATCGACTATGTTGATATTTTCTATTCACATCGTTTTGATCCCAACACGCCCTTAGAGGAGACCATGTTGGCCCTGGATCAGCTGGTTCGTAGCGGAAAAGCGCTTTATGTCGGTATTTCGTCCTATAACTCGCAACGCACAAAAGAGGCCTATGAGATCCTGAAATCCCTCGGTACACCTTTTATTATTCATCAACCCAGCTATTCCATGCTCAACAGATGGGTCGAGTCCGATGGATTACTTGATACGTTAGATGCAATAGGTATTGGGTCCATCGTGTTCTCTCCTTTAGCACAGGGCATGCTTACAGACAAATACTTACAGCATATTCCTCAGGATAGCCGTGCATCTCAGTCAAAATCACTTCAGACAAAATTCCTGAACGAAGAAAATCAAAAGAATATCCAGGCTCTACATGCGATTGCGCAGCGCAGAGGACAGTCATTAGCGCAAATGGCTATTGCCTGGGTTTTACGTAAAAAGCAGGTTACATCGGCGCTAATTGGCGCATCAAAACCACAACAGGTCATTGATTGCGTTGGTGCATTGAAGAATCTATCATTCAGCCCGGAGGAAATTCACGAAATTGATCTTTATGCAAAAGATGGCCATATTAATATCTGGGCCAAATCAGCAGAAATTGATTAAGATCAGTACCGCGGAAGTTTTTCTGGAGAAATTGTTTCGCGACTGAGTGAATTCCTTAAAAACATCAATGAGCCCGGCTATCGCCGGGCTCATTTCATGATTAACCCATTTTTTTCAATATCTTTTCAAAGGTGTTGATATTCCGGCTTGTCATCTTATCTTTAAGATTCTTTTTCCCCAAGACCTTTCCAAAGCTGGAATCCAAGGTATTTCCCTTGGGCACTCGCCAATAAAAGACCGCATTGACGATCTCAGCTTTCTCCCCCGGCACCTGTGTCGCGTTGCTGAATTCATCCATCAGTATTTTTTCGACACCTTCTGTTCCTACAAAAGCATATACATGAAAGCCTGCATCCGTTTCAAAAGGAATGTTTGCCTTTAGCAATCCCACTTCATCCGCTGAACGGATGAATAAAAAAGCTTCATAAGAAAAATACGCCGACATAGACTTCTCCAATAGCTGCTTGAGTTGTTCGGCCGCTTGGTCTGATGAAAAAACAATATTACCAGAAGCCAGTACCGAAGTAACGTCCGTTACACCGGCATCCTTAAAAACCTGACAAACATCAGCCATTTTCATATTGGTTCCTTTCACATTGACGCCGCGTAAAAAAGCACAGTATTTCATCTTATTAAATTAATCGATTATTTCATCCATCGGATTCCAAAACAACTTTCTAAAATCCTTAATCCGCAAATTATTCACAACAAGCCCTTCGGCTTCAAGTCTTTCCTGAAATTCAGGCACAGCAAGCGTACCGCCGCTTGATATAACACGGTGGGCGGGAACATCGCTGGGACAACCGCCCATAGCCTTCCCGACATGCCGCGAATGATTCGGATAACCTAAGGCCTTTGCAATCGCCCCATAGGTAGTCACTCTTCCTTTCGGAATCAGTTTAGCTACATCATATACCTGCTGTTTGAATTGTTCATTCATGTTAATTTATATTTTATTTGCGCTGTCTATGCAGATCAACAAATTTCCTCTCCCCTATTCCACGGTGAAAAATAAAGGACAAACTAAGTTACAAAAAGCTTCCCGTGAGCTGCACAGTCTTTAACGGATCGCTTTCCTATTTTTTGTTTTCAAATGAATGCGGCGAGAAAGACTCTTCCAACTGTCTATATACGCGATTCCAGCTAGGATTATTATCAGCATTCAACTTTGTATATTTTCCACTTTTTGCCTGAATGCTTATTCTAATATCTATTCCATCGTATGGCTGACGCGATTCACCTTCTTTAGCATCAGCAAATTTTTCCAGATCAATCTTATCCAATAATAAGTTCCATTTATCTTCCGTATTGGCGTATGATTTTAGGGTACTATGAGCGGTATCAATTGCAGAAAACGAATGATATACACTATCTCTTGTTATCCTGATCGTATAACCGTTTGAAGGTGTGGTCGTAAATCCGCCAATGGTAGAAATTGAAACAGCGGTAATTTCATTTTTGGTGTTCTCGGCCATCACCCGATGTGAATTATGGGTACAGCTTTGCCATAAGAGTAGCTGTCCGACCAAAAGCGAGAGATTTAGAATCAATTTTCTGTCCATATCTTATTCTTTCAAACCTTAAACTCCATATTCTTTACCTATTAAACCGATCAGTTTCCCTGCACCAGCCTTAAAGCCTTTTCAAGATCGCGGTCTCTTTTAATGACAATATCCATAGGATCATAGTTTACTGGATAATCCGGCATTATACCACGACCGCGAATTGGATTTAAGGCAACCGATTCAACGCGCATCAGGGGAAAGTCTACGACGACCTTTGTGGACGGCAGCGTAAGTGTCTGCATCACCATCCCATTACAGCCTTCTTCATTCCCTGCTGTTTCTCTCCCAACGAAGGTAACATTTTTGCGCTGTGATTTAAGAGCCGCCGTAAAAAGCGCTCCCGATGAAAACGTAGCGCCATCAATTAAAACATATAAGTTTCCGTCAAAATGATCTTCTGCCATCAATGGAAGGGGTCCATATATTTTTCCCATTGCAGGTGTAGATTCCACATGGTACCATCCCCCCGTTTTATCGGTAATTTTATAACCTAACAATAAGTTGTTCATCCCTTCCCTGTCAAAATAGTTTGTGGCAGTACTTATAGCGGCACTTGGAAAGCGCGATTTAACATCTCTGACTATACTAAACGGAGCATCTGCCAGATAAGACAACAACCGGATCGCAACACGGATGTCTCCGCCCGTATTATGTCGCATATCCAAAATCAGATTTTTTATTCCATGCCCTTTTATTTGCTTGAATACCTCTTTATAAACAGCCGTATCCCCATAGGAGAATGGTTTTGTTTCAAATAATGCCGTAGCTGAATCAGCGAAAAATCGAAGCGATAGATTTCCGGTATGCCGTGCGAGGGTCCAGTTTTTATAATTATCAAAACTAGGGGCAGTTACATCTTCGAAATCTTGGCTTTTCGTTTCGACAACCACATCTTTCCGTATCCCCTCTGCAGTTTGTAGCTGTATTCGGTAAGCTCCTTCCCAATGGTAATATGCATTGCATACATCCTGAAAACCGTCATACTCACTTAAAAACAACTCTTTAAATGTTTCATTATAACCGTCCATAGCATAGCGATCAAATCCATGCGCAATAATTTTTTCTGCGGCAACACCGTTTATTCCAATAATCTCATCGCCGGTAGTCAATACATCTGTTTGATGGAAGGTTACAAAAACACGTCCCTTGCTGACAAGAACTTTAAAAGGTAAATGCGCCGGATATAAGCCGATTGGTTTTTTATACCCTACAGAATGTTTTAATTGCGTATGTCCGCATCTTAACTGACAGACGAAAGGATAGATCCGTGAAATAAACTCAGGTTCATATAGCGGCTTGACGATCGACAAAGACACTCGGTCATAAGCTTTTTGAAGGCTGTCGGACGAGGTATAATAACCATAGCCGGGGTGCATTTTCTGGATAAGCGACCAGAGCAAATTTAGATCTGAGCGCATGCTTTTTACAGAAAGCGTTTTCGGAACATCGCTTTTTTTGATCACCTTTTGCCCGTACGCCTGACTTCTACCTGACAACGAAACACCGATAAATAGAATAATTGTCAGACAACAACCTAGGATTTTATAATTTGTGTTCGTTTTCATCGCCTCCTTAAGCAAAGTTAATAATCGTTTTATGCTAACAAATATAGTTTTAAATTTAGACTCACCACATGAGTAAGATGCATAAACTAACACCCAAATTATCAGAATTTGGACAAATAAGCACACCGCAAATGAAATCGAGATAAAAGAGCCACAAATAAACCATGCAGCGTAGCATTTATCTTCTGTTTCTCAATATAAATACGAGAAGCACCGTAAAAATAATTGATATTTTTTGCACTTTTACAACAGATATAATAGAAACGCCATATTTAGATGAAGTACCTTTTTAATTTACCAGACTTTCCAAATTCAAGCTTTGTCATGCAGATTACATTTTGGACAGGTAAGCAGTTGTTGTTCAAAGACGATGCTCCAGTCGAGCAATCCGGAGAAAAAGGAAAACCTTTTTTAATACCCGATGATAACGGAACGATCGTAAAGGCCTATCCAAAGCCATCCCTTCCTGATTTTGCTCCTATACTGATCATCAATGGTGAAAAACACAGAATAGTCGCAAAACTTCCCTGGTATCAGCTTGTCCTAGCACTTCTACCACTTTTACTCCTATATGGCGGAGCCTTGGGGGGCGGCGCCGGAGCTATTGCAGCGATGCTGAATATGCAGGTATTTAGAAATGACGACAGCACAGCTGTTAAATATTTTAAGGTAATCGGTATTACATTAGCCGCTTTTGCCCTCTATTTCTTACTAGTCACAGTTATATACAATATAATAGCTTAAAACAGTATCGTCCTGAAACTTTTAATGAGAAATACCTGAGCGAATAGCTCAGGTCTCCTCAAACCATCCATCAAAACAACCCCTATTACTCAGATCAAAAAACAAAGATGCAGGGCGGAAAATAGGGGCCAAATCGGTTGTTTTGGGGTTATATGAAGTCATAAGTTTTTAATTTAAATATTAAGAGTTTTTATAACTTAAAATTAACAATTATTTTAGTTTTGGTACCCGTTCGAATGGATCTCACGGAAGCCCCATAGTCCCAGTAGGGATAAAGCACAGATAAAGCACAGATATAGCACGGATATAGCACTGTTCATGTATATAGCAAAATGTGCTTTAAGGGTGCTACAAGCGTGCTTGAGGACTGCAAAATAAGGCCAAAAACTCCACTAAAAAGGCTATTTTATGTTAACTAAAAAGAAATAATATTTACAACCATTGAATCAGGTACTGCTGATGTATAAGAACTGAATTTAAGAAAGCTTCTAAATCGAATAAACCACATTCAGGTCCAAATCCAGATTGGTTGAATCAACCAACCTCCCTAATTAAATGACCGTCGGAACGCCAAGGGAGAAAGATCCGTTTTTTGCTTGAACAGTTTGTTGAATGATGCCGGATGTTCAAATCCCAGTTCATAAGCAATCTCGCTAACGGATAAGTCGGTAGTTGATAATTTTTCCTTCGCTTTTTCTATAAGTTTATTATGGATATGCTGCTGTGTGCTCTGCCCGGTATGGACTTTCAATAAGCTACTAAGGTAGTTTGGAGTCAAATTCAGTTGTTCAGCAAGCTTCTGTACCGTTGGAATACCGTTTTCCAACAGATGTTCGGACCTGAAATATTGATCCAACAAGGACTCTAGGCGGGTAAGCATTTTATCATTGGTAATACGCCTTGTAAGAAACTGCCGCTCATAAAATCGCTCGGTATAGTTTAGAAGAAGTTCAATTTGCGTAATGATGATGTTATGGCTGAACTTATCGATATTGGATTGATATTCCTGTTGAATGCTCTTAAAAACTTCCACCATCATCTGCTCCTCTTTTTCCGATAGAAATAAAGCCTCATTAACTGCATAACCAAAAAAATCATAGGAGTGAATCTTAGTTGCCAAGGCTGTTTTCCATAGAAAATCGGGATGGATCAACAATAGCCAACCGGATGGTTCAGCCTGGGCTTCGGGATCAATCTCAATATGGATTACCTGTTGTGGGGCAACCAAAGCTAGGACACCTTCTTCAAAATCATAGGACTGCTGGCCATAATTGAATTTTTTGCTGACATTCCTTTTCAATCCAATAGAATAGAAATTCTGCACCCATTTAATGTCCGAATATTCTGGCGGATAATTCACCAAGCTATAATCGATCAGACTGACAAGCGGATGTGCCGGTTTGGGAAGATTGCTGAATTGATGAAATTCATAGATGCTATTTAGCCTAAGGTTTACCTGCATAATATCAAAGTTAATCATTGATTATAGATTGACAAAGAAGCATAATCTGAGCCAGTCAGACTATGCTTCCGTAAAGAACTGTTCTACCACTCTTGATCTGTTGGCAAGATAAACAACTCGGAAACATCCAAGTAATCAGGTGACTCCAATGCATAAATCATACTGTTGGCAATGTCCGTTGGTGTCAGGAACGTCATTTGATCACGCAAATCTTCCATACCTTGTTTGTATGTTTTGTCAGATATCTGATCGTAAAGATTAGTCTCCACTGCCCCGGGCTGAATACTGGTTACCCGGATATTATGTTTCTTGCCAATTTCCATACGCATGATGTCGGAAAATGCTGCGACAAAATGTTTGGATGCACAATAAACGGCAAGTCCCTTGAAAAGCTTACGTCCAGCAATAGAAGATAAGTTAATGATGTGACCACTGCGTTTCTCGATCATTTGAGGCAGTACAGCTGCAGTTACATTTAGCACACCATTGATGTTGACATTGACCATACTATCCCACTCATCAATCTTGAAAGAGTCTATATCAGAAGCAGGCATAATTCCAGCATTATTGATCAAAATATCGACCCCATTATAGTGCTCCAGTAATTCTTGGATACCTGTATGAACACTTGCTTTATCTGCCACATCCATTTTCACTGAAAAGGCATCTCCCCCATTCTGTTTGATTTCCTGTTCGATTGTCCTTAATTTTTCAATACCTCTTGCTGCTAGGCCGACTTTGACACCTTTTGCCGCTAATGATTTCGCTACGCCTTCACCTATTCCGCTTGAAGCGCCAGTGATCAGGGCTACTTTTCCTTTTAATTCCATAGTACCTATTTTTTGTACTGCAAAATTCAGGTAATCCTAGGGAAGCGAATTATCCAGATCATGGAAAGTCTTTGCCAAATCTATGAATGAGATATTTCTAGTCTAATGAAAAGCGAAAGTCTGGTGTAAATAAAGCATAGTTTGGAAGGTCAATTAATACTTGAGTCCCCATTTATGAAGATCATCGACGACTTTTAATAATTCTTCTCCCTTTTTTGCAGCAGTATATGCTATTTGTGGAGGGATCGTATGCGCTATTGCTGCCTTGTCAATTAACTTGTCTGTTACTAACTCTGCCAATCTTTTCCCAAGCATCTGATCAGAAAGAGATGGAAAGGCTTTTTTTAATGTGCTGAATTGATGGACCCCATGTTTAATGCTATGCAAAATCTGCATTTTCCATCTCGGACTAATATTCCTTAAAATTTCATTTACCTCGCAGGAATTATTAAGAACCTGGATATTACACGCATTTGTGGTGCCATTTTTTAGTTTGCTGGACATACTCGTATTATGTTTGACTCACTCATTTTAGGGTGAGTTATTGTAGTTGTTTTTTGTGTGGCCTAATTTTGTATAAAATTAAAAAATATGACAACAAAAAATTTCAAATCCACCTCATTTTATCTGATGATATTATTTCTGGTACTCAACAGTATCAACTTAAGTGCTCAAAATAAATCACAACAACAATCCGTTTTCGTTTTGGTACATGGTGCCTGGCATGGTGGCTGGTGTTGGGATAAAGTTAAAGAAAAACTCTCCTCCCAAGGAAATGACGTCTACACGCCTACTTTGAGCGGAATGGCGGACAAAAAAGGTCAATTGGACAGCACAATTAATTTAAATACACATATTCAAGATATTGTAGACTTAATCGTAAAAGAAGATCTTCATCATGTCATTCTTGTTGGGCACAGCTATGCTGGACTTGTAATTTCAGGTGTTGCTGACAAAATTCCGGAACGTTTGGATAAGCTGATCTATCTGGACGCATTATTGGCAGAAAATGGTCAGAGTGCATTTTCAGTAAATCCAAAGGAAAGTCAGGAAGTCTTTTTGAAAACGGCAATGGATCATGATAAAGGTCTGAGTATTCCCCCGCCTTCGAGTACCTGGTTTGGTGTAACCGATAGTGCAGCTATTAGGTGGACAGACGAACGTTTAACAAGCCAACCCTATAAAACCTTTAGCCAACCTTTGGTCTTAAAACATCCCTATGGTAATCACTTACCCTTAACTTATATCGCTTGTACAAATCCGGAATTGCCAGTACTTATAAAATTTGCAGAAAAAGCCAAAAACAACAAAGCATGGAAATATTTCGAACTTAAAACAGGCCATGATGCCATGGTTACCGTACCTGTAGAACTCGCGGAGCTGTTGTACTCATTAAAGTAACTGTGAAGAATAGCTTGACTTAGAATGCATCCACAATTTTAAAATTGTGGATGCATACTTATTTGTTATTTAGCCACTTCAAGCTCCTTTCGTTTGCTCCAGAAATAAATAGCGAACAATATGGTAACGATAGGTACAATTGCTCCAAATTCATCAATATACCACGGAGAATGTTTATTTTGCTCAGTAATCGGAGTAAAAAAACTTTGAATAAATAGATTATGGCTTGCATGTAGCAACACGCCTGTCCACAAGCTCCCCGACTTCATCCTGTACCAGGTATAAATAAAACTTGCAGCAGTAATGGAAACGGTAAAACAAATCAAGCCATACCAAGCGGGTGTCCCGTTATTGTAATTCCCAAATATCAATAATGGATAATGCCAAATTCCCCAGATAAGGCCCGATGTCAGTGACACTCCTGTATATCCCATTTTTTTTGCCAGTTCGGGTACCAAAAGTCCTCTCCAGCCGATCTCTTCACCAAGTGCTGTGGAGATGCTTGCAAACATGCCAATAACAGCATTCATTACAAAAAAGATTAGAATAAACAGCCAGTGAGGAAGAGCATCCCAACCAAATTCATGCGCTGTATTGGTAACAAATGAAATATTGTAGAAATCTCCCCAACCTGCTGACCAAATAATAATGTAAGCAACAAGCGAATAACATAATGGGATTAAATAACTTCCCCATAGATATTTTGTATTACCCAGCCCCCATGCCAGATCCGATAACTTATGCCCAGTCAGTCTTAATGTAACAAGTGTTGCCAATGCCGGACACCACATAATACCATAACCGAACATACGACCAGCAATCTTGCCCGCGTTAGGAGCATTCAAAGTAAGTATCCAAACGACTGAACTAAACAGCAAAGTAAAAAGTAGAAAAAGTAGAGTTGTATTTTTTGTTGTTTTCAACTGCATAAACATTATTTTAGCATGTAAATGTCCACAAAAAAAAGAAACGACAATTCATTGAAAAGGTCAATAATTTGATGTTTTAGCTCAGATTTGCTCACCACTTTGTGCGTCGTTTATAATGGCAAAACCATGACCACAATTAAAATCTGCTTGGAATTGAGCTATTATAACTGTTTTGAAAGGGATAGTTCGGAATTGTGTAGATAACTGTCTGTTTTTGGATTTTCTTAATCTTTTCTAAACTGTAGTGCTATAATTACAATAAATAAGAACAATAATGAATAGAAAAACAATATATCGTATAGCCAAGATCCTTCCAAATAAAAAGAATCATTTGCCAGAAAAAACGTTTGCTGCTCAGGATTTTGTGGATTGTAAAACAATACGTATTCTTTATCAGCGATTTTTCCGTTTGCCCTGTCCAACAGCTCAGTCCGCATTCTTTCGAAACCTCGCTGGCTCATAACTGGTAAAAATGCATACTGTTTTTCAGCCTTATCTAATTTCCGCGAGTACAGCTGCCCATTTGCAGCATATCGGTATTCGATATCTACATACGCGTATTTTGTCTTTCCTCTATGTATTTTAGATTCAAAGTTTATGATAGAGGGTACTGTTGTAGCCCAGCTCGGATGAGTCAGCACAAACTCTTTACGTTCCAAAGATGGACTTACAGAAAAAACGGAAATTGTTAACACATAAACAGCTGCCAAGAGAACAACAAAAACAATGCGCTTGCCTCCTTGCGTTGTCATGCGTTTTCCATTCACATCATATCGGACCTTCACCCGGCCATCCCCGTTTCCTAATTTGCCAAGGATTAATTTTTGCAAAAGGAAATAAAGCAAACAAGAGCATACCAGTGCATAAATAAAATAACGGTAACTGTTGACCCAGAAAACGATGGCAAAAATAAAGGCCGCGGCCAACGACCATTGAAGAAATTTCCCAATAGATTTCATAAGATTTTACTAAGAATTAAGGACTATGCATTGTAATAACTTCTTTGTCTTATTTCGTTGACACTTGTGATAATTGATTTTTTTCATTTTTTATGTCGGTTAATCTCTAAATTCCCAAAATAAAAATACAGTATTCGACAATATCTATGTCCTTCAATTTAAAATCCGTGAGCAGGAAATTAAGATTCGCTCAAAAAGCAACATTTTGCATCTCCATAAATTGGATTGTCCTGGTTTGAAATATTCTAAAACAGAGTTACATAATCAAACTTTTTAAGGGTTATAAATGTCGAACCAAAGATTCTTTCAGCTGTCAACGTGGCATTTTGTGGCACATTTTTGCAGAAACTCAATGTGCCACGAATGTGCCACAAAAATTATGAGTGTTTTTGAAAATTTTAGCAATTCCCATAAACAAAAAAATCCTGCAAATCATTGATTTTGCAGGATTTATCTATTTTTTAGTGCTTTTTAAAAACTTTAAAAGTTGCACCTGGCGGAGAGTGAGGGATTCGAACCCCCGAACCTGTGACAGTTAACGGTTTTCAAGACCGCCGCATTCGACCACTCTGCCAACTCTCCGCGACAAAAGTACGAATTTTCACTCTCCTACCAAATTTTATTTTATATATTATGCTTATTGAGCTTTTATAAACTGAATATCAGCGCTAAATTTTACATCGTCGCTCACCATGACCCCACCTGTTTCTAAGGCAGCATTCCAGTTAAGTCCAAATTCTGAACGTTTGATTTTGCCTTCGACAATAAATCCAGCTTTGGTATTTCCCCAAGGATCTTTTTGGATACCTGCAAATTCTAAATCGAAAGACACGGGTCTAGTAACGTCACGTATTGTCAAATTTCCTTTAATTTCATTATTCTCCAAGCTTGTTGCTTCAAATGTAATTGCTGGATATTTCTCCACATCAAAGAAATCGGCACTTTTTAAGTGACCATCACGTTGCTCATTACGCGTATTGATGGACGCAGTGTCAATAACAACTTTCGCTAGCGCATTTTTAAAATCTTCGCCCTCGGCATCAACATCTATTTTAAAACTGTCAAAGTTTCCTTTAACATTCGTAATCATCATGTGTTTTACTTTGAATTCTATCTCGCTGTGTGCAGCGTCTAGTTCCCATTTTCCTTGTGCCATAATTTTATGTTTTTTCTATTTGTTTAACAACACAAAGTTAACAGCAGTTTTATTCATTTTGTTTGACCTAGATCAATAAAATAATCTTGTTGAAAAGCAATCAGTTATTGAAAAACCACAAAAAAAAACAGGTGATATTTTGGAAATATAACACAAATGTCTACTTTTGCATTACCGAAAGCGACGCGCCAATAGCTCAGCTGGATAGAGCATCGGTTTTCTAAACCGACGGTCTCAGGTTCGAATCCTGATTGGCGTACTTAAAAGCCCCTTTGTTTAACACAAAGGGGCTTTTTTTATCATTTCTTAACAAACTCACGCACGCGCTCATCTTTAATGACACCCGACCAGTTCAAACCGTAGCCAAAATTGTAAGCATGTCCCGCTTGATCAACATATACCTCCATATCAAAGGGCACATCCTCGGCTTGCTTTTCTACTGTAGCCATATTCGCAGGCATTTGAACCGGCAATAAACCCGAAGGTTCATATTTTCCAAACATAATATCTAGCACAGCCTGCGTCGATACGCCAAAATTTAAAACAATACCTTCAACTTCCTTTTCAAACTCCGCAAATACCATCGGTTTGTTGGCCGTTACGGCAACAAGAACTGGTTTGTCTTTCATCATAGCCTTTGTGTCCAATATAGCCTGCAGGTCCATCACATTTGCAGCAGTCACCGTTTTATCTTTATACGACCTATTCCTAATCGAAGGATCAATTACGGGATCACCCGCGGCAATACTTTCCGCACGTGCATTCGAAGCTGTATAAGAGCCGTATTGCAGAGAAATCGGTACGTAACCATTTCCTCCATTCCTCCGGTCCCTTTCGCTGTAACCACCTTCTGCACTAATTGGGCTCTGCACAAACACAATGGCGAGATCCGCCTCATTGGGCTTATCAGTTACATCGGCATACTTACGCAAAAGATCCATGTTGACCGGATAGTCCAATCGTGCCTGTGTATAGTTGCCCCACCAGTCTTTCATTGCCGCTGTATAAATCTTAGGAACATACACTTTCTTCCTTCCTCGAATCGGCAATTGCTGACCGTCGTTCTTTAGCAAAACTATAGACTTTACCTGTGCCTCATACCCCGCCTTCATGTAATCTGGATTTCCCACGATCGCACGACTTTCCGCGACATCTAGATATGGATTTTCAAAGAGCCCAACGCGAAAAATATTTAGTAGAAGCCTCCGGGCAGAAGCCTCAAACCGTTGTCGCATAAATTTCTGTCCGTGTTCCTTTACCCCCAGCTCATAAGCGGCAAGTACCGGAGCTTTATCGTTATTCCCTCCAAATTGATCCACCCCAGCCAATAATGCTTTATAATGACGTTCTGCCACTGAAAGCTGTTCTACCCCCCAGGGTTTACCCGCAAATCCATCTGGCTTGGGTGCTTCATCTCCAGTTATCAACCAGTCCGAACAGATCACGCCATCATAACCATAGGTACCACGCAACAAATCTGTCAGCAAATACTTGCTATAGCCATTGCCGACATTGTCACCATTTTTCTTGTCCTGCCCAAATGAAATCGTATAATAAGGCATCACTGCGGCAGCTTTGCTCGTTTTTCCAGCGAGCTGGAATGCGCCGTTAACAAATGGCATGATATGTTGCTTCAGATTATCGCCTGGATAAACAGCAAATTTTCCGATAGCCCAGTGACCATCACGACCACCTTCCTCAGGTCCGCCACTCGGCCAATGTTTCACCATGGCATTAACACTCTTGTAGCCCCAGCCTAGGGCAATTTCATCTTTTCCACTCGATGTCTGAAAGCCATCAATATACGCTCTAGCCATGGCCGTAGCCAACTCGGGGCTCTCCCCAAAGGTCATACCGATACGATACCAGCGTGGCTCTGTCCCTAAATCTATCTGCGGCGACAATGCTGTCGTAATACCCAACGAACGATATTCCGAAGCGGCCACCTGACCAAAATGCTTGACGATAGCCGGGTCAAATGTCGCTGCCATCGCAAGCCCGTCGGGCCACATTGAAATTTGCCCCCCTGCCCCTGCATTAAACTCTGCACTGACAACGGCATTGTGGCGCGGATCTGAACTGTTATTCGCTGGAATCCCCCAACCTATCCCTTCTACGAAGCTTTGCAGCTCGTTGTTCCAGCGGGCCGCAGTTTCAGGATCTTTTACCCCAGTCAATAATACATGCCTGACTCCGTCTTTATCAAGAAATTCGCGCTGTTGATCTGTAAGGGCCCACGGCGAAACAATACCCTCCTGGTAGTTTTTCCCCTGATAGGTGCCAGCCATAAATCCAAAGGCAGGAGCTGGCAATGCTTGATGCCGGCTATATAACATAAGTCCAGCAATCTGATCAACAGACAGCTGCGAAGCGAGATCTTTAGCCCGCTCCTCTGGCGTCAAACGCCAATCCTCATAACGGTCTAATTTTCCATTCCGATTGAGATCCTTAAACTTCATTCCAGCGACGGTCAGTACTTTTACTCCCGATGTTGCCGAATATCCCAGGACAGGGCCAGATTTATTCTCAACTTTTTGATAGACCTGCCCTTGCGCTGCAAACGCCAAAAATAGACTGAAAGATGATGCGAAAATTAGGTTTTTTGCGTTCATATAATCCTGTTATTTTAATGAATGAATGTAGTCAAAGCTCTTGCCACACGTGCAATTATTTATTAGGCTTTGGCATTGTTATAATCAGTTATTATTATTGCTTCATAATGAAGCAATACAATTCTACAACCTTTTTATTCAAATACAAAATAAAATCAAAAAAACGACACACAAACCTGACTACCAGGTAATTAATTTAACAAAAATGGTTCAAATGTAATTTTCAAAGTTAGGGTTTCATGGATTTTTACCGATCAGCCTGTCTACCATTGGAATATTTTTTTGTAATATTAACCCAAAGACAGAAGAATATGGATTTTAGAACACAGATAATAAATGCTTCAGCAGAGAGTTATGAAAAATTCCTGCCGCATATTTCTGTGGACACCGTTGTTTTTGGCTTTGACCAGGGCTCCCTCAGAATTCTTTTACTTAAAATGAATTACAACAAGGAATGGTTTCTCCCGGGAGGTTACGTAGGCAAAAATGAGGATACCGACGAGGCTGTCAAACGTGTTCTCTATGAACGGTCCGGCGTAAAAGATATCTTTCTGGAAGAATTTGCTGTATTTGGAAATCCTCATCGTAACCAACAGTCCTTTGCGGACTACCCTGATACGCTTTGGAACAAACAACGTTTTATCTCGATAGGCTATTATGCTTTAGTCAACTACACCCAAGTCGTCCCACAGCCTGATGCTTTAAGCGAAACCTGTCAGTGGATTGATTTCAAAGAGGTGGCAGCACTAAAAATCACCATGGATCATCGCAACATGATCAACAAAGCGCTGCAGGTGTTACGCGAAAGACTTTCCTATAAACCGATAGGCTACAATCTATTGCCCGAAAAATTCACATTGCCTGAACTGCAAGGACTCTATGAAACCCTGCTCGGTAAAAAACTTAATCGCGGCAATTTTTATCGCAAAATGAAAAATATGGGTATTCTTCTAAAACTCGACGAACAGCGGAAAGGCGGAGCTCATAAAGCTCCCGACCTCTACAGGTTCAATCTGGATGTGTATAACAGTATTTTACAAGAAGGCTTAAATACCTGGTAATATTACGCTAACTTCTTTTCCCTCCATTTTGCATACGTTCATCCCTATTTGGATTTTTATGCAATGTACTTGTTAACAATGCTTTCGAGATCTTCCAAATCAAACGGTTTAGACAAAAAATCATCTGCTCCGGCGCGATCTGCCAAGGATTGAATATCATTGTTTGCCGACACGTAAATCACAGGAATATGGCTAAAACGCTCATCTGCCTTTAACAGCCTCGTCGCTTCAACCCCACCAATATTCGGAATCCAGTTGTCCATTAAGATGAGATCTGGCTCAGCAGATTCTACCTTCTGGATAATATCATGGGACGTTTCGGAAACTTCAACCCGGAACCCTAAATCTGTCAAAACAACTGTTATGACCTCCAAAATAATGGTATCGTCCTCAAATATCAATACAGTTTTTGTTTTACTCATATATATCAGTTTATGTACCCGTCTTTGTCCTAGCCGCTAACACAAAATAGATTCTGTCAGCACGCATACGTCTATAAGGTATAAAGTTTTTTCCAAATTTTTTGATCTCCCACCGGCGTAAAGTTATGCTGAATACTTGAAAAACGTATCGTTTCTTTACTGCCCAAAGCCAAATATCCTAAATTTTCCAGACTCGCGTCGAATAATTTAAAAACACGCTCCTGTAGGTCCTTATTAAAATAGATCAGCACATTACGGCACAATATCAGTTGAAAGCTATTAAAAGAAGTATCGGACACCAGATTATGGGTAGATAAAATCATTTTTTGTTTCAAGTCCACATTGAATTTAGCCCATTCATAGTTTGCTGTATAATATTTCGAAAAGTCCTGCTTTCCGCCAGACTCAATATAATTTTCCGAGAAAGATTTTATCTGACTCAATGGGTACACACCGTTCCGGGCAATTTCAAGCACCCGAGGATTAATATCCGTTGCATAAATCAATGACTTATGATGTAAATTAGCCTCTTTTAGTAAAATTGACATCGAATAGGCTTCTTCACCTGTGGAGCAACCGGCAATCCATACACGCACTAAAGGGTACGTACCTAATTGCGGCAAAATTTCCTCCCGTAATTGGCGAAAAAATAATGGATCCCGAAACATCTCGGTTAAATTGACCGTAATCTCCTCAACAAAGTGCTGCAAAAACGTCGGATTATCCTTTAATGCAAAGCGAAGTTCAGCAAAACTTGCCAAATGATCATTCGTCATAATCCGATTGATCCTCCTCTTCATCGAAGCTCGGCTATACTGCAAAAAATCATATCCGTAATCCCGGTAGATATCTTCAAGTAAAATATCTATCTCATGGTCCTTTATAATACTATAGCCCAACATTTAAATTAATCGTTCAATTTCACCCATCAATTTATCGACATCGATCGGCTTCGAAATATACGACTGCGCACCAGCAGCCAAGCATTTCTCCCGGTCTCCACTCATGGCTTGTGCGGTAACGGAAATAACCGGAAGTTGGTCAATAAAGCTCGAATCACGAATCAGCCGAATCGCCTCATAACCATCAATTTCCGGCATCATCATATCCATCAGTACCAGTACAATATCCTGATTGCTCTCCAGAAGCTGAATCGCCTCTTGTGCAGTCGTACTGCTCAATACCTGATAGCCCTTAGCTTTTAAAGTCAAACGCAAAGCAAAAATATTACGTTGATCGTCGTCCACAATTAATATTACCTTATTCTGATCCATAAATATCAGTTATCCTCAATTTTCATATAACCACACACGCAATAAAGACAGCAGCTGATCGATATCCACCGGCTTCGATATATAATCCGAGGCTCCCGCCTGAATACATTTTTCACGATCTCCGATCATCGACTTTGCCGTCACCGCGATGATAGGTAATCTTGCGTAATCTGCCTGTTGCCTGATATTCTTGATCGTCTCATAGCCGTCCATTTCCGGCATCATCATATCCATCAGCACAATATCAATCGGTTCACCCGATGCCAGTACCTGCAGAGCTTCCTTGCCATCCATGGCCGGAATCACTTTTACCTGAAACTTCTCTAAAGCTTTAGTCATTGAGAAGATATTACGCACGTCATCGTCAGCAATAAGCACCTTTTTGCCTTTCAATACATCAGTCAGAGCTCCAAGCCCGTTATTTTTTCTTCTTGCTTCATCTGAATTGTTGACTTCAATCAAATGTAGAAACAGACCTACCTCATCCAGAATCCGCTGATAAGAATGAGCCGTCTTTACTACGACAGAATCTGCGTATTTCTTAATTTTCAATTCTTCAGCCTTGGACAGATTCTTGCCTGTAAAGATAATAATCGGCAGATTCTCCAATCCTTCATGCTGTTTGATAGCTTCTAAAGTATGATAGCCCATTTCATCAGGTACCCCCATATCCAGGATCACACAATCCACATCCGCTGTACGTAAAGCCGTAATACTATCCTCTACATTATCTTTTACTTCAAGAGATATATTAAAACTACTTAAGAAATAAGACAATGCGCTTGCGTGTTTTGGATTTTCCTCAACAATAAGAACCTTTTTCGGTGAACGGCTTAGGGCCGACTCAATCTTTTGGAAAACCGAAGTCATTTGTTCCAGCGCAACGGGTTTATTTATAAAATCGATCGCTCCTTTTAACAAACTTTCTTTTTTCACCTCGAGCGAAGACATAATATGCACCGGAATATGCCGTGTCTCCTTATTGCCTTTCAATTGATCCATAACAGTCCATCCATCCATAATCGGCAATTGGATATCGAGCAAAATAGCTACAGGATGATATTTCTGTGCTGCTGGGAGCGCATGGTCTCCACGGACAACCACGACTCCCTTATACTTTTGCGTATGCGTATACTTTAATAGTGCCTTGGCAAAATTAACATCATCTTCCACAATCAAAATCACCTTATCTCCCTCCAGAATCGCATCCCGATCATCCGGAATCTCCTCCGGTATTCTTATCGTGATAGGATTATAGGTTTCCTCTTTAACAATTTCGATCACCTCTTCCACTTCCGAAGAGATCTCTTCGACCAGTTGTTGTTCTTTGGTCAAAATCGCTTTGACTTCGGCTTTAGATTTGGGAATAACAAATAAAAATGTACTGCCTTTGCCCTCTTCGCTCTCCAATCTGATCTCTCCTCCTAGCAAACGCGCTATCTCACGGCTAATGGAAAGCCCCAATCCCGTACCGCCAAACTTCCGCCTTGTTGAACCATCTGCCTGTTGGAAAGCTTCAAAAATAATTTTCTGCTTTTCGAGCGGTATACCAATGCCGGAGTCGACAACGGCGAATACCAGTCGGTTTTTATCACTTGGATCATCATAGATTTCTAAACTTACCTCGCCCTCTTTTGTAAATTTGACTGCATTTGAAATCAAATTACGGAGCACTTGGTCGATACGGAGACGATCTCCCTGAAAGCTTCTACTGATCTCATCCTGGATATGCGTTTTGAAAATCAGGCCCTTTTCCTGTACAATTGGTAAAAATAGACCATTTAAGCCTGTTATAATATCATTTAAATCCAGCGATTCATATTCCAGGGTCATCTTGCCCGATTCAATTTTGGATAGATCCAGAATCTCATCGATCAGTGTTAACAAACTTGTCCCCGAACTCTGAATAACCCTAGCAGATTCAATCTGATCCGAATTTAGGTTTTCCTCTACATTCTCAGCAAGCAGGCGTGATAGAAGTAATATTGAGTTAAGCGGTGTGCGCAGTTCGTGAGACATATTCGCCAAAAACTCCGATTTATACTTGGTACTTAAAGCGAGCTCTTCTGCTTTATGCTGAATTTCCTGATTCCGTTCGGCAATCATCAGATTTTTATCCTCAAGCAATCGCGAGCGTTCCTCCAGTTCTTGATTGGACTGCATCAGTTCCTCATGCTGCACCTTAAGCTCTTCTTCCGAAGACTGCAAGCGCAATGTCTGTGCCTCCAATTCCGTATTTAGACTTTCAAGTTCGGCATGCTGTGTTAACAGCTCTTCAGATTGCACCTGGGTTTCCTCCAGCAAGGCCTGAATCTTCGCCCTTCCTTTTGCCGAGACAAGTGCAATCCCGATCTGCCGGGCACATTCAGTAAGAAATTTATGTTCTACTGCTGTAAAGCCCTCCATTTGACCAATTTCCATGACTCCCAGCACTTGGTCATCAACAAGTATCGGTAAGAAAAGGATATGTTGCACGTTGATTTTTCCATTGGCAAAACTTACCACATAGTCCGTAGCGTTTAGATTATGAAGTGTTTTAGTTTCACGATCCACAAATACTTGCCCAACATAACCTTCTCCCGGTGAAAAATATTTTTGCACCTGCGTATCCAAACCGTAAGCCCCCGATAATTCCAACTTTTCATCATTGAAAATATAGATCGCTCCACTAATGGCTCCGGTGTAGCTGATAAGACTTTTGATGGAATCTGTAGCAATAATCTCCTCACTCTTGTTGCCCACCAAACCCGTATAGAGTTTTGCATAACCGGTATGCAGCCAATCGTTGTCTTTAAGTTGGTCAAACGATTTCTTCAATGATTTGGACATTCGATTCACCGATTTGGCGATTGCACCCAGATCATCATCCTCAACTTCCTCTACGTTAACATCATAATCTCCCAACGCGACACGGTTGGTAATCTTCTGAACCAAATTTAACCGTCTAGAAATAGCTTCATCTTTCTCCCGCAATGATTTTTCAAGCGCAGCACGTTTCAAGAAATCGGCACGTAATCTAAAATAAAAGTAGGTGGTGATAATAAGGGAAAGTAGTGCACTGATGACAATGAACAGGGTTGTAATAAACGAGGAATTATCCAAATTCGCTGACTTCTTATCAATATTATCATCCTCATAATGAATAATATCTTTGATAATTGCCCGACACTTATCCATTGCCATTTTACTCTCATCCAAATGTACTAAGCTGACAGTGCCCCCCTTTCTTTTTATATCCACAGATTCTTTAAGAACATCCAGCCGCCATTGTGCAGCAGTCATGAGGCTATCGACTCGAACCTTTTGTACTGGATCCGATTTAGTAAGCGTTGTAATCTCCTGCAATTCCAACGGAAGACTTTTCAGTGCCATATTAAAAGGCTCGAGGTAACTTTCCTTACCTGTCAAAAGAAAACCCCTATTTCCTGTTTCAGCGCCCTGCAGCGAATTGATCAACGTATTTGCCGTACTGATGATCTTTCTTGTAACGGCAAGCTCCTGACGGTGTCTGTTCTGTTCTTGGATACCGACATAGGATGCTGCAGAACTTACGAGTAAGACGATCAGCGAAAAACCTATACCAATCGTTAAATTACTGATTGTCTTATTATTTGGCATCTACAGGTAAATTTAATGGTAAGGTAAAATAAAATGTGGCACCTTGCCCGTCCGAACTTTCCACGGCGATATTCCCCTGATGGCTACGGATAATTTCGGCGCAGATATAAAGACCAATACCAAGCCCCTGGAAATCAAATGAGGTTTCTTCCACCCGATAAAATTTCTCAAACACATCAGCTTGTTTCTCTGCGGGTATCCCAATTCCAAAGTCGGTAACACTGATTTTCACAGCATCCCCTACAATGCGGCAATCGACAATGACCTTCTCTGTTCCGGCAGCATATTTATAAGCGTTCGTTAAAAAGTTAACCAAAACCTGCTCGAGACGAATCTCATCGCCATAAACAAGTACATCGGAAATATCACCCTCCCGGTAAAGGACCATATTGCTTTGGTCATGGGTCTGCACAATGGAATCAACAGCGCTCTTAACCATATGTTCAAGCGAAAACACCTTCTTATTGATGATCAGTTTGCCATTGTCTATCTTCGACAAGTCAAGCAGATCACCGATCAGGCTATTGAGTTTATCGACTTGTCCCTGAACCCGGTGGACATATTTTGCTTCTGCGCTTTCTTCTTCAAGTCTGAGCTTACGATCAAGCAGTTGCATATACGCCTTGATACTCGTTAAAGGAGTTTTCAATTCATGACTGGCGATACTCAGAAATTCATCTTTCTCTTTTTCGGCGCGCTTCTGCGCGTCAATATCGGTAAAGGTTCCCACCCAATTGCTCTCGCCATTTTCCAAGATTGGCCATACACGAAGCAGCTGGTATGAATATTCGCCACAACTGCGCTTTTTTAAACGAACTTCCATCTCTAGTGGCTCACCCGATTGAAGACTGGCCTGAAGTTCAGCAGCAATTGGACGGTCACCAGGATAAGTCGGCGGAAAAATAGTGGCATCATCGGAAAACTGAAACCAGCGCCCATTGACAAAATCAATATTCCCGCGGTTATCACAGGTAAACGCGATTTGAGGCAGCGACTCCAAAAGCGTATGCAGATAATCTACTTTCGACCGCAGTTCTTTCTGCGCCTGCTTACGCCGCTCCACCTCAAGTTCCAACGTTTGTTTGACTTCTTTCAGCGCTTGTGTCTGCTCGTATAAACGATAAAATGTCTTCACCTTCAACATCAGAATATCTGGATCAACCGGTTTGGTTACATAATCCAAACCACCTGAATCATATCCTTTTGTGATAAAACGTTTATCTGTATTGACAGCTGACAAAAATATAATCGGAGTTTCCTTTGTCTTACTAAACCCGGCAATATTTTCGGCAACCTCAAAGCCGTCCATATCGGGCATCTGAACATCCAATATGATTAAGGCGTAATTATATTTTAAGATCTTTTTTAATGCTTCTTCGCCTGATTGAGCGGTATCAACTTTAAAATTTTTGGATTCCAGTAATTTTTGTAAAGAGTAAATATTATCCGGATTATCATCGACAATTAATATCATAGCGCGTTAAAACTTAGAATCAAGGTTAACAAATCTAAAAAAATTATACGAATACCACCAATAGAATTGCTCAATCGTATAGGCTAATTGAAAAGGAAGCAAATAAGCAAAACTTTAGTCTCCCAAAGCCTGTTTTAATGAATATGATACGTTTTACATCCAAAGGCATATATTGTGTTCCAGGTAAATTTTATCTAGATCCCTGGAAACCTGTTGATTTAGCGGTTATTTCACATGGGCATGCCGATCATGCCCATTGGGGAATGAAAAAATACCTCTGCCATCATTTTACAGTCAATATTCTGCGGAGCCGCATTGGACCCGATATACATGTCCAAGGTATTGCCTACAATGAAGCAGTGCTGATCAACGGTGTAAAAGTTTCTCTGCATCCTGCAGGTCATATTATTGGTTCAGCACAGATTCGCCTCGAATACAAAGGAAAAGTCGTCGTATTCACGGGCGATTACAAAATTCAGGATGACGGCTTATCCACTGCATTTGAGCCCATCAAATGCCATGAACTCATTACAGAAAGTACATTTGGGCTTCCCATCTATCGCTGGGAATCGATAGCGATGCAAAATGAACGCTTACAGAACTGGATCAAAGACAATCAAAGCAATAAAAAAACATCGGTATTTATCGGTTATTCCTTAGGCAAATCTCAGCGTATTCTAAATGCCGTACATGAGATGGGCCCTGTTTATGTTCATTATAGTATTGCCAAGTTAAATGAAGCCTATAGCCAGGCCGGAATAAAACTACCTCCTTACCAGGTCGCAGATCTAAAATCAGACATCAAAGCGCTCGACAATCAGATTGTCCTCCTTCCACCTGCTCTGCTGGATAGCCAGCTCCTGCAGAAAATACCCCATGCCGCCCATGCGATTTGCTCAGGGTGGATGCAGATTCGTGGAGCACGACGCTGGCGCAGTGCAGATGCAGGCTTTGCAATCAGTGACCATGCCGATTGGCAGGGCTTGTTGCAGGCGGTGCGTGGCAGCGCCGCCGAAAAAGTATATGTCACCCACGGACAGACAGCTACATTTGCCAAATACCTCAATGAAATAGGTATTGCGGCCGAAGAGGTGAAGACACAATATGGCGATGAAGAAGACCCTCAAACCCAAACAACGGAATAGCTTATGAAAGAATTTGCCACATTGATCAATGCACTTGACAGCAGCAACAAGACCAATTCCAAAAAAGAAGCTATTTTGAATTTTTTAGACCAGGCTTCCGAAAAAGATAAACTTTGGTTCTTAGCCCTCATGACCGGAAAAAGACCCAAACGCAGTATTGCCGTCAAGGATCTCAAAGAATGGACCTTAGAGATAACAGGGATTCCGGAATGGCTCTTCGTCGAATGTTATGCAGCCGTAGGCGACCTTGCTGAAACATTGTCTCTGCTCCTGCCACCACCATCGCAGCTGATTGAAAAAAGCCTCAGTGAATGGATGGCAGAGATTGCCGCTGTTCAAGATGCACCAGTCGCTGATAAAAAAGCATTTGTTGTTCGTTCCTGGAATGCCTTGACTGCCGTGGAACGCTTTATTTTCAACAAGCTTCTCGGTGGGAGTTTCCGTTTAGGCATCTCCGCTAAGGGACTAATTAATACCATCGCCGATTACAGCGGCAACGAAGCCAGCGCTGTCGCACACAGCATTATGGGCGAATGGAATCCGCATGAGTTTGAGTTTGAAAAACTTATTCATGGTGCCTATAGCGATACGAATCTTTCCAAGCCTTACCCTTTCTGTCTTGCCTATCCCATTGAAAACGAACCTGAAAAATTGGGGCCAATTACAGACTGGCAGGCCGAATACAAATGGGATGGCATCCGCGGTCAATTTATCAAGCGCTCAGATGACATCCATATCTGGTCACGCGGTGAGGAACTGGTCACGCCACAATTTCCTGAAATTAGCGAAGCTCTCCAGCAATGGAAGGGCAACTTCGTCCTAGATGGGGAAATTCTCGCAGTAAAAGATGGCCGCGTGCTCAACTTTTCCGAGCTGCAAAAGCGGATCAACCGCAAAACCATCCCCAAATCATTACGTGAAGAAGTACCCATTGTGGTGTATCTTTACGACATATTAGAGCTGGAAGGAGCCGACCTGCGCAATGAACCACTTGCTTACAGACGTGCGCAGCTGGAAAGGCTTGTCGCTGCAAACCCCGACAGCGCATTGCAGCTGTCCCCTCTGGTACACGCATCAGACTGGCAATCACTATATAGCATACAAGCCACCTCGCGTGAGGTTAACAGCGAAGGACTTATGCTCAAGAAAAAAGATTCAGCTTACCATGCCGGACGCAAAAAGGGCGACTGGTGGAAATGGAAGGTAAATCCCATGAGCATAGACGCCGTGCTCATTTATGCACAGAAAGGAAGCGGTCGCCGCAGCGCCCACTATACCGATTATACCTTTGCAATAAAAGATGACGATAAGCTCGTCACCATTGCCAAGGCTTATTCAGGCCTTACGGACAAGGAGATCCTTGAAGTGAGCCGTTTTGTGAAGCAAAACTCCCTCGAAAAGTTTGGTCCGGTAAGAACCGTTAAACCTGAATTGGTATTTGAAATCGCATTTGAGGGAATTGGTTATAGCAAACGGCACAAATCGGGTGTAGCATTGCGTTTCCCAAGAATACTGCGTTGGCGAAAAGACAAGACTGCCGCAGACATAGACACACTTGAAGATATTAAAAAATTGATCCAATAATACATTGAAGCAGAAATTAGCAGATAGTGAAGGATTTCGAATTGTCAATAATTATTTCGAGTCCAAGGGAAATGTCCCCTTTAGCTTTCAGACCAAAGCCTGGGAAAAGTATGCACAAGGCTACAGCGGAATGATCATTGCACCTACCGGATTCGGAAAAACTTTTTCCCTCTTTATGGCGGTACTGATAGACTTCCTCAACCAGCCCGAACAGTACCAAAAGGGATTAAAACTGCTTTGGATAACACCCTTGCGCTCCCTGGCTAAAGATCTCGCCCGGGCTATGCAGACTGCAATAGACGATATCGGCCTGGACTGGGTCGTTCAGGTCCGCAATGGCGACACCGACCCCAAGATCAAGGCTCAGCAAACCCGGGCTATGCCCGACATCCTGCTTGTTACCCCAGAGAGCCTGCATTTGCTGCTTGCTCAAAAGCAGCGCGACAAGTACTTCAAGCACTTACGTTGCGTTACCGTGGATGAATGGCATGAACTGATGGGCAATAAACGTGGTGTAATGGTCGAACTGGCACTGTCATTTTTGAAATCTTACTACAAAAAAGTACGTATCTGGGGCATCACAGCGACAATAGGCAACCTCGATGAGGCCATGGAGGTTTTACTGCCGACAGCAGCGAAGCGTATACAGATCGTCGCTAAGGAAAAGAAGAAGATTGAAATTAAGCCGATCTACCCCAGCAAGGTAGAACTCCTTCCCTGGGCAGGTCACCTAGGTGGCAATCTGGCCGATCAGGTCGTCCCTATTATCCTCCAAAGCAAGAGTACGATACTCTTTACCAACACAAGGAGCCAAAGTGAAATGTGGTACCAGCTGCTGCTGCAGGTGCATCCGGATTTTGCTGGACAAATTGCGCTGCACCACAGTTCTATTGACGCACAGCTACGCGAATGGATCGAGGATAACCTGAGTACAGGCAAGCTTAAAGCTGTAGTTTCAACGTCGTCGCTTGACCTGGGGGTTGACTTCAAGCCGGTGGATACAGTTATTCAAATCGGATCAAGTAAAGGTGTAGCCCGGTTTATGCAACGCGCTGGAAGAAGCGGACATATCCCTTTCGAAACCTCAACGATTTATTTCGTACCCACGCACTCCCTGGAACTGATCGAAGCTGCAGCATTAAAGGAAGCTGTAAAAACACAGACGATTGAAAACCGTGATCCCATGGTACAGACATTTGATGTCCTGGTGCAATTTATGGTTACCATTGCCCTCGGTGGCGGATTCCGCTCCGAAGAACTATACAAGATCGTTGCCGACACTCATGCTTTTAAATATATGGAACAGGAAGAATGGCAATGGTGCATGTATTTTATCACCGCAGGGGGAAAGATCGGCAAACGCTACGAGGAATTTCACAAAGTCATACAGAACGAAGAAGGCCTCTGGGTTATCAAAAATCGTCGGTTGGCTTTGCTGCATCGCCTCAATATAGGCGCCATTGTGGGCGATGCCATGATGCGTGTCAAATTTCTCTCCGGTGGCTATATTGGCATGATCGAAGAATATTTTATCAGCAAGCTCAAAAAAGGTGAACGCTTTATCCTCGCAGGAAGGATACTGGAACTCATCATGGTTAAAGAGATGACTGTGTTTGTAAAAAATTCATCCGGAAAGGCCATTACACCGAGCTGGCTCGGCGGAAGACTTCCCTTATCCTCCAACTTAAGCCACTTCCTCCGCAAAAAACTGGCGGAGGCTTCCGATGCTCCACCGGCTGAGAAGGAACTTCATTTTCTGGCACCGCTGATTGAAAAACAGGCGGCATTATCTGCAGTGCCTAGCGAAGATGAATTCCTCGTCGAACATATCAAAACCCGGGAAGGACATCATTTATTCTTCTATCCTTTGGAAGGGAGATTAATCCATGAAGTCATGGCAGCCCTCGTCGCTTACCGCATCAGCAAATTGTACCCTATCAGTTTTTCCATGGCGATGAATGACTACGGCTTCGAACTTTACTCCGACAAAGAAATCCTACTAAACCAAACACAGCTCGAAGAGGTGTTGAGCCGTAAGAATTTGATGGAAGATGTGGTCAGCAGCATCAATTCAGCAGAAATGGCCAGCCGTAAATTCAGGGATATTGCTGTTATCTCCGGATTGGTCGTCCAGAATTATCCCGGAACACAGCAGAATAACAAATCGCTGCAGGCCTCTTCGGGGATTATCTTCCGGGTGCTGATGGAACACGACCCCAGCAACCTGTTGCTCAAACAGGCTTTTTCTGAAGTATTCAATCAGCAATTGGAAGAATATCGGCTTGTAAAAGCCTTTGATCGAATAAATAATAGTAAAATACGCTATACCTTTGTAGAAGAATATACCCCGTTGAGTTTCCCGATAAAGGTGGATAGCCTCCGGCAATCCCTATCGAGCGAAGCGCTGATTGAACGGATCCAACGTATGGAAAAAGCAAATGCACAAAAAAAGAAACGCAGAAAATGAAGATCGCAGAACAAACTATCACATTTAATAAACAAGAATTAACACTTAATAATCAGCGATCTATATTTTGGAAAGAAACAAAATCATTGATTTTATCCGACCTGCATCTCGGCAAAGCCGCGCATTTCAGAAAGCATGGCATTGCTATACCCATGGACACTTCGCTAGCCGACCTAAATCGGCTCGAACACCTAATCGGTCATTATCAACCTAGACAGGTCATTGTTGTCGGGGATCTTGTGCACGCAGGTATTAACCAAGAAGTACTTTTATTGGAGGTATTCAGGCTGAAATATCCTCAGCTCCAGCTTCATCTTGTGAAAGGTAATCATGATAGACTATCATCTCAGATAAGCAAGCGCTTTAGCATTCATCATCACGAAGAAATTTTTGAGCTCAATGAAATCCTATTTAAACATCATCCTTCAGATGCAGCAGATCACTCATCATTCAGAATCAGCGGTCATATCCATCCCGGAGTCAGTATAATCATCCCTCCAAAGCGTCATCTGCGCCTGCCCTGCTTTTTGGTAGCTGAGCATCAAATTATCCTTCCTGCATTTAGCAGATTCACAGGCTTAGACAGCAGCGATATGTCCGCAACATATGGATGTTATGCGATTACGGACGATCTGATTTTCCCGGTCGGTTCATTTTGATTGCCGAACAGGAATTACTTACATTTTGAGCTCCCCCGGTGAGATACCATAATATTTTTTAAACGCACTGCTAAAGTTATTTTGATGGCCATATCCGGTTAACAGGGCGACCTCATAAACCGTCATTTTATCATCTAGCAGATAACTTTTGGCCTTTTCCATACGCACGCGTGTGAGATAGTCATGTATGGTTACTGAAAAATATTCCTTGAAATCCTTACGTAGTTTACTCTCACTTGTCAGCACTTCTGCAGCGAGCTCTTTCTGCGTCGGCGGATTGGCAATGCGTTGCTCCAAAATCTGCCGAGCCATCTCTAGCCGCTGTATATCTTCCTCGTGGAATAACGAATCGTTGCTTTCCGTTTTCTCATTGTATTGCTCAAACTGATACATCAGCAGCTCAACAATTCGCGACTCGGTATGAAGCCTACGGATTTCACCCTTCTTTTTGGATTCGATCAGCTCGGTTATGGTATGCTGCATCTCGTAGGTCGCCATCAGATCTTCTTCGGAGAAAGAGACGTATTCACCTTTTTCAATCTCGTGTACAAATTGCTGATGCAATAACGAATCGCGTTTGATCAGATTGAGGTAATACTCCTTGGAAATAACGGCTATAAAATACGTATATTCAATACCGGGTTCCACTTCATGGATGGATTTGACCGAAGGAATATAGCGTATATTATGCCGGCTCATGCCATAAGGCAGTTTGCTGTCCGTCGGCTTAAAGAAAATAAACTGGCTGGTTATGGTCTCCCCCTCGATCTCTGTAAGCACCTGTACTGGCCGATCAAACTGCATTTTCGAATGCAAGATAAACAATCCTGAAGTCGATAGCTGAAAATTCTCCATATGGACGGGATCCTTGGATATGGATATCCTATTTTCGACCAAAGGTTTGTCGGGAACATAGCCGTCCGGAATTTCTTCTTCAAAAAGCCAATCTGCCAACTCTACTATTTTACTTTTCACCAACATGATTACAAATCCTAAATAAGCTTGAAGCAGTTAAAATTAACGAAATAAGATGGTATTCTAAAATTATTTATAATGTTTCTAAATAACAATGCTAATCCAAGTCAATGTCCATTTCCTCCAATTGAACATAGGGTTTTAAGGTCCTTGGATTCATAATGACGTTGGATTCGACCGAGAAGATGGTGTAAATTTCCTTTTGAGCTAATACTTCGACAGGAGTACCATGAAAAAGCTTACGCCCATTTTTGAGCATCAGGATACGATCGGCATACATGGCTGCAAAGTTGACATCATGCACGATCAACACCACCATAAATCCTTTACGGGCAAGCGCTCGGGCTATCGCGAGTACCTTCTGCTGGTAGTGCAAGTCCAACGCAGAAATTGGCTCATCCAATAACAACAATGAATCAGGGTTATCCCAGATCTGTGCCAAGATGCGTGCAAGATGGACGCGTTGCTGCTCGCCACCGGATAAGCTCAGAAAATCCCGCTCAGCGAAAGCCGATACCCCACAAAGTTCCATGGTTTCCGCAACGACCCTATAGTCATGTTCCTTTGGTGTATTCTTGTAATGCGGATACCTTCCCATCAACACAATTTCCTCCACATTAAAGCTCAGCGTCATCTGCTGCTGCTGGCTCAATAGCGCCCGGCATTTAGAGAGCGTCGCTGGGTCATAATCCAATAAAGCCTTTCCATTGAGATGAACCGCACCCGAATCTGGTTTCTTTTCGCCACAAAGCACCCCCATCAATGTAGATTTACCCGCACCATTGGCGCCGAGAATGGCCAGGATCTCACCTTTGCGCACCTGAAAGGTAATATCCTTCAGAAGCTTTCGTCCATTCACTTCATAGTTGATTTTCTCTACACGCAACATAATACGATTATTTTATTCGGTCTCCGCCAAAAGGCTACTTATCTTTAATTAAAATGTACAAGAATACAGGTGTTCCTAAAAGTGCCGTAATCACACCAATTGGCAATTCTATCGGTGCCACAACAACCCGCGCAATCACGTCTGCCAGCGTAAGCACCAGCGCCCCCAACAGCAGTGAACCCGGAAGGACAAAACGATGATCCGCTCCGCCCATTAGCCGGACAGTATGCGGAACGATCAGCCCCACAAATCCGATGATGCCCGATACGGCAACAGAAGCTCCCACTGCTAACGTGGAAAGGATGACAACCCATCGTTTGACACGGTCCGTGCGCATCCCCAATAGATCTGCCTGCAGTTCCCCTAATGCAAAAGCATTTAGCGACTTACCAAAAAAGGGCAATATCAGTACCGGGATCAAAATAAATGGCGCCAAAGCGGTTAAGTTATCCCGAGTAGCCCCGCCCAAACTGCCCAGCATCCAAAAAGTGATGGTACGCAACTGCTGTTCTGTAGACAGATAAGTCATCAAACCTGTTAGAGCCCCCGCAAATGCATTAATAGCAATTCCCGCCAATAACATGGTGGTTACATTAGGACGCCCATTTTTACTCGCAATACGATAAACTAAAAAAGCTGTTAAACCCGCTCCCACAAATGCACCAAAAGCCAATAAATAATAACCGATCCAGGCAGACAACGACGTGAAGAGAAAAGTCTCAAATGCGATAATCAATACCGCAAAAAGAGAAGCTCCTGACGAAATCCCAATGAGCCCTGGTTCAGCCAGTGGATTACGGAATATACCTTGGATTGCAGCACCGGATATACCAAGCGCTGCACCTACCAAAAGCCCGAGCAAAAGACGCGGCATGCGAATCTCAAAAAGAACATCTTCTTGCATATTAGCCACACTACTGGCACTCCCCAAGTGCAGCTTTTGCAGCAACATCGTTAATATATCACCGGACGGAATATGATAGGCCCCCATTCCCAAGGCAACAATACTTGTCATAACCAATACGAGGCCCAGGGCCAGCAATATAAATTTCTGTTTCCTCTGCACCTGATCTATTTTGAATCCATCACTTTTCCAAATCCACGGTGCAATTCCAGAATTGCGTCCGGCAGGCGATTACTGAAATTGACCAGCAACGAAGCATTCATCACCAGGATGCGATCGTTTTTACCCGCATTGGTAATGCGCATACCCGGCAATTTAAGAATAGCATCCTCGCCCCCAAGACTACTTGCTCCAAAGTCAAATAGCAAGACAATATCGGGATTGGCCTGTACCAACGCTTCGGTTGTATACGGTTTAAAATCTGAAAATTCCTGCACGGCATTTTTACCACCAGCCAGGTTGATCATTGCATCGAGACTACTTCCTTTCCCAGCAACACTCATCGTACCTGTACCGCGTGCATACAAAAACAGTACTTTCGGGGCTACTTTTCCCTGATTTTCCTTCTTGACCAATTCCATCGTATGGTCGAGACTTAATTTTGTACGTGAAACTAAATTCTTTCCAGCTGCAGATTCGCCTACAGCATCAGCTACCTCCTGAATATAACGAAGGGCACCCGAAACAGAATAGTTGGGCTTGATCGAAACAAATTTCACCCCTGCTGCACGGATTTGCTGAACGACAGCCTTGGATACATCCCCCTCGTTCGCGATCACGATCGTCGGTTTAAAAGATAATAAGCCCTCGGCCGAAACCGATCGGTTTTTACTTACTCTGGGCAGTGCTGCCGCAGCTTTGGGCGAGATGCTCGTCACATCCGTCGCAACCATGCGCTCACCTACGCCCAATCCATAGATCGTTTCCGTCAGGGAACTGTTTAATGTAATGATTCTTTGCTGTGCCGTTGCCAATCCTCCGATTTGCATCAAACAGCACAGTATAACAACATAAAATCTACTCATCGCAATTCTTTAGCTCTATCCGGGCAATAACAAAATTTCTGCATGATCTTCTTGCCTTGCCACTCATCTTGAGTACAAAACAAATCAATAATCAGTCTAAATACAAATTAAATTGAATCCTTCAATATAAGGGAATGAACCACAAAAAACACAGCAAACAACTAATAAACAACCATTTAACATAAAAACACAATCACTTTAGCCACAACAAAAAACGAATTAAATAGAATTTATGACATTTTGCATAGAGAAAAATTCAGGCGGATTACCGTTTTTTGTAACATTATTTAGAATTAGTAAAAATAAAAATAGTGTTTAAAAGCATCTCATCTATTCGAACAAGCACCCTGATAGCCCTATGCGCCTGCCAGATCTACACTGTGCAAGCACAGGAAAAATGGAAAATCTCGGGTGTATTAAAGAACGAATCCAATAAAGGCGTCGCCAATGCGACCGTCTATCTTTATCCAGATAAATATGCTTTTAAAACAGATACCGCAGGGAGGTTTCAGTTCAATCAGCTTTACGCAGGTCGCTATGAACTGCAAGTACAAGCTTTGGGTTATCAGCAGCAACGGCAGGTCATCGATTTAGAAGACAAAAATCAGCAATTAACCCTAGTTTTAAAAGCCGAGGACCGTCAGATGGATATCGTTGATGTGCAGGGAAAAGCGCAGGCTGTCGACAATCTTGTCAAGGCCGAAAATGCGGCCATGCCCGTCAAGGTCATCACCAAGCGCGAGATTGAACTGATGGGCAGCCGTCGGCTCGATGAGGTGCTCAAAGAGCAGACCGGTATTGCCATTGTGAACGATATTGCCGGCGGATCCAGAGCGGTGGGTGTTCAGATTCAGGGCTTCAGCAGCAACTATGTGATGGTGCTGGTGGACGGACAGCCCATGCTGGGCCGCAATAGCGGTAACTTTGACCTTTCCCGTATTTCAGTGACTAATATTGAGCGTATTGAGATTATCAAAGGTGCTTCCTCCTGTTTATATGGAAGTGATGCGCTGGGTGGTGCGATCAACATCATTACACGCCATGGCGCCATTACACCGCAGGCACAGGCTTCCCTCCTCTATGGCAGTCTCAATACCGTCGATGCTACCTTGGAAGCTGAAACACCTTTTGCTAATCAGCGTGGCAGCGCAGTTTTTTCGGGCAATTATTACCGCACCGATGGATTCAATACAGACAAGCAGTATCTAGATTCCAAGAGTACCACTTTTCCCCCTTATACCAATTACAGTTTCCAGGGCCGTGTACGCTATCGTACAAGCAAAAATGGAACACTGGGTATGACGGGACGTTATGCAGCCAGAGAGTCCGAAATGATCAATGCCTGGTCTGAATCGGCGACTCTACAGGATAAACAAAAAGATCAGGACATCAACCTCTCGGCAAGTTACGACCATAATTTTGAATCGGGACTGCGCAGCATGACGCGTTACTATTTCTCGCGTTTCCACTCCCAGATTGCCGCACAATGGTTGCAACAAGGTATTGTTGCCAGTGCGGAGCAGTTTGGTCAGAATGTACACCGCATTGAACAGCAATTTGCGTATAGTCCAGCACAACAGGTTAAACTCACAGGAGGTATAGGCGGTAGCCTCGAACTCATGGACAACCAAGATCTGGATGCCAAACGATCTTTGAACAGTGCCTTTGCCTATTTGCAGACTGAGTGGAAACCAATAGACCGATTATTGACCACCGTGGGCCTACGATACGATCAGACCAATGTATACAATGGTCATCTCAGCCCGAGCTTGGGTCTGCAATACCATGTCAGTCCTACCCTCTTAATAAAAGGCGGTATTGGCGCAGGATTCAAAGCACCCGACTATAAAATGCGCTATCAGGTCTTTTTCAATCCAGCAGCCAACTATCTTGTCGTCGGTTCAGAGCGCGTAGCCGATGTGATAGCAGCCATGGATCAAGCCGGAGAATTAAGTTACAAAAACAGCTATATGCTCAACCTGGTGGCGGGTAACCTCAAAGCCGAAACCAGCATTTCAAACAATATTGGACTTACCTGGAGTCCGTCCAATAGATTTCAGGCCGATTTCTCGGTCTTCTACCATCGGATCAACAATCAGATCAACACGGTTAGTGTAGGTAACGGTACCAAAGTCGCACAGATCTATAGCTACCGCAACCTGCCCAAAGCCATGAATAAAGGTTTTGAAGTTTCATTGACTTATCAGGCAACCAAAGATCTGCAATTGTCTATGGGCTATCAATATCTGATTGCCAAAGACCTGAGTGTATTGGACAGTATTGCCAAAGGCAGTTATCCCTACAACCAGATCAACGATCCCGCTACAGGCGAATATCGCCAGAGCAAAAAATCGGATTATTGGGGTATTGAGGACCGTTCGCGACACATGTTCAACGCAAAAGCCCAATATGAATATAAACCCTGGGGTGTCAACGTCAATGCGCGGGTTAATTTCAGAAGTGCCACACCTTTTCAGGAATACAATGGCAACCAGTTTATCGACAAATACGACATCTTTATCCCCTATCACACACTGGTTAACATGACAGTAGAAAAGAGTCTGATGAACAGAAGGTTGACCTTCCGTCTGATCGGTGACAATCTATTCAATTTTACAAGTCGTTATTTACTTGGGCAACCTGGACGGGTTATCATGGGCGGTGTCAGCTACCGTTGGATAAAAGAATAATAAGGACTAATGAACAAGAATTTAGCACACCAAGTACAAGATAAAAGATGAGAACGATTCGAATGATTATTGGAGAATGTAGCATCTTGCTTTCCTTTCACAAGATTGGCCGTTGTATTTTTTCAGCACTATTGTTATTGACAGTGGTATCCTGTGGGAAAGACAAAGACTATACTATCGGATTAGAAGACGGCAAAAGTACCTTGATCAAAGATCTTGCCGGCGATACCGATGCAGCCATGGGAGAAGGTACTGAAGGAAAAGAGCAAAGACCATTTTTTATATTTCTTTTTCGTTTTAAAGACCAAAAGCAAATATGGGTTAAAACCAAAGCCGATTCTGCGCAGTGGCTTAAAACAAAAGATTGGGATATTGCCTTTACAGGTCCTTACAATTCGGAGATCTATGTGAACAATTCCCAGCATGAATACAATCCAGGTTATGGAGGTCAAGTCAACAATACCGCTGTGGTTTTACTACGACAGTCCTATCAGAGTGTCACTGTAGCCCCTTCCGATGAAGAGTTTAATAAAAGTGAAGTAAACAAAATTGGCTGGGCAGCAACCGATGGGTCGGATGGCTGGTTTCGCTATAGTTTGAGCACCCATATTATGCAGGCTTTGCCTAATCGTACCTATGCCATTCGGCTGCCCGATGGCAAATACGCCAAATTGCAACTGATCAATGCCTATAAAGGAAATCCAGCAGCGGTAACCAACCTCAATTGGCCTGCCCCTTACTATACATTTAAATATTATGTACAGCAGGATGGCAGCAAAGATTTAAACACAAACACATTATAATAAGGAAAAATTACACAATTAAATTAAAGATGAATAGATTATTTACAACAGCAGCACTGCTATGTGCATTGAGTTTAGGTTTTACTTCTTGTAGCAAGGATGATGATAAGGTGGAGCAAGTCGAGCCGGAATACCAAGCTAAGGTTATGGTCAAAGACGGTGAAACTGTTGATTTAACAAAGGTTTCCAAAACCATCAATACACAAGGAACAATCAAACGCACAGGCAATACCTATTCACTTCGTAACTTTAAACAATTTACAATCGGTGAAGATGGAAAAGCGACAACAACTGCAGCGCAAACCTATTATTTTGATTTTAAAGAGAATGATGGCTTACAAACTGCTGATGCTCCATTAACCCTAATCGCACAACAACGCGTCATGGATGTGATTGCAAACACTGCAAAATCATTTACACTGTCTTATATAGATAAAGCTTATGAGACCGTCAATTCAGCGGATCAATTTGTAGCATTGACCGACAACAAAGCTGGTATTGCGTTAACTCCTACTGCTATTGGATGGGCTGGTTACGATATGACAACACACCATGTTATAGCTGTTAAAGACCGTACGTTTATTCTTTCAAAAGATGGAAAGCCATATTTTAAATTTAAAGTCAACAGTGTATATTCCAATGAGACACCAAATAAAGCAATGGCGTCAGATAACTATGTTTTCTACTCCATCGATTACCAAGAATTTAAATAATACCTACATGGCAGCTGGTTAAAATTCCAGCTGCTTTTGTTAACCAAAAATCAAAAACCGAAAAAAATATATTAAATACCAATTTTCATACACACTTTATCAGCAAAAGATTTTATCTTTACTATTATTTAGAATCAATTTAAATAAAAATAACATACTAACAGCCCTACCTGTATAAAAAAGGGACAAGGTATCAACTGACACAAAAAAACTAGTAACAATGAAAATAAAGAAACGCAGCAACCTATTAAAATTCATACCGGTATTGGCATTTTTAATTGTGTTGGGTGCTTGCAGCAAAAGCGACCCCACAGTAGTAGATCCTGAACCAGATCCTGTTGCACCAGAAGCTATGTTCAACCGTTTGATTACGGTTAAGAATTTTGGCGAAGACTTACCTGCTGGAAGTGCACCAACCACAGCGCAGTCACCAATATACTACAGTTTGGAACAGAACAAAGCTGTGACGTCGGATTATAAACTAACTGCACGATGGGACATCTCTTGTTCAGAAATATACCGCAGCTTTATCAACTGCAACAATACAGCAAATGGATTTGGTAAAGGAGGTCCAGGGAAAGGCGGTATCTTAATTGTCAAGAAAAAATTTGAAGATGTAATCGATATCCCCTCAGATGCCGAGTTCCGCAAAGGTGAAAAGGCGTATGGTACAGATGATTCAGGAGCTTTTGGTGAAGGTCTAGGTTGGTATTTATATGATTTTGATGGCGTAATCAAAGGTGGTGGAGTCGAAAACAAAAAACACGTTTGCTATCCTATCGAAAGCAATACATTGATCGTCCGTACAGCCCAGGGGAATTATGCCAAGATCAAGATACAAAGTATCTATAAAGACCTGTTGGACCCAAAGGATTGGTTTAAAGATTCACCAACACCATTCTTTACATTCCAATATGTACTTGCCAAAGCTGGCAGTACCCAATTTACAATCGCTAACTAAAAGAATAAGCACAGCTTACTGATTAGACACTAAACTAACATGAAAAGATTATACAGCATTTTAAGCTTCCTTTTTTTAGGATTGCTGCTAACTCGCTGCACCAAAACGGAAGAACTAGCGTTACTTCCAGCAGATAAGATACTTGAATATAAGGTCACCAACCTCCCTAATGATGAGGTTATCTATGGCGCCATAGACAATGAAAAAAATGTCATTACGGTATATCTCCCTTATTATTATGGGTTGCTCGTTATCGACCCGACTATTAAGGTCGCGAATGGAGCCAGTTTAACTGAAGAAATTTTGCCTGTTAAAACAGATGAAAAGAACCAGACGTATACGGTAAAGTCCGCTACAGGTACCACAAGAACCTATAGCTTAAAGATTGAGTTACAAAGTACACCATCTTTTGAAGCAACTTTTGCGTCGACATCTTCTATTTCGCTTACAAAAGGTCCTGGCGCTGGTTTCCCGGCGATTAATGGAACCTTTATGCATACCAACCCTTCATTGGTGAGTATTGCATTAATTAATCAAGAAACGAAAGAACGGTATCAAATGGCAACGCCCAATAGTTTGAAAGTATCGGGGATTGGATACCAATTAAGCTATACGGGTACCGAACGGGAAAATCGCATTCCATCCGATATTAAGGCAGGCACCTATGATGTAGAGGTGACCAACATCAACCATACCATTACATTAGCCAATCCGCTCAAAATTACATATCGTCAACCTGATGTAATTGTTAGCTTATTGGGTTTAAATCTCGCAAAAAATAAGGATTGGACTATTAAAGCCAACTTAGATAAAGTGATTTTAGATCCGACAGCTGTTATTATGACACTCAATGGAAAGGATTATCCATTGACCATTAAATCTTATAACCGTACCGAAATGACGGTTTCCTTACCAACAAGTCTTCCAACTGGAACCTTTGATAACTTACAGATCAAATTCCAATTTAAAGACTGGGCCGATGTTGTAAAGACACAGTTGTCTCCAAGTACAATAACGGAATCATAAGCAAGCATCCACAGTATGCCATGGTGGCATCAAAATTAAATAAATTAAAACAAGAGGAGATTTCAACATGAACTCAAACATCAAAACTATCTTAAAATCAGCGATGGCCGTGACTGTGCTATCGGCAGCAGTATGGGCAGCAGCTCCAAAAACAGAACAAGCAACAGCTCCTTTAGCGCTGAACCAAGCTAAAGCAAATAGTAACTACACTGTTGTAGGTCAATGGTGGAGCCCAGCAGCTGCAGCAACTTGGCCTGCAGTATATGTCGACCTTGCTACAGGTGCGCAAAGCTTGAGTAGCTCTGGTCAAGTTGCATTCTTTAGCCATGTAAATGGTTCTATCAAAGCTAACGGATCTTATTCGATCAGAACGGTAGCAAAAGACATCGCCTCCGTTACAGCATCAGATTGGGCAACTGCCACTTCAGTATCATCACAGGGTAGTGGCGAATGGTATGAATATGATTTAGATAGCCATGCAAACCAAGCAATCCAACCTTTGACCGTGTTGGTCGGAAATTCTTCCGGAGCTTCGTATGCTGTTAAGTTAATTAATTTTACAAATGTTGGCCAACAAGTAGTGGCAGGTCAATTACAAGTAAAAGCAGATACCAATATCGAAGTTAAGGCATTATAGTCTTTCCTATTTAATGAATGAAAGATTCCGCAACCTGGTGGATGGGTTGCGGATCTTTTTAGCCTAATCAACATCCGCATAACGATTTTTTTAACCAAAAAAATTATGCAACACTCATTTTTGAAAAAACAAATACATATCCTTCAATTTCTAGCTATTTTTATGCTAGCACTAACATGCTGGTCCTGCAAAACTGAATACCCAAGCCTGCCCTACAATGACATCGAATCTTTTAGCATTCAGGATGCAGACGGTAAAACCTTGTCAGCCAGCATTGTGAATGACCAGATTATCTTATATTGGCCTCCATTGGTGGAGCAGCCCGAAAATATTACACCTACGATTAAAGTTTCGGAATTAGCGACTATTACGCCTGCATCGGGTACACCGATAAAACTCCAATCCGAAAAACCCATCACATATACTGTTCGAGCACAGGACGGATCCAGCAAAAACTATACATTGACCTTCCAATACAATCAGCCCATAGTACAAGCTACATTTAACAGTTTATCGTCTGGTCAATACTATATCACTGATCCGAATACTTTTACTTTTATCGGAGAAAACATTATACCCAACGAGACACAAACTAAAGGCTATTTAATACATAATGATGGAAAGGAAACATTACTTTCGTTTAGCGAAAATATAGTACCCACTAATTTTGCTGTTACTTTTACTGCTCCAGATGACTTCAAAGCAGGTACTGGCTATAAGGTCAAATTGGTCTCAGGCCGTTATTCCATCGTAAGCGATTCATTTGAGGCTGTCTTACCTAGCATCCTCAATCTATTAATAAAGAATAATCTCTTATATAGCGTTAAAAAAGGAGAAAACTTTGTGGCTCCTTTGCAAAGTAAAGTCCTTTACGAGCGTTATTTTAAAAGCGATTTTGACCATTTCATCGCAGTGGACAATCTGAATAAAGAATATACTATAAACAATGCGGTATTTGATGTGAACGCAATGACGGTTACCATTCCTATACCGTCCAACGTAACGGGTAGTGGAATCAACAAGCTAAAAATGGTAGACAAATCAGGAAAAGTATTATTGGAGGATACTTATTATATCACCCTAAATTAATACGCCTCACCAACTCATTTTAATCGTGTTTGTCATTAATCAAACAAAGCAGTTTATTATGATTGCTTTAGCAACCATAATGGTATACAGCTGCAGCAAAGGAAAGGCTACAACAGAGGAACCGACAATCGTTGTCCCTACCCCGGAGGAAACCTTACGCCAACAATATAGTAAATCGGTAATGCAATGGCCAGCCGCCGCTTGGTACAACAATATCAAGGTACGTGAACTGGCCGCTATACCCGAAAACCCATCGAAAGATAAGGCCGAGCTTGTAGCACTTGGCAAAGCCTTATTTTTCGACCCCCGCACCGGTAATGGCATGAAGACTTGCGCTTCATGTCATAATCCGGACACCTACTGGATCGACCAAAAAACAACGGCAGATGGCATCGCCCTGCATCACCGCAATACACCTTCCATGGAAAATGTCTGGCACCTGGAAGGCAAACTCTTCCACGATGGCCGCGCAAAGACTTATCGAGACCAGATCGCCGAAGCCATCAACTCCCCTATCGAAATGAGCGGCAATACAGCTGCTTTACCCGCTAAGCTGCAAGCTATATCAGGCTACATTAGTTTATATGAAGCGGCTTACTCGAGCCAAACGATGACCGTCGAAGGCTTGCTGGATGCTATAGCAGCGTATTCAAGATCAATCAGCAGTGGTGAAACCGCCTTTGATAGGTTTATCAAAGGGGATTATCAGGCGTTAAATGATGCACAGCTTGAAGGTCTCCATCTGTTTCGAACCAAAGGGAAATGTATCAACTGCCATAATGGTGCCTTCTTTACCGATCTCGATTTTCATAACCTGGGTTATGCTGTTACCAGCAAAGGTGCTTTGGACAATGGTCGCTTTGAGGCAACAGGACTGGAAACAGACAAAGGTAAATTTCGTACGCCGGGTCTGCGCAATGTAGTCCATACTGCACCCTACCTGCACAATGGTAGTATTGCAAGCTTAAGTGAACTGATCAACCTGCTGAGTCAGGGCATGCCCCAAAAATCAGGACAACAGATCAATGGCACCTTATCGCCGCATATTCAAAACGTCCGATTGAGCAGTAAAGAACAGGAAAATATCGTGGCTTTTTTGGAGAGCTTATCGAGCGTACCGACCGAGACCGTGCGGCCAGTATTGCCCTAAAATAAAAAATCCCAAAGGGACTAGCTTTGGGACATTTGAGTACTCCACAGCAGCGGAGGCATCAAAAATTAAATAAATTGGCACAAAATTAGGCTTTTATATTAAATAAAAAAGTAAAAAAGTATTAAATTTCAGATAATTATCCATTTTGTAGCGAATCAGCTACAAATATATAGGACAAAATGCGCATCAAATATGAGTCGAATCCGCCAAATAACTGGTTTATTTTTTATAGTAGCCGCGACCTCGGCCTGCCAGCAAAACAGCAGAACAGCGACTTCACCCGATGAACTTATTAGTCCAAAAACAGGAACAAAAAAAGAACTCACACTCGATTCTATCTACCTGTATGCCAAACAGCTCTACCGCTGGCAGGAATCTCTCCCTTCGTATACCACTTTTGATCCGCGGGCAAAATATGCCCAAATAGAACCTGAGCAAACAGCCTACGAACGTGAACTTTTTGCGCTCAGCCAATACGCCTTGCGCAAGAATGATAAGCCTTATGAGTGGTCGACTATCCCCAATAAACCCAAATATTCATATCTGGAACGCCGTCGGACAGAAAAGAAAAGTAGCGGTCACATGGCTAGCACCACCACACCCTATCGGTATGCGACACACCTGTCTTACTGGACCGCAGGTAATAAACGGATTGCTTATGTATACATCCCCTCTTTTCCAGAGCTCCAGACAGTGAAGGCCGAACTGGATCAACTTGCGGCCGAACTCGCACAGCAGCAAGTTACTCATCTAATCCTCGATCTACGTCATAACGGTGGCGGTTATGTGGAAACAGCCGAATATTTAGCCAACCTCATTAGCCCGGCCAGACTGGATAAAAAAGTTATGTTCAGCGAGCAATTTCATCCGAATGTGCAGCAAGGCAGAGCAAAACTACTCCTTAAACAACCCTATCTGGATGCCAGTGGCAAAGTGGTCCAATATAAAGGACGCCCCGCGACAATGGCTGATGTAGATTATAGTGAAAAAGCCAATACACATTACTTTATCAAAAAGGGGCATTTCAATTCTTTGCAGCAGTTATCCTGTATTGTCTCTGAACGTACAGCTTCGGCTAGTGAGCTTTTGATTAGCAGTTTCAAACCCTATCTTCCGCTACGACTCATCGGCCAGCAGACCTTTGGCAAACCCGTAGGTTTTTTTTCCATACGGATAGGAGCTTTCGATATTTACCTAGCCTCATTTCTCATTCGGAATGCTGATGGCTGGTCGGATTATTTTGACGGCATACCCGTAGACCTGCCTTTAGCTCCGGTCGATACCTCCCGCCATCCCGGGGATCCAAAGGAAGCCTGGCTTGGAGCGGCATTAAAAGATATTGCCAGAGACCAACGTATCAAAGCAATTTCATCCGCTACTTATTTTCCCTTGCCAGCAGAAGAAAATTTGCTACTCAAAACAAATTTCAAATTAAAGTAGGAAACTATTACAGCTGAATTTTGTCATACTCTTGTTTAAATTAAAACCATTTTTCATAGATGATAAAGCAGAAAACAGCATAAATTTGTGAAAATAAATACGAATCTTTGTATAGAATCGTTATAAATAAAAATAGAAACATGTTAAGTCAACATATCAAAGAGCAAACGCACGCAGCTCACCAAAACGTAGAAGGAACGATCGTGCGCCAATTGAAAAATATTCGTTCTGAAGCAGATTATGCTGAAGTATTAAAAGGCTTTTATGCTTATTTCCGCGCTGTAGAAGATAGCATCGCTCCTTTTGTAACCGCAGAAGTATTGCCAGATTTGGCCGAACGCCGCAACTCATCGTACATCAAAAGCGACATCGAAGCCTTGGGTGGTAATGTAGATAACCTGCCTGAAGCAAATGCTCCAGCAGTAGCAAATGTACAGGAAGCACTTGCATCATTATATGTTTTGGAAGGTTCAATCATGGGTGGTCCGTACATCGTACAGATGCTCAACAAATATGGCGTTACCAAAGGAACTTCCTTCTTTGAAGGTTATGGCGAAAATAGTCGTGATATGTGGGCTGGTTTTACAACGGTATTAAACAAATATTCCGAAGATCCGTCAACTTATGATCGCGCAGTGGAGATTGCTAACCAAACTTTTTATAACTTTGGCGAAGTATTCACTCCTATTGCCAGTGCAAACTAAAACAAGAGCGATAGTGTTTAATTCCTTAAATGGAGCAAAAAGATAAAAAATCAAAATGGCTTAAGCGTGCCGGAATTGGAGCATTTCTCTTCTTTCTGGCCAAAGGACTTGTATGGTTAGCCGTATTTTTCTTCGCAGCTAAGTCCTGTAGCATATCTATTTAACACAAAATATGAAGCCTTCATCTAATGCTCAAAAAGGGCATTAGATGAAAGCTTCTATTTAATCCTACCTTTTAGATCCATCCCCTCTTTTTCAGCGCAGGCTAGTCTGGCGTTTTGGATCTGCAAGGCTAACGCTATTTTCATACTGTCTTCGTATTGTGTTCGTACCACCTTCGGAGATAAACAGTCTAGTGAACATTATTGCCCCAATTCTAACCAGATAATTCCTATTCAGGGTCTGGACGGAATCTGGTCGGCACCTGTACAATATCTGTATCGCATCCGAATAAGGTACGAAGCAGGTACGAATCGGGTTTATACTTTTTTAACCACAGTACGATACAGCTCCATACCCTCATGGCTGATAACCTGACACAGCAAGTCTGAACCACTGATCGAAAAATAGAAGAAACCATAGTGGTCTTTCGCAAAACGGCTATACGGTAGATCTGTCTTCACCGGGGTTACTTCGGATCCCGCTCCCGAGATAAACTGATGAAACTTCTTGCCTTCAACTTTCAAATGCTGCAGGGAATGCTCATGTCCAGAAAGGTAAATATCGACTCCCCGCTTTTCAAAAATAGATTCCAAGACCTTTCGCACGGCCAACGTATCATAATTCGTTGTACGCGGTCCTGCCGTATACAAGGGATGGTGGCCGACGACAATTTTCCAATGTGCATCCGAATTTCCCAGTAGCTCATCCAGCCAGGCCAGCTGTTTCTCGGGCTGCTGCCCTGCTACATGTGGTCCATACTCACTATTGCTGTAAAATTCAGGGATCATTGGGTTGGTATCGATAAAAGCCATCAGAACCTTCTTCCCGTCCTTGAGTGTAAAGGTCTTGCTGTAATAACGCGCAGGCATCTTCCAGCGTCTGCTGATACCGCTATAGCGCACCTGCGCATCCGGATCCGATTTATAATCGTGGTTACCCAAAATCGGATACCAGTCCCATTGCAGCGAAAATGCCGTATAGATATTTTCAAACGAATAGTGCCACAGGGGATCGTGCTCACTAACCACGCCGGAGGGGTAAAAATTATCACCGGTAGAAATGATAAAGTCATTGGGGTGCTGATCGGCCCATTGGCCCATCTGCTGCGCTACAGCCAGCTGATGATCAGCACCATTGCGTCCCCAATCTCCGACAGCCATAAAATGAACATCATAGGCATCTTTAGGCTTCAAGAGCTGCTGTATATCTTCACTCTCTAGTTGAGTAGGTTTTACAGATCCAAAGCTACTGAGCGAAAATCCGCCTAGGCCGGCTGTAATTGCCGTACCCAGGGAATTTTTCATAAAAGTTCTGCGTTTCATAAATCGTTCTTAATAACCAGGATTCTGTTTCCAGTGCGTGTTTACATTTAAGACAGTTGTTGGTACTGGAAAGATGCGACGAAACTTCTCGCTCATGCCAGCCGGGTACAGCGATCGGAACCCCCAGTTATCTTCAAATTTGCCGTAACGGATCAAGTCATTTCTACGCCAGGACTCATCGGCAAACTCTCGTGCACGCTCATCCAATACATCCTGTAAGCTTGGGGCAACTGTCAGTGCCGGTGCATTGACATACGATCGAATCTGATTGACTAGGGATTGGGGCGTCTGACCGTTGGTCGCGGTAGCACCACGAAGTATAGCTTCAGCTTTCATCAGTAGAATATCCGCATAGCGAAATACAGGAACATCATTGCTCTGATTCCGTTGATTGGCCGACGTTACTGCAACATCCATATAAAATTTGATGGAACGGTATCCCATCGAACGGCCCCTCTGGTCGTTTCCTGCATTCAATGTGGCCGCACCATCGGGACGCAAGGTAATCTCCTTGGTGGTTTCGAGCTGCCAATCAAACTGCACATCAGCATCAACACCTTTATAATCTTGGTCTATACCTCGTTTAGAGGTCTTGATCAGGAAAGGACGCTTTTTGTCCTCAACATAATTTGACCAATAATATTGTTTACCACCGATGTAAGATGCATTGCGCTCGTCGCCATCTAAACTAAACTTGTCCAAAAAGGTGGGCAATACGCGAAAGGTCCCGCCTACACTTTGAGGTAATGATGCAAACTGGTTTTGTCCACTGCGGTGAATCCAAAACCGGGCATAGGTCATGCCCTGCTGTTTTTCGCGATCATAGGGCACAGCGAAGATAAAATCCTTCACCTGGTAGCCATTGTCTGGGCGGAATTTTTCCATAAACTTATGGCTAGTCAAATTAAACTGACCCGAAGCAATGATCGAATCACACATTGCTACCACAGCATTTAACTTCTCATTTGGCATAGATGCTGTGTAATTGGTGACATCAGCCGTCGTATATACATTCCAGTTGAGATACAGTTTGGCCAATAAAGCCTCAGCCATATACTTCGTTGCTTTCCCGTAAGTTGCTACCGAAACTGTTGTTGGCAGCAAATCTTTTACAGCCAATAATTCGGACTCGATAAAACGGCATATTTCGGCGCGGTCGGTTCGCGCAGGCACAGCGTCGATCGGACCTGTGATTAATGGGACTGCCCCAAAATTGTCCATCAATATAAAATAATAGTAAGCACGGATAGCTCGCGCAGGCGCCGTAAACTGTTCTTTATCGGATCCAAATAGCGTGATGGCGTTATTGGCTAATGTGATTCCTGTAGACGCCCCGTTCCAGATGCTCGGTAGCATTCCGTTATCCGCAGTCCAGTTGTGCACATGGAATTCACGGTAACGTCCACCATCGTAGTAGTCGGTACCAATAGCCACGCTGACAGCCTCATCGGCCGACAAAGTCTGTATCATCCAATGATCACGCCCCAAAGCCTCGCGATAGGCAGCATACACATCAGCCAAAATGGCTTCGGCAGCACGTTCAGTGTTTGGAAACTCCGTATGTTGTGATTTTATATCAACGTCCAAGTCAGTACAAGAAACTTGCGAAATGGCCAGGGCCGACAACGCAAATAAGCGGATAATAAGTTTTGATTTCATATGTATATAATGTCTCATTTGTATTTATCTCTTTAGATTCATAAATGCTTTTTGTTTATCTCATGAACCTGCTAAGTTTATGATGCTCTTCAACCGGAAATACCCGATTTTCACATTAGCATCTATACATCAACAGAAACGGCAGGTTCATCCAATAGCTAGTCCGCTATAAATTAAAGTTAAGTCCAAACATAAATGTACGTGTACGTGGATAGGTCTGACGGTTGTCGATTCCCGGTGTCAGTCCACCGAGCCCTACCTCCGGATCAATACCCTTATATTTCGTTAAGACAAACACATTGTTCATCGTCGCATAAACACGTAAGTTTTTAACAGGAATATTTTTGACCGGAATATGGTAGGCTAAGGTCACATAAGCTAGCCGCAAAAAACTTCCGTTCTCTAAATACCGATCTGATAGATAATGAGCATTGATATCCGTCATGCGCTCTGTCTCCAACACGCTGGCAAGGAGATTTTTCTGCCCTGCATTCCCGACCACATTCGAATGGCGTGCTCGAGTGGCGTTCAGAATCTTTTGACCAAAACTTCCCTGAAACATGCCCGTCAATGAAAGACCTTTGTAAGACAAATCATTACTCCAACCGAGAGTCAACTTGGGTTGAGGACTCCCTGTGACTACCTGATCTTTCTTCTGTGGCGTAGTTGTCGTCTCGCCAGTTCTCTCACCGGTTTTGCTATCATGAGCGTAAAAGATCGAGATACCCTTATCGTTGTACCCCGCCCATTCCCATGTATAGAATTGTCCTATGGGAGCTCCCGGAGTCAAACGCTGCTGAAATAAATTACTTTGTCCTGCCCCACCAAGATCCGAAAGCTCAATATAATCCTTAGTAAACTGCTCATTGGCGATACTGGCAACCTTGTTCGTATTGTGTGACAAAACCAGTCCGGTATTCCATTTAAAAAACTGTTTGTCTATCGCTTTCGCATTCATCGTCAGCTCTATTCCACGATTTTCAATTTCCCCAACATTTGCTGTCAAGACTGGATAGATGTACTTTGATTGACTGACTTGATAGTCATAGATCAGGTCGCTTGTCTTCTTTTTATATACTTCTAACGATCCTGTCAGACGATTATTTAAAACACTGAAATCCATTCCTAGATTGACCATGCTGGTCGTCTCCCATTTGAGATTAGGGTTACTGTTGCGCAGTACCTGCAGCGTACGTAAAGGACTGATTAGGCCAGCCGCACTTACATAATCAAAAAACTTAGAAGATGCTCCTTGTACACTCTGCGCGGTAAAGGCATCAAAGCCGAGCGAATTACCACTCACACCATATCCTGCGCGGAGCTTGAGGTCATTAAAAATACCCATTTCACGGATAAAAGATTCATCAGATAGTCTCCATGCCGCAGAAACAGAAGGGAAAGTCGCCCAACGATTGTTCGTACCAAAGGCCGACGAGCCATCACGTCTTATTGTTGCCTGCAGCAAGTATTTACTATTGTAAGCATAATTCACACGACCATAGACCGATATCATACGCAAAGTAGACAAATAATAATTCCCAAACCCGAGTAAATCGACTACATTGGCCATTCCCGGGTTATAGTAACTTAAATCATCGTTGTAATAATCCGACGTCGTTAACTGGAAACCGTCATTATTATTATTCTCTTCCCAGGAGTAGCCGGCCAGCGCAGACAACTTATGTTTTCCAGCAAATGTCTTTTCATAATTTAAGTTCATTTCCATCACCTTGCGTTCGTCTTCCACTGCAGCACGAATGGATTTCCCATTTTGGTTGCGGGCCGCCATTGACAAACTTGAATAGTATTGTGCATTGTTAAACTGTCTGTTCTGTAGAGACAGGTCAATGTTATATGTCAGTCCATTTAGGATTTCATAGCCCAACTTGGCATGTGCCTGAATGACTTTATTCTTGGAGAAGTTTGTATTTTCTTCAATCAGTGAAAGCGGATTAGCGTACTGGGAGCGGTCTGATTTTTCAAACCAGGACCCATCGGTATTTTTGATCGGTGACACAGGCAAATAATAATACATGGCATCATATACACTGAGCCCGTCACCTAAAGCAAGTACGTCATGTTGTTTGGTGATACTGGCATTGATATTGAATGAAGCTGTCAGGCGGTTGTTGAGCGCCTTTGTCTGCAAAAATGCACGGGCGATTTGGCGCCCCATATCAGTGCCTTTGATGACTCCATTATTTTTTATGGTATTGAGACTAATACTGTACTGAGTTTGGTCGCCCCCCCCGAGAATAGAAATATTATGATTGTTGGATATCCCTGTTCGCTCCACAGCACGCTCCCAGTTGGTATCTGCGCCTAAGTCGTCGGTTGGTTCCATCGAAAATCCATTCTCATTGACATACGATCGATATTGCGCTGCATTCATCATCTTATAATGCTTAGCAACCTTGTCGATCGCCAAATAGCCATTGTAATTGATACTAGTTTGTCCTGATTTCCCGCGTTTCGTTGTGACAATAATAACACCATTAGCGGCTTTTGAACCATAAATAGCGGTTGCTGAGGCGTCTCGAAGCACATCAATAGATGCGATATCATCTGGGGCCACCAATGCCAGGGAAGCTCCGGGTACCCCATCGATCACATAGTAAGGTTCCATGGCTTCACCACTGCGCAATGTTGATGCCCCCCTTAGGCTGATGGACGGCGTGGCATTGGGATTACTGTTATTGGTCGAAATCGTTAGGCCCGCAACTTTACCTTGCAGCATCTGCGCAGGTGAGGTAAATACCCCTACATTGGCGTCTTCGGCTTTAACCGTCGTGATGGAGCTTGTCACATCTTTTCTTGATACGCGACCGTAACCGATCACAACTTCGTCCAGTTTAACTGAACTCTGCTGAAGCTTAACGCTTAGCGATAAAGGCTTTCTTGCTTCGACGACATAACCTGATAGTGTATCGGACTGAAATCCTACAGCTGAAAACACAAATCGATAACCAGCCCGCTCAACTAGATTCTGAAAATGGAATAAACCCTGACTATTTGTACTTGTGGTCACGCTTTGGCTACCGTTGACCTGAATTGCCTTCACGCTGACACCAGGGAGAAACTCCCCTCTTTCGTTTTGTACAGCTCCTTTCACCTGTTGCTGCTGTGCATGTACATGGCTAAGTCCGGCGGAAAGCAAAGCAAAAATAAGCAGGTTCTTCTTTTGTGGATTTGTTTTTCTAAGCATATTTGTTAGTTGTTTAGATGTTCGGTAATGGTATTTTCTTGTTTGTAAAGGGTATAACTGCCATCCTCATTCACGATATAGCGCAGTTCATTAATTAAGCAAATTGTTGTCAGGATATCTTTCAAACTGTCCTTGCGCACATCAATTTCACCTGTATAATGAATCTCGGCTATATTTTGATCGCCAATATGGATATGATGCTTAAATGCGGTCTCCAAAGCACGGAGTACGACAGGCATAGGTGTATTTTTCAAATTTAATAAGTCAGCCGCAGCCAAATCTGACGTTTTCGCTGTTGCTTCCTTGCGAAGCCCGTCCACCTGGGTCAGTCCCGACTTATCCACACGCAGCTTTTGGCCCGGACCATTCAAAAAAACTTGCTTAAAACCATTTGTCAATGAGGATACAAGCACCTTACCCGTATGAAGTGCGACGGTTACAGCTTGATTCCTCAATTGGGTACTGATGGTAAAGGAGGTACCGAGAGCGGTTGTTTTAGTCCCTGCGGCAATCACCGAAAATGGACGTTTAGGATCAGACGCTACATCAAAGTAAGCTCTACCGAAAAGTTCAATATCGCGGGCATTTTCAGTAAAATCCTTCACATAGCGAATTTGACTTTGTCCGAATAAACGAACATGAGACCCATCAGGCAGATCGAGCAGCACACTTTGTCGGTTTTTATTTTCGATCACTGTCCAGCTAGTATCTTTTAAAGCCGCAGGCTTGGCCACAACAGCTACTTTACTGGCTGGCGGCAAAAACTCGTCTTTTGTCCACCAGGTAAGAAAATGGAAGGAAAAGAAGAAGAGAACCGCCGCCGCCGCGGTATAACGTAGATATCGTATGATTTTATATTTAAGGCTTAACTTGCGGTCACGGCGCTCCTCATGATCCTCAATTGCGGTTTGGACCAGCAGTTTCATCTCTTCGCTAGGGACGCTGCCTTCTAGATCGGTAGCTTCGTATTTTTTCCAGTCTTCATCCTTAAACAGCTCGTCGACCAAAAAAGGCATTTTCCAAATCGTTTTACGGATCTGATTCTTCTTTTTATCATGCTTCATACTCCTATTACGCAGGCCAGCACGATATCCCTTACTACTTAATAATTATTTAATAATAGAACCTAATCCTTAACATGGGGGACTTACAGCATAATCGAATAAAGGTGCTGTTTGAGCTGAAGAAGTGCCTTACTGATATGCTGTTCCACGGTTTTTGTAGAGATAGAAAAATGCGCCGCTATCTCTTTATGGGAAAGTCCTTCTTTGCGGCTCAGTTCAAAAACCTTGCGGCGCATGGTTGGCATATTTTGGATATCTTTTTCCATCATCCGTAAAATATCTTTGTTTTCGATCGCAAGAATCAGACTATCTGTAAAGGGGGTGGCTGCCGTTTGGCCTTCATATTTGAAACGCGTAGCTTCCTTTCGCAGGAGATCTATCATGACCTGTCTCGCCATACCGAATAACTGCACCAGAATACCCAATTTTTCATCGAGCTTTTCCCGTTGGTTCCACAGTTTGATAAAAGTCAATTGGGTAACTTCTTGTGCAATGTAATCAGATTGCGTGCGCTTCTGTACGAAACCGTAAATCTGACGATGATACTTTTCGTAGACAATATTAAAACTTCTCTGATTGGAAGACTTGATAGGCTGAACGTGTTCCATTGCACTGCCAAAAATAAAGGCGCTAGATTTACTCCATATTAAGTTAATGTCAATATTGGATAAACAAATTCAATGCGTAATAGTCAAACTGTAATTCAGCACCTTGATGCTAAAAAGCCCATACAACTGAAATTTTATTTATAAAACACGCAAAAATCTCCCTATAATTGCATTCGCAAATATTTCATTATAGAATGAAATTATTTGCTCTGATACAATGCGCTGACCGCAGCAGCACAGTGACATGACCGTATCAAATCAATAAACATGTGAAAACATCAATACAATGAAAAGAAATATCCTTTTAATTTTGACCAGCTTTGTCTTAATTGTAAATATCGCCCTTTGTCAACAAAAGGACGTGGACTTTAGCAAAGCATATATCGCACAAAACGACGGCAAGACGACCGTTGAAATTAATGAAGCGCAAGAACTCGTGTATATTATCTTTGCGATGACAGATTTTGGAAAGGAAAACCCGAACATGACCAAGCAAAACACCACCTATTTTGAGGAAGTCAAGAAGCATTTCTCCCCTTTTTCGACTCTACCTATCGTCAAGAAATTTGATCAACAATTGCGGGAAAATCTAACCAACTATTTTCTTTTGGCGGCCAATGCTTATGGCTTTAGGTTTAAAAACGAGGAATTAGTACCTACTAACATCTATATTTTTCCGGCAAAAGGTGTAGGAAATTACCAGATCAAATCAAACCCCATTCCAGGGTACAAAAAAGAACTGGAAGAATTTGCGAGAAAAACCGAATACCGTGCATTCTACAAAAAGCATCAGGCTTACTACGACAGCCTTCGCACTGCTTACCAGGAGTACGCTTCCATTGCTGAACAAAAGGAATGGTTAGAAAAAAGATTCGATTATAAAATCAACAGCTATCGCATATTGACTTCCCCCTTGATTGCAGGGATGAATGCGACCCACACGTTCAAGTACAGAGGATTCAAAGAAATATTACTTTTTCTGCCAACCCTCCGCGACGATGAATCCTGGAGTCCAAAGTTTAAAAAAGCGATCAATACCCGTATTATTTTCACAGAAATCGACCATAATTATGTTGGTCCACTCAGTGAAAAGAATAAAAAACAAATTGATACGATATTCAATAATCGTGAAATCTGGATAGATGCGGAGAACAAAAGTACCGTCCATTATCCAAGTCCAGTCAAAGTGTTCGATGAATATTTAACCTGGGGGCTTTTCATCTTGTACTGTTACGACAAGTTTGGAGAAGACCACGATCTTTTTGGGCAGATTGTCGAAAACGTAAACGATATGATGGTCAACAAAAAGGGATTTCCCAAAGCGGACGAATTTAATACCGAATTGTTCCGTCTCTATAAAGACAATACCAATAAAGATATTCAGAGTTTATACAAGCCGCTTTTGGAATGGTGCGAAAAAGAAAATTAGTACTATTCCGATAATATTTGGTATATTAAAACTGAGAAGGAAACAAGCCGCCAGAAATGTGATGTATACGACCAAAAGGAATCAGCATAGCATAAGGGGATGATCGTCGAAATACATTTAAACACATTAGGTACAAAGAAACAATGACAAACATAAGAATTACCGGTTCTGGCAGTTATATTCCAAACAATAAGATCGCCAATACATTTTTTAAAGAACATTCTTTTTTGGATGAGAGCGGATCTCTATTTGGCCAGTCGGCTTCTGTCATTGAGAAATTCAAAGCGATCACCGGAATTGAGGAACGCCGCTATGCCGATCGTGATCAAGTCGCATCAGACCTAGCTTTCTTGGCTGGAGCGCGCGCTATTGAAGATGCCGGTATTGACCCAGAAACATTGAATTACATTATTGTTGCTCACAACTATGGTGATGTTCAATACGGCAAAATCCAGTCCGACACCGTACCTAGCCTAGCGACAAGGGTAAAGAAAAAATTAGCAATTCGTAATCCAAAATGTGTGGCTTATGACCTCCTGTTTGGCTGTCCCGGTTGGAATGAGGGAATATTGCAGGCCAATGCTTTTATTAAATCGGGTATGGCAACCCGATGTTTGGTCATCGGCGCTGAAACGCTGTCACGTGTGGTAGACCCCTACGATAGAGATTCCATGATCTACGCAGACGGTGCTGGCGCTGTAATCGTCGAGGCAACAGCGGAAAACCGGGGATTACTCTCTTTTGAGAGCGCAACCTATGCGTTGGATGAAGCCGATTATCTTAATTTCGGCAGTTCTTATAATCACAAACAAGATCCTGCTACTCGATATATCAAAATGAAAGGACGCAAAATCTATGAGTTTGCCCTGAATAAGGTTCCTCTGGCTATGCAGTCCTGTCTTGAAAAGGCCAATATTGATATTTCTGCAATCAAAACGATCTTGATCCACCAAGCCAATGAGAAAATGGATGAGGCCATTTTAATGAGATTCTATGCACTCTATGGCAAGACTCCACCTGCTGATATCATGCCCATGACTATACATACCTTAGGAAATAGCAGTGTAGCAACTATTCCAACACTTTATGACCTGATGGTCCATGGCAAAATCGACAATCAATCATTAAGCGCGGGTGACATTATCTTATTCGCATCGGTAGGTGCCGGCATGAACATCAATGCTTTCACTTATCGTATTTAAGGTTAATTTCTATGAATATTTTACCGCTGCACAACGCATTTTAACCCTGCAAGTTAGCCTATTGCATATTTATTATAAATAAAAAAATCAAAACACTTTATAAATCAATAATTTATATTTACATTTGACTAATAATCGGCTCCGCCTTTGCTTATCTGAACTTGTCAAGTCATTCTTTTCGACTCAGTTTTCGCATTTTCAGAAGCTACTTTTGTTATCAAATAATAGGTGCTGTACCCTTTTTGAACTTGAATAAACCCAAGCCCATTAAATTACAAACATCATTTCTTGTCAACAAATCGATTGAATGTTATAATGATTGCAATTTCATTATAATTATTTATTATTGAATACTTTAATATAATATAGAATACAATGCAAGAAGGAACAGTAAAATTCTTTAACCAAACCAAGGGCTTTGGTTTTATTACACCAGCCGGTGGCGGTGATGACATTTTCGTACACGTATCAGGTTTGATCAATGAAGTACGTGAGAACGACAGTGTAACATTTGATGTAGAAAACGGAAAAAAAGGCATTAACGCAGTTAATGTACGTATCGCATAATTAAGTAAACACACAAGAAGATGCAGCTGCATCTTCTTGCAGAGTGTAACGGGTAACCGTTACACTTTTTTTTATCCATTCCATAGTGAAGCCCTGTCAAAATCGCACTATTTATCAATTAGAGATATTGAGAACTTTTACAGTCCAGCCAACATTACTTCTTCCTGCCGCAGAAAATATGGAGTGCTATCTTTAAATCTCCCACGCTTCCTGGAATACTTTCTGATGATATCAGCAACAACATCATCGGTTAGCTCATGCCCCTCTAAGGTGGGAAACCCCTCCCAGCGCACAATGCCATCAGGATCCAATAAAATACAATGTGGAATCCCCTGCACTTCAAGCTGTTTTTTCAAACGGGCTTTCGTGTCAACTGCCGAGAAATAGTCAATTTTGATTTCCTTGGCTTTTTTAACAACTTCTGCCTTTTCATCCGAAACACCGATGATCACAAGTTTATCATTATACTTTTTATGCCATTCGTTCAATTCAGGAATTACTTTTCGGCACGGTCCGCACCAGGTCGCCCAAAAATCAATCAACACAAATTTGCCTTTTGTGTCGGGTACAGCAGACAGCCATTGCTCTACCTCCAACTTGGGAGCCTTTTGGTTTAGAATGGATTTTGCCCACAATTTTTTGTTATTATTGCTTTCCTGCCCATGTCCGACAAAACAAGTCAGACAAAACAATAACAGTGCTAAAGCCTTTATGATTATTTTTAAGTCCATAAAATAGATTGTTTAGTTCTCCTAATTTATGCATTTTTTTTAACAATCTTTTGATTCTTTTATGCCGGAAACCGATTTTATAAAAGCACTACACCGTATTCATAACACAAAACAACACATCTACTTTTAATCGATATAAAGAACACAAGACATTGTATATAAACACTTAATAAGTATCTATAAAATAACAAAATTATTTTTTATTTGCTGTACGGCTCATAGTATCGACACAAGAACAGTCTATTTCCTTCTTCTCCAATCTCAGTATCTTTCAACGCTCATATTCTCCTCAATAGGATCTGCCAAGCTCATAAGCAAAAGAAATACATAAAAAATATAATACAATATAAATTAACACTTTATAATACAGTAAGTAAACTTATAATCCAACAAAGAGCGTTCTAATATCCGAATGGACTTCGCATCTTATTCGGTAAAACCGCCCCTAGCCAATCTTTAAGTTTGGGCACCCAAATAAAGACTCCAATCAATCCCCTTTATTTTCACAAGTGCAAATAAACGATGTGGCAAATGAAAAGGACAGAATTTTATACTTGTATGTTATTGGACCGGTTCAACTGAAATATCAGATCACTCAAGATGAGCTACACTGCAAAAACTTTTAGCAGCGCGCTTGGATAGCATAAAAATAAATACAAAAGGCCAAGAAATCTCTTGGCCTAATGCAACATATTATTTGGGGTGTTTTCGTAGCTTTCTACTCAGCAAAAATGCTGCCGAAAATAAATACGCACCCGGAATTTTATTTTTTTCCTAAACGCCGATATCATACAACAAAAATACACGATAGTAACATCCTTTATTTACCCAGCGTCTGGGTAGGTAAAATTCCTATAGCCGCAAACCAAAATGCTCGCTGAGCGCTGTCCGTGCAGCATGATAACCGCACATGCCATGCACCCCGCCGCCCGGAGGCGTAGATGACGAACAAAGGTAAATATGCGCTATCGAAGTACGATATGGATTTAAGGCCAACACTGGACGGCTGTACAACTGCGCAATATCCATGATTCCGCCATTGATATCCCCGCCAATGTAATTGGGATTATAGGCTTCCAGCTTCGCCGGCGAAAAGCTGTGTTTTGCTAGAATAGTATCTCTAAATCCGGGCGCAAATCGCTCAACCTGATTTTCGATAGCTTCGGTATAATCGATATCACTTCCATTAGGCACATGGCAATATGCCCAGCCTGTGTGTCTGCCTTCGGGTGCGCGTCCAGGATCGAACGCACTCTGCTGTGCAAACAAAACAAATGGCTTATCGACCTGTTTTCCCAGATGACTCAAACGCTCGCTTTCTGCAATCTCCGCATAGCTATTTCCGAGATGTACGGTCGCTGCTTCCTGACAGCGTAAATCCTTAAACGGCGTTTTCTCGGACAAGGCCCAATCGACTTTAAACACCCCCATTCCCTGTCTGTAGCCCTCAAGCCTCTTGCGGTAACGTTCCCCAAGCGCTATTCCTTTCAGCTGCAGTAGCTGCCTTGGGGTCATATCACAGAAAAGCACTTTATGATAAGGCAGATCGCGCACATCCTCGACCCAACAGCCCGTTTGCACCTCCCCGCCCAACGATTGATAATAACGCAGCAGTGCATTGGCAATGGATTGCGAGCCCCCCACTGGGATCTGCCAGCCGTACTTATTGCCCACGGCAGACAACACGATCGCAATCGCTGAGGTTGTCCAGTTTGTCAGGGGCTGAATACCGTGTGCTGCCATGCCTGCCCACAGCGCTTTCGCCTGCTCAGTAGCGAAGCGTCCTGCTGTCCAGCTCGCAGGCTGCAGGGCCTCAAGCCCAAACGAAGCCAAGGTGAGGGGATGTTTTGGAAGGGATAATGGCCCCATTATATCCATAGCAAGCTCATCCCAATGGGTAACGACCTTTTCAACCAGCTTACGGTAACGCACTCCATCAGCTCCAAGCCCCCTCTCTGTTTCAGCAAGGCTGTGATGGAGGATTGCGGACTCCCTATTCTCCAGCGGATGTGCCGCTGCATAGCGGGGCTTAACAAAATCTAGTCCAAAGGCCTCCAGAGGCAGACTTCTGAAAAAGGGCGAAGCCATGGCCATCGGGTGGATCGCCGAACAGACATCGTGCTGGAAACCCGGAAGCGTAAGTTCTTTTGTGCGCATGCCCCCCCCAATCGTATCGGCACCTTCCAGCAGTAGGGTACTCAGCCCTTGCTGCTGAAAGGTAATCGCTGCAGCCAGACCATTTGGTCCCGAGCCAATAATAATTGCATCAAATTTTCGCATAGACTGGATTTTTATCACTCTTAATCACAACCTGTATTGGGCTGTTCCTTTTTTGAACCCTTCGTTGAAGTGGAGTCCGATTGCTCTTTGCCAACTTCTTTTTTCTTGCCTGCCGATCCGCAAGCGATTGTAAATGTCGTTAAAACAAATGCCAAAAATCCAAGATTGATTATTTTTTTCATAGCATATCTATTTAATTTAGCTTTATACTCTTTCATATAATTTTATACGCCGCCACAGCACCATTCCTGTGATGCCCCTATCTCTTAACTTCACTTTTATGCAAGCTTTGAAGCTCGGAAACAAAAGACTTATATCGCTCGTTTATCATATCGCCCGTTCGTCGGAAAAATATTCGCGGTAGCGCTGCTTGAGTTCCTGACGCTGCGTGCTGTCCAATTTGATTTTTGGATCTACCTGCGACACCACGGTAGAAACAACCTTGTGGACTCCCTTACCTTTTTCAATAAACAGTACTGTCGGTGAAGATATCCGTTTGATAGAATCAATGCCAACTGCTGTATAGGGATTCAAGATATTATGAAATTTGCCCAGAATGGCCTCATAACCTGGACTCCCAGCTTTGGTCGTGATGACTTTACCCGCCTTATCCTTCTCTTTCAGATCCCGGATATCGTGAATATTGAGATAATAAATCGCCGCTTTTTCCTCTTGCGCAAATTCCAGCAAAGGTGTTATGGCATTGCGGAACCAGGGGCAGCTCGGCCAGCCAAAAAGGACAATCCCATTTTCAATCTCCAATACGTCCTGTTCGGTCGCATAGACAATACGTGCATTATCCGGAATCTGTACTGGTACTTTATTGGTCTTATTCAGGCTTTCGAGTTCCTGCTTAAAACGGACGGATTCTTCTTTCTTGATCGAAACCTGACTGTTTTTTACAACCTCCTTTGTATCCTGTCTGGATTGACAGTTTGTGATATTAAGTAGCAGGCAGATCGCCAAAAGCATACTTGCTATTAATTTTAAATCTTTCATCTCGTAATGGGCTTTAATCCTGATATATTCTTATTAATTCACGGCTGACTTATACGCTTTGATATGCTCGCCAATATCCCATACGTGGGCTTTTGGAACCGATTCATGAATCAGGCTGCTGGCTATGGCCGAACGATAGCCCGAAGCACAATGAACGACAATCGTCTTATCCAGCGGCAGCTCCGAAATATGTTGTTTTAATTCCGCCAGAGGAATATTATGCGCTCCTTTGAATACAGGGCCCTCCTTGGCTTCCTCAGCTGTGCGCACATCCACAATAAAATACGCCTGCGGTGAACGGTCGAAAGCAGCTTGATCAAAGCCTTCCGATTGCTGCGCAGCAAAGTCCCCAAAGAGTACAACAGCTTTAACAAACTGCTCATAGCCTATTTTAGCAATCTTTTCAAGCTGCAGCTGTCCCTGTTCTTTGGTATCGACCAGCAGATAGAAACTGCCTTGGGGCTCGATAAGTGTCCCTATCCAGGATTCGGATTTACTTCGTTCGGGGATATTGATGGCCCCTGGAAAATGGGACTGCCTGAATGCTGCTGCCGAACGTGTATCGACTAGCGCTGCGGATGAAATAGATACCTCAGCAGCGCCAATCAGTGGAATGGCCGCCAGTGAAGTCAATAACGGTGCCGCACCTTTGCGATTCAATTCTAAATTGTATGGAAAGTAAGCTGGTATAGCTGGCTGGTCATTCAGAATCTGTCGCACAAAAGCGTCTTCAGTTTGCTGCTGAAAAGCAAAATTCTGCTTTCTTTCGGCACCAATGGTACTTTGCTTAGCCCCTTTGAAGGCATTCCCACAGAGAGAACCCGCACCATGCGCGGGATACAATACCACCTCATCGGCCAGTTTAACGTAAACATCCTGAACGGTATGGTAGAGCTGATGGGCCAATTTTTCGCGCTGCGTAGCCTGCTCTCCCGAATATTCCCGCAGATCGGGCCTGCCCACGCCACCGATCAATACCGCATCCCCCGAAAAGATAGCAGCATCACGTCCATCCGCTTTCAGCAGCACAGAAATACTGTCGGGGGAATGTCCTGGCGTATTGATCGCCTGCAATACCACTCGATCCGAAATCTTCAGGGTATTGCCATTGTCAAAAGTCTGATGCGGATAGGCCGCCCTTACCAGTTTGCTGACATAAATAGTGGCATCATGATCCCGATGGATTTCCAAATGGGAACTCACAAAATCGGCATGGGGATGGGTCTCCACGACGGCTACAATTTTCGCTCCTTGCTCCTTTGCATAGGCATAATAAGGCCGCGGATCGCGAGCAGGATCCACAAGGACAATTTTCCGGTCGGCTAATATGGCGTAAGAAAAGTGGGCCAAACCTTCATCTTCAAACTGCTTAATGCTGTAGCTGGCCACATTTTTGGCGGTATTTCCAAAGCTGGATACGCTCTGTCCCGCGGAAGCTAGCGTTAATAGGATCGCAGAGCGGCTGATAAATAATCTTCTATTCATGATAACATGTATTTTTGAGACAATTAATAGGTAAAGAGTGTGTTTTTCATATACCATTCCTTACCGGCGAAATAAGATTCCTTGACACGGTCAAGGGTAATTTCAAGGTTGTTGCCACTGGCATCTTGCCCTTTCAGCTTGATCTGTTCAGCAGTTGGCCGTTCATACGCCCATTTCAGGATATGCAGACTATCGCCTTGTGCTTTTCCGTAAAGAGCTTTCAGGCCCACATCCATTTTTTTATCCAATTGTTTCCGCTGTTCTTTGCTGAATTTTTGATTTTTATCGATGAGATACAGCGTATGGTCCACCGAGTCTATTTCATAGTAGAGGTAGCTCTTTCCCCCGGCCCGACCCGTAAATTCATAGGTTTTGAGCACATCATTCAAGGCCGGGGTTCCATTGCCAAGATCAATAGCATTGGCTTTATTAACCTTGTAGACCAATGTCGAATAGCGCTCAAAAAATGCCTCATGCCAGCGTACCGAATCCGCAGGTGAGTACGGCTGGGACTTCCCATTCAATAGAAAACTTGAAACCTCATAATGTCCGGCGGCATGCGTCAGACCAGGCAGCACAGGCTCCTTAAGACGGCCTTCATCATAAAATCGTTCATATCGATAATAGCCATATACAAATATGAATAGCACGACAATCGTTGCCTTGGCCCCAAAGTACAGGGGCTTGTTCCACTTTTTCAGAAATCCCGGCACATAATAATAGGTACTGACAGGCTCACGCAGAATAAAGAGTTTCCAGATCGCAGGGAGATATTGCAGCAGCAGAAATAGGGAAAGCAGCACAAAGTACGAACTATACACATGTACTGCACCATCATAAGCAATGTTGGCATGGGCAATATTAAAAAGGACGCCTGCATTGATAATGGCGCCTATGACCACCGTCGGCCGAAAGAAAAGCAAGCTTCCAGCAGCAATCTCCAGAAAACCCAGAAATATCTCGTATTTATAAGATACCCCCACAATCTGCCAGTACAGTTTAAAGGGCGCATATTCCCCGAGATCTGTATTTAAATTGGCCAGTGATGGAAATGGCATTTGCATCGGAAAGAATTTGATAAATCCAAATGCGATCAAACCCGGCGCAATACGGTAGCGTACTAGTACTCGTAACCAATAGTATAACGCATCGTATTGTTTCACCTTGCTGTTCCGAGCCAATATGGTCCAAATGGAAGCACCAAGGACCGCGATAACACCATTCAACCACCAGGAGGTATAGGATGCAAATCCCCATTTACCGCTCTCGGTATCAATTTCTATCCAACCGCTACGCGACCCGCCCGCGATAGAAGCCATAAAATCATATAATGAATCGGGTTTAAAAACTTTTTCGTACCATTCCCAGTCCAGGGGTACGACCATAAGGATAAAGAAAATAAAGGTAAATCTAAATCCCACCTTCTCCCAGTATTTCCAGTCCTGGTCCTTGTCAGATATGCGTACCTCTTTGCTGTACGCTCTCTCCAGTTGTTGTATCGTTGCCATAAGTTTTCGCTAAATTTGAATGGTTAATAAATATGGATCGGTTTTCTGCGCCCCTCATGCAGCAGATATTTCTTGTTCACTTTTTCAAGCCGCACATGAAGGGAGTCGCCCAGCTGATTGACTCCATCAAGTAGCAAGGTCCGCTTATCCGGCCGGCGGAGGACAAAGGAAAATGTGTGGCCCCGATTGACTTTCCCGCTGAGTTTAATTACCGTCTGCTGCTTTTCAGCACCCTTTTGTTGGCTGTAGCCGAAAAATTCACGACCTCCATTGCCCAGGTATTCGTAGTTGCGTTCCCTGTTGAAGGCGATACGTGGTCTGAGGCTGTCGACCTTGACAGGACGATTTCCACGAATACTGATGGTGTTCCATTTTTCAAATACTACATCCTTCCAGCGTATGCTATCTTTAAGCGAATAAGCCAGGGTATCTCCTTTCCAGACAAAATCTTTCACGTTATATACACCTGCAGCGTTTTCGAGCCCTTTCTCTTCGGGAAACGGATAATTGGAGTTCTTCCAGCTCAAATAAGCCTGCACGCTAAAGACCGTAATAAGCAACAAGAATAGCACTTGCAGATAGGGACGCACAGCAGCGATCTTTGGACCATATACTGGCCAAAATCCGTCAGGGATCGTTGCCGTCTTTCTGATCAGCAACTTGTAAAAACGGGGCCAGTCGTAGGAAAAAATGACAATTGCCAACAACAATAAAAAAGAGCTATACACTTGCTCACCGATCTCGTACACATAGTTGACGATGACCACGTTGAGCAGCACCGCAATCAGAAGACCCGAACCGATCACTGCAGTGCGACGGTTCAGCAAAAATAGACCGCCCAGGATCTCAAGCGCACCAATAACCGGCAGATAACCGGCCGTAGCGATACCATTGGTTAGGTAATAAAGCTTCCAGAGCAGAAGATCACCGTATTCCGTATGCAGTTCGCTGATCGTTGGTTCGGGCAATTGTATCGGAATAATTTTGACCAGACCAATAAAGATGATCGCCAGTGCGAGGCGATAGCGCAACAATACACGAAGCCAGTAAAAGAGCGTTTCATCATCGGCACGGAACAACTGCTTGAGTTTACGGCCAAAAACCAGAAAAAGCAGCAGGGCTAGCCCGAGCGCGATAACCCAGTTGTAGTAACCACGCACATCTGTACCCACGAATGGACTTTCAGAAATAAAAGAGCTGCGATAGGTTGCCAGTGCAAACCAGTTTTCCAGCGACAGCAAATTTGCAAACGAAGCATCTTTGAAAAGATTGGGGTCATAAGGGATACTGAGCACCAGGAAAAAGATCAAGCCTATATACAGTATATTCGAGCGCTGACGCTGAAAAAAATGAGTTTCTGTTAATGTTGTCATTTCAATACATTTTAATAGAAAAATCACGGAATTGATCCGATTAATCCAAGCCCGGATTTTGCTGCAGGTCCGGATCGATGGAAACCTGCGCGTAAGGGATCGGAAGCAACAATCTGTTGACAGAGGAAATATTGAGTACTTGCTGCGCACGGCCTGTTCGCAAAAGATCATACCAGCGATGGTTTTCCAAGGCAAATTCTACCCGATTCTCCTGTTCGATTGCCTGCAGCAGATCGGTTGCCCCAAGCCCCTGTACAGGCTTCACTCCAGCACGGACACGTATGGCATTTAAATCGGCTAAGCTCGCAGTCAGATCGCCGGAACCATTTCGCTGAGCGAGCGCTTCAGCACGGATTAGAAACAGTTCTGCTGTACGGATAAGAAAGACAGGGTCGGTCCGATCGGTCCGATAATAGAGGTTTCCGATCAGGATATTGGGATCTGTTGATGAGGATGTCTTAGATACCAGTGCTGACCGGTCGCCCCCCACAGCCGGATCTATCAGCAGGTCGTAAATATCCTGCGAGGGCCTGATCCAGGCTGTCCCGCCATTGCTGCCCGACAGCCACTGACTAGCCTGGCCGCTGGTATTATTGATATCGTAAACCAGTTCGAACACCGATTCTTTCGTATTAGATGTATTGTTTGCGTAAAACGAACGATAGGGAGTCACCAAGCTGTAATTGGTATTATCATCAAGGATATATGATGCGTATTTGATAGCTTCGGACCAGTTCTTTTGATAGAGATAAAATCTGGCCAGCAATGCACGGGCTGTTTTCTTGGTCGCGCGGATACGGTTTGTTTCATTGGGCAGCAGCTGCTCTGCTTTTTGCAGATCCTGCAGCACCTGTGCATACGTATCGGTGAGCGAACTCCTTTTTACTTGCGGCAGGCTGCTGGCTGAAACCGTCGGCTGCAGAACGATCTGCACACCACCCCAGGTCCTGGCTAGATCAAAATAAGCAAGCGCACGGACAAAATAGGCCTCCCCGACTAGCTGGTTCCGGTAAGCTTCTGTAAATGTGGTCGTCAGTGCCAGATTGGGCACTTTTGTAATGACATGGTTGGTGCGGTTAATGGTGGCATAGATCTGATTCCAGGCAGTAGCCAGCACGGCCAGATCGGATTTGACCGTATGATTGGTCAAGGTCTGATGAACAGTCTGACTACCCCGATACACGATATTGTCTGCCGAAAAAAATCCCAGTAATTGAAAGCTATAGCCGTAGTAATCGTTAGACCGAAGAGCTGAATAGATCCCACGGACAGCAGTTGCTGCCGAATTCGCATCGACAATGGTCACTTCGTCAGAGACCGAATTTTTGGGCTCCACCTCCAAAAAAGAGCTGCAGCTGCTCAGCTGAAGGACAAGAAGAGGATAAAGGATATATAGCAATTTTTTCATGATCTTTAAAAATTAGGATTAAGTTTATAAGGTGACATTTAAACCAAGCTGAAACGTACGGGGCTGTGGCGGCGTTCCAAAGGAGCCTATCCCCTGCGCATTTGGATTGCTGGTTACATTCGATTCGGGATCGCCTGTATATTTACTCCAGACAAAGAGGTTTGATCCTACAAAATAAACACGTGCTGCAGTCAGCCGGGCCCGCTCCACCAGTTCTTTCGCCAATTTATAGCCAAAAGACAGTTGTCTCAATTTTAAGAAAGAGGCATCTTCGAGATAACGACTATTGGCATCAATCGTATAGTTGAGCCCTTCCGAGGTCAAACGCGGCACGTCTGTATTATCCCCAGGCTGTTGCCATCTGTTCAGTACGTTTTGGAAAACACCCCCACTGCTTGGATTACGTTCCCTAAAATAGCGATTGAGGTTAACCGCATAGTTGCCATATTGAAAACTGAAGTCGACGCCGAGGTCAAAGTTTTTATAAGTAAACGTATTGCCGATGCCACCGTAAAATTTGGGATAAGCATTGCGAAAAACCTTGCGTGCCGAGGTTGGCAGCGAACCATCGCTTAGCTGCCCATCAAACACCGCATTTCCAGTCTGTGGATCGACATACAGCTGCTCATAAAGCCAAAAGGAATTGAGCGAATAACCTTCCTTCAGAATCACCCAATCGCGGGTATACTGGGTAATTTGGGTCGGTAATTTTTCAATTTTATTTTTATTGCCCGATATATTGAAGCTCGTGTTCCAGGAAAAATCTTTTGTTTTCACATTGAGCGAATTGATCAACAGCTCATAACCCTTATTGCTGATCTCCCCCACATTTGCCCAGTATTTGGAAAACCCCGAACTACCGACGATAGGCCGCTCGAGCAACAAATCGGATGTATATTTATGATAAAGATCTATGGTGACAGACAGGCGATTTTTGAACAACGCCAAGTCTAATCCAAGATCTGCCTGGGCTGTCTTTTCCCAGCGAAGATCCGCATTCCCCAGCTGAAAAGGCCCTGTACTTGGCAGAACTTTGCCATAGCTATCTGCATACTTTTCATTACCCGACCATAATCCTCTGGCAGCAAAATTGCTGATGCCCGCCTGATTACCTGTCAATCCATAGGAAGCCCTTATTTTGAGATCGCTCAACCAGCTTTGATCTGCCAGGAATGCTTCCTGACTAATCCGCCAACCTGCCGAGAACGCAGGAAAATACCCCCATCGGTTGTTGGCTCCAAACTTGGAAGATCCATCCGCACGTAAGGTTGCCTCTGCAAAATAACGGTCTGCATAATTATAGCCTACCCGCCCAAAAAAGGAAGCGATGGTATACTTGGTCCAGTTGTCAGATGCGAGGATATTGGCAGCAGAGGAAATCTGCTTGAAGGAATCATTGGCAAAGCCATTTCCTTCCTGGTATTTGTAATCGAGCACATTACTCTGAAAGGTATTTCCCAAAATTACGTTGAGGCTATGCTTTCCAAACGTATTTTGATACGATAGGGTCTGCTCATTGATCCAGGTTCCATTTCTTGATATGCCCGAGGTCGCCTGATTGTTATTGGCAATACCAATACTGGTTTTGCTGTTCCAATATTGCGATTCGTCGTATACATTGTAGTCGGCACTGAAACTCGATTTAAATTTCAGTCCTTTGACAATATCGATTTCAGCAAATGCACTCCCAACATAGCGCAAGCTGGTGGTATTCACATCATAGTTGTCTACGAGCGTATAGGTATTATCCGTACCATTGAGCGATCCATCGGTATTGAAAATTGGCACGTTGGTCGCCGAGGAAACCGCAGAGTTGAAAAGACTTACCTGTGGACCGTCACCGGTACGGGCTTGATTGCGGTAAGTTCTCGAAAAATTGTTTGTCAGGCCAATTTTTACGCGACTATTAATCTGATGGTCAAAATTAAACTTGACATTGGTCCGTGAAAAATCGATCACCTTGATAAAGGCTTCCTGCCCAGTATAACCGGCACCGATGTAAAATCTGGATTTGTCTCCACCACCCTGGATACCAATATTGTAATCCTGCAACTTACCGTGGCGCAGTAGAAATCCCAGTCGGTCATAGGTTGGCTGATCTTCGGGATTTCCCTTACCACCTTCCGAAACCGGACGGTAAGGCCGGTTGGCAAAAGTCTGTTTTAGAGCAGGGTTGTCAAGGCCCGAGTTTATCCACCATTCATTGGCCAGCGTTGCCGTTTCGGGACCTGAAGCCAGTTTGGGCAACAAGGATTTATTGGCCTCGGCCCATCCACCCTGCAGGTTGAGGTCAATTTTGGTACGGCTGCCATAGCTGCCTTTTTTCGTTGTGATAATGATCACACCATTGGCACCCCGGGAACCGTAGATCGCCGTAGCCGATGCGTCTTTTAGCACTTCGATTGATTCGATATCAGCGGGATTAATATCTGTAAGCGGTGAACTCGTCCTTCCACCCAGACCTATATTTTGAAGTGAGGTGTTGTTTAAGAATACGCCATCAACGATATACAGCGGATCACTGCTGGAATTTATGGAGGTCGTTCCACGCACACGCAGAAAGATACTTTCCCCGGGGACACCAGAGTTTGTAGAAACCTGTACTCCCGCGAGTTTTCCCTGCAGCTGCGCATCGAAACTGGCTACCGGGATCTTATTTACTTCAGCGGCATCGATCTTGCCGACCGCGCCCGTTAAGTTTCTTTTTTTCTGTGTTCCGTAGCCGACGACTACCACTTCATCGAGATCAGAGACACTGGGTTGCAGCAAAATCTGAATCTGAGCCTGCCGTGCCGTAATCTTCCGACCCTTATAACCCAAAAATGAAGTTGAAAAAGTCAAGGGAAGCCGTTGTCCTGTGACGAATTGAAATCTTCCCGACGCATCGGTTTTTACATGGTGCGTAACACCTTCGAGCTGTATTGTAACACCTTCAATGGGTTGATTGGTAATAGAATCCAATACAATACCCTTTAAGGTCGCATTGATAATCGGCTCAGATTGCTGTGAAAATACAGGCAATAGCAAACCATGTGACAAAAAAATTGTCACGGCGTACTTCCATACGCTATTTTTCATAGGTAAAATTTTAACAGTGAATAATTACAAGTGCCAACGCCAATTGATTACTTGATAGAAAAGCTGCATGTTAAGGAAAAATATTTCCCCTTATCCGCAGCTACACATTCGCATGTTTAAATCAGAGAAATAGGATTTGTAGCAGAGCTGACTTGCTCCGGGATTAGAAAGAATAGAATAAAGTTTGCAGTTCATAAATAACAAATTAAGTTAAACATTATGATGATTACTCATGGAAGAGACAGCTATTTCAAGCTTTTCTTCTAGGTTGATAAACAAATATAGTAAATCCTTAAATAAAATCTACAAGATTAGTAGTTTTTATTTTCAATAATGTATTTATGCGTTTTTGAACAGCCATCCACAAGGGACTCCCTCCGATTCCTCTTGGATACCTGATCTGCAATCAGCCTGCTGCTGTAGTAAAGCATCCGCCTCTTAAGATTGACCTGCCCATTGCACTGACTTCGACAACAACTCGCTCGCTGTTCCCAGCGTTACAGGTCAGATCCAAATAACCGTGCCGATATCTTCGCAATCATTATTTCTTCAGTAGGGATTTATACGGTTTTTCAAATTAGACACCCCAAACTTCCCTTCAATCTCAGAACTAAAAATTAAATTGGGACACCTTAATTAATATGGGAATTTAGAATATATGAAAAAAAATGCTTCCGGCACCAACAATCTAAAGCAACGTGTTGAAAACAAGAACAATGATCTAGATCTTTATCTAAAAGCATTGAATTCTGCCTATTCGGGCATTATTATTACAGACAATTTGCAATATGATAATCCAATTATTTATTGCAATAAAGCTTTCGAAACCATTAGTGGTTACGCGCACAATGAAATAATTGGTCACAACTGCCGTTTTTTGCAGGCTCAAGACCGCTCGCAAGCCGAACGTAAGATAATCAAAGAATCTATTGAACGCGGCGAAGAATGTAAGATCGAAATTCGAAATTATCGTAAGGATGGAACGCTTTTTTGGAACGAACTTTTTATTTCTCCTGTGAAGAATGAAGAAGGTCAGGTAACTCATTTTATTGGCGTTCAAAATGATATTAGTGACCGAAAAAAAGCTGAGCACGATCTTCGGGAAGAGAAAGCCCATGTTGAGCTCAAAATACAGCAAAGAACCAAAGAACTACAAGATAAAGAAAGCTTTCTGTCCAGTATAATTGAAACAGTCAGAGAAAGTCTCTTGGTGCTGGATGCCAATTACGTTGTGCTGAGCGCCAACAGACATTTCTTAAACTCGTTTAAAGTCACAACTGAAGAAACGGTAGGAAATTTGTTATTTGACCTTGGTAATCAGCAGTGGGATATTTCCTCGTTAAAAGAACTGCTTACGCAGATACTTCCTACTAATAACCCGGTTATCGATTATGAGGTAGATCATATCTTCCCTCATATTGGTCGAAAAGTCATGCTGGTGAATGCTTATCGTATAGAATTTGAGGGCCAGTACAAAGACCGAATCCTAATCGCCATCGAAGATATTACAGAAAAGAAGGAGCAGGATCTCCGTAAAGATGATTTCCTGTCCATTGCGAGCCACGAACTTAAAACGCCGCTCACAACGATTAAGGGTCTTTTCCAGATTTTGCAGCGACTGAGTGCCGAAAACACCGATCCAAAATATATTTCTACTTTAGATAAGATCAACGCTTATATTGATCGCTTGAACCTCTTGATTGCAAAACTCTTAGATACGTCTAAAATTCAATCTGGAAATCTGGAGCTGCATATGGAACCTTTTGCGATTGATAAGGCAATCCAGGATGCGGTTGACAGTATGCGACTCGGGGTGCCTGGTGCTGATATCAGCTTTTCTGGTGATACTGGAAGTATGGTGGTGGGTGACGAATTACAGATTATCCAAGTTCTGAATAATCTGCTGTCAAATGCTATTAAATATTCGCCGGAGTCGAAAAAAGTGGAGGTCAGTGTGCACAGAGTGGCCGACTTTGTTAAGGTTTCTGTACGTGATTATGGTATGGGCATAAGTTATCAGGACAGGTTAAAAATTTTCGAACGATTTTTTCGCGTCAGCCATATACAAAAAAAGTTCCCGGGTCTAGGTATTGGCCTCTATGTTTCGCATGAAATTATCGTGAACCACAAAGGAACACTTTGGGTGGAAAGCGAACCTGGAGAAGGGTCTACATTTAATTTTACATTACCGATAGTAAACAACAATTGAGGAATATGCAGCCTAAAAAGATAATGATCTGTGATGATGATCGAGGAATACTTGAAATGCTTGAGCTTTTTTTAGATCTGGAGGGATATAATGTTATATGCGAAATAAATAGTACAAACCTCACAAAACAGTTAGTTTTGCATAAGCCAGACCTATTGTTGCTGGACCTCTGGATGCCAATAATTTCTGGTGACCAGCTGATTAAAATTATCCGCAGCACATCCGAAATTAAAGAAACTCCTATCATTGTGCTCTCAGCAAGTGTTGATGGCCCCGATATAGCGGCAGGTTTAGAAGCAAATGGCTTTATTGCCAAACCTTTTGATTTAACTGATATCACGGACAAAATTAACACTATACTGAAAAATTAGCCATCAAATACCTATTTGATTTTTTTTGATAAAACAGAAGTTTATAAAAGCACTTTTCATTGAAAAAGTGCTTTTATGTAGGATACTAACCATATTCAACGACAAGATGGTCTTAGAAAAAATACTTACGAGCGGCCCATTTTATCCACCAGAAGAAATAGATCGTCTAGTTCAAATGGTTTAGCCAAAAAGGCGTCAGCCCCACACTCAGAAGCGAGCTGCTTGCCACGCGAACTTGCAGACATCATGATCACTGGAATATTTCGATGTTTTTCCGAAGCTCGGAGCTCACGAAGGATATCGTCACCATAAAGCCATGGCATGTCAATATCCAAAATTAAAATATCAGGATCAATTTCTACAATAGATGCTATAAGTTCTCTGCTTTTTAAAACTAAATAAACTTCTCTAAATTCACTTTTTAAAGCCAGCTCTAATACACTAAGGATGATAGCGTCATCATCACAAATAACAATTTTCTTTTTCATTTTTTGATTGTTTAAAAAAACACCGCAATGATTGAAAAATATGGTCCTGTGGGGGGAATTAAAAATATAGACCTAAGCTGGGTAGATAGTTGGTTACCAAACCGTTTATATAATCTTTCTTTGAGATCTTACAAGGTAGACAATTTATTGGATAAAAGGTTTATAAATTATATAATTTGGGGGCCGAAAATGATATGACCATTTTCTTCCTACTTGATAATTTATGGGTATGTCTGAGGCACTGTCCGTCAGTATATTCTTTGGCGAAGTCCAATCTTCAGGAGTTGGGACACAATAGAAGTAAATTTGTCTATTATATTTATATCGGGTATATTTATGAGATCAATTTTGCTATGATAATCCAATGTTTAAAAAATCAAGACCTAAATAATAGAGATCCGAAAATCAAGCGGTGTAATCTGTGTTTTTCTTTTAAATAATCTCGTGAGTGATTGGGGCTGCTCAAACTTCAGTCTTTCGGCTATTTCAGCAACAGAAAGATCAGTTTCAGCCAATAGTTGCTTCGAAATGCCAATAATAAAGCTATCTATATGGCTTTGTGCCGTAATTCCCGATACCCCTACTGAGACATCATTGAGAAATCGTGGCGTACAACGAAGTTTTTTTGACAAATTTATCAAACTCGGAAATGTTGACATACACATTCTTTCGTTGTCAAAAAATGCATGTAACTCATTCAAAAAATGCTGATGTAATCGACTGATTTCATCCAACCTACTTTCCATTGACCGCTGGTAAAACCTTTTCATGTGGTATAAAAGCAAATTGAGATAGGAGACGATTATCGTAGAATGTATCTCACTATGCGGCATTTCTGTTTCTTCAATTAAAAGTTCAAAAATATTTGAAACGAGCTTATAATCATTCTCCCGTAATAGCAATGATTCATCCATTGAATATTCCAAAAATCCGAGATCTTTCAATCGGTTACGTAAACTATATCCATGGAATAAATCTGAACGGAAGGCAAAATAAGACCCTTCCTTAAAAGATTGTTTTATTTCGCTAACAGGAAAATAATGCTGGTTAAAAAATACCAGTTTGTGTTTTTCTTGAAGCCCACGATCTAAAACGCCAAAAACAATAATAAAATGCCTTTCCTCGATCAGTCTTTGGGAGGATCGGAGAAATTGATCTTCATTGTCAAAGTACTCAAAATAATAGGTATGATTTAATTTAAAAACTTCTTTTAATTCACTACTCTTGTCACCACTTAGCATATGCAATCTTTTATTCGGTATGAGCTATTACGATATAATTACGAAACATGTCGTTATAGCAATAAACCCGCCTGTCAAGACAATTGTTTGTATTCTTTTAAAATTGCAATTCGGGCTCCTTTGTGCCATTTGATCGAACTGCATATATTAAAAAACTTACCACACTTATACATGCATATAACCTGCTTAAGCCACGTCATTGAAAACGACTGAAAATGTGGTACCGACATCTAACTGACTTTCCACATGGATAGTTGCATTGAGCTTGTTCGCAATTTGTTTGACAATAGATAGGCCGATACCTGAACCTTCGAAACCTTCGGTATTGGCCATACGGCCAAATATTTCAAAAATTTTGTCCCCTTCTTTCGGGTCAATTCCAATTCCATTATCCTTGATAAAATAATGGACCATATTCCCTTTTCGGACACTGTTCACCGACACGTGTGGATTTTCCTTCTTACTGCTATATTTTATAGCATTGCCCAACAGGTTTAGGAACAATTGATGTATCAAAGTCCTCTCGCCCATAATTGGCAATGTTTCTCCCATTGTAAACTCGAGGTGAGGAACATGGTATTGCTGTTTACAATTTTCAACGATATTGACAATCTTGGACTGTGGATTGATCGGCTCGAGGACAAAGTCCACATGGTTTACCTTTGACATTTGGTAGACTTTATCCATCATATCCCTCATAAGCTGCGTCCCTTCCAAGATATTTTTCATTGACTTTGCCAACATTTCACCAGAGATGTCCTTTTTATGAAGTAACATTTGCGCAGTAAGCTGAATTGTCGTCAATGGATTTTTAAGGTCATGAGTGAGCGTATACCCAAATGTATCCAGTGCATTATTGGACCGCACTAGTTTTTTATTCAATTCATCGATTTCCCCCCCACGCTGCGCGATCGACTGCTGAATAATGTGTACGATATTTTTGATAAATGCGAGTTCAGAAGATCGCCATTTTTCGGCCTTCCCTTTTGTAATCTTTTTCCATGCCTCAAAGGAAGAACGTGGAGAGGGAAAGATCATCTTTCTATCTTCGTCAACTTGCATTATTTTTTCGGGTTTCCCTGCCCAAGTCTCTTCTATCAAACGTTCTTTCCTAAAAACATATAAGAACCAATTATTGGCTGGAAGAATACTCACCCGTAATACCCCAGGGAACATATTATCTTCTTCGGAAAAACTATCAAATCTAAATCTCTCTGTAGCAAAAAACTCGGAAGCTGTTATTTTTTCATTTATTTTCTGAAGCATCTTTTTGTCAGGCGCCTCACCTACCACCATGATCGAACGATCACGTTTAATGATTAGGCCTTGCCCATTCATGACCTCCATGATCCGAACTGCATAATTTTCCAGCACATCATACAAATCCCGTTTGATCAACAAGTCACTTTTTAGATCATGCTCCAGTTGAGACAGATTTTTCTGGACACTGACCTGCTCTTTCTGAAAATCTGCCAAATAACGGTTTACAGCATATTGTGTAAGGAATGTACACAGATGACGCTGCGAAAGATCTACATGCATGGGCTCTCGGTTCTGACAGGCGACAAGTCCCCAGAGCGCTCCATCCACGATAATGCTAAAGCTTGCACTCGCCTTTACACCGGTATTTTTAAGATATTGTAAATGCATGGGCGATAGCGCCCGAAGGCTACAACGTGTGAGGTCAAGATCTTCAGCCCCCCTGCCCATCAGCTGAATCGCTTGTTCATCCACGTCTGCTGTGTGGCGCGCATGAAAAACACGATAAAGCTCCCGGGCCTGAGCAGGGATATCGAATTCGGGATAACGATAATTCATCAAAGATTCCAATGCCTCGCTTTTGCTCTCCGCAATTACATGTCCACTGTTATCTTCCAAGAAACGATATACCATTACCCTATCATAATGAATAACATCTTTTATCAGTTCAGTCAATGCTTGCCAACAAGAATTATCGCCAGTTTGATCTTCCAAACACTTGGCATAATAATATAATTTGGTGGTTTTGATAGCAAGCGGGTTACAAGATTCTATTTCGAGATAGATTTTTTCATCGTATCTATATAGACTTAAAAAATATTCTTTTTGATGTATAGTGATACGATCAGAAAATCGAGGAAACCTGCTATCGGAAATCGCTAGCTCGACGCTATCCATCCGTAGTTCAAGTGAAGGAGCCACTAGATCGAGCACAGCCTCTACAGTCATACCCAACATTGAAGCGATTTCTTTGCTTGTAATAGCTGTACAATTTTCGCTTACAGCAATGCACTTATCGTATTCAAAGATAAACAAATAACCGAAAGACTGTATATTCCCACACAGGTGGATTTTTTCTTCATGACAATTAACTTCACGCATAAAGCTACTATTATATTAAATAAAAATATGGTAAAATCAACAGTCCTGTCTTCCATCAATGCTATCATATGTTTACTAAATTACAAAAATAAAATTGATCTATCGAAACTTGCATCTTTCCCTTTAAAACACGAGAAATCACGAATGGGTGTAGCTCCTATCTGCCAGACTTTTCGAGCTCTTTCACAAAATCCTTTCCCCAATAATGGATATCATAATGTTCGATATGCTCATATAATCTACGCGCTCTCACCTGCGCCTCCCCAGGCTCCATTACCAAAGCTTTCAATAATGCATCTTTCATGCTCTTTCGGTCATAGGGGTTCGTCAGGATAGCATAAGGCAGCTCAACCGATGCCCCCGCGAATTCCGAAAGTACAAGCGTCCCTGAAGTATCCAATAGCCCATGAGTCGCAATGTATTCCTTTGCGACCAGGTTCAGCCCATCGCGCAACGGTGTAATCCACGCAATATCGCTCAGCGCATAATGCTTGACCACTTCCTCAAAGGACAGTGCCCTGTAAAAATATTGAATGGGCGTCCAATTCATCGTCGCATATTTACCATTGATCTCGCCTACGGCCTGATTCACCTGATCGCGAATTTCATCATAGATTGTCATCCCCTGAGAAGGCGGGGTACAGACATTGACCAGTTCAATCTTACCCCTAAATTCAGGATACTCTGCAAGAAATTCACCAAAAGCCTGAATTTTTTCCAAGGGCCCCTTAACGTAGTCTAGGCGCTCAATGGAAATAATACGTGTTATTCCCGATTCGGCTTTGGTCTTTTTGAGGGCAGCTATTTCTGTCCTCACATGATTATCTGTCAAAATCTGTTCGATGTGATCCCTATTGACTCCCACAGGTTGTGCACCAAGTCTAATCTGCCTTCCATCCACCTCTATTACCTTAGTCATCTGATCGACCCCCAAAGCACAGCTATAGGTTAGAAACTGATTGGCAACATTGACTTTTTTAATTACTTTGAACGGGGTATGGCTACGGATCACATCCACAAAATTTTCTACATAACGTGGGATATGAAAACTGATAAAATCACAGAGCAAGAGGCTGCCAATAATTTCTTTTCGCCATGGAATAATATTAAATATATCAGCTGCAGGAAAAGCGGTATGGTGGAAAAATCCAATTTTCAGATCAGGACGCATAGTTTTTAAAAAAGCAGGTACCATCCATAGATTATACTCATGGATCCAGACAAGCGCTTCATCGTCAGCTTCCCGTGCAATCCGTTCGGCAAATCGTTTATTGATCATCAGGTAATGAGCCCAGTCTTCGTGATTAAATTTGGCTCTATCCACAAAGGAAAAGATTGTCGGCCAAAACGCCTCTTTAGAGAATACACGATAGAACTTGTCGATATCTTCTTTAGACAAGGAAATCGTGGAAGCGACCAAATTAGGGTATTTGCTTTCATCCACTAGCTGGTTTTTAACAGGCTCCCCGTCTGGTTGGATTACTTCTTCACCGATCCAAAGACCGGAACGTCCCTTTTCAAATAAGCCCAATAACGATGGGATAATGCCATTTGGACTTTTGGGCGCTACCCTTACGGTCTTACCATTCACCGATTCCTTTTCAAAAGGCAGACGATGATATACCATCACCAGCTGATCGGACTTTTTGGATTTTCCTTTTTTAGGTGTAATTTTTTGTTCGTCCCGAATAAGTTGCTGAAAAGGCCTATATTTCTCCATATATTCGAGTATCCCTCCTGCCCCGGCTGCTTCCGCGGCGTAAGCAGTATCCAGCCCATCAATGGCCTGCAAAAGCCCCGGCTCAGATTTTCCGACGGCAACACCACGAAAGCCGATTTCAAATAAGGCCAGATCATTGAGCGTGTCGCCAGCTACCATTACTTCATCTACACTAACCTCCAGGAATTCCACCAGCTTCTTGAGTGTTGTCCCCTTATTGACACCTTTCGGAAGCAAGTCAAGGTACTTATCAGCCGAAGTAATCAGATCACAATCATACTTGTCAGCCACCTGCTGCACCAGGTTATGGTCTACCCCAGATTCATAATAAAAGGAGCTGCGGCGCTGCTGCGGTACATGCTGGTAATTCAACTGTGGTATTTCCTCCAGCGCAGCCCTGATGGCATAAGTCTGCGGCCATTTTTCTTCAATTTCACTCTGCAGCGGCTCAATTGCTTCTAGACTGTGTCCGTTCACGACCGTAGCGCCCACATCGGCAATAATAAAATCCGGCACTGGAATGAGCGGATCGCTCAGCAGCGGCAAGACCGACTCCAATCCTCTGCCGGTAACAAAAACCAGCTGAATTTTCGGGCTGCTTTTTATCAATCTATATAATCTAAGGCGGTCTTCCATTTTTCCGCCCAAAAAAGTTCCATCTAAATCTGTTGCTAATAACATATTATTTTATATTCCTTTCTAAAAGTTTAAATTCATCAATTGCAGACATATGATTATACAGCACGCGATAGGCTGTTTGTAATAGCGGCAAGTTAAGTCCAAGACTCAAGACGGTAGCCATCAGTCCCTTCGTTGCAAAATATCCTTCGGTGACCATACCCATAAGTTCGCGTGCCTCGAAAACCGAATAGCCCTGCCCCAGGTATTTACCAAAGGTCCGGTTGCGACTATGCACGGAATAACCAGTTACAAGGAGGTCGCCCAAATAGGTAGAGCTACCGAGCCGGATATTGGGCGCGCCAAAAGCACACAGCAGCAGCTGCAATTCGTCAATGGCATTAGCGACCAGCACCGCCATAAAATTGTCGCCATAGTGTAATCCCTCAGCCATGCCACAGACAATGCCGACCACATTTTTGTAAATGGCAGCATACTCTACGCCCATTGTATCTCTACTGTAATTCACCTGCATATAGCTTGAAGCAAAGCCCTTAGAGATCTTACGGATAAATGTTTCATTCGTACCGCATAAGGTTATATAGGTTTTCTTGTTTTTGGCGATTTCTTCAGCATGGCAAGGGCCCGCTATAATCGACTGCTGAAAATCCTTCAGCTCAAAATACTTGGCGAGGTAAGCACTGGGGAGCAAATTGCCGGGGCCGACGGTCCCTTTGATGGCTGTAATCACGAATTTTTCAGCAAGCGCCTCTTTGGGAATTGATGCACAAACACTGTCCAGCTGCGCACTCGGCACGACGAAAAGAATTACTTTCGATCGGGCCAACACCTCGTCCAGTTGATCGGACGCGCAAATTTTTGTATTATCAAGTTTTAAAAACGATAGGTAGTCTGGGTTTACAGCGTCTCTATTGATCGAGCGCACCTGTTCAGAACGCCGCATATACCAATTGACAAAGATGCCATTTTCTGTCAAAATTTTAACCAGGGCCGTAGCCCAACTCCCACCACCTATCACACTAATCTCATTCAAATCGTTGGGGGTTTTTAAGATGCAAAAACAGAAAGTTTTCGCCATCGGGTTATCTATTAATTTACAAATATACAGAAAAATTAATCATTAAGCAAATTTAAAGCGCTCAAACAACCATAAATGGGTATTTATCCCTTTAAAATCCGTTTTTTTATTTCTTCGTAAATTTGTCTGTTCATATGAAAAATTTAAACATGCTTAACTTCAATGAACAATCATCAAGTTCAATTTACCAGTCCATTTACGATCTCCTCGCACAATTAGGTCTACCCGAACAGCAAGCACACATAGTTACCGCATTGGGACTTCTTTTCGCTTTAGCGCTGCTGCTTTATGCAATTGATTATATCATGCGTCAGGTACTTTATTCGGTATTAAATAAAATTGCGCGACGGACTTCGACTAAATGGGATGATTATCTTTTGGAAAATAAGGTGCATGTGCGCTTGAGCCGTACCATCCTTGTGCTGCTTACCCGCCAGCTTCTCCCAGTGATCTTTCTGGGATTTCCGATACTCACCGCAGCTATTGTCAAGTTTCTCGATTTATTGATTTTGGTCACGCTCTATCAGCTGGCAAATAGCTTATTAAAAACCTGCCGGGATATTTTTCGCACGTCCAAAGGGTTCAAAGACAAACCCATCGACAGTTATCTGCAGGTGGTTCAGATCTTCCTTATTTTTGTGATCGGTACACTGGTAGTTTCTCTCCTGACGGGCAATTCGCCCTGGTCATTTCTCGTCTCACTGGGAGCGGCATCCGCCATCTTGATGCTGGTATTTAAGGATACCATACTAGGTTTTGTCGCCAGTATTCAAGTGTCGGCCAATGACTCGGTACGTGTAGGCGACTGGATTGAAATGCCCAAATATGGAGTGGACGGTGACGTCTTGCAGATCAATCTAAACAATGTGAAGATACAGAACTGGGACAAAACCATTGTCACCATACCGACCTACACCCTTCTCAGCGATTCGTTCAAAAATTACCGTGGCATGCAGGAAACTGGTGGACGCCGTATAAAACGGGCGCTGAATATTAAAATGTCTTCAATACGCTATTTAAGCGAGGACGAAATAACAGCCTTAAAAAAGATCCACCTGCTGGCACCCTATATTGAAAGGCGAGAACAGGAAATTGCCGAATACAATAAAACCTGGAATACCGATACCTCTTCACCTGTCAACGGCAGGCGGATAACCAATATCGGACTGTTTAGGGCTTATGTGCTGGCCTATGCCAAACATAACCCAAATATTCATCAGGAACTCACCTTGCTGGTGCGTCAGTTAGCACCAAGCGAATACGGTATCCCTTTGGAACTTTACATGTTTACCAAGGGAACACAATGGGTATATTTTGAAGATACCATGGCTGATATTTTTGACCACCTGTTGGCGGCTATCAAGCACTTCCACCTGCAGGTCTTCGAACTGCCAGCATCCGATGATCTCAGACTGCTCGGTGCGGAAAAGACCATTTCCTAATATTTTTAAGGCTCAGTACAGAAAAGCAGGGTAGCGGATTTATAGCCTCGATTCTGCTTTTCTATACTAATAAATGCGATTTAGCGAAATACTTTCTGTATTAACTTACCGATTTCGGCAAAATCTTGATGGTTGTTGACAGCGCGCTTTTCTGCTGCATCGGACGCACTTTGTGTAAAGGGATAAATGAGCAAATAATTGTTGCCTATACGGTTTTCATTCAAAAACTGTGTAATCGTATGTATCGGCGACCTATAAGAAAATCGATTACGGTCCGCCATAAGAACAACAAGCCCCTGATCTGATTTTAAATCGCGGATTACCTCGTCTACTTCAGCCCAATCTGTTATTGTGTAAAAAGAGGCTTCCACCGCTGACTTCTTAATGATCCGCTGGAGAATTTGCATAATATCTTCGGTCGTATAAAACCGTAGTGAAGAGGCCGAGTTGCGTGCAATATTCCATATTTTCAATAGCGCTTCAAAGAATCCAGGCTCCCGATACGCCAGTGGCGGAATCAGTACGGCATATTCTTTGACCGTCGAAATTGGCTGGACCGCACTATAAAGAATCAGATTGACATGTTCATTTTTTAGATATCCATTGTATAAATTGTACATAAAAGAAGTTGAAAAGCCTTTTTCTTTATCCAGGCCGATCACCAGATCGCTTATGGACTTTTCCTTAATGACATTATTGATTCCTCCTACCACACCGTCATCATGGCGCATAATTGCATGTACCTCAACGTCTGCAGCTGCACCGAGCTTTACCGCAGATTCAAGTATTTTCTCCGCATTTTTGGCAGATGATTCATTCTTATCTTCACTGATTATGTTCAGGGCAAACAGCTGATCGTCGTTAGATTTTGTACGAATGAGCATGCCCAGATTAATCATCTTTTCAGTCATCTCCGCATTGTTAATAGGCAATAGAATATGGGCATTAGGGAGTTTATCACCGGCAACGGTATTCTCTCTGTCCTCTTCAGCAATGCGCTGTGCACTTGACATGGCTACAAATGAAGAAATAGTACAGGAAATTAGGATCAACAGAATACTCCCATTTAATACATGCTCATTGAGCAGTCTAATGGGTTCCCCTTCAGCGGTCTGTCCGAGGATGATATTATAACCGACCATCACTGCTGCCAATGTTGCCGCCGCCGATGCCGTGCTCATCCCAAAAATAAGTTTCCCCTCATCCTTACTCAACCGGAAAGTTTTTTGGGTCAGCATGGCAGCAATATATTTACCGCCGATTGATGCCACAAGCATAATCGCTGCCACTCCTAAGGTTTCCCAGCTTTTAATGAATGCGGAGAAATCGATCAGCATACCCACACTAATTAGGAAAAATGGAATAAAAATTGCATTTCCCACAAATTCGATCCGATTCATCAACGAAGATGTGTGCGGTATCAACCTATTGAGCGCGAGCCCGGCAAAGAATGCCCCGATAATGGATTCAATACCAGCCAGCTCGGCTAAAATAGAGGCTAGATAGATCATGACCACCACAAAAATATATTGGGAAATCTTGTCCCCCACCTGTTTAAAGAACCAACGGGCTATCAGTGGAAAAAGCAACAGCACCACCATCGCAAAAGCGATCATGGAAACGCTCAGTTTTATCCAGAAGGCCGCGCCTACATCTCCCTGCGATAGTCCCACAATAACTGCCAGTACCAAAAGTGACAGCACATCTGTAATCATCGTACCACCGACGGTGATATTGACAGCAGGATTTTTCGCTATTCCCAAATTGCTGACCAAGGGATAGACGATCAGGGTGTGGGATGAAAACAGACTGGCAAATAAAATCGATGTCGGTAACGAAAAATGCAACAGATAATATCCCCCAACAAAACCGAGGACAAAAGGTGCCACAAATGTATAGATGGAGAAAGTGATACTTTTCCACTTATTCTTTTTAAAATCCCCCATATCAATTTCCAGCCCAGCCAGAAACATGATGTACAGCAGGCCTGTTGTACCCGTCACGACGACACTGCTGTCGCGGGAAAGCAAGTTAAGACCATAAGGGCCCACCACCGCGCCCGCAACGAGCAGACCCAAGAGATGCGGAATCTTAATTTTATTGAGCAATAAAGGAACCAGCAGGATGATCAAAAGTTCAATAAAAAACTTGATTAACGGATCTTCAACCGGAAAAGTAAGATGTTGTATACTAGCTAAAATCATTTTTCTTTTGGAGTAAGTTCAACAGAAAAGTTTGCTTCACAATCAGCTTTGGTCCGTATGATCTGCGTTCCTTTAATGATTTTAGACCCCAGCATATCGAGTTTAATCTGTATTTGGGCCATATGATCCCCAATACTATCACGCTCTTTGTTGAGGATGATCTGATTGTCACGCAAAGTACCTTTAAAAAGCTGTACGGTTTTATTACGGCTGGTTGCCCTGACAAACAATCCTCCGGAATCCGCAAGAAATTGCCACTGCTCGTTTCTCTGATCACCGATCACATAACTGTTGCAGGTTGAGGAGCGGCAGACAAGGCGGCTATTCCATTGTCCTTGGATAGAATCAGGCCATGTTTGAGGAACCTCAGCAGAATCGAGATTGGTTGATTTTGCTGCATTTAAGCTATCACGCATCGCAAGCAATGATTTATAATCCGCCTGTTTCTGGGCAAATTCCTGTTCTTGCTGAGCGAGTCGCGCCTCTCTTCTCTCCAAGTCAGCTCTTCCGTCGGAACCGCAAGAAGTGATTAGAATAATAAGAATTGTTATAGATAGTATTTTTTTCATAAAAATATTCTTATAGGTTTGGTCCTTTTAGAAAAGAAAAGTACTGTCGATCACCTCAGATTCTTGTTGGCATTGCTACTGATAAACATTTCATTTTTCTCTTCCGAGATTATTTCCAAAAAGCGCTCATAATGTTTCAGGACATCGCTTATCAGCTCATTTTTTGTAAAGTACTGGACATCGTAACCCTCACGGGCATCTCCAAAATAAGATTTTGGAAAGTAGGTTTTCTTATCAGCGAGGTCGGGGAGATTTTCTTCTTCGACGACATAATCGGATACCACTTTAAACTGATTCTTGACCCCATATATAAAATTGTTGATGAGGTCGTGTCGGATTTCAATCGCTATCCGATTGGGTTGATCCAATTCATGTATCTTTGCTTCAATACCATTCTCTTTAAATTCAGCCTGCAAATCTTCGAACGCTGCCTTCACAGTGTTCATCATAAACTCATCGACCGATTCACGGCTTTTAAACGAAACAATCTGTTGCAAGCGGTCTTTCCAAAATTCGCCTGACCAGGGCACAGTGCTCACCGAAAAATCACGTTCATAATAACTTCGATCTATGGTCAATGCTTTGACCAAACTGACGCAAAAAAGCAGCATGATAATTGAAAATGGCAATGCTGTAATAAGTGTCATGGTTTGTAATGCCTGCAATCCACCTGTATTTAATAACATAAGCGCTAAGATGGCCAACAAAGCGCCCCAAAATACCATTTGCCATTTTGGCGATTTTGGAGTGTTCTTGGTGGCAATACTATTCATTACAAATATGCCCGAATCAGCTGAGGTCACAAAAAAGATAATAATAATAAGGATAACCAGATAACTGACAATATCCGACAAAGGCAAGTAGTCTAAAAATCGAAACATCAAGGCATCCGGATTATCTGCTAAAGAACTCAAAGCGCCTTTAGCAATATTGATATCAAACCACATGGCGCTATTACCAAAAACAGACATCCACATAAAATTAAATATGGTCGGAATAATGAGTACCGCAGCAATAAATTCACGAATGGTCCGCCCTTTGGAAATTTTAGCTATAAACAGCCCCACATAGGGAGACCAGGATATCCACCAGGCCCAGTATAGAATCGTCCAATTATAAAACCAGGGTAATGTTGCCTCATCGTAAACATGTGTATCGAAAGTCAAACTAAAGAAATTATTTACATAATTGCCTATTCCCTCTGTAAAACTGCCAATTAGATAAACTGTAGGTCCAAGGAAAAGTACAAATAGCAAAAGGATAACAACAGTTATGATGTTGATATTGCTTAATATCTTTACACCTTTATCGACCCCTGAGGTGGCTGATAAAACAGCTAACAGTGTTAAAACGCCAACAATCATGATTTGGTAGATAAAATTGTTATCGGGTACCAGTCCCAGCGTCTGCAACCCAGCATTTACTTGAACAACTCCAAAACCCAATGTAGTCGTGATACCGAAAAATGTACTGCAAAGTGCAAATACATCAATCGCATTGCCCCATTTTCCATTAATTTTGTTTTTCAATAAAGGATAGAAGCAACTACGAAGCGAAAGTGGAAGCCGATAGCGGTATGCAAAATACGACAATGCCAAACCGACCACACCATAAATTGCCCACGCATGTATACCCCAATGAAAAAAGGTATACAGCTGCGCGTTTTTGGCTCGATTAATATAGTGATTGCCGGCAAAAGCCTCGGTTGAAAAATGTTGCATAGGCTCGGCCACACTGAAATACATCAATCCGATACCCATACCTGCAGCAAATAACATGGAAATCCACGAAAAGAAAGTATATTCTGGTCTACTGTCGTTACTTCCCAGTTTGATATTACCAAACTTGCTAAACATGAGGTAAACGAGGAAAATAACAAACAGCGTCACAGCCCAGACATATACCCAGTTGAGGTTCACAAAGATAAATTGCTTTATTGTATTAAGAATACTTACTGTCAGGTTTGGAAAAAACACAGCTAATAGACAAACTCCTATGATGAAGAGCAGGCTCGGAATAATGATTCCTTTGTTGAATGTCGATTTTGACAAGATCACTTGAATTAAATTTTGTTTAAAATGTGGTCTTTCGGCCAATTCTTATTTTACCTTATGCATTACTACGAATATGGATATCCCTTTGTGGAAATGGAATTTCAATACCAGCTTGATCCAATGCCTCTTTACAATTAATCATCAATTGCTCCTGCATCGTCCAGAAGTTTTCGTTTGAGGTGGTGACACGCACGGAAAGATTGATCGCGCTATCGCCTAGTTCAGTCACAACTACCTGTGGTGCAGGCTCCTTAAAGGCATATTCATTATTTTGGGCGACCTCCATAAGTAATTGCTTAGCCTGTTTTAAGTCAGCATTGTAAGCCACACCAATGTCAAACCAAGTACGGCGTGTGCCCAGCTGGGTATAATTGGTAATGCTACTATTGGACAACACCCCATTGGGAACGACTACCTGCTGATTTTGCGGCGTATTTAATTTGGTATTGAAAATATCAATTTCCGTGACCGTTCCAGAAATATTTGCACTAGAAGTAATATAATCACCTACGCGAAAAGGCTTCAATAACAAAATGAGTATACCGCCAGCAAAATTGGATAAAGATCCCTGCAAGGCTAAACCTATGGCTAAACCTGCCGCTCCAATAATAGCAACAAATGCTGAGGTTTGGACGCCCAACTGTGTGACTACAACAATAAATAACAGTATATTTAAAATCCAGCTGATTAGATTACTTAAAAACCGCTGCAAGGAGACATCCATCTGACGGCGTTCAAAAGCCTTATCAATCATACGCTTGACAAGCCGAATAATCCATGATCCAATCAAATATATCAGTAAAGCTGAAAGTACGGCAGTAATAATACGAGGTGCCCAAGCAACGGCAGAGGATATAAAATTATTCCAATGCTGCTGGACGTCGTTCAATTCTAAATCGTTCATATAGTTATAATTTATTAAAAATGTAAGGCAGAGGGCTTGATATAATTCCAACAATTAGCTAGCATAATTGTTTCAAAAAGAAGAAATCCAAAATTTATCTGCTTAAATCTGAAAACCTGTGGCTATTATACCACGCTTTTCCAAATAAGTTGATCGTGTGCTCCCATAAGATAAAGGATGTTTACTATATTCGTTTAAATCTAAGGTGAAAAGTATATGAATAAAATTTTGAGCTTTTTCGATCTGCATCAGGGGGAAGAAAAAAAAGAGACGGTATTAGAAAACGTAGTAGCCAACATTTCCTTTCGGGGTTCCAATGCCTGGATCTTAGCCTGTGCTATTGTCGTAGCATCTGTTGGCTTAAATGTTAACTCTACAGCGGTAATTATTGGAGCCATGTTGATTTCTCCACTTATGGGTCCTATCGTGGGAGCAGGATTTGCATTAGGAACATTTGATTTTCCTTTGCTTAAAAAATCCATTAAAAATCTATTGATTGCGACAGTCATCAGTCTTGTTGTATCTTTCATTTATTTTCTGCTTAGTCCATTCAAAGAAGCTCAATCCGAATTGCTTGCGCGCACGTCTCCAAATATTTACGATGTAATGATCGCCATATTTGGGGGACTCGTGGGCGTTATAGCCATTACTCGGGTTGACAAAGGCAATCCAATCCCTGGAGTAGCCATTGCAACAGCCCTTATGCCTCCACTATGTACAGCGGGCTATGGTCTTGCAATCGGCAATTTTGCCTATTTTGCAGGTGCATTGTTTTTGTATATTATCAACTGCGTATTTATCTGTATAGCCACCTTTATTATTGTTAAATATTTGCGCTATCCAAAAACTCATTATGTAGATCAGCAACGAGAAAAAAGGATTACTCAAAGCATAACTGTTATCACCCTAGCACTCGTCATACCAAGTATATATTTTGCCTACAATCTGCTGCAGGAAAAAAAATATACCAATAAAGTGAAGCAATTTGTACAGCAAGAACTAAGCAACAAAGGGTATACTGTCATTTATGAAAAAATGCAGCTCAATAGTAAACCAAAAAAACTAGAATTAGCCTTTTTGGCAAAGAAATTCAGTAACCAAGAGATAAAATCATTGGAACAAACAATGCAGACATTTGGAATTGAAAATACCAAGCTTATTATTCACCAAGATAGCCTGGATTTAAAATCTAGTATTCTTAGCGAAATCGACAAACGTACCGCAGCTGTCAGTGAGAAAGATCTAACTATTCGCGCATTAAACAACGAACTCGCAAAATACCAGGTCGCAAGTCCAGAACTCGATCGTGATATTAAGGTTCTTTTCCCTGAATTAAATTCATATAGCATGGGAATGCAACAGCATTACGCAAAAACCGATAGCGTGGCAAATCTCATTGCATTTATTTATACTTCCCCTGCCGCGCTAACACAAATCCAGCAAAATAAATTACAAAAATGGTTAAAAAACCATTATCCAAAAGATAGTGTCGAGATTATTAAAAGATAAAATTAGAGGGCGTTACAGAATGTAGAAACCGAATGAGATACTAAAATTTTACCCATAAAATTATTTCTTACAGACCTATAAATAAGAATATAAATAATCTATATAAATTATTAGAAATAGATAAACAAAATCTATTCGATATTTAGATGGACCTAGGCTGGTTTTCCCTACTTTTAGCCGGCCTAATATTTCAATTATACAACATGGAAGAATTAATCAATAAAATTTATAATATCATCTGGAGTGACGCGCTTGTTTATCTTTGTCTGCTAACCGGTATTTATTTTACTATACGTTTTCGTTGCCCCCAGCTGATGCAAATTCGGGAAATGATCCGTTTGCTTTTTAATGGAAGTAGCTCTGATAAAGGTATTTCCTCTTTTCAGGCCTTTTCGCTCGCTATTTCAGGACGTGTGGGCACAGGCAATATCGCTGGTGTCGCCACAGCGATTGCCATGGGCGGCCCTGGAGCTATTTTTTGGATGTGGGTGATTGCATTTTTAGGCAGTGCTTCGGCTATTGTAGAAGCTACCCTAGGCCAGATGTACAAAGAGGTAAACGATGGGGAATACCGGGGCGGCCCCGCATACTATATCCTCAAAGGACTGAAATCCAAAACCTTTGCATGGACCTTTGCTATTGTTACGATCATCAGTACTGGTTTTTTGCTGCCCGGAGTGCAGAGCAATAGTATCAGTTCAGCAGTCGAGTCTGCTTTCCAACTATCGCCGAGCATCACCGGATTAGCCATAGCTGGGCTACTGGCCATTATTATCATAGGTGGCGTAAAGCGTATCAGCACCGTTGCGGAATATGTTGTACCATTTATGGCTGGCGCCTATATCCTTATGGCTTTAGTCATTATTGGACTCAATTTTACGGAAATCCCTTCGGTTATTGTATTGATCGTAAAATCTGCCTTAAACATGGAAGCCACCTTTGGTGCAGTAGCAGGTATGGCAATTTCGTGGGGTGTCAAACGGGGTATTTATAGCAACGAGGCTGGACAGGGCACGGCTCCGCATGCAGCAGCAGCAGCTGAAGTATCGCATCCGATCAAGCAGGGCTTGGTTCAAGGATTTTCGGTCTATGTGGATACCATGTTTGTATGTACTGCTACAGCCTTAATGATCCTCTTTACCGGCCAATACAATGTAGAAAATCCAGCTGGAGGCTTTATTGTACAACACCTTCCGGCTACGGAAATGGGGCCAGCCTTTACCCAACAGGCCGTGTCGCACCATTTCCCGACCATTGGAAATGCGTTTGTTGCTTTGGCGCTAGCCTTTTTCGCATTTACAACCATTATGGCTTATTATTATATTGCTGAAACCAACATTAGCTTTGTTAGCCGAAAGAAACAACATAAAACTGTCCTTATCTGGGTATTGCGGCTGCTGATCCTAGCATCCACTTATGTAGGCTGCATCAGTACTGCTAAGTCTGCTTGGACTTTGGGCGATATTGGCGTCGGACTTATGGCCTGGCTCAATCTGATCGCAATACTCCTGCTTCACAAAAAAGTGCTCTCCATTTATGCGGACTATCGTGAGCAGCAAAAGTCTAAGCAAGATCCTGTATTCGACAGCAGTAAATTCCAATTTCCAAACCTGGACTTATGGTCCAAAAAAAACACACAAAAAGATGAGTCAGTTGATTAACCTTACCGTATTCAAAAATTTTTTCAAGTCAAGTAATGCTGGTGGCATTTTATTATTTATTTGTGTTATTCTGTCCCTTATCATAGCCAATACAGCCGCAGGTACCATGCTGCAATCGTTGTTAGATACTCCTATTGGTTTCAATTCTGAGAAATTACATTTAAAATATAGCATTTTGCTTTGGATCAATGATGGGTTAATGGCTATTTTTTTTCTGCTTGTCGGATTAGAAATTAAGCGAGAGATTGTAGAAGGCGAACTCTCCTCTCCCAAACAAGCCTCCCTTCCCATACTTTGCGCTATTGGAGGTGCCATTGTTCCGGCACTTATCTTTTTAGGTTTCAACTCAGGTCAGCCAACAGCAGGAGGTTGGGGTATCCCAATGGCAACAGATATCGCCTTTGCATTGGCCGTCATCGGTATATTAGGTAACCGGATTCCAGCAAGTTTAAAAGTGTTTTTAGCCGCTTTGGCTATTGTTGACGATCTGATCGCCATTTTGGTGATTGCCTTTTTCTATTCTTCAGGTATTGAGACCACTTATTTATTTTATGCTGGTATTGGTATGATTATCCTTTTTGTCATGAATCGCATGAATGTGCAAAATCCTTATTTGTATCTGATTCCAGGCGTATTCATTTGGTACTTTATTCATCATTCGGGTATTCATGCAACGATAGCAGGCGTTTTGGTCGCCATGACCATCCCAACAAATGACACAGACATTGAGTCGCCTTTAGAACGTTTGGAACATGCTCTTGTAAAACCTGTAAATTTTATTATTATCCCCTTATTTGCATTTGCCAATACCAACATCACCATTGAAAGCGAAATGCTTACGGGGCTTGTAGCACCTATGGGACTAGGTATTAGTCTCGGTTTATTGCTTGGTAAACCGCTTGGAATTTTGGTCATGACTTTTGTATGTTCAAAACTAGGCATTAGCAGCCTACCGGAAGGAAGCTCATTCAGACATATCCTTGGTGTGGGCTTGTTGGCAGGAATCGGCTTTACAATGTCTATATTTATTTCGATCTTATCCTTCACCGACCAATTACATATTAATGAAGCAAAGCTAGCTATTCTACTGACCTCCTTACTTGCCGGAATTTTGGGTTATCTCATGTTATCAGTATTCGGTCAAAAAAGGAGATAGTTTATAGGATATATAATGTAACAATAAGTTAGTATTAATACATGTTGGATAGGCAGACGGACAAATTCCTTGCAATAATGACTATATTGCCAAGCTTCATTTTATGGATAAAGCAAAGCACTGAATAGTTCAAAATGGGAAATTTTAAAAAATCCTTTTACAGGAAAATAGATCAGATCAACCAATGGCGCATGAGAAAAGTCTCCAACCGAAACTTTATCATCATCTTAGCCTTTTTGGTCGGTATCGTGGGTGGATTAATGGCATCCGTGTTAAAAAGACTGACTCATTTCATTGCCACAAGTATTCAGAACGATATTGATTGGAAATTAAAGTATTCTTTGTACCTGATTTTTCCTTTGATCGGTATTCTGCTGAGTGTATTATTTGTCCGAAAATTTATCAGAGGCAAAAAGATCGAGCATGGCATAACGCCAATTATTTACGCTATCAGCCGAAAAGGAAGCCGGCTGGATCCCAGTAATATTTATTCACAGGTTGTGACTTCTGCAATCACTGTCGGATTTGGAGGTTCATGTGGTTTGGAGGCTCCCGTTGCCTTGGGTGGATCTTCTATAGGTTCTAACATCGCGCGCTTTTTTGGATTACAATATAAGGAAGTGACTATGCTGCTGGCCTGTGGCGCAGCTGCAGGTATCGCGGGCGCATTTAATAGTCCGCTGGCTGGTATGATCTTTGCCATTGAAATTCTGCTGCCCGAATTTTCTATCCCGGTATTTATCCCTTTGCTCATCTCCTCTGCCATGGCATCTGTGGTATCCCGTTTGCTCTACAATGAGCCTCTTTTTACAAATTTTAATTCTTATTGGCAGGTGTCAGCCCTGCTCTTCTACCTCCTAATGGCGGTATTGATCGGCTTATATACGGTATATTTCGCGCGCATATCTGCCCTTGTCAACAAATGGTTTCGCAGAATCAAAAATCCCTATCACAAGGTATGGATTAGTGGTATGGCGCTGGGTTTGATGATTCTGGTATTTCCTGCCCTATATGGCGAAGGCTACTTGACCATACAGCAAATTCTCAACGGGCAGTTCAACGCAATTGTCAAAAATAGTCTATTCTCAGAATACCACAACATGGGTATTGTGGTGTTTGGCTATACCTTATTAACACTATTCGGAAAATCATTTGCCGCCCTTTTTACGTTAAATGGTGGTGGCAATGGTGGCGTGTTTGGACCAAGCTTAGTGATGGGTGGGCTTTTGGGATTTGCATTCGCTTATGGGATCAATTTGACAGGCCTTGCAGAACTGAATGTTCCTAATTTTGTTGTAGCTGGTATGGCCGGAGCCCTAAGCGGTATTATGCATGCCCCTCTAACCGGTATGTTTCTAATTGCGGAAGTAACGGGCGGTTATACCTTGATGGTCCCGCTTATGCTGGTCTGCTCCATCTCCTATCTGATCAATAGAGCCATACTTAAACATTCAATCTATACAAAGGTATTGGCAGAATCGGGAGACCTTATATCGTACGAAGATAAAGATCGCTCGGTATTGAGCATGATGCGGATCAAATACGTTTTGGAAACCAACTTTGTGATTTTACGTCCAGATGAAACCCCTAAATCAAGGCAGCACGATATTATTCATAGCAAACGAAATATTTTTCCTATTGTCAGTCACGACGGCAAATTCATCGGGCTTGTCAATAGCGAATATCTATTCTCGATTCTACTTAGTGAATTGGATGGTCTGGATACAGCATTTACCAAATTGGCTCAAAAACCCAATGACATCGTCGTTATTCATGAAAGTATGGAATCTGTGATGTCAAAAATGAACAAAGAAGACACCTGGATCCTTCCTGTGCTTGGAGCTGAGCAAAAATATATGGGCTTTGTATCCAAATCTAGCGTATTCAATAAATACCGGGCACTGCTTATCCGCCAAGGACATTATCTCGAATAGGCAACAGTAACCGTCCAATTAAGTTTAACAATAGATTTTTATCGGTAACTGTATCGTATTGTCTGCTTCAGGTAAAAAAAGTACCATCATCCTAAAACTCTCTATCGATCTTTATGGAATTTCATAACTAGATATATCTTACCAATAACGAAGCAAAGAATCCCAATTTTTAAATTGATTAAAACCGATCTGGATCTTTACATCGTATATTAAAAAACAAGAATGGAGAAACGCTATGAAACAGGTATTTTTATTATTATTACTAGGATTAGGCTTATTTATGCTTAGCAAATTTGGTTTTTCACAGAAAACTAATGATTCCAAAATAATTAAAAAACAAGCTATGAACCCTACTGGCGAGAAAGATCAGGTTATTTATTTTGCAGGGGGATGTTTTTGGGGTACGGAGCATTTTCTTAAGCAGGTCCGCGGGGTGACCGCTACCGAAGTTGGTTATGCCAACGGCAATCTAAAAAACCCAAGCTATGAGCAGGTTTCCACAGGAAAAACGGGCTTTGCGGAGACTGTCAAAGTCACTTACGATCCACAAGTCGTTGACTTAAAGCTGCTCGTAGATTTATTCCTAAAGACGATCGACCCGACCTCGCTCAATAAGCAAGGAAACGATATCGGAACACAATATCGTACCGGTATTTACTATACACATGATTCAGCCATTCCGGTTATCAAGGAAAGCCTTGCGGAACTGGCCAAAAAATATCCGGCAAAAATAGTTGTTGAACTGGAACCCTTACAAAATTACTACGACGCTGAGACATACCATCAAAAATATCTCGACAAAAACCCAGGTGGCTACTGCCATATTGATCCGGAATTATTCGAATTGGCACGAAAAGCCAATCCTTCTCCCGCCAAAGATTCATCCGAGCAGCAAACTTATAAAAGGAAAGACCAAAGCACATTAAAAAAAGAACTTACACCACTGCAATATGATGTCACGCAGCATCAGGCAACCGAGCGTGCATTCAATAATGCATACAATGATGAGTTCAGAGATGGCATTTATGTGGATATTACTACCGGTGAACCACTATTTGTCTCGACCGACAAGTTTGAATCAGACTGTGGATGGCCCAGCTTTTCCAAACCGATCAATCCAGACCTGGTCGAAGAATTAGCGGATAATTCTCACGGCATGCGCCGCACGGAAGTACGTAGTAAAACTGGCGACGCTCACCTAGGACATGTCTTTGATGACGGCCCTGCCGACAAAGGGGGGCTACGCTATTGCATCAATAGTGCCTCTCTCCAATTTGTGCCTAAAGAAGAAATGAAAGCCAAGGGTTATGAAAAATACTTGCCCTTGCTAGCCAAGAAGTAAATGGTATGGCATAAATGGCTTTTAGCAAAAACTGATGCAAGTCTGCATCAGTTTTTTTGTGCGCTGCTATCCCGAGCAGTACCGTAATAATCGATCCGCTTACATGTGAAACGATCGTTATTTACAACAACTAAAACCTACATCAAAAAAAAAATAAAAAAAATAAAATTATAAAATCCAAGCTTTCCGAAAAGTCGTAAATGATTATAAGTACAGAAAAATTATAAAACTTAAAGACTTTTGTTATGGAAAAGACAACAAAGCCCCACAATGATTCGCTATTGGATTCCAATGGTGAAATTGAAAAAAGGGATCTTCGCAGAAGGGATTTCCTAAAATTTGCAGGCGCAAGCGCTGCATCATTAGCCATTCTCGGTATGTCCAGTTGTAAAAAGGACCGTGATGACGGTATGGATAACGGAGGGAAGGGTCTATATTTTGGTAGTGGCGACATTGCTATACTCAACTACGCATACGCACTTGAACAGCTTGAAGCTGCCTTTTATATTCAATTGGTCAATAACCCCTACGCTGGCATGACCGATATGGAAAAAGCATTCTTTACGGATATCCGTGATCATGAGATTGCCCATCGCGAATTTTTTAAAATTGCACTGGGTGCCAAGGCAATCTCCAGCCTTGAATTGAATCTTTCGGGTATTAATTTCAGTAGCCGGGAAAATGTCCTGGCAACGGCCAAAACATTTGAGGATCTGGGCGTTTCAGCATATAACGGTGCCGGATGGCTTATTAAAGATCCCAATTACCTGTTATTGGCAGGTAAGATCGTTTCGGTTGAAGCGCGGCATGCTGCTTGGGTACGTGACATGATAGACAATGGCAGTTTTGCCAATATGGAAGTTGTCGATTCCAATGGTCTTGATGTTGCAAAAAGCCCCAGTGTCGTACTGAGTGCTGCAGCACCGTTTATCAAATCGAAAATCGATGTATCGGATCTACCCACTTATTAATCACCCAAAACTCAATTATCATGAATCTTTTAAACGTTTTTGAACAAATAAATGCTGTAGATCCTGAGTTCAGCGATCGCATCAGCCCACGTCGCGAAGCAATTAAAAATCTAGCTTCCATGAGTAAAAAAGTAACGCTGGCAGCACTACCCTTTTTCGTCAGTGAACTTTTCAAAAAAGCTTATGGTGCCACAGTTCCAACGGACGTAAATGGTGTACTAAATTATGCATTGACCCTCGAATATTTAGAAGCAGAATATTATACCATGGGAGTTGCCAAAGCTGGACTCATTCCCTCGGGCAAACCGCTCGGAGCTATTACCACAATACGGGATCATGAGGTAGCTCACGTGAATTTTCTGAAACAGGTCTTGGGCAGTAAGGCTGTTTCAAAGCCGACATTTGATTTTACCGCTGGCGGCACATTTGGAAATGTCTTTAGCGATTATGATACATTTTTAGCGGTTGCTCAGGCATTTGAAGATACCGGGGTGAGAGCATATAAGGGACAGGCAGGCATCTTGCTTGGCAACCGCGTTGTTCTTACTGCAGCATTACAGATCCACTCTGTCGAAGCAAGGCATGCCTCCCATATCCGGCAGATGCGCCGCGCACGCGGCGGTGGTGCTGCAAATCAAAAGCCTTGGATTACGGGGTCCAACGATACGGGTATCGGTGCCGTCGTAGATCCTATTTATGCAGGTGAAGATAATGTAAAGCAAGCAGGCGTTGACATAACTTCGCTGTCTGGCTCGATGGGGAAAATCTCAACTAGTGCAGCAACACAATCTTTTGATGAGCCATTAACCGCAGAAGCTGTACTTAATATTGCAGGTTTATTTATCAAAGCTTAACAAAAGTCTTAATCTACCTGTGAAAACGGCCCCGGTTTGGTTTACAAATTGGGGCTTTTTCGTGCTATTAAATCCTGAACGACAGTAAAAAATTTAAGAGAATAAGGTACTAAATATTTCCCATCACGCAGAGTTCAGTTAGCGTAGGACTAGGTTTTCCGCCTTCATCCTCCAACGTAATGGCAAAGGCCTGTGCTTTGGCAACATCAAGCATCTTACTGGCCATCTGATTGCTGGCAGCCAGCGGAAATACACCAGCGCTGACCGGCTGTCCGTCTACCATGGCCCAGAGCTGATACTGTTTACCCTTGGGAGGAACAGGCATCTGTTCAAGACTCAAGTAGACTGCTTTAGATTGCTGGTCCCAGTAAACTAGTGCGTGAAAATCTGGTTTGGTCTCAACCCCTTTTAAAGAAATCGTTTTAATGGCCGGATTCTGAATGAGTGCCCATTTGTCCTGCAATACAGCTAACGCAGTTTGCTCCGAATTTAGTTGTGTATTAGTTTGAGCAAGCATCTGTCTATCTTGTTTTTGCTGCAGATAAAAGAATAGATTTGCACCAGCACTAAGCGCAAGCAAAACACTTGCTGCGATTACCCACCCATAAGATCTTACCGATACGATCTGAGCCGACTGCTCTTCAGTACGTGAATTAAGTGGTGACTTACTATGCTCATCCGATGAAGTAATCTCCGTCGGAGCAAGATGTGCTGAATTATTTTTCGCAACGAGGTTTTCATCTTCAAGCCTAGCCCAGATCTTTTCCTTCAGGGAAATAGGCATTGCCACCGCCTGGACCTCAGCCAAGTTCTCGAGCATTTTTTCAGCTTCGATTACTGCTTCATCCACTGCGGAATTATTTTGACGAATACAGTTCAGGATACTGACTTCCTCTTCGGAAGCGAGTCCTAATACATACGATTCAATAATCCCAGATGATATGTAAGCTTCGATATCCAAAATTAACGATATTCTTTTAATAATTTTTTTAAATGTAAAAACGCAGCTTTAGTCCGTGTTTTTATGGTCCCCAAAGGAATATCGAGCTGTTGTGCGATTTCCTGTTGGGTGTATCCTTCATAGTAGGCCATTTCAATCAAAATGCGGCATTCGGGCTTTAAGTTATCTAAAACATTTTTAAATCCAATAAAATCTGCCCGTGCATTCCGTTCATTCTGACTTCGATCTAGCTCCTCTTCTCTATTTACGATATTGGAGAGCGGTTGGTTTTTCAATTCATTCTTTGCACGCTTAGATTTCCTGTAGTCCAGGGCGGCGTTACGCGCAATATTGATCATCCATGTATATAACCTTCCCTTTTCTGCATCGAAATGATCAACATGCTTCCAGATCTTAACAAAAACATCCTGAATAACTTCCTCTGCGTGCTCGACAGAAGTTACAATCCGGCGAACTACGCCATACAAGGCGTCCGCATAGTTATCGTAGAGATAGCTAAAGGCCTGCTGGTTCTTTTTCTTCAGCAAAAGAATCAATGTTTCTTCTGAAAGGTTGTGTAATGGACTCAAATTTTAAGTTTATAGAACTAATATCTCTAATAAATCCTGTAAATCAAAGCCCATCACACAATTCAGGTATAAAACTGTTTATCGAAAAAAAAAGCGTATAAATACCTACTCATAAGAAGGTGTTTTTTAAATAAAATCATAAATCCCATTTTTCCAACCCAATATTTTGGCTGAATCTGCATCGAGCCATTTTTTCAATAGTGTGGCATATACTTTTCGAAAATCTTCAGTATACTGGAGATCCCCCTCATTGAGCTGGGTCAGGTCGGGCAGCGCGTTGAGCAGGCCCTGTTTTTTCAAGCCTCCGGATAGAAAAAAAAGTTGGTTGGCCGTACCATGGTCCGTGCCATTGCTGGCATTCTGGGCCACCCTGCGACCAAACTCTGAAAAGGTCATCAGCATGACATGCTGAAAAAGGCCATTTTTCTTGAGGTCGTCCACAAAAGCCTCCACGGCATCGTTGATGGTGTGGAATAGGCTCTCCTGCCGCTGCTGCTGATTGATATGCGTATCAAAACTACCGATCTGCAGATAATATACCTGTGTATTGATATCTGATTTAATCAACGAGGATACCGTCTTCAAATCCTTTCCAAGCACCGAATCGGGGTACGCTGCTGCGGTCTTCCTGGCTTTACTCTGTTTAAAAATATAGTCGGCATTATTGATCGTCTCCCCCAGGGTCTGATACAGATAGGCTACCGTTTCCTCTTCATGCTGATGCTGATGTTCCTGATAGAGTGTATTAAAGTACTCTTCACGGCTGGTCTGATAAAGCTTCTTGGGATCTTTAAACGCGAACGCTTTTTTCTGTTTCCCCTTGAGGGCAAGGCTCAGCATATCATTCACTTCGAGCGCCTGCGTCGGATGACCGCAGTCGTAACAGGCCTGGTCGAGGTAGCGACCTATCCAGCCGCTCTCCAGATACTCGTCGCTTCGGCTCGCACTATGCCATATATCCATGCTGCGGAAATGCGATTTATTGGGATCGGGATAGCCGACATTGTTGAGTACGGCCAGTTCGCCACGATCATAAAGTGTCTTGAAAAAAGGTAAAGCCGGATGAATGCCCGCTTCATCTGTGAGCGTTAGTGCATTATCGACCGCAATCGTCTGTCGTTCCCGAAAATAGATATCATTGCGCATCGGAACAATGGTATTCAGCCCATCATTGCCGCCACTAAGCTGCAAGATGACCAACACCTTATGCCCCCTTTCCAGCGCTTCGGGCAAGGACATGGCTTTTAAGAAATTGGGCAGCAGCAGCGATGCTGTTGCAAATGAACCTGCTTTGAGAAATTGGCGTCTTTTGATGATCATGGCTTCCTATTTACGATTAACAGAGTTGATATTCGGGGATACTCATTACTTCAATAATAGTCCTACGGCGACTTCCGCCAGCGTAGCTATCGCGCAGCGCCTTACCATAGGAAGGTTGCTGCTGCAGCAGGAGCTCAAAGGGATCCCGTTCGGCAAATACAGCCTCGACCCCAGCCCAGTCAATGGAAATTTTCGGGTTTTTATAGGCCTTAGCCAGGGCCCGCGACTGCTTCATCCCCATATCAAGGTCGTCGTCATTCTGCGCATCGAGGTCCAGCGGCCGCAGGCCGGTCCATATCTGCGGTATCTGCATCCGGAGCAATAAGGTAGAGCTGTCGATCCAGGCTTTTCCCGATGGCCAACCGGATACATTGGGCGGATATAAAAGCATCTGACCCAATAGCTTCTGATAGACGATTAGATTTTCGGGATTTTGAATTTCCATAGGCAGTATCCGCATGATACCCACCATCAATTCTATTGGCGATTTAATGCGGCTGCCTATATTAGCCGGGTCAAAAAACCAATCGGAGGTAAATATACGCTCAAGCAGATGCTTGATATTGTATCCCGAATCATAGAATTCTTTGCTCAACGTATTGACAAGCTCCTCGTTTACCTGTTCGTTAACAAAAAAACGATAGAGCTTCGCGGTAATAAACCTTGCCGTGGCCGGCTGTTCGAGGATCCTATCGAGGATGTTATTTCCATCAAAGTAGCCTGTTTTTCCCAAAAATGTTTTGGTACCGCCGTCATGAAATTTTTTGCGTTCCAAAAAGCGGGCCTCCTTATCGTAGGACCATCCGGTGAAAGCACGTGCAGCCTCGCGCACATCCATTTCGGTGTAATTGCCGCGCCCCATGGTAAAAAGTTCCATCACCTCGCGCGCAAAGTTTTCATTAGGATATCCCTTTTTATTCTGCTGATTATTGAGAAAATTGAGCATGGCCGGTGCTTTTGAAACAGCAAATAATAGGTCTCGGAAGCTTCCAAGAGCATGTTTTCGAATTTCGTTGAGTATCTGCACACTGAAGTTTGGGTTAATAACACGGGTTGCAAAATGCCCATGCCAGAAAAAAGCCATCTTCTCGCGCAGCTGGTCCTCTGAATGGACCATGGTAAGGAGAAAATTGAGGTTGATCTCGATATTATGCTGCCGGTTGCGCTGTTGTGCCTGTTTTTTAGCTGCCGCATTCAGCGCCGAATGCGATGAATAATCGGAATTCGTCCCCTCTGAACCGAACTTAATCGGCACAAAATCATAATCTTGTGCATACTTCTTCCAGATCTCAGCCTTCGAAAGACGTTCGAAGTCCGCCAGCTGCCCGAGGCTCATCCCAAATCCCGCCCGGTTGGCCAAGTGTTTGTTTTTGACTAATTCAGAAACCATGTCACTTCCTTTTATAACGAATTAACAATTTAATTTACATATATCTGCGGGTATCTTACACATTTAACAAACATTAAGGTAAATTAACATAGCGCGCATCCATGTATCATTTCCCACACTGCAAATTTTTTATTAAATTTAGTTAATTATCGCCGCATGGTAACCTTTTTAAAGCTTTCACCCAGCGGTAACAGCAATCATTTTTAAGCCTTTTTATATAACTCCAAATGATAAAATTATGTAAAGTGCTAGTCCCCTTATCCATTTTCCTTGTTTTTGTACAATGTATGGGCAGTGAACATGACCCTTCGGAGAACTTCGACTGGTTACTGGGCAAATGGCAGCGTACCAACGAAACCCCAGGTAAGAAGACCTTTGAATATTGGGTCAAAATTAACGATGCTGAATATGCAGGCTTGGCCTTTACGCTACACAACAGCGATACCGTCAATCAGGAAAAAATGGCGTTGCTGAAATCCGATGGAAACTGGCAATTAAAGGTGAAAACAACCGATGAAAAGGATTTCATCGCCTTTGAAATGACCATGCAGAAAGACGGGCTATTCGAATGCAATAACGACTCCCTACCCTTCCCTAAAAAGATTACCTACTGGCGGGACGGCGAAAAGTTAAAGGCAAATGTAGCCGGCGACAGCCTGCAGATTCCTTTTGAATTTAGCAAAATCAAAAAATAATCTGTTCTGACTGCCAGCCGGTCAAAAACTAAGGGGTGCTTCCCTCCAGCAGTGCATTGATACACCACATATAGGCCGCCTGCCCATGATAATCACCAGTATGGCGAGGGCGGTCATAATAATACTGTTTATCATTCTTTTTATTGGTACCTACGCAGATTTCCGACACTGCCCCCTGATCGTCCACATATTTTGCGAGCGCCAGCCAAGCCCTGCGGGCAACGGGACCATACTGATTATCACTTAGCCAGCCCTGCTTTACACCCGATATGATCGCATAGGCAAACATCGCCGAACCGGAGGTTTCTGCCCAGCAGTCTGCCTCGTCTATCAACTGATTCCACATGCCACTCTTGCGTTGCTGTTTTTTCAGGCTCTTCATCATCGTCAGGTAGCCCTTTAATATACGGGGTCGACTGGGATGGTCCTTCGGAAGCATACGCAGCAATTCAGTCATACCCGCGGCCATCCAGCCATTGCCTCGCCCCCAGTAGTAAGGGACGTCGGGTGCATGGTAAAACAGTCCGTTTGGACGCTGCAGCTCATCCAGATAAAGTACCATCTCCCGCGCTGCACGGTCCAGGTATTCGGCTTTGCCAGTCGCTTTAAAAGCAGCGGCCTGCACGATGGTGATCATGTACATATCGTCGATCCAGAGACGGGTCTGCCAGGAGTATCCTTTTTCCGCCCAGGCCTTCCCTTCCTGACTGGCATTTTGCGGAAGTTCCCATTGCGTATCGGCATAGGGCAAGCCCAGGTCGAGATAGCTTTTCTCTTTGGTCAGCTGATAAAGCCGCAAAGGCAGGCTGCCAAACATATTCAAATCGACATGGTTTTTAATAGGCAGCAGCTGCGGCTCACTTACTGTTAATTTGGTGAATCGCTCCTTCATAGCCTGCATCAACTGCTGATCGCCCGTTAAATGGGCGTAATTAATGGCTCCCGTCCAATAGAAGGTCTCGGGATAACTGATCCATTTCCCCGCATGAAGCATATGTTTGCCCGCGATAAAGCGGTGTGCAATGCGATGGCCGACCTCCTTGGGATCCGCCCCAGCAGGAAAATTTGCCAGGTCTGTCTGTGCACTTAAAAATTGAACGGGGAGAAACAATAAAAACAAAAAGATTTTCTTGATCATACAAACTGGTTTTTATGTAATTACGAACTGGTTTTATCTTATAAAATACGATGTTCAAAGAAATCCCGAACCGATCTTCTCTATTAAATATCGGTTCGGGACCTATTAAACGGATTATTCTACTTTGGCTTCATCCGCTACGGCATCCTCCCATTTATCCCATACTGGAGTAGCAGGATTATAACCGTCGTAGCCGTAATTTTGCTTTAGCTGTCCTTTAATATTGGAGGTAATTGCGACATTGGGAATCGGCCAGTACATATTCTTTTTATCCATCGTGTATTTGATATCGCTTAGCCCAGTGGCATTGACATGAATAATACCTTTATTGTAAAGGCTATAATGCATGATGCGCTGGTACCAGTAACTTCCGCCATTGGCATCTGTACCACTCTGCTTATCAAAATTGTCCAGATTGTACGCATTTCCCCATTCATCCGGTTTACCACTACGTGCCAAGCAGAGGGACACCCGTTTCAATTCCACATTGCGCCACTCCTCCCAGTAGAGCTCACGGGCCCTCTCGTTCATAATATCTCCGATGTTTACCGCACCCTGATAAAGCTCGGTACATTTTGCGCGCTGGCGGACGGCATTTAAATCATCTTTTATCGTTCCATCGGCCGGATTAATATAATATTTCGCTTCGGCGCGCAAAAGGTAAGCCTCTGCCAGGCGATAGAGGTACCAGTCGGCGATTCCCCCATTGGTAGCACCCCGTGAACCGTCTGAACCGATGATATTGGCCTCACTTACAGGATCATCCAAGAAAAATTTATAATGCGGCACATCGTACCAGCGACGAATGGTATCGCTGCAAAGGAGTTTGCCCGTTGCGGGATCTTTCAGTGTGACCGGTTTCCCAAAATCTTTGGAAGCTTTGTTGTTCACTTTGTAATCTTCCATCCGTACCCAGTTACCCATCTTTGAACTGTGGCGCAGGTCGCCTTCATCCGGCTTGCCATTGACAGACCATACGCCCTGCGTCTGGAATGATGTAGGGCGGAACGTTGCGATCCCGCGGCCAAAGGCGCGCATATAGTCATATTTTGCATTGTAATCCCCGCTGTTCCGTTTGATGTTCAACAAAGCCTGTTTACCATCGGCAGTCTGTATGCGGCTGTCAAAGACAAAGGGATATAAGATTCGCATGGTCAGCATTTTAACGAAAGACTCCGCATCAGCGCCACGGTTGGGCATCCCCATGATCACCTCACGGTTGCTGGCGATCAGTTTGTTTTCGGGGCGGTGCATATCCCAGATCACGTTACGTGTAATGGGCCAGGTCTGTGCCTCCCCTCCATCGTTAAAGGTCCCAAAGCTTTCGGTCATCAGAGCATAGCCTGACTGGTCAATCAGAATATCCGTCTGCTCTTTGGCTTTCTGATACTCCCCTATGGCGAGGTAACATTTTGCCAAAAGCATGCGGCAGGCCCCCTTGTTGATCAGGCCGATCAGGTTCATATTTTTCTGATCAGGCACCCATTGTACAGCAAACTCCATATCCTTGGTAATCATCTGCAGAATGGCATCACGCTTGGTGCTCCGGTAATTTTGTTTGGGTACGTCGATAATGGTCGTCACCAAAGGCACATCGCCGTATTCAAAGACCAAGGCCATATAGCGGAAAGCCCGATGGAAATACGCGCGCCCTTTGTAGGCATTCCTATCCTGCTCGCTCAAGGTCTGTACCTGGTCTACATATTTGATAATGGTATTGGCATAACTGATCCCCTTGTAGGTTTCGTCCCACAGATACCAGAGGCTATTGGAGCGGTCGAGGTTTTGATGCGTAGAGTTGTCACTTGTCGGGGTCAGCATGTTGGCGACATCCGCCAGCATGCTGCGTTTGTCGGTATTACTAGCCACCATCAGTTCGGAAAAGATATACTCTGTGCCTAGCGTCAGCATCTCGTTATGGTCTGTGGCCCAATACCCCTTGAGATGGCGGTCACAGATGGCCATGGCCGACAGCAGGCCCGATTCGGTGTTAAAAGTTTCGTTCGGGATATAGATCGACAGCGGATCGGGCTGCAGAAATTCCTTCGAGCAGCTGCTTACCGCTAGCGTACCGGCGAGCAAAAAGGCGATGCTTCTGCCTGCGGATCTGGATTTTTTTAGTGTATTGTTCATATACATCACAATTAATCAGGTTATAAAGATAAATTCACGCCGAAAGTAAAGACCCTTGAAGCCCATCCGCTCGGGTTGTTGTCAGGATGGAAAGTCTCCGGATCGCCATATTCCCAGTCTTTGGTCCAGGTGGCCACATTGCGCACCGTCCCATACAGCTTCACCCGATTGAGGTTATACTTGGAGGTCAAGGCTGTTGGTAACGTATAGCCTACCGAAATATTGTCGAGCCGGATAAACGAGCGGTCATACAGCCGCGCAGCGCCCTCCGCGCCGATCGGTCCCTTAGCCTCGATACGGCCGTAGCGGTCCGTTGGATTGTCCGGCGTCCAATATTCCTTTGCCGGCAGATTCGCCAACCCATAGGCCATCCGTCCGCCATCATCGTCGTTATTCAGGTAATTGCCCGACAAGCTTTTGTGCCCCATGTATGAATAAATATTAAACGAAAAGCTGAGGTCCTTCCATAGCGTAAACTCATTGCGCATCGACCAGCGGAAACGCGGATCCGTCTGCCCCAGAAAGACCTTATCGTTATTATTATACACAGGCTTTCTGCTATCCCCATTCACGGCATCATCTGCTGTATATACATTGGCCACTTTCGGGTCACCTGGAGCCTGCCCATATTTAGCCGCTTCTGCAGCTTCATTGGCCTGCCAGATGCCCGTAACCTGGTAATTCCAGATCGCGCCGATGGGCTGCCCGATAAACCAGCCATTCGAAATTTCGTCCATTTCTTTACGGCCAACCACATTTCCATCGGCATCCAGTACATCCTGGTAGTTCTTATAGAGATGTACAATCTGATTCTTATTGTACGAAAAATTAAAGGTGGTAGACCATTGCAGATTTTCCTTTTTCAAGTTGACGGTATTTAAGGTCAATTCAATCCCCTTGTTGTCCACTTGCCCCAGATTGGTGGTGATGCTGCTGAATCCTGTAAAATTGGGCAGTTTTTGCTCCATGATCATGTCGTGGGTCTGCATCAGGTAATATTCCAGGGTACCCGAAATGCGATTTTTTAGGAATCCAAAGTCCAGTCCAAAATTCCAAGCCGTGGTTTTTTCCCATTGCAGGTTCGGATTGGCCAGGCGGTCTACCATCAGGTAGCGGTATTGGACCAGTTCACCCGCCGAGTTGAGGTAGCCATGCATCTTGCCGCTGCCCGAATACAAGTTGGCGAGCGCCAGATTGGGATCTGCCAGCTGCCGGTTCCCATTTTTACCATATGAAACACGCAGCTTACCATAATCCATTACATCGTTCCATTTAAAGAATTTCTCCTTGGTAAAATTCCAGGCCAGGGCCACAGAAGGGAAAGTCGCGTACGGATTGGAGGTACCAAAAGCCGAATAGCCATCCCGCCGGATCGAGGTCGTGAGCATATAGCGGTCATCGTAGGAATAAAATAAACGGGCGAGCAAAGCATCCGCCGTTTGGTGCGTATCGTAACTATCAAAGCTGCTATTTTCCTTTGATCCGTTTTTAGTATTATGAAATCCCAGTGCATCCGAAGGCAAAATATTGCGCGCTTCAATACGATCTTTCCATGACTGCAGTTCCTCCGCCTCCTGTACCAAGGTTACCATCAGGCGGTGCTTATCCGCAAAGCTCTGTTCCCAGCTGATGGTGTTGTTGAGCGACCAGTCAAAACGTTTGGTCTGCTCGCGGTTTGCTCCGCGATCGGCCGGATTAGAACCCGGCAGCTCGGCCGACATAAAATAACGGTCATGGAAATATTGTAACCGCGGCGAAGCGTTAAAGGAATAGGTAATGTTAAAGGGCAGCTTGACTTTCGCATTAAAAATGGAATTGAAGACCGAATAGCCCTTGTCCAGCTCCAGGTATTTCCGTTGAAAATCATAATTATACCCGCGCTGGCTAAACTGCTCACTGAGCGGATATTGTAAAGGATTGCCACTGGCATCGGCATAATCGGCGTAAGGGCTGTTGCGCAATGTCTGGTCGATATCAATATCAATATTGCCGTCGGAGCGATCCTGAAAATTCACATTGGCGCCCAATTCTAGCCAGTTGGTCACATGCGCATTGATCTTCATGTTTGCCCGCACAGCCTTGTAGGTATCGCTGACAACGGTTCCCTCATTTTTCAGGTATCCCATGGACAAGTAATAATTGACGCGGTCGCTCGCGCCGCTGATGCTCGCGTTGTAATCCTGGTTAAAGCCCGTTCGGAAGGTATGATCGGCCCAATCGACCGTTTTCCCATCCAAAAAATTCTGCAGGGCATTTCCCTGCAGGCCCAGGCGGCGGCCCCAGATACTTCGGTCGGACTCCCCGTCCTCGTTGGTCGACTGCGCGCGCCAAGAATCCAGCGATAAAGACGAAGGCAGCTGCCCCGGATTGAAGTAAAAACCGTAAGGCACAGTAAGGTTGCCATTATCATCCCGCGTCTGGTAAGCCTCATATAGACCCGTTGTCGGATTGATGCCGTAGGTATTCTTGGTATACCAATCCTCGCGGTGTTGCAGATAAGCTTCCGGGCTGAATCTGTTGCGATATTCACTCAATTGTGTTGCTCCGGCGTTCATGGTCATATTGATCGTCGGTTTGCCCTGCTTCCCTTTTTTTGTACTGATAATAATCACACCACTTGCCGCTTTCGAGCCGTAAACAGCGGCAGCCGAAGCATCTTTTAGCACATCGATCTGCTCGATATCATCCGGATTGATTTCAGAAAGCTCACCGTAGAAAATCATGCCATCGAGTACCAGCAAGGGGTTGTTGTGCCCGCTGTTGCTATCGTAGACCGAGCGTTTACCCCGCACTTCGATGGAGCCGCCCCCTTTTGCCGAGGCATCGTAACCGATATTCAGTCCTGCCGATCCGCGGAGGATATCCTGTACGGTTTTGGGGTTCTCGTTGGCAATGCGGTCTGGATGGATCTGCGTCACGGAACCTGTCAGATCCTTTTTGCGCATGGTACCATAGCCCACCACTACCACTTCGTCCAGCTCATCGGCCGACGAACTAAGGACCACATTAACGACCTTGGATGGGGTAAGGTCGACTTCCTGGCTCTTGTAGCCCAACAGTTTGAACACCAGTTTTTTTGCTTCGAGCGGCACCGAAATGGTATACGTACCATCAGCTTTTGAGGCTGTGCTGACCTTGCTGCCCAGCACGCTGACTGTCACGGAGGCCAGCGGCTGCCCATTGCCGTCCGATATTTTACCTGTGATTTCGCGGTTCTGTACCGTCCCGTTTGCCGTCGAAATCAGGGGTACATTGGCTTTTAATGCAGCGGCAGGACTAGCCAGAGCGACCAGACAAAGCAGGCAGGAACAGGGTATCCATTTGCCTGCGCCGAAGCCATAAAAGCGGCTTTGTTTTAGTTTACAATTGTTTCTCATAAAGAAATATTCACTATGGGTGATTTAGTAATTTTATAATTGGCTTCCTTTGATAAAGGAATTTTAACTGTAAAAGTGAATATTAGCAATTAGAAAAACAGAACTAGATTGTATCAAAAAAGTGCTATTTTGTCTCAATAACACGATTTTCGATATAAAAAAATAAACAATTGAATGATGTTGGGGACAGAGTTGCTAAAAAACGCCTAAAAAGCACAGGAGCCAAAATTTAACTACAACGTTTTCGTAATTTAACTATAACGTTTTCGTATTTTTTATATTACAGAAATGCATCTGCTTTAGCCCACCTTTTTTCTCCCGCATGAGTACGCTGTAAGAAACTCTCTAAAAATAAGCTTCTTTAAAATTGTTAAAGCTTGTTTTTCCGATTACTGGCTTTTACCGCTATTGCCTTTAACAAAGGCTACGGGGCTGTTATCACCCTAAGTGTATTAATTTAATATTAAATCACATAAAATTTGGTTTGGAAAGAAAACAAAAACAACTAAAAATTAGTTAATTATTAAAAGGTTAATTTTCATAATTGATAAACAAGAATTTACCTTACAATACTAGCTAAAACCTAACGCCTAACCTGCGTTTATTTAACGTTCTTAAGAAGTATAATCACCAAATATTTAAAAACAACATCATGGAAACAAAGAAAAACCAAACTAAAAAACGAGAAGTATTAAAACACTATCTGACACCCAAAGTAGAAATGGTTACCGTAGCGAGTGAAAATAGTATTGCAGCGGGTTCTACAGTACAGGGTAATATGCAGCAAGAACATACCGAAGAAAGCAGATCTCAAAATGTTGAATGGTAACCTCAATTAACCAATTTAATTATGAAACGATACTTTATTGAAAAAGATATCCGAAGTATATTTCGGATCGTTTTTATCATGTGCCTTGCCACATTTTTTCCTGCTCTAAAGATAAAGATACGTCCACGGAAAGCGGTAAGACTGTTGTAAAAATCAATATGGGAGGAACCAATTTCGGCACGGACGTGGTAAAAAAAGGAAATACCCAACAGTCTGAACGCCAGACGGCGCACCTAATTATCCCGCTTACAGATAAATTTGAAATCGTGGCGACGTTGAGGCCTGAAAACACAGCCTCGGCCAATGGTTCCATTATCAGCCGCAAAGAGGGGATCCTAGCCGCTACCCCTGTGCTTACTCCTCTTCCCATCGGGACAAAATACAGCATCGCGGCATACAATAATGCCGGAGCCTATGTAACGCATCAAAATTACACCTATTCGGCAGGACAGGTTCCAGAACTCAGCCTAGCAGCGGGTGACTATCAGTTTATAGTCGTTGCTTCGGGCAACAATACCCTTCCCACGATCAATTTCAATCAGGCACTGTCCAATATTAATTTTGACGTACAGAATGCCGACATGGATTTTATGTATTTTAAACAAACCATGACGGTACAATCGGGCCAGACAAATGAGCTAAATGTGGTTTTGAAACACCTTTTTGCTCAAGTTATCATGACTTTAAACACAGAGGCTATAGGTGCAGTCGGATCGATTGGTCAGGCTACCATAACGCCAAATTATTCTGTCGTCAGCGTTTCTCTCAGCGACGGAAGTTTAAGTTATCCGCCCGCCTCGACAGCCAGTTCCAAAAACCTTGTTTTTGCAAATAGCACAGGCGAAGTCTTGGTGTCCAATCCGGTTTTCATTTTTCCTAATGGTACAAACACAGGCTCCATAACAATAGCAAACCTACAGATAGGCGACATCACCAAGCCATTAACGCTCAGCAATCTGCCTCTTTTGGATGGTGTCAAGTATAAGCTGGAATTTGTGATACAGGCTGCAGGGATCAATATCGGCAATGAAATATGGTCTGGTGGAAATCTGGTCTATGACCCCGAAGACAATAGATATGGATTTACTGCCTCAGACAATGATTATGGGAATTATTGGTTTGCGGGATACACATTGCCGAAACTCTTGGACGGAACCAACCAGGGCCCCAGTACAGCAATCAATGGAGTAGCCGGTGATCCATGTGCGTTAGTCGCCCCCGCTGGAACATGGCGATTGCCGACCGAAGCTGAAGCAACACAGTTAATCGACCGCACTGGACCCAATGGATCGGACAATCCTCACAATATTAATGCCTATGATCCGGCACGCTACGTCGATACTTTTGATGGCGGAACTTCAGCGACCAACTTGGGTATGTTTTTTGGCATTCAGGGCAATCCAGGAGCCACAAGACACGACTACCTATTCTGTGTTTATGCCGGTGCATATCACAATGAGAACACACCCGGACCGACTATAGGACACGAAGGCAACTATTTGTTGAGCGGAACAAGTGTAGACTATCGCTAATTACATCTCACAGGAGCCGCGGGCGACGTCGGCTATGGCATTAATATTGGCCAAGCTGACGCAAATACAGCCTATCAAATACGCTGTGTGAAGCAATAGATTGAAAGAACACAAAAGGACTAGATTTTTAAATATAAAAGTTTTTAAAAATAAAATTTACAAAAAATGAGAAGATGCTTTATTGTTTTCATGTTTCTGTTTTGCTTTGTCTATCGTAAAACCGATGCATGCACCAGGGTTGTATATAAGGGACCCAATCAAACTGTCCTTACTGCAAGGAGTATGGACTGGCGGGATGAAATCCCCGTGAATCTATGGGTGTTTCCAAAAGGAATGCAACGAAATGGTGAAGTTGGTCCGAGTTCGGTCAAATGGACTTCAAAATATGGGAGTGTCATTGCTAGTGGCTGGGACATGGGTACCACGGATGGTATGAATGAGGTTGGCCTAGTTGCTAATGTGCTTTGGCTGGCCGAATCGCAGTATCCTAAGTTTGATCCAAAAGGACAGAAGCCTGGACTGAGCATTGCCGCTTGGGCCCAATATGTACTGGATAACTATGGCACCGTTGCTGAAGCGGTGGAAGCTCTCAAGGGCGAGCCATTTACCTTGGTCAGTGATTACATTCCAGGCACCGACCGCTTTACCACACTCCACCTATCGCTATCGGATAAATCTGGCGACAATGCCATATTTGAATATATCAATGGACGACTCGTGATACACCACGATCCCAAATATGTCGTTATGACAAACTCACCGGTATTTGACGAACAGCTGGCTCTCAATAATTATTGGCGTGGCATTCCCGGTACCATCATGCTTCCCGGCACAAACCGCGCCGCAGACCGATTTGTACGAGCATCCTTTTATATTGATGCTATTCCACAGACGGATGATGTAAGGACATCCGTTGCAAGCGTCTTTAGTGTGATCCGCAACTGTTCTGTCCCCTATGGAATTTCATCCAAAGAAGAACCCAATATCTCCACGACAAGATGGCGCTCGGTAGCCGATCACAAAGATTTGGTTTACTATTTTGAAACAGTGACTAGTCCGGGTACTTTCTGGATCAATCTAAAAGATTTGGATCTGAGCGAGAAAGGTAAGGTTCTCAAACTTGATGTCGAGCAAAACAAAACTTACACTGGACTGAGCAATGGGCACCTTAAAAAAGCAGAACCTTTTAAATTCATGGGACTGTGATCAAGCGGTCGTCGTCATTGCCGAAATTGCTGTCATCACTTTGCCTGATGACGATGATTTATAAAAAGCTATTTCTGGCGTAGGTGCCAGAAATAGCTGATTTGTTTTTTGTTGAACTTTTTTGAAGGGAACTTTGTTTATTTCTTAAAAAAGAAGAAATGAAAGCACAAATCGGACTCGTTATCACGGCAGTTGCTGGAGCAGCACTGCTCGTATATAGACGCTGGAAACAACGTTCTGCACAAGAATCAACCGAACAGACAGATCGCAAAAACACGGGCAACCTCACGAACCCACCTTCCTGGTACCGCCCGCTTAAAATGCCCGAAATTGACAGCACTGACATTGTATCAATGCAATATGCTTCCGCAATGGCATCACCGGATAAAAATGATGCGGCGCAAGGCATTAATAAAAATATCGCTTATTACCATAAAGGCAATAGACATCAATAAGGTAGTCTTACAACTACCTCATTGATCCGTCACGATTAGGACTGGCTACCGGGACAGCACTTAAATGACCGCAGACAAGCTGACTACGGCGGAAACAGCAAATTACTGTTCCAGCTCTTTCAGATATTCGATCATGGCATCGAGGCTCTGCAAGAGCTTTTCACCTTCAAAGCCCACCTTCCGAAAACGTATATTTCCCTTTTTATCAAGGATCAATGTTGTCGGAATGGAAGTTATTTCCAGCTTGCTGCTAAGCTTTTTATCTTGGTTATAATAAAATGGAAAGTCAAACTGTGGATTAGCTTGTGTCCATTTGTAAGCATCGTCCCAGCTATTTCCGCTTCCCGAATTAAGTACGACAAATTTCACCTGTGTGTCGTCCGCATATTTTTTGTACACCTGATGTAAATAAGGAAAAGAAGCAATACAAGGCTTGCACCAGGTAGCCCAAAAATCAATGATGACAATTTTGTCTTTGAGTTCTGCCTGAAGCAATGGTTTCTTCTTCATATCGACTATGCTGAAGTCTTTTGGAAATGGCGTATTGCCTATTATTTGCTGAAACTCCCGGTAATACCCTTGCTTCCATTGCCTATCAAGCCTGCTAAAATAAGCCTGCCGTTCTGCGGCATCCTCCATACCCCTTTTCCCGATCGCACTATCGAGTAGCTGTCTGATTTGAGGGTCAAAAGGGGCATAACGATAGGCGGCTTCCAATACCGGCATCGCGCTGTCTATATCATTCCACCGCTGATACTGCAAGGCAATCGCCCTTAGCAGTGCCGCCGATCTGAGTGTAGGGACGCTTTTGGCAAACCACTTCCGGGCAGCTTCGGGTTGATTTAGTTGAGCACTTATCAATCCCTGATTAGCCATGATTTCTGCTTTTACAGCAGCGCGCTTCTCGGCCCTGCCCGGATCATGGGCAACCAGATAACCCGTTTCAGGGAAATAGCGTATCAAACTCACTGGATAGGCCGTCACACTGTCAAGCAGATATAAATTAAGTTTGGATGCGTCGTGAAGCATGAGCCTGTGATCTAACATAAGCTGCACATACTGGTTGTATGCACGCCATTTGTAGGGATCTTGTTCCCAACGGGTAATTAGGGGTAGGTATTTCTGGGCCTGTACGCTGTCACGGTGCCGCACATAATAGGTAAAAAGATATTCGTAAGCGCTGCCGTAAGCCGACTCGTTATCGGCTGTTTTGAGGGAAAGAAGCTCCCCTATCTTGGCAACCACAGCCGTGGAGTCCTGCTCGCGAAACAACTTATTGAGCCGATACGATAGGCCGATCTTCTTGTTAGGAAACTCATTGATCACGACCTGGCGGATCGAATCCACCTTTTGGTTCTGGCCGAGTATCAGATAACCCATGGTCACCTTGTTGAGATTTCCTTCAAAGAGCGGATTGCTTCTGAATTTTTTTTCGATCACGGCCAGGCCCTTTTTCAAGAGGCGGGCCTGCTGGGCCGGATTACCGCTTTTCATCTGTAGCGCGATCAGACGAAGCTGTGCCTCATAGTTGTCGGGGTACAAGCTCAGCTCTTTCTTGAGGTAATATTCCTGTGTTGCAACGATATGATCTGAGTTTTTATCCTGGACCGGTACACTGTAGGATTTTCCCAGGTAATTACCGGCGATCAGCTTTCCCTCCTTATAAACGTAGATCTCATATTGACTGCTGTCGCTTGCCTGCTGCACAAATTTCTTGTCTTTGTCTGCGATTGTAAAGCAGGAAAAGTTGGCATAGTCAGGCAGTTTAAAACGCACACGCCACAGTCCGCCTTCTAGTTCCATAGGCATCCTGCTCGGAAATTCATAAAAATTTGAATAATTGAAATCGACGAAAAATGGCCCATCGCTATTTGCGGCAGTAGATTTACCGGGATCAAAGCTGATGGTCACGGTATCACCGGCAACTGCCTTTTCCGGGAGGATGCTGACTTGCGCCTGCAATATAAAGGTCGCCTGTAGCAATAGCAGCAGCAGCACGTGTTTGAATAGCTTAATCATTCTGTTGGAGGTTAGCATTTGTTATTAGAATAGCGCTGGCGATCGGTATTTTGATATCGCTTTCACTAAAGTCGGTTTTGATCTTTGAAAGGACGGGCAGCGCTCTGTTTGTCCGGACGAGGTCAAACCAGCGGTGTCCCCATTCACCTAGCAATTCCAGCTGGCGTTCTTTTTCAAGCGCCAGGGCGATGCTGGCTTTGTCCATCGTTTGTGGCAGCGCAGCGAGACCAGCACGCTCACGGATTTGATTGATATCCTGCAATGCTGCCTGCAATTTATTTTGGTTCAGCCGCGCTTCGGCACGGATCAGATACTGCTCGGCAAGGCGCAGGACAGTATTGTATTCGGTAACAGTTGTACCCGTGCGCACCTTGTACTTATACGGCATATAAAGTGTCTTATTACTTACTGTATAAGGTTTTAACCACATGGCTTTACGTAAGTCATTCTCTTCATAGGCCGCCACCGTACTATCATACACCTGATAGTAACTTCGTGCCGTTGCTACTGCCGGAACGATGCTGAAACCTTCCCAGGTGTTAACTCCGGCTGTAGAAAGATTGACGGTCTGCAGTTGCCAGATTGCCTCTTTGCTCGTTTTCAAAAAAACGGTATTTAGATCACGCGACAGTTCATAGCGATTGTCGGCGATGACTTTGTCAGCCATCGCTTCGGCATTGGCCCAGTCCGCATGATAAAGATATACCCTGGCTAATAGCGCATCAACCGCTTTTCTGTTTGGACGGGTACGTTCATTGCCTTGATAGTTATCAGAAATATCGGCAGCAGCTTTTTTCAGATCCGCAACCATGAAAGTGTAAAGCTCGTCCTGGGAAGCCGGACCTTTTTTATTGTTGGCATCTAGATCTTTGGTATCTGTGATCAAGGGCACTTTTTGGAAGAGGTTGCTCAGGTAAAAATAATTGAACACACGCGTAAAACGGGCTTCAGCCGATAGCTGCGCTTTTAACGTACTGCTGAGTGCCGAAGCTTCAACCCCCTCAATAATCTTATTGCTGTGATTGATATAGCTATAGGGTTGCGACCAAAGTCGATCGAGATAAGAGGTCGCAGGACTCAGTTTATTATACTTGTACTCATCATAGCTTGTAAAAGCCGAATTATAATCGTCGGCCAGACTGGACAGTACAATCGTCATCAGTCCGCTGGCAAACTGGTTATTGTAGTTATTCATACTGGTATAGAGTCCGCCTATGGTTGCTGTGGCAGTTTTTTCGTCACTGAAAGCCGATTCTGCCGCCACTTCTGTCTTGGGCGGGTCCACATCGAGAAATTTATTGCAGGATACGTGCATCAGTGGAGTGGCAAAAAGGCTGTAGATGATATATTTGTTCATGGGATAATTCTTTAGTCGTGTTATGATCATTAAAAAGTAAGCTGAACAGCAAAGGTATAGGTCCGCATCGAAGGCGTAGCGCTGTTCCGAACCGAACCAAAAGGATTGACATCGGAGAGATATGTGCGGTCAAAACCGGGCATCTCGGGATCCATTCCCCTGAAGCTTGTCCAGGTTAAGAGGTTTTGGGCATTAAACTGCACCAGCGCCCGGCTGATATTGATCTTTTGGGTCCATTTGGAGATGTCGTAACTGAGCGATACATTTTTTAAGCGGATGAAAGAAGCATCGTCCCATACAGCTGATGAATAGCGGTAGTAGTTGCGATAAGCCACGTTGGCATCGTTGGCGCTGTTAGCGGTAGCGCGCGGCACATCCGTCACATCGCCTGGCTGCTGCCAACGGTCTAACACCAATTCATCCAGATTGGCCAATCCGCCAATGGTCGTTGCCTGTGGGCCATACCCAATGGATGGTCCCTCCTGTTTGACAAACTGAAAGAGGAATCCAAGGCTCAGGTTACCATAACTTAGATTATTGCCGATACCACCATAATACTTAGGCAGCAGTGATCCCAAGGTCACATAGTCATTGAAATCACTGATCTTGCCATCGCCATCCACATCCCTGAATTGGGCGATCCCGGTCTGCCGATCTACTCCCGTAAACTCAAATCCACGGACGATACGTGTGGACTCACCCACGACGTATCGCCTCGCATCACTGCTATTCGCAAGCCCAGGATATTCCAGCAGGGTATTTGATGGAAACGTAATATTGAAATTGGTTTTCCAGCTGAACTTTTCTTTTTGGATATTCAGACTGCTCAGCTCAATCTCCCAGCCCTTATTTTCGATCAGTGCCGGGGTATTCCCAAAATAGGAATTATAGCCTGTCTGCGGCGCCAGCACGATATTGATCAACTGATTATCCGATCTATTGTTGTAATAATTGGCTGTCAGAAAAATACGGTCCCTGAAAAATCCAAGATCGACACCCAGTTCTTTCTTTTTGATTTCTTCCCATCCAAAATTGGGGTTGAACACCCGTGTCGGATAAAGCCCCGTTATTCCCTGGTAGGCAAAGCTCGTTCCCCAGGTATCTAGGTACTGATAATCTCCGATCTGGTCGTTGCCCGTCACCCCCCAGCTGGCTCGTAATTTCCCGAAGCTAAGGATGGACTGATCCTGTAAAAATTCTTCACTGCTGAACACCCAGGCTGCACCAATCGATCCAAAATTCCCGTACTTATTGTTGGGGCCGAAGCGGGACGAACCATCCCTTCGGTAGCTGACATTCACAAGGTACCTATCCGCGTACGCATAATTGATACGACCAAATGCCGACTGGTAGCGGTAATCCGCATACTGGTTGTTGCGGATCGCGATGACGCCCGCGGCAGCAAGGTTTCCCAATTGGGAATCACTTGGATAACTGCTACCATCTAAATATTTACCTTCGCTGATCCTTTGCTGCCAGGTACCGCCCAAAAGGAACCTGAAATCATGTTTACCAAAGGTTTTGCTGTAATTTAATTGCGGCTCAACGATGTAAGACTGATAATCTGAATTCCCGTAAGAGGCCATCGAGCCGGCACTGGTCAATGGATTAAATCCGGCATTGGGCAGCAGGCGCGTCTGATCCATGCTTTTAAGGTTATAACCCACACTGATTTTAGCGACCAAATCGGGTAAGATCGCGTACTCGGCAGACAAGTTGGCCAGCAAGGATTTTGATTTAGAGACACTCGATCGTTCCATATAAGCTGCAGGATTCTGTAAGCTCTGCTGAAACCAATAATAGTCTCCCTTTTCATCGTATAAAGGATAATTGGGAGCCAGATTATAAAACTGAGCAATATCGGTCGGCACCGTATTGTTACGATCCAGATTGAGGTTGAAACTGCTATTGAGTTTAAATCGCTGGTCTTTTGACTGTGTAGAAAGATTCAACAGCGCACCGCCACGCTGATAATTTTGATTGCCGGGCAAGGGGTCACCCTGGCGATTGAAATTGGTACTGACCAGGTATTGAGTATATTCGTTTCCACCGGAAAATGACAGCTGGTAGGTTGAGAACGGCGCACTTGCACCATAAAATTCTTTCTGCCAGTCGCTGTAAGCGGTCTGGTCCCAGGTCAGCAGATCCGGCGCATTATCTGCCGTTGCCGTCCAGTTATCGTTTTTAAACCCTTCCTTCCGAATTTCCAGATATTGCGCTGTATTGAGCATCTTCAGGTTCCGAATAGCCTTACCAGAACCAATATTGGCATTAAAATCTATTTTAAGTCCACTTTTGTTGCCTTTTTTCGTTGTGATCAGGATCACTCCATTCCCACCCCGGGAGCCATAAATGGCTGTAGCATCGGCGTCCTTAAGCACATCGATTCGTTCAATGTCTCTCGGATTGATCAGGCTGAGCGGGCTTTGGTTTCCATTGGCCGAAGTAAACTGATTCATGCTTTCGTCCGAAAATGGAATGCCGTCGATAATATATAACGGGCTGCTACCATTGCTCAGTGAATTGACACCCCGCAGCTGCACCTGAAAAGAGCTGCCCGGCAGTCCGGAATTGGATGCGATATTGAGTCCGGCGACGCGGCCCTGCAATGCAGCCAAGGGATCCAGTACCGGCTGTGTCTCTATTTCCCTGCCTGTCACGCTGGATACGGAACCGGTATTTTTTCGTATCGAAGAGGTCCCATAACCAATCACGACCACTTCATCCAGGTTGCCTGGATCTACATCAAGACTGATCTCAAGGGTTCCTTTGCCCACGACCTTCACTTCCTTGCTCCGATAGCCCACATAACTCAATAGCAATATATCATCCTGTCGCAACCCATCTAAACTAAAACGGCCGCTGGCATCAGTAACCGTACTGGCTACCTTATTTTTAACACGTATACTGACGCCCTCAAGCGCTATACCGGCAGCATTGCTGATCCGGCCACTGATGGTTGCCTGCTGGGGCCTGTCATTGGCTTTACCCTGGAGCACGATGGTGTTTTTCACAATCTGATAGCGGATGCCTTTGGCGGAGAAAGCCTGGCTAAGAAGTTCGGGGATATTGGTATTTGACAAATTGACATCGACACGCAGATCGGGATTAATTTCATTGGGATCATACACAAAGCGATAATCGCTACGCTGTTCGATGGATTTGACGAGCTGTTTAAACTGAACATGGTCGGATGGCTTGCCTCCCTGCTGGCTAAAGGCATAGCCATTGACATGCATGAGCATTAATAGCAGTGTTTTTACGGACTGTTTCATAGGGTATTTAGATTGAATATTCGTTTGTTTCGAGAGTGGTTAGGGAATAAGTGAGAGTCGGTCCTTGTCAATCGTATAATTTATGCCGGCGAAGCGCAATATTTTAAGCACTTCCTCAAAGGACTCTTTTTTGCTGATTTTTCCGCTGAGGACTTTATTTTTATAAACAGGCGACAGGCTATAGGTAAAATTATACCAACGGGCCAGATCAGCCAAAATCTCAGGAAGTGGCGTCTGGTCAAATTCAAAGTAACCGTCTTTCCAGTTGGCAAGATCATGAGTTTTATTTTCCTGCTGCAGCTGAAAGGCCCCATCCAGCACATTCAGTTGAATCATCTGTCCGGGAAGCAGAATCTCCTCCAGACCAGCATTGCTGACACGTATTTTTCCTTCGTCAAGCTGTGTGGTGAGAAACTCGCTATCGTTTGGGTATAATTTCACGTTGAAAGCTGTCCCCAAAGCTTCAATGCTTGTCTTGCCAACATGAACAATAAAGGGCTTGGCTTTATTTTTAGCTACTTTAAAATAAGCTTCACCCACCAGAAATACCGAGCGCTCCTGTAGATTGTATCCCTGCCCTATTTCCAGCCTGCTGTCGGCATTTAACCACACCAGCGTACCATCTGGAAGTTCCATCCTGAATTCTTGCCCTTTTTTTGTCTTGATCGCTACCTTATCCCCCTTTTGTTGTTCGAGATATCCGGGGCTGAACTGCTTCATTTCGTCCAGGCCCACCACTTGGTTTCCGATCAACAGTTCAGCCTGGAATTGACCGACACTAAAAGGCAGATTTTGAGGTGGTAGCTGGCGTTCGGAAAAGAAGTAAATAGCTGCACCTGCCATCAAAAAGAATACAATACTGGCCGCGATCTTCAAATAGGCTTTTCTATGACTGTTGGCCCGCAATTCGGGGCCGAAAATATGCTGTTGGAAATATCGGTCTTCGGCTGCCAGATCAAGTTCCGGAATCTCTTTTTCGTTGTTTTTCCGGCTGAGCTGATTGTACCAACTCTCGACAAACGCAATTTCCTCGGCGCTGCACATCCCCCGCTGATACTTCTGCAGTAATTGTTTCGATAATCGTTGCTTCATAGGTTCTGTCCTGTTTACAGCTTAGAAGACAAGATGGGGCGGGCTTAGTGGTAGAAAAAAATGGAAATAGTTCGTATTTTTTTTCTCAAAACCGTCAACGCATTGTAAATCTGTTTCTTGACAGTCTGTTCAGAAATTTCAAGTTCATCGGCGATCTCCCGATAACTCCGTTGCTCGAAGCGACTTTTTTTGAAGATCAAAGCCATTTTGCGCGGCAGCTTTTCGATCGCCTTATCAATCTGCTCCGCTAATTCTTTCTCCCGCAGCAACTCATCGGGCATTATTTCTACATTTGGGGCAGCATGCTCCAGATAATTTTCATACTTCCGGCCCACATCCTGGCTGGCAATGCGGTTGATCACGAGATTGCGGGCCGAACGAAAAAGATAAGCCTGATAAGAATGCTCAATTTCCAGTCGCTCCATGCGGTCCCAGAGGTTGGTAAAAATTTCCTGTACAATATCACGGGCCTCGTCACGGTCATCTAACATCCGGAAAACATGCACATACAATTTGCCCCAATTTTCTTCGTAAAGCTGGGTAAACAATTGCCTGACATGTGTTATACTCATCCTGATGGTTTATTTATTTCGTTGATTCCTCAAAATTAGCTTTTATTTTTAGGAAAGTCAATTTATGATGGATTCCTAATGAAACCTGTAAAATAATGCAACAGACGATCACGCTTAATTTAACCTTCAGTTTGGAATTGATCCTTATTCGTCTAGATCGTAGAGGTATCTCCAGGACGTCACGTACTCCCAGAGCTGGCCGGGCAACCGGCTTTCCGTTCTATTTTCCTTGCGATTGAGCAGTTCATCAAAATCTTTGGACATGACAAATACGCGGAGGCCAGCCTGGTCAATCAAGGAGAGATAATGGGCAAATACCTGTTTTACTTCCGCTGCATTCTGATTATCCTTCACGGCGACATCCCCATCCGCTTCCCTGTCAAATAGGGCGTCGGGTATTCCCTCGACGACAAGTTTAACGACTTTATCCCCGGTACGCCAAGTCAAGGCGATATTGATATGGATACCTGAGATGTCTCCATCTTCAAACTTTTTCGGCAGGCCAAAATAACTCAGCTGGGCCGATGGAAATTGACGGGAAATTTTAGTAAAAACTTCCGTAATGGCATTTATAGGCATCTTTTTTTGGCGGAGAGCCATGCCATGATTATGTTTATTGGCATCTACGTAAAATTCGAGGTTATCGAAGGCGCTATTTCCGATTTTGGCGGCTGTACTTTCCGACAGCTGCATATTCTCAATGCCAAAAGTTTTAAAATGCTGCAAGGAGTCATTTCTGCTCAATATAGCAGACTGATAGACAATAGCCGTTTTATCGGAGGATTGTGTCAGCTCGTCGGCAAGCTGTATGGGATTGACCAAATCCATGGTCTCCATATCCTGCAGGTAAAGCGGCCGCATTTTATTAAAGTCGAGTCCAGTAGCGTCCCAGGGCAGCCTACTTATCAACACTTTCCGCCGCGCTTGTTGTAGGGAGGCAGTCGCCTTTTCATATGCGGCCTTTGAGATCGGCATATAGTTGAGCACAAATTTTTTATCTTCATCGCCTGTTCCCTGATAATAAAAATTGATGCGGAGCGTATCTTTGCCGGCTTCTATTCCATAGATACTGTCCAATAGACTATTGTTGAGCAACTTTATCCGCGTATTGGTAAAAGAAGTGAATTCCTGTTTTTGAATCCTCTTTTCATCTGGATATGGGATGAGAATATCGTTTCCTTTTACGGCCAAATAAGGGTAGGCTTTGGTCAGCATTTCCATGTAGCTCAGTGTTATTCCGCGCATCGGCTCGCGGTTGATCTTATTGGAAGATACCGCAACCCAATAAGATTCCTGTTCCTGTGCCTGACAAGCTGTCGAAGAAAGTAAAATACTGCATATTAATATTCCGATGTATTTCATGGAGGCCTGCATTATGTGATCCCGAAAATAGACAATTTATCTATTAAACAGCTTCTATCGGGAAAAAGTTCTGATTTGATCGGCCGAAGAAAACTGATTCTCCCCGCATGCAAATCCTACCGAACCTTTTGTCTGAAATTGTCCGCTTTCGAACAAATACCGTTCGAGTTTCACCCCGGTAGTCAATCTGAGGGATGAGTAAAGACAATAAACTTTCTAATGCTCATCATATAGCCTAAATGAAGTCCTTCATGAAAATTGTTCCATTCGAAGGCGTCGTATATTGAAGTGAGATGAAATCCTGTCCCGGTTGTCCGTTCCTGATAGGTGACAAATTTTTTGCTATTAAAATCACAGATGGTTGGTTCAATTTGTTCAAGGAGCAGTCTTTTCAACAAGTCTGCCTCCTGTTGGGATACGGGAACTGTCGGCTTTGTTCCCGACTGATAATTGTTAAAAATTTCTTCGGGAATATGCCCTTTTACATCAGATCCGATATAAATCAATTTATGATGTGTGGCAATGATGTGCCCAATATTCCATATCAGGTTATTACTGAATCCTTCCGGAATGTGATTGAGCTGCTCCAATGAATAGTTTTCAAAAAACTTGAGATAAGACATTCTGCTCGTTTTCCATGCGCTAAAGAGTGATTCCATATCGTGCATTATATTTAGCTGAGTTATTATTACTCCCCTATTTTTGAATTATTTTAACCTTATTGCTGCCCTTTTTATCGCTAGGATCTGCAGCAGGAATAGATCTTACACAAGATCAATCCGTCCAAAACGGGCGAGTTTATCAGCCCATTTCGCACTATAGGAATTGTTGAGCTGATGAAGTTCTCCCATGGCTGATGTTCGTACAGGAGAAATATGACATCGTTCAAAAACATCTTTCTTAACACTCATAAAGTTTGTTTTTTTATACAAGCTATATTCATTAAAAAGATCCTGATCCAATATACTAACGATTCGGGCAGATTTTCCATAAAAGTTATTATCAATACGATTGATATCGAGACTACTTTGATAAGGAAGGAATAAGCGGTCAAAAAAGCCTTTGATTTTAGAGGGAATATACGAACGGTATACTGGACAAAACAGGACAATATGTTTGGCCCAGTGGAGACGCCTCAGGGCAAATTGCAGATCAGCTTCCAAAGGTCTTGTATACAATGAAGGAAGTTTGATATTATAATTAAAAAGTAAATCGGCAATCTGCAGATCCTGCACAAAGCCGTCCGCCTGCTTTACGCCAATCCGATAAGCATCCATTAGGAAATCAGTAGACGCTGTTTTAAAAAGATCCCCATTAATTAATAAAACATTCTTCATCTTTTGCTAACATAAGCAAAAAAAATGAATGATATGCCGACAAGCCGTAATAAATCTATCAATCCAGCAAAGACCAAGTCCGTCTGGTCTGTACTTCCTGAACAACCTTTTGTTCGGCCACGACAATATTTTCACGTCGTTGACCAATATATTCCAGTGTTGCCAATTTACCCCATAATGAAACCATTACATTCATAAAATCAGTCACGCATTCCATTGCTTCAGCAATTTCAAAATGATCGTACCGCATCTCGATTAGATTTGACAGGCGCTCTTCAAAATTACCCGGAGTTACGTCTTTCCATTCATAGAAATATTTCAGCATCTCTTCACGCTCAGCAGATTCCACTAGCCTCACCGCATTAAAAAACACATGCGCAAAGTCGGAAAAATATTTTAAAAGATAAATTGGTGCTTTCTGCGGAAGAATAGAACGGTACTCAAAGAAAGAGCTGGCCATATATTCTAAAATTCTTTCCGTAATCAGGCGGATATTGAGTCCAAGTTCAGTGATTTTAGGTCTATTCACGGTCTTGTCCATAATCCGATACGCCGCTGATTGAAACTCATTCAATGATCGGTAAAGACTGTTATGAAAGTCCATCAACTGTGGATGACTTTCGATATATACACTTGGCATGATATAATGCGGTACCAATACGGCCTCCTGCCCTTCGTTTACAAGCTTGCCAATAGGAATAAAAGAACCACTCACCTGCCGCTGTTGGATAGCAGATTTGCTCACGATATCAATCGTATATTCCTTTTTTACATAAGGATAACGCAGTGGAGATTCTTCGGGATTGGGTTCACCAAATGCTGACTTTTTAAATGAATGCACATATAGAACCACGTAATGCTCTCCGACAGATAGTTTGGATACGTCCATGAAAGCACTGAAACTAGCCTCCACAGCACCCTGTTGGTAAGCAATATTGATCCGGCTGCCGTCGCTGGTCACCGCATTGCAGAAACGGACTTCAACTTCCAGATAATTCGTATTTTTTTTAATAAGAGATATATCAAAAGAACGATCATAACCCGCAAAAGCCGGTAACAATCCAAAATTAGAATGATGGATCCCGACCGAGATACTATCGCGGACAAGATCTTGCGTATATAGATCCGTGTGGACAAAATCACCACTGGAGAGCTTCATTCCGTCCACCCAATTGATACCTTCGTAATTTAATGGTTTTTGCATAGCTTATTAGTTATCCTATAGTTTCTGAAACACGCTTAGCGTGTATGGTCATTTTTTCTGTAATCTGGTTGCCAGAAATATCCACGTCGGGATCAATGTAAACATTTCTTCTAAAAATAGATCTTTTCACGACAAATATCCAACGTTGGTGTTCGCCCTGCTCATCGACATATCGCACTGGCGTACTGGGGAATTTGGCATTATAATCTTCAATAAATTTTTGAAACCACAGCCCAAAGTTCATCTTTTCCGGTGCCTTTACTTTCACGCGCAGCGGCTCTACATCTTTGCTGTCTTTGTACAGCTCCAGTTCCAACACCAGGAGTTTGTCAAAATCGAGATGATCCAGATTGATCTCCTCCGGAAATCGAGGGTACTCCCAGACCCGATGTATTTCCATTGGAATGGATAAAAGTGCAATATAGGTCCACCAAAAAAACATGGGTACCATGAAGATAAAAACACTGGTTGCAGCCCACCAGCCCAAACGAAATGGACTCATCCAGTCGAAAAATAGCTTATAAATATATAGTCCAAGTAAGAGCATGACAAACATGACGAAAAACACGAATAACTTTTTGTTTTCCAATGTATTTAAATCCCACTTACTCAAAAGATACACCCAAAGAACTCCGCATCCCAAGGCATACATCATGGTCATAAAATAGCCCCATGGCATATAACCAAAGCCCAAAAAACCAAAAAAACCAGGCAAAGCCAAAGCCAATCCACCCAGCAGGATCGAAATAATAAGCTTCTTGTTGCTAAGAAGGGAATTTTTCTTATTCCAGACCGATAATACAATCGTCGAAATAAATACTAATAAAGGTGCAAGTATGTACCTAAAAAAAACTGTTTGAACTTCCATTTCAGCTGTTGCACTATTCACAAACAAATATACTATCTTTAAATAAATAAATTTACAATACAAATCAGTAGTTGAAACAATCTACTGAGCTTAACTATTCAAGAAATAATTCTTTCAATGAAAAAAAAGGACGGTTTATTTTCAAGCGACACCATGGGTTCAGACATCAAGGCCAGCCAAAAGGCTGCTGATCTCATCCAACATGGTGTAGATCCGGATCATATCATTTTTAACTGTGATGGTTCAAGCCGTCGCCCATTTTCTACAGAGATTCAGTCAATCAAATCTTATCTATCAGAAACCAGTAATGAAGAATTTGTGCGTATCGACATGAACCGTGAGGGTTTCTATGATATGCTGCCAGAAGGGCTCTTCCACTCACTTCATGCTGGCAGTGAAATCCTCGACGAAGATGTCATGATCCAAGACGTTCGCAACAAACGACGTCAGGAGCAAAATGCCCGCAAATTTTTCGCTCCATTTGAAAATGAGCTATTTTATTTGCGCACCCAATTGGATCAATATGAAAGCCGCCTCGATATGCAGACCAGCTTCCAGGACATGAGCAATCTGCTGCTCTCCAATTTCCCCGAACTACACCGGCTCAGCCCGCGGCAACGGGTCATCTGGATGCATTTTATTCCAGAAATTCAGAGCCATAAAAACGACATTACTTATGCCCAACAGCTGTTACGCAATCTCCTGAATATCCCGATTGAAATCAAGCAATTGACACATGACCGCAAAATCGACTGGCAAGAAATTGGCTTACCACCAAGTACATTGGGCAACTGTCAACTCGGAGTCGACAGTTTGACGAACATGGCCTATGAACTCAATGAAGCTTATCTTGCCATTACAATAGGCCCATCCTATCCTCAACTTTTAAAGAACTATCTTCCCAATGCCAAAGACGAATATATTATTCATCTGGTACTGGATCACCTATTCCCCGCTCATTTAAACAGACACCTTCGTTATGACCTTCTACCGGAAGTGAAACATAGCTATTTAAGCGACAATCAGCATAAAAACCATACGGTACTGGGGCATACCTCTTATCTCTAAGTTCTCCCCAAATTCACTAACCGGCCTTGACAAGCAAGCGATAGTGCACCTCCATACTGCTGCGTACCTGGAGCTTGCTCAATACTTGCTCCAACAATTCATCCCATTCGGAGTTTTCCAGCTCAAAAGTCGCATTTGGCTCCACATAAATATCGGTGGTCTTTTGAAATCCTTTTCTCGGATCAGTATCCATCATCACGCCTGACTTTATTTCAATACGTTTAACAACCTGGCCAAGTTCAAGTTTAATAAAATTAATGATATCATTCTTGCTGACGATACGATCGCCTGTAGTCACGTTGTATTTGAAAGCCTGTAAGCTATCCCTTCTATTCAGTCGGGAACGTCCACCTCTGCTATTGGTCAAGAAGACAAGTTGTTCATAATTTTTCACTGCTCCCACTTGAATCTGCAAGGGCGTACCTACGCCTATTCCATTGGCAAGCTCTGCGTGTGTCATCCACATTTTTGTAAACAGGAGGTCGCCGTCGTTTTTTGGATTCATGACAATATACTGTTTAAAATCATTCTGCCGGAGATGCAAGGCTTTTCCTTTCTGTTGTATCATCGCTAAGTTTTTATCTAACTCACGCAATATAGCGTTCAAAAAATCAGCATTATAAGATGCAAAAGCAGCCTTCTCATCCCGTATCAGTTCAAACAGATAATCCAATAGGTCTTTTGCGGTGCGGTTGTCCAGCCGCTCGACCCCGCCCTGCCGTACGGTATAAAAACCTGCTTCGGCATGTACACCCGATCTGTTGTACGGCACCTCACTATATTTTTCACCCTCTTGGTCTACAACCTCCTCCACCGTGAGCAATTGTTCAAGTTGGGCTGTCTCAATACCAACGATATTTTTGAGGGCTTTAACCCGGTGTTTGCCTTCCACCAAGCGCTTATTGACGACGGGAAAGGCATTGATATGCACATGCAGTTCATCGAGCAACTGAATTGGCATCGAGGTCGGCATATCAATTCTGATCCAGTCCAGGTCGTGGTCCAGACGGTCAGTCATCTGTTGTTCAAAGTAAGCTACAATCCCTTCCGGCAAGGGTGGCTTTTCCATAAAACATTCCTCAGCGAGGTTATCGTCCAGTGTCAGGAAATGCTGCTGATAATACCCCTCTATATCCTGGCTCAGGTTGAAGAGGTAATTTTTACGGTCAAACAGCTCATCCACTAAACGCTCATTGTATTTTAAAAACCTATTCTGATGATGTTTTATGGGAACTCCATTCAGATGCCACTTTCCAAGGTTTAAAACTTTGTACATTTCCCGGTTGACCTGATAGTTTCCCCAGTCAAAATAAAAATTGAGTCCCTCAAAAGCCTTCTTCCGATCTTCCTCCATACATTTTACACCGAGGTAGATCGCATGTTGCGTATTGATATGAATTGATTTTCCCAGCGATCGCTTTACATTAGGCTGCACCTCGTATAACTGCCGTGGTGTAGCCATGTAACGAATCTTTCCATAAAAGAGATTTACGTTTTCCAGGCTGGAAAAATTCATTTCTACCATTTTTTCTTCTTTGGAGGTTCCTACCGCTGCGATTTTCTTCTTCATGTTCAGATGAAGGTAAGGACTCACATTAACCTCAGGTTCACTGGGTTGATACAGTAAAATAGCATGAGCTGGAAGAGGTGCCACCAAATAATCTGGCGCTAACAATCGGCCGATCTTGTCAAAGATCCGGTTTTCAAAATCACGCACATCATTGGACACCTGAAAAATCTCACTGCTCAGCACCTCCATAAGTAAGAGAACCACGGGATCGAAATCGAAGACCTTTTGGATCCCCCAAAGTTCTTGTGCTTTCTTTATGATCCTGTTTCTAATCTCTTCTTTACTGGAATAAAAAATATCGTTCATCTCTAATCGCTCGTTATTTCGATAATGGGCTCAAAAATAATGAAGTACTGAATGCATATCGTTCACCGGTTTCCACCATTTTCCCCTCCACATAAATCATTACCTTCTTCTTAATCTCAGCCACCTTACGCTTTGGAAAAAATGTCTCCACTTCAGAAATATTTACCTTGACAGCTACCTGCGTTATACGCCATTCGTAACGCGTGATGGACTCCAACAGAGACTTTCTGAACTTCTCTTCCCAAAGACTCTCACTGACGATCAATTCAAAATCTAGATCCCAAATGGCACAACCAAAATCTCTATTGAAGCGGTGTTCCCCTTTGCGTGTAAATATGATCAGCTCCAAATAATTCGAAATGGATTTACCCAGATCTGAATCTTTGAGCCGCTGATTTTCTACCGGAAGGTTTAGCTGCAATGGCTTATCCAGGTAAAACTCCATACTTGCTCAATTATTGCTGATTATATTCACTAGCCCAAGTGGTGCTTTCATCTTCTCCTTTGTAACCATCCAATTTTACCATAAAACTTTTAGCCGGAAAAAATGGGGTGATGTGGATATCGAGATGAATTTTATCTTTTTGTTGATCATCACGCTCAAAACGCATGATTTTAAAGCGCTCGATTAATCTGTCTGGTCCCTGAATACTGTCCAAAAACTTGACGATCTGCGCCCGTAGATCTTTTTCCGTTTTGGTCGTCCAGTTTTCAAAAGCTCTGCGGTTTAGAAAATCGAAGAGTACTTTAGTCACATAGTCGAATACACGAACCACAGAATAGGTCTGCAAACCAATATTATCACCATTAAATAACGTTTTGGCAGAGAATGCCATTACTTTCCCGTATTCATTGACCATCGGCACCAAACCTATACGTTCAAGATGTGATATTTCACTTTTCTTTAGATCAAACTTAACACCGTCTACTTCATTGATTGTACCGTGTTTCTTTCCAGCAGTCACCTGTGACATGAGTGTATAATACATCTTGCCGGCCAACGCCGAGGATCCCGGTACCGTAAGGTCTTCCTCCTCACCTACGGTAACATTCTTTTCACGGCCGATCAACCAGTTGGTGGTCATGATGACGTTGGATTTGTACGCTTCAGCACTGGTATAATTACCAGAAGTAAATAAGTCGATAACGTCATCCGGTTGCTCCAGATCCGCAAAATCCGTGACCAGCATGGCTTTATTGGCATTGGCAATTTTTGCCCAGCGGTCTAACACTTTGTTTGAACCCAAGTAGCCTGGAAGGACCAATAAAGAATAGTTGTCACGCAGGTCGAGCCGGTCGTAATTTTGTTTGAATTCTTCAGATACATACTCGATAAACCGAGGATTGTCAAGGTCTGTCAGCTGATCCATACTCGCATTCATGAGCACTACATTATCCACCTTGTCGGCCTCTGTATTCTTATAAAATAAGTGGACCGAGCGGTAAGATTGCTCAAGCTCACGGGTCGCTTCCAAAGCCGTTCCCAAATTGCGGTTTAGCGTTTCCTCGGCAACCTTCAACTTTTCGGCGCTTTTATCTACCATTGCAGCGACAGAATCCGAATTTTCCAGCAGGTCTACCCAGAGTTCCATCTTCTTTTTGAGCTGTTCCCGTTCTTTCTTCTTTTGGTCATCGCTTAAAAAAATCTGTTTCCGTGCCTTGCGCTCCGGATTTAGATTTTGGATGCCATCAACAGAGGCTTCCAACAGATCAAAACCACCGACACGTACCAGTTTATCTAAACTATCCTGCAAGCTTTCTTTAGCCGCTCTATCTTTGACTTCTTTATATCCGGCTGCGCTGCCCGCTTGTGCCGCTTTTTCTTCTTGTGTATTTGCCATGGGTCCTATTTATTAGCTTCTAATTCAGCGATAAAATTCTTCAACACATTGATAAACGCAGCTTTGGTCTCTGCGTTTTCAATGGCAGATTTCAAGGTTTTATTTGATTTCAGTTGTTTAATCACACTTGCAGACAGATCTTTTTGTATGCTTAGATTAGACAAAAAATCACTTTGCATCGTGAGGTTTTTAGCTGAAAAATCACCAAGGTTCTGAAATTTTAGTTCCTCACGGAGACTGCTACCACCTTCATCCTCAAAGGTTACCCCCACACTTGGCTTGAAATGAGCAAATACATCTTCCACCTTCTTCAGTCCTTCGACTTTTTCTGGACGTAAAGGCTCGTTATCTGTCAGTTTCTGAATAAACATCGTTTTATTGAACGAGATGTCAACAATGGATTCCGAGGTCTCTACTTTTCTTTCGTTTCCACCAATTTCGTACTCAAACATATATCTAAAAATTAAGTTTATACTCTAATTAATTTATCCTATTTTCCTTACAATATACTAAAATATTTCCAAATCGCCGTTGACCACAGCTTGCTAATACACTGTATTGTAACAGCATACATTCTATTTCTGTTTTATATCCCATAGTAGGTTTTCTTGGTCTGCATCCCAATCGACCGTCAATACATCCCCCTTTTTAAGGTCTCCGGCAATCAGCATTTTTGAAATCGGCCGGCGCAGTTCATTTCGAATACCAGCTGCCAGCTGCCGGGCACCGTATTTGGGCGTGAAGCCTTTCAGTGCAATGGCTTTCTTGGCGTCCTCGGTCAAGAAAAGATCCACCCCTTGCTTTTCTAGCAACTGAATCAGCTGCTGGAGCTGAATGTCAAAGATCTTCACTACGTTTTCTTCAGAAATCGGTGCGAAGGGAACAATCTCCGCAATACGGGCCAAAAATTCGGGCCTGAAATGGGCAGTCATGACTTCCATTAGTTGATTATGCGTCGGGAAGCCCTTACCGGCATCAATTTGTCCGGCAATCCATTCACTCCCGATATTGGACGTAAATAGAATCAAGGAGTTGCTAAAATCACCCGCTTTTCCCAAGCGGTCGTGCATTATCCCTTCGTCCAAAATCTGTAGGAATGTATCGAATACGGAAGGGTGCGCTTTCTCGATCTCGTCAAAAAGCAATACGGTGTAAGGCTGCTGTCTAATTTTGTTGACCAATAGTCCGCCCTCTTCATAGCCTACATATCCGGGAGGCGCACCATACAAAAGTGCTGCACTGTGTTCCTCCTTGAATTCCGACATATCAAAACGGATCATTGCTTTCTCGTCATTAAACAGAAATTCGGCGATCGATTTGGCGAGTTCCGTTTTCCCCGTACCCGTAGGTCCCAAAAGAAAAAATGACCCGATGGGCTGTCCCTTTTTGTTTAAGCCACTTCTTGATTCCAATATTGCATCGGCGACAGCTTTTACAGCCTGATCCTGGCCCACTACCCGTTTTTGAAGGTGACTCTCAATCTGCATCAACTTCTCTTTTTCTCCCGCCTGCAGTTTGCCCATTGGAATTCCAGTTTTATGCGCCATGACGGCAACAACGTCCTGTGTAGTGAGGGTCTCAGACAGCTGGTCTGCATGCTCTTTTAATACATGGATAATCCGTACCAAAAAATCGGCGTATTGTTCAGCAAACTCAAACTCTTCATAGCGATCTTCCTCACTTAATAAGCCTAGAAGAATCGGACTTAGTTTATTAAAAAAAGCTTCTGTGAGCCACCTGTATGCATTGAACAGCTCCAATTCATTGTGTTGCTGCTGTGCTGCTTTTAGGCGCTGAAATTCCTCATCAGCTTTTTCAAGGATGGCTAAAGAGCCACTATGAGCTAGCTTTAACGCGGCCATACTACGGTCCATCAGGTCGAAGGCCGAATCTGGCAGATGCCTATCTTTCATATACCTTTTTGACAGCGATACGATTATCGGAAGAGCCGCTGGGTCCAGTTTCAGCCCGTGGTGCTGCTCGTATTTATCCAGCACCTTTTCAAGCATTTTAACCGCTCTTTCCTCCGAAGGTTCCGTGATCTGCAGCAGTTCAAAACGCCTACTAAACGCTTGTTCAGGTTCAATAATTTTTCGATACTCTTCAAGTGTCGTGGCCCCTATAACCGTGATTTCGCCCCTGGCCAATTCGGGTTTGAGCAAATTTCCCGCCCCCGAACCAATCGGTCCTTTACTATCTAAAAGTGTATGTATTTCATCAATAAATAAAATTGCCTTGTCAAAGCCCTTGATTTCGGCAATAATTTTCTTCAGTCGATCTTCAATTTCACCCTTGTAACTAGCACCTGCTATCAAGGCTCCGAGGTCAAGTTCAAATAACTGCGCCGCTTTGAGCTGCTCCGGCACGTCACCATTGACAATATCGATGGCAAAACCGTCTACTAACGCCGTCTTGCCCACACCTGCTTCCCCCGCGATAATGACGTTGGGCTTGTTGCGCCGACAGAGAATTTCGAGCATCATCCGTATTTCGCGATCGCGCCCCACGATCGGATCCGCTTTACCCTCGCGCACAAGCTGCAGGCGATCAATACAATACTGATGCAGCGCATTTTTTATTCCGCTTTGCTCACCAGTCTGGCCGATATCGGTTTCAGCCCCTGCAGATACAGCCTGTTTAATCTGATTCTGATCAATATACAGGTCATATATCTCTTTCTCTTTGATCGGAAAGGATTTTAACTGATTGACATCAAAAGCAATGCCCGCCTTGGCTATTGCAGCCAATAGACATATGGGTGTAATGAGATCCAAGCCTAATTTAATCCGTACGAGATCCGCCTCGTCCAATAACCGGATGACAGCTTCGTTTCCTTTGATCTCTTCGGCAGGCAGGAGGTTTCTTGATCGCTCCAGCTCATCCATACGCACTTCGGCCCATTCTGCGATATATTGGTCATCCTTTTGGATCGACTGCACAAATTGCCGTAAGCCCACATCTTTATGCATCAGGGCTTTTAATAGATGTGCGGGGCCAAACTGGTTCTGATGATATTCCTCAGCCAGGGACTGCGCAATATGAATTGCTAATTTTACCGATTCACTAAAATTACTGACCGTCATTTGTTGTCCGTTTGAATGGTGTTCATATTAAAAAAACTGCCCCGTACGCGGTAATATTGTTCACCATTGGAAAAAAACTTACCTTGGTTTTGGGCATAAGAACGCGTCATAGCCATCACCTTTTGCAGGTAAACAATATACTCTTCAAAGGACGGCAAAGACATTTCCTTTTTATTCTTCAATGCTTCCACTTTCATATCCGTAAATGTATTGTGTAGAATTGGCAGCCCCAGCATCACCGAAAAATACTTCCCTAAGGTCCATTTGTCCACGTCCCGAGCTGAATACATCGGCCACTTTTTCTTATATTCGTCGATATAATTATCGTACAATTTCTTGCGGAACGAATTATCATCTTTGACGAGGTTGTCTCCGGTCATGACCGAAAGCATGCTGCTAAATTCATTAAATTCACCAGCATTGAGGATCAGATCAAAATCCAGACCTTTTGTGAGCTGATATTGAAGGTCAGAACTGAACTTGAGCGAGGAGGCAAACTTAAATGCATTGTGCGGCATTCCCTCTCCCACATTACTGTTGAACTTGCCAGCCAACGATTTGGCCACACTCGGATTAACGTTCGAATTTTCAATACCAGTCAATCGGAATGCACTATCCAAGCTATGAATATGCGAACGTATGTCTTGTCGGGTTTCGTCCATAAAACGGTAGAAAGCCACATTGAAACTTTTATTATTCAGTGATGCGCCACGCGTTGGGAAAACAACTCCCCCCTGAATGAGGCTGTTCTTAGGAAAATCCAGATAATATGAAATGGAATCCGTAAGGTTAAAATCATAGGACTGATTACCAAAGGCCTCTCCACGAACCAATTGGAATTTACGTCGTTCGGCAGCATAATACGCTTCACTTGAAACTAGCTTTCTGGATTGTACGATAAAATCGTTAAATGTTGTCGGCGTGCTGTTAAAAGCCTGCAGAATCACCATACGTCCTTCTACATCGGCCACACGGCGGGCGATCGAAGACAATTGGCTGTTGTTTGCGCCACCTAAATTACCAGTCGACCCCACAATCACAAAGAGGTTGGTCTGCTGCGCGACATCCTTGACAAGATTAGTCGCCTGCGCGATACCTTCAAATAGCGGCTGTTCAGCGTTTCCGCGATCACATTCACTGGTGATCTTGGATTGGTCCCGTAAAAAACCGACAAGCTTGCGAAAATCTTCGGTTAGATCCAGTTTAGCACTGCGGCCACCGCAGGACGATGGATTTCTGAATACCACACTTCCATATTTTACATTCTGTTTGTTAAAGACAGTTTCGACACTATTTTCAAATCCCTGAATAGTATTTGTAAGGCTGGCGAAATGGTTGCGCATGGCATTTCCACCGTCGATCACAAAAATAATATTAACTTTTGAACGGTTTTTGATCAGCTTGATCAAACCCGGGTAAGTCAGTTCAGCCCCATTAATGGTCAGTACCTTATTATTTGTTTTGTTAAAGACATCAATGGCATAATGTGTAGCGATACCTGAATCATCCACCGCGCGGACAGGCAACCCCAGCATTGTTATATTTGCGGTATCTAGCAAGGGGTCGATTTTATAGGGTTCTAACCCATCGATGCGATCCTTATTGATCTTTGTTAATACAGAATCTGCCTGCGGCGAAGCAAATGTATAAGGAGCAAAATAAAGGCGATGTCCCCAATTCTGTACGACCGATGCCGACACCCACCCTTTGATATATCTAGCTGCCTCGCGCGGTACAAACTGATCCGTTGAGCCGATCAGGAATTGCTTTCCATCATCAGACTTTTTAAAAATATAGACATAGTTGTGTAGGGCAACCTTGGACTTTCCATTTTTAAGATCCGGTCCATCAAAGACAAAGATGGAATCTTTTTTATCGAAATAATATTGTCCATTTAGCAAAGGTTCTACATCATTGATGATTGTTAGCGCTTTATTGGGAAAGCGCGTCGCCACATCGACAAATGAACGTTGCCATAGCAAAAGCTTATCCTTAGCAATCCAACCGACACTTTCTACATGCTTTTTATCTTTCAATTTAAGCCCACGGACCATATTTTCACTGAACCGCAACAGTTTTAGATAGCCATCCTTTTCCTCCGAAACATAAAAGGGCTGCATAAACGAGAGCTTCTCCATCATCAGGGTGCCACCCGGAGAGGTGGTGGTATAGTTGTCGTTTCTGTCGGAAAAAACAATCCACGGAAGGTTAGATTTACCAAAGGATTCCTTGGTTGAAGTGGACGCATTGGGTTCGAGGTATGGAACGGGCAATCCGACCACAGATCCGCCGAATGACGTTGCGGACTGTCCATGTACATCATTTGCGCCGAAGGCATTCCACAACATCCCCAGGCATAAGGTACAAAACCGAAAAGATTTAACTAAATTCATACAGGACGAGGCTTTATTTTGATTGTTTAACTTTGATTAAAGTAGGACATTCTTTTGTGGCATTGGGCGTTGATGCACTTTCAACCGTAACTTCATTAATGGTGACCCCTTTTGAAAAAGTAAGTCCCATTAGATAAGCGTAAATATCCATTTGCTTCTTCTTACCGTCCATTTCGACATTCACTTTCACTTTTTCATCACCACAGAGATATTTAGATAAGATGTAATTATATTTTGAATTAAAATCGGCACCGTTAGCGATATCCTGGATTTTTTCTTTTAGATCGTTAAGGGCATCCTGAGCCCCTTTGCCCGGAGTGACCAGCTGATTGATATCTGCTGCGGGGTCAACAATACGAATCGCATGTGTTGCAAATTTTGAACTTTTATCCGAACGGAGCCTAACCTGATAAACACCGGGTTTGGTATAGGTATACAATGCTGATTTGCCGATGGCATCGACTTTTCCGGTTTCACCAAACCACCATTCAAATATTTCACCGGGCCCATTTGCTTCCAGACGAATCTCTTCGAGTACGATACCATTTGTAGAACCGCTGATAAATAATGTTGTATCCTGAGACATCGAATGAACCACGCTATCCTTTACCGAAACAAAGAATTGCTCACGCAGCTTCTCATTTACGGTGAGCCTGATTACATAGGATCCTACTTTATTGAAGCGATAGGTACCCTGTTGTTTTGTGGACTTGTCGCCGTTGCCAAATTCCCATAGCCATTTTTTTGCACCATTGGTATTGTCGGCGTAAATTAGATCTTCATTCAGGTAAATTTCAGTTTTATTAATTTTGGCACTGATCTTCTCTTCGGATCTGGTATAGACCTTGAAAAAATAAATCAATCCGGCTAAAATAGCGACGACCAAAAAGATAATGATAAATAAATAAATACGAGGGTTGCTTTTCGAAACATTTCTTTCAGACCCCTCTTCAATAAAATTCCTATCCATTTAGCTACAATTGATTGTTTAAAAAATTGATTTTTAAAATTTAAAATTAGCGTGCATTCATCATATTGATCGTCTGCTGCAACTGTTTACGATTGACAATGCAGTCATCCAGATTTTTGGAAATGCGTTCAATATCATTGAGATTACCTTTGAGTTCCCTTCTATCGACGTAATAATTTTCATAAAATAATGCGCCTTGAGCAAAAATGCTATATCGGTTGTCGAAACTATTTTGTGCGTATAACGCATTGATATCAGAAAACGTTTTTTTAATATCATTCTCTATAAAGACCGCTTGCACCGAAGGATCAAAACGCTTTATTTGGACTGAAACGCTATCAACGTAACGCAGGGCCAACTTTGCCGATTCTTCAAATTTCTGATCATCATGAATCCGCAAGGCCAAATCTTCCTTGGATATCGCAAATCGAGGGCCGTCATTATAAAACAATACATATCCCAAGAGGGTCATTGCCAATACAAAAGCTGCCATCAGCAGCAAAAAATGTTCACGTCTTTCAGCTAAGCTCAGTTTAATCATATCCTATCTACCTACTATTGAACCTTGGTTTACAACTTTATTAATCTGATTGTTCATTGAGATACAACTCTGCAGCTGCATCCGTTTACTTTCTATTACATTTTTGGTCGAAAAAAGAGAATCCTGAAGTCGGGAGACCAAGATAACGTCTTTATTGAGCCGGCGGTATAGTTTTAGACTTGCCCGGCCACTGTCCGCTTTCAAACCATCGATCACACGGGTTATATGGCCCGATCCTTTAGCAATTTCGTTTTGAAGAACACGCTTTCTAGCGATGGCAGACATATCCGCGTTGCCTTGACCGATATCCTTAAAATACTGATTGATCTGTGCAAATTGTCTATTGATGTCGGTTCTCGCATTCATCAGGTTCTCGACCTCATCGTATTGCTCTTTCAAAATCACATATTCTTTTTCAGAAGCTTTGAGATAAAGAAAAAAGCTAGACAAAGCTACCAGCAATAGCAATGTAAAGGCAATGATAAATTTGCGGTAAGCCGCGTTTATTTCTTTTTGGTTTATTGGCTTCATTAATTACAGTTTATTCTAAAATCACATTACTTCACAAATTAGATAATTACTAAAACTATACGAGGATAAGATACGTGTAATGAAAACATCATCTATCCAGCATAAGCATTAAAACTAATACAATAGTTAAATTCTACCGTGATTAGAAAAAGCAAAAAATAGGCCACAAATAATAAGATTACGCTATTGAGTCGACAAAAAGTAATGCGCATGCTAATAAACAATATAACAAACTTATATTCAACAGCATATTTTCATGCTTACAGCACCAAAAAGCATTGGCTATATCCAATCAGGCAGCATCTCCTACCGATCTTATTATTTTTTTTCGCATATTAATTTTATGTTAATTAGCAACAGTTTTAACCTTAGCAATAGTGTTTTTGCGCTTCTAGCAGACCGTTTTAACAGGTTATTAAACAGCTGCAGTTCCTGCCGTCTATAGCGCTTGATAGCTTATTGGGCGACGTGATAGCCCATAACAATCTTATCGTTGAGCGCATTTTCGGTAATTATGTCGATTTTAAGATTGACAAAATCTCCAACCGGATCTAGCGTCAAGAAATACCTCACATTTCCCTTCTTCCAAAATAGTCGCTGGGGGTAGACCAATACATCCGGAATATCACCTTTATAAGCTTTCAATATACCCGGAAAGGCTTCTTGCAAAGTTGATTTCACTCTATCGTTTACAGTCGCCACAGCAATACTTTCTATATGCATACTATCCGACTTTCCTAATTCTTTCACAAAAGAATTAAAGTAATCTTTCACATGCTCTTCAGGGGCTTTTAACGAGACAAAGGCAATTGTGTTATTGTATGAGACCACTTTAGCACCATAAGCTTCGTTTATTTCCAGCCCTGCAAACATTACCTTATGAGCGTCCTGTTCATCGAAACTATAATTTGTCACAACCTCTCCCTGATCAACCAGATTAAACTGTCCATTTCCTACTTCGAAATGTCCTTTTTGATCACTTTTCCGGCTGGCAGCTTGTTCAATATCTTTTGGAGTTTCTTTCCCAAAGACACTATATAAATCTATGCCCTTATTTTTCCCTTTAAAAGCACAACCCGAGATAATTAAGATGATCAAGGGCAACAATAATCTTTTATTTTTAAACATCTTTTTTCTATTTAGACCACAGATAACAAAACAGTTAGCGTACGTCAATAGTGTGCTTTATAAATTTCTGATCCTATTACCAAATTTCGAAGCTGTCTTTTCCTTTTAGGATATAAAGCAATATCCTTAAAAAGCGTACACGTACACCGCCCTCCTCGGCATTATACTTTCCCCACATGGAAGACCGTCCCTTCAACCTGGTATCTGTTGAGGTATGTTCCAATACCAGCAATGGGCTACTAAAAAAAATTCAATGCTTTATTCTTATTTTCACACAGCCAAAGATCGATAATCAGTTCTTCCTGTGTTTCGTCATTTTCCAGCACTATGGCCGAATTCCCATCCGGCCGTACCAGACGGCACAATCGACCATTTGCAGCTATTTCTAAGATACAATTTTGATCCAGTTCCATCATCTTAAATCCACCTTTAATATCAGCTCTGATTGCGTCCACCCGTGCATCGACCTCTTCTTTGGAAAGATACAGGGTTAGTGCGTTCCTGCTTTCAGTTAGCTCGATAGCAGCAAACAATTTGTTATAATCTCCTTTCTTTCCAGCTTGCACAATCTCAATATACTTGCCGAAGACTCGGTCTTTAAGATTTTCTTCATCTATTTTCCCTAGATCAGCCCAGCCGGGTACTTTATAAGGCACATCAGCGAGAAAGGCACTTTTGCTCAATAGGAAAGGTTGACTCTTTGAATCAGGAATCACCTGATGCTTATCAAAACTTTTGATCAAATTCCAATTTGCGGTATTGACGTCAACAGCTTTTACCTGATAATGAAAATTCGCCTGAGGATGGAGCGTTTTTTCGCTATCTAATGGCAACGCCCTGACTTCAAGCTGCTGTTCGCCACTTCCAAATATCCCACCATTTAACGGTATTTCAGATGCTACATTACCGTTAATATTCAACATAAAAACCTCAAAATTATTTACCTTAATTTGAAGTTTACACATCGTCGCTCCAAAATCCAGATTGTAATATGGTTTTTGCATGAGTTTTAGTTTTTAGGATACATCATATTAAAATTGTCCAAAATGGTATTATAACTTGTATTCTGGCTATTTTCCATACGGGTTCCTTTCTTTACAAATAAGAAATTGGAATTTAAGAAGTTTTTTCCATCACCATCTACAGAAGTGCTTGGGTAATAGAAAAGCCAGGCGTCCAAGGGGCCGATATCCCAAAAATAGCCATCACCATTTGAATCTTTTCTTTGTTCATATGTTGGATATTTCTTCTTAAAATATTCAATTAACTGTTTTATTTCTTCCTGGTCCACCGTATTATATCTGAATCCCAGATACTGCTGAGATTTCCGGTTGTCGACATACACTTCTATATTATTGTAATCCGCAGCCGCACTTTTCGGATACTTATAAGTGGAAAGGTTTACATCCCCTAACCTGAATCCTTCCAATTGGTCTGTTTCATAGGAATAGATTCCATAAACCACATCCTGGCTTTCCTTTAATTTTTGCGTCTTAATCAAGTCGGAAATTGGCTGATTAAACTTCATTGCCAGTAAATCATTTTTATTTTGAGAATTACATGAGGTAACCCCAATTACACATAACAGCATCAATAAATATATTTTCATAGTTTTTTAATTTGTAATCAACGGAATATTTGCATCGACATTAAAGACGCTTTCAATTTTTTCTACTACATCGAATTTTGGAATAACTTGAGGATAGTCACCTTCTGCTAACACGACTTTATTTTCTTTTGTCATTTCCATTTTGGTCTGATCTTTTTTGATCTTTTTTGCTAAAGACAATGAAACAGCAACAACGTATTTGGCATCCAAACCATCAAAACCCAAAATTGGACGATAATACAATCCTTTATCATTATAATTTAATTTATGGCCAAAAGTAATAGACCCTTCTGCTGATGCAGAAGCTTCGAAATATCCTTCCACCCTAACAACGACCAAAGCCAACTCTCCTTTCACCTTAACGCCTACTTTCAACTCGACTTTCAATTTACCTTTTGCAGATACATCCATTTTAGAATCGGATGGTTTCCCAGCTGTATTAAAAGCAAAAGTACTATCGACCAAAATGGAACTGGTAATGACAAGATCCATATAAATATCCACATTGGCTTTAAAACCAACATCATCTGTCCCAAGATTAGCACCTTTCTTCAAACTACCTTTAATCTGCTGATATAACTTTAAAACGCCTGGAGCTGCTGTTCCTCCAGATATGGCTCCTGCAGCCCCCCACACAATTGCTCCCAACAAATCTATGGTGATTTCCAGTGCTATCAACGGATCTGCTTTTAAGGTCAAGGAAAGTTCTGTGCCGATCTCATCGATATTTGCACTATTCTTAACCTTCTTCAGATACCATTCCCCTGCCAAGCTTAAATTAGGAGGTTTAACTGCTATTGTTACCGGCACACCTGGAATACTTGTTTTAACGGCCCCTTTTGTTTCATCAGTAACAGCTTTAGCTAAATCGCCCATGGACGAAAAAATATCATAGAGCTTCTTAAATTTCCCCTCATAGGATGCTTTCAGCTCCATTTTTGAACCATAGTTTTCACCTGACTTATTCCACTGAGCCAATAGACCGAAACCAAAGGAAGCCTCTTTCTGTTTCCATCTTTTCTCAGCGCCAATTTTACCGGCTTTGCTCTGATATTCTTTATGCTGTTCGGCGCTCGCATTCTGCCATTTTACACTTAAGTCATTTGTTAAGTTGAGAAAGAAGTTGAGCTTCCATTTGATATCAGGATATACCCTCAGTTTTACAGGCGGGTTGTTTTCGACCGAGAAATATCGACAGGAATGAAAATGCACTAGATAATCATTCGCCGAACTGAATGACTGCGTATTGGTAAGACAATACCTCGGCCAGATATAATTTAGCGGAATTGGATTTGTATCGGATAGGCGGGATATTGCTGGAATACTACCACCTTGCCCATTTTTTATATTTGGATTCGAAAATTTGATTTCCTTTTTATGGACAGGTTTACTGAAACAAGCCTTTGTATCGAAATTAACAGGTTCTACAGTTATTGTCGTTGGCTTACTTCCCAAAATAGTCTCATACATTATCGTATCGGCGTTATGTCCATAATATTCAAATGAAATATCCACCCTACGATTATTGATATAATCTTGTTCGTCTTTGTATTTGATGTTATCACGGCCTTTTTTGTCATCCGTAGGATTCAGTTCGCCATGTCCCACTACTGTTTTAATCCGGCCTGCCTCCAGCTTACCTTTGATAAAAAACTCTTTGACAGTCTTCGACCTATTTTGAGAGAGCACCTGATTGTCAATCTGCTTGCCGATAACACAGGCATAGCCATCTAAACGGATAGACGATCCATTATGCTCCAGAATAAACTGGAGGATGGTATTTAAATTCTTCAGGCTTTCGGCTGTCAATTCTGTTTTTCCTATTTCAAAATAGATAGATTGCACCACGCGTTCTCTCGGGTTCGATTTATTCTTGACACCGCCACCATGATCAAACACAGTAAGCGGAGATTTTCCTGCTTCGGTAATTTTGATCTGCTCAAATTTACAAGGTTCAAACCTCGCCGCATTCTTATCAGGCTCATAAATCGTTACCGGTACCCTATTTTGTGGCGTTTCTATCACCTGTGAAACCTCTTCATTCTTAATCCTCAAAAAACGTGCATGTGCCGTATCGCCATTCTTGCCTGTATCTGCAATATAGGCCTTGGTCACAGGGTGTACCACCCTGACATAGAATTCCTCGACCGCAGCTTTATCCGGCATACTCTTGCCCCAGGCATAGGTATTTGGAATTTTGAGATTGATCTCCCCATTTATAACTTGACAGAAATAAATCTTCCGGGTTACTTCATCATCCTTTGGAAGCAGACCAAATGCGGATCTCAGCCGTCTAAAAACACGTACCTCTACATTATTATACCCGTTAAGTCCCTCTGTAAAAAGACGGAGCCAAACTAGTTCGCCATACGAAAAATGGTACGTTTTGCGGACATCCTCTCCGCCCTCGAGTTTTGTCCATCGGCTATTGACAATTCTTGCTGGTGTTTCTCCGCGCAGACTTAGTCCAGCTTTACCATCGAAACTACCGCTCCAAGATGCCTCCACATAGAAGGTATAAGGACCGCATAATGCTTTGGAGATACGAAACCCATATTTATAATTCCAGCCCAGCGTCTTTTGATAGGCGATCTTTCCTTCTTTATTTTGGACAGCCCATTTTAGATCTTTCTTTTTATCCGCTTCGGTAGTATCCGGATACCAATCGCCTACCTGAAACCATACAAATTCTGCAGGTCCTACTACAAGCAAAGAATTTGGAACAGATCCCCTTGTCCCATTATAAACAGGCCCCTCACCAGTCCATTTTATTTTTTTGACACCTTTTGCCATAATTTATCGTGTTGAGACTTCTATACCCTCAAAAGAATCATTGTCGTCTATCATATTTGCCATCAGATTCAATTGATTTTGCACCTCCTTTGAACTGTTATCCCTATTTTTTTGAGATGGTTCTGCTTGTTGCCCATGATGAATGATACGGATACAGTCAGGCCCACCCGTTGGACAGGTAGCTTTACTATCTTCCAGCAAGACCTTACCGCCATTGGAGAGGATCGTATCCGGATAAAATCCCGACCAGCTCTGTACAGTCGCACTGCAAGGTTTATTGTTCATTTTTGAACATGAGCCGAACATATTTTTCTCAAAAGTAGTTCCGGTATCTTTTGTAGTTGCAATCGGCTTTTTACTCCCCTGGCTATCATTTGCAAAATCTTTATCGTTTGTAAGCACCTTCAATTTATCTGGCGCAGTACCAAAGTTGCACATACATTGTGCACCTTGAACAACTACATGTTTTTCTGCCATCTTTTTTAAAGATTAAATAATTTTGTCCAAACACTCTTTTCATCTTTGGGTTTATCCAATTTACCAGCTCCCAGATCATTTAATAAAAGATCTTTTTCATCAAGTACATTTGCTTTAACATAATAATCATGTACAAAATCTTCGCCCTCCTGGGCAAGGTAAAATATCTTCGTCCGCACCGACACCTCACTATCATCTACCTTAGAAAACCAAGTGCCGTTTATCCCTAGGACCGCACGCGTCTGTGGATGAAAAATATAGCTTGCTTCACTACTTCCCGAACAATCAATTCCAATATCACCTTCTTGTTTCAGCGAGCCTTGCTGTGTCAGCTCTATAGCGCCAAAATGATTCAGCTGCGCAGCAATCTTTTCGATAAGTTGATACTGCATCGAGCGTGTCGGAAGATTGGGGAAAAACTTCATTCTCTCCATAACTTCGGTGGTGCGCCGTTGATAAAAGGGTTGAAAGAAAACGTTTACAAACCAGTCTGTTCGACTTAGAGCCGAAAAAATATGGTGCTCCTCATCAATTAGTCTTTCCATTTTTTGAAGGTAATCTTCAAAAAAATCGCCTTGAAAATAACTCCTGAGCTCATTTTTTACCTCGGCCCAGCGCTGCTGGATAGCCTGACTATTTGCAACTCCACGTAACTCGCCGGATGGATCTACAACCAAGTGCAGGGGATAAAATACTTTTCCTGCCTCGAAGGCCAATTTATCGGCGATAAGATCAGGCAACATTTCATTAATATACACTTCACTTGTTCGATCCAGCGCAAACACAAAATTACCTTCCCGGTCATTCTCAAGCCGCGTTAAGCTACAGGTATATTTTAATTCTGTTTGATTGTTTTCCTTTCCGAAATATAAAATGACGCCATAGTTCAACCGAAGACCAATCCTCCAATTCAAAGAATCCAACACACTGAAAGACAATAGCTTATTGTTTCCATCTTCTGCTGCCGCATCCGTGTTTAATTGCCCTTCTTGAAAAAAAATACTTTTACTCTTGTTAAACATAGACTTTAAACTTCCTTATTCCCTCTTCCATGTACCACCTTATTACTTGCCAAAATCAAATTTCCTTCACGCGCTTCTGCATTGAGCTTATCGGCAAGCTTCTGTACTTTACCGCTGACCTGCAAGTTGTATTTCGCCTGAACGTTTATTTTAATATTTGTTGCTTGTTTTAAAATCCCCATAACTTATCTCATATTAGACCACATTACCACCTTGAAAACCAACTACCTTGTTTTAAAAGCCGTTTTAACGCCAATATTCCTATATATATAAACGAAAATAGCTCAGTCCTATTGTTTTAACTCGACTCGTTGCCAATTATTATTTGGATCCATTCCGATGCCCTCCCTGCGGGCTGAACGATGGAAATATCCATAGCGCAGTGCCTTTAGTTCATTTAAATTGGCAGTTGTTAGTTGTGTGCCGCCGTAGGGGTAAGCTGCGCCCCCAAATACATAGGCACTCAGTTTGGCCTTTGTGCTCTGGAGTACAGCATGTCCGCTGATGGAATACTTTGCTTCCATCTTGCCCCGGTCTAGCTCCGCATTGTTATCTTTACCAAATTGTGCCATAAAATGCAGAGGTATAAAGCTATATTCTTTGTGTACCATGCGCTTTTCGCCCCGCAGTGCCCAGTACCAGCCATCAGTAATGGTCAATTCACCGGGTTTATACCAACCATCGGCGATCAATTTATCCCGTAGCCGTTCCAAAGTTCCTCTTAACATAGCGGTCTCAATTTCCTGTTTGATTTCGGGCCCGCTCAGGTAGCTTCCACCAATATCAGAGTGCACCCCCGGCAGATCCTTTTCAATTCCTTTTGGCGCACGCGTGAGTGAGAAGTTTTCGCGCATTTCGTCGCGGGCCGTAAAATGCACGACATGTTGCGCCTTTCCGAGTGTATTGAGGTTAAGTTCGCCAATATCGTTGGAAAAACGCGGTACAGGAAGTTCAGAATAAGAAGCGACAGTATCGAAAATACCCAGGAAATTAACGACCACATTGGCTGGATTTAAGTTTACTCCTTTAAGCTTCAATGCATATCCCAGGTGCCCACCAGCGGGCATTTCCTCCCGGGCGGGCATATTGTCGCCATCATAATAGGCCGTCATACCCTCGGCCTCTACTTTTCGGCCTTTATAAGCTGCCTTGCCAATTTCATAGACAAAATTACGGGCTGCCGCCGCACCGCGGCTAAAGCCGTACACATTAAAGATAATCTGTCGAAGCACTTTACCTGCATTTGCATCGAACACTCTTTTGATGATATCTGCAGACTGTTCACAACCTTTTCGTACTTTAAACCGGATGCCAGTGAAGCCCGAACCAAAAGCATAGCCCATGGTTGAATCCTTCTGGCGGTCGGTGGTTCCTATGCCTTCGATGTAAAGGCGATTGGCATTGGTGCAATTCTCCCAAAGCCGGGCGACATTGGACCAATCGTTCTGATAACTTGATTCATCATCCGATTTGCCATATTTAGCGAAGGAACTGTGTCCTGTTCGACGCGCATCGGTATTGTTTTTATTATTTTTCGTGCCGTCAAAAAATATGTCTATCGTCACCGTATACGGCTTTTGCGTATTGCGTGGTGGCGGATTATATTCTTTAAATTCAACGTTTGCCATACCATCTAATTATCGACCCGGACCAGCGCCGGTTCGTAGCCCACAATTTTTACTTTTTTGGAAGTTGACCGCAAATAGGTGTTCAATACATTAGCCGAAGTATCTATCTGAAACAGAAATTCTATTTTTTCTGTAGGTTCAAATTGTTCAAAAGCCTTTTTGATGATCTCGTACTTAAATTTTAGATCAGCAACCCATTGTTGATTTTGTCCGTCTATCCATTTGACATAGGTGTGCGCTGGAATTGCTTTCGGAAGATTCGTATTGGCGCTGTCCGTATTCAATGGCATGTCTCTTTCGCCATTGAAGCACTCATAGAAAAAATAGTCTTTCGCCCCTAGATCAATACCTTCTACGGCAAATTTCCATGCATATTTTTTGTTGTAGTCAAGGTACAGCTGCGGTTTCGGCCAGCCTTGTCCTTCCAAGTTGGCGTACAGTTCGCCATCGTATAATTTATCAGGTTTGTAGGCTGCATCACGGTACTCCTTCCGAAAGAAATGCTCAAACTCCTCATGCGCCGTTTCCTGGGTGATCGTGGTGTCATGCGCCTGAAAAGTACCTAATAGTACCTGTCTCTGTCCATCGGCCCATAGCGCTACATTTCCGGCGGGTGCCAGCCCCACAATTAAAGTTTCAAAATTTTCCTTTTCGCCGGTTCGCACATTGATGCTTCCTTGCTCCCAAAGTTTGATCATCTGCTCCTTATCGAGCTTCCAATGGCCTGTATAAAATTTTTCTTCCTGAATGGAATACCAGGTCATCCGTAGTTCGTCGGGAAGCGCAACGGGTTCATCCGGTGATCCCATCCCTTTGACCGACGTTCCCCATCCCTGTTTCAAAATTCCATAAATCGGTCCAAAACGGAACGCGTAATCCCCGCTAACCAGCGCACCATCATATATTTCCACGGGATATTCCTTCGGTGCCAGGGCAGCTCCGCCCCAGGTGTATTTTTTTTCGCTCATTTTTGATTCCTGACAACTGGAAGCCATGCTCAGCAACATAAATAACAACAAGAAAGCCCTGTCTACACGGACATGCCCCTTGCTTAATCGTCGCCAGCTGTTTTCCGGATGACGGTTTATTTGACTGTTCTTAGTTATTATAATTTCATTCATTGTTAAAACAGTTTAGATTTCTCGACACTGTTTATTTCAATTGTTTTTCCACTCTGCAGCGTCATATTCTCCTTATTGCTAAAGATGGTCATTTCCGATGCCAGCTCGTTCGATGTCTCGGACTGTCTGTTGAAATCTTTGCTCGCAATTTCAGTACGGTTGTCCGAATCCTCGCTGATATCTCCTGTTGCCGTTAGGGAATAATTATTGCCCGCAGTCGTGGCAATATCTTTCGTAACAGATACAGTCTGATTGTTACCGACCGAAGTACTTTGGTCTTTTCCCACCTGTACATCCATATTTTCGGTGACATTGATCTGCATATTCTTACAGTTTAAGGTCATATTTTCCAATGCGGTGATGGTCACATTACTACCCTGGCTGTCGATATGAACTATATTACCTTTAATATCCGTTATTTTTATGCCTTGTGTAGACTGGCTATCATCAAATTCGATCAAATGCCCCGAACGAGTGGTGATGCTCTTGAGATGATTCTGCATTTGGGGTGTGCTATCAGCAGTGCTCTGGTTGTATAAGCTTCCCAGTACCACGGGCCTCGCCACACTACCCTCTTCAAAAGCTACGATGACATGATCACCGATTTCGGGGATCGAAAGAAAACCACGATTTACGCCGCGGTCACCAGTGCCAGCATTAGGTGTAATGATGCGCAACCATTCCGTTTCGTCATTATTGGCGCACTGCCATTTAAAGCGAACCCGTATCCTACCCTGACCACTCGGGTCATTGTTGTCAATCACATCCGCCATCTGCATATCCGCCTGCGGCCGTATATATTCGCGCACTGGAATACGCTCGGTACTGGCTAAGATGCCATTAAATCTATTGGTGTATCGCCCCACATCATCGAAATGGTGTTCTACTTCAGTAATCAGAAATTTGCCGAGTGTATCCGTCACGAAACCAAGATCTTGGCGTAGACTTGTTTCAATTTCTATCTGTGCACCGAGACGAATGGATGGCGAATCGCTATCACAAGATACCTGTAGCAGTTGGCCCACATTGGCTTCTTCCTGTTGCTGCACGATACGCTGCAGTTCACCCTGTGTATCCACACGGATATCTAAAGGCTGGCTGAACACTTTACTGAATGTCTCCGAAGCACGCTCCATGGCAAAGACTTGATCCGGATGACCATCTGATTTGACATTACTCGTACTTTCGAGTAGCTGGTCATGCTGCGGCAGATAACTAAAGCGGCGATGATTAATGGGGCGTATCTGGATACCATAGTCCAGGCGGCTCACTTCACGTCCGTAGGTTACTTTTCCAGCCGGTAATTCCGAAGGCTTACCAAAATGAAGTCGCTCACCATCGTAGTAAAACCACTCCAAGTATTCTGCAGATAAGCGGTTCAGAAATTCGAAATCGCTTTCCCGGTATTGGATCAGGTAGTCGATCGGTTCAGACCTACTGGGGTTAACACTCATATGCAGGTCATTCTGCACTACATCTCCGGTTGCGAGTTTGACGATGTCACCAAGCGATTTTCCGAAATAAGAACCCAGATCTTTGCCGCGATCGATCAATATGGTGGGGCTATAACCTTTAATTTGCAATACTCCCTGATAACCGTGACTTTGGGTCAGGGATACTTCCGTGATAATGCCCGAAAAATTTTGCATGCTTTGCTGCGCATAGCCAAAAGAAATCGCCAATGTACGTCCCACATAAGAGCGGCTATCCTGCAGATTAATCAATCCCGGAATCCCGAGTTTACCATGCTCTATTCGGAGCTCAAACTCGTGATGGGCATTAAAACGCTGACGGATATTAAAGGAAAGAAAATGCGACACTTCCTTTCCTTCAATATGCATCTCAATCAATAACTTTGGCTTATCAAAATACATAAATTAGCTGTTCATAAAGTTTACAAAAAAGACGGTCTTTCCTGCGATAGACCGTCTTTCCAAATTTCATGGTCCAAATTAGCTTTTAAGCTTTAGGCCAATCATTTTCTAGTGATGCATTCTGCATTTCCAACACCCTGGATGACAACACTAGCGAGAGTGTCATCGGTTTATCGTTGGTCACCGATATTCCTTCGTTATATTGGATGATATACGCATCCTGAAATTTCAGTTCTTTCATAGTTGCGTCTTCTTCACTTTTTTTGAAAGTTATTTTACCATTCACTGTTTTATACTGGTTGTTTACCATGGCTTCAATAACCGAAGTATCTTCGGTAGATTCTACCTCGACGGTAATTGTACCGCCATATACAGACGATGATGGACGACCTTTGGAGTCCACATCACGGTGCAGTGAAAATCTGCACTGAATGACATCGTATTCTTTACTTCCTAACGTTAATCTTGTTTTAAATGACATAATCGTAATTTTTAATGGTTTAAAAAATTTGAATTTTACTCACCTAAGCCTTCTTACCAATATACGCTGATGCGCGCATTGATTAAGCTTTAGGCCAGTCCTGTTCGCTTGTTGCTTCTCCGATGCTGATGGAGCGTGCAGAAATCACAAATTTGTAGGTCATGGCATGTGATCCTACAATGTTGATTCCTTCTTCATAGCGAATAATGTAACCATCTTCAAATCTGATTTCTTTCATTTTAGCATCTTCGTCTGGTTTTTTGATCAACAGTGTACCAGCAATGGGCTTGTATTGGTTGTTTACCATTGCCTCAATGACAGAAGTATCCTCCGTAGATTCTACTTCGACATTGATTGTACCACCATAAACTGAAGATGAAGGACGTCCTTTGGAATCGACGTCGCGGGTGAAGGAATAGTCAGCATTCAGCACGTCATACTCGTTGCCTGAAAACTGCAGTCTTGCTTTGAAAGCCATAACTTTTGTTTTTAAGTTTAAAAATAAATTAGTGAGGTCTATTCATGACCCCTATTTTCTCTAATTTACATCAAACAACATTCCAAATCAAAGGCTTACGAATTAAAAAAATGTTAAATGCCGCACAACAATGCAACTAACAGCGTTTTTGAAGCAAAAAAACGTATAAATACAGAAATTATTTTTTTTACACAACACCATAAAATGTAACAAATGGAATACAAATTTGATGTAGAACATCCAGCATCTATTGTTTATACACTAAAATCTGAGTTTGCGCAATTTCAATTAGGAGTACACTGCAAACAGTCGAGGATCCACTATTGTTTTAATAAAGACGAATCAAAATGAGCAGTAGGATTGATCAATATTATAGCATCTTTTCTTTTCTCTGTACGCGTGTATTTTCCATTTTTAGTCTATATTTGTGCAATCGACAATTATTAACATTTCTGATAATACAAATGAACAGACGCGTCCTATTTTTATGCCTATTGGTAAGTTTGCCTATTTTAAATTTCGCCCAAAACTGCAATTGTGAATCCAATTTTTTGTGGGTAAAAAAAACGTTTGAAGAGAATGATGCCGGTTTTCAATACATCATCAGCAAGAAGGGCCGCGATGCCTATGAGTTGCACAATAAGTTGTATCTCGAAAGAATAAAACAATTGCCCAATAATCAGGAATGTGCTAAATTACTCAATCAATGGATCCGTTTCTTTCGTAATGGACATATCGGCGTAAATTATATTGGAAAAACAAAAAAAGCCGAAAAAGTTACCGAACAAAATAAGCAGCCTATTGAAAAGGACCTAAATCCATTAGACGCCACAAAGCCATTATTCGAAAAAATAAATGAAAACACGGTTTACCTCCGCATTCCTGATTTTGAAATAACAGAAAAGAAAGCGATTGACAGCATCGTATCGGCCAACCGAGCCACTATCTTATCGACCGAAAATTTTATTATTGACGTCAGAAATAATCCAGGCGGAAGTGATGCTAGTTACAGTAGCATTATCCCTTTCTTATATACGCAGCCGATTAGAACCATAGGTGCAGTATTTTATTCGACTGATTTAAATAATCAACGCATGTTGGAACTGAGCCAAAATCCCGATTTTGACGAGGAGTCTAAAAAGACGTTCAAAAATTATTACGAAAAATTGGAGGCCAATAAAGGTGAGTATGTAGATTTATTCAATAAAAAGGTGAACATAATCAAGCTGGATACCATTCAGCCCTACCCCAAAAATATAGGGATCGTTATCAATGAAAATAACGGCAGTACGACAGAGCAATTTATATTGACGGCCATGCAAAGTAAAAAGGTAAAATTGTACGGTAGAACAACCAAAGGCATGCTTGATATTTCTAATGTAAATATCGTTACATCACCATGTGGTGATATTGAGCTGTACTATGGATTATCAAAAAGTTATCGTATTCCAGACTTTCCTGTAGACGACATTGGATTACAACCTGACGTATTTATTGATAAAACCATTGATCCTTCGAATTGGCTAAATTTTGTGAGCGACCATCTCAATGGAAAATAAGTTTAGGATAAAAAAGTAGTGTCCTATAGCACTACTTTTTTACCGCTGTCAAAACTTTATGGAGCAATTCGCTCAGCTTATTTAAATCATCTTCCGTTAAGCTTTTAGAAGCTTCTTTGGCTACTGTTTCCCTGAAATTCTCCGAATTATCGATAATGAATCGGCCTTTATCCGTTACGCGCAAGTTGAAAATCCGGCGATCAACTGCCGACTGCTGCTGTTGGACGAGATCATTTGCAATCAAAAATTTGAGCTGTTTGGACACTGCCGGCGGACTTATGTTAAACGCTTGAGCGATCTGCTTGACGATACACTGATCATGACGGTAAATATATTCGATCATATTATAATGTGTGGCAGTCACCCCATTGACCTCGCCCCTATTCATATTTGCCAAGATGAAGCATTGCAAATCTGTAAACACCTCATAAAATTTCCGTTCGGTTTTGTTCATTGCTTTTAAAATAGTTAACTTAGTTAATAATTACCAAAGTTAATGAATATGGAGCATATTAACGTCATCCATGCGAGACAAAATAATCTGAAGAATATTTCTGTCCAGATCGAGAAGAAAAAGATTACTGTCTTCACAGGTGTCTCCGGATCAGGCAAATCGTCTTTGGTCTTTGAAACGATCGGTGCAGAAGCGCAAAGGCAGTTTAGCGAAACTCAGGGGAGTTTTATCAGAAATCGTCTGCAGCACATTGGTGTTCCGGATGTGGACAAAATTGACAACCTGAATGTCCCAATTATTATCAATCAAAAAAGATTGGGTGGCAATGCCAGGTCGACCGTCGGGACGGCCACCGATGTGTATGCTTCTTTGCGCTTGCTCTTCTCGCGCATGGGGACACCATTTGTGGGTTATTCAAACGCCTTTTCATTCAATAATCCTTTGGGCATGTGCAAGGAGTGCGAAGGGCTGGGCATTGTGCAGACCGTCAATGTCGATACGCTTGTAGACCAGCAAAAATCGCTGAACGAAGGAGCGGTACAATTTCCGACCTTTCAACCGGGCGGCTGGCGCCTGACACGCTACACCCTATCAGGCTATTTTGACAACGATAAAAAATTGAAAGATTATACGCCACAAGAATGGCAGCTGCTTCTGCACGCAGCGGAACATAAACCAAAACACCCTTACAAGGAATGGGGAAAAACGGTCAAATATGAAGGTATCATCCCGCGTATTGAAAAAGCATTCCTCAAGAAGCAGTCCAAAGAAATCATTACTCGAAAAGAGGCCTTAAACCATATTATCATCACCAAAACTTGTCCCGTATGCAAGGGAAAAAGAGTGGATGATAAGATTTTATCCTGTAAAATAAAGGGCAAAAGTATTGCCGACTGTACGGCCCTTTCGATTGACGAGCTGTTGGAATTTGTCGGTTCTTTACCATCCAGCGCTTTTGATGTCATTGTTGCTGAACTGCAAAAGAAACTTCAACATATCGTCAATATAGGTCTTCAGTATCTGACTTTGGACAGAAGAACGGATACGCTATCGGGCGGAGAAAGCCAACGTATAAAAATGGTCCGAAACCTGGGGAGCAGCCTCACAGATTTACTCTATATTTTTGATGAGCCAAGCATCGGGCTTCATCCAAAGGATTTACAAAATATCGCTGCGATCATTAAACAAATACGCGATAAGGGCAATACCGTTTTACTTGTGGAGCACGACCCCGATTTGATCCGCATAGCCGACCGGGTCATCGATATGGGACCAGCTTCGGGAAAGAACGGTGGAGAGATTGTCTATAACGGTACGTTTGAGGGCCTGAAAACATCAACAGGAAAAACAGGAAAGTACTTTGCCAAAGCACCCCAAATTAACAAGAAGCCAAGATCCGCAAGTGGATATCTCGACATCAAGCATGCCAATCTGCATAATCTCAAAGACATTGCTATCAGCATTCCACAAAAGGTGATGACGGTGGTTACCGGCGTGGCAGGCTCGGGCAAGAGCACACTGATCAACAAAGTCCTGCCCAAATTTTATCCTGAAACCACTATCATTAACCAGTCTTTATTTTCCACAGGCATGCGTTCGAATCTGTTGACCTACCTTGGTTTATCCGATGCGATACGAAAACTGTTTGCAACAGCCAATCATGTATCCGATAAACTATTTAGCCGGAATAGCCTGGGTGCTTGCGACAACTGTAAAGGTATCGGCGTGGAAAAAATTGATCTTGCCTTTATGGATGATATTGAACAAGCCTGCGAAGTCTGCGGCGGCTCTGGTTTTAAACCGGCGGTCTTAAAATATCATTACAACTCCAAAAACATTGTTGAGGTGATGGATATGACCGTCGAGGAAGCTTATGATTTTTTCCCTGACAAACTCTATCGCCAGTCGTTTGATATGTTACTCCAACTCGGCTTGGGCTATCTTACTTTGGGGCAGCGATCCGACAGTTTTTCGGGAGGGGAAAGACAACGCCTGAAACTGACCAAAGAACTGAAGCACTCCAATAAGATTATCGTCCTTGATGAACCAAGCACAGGCTTACATCCCCATGATACCGAAAAGCTCTTAAACTTTATCAATAACCTTGTGGACAACCACAATACGCTGATCGTTATCGAGCATAATCTCGATGTGATTGCGCAAGCCGACTGGATCATCGATATTGGGCCTGAAGCAGGCAAATATGGCGGAAATGTAATGTTTACAGGTACGGTTGCTGATTTGCTAAAAGATACGGTCTCGTTAACGGCAGCCTATTTACGGCAGCATCTTCTCAATGGCGATACACACGCGAAAAAAGAGGTCTAGAACCTGACACCCTAATAAAAATTCCGCGTCAATCCTTTATTTTTGTAAAAAGATCTCCTGTATGAAATTAGCAAAAGAAATTTTGGAGGAACCCGAAGTCGCCAATTCATTCCTGATCGAAACGTTTGACGGGGCGATGCTCGGCAAGCCAGCCTCCTGCCGGCTGCGTTATCATCAGATCTTACTGTTCGAGCGGGGCGCAGGCCCTCTGACGATCGACAACATTACTTTCGAGATAAGCGATCATTGCGTCTTCCTGATGTCAAAAGGCCAGGTTTACACTTTTAATTCGATAAGGGATCCTGGCGGATATAAAATTTCTTTTGGCGATTGTTTCTGGGAAAAAGCACCCCAAAGTGCCAGTAACTGCAAGGCGGTACTGTTTAACAATACAAATGCCAACCATCAATTGCAGCTCAGTCCCACAGAATTTGGCGAACTATCTTTTCTCTTCCACGCCTTGCATACTGAGTATGGCGCTAAATCCTATATCAACCAACAAGACGCCCTGGCCGCATACTTAAAGATCATTATGATAAAACTGGCCAATGTAAAGCTGACCGAAGAGGCGACCTTTGACAGTCAAGATTATATGCTCTACCGGAACTTTATGGAGCTGCTCAGCTCCCGTTACCGCAGCCATCATGCCGTGAGCCAATACGCCACGATGCTCAACATCACTGCGCGCCGACTGAGCGAACTGTGCAAAAGATGCAGCGGACTCGGTGCCAAAGAATTGATCAACGGGCAAATTATTGCCGAAGCAAAAAGGCAGCTACAGTTCAGCGCTGCGACCATCAAGCAGATCTCCTACGAACTGCATTTTAACAGCCCCGAGCAATTCAGTCATTTTTTTAAGAAAAATACAAAACAGTCACCTGCAACATTCCGCATGCAAGTGGTCGGCATAGGAGCCTGATGCAGGTCGGCCACGGGTGATTTTGACATCCCAAACGTATTTATTGGCATTATTCGGTGCATACCAAGACGTTAACTTTGTAAAAAAAACACTTAGTTATGTCAGTAAACCGCTTAAAACAAGTTGCCGGTATCAACATACCGGACAGTAAAATTGCTACCCAAGCTACCGAACTTCTTTTGGAGCATGGTACCGAATTTATCTACAACCATTCGCTCCGTGTATTTCTATTTTCATCGCTAAATGCGCAGCGAAATAACCTGGCGCATGATTCCGAATTGTTATATGTAGCCTCGGTATTCCACGATCTGGGACTGGTGCCTCATTATAGCAGCAAAGATCTACGTTTTGAGGTCGATGGCGCCAATGCTGCCCGTGACTTTTTGAAAGGCCACGGCATCGCCAAGGACAAACTGCAGCTCGTATGGGATACAATAGCCCTGCATACGACCATCGGTATCGCCGAACACAAAGAGAATGAAGTCGCATTGATGTATTCAGGTGTGGGCCTGGATGTAATGGGCGAAGGCTACGAACATTTAACCGCGCAGCACAGGGAAGAAATCATCGGGGCATTTCCGAGAAATGATTTCAAAAAGAATATCATCCCCACCTTCTTCAGCGGATTTGAACACAAGACCGAAACCACCTTTGGAAATATTAAGGCCGATGTGTGTGCGTTTATGATCCCCAATTTTAAAAGAAAAAATTTCTGCGATTGCATCCTACACTCGCCATGGAGCGAATAAAAGAGAAGAATTGTAGAGCGAATAAAAAAGAATCAGGACAATAAAGCATAATTGCTATTAATTCTTAAAGTTTATGCATTAAATTTGAATTTCAAATTGCGAGCATGCCAAAAAGCGATTCTATCTTAATAAATAGCATGGATTCCGGCAGCAGTATTGCTGCTGGAAAATGGGATAGTTTAACACCCGGCATTGTAAACGCACAAAACCCACATAGGCATGACCACTATACCTGTATGCTCGTCGACGTTGGACAGCTGGAAGTATTATTTGATTTTGACAGTTTGACCATGCCTGCAGGGACACTTTTTGTCTGCCCTCCGCACCAGGTCCATCAGATCATCAACTCTGCTGGGACATCCGGTTATTATATTTCTTTTGAAGGCCACCATATTAGCCAGTCAGCAAAGGATAATCTTGATTCATCTTTAAATGAAACCATTATATTATCGCTAACAGCGCTGGAGCAGCAATGGTTCACGTCAATTCTGGACTCCCTGATAAATTTGGACAGGATAAACAATACGGCAAGCAATGGTGTCCAGCAGCCCTTGCTGTCAGCTTTTATAACCCAGGCGGTAATTTGTTACGAGGTCAGGTTAGCAGCTAGATCAAAAAGCCATAGTCTCCGTGGCACCAGTATAACGAAAGATTTCAGGAACCTTGTGAGGAGCGATTATCGCAATCTTAAGCGCCCCTCGGAATATGCCGAAAAGTTAAATATCTCCGTGGCCCACCTAAACGATGTTGTCAAAAAAGCAACAGGCTTATCTGCATCAGCACTGATCCAGAAGGAAATACTGAGCGAAGCACAGCGCCTGCTCTATTATTCGCAATTGAGCATAAAGGAAATTTCAGACCAGCTAGGGTATAAAGATACAAAGTACTTCATCAGGCTTTTCACAAAAAAAGCTGGACGGTCGCCGGGAGACTACAGGAACTCACTACGTTCCAATCCAGAAAAGGATTAACCAATCCCTGGTCAACTTAATTACTTTTCCATTTTTGTCCACCTTTTACCGCTGTTTGTCAGTTTTCCTGCATTCATTTTTTGATCAATTTTGTATTGTAAATAAACTGTTCGATGCAGCATACTTTTAGTACAAATTTTTAGGTCATATGAAAGGACATCATTTAGCAGAATGCCAGACTTATAGCTTATCAACTACTCCTGAGGGAATTGTCGATTCTCTTTTAAATCATTTTAACTCCAGAGATATGGAAACTATGCTTGGCTTCTATGAGGAGGACGCAGTCATTATCAGTACCAGCGGCGAACCCAGACGCGGAAAAAAGGAAATTGCCCGTGAGTTACAGCAATCATTCGGGTTCGGCCTTCCGATAAAAATTACCGGCAGGAATATCTATTCTACCGATAATCTGGCCGTCCTGGTATTGGATTGGAAAATCGTTGGCACCGGAAATAATGGCGAAAAAGTCTATATGAAGGGAACTTCGAGCGATTACGCAAAGAAAGGGCCTGACGGATACTGGCGATGCTGGTTTGGCAATCCATTCGGAGTGCAGGTACGTAGCTTATTTTAATCAATTTACAATTTAAATAGTTCAGATATGAAAATCTTAGTAATCGGCGGTACAGGTCTTACTGGAAGACTAGTCACAAAAAAATTGGCAAAACTGGGTCATCAGGTAGTCATTGGTTCACCGTCGCATGGCGTGGATCTCCTGACAGGAGAAGGAATTTCAGGGGCATTGGAAAATACCGAAATAGTTATCGATTTATCAAATTCTTCTTCTCCAGATGAAGAAACTGCGCTCCACTTTTTCCAGGCTGCGGGAAAAAATCTGGTGAAAGCGGAACTAGCTGCGAACATCAGACATCACCTCGTACTATCTATTGTCGGAACAGACGATGCCCTGCAAATCGGATATCTTCGCGCAAAGAAATATCAGGAAGACAACATCAAGAATTCGGGGATTCCTTATACAATAATTCGTTCAACACAATTTCATGAGCATACCGACGCAATAATTGCAGTACAGGGAAATGAGCAGGAAGTATTTGTTTCAAAGATCGATTATCAGCCCATTGCGCTGGAAGATGTAACAGATTTCATTGTACAGTTTGCACTCGAAGAGCCTAAAAATGGCACTGTGGAGATTGCGGGGCCTACGCGGGCAAATATGGATGACTTTGTAGCGAAATATATTGAGATAGCCGGAAAACCTATAAAGGTGGTTTCTGACGACGATAGCAAATACATGCATCTTGTTGTTCCAAAATCGTTGCTTGTTCCTGCTGGAAAGTATAGTCCAGGCAAAATTCATTTTGAAGATTGGGCGCTAAATACTTTGTTACCTTAAGGGATAATAGACTATTGCTTATCTAAATGAATTTGATAAAAATTTCTTAGATGCAGGTCGTATAGATCTGCATCAATTCTATTAACTGCAAAGTCTATCGTCCTTTGGCACGTTCATCATACAAGGTCATCACCGTGCTTGTTGCTATTGCTATCGTTTTGCCCTCAGTATTTGTGATTTCACAGAAATAATGACTAATATTTTTGCCTTTCTGCAATGGACGTGCCTTCGCTGTCAGCAAGCCACCAAAAACTGGGCGATAAAAATTGATCTTGAGTTCAATCGTTGTAAAAGATTCCCCTTCTGCCATATAGGTCGAATGCGCAGTTCCTATCGCTGCATCAGCCAGTTCACTGATCAGACCACCGTGGACAGTCCCTTGCTGATTACCGTGTAATTCTATAGAAGTTTCTATTTCAATGGTCGCTGTTCCGGCCCCAATATCGATCGTTTCCAGTCCAAGAGTTTTTGAAATAGAAGTGGGATATTGCATATGGGTATACATATTGGGCAATAACGTTTTTACGATCATGTTCTTAAGATACATGAGTATAGATAGTTTAGTCATCATTTATAGCTTGTGTATTAAAAAAAAGGATTTGAGGAATGCTTTGAAATATTCCATTTTCGGTGACATTATTATCTTATTAAATTGTTCAACTTTTCAAGATGATGTTTGCTCAGATCCAGTAGGGATCTAAGCTTTAAATCGGCCTTATCAAATTCTTTAGCGTTGTAGCCATTTCCATCCGGAACTGCAACCACAGTCATACCCGCTGCAATTGCAGCTGCTATTCCTGATTTTGAATCCTCAAATACGATACATCTTGCAGGATTTACCGATAAACTGACGGCAGTTTGCAGGTAAATATCAGGGCTAGGTTTACCGCTTCGGACATCATCTACAGTTAAAGTGACGTCAAAATAGTCTTCAATGGATAATTTTTTCAATACGATGGGTACAAGCATTTTCGGCGAATTTGTCGCCAAGCCTACTTTGTATCCGTATTTCTTGAAGTAGTGTAGCATATTTTTTACCCCAGGCATTATTTCTCCATGCTGATTAATGAGCTCTCCCACCCGCTCAATGACTTCCCGTTCAACCTCAACCAAGGTTCTATCCGCCCAAGGCTTAAAGTTATACCAATACGCCGCCACTTCAGCTGTGGTCATACGGCTAGTTATGGATGAATGCTCCTCAGTCACTACTATACCTAAATTTCCAAAGACTTCTTTTTCAGCTTTCCTCCAAAATGGTTCCGAATCGATCAATATACCATCCATGTCAAAGATTACCGCTTCTACCATCTGATGTTTTATAAAGTGACTGTTGTGTAACCCACCGCCCTATTCATTTTATCCTTCAAAGTTTCAGCAAATCTATGGAAGTCCATATCAATAGCCGTAGTACACATCCTGTAAATACAACCAGTACAGTTCATGGCTTTTCGCAGGCCGGCAAACCATGAACTGTGCCTCTTTCCAAGTTGTTGATCGCTTCTATCCGCCTCGGAGTGAAGGGATCGGCAAAAATTTGACGTCCATCTGTATCGGTTATTTTGATTTTAACTGTATCTGTATCGCAAACGTAATCTTCCTAATTTTGACCAAAGCGTGAACAAGCGGGCATTCTTTTGCTTTGCTAATTAAATTGTACGATGAACACAGTTAAACATATCGGTGAAAACATTGATTCACCAGACCTACAGATTCCATCTTTTTCTATGGTAGCTATCCTCTCCCTAGGAACATTCATAATCTTTTTTCAGGGCTTCATGGTTGCTCCCATCCTTCCACAGCTGTCCGAACATTTTCATGTTACGGTACGGCACGTCAGCTTTATCGAACCGGCATATCTGTTGAGCTATAGTGTTTCAACATTGTTTTATGCGCCGCTGTCAGACAGGTATGGACGTTTTCCGGTAATCGTCTTTTCCTTGTCTGGCTTTATCTTAATAACGGCCATGACAGGTTTTGCAGGTAACGTTGATCAGTTGATTTTTCTAAGGTTGGTGACAGGCCTAATTGCTGGTGGTGTCGCCCCCACCACCATAGGTTGGATCGGTGACCATTTCCCATATGAAAAAAGAGGACATGCCCTGGGTATATTTTTTGGTTTCATGGCAGCAGGCACGGCATTTGGTTCAAGTGCAGGAGCACTTCTGACCGCTTTCGTTGGATGGAGATCGCTATTTTGGATCGTTGCATTGCTGGGTGTGCTGATTCTGTTGCTTCTACTTTTCAAACGTAAAGAATTTCTACAACGGCATAATCAAAATATAGGGTCATTAAGGGATATGATCACTGCGTATATTGACCTCCTCAAATTGCCAAGGGCGCGCCGCACCTATACTTATGTGCTGCTAAATTCCATGTTTCATAGCGGTATTTTTGCATGGACAGGATATTTCTTTTTTGAAAATTACCAGCTTGATGAAAAAGGTGTCGGGCTCGCACTGCTAGGCTATGGAATACCAGGTCTTTTTTTAGGGCCATACTTAGGAAAAATGGCAGACCACTACGGGCGCAATAGGATCATCCCTATGGGAATCACCCTCGGGGCATTATCGGTTGTACTCCTATCATTGCACTATCCATTAATGGTTTCCTGTTTATTGATCGCTGCGCTGTCACTGGCTTTTGATATGACACATCCCCTTTTTGCGGCAATTATTACCACACTATCGGAGCGCAAAGGGGTTGCGATAGGTCTATTCGCGTTTGTCATGTTCATGGGCTATGGACTTGGAAGCTTGATACTAAGCCTCATCATAGACCTTGGCATCAACCAAAGTTTTCTAGTCTTTGGGCTTGGTGCCGCGGCTGGTGCTGCACTATCCGTTCTTACGTTCAAAAATGAAAAATAACAGTTCGTTATGAATTCCCTATTTCCCAGCGGACAGGCGGCGTTACAGCCGATCATACCTTTTGAAATTATAACCAATTATTGACGTATAATAATTAAATTTGTTCCATAACGATGAAATAAATGTTCGAGATTTTCCAAAAATACCTTACTGATAAAATAGAACTTTCCGATGAGGAACTACAGATGATAGCCTCTGTCTGCAAACAAAAAAAACTCCGCAAGAAACAGTTTCTTTGTCAGGAAGGGGATATTTGGCATTATAATGCTTTTATTTGCAGAGGTTTGGTAAAAACCTTTTCCATCGCTGAAAACGGAACAGAACACATCATCAACTTCGCTCCCGAAAATTATTGGACAGGCGACCGGGAAAGCCTCCACAGTGGAAATCCCTCAAAGCTCAACATTGACGCTATCGAACCTACGGAAGTGATTTTGATTGAAAAATCAAATTTTGAAAAGCTATGTGCAGAAATTCCGCAGTTAAATCAACTGGTTAATCAGATTATTCAGAAAAGCTTTATTGTTTCACAAGGCCGAATTTTAGCGAACATCAGTTTCACTGCAGAGGAAAAATATCAAAATTTCCTTGACAAGTACCCTCATATCGTCAACCGTATTCCACAGCACATGATTGCATCTTACATTGGAATAACACCCGAAACCCTTACCAGACTTCGTAGAAACATGTTCAAGAAATAAAACATTCATTTTCATTGACATTTGTTTGCTATTTTTTCGAGCTTTTGTCAATGGAACAAAGCCTGCCCTTCCTGCATCTTTGTCCTATCAGAAAAACAATTAAAAAGTAGACAAAATGGACAAAATAGTTTTTATCACAGGAACAAGCACAGGCTTTGGAAAATTAACAGCAACAACACTTGCCAAGGCAGGATACACCGTCATTGCCGGAATGCGCGGCATTGGAGAAAAAAATGAAGCCGTAGCCAATGAGCTGGGTGCACTCCCCAATATAGAAGTCGTTGAAATCGATGTAACCGATGATTTTTCGGTAACCAATGCTTTCGAAAAAGTGCTTCAAAAGTATGGTAAAATTGATGTATTGGTAAACAACGCCGCTGTTTCAGGTTTTGGATTACTGGAAGCTTATAGTTTGGAAAGCATCCGAAAAATGTTTGAAGTAAATTTCTATGGCGTTATCCGAACTTATCAGGCTGTACTGCCTTCTATGAGAGCACATCAAAGCGGTTTGATTATCAATATCAGTTCCGGTGCAAGCGCGCATACCTCTCCTTTTATGGTTCCGTATTTTGCTTCCAAGTTTGGCGTGGAAAGTATTACAGAAGGTCTGCAGGACGAATTAAAACAGTTTAATATCGAAAACGTCTCCATCCAGCCGGGCGTTTATCCAACCGAAATGAATACAGGCGAAAAAACAGGCATCAATGCAGATAAACCTATAATCGCAGCACAGTACGACCCGGTGGCAACGGAGCAATTCAATGCCATTGGCGCTGCCTTATTCGGCAAGATGAAAGAATTCAATATGAATCCCCAAACCATTGCAGACGGAATTTTGCATTTGATTCAGATGAAAGAAGGTTCCCGTCCGCTGCGTTTCCCGCTGGATGCAGTAGCCCAGGGAACAGATTTGGAATTCATCAATGCAAGAGCCGAATTGAAAGCTAAATGGCTTGCAAAATATAGCAATTAACTCATTACAGTATATCCAAAAAAAGGTTGAAGCATTTACGCTTCAACCTTTTTTTTATTGCTAAACATCAATGCCAAAGATCCATTGAATCGTACATAAAGCTCAATTTCATTGACATTTGTTTGCTTTTTTTTCAAGCTTTTGTCAATGGAAAAAGGCTGTAGAATGTTGGAAATTTGCTTTATAAATAACGACAAAAGATCATCACAATGAGCAAATTAAAAAAACAAATCAAAGCCAACGCAGCCGCAGTAGCAAGTGCACTTTTATTATCGGCAACCGTTTCAAATACTTCGGCCCAGGAAAAAACAGGAATCCTTGGAATGGACCATGTGGGAATCAATGTTCCGGATATGGAACAGGCCGTAAATTTTTTCACGGATGTTTTGGGATTTTCAGCAGTAACAAGTTTAGGCCCGATCCCTTTGGATGATGCCTGGAAAAAGAATAATCATATGAACCCCAAAACCGGTCCCGTATCCTTCAAAATGGTAAAAGCCGGAACGGGAGCCAACATCGAATTATTCGAATATCAGGACAACAAAGGAAGTTTACAACAACCCGGAGGAGACGATATCGGGGCGAGCCACATGGCTTTTTATACCAATGATATCAACAAAAGTGTAGCATATCTTAAAAGCAAAGGCGTACAATTTTTAGGAGAACCGTTTTTTATGCCATCAGGAGATACAGCAGGCGAAACTTGGGTTTATTTTGTCACACCTTGGGGCTCTAAGATGGAATTGGTTTCCTATCCGAACGGAAAAGGCTACGAGAAAAAAAATCCGGCAACGATTTTATGGTCACCCAAAGATGCTGTGAACACTTCAACTGAAAAGTCAGAATCAAAACCGCTTTCTGAAAATGAGATTAAATCTTTAGTAGAAGGACATTTAGCCATCTGGAACGAAAGAGACCTTAAAAAACGTGAAGTTTTGATGGCAAAAATTTATGCTGATGCTATTGAAATGGTAGACAGTCATTTTATCGCAGTTGGTCATAAAGAAATCAATGGTTTTGTGGATGGATTGCAACAGAAAAATCCAAACGCTAGATTTTCTCATCTCAAAGCCATAGACGTTAATCACAACATTGCAAGGCTCTACTGGCAAAACGGAACTCCCGAAAAACCAGATGCCGTAACAGGAATGGATTTATTCGTTTTTGAAAACGGTAAAGCTGTGAAACTATACGTTTTTGTTGACAGCAAAAAATAGTTTTTCGCTTAAAATCTTAAACAAACTTTAAAAATAAACAAATCGGTGAATGAGGATTCATCAACAAGATTCTTATTCAATTATTGAAAAATTTAATCAAACTCCATTTTTTAACATTTAAAATAAAATAGTATGAAAGCATCAGTAATTAATCCAAATTCAGCCAACGAAACACTCATCCGTGAATTGTACAGAATCGCAGAAGAACAGGATACGCAAGGTTTTGTCGATCTTTTTGCAGAAGACGGTTATTTCTGGGACGTATCTGCAGGAACCAAGTATTATGGGCAAGACATCGGCAAAACTGTCGATGTTTACGCAACAGCTTTTCCGGACATGCACAGGGAATTGTATGATCTGTATGTCTTGGAAAGCGAGGATACTGTAGTCGTAGAATTATCTTTAAACGGAACCCATAAAGGCCCGCTTGAGTTACCTTCCGGAACTATTCCTGCAACAAATAAAACAATGCAGACCCCTTGTTGTGATGTCTTCAAAATCGAGAACGGAAAAATAAAATCATTTCATTGTTACACTGCCGCAACGATACTTTTAGGTCAGTTAGGCATCTTCTAAATACTTTAATTCATCAAGGTAAGTGATGATTCATCATTTGCCTTGATTGACAACTAAAATCAAATGAAAAATATAATAGACTTACTGAACTGGAGATATGCCACGAAAAAAATGACAGGAGAGAAAATTTCTTCTGAAAATATCAATACCATTTTGGAAGCGGCTCATCTGGCTCCTTCAGGAATTGGGTTGCAGCCTTACGAAATCATCGTTATCAGTGATCCTGAAATCAAAAAGAAAATATTGCCCATTGCAATGAATCAGCCTCAGATTGTAGAATCTTCACATCTTTTGGTTTTTGCAGTCTGGGACGAATACTCTAAAGAGAGAATTGATCAGGTATTCGATTATCTGGCGGAAAAACGCCATGTTGATTCTGCTAAATATGACAAACAAAGAGAATATTCAAAGCAATTTTTCGGAAATATGAGCATCGAGGACAACTTTCATCACGCAGCTAAACAGGCGAATATTGCATTGGGTTTAGCGATTGTTGCGGCGGCTTCCGAGGGAATAGACTCTACACCAATGGAAGGTTTTGACCCGATAGCGCTCGATGAATTTTTGAAACTTCTATCCAAAGGTTTAAGAAGCTCAATGCTATTGGCTTTAGGTTACAGAGACGCAGAAAATGACTGGAATCTAAAACTGGAAAAAGTACGCAAACCCTTTGAAGAGTTTGTGACCTTTCTTTAATAACTAATTTTAAATAAAATAATATGAATCATTTACAAAAAATTGGAATATCCACTAATCACGATAAAACACAAACCACAGGAATCACGGTGAGCGCTTACTACAAAGTACATCCCGATGACAGACAGGTTTTCATTGATGCCGTTATGCCAGAAATGATTGCCGCAAACGAGCTGGAGGGCTGTATTTATTATGCTTTTTCACAAGACTTGACCGATGAAAATACATTTCATCTTTTGGAAGGCTGGAAAGATGAAGAAGCCTACGAACGTCACGAAAATTCGGAAACGTTTCTGAAAGCTTTGAGTACGGTTGTGAAAAACGTTAGAATTCTTGACCGCGAGGGAGTTCGCTACGACGTTTCTAAAATTCATATCGACGACCCGCGCGGAAAGGTATGATTAAGATTTCAATGAAAGCCTATACACTTTAATGTAAAATATCAAAATTGAATGCGGTAGTCTTAATCATCCATATGAGACAAAAGTACAGACCAGTTTGTCTATCTAAAATTTTAATTGTTATCTTTGTGTAGTAAAATAATAAGTATAATGTCATTACCAAGAGAAAGAATTCTAGACAAAGCACTTGACCTTTTTGCTAATCAGGGCTATAATTCAACTGGAATAAATCAGATTATTTCTGAAGCAAATGTCGCTAAAGCAAGTTTTTATCAGCATTTCAAATCTAAGGAGGATCTTTGCGTCGCATTCTTGGAGGCAAGACACAAGTATTGGTTTGATCAGCTGTACAATTTCACAAATGACAAAACTGACGTAAAATCAAAAATTATTTCCTCCTTTGACTTTTTGATCCACATGAATTCGAAGGAAGATTTTAGAGGATGTAGTTTCTTGAATATCCTTGCAGAAATACCCAACGATAATATGAAGATCCTGAAAGTAATTCAGGAGCACAAAAAAGATCTGAAAGACTATTTTTCCGCGCTTATAAGTGATGAAAATAGCTCAGAACATATCTATTTGCTATTTGAAAGTTCCATTATGGAAAGCAAAATGTTTAAATCAAATCAATTGATCGAACGGTCAAAGATGATTGTCGACCGTTTGATTTAGAAAAAAAAGTCACTTATAGTGGTAAACAAGTGACTTTGGAATTTGAAATACCTATTTAAATTTGCGATCCTCTTCATTGATCGCTAAGTCGTTGATACTTGCATAGCGTTTTCTCATGAAGCCGTTTTCGTCGAATTCCCAGTTTTCGTTACCATAGGCTCTGAACCATTGACCATCCTTATTCATATACTCGTATTCAAATCTTACAGCAATACGATTATCGGTATGTGCCCAGTATTCTTTTTTAAGTTTATAGTTCAACTCTCTTTTCCATTTGTCAGAAAGAAACTCGACGATCGCTTCTCTTCCATTGACAAATTTGTCTCTATTCCTCCATTCGCTGTCAATTGTGTAAGCTTTTGAAATTTTCACTGGATCCTGTGTGTTCCATGCATCTTCTGCAGCTTGAATTTTTACCAATGCAGTTTCAAATGTAAACGGTGGTAGTGGGTGTTTCTGTTCCATTTTTTAAAAATTTAATTGTGTTAATTATTTGTTATGCAAGAACAATCGATCGTTATTTCCTTTAATTCTCTAACCAATTACTCATTTGCGATAGGACAAATGTATAATAAAAAAACGATACAGACAAACCTGTCTGTCTACATTTCAAAAATAAGCTCAAAAAACAGCAAACTTCCAGCCCAGGAAACCCCTCGGAAAGGCATAGTTCAAAACAGGATCCAGTTTCCTTTCCAACCTAAAGCACCTTCAGCACACCGCTGTCAGCTCTAAGACTCGATCCGTTGGTCGCCACTGAAAGCGGACTGGAAAGATAAACAGCCAAGCTTGCGATTTCCTGGGGATCAATGAATCGCTGCAGGAGAATGTGCGGATTAGACTGATCAATAATCGCACGCTTCATCGATTCCACTTCCAACTGATTTGAGGAAGCAATCTGTTCTACCGTTCTGGCAACGCCATCAGAATAAGTCGGCCCACCCAAAATCGTATTGACCGTTACCTCCGTTCCCTTTGTCAGCTTAGAAAGTCCATTGCTCAAAGCACTCATTGCAGCTTTTGAAACCCCATAATGGATCATATTCTCCGGTACATTTACACCTGATTCACTACTGATGAAAATGATCCTTCCAAAATTTTTCGCGATCATCTCCGGAAGTAACTTTCTGGAAAGACGCATTCCGCTCATCACATTTACCTCAAAATAATCATACCAGTCATTGTCAGATGATGTGTAAAAGTTATCAATTCCAAAAATCCCCACATTGTTGACCAGAATATCGATATCATGAAGATCTGAAACCAATTTTTCTACCGCATCTATCTTTGAAAAATCCGCTACCATCGCAGTAATCTCGCGGTCCGGAAACCGATCTTTCAACAGTCCAAGCGCCTGTTGTGTTTTTAGCTCATTTCTCCCATTGATAATCACTGAAGCACCCTCCTGCAACAGTTTCTCAGCTATAGCAAATCCGATCCCCTGTGTTGAACCACTTATAAATGCTTGTTTTCCGATCAATTGTAAATCCATTCTATTTTTGTAATGATTGTTAAATAAATATGTAAAAAAAATTATTTTAGTATTTCAAGATGCAGTTTGATCTGCTCTCTCAGGATTTTCCGATCGGGATATAACCTGCGCAATGAGTTGATCCCGCACCAAAAAGTAACCAGGTATTTTGCCAATACATCGGCAGGAATAGCAGTCATGAGTGTATTATTTTCCTTTTCCCGTTCAATTGCCGACCTATAAAGCGCTTCAGTTTCCTTCAGGATCTCCGCCGCCTCATTTTCCAGCTGCTCATCCGTAAAGGCCATTTCAACAATCGTATTGGCAATGATGCAACCTTTCTGATGAGAAATAAGATCCGCATCCGCAAGATTTAAAAAAAAATTCCTGATCAGGTCCACCGGCGAGTCGCTTTTGTCCAATGCTGCTTTAAATGCCACAAAATCTACTCTTCTCTGCTGAAGAGCCCTGCTGAACAGCTCCTTCTTCCCCCCTCTGAAATTGTTGTACAGGCTTCCTGCCCCTGCTCCGGTCGCATTGCTCAAGTCTGCCAGCGAAGTCGCAAAATAGCCTTTCTTCCAAAATACCTGCTGGGCGTCTAAAATAATTTCTTCGTTCTGATGTATGTTGGGTCTACCTTTCATCTAATTAATGTAATGATCATTACAAAAGTAGATAAAAAAATCAATTTTCCAAATTTGGTCAATTGAAAGACTGGCGGAAAGCCCCCGGAGTCTGCTGGGTAGCCTTTTTGAATAATTTGCTAAAAGACTGTGAATATTCAAAACCCAAGTGACTGGCAATCTCACTAACGGTCATCCCTGAGGTCGTCAGAAGCTCCTTTGCTTTTTCAATCAAATGCTGCTGAATATATTGCTGGGCATTTACACCGATAGCACTTCTCAGTAAATCACTCAGATAATTTGGCGAAACATTCAGGTGAGATGCAACGGATTGCACGGTTGGCAATCCGCTGATCAATGGAGCGTCTGAGCTGAAATAATTATTCAAGAATCTTTCCAGGTGGGATACCAAATCATTGTTGGTCGCTTTTCTTGTTAGGAACTGCCGGTTATAAAAACGGTTTGAATAGTTTAGCAGCAGCTCAAGATATGAAACAATCAGATCTTGGCTATAAAGGTCAATATTGTTTTTTAACTCTTCCTGCATTTGCTTCAACAGTGATGAAATCGTCTTTTCTTCCCTGACCGAAAGATGCAGTGCTTCGGCAATCTGATAATCAAAAAAACCATAACCACTTATATTCATCCCCAGAGGATAAGGACGTATGAGCTCGGATTTAAAAACAAGCATATAACCAGTTACGGGATTGTCATTGACCGCAGTTACCGAAAATACCTGGCCGGGTTTCGTAAAACTCATCATTCCTTCGTTAAAATCATAGTCCCGCTGTCCATACCTGAAAAATCCATTGCTTCCTTTTTTCAGGGTGATGCAGTAGAAATTATTTGAAAAAGACTTCCAGACATCACTATGCTCATAGCTCAGCAGTTCAAAATCAATCACACTGACCAAAGGATGATCCGGTTTGGGCAGCGCAAAGAGCTGATGCAATTCCGAAATGGATTTGATCATGTGGGGTTTGGAATAGATCTTCTTCATCGCCTTAAATATACAGAAAATTAAAAATCCGTGGAAAGTGAAAGGTGTCTCCAATGATCCAGTTCCTCGGCTTCGTTTGCTCTCTTACCTACTATTGATTCATAGCTATCGGTTCCTAAGGGCAAATGTAAAGGTGGCTCTTTCAGCAGAGTCAGGTCCCGCAAAACTGCGGCTAATTTCTTAGGGTCACCGGGTTGGTTGCCGTCAAATCCCTTGAGAATGTTGACATGTTCGGCGACATGATATTCCGGAATAAGTCCAGCGGCTACCGTCAATGTGCTATCGCTCATAAAATTTGTTCTGAACATTCCCGGCGCGACTACGGTAACATGGATTCCAAATTGCCTGACCTCCATTGCCAATGCTTCTGAAATCCCCACCACCGCAAATTTTGATGCGTTGTAACTTCCCGTGTTGGCATATCCTATATAGCCCATATTGGACGAAATATTTATAATATGTCCCGAGCCCTGTTTCCGCAGATAGGGCATCACCTTTCGTATCACATTCAGCGTTCCGAAAACATTCACATCCATTGTTTTCCTAAATTCCAGATCACTGACCTCCTCCAGGGCACCGACCAGATAATATCCTGCGTTATTCAATACCACATCAATGTTTCCGAATTTTTCGATTCCCCTATCAATAGCTGCCTTTACTTCAGTTTCATTCGTAATATCCGCTTCCATTGGAAGAAAACAATCCGTTTCTGGACCAATGTTTTTCATCAGTTCCCCGAGACTTCTTGAAGTTGCAACAACGATGTCACCATGCGCTAATATTGTTTTCGCAACCTCCAACCCCATGCCTTTAGCGGCACCGGTAATAAACCACACCTTCTTTTTGTTCATGATTAAATCTTTTTATGCAACAAAGATCGTTATGCAGTCCTTTTTGAATGTGTTCAAATCAAGGATTTTTGTGTTCGAAATAAATAATCAGTTGTATCTGATTCCGCAATCGCTTCCACATTTTCCAATATTTCTTGATAATTCCTCTCATTGAATTCGTGCAAAGGACCTATAAAATTATGTTGAGCGACCTTTACTCCGCAGTATTCCAAAATGCCTTTTCGTAACTGAACGAGTCCGCTGGATTTATAAACATTTTGGTACACTTCCAACGTCATATCGCCAGCCGTGGTAATGATACGTCCTGTTTTTCCTTTTAGCAAACCTTCGGTTGGTTTACTTTTATGACTTCTAAAAGTAATTCCCGGAAGAAAAGCTCTATCAAAAAATCCTTTCATAATCGAAGGCATACCCAGCCACCAGATGGGATGAATCCACACCTGATGATCACTCCAGTGAATATCTTCTAAAGCCTTTAGGAGATCAGGTTCAAGTTCCATTCTTTGCCGGTAACCAAATTGTAAATTGGGATTAAAATTTAATGCTCCGATATGAAGATATCGGACTTCGGCTCCTAAACCTAGCGCTGTTTTTATATACTTATCTGCAATGACTGTGTTGAAGCTTTCTTTATCGGGATGTCCGTTTATAACGAGTATTTTTATCATTTCAATGTACTTATGATGTTCTTAAACAAGACTATCTGTTGTTTGTAAAAGTGAACGCACTATACGGACTATACAGAATGGCTTGTCCGAGTTCTTTATCTATGTTTTTTATAAAGTGACAACTACTTTCCCGACAGTTCGTCCCGTTTCTATTTGCAAATGTGCCTGAGCCATTTCATCAAAATCGAACACATGCGAAACATGTGGTTTTAATATACCTCGTTCTAAAAAAGAAGCGATAATAGCCATATCTTTTTTACTGGAATATACCGCCATAAAATAGCAGGCATGAAGTTGCTTTTCCTTGGCTTTCTGTTCATCCTCTTTTGTGTATCCTGAATTTAAGGCTACAATGGTTCCAAATGGCTTTAATACTTGTACGGATTTTTGAAAGTTAGCTCCTCCAATCGCCTCTAGTACAAAATCAAGATCGTGTAACACCTCTTCAAATGGCTTCACTCTGTAATCAATACATTCATCAGCTCCTAATCCCAAAACAAAATCCTTGTTTCGGGCAGATGCAGTAGCAGTCACATAGGCTCCCAAATATTTGGCAATCTGTACGGCAAAGTGACCTACACCACCAGAGGCAGCGTGAATTAATACCCTATCTGTTGATCTCAGTTTTCCATAACTATCAAAAGCTTGCCATGCCGTTAAGGCAGCCATCGTACTGGCCGCTGCTTCAATATGCGTAATGTTTTTGGGTTTCAGCGCTAAGTGATCAGCTGGAGCCGCCACGTATTCGGCGTAAGCTTTTCCATGACCTACAAAATTGACCATACCAAATACTTCTTCCCCGATTGTAAATTCGGTAACAGCTGCTCCTATCTCCACAACTTCTCCCGAAATATCCCAACCTAAAATTAGAGGATCAAAATGTGCTAGATCTTCTGCCAAAGGAGCTTGTCGATTTCTCACTTTATAATCTACAGGATTAATACTTATGGCTTTTACTTTTACCAAAACCTCATTAGCCCTGATTAAAGGCATCTCAATCTCTTTGTAAAGGAGATTTTCTGTTTCTCCAAACTCTTTTAAAACTATCGCTTTCATTTGTTTTTACTTTGAATTATACAAAATTAGACCTATAAAACATCGCTTAACAGGTATATATCGAGTACATTTAGGTATATTTGCACTTATGGCTAGAGAGAATATTTCTAAATCGCTGGAGGTATATTATGAAAAAGTAAGTTGTTGTCCACTTCGGGATCGACAGTTTAATTTTTTTGAATTTGTCTATGTGCTATCCGGAAATGGCGTACATGGCATCAATGGTAATGAACTGCTGTTTGAGCCCGGTGATCTTTTTCTCATCACGCCAAATGATTACCATTCATTTGCTCTTGATGGTATTTGTGAATTTATGGTTATCCGTTTCGGAGAATATTATGTGCGAGAATATCAATGGAAAAGTATTGATCATATCGAATGCCTGTTATACAATGCGTCGGATTTATCTGGATCGGTGTTGATCAACCAAGAAGATAAGAAAATGGTTAGCTCATTGATTCAACACTTGCAACAAACGCTCATCCAAGAATCTGTCTATACGGAAGATCTGGTTCGGCATTTAGTCAATGCTTTGATTGTCATTGCTGCACGGAATATTGCCATTATTAGACCCAAAAATATAAGTCCACATGCAGACAATCGTATCTTGCAGATATTGGATTATATTCAAGAGCATATTCGTTATCCAGCACGTTTGACAATCGCTGTTATAGCGGAAAGATTCGATCTTTCTCCAACATATCTGGGTAGCTACTTTCGTAAACAATGCAATGAATCCCTTCAGCAATATATCTCCTCGTACCGAATCAGGCTTATTGAACATCGCTTACGTTTTAGCGACAAAAGAGTGCACGAAATAGCAGATGAATTTGGTTTTGCAGACGAAAGTCATATTAATAAGTTTTTCAAGCGACACCAAGGAATGAGTTTAAAGCAATACCGTGATTCAGCTATTAAAGTTGCTGATTGACACCAATAAAGTGCACTGCAGGAGTGCACTTTACTCAGTCATTACCATCAAGTATCATTTTCGTCTCCTATTGTTCCGTCTACCAATCAAACGGCTTGTCAGAAAACTGACCAGGGTACCCTGCGCAGCTTGCCAGTACAAAATAGTCCCTAAATACGGGACTTACCGTATAAGTCCGCTATCCGCAAAATAAGCAAACGAATGCGTCAGCACATCCCTTCCATTGTTAAGTGTCTTTGAGCGGGCACTAGCTTTTTTGATAATTAAAAAATTTGAAATTATGCTTGCAATGAATTATAGGGGGCCCTATCGCGTACGCGCGGATAAAAATGTCCCATTGCCCGAAATCCTTCATCCACAGGATGCCATTGTCCGGGTACTGCGTTCGTGCATCTGCGGATCCGACTTGCATCTCTACCATGGACTGGTACCCGACACGCGGGTAGGCTCCACTTTTGGGCACGAGTTTATCGGAGAAGTGGTCGAGGTGGGAACGGCAATAGAAAATCTAAAAGTGGGTGACCGGGTGATGGTCCCATTTAATATTGCCTGTGGCAAATGTGCTTTTTGCCGGCAGGAATTATACGGCAACTGCCATGAGTCCAATCCCGAAGCCACCGCAGTTGGTGGGATCTTCGGCTATTCCCACACGGCCGGAGGCTATGCTGGCGGGCAGGCCGAATACGTGCGCGTGCCCTATGCAGATGTAGGGCCCGTCGTTATCCCCGACTGGATGGATCCTGATGACGCCGTCCTGTTGACCGATGTGGTACCGACGGGTTATCAGGCGGCTGAAATGGCTGGGATACAGCCCGGCGATACCGTGGTGGTATTTGGTGCTGGCCCTATCGGTATTATGGCAGCCAAATGCTCCTGGCTTTTTGGTGCGGCACGGGTCATTATTATCGATCAGGTTGATTATCGCCTCGAATTTGCTGAGCGTTACGCGCAGTGTGAGGCGGTAAATTTTCGTTCCATCGGAGATCCGGTTGTCTTTATCAAGACAATTACCGATTCGCTGGGGGCCGATGTATGTATTGATGCCGTAGGCTGTGAAGCTGCGGGCAATGCGATGAATACGCTATTAGGAAGATATATGATGCTCCAAGGAGGTTCTACCACGGCGCTGCATTGGGCGATTAACAGTGTAAAAAAAGGTGGCATCGTGTCGATAGTGGGTGTATATGGGCCGATCAACAGTCTGGTGCCCATTGGTAATGTTCTCAATAAAGGAATCACGATACGGGCTAACCAAGCATCTGTAAAACGCCTGCTGCCCAAACTGATCCAACATGTAAAAGACGGTGTGATCAATCCCAAAGAACTGATTACGCACCGGGTTCCACTGGAAGAAGTGGGCGATGCCTATCATCTTTTCTCTTCCAAATTGGACAACTGTATCAAAACCGTATTAATTCCACCTTTGGCTTCAACTTAAGATATTTTATTATGATAACAGATCAAACTACACCCGAAGATTTTATCAATGAAAGACGAGGACAATATACTCATATTAAGGGCTGGGGCATGGATTTTGACCCCAAGAATGATCCGACCTTTCCCATTAAGAAACGAAATAATGAAGAGCACCAGGGCTATGCCTGGCAGCGGCCTCCATTACAGGAAGAAACGGTTGAAATACTCAAGTCTGTTGAACGGCCGAACCTGGCAGCAGTATATGGAACCGACAATCCACCCAAAGGGCTGAGCGGCGCAATTCGGCGCATCGCTTTCAAATATAGCGAATCAAGTTATGGCCGATGGCTCCCACTGGTACTTGCAGACCGCATCAATATGCTGGAAGGTGTTGCACAGGATATCGCAAAAGGCCATCTACCCAACATAGCCAAAGAACTGGGACTCGGCGCCGAATGGAGGTATAATAAAAAGTCCTTTATCAGCAAATCTGTTGTGGCCGGACTGGTCATTGGATTGGTGGCCTATCACTGTTGCTCGAAAAGAAAAATGAAGTGATCCCTTCTATCCTCGAGCTGCTGGCGCTGAAACGCTGTCACATGCCGCCTGCGCGCGACGAATAGCACTCCAGCGGCCATTGCCCGAAAATTAAACGGCCTAGGTGTAGCGATTGGATAGAACCATAGAGTCACAGGAAAATCACGCATTTTCCTGTGACTTATAACAGTTTAGCACCTGTCAATTCAACTGGGACTTTCTAAATTCCAGTGGTTTCATCCCCGTCTGCTTTTTAAAAAGTCGGGTAAAATAGGATGGATTTTCAAAACCAAGTTCATACGCAATTTCAGCAACACCCTTCTCCCCTAAGCGCAATAAATTTTTGGCTTCTGAAATCATAAAAATATGGATCAGCTCCATCGCCGACTTGCCCGTTTCCTGCTTGAGCAGGTCGCTGAGGTAGCGTGGAGATACAAAGAGCTGATCAGCCAGGAAGGCCACATTGGGCAGGCCGCTTTTTGCCAGCTGGCCTTGATTGACATAACTCCGAAGCTGATCGTTAAACTTGGATGCTGTTTTGCCGATAACCTGCGCCCGATCGATAAACTGCCTTTTGTAATAACGCTGCGCATATTTGAGGATGGAGGAAACATGGCTCAGCATAATTTCACGGCTGTATTCGTCCGGATTATTGTCGTATTCGTCCTGGATTTTTGCGTAAAGCTCCAAAATTAGCTGCTCTTCTTTCGGCGAAAGATGCAGCGCCTCGTTCACTTCATAATCGAAAAAGCTGTATTTTTCAATTTCCTTGAACAGTTCATGCCCATACAGGTAATCTTCGTCGATCATCAACATATAGCCCTTTTCTTCGAACTCCAGGTTTTTCATCTCGATGATCTGTCGGGGTTTCGCAAAGAAGAGACAACCGTTATCGTGATCGTAACGCGTACGGCCATACATCAAATTGCCGGATTTGATTTTCTTGAATGCGATCACATAACAGTCGGCGGTAAATTCCCTATCACCCAGCTTACATTCTGAAAGACAGCCGACCATGCTCAAGAGCGGATGCTGCGGAGCTTCCCAACGATTGCCCAGATGAAGCTCTGTCAGGGTTCTATAATGTTGCATCGGTTTTTATTTTATCAAGGTTAAAAAATATTCTACCGGAAGTTTTTTAATGTCCATGCGCTGCTATGCTGACCTCTTTCCAGCCTTCGATATCTTCAAGCCTTTTCGTATACACATCGTTAATGACCTGATAGGCAATTTTACCAAACAGAATGCGCTTGGGCGGATTTTCACTGTCGATGATATTTAACACCGGTGCTACCGTAGCCTCAGGGTTGCCCCAGGTATCGGGGTTATCGCCAGTCGCTGCAAAAGCTGCACGCACGGGCTCGTAATCTGTAATATCCGAAGAAGTCTGAACCGCAGATGCTCCTGCCCAGTCTGTTGCAAAACCATTGGGCTCTATCAAAGTCGTTTTAATGCCCAGGTGCGATGTTTCCGAACCGATTGTTTCAATGAGCCCTTCTACCGCAAATTTTGACGCATTATATAAACCCAGTAACGGAATCGTAGTTAGACCAAGAAAGCTGGAAACCTGAATAATGTGGCCACTTTTCTGCGCCCTCATGATCGGTAATACCGCCTGAGCCACCCACAGTGATCCGAAAAAATTCGTTTCCATCTGATCACGCGCCTGCTGCTCGGAAGTTTCTTCGGTGGTACCAAATAAGCCAAATCCGGCGTTGTTGATCAGCACATCGACTCTACCAAAATGTTCTTTGATCTTCTTAACAGTGGAAAACACATTTTCGCGGCTGTTCACATCCAATTCCACTGCAAAGAGACTGTCGCCATAGACAGCTTGCAGATCAGCCAAAGCCGCGATATTTCTTGCCGAGGCAGCAACTTTGTCACCGCGTTTAAGTAGGGCCTCAGCCCATAATTTTCCAAATCCTTTGGAAGCTCCTGTTATAAAAACTATTTTGCTCATCGTTTTATTTTTTGTTTATCCAAAATTACCGCTACTGCTGCAGAGAGACTAACCCATTTGAGCTGAAAAATAGCACAGATTTACGGAGATGCCATTTTACTGCAGTTGTTCGCCTTTGCTTTGGTTATCTACCGCGCTCTGTTTTGAACTCGAGCGTAGTTTAGCCTTCCCCCCTGGCAGATGCCGGTACCGGTTTTTTACCGGGTACCAATAATAGGATCAGTCCAACCATAAAAGTGCAGATCAACAGCCCTACGGTTCCGTAATGATAGGCCTGCTGCCAGCCATCTTTTGCATAGTAAAAAAACACGCCACCGATAATGCTCACGCCCAGTGCCGAAGCGGTCTGCTGGAAGGTCGAATAAATCCCGGCTGCTGCACCAGCATAGGCCACGGGAACATGCTGTAAAGCTATATTTAGTAATGAAGGAAGCACAAGTCCGTTACCGAAGCCCCAGATAGCCATCAGGCCTATCACCAACAGCGGATCGGAACCTGGTTTCCAATACAGCATCTGCAGGTAAAAAGCAGTCAGCAGCAGAACGACCCCCACCAGCAGCACCTTTTTTCCATACCTAATAATGAGACGCGATGCCAACACCGAAGAAATGATAAAAAGGATACCCGGCAGCACAAAATAGAGGCCAGCGTCAAGCGCAGAAACACCTAGTCCGTTCTGGAGATACACCGCACTGAGCAGCAAATATGCGGTATGCAGCATAAAGTGAAATAGTACTGCCGCAAGCCCCATGTTAAACTCTTTTATCTGAAAGAGCCTAACATCTATGAGCGGAACCCTACCCTGCGCCAACTTTTTCTTCTGGTCATAAGTAAACCACAGGAACAGAACTGCAGAAAGTAGCAGTAGCCCGAAACTCCAAAGTGGCCAGCCCGACTCGCGCCCCTGAATGAGCGGATAAATCAGAGCAAACAGCGCCAAAGTGAGAATTAAGATGCCTGAATAGTCAAATTTTGTATGTGCATGTCGAGGCGTTTCCGTTACATATCGGTGCGTTGCCCATAAGGTGACCGCTCCTATGGGAAGATTGATAAAAAATACCAGTCGCCAGCCCTCGATCATTCCATGCAGATCCGAAAGGTAACCCCCGAGTACCTGCCCGATCACGGCTGCAGTGCCCAGGGTTATTCCATATAGGCCAAATGCCTTGGCACGCTCCCTGGGATCTGTAAATAAGATTTGTATAAATGCAATCGTCTGGGGCACCATAAAGGAGGCGCTCAGCCCCTGAAAAAACCGGGTAAGGTTCAGTTGCATAGCCGACTGTGACATCCCACAGAGGCAGGAAGCTACTGTAAATGCTGCCATGCCCCAGAAAAACACCTTCTTTCTTCCAAAATGGTCCCCAGCTCTGCCCCCCGTGATCAGAAAGGCCGCATAGCCCATCAGATAGCCTGCAATCACCAGCTGCATTTCACCATCAGTGGCATGCGTTCCTTTTTTAATGGTCGGAATCGCAATATTGATGATAAACACATCGATCACCGAGAGCAGTGGCGCTGCAAGTACGATCAAGAGTTCCAGCCATTTGCTTTTTAGCGTCTTCATGTTAGATCAGTTTTTCAATTAACCGTTTTGCCCCCTGTATTTCAGCCGAAGTCTTAAAAACCGAGGCAGAAACAATGGATCCTTCCAGCATAAAGTAGATTGTATCGACCAGTTCATCATCCGAAAGGAACTGCCGATGGCCCGATTGTTCAACCAGTGTTCTGATAAAGTTCTTGCTCCGAGCCTTCACCCGCTGTATTTCCGAAGCGAAGCGCGGATCGTCGGTATGGGCCTCGTCATTTGCCTTAATAAATGGGCAGCCTCCAAATAATCTATCCTCCTGCCGTTTTGTATGGTGGTCAAAAAGAGCAAGTAGTTTTCCCTTGGGGTCGCTAACCTCGCCGACAGCTGCTTCTAGCCGCTGCAACCACAGTCCATGCAAACGCTCCACATAGGCGACGAGCAAGTCTGTCTTGGTCTGAAAATGTTTATACAGTGAGGCCTTTGCGATGTCGGCCTCCTCGATGATTTGATTAATCCCCGTATTGCTGTAGCCCTGAGCATAAAATAACCGTTCTGCCGTATCCAGTATCTTATCTATAACGACCTGTCCTCTTTGTTTCATGAAACAAAGATATAAATAAATAGACAAATTTGTCTATTTATTTATATTCCCTTAAAAAAACAGGTCACTAACGCCGGCAAGTGAGGTGGCATTGGGATTGATAAATCCGACCCAGAAAGCGGCCTGATCGCCGACCAGGTCGTTATCGAGGCCAAAAAGCTATTGCTTTATAACAACCTAACTGTTGCCGAGATTGACTATAAACTCAATTTTTGACTATCCAAATTATTTTGCTCGCTTTTTTAGGCTTCATACCGGATCTTCGCCAAAGGCATTTCACTCCAGAAAAACAACATAAAATACAAAGTCCCGCAGGTAACCTCTGCGGGACTTCAATCTATTTTCGGAGCAATGCTGTTAAGAAGCCGATCCGAAGTATCATAAAACCGGAAGTGTCCCCCCATCAATCCTATAATTTGCTCCCGTGATGTATTTTGCCTCGGGTGAAACCAAAAAGCTCACAAGTGCTGCTACCTCCGCAGGTTCGGCCATTCTGCCCAATGGAAGATCACCAATTTCATTTTTGATCGCATGAAATGTTTCCTCCACGGAGGTCCTGTTTTTCGCTGCAATATCAGCGATAAAAGCTTCCATCAGCGGCGTTTTGACCAATCCCGGAGAAACGGCATTTACCCTGATCCCTTGTGGCCCCAATTCGCTTGCCAAAGCTTTGGTATACGCATTTAACGCTGCCTTTGAAGCAGAATAGGACATGGTCATTTTCCAAAGCGGTTGTAGCGCAGCGCCGGTAGATATGTTGATGATTACGCCCTCCTTCTGGGCCACCATACTCGGAATCAACGCTTTATTGACCCTAACGGCAGACATCAGATTCAGTTGTATCTCGTTATTCCAGTCCTCGTCCATTAGCGTACTGTATCCTCCTCCAGGACTGGTATTGGCACCGGCATTATTGACCACAATATCCACTTTACCGAATTTTTCCAGAAGTTCGTCCGCAATGATCTGCCCAGCTTCGGGTCTGCTTATGTCGCCTGCTATAAAATAATGCTCCGTTTCCACAGCGGGTTTAGTCCGCGCTGTTATGATAACCTTTGCACCTTCAAGTGCGAGCTTATCGGCAATTGCCTTACCGATACCCTTTGTTCCGCCCGTAACGAGCGCTATTTTTCCTTTTAATGAATTTGCCATACTGTTAAATTGATTTATGATGTTGTAAATCTAAACCCAATACTTTACATTTGAAAGTAGTTACACAAATGTAAAGTAATACCAAAAAGTAAAGTCTTACAGCAAATCAAAGCGTTATGAGCAAAAAAAAATCTGAAAAAGTTTCAGACAAATGTGTCATTCAGGAAATTTTGGATATAATTGGGGGAAAATGGTCGATGTCAATCATTTTTGCCCTTCTACAGGGTACCAAAAGATTCAATGAGCTTCAAAAATTAGTCACCAACATCAATACCCGCATGCTGGTGAAAGAATTAAAAAATATGGAGGAAAATGGGATTGTTTTTCGGGAAGTATTTGCGACGGTGCCGCCAACGGTTCAGTATACACTCACAGAAAAAGGAAAAAAGCTGGAACCCAGCCTTACAGAACTCTTGAAATGGGGTGAAGAGTTTGTAAGTTAAATTCTCTGGCAAATACCATGAAACAATCTTTTTCAGATAGCGGAGTACAATCAATTACGACCGACAATCCAACTGCTCAAAAAACTGAGCGAGTGATACGGATCGTCCAAATTTCTTCCAAATAATAAGCAGGATCAAAATTATTTGGCCCTGCTTATTATTTAAACCTGTAATTGTACTATTTAAAACCGATCGCTGGCTGATTAAAGTCCGATCTGTATACCTAGATTTACGACACGTTGATTCTGATACGCATCTCCCGCACTGTTAGACGTCACCTCAGGATCCTGCTGATACAAGGAATAATTCGTCCAGGTCAGAAGATTATACCCACTCAGATATAAACGTGCATTGTTAATCCTAAATGGCAGCCATTTATTGGGCAATTGATACCCCAGTTCAATTGTCTTCAAACGTAAATAGGTCGCATCAATAAGCCAGAAGTCAGACATATAGGTTGACGGGCTATTAATCGTTGTCGGATTAGTCGTTAAGCGCGGAAATTTAGCTGTAGAGGCCGTTTCCGCAGTCCATCGCTCTTGATGGATCGGTTGAAACTGGCTCTGGAAGGGCTCAATGCCGCTTCCCTGAACGCTAAAACTGTACCCGGTAGTCCCCTGTAGCAGCACATTGAAACTAAATCCTTTGTAACTTCCCCCCAAGGTAAGTCCAAAGCTGGTATTCGGTATATTGGGTTTACCGATCACAGTCCGATCATAGTCATCAATCACACCATCGTTATTGAGGTCCTTATACCGCAGATCGCCGGGTTGCACCTCATACCCTCCCGATGGTTTTGGGCTTGCACCGATATTTTCTTCGGTATAAAAACCATCGTACAGATAACCCAATGGTTGATTGATCTGCTGCCCTGTCAGCCGCAACCAAGGATAAGCTGGTGCCGGTTCATCCTGAAACAAAATCTTGTTTTTGAAATACGTCAATACACCTTTAATATTATAATTAAATGCGCCGATATTGTTGTTTACATTCAGTTCCAACTCCACACCCCTGTTCCGTACCTTCGCAATATTTGATGGGGAGACCCCTACACCGATGTGCTGGAAAAGCGACTGTGAAGTGACGAGCTGATCGTACCGCAGATTATTGAAATAGTCAAAGGTCATGGAAAACTTGTTTTTCCATAGATTGACATCAAGCCCTACATCAAATGACTTTTGTTTTTCCCAAGTGACATTATTATTTCCCAGATTTCCTTCCGTGATAATAAGTGAAGGCTGATGGGTTTCACCAAAAGAATAGCTTCCACCCTCGTTGTATACCTGCTGGTACAGATAACGGTCACCGGCGACCTTGTCAGACCCCACGATTCCATAGGAAGCCCGCAATTTAAATAACTCTACAAAGTTAAATGCATCTTTGAAAAACGATTCCTTTGCTAGATTGTATCCTGCCGACACCGCCGGAAAAAGGCCATAACGTTGTGCCGCCTGAAAACGATCCGAGCCATTGTATGCTGCTGTCGCATCCAATAAGAACTTCTCTTTAAAGTTGTACCCTGCGCGAAAGGTATAGCCTTCAAAATTCTGTGGAATCCAGTTGGTTTTCTTATCCCCCTTTGTTTTATAGGATTCCCGATTATACAGCAGGAGTGCTGTCACCCCATGATCCCCAAAACTTCGCGCATAATTGAAATTGGCCTGCACATTCACCCGACTATTGTAATCCCCCTGGTAGGCCCGCAACGTATAATTGCCCAGCACATAAGGTGCCCCACCTTTCAGCTGGTAACCGTTCGAACTCGGGTCATAACGATATACAGGTATCTCATCGCGGGCCTGCTCTCGACCATTCGACTCCACGCTGGCATAGGCTACACGGGTAGAAAATGAAAGCCCCTTCAACCAAGCATTCAATTCCTGAGTCCCGCCAAATAAAATATTGATATCGTTACGTCGATCCAAGCTATATCCAGACGCTGCCAGGCGTGCATTGATCGTCGGTAGCAACTCCTGTGTATCGCTGGCATAGGCGAAAGAACCATCTGGGTTGATAAATGGTGCCGACCAAGGTCTTATCTTATTAAAATTGAACACCTCACCAACGACATTCCCCGCCCTCGGTGAATTGATACGATTGAAGTTCGCCCGAAAATCCAACCGTAATTTGAGCGTCTTCGTGGCTTGTACATCCAGATTCGACCGCAAGTTAAAACGACGGTAATAATAGTTATTGTTGACCTTGTCACCTTCATTCTCAAAATTGTAAAGGTTTCCATTTTGGGAGAAAGCGCCACCCGACACAAAATATTTAATACTCTCACCACCGCCAGTGATATCAATATTTGTATTGTACTGCTGGCTCGATGGTTTAAAAATCCGGTCGTACCAATTGATATCGGGATGACCATAAGGATCGTCCCCGGAACGGAAATGTGCCAAATCGGCTTCACTAAAAGGTTGATTGGAATTGTCGCCCAGCGTATTTGCTATCGCTTCATTCCATAAGAGTGCACTTTCATAGGCATTCAAAAACTTCAATTTTGTGACTGGGCTCTGCATACCTGACTCGACACGCGCATTGATCTTTGGCCGCCCCGATTCACCCCGCCGCGTTTTGACAACTAATACTCCATTTGCCCCCTTGATACCGAAAACAGCCGTCGTCGATGCATCCTTTAAGATCGAAATACTTTCGATTTCATTGACATTGATCTGCGAAAGTTGTTCATATGTATATTCGATATCATCAACAATAATCAAGGGCTGGTTTCCTTCTGGATTCAATGAACTGACACCGCGGATATAAAAATCTGAAGCATCTTTACCGGGTTGTCCGGAACGCTGTACCGAAACAAATCCCGGTAATCTTCCAGCCAATGCATTCTGTACGCTCGAAGTTGGCACCTGACGGATATCCGCCCCTTTTATTGAACTGACTGCACCTGTACTTGTAAGTTTTTTGGTCGTACCAAACCCCACCACCACCACCTCATCAATATCCTGGCTACTTGATTGCATAATCACTTCGATATTTTCCCCCTGCTTTACATCACGTTGCTGGGTATTATATCCTATACTTGTAAATACCAAGACCTTAGTACCACGTAAGGCCAATTTAAATCGTCCATTTTGATCTGTTTGTGTGGCTCCACCGCCTTTCTCCTGCACTGATACCCCCAACAAGGGACCCGAACTATTTTTGACAATACCATTCACCATGGATTGCGCCAATAGTATAAATGGCGTCAAAACCATTATTGTTAACAGATATATGCTCTTTTTCATCCGTTTATATTTATTTATTCATGATTAAAGCCATTCACACTGCCCGCTTCGGTTTGCGTAAATAGGCTAATTACCAGCCGGGATTTTGTACCATTTTTGGGTTTTTGATCACTTCCGAGAATGGAATTGGAGCCAGATACATTTTTGCCTCAAATGTCATTTTCAGTATAGGAACTGTTTGCCTGATCATCCCGGTTCCCGTTTGATAAATGACGGTGGCATGAAGCTCCTTGTTAAATTCCTCTTCCGCTATTTTCCATCGTCGGACATCATAAAAGCGATGCTCTTCAAAAGCCAGTTCTTTTCTCCGTTCGAGATGGATCAGCTTCCGCATTTCTGCTTTGGACAATGCTTCAGGAAGCAGATAGGGATTTAATCCTGCCCGTTGTCGTATTTGTTCAACAGCACGATAGACATTGACATCAGGTCTGTCGAGACGTTCATTTCGTGCCTCAGCATAATTCAACAATATTTCAGCATAACGGAATAAGATAAAGTCATGGTTTACATTACTATAATTTGCCAGGGATTCAAAATTCCCCATAAACTTACGGAGGTAATAGCCCGTTTTTGTTTGCTGTTTGGATCCGCCCGGTTTATCGGATCCCCCCTCAGAGGTTTGTACAGCCCGATTTAACCAAGGTGCCCCATTATAAAAAACTGTTGCGTAGAAGCGGCTGTCCCGTCCAGCATAAGGATCATTTGGATCATAGCCAGAATTTTCGTCCGTAATTTTCATTCCGTTGCTCATTCCAAAGGCGTCTACAAGTTCTTGGGTGGGACTAGTTCGGCCATTGTTTACCCCGTTGGCATAGCCCACGGGACCATTGTTGTTTTCAAAGCTGGTGTTATTGCCACCTTGCTTGGCAAAGATCCGTTCATTGTTGCGTGTGATAAAGACATCTTTAAACAGGGGTTCAAGTTTAAAAAGATTGAGGTCCATCAGATCTTTGGCCGCATTCTCTGCCAACTGCCACCGCGCAGCTGCATATGCGGTATACCCGGAGAGATCATTCTGCCCATCGATATTTCCACCGTTGAACAATGGACTGGCCGCATATAGGAGCACACGGGATTTTAATGCCATGGCAGCAGCCTTGGTCGGCCTTCCATAAAAAGCAAGATTAAATGGATCTACACGTAGGCTATCTTTTATTGCATCACATTCTCCTACGATATAGTTGACACATTCTTCGAAACTTGCCCGGGGCAACTCAATATCATCGTTCAGCTGGTATACCTTATCGCCCATCAGCGGCACTCCGCCATACCGTTTGACCAATTCAAAATAAAATAAGGCACGCATAAATTTTGCTTCTGCTTTCCATACCCGCGGCATGGGCGTACCATTTTCGAGTTGTCCCTTTACCGGTACACGATCGATATTCTGGATAAAAATGCTGGTCTTTCGAATCCCCTGATACCAAGATGCCCAAAGGTTGTCCTGATAATTATCCGAAGTATAAGAACCTGTTGCCAACTGCTGTACCGATGTGTTGGTCGGATTGGAGGAAACAGCATCATCCGTGGCTGCGTCCAGGAAATCTCCACCGACCCGATTCCCTAGGCTGGGCAGATAACGGTAGCAATCGGTCAGAAACCGGTTTGCATTTACACCGGCCGAATCCCGTCGGTCAAACACCTGGTCCAGTGTCTGCAGTTCGATAGGCTCTTCCTCTAGGTCGCTTTTACAGGAGAAGATCCCGATCGCAACTCCGACTACGAGCAACCATTTTAGCTGATCATATTTCATACGAATAATTGGTAATTTAAAGGCCATCCGGAAGCCCCGGTCTACTTTGGACACAAGTTTCATTTCAGACGATCTGCATGATACTTCTTGCTCCTCAGCATGTATGTGGTTTGAATAGGAATATTTCATCATTGTCGATTTCTAAGGTTTATAATTTCACGTTTACACCAAAACTTATGATCCGCTGCGCTGGATAAGCTGTACCTGATGAGATTTCAGGATCCAAACGTCCATAGGGGGTAAAAGTGAACAGGTTTTGCGCGTTTGCAAAGATGCGTACCGAGGATAGCTTCGCTCGCTTTGTCCAATTGAAGGGCAGTGTATAGCCGACATCCAGGTTCCTTACCCTAAGATATTCCCCCGAGCGGGTCCAGTAGCTCGAAATATTTTGTGTATTGGTCGGATCGGGTCCCAGCGTCAGCCTTGGATAAGTTGCCGCAGTACCGGTCTCCGGTGTCCAACGTCCCAGCATATAATCAAATCCCTGTCCGTCGCCAGTATTCCCAAAGGAATAATCCGTTTGTTGGTAACTACGGTTTAATACCCCCTGAAGCAATACACTGAAATCAAAGCCTGCGACATTGAATCCTAAGGTAGTACCAAAATATACGAGTGGTTTTGTATTGCCAATGGCCGTTTGATCGTACTGGTTGATAATACCGTCTCCATTCAGGTCCACCAGTTTGACATCACCAGGATACACCTTATTTCCCGATAGCAAAGGTGCATTATCGGCTTCTTCCTGCGTCTGGATTAGCCCATCCGCACGGTAACCAAATGTCTGGCCTACGGGCATCCCCGTGCGCCTGTTCCAATTATATTGCTGAAAGACCTCGTTCATATACAGCACTTGGGTCTTCATCCGAGAGGCATTAGCGGTAATGAAATAGTTAAACTCACCGAAATTATTTTGATAGGTCAAACTGATTTCCTGCCCTTCATATCGGTTTTTACCAATATTTTCATTCGGATATCCAATACCGATCAAGTCAATGGTCGATCCACGCTGTTGCAATAGGTCAAAATAAGTATCTCTAAAATAGTCGGCTGTCAATTTCAGTGTCGAATGCCAGAATGCAGCATCCAAACCGATGTTAAATTTATTTCCCTTTTCCCAGGTTCCTTCAATGTTGGCAAGCCCTTTTTCGATCAAGCTATTGGTGTAAGCATATTCTGAGCCGAAATCATAGCCGTTCGCTCCGTCTTGTCCATAAGAAGCTCGCCAGCTGTAATAACCTAGGGCGGCTTCGTTGGTATTTCCCGTCCGCCCAAATGTAGCGCGCCATTTCAGTTGAGAAAGCCAATCCGCTTTTTCCTTCAGAAAGTCTTCCTGCATCATATCCCAGCCCAACCCAAAAGCATAAAACAGGCCATATTGGTTTCCCGGCATAAAACGATTGAATCCTGAATAGTTTAAGGCTACTTCAGCAAAGTACTTATCCTGATAGGCATAGTTTGCTGTCGCCGCAAAGTTGGTGTAGATCGCAGGTAAGTCAAACTGATAATTGGCCGTTTGCCTATCCATAAACAGTTTGGCTCCGACACGATGTTTCTCACTCACTTGTTTATCATACCCCAGTGCTCCCTGGAAATAGAAAAAATTTGCTGTCGACGTGGTCGCAAATGAATTAGGCTGGTCGGCTATCGTTCCATACCGTACATACACGAGTTCTTTTTGCTCGTTATAGCTTAAGTCATACACCGGCTGTTGGCGATTGCGGTCAATGAGGCTCGACGAGGTTGATGAAACATTTAGCTTACCCTTTGCGTACAGTCCGGGAACAAATTTGTCAAGCTTGTAATTAAAATCCAGATTAGCCAGCAGGTCCCTCGTATTGTCCAACTGATAACCCGATCCCGTAGTAAGCTGGTACAAATTGCTCCGGTACACGGAGGAACCACCATAAGATTGGTCGGGATTAAAAATTGGATACGCGTTGTTCGGTGTATTGTACAAACTCGATAGGATCGTTCCTGTTTTTGCCCCCGGCTGTCTGCCATCCTGTATTTTTCCAAAAAACTGCAGTCCAATTGTTAAGTCATCAGTTACATCCACATCAATGGCACTATTGATGAGATAACGTTTATTCTGTACATTGGTCTCATAGTCAAATTTATCATCCGATTTAAATAGACCAGATTGGTTCAGGTAGCTTAGCGAAAGCGCATAACGTGCATTTTTGATTCCGCCCTTCACACCCAGGTTATATTTGGTGATCGGGTTATTGTCCCGCACGACAGCATCATACCAATTGACATCAGGGAAAAACAATGGATCGGATCCATCTCTAAAGGCCTTAAAATCGTCCGAACCATACACAGGTTGGCGCCCTGCATTGAGCAATGCTTCGTTATAGAGATAGGCATACTGATAGGCGTTCAACGGCTGTGGCATTTTAAGCGATTGCTGGATACCTGTTTGTGCTGTAAAGCTGATCCTTGGTGGTCCTGCCTGTCCTTTTTTCGTCGTTACCTGCAATATCCCTCTGGAACTCCGTTGTCCCAATAAAATGCTGGACAGCGCATCTTTGAGAACGGTCACCGATTCGATGTTTTCGGGATCTATGGAATAGATATCCCGCTGTACACCGTCGATCATAGTCACCGGACTTTGCCCCCTTAGGTTAAAGCCAATTTCAGTATTGTCACCGATGCTGGAACGATATTTCACGGCATCCGAAGGAAGAGATCCCGCCAGATCATTAGCGGTGATTGCTGTCATGCTCGGTGACCTAAACCCGCTGACTTCCTGGGTAAAAAGACCGGGCATGCGGCCTGTGAGCGCATTCAAATACAAGGGTGTTGGCACATCTTTGATCTGACTGTTGTAGACTACCGAAACGGCTCCCAGGAGCTCCGAACTTTTCTTTTTGTCATAGCCAATATGCAAGGAGTCTGCGCGCTGGAGTACGGCCGGCACCAGCGACACCGATTTTTCGGCGCCTCCCTTTATCCTCTTTCTATAATATCCCGGATATTCCACCCATAAGACTTCATGCGTAACATGGCCTGTCAGGGATAAATCTCCATTTTCATCGGTCTCGCCGATAAGCTGCCGCTGGGCATCAAAGACTTTGGCACCCGAGATTGGCTTACCATATTCATCCAGAATTTTCGGAAATTTCCCTATCGCCCCCTCTGCGTAGCCCAAGACAGTCTCGCGGAGTCGTGGATACCAGCTGGCCTGTACGGTCTGCTTGTCGGCAATAACCAACAGCGCACCGACAACACTTAATTTTATATAATGATTAAACATTTGTCTTTCGTTTATTAGGTTATCAATCACAGCGGAAGGTATATTTAAAAGGCGCATCCGTATTACCATAGCCGACACTTTTAGTTCCCGTAACGTCCGAATAGAAGTATTCCAGTCGGGCGATGTGCACATCTTTGTCGAGTTTAAAAAACCCACGTGGCCAAATATCAATGCGGTATTTCTTGCCACCGATGTCCGACAATTTGGTATCCGCTGTCTGCTTCTTGATTTCGGCAATCAGTTTTCCCGACGCATCCATCGCCTTAACATGTAGATATATGGCCGCCTCCTGATCCAATACCGTATTGGTAACCCCAGCATCAAAAGTCAAGGTGATAATATCATTGTCCAGACTTTTGACCGGTTGTACCGTACCCAGCTGTGGGTTGATAAAATCGATCAGATCGCCCTCACCATCAGTTACTTCAAAAGCATTTGAGAACGTAAACTTTTTATAATCGGTATCCTCGGGGCGAAGATTTTCGATGGAAGAACCGATGTAGAATCCCAAAGACAGCAACATATTTTCGGCTCCAACGTTACATTCGGCCTTCACCGTAAAATCGATATCTTCGTTATTGACAAAGGAATAGGCCTGTGTACTTCTAAAAACAATCCATTCCATATCATCCACCAGATTGGGCCCTATACCGAACATTTTTTTGGCGGCCTGATGCCAGCTCAGTCCCGATACAGGTTCGAGTTCGCTGTCCGGAATAATACGCATGGTGCCGTTTCCTTTTGGACTGGTAAAGGACATCGTCAGGTTTTTGCGTGCATTCCATCCCTTGGGCACCATGATCCCCGCTAGCAGCTGGGTGCTATAATTACCTCCACCCTGGATACGGGGCTCGGCCCCGCACTTCATGGTGAACGTCACCCTTTCATTTGCTTTTGCAGATTTTGGCACCACTACTGAGATTGCCTTAAGACCACATTGGGCTAAAAATAGGGCTAAAAAGAAGCCCATTGCCCAGTAGATATATGTTGAATAATGTGTGTTCTTTTTCATATGTAAATAATTTGTTCTTTAAAGGCCATATGGAATATCCAGATATTTCATATTCCACCGTTCAAACGTTCACAATCATATTGATACGTGTTGCTGCTACAACCCAGGCTCGTGACTAAACTGAGCTGACGTTTGCCCTTGACCACAGGAAATTGGAATTTGAGGACAATGTCCGCTTTGCCTTCTGCTGGACTAAGCACAACACTAAACGGATATTGTGGGTCGTCCAAACGGTACTTTCCTGAGCCGCTGACCACAAAAGGTAGATTATCAGCTATAGTATAGGTTCCATCGGCATTGAAATCGATCTTAAAATTGTCCAATGTTAAACGCTTACTCAGGTCTTCCCCGTTTCGGGTCAGCTGAGTTACTTGCCATTTTCCGGTAATATCTTTTTCGGCCTCTTCGGTGGGGATATTGCCCAGCTCATCCTTACAGGAATTTATTGCCCAACATAGGGCCAGCATCAAGGGCCATGAGAGTATCTTGTATATTTTCATCCGTTTAGTTTTTTTAATATCCGGGATTTTGAATCAAGTCTAAGGACTTCGCTACTTCAGATTGCGGGATGGGCCAGAGGTACATCCGTTTGTCAAAGACACGTTTTCGTACGTTGATGGTATTGTAGGTTGTTCCCGCTGTTGTACGGACGGGTTCAGTCCCATGCAGCTGTTTGTTTTCCAATGATTCAGCCAATTTCCAACGGCGTACGTCAAAAAAACGATGTCCTTCAAAGGCCAGTTCTTTTTGTCGCTCATTCCGGATTATCTCACGCATGGCGTCCTTGTTTAGGCCAGCCGGCAATACAAAAGGATCCAATCCTGCCCTTTCTCGGATGGCTTCCACGGCCGCATAGACCTTCTGATCTGGGATTCCGAGCGATTCGTTGCGTGCTTCAGCATAGTTCAACAAAATTTCCGCATATCGGATAATCGGCAGACAGCGCGGCGTATAGGTATTAAACCAATCCGCCGCTACATCCCGATTGACCATCTTATAGGTATAATACCCCGTGGGCGTGCCACGGTAAATGGCATCCTGCCCCGAAGTCACATTGTTTGGATTGGTCTTATCGATATAGATATTGACCGGCCTCCGGGCCAATCCATCCCGGTGGAAGACCATAGACTGATCCCTGGTTACGGTATTCGCTAAGCGGGGATCGCGGTTTTTATAGGGGTTTTTCGGATCGTATCCAGCATTGGGATCGTTAATAGGCAAACCATTACGCATCCCAAAAGCATCTACCGTTTCCAGATACGGATAAGCGCCGGGGTTGCTTACGCCAAAAGTGGGCGGATTCCAGATACCTTCAAGATCCCGGTTGGAATCTTGCATTCTGGCGAGTATATATTCTGAGTTTTTGCGCAATTGAAACAGCTGATAGAAGCCAAACCCAGGTTCGGGATCGTTATTGACATACAAACTGTAATGTCCCGATTCAATGACCTGCGCTGCTGCCGCTTCGGCCCGCTGCCAGCGTGTTTCATCCACAACGGGATAGGCAACAACATCCTTCAAGGCTCCCGCTGTTGTCACTGGGTTGCCATTGAATAGCGGGCTCGCAGCATAAAGCAGTAAGCGAGATTTCAACCCATAACAGGCTGCTTTACTGATACGTCCATAGTCTTCGCCAGCATGTTCCCATGGGAGATCCTGCGCGGCAGCATCGCATTCAGCTGCAATATAGCTCACACACTCATCGAAAGTATTACGCTTAGCTGGGATAACATCACTTGCTGCGTAAACACTATCTCCCATCAGTGGCACACCACCATAATGTTCCAATAAAATAAAGTAATAATAAGCTCTTAAAAACCGGGTCTCGGCTTTTACCCGCACCTTAATAGTCGTACCAAAGCGTGCCCTATGCAGGTTTTTAAGCATAATATTTGCCCTACGAATATTCGTATAGGGTGTTACCCAGGCATCATTGGTGATAATATTGGAGTTGACAGTACCCGTGGCAAACTGGATAAAGGTATTGATACTGCCGAGTCCAGCGCCTTCCGCTTCATCTGTACTGGCATCAAGCCCACCCCCACCAAAGCGCTTGGGCCAAGTCGCAAACCCGATATCACCATATATTCCCGACAGGAAGTTAATGGTATAGGTACTATCCGAAAAGACGACCTCTTCATTCAGGTCTGATGATTGCGTCTGATCTAAAAATCCCTGTTTACTACAAGCCGTACAGGCCAGGAAGGCCAGTGCGCAAAATGTCAATTGGCTTTTGTTCATAATTTTTTGTAAAACAGTAAAATAATTGGTTATGCTATCATGATGTCAGCAAGCCTAGCCCGCTGGCATTAATTTTTTCAAAAGATCTAATCGATCGAACTCAGGGAAAATGGCCTCGAAGCCGTAGAAATTCCCCTTTCATAATTGGGTTTATCGCCCATGACAAAATGAAGCTCGCCCCCTTTCAGCAGATCTTCATAACGAATAAAATTTTTGTCGTAGGCTGCTCCATTGAGTGTAGCTGATTGAATATAGACATGTTCCAGACTATTGTTATCCGCCTTGATGGTAAATGTTTTCCCATTATCGAGACTGATGGTCACTTTTTTGAATACTGGACTCCCAAACACATATTCATCGGTTCCGGGACAGACGCTATAAATCCCCATCGCACTCAGAACATACCAGGAAGACATCTGCCCTTGGTCCTCATCGCCGGGATACCCCTTTTCCGTCGCATTATAAAGGCGCGATGTCACCATACGAGCATATTTTTGTGCTTTCCAGGGTTGACCGCTGAAATTATACAGATACGGGACGTGCTGTGTCGGCTGGTTGCCATGCGCATACTGCCCCATTTTTGACAACAACATTTCACGCATTTCATGGATTTCCTGCTTATAGCTACCGTAGTTGACACGTTGCTCCATGGTGAAGAACGTATCCAGTTTTGCATTAAACTTATCCACCCCACCGATCAGGTTGATCAAGCCATTCACATCGTGCATCACCGACCAGGTATATTGCCAGGCATTTGCTTCGGTAAAAGGGCCACCCCATTCTACAGGATCAAAGGGTTCACGCCATTGCCCATTGTCCAGTCGGCCACGCATAAAGTTTACGGCAGGATCAAATACATTCCTATAGTTATACATCTGTCGAGCAAAGATATTTTCATAGAATTTGTTGCCCGTGACCTTTGCCAACTGATAACCACAGAAGTCATCGTAGGCATATTCCAATGTCTTTGCCGTACTTTCGTGAATATCTCCATCAGGAACATACCCTTTGGTAAAATACGCCTTCCACCCTTCGCGCCCATTTGATCCACCCCACATTCCCTTATTGGTTGCTTCATGATAATAGGCAGCCAGAGCACTGTCCGCATCGAAGGTTCGGATCCCCTTCATCCAGGCATCCGTCAATAGCGAGATCGCATGGTTGCCGATCATCACGCCGGACATCCCAGGATTGGACCAGGTCGGAAAAAATCCGGCCTGTTTTTGTGCATCCAACAAGGACTGCATATAACGCCCCTGCATCGCTGGATGCAAGAGATTGCTCAGGGGGAATTGCCCACGAAAGGTATCCCAAAAACCATTATCCGTAAACATGTACCCTTTATGAATCTTGCCATCATAAGGGCTGAAATAATGGGGGTTTCCCTCCTTATCCATTTCATAAAACTTACGTGAAAATAAGTTGGCCCTGAACATACAGGAATAGAATGTTGCCATCTCAGCCTCTGTCCCCCCTTCTACCCTTACTCGATTCAGCAATGTATTCCAAACATCAAAAGCTTTCTTTTTACTTACCTCAAAAGTATTGTTTCCACCCAGTTCGCGTTGAAAATTAAGATCTGCCTGCTGCGGGCTGATATAGGATGACGCAATCTTCACTTCCACTTTTGCCCCAGGGCGGAATTCCAGATAGCCACCTTTACCTTTCCCAGCATCATAGTGCTGTCCCGCCTGAATGGTGCCCTCCACATTTTCCCATGTACCATGAGCTTTAAAATCCTGATCGAAGGTCAGCACAAAATAATTTTTCATATGTTCAGGCACAAAACGCCCATTATGCACATACCCCACAATCTTGCGTTCTTCGGGTATAATCTTGATCTCGCTATCGCCCAAAAAGCCATCCAATACCAAGAATGCTTTTTCCTTTTTCGGGAAACTAAAGCGCATATGCGCCCCTCTTTCCACCGGACTCAGTTCCGCCTTGATGCCGTTGTCAAAATTGACGGCATAATAATGCGGTTTGGCGATTTCATTTTCATGCTTAAAGGATAGCCCCCGGCGCTCCTCATTGACCTCTAGCTTTCCAATGCCCGGCATCAACGAAAAGACCATATAATCCCCCATCCAAGGACTACATTGGTGAACCTGTTGAAATCCACGTATGCGATTTGCTTTGTATTGATATTTCCAACCATCTCCATTTTTGCCCGTTTGTGCTGAAAAGAAATGCACCGCAAAAGGCAACCCCACTGTTGGGTAGGTGTTTCCAAAGGACAGACTCCATTCAGAATCCGTTCCCTGGAGCGTATTTACGTACTTTACCAGGTCCACCTGCTGCGCTCGCGCCTGACTTAGCATCGCAAAAATCACTATCAGATAAATACATAATCTTCGTTTCATAATTACAGCTATTTAAATGTGTATCATCTTTAAAAAATGTTCTTTAATTTCAATGTTTCTTTTTCGGCATGACCATATTGCTTCCATAGCAGCTTCGCATTCTTCAGTTGCTGTGCATAAGATTCCGTAAGCCGAACAAACTTTTCCTCGCCCGGCATCAGCGTAAAATAATTATCCGAAATCATGAGCGGCAAAATCCGTTCATTTGTTCCCGCATCGACAAGGCGCAAACGATTACCAAATGATACCGTCTTTCCACGGTTAACGATCCGGAGTACAATTCCGTCGGTACCCGCTTCTTTTTTATAGTCAAATTCAAGCTTGGCCTTCGGTAAGTTAGTTAGGCTGGTATAATCCAGCTCTTTTCGACCATTTCGCCAATAGAAATTTTCAGACAGCAAAGTGCCCTTTCTATCTTTCAGGGTAAGTTTGATGAAGTGTAGATCGGACAAGGCTGTAGCTCCTCGTTCGCCATCAAAATTTAGTCGGAAGACCTCCATCGCCACATTTGACTGTACGCTAGCGCAGGTTTGCAGACCATATTTTTTGATCTCTTTGCCACTCATATCAAAGACCTGCGCCGAAATCCATACCGAATCAAGGCTATTTAAGCTTGTATTGATGACCTTGACGCTGTTGTTGGATGCATTCCATTGTATATGTACCGGCTCACAGGCCTTTTTCGCTCCCCAATAGGCGCCCGTTGCATCGTAATAGTAATCATACGTCTGCCATACAAATGAAGGGTAGGCCGATTGGCTCATCCAGATCAGCATACCTGCTGCATCCTCCCATAGCTTGTCATTCCAGGCTTCATACATGCCCTTCATCACTTCCAGGTTAAGGTATTGCGCCTTTTCAGCAAATGCAGCTAAATTCATCGATTCGCCATACTGTTTATTGACCGCATCTTTATACTGTATCGGACTGGCATTAGCAGCTTCCTTACCAAAAAAATGCCTGTTCCACACATTGTCGTCCTCCGATTTGAGCTGTTCGTCCGTAGGCAATGGCCAGAGCTTGTCCTTTGGGATAAACTTCACGATACTCTCATAGTTGGGGAAAGTAGCCGTTCCGATTTCCGTACGTAGACCATAGCCGTATTCGCTGCTATAAGGGTAAGGCGGATCGTTCCAGGCCAGGTTACTTCCTGAAGTTTCAAAATGGTGCCGTGGCGACTGGTTGCCCCACCATCCACTTCCCGAAAGCCCATCCTGATTGGAACTGGACTTATACAGCCGGTCATTGTGGTCTTCCGATGCCACAATAGCACGCAGATAATTATCGAGTTCGGGTTTCGGACGAGTTTCATTGGCGCCGCACCAGATCGCGATGCTGGCATGATTTCGCAACCGTTTTACTTTATCGAGTGCATTTGCTTTAAAGTCATCATCATTCGCGACATCGTTATACGCCACATAGAGCCAAAAATCGTCCCATACCATCATCCCATAGCGATCGCAATAATCATAGAAAGCATCGTCCGTGATCGAGCCTGTCCACAGGCGGATCATGTTATAGTTCATATCCTTATGCAACTTGATCTTGACACCATACTCTTCCCCTTGGCAGCGGAGCAAGTATTCGCTCATTCCCCAATTCCCACCTTTGAGATAGATCTTTTTTCCGTTGATATAGAAATTCAGCACCGGCCATCCCGCTTTATTGCGCACATAATGGTACTCATATTTACGGATACCAAACTGGAACTCCTTCTGATCCGAAATCTCATCAGCAATTTTGACGGTAAGTGCACAACGATATAAATTCGGCTCCCCATAACCATTTGGCCACCATAGTAGCGGTTGTTTGATGAGAAATTCCTTTACCTCATTGCGGGTGATATATACCTTTTGGGTGCTGTTTGCAGCGACCTTCACTTTTTTAGAAAATCGGATATCCCCAGGCATAACGATTCCTTCGAGCGTTATTTCTTTAGCCTGATCACTTACATTTTTTAGATCGGTCGAAAAGTCCAGGTAGGCAAACTCATTACTTTCCAGGTCGGACCGCATCCAGGGATCTTCCATACTGACATCACCTGTAAAACGTAGCGATACATTGCCGGTAATCCCGGCCAAGCGTCCCGGCACATAAGGCATCCAGTCCCAGCCAGCTGCAGCCAAGTATGTGGGGCTTGCCGTTACACCAAAAGGTTCTTTTGCTGTACGTGTTTTTTTCTGGTCGGCATCGGTAATCAACACCGCGATTGCATTGTCCTGTCCCTCGCGCACGAGATCCGTAATATCAAATTTGCTGCGAAACATATGGCCACTGACATCTTTGGTAGAGCCAGCTACGCCCGATAGTTTCACTCCGTTGCAGAAGAAATCAGCATAACGGTTGGTATTGTCAAAATGGATCCACACACGTTGTCCCTTTCTAAAGTCTTCAGGCAGGCGAAAGGAGGTACGGTACCAAAACGGACAGTTGAATAACTGTTCATCTACGCGGTAGATGTTGTCTGAAAAATTGGGATCTGGTACCAGTCCTTGATCCACATAAGCTGTGAAGACGACCCCCGGAACAATACCGCGCACAGGGTCTTTCATCCGAAAATTGGGTTGTGCTATTTCCTGCCCCGAATAAGGCAGATCCGACTGGGGCTTTACTTCCCAACGAATCGCTGGATTATCACTGTTGAGCGAAATCTCGTGCACTTGACCATAGCCTACAAATGCGAGCTGCAAGAATAGCAGCATATATAGCAGTCTTTTTTTCATTCGATCCCCCAGTCTTTGTTTGGATTAGGCCCCATATAGAGTTCCAAAGTGGCCCCGGCCACCATATCTTTAAAGTCAATGTAATTTTTAGCATAGGGCTTTCCGTTTAGCGTTGCGCGCTGGATGTAAATATTATCAGCTGAATTATCGTGTGCAACAATGCGAAAGGTCTTGCCTGAGAAATAATTCGGATCCAGCTTAAAGGTCAGTTCCTGGAATAAGGGGCTTGTTATTTCAAACCGTGTTGACCCCGGACAAGAGGGATGTATCCCCGATGCGGCCAGCACGTACCAGGCCGACATTTGTCCGACGTCCTCATTTCCAACGATCCCCTCTACGGCATTACGATACGCTTTATCGCAGATGTAACGGGTCCATTTTTGGGTTAAGTAAGCCGCATCCAGATGATTGAACAAAAACGGAACTAAATGCACGGGCTCATTGGCATGATTATAATAATCGTTCCAGCGCATATTTTCAGGTGTTTTCTCAAAAAAATCCGTTAGATCAGCTAAGGTCTTTTCTTTACCGCCCATCAACTGGATCATGCCGGGAATATCATGTGGCACAAACCAGCCTTGCTGGTATGGATTACTTTCAATCGTACCATACCATTCTTTGGTTCGGGCATTTTCGGGCCAATCTTCCCATGAACCATCATTTTTCCTTGGTCTGAACCAGCCTTTTTCCGGATCGAATATCTTCCGATAAGCTTGACTTTTGGCCAAATAAGCTTGTTCTGTTTCCGTCTTGTTCAATCCTTTTGCCAGTTGTGCTATGCACCAGTCGGTATATCCATACTCCAGCGTATTCGAGATGCTTAAAGCTCCGGGGCTGTAACCTAAAGAATCATTGCCAAATCTTTTGGATGTATTGATTGCATAGGTTAATGCCTTGGATGCATCATAATTACGTATTCCTTTCGCATGGGCATCCGCCAATACGGATAGCGCAGGGTTACCGATCATGCAGCCTGAATACGCATTTAATAATTCCCAGCGTTCAAAATAACCCTTTCCAGATTCATCAGCCAGACTGATCAATGAATTGAGCTCATCATTTACTAGGCTGGGGTTAATCACTGTTTGCAACGGAAATTGCGAACGGAAGACATCCCAACCGCTAAAAATTGTCCGTTTTGTAAAGCTTTCATTATGGTGTATTCTGTTGTCACCACCCGTATAACGTCCGTCCACATCCGTAAAAGTGCGCGGATCAATCATGGTATGATACAATGCTGTGTAAAAGATCGTTTTCTGATCCTCTGAACCACCATTGACAGCGATCTTTGACAACTGTGTATTCCACATTTCTCTCGCTTCCTGACGGACATGATCGAAATTCTTGCCTGCTATTTCTTTTTTAAAATTATTTTCTGCTCCCTGCATATCAACGAATGAAATCCCGACCTGTAGATTGACCTGCTCGCCCTGTCGGGTTTCAAATTCGGAGAACACGCCAAGGTGTTTGCCTTCCATTTCGTTTTTTCCGGGCCATACCTTCGCTTCAGCTATCCGATTTTGGTAGGGTATGGATTGTACATCGTCACGCTTACGCGTCCATTTGTCGGGGATTTCTGCAGACCAGATACCATATTTTTTTAAGGGTTTATCAAAGCGTGCATAAAAGTAAACGGTATAATCTGCCTTACCTTCGCCATCGCCCCAGCCCCCACCTTCTGGCGTACAACGCATCCATCCTTGGATACTATAGTCGTCGACTTTCCGGACATATTGCTGTATCGCTGTGCCGCCGACGCGACGCGCCAAATCAATCTGGATACGTGATTCCTTGCTTTGCGGAAAGGTAAAACGAAGCATACCGCTATGTGCGGCAGCGGTAGCTTCCACGCGGATGTGATACCGTTCAAGATCAACCGCATAATATCCAGCCTGAGCAACCTCACTGGACTTGTTGTAGGGAGACCGATAACCGGTCAAGGTACCATCCTCCTTACCCGCGATGGTATGCAACCTACCTGTGGTAGGCATCACCAGAAAATTTCCAAGATCGCCGTACCAGCCTACTCCACTCATCTGCGTGAAAGCAAAACCTTCCATACTGCGATGCTCGTAACTATACCCTGGGCTGTTATCACCGCCTGTAATCGTGTTAGGGCTCACCTGCACCATGCCATAGGGTGTTGTTGCCCCCGGAAAAGTCTTTCCTAGACCATGATACGTGCCTGCGGCACCCACACTTGTACTGGCCCCAATAAATGGATTGACATAGTCTGCTGGACTGTGAACAGGATGATATCGGCGACTAGCACACGATGTCGAAGACAGGATCAGCGCGATAACAAAACAAGATAGCAGTCCATATATTTTATTCATATTGATTTATCGTTTTTTAGGTTCTATTTATTAATCTGAAAGGTTCTGATTCCGAATTTTGGCAGCTGCACCACAAAAGCCTTCCTCTTGTCATCCACCCTACTCAGGGGAATATTCCCCTTTTGCTCACCATTTAGCAGAACTTCCTGCAGCGAAGCCGCAGGAGAGTTTATGGCGACAGATGATGCGGCCTGTTTATTGCCCGTATTAAAGAGGCGTAAGCTAAGCCGTCCCTGATCCAACAGCAAGGCCGAGATTTCCAGGTCATTATCCGAGATTGTGATCAGCTGACGATCGCTAAGTTCCAAATGGGGATGATAGCATGCCAGCAAGGGTTCGTTCCAGGCATTGCTTCGGTCTGCGATACGCGCTGTATTCCAGTTTTTTTCATGTGGTATCAATGCATAGCACATGTGTAATGGTTCAGTGATCTTATAATCCATCCCCCACAATCCCAAACCCGAGTATTGTGCCGTCAGACTCAATGGATACGCTTTACCATGGACGTATGATCCCGTATGGTCAGTCAGGACGGCGAGTCCATATTGGCTATTTTCATCATATAGATCTACCCAGTTCAACACAACGTTGTTCTTAATCTGATCCCACTGGCCAAAAAAGGTATCCTCTAAGCTACTTTCCGTGACGTCAAAAGGTGCATTTTTGGCTATTTTCCCCTGTTTTAACGTTGAAGGAAACATGACTTTCAACTTATAGCGATCGTCCGTAAAAGCACGTCTGTTATCAGTCCATTTCTTTTGTTGCTTATATTCACCGATTCCCACATTGCCTTTCCAATCGATGGTCAGGTCCATATCGATGCGTTGCTGCCCTGCCACCAAAGACAGCAACTGAACAAAAGGATGCCCATTGATACTCCCTTTTACCTGCACCGTTGTTTTCAGCCCATCATCCTGTACGATAGTAAACGCTACAGGGCTTTCCTTGGAAGAATAAAATTTCTCCTCCTCATAAAAATGCCCTGCGATTTCTCCCATCCGATATCCCCCGTCTTGTGCAGCGAATTCCTTATGATTTGCATATTTGGCAATCAGACTCTTGATTGTTCCACCCTGCTTTTTGCCCAGCACAATCTTGTACAATTCATTTTCGAGAATACAATTGCCTTCGGTATCAAAGCGGACGATTTTTCGCCGCCCACCCGATTTAGATTGTCCCGCCTTAATGGGTCGAGCGGGCTTAAGCTGATATGTAGCATAGCCAAAGCCATTCACCTCTGCTTCAAATTCCACCACCTTACCGCGATCCGTTTGGTAGCAATGAGCGGGCAGTACCTGCTGTTTTCCAGTCCACACAGTGGCATCATCCATATGCTTTGGCAAGAAAACCTGTACCCATTCCTTTCGGTGCCGGGCTAGCGTATTATAAACCCGGATATAGCCCAATTCCGAAATGGTACTCCGCGTGGAAGTGGCATAAGAAGCATTTGCCTGCTGGATCAATTGATCCGCAATGTTCAAGGTATTGTTGGTCCACTTCTCGATCGCCTGCGCCCAAGTCTGGTCCTGATGCAACTTATTGTAAGGCACAATCCAGGAGTCGTGGTGCTGGGCCATCATCAACGTTCGCCAAGCTTCATCAAGGCGTTTACTATCTGGTACAAAACCATGATCCATAAAAGCCATGGCACCGATTTTTTCAGCTTGCAGTATCCTGTTTTCCGCTTGGCGCACCTGTTGTGCAATGCGTTGCAGCACTTGGCTACCCCACATTAAGTTAACCAAAATGTCCTCCTGTCCCATTTTCCAGCTGGGCACAGCTCGTCCAGCCGGGACCGACCGAAAATATTCCGTCCAGGTGGTGTAACGCACCTTATTTTTCACCTGTTCGCCCGTTCCCATCCACGGACCATTTTTCCATCCGGCATCCTGATAGCACATACCGACAGGATTCATAATTCCAGCTTCATAACAACTCTTCCAATAGTCTATTGTATTGGCCCAGGCCGTAGTCTGCCAGGTGGAGTTTTTTTCAAAAGCCTCGTTTGCATAACGGGGTACCGTAAGGATTGCCGTACCATCAGGCCCTTCCCAATTCAGAAATTGACCACCATATGCCCTGATGTAGCCTCCCCAGCAGGTATTTGGAGATTTAAGTACCGCATACTGAAATCCGAATTGCCGAAGGATCTGGGGTAGACTGCTTGTAAAACAAGGCTCTTCCACCGCATAAGTTGTAAAGTTGATTTCTGGAAAATGCGAGTGATATTTAGCCATACCATAAGCAAATTGGCGAATAATACTTTCACCAGAGATATTATACAGATAAGGTTGCGCATAGGTCGGATTTGTGAAATCCAGACGTGGATCCTTCGCCCATTCCTTCATGCGTGTATAGCCAGCAGGATCCTTAACTTTGACCGTATCCCAGGTCTCCGGTTCGATCTCAAGTCCAATTCGCCAGCTTGGTGACGCTTCCAGATGGTCGAGCATAAATGTCGTTACCCAAAATGGGTAGTGTCCGTAAACCCCGCCGTGATAACCATCGACAAAATAAGCTTGCTGTTGTCCCTTTAGTCCAGCTGCTGACACCAACACAATGAGCAAAATAACTGCTATTTTTTTCAACCCGGTCATGCCATTATTTTTTCAGCTGTACCAGACGCACAGAACGCTTAACAGGTTGATTTACTTCATTCATCCGCTGCTGTAGATCATCAATTTGGCTTTGCCAGGCCGCGCGTACTTCAGGATACATCGCTTTGGCATAGAGATCTCTTTTCGCGCGCAACCAACCATCTGTGGCCACATGTTGGTCCATGACCTCGATTGCCTTTCGATTGTCGGCATTCAACAATCCTTTTGGGAGAAAAAAATTATACTGCACCCAGGCCAGATCACGGAAGCGGCGTTCAATCTCCCAGCGTTCTTCATTGAGGAACATCACTTTCAAGGCCTGCTGATATTGTGGTGTCCGTGTCTGATTGGCCAGATTGATCCCTTTGTCGAGATCCGCAGCAGACCATACGCCGATTTCCTGATCATCGATCCATAAGCTATAGTCACCTTTAAGACCTTTTACCTGCAAGATTTCCTGATTCATTTCTTCCATAAAAGGGACGATATTAACCGCATCGTGCTGGCTATATTTAGCTCCCCAGCCTCTTGCGACTGTATCCATAGGATAAGGCAATGCCGCCGCTAGATAATCAAAACTGAGGTTATTTCCAGCTTTTTTGACATTTTCAACCGTACAGTTCTTTGCTTCTGTCACACGTTGCTTCGAGGCGTCAATGCCCACTGTAGCTACCCCTTGACCGGCAAATCCCTGTGCTTTCAAAAATAAGTAAGCCATAACCATATGCCCATTATTATCGGGGTGCACGCGGTCGCTTCCAGATATGGTGAAGGTTGGATCCTTTTGCTGAAAATTCGCATTGATTGCGCTGATGGACTGATTAAAATCATAGAATTCCCAGCCATTGCTTTTGGCCGATTCACGCTGAAAATCTACAATGCGTTTCATAGCTTTATTTTTATTTTTAAAGGGCTTATTGTCCTTGATCACCACATTTTCATCATAAGGCGTGCTTCCAAGCAATACCAGGCGGGTATCGACCAACCCTTTATATCTTTTTTCCATTTCTTTATAGCCATCGTATGACTCTTTTACCTTGGTATCAGCGAAAATCTCCGGCTGATCACCGTTATATTCAAAATAGCCTGAATCGTTCATACCGAAAGTCGTGATCAATACCGTAGGCTGCTTGCTGAAAACATCGCCATCCAATCTTCTGAGCATATCCACCACGCGATCGCCCCCGATTCCGGCGTTGAATACCTTCAATTTCATTTCGGGAAAACGTGTGAGGTAATACAGCCAGATATAGGTGTGGTAGTGCCCACCATCGGTAATACTATTTCCCAAAAAGACCACGCGATCGCCATCCTTAAAAGGCGAAATTTGTTGTGCAACAGTCCGGAGAGCTGTTCCCAAAGAGACGAGAACGATGAATCCTGCCAAAAAGATTTTTCTAGAATAATTTCCCATAAGATTAAAATTGTACAAGGTATACGATAGGTAAAACGTAAAAATAGATTTATCAAATTGGTATTGGTTCTATCGGCATTCCCTTGAAAACAAATGTATAACGCAAGAGCCCTACTTGCAGCTGCAAGTAGGGCTCTTAGTAAACGATTATATTATAAAAAATAAAACAACCGACTAACAAACAATATGTTACAAAAAACAAAAAAAGCTATTTTGGTAAATGATTTAGAATTGATTTGTAGATACTGCGCCCAATTTTCGTACTTTTTCTTCGAAATGCTCGGTGTCGGTGCTGGCCTTGCTCTTTACTTTACTTTTATAATTATAGATGGTCTGCATTGAATAACGCAGGAAGATAGCAATCTGATTGACATCAGAGATCCCCAATCTTATCAAGGCAAAAATACGGAGTTCGGTATTGAGTTTATCCTTTTTCAATTGGTACCGTTCGTCAGGTCTAAGCAGGCTATTAAATTCATCGACAAAATTGGGATATACCTCCAAAAAAGTCCGGTCAAAATCAGTATAAAGATCCTGCGCATATTTTTCCAATGATTCATTGGATGATGTCAGCTGTTGTAGATCATCCAGCTGACGGCTTTTGACTTTACGGTATACATTTTTCCTAAAATCATCCAATTTGTCTAGGTACACCGCACACTGATTGAGGTAATAGCCGATATAACGTTCACGCACGAGATTGGCCTCGTCCAGTTTATGGTTGACGAGCGTCAGTTGCTCATTGGTCATATTGAGTTTCTTTCGAGCACGGGATACGATCCTCATCTGTTTAAATAAGAAATAAAGTGTGAGGATTAAAATAACCGCAAATATGCTAATTACGATGGCGTATAAACGTAGATTTTTCCGTTGTTGATCGATCTTGGCCAGATAGGTTGCTTCGATAATAGGCTGTGTGCGAGCAATCACGGTATTCCGGAAGCGTGAGTTGTAATAGTTGGCATCATCTAGGGCCGCCTGAATATAGTTAAAAGCTCTGTTCACGTCACCTTTTTTATTCAAGTAAATCGCCAAAGTCAATAATGACTCATTTTCCTTAATGGCCAGGCGTACATCTGTTATTGCAGCCATAATCAGATATTCTTCTACCAGCTGCATTTCGCCCAGTTCTTTAGCAATCATAGCAAGCCCCATCGCAGACATCCCATAGCCATGCGTATTGCTCTTTTCTTTTTTAAATAACCGCAGCTGAATGTCACGGGACTCGTTGAACAAACCATCTGCCTTGAGCTTAAATGATTTCTCCTTGAGGTACATATCCGAAGTTGGGTCAAGCAGTCCCATAAGGCTATTTCTAGATTTTGCGATTTCAACTTCGTATGCGCTATTATAGACATTGTGGTCGGTATATTTGATCAAGTTTTCATAATAACGGATATAGCTCCAATGGTAAAGGACCTTAAGGTGCTTTGGCAGTCCATCATAATCGATCTGCTTCAGTACGTCCCATGCCTGCGTAAATAATCCAGAGATAGCGAGAACAAAAGCCAGTTTGGTCTGGCTTTCGGTCATGAGCATCTGATCATTCAATTGTTTGGCTATTGCGATATTGCGACCAATATAGGCGAGCGAAGAGTCACAGTTTAAGATCTGGTATTCAAAGATTAACTGGCTTTGGATCTCATAGCGATCTTTGGCTGCAGAATGGCTTTTCAACAGACCTTTGATTGAATCAATCTGGTGAGTCTTGGCCTCTAAATAGTCTGTCCGACTACCTATTGTTCTGTCCAGAACTTGCAATAAGGAATCTATTTTGCTTGCTTGTAATGGTGTACAGTAAGCTATCGCAAAAATGCATAGAAGAATAAGTTGTCTCGCTTTCACTAGGTTATTATAATTGATCAATGTAACTCAAATATAAACAAAAATTTATTGGTGGAAACCAAAGATTATATCGTCAACTTTATGTTGTTATTCTACCAAGAAACCTTGCTTCCAAATCATTACCTTATTTACCGATCAGTTTCAGTTGTTCCTGGAATTCTTTAAATGCAATTTTTCCAGATGCAAATTGAACCTCTAAAATAAATTTCTGCTCATTGGGCGACGATTTACGTCTATAAATCTTTTCCAGCATTTCATCTTCATCAGTTAAAACTTCAGTCACATCTGCTGCATTTAAAAATGCCCGGTAGTATCGAATCCCGAATTTTCTAACTGACTTCGCGTCGAAATGGATTTGGTCTTCGTTGGCAGTCAAACCTTTTGCGGTAACGAAATGACAATTACTGTGTGATGCTGCATATTCCTGTAAGGCATTATTAACTAAATAATAATCACGGAAATATGCCCCGAACTGCCCATGTGGCAAAAAATCGCCTATCCCACCAATAATAAGGGGAACATCGGGAACTTCTAACTGATTACGTAGCTCATTAACAATAACATCAAATTTATCGACGTATTTTGCGGCCAGTTCTGCAGATGAATCGTTTTCACCCTGGTGCCATAGAATTCCCGATAACTTACTGCTGCGCTGAGCAAGTTTTGCCTGAAAAATAGCATGGTCAAAAAGTTCGCCGCCGACCTGCCAGTCGTTTAGGCTGGTACCGCCATCGGCACAAGGGATCAGGCCGATTTCCTCGCCAATGTTGTCTGCATGCCACGAGGCAGCAAAAGACGATGCGAGCCCAACACCGGCCATCGGCCTGTCGTTGTGTATGGGTTCAGCCATTATCTGCCAACGACCATTACGAAGCATCTTTATTGATTCATTAATTATAGGAGGTACGGAGTTTTGAATACCACGGCCCGCCATATTTGATTGCCCTATCAGCAAAAAAGACTTTATCATGTTATTTTATTTAATAGATTATCGAATACCTATACTGCGGCTGAAAGACAACCAAGCAAATTTCTTAAGATCATTTGGAGCAACATCACCAGAATTTAATGCCTTTACGCTTGTCCTTGCCATGCTTTCAAAGAGATGTCTGATCCAGGGAGCTGATAAACGATTGTCTATAATATGTTTCTCCTGCAATTCAGGAACCATAGCGAACCATTTTTCTTTTGTTCGTTCATAGGCCAATATTTTATCTTTATCCATGTCTGCAACATCAACATGCTTCTCCTCCAAAGTGTGTAAGAAAATATACTTTACACCGCAGTCAATAGCAGCATGTAGCATTGCCTCCAATTGTTTGATGGGATCATTATCGCTGTTGAAGGCTGTAACCATGGCCTGATACCAATGTTCTAGCATGTCGGCATAGCAAGCTGTTATCAGAGCCTCGCGGTCTTTAAAATATCGGTACAAAGTTCGCTTGCTTATTTGAGCAACTTCGGCTACCTTTTCTAATGGCGCATGAAAATCCTCATTTAAAACTTTTACAGCACTATTTATCAACTTTTCTTTATTCATTTGACACAAATGTATGACACATGTCTCAAATTAGTGCTAATAAATAAAAAAATATTTTTACGCTTATTCTGAATTTATTGACAATATGGCCTGCACCCCCCAATAATAAGGTGAAAAAATTCGTTTCCATCTGATCACGAACGAATTCCAAAATTGATAACATACAATATGTCGAAGCCCTACAAAAGTTAGGCGCACCCGTAGACACGCCTAAATTACCTCCGTTCATTGTTTTCGTTTGCTCAACTTCGCCAATAATCTACTCGTGGCAAAACTGATCAAGGTGCCCAGTGCGGCTGTCAAAGCAGTCTGCAACACATCGCCCAACGAGATACTTGCCCAGATGGAGCAGAGCGTACCACCTAGGGCTGAAATACGTATATCATTCCACCGCATCGCCTTCACTCCTTTCTTTGGGCAACATCTGCGCCCCGGAATCGTCGGCCACAGGCCGTGTAGATTCGGGAGACTTGTCGCTTGATGTATGCTCGGTTCCATCATCAGCAGACTTTTCAGGCGGTGGCTTTTCCTGTTCCATCACTGTTTCCCATATCCCCAGGCCCACCGCGATATACTTCAAGATATTCCCGACTTTTCCGGGCCATTTAACAGGAGCCGCAAGAACCACTTGCAGCACCTGTCCTATTTTATTTAAGATTTTTTTCATGCCCTCCAAATTGCTATCGAATATTCAAATACACCTCATCCCCCATATCCCACAGGCTATACACTAGCGCTTTAAGTTTTGCTAAAGCTTTACCGCTGTAATCCCCTCGACCTTCACCAGTTAAGGTGGTGACCGGAGCAATGCAACCCTGCAGTTCCCGGAGCGCATCATTGGCCGCATGGATTAGGATCGCCTCCCGGCCCAGCACTATCGGGATGCCAATTTGTTCCCCATGTTTGGGATAACGCCGTTTCTCCAGTTTGTACTGTCCAATTGGGATACAACTGATGCGCGGAATATTATTTCTGTCGGGCAGCTCGATCGTATGGCAGATTTCTTCGCCTTGATAGGTGATAGTGCCGTTAGTTCCCTGTGCTCCATATTTCCGTTGGAGCAGCAGGATATGTTTTGTTTTCATATGGTTGAATAACCCAGATATTTTGACCGTGAATATTTGTTGCCTTTTCTATCTGATAGCAATAGATAAAGATGAAAGCCATCCTCGCGGAATCCTTCGGGAATTGGCACATTTACGCGCCCCTGTTGGCGTTGCCAGGTCTGCTCATTGACATAGGCATAGCCCTTCTCCACCTGATAGGCGCAGAGGATCAGCTGGTCATCTGCATCTAGAAGTCTAGAATGCGGTACCTCATGAGTCAGTTGAATAGAATCGGCGTAACGAATTACGCTAATGCCATATAGACCAGGCAGAGAACCTTCACTGAGGCGGACCAAAGCAGGATCCACGACAGGTCCATCCTCTTCCTGTCTGATCGCTACTTTGAGTAAATATCCGAGGGCTAGTCCCGCTGCGAGACTGTTCTTTCTCTTTGCCATCTCAGCATATCCTCTTTTGACCAGTCCATTTAAAGGAGCCAAAAAGGCCACCCCCGTTTTAAAGGCAGCACGTACGCGCTGCTGTCCGGGGCTGATTATCTTTTTTGCCATAATAAACTGTTAAAAATGGGCTGAACTAATCCAGCTCAGCCCACAAATCATTAGATAAGCTGTATCTCGCCTAGATACACACTTTTAGAAACCCGTGTCTTGCTCCGATTGGACAAAAACATCCAGGTATGAACCGAACCAGTAGCCAGATGATCGGGTACCAGAAAGGTCACTACACCGATCGATCGCGTACTAGGTGCTGGAGTGGATATAAACTCATCCTTTTCGGGATGATAGGCCAGCACATAGACCAGATCATCGGCAAAGGTTTCGAACGTTTCGCTGGCACCTGTCGACCAGCTAAAGATCAGTTCTCCCGAGTCATAAGAAGCCGCTACTGTTCCCCCACCATACAAGCCACCATCAGCAATACTGATCTTGGAATAATCAAGTTCAAAATCCGGATATACACCTGTAATCGCCTTTTTTTGATTAAATTGAAATGCCGCATTCATCGGAGTTAATTTTTCGCTATTTTTACCAGCGAATCCGATTTTTAGAAAGACATTGATCGGCAGCAGAAAACGCATCAGCGTCCTGAACTTTTCCTGCTGCATGAGCTGCGCCTCTGAGGCGGGCTTTGACCTCTTTTTATAAAGCCCTTTGATGTAGTTGATACTCTTCCAACTGCTTCCGATTACTGAGCCGGCTTTACCCTTAAAGCCTCCGTTTGCTCCGTTTACAATAGTTCCCATTTGTTAAAATCAATCCTGTTTTATACCGGTACATCTGATTGACATAACAAACATAAAACACTTTAAATCAACAACAAATAGACACAAACTATTAGACCGATTGCAGACCGATAAGCATCGTAAAGTTGACCGATTATAGACCGAACTCAATTACACATAAAGTCTTTTTCGCATGAAAAAACAAAAAAACAAGGCTAATTTCGAGCGATTAATTCTCATTTATAATTTATAACGAAAGTCCTACGAATTCCTACATGTGATCGTATTTTGATCGGGATTTCATCGGGATCTGATGCTATTTTCCCGATGAAATCCCGATGGCAACCCGATAAAAACAAGCGGAAAGGCTGAAGTTGATCAGCAGAAGATACGAATAAAGGCATAAAAAAAACGTCTCCCCGACTGGAGAGACGCCCGAAGAAAGTAAGGGTACACAGGTAAAAATCGATTGATCAAGTGGTCTAAAGGCCGCGGTAGCTATTGCGCAGGCGTTCTACGTCGACATCACGGTAATAGCGTTTATTGCGCTCGCGCTTGGCGACGCAGATATAGCCATCCCGCTGCAGTCGATAGAGCGTTTCTGTAGAGATTCCGACATGCGATTTAACATATTCGGCATCACGGAGCAATACATTTTCCGCCTCCAGCTGCTCCCGCAATTCAAGATAAGTCGCCAGCTGACGCTTGACCGCCAACAGTTCCAGCAAGATCAATTTTTGGGCATAGGATTGCCCTGGGCTAATCGAAAGCCCTTTCAAACAGCGATTTTTACGCATACATATTTATTTAGGGTTCATAATAGACAGGTTATTCAATCGATTTTCCCATTCCAGCAATGTTCTTTCTACGCGATCGACTGATCGGAAGACTAATTTTTTCACCTTCGGCAAGCCATAACTTGCCACCATCGATATACTTAACAAATTTGAAGTTGACAATATAACCACGGTGGATACGCACAAAATCGGCATGGGGCATATTTTCTTCAATCTCTTCCATGGTTATCCTGCAGATCAGCCGCTCATTACGAGTCACTATTTCTACATAATTGTCTATACTGTGAATATAGATGATATCGCGATATTTCAGGACCCTTTTACAGCGCGAGTCTTTGACTTCGTACACGTAATATTCGCGCTGTACCGCCGGCGCGATCATGATTGGTGTCCCTAATCGTTTAAGGCATTTATTTAGAGCCAAGAATACAGCATCAAAAGTCACATTCTTTAGCAGATAATCACAGGCGTCCAATTTGTAACTATCCAATGCAAATTCGGCATAAGCGGTGACAAAGACCAGTGCCGGTCTCATCGGCTGCGGCAAGATTTTGTAAAGCTCAAATCCCGAGATTTCGGGCATCTGTATATCCAGAAATAGAATATCCACTTTATGGTGCATCAGATAGTTGAGCGCCTCCTTTCCATTCTCGAAAACTTTGACATCTTCAAAATCACCTATTTTGTGAATGTCTTTTAATTTTAAGATCTGTTCGACAACCTTGTTGGCATCCGATCTCTCGTCGTCGACTACAACAATACTATATTTAGGCATAATTAATTCATGAATTTTAACTCCACCACAAAATACATCTCTTCCTCAATACGATACGTTACATTTACATGATCTTCTTGTAAAGGTTCAAAGAGACGATTGACCAGTTCCAATCCCTTGCCCGTTCCTTTTCCCTCGGTACTGCTGGCAATACGATTGCGTACTGTAAAAACGATAGCATCCTTTTGTCGAATCCACTCGATGACAATAGGGATTTTTCTTCCAATCGGGCTATAGGAAACTGCATTTTCAATCCAGGTCATCAGCGAAAGCGTGGGGACAGACCTATTCCAGATGTAATCTGTAACTAGTTCCTCTCCTTTGATCTCTATTGATCGATGCACACACATAACCACCAATTGTTTGAGATAAGCCCATTCCTCAGCCAACGCTACCCGGCTATTGCGTGAGGCGATCTTATTGATAATGTACTGAAAGAAATCCAGCACTTTAAGATCAAAAACAATTTTCTTCTCTACTGAAAACTGATAGAGTTTGAATAAAAAATGCCCCGACAGCAGTGCAGTATCAGAAATATCTTTTACGGCGAGCTCAAGTTCATTTATTTTTATTATTTTTTGTCTCTTCTGCCACAAAACGGTATCAAGTGCGAGGAAAAGCAGCACGAATGCAAGCCCACGAACGATTATAATAAATAGCTTTTGCGCATCCCCATCCTTCCAAGGGAAATAGAACACGACGCCATGTGCCGTTAGAAAACTGTAATAATACCATTTTACGATAGGATAAACCAATACAAGCAGCACAACGCCGGCCACCAATATATACCAGAGTCGATATTTGTGCATCCTTATAATATGGAAAGTGACAAAACTGACCGTGAAATAAGATACATACGGAATGATAAACAGTATAAAAATGTAAAAAGAGTGATTTAACCACAAGTGTTTGAATACGCTGCCAAGCAATAAGATAAATAAGGTGACTCCATAAATATACCTGTAATGCAATTGGTTAAAAAAATCCAGATTGAATGAATAAGTCTTCATAATTAATTGGTCAAGTTGTTAACCCAAATTAGAAAATATCGTTATTTTTAACAATAATTTCATAAAAAATCTTTCTAGATAAGTCAAATAAATATCCTTTATCCGCAAAAGAAAACGGAATCATCCAGCTTCCTTTACACTTTGTGCCGGATCCCGTCCGCTCGTCAAAACCCTTATAATGGTGCATCAGTCCCCAGTTTTCCCAGGCAGTCCAATCATTATGCATCATTGCCTGAAAGATTTCCTGCAGTTTTGTAAAAGCATTTAAGATCGCCGTCGGATTATTTTTGTCCGCTGAGGTTAATATTTTTATTGGATTCCCCATTTGCCAGGCCGGTTCGGTATGGTGGGGTTTCGGGCTTAGATGAATGGCGAATACAGGTAAACCAAAACGATGTGCGAGCTTGAGTAGATTGCTACGCCAATAAAAATAACTTCCACCGAAAGAGACCCTTAGTCGCCCCTGCTCCTCTTTACTTTCATTGCGGCCCACTGATTCATTCGCATCCAAGAATACGAGAATCAGCCGATTGAGCGAAATAGCCTGAAGCATCTTGCGTATAACCATAGTGTCACTCGCCTCCAGACATTCGAGGCTATCGGCTGGCGCGCCCATGGTGGCAAGATCACGTGCATATCGCATACGCTCTCTGTTCAGCACTGCGGCAGAGACTACGATGGTGAGTCGGTATCCTGCTGCGACAAGATAACGTGGCAGAAGACGATATGGCCCATAATGAAATGAAAATACGATGCTACCAGCCAAAGTAGCGGGTTCCATGTTAGGAGATTCTTTCCCCATATTTTCAGGAGAAAAATCTCGATCCAATTGGGCAAACTGTTGACGGTGCTCTTTCCACCGTTGATAGCCAGTCTCCAGCTCAACTGCAGGCTTATCCGGATAAAAGCCTTGCACATTCGCCATCCACAGCAGGCGTTGTAGTTGTTCTTTTTTTTGATTGTTCATTCGGTTTTCGGTTAATATGGCCCAGGTGAATTTGAATCACCTGAGGCCATTGGTGTACGATGAAGAACTATAGAGATCCTGTCCAACATTTATCATCATCCAGATCGCCCAATATAGGATCGTCACCAAACAGTTCAAAAGCTGTATAGCCTTCAAATAGATCACTTGTTACGCTTGTTTGCAATTCATTTGCCATGTTTAAATCATTTTGTTGACTCGAAAGATGCAGGTCGAATCTATCCTGCTCTATCGTACGATATATTCATTTAATGATCAGCTGATAAACAAATTTGCAACAAGCAAAGGAAAAAAAACAAGTCGGGGGAAACAGAGCAAAAAAGCAGCACTGAACTGAAAAGTAGCTAAAAATCGTGGCGTAAAATACCATTCACCCACGCTATATGCAGTTCACCCCTCAAATAGGTCATTTATCCCTCAATTAACCTTTAATTAATCAAATAAGTAAATTGCCTTTTCCTTTTTTATGATAAAAAAATCCAACATAAACTAAACAATGAAAAAAAGTAAAGAACACCTACTCGACCCCTTTTTTAGGGATATCAATTCACAATGGCAAACCGAGATCCCCGAACTATCAGCCGTATTTGAGGAAGAGCGTTTTATGAAGGGCGAGCGACTGATCAATGATTGGGGCGAGCTCTATCTGATCGTTGACGGGATCTTTGGGAAATACGAGAAAACCTGTCCCTTACGCTATGCCATTGCTGGCGAATCATTGATGATCCCCAACCATAAACACCGCTATCAGTTTATCGCGCTGAGTGATTGCCGCACTTACCGTACCTCGCTCCGGCAATTGGAGGAAATTAATGCACACAACTCCAAAGTGTTTTACTTATATGCCAATCTCAAGGACAGGCAGGAGACCTATCTGGACTACCGGCATAAGTTGTTATCCTTAAATAATCAGGATAAATACGACTTTGTATTTGACAAATATCCCGATCTCAGAAGTTTTGTCAACCATAAGGAGATTGCCCGATTTATGGGGATTAGCAGCGAATTGCTCCGTCGTCTCTTTCGGGATCATGATTGCTAATAGTCCAATTTTTTGTGCATCCTATCACAATACTTCGTTGAGGGAAACACAAAACTTAGCATTCAAAATCCCAACATGGACAAAAGATTGTACTTGAACTTTGTAATAGGAGATCGGATAAAGCAGATCAATGTCAATTAGCTTAATCGAAGAAAGTAAGCGTAGCGGTAAAAATTCTGCTCCCCGAACTGCTCCAATAAAAAACAAAGTTATGAAACAGCACAAAAGAAAATTTGCACTATTCCCGAGCATCTAGGTTATTCAATTTCCAGGATATTGATAGCCAAATAGGGAAAAGCTTCGTGATGACAAGCTCGAAGCTCTAAAAATAAGCTTGTTACATAATCCGATTAATAATTAAACGCACTTAAGTGCAGAACAAATTATGATTACATTAAAAAACACGCGACTACTTGTCGCCACATTATTCGCATTATTTGTAGGAGCTTTTTTCGTCGTTAAAGCAATGAACAAAAAAGAAGCCCCAACTGCCAAGAAGCTGGTAGAATATGTTTATTTTCAATTTGATAGCTCCGGCCAACCTATGCCGATTGCTGATCCGGATCAAAATAAACATGAGGAAGGCAGTAACCCTTATAATTGTCCAAATCTTTCAGGCCCAATATGTAGTTCAGGCTACGCAGAGTCTGACCTCGAACAAGATACAAATGGAGATTGGGTTCCGAAATCTACTGCTACTCCTCACGATATAAGACGTTACTCCAATTAATTTCAGCTTTAGAATTTTCAAGATTGAGCTCCTAGATACGACTATCTAGGAGCTTTATTTTTATCGTTCATTCTGCGGAGTGCCTGTAGGATATTGTGTTTCTGTTGGGATCAGAAATGTGTAGCAGGAGCTGTTAGGTTTAAGTTCATACCTCTTACGGCCAAAATCACGGTACATCGTTCGAGCATATTTAGAATCTTGATTTAACCTTCTAAGATCAGACCAGGTGACGCCTCTTAACACGAGTTCCCGCCTCCTTTCAGTTATAATTTCTGGCAGCAGCTGATTGTCCGCTATGTCCAGTGCTTTATATTGATCTTTTACAAACCGATTCATCCGCAATCTTTCCAAACTCTGCCGTGCCTGTACATAGTTCCCTTCTCTCGCACTGCATTCTGCATCGATCAACAGATTTTCCGCCGTAGTCAGACCACCGAATAGCCCAGTCCCAGCACTATAGCTCCCAATAAAAGCTCCCTTTGGCGAAAAGTATAATTGTTTTCGGAGATCGTTATCCACATATAATCCATAAAGATCTTCACTAACAATCCCCTCCCAGTTGACAACGCTGTTGATCATGTTAATGTGAAAAATAACTTCATCATTTAGCACCGGCATAGGATATTCCGCTTTCTTATCGACGGCATTAAAGTCCAATATTTTATTATTCAATGCTATTGATCTGCGTGCATTCTCCCCTGCCTTTTCGTACGCTCCCATCACCAAATGTATCTTCGCCAATAAAGCATATGCAGCCGCCTTTGATGGCCTCGTTTTGTATAGCGGGATATTAGGCAGCAGTTCCAATGCTTTTTCCGCATCCTCAATGATCATTTTGTACGTTTCCGCTAAACTAGGTCGTGTAAAAGGTAAGCTGATATCACCCGTCAAACGCATGGGCAACCCCAAATCGGATTTTGCGTTGGAGCTATAAGGAACCGCATAGATCTGTGCAAGATGATAATAGATGTAGGCGCGAAAGAAAAGTGCGGTTCCCTCAACATTATCGGCCGGAACTGAATGTTGCGACCCAATTTTCTTAAGGTTATCCAATACAATGTTACTATACATGACTGTCTTATAGGGCAACATCCAGTTCAGTACTGTCTGTTCGTCGTCCATATATTCAGGTGCCCAAAGGTATAGGTCCCGAAGGACCTGTTGGAACGCACTCACCCGAGCATCGGGAAAATAAAAATCATCGGTCGAAGATTCTCCGAGAACGGGCAGCGGTGCACCGCCACTTACCGTTGCCCCATTCATCACCACGGTATTATCCATTAATGCCTGCATATCTTCGATGGTTTCAGGTACAACAAGCCCGTTATTATTGATTTCTTCAAAGAAACCTTTGCTACAGCCCCCTAATGCTAAAAGCAAACAGATCAATAGGATCTTGAAGTTAATAGGATATTTTTTCATCATTCTTTAATTAAGTTAAAAAGTTAGATTTAGCCCCAGCGTAAAGCTTTTTTGAGGTCTTATCGTATTCTCATAAAAGGGATCCAAGCCTCTCGAGTTGGCCAGCCATAGGTATCCCAGATTAGAAACATAGCCTTTCAGCACTAGCGACTTTATGCCATACCTTTTCAGAAGTTCAGGTCGTACGGTGTAGTCTAGATAAACATCATGTAATGCGATATAATCTGCTTTTTCCACCAAAGCTGAGCTACCGATATAAAAAGAAGTTGCATTTCCATTGAATGGATATACCAATGCAGGTACATCCGTCCGTTTTTCATCACCAGGTTGCTGCCACCGATCGGCATAGTCTGCATGCCCCGTCCAACTTGTTGCCATCATACCATAAGATATACTTGAGCGTTTGAAATAACTTCCAAACCGATAGTCAAGATTAAAAGTCAGTGACAGATCACCATAGCGCAATGTGTTTGTCAATGCGCCAAATACCGTCGCTTTTGCTGGTCCATGATAGGCTAATGTCCCGACAGGTGCATTCATTATTTTGCTATACTCGTTAGAAATTTCTCCGTCGAGATATCCCCTTGGCATTCCATTTTCAGCATCCAATCCCGCCCATTGATAACCGAACACCGTATATACCGGATACCCGATCAATGGTGTTACGGAGTTATTGGAGTTGATGTAACTCTGCGCGGTTGTTGACTGGCTATAATATTCTTTCACTTTGGAGTGGTTGACACTAAAGACAATTGTACTTTCCCAACCAAATTTCGGTTGCCGGATATTGACCGTATTTAAGGTCAAATCCACACCATTTCCGGTAGTAGTAGCAACATTCCCAAGAAAGACACTTTTGCCCGATAGGTTTCCTAGCCCTGTGGTGGGGTCGATATCGCTATTGCTCAAAAGATCGGTATTGCGTTTTGCATAATACTCGAGCGATCCCGAAAGTCGATTTTTAAAAAATCCAAAGTCCAGTCCAAAATTGAGCAGTCTATTTTTTTCCCAACGAAGTGATTCATTGGGCGGATTCTGCACATCAGCCCGTGGGGCATTGGTGAGGTAAGCATTCGAAAGCGTAATGGTTGTAATTCCAACCGCATCGCCGACATTACCACTATAGCCAAACGTGGACCTTAGACTCAATTTATTTATCCAATCCGTTTTGAACCAGTTCTCCTGATGAATATGCCATAACCCACCCACTGACCACAACGGTACCTTTCGATTATTCGTCTTAACACCAAATAAGTTGGATTGATCGACACGAGCGCTACCGGAAAGGCTGTACTTCCCTTTATAAGTATAGGCTAGATTACCAAAATATGAGAAAAATCGAGTCGTAGTAGAGGTCATATTAACACCATAAGGAATATTGCCACTCCCGCTTGCATCGTAATATTTATAACGCGTTACGTAATCCACAGGTACACTAACTAATCCCCGCTCAGCATAGCCATAGGCGATATTACTATGGCCGACAATTTTATTCTCCCGTACTTCCATCCCCAGCATCGCATCGAGATGATGGTCCGTAGCAAAACTACGCTCAAAGTTAGCCTGTATGCGCCCCTGCTGGCTCCTTTGCTCGTCTGCCTCAGTCTGCAAAATATCGCCTACAGGAACTGGAAATGAGACCAGGCCTGTTGCACTGACCTGCGCAAAACGGTTGATCAAATTGCGTACATCGTATGAATTTCGATCCCGTAGCGTCCGCTGATCACCAACCTGTTTTTGATACTGGTAGTTGGCAACAAGAGATACTCCCTCGATGGGACGGTACAGCAGCGAAGGATTAAATAAATACTCGGTAGACTTATTTGTAGCATTGCTTGTATTGTGATAAATCTCATCCAAAGGTGTGAACGTCCAATCCAAGAGCCCTTTCTCCATCGCACTTTCCTTAAATGTATCGCGCAGACCATTCGATAATGGTAAATAAGAACCATCCTCAGCGGCCAACTCGGCATAGGGATATAAAAATTTACCCGATCCCAGAGAGAAACTCGTTAAGTCATTTAATGTCGATGGATATAAATTGCTCATGGTCTTTTGGCTAAACACTATATTACTCGTCAATTCCAACCGTTTACCCAATTGGTAGCTCGTATTAGAACGAATGGAAAAGCGATTGTTGGAATTCTTGACCTTATCCTCCTTGTTATGGTCATAATTGGCCGAAAGGAAATAGCGGAGTGCGTTATTGCCACCCCTAATATTTATACCATATTGCTGAACCAATTTATTGGTATAAAGATACCTTTCGACATCGTCACGCACATCTATCGTCCTTAGCCTATCTATCCGGGAGGACGCAGTCTGGGCATCAATTAGGCCATTGCGCAGGAGAACCAATGTTTCAACAACAGGCGTCTGTACAACGGGATAGGGTCGAGTCAATTGACTATCGTAGTATCCTTTGTTGAACAGCAACGTTTCAAAATCAATAAAATCTGAGCTTGATACGCGTTTTAACCGAGAAAGATCTGGCTTTGGCACATAGGCTAAAGAGCTATTGAAACTGACTGTAGGACGATCATTTACTTTCCCTGCTTTGGTTCGAATAACCACAACACCATTCCCAGCCCTAGCCCCCCATATCGAAGAGGCCGCCGCATCTTTTAACACCGTAATGCTTTCAATATCATTCGAATTGATCAGGGTAATATCGCCATCATAAGCCATATTATCCAATATATACAAGGGCTGATCGTTGGAAAAGATTGTATTACGTCCACGTATATTCATTTTCGGCGTCACGTTTGATGAGACATTAGGCACATCAAAACGTATCGATGCCACACGACCGTTGAGCTGTTCCAATACGTTCTGATGGATCCTGCGATCGATCTGACTTCGCCCCACAAGTTCAAATGAGCCTGTCACCCGTTCACGCGGTTTGATCTGGTAGCCTGTAGAAACAGTCGCTTCTTCAAGCCTTAGTTCCTTTGGTGCTAATTCAACAGTGAGGTACTTTCCAACACCATTGTCGTTGACGATTTTTGTTTCATACCCGAGTATACTAAACACAACAGCTTTTTTAGGAGCAGATTGGTATTGGATCTGAAATTCCCCTTTTTGATCAGTCGTAGCATTCCGACCGGTAGCGATATCGCGAATGGATACAGCAGCTATTCCATTTTTTGTAAGGCTGTCGATCACCTTCCCTTTAAAAATATAGACGTTTTGCTGTCCCTGCACAAATGCAATCGGTAAGGTCAAAAAGGTAAAAAGTAAGATCAGGTTTATATTCAGTTTTAAGATTTTCATAGTTTTCTGATAATTAGTTGTTTCACCCTATTCATTTCGATAGTTGCGGTGATGCCATACCTTTTAAGCCAGCGGTTCATCTCTTTGAGCGATTTAAACTGCCATTCTTTTTTTTCATCAAAAAGAATATTTGTCTTTGCAGGCATCGCATAGATACCTCTTTCGCGATCCATATTGATGGTATAGATCAGTCCCCGCAGTGACATGCGTTGCTTGTCCAGTACCACAGGGTTATTAAATGCCAGGTTTTGGCCCGCATTTCCCCTAGTATCTGTTGTCTTACCAAATACAAGTGTAGGTATATCGCGAGTGACGGTATCTGCAGTCCAGCCGAAATAAGACTCTAAGTCAGACTTTACTTTGGCACGAAGCCTATCCTCTGCATCGGCGGGAAAAATCAATTCATAGGTAAGCACCGAATCCATCAATTTTTGTTGATCAGAGGGATAGATAATCTGGTTATTGGCATACATCGCTGCTTCCGGATATACAGCCACCCAACTATTCATAAAAACATTATTTACCATCTTTAGGATAATCCGGTTTCTCACGCTATCGTGCGACAATAAGTACATGGAAGGTATCCCATCTAATAATCCAGAAAAGATGGATCTACTTTTAAAGTTATTCTCAGGGCCATTAAGATCATTGACAAATAATGGATACCTTGGGTTAAAATTGAGGTCGTCATATTTCATCTTTATCAGCACATCGCGACCATGTAGCATATCATTTAAATTTTTCCTATTGATATATTCCGGAAAAGTGATTGCTTTTACCTTATTATCAGCTATGATAACGACATGAGGTAAAATCTTTCTAGGGAAATATGCGCCAATTCCAGTCGTATCATTGTCTCCGAGCACATTCGTAGATTTTAAGACGATCTCTTTATCGCGCATCCAGGGAATTACCTTTTTGGAAGGATCGTTACTTACTGGTACGATGGATAGTCTACCATTGAATTCAGCATTCAAAGAATCAACTTTTGGAAACAATTTGATACAGCTTTTGCACCAAGTATTCCAAAAGTCTAGGATTAATAATTTCTGATTTCTGTAGTCTGCTAATGTACCAGTTACATTTTGCGCTGTAGGTTTAATAATTTCGAGCGGCATATTCCACAGCTCCTCAGGTATGGTATCTCCTATCTTGAGCGGGATAATTTTAGCCAACCCTTCCGCCCCGCTGTCCTTGCGGGGCGTCTGAGCTGATAAACTAAACATATGAACCATAAGGGACAGGATTAGAATTGCCCTTATGTTAAACATTCCCTTTAAGCTTTCTTGTGAGGACATGGAGAAATATGCCGACATGAATTGCCTCAAGCTATATACTATACAATTGAAGTGGTACTTTTTATCCCATGCATTTAGTACTTTTTTTAAATTATTTTTTTCGGCACCTTTTATAGCTGCCAAATAGGCTACCTTATCCAATAAGGCAGACATCAGATTTGATCTGTGTTTCATCTGCTTATTATTTAAAATTGCTTATTCACTCGGTCAAAGAATTCATGAATCCTTTTTCTGATCATAAAATCAGTATCTATTGTATCTGAGGAGTCGGCAAATAGAAACTTTAGATCATCGATTTTGATCTTTCGGTAATGCACCATAAAGTAAGCGATCATTAAGCGAAGTAAAACGATAAAAAATTCGTATTTCTTATTTTGGTCGGTGACATCTATATAGTCACACTTCATAACAAAACTTTCATACACATCTTTGATATGCTCATGGCATTCATAAATAGAATAATGGGTCCAAAAGTCCCTGATTGTTTTCAATGGATCATATCCATCAAGATATATATCATAAAATGCTAGCTCAAATGGCAGCAGATCTAAATATTTTTGGTTCATTTTTTAAGGTTCAATAAAGATGACTTGAGCCCTACCCGAGCAATTGAAACGGGCATAAGTTCCCCTTTTGCAAAAAATTTGCATTAAAAAAGGGTTGTCAATTGCAGCGTTTTTTAAATACTGCATGTACAACAAGAAAAAATTAACAGATCCGCAAAGCAGCCTTAAATTGGTTACAAGTCATCATTAGGGGTCATTATGGCGCTTCCTCTCGGAAAGAAATAAAAAACCCGATCTATTTAGTATAGAATAACAATACAATATTATAGTATTTAATTTTGTTGTTTAAAAATAAAATGCTACATTTAGGGTGTTAGAAGTCTCGTAAGAGCAATTTTATTAATTACCCAAAATTAAGGGTGTAGTGTATCTGATACAGATCGGGAAAACCGAGTCTAAGGGCCTTTCTAGTTTACACCTATTCGGCACAAACTATTTTGCGAATGCCGCTATCCCCTATTTTGGTTTTATATGGTTTAACTAATTATTCTGGAGCTCGAATAATCTTGCTTATTAGAATTGAATAGCAAAACCCAATGCTAACCTCCTTGAGGTAAGCCTGGTGTTTTTGGCGGTTTTTGAATCGTTTTGTCATAATCATATTTGGTTATTTATTGAAACGATCACACTCGGAGAAGTTCAGGAAAGTGAAATTGGATTAAAACCAATAGAGCGAACTTCAATGCTTTGAACGTGGTGCCGCCAAGCAACCTACTTAAGTCGAAACTTAAGCTCCACAAAGTCTTACAAGAAGTTCGCTCTACTGAATTATGTACGAATATACAAAAACTCAATAGAATACGAACTCCGTGTCTACTCATGTGGAATTTTTGGCGGCTTTCGTTCACGAGTGACAATCGTTTTTTGAAACGCGAACATTTCAAAGTTGTCGTAATTATTTAACTGATTCAAATATACAAAGTTTGACGTTAAACGCCAAACTTATTTGAAAAAAATATTCATCATATGGGATTAAATAGATTAAAAGAAGTTTTTAAAAAATACAAAGTCCAGAATAGAGTCATCGCCAAATATTTCGGTAAATCAGAAGAAACTATTTCAAAGTGGGTAAATAATAAGAGGCAACCTTCTGTGGAGGAATTGAACGCAATAGCGAGGCTATTAAGAATTGATGTCAGATTATTATTAACTGAAACAACTTGGGAAAATGAAACCTCAGAGACTTATAATGAGGTCAAGGAAAGATTTAAAGAAGACGGTGAGAAAAAAGATTGATAGGCTGAAATAGTAAGATGATATGTTTACTCTCTGTGCATCTATATGCCTAAACTTAAAATAGAAAATTCAGATAGAAGGTTTTACAGCAATAATTAAGACTGGAAGGAAAATGCAAAAACTTACGAGCGCAGCTGCCTTAAATAACAGAACGGAAATGGCTTTCCGATATGTGGAGGCCTATAACGAGATGAATGTGGAAAGTATGATAGCGGATTTTGATGATGAAATCATTTTTCAAAACATAATGAACAGTGATAAAACGATGGAATTGCGAGGTATTGAAGCATTTAAGAAACAGGCCATCGAAGCACTCTCCTATTTCAGTGAACGTGCACAGTCCATCGAGTCAATTACACATCAATACAGTTCTACCGAGATCGTAATTAACTACAGAGCCATCGCGGCAATGGACTTTCCGAATGGATTGAAAAAAGGTAAGATAATAAACTTGAAAGGCAAGTCTGTTTTTGAATTTTCGGCCGATGGCAAGATAAGAAGGCTAACAGATATAGTTTAAAAAGTACAGATATGAAGACAGCCATAGACTGGGTAAAAGAAAAATTAGAAGGTCAAAGGATCGAATCCATCTACCTTTATGATACAGATAATGGTGTTTGCATTGGCGGCATAGAAGTAGAAAGTGGAGATCTACTTTTATTCAATAAGAATAAGAGCCCGGTTAAAATTGTTTATAAACCTGCAATGTCTCAAGAATTCGACGATGTTCTAGACTTGTTATCAACAATGGAATTGGGGGAGAAAAAAACAATTGTTTTAAAGCATTTAGATCCTTTCAAGCTAAAAGAAATGGCAATTCCGTACGCAGTTAGATTAAGACATAGCGATCCTTACAATGTTGTAAAAATCGATGGTGATGCTTGTACTATTGATTTTACGGAAGAGTAATTTTAACAATTTTCAACCACTAAACTTATAAATTATGTTCTCATTTGGATTATTGATGTACCTTATATATGGAGGATTTATTACCATATGTTTGTACGGGCTGTACCTAGTTTTTTCAAGTCTTCTGGACAAATATCTGGTGGCGAAACGCGAGCAAACCGCAGCGTTACGTGAGCAAAATGAGGTTTTAAGAGATATTGTGAAATCTCTTAAACCTAGCGACGACAATTATCCAATTCCCCCTACCATATAAGCGATGATTATGAATGATTATAATGCACTGATTTAATATTTATGAATTACGTTATTATCACCGAAAATGACATCTCCCCATGGAAGGATAGTACCGGAAGAGAATATCACTTCCCAAAACGCTATTTAAAATATTTGACAAAAGGGACAGTCGTAATCTATTACAAAGGATTAATAAAAAATCGGTCGTTTGCATCTAAGCGTATGACTGCCCTCGCTCATTATTTTGGAGTCGCAGAAATCGGTGCGGTGAAAAACTATACTGAATCGGCTAAAAATGATTATTATGCTGAAATAATCAATTTCAAACCTTTCTCCTCCCCAGTTTTAGCCAAGCAAAATGGTGCGTTTTTAGAAAATATTCCGTCAACAAAGGTTAACAATTATTGGCGCGATGGGGTTCGCGAAATCGACAAGACAACATTTGATAAAATCATTTCTTTATCAGATCTGAATGACTTTAATGCAACGAACGATAATGCGCAGGGCACAACAAATGCTTACACAAGTTCGGCAGAAGGTAACCTTAAGCAAACTTATTCAACAAGATATGAACGAGATCCTAAGCTCCGAGAAAGGGCCATTGAAATACATGGACTAACTTGTATGGGTTGCGGTTTCAATTTTGAAAAAGTATATGGTGAATGGGGAGCAGGGTTTATCCACGTTCATCATACCAAACCGTTATCTGAGGGTGAGGGGGAGAGAATAGTTAATGCCGAAACCGATATGATCGTACTCTGCCCTAACTGCCACTCCATGATACATCGACGCAAGAAAAAAACATTGAGTTTAGATGAACTGCAATATTACTTAAAACTATCAACTAATTGACTATGATTATAACTAAAGTAGTTTGTGGGATCATATTTTATAACGATGAAGTATTGATCTGTAGAAGAAAACCTGAAAAATCTCTAGGCGGGTACTGGGAGTTTCCAGGAGGAAAGGTCGAAATAGGCGAAGATTATTTTGAAGCACTCAAGCGAGAGGTCAAAGAAGAATTAGATTTTGAAATAATAGTAGATGATTATTTCTTCACTGTAACTCACCTTGTTGAGGGCAATCTGATCGATTTGATTTCCTTTTTGTGCACAGGCACTAAAAGAGAAATCAAATCAACCGATCACGATAAAGTTGAATGGGTGAAATATACTGAATTATTAAACTGGAATCTCTCTCCGGCTGATATTTCCATCGCTAAAGAACTAATAGAGGATTTTGCACGTATAGATTTGGAACTGAAACAGGACGATGACGAATTTAATGCCCCTCTTAACTAAAAAGAGTAAATAAATCATCGAATCAATAAGACATTATATAGGTGATGTAAAGAGCTAGAGCATTATTTTACAAAGGGCAGTAAATGGTGGCTACATGAGGGTCCCAACGTTATTAGCGAAGCGGAAGTGTTATAAAAGTAATTATGGACAAGAAACTTGGACTTAAAGTAAAAGTCAATGAAAATCCAGTCACCAATGCTGGGTTTGACAAAGATAACTATGTATTAGTCGGCAATGTAACCTTTGTGGAACGAAATAACGGAAGTAAGGAGTTTACACTTAATGTAAGCGGAATGGATAATGAACAGAACGACAACGTTTATTGGTACGGAACCGAACTTAAAGAGGGTGATACAATTACTTTTGAGGTAATTGAAGCTCCTTTTGATGATCCCCAAACTAGAACCAAAAGTGATATAGACCAGGAGGCCAGAATAAAAAGTAAACTGGAACACTATCACCTTTTAAAAGAAAAACTTAAAGACCACATCAAATAATTTTATGGACAATATAGGTATCAATATTAAAATAAATGGGGAACAGATTGCAAGGGCAGGATTTAACGAATCCCACTATGTATTGCATGCGATGGCTGCTTTCGCTCGTAGACGAGGCCGCAATGATGCGTTTGGTTTCCATGTAGGTGGTCTAGATTCTGATGCAAACAATCATGTTGATTGGCTAAAAACTACACTTAATCTTGGAGACATAGTCTCTTTAGAAATTGTAAAAGGCCCATTTGAGCCTCCGGAACCTCACCAACCTCCAGTTGTTTCGGAAGAAGATCAGCTAAAGTATGAGCTAGAATTATTCTATCGTTTGAAAGAAGAATTGAAAGATCATATTAAGGATTAGGCCTATTAAGTTGACAAAACCCCTAAATCACTTAACCAAATGTCTACAAAATTTCAGATAAACGATCCCAGTCTCGAGTCGCAATGGCGAGCGATTATACTGTTTGGCAAAAACTCAGCAACCTATAAATTTGCCTTCGCAAAGGCAATGATTGAGCTATTGCCTTCTGGCAAATCGTCGTTGTTGTTGGAAGATTTAGTAGCGCCATTCTCAAGAAATATTGTTGAACATCTTCGGAAAAGTGATAAGCAAGGTAATTCTTCCTCTAGCAAATTTTTAAACACATGTAGGGATTTTATTGCTAGTGGGATCAAAAGCTTTAAAGCTTCTTTGGAGTTAAAAATCTAAAAATGTTTCGATACCCGCCAATATTGGCTTTTGTCCAAATAATTTGTTCTTTAATATTAAAATATAAAAAAGAATAATTTGTAAGTTTGTTGTATTTATATATTTTTACCGTTAGCTATATTTATATTAACTCTAAAGCCAATCAAGTAATGAAACTTAATGATATCTCAAGGATCAAAGATGACCGTACAGACTGTTATTCCGTTATTTTAGAAATTTCAGTCAATGACTACTTAACTTTAATTGAAGGAATATATAAGAATAAAGGTGGATTAAAAGAACAACGTGAACCATTAAAAACTAGTTCCGCAATGAGAATTAGGAAGCAGATGGTCAAAGACATAAAAGCAGGAACAATACTCCCTCCGATAGTTATTGGTGTTATTATCCCAGAGGGTCAATTTGAAATTATTCCAAAAATTTCAAATGAAGAGTTTGCTACCATTATTAGTGAGACTGGCGACGGAAATTTAACAATAATTGACGGCATGCAAAGAACGACTGCTATTTTAGAAGCCGTTGAAGATGGTTTATCAATAGAAAAGATAATCAGAATAGAGTTTTGGATATCAACTAAGCTCAATAGCTTGATTTATAGAATGCTTGTTCTTAATACTGGTCAAGTGCCGTGGAATTTGAGAAGACAAGTCGAAACTGTTTTTAGTTCTATGATAAATGAAATGAATCATTCTATACCTGAGATGGAGGTTTTGACTTTAAATAACTCAGGAAAAAGAACTAAGGGAGGTCAGTTCCATGCGAATGATTTAATTGAATTATACCTTGCGTTTGGGGGTAGAAAAGAGAAAGTTGATACCAAAGAGCGATTGGCTGATGAATTTACTCGTTTGGATTTTATTGAAGCTACCGAAAGTGGGAAGTTTTCAGATTACTTCTATGAGTCACTGAGATTTCTTACATTACTCGATATTGCATTTAGCAATTATGAAATTGATTCCGATGCAAGATTTGGCATTGGAAAAGATCTATTTAAAAGCCAACCTGCAAGGGTTGGATTTATTACAGCAATTGCGAAGCGCGTATATGGAAGACCAGGAATAGATAGAAGTGAGACTGATATTGAAAAAGCATTTTCTTTTACTAAGGAAATTTTTGAGAAAATACTATCAATAATCGGATCGTTAGATAATGAGCACCTTGGGAATTTCATGTCTTTAAATACTCTTAATGAAAAACTGTCCGTCAAGTCCTCACGAGTAGGAGATTTTGAAAGAGAGTTTTTTACAAAAGCATTTGAAACATTTTTTGAAGAAGGTTCAGAAATACAGTCAATGGAGGTTTGTTGGCAATCTTACTAATTTTATGAGATCAATGATTCAAGCAAATAAAAAGGCTTTTTCTAATCTTATCGAAGAACACTTAAAGTATAATGATGTTCAAATTGAAGATGCTAAAAGGTTTATAAAAACTCAAGCTGATGAGAAGGAATGGCTTCAAGAAGTTAAAAGTAAGCAAGAATTAGTTGTCACACCAGAAATTCGACTAGTATTGCTTGAGTTTGACAGTAATACTTATATCGCAATCATAGGAATCAACAATATTGATATATCGTTATTTGATGACAATATTTTTGAAGATTGTGGAATAAACGCTGGCATCCTAACATACTTACTCAGTGAAAAGTATACAAAAATTGGGACTGTCCCATCAAGTGTGTAAATAAAAAATACGGAGTTCAGTTATGTTCCTTATAACTGGACTCTTTTTTCAAATAAAGTTAAGAACTGATTTAGGATAATAGCCCAGTTACGAATGGGC